>Ga0164290_1000013_pt1 | contig 778356 bp, 655 predicted proteins | sample Micstemetagenome_FD_108782 | JGI IMG/M metagenome (GOLD analysis project Ga0164290, IMG submission 108782) | Contaminated culture microbial community from soil near Moab, Utah, USA - Microcoleus steenstrupii SON62 (Illumina Assembly) | ecosystem: Environmental > Terrestrial > Soil > Soil crust... | reverse complement strand
TTGCTAGGCACTTCTTTCAGACCTCGCCTCGCGGCTGCGCCCTTGTGCTTCGCTACACTTCACCGTCATCAGGTTGTGTGAGGACTTTCACCTCCAGTTATTGAACATGCTCGGCACACCATACAAGGGGCGATGCCATGCATCGCCCAGTATCGTATCCACGGTCTGACGACCACAAAACCAATGACACCTTCACGTGGCCGCAGCCTAAGCGCGACCGCTTGCAGTTTTTATTTCATCCGTAAGAGAAAGCTTAACCACATATTTCTGCAATGCGTGCAAGCTGCGATTGGCAATAACAATTATGACTGCAGCAAGCATTGCCGGTGTCCAGCCTTCTACCATTATCAAATTCGGATAGAAGCTGGCAAACGCTTTGAGCAGAACAGCGTTGAAAATTACTCCAAGAACAATGAATGGAATGACAAAGCGCTTGTCCTTCATCCACTCCAGATTTGGAGAATTGTTGTCGTTGAGAAACTCTTCCGAGTTATTCATCAGTTTGTACGTGACGTAAGACAAGCTGCCCAATAAGGCAAGCGCAGTCGTGACCAGAAAGAAAATCATCGAGAGCAGAAGCGAAATGCAAACGCATCTGAACAAATCGGCTTTGACCATGATGCCGGGAATCTGGCAAATCATGAAGTAGAAAACCATGCCGAAAAGCAGGTGACGAGTTATCCACATCGAGCCTGCCGCAACGCTGAAGTTGAGGATTCTCTCTTTCGTCAATGGATTGGTGTCAGAAGTGCCGGTACTAATTTGATTCACAGGGTTACCTTAGAAACTGGCATCTATATCCAGCATACCCTTTTCTACTGACAACAGCCACGTTCTTAACATTTACGCAGGTTTTGGAATGCTGAGGATGGCTATTTGGCGACATTTCCGGGCGCCGGCGTGAGGTTTTCGCAAGGGCGGATGAGGTAGCCCCGCCTTGTTAATCCCCATCCATCTCTCACTCATCCAATTTGGTCATGCCTTCCTGGGCCAGCTTTCTGAGCGCCACATCGTTGGAAAATTGGACAATGGTTTTGTATTCGGAGCGCGCATCGCCCAATCGCCTTAGCCTGACCAGCGCGACGGCTTTGACATAGCGTGCTTGAAAGTTACCGGGATACTGAACTAGAAATCTATCCATAAGAGCGACCGCGTCTTCTTCGCGAGCGCTATTAATAAGGAGCATAGCCTGGCGAAGCGGATGGCTATTGCTCGACGACACTGCTTCACTGGGTTTGGACGGTCCCAAAGGTGTTTCCACCGCACCGGAGACATCTTTAGCATTGACACTCTTCTCGAAGAAGTGGTCGGGCAAGCGCTCCTTTACGTAGTAACGCGGTAGAGGATGGGGATTCATCAAGGTTTGAGCAGTCGGAAACTGTGGCTGGGCTGTAAAAACGCCCTTAAAATGATTGATCTCACCAGCTGCAGGTGACGGCTCCGGATTCAAGAGAGTCTGTGGCGTCACGTATTGCGGTTGCGGTGTGAACAAACCTTTCAACGGATTCGACTCACCGGCCTTTGGTGCTGTCGGTTGAGGGTTCATCAAGGTCTGCGGCGTGACGAATTGAGGCTGGGGCGTAAACAAGTCTTTAAGCGGATTTCCATTGATCGGAAAAACATCGCGCAGACTTTCTATCAACTGTTTATTGCCTTTAGCCTGACTTGGATTTTTGGCAGCATTCATGGCTTCGGTATAGCCGGGAATTTCCACTGCTCCAAATTTACTTGTGGAATCGGGAATCGCATCAGCATTGGGAATTGGAACTGGTCCCGATGATGAGCCGCCAGGCAATTCCGGCGGCGGAGCTTCCGGTAGAGGCGCGTTCGATGACGTTTCCGGCTGTACGCCTTCGTTGGACATACCTTCGGAAGGTACGGTATCAGCAGTTTGTGAACCTGCAGATGGATCGCCACCTTCCGGGGTCAGCCCGGGGGAAGCTGTTCCCGCCGAACTATCAGGACTTTGTTCGCTTTGTGCAGATGGATCAGACAGCCCGGGTCCACTGTAGTTTTGCGCCTCTGCGGCAATCTGCCCCATCCAAAAGAGAGTCACAACGAGCAAAAGATGCTCTTTGCCAACGCGCAGAAAAGGTGGTTTTCTCTTTCTCAATCGGGTTAATGTTGCCATCCGAAAAAGCTCGCTGCCGCCTTTATATCAGTATCGCAAACCTTGTCTCACCCTGTCGAAGGACGTCAGGTCGGTCTGGGTAAGATACAAATGGTATATAGGACCGTCAAATTCGTCTCGGTCCGCTGTATCCAGTTTCTACCATTCAGGCCCGGGGGGGCCAATAGTGACCCGTCGCTGCGTTTTATGTAATCGCCTTTTGCCACAAGGCGCCACGCATTGCCCGTTTGACGGTTGCGCCTTCAACTATGAGGGCGAAGCTCGCAGCGCGACTACTAGCGTCGACATAATTCCGGAGATCAAACGCTGCGGAAACTGCGGGCGACAATATCCGGAAGAAGCGAATTTTTGCATGATTGACGGTTCCAGGCTGCCGCAGAGTGTAGAGCCGAAAATGCGGCCGCGCGTTCAACTGGCTGAAGCCTAGCGGCTTCTAGGAAAAACGCTAGGCGGTAAATACACGATTCAGTCGGTAATCGGCCAGGGCGGCATGGCTGTTGTTTATCAGGCATTCGACAATTTGATTGAGCGGCCGGTGGTTATCAAAGTCATGCAGGCATGGCTAGCCAATGACGAGCGCGCCAACGAGCGATTCAAACGCGAGTGCCAATTGACTGCGCAGCTTCACCATCCCAATATCATTCGCGTGTATGACGGTGGATTGTTGAACAATAACGAGCCGTATCTGGTCATGGAATATGTGGCCGGCGAATCGCTGCGTCGCGCCCTCGATCGTCACGGTCCCGTGCATTTGAAAACAGCTGCAGCCATCGTCATTCAAATTTGCCGTGGTCTTGGTGAAGCACACGCTGCCGGAATTATTCATCGAGACTTGAAGCCAGACAATGTGCTTGTCGAGGCAGTCAAAGGTGCGACACAACACATCAAGATTCTGGATTTCGGGATTGCCTACCTGGTCGCCGGTGCACACCGCCTTACTCAAACCGGCAAATTGATCGGCACCCCGGCATACATTGCGCCCGAGCAATTGAAAGACAGAAAGATAGATGGTCGCGCTGACCTCTACGCCGTCGGTGTCATGCTGTTCGAGCTTCTCACAGGCAAGGTTCCGTTTGAAGGAGAGACCGCTGAGTCAATTCTTACCAAGCAGTTGTTCGAGCCGCCGCCGCTTTTGTCGTCTGAGCGCGAAGACATCCCGCCCGGCTCTCCGATTGAACTCGTTGTTGCAAAAGCGCTGGCGAAGGAGCCTGACGACCGTTATCAAACAGCAAGAGAGTTTGAAGAAGCCATCGAATTGGCGATGAAGGAACCTTCTCGCAAAAGAAAGACAATGTCGTAGATCCAGTTTATCTGTAGGGACGACGCATGGCGTCGCCCCTACAATAATTCCGTCGTGGATTCGCGATGAACTACGTGGTAGCTCCGACAGCTTCCAGTTTTTTCTTATCGACTTTGCCTGAAAGTGTCTTGGGTAGGTAATCTTCGGCGGCTCTAAAATCCCACTCCATTGGACGCAGTTCACGTTTTAGATTGTCTTTGGAATAGTCTTTGAACTGACCGATCAATTCTTGTCGCGCTGCCTTCTTCGCGTCACCGCCTTTTTTCAGAAGCTCGCTCAAGTCTTTGTCTTTGATGACGATCACGGCTTTGACTGTCTGCCCAAGACTCTTGTGAGGAACGCCGATAACCGCTACTTCAGCTGCATTCGGATGATTGAGAAGAACGTCTTCCACCTCTGCAGGAAAGACCTTATTGCCGGCAACAACGATCATTTCCTTAGCGCGACCAGAGATATAGATTTGCTGATCTTTGATATGTCCAAGATCGCCTGTATAGTAGCGACCATTTCTAACAGCTTTGGCTGTGGCTTCCGGATTGTCGACATAGCCCAGCATTAAGTTTGATCCGGAGATTGTAATTTCCCCCGTTTCACCCTCGCCGACAGGCTCATCGTTATCGCCAATAATTTCCACCTTCACCGACGGAATCGGCTTACCAACCGAATCATGCGGTCCAATCAAGTTAAGTGCAATGATCTTGGATTCAGTTGAACCATACCCGTTGTTCAACTTCTTGCCGAACTTTCCTTGGAAGTCTTCTGCCAGTGACACCGGCAATGGTGCGCCACCAGAAAGCAAAATGTGAGCAGAGTTCAAATTCAATCTTCCATCCGGAACATTGAGCATAGCGGCATAAACAGTGGGCACGCCAACCAGAATATGCGGATCGTACTTATTGATGCAGGCAAAAAATCCATTCGGAGTCAGGTCGCAAAAGACTACGCGAGCACCGAAGAGAAAACAAATCAGCATCACTTCCAAGCCGAAGATGTGGCTAAGCGGCAAGGGCAAAAGTCCTCGCATCTCCTGTTTCAACGATGCCATCTCACCTAACTCTTCCAAGTTGATCATCAAAGAATGCAGGTCGTGTACAGCACCTTTAGGAGTACCAGTCGTCCCGGAGGTCAAAATGATGAATGCCGGTTCTTTCAGGTCCGCTTCACTGCGCTCTGACTTAGGAAGAGCTGAAGCATCCTTGGGCTCCTCAGGAAGAGCAGAGATATCAACCAGCCCGATATTCTCCGCCTCCATGCTCTGATTAGCTGAAAGGAAATCAGGGTTGTGTCTCATCGAACCGCAAAGGAGTTTTACCTTTAGCCTTTTGGCAACATTCTGCACTTCCTGCACGGTGACGCGCGCATCAACAGGCACTGCAACAGCACCGATTCTCCATAGTGCCAATATCGAGGCAAGAAGCCGAGCTGAATTAGGCGCCGCCATCATGACGCGATCGCCTTTGCTTACTTTGCGAGCAAGGAATTCCTCATGGGCAGCGTCTATCAGCGACTGCATCTGCCCGTAGTTGTAAGTCTTGTGAGTTGACCCGCTGGCTCCGGGCGTCTCGACATCCGTCTCGACAATTGCCGGCAATTCAGCCCTGTCAGAATGCTCCGTGACGGGATAGAGCAAACAATTGAGAATGTTTTTTGGATTTTCCATCTGCCTATTACCAACTCTTACCGCGACAACTATTCGTTCTACTGTCTGATTTTACGCTCTTGCGGAGCCAAACGATATCAAAGCCAACATTCGATAAAGTGATCGCATTTCGTCTATGCCTTTTCTTTGGTTTTAACGTAATGCCATATTTATAGATGCATACGGCGCTGTAAGCGCGTACAATCTTATAGACAGGAAAAAACCAAATAGTTCCCCTCCTTGCGAGGCTACCTTATGGGTCAGCCGCTTCTAACGGCTGTGCCTGTCCGGCTTAACAGCCATAGACAACACAACTGACAAATGGATGCAAAGTGGCATACATAGTAACTGGCGGCGCAGACCTTAAATACGACAGCCTTTCAGTCATTCCTCTTGGCGGGCAAAGTGAGCTTGGGCAAGTGCTGTGGGTAATCACCTACGGCGGGGAAATTTTGATTGTGGACGTTGGGGTGGCCTATCCGCCGGAAGGATTACCGGGCGTAGACTTACTGCTTCCAAATACCAACTTTCTGGAAGCCAATGCCGACAAAATTCTTGCTCTTCTGCTGACTAACGGGCACGAAGAACATTCGGGCGGCGTTTCCTACTTGCTCAATCACTTAAAAGTGCCGCGGATTATGGCACCACAATTTGTCTCAGCCATGCTCACTCAGTCACTTATAGAGCGCGAAGAAAAAGAAAAGACAGGGCATCGCTTCCCTGAAATCGACACTATCGAGTGGCGATATCCCTATCAGATTGGGCCTTTTGAAGTTGAATGGATAAAGGTGAATGATGCAATAGCCGATGCGGCAGCGCTGCGAATTGGTACGCCTGAAGGAGACATCATTTACACCTCGAGTTTCAAACTCGATCAAACACCTGTAGATAAGCGACTTCTCGATGTAAGCCGCCTGGCGCAAGTCGGAGACCAGGGCGTTTTGCTTTTGATAAGTGATTCTGCCGGAGTCGAAAATCACGGATACACTCCGTCCGAAAGATCCGTTCTTGCCGGACTTAGCAAACACATTGCCAGTGCGCCTTCACGAGTAATTGTCGTGATTCCGGGCACAAGCACGCACCGACTGCAAATTCTTTGCGATTTGGCAAAAGCAAACGATCGAAAAGTGATTATCATTGGTGAAACCCTGATAAGAACAGCTTTGTCAGGTGCGCTTACAGGAAATCTCAATTACGATCGTTCGATCGAAGCGACGCTTGAAGATCTGGGCAAATTAAAAGACAAGCAAATTCTCGTCGTCGCCACAGGTTGCGAAGGCGACCCCATGGAAGTAATGCGAGAGCTATCTTCCGGTCGCAATGAAGATCTCACAGTCAAAGAAGGCGACACTGTCATCTACAGCGCCGACATAATTCCTGGACGAGTACGGCAGATGTCGGTGATACTCGATCAATTCCTCTCTCGCGGTGTGCAAGTTGTTTACGGCAAGCACGAAGGCGTGCATATGCCAAAACATGCCAGTCGAGAAGAATTGAAACTGATGCTATCAATAACTAAGCCTCGATACTTTGTGCCGGCCATTGGCGAAGGCCGACATATCATGCACCATGCACAGCTAGCTATGGATTGGGGCATTGCACAAGCGAATGTTTTCCCTCTCAAGAATGGCGAAATATTGGAGATCGACAATGGCGTTGCATCGATGATTGGAACTATCGAAGCGCAAGCAGTTCTCTTCAATCGCGATCAAGGCGAGCGCGTAACCACTTTCTCCGTTAACGAAAGGCGCTCATTGAGCCTCGAAGGAGTTGTTACTGTGGCGCTTGTGGTAAACACTGTCGGTGAACTTTTGAGTGGTCCGACCATTGAATCAGGTGCCTCCGGGTTCTTGCTCTCTAGAGAATGGGAAGAGATGCAGGATGAATTGAAAGGCAATATCCATGAGCTTATTGCTCGCGCAAGAAAAGATGCGCCACCGATCGATGTTGCGCAATTGCGTTCGCAAATTCGAGACTCAGTGTCAAAGTCACTGAGAGCTAAATTACAAGCGAAACCGACCGTGCAAGTGATAATACACGAGTTGAGCAAAACGACCTAGCTTACCAGGTTCCTTCAATCACCAGTGCGTTGGTTTGTGTGAGTTGCACTGTCGTGCGTTCTCCGGCTGAAATCGTGATTGGCATTTGCCAATAGAATTTCAAGTTGGCTGTTTTGTGAGCTGCCACCACATACCAGGTTCCGGGAACAACAGTTGCTTCACCGGAAAGCAGTTTCGTGCTGCCGCGCTTCAAATTGATTTCGATTGGTGCCAAGCCTTTCTGCGTTGCTTCATTCTCCAGATCGACACCGTTTTCCTCGAAGTCTCTCACTGCAGATTGATACCTGACCTTGCGGTCGGCTTCGATATCGTTGATGCGCTTTATTTCAGCTTGGACATAAGGGACCATTTTATGGGTCCAGGGATACATCGTGATGATGTTGGTAGGCGGGCGCGTGCCGCTTTTTTCGGTCGCCGCTTTCAAAATGTATTTCCAACGCCATCCGGCGGGCGGAAAGAGTTTTGAGTCGGAGGCTCTCTGGCTGTAACCCAGATTCAGCAGTTGTTGCCGAATTGACTTCGGCTTGTCATCGATTTTAGGAATGATCCTGACCAGCTTTGGTGGTCTGGGCGGATAGGGGTAGAGCGTAATCATGCTGCTCGGGCGCACCTGGTGTGGCACTGAAATACGCACACGCAATTGCGCTTCGCCTTCCGGCAGAGCGACATTCATGTCTTGACTACCATCATCTAGAGGCGGCTCGTCTTCTCCATCGATGCTCTGCTGAACAGCCGGTGGTGCAGACGCCGCCTTAGCGGTCCCGGCAGGCGAAGCGGTTCTCTGTGACGTGTTCTGGCTGATGGACGCGACGGTATCGCTAGAACCTGCCGCCGGAGCCGTTTGTGCCTGTGCAATCGAGCAGAAGGCAAAGGCCATGACCAGTGCCTGGAGAATTCCAATACCCTGCAACGACCAGTCTTTTTGAAATTTGGACAAAGAAATCATAGCTCCGTCAAGATAGGTTGCCATTGTAGAACTTGATTTCCTTAAGTGGATTGAGCGCATATCATGTTTTTTGCTTACGGATTCGGCAAGCTTACGTGTGGAGCGCCTTAAGGAAGTTCGGTCTGGTCCGAATTCTATGCAACAAGCAAATTCACACAGCGGAAAACATTTGAAGGCCGGCAGCCTCCTACTCATTGCCCTTGGCTCCTTTTTGACCCTTTTTGCATTCTTTTTCACAGCAGCTACAACAGACAAAGCATTCAAACGCGGCGACGATCGCCTGATGCAAATGTTCGACTCAGGCGTGTATCTGAATACCGCAAGAACGATTTTGAGCATTCGAGATGGAGCAGGAACGCATGAAACTAGCGAAAACAGTCGCGCAAAGTTAAAACAGCTTGCTCAAATGCTCATGCTCGACGGCCCCATTTTTCCGACCGTCGCCGCCAAAGCAATCGTTATTGGTAAAGCATTCAAGTTGGCCGAACTGAATGCGCTGGCGATGCTCATGAGCTTTTTGCAAGCGCTGGTTTGCGGACTGACGTTTGTCCTTTGTTGGCGAGCCACAAGAAGCAAGAGTCTCGCTTTTACCGCCGGTCTAATCTGGTCGCTTTACCCTCCAGCACTAATCGGAGTTCAAAGGCTGGGCACCGAAACAATCTCGGCTCTGTTTTTGCTGACTATTCTTCTTTGTTTTTCTTTCGCGCTTAGTTGCGACAAAAAGCGGCTCTGGTACCTCGTTCCAATGGCATACGCAGGAGTATTCTTCGCCTTTCTTTTGTTGACCAAACCAGTATTGATGTTTTGCGTTCTGCTTCCTTTTGGATTTGTTTTTTTGTCTTTCAAATGGAAACCGGCATTTTTAGCCATTCTCGCCTTTGCTTGTGCAACAGTCCTTACAATGATTCCATTTTGGGTCTTCACAAAACAGACTACTGGAGAAGCATGTCTTCTCCCCAAACGCATGCCGGTTCTAAATGCCATCGTCTCCAACAACCTCATCAATGACGGTTTGGGTTGTTTGCCGCCAGCGCCCGTATCAGAAACAATTACCGCTATGAAAAGCGTTGCTGCAGTGCAAATGGCACTTTTCATGGAAGATCCAGTCGCTCACACTGACCTGTATATCCGAAAAGTCGCGCGGATTTTTGCCGAGCCCTGGAATGACTTTCGACGTGCAGCGGTTTTGCCGAATGCGCTTTGTATCAGGTTCGCCCATCAAGCCCTGGGAGCCCTCGCGCTGGCGGCAATTGCTGCATCTTTTGCAGCAACTGTTTGCGCCGTGAGTTGCTTGTTTCAAAAGGCAAATTCAAAACGAAGTAGCCAGAGAGACTCAACCGAAACATTTGTTGATAGCGGCGACCATCTGGCGGTAATGGTCTTTTTTGCACTGTTAGGACATTTGATTTACGCCGCATTTGAAGGAATTCCGAGATACGGCTTTACCGCTGTCCCACTGTATTTGATTGCTGTTTTTTGGACTGCTTCTAAGCTCATCAAAGCACGGCTTTACGGTTGGACAGCAATGAACTTACTTTTGCCAACATTGCTTCTTGCCTTACTGGCCAATTTTGCTCGACTGCAATCGGTTCTACAAGTAGTGGGAAATCCAATTGCTGTCTGCGTTCTGCTCAGTGTTTTCCACATTATGCTTGCTGCCTGGCTGATGTATTCGCTCAGCAAAGCGGCTTGTTTCCAACACATCAATCGCAATGTAATGAGAACAGTATGTTCACTCACCTTGCTTTTGTTTGGATTGACGACAACACTTTGTCTCGTGAAAGAGTCAAAAAATGTCGATTTGATCACAAAACTTTCCAGCGAAGTGATGGCAACACGGGAAATCGATCTATCGAGCAATCAAGCTTCCGGGACGCAGAAACCCAGCTGGGCGCTTCTTCTGGTTGATTGCGAAAAAGAGATCGCACAGTCCCACATCACTTTCAACGGTCACAAAATTCATGAAGCTCCCAAAATCGTCTATCACTTTTATCAAAAAAAATTCGACTTGCTAGCCTTTCTGGAAGAACTTTCTCTGGACATAAGAGTACCGGTCGACGAAGTAAGACAATGGCGTGCAGTGCCGATTCCCATCGAGTATGTCAATCCTTCCGGAAAAAACAAAGTGACGATTTCTGGCTCACCAGCTCACCCATTAACCATATATGGTGACTATGAGGAAACGCTCAGCGGCATTGCACCAACCTTCGAGTACATCAGTCACAGCCGTATGTTTACCGATGCATCAACGCTAGATTGGCGGCCCAGGGTGAATTTCGTAACACAGGTTCCGTCACGGTCGTTCATCGAGTCCAACGAACCGAAATATCCATTTCCACCAAACTATGATTTAAGCTCCGCTCCCGGAGTTCAAAAGGGACGGTTGCGAATGATGGTTGCCCTAGGCTTCTCAAAGGATCAAAACAGCCCAGCTTTCAATTCGCAAGAAGCTTCAATGCCGCTGCGCTCCTTCAATCTGAGAGTCGCAACAGGCCAAGCCCAGCAGGGTCAAATCATCGACAAATCTCGCGAAACAGGCTATTTAAAGTTCCACAGCAATTCCTTCCTGGATGTTCAGATAAATGCGCAGAAAAGCGCTACCCATGCGGTCATTGAGCTGAAAGGAAAAGCCGATTACAAAGATGCGCAAGGCGCCCAACTTGTAGTGCGAGTTTCTCTCAATGGTCCAGATGGTGCCAGCGACATGAATGCAAACGCAGAAAAGGATTTGTACTTCGATAGCAAGGGACAACCAAAACCGCAGTCAGTGTGCTTCCCACATGCCACGCAGTTGATCGCACTCAACGGAAAAGAACCTTCAAACATAAATATAAAGGCCGTGTATCCGCTCGATGTTGTGAGTGGCAGAGCCGATCACTTAACGATAGAGCTGATGCCGTTGCCGGAAGGTAAAGAGATAAAGCTGGAAGATGCGGAGTTAACTATAAGACAGCTTTCCTGGCCGGATCTGGGACGCGGGCAAGCGTTCGTTTATTGATTTTGTGCAGAGCCTAGTCGAGTGATTGATAGTCTGCGGGCAGGCCGGCGTTGTAAATGCGATCGAACACCTCGGCAATGCCTTCCTCGCCGCGTTTCGGATGCCCACCGGAAACAAGCTCTACAAGCCGTTGCCAACTCAAGTTCTTAAACAGTTCAGCATCAAAATTCGCAGCGCGTTCGCGCTCGGATTCGAGAACAGAAATTACGCGATGTGATGGCAATTGGAAAAATGCATCAACGCAGGTCGAATCGAAGTGATTGTCCCTGCCGTTATACATGATTTCAGAAACTTTCTCGATCGGCATGCGATTGCGGTAGTGGCGTTTCGAAGTCAATGCGTCGAATACGTCTGCAACTGCGATGATTCTGGAAAGGAAGGGAATGTCGTCACCTTTCAATCCCCTGTAGTACCCTGAGCCATCGACCTTTTCATGGTGGCAGGAAGCAACAAATGGAACGTCTTGGAGGCGACGAGTAAACGGCAAATTGGAAAGCAAGTCATAAGTGATGCTCGCGTGCTTTTGTACGGTTGCGTACTCATCAGGAGTGAGACGACCATCTTTCCAGAGGATTTTCTCAGGAACGCCGATTTTGCCGTAATCGTGCATCATGGCTGAATAACGCAACACATCGATATCGTCGTCAGGTACATTCATCGCCTGGCCGACAAGCAAGCTGTAATTCGTTACGCGAATAGAATGACCGGCGGTGAGCGGATCGCGTTGGTCGATGGTTTGCGCAAGAGTTTCAAGCGTCTTGTCGACGAATCTTTCAATCTCGCCGTATGCCTGCGCTTGCTCGATCAAACCTGCAGCAACAGCAGTCAAGCCTTCGAGCCAGTCTTCATCTTCATTCGTGAAGGGACCGTCAAACTTATTCAAAACCTGGAATACGCCGATTACTTCTCCGCCGCGAGCGAGCATAGGAACGCAAAGAACGCTGGAGGTTTGGTAGCCGGTATTGCGATCGACAGCAGGGTCGAAACGAGGATCTTGGTATGCATCCGGAATATTGATCATTCGTCCTGTACGGGCGCACTCGGCGACGATGCTGTTGCCGCCGACAGGGATGCGGATCATGCGGTGGCCAACGAGCCCCTGTGCGACTTGTGTCCATAACTCAGCGGCTTGAGCGTCCAGAACAAATACGGAACAACGATCGCACTTGAGCATCACTTGTGTTTCTCGAGTGATGACGTCGAGCAATGAATCAAGGCGACGCTCGCTTGCCATAGCCCGTACGACCCGATAAAGACCGGATAGAGGGCGCAGGCGATCCAATTCTTCCTGCTGTCTGAGCGATTTGATTTCGCGCTCGATAAGGTCGACTTCGCGCTTGTTGAGCTCAGCTTCAAACTTATTCAGAGACTCGGCACGTGACTCAACATCATCGTGTCCCGGAACACCTGATGCCAAAGCGCAATCGGTAGCGACATGCTCGTGAACCACAGGGGCTTTGGCGCTCTTTTTCGATTTATCCGCTGCTTGCGCTTTTGCCGGTTTCGATGCTTTCCCTTTTGGGTCCTTCGCCATTTGTCACGCTACCTCAGCCATAATTACCTTACTTTTTGAGCCCGTTTCCTTCGGTTTCAACTCAGCCTTGAGCACTGGAATTTCAACGCCTCAGCGGTCTTACAAAGGTAGGGTGGGCCAGAGCCTAGACCAATATACCCACTTGCATATTTAAAAGACGGTAATTGGCTAAATATTGAGTTCGTGAGGCTGCAGCTTTCGTCGAGTTTAAGTGACAAAAAACGGCAAATTCAAACGTAGCTCACGCTCTAGCTTATTCTTCGGGAATGTGCGGGAATCTTGGTGGAGCAATCCAGCGCCAGAAAAGCAAGCAGGCTCTGCCGATTACTCTGTCTTGCGGCAAGAAGCCCCAGACGTGACTGTCTTCAGAATTATTGCGATTGTCGCCCATCATGAAGAGGTGTCCGGCAGGAACAATGATCGGGTCATTGGCTCTCGCTTCATCGCCGAAAGGTCTGATCATTTTGCCGGTGGAAGATGGTCCGCCGATGTCCCCTAAGACGTTTCTGTCATAGTTCGGAGCTTCTTTGGCATAGCTGCCTTCATCGAGCAACTGACCGTTGATGTAGACGCCTTCGCCCTTTTGAATGCGAATGTGATCACCAGGAAGTCCAACTACACGCTTAATGAACGCCGGTTCGTAAGGCAAGAATGGCAATCCGGTCAACCGACCCAGTATTGTCAGCGGATCGTTTTTCAAGTCCTGGCCGCCCATTTCAATCGGTGGCGGATAGAAAACCAGAATATCGCCGCGCTGAATTGGTTTTCCAATATGATGCGAAACCTTCTCTACAAGCAGGCGATCGTTGATCTGAAGCGTCGGCTCCATGGAGCTGGACGGTATATAACGAGCCTCAGCAAGCGCAAATCGAATCACGATGAGAAGCACAAGCGTGACAACAACGAGTTCGACAATCTCTTTAACTACCGAAACTACGGGAGATCCTGACGATTCACTACTATTGGCTGAATTCGACACGTCTTGAGAGTCCGAGGTTGAGGATGTTGATGCTGGTGGCGGTGTATTTCCGTGAGACGAGGTATTGGTCGGCTCCATGGCATGACGCCCTTCTTGCTGATCTTCGCTCGATTCGTAAAGCGTTTCAGGGCGCTTCGAAGTGACTGATTCAGGTGGCTCCATGGAGTCGGTAATTGCCTCAAACTCGAAATATTTAGACAGTGTCGATTATACAGGCTTCAGTCAGGACTGGCTTTTATCTGCGTCCGGTTTTTGCCGTAGAGCTGCCGACAGCCTCTTTATCTCGGGTTTTCAAGTCACCCTTCACGATACTCCCCATCGCCGAAACATATCGATCGAGATCATCCGGACCATTCATTTCAGTGGTGCAGACGAGCAAGTGATTCTTCAGTTCCGGATAGAAGAATGAAAGGTCTATACCGCCCAATATGCCTTGTGCCTTCAATTCATCGAGCACCTCAGCAGCGGGATGGTTGGTCTTGATCACAAACTCATTGAAGAACGGTTGAGCAAAAGGCGCTTCGATTCCGTCGATAGCCGTCAGCCGCTCCTGAAGGGAATGAGCGCGTTGCATGCTGATGTTTGCGAGCTCTTTCAAACCTACAGGTCCGACGCTAACGATATAAACAAGCATCGCAAGGGCGTTTAGAGCTTGGTTAGTGCAGATATTCGACGTTGCTTTGGCGCGTCGAATATGTTGTTCGCGAGTTTGCAAGGTGAGAGTAAAGGCTCTCTGACCGCGGTTGTCTACGGTCACGCCGCAAAGACGTCCGGGCAGCTGGCGAATGAATTCCTTCTTTGTCGCCATATATCCGGCTGAAGGACCGCCAAATGACAGAGAATTCCCGCAAGGCTGAGCATCTCCAACGACGATGTCGGCACCGAAGTCGCCGGGAGCAGTGAGCAGTCCAAGCGAGATCGGCTCAGAGACGACGACTAAGTGGGCGCCGGCCGCATGTACTTTTTGAGCAATTGCATCCAGGTCTTCAAGGCAGCCGAAGTAGTTAGGGTATTGAACGACTACACAGCTCGTTTTATCGTCAATCGGCAGTTTCGCCAGATCAGCGGCACCGCCCGAAAGAGAAGCCTCTTGATACTCGAGTCCGCAAGATTGGCAGTAGGTGCGAGAAACTTCTCTATACTCGGGGTTAACAGAAGAAGCAATTACGATTTTCTCTTTGGTAGTTAAACGGCTCGACATGAGGCACGCTTCTGCAAGGGCAGTCGGTCCGTCATACATGGAAGCATTGGCGACTTCCATTCCAGTCAAAAGACAAATCGCAGTCTGAAACTCGTAAATGGCTTGCAGAGTGCCCTGGCTGACTTCAGGCTGATACGGAGTGTAGGCAGTGGAGAACTCACCGCGAGAAAGAATGTTGCCCACGATTGCCGGCACATAGCGGCGATAGGAACCGCCACCCAGGAAACTGGCTTGGCGAGAGGCAGGCATATTGCGATTGGATATCGCCTGGACTTCTTTTGCCAATTCTTGCTCGCTCATTCCGCTGCGCAAGTTGAGCGCTTTTGCCCTCAGCTTCTCGGGAATGTGCTTGACGAGCTCTTCGAAAGACGACACACCGATTGTTTTGAGCATCTCTTTGCGCTCGGCGTCAGTGTGCGGCAAATAGGGGAAATTGGCTTCGCTTTCAGTCATGCCTTTAACTCTGGGTCTGAGTGGGTGTGATTGTTTTCAAGCACGTGTCAGTTATTGCAGCATTTGAGAACGCTATCGAAAAAGCGCGATAACCTGTGTGCGCCGAACAATTTTATAGTTTATACGCAGACCAAACTCGAAGTGCGTTCTATCTATTAATATTGTTTCTCATAAGCTCGGGCTCCGGCCCAAAGCCTCGCCTAAGAAACCAGAGAGCTTCAGGGCATATCAATCAAAACAGCATTACACAGATTAAAGATGGCAGACCAAATCAACGGTGACGACACTAGAGTAATTGTGGGACTCGGCAACCCGGGTCCGGAATACGCGCGCACGCGTCACAACATGGGCTTCATGATCGTTGATGCCATTGGTACTGCAAATGGTGCGCAGCCAACACTCAACAGCCGCCTAAAATGCGAGTTTTCGAAGTTCACCTATCGCGGCAAAACGATCATGCTCGTCAAACCCATGACATATATGAATTTGTCTGGAGAATGCGTAATAGCCGTTAAGCAGTGGTTCAAACTGCCGGTCTCTTCTTTCATTGTCGTACACGACGATGTCGCTCTGCCGCTTGGCAAACTACGGGTGCAGAACGGCGGAGGCGCTGGTGGGCAGCATGGAGTGGAGTCAATCATTCAATGTCTGAGTGGAGACACCTCTCTGGTGCGCCTGAAATTCGGCGTCGGACCTGACCCTGGTGGCGACAAACGTGCCTCCTTTGTGCTTTCCCGAGTCCCGGAGGCGCAGCAAGAATTGCTCATGCAAGCGCATGATTTAGCGAAGAAGTGCTTATTCACTTGGATAAATGAGGGCACTTTGAAAGCGATGAACCAATACAACGCTATTGATTTGCGTCCGGAAGCCATTGCTGAGGCGGAAGAAAAGAAAAGAAAAAGAGAACAAGCTGCTCAAGAGCGAAGAGAAAGACTAGAGCGAGAGAGACTCGAGAAAGAGAAATCACAGAACGAAGAACCAGGAGCAGTAAGGCTTGAAGCCGGGGAGTTGTCGGGCGACATCCTTTAAAGATGCCGGCAAAACTGCCAGAGAAAACACGACCTGGTTGTCCGAAATTTCGCTTGCCATGAGGCATTTTGACCACTCAAGAAATTCGCCCCTACATAAGGTAGTGGGCCATTGCCGATTCGATATCTCATGCAGATGCCAAAGATGTATGAAGTAGCCCAAGTGATGAAAGCTGGTTGTAAGCGCCCGAAAGCTTTTCAGCAGCTTGGCAAACACATTACGGTTTGTATCGAAACGAAGATCTTTTTCCCTTCGTTTTTAACGACGTAATTTCGTAGGTTAAAGAAAAAGTGTGTGAAAAATCATCAAACAACGGAGCTTTAAGGCGGATGTCATTAATCTAAAATTGGCGCTGCGTCATGAAGATCTCTTTTAAGAGTGGTTTCCCAAAAACCTGCTTTTGCCAAATTGGCAGCCCTTGGGGCGCTCTGATGGGATTTTCGCTATCGGCCTAGCGCCTATATGGGGTGTCCAAGTTGAGTTCTGTTGCAGACAAGCTTTTCAGCAATAAAGAGGGCAGCGCCAGTCGTAATTTCTTCCTTTCCGCTCTGTGGTGGTCACTGTGGGGTATGGGAGCAGGAATGATCGGCGGCTTGGAGTTTTCCATGCCCGACCTGGTCAAAAACGTGCCGCAATTGGCATTTCCGCACTTGCGAATGTTTCACGTAAATGCAGTGACTATCGGTTGGCTCTCTATGGGATATGTCGGCGCTGTGTTTCACATGGTGCCGACTCTTTGTAAGACGAAGCTGTGGAACGAACGGCTCGGCAATATGACCATGTGGGCGTGGAATCTTGTCCTGGTCGGCGCTTTCTGTACGCTCTTGAACGGAAACACCGAGGGTCGAGAATACGCCGAACTGGGTGCCGTTCTTGACGTCATGGTCGCCGTCGCGCTTGTCCTGGTCGCGCTGAATATATATATGACCATCCTCAACCGGCGCGTCAAAAAGCTCTACGTTTCTCTCTGGTACTTCCTTGGCTCCCTCTTTTGGTTCCCGCTCGTTTACATCATCGGTCAACGCACCTTCGTCGCCTTGCCCGGTTTGAACGACGCGATCATCGGTTGGTTCTACGGACACAACATTCTGGGAATGTGGTTCACCACGATCGGCGTAGGCATGATGTATTACCTCTTGCCTCGTTTGACCCAAGCTCCTCTTTACAGCCACGGTTTGTCGATGCTCGGATTCTGGGGCATCGCTTTGTTCTACGCGCCTACCGGTACGCACCACATCTTGCAATCGCCTGTTCCTGAGTGGCTCAAAGCAATCGCGGTTATCTCGTCAATCTTCTTGCTCGTACCTGTGCTCACAGTTTTGACCAACTTCTTCATGACGATGAAGGGTCGCTGGGGCATGGCGGTCACCGATCTGCCGCTCAGATTTGCTGTGACTTCTTGCATGTTCTATCTGGTTACTTGCGTTCAAGGACCATTCCAAGCAACTCGCTGGGTTAACTGGTACTTGCACTTCACCCAATGGGTAGTCGGACACGCTCACCTGGCGTTGCTCGGCACCTTTTCGTTCATTCTTACTTCGGCTGTCTATTACTCGCTGCCCAGACTGACTGGTCGTGAGTTCTACAGCCAGGGCTTGATTCGCGCTCACTACTGGCTGAAATTCCTCGGCTTCTTGCTGATGATGACGTCACTCACAATCGCCGGATTGGTTCAATCCGCAGGTTGGGCGTTCAACATTCCTGTTGACCAGTGGTCGTTGCAAATCAGACCGTACTGGTTCCTCAGGGGTATTAGCGGCATCATGATCGTTCTTGGTCAATTCCTCTTCGCATACAACGTCTGGAAGACTTTGTACACGAAGCCTGCTGCAACCGCTGCACCTGCAGCTAAAGCAGCGGAGGTGAAAGCGTAATGCATAGTTATCGTCTAGGCGCTATCGGCATTGTCGTCACCTTCTTCGTGATCATCTTCTCAACAGTGCTCATGCCAATGGTTCTGTTCAATCCCAAACCGAACGACCGCAGCAACGAGTATTCACGTATTCCGAAGAATGTTGCCGATGCAGAACGCGGCAGAAAAATATATGTACGGGAAGGCTGCTTCTACTGCCACACTCAATTCACCCGTCTGCAAGACCGCGGCTATGGTCCGCTCGTCAAAGCCGGCGACTACGTCTGGGAAACTCCGCACCAATTGGGCACGGCCCGTACCGGTCCGGACTTGACCAACGAAGGCGGACGTATGGCATCCGAGTGGCAAAAGGCTCACTTGATCCAGCCACGTGCGGTTAAACCCGGTTCGATCATGCCTTCGTTCTCCTATTTGAACGAGCGCGACATGAACGACTTGGTCGCTTACCTGCAGTGCTTGGGCAACCGCCGCGAAGTCCATGCTTTCGTAGAAGCTCCCGATGAGTACAGAACAACAACTCCAGCCGGTGTAGCACTACACAACCGCAAAACAGTTGATACCAATGCCAGTGCCAGCGCCAACGCCGGTCGCGGTATCTACACGCAGAACTGCGCTGTATGCCACGGTTTGAATGGCTTGGGCGAAGGTCCGAATGCTACAGCGTTGGAAAAGAAACCACCAAATTTCAGCCGCCCGTATTACAAGCAGTACTCGGATGAATTCTGGTTCTACAGAGTCTCAGAAGGCGTTCCCGGCACACGCATGCCCCGCTGGATCGAAACTCTTACTGAAGAGCAACGCTGGTACCTGGTCGCATACTTGAAGACCTTGCCGCAAGACAGTGAAATAACCATCAACAACCTGAATCAGATCGACAAGGTTGAAGACATCCGCCTGCCCAAACTGTCTAACCAGCAGTACGAGCCCCACCACGGCGGACATGGTGGACATAGCGAAGGTTCTGGCGACAACATGAGTCCTTCCGAGCATCAAATGCCCGGTCAGACAACACCGCCGGCAACGAAAACACCTTCGTCGACAACAGGCACTAGCACCGAATCCGGTACCAGTAAGACGGACGGACACGGAGCAGAGCACAAAGAAGGAGGTCACTAAATATGTGCCCTAACTGCATTCTCAATCAGCAAGGATTGAGCTCTGGGCTCTACGTAGCCTTCTTCATTTGCATACTCTTCTTCGTGATGGCTATCGCAGGAATCATCTGGGCGTTCAAAAATGGCGAATTCGAAGATATGGAATCTTCAAAGTTCGACATGCTGGACGACGATGAATCAAATGTGATGGCTATGCGTGCCCGCCAAGCGCTAGAGCGCGGTCGCCTCGTCAACGAATAAGAGTTTTTGCTGTTTGTCCTTTAAGAGGTAGGTCATGGCTGACGAAGAAAAGAAAAATGGAGACGAGGCTAAGGCGGAAACGCCGGCTGTCGAAAAGGCAGCTGAAAAGCCCGCGGACAAACCAGCCGCAGCTCCAGCCAAGGTCGCTCCTGCGAAAGCCGTTGCGACTGCCCCGGCGGCAGACGAGCACTATGAAGTGGTGTCCGAATACCGTATCGGGGAAGGCCCGCCGCCACTATTTCTCGTTGTCTGCTTCTTCTTCATTGTTCTTTGGGCAATGTTCTCCTGGATTCCTTTCTTCGGTTACTGAGTGAGTTATGACACGTTCTAAAAAACCAGTTTTTACGTTTGAAACATTCGCCGGGTTGACGACATCTTTGCTGGCGCTTTTGTTAGTGGTGTTACCTGCGGTGACACTAGTAACCGGTTGCGGCAATCAAGTTACCGTCAAAGGTGACGATACACAGCTGGTTTCCAAAGACGTGACCAAAGGTGGCAGAGAAGCCATTTACCCAGATGACAAACCATCCGAGCCGGATGGCAAAGTCGTTTATGAAAAGCTTTCATGCGCTGAGTGCCACGGCACGAATGGAAAAGGCGTCAGTGGCAAATCATCTGTCGACCTCACCTCACCTGAGTACGGTCACAAACAAAAGCCGATCGATCAATATATGTTCCTCGCCTTCGGCAAAGACGGAGTGAAGCACCCGACGACCCTGTCTGACATCTCCAGCCAGAAGACATGGAACCTCGTCTATTACATCCGCTCTCTCTCAGCACCCTTGCTCTCGGCAGACGAGTACAGCAAGGTTACCGCTGTATACGGCGCGAATTGTGCAGTCTGTCACGGTCCTAAGGGTTATGGCGACGGACCGCTCAACAAGTACAACGTGCTTGAGCCCAACCCAGCCAACTTCCAAAACTATAAGCGTTTTTACGACCGCACCGACGATATCCTATGGGATCACATCGCAAATGGCATAAAGTGGGAAGGGATGCCCAATTTCCTCGGCAAAGAGGACAAAGCCAAACAAGTTAAATTCGATGAGGCTTATATTTGGAAGCTCGTAGCCTATGTGCGTGCATTCCACTCAACCAACAAACAAATCGCCGAGGCAAATATCGGCTCGCCAACGGTAGGCGCTCCTGTCGATAACACGAAAGATGGTGCTAATGCCGAAGATGCTAAGCCAGCGGAAGCAAAACCCGCGGAGGCTAAACCCGAAGAAGCTAAGCCTCAGGGCGAGACAAAGTAACGGAGTTCGAAAAATGGAAGGCACAAATAGAAGAATTATTCTGAAGACGCTGGCAGCCATCCCGCTTGCCGCCACCTTTGGACTCGTCATATCGCCTCTACTGAGGTATATGCGTCCTACGCTCAAGCCTCTCGATGTCTTTGGGCCTTCTGACCAGCCAGGTCCGGAAGAGGACGTAAAGTTTAGCGATGCAGACTTTCCGACGGAATGGACCTGCATTGACTTCATGTTCAAGCAGAAATACGTCGAATACAACCCTGAAGGCAAAGAAGTCCGCGAAATTCCGGGTTTTATTGTCAAGCTGCCGTCCGGCGATGTAGTCGCATATAGCCGCATCTGCCCGCACCTTGGTTGTGTATTCAACTTTGTGAAAGACCCTTCGGAATGTGCCAAGGGTTACAACTTCAAACCGCAAGGTCCGGTTTTTGCATGTCCTTGCCACTTGAGCGTTTACGACATTGCCCAAAACGGCAAAGTTGTTTCCGGACCTGCGCCGCGTCCGCCGCGTAAGTTTGACCTCAAGAAAGAGGGCAATGCATACAAGATCGTTGGTTTGGAAGCCGGTTCAATCGCCTGAGGGAGTCAATCGATAACATGTCAGCGGTAAATGCAACCATAGACTGGGTTAAGACGCGGATCAACAACATCGATATTTTCGATGAACATCACCGCGAGGAAGCGAAGACAAACCCCTGGTATTCACTTGGGCCAATCTTCTACATGGTCTGGTTCATCGTTATGTTCACGGGTTGCGTGCTGATCATGTGGTACGTACCGACCAAAGCGCAGGCATTCGATTCGATTCTCCATATTCAAAACGGCATTCCTTTCGGTGGTCTGATGCGAGGCATGCACAAGTACGGTGCCGACGCCATGATCATCGCGGCGACGATGCGCATGTACCGCATGTTCATTTGCGCCGATTACAAGCCGGGCAAAGAGTTCAACATCGCAATCGCCCTGGTAGCGCTCTTGCTGTCAATGTATTCCGGTCTGACCGGATATTTGTTGATCTGGAACCAGCGCGCATTTTGGGCGACGAAGGTATTCGCAACATTCCCGACTTACATGGACCAATTTCCGGTCATGGGCGACTTCTATCAGCCGCTCGTCAAGTCGATCCACATGGGATGGAACACAGCAGAAGTTCTCCTGGGCGGTGGTGCAGCCATCACGCAGGAAACAATCACACGATTCTTCTCAATTCACCTGGCGTTCTCTCTCATTCCTTTGATCTTTGTAGAGCTCTACTTCTACAAAAACGCATACAAGCGCGTGCCGCTCAGCTGGGCAAAGCGCACCATCATCACATTGATGTTGGTCGTGGTTGCAATTGTTCTTCCTGCTGCGCAGGGCAAGCGATCCGATCCGGACGTCACACCGCTTCCGATTTTGTCTGACTGGTACTTCCTTGGCCTGTACCAAATGTACAAATACCTTGAGCCCGTTGTTGCGACCGAAATCACAATCGTGTTGCCGCTCATCGTTGTCGGTTTGCCCTTCATGGACGTTTGGCTGACAGGTGCGGAGAAAGACATCAACAAGAGACCATTCATATTCTGGGTGGTGATCATGGCTCTGGTCAGCTGGATCGTATTCTCGCTGTTGATCATCGCCAACATCGCCAACATCCACACCGATCCTCCTTACTGGAGAGCTTTCACCTATCTGACGGTCAACGTCGGTATGGGGCTGCAGCTCTGGCTCATGTGGCAGAACAAAGACGCCGTCCAGCGTGCAAAACAATGGAAGGGTGCTCTGGTTATTGCAATCATCGGTGCATCGCAAGCATTCTGGGGTTTCGTCTATTACTACATGGCGAAAGTCGAGATGTTCCGCGGACCGATGTTCCAACAATGGTTCTACGGCATCATGCGTCCGTTCCTTCCGGACGCGGACAAGCTGGAAGCCGCGATGCGTAAGGTTCAACCCACCTCTACATATTTCGCATCTACTTATAAGAACGACTGGCAAGATTGGCTCAAGGACAACTACGTCGCCAAAGGCGGACCGGATGTTCAGGCAGCCTTCAACCAGATTCTTGAGCACTGCAAAATGACATCGCCGGTCGACTGGATCGTCAACTGGATACCGACCTTCACGCCGGCTCACCCGAAATATCTCGGAATGGTCGACTACTTGGTCACAAACCGTTGGGCTTACGACTATGTCGTGTTTGTCGACAGAATGAACCGGGCTTCGAATATTGAAACGACCACCAAAGGCGTTTTCTATCCGCTGGATATTCCTTTCTGGGATTGGACCTGGATGATCGCAGGTGCCGTGTTCATGATTGTCGGCGCCTACATGACTTATTCCTTCAAGTCGGGCTCACAGGCATCTGCCAAACCAGCACCTGCTCAACCGGCATCGGCAGCCACATAATCGGGGAAAGAACTTGACCGGCAAAAAGGAACCACGCGCGATAAACACTAATGTCACCACCGGTGATGCTAGCGCCGCCGTGGAAACCAAAACCCTGGTCAAACCAACGAAGGTGAGATTGCCCATCAGGCTATTCGCTTTCACTCTGACTGTAATCACGCTTTCCTGGTTTTTCGAAGGCTGGCGTGAAATTCAGAAAGAGCCGAGCCTCATTTCTTGTTCGTATCTTTTCTTCGGAACTGCATTCACGTTGTTGCTCCTGGCGGTCCAAGGCTATTGGATCTACATCGAAGAAAAGTCGACAGGTAAGTTAGTGCGTAAGGTCAAATTGTTCGACAAAATCGAAGCAAAACTCGCAGCTAGAGATGGGCGCATGCAATGCGCCCCTACAGGTGGAATTGAGCAAGTTAAGACGGAACCAGGTAAAAGGAATTCATTGTGATTAAGTACATACTTTCACCGAAGGGCATCATACTCCTGGCATTCGCCGGCGCCGTTGTCGCCGTCAGTGTTCTTATGGCATGGTCCGAATTGGGTTTCACAGGCGCCACACCTGACTGGTTGACCGACCTGACTTCAAGAATTGGTCTGCATGGAACAATTGCTGGTTTCTTCAATTCACTCACACCGACCTTAGGCAAAGAGCTCACAGACTATCTGACAGGCAAAGGCGTTTCTGTAAATCCGAAGTCAACAGCCAGCCTCGGCGACTACGGCTACATTCTCTTTATGGGAGCAGCGCTCACGATTGCCGGTATCGCCATCATGATCATCGGCAAAGAAGATGCCGAGGAGAAAACAGTTCTACCGGTAAAGAAATAGGTATCAGGAAGTTTTAGCGAAGACGCATAGAAGAGGATGACCCCAGTGCAAAAGATTGTCGATAATCACCCGCTAAAAGCCTTCAACGGTTTGACGCTGGCCATGGAGAACGCGATCAACGCGTTCATGACCAGCAAATACAACCCGTTCTACTACCACGGTGCTCTTCCCCAGTACTACCTGTGGGTTCTGTACCTCTCGGGATTGCTCCTCTTCGCATACTACATTCCGACCATCGACAACGCTTACAACTCGAAGCTCTTGACCAACGCGTGGACTTCAGTCGATTACATCACCAAGTCACTTCCTTTCGGTGGTGTCATCCGTGGTATCCACCGTTATGCCGGCGACGCGATGGTCATCACCATCCTTCTCCACGCTCTGCGCGTTTGGTTCACCGACCGCTACCGTCAATACCGCTGGCTCCAGTGGGTCTCCGGAATTGTTCTGGCCCTCTTCGTTCTCTTCATCGGTCAAACAGGTTTCTACCTTGTATGGGATGACCGCTCGCTCTTGCTCACAAGAATGACTGCAGGCGCGTTCGAATCACTGCCGGTAATCGGACCGGGACTCAAGACCTGGTTCTTGAACGGCGATCAGATCACAAACCTGACCCTCTCGAACTTCCTTTTCATTCACATCGGACTTTCGTTCTTCCTGTTGTTCGGTCTGTGGATTCACTACCTGCGCATGACCAGACCAGTGCTTACGCCACCACCGGCAGTCAACTACATTTTGACCGCGTTGGTTCTCATCTGCGTATTCATCTGGCCGTTGAGCAGTGGCAACATGGCTGATCTCAACACACAGCCCACTTCATTCGACATCGACTGGTTCTTCCTGTGGCCTTACGCCATGCTCAGCCAAATGCCGGTCGGCGGTTACTGGGCAGTAATGGTCTTCGGCACCATCGCAATCACAGCATTGCCCTGGTTGATGATTCCTAAGCAACCGGCCATCGAGACCGCAGAAGTTGTACTGAATAAGTGCACCGGCTGCTCGCTCTGCTACAAAGACTGCCCGTACCAAGCAATCGAAATGGTGCCTGCACCTGCCGGCTCCAGATTCAAATTGCTGGCGACAGTAAAAGATTTCCGCTGCTCAGGCTGCGGAGTTTGCGTTGGCGCTTGCGCATTCGACGCAATCGATTTGCCTGACCTTCCGGATGCGGAAGTAAACGCGAAGATTAAGGCTCTTCTGGAGGCGAAAGGGTAACACCAATGTCTGATGCAAAGAAAGTAATTACACTTATCTGCGAACGCGCCTGCGATTTGAGCGGCATCGTTGATGACTCAGGCAATTGCAAAGAAGTGCCGGGAATGAAGGTCGTCAAATTTCCTTGCTCGGGCATGATTCAACCTTTGATGATTGAAAATGCCATCAAGGCTGGTGCTGATGGTGTTGTTGTCACCGGCTGCCAAATCGGCGACTGCTACTACCGCGAAGGCAATCGCATGATTCGCGAACGTCTTCTCGGCGAGCGTCCTCCGACACTCAAGAAAGGCACTGACAGACGCCGCATTTTGGCTCTCTGGCTGGCAAAACCACAACGTCAGCGCTTCATCTCAGAGTCGAAAGAATTCATCGCAACTTTGAACAATCTCACTACAGCGGAAGCTAAGTAATAGCTCCGACGGTTTCAGAATCAGAAAAGGATTGAAGTCATGGCAGTTGAAAAGAAAGAGAAAATGTCCGACATCGAGCTGAACATTCGCTGGATGTGGTTCCTTCTGCTCTACTTCGGCTTCATCATCATGATTGCCTGTTTCGGTCTCGTCGCCGAATTCTAATTCGGACCACTGATGTTTTCAAAACTAACCTTCGGTCAGAAGCTTGCTGTCTGGCTCGGGTGCGCATTGGCTATTGTTATCGCATCGATAATTGCGATAAGCATTCAGATGGCGAAAAATCCGCCCAGGGACGTCGAACAGTTTTTCAACAATGAATTATTTCGTCGCAGCTATTTCTCGGATTATGACTGGGCGAAACGAGAAAGAGAAGCAACCGCAGAGCTAGAAAAAAATTCTAAAAGCGCATATTGGTATGCCGAAAGAGCAAAAGCTCGATGGTTCCTCGACAATAACGATGGAGCCAAAGCAGATTTCTCTCGTGCTATCGAACTTGATCCGAATGATTCAGATAGTTTGGTCTACCGAGCGACATTGCACAAATTCGATGGAAATTACAAGGAAGCGCTCGCAGACTCGACTAGAGCAATTGCCGTCGCTCCTAAGAATGGTTGGTCATATCTTACAAGAGCTGAAATTTACAGGGAACAGTATGAATATGACGAAGCGCTCAAAGATATCGAACAGTGTTTAAAAACAAACTACGACAAGCGTGACGTTTATTCAGAAAAAGCCGAAATCTACAAAAGTATGCAACGCTACGACAAAGCGATCGAAGCCCTAGAAAGGGCAGTTGAATTCAAGAAATCGCATAGCTCGGATGATTGTTATGACGGACTGGTGCAGCTCTACATTATTGCCGGTCGACTTAAAGAAGCACAGGCAGCCTGTGGGAAGTGGATTGAAGAAAGTCGACCAACGAATAACACTTTCACCACATGCGCAAATGTTAGCAAAGCACTAGGTGACAAAGAATCAGAAACAGCAGCCTACAAAAAGTACTTGTTATTCCTGACGCAAAAAATCGCCGATCATCCGACGAAAGCCAAAAACTACGAAACAAGAGGTACCATCTACGACAAGATTGGTGAGCCTGAGAAAGCTCGATATGATTATCTCGACTATTTGGAGAGTTCTAATTTGAAGCCAGAGCACGGCATTTTTGATCCAAAGGTACTTCTGAAGTTCGGTAAGTTATTTGATCGAGTCGGTCAAACTGAAAAGAAAAATGAACTCTATAGTGACGCCATCGAAAGATTCACTGCAAAACTAAAGGTGTCGCCAAAAGACGCTCGACTCTACTCCTATAGAGCGCAGATTTACGCGGCACAAAACAACTTGAAGACAGCAGCAAAAGATTTCGAAACAGCCGGTAAATTGAAACACTCGAACGCTGAAACGATAGCGTGGGCAGAGTTTGCACTGATTAACAAGCAATACGAGCTTGCAAGCAAACTAGCATTAGAACTTATAGAAGCAGATGTTACAAACGAATTGATATTTCAAGCTTCAGTATTTGAAGCATTGGGCGCACATAAGGAGGCCTTGCGGTTGGCTAGTGATGCGCTGAAGCAAGATCCATTTTTGCCTGCTGCATACTATTGGATCGGAAAGGCGCGTGCAGGCTTAGGAGAGAAGGAAGAAGCAGCAAGAAAATTACAACAAGCCACCGCGCTTGGTTACGATCCAGAAGCGTCACTATTCGAAGATCAAAATGAAGATGACGATGACGACGAGTAAGGCAGTTAACTCAGCTTCCTCAATCTGTATCCAACCCGTGCGACGTTTTCGATTATCGACTCATTCGGATCATCGCTTAGATCCACGGCTTTGCGAATTCGGCGAATTGCAGCGCGTAAACCTTCGGGCGATGCATCAGATTCATAACTCCAAACACGCGAAAGGATCGTTTGGACGCTGAACACGTGATCGGGATTGCGCAGGAAGAATTCCAAAAGAGCAAAATCTTTAGGGGTCAGGTGAATGTCCTTGCCGCCTCTTGTTAGCCGATACTTAACTGGGTCAAGTTCCAAGTCCCCGGCGACTAGAGTGTTTCCTGTCACGCCTGCAGCGCCTCCAGGGCGTCTTAAAAGGGCTCGAAGGCGAGCATGAAGCTCTCTCATATCAAACGGCTTAGTCAGATAATCATCAGCGCCTGTATCGATACCCTCTTCTTTGTGGTCGATTCCGGACTTGCCGGTAAGCATAATCACCGAAACCGGTTTACTCATCTGACGCAGTTTCTTCAAAACATCAATGCCGGAAAGCTTTGGCAGCTGCCAATCCAAGACAACCAGGTCATACTCTTCGCTCTTCAGCAAATGCATGGCCTCATCGCCGTCAAAAGCGCATTCAACCACATGCCGTTCCCCTTCCAGTCCGGCTTTTACCATCATGGAGAGGTCTTGATCGTCTTCAACGAGAAGTATTTTTGCCATAGTTTCGCATGTAGCGACATTGGTAATAATACTGAGTATACCCATAGTGATCAGTTAACTTCGCATGCGACGTCCACGTTTATCACTATCGACAAAGGTTCTGGCACTCGTTCTTGTGCCATTGGTGCTGCAATTAGCAACTTTATTTTGGGTCGCAAAACTCGAAAATGAAGCCGAAATGCTTCTGTTGGAGTCTATCAACGCCAAAAAGATATCGGACGCTATTAATGTTCTTTCGCAGGATGTCTATGATTACATAGGCGAGTTTGGGCGAGACAATCCGCACCACCAGGTAAAGACTGGAGACGAGAAACTCCAGGTACTTCACCGTCGCCACGAGCTTCACTACAAACAGCTCAAGGACACCGTACAGCATGATGCGAAGCTGTATGAGTGCGTTGTCGCATCGGAACAAGCTGCATACAAAACATTTGGGCTTATCAGACGCCTTGAAGAGATACCTGAAGATGGGCCGGAACAAGTTCAAAAACTCAGGAAGAAACTTTGGAAGGATGTTCGCAAAGATGTTAAGTCCATTCTGGGTGGCGGGCTTTTGGAACATGCCGCTCAACAAAAGCGACTCGCCGAAGTAGACGCGGAAGAACAAGCGCGTTTGCGTGAGTTGTCGAAGCAGTTGATGATTCTCATTGCAGTTATCGACACAATAATTGCCATTGCAGTTGCTGTTTACTTGACCAGAACCATTGCTCATCGACTGAGTATTCTCAACGAGAACAGTTTTAGACTAGCTGCAGATGTGCCACTTCATTCTCCGCTCAGTGGCAACGACGAGATTGCGACCGTCGACAAAACGTTTCACAGCATGGCAACAGCAATGAAAGAGGCGGCGAAAAAGGAACGAGCAATCATCGACAATGCTCGTGATTTCATTTGCTCCATTGATTCACACGGTAAATTCTCTGCAGCGAATCCAGCCAGTGAAACCGTTTTGAATCGCACACCGGAAAGTTTGCTGGGCACACACTTTGCAGATCACGTGGCAGACGGTCGCGAGAAAGTTTTGCAAATTTTTGCTGATCTTAAAACTCAAGGTGACAGCAGTCCTGTTGAATTAAAGATGAAACGTGCTGATGGAACTATTGTCTACGTCCTGCTTTCCGCACACTTTTCTAAAGAAGAGGACACGACATTTTGTGTAATCCACGACATCACTGAGAGACGCAAAGCAGAAATGTTGAAGCAAGAAGTGATGGCGATGGTGACGCATGATCTGCGAACACCACTATCGACATTGCGACACATTTTCACCTTTCTGGAAACAGGAAAACACGGGCAGCTCGATGACAAAGGCACGGACTTTGTCAATGCAGGAGGGCGCAACGTCGATCGTCTACTCACGTTAGTCAACGATCTGCTCGATGTTGAAAAAGCTGATAGCGGACAAATGCATATTGAGAAATCGAAAGTTTCGCTAAACGAATGTTTTGACGCATGTGTTTCCAGTCTTACAGTGTTTGCCGAATCGAAAGGCATTACCTTAGATTTTGTTGAAACGGATTTGATTGTAATGGGGGATGAGGAGCGAATTGATCGTATACTCAATAACCTAGTCGGCAATGCCGTCAAGTTCTCTCCGCAAGGCGGAAAGGTCACTCTCTCGGCGGAGAAAACCACGCAGAAGGATGAAGATTTTGCCCTCATATCCGTTAAAGATGAAGGTGAAGGCATTCCAGGGGACAAGTTGGAGAATATCTTTGAAAAGTTCCATCAAGTTGAACGGCGTTCGGACAGTAAGCAAGAGAAAGGTTCAGGGCTTGGACTGGCAATTTGCAGGGCTTTCGTTCAATTGCACGGCGGAAAAATCTGGGTGGAAAGCAAACCTGGCGAAGGCAGTGTTTTCAAATTTACACTTCCACTTGCCTAATCACTTTTCGCGCACTCAAAGGTCTTTTGCAGTTCTGACTGCAGTCACCACCTTTTTTGCATTTCAACAACCAGCCGTCTTAGCCGACGCTTTCAAAACCGGTCAAGCATCCGTTCAAGCTCAAGCGAGTGCTTGCGGAAAAGATCCAGAAAAAACACTAGATCCACTTAGTGAACCGCGTGTGGTGATGAAACACGATGCGCTCATGTATGTGCTGGATGAAACCGGCATGATTCCTGGGGGAAACAACTCTGCCTATGGGCTCTACAGAGATGATACACGAACACTTAGTAAGCTCCGATATGTGTTGAACGGTCAAGCACCAGAGCTATTGTCTAAAGATGTAAAAGGTTTCGCTGCAACATTTATCTATGGCATCAGACAGAACAAGAAAGACGCCGACCGTTCCATTGTGCTTCGCCGTGATGTAGCTATGTATCAAGGAATCAGCGAACGCATCACGGTCACCAACTACTCGCCAGAAGAGTTGAATGCGGTAGTTTCCATTTGCACAAATGCAGATTTCAAAGACATGTTCGAAGTAAGAGGTTTTCAATCAAAAGAGAAACCTAGAAACATCGACACCACCACTGGTGCCTATTTGAGATACGGCTATGCTGCGGACAATGTGTACACAGTGTTAAACGTCGCATCTCAACCGTCCGCAACTATCTCCCCGGGTGGTTTCAATTGGAATGTGCGTTTGAAGCCTGGACAGTCGAGCACATCGGAACTGACGATCACGTCTCTTGCCGATACATCAAGTGTCAATGAGAAAGAAAGTCAGACTTGGACTTATGACGTGAGATTGGAGCAAGCGAACAACTCTTTTCAAAAGTGGCTCGCGGACTGCGCGCAAATTTCAACCGATAATGCCGCATTCAACAAAATGTTGGATCAGGCATATTTGGACCTATATCTCTTACGTCAGCCTGTTAGAGGTGGGACGGCTCTGACTGCCGGACTTCCCTGGTATGCAGTTCCTTTTGGACGCGACCAGGCGATTACTGGTTTGCAAACTGTTCTATTCATGCCGAAAACATCCAAAGAAATATTGCTGATGCTGGCGGCATATCAAGGCACAAAGAAGAACACGCAAACAGACGAAGCACCGGGCAAAATCATGCACGAGTTGCGAACTGGAGAGTTGGCAACAAAAGGCATTGTTCCTTTCCATCCATACTACGGAACCATTGACGCGACACCTCTTTGGGTGATGCTCCTCAGAAAGTACCTGCAGTGTACCGGCGACATGGACACGGTCAACAAATTATTGCCCAACCTCGATCGTGCTGTCACTTATTTACTAGATGCTTCAAGCGAAGGGTTTTTGACATATGGAGGAGAAGGTGCTCTAGCGAACCAATGCTGGAAGGATTCCGGCAATTCGATGATGCATTCGGATGGAAAATTGGCGAGCGCACCAATCGCTGCCTGTGAGGTCCAGGGCTATTTATATAAAGCTCTAAAGGATGCCGGATACATTTATGGAATGTTTGGAAAAATAGAAAAGAACAAGCAATTGGAAGCGCGCGCGCAAAAGCTGAAAACCGACTTCAATGCAGCCTTCTGGATGCCTGGCAAAAATTACTATGCAATGGCACTGGCCGGCGGAGGCAAGCAATGCGATGTTGTGGCCTCGAACCCGGGTCAACTTCTAATGAGTGGAATCATTGCAGAAGAAAAGAAAGAAGCAGTTTGCAAAACCCTTATGGAAAGCCACCTCTTTAACGGATGGGGAATACGCACTTTGTCCAGCCACGAATTCTCCTACAATCCGGTTAGTTATCACAACGGTTCCGTTTGGCCCCACGACAACGCAATGATTGCATTCGGTTTAGCCGCAAACAACCACAAGGAAGACGCCGGTCGCGTTTTCTCCGGGTTAATCGACGCTGGCGTGGCATTCGGTGACAATCGCTTGCCAGAACTCTTCTGCGGTTTCGAAAGAGCTGCCGGAGCGCCACCTGTCTCATATCCCGTTTCATGCGTGCCTCAGGCTTGGGCTTCCGGCTGTCTATTCCAGATGTTGGAAGCCTGCTCTGGAATCGATGTTGAGGGTGCACAAGGGCAGTTAAACGTGAAACGCCCTTACCTGCCGAGTTTCATTCATCAAATCAACGTCAAGTCACTACCGACAGGGCGCGGAAAGGCAGACTTTGGACTGAAGAAAACGGCAAACGGATTCTCGATAACCGGCTTCAGAACGGAAGGTGGGGTCAATTTTCATATGGATGCGGGCGTTTCTGTCGGACCTGAACCGGAAAATGCTTCATCGCCCCGCCAAATACCATAGCTCCGTCGACCGTAGCTGTCACAATTCTGTCACTGTTCTATCGCCTCTCTATCACACCTGCCCCGTAAAGTTGGAATCACGAGGCAACGCAATTCGCCTCGCACACCCCCAGATTCTTACTAGAGAGGCCCGACACCCATGAGCGAACGTAATGCATACGTGATCAGAGAAAATCCCAGTGACCGTATGGATGCAGCCGAGCTACGCACCTCCATCCAAAGTATCCTGCGCAACGAAGGAACCAAGCCGACATATGCAACTAGCGTCGCAGATACTTCAGCCTCCTACCTTCCTAGTGTTGAAATCAGCGACGCACAAAAAACAATCGTTCAAAAGAAACTGCAGGAAGCGAAGAATGCTCCACCGGAATCGTTTGAATTGGACGGAGGAGTGCGCGGATTGGTAGAGAGAACGGACGGCGAAGACGCCGGAAGCGGCATCTCTATGCAAGAAATCAAAGCGAGACTGGGAACCAAATTGAGCGTCAATGAAGAACGAGCTTTGAGAGACATTTACCAGAACTTCTCCTCAATCGACCGAAACAACGATGGTCAGGTTAGCCGCAGCGACATCGAGTCGAGACAAAGAACCCAACGCAGCGAACAGCAGCTGGAAGAAAACCTGGCCCGATTCAGAACAGCCGTGGAGATGAACCGCAAGATAATCGACACCGACCATAACGGTACACTCTCCGCACAGGAGATGAGGGTGGCCGGAGGCAGAAGCAGCACGCTCAGTGAAGAGCACCGACAAGCGCTCAACCGGGGCAGACAAAGATCGTAAAAGTGTAGACTGGGGATGCTGGGTCGCCGATGTTGCGGAAACGCAAAATTGGCGACTCTGGCCATTTCAAAACCCTGCACAAGAGCCGATAACATGACAGATAAGTGATACTCGGGTTGCCAACCAGGTTTTTGCCCTAAAATGGTAAGTAACCCCTTCACTGGACGTTATGTCAAATTTCGAGCCGACAAACGAGCAGCTCAAAACACACAGCAGCGAAACAGCAGAAGCGCTGCTTACAATGCAGCCCGGCGAAACGCTCATGGGCAAATTCAAGATCGTGGATTTGCTCGGCGTAGGAGGAATGGGCAGTGTCTATCGTGTCGACCATTTGTATCTCGGTCGGCAGTTCGCCCTCAAGTGCCTCAATAAGCAACAAGCAAATGATGTCAGCTGGAGACGTTTTCAAAACGAAGCCAAAGCAGCCAGCAAATTAGATCATCCAAATTTGATCAAAGTCCACGAATTTGATTTGATGCCGGACGGGCGGCCATTCATTTTGATGGATCTGGTTCAGGGTAAAACCTTGTCGGATTTGACAAAGGATATCGGCTCACTGCCTGTCAGTCGTGCGCTGGACATCATGATTCAAGTAGCATTTGCGGTTCAGTACGCGCACGATCAAGGCATTGTGCACCGAGATTTGAAGCCGACAAACATAATGGTGATCCCTCCTGCAGCTGAAGGCGAAAAGGAAACGATCAAGTTAGTCGATTTCGGTATTGCCAAACTAACGGGAATTGACGAATTCAATCAACAAACGCTTACGAAAACGGGTGAGATCTTCGGAAGTCCTCTATACATGAGCCCGGAGCAATGTACTGGCACACTGGTAGATCACCGATCTGACATTTATTCCATCGGCTGCGTGTTTTATGAGTTGCTTACTGGCGCACCACCATTCATTGGTGAAAACGCGCTTAGCACAATGATGAAACATCAGGGAGAGAAACCTTTATCGCTAAAAGAAGCGTCTCTAGGAACAACGTTTCCGCAAGCGTTGGAACAGATATTAGCGAAGCTTTTGGAAAAGGATCCAAACAAGCGGTACCAAAACTGCAATGCTCTCGTAATCGATCTGATTCCTTTGACTCAGGATGGGGGCAATGAGAACCTGCTGGCCAGGCTTAATCCGCTAACTGCAATTCCCTCAAGGCAAGGTCAGACCACGCAGTTTTTACCAAGAGAAACAACCAAATCGAAATTCGATACGCAAAAGAAAACTCTCGTCCTGTCCATTCTTGTCACTGCGATCGCATTTTTCGCAGCAGGATATGCAACTTGCTTCTTCACCTTGCCGAAGAAAGAGACGATACAGGACACGTCTGATTCAGATAATCCATTGCAAGGACAGCCTGGTGGAAAGAAACTCAGTGTAGCGCCTGGATCTTTCTATGAGAGAAGAGGCAATGATGATTTCTTTCATTTTCCAGCGGAGCTGGAAACCTTGGGAATCCTGTATTTCAATCCGAAAGGTAAAGCTGAGGCGAAGCTGAGTGTCAGAATTCCTCCAAATTCACTGGTTGCATTAGAAGCTGCTCCCTATCTGCTTACGCATCCTGATATTTTCGATGGCTTTAGACCGCAAGACATTTCCTTGCTCGACTTTGGAAATAGCGACGCCGCCAAAACGGATTCTTTCAAGAAATTAGGGCGGTTTACCGGTCTACGGGCATTGAATGTGGCGAAAACATCGATTACAGAAGGTGACATGCAGTACCTGCAGCCGCTGAAGTCATTGCTTTGTTTGGTGATCGGCTACAACCTCCATCTAAAGTCAAAAGATTTGCTTACCTTGAAAATACTCCCGAATCTAAGAATTCTTGATGTGTCGGATATGTTTGATGTGAGTGACATATTGAATGAGGTAGCCGCACTACCAAATCTCAGACAGCTAGTGCTCGGTCACTGCAGGCTTCACGATAAAGATCTCAAGACAATCGCAAAGAGTAAGTCGATTAAGATTCTCAGCTTGGTCAGTAACACCGAGATTACCGACGAAGGTCTCAAGTATCTAAAAGACATGGATCAGCTCCAATGGCTGGCGTTGTCCGGAACATCAATAACTGCGAAGAGCTTAGATACTCTTCTTGCAATTCGAGATCTAAACAGAGTAGAGATGATGGCAACAAATTGCACAAAAGATGAGATGCAAAAAATTGAAAGGGAACTAAAGCGCGCCAAACCCAATTTGAAATTTGACAAAAAAGAGACAGCGCCTCAAAACACCAAACTGACAATGCCGGAGTTCCCGTGGGTGGGTCCAGGTTTGCACACACATTTGAATGAAGTGAAAGTAAATGGTGAGATAGAAAAAAAGTTCGACTTGAACAGTCCGCAGCTCTAATGCGCTGATTCTCTTTTCTCAAGCTGCAGGCAGCAATAGAGTGCGATTGCGTAGAAAGCAAAACCGCACCAGTAGCTGACCGAAATTCCAAGAAACATCGAAATCACTACTGAGAGAACAGAACCAAGAACAGAGGCCGCGCCATTTATTCCCCAGAGCCATGGTGTCAGCACCTGGCTATGTCTGAAACCCAATCGCATGCCGGCGGGGAAGCCTAATCCAAGAACAAAACCAACTGGGAAAAGGCTGGCGATACTTGCTGCAATTCGCACTGGAGTCGACTCGGGCGCAAGCGCGTGAACCAATGCGGGAGTGGCCAATCCAAAAATTGCTGTGACAACGAGAACAGAGGCAAGCAGAAAATGCAAACGATTCTTCGTCAAATCGCAGAGCTTGCCGAACGAAACGCTGCCCAAGCCGGTGGCAAGAAATAGGGTGAAGAGAACCACAGCCAATGCGTAAATAGGATGTCCCAGGGTTATGGAAAAGCGCTGTACTTGCGACAGCTCAATCAGCATAAAGCCTATTCCGATTGAAAAGAAATAGACGAAAAGCGGCAGCGATCCTTTGAGCTGCGACTTGTCCTTCGTTCTCAAAATGGGCAGGCGGAAGCAGTAGAACGTGAAAAAAGTGACTGTCACCAAAACAAGAAGCAGTGCGACGGCGGAGTTGATGTTGTTTGCAGTTCTGCCGCCTGCGTAGATAGTTTTATTGAAAACTTGCGTCGGATTGAGGGTTTGGAAGAAGAAGGGGCAGTCATCGGTAGATGGCTTCAAATTATACGGAACAGTCTTCTCGATCTCGCTTGTTTTACCTTCGGCTGCTAGAGCAAGATTGGGATCAATAGCACTCTTTGGCGTTAGCGCGACTTCAAATCCAAGCTCCTTACAGCGCTTATCAACTAACGCTAATTGCTCGTCTGTAAAAGGACTTCTGCTGACAAGAATGGTTCCTAGTCCATCTTCAGCGTGCAATGAATCCCCCAACTCGGAATTCATCAGTCGCACAAGCACTATGTGCGCGCGCGGATTCTCTATACCGATTCCCTTTAGTGCTGCGTTACCAACACCGAGCAATCGATAGATTTCAGAAGGAACATAATGGCTGTACCAGCGAGTCATCGTCAGGATGCCGCGATCGCTAAGGTGATTGAGGAATGTTTCCCAAGCATCGACAGTGTAGAGGGAGCTTTCTGTTAGCGCGTAGGCACCACTGGAACTTGCAGCCCAAGTATCAACAAGTGTTGCTTGAATAGAGTCATATTTCTCTTTGGAGCGTGTGATGTAGCTGCGCGCTTCATCGCAAACGAGCTTTACGCCTGGCATTCTGTCCAAATGACCAGTGTATTCACCGTATCGGCCGGTAATCGTGGCTACTGTGTTGTTGTTGATCTCGACACCGGTTACTGTTTTCTGCCCGAGTGCGAGGGCGGCAAGAATATCTTTGCCACCACCCACACCAATTACCAGCGCATTTCCGCCTCTAATGAGCTCATATGCAAAGTTCGAGATGTCGTATTTGAAAAACTCGAATTCTTTGATGTTCCCGTTAAAACGATAAAGAATCGCTGCCGCACAGCCGTCCATGTCCAACCAGAGCTGGCGAATTTTTACGTCGGGCAGCAGTTTGCTGTAACCAAACTCCAGAGGTCTGCGATAAGCATCCGGCTCTCCGAAAACACGTATGCGAGAAAATGTATTCCACTTCTCAAAATGAACGAGTTTTTCCTTTTCTCCTTTGGACCAACTCAAGCTGATTACTGGTTTGTCCTGATTGGCAAGATACGCATTGAATCCAACATATCCAGCCGTGGCGAGCGCCACGACTCCGGCAATCAACTTGAGGTTCTTGCTTTGAGTGTTTAGAGAAAAACAAAGCGCAGAAAGTGCAGCCACAAAACCAATCAAATAGACCGCGGTAATGCCATCAATGACGTTCAAACTCGCGACGAGAAGCACACATCCTACGGCCGCTCCAATGAAATCCGCCGCATAAAGCTTGTGTGTTTGCTCCGGATATCTTGTGAGCGTTAGCGAGATGCAGATGCTGCTGAGTGTAAATGCAACCAGGAGAAAGGGAACGGCAATGAAGAGTGACGCAACGATGACAATCGATGGATCCAAGGGCAAAAAAGCCGGAACGGAAATATGAATGACAATTGCCAGAATGCAGCTAACGGCAAAGGCGAGAATCGACTGAGCTTGATACTTGCTCGTGTTTTCCGGCGTGAATCTATTGGGTGCAAGATAAACAATGATCGCGCCCATTGTGGTACCGAACATCGCCATTGAAATAGCAAGGAACGCGAAGTGGTACCAAGTCGTCACACTGAAAATACGAGTGAGCAACAACTCGTACATCAAAGTGGCAAGTGATGCCGTGAAAATGCCGCAATAGACGTACTTGTTTGCTTTCATAAAAACCGGAATAGGGGATACGACGGCCGACATGTTATAAAGCGGCCGGGTTGCCAAGCCTGATAGACAACTGAAGGCTAATCCTCTAAATAATAGCAGTGACGGGGCTAACCAAGTGTCGAAACAGGCTACCGGCAGTCCAATAAATGTCAAAAGGGCAAAGCGATGCTAAGTAAACCAATGCGAAACCGACTTTGCTTCGGGTATGTGTCGCTAGTTGTCTGTATAGCAATGGGCTTCCTGTATCGCATCGTTCTCAAGCTCTCGCTAAATATCCACTTCTTCCGCTCTAATGGTCAAAATTCCTTTTCATTCATTGACTATGTGGCGTTTTACTCAGCAGGCAAGATCGTCCTTTCCGACACCCGTGCACAGATTTATCAATTTGCAACTCAGTTGGCAGCCTACAACAAGACTTTGACTGAAAGTTTGGGAGCGAAAATCAGCGTCGACCATATTCCATTAGGACAATCGGTGCCATGGTTTTTTGCGATGTTGGCGCCGTTCTCCCTGATGCCGATTCTTGTTTCTTACATCGCCTGGTGTCTTACAGGCCTTGCCCTGAGCGGTTTCTGGTTGTGGAAGATTCTCAGGCAGAACGGATACACAACGCTCTTCAGTGTGCTCTTTCTGCTCGGTGTGGCAGGCAGTTATCCATACGAACACCTGATGGATGATGGGCAAAACAGCGCCTTTATCTTGGCCGCGTTGGCGTTCATGCTCTACAACTGGTTCAAAGGCAACCATATCGCTTGCGGAATTGGGCTGGCGCTAATGTCCATAAAACCGCAGTATGCGGTTTTTCTTGTAATCCCGGCAATTGCGATGCGTCGGTGGACAGTCCTAGTCTCGGCAGCGGCAAGCGGGACGATTCTACTAATTGGTTCAGCGCTAATCTTTGGCGTGAAGACTCTCATCGATTACCCAGCACTTCTGCACCAAACGGAGAAAACAGACCCGGCAGTTTTCCCCACATGGATGGTTTCAATTCGAGGTCCACTCAGCATTTTGATGGACCTTGATTTGGCTTTGAACATTTCCACCATCACTTTTGCAATTGCATTTTTGGCAATGCTGGGCTTTTGGCTTAGATTTGTCGCGAAAGGATCTCCAATAAAAGTGCGAGTGGCAATTGCAATCACGCTACTAGTGTGTATGTTGGCGAGCCCTCATACACACATCTATGATCTTGTTATTTTCGCTGCAGCAGTTGCGGTCGTACCAATGAAGAGTTTCTTCGAAACGACGGGACTACCGGCAGCTGCAGCGGTTTGGAGCAGAGTGATTGTGCTGTACCCGCTGATCAGTTTCTGCATCTACCTGCTTACAGAGATTCCGGCTTTCATGCCTTTTGGTCATGAAATTCTCGGCGTCGGATTTTTCGCTCTCAACTGCTGTCTTCTGGCTATTCTAGTTTGGTATTACCGAAGTGCCCACTTAATGCCGGCTGCTAACGAGCAGCCGGCTGTCGAGCCGCTTTCTAAAGAGTCTCTTCCGTAGATTCATCTTTAAGCAAGCGCAGTGATTCACGTGGATCAAAATCCGATCGCCACATCGATGTTTCAAAAGATGCTTTGGCCTGTTCTATAAATTTTGAGTAAGCGTTCTTCGGAGCAACGTACATCAAGTTATAGATAACTCGCCCATCGCCCAGGGTGTCGACAAATACTTGATAGGCAGTTTGTTTGGTGGAGAGCCATTCTTGCTCGACGGTGACAACTCTTTTCCCATTCAAGTCGGAGGTCGAAAAACGATTGCAGTGAATCTGTGAGTGGGCAATTAACTGACGTCCAGCCAAAACAAGAGCTCTGCGAAGTTGCACTCCATCTCCCTTCAACTGCAACGATTGATCATAGATTTCTTTGCGGCGCAGGTTTCCGAGACTCTCATCACCACAATCACCTGAGAAGTAAACACCCATGAACACGTCGTCATTCTCTGAATGAGGCAAGAGAAATGAAGTTTCAGTTCCCCAGACGCTGTTCATTCTGCTGGAATCATTGACGATAAAAACAGGACGCCACGCGCCGAAGACATGCATTCTTTCTAAAGCACCATTCGTCTTAAAAAGCACGGGTCGCCTCCGAATTGTCCACAATGTTGAGCAATTGAGATTCAGTTCTTTGATTCAGCACGACTTGATTATAGATATCCGGAAGAAAATCCGGATCGATTCGCGGACTACGGCTCGGCACTAGAACTGGCGTTCGCTCATTTAAGTATTCGTGCACAATTTTCTTCTCTCCGCCAATTAGCACGTGCAGTTCATGTCCGCTTTCTGTGGAGAGGAAACAGACTTCGCCGGAGTTGAACTGTGTAGCTGGAAACTGCTCATCATCACGGGCAAGTCTTAATATGCCGTTCTCTTCGACAACTGCAATAGAGGTCGCATTCCTTTTCCAGTAGATGTTTGCCAGAACAGTCTGCGCGATTTTCCCTGCCAGATTTCTTAGCGGCCTGTCGGTTGTCCCTACAAGATCGCTATAGTCGGAGGAACAGGTCCTATTTCGCAATTCCATTACGTCCAAGTCGTCACAAAATGCGCCGTAGTCGCTCGGCTTTATAACGGTGCCATCGGTTGTTTCAAAACGGTCGTCTATTGCCAACTTAGTCATTAACCACACAAATGTAGCGGGTTTGTTGTCGCAAAAAAGATTGCAGGCGATGGCCATGGTGTTGGTAAGATTGCCTATTCCGGCTTTCACATTATTTGGAAATGCACATTCACACAAAACTTGCTCCGCCAGCCATAGCCTGTCAGGAGAACTGATTGGTGATTCCGCATTTGTATGTATGTCTACAAACAGCAATTGAAATTCATTCCAGAATGACAGTCGCGCTGGAATATTGGCGATGCGCTTTTGCAGAACATCGATCATCTGCAAGAAGCGTTTAGCTCGAACCTCATCAAATTGTTCAAGTGCATGCTCCATGATCTTCAAACAAATCAAATTGCAAGAAACACACTCAGAAAGTGCTTGCAAACTAAACGTAGCAGGGCGCTTTTCCGGAATGTCCACAAAAAGGGAGTGGTCAAAGTCACTACTCATGATAGCTTTGACAAGTGTAAGATGAACGTTCTTCGGTGGGGCGGACGGTCGCGGTGATTTTCCAGCAGTTGCTGCCGGATTGGCTTGACCTGCAAGTGCATTAGCAAGAAAACTGATGGACTCTCGAAGAGGAACCACTGCAGTCAGATTTGAGAATCCAGATTTAGAGGAAAGTATGTTCATCTCGCGACAAAGCGCGTAATTGAATGCTAACTCTTCCAGCAATTCTTGTTCGTCATCAGGAAGATCGGTAAGGAGGACTCGCTGTGTTTTGCAGAATTCTCTGAGAGCAGCGCAAGCGTTCAAAGCACCGGCAGGAAGCTTGGTATTCGACAATTCCTGCGCGAATATTTCTTGAACTTGGGTTCTGTGACGCCCAATGGCCGAAACGAAAAGATCGTACGGGAGTGAGGCATCATATTCGTCATGATAAGCCTTTATTGTCTTACTCAGTTCAGAAGGACGCATGGACGAAAGGCGTACGATCAACCGGCCTTTATCCTCAGACAAACCAATTATTGCTGCACGCATTCGATCTACTTCGGACGGTTCTTTCTTCCCGGAAGAGAAGAGCTGTTGAGCGAATTGCAACTGCTCGTTTGTCGCGAATACTCTCTTTTGTAAAAACGCGTTGCCTCCAGACTGTGAATCTGCGGTAAGAACTCTTCTCTCGTCGGACGATAACTTCATCAGCTCGCCCAGCGACAAAGTGCAATTGTCAGACAAAAGCAAGCGCAGATCTATCGGAATCGTGGCGCTATCAAAGATTTTCCTCGAGTAATCAACCGGTGACATCGCGTTGGCTCTGCCGACATTCAAGTCAAGGCGCTTCATTGCCTCGACAAATTCTTTCACCATCAAATCCAATGCTGCCCGCAGTGCTTTTTGCTCGGCGTCTTGAGGCGACTTCAAGCGAGACATTACGCCTGGGCGCGAAAGAATCAACTCGAACTTCTTCAATTGTTCCGAAACCGGCGCGCCGGAAAGTTTAGCTATTAGAGCGTTACTGATCTCGTCAGTTTCTAACTTCCCTGTTTGTAATGCAAGTTTCAATGTCCGTTCGGCGACTAATTTGCATTCTCCCTCAAGTTGAGCCTCAATAAGCGTGTCCAGATATTTCGGTGTGCCTTTATCCTTTAAGTATGAATTGACTTCCAGTTGCGACATCTGCAGAATCATTTGAAGTTTTTCAAACTGATTTGTATTTTGCGCGGTCCAGACGATATTCCACTTTTCCGGATCAGATCCGAGAAGAGAAATTTCAATGGGCACGCGCCCGCGTTTTTGCGATTCTTCAAAAGTAAGATCATCCTTGCCTTTTTCACCAACCTTGGCTCTCAGCATTCCCATAATTTCATGGTGTTCTTGAGGATTTAGAAACTTTCTCAGTCTCTCGTCCAGGTCTGCGAATCTGCCAGCATTCTCGCGTAAACTCGTCCAGTCCTTTAGTGATAACAACTCGACGGCACGCCTCATGCCTTTCATGTCATTTGAGCGAACCAGTCCAAAGTATTCATCCTTGTGCAATTCCCTCAGTGCCGCATAAATGTCTTCTCCACCTACAAGTTTGTTTCGCAACAAGTCATACTGTTTTGAGTTGATTATCGGATTAGTGGCAGCTCGCAATGCTGAGTCCACTTCTTTATAAAAGCTGACGGCTTGCTTTTCTTCTGCGTCTAAGTTCGAGCGCTCTGAGAGTTTCTCTCCCAACAAATACCGATGTCGATCTTCGGACGATGCCTTATCGACGAATTTTCTGATTTCTTCTTTGTTTGCCAGCCCAAACCAACCATATGCAAAACCCTCTGCAGTACCGAGCTGAGTAGTCAAAGATTCCTGCCCGTACTGGAGAACTTCATTCAAATGCTTTCCATACATGGAGAAAACCTTTTGCGCTTCTGCTGCTTCAGCGGTTTGTCTAAATCCCTGGCGAACGTCCGAGGTGCAATAACGGCAAGTCGATTTCAGCAACTCGAAGCTATTGTCCTTTATTGCAATTGCAGCAAGTTGGCGAACTGATTCGGGAGATTTTTGCCAACCAGGCGTCAAGAAAAGCTGCGCTGCCTGTCGAGTCGCTGAAGTGATATTGGCGCTGTAGAGTAAATCGCTGACTAATTGCTTGTATTCATCGAGTGCCTGCAAGTCCTTAATCTCTTTTTCTGGCATCATCGCCAGAGCTTTTCTGATTTCGGTTTCAGTTTGATTAATTGCCTTCTTCTTCGAGACACCACGACTGAGAGCAGCATTGAGACCAACCGGCTGACTCTGATGCGCCGTCACATCTACAGACTTATTCAGTTCATGCAACTTATCGATATGCGCTGCCAATTCCCGTGCCCATTCTTGAACAGTCTGGCGCCGCTCGTAAAACTGAGCGGGAACTTTGTGCTGGGCGGTTTCTCCACGTACTTTCTGCTTGAGTTCGAGAATGAACTGTTTATCTTCGTCACTTCCGACTGCGTATCTCTGCGCATGTGCAGTATCACCGGCGGTGCCTTTCTTGGCTTGCAGTTCTTGCAAGCGACCGGAAAGAAGAGCAAATGCCATGCGTTTTACTCGCCTGACAGCAGCATCTTGTTCCGAGCCGGGTCTCAAAATTTTTCTGAAATTATCCAGTAGAGCCAGAAAGTGTTCAGCTGGTCCACCCTTCTTTCCGAGGGCGAGATCCTCTTCCCGGAGTGCGCGCAAATCTGCAGTCTCGAGATAAACAGCTTTTGTTTCGACGATGTTTCGGTTAACCGATTGTGGTGCATGCTGATTTGCATTTAGCGGCGCGGCTCCTGCTCCAGCCGCTTCTGGTACGACTGCAAGTGCCGTTTCTGCTTCTCCCACCACTGCTTCTTGCGTTGCTGCCCCTGTTTGCTGCGGTTGCTCTTGCGGCTCTAGATCTTCAATGGCCCTGCCAAGCATCCCCAGTGCTGCAGTCTGCTGTTTCTTGGCATAGGCGTCTTTGTCTTGGCCTTCAGGCATTTGCCGCCATTGCTCGACGTTAGTAAGCAAATCTTGTGCAAAGCGGGACTCAGTGCCGGAACTTTCTGCCAACTGTTTTAGCTCTTCAATTGAAATCAACTTTCGGCTGCGCTGCGACGAGGCATCCCCAGAGCCGGTGTTTTTGCGGCTGGACAGGTCCTTCTCGGTAGTATTGCTGCCGCTGCCGACGACGACATCAGCTCCGGACTGATCAGCGCCGAACAAATGAAAAGTCATGCGGCGCGCCGGTGGTTTCTTGCTGCCCCCGTCATCTTGCAGCAGGTCTTTCTCTTCGTTTTCGCGCTTTTCCGGCGTTTCGTCGGGAGGCATCAGCTGAATTTCTCAAAGCATATTTCTATATGCCCTTGGAAGGGTCGCAAGACATAACCAAGAGCCACGCCATGGACATTGAGATCATATGCTATCAAGCTCTAAAAATACTCGTCCAAAACGGCGAGCGGGCGCCGGCCCTGAAAACCGTCATTTTCAAGATGCCAGTAGTCGATATCTCTTTCGCCTAAGCGCCAGCAGAGGAAATAGTCGACGGCACCTTTTTTTGCCGGAAAGTCCAGCAGCCCGGAGCGAATGTCGCGAAGGATGACGCCGCACTCAGTGATCTCAATCATCCAGCGCTCAAAACACTCAAGATACTCGCGTTTAGCTGACGTGAGACTGTCGATGGACGATTCATAGCGCTGCCTTGCGTCTCTCAAAGCTGTAAGTTCTACGACATCTCCAGCGTTCGTCTTAACCGCCATTAGAGCGTTTTCGGCTTCCTCACACTCTTGGCTGGCGGCGGCAATTTTTATGCTGATCGAGTCTAGCTCATCGTTAGCTTGAGAGAGCTGCTCGCGCAAACGAGGAAGCAGGGCCTGAGCTTCAGGAAGCGAGAATGTAGAAGAATTCGACATGAAATTGAACCGATTAGCGTCGTCAAGCACCGGTCAAATGCCGGTGGGACTGGAATTGCTGTGGATAGATTCCAACAGCTAGTCTAGCTTAATTAATCTGCCCTGACTGCCTATGTGTAGGAGTGCGAAAATCTAGAACTTTGTTGGCGACCAACATACTGGACGTCATTAGTTGCTCCATTCCAGAAGTTCACAAGCAGGGAAACCGTTACCGATGACTAAACTTATCGACCTGACCAGACCACTCGTCGCTATCGACAAAGACGCGTTTCCGCCGACGCTGCAACCGCTCTATAGAATCATCTCGCCGGAAGTTGACTTTGTCGGAAACGATCGTGGCGCCGATATCATGTGTGAATTGTTCTCCTGCCCGAAGAGTGATTTGCCTGATGGTGAAGGGTGGGCCGAAGAAATGGTCACTTTATCGAGTCATCTCGGCACTCACGTTGACGCTCCGCTGCATTATGGCAGCACCTGTGGTGGTGCCCCAGCCAAAACCGTGGATCAAATACCTCTGGAGGAACTCTTTTGTGACGCGGTTGTTCTCGATATGACTCACAAAAAAGGCACCGGGGACGCCATCACTGTTGATGATATTAAACGAGCGCTAGAGGCTGTTCAATATCAGATAAAAGCCGGTGATGCTGTGCTTATCCGCACAGATCATGACAAATTCTCCATCACGGATCCTGTGCGCTATAACTATCCAGGCCTGATTAGAGAATCGGCATTATACCTGGCGCAATGTGGTGCCAAAGTTGGTGGCACCGATGCTCTCGGTTGGGACAGGCCGTTTCCAAAGATGGTCGCCGAATATCAAAAAACCAAAGACAAGGCGCATATCTGGGATGCGCATTTTGCATATAGAGATGTCGAGGTATACGTCATTCAGCAGTTGGTCAATCTGGAGAAGCTGCCGGCGCACGGCTTTAAGGTCGCGTTTTTCCCCATCTTGCTGGTCGGTGCAAGCGCGGCGCCGGCAAGAGTGGTCGCATTTGTTTAGACAAGGAAGATCACAAAGCAAGTTCAAAAACTAAAGAAGGGACTCGCTTGCGGCTCATCCCCTCTTTTGATTTGTTTCGGCAACTAACCGTCGGTGATTGGTTAATCTTTCTCGGGACGCTACGAGTCCAACGGTCAGTAAATTCAGAATAGCGTCAAGAGATAATCGTTCGCTCTAGGGTTAACCCTGAAGTCTTCTTACTGAAAACCTCAATAAGATGAAAAATGAGCGAGAACAATCAAATTTTCCCGAGAGCTTCCGATAATTTATTTGCACTATGGGTGATACCAGAGTTTCTAGAAAAACTATTTGAGAAGTCCTCTAGACCTATTTGAAATCGAGAACAAAAGTGAAATCAGCTGGAGCAGTTGCCAGCGGAGGTCTGGTTTTCCAGAGATAAACAACAGCTCGTGCGGGAAGTTGTTTTATCGTCAGTTTGTCGATCTCGTCCATAGCAGGGCTCATGTTGTTGCAGCCGCCGGGGTATTTTGAACTGTCTCCAGCGTGTATGTACTGTTTGATCTCAATTGGATAATTGCCTTTGAATGCGTTTTCAACGTTCATTGAATACTGAGGCGAAAGGAAGAGAAATCCGTATCCGAAATCTCTGGCATTGTAAGCAACCAAACCGAAGCGCATGTTTTGATCCGTGCTTTCCAACTTGTTGTTCATCGACTTAAGCTTGCCATTAAATGCGGTGACATCATAAATAGCTTGAGCCATTCTCTTGCGCGGCCAGTATCGGAGCTCCTGAGGTGTCCAGGTATATGGGAAGTCGAGATTATTCAGATCGTCTTCGGTGATCTGTTCTTGATTCCAAATTTTGGCGGTCCAGGGATTGGCGGCCACCAAAAGATAGGGGTTGAGAATAAACCTGGATTCTTCAGAAGGTCCTTCGATGCTGCGCTGACCCTCACCCCATATGTATTGGCCTGCCATACCCCACCACGGTTTGCCGTCAACCATTTCATCAAAGACAGCGGAAGTCGGTGTGTAAGGGCTATTGACCAGGGAGTTAACTGACATGACTGCGTTAATGCGCTGCTTGAGCACATCTTCACGAGAAAGATAATTGAAGTGCTGAGTTCGATTTAGAGTAAGCGCTGAGCCGTCGGGCATGACCGCAAGCGGTCCGACCTTAAGTGAATTGGTGCTGGCGCGTGCGCATTGGTCGATTGAGCTGTAGAAGAAAAACATCGATGTGAGCGCAAGAACAATAGACCAGTTGAGTGGTCTAGATCTCAAATTCACGACTGGGAGCCCAAAGCGATTCAATGATCGCAAAGAAGACTTTAGCGAACCGCCATCTGATAATGCACGGTGAAACTACTGTGAATTCTGGCATTTCCGCCTGTCTTGACCACTGCGTCCGTACTTACGGAAGCAAAGTGACCTTCTTTATGAACGGCAGAAACTGAAGTCGTAGCCTTCTGAATGTTGGCCCATTTATACATGCGGAAAACATTGTCATACCAGTCAATAACTTGATTCTGAGGCTCTTCGGCTTCGAAAGTCATTGAGTAGCGCGGACCGCCTTTAGCGCTTTGCTCTACCGTGCCGGTGACAAATTTTGCCTTTCCTGTGAAAGACGGAAGATCAGGAAGGTCGACCTTGTCTTTCAATTGATCGAGCTTGTGAGTCTCCTCTTGACCAATCTGGTATGGCTTGGTGCGATAGACCGATGGAGTGTTCTGGGCATTTGACATCTGTTGTCCGGCTGCCAGGAAGGAGAGCAAAAGAGCAGAGGCAATAAGAAGACTCCAAGCTCGTTTTGGCTTGCTTGTTTCTACAGACACGACACTATCCTCCGCTCAAAGTCATATGAGTACCGCAATATTGAGTAGGCAAAAAGACGCACTACATATAAAGAAGTGCCCACCCAATTAGAATCTTACACGATTCAAGAGGGTGGGCGCTTTATCTATCGGGTGATTGGGTCAAGCCCAATCAGTCCAGTTGGTTTTCGTTCTAGTTCGGTTTGCAGAACTCACCACCACCGGTTGTCTCGTTGCGGAACGAGAGTTCGCCGAGGAAGTTATGAGCACCACAACTTGGTTTCCATTCAACGATGTCAGTCGAGCTGAAATCGGTACCTTTGAACTGGGTGTACGGTTGGTCGTGAATACCAGTGTCACCCTTTCCGTTACCAGCCATTCCATCCTTGGAGTTAATGTCATAGTTACGGATCTGAGTATCCGGTGTGGAAGCGCATGTAGGATGCGTTCCTTCAGCTTTGATATTGAACGGATCTTCTGCGCCTGCATGTGTCTTCGGCACTGTAGGCTGCATGGCGAGTTTATTGCTGCCTTGCGGCAAGAAGATAAACATCGTAGCGCCCGGAGGAAGATCTTGGCTCTTCATCAAAGCTTCGACTTCAGCACGGTCAACGGTAGGGAGAATTTCCTTTGCACGTTGATGGATCATTCCGATGACATCATTGCAGGAACCAGAGAACTGGCCGCCCTTCATGGTGTGCATCAAGAGTTCGTACGGGCTTCCAACATTGGCGAACTGGACATCAACAGCAGGAGTGTTGTATGCCTTGTTCGGAGTTTCTCTCGGACGGTCATACACCTTCATACCGGCTTTTTTGTCGCCTGCGACGGTGACGTTACGTGCGCAACGAGCACCAGATCCGAAAGCTTCAACAACTCTGGCTTTGAGGTATTCGATACCGTTCATGCCTTGGGCCATGTTTCCACCGCCGCCGCCACCACCGATACCGCGTTTGTAGTTGACCGATGCGTCAGTAACGAATCCACTACCACCGTCGTTGCTAGCGCGGCAGAACAGGTCTGCTGCAGAAGCGCCGTCGGAATCAGAAGCGAAGTTGTTTTGATCGCATGTTCCGCTGCGTCCACCTTGTTGCAACAAAGAGATCACTTGACCCTTGGTTGCGAATTGGTCGGGAGCAGGAGATGGGCTGTTGGTTCTGATCGAAGTCATCTGACCGAGTTCGCCTTGGGTTCCACCAAAGCCTGGGGGATGAGCTGAGACCAAACCACCGAGTTCGTCTCTTTGGGGCGGTCCGGGATCATTTCTCAAGGAAGAATTGATCGTTGCTACATATGCTTGATATTGAGCAAGAAGACCGGCACCATTTCTGTCAGTAAACAGTTTGCCGTCGGACGCATAGGATGTGGGTCCGGAGCCGCCTGTTCCATTCCAGAATTCGTTGTTGAAAATGCTTGTGCCGCCGTTTACATCTTGTCCGGATACAGGAACTGCACCAGGCAAGTTGGCTGCCGAAACATAGTTCAAGATTCTTACGTAGCCACGCGGAATGCAGGCTTCGTATTCAGCGTTCAAGGAGCCTACGACTGCGCATGCTACTGCACCACCGAAGTTGCCTTGACCCTTGTTTGTATTTTGAGACTGCGATTGAGTCTTCCAGGAATTGGGGGGAGCGTATCCAATAGCTGTTGCACAATTGTCGAATTGACCAAGGTGCACCAAGTGGGCTCTGTCTTGAGGACCTACAGCAGCACCAAGAATCGCTTTATCAAGGTAATTGCTGAGAGTCATGTTTTTGTCATAGGCTCTAATGAAGTTGTGTCCACTAGCGCTCGAGAAAGCGCCTTGAGGCCACGAGCCTTTCGACTTGATTTGAGCGGAGTTAACGGTGGTAGCAGTGTATAGATTGCTAACCGTCGGGTTGCCCATCATGTCGACAACTTGCTTGTTGATGTATACGTTGGTTTTCTGCATCCCATCGCCGTCTTGGGTGATCATCCAAGCCGGTTGAATGTTCATGCTCAATTTGACGTCCGAGGTCGGTCCCATCATTTTGACGTTCTGGGCTTTCGCCATGGTGTCAAAGTATCCGGGCAACATACCGCCGCCGTTCAATTGGGTTTGCAGGTTTCTACCGAGTGTTTCCAATTTGTCGATAACATCACCGGCTAGCTTGCTGGAAGCTGGTCCGATCGCTCTTGCGTTAAGAGCAACCAAGAGAGCTCTGCCTACTGCGCGGTTGTAAGCGAGCAGGTTGATTTGGCCGGAGTTGTTAGGAATACCGGTTGCGGTATCAACACCGAGACCATCAAATTCGTCGTTAGCGGGAGCATTGACGGTTGGTTCCATCAAAGCACGCTTAGCAACGTTCATGGCGCCGGCGTCGGTAGCGTTAGCAACTTCTCTTCCACCGCCCATGATTTTGGACAGGAAGAAGAAGCCGATTCCTAGAATGGCGATAAACAGTACGATGACTGCTACCAACCCTAACGTAGCTCCTCGTCGTCTACGTAATTTCATTGCTTTGTTCTCCTCCGAAGAAGGACCGGCAGCATGCCGATAAGGGTTTTGTAGTTGAGCCAGTCGATAGTTTGGATTGGTTTGGGGTTTTCGACTGACCCTGGTGAAATAGTAAAATCCTATTCATTATTGTCCGTTAATGTTGCCAAGCTGTCAAGGTTTCGTTGCTTCACAGGGCTCGCCGAATCAACAGGTGGTACTTTACGGGAACAACCCAAGACCGGCAACTGGCAATAGCTACATTAGCGCTACCTCATATTTCTTACCCAGAGAGCCAAGAAACAATATAAAATTAGCGCCGGTTAATGAATTTTTCTTAGGTTTTAATCTTGAGGGCGTATTTCTGCAGTTTTCTCTGGCGAGATTAACTCCAAACCGCTGCCTTATATAAAGGTATGCCCAGGCACCAGGTTAACGCCGCCTAATCTTAAATTCACCGCCAACCTCCAGCTAGAAGTTAAAGCGATATCGCTTTAACTTCTAAACCATCCTATGAAATTGACTGGTTGTCGTTGGTGCGCGCCTGGAGAGAAGCGGCGACCAGGCAGCCGGCAAGAAGCCAAAAGATGAAATGCACCTGCGGGCGGTAGAAAACGGTGTCGACCATTCCCATTGCGGCAATTCCGAAAAGTGCTGCGGCCATTCCGGCACAGAGCCAGCGCTCCCAACCGATTGTTTTGCTATAGAAGGCCAGGTGCGCGCGTCCGAGCAAGGAGACAAAAAACGCCGCAAAGACAATGAGTGCAACGATTCCGGCCTCCACGGCAATTTCCAAAGGAACGCAATAAGTACCCAAGGCGTCGAAGCGGCTATTCATATACAAGCCGTAGGCGAGGCGAAATGCCCTATTGCCTGGACCGACGCCGAACCACCAATTGTCCTTAAACATTTCGAGAGACGATTGGTAAACGTGCAGGCGAAAAGCATTAGATGAATGTTGCCAACCGGCAAAAATCGACACAACGCGTTGCTGCATGCTGGGAACAAGAAAAACGCATGCTGCAGCGACAAGCGGCAATGCAACCGCCAAGCCAATTATCACGGGGCGAGCTTTCGGATACTTTGACCAACACCAACCTGATGAAATCAAAAATAGTGCGGCAAGGGCAGCAGCAATTCCCATGAATCCACCGCGACTTCCAGTCAAAACCGTCGCGGCAATCAGAATGAGCGTGGATGGTCCGGCAATCAAAGCGAAGATCCATTTTCTGCTCTCGATCGAACCAATAAACATTGAGCTTGCCATAGCGGCAAGTGGAATCAGATATCCGGCGAGCAAATTGGGATTTCCGAGAGTTGAGTAGATTCTTGTTGCCTGAGATTCGACAGAAGGATCTTCCCACGTAGCCAGAGGTGCAACGCCTATTTTATATTGATAGAGTCCGTACGTTGCTGCCACAAGACCTCCTCCTACAGCTGCAATCATCAAGATCAATCTGCGTTTGGGAGTATTTGCAACTGCTGAAAAAAGGAAATAGGTAGAGACATAGACGATCAATTTTGCAAGCCCAGGAAGACTGTCGCTGAAATAGCGCGATGCGCACGCGGCCACCAGATTGACGCCGAGAAAGAGGACTACGAGACTATCTACGGCAGATACTTGCCGTTTTTCCTTGCCGCCAAGCAGGCTTCCACTCATATATAGAATGAGGGACAGCAGAAAGACATAGGCCAACGTATCTTTCTCTGAGGCGAACTTAGGCAGCCAGAGGCTGAATATCGTCGCTGCAGTTATTACAAAGGAAATGAGCTGAAAAATACTGCCAAGCTTTTGCAGGTTGGCATTACCAATCTTTTGAATAGCCTGCGAAATCAGTCGATACGGCAAAGCGATGAGATTGGCTAGAAAGGACTCCTGAAGAGCATTCTTCAATCTATCGTCTTGCGGCTCAAGAGAAAGCTGGCGAGAAATCGAATCAAGCAAGTGTTGCATCGATCGAATTACTTCGCCGCCGGAGCAATTGAGCGAACGTCAACAACAACGCCCTGAACTCTGTATTTTTTCCACTCAAGTTCGATCTGATTGCCAACCTTAATCTTATTGCCGCGAATAACATATCCGTCGTCGGTTTCTTCCGCCTTGTCTTTGACCGTCACCGTGAAATCGTGTGCAATCGGATTGGCAGGGTCATCAAATGAAACTGCCTTTTTGCCGTCGGGAGAAAGAAAAGCGACTTGTTTTGGCGTGTGTTCGACTTTCGTTATCGTCATCGGAGGTTTAACCGGTTGGTTGCGAATAGTGATCGCAGATGAATCTCCGACCTTAAATAGATTGAGATCCTTCGTTTTTAATCCAGTGATATATACATCTATCTCCACATCAGGCGTACCTGTGATCACCTGATTAACGCCTGCGTGACCGGCTTTTGCCAAACCGAAACCTAGTCCGGCGGCGCCAAGCAAGGCTATGGCGGTGAAATCGATGAAATTGGCGCGAGCGCGAGGCAGGAGAGCCACTGTATATACCTCTTGGGAGATTCGGACACGGTCGTTTTGAGCAATTAAATCATACTGCGGGAAATACGAAGACCCTTGTCCAAAAGTGTCGGCAAACAGATACACACAAACACGCGGACCACACACCTCGGAGTCGACCATGCCCCCTTTCGAGAACATTACTAATTCAGCTGAGTTCGAGACCGTTGAAGAGTTCGCACAAGACGAAATCGATGGTTTGCAAGGTTTTCTAAGAACCGCCGCTAAACCGCTCGAGACCACCAATTCTTTTTCTATCAGCCACAAAAACCCGGAGCTTCACTCAGTAATGCAAGCAACAGAAATCATGAATGTCAGCCACAATGAATTGTCGGCATGCGCTATCGACGCATCTTTTCAACAAGCAAAAAATGAGCTTATCAAACATTGCCATTCGCGGCTGAAACTGAGCGGATTGTCCGAGGAAGCCCTTATGGGTCTTCTCGAATCATTGAACGTTGATCCGAAAAACGGCGAATTCCCGCTTTTCGAGCACCTGGTCAAAACTTCCTTTGCATAAGCAAGTCTTCCGGAAGAACACTCAACAAGCTGGTGTTCTGGTCAGACTCTTCAATTAGCTCGGATATACTGAACTACTCCGGTATATTCAACTGCTCAAGCGTTTCGAGCATTTCTCTCTGGCTGGTCGTTGCCGTTCCTGATTTTCTAACCACAATACCTGCAGCAAGATTGCCCAGAGCCGTCGCTTCCACATAGCTAGCTCCGGAAACTAGAGCCAGTGCCATGGTGGCGACTACGGTATCACCAGCTCCGGTCACATCGAAAACATCGCTACGATTGAATACTGGCATTTCGGCATAATGCTTGCCTCTTTCGAACAAGGCCATGCCATCGGCACCACGGGTGATCAAAACTGCTTCAGCTCCAGTTTTTTCAAGCATATCTTTCCCGGCTTTCTCAACTGACGCAGAATCAATGCGATAACCCAAATAACTCTCAGTATCGGGTTGATTAGGCGTCAGCAATGTTGCGCCCTGGAAACGCCCGAAATCACCCTGAGCATCAACAATAAGCAAAATTCTTTCCTTTTCGGCCAGCGCCCGCAAAGATTTTATGACACCATCTGTGATGACACCTGCCTTATAGTCGGAAAGAATCACGGCTTTATATCCGACTACCGCTTCTTCGATTTGCTGAATCAAAATCTTCTCGATAATCGAGCTTATCGGATTATGCGAAATGCGATCGAGACGCAAAAGCTGCTGCATCAAAGAATGCGACTTAGAGAGGATTCTAGTCTTTACCGTAGTCGGTCGGGTGATGTCTTTGACCAGACTGTGTTGAATGCGGTATCTGTCCAGCATATTCGAGAGTTTCTCAGAATACTCATCGGCACCGCAGACTCCAACCGCCATACACTCTCCTCCGAGAGCAACAACGTTGCTTGCGGTGTTGGCAGCACCACCGGGGATATGCACAGTGTCGACGTGTTCCAAAATTAGAACAGGAGCTTCGCGCGAAATTCTCTCCGGCTTTCCTTCCAGCAATTCATCAATAAGAAGGTCACCGACCACAGCGACTTTGCCGCCGGAAAGTCCGAGAATTCTCTTACGCAATGCCGACTTTGTCACAGCATTAGGGACAGTAATAGGGATTGTGCCGACGCCAATATCTACTGGATGCATCCGTTCTAGTTCCTTGAACATTTGTCGTGCCACCATATTGTCGGGATCAATTCCCAGAGCTAATTCAGTGGCTTTTTTAGCCTCATCAATATAGCGCAAATGCTGATAAAGCCTTGCTAGATGAAGTGCTTTTGATAGTGTGTCTTCTGGACTGGCGGCGTTTTTCAAAGCTTCACGAGACTGCTCCAGCTCCTTCTCTTCAGCCGGAGAACGCTTTTCTTTATCCTTAACTGGAGTTTGGTTCAAAAAATTCTCAACCTTGACATTCATCTGCGAGTCCGTTTTCTCAGGCTGAGTTTGATATTCCGACTTTCTTAACTGGAAAAACTGCTTCAAGCCCAGAGGAATGCCTAAGCCGGCATTTGCCGCCTGGTCCAGCTGGCGCTGGTTTGACCAGGTAAACTCGCGCACGGGCAGGTTGGTCTCGCCTTTCAAAACTCTGTCCCTGAAAGGTTCTGAACCAGCCTCACGAGACAATTCTCGGCCCAATTCGTCAGAAAGCCCTAATCCACGTGAAAGAGCGCCTCTGCCCGGCTTGCCTGAAATATGAGGAGTCAGGTCATTATTGAGCTGAGCAAGTTTTTGTTCTTCGGAAATGCCCTGGTCTCTAATCTGGGCGTTGGCCGCACCCTGCAAACGATCCCCGCGCGAAACCATATTCCCAAGCGAAAGCCCATCGTCCGACTTATCGCGAACGACATCAGGTTGGTCTTTATTCTCGACCTTTTCAGGCTGATTGCCTGTCGGTCCCTGATTGCTCACTGTGCTCACCTGCTTGAGAGTCTCCTGAGGTTAAATGAGCTGCGGATGCCTGTTGCATATACTTTCTTGCCAGTAGTGCACTGTGGAAAGTCTCATAAATTCTGGTTTTTGAGGTTTCGTCCCAAACGTATTGTACCCAAAGGTGCCCGCAGCGGGGGCTTTGAAGACACAAGGGACATTTAATGCACGCCTTAGGGTTTGTTTACTATGGCCTATAGGTCGACAAATGGTTAGAATATTAATGGCTCCAATCAGATGCCTGATATCAGTTTTCCGATTTTAAGACCGCTCGAGGTTCAGATGATTCACAGCAAATCGTCGTTTTTGAAGACAGTATTGGCCGTTTCTGCTGTCTTTTTATCCTGCACCACAGCCGGTTTTGCCGACGATCAAAGCCCGCAGCTGAGACCAGGATTGGGAGCTGGCAATTCAACCAAATCAGTAAGACCAAATCGGATTCGCAAAGACAGAGCAGCAGCAAATTCTATGGCTCGCTACCACTGGCTGGATCGGGCGGCAATGGCGAATCCTCAACTGATCGAGTCAATCACTGACTTTCACTCAGCGTCTATGCTTTTGACCAAACATCCACGCCTGGGAGAAATTGCCGAGGCGGATCACTATTTGTGCAGGCGCCTGACGCGCTGGAAAGACGTAGCGCGCAAACTGGCAGCTAACCCTGAATGCGACAAAGTAATTGCTCGTGATCCGGAGGGCATTTACAGAGCAATCAAGAGAGACCGCAGACTAGCTAAGATTCTTGCCCGTAATCCGATGTTTCACCGCATGATAGGCGAGAATCCTGATCTAGGAAAATTGCTCTCGACTTACATGTGATTCTAGAACTCGCATTTATCGTAAAGGCTCTCGTCATTGGTCTTTTGACCGGACTGATGTCAGGCTGCTTCGGTGTGGGCGGAGGCATTCTCTGCACGCCCCTGGTGCGCATGTTCTTGGATATCGATCCGCACGTTGCAGTTGGAACCACGATGGCTCTGATTATCCCGACGTCTGTGGCTGGTGCTCTCAATTACATAAAGAGAAAACAGTTCGACCAGGCGATGGCCGCCAAACTCGCCCCGACTGCCGTGCTAGGCACCATAGCCGGTGCAGCGGCCACGCAATATGTCGAAGGGCAGATACTGATGCTGCTTTTCGCTCTACTGGTCTGTATTGCCGGAGTCGATCTCTCTTTTTCTATTGGCGAAAACCTGAAAAAACAGAGAGAAAAAGAGGCTGCTGCTAAAGGAGGCGGCGAAGCTGTAGTTTCTAGCGAACCAGAATCAGCCAAAGGCATCGGTCCATTCATCGTCGGGCTTTCCGCCGGCTTGTTTGCTGGTTTTTTCGGAGTGGGCGGCGGATTTCTCATGGTCCCTTGCCTTTTGTATTTTTATAGATTCAGCGTCAAATCAGCATTCGGAACTTCATTGATCGTCATTGCAGCCGTTTCCATTCCCGGCACCCTGTCTCACTTCGCTCTCATGCACGTCGACATCGCGCTTGCTCTACTGATGATCGCCGGCTCGGTTCCAGGCTCTATCTTAGGCAGCGCGCTGGCATTGAAACTCAAGGACTCGTTTTTGCGGCGCGGCTTCGGAGTGATTATGCTAATAATGTCGGTGGTTTTGGCAATGCGCGAGCTGCTGCCTTCCACACCGTTCTAAGATGGGAATATAAGTTCCAGACGCATAAAAAAGAGTAAGAATGTTCAACCACAAGTTACTGGAATTGGAATCTGAGCTTTTGGCAAAGCAGGAATGCGCCGCCGGATTATCAGATTTGCCGTATGAATGCGAACTCTGCCTGCAAGCAATCGAACAAGAAGTCGGTATAAAGCTAGGCGACCAGACACCGAAAGATTGGAAGGGCTGGCTTTCATACAGGAGAAAAGATGCTTCCGATTCGCAAGGCGGCAAGTCAAATTGCGGTCTTGTTGTTTTGCGCGGAAGATCGTGCTCCCAAGGTGGTTTGTTTGCAAAGTGGAACGCCGGTCTCGATGTGCCTTTTGCAATAGACACAGTGACTGAATTCAAACGTGGTTTCGACGTCACTCCACCACAAGACCTCGATCATTTGTTGATTAACTTCGGTCGAGGAAAGCAGGCAAAGGTGTTTGTCTGGTATGGAGAAAACATCGCGCCTTACAAATTGATTATCGAGGCTGACGTGAATGAGGCTCATGATGCGCCTCTCAAGGAAGCAATAACAGAAGCATGTGTTTGGATTATGACCAGACCCAAGGAAACGACGCTGAGCGAGTTTCTAAAAGACAAATAGTCTGTATCTTAAGACCCTTGAAAAAACTAGCGCAGCTCCTTTTGCGCTTGCTTGTTTACCGCAGATACATCAAGTGTTTCAGCATCTGATTCTTCAATCTGGCTAGTCTGATAGCCGGACATGAACTCGATTGGAATTGGAAAAATGAGAGTCGAGTTTTTCTCTGCAGAGACCTCCACCATAGTCTGCAATTGCCGCAACTGCATTGCCCCTGGTTGCGCCGCGATTAGCTTGGCTGCTTCTGCGAGTTTTTCCGCAGCCTGGTGCTCGCCTTCCGCGGCCACGATCTTGGCTCTTCTTTCTCGTTCTGCTTCCGCTTGCCGAGCCATTGCACGCTGCATCCCTTCAGGAATCTCAACGTCCTTAACTTCAACGGAATTGACTTTGATGCCCCAACCTTCCGTTTGCCTGTCAATGATGGCGGAGAGTTGCGCGTTGATTGAGTCTCTGGCGCTCAGAAGTTCATCCAGCTCATGCTGACCCAAGACACTTCTCAATGTCGTCTGAGCAATCTGGCGCGTCGCTTCAATGGGATCTTCGATTTTGGTAACCGCTTTAAACGGATCGACAACCTGAAAGAAACATACAGCAGCCGTGCGTACGGATACATTGTCCTTGGTAATAATTTCCTGCATGGGGATGGACATAGTGATGATACGCAAGTCCGCCTTTTTGTAGCTGTCAGCAATCGGCCAGACAAAAGTCAAGCCGGGGCCTTTAGTACCAACCGCTTTGCCGAATCTGAAGATAACGAGCCTGTCGTACTCTTTGACTATTTTTATGGAGGACAGAACATAAGCGACGGCACAGAATATACCTGCATCAACGAGAAAGTCCAAAGTTGCGCTCCTTATAAGGAAGGACTGAGAGCCCTCCTTATCTCCTACCACGAATCTCATTTGAATCACATTTTGGGCAGGAGTGGACTTTTCTGGACCTATTATCGAGAAATTTGCCGTTTCACAATCCTGTCACGAGTGCGCCCGAAATATTTCACGAGTGCTGCGTAAATTACAGGCATCAAAGTTGCTGGTCCTGATGAGACCGAGGAGTTGGACAAATGAGACAGAATCTCTGCCACAAAATCGCAAACGAAAGCCTGTTCGTCGGATTTGCTGTAGCCCTCCTTACCATGATCGCAACCGTTGCCTACAACGCAGTTTGGCCGGCTATTCTTATTCTTTTTACAGCACGCGCTGCACATGATTTCTCCAAGTGCAAGTTCCGTTTCAGCAGCCTCAAGGCCCACGGTTCATACGGACATAAAAATCTGCAACCACTCAAAGTTTAGAGAAGATAGGAAGAAAAAAGGCAAACCCGGAATCTCAAGAATTTCAGAATGTTCAGGAAACTTGCAGTCTTTTGAATTTTCGGAATCCTCAGGAAACCTTGATTGCCCCAGCAACTGAAGACCAGCGTCCACTTTTGTGAATGCTGGTTTTCGTTACTTTTCAGTTGGGAGTCTTGTTGGCAATCTGAGTCGCTAAGGCACTCTTACTCAGACGCATGGTCTGGTTGCGATTGTGAAGGCGGTTCAGTTTCGGATTTGCGCTGCAACCTGCATACAAAGAACCCGGCCACGCCGTGCCGCGTGGGAATCAGCTGAATATAACCGTTTTCAGCTGCAACCCTTGTGGAAACAGCAGGCAGCGACGCTTCGTTATCCGGTGAAAACCAATTTTCTTGAATATCCCTGCTTAAAAACGGCAAAAGTGATGAGCCCTGGAAGTCTGGATTTTCTTTGAGAAACCATTCAATCACCTGGATATTCTCTTCAGGCTCCAGTGAACAGGTCGAGTAAACCAGCACTCCGCCAGGTTTTACCAAATGTCCGGCATTGGCAATCAATTCCTTTTGCAAAGAGTTGAGCTCTTCGATGTCCGCCTCTTTACGGTTCGTGCGAATATCAGTCCGCCTGTTGATTACACCGGTTCCACTGCAAGGAGCATCTAGCAAAACCCTGTCAGCAAGCATGTTCAGCTTAAACTCTCGGCCGTCGGCAGCGACCGTTTCCAGATTCTTCAACCCTTGTTTTAGTCTGGCTTCCTTTACAAGTTTCAATCTCGATTCATGTTTATCCACAGCAACAACTCGACCCGTGTTCTCCAACATTTCTGCCAAATGCACAGACTTACCACCTGGTGCCGCACAGAGATCTACGATGGTTTCACCCTTTTGAGGAGCAACGACAACCGAAACAAATGCTGCAGCTTCATCTTGAACAAGAAAAAAACCGTCATCAAATCCCGGCAGTTTTTGCGGTGAACCGCGAAAAGACTTGCCACCATCGACACCTTCGAAAACCAGACAAGAAGGCACCAGATTGCCAGTTCTGGCTGAGAATCCGTTCTTGATCATGATGTCGAGCATGGCTTTTGGTTCGACGCTCACTTCTGAAACTCTTACTGTCAGGCCTGGTTCTTTCTTGGACCATTTCAGCAAGGCGTGTGTTTCATCCAAGCCGTAAAAGGCAATCCACTTCCGAATGAGCCAAGCAGGCAGAGAATACTTGACGCTCAATTCTTCCGGAACATTTGATTCCGGACTTGAGGAATCCTCTGTGGCAGCATGCGACTGCTCGCTCTCCTTGCGGCGCAGGTAGCCTCTCAAGACGCCGTTGGTATACCGCACTAACCCTTCGTGACCAAGCACTCGTGCTAGTTTATTCGATGTATCAAGAACAGCATGTTCTGGAGTTTCGCTGAAATTCTCCAGCTGAAAAACGGCCATTCTAAGCAAGTTGCGCAAAAGAGACGGCATTTTTGCCAGAGGTTCTTTGCTCACTTTCTGAATTTCTTGATCGATGAGATTCTGATTGCGAACAACTCCTTGTACCAGAGCCGTGACGAATGCACGATCCTTCTCGCTCAACTGGTGCTTCTCGAAACCAGCAGACAGTGCAAGGTTTGCATAGGCGCCATCTTTTTCGATCTTGATTAGAGTTTCAAGCGCAAGCTTTCGCGAACTCATACCTTGCGCATGCGCTTCCGATTTTGCACCTTCTCTGGGAATTTTTTTCCCTTCTCGAGTCTCACGGTCAGAATTGCCTGCTTGGGTAGAAGCTTTTCTTGAGCCTTTCTTGCGGTCCTCACCGGCAGCAATGCGAGCAGCTTTTTTAGGTCCGATGCGTGAGCGCGAACGTGCGGATTTGGAGGAATCTTGAGGCGAAGAAGAATCTGCCGAAGCTTCGGAATCCTTAGACATCAGTCGAAACGCTCCTCGCCACTTTTCAGATGAATGCCGTTCGCCCAGGCTTGGGCAGCCATTCTATTTTTGTTGGCCGGTTGTACTTCGATAAGTTCGATGCGTTCGCCGCCTGTTTCTCCGCAACTTACAAAGACGTGACTGGCATCAACGAAGAGAGTGCCTGCTTGAGCGCTGGCGTGCACTCCAGGCATTACTTTCGTTTTCCAGATTTTGAGAGGACTGCCTTTGAAGGTGCTCACTGTTCCCGGCCATGGTTGGAGCCCGCGTACTCGATTGTGAATCTTTCTGACATCCAAATTCCAGTCGATCACTCCCATTTCTTTGCTGAGGATAGGAGCATATGTATGTTGACTGTCATCCTGGGGTTCGGCAACAAGTGTTCCATCCAACATTTTCTCAATTGTGGTTATGACCAGCTTCGCACCAACTGTGGACAATTCGTGAGCAAGATCGATGGAAGTCATTTCGTCGGTTAGGGGCACCTCTGCTTTGAGAAGCATCGGACCAGTATCGACTCCTGCATCCGTGAACATTGTTGTGATACCAGCGACAGTATCACCATTGATAATCGACCAATTGATTGGCGCCGCTCCTCGCAATTTAGGCAGCAGCGAACCGTGCAGATTCATCACTCCTCTCTTGGGCAGTTCGAGGACTTCCTTTTTGAGGATCTGCCCAAACGCCACCATGACGATGAGATCAGGATCAAGATCTCTCATCGCCTGAACCACTTGCGGTTCTTTCGCCAGCTTGACCGGCTGCAAGACCGGAATATTATGTTTGAGAGCCACCTCTTTAACAGGCGGCACGTGAACTTTATTGCCGCGTCCTGCCGGTCTATCAGGTTGGCAAACTACACCGACAACTTCAGTCTGCGGAAAAGCAATCAGTTCTTTGAGAGTTGGAACCGCGAATTCGGGCGTTCCTAAGAAAAGCACTTTCAACGGGCCCGTCCTATTCGCCCTGGAGGCTGATCTCTACTATGTGATCAAAATTGAGACACTGCTTGTCATCTAAGGTGATGTACATGAGACGGGTGCCGTCAAACACTATATTGGTCAATTGACCTGCGTATTTCCACTGTTCACGCGTGACAACAGAAACGTTTTCGCCAATCCATTGCCTGAGAAACAGACGCTCTTTTCCCTGCGACATATCCACATCCTCCACCAGGTCGACTGAGAGGCCAAAAGCCTATATACGGTAAGATATCAGGCCTTGACCCGGCGTTGGGGTCGACAGGGGTAAAAATGGCAAAACGTAAAGCTGGCAGGGAGTTTTGAAAGGGCGCCTCATACTTTTACCTGCCGGATTGTGGCTGACAGTTTTTATGGTCGTGCCACTTGTGATTTTACTTGTCTTCAGTGTCGGGCATCGCGACGACCTGGGCAGAGTTGCACTCACCGGTCTTAGCTTTGATAATTACAGGCGCTTCTTTTGCGGGCCCTACTTACTTACGCTAATGCGATCCATGACGTTGGCTGCCATGACCACAGTGATCTGTCTGGTTTTAGGTACTCTAACGGCAACCTGGATGGCATTTTCTGTGCCAGCAAAGTACAAAGGTCTGCTTATGACCCTCTTTGTACTGCCGCTTTGGACATCGTTTCTACTGCGAATCTACGCATGGATAACAATTCTTCGGCCGACCGGAATCTTTTCTGATGTGCTGTCTGCATTGGGCTGGCAAAACCCACCATTTCTCCTTTACTCACCGTATGCAGTGCTTCTGGGTATGGTTTACAACTATCTGCCTTACATGGTCCTTCCTGTGTATGCGGCTTTGGAGAAACTCGACGTGAGGCTGATAGAAGCAGCAGCCGATCTAGGGGCAACACCGTTGCAAACATTCTTCAAAGTTACTGTGCCTCTTAGTTCTCGTGGTTTAATCGCCGGCAGCATTATGGTTTTTGTCCCCGCATTAGGAGACTACGTAACTCCCGACTTGCTCGGAGGAGGCAAAACCATGTTCATCGGCAACTTGATTCAGAACCAGTTTCTTGCCGTCAGAGACTGGGCGTTTGGATGTGCAGTATCTACACTGCTCATCATTATCGTCGCGGCAGCAATCTGGGTCTATCTGAAGTACGGGGAAACAGAAACAGTAAAGGCTTAAGATGCTTACACACAATGCGTTGGAAGTTGGCATTTACGACTAGGAACTATCAAATCGCGGAACAATGCTAAACGTGAGCGGTGTGACAAAGTCGAGAATATCTTGATGTGAAATATATGGATGCGCGATGAACAAATCGCGAAGTGAATTGATAGACCAAGTTTTTCTATCGTAGGCAAGCCAGTGGAAAGAAGAATAAATCTGCAGATTCTTTCTGCCGATGCCCTGAAAGTAATCTTTGACGAATGAATTAAATCCTTCTGCAAGTGATTGCGCTCGCTCGTAGCCTTGTTTGTTCTGCAGTTTCGCTGAGTTAGACCGTACAAATCTATTTCCGTCTTTTGCTTCAATAGCACCGCGCAATTCCAAAAATGTAATGCTGACGAATACAGAACTGCATTCAGCTTTTGTTTTCTGAATAAGTTCATCTAGCGTAAGAGGATTGCTGTCGAGCAACTCTAAAATGAGAAGTTCTAACTCAGAAAGCTCTGGAGTGTTTATTTCGGAGCCGTTGCATAAAGATTGCGCACGCTCATCATTCTGATGCTTCTTTTGCATTTCGAACTCTTCTTCAACTGGTGGTTTCTCTGCAGGCGTTAGCCTCGTACGACGGCTTACAATCGATATTGCGTACTCAGAAGGCACTTCACTACCGTGCCCTTGGAGCTTTGACAAGACAGAAATTCCCAGTTGTTTGAATACTCGATTAGTGGTGCTATAGGAAACACGAAAGAGTCTTGCTGCTTGATTCGGATTGATACAAATGCCCATTTCTTGGAGTCGAATGATTGCAAGGCGCAGAAAGAACAGCTTTACTCCATGGAAATTTGATCCAGCAGTGATCCAAATTTCCTTTCGACATTTACTACAAAGGAACATCCTTTTCTCATCAGAGGGAATTTTGTTTTCGTGTGTGCATTGCTTGCAGATGATTGTTTTGCATTTTGCAATCGATTCTAGAACCAGTTTCTTCGCTTTTTCTTCTGGACCAAATTCTGCCATCATCGCAGGCAATGCAAGAACGGCTAAATCAAAGACTGCTTCTGATTCACGATTGAAAACCATTTCGAGAGTCCTCGTGCTCTTTCTTTTGAATACGAGTTCTGAATGGAAAAAGTTCAATAAATTTTCTTCCTGACATCCAATTTTTTTGGCAAGCCAGGTTGAAGGTCTAGAAGTTAGAGCGATATCGCTCTAACTTCTAGACCTTCATAGAATCTGCAAATCATTGGCGGGCAGTGGTGCTTGGGCGAATTTTTCGTAGGATTGTGACTAGTCTGTCGAAGTCATTCTTAAATATGTGAGAGAGCGCTTGTCCTGCTTCGACCAGGAAAGCATAGTCGTCACCATGTGCTTTATGTGCCTCGCGAATGCTAGCAGCAGAAAGTTCGTCCTGAGGGACGGTGGTAACCGTAGCTATAAGCCGCAAGAAATCGAATCCTTCTGTGACTTGGCGAATCTCTTCGACACTGGCAGGGTAGACAAAATCATGCACCTCAGGTGGTATCGGCGGTAAATGTTGGTAGACTGCTCCATTTTCGACATAACCAACAACAACAGCATGAACTTCTGTACGAAGAAGAGAGAAAATGTGAGGTTGTTCTTCTCGTAGTTGTTCACGAGACAAACCCAGCGCCCATGGTTGATGCATTGCATCCGGTGAGCCGGTGATTACGTTATGAACAACAGAGAGAACATCAAGATTGCTAGCAGTGCGAATTTTAAGAAAACTACCAAATCGTGGCTTTGATGTATCAGGCATGCCATCTTTGTCAGACGACATTAGACATTGTGCCACCACACCAGTGATAGATGAAGAAATTACTTCCGCGATCGGCTCATATTTTGGAGGCATGGTTCCTCGCAAGGATTAGTCCGTTGGCGGTGCTGCTTTGTTTGGTACAAAGTTTTCCGTTTCCGACTCATCCGGCACTTGATCAACGGTTTTTGCAAGCGAGAGATTGATCGTTGTTTTGCCTTGATCTTCATCAATCATGACATTCATCTCAATCTCTTTCTTTTGCGCACTAATGCTGATCACATCAGCACTGTTTTGAACATTTCCGACCGTCCAACCATTGTTCTGCAACTGCTCCTGATACCACTTGCTGACGTCTTCCGCTGTCGCCTTTGCTTGGAGCATTACGAATTTTGACTGTTCTTGATCGTTCCCGTCTGCAGATACTGAGCCGGTGGCTTGAGCATCAGGATAGATTAGTGCTTTGAATTCCTCAGGGATTGAGCCTTCCCCTTGAGCAATAGTGTGAGTCATTCCGCCCGAATTGTAGGTAACGTCCTTACTGTTTCCACAGGAAGACAAACAACAAACCGCCAGTGGCAAAACTAAAATGGCAAGCTTGCGAAATTTCACCTTATCGGCAAGACACTTTTTCATCGCTAGTAACTTGCTCCTTACTACTGGACTTTGGAAAGCGTTTCAGACTGAGAGTAATTGTATCCGAATGGAATCAACCTTTCATGAGCCTCAGGCAGCCTGCCTTTTACCGCCCTGACTTTCGAGAATACCCTCGCCGACAAGGTTTACACCTACAACTGTGGTGGTAATCAGTACTCCAGGTACTATGACCGCCCACCAATTACCTTCAATGAGGCTTGATTGAGCAGAGGTCAGCATACTTCCCCAGCTTGGTGTAGAAGGCCCCAAACCCAACCCCAGAAAGCTCAAGCCCGCCTCCATGAGTATTGCATCCGAAACCAGAAGCGTCGCTTCAACAAGAAGTACGGGAGCGGCATTTGGTAGCAGGTGACGAAGCAGCATACGCACGACACCAATCCCGAGAGCCTTCGCAGAGTATATATACTCTTCGAGCAAAATCGATTGGATTTTTGATCTGCTGATTCTTGCAGCTTCCAACCAGGTAGTCGCACTAATGACGACAATTACAGTAAGGAGCGGCAAATAGCCACTTGAGAAAGAAGTTACCTTTAGAAAGCGCAATGACCATTCCGGGAAGGAATAAAAAGAACTGGCTGTCAGCAAAGTGTTTATTGTCAGCAGCAAAACAATATTTGGAATTGCCAAAAGACCATCAACACAGCGCATCATGACCGTATCAACGGGGCCTCCGAAGAAAGCTGAAAGGGCTCCCCACACGCCACCGAAAGTGACGGCGGCAACTGCCGCAACTATGCCTATAACAAGGGACATGCGGGCACCCCAAAGTGCTTCTGCCAGGATGTCTCGGCCCAATAGATCGGTGCCTAGCAGATGGCCATCAGTGAATGGAGGCAAGTTGATCGCATCCAAATTTACAGGCACAGGCCAAAGAAAAGTCTTCGACGGTGCAATCAATGGAGCCAAAAGGGCAGATGAAAAAACCAGAGCAATGAGAACACCACCTACCCACATGCGCATCGAGCTGTGGCGCGGATCAGAGGTGGTGAATCGGGCTTGAGACATTAGGTTCTGGCTCCTTCTATCTCTGACAAATATGCATCACGCCTTCTTGGATCGGTCATCAGCTCAAGAATATCGGCCGCCAGATTGGAGAAAATTACTAAAGCACCGTACATCATTACCAGCGCTAAAATCATCGGATAGTCTCTCCCAAAGGTCGATTCCACTGCCAGCCTACCCATCCCAGGCCAGGCAAAAACCGTTTCTATCAATACAGAGCCACCCAGAAGCGAAGGAAGGGAAAGCCCAGCTAGGTTAATGATCGGAGCAAAGCTATTACGGAGCACATGTTTTGTCAGTACATTGATGCGTGAGAGCCCCTTTCCGAGTGCAGTGGTCACGTATTCTTCAGTAAGTTCGTTCAATGTAGCAGTGCGCACGAAAAGAGCGATTTTAGCCATTCTGCGCAGCGATAAGACAAATGCCGGCAGCAGTACATAGCCCAAGGCTGAAAGTGTCGCCAATGGATTCAAGGCTGGTGCTCCAGCGGCGTGCACCGCCAAAAGAGGCACTTCGCCAAATATGCTCAGGCGCCCCGCCATGGTAAGCGCAATAAATCCAATCCAAAATCCTGGAGCAGAATATAAAATCAGCGCGACAACGAAAAGACCGGCCTCCAACCACTTTCCAAGTTGAGACTGCTTTAGAGCTACCATTGCTAGCCCCCAAAACATTCCTATTCCGAAAGCCAGAACCAAAGCTGTTGCTACTAACCTGACTGTCGAGGGGAGGCGCTCCTGAATGATAGTCACAACAGGCCTGCCGTCTTTGTATGATCTACCTAAATTTCCCTTGAACACTCCATTTGACAGCCAAAGTACATATTGCTCAACTGGAGATTTGTCCAATCCGAATTCTTGTCGCAAGACTTGAATCTCTTGCGGATCCATGTCTTTTTGCGCGTTGCCGACAAGCACATCAATAGGGTCCCCAGGAAGACTCAAGACTGCGGCGAATGTAACAATCGACAGAATCGCCAGCAGTGGAACCGCTTGCAGACATCGTCTGAGCAAGAGTTCAAGCAAGCCGGTTCTCCTTAAACACGATGAAGCAGCCTATGCCGCCCGAAACAGCATTCAGCCCTGTGTATGATACAAGCTTCATTCCGCCTTACAAACTTTGGAAAAGTTTGGCCTTTTTTGACAAGGCAGAAACGAACCGTCTAGGATAAGCTTTTACAGGCTAAATTCTGCCATGGCGGCATAGCCAAGTGGTAAGGCAAGGGTCTGCAAAACCTTCACCCCCAGTTCAAATCTGGGTGCCGCCTCCAATTAAAATTCGAAACTCCTTGGATTGCAGCAGTCTGGCGGCAATTCGGCGCAAGTGTCTAAGCGTAACGGCGGCGGTTTACCTGCAGGACCGAAGCGCGCTAGAATGTTTTTCCAAGGTTTTCCGTGGACAGTTGGCGCAGTTGGTAGCGCACCACTTTGACATAGTGGGGGTCACTGGTTCGAATCCAGTACTGTCCATTTTTTACTGCCAAAATTCAGACAAAACTCCTTTATCGGACGCAGCTGTGGTTCGCGGGCCGCATCCGACAGGAGGAATTCGATTGTCAAGACAGAGAGGTCTAGAAGTTAAAGCGATATCGCTTTAACTTCTAGACCTCAAAATCCCTCGGTCAAAAAGCGCTTCACTTGACAGGCGCCAGCTGATAATTCCGGGCTAATGGAGAATTAGGTTACTTAATAGGTTTCAATATAGGGAATATGTCCAAATATCCGGGATCGGCCTCCCGTTGTTATCTTCTGGCAAGGGTTCCAGATGAAAGATGGTTTGGCAAAAGGAATGTCCAAAGTCGTCGGCGTGTCGTCGAAGGATCTGTCTTGGCGCGCACTAGCTGTCTGTTTCTTTGTCGGCTTAGCAGTTCTTTCCATTGAGTGCTTCAACGTCCCTTTCCTGTCTGACTCATTACTATCACTAGAAAATTCAGTTACGGATCACTTCATTCGCTTCAGAGATGGGCTTGATTCCTATAAAGAAAAGCGCGCGCTTGAGACTAGCCCGGTTGTTCTGGTCACGCTCGACCCAGAATCTGCCAGACGCTTAGGGCTAAATTCTAAGCAGCCATGGAGCAGAGCCCTTTTTGCCCGACTTGTAGACCAGCTCGGCAAGGGCGGCGCAGACGTGATTGGATTTGATGTTGATTTGGAAGAAGCATCCGGTGAATCAAATCGACTGAAAGATGCACAAAGCAATGAGGTCGACAAAGATGATGCGCCTCTTCGCGATGTTTTCAAAAGGGTGAAAAACATTGTAGTGTCCACCAACGTTGACTCACCGGACAACAGTTTAGGAAGCAAGTCAAAGCCGAGAGTTCATGCACCGTACGAACCATTCGTAGTTGCCCTAGGAGCCGATGGAGCATGCTTGGGCAATGCATATATTCCGGTCGATCGCGACGGACTTGTTCGAAAAGCTTCTCTCGTGTTTGAAAAGTTTGGACATTCGACGGCCTTTTATAAGTCATTTGCTCTTAGAGTGGCAGAAAAACACTTGGGCGCACGCTCGATGGTCGATCAAAACCACGATCGTGTTTTTCTCAAAGACAAGATTTTCCCCGCCGAATTTCGCATCAATTTCGCCGGTGGCAAAGGCAGTTTCACCACTATACCTCTTTGGCGCGCACTCGATTGGCAAAAACACTTTCAATCCTCAGCGACAATCGCAAAGGGTGAAGGCGCATCCAGCGATACAACCAACAGTCCTTTCCTGCATAAAGTCGTGTTGATTGGATTTGGAGAAAGCAGTTTCATGGATACCGCCAGTAATCAACCTAGACAGGCAGCCATTTACGAGTCGAGCTATGCAACGCCTGTATCAGAATTCGACAACCGCATGTCCGCAATTGAAGTGCAAGCGAATATCGTTTCTAATCTGGTTAGCGGAAAGTGCTTGACCCCACCTTCGCGCTGGAAAATGATTATTGCAGTTTTGATTGCGGCTCTTGCTTGCGGTCAGGTAATGGGGATACTCGTAGGCCGCCCATTGGGCAGCTTTTTGGCGGTTACAGGAATCTCGCTTGTCTGGTTTGGAATTTCTTTCTTCCTCTTCCTCAACTTCGGTCAAGTGATACCGACAGTAGTGCCAATTGCCGCAGTAGCGATTCCATGCTGGCTGCTTGTTCTTGCTGATCAGAATTTCTATTTCTTCCGCGATCGTCGCAGACATACGCGCCTTTTCCGCTCCATGACGGCAAAACACATTGCTAGGCAAATCGACCGTGCTCAACTAGCAGAGTTGGGACTAGACGGAAAACGCTGCCAGGTCACGGTGATGGTTTGTCGCGTACGCGATTTCATGGATCAAGTTGATCCACTGCCTCCCGATAGGATTTTTCAGATATTCAATGACTGCCTCGGCATTATGGTGAATGAAGTTTTCGAACATAGAGGCATCGTAGATAGAATTGCCTCTTACGGCGTGATTGCATTCTGGGGTGCTCCGTTGCCTTTGCCAGGCACGGACCAGGCCAGCCAGGCGGCACAATGCGCCCTTTCCATCAAAGACAAGATCAATAATTATTGCGAAACCCAAAGTGACAATCTTGCTTCACTGGCTCTGCGTTCTTCATGCGGTATTGAAACAGGAGAAGCTTTCTGCGGAACTATTGACGCCGGCTCACGAGACACTCAATTTGCACAATACAGCGTCATGGGTGACCCTGTAGAACAAGCGCTCGCCCTTGAAGCGCTCAACAATACCTACGGCACAAGTTTCATACTGGGAGCCGGCGCTGCCAAGCTTGTTGAGGAAATCCTGGAAGTCAGACAAATCGACAGCATAGAACTGAATGGCACAGGAGAAAAACAATCTCTATATGAGCTTTTGACCACACGTGGTTCACTGCCCGCCGCTATGGAAGAAGCTATTGCCATATACAGAAGTGCACGCCAAAGTTTCGATAATGGTGACATTAAAGAAGCAGAGCAATTGTTTTCAACAATATTGAAAATGGTGCCCTCAGACCTACCGACCAGCATAATGCTAAAGCGCTGTCGAGAGCTGCTCAATGATTGATAAAATGCCGGTTCCTCGGGCACTCTAACGCAATGTAGACCGCGATGAATAAAGACTTTGTCAAAGCAGCACTAATTCTTGCAGGAGGTCTTTTCATAGGTACAAACGATTGCGCGTCCATCGAAAAAAAATCAAATACTGCAAGCCAGACGGACTCAAGCAATTACGGTGATGAGACTTTCTTTTCGCCTCCCGGAAGCAGCACACAATCACTGCCCATGTATAAAGTCGACAAGAAGCCATCTGAAAAAATACGGATGTTTATTCAAGCCGGAACTCCGGATCTCGATCAGGTAAAACTAATCAGTTCGTTGAAAGGCAAACAAAGAGAACAAGTTATAAAGGCCTATGAAAGGGGGCGGGCCGAGCTTGCTCCGCTGAATCAGGATTTCAATGAAATACGAAAGAGAATGTCGCTCAATTTGATCGAAAGAATGCTGAGCAAAGAAGAACCACAAATGGATATGATGACAAAATCGCAAGACTTCGAATTATTGCTAAAAGCGCGCGGCACGCTGCAAAAACTAAGAAGCAAAAGACTAAGCTTGTGGGAGGAAATACAAGCAATGCTCAGCCCAGCCCAACTGGACGAACTCGAGAAACTCAAAAGCGGCGAGCTTCCAGGCGATCTTTTGCAGCCTGCAAATCGCTAGTTGAAAGCGAGAAATTATGTCTGTGTGAACAAAGTTAGACAACTGGAGCGACAGGCATTGTCGAAAACAAGCCCACATACAAAGCCTCAATCAAAGAAGGAGTCTGTTTGGATAGCGCAGCTTTTGCGCAGAGCTGGTTTCGGCTACACGCCTCAGGAATTGAAATACTACACGTCTCTCGGGTACGAAGGCACACTGCATGAATTGCTCCATCCCAAAGAGGTAGATAATTCACTTCTGGAAAGATCGATAAAGCAGCAATCGTTTGACTTCACCAATCCTAACGACTTACGGCGATGGTGGCTTTATCGCATGCTTTACACCCGAAGACCGTTGGAAGAAAAAATGACGCTATTCCTGCACGGTCATTTTGCAACATCAGATCGAAAAGTGCGAAATCCCCATGCCATGTATGTTCAGAATATGCTTATGCGCAAGCACGCACTGGGCAATTTTCATGAACTGCTTCACGGAATCTCAAAAGACCCGGCCATGATTGTTTGGTTGGACAATCAGCAGAATCGCAAAGGAAAACCAAACGAGAATTTTGCTCGTGAAGTAATGGAACTATTCACTGTCGGTATTGGTAATCATTCAGAGAATGATATTAAGGAGGCTGCACGCGCTTTTACAGGCTGGCAAACAAGACCTGAGGGCTTCTTCTTTAACAAAGGGCAGCACGACTTTACTCAAAAGACTGTGCTGGGAGTTACGGGAAATCTAAACGGCGAAGAAATAGTTTCGATACTAGCAAAGAGACCTGAAACAAGCCGATTTCTAGCGCGCAAGTTAATAGCGTTTTTTGCCTATGACAATCCCGACAAGTCTTTTGTCGAGCGCGTTGCGGCCGCATACAGAGAAAACAATTTTTCGCTGGCAGCAATGTTGAAAGTGATTTTCGAAGACAAAACATTTCAAAGCGAGCGAACTTATCACGCAAAGATCAAAAGCCCTGCCGAACTGGTGGTCGGTTCGATAAAGACACTGCAAATAGAGAGTCTCGATAACGACCTGCCACAATTGATGGGTGCCATGGGTCAGGATCTCTTTCATCCGCCATCTGTCAAAGGTTGGGATGGAGGAGAAGCATGGATTTCCAGCGACACAATGATGGAACGATTTAATTTCGCAGCACGCATCACGACTATACGCTTTGACGAACTTATGAAAACAACGACGCCTACCCAACTGGTTCACAAGTTTTCACTTACCAATGCCTTGGAACTAGTAAATTATTTCGTCGATCTATTGGTTGAAGGGGATGTTTCGAAATCAACAAGGCAGAGGCTGGTCGAATATGTTTCAAGCGATCTAGACGGCAAAAAGGTGAGTATGATTGAAGACGATCGTACGCTCGATGCCAAGCTCAGAGGCTTAGTTCATTTGATAATGACCCTGCCCACCTATCAACTGACTTGAGGTAAATGCATGACACTTTCGAGACGCAAGTTTATTCAAGGTGGACTGGGCATGCTCGGTCTGATGATGACGGCCGAAGAGATTTTCCGGTTGCAGGCGCGGGCAGCAGAGCTGAACGGTCAGAAACAGCTGGTTTTGATACAGCTAAGTGGTGGGAACGATGGCTTAAACACTGTCATACCTTTTGGCAATGGTGCTTACTATGATGCCCGCCCTCAAATCGCAATCGAGCAAAAGGATGTTCTGCAAATCAATGACATGATCGGTTTGCACCCAGCAATGACAGGCATGCATGAACTTTTCAAAGAAAACAAATTAGCGATAGTGGAAGGTACAGGCTACGGTAGTCCCAATCGATCGCACTTTCGCTCAATTGAAATCTGGCAGACTGCCGAACCCGACAAAATCGGCGATACGGGCTGGTTGGGGCGCTACCTGGATCTTGCCTATGCAGGCAAAAGCCAGACCGCATTGCCGGCTGTGAATGTGGATCCAATGTTGCCGAAGACTTTGTACGCACGCAAAATAATGGTGCCTTCCGTCAATAACATCTATGAGTTTCGCTTCCGCAGCGATCCTCACTTTAGAAAAGACCGCGACAAACAACTCGAAGCATTCAAAGACATCTATGAAAGCTTCGACAGTAAACGACCACATGCAGAGATGTTGCGAAAAGCAGGATTGGAAGCCAATCACGCCTCAGATCATTTACTTAAGATCGTAAAGAGCTACAAGAGCAGCATCAAATACCCAAGTGGAAAGTTGGCCGATGGACTTAAGTTCGTTTCTCAAATGATTGCAGGCGGGATCACTGCGCCTGTTTTCACTGTAAGCCTGGACGGATTTGATACGCACGCCAACCAGCAGCGAGCCCAGGCTGGCCTTCTGAAACAGCTATCTGATGCACTTCTGGCATTTCAGAGAGATTTGAGAGACCATGGATTGGAAGACAAAGTATTGACTCTCGTTTTTTCCGAATTCGGACGTCGAGTTCAAGAAAACAATGGCAGGGGAACCGATCACGGCACGGCCGAACCATTGTTCTTAGTCGGCTCATCGGTTAAAGGTGGCGTCTACGGAGAAGCCCCCAGTTTGACCAATCTCGATGCCGGCGACCTTAAACACACTGTGGATTTCCGCACCGTATACGCCACCGTTCTGGAGAACTGGCTCGGAGCAGACAGTGTTGAAATCCTAGGCAAACGATTCGAGACTTTGCCTTTGGTTTGAAGTTCAAAGCCTATGGATCTGGCGGGGCAGAACCTTCGACCATCGACCAGAACTGCCTGGAGACGTCCCACATAGTCTCGTCTTTATAATTGCGCAGGACGCATTTTGCTGTCCACATGCCTTCTTTGTCTATGGTCACTTCCGGAGTGACGATGTAATGCCCTTTATAAATGTCGTTTGGATCGTTAGCTTGAAATTCTTTGCGGAAGATCTCATGACCTTCTGGATTCTCGATGACAACAAGCCCTTTGTATTGCCTTCTCTCGAACGGCGTTCCGAAGCCGATCACCATCTGGCAATCCATTTTGAGCGGCAACTCGCCAACAAACACGTCAAAGAGTCCTTGAGCGTTTACCCGCCCGTTTTCTGCATGTTCGGCTTGGTCACAGAACAAGATGTAACCAGCGTGCAGATACTTCATCGAAATCTCCTGAGAACTTAAATAGACTGGCTATCGATGCCAAGATGGACCAGCCGTGCTCGGTCCTGGATGAAATTCTATACCATTGAAAAGTGCTGCCAGTTCAAGCAGGCATCAAGAAATCAAGATCGATAGAACCAAAGCAAAAGGCAGCCGTTTTCACGACTGCCTCGATACTTGCCTGGAAGTTAAAGCGATATCGCTTTAACTTCTAAGGGTCACTATTTGGATTTGGCAGTGACGATGCTGTCCGAAATGGAGTGCGGTACTTCGTCGTAGTGGGCGAATTCCATTGTGAATGTGCCTTGACCACGAGTCTTGTTGCGGATGTCGGTCGCATAACCGAACATTTCGGAAAGCGGAACAACGGCTTTGACCTTGGACAGTTTGTCGAGGGTGTCCATACCTTCGACTCTGCCGCGACGGCCGGAAATGTCGCCGATGACATCGCCCATGTACTCTTCCGGTACTTCCACTTCGACTTTCATTACAGGCTCCAGCAAAACCGGTTTGCCCTTCATGAAGCCCTCTTTGAAAGCCATAGAACCTGCAATCTTGAAGGCCATTTCCGAAGAGTCAACTTCGTGATACGAACCGAAGACGAGGGTTGCTTTCAGGTCGATGACTGGATAACCGGCCAATACGCCGCCTGCAAGAGCTTCTTTGATGCCGTTTTCCACAGCAGGAATGTATTCCTTGGGAATGACACCGCCGACGATCTTGTTGACGAATTCGAAACCAGAGCCTGGTGCCAATGGATCGAGTTCGATGACGACGTGACCGTACTGACCACGACCGCCGGATTGACGGACGAATTTGCCTTCTTGCTTGACGTGATTGCGCAGAGTTTCGCGGTAAGCAACTTGCGGTTTGCCCACATTGGCTTCCACTTTGAATTCACGCAACAGTCTGTCGACGATGATTTCCAGGTGCAACTCGCCCATACCGGCAATGATTGTTTGACCTGTTTCGTGATCGACTTTGACTTTAAAGGTCGGATCTTCTTCGGCAAGACGAGCCAGTGAATTGCCCAGCTTATCGGAGTCTTGCTTAGTCTTGGGTTCGATAGCTACTGAGATTACGGGCTCAGGGAACTTCATCGATTCAAGAATAATCGGATGGCTGTCGACAGCAAGAGTGTCGCCTGTGGTCGTGTCCTTGAGACCTACAACAGCAACGATGTCGCCGGCGCTGGCCGACTGAACGTCGGTGCGCTGGTCGGCTTGCAATTGAATGAGACGCGAGATGCGCTCTTTCTTGCCCTTAGTTGTGTTTTGAACGTAAGAGCCGGCAGTCAAAGTTCCGCTGTAGACGCGAACGAATGTCAATTTGCCGACAAACGGGTCGGTCATGACTTTGAAAGCCAGACCGGCGAACGGTTCGTCATTGCAGGTACGCTCCGCTTCTTCGCCGTCAGGAGTCCAGCCCTTGATGGGAGGAGTTTCTTCAGGAGAAGGCAGGTAGTCGACGATTGCATCCAGAAGCGGTTGAACGCCCTTGTTCTTGAATGCAGAGCCCACAAGAATCGGAACGATTCTGTTATCGATTACTGCCTTTCTGAGAGCAGCTTTAAGCTCATCTGCAGTAGGCTGCTCGCCTTCCAAGTATTTCTCCATCAGAGCGTCATCAGTTTCGACAATCGCTTCGACGAGTTTGGTGCGCCATGATTCTGCTTCTTCTGCCATGTCGGCGGGAATGGCTTCTTCATGTGCCAGTTTGCCCATCGGATCGTCTTCGGCGTACATGTACGCTTTGCGATCGATGAGGTCGATAATGCCTTTGAAATCTACTTCAGCGCCAATCGGAATTTGCAGCGGGTGACCGTTGGTCCAGGTGGAATGCAGACCAGGCAACTGCTCTTGGATTTGCTTGACCACGCGGAAATAATCGGCACCGTTGCGGTCCATCTTGTTGATGAAGACCATGCGCGGCACTTCGTAGCGGTTTGCTTGTTTCCAAACGGTGCCGGTTTGCGGCTGAACGCCGGCAACTGCACAAAGAACAATGACGACGCCGTCCAAAACGCGCATGGAGCGCTCGACTTCAACAGTGAAGTCTACGTGTCCGGGCGTGTCAATCAAGTTGATGTGCTTGCCTTTCCATTTGGAACTGATTGCGGCGGCAGTAATTGTGATACCGCGTTCTTTTTCTTGCTCCATCCAGTCGGTAACGGTAGTTCCTTCGTGGACTTCTCCAACCCGGTGGATAAGACCGGAATAAAAGAGAATTCTCTCCGTGGTCGTTGTCTTACCAGCGTCGATGTGAGCAGCGATACCCATATTACGGATATCACGTAATGGGATTGTCCTGGTCATCACTGTTGTGGGTTTCCTTTCATCCGTACGAGTTGCGACTTCCATGTTTCCTTCCGCCGTTTTTCTATGTTTTGCCTGGATTTTGCCAAGTCTGTTTTGGCGTTACAGAAGAGACGGCTCGGTTGAACCGAGTCATATTCCCCTGAAAACCTACTGCACCTTATCATGACTTCTTATATTTCCCGAAAAACCTTCAACAAAGATTGTTGGAATTCCTTGCCTATCTTTACAATTGAATCGGTGAAGAACGGTCTATCCTCACCAAAAACCACATGAAAAGCGGTTCTTCAACGTTGTCTCCGCATGCGTTTGCCGTTTAAGCATTCGCCGACGAATCTTAAGACTCATCCACTGCCGACGGAGTCAGCGGATGGATCTCCAATCCGAACTCTATCCTGTACTCAAACTTTTTGCCTAACGCCCCCCAGCGGCGATGGCCCACAGTTTGAGAACCTCGAGAACGAAGTGACGCTCCCGAGGGCTTTCCGCTTAAGCATCCGTTTCGGATGCAGCCGGTTAAGACCGTCTTATGAAAAGGGGCTTTTGGCCTACCTATATAAGGAGACTTACCGATTAATAGCGGTAGTGCGCAAACGCCTTGTTGGCTTCCGCCATTTTGTGCGTTTCGTCTTTCTTCTTCACCGAATTGCCGGCTCCGTTGGAGGCGTCAATCAGTTCCGCCGACAAACGCTCTGCAAAGCTTCTGCCGCCGCGCTTTCTGGAATTAGTGATAATCCACTGAGTAGCAAGGGCAACGCCACGTGCTTGTTTGACTTCAATCGGCACCTGATATGTCGAACCACCGACACGGCGTGCTTTGACTTCAACAAGCGGCGTCACGTTCTTGACGGCTTTGTTGAAAACGTCTAGTGGCTCTTGCTTGGTGCGCTCTTTGATAATTTCCAGTGACGAGTAGAAAAGCTTTTGAGCTGTGCTCTTCTTGCCGCGTTGCATCATGCGATGAACAAAGCGCATAACGAGCTGGCTGTTGAATTCCGAATCGGCAGGAGGAACTCTTTTTTGTGCTGCTGATCTGCGTGACATACTTTCCGGTCCTATTCTTGCTTATCCTGGTCTCTAACGACTTAAAACTATTTCTTCTTGGCCGCTGCAGCGCCTGCTTTCGGACGCTTGGCGCCGTACTTGGAGCGACCTTGCATGCGGTCTTTGACGCCGGCAGTGTCGAGTGCTCCTCTGACAATGTGATAGCGGACACCCGGAAGATCCTTAACCCGACCGCCTCTTACCAAGACGACAGAGTGTTCTTGCAGGTTGTGACCGATACCGGGAATGTATGCAGTGATTTCCATACTGTTCGTCAGGCGGACACGAGCGATCTTCCGAAGAGCCGAGTTCGGCTTTTTGGGAGTAGTCGTCTTCACCTGCGTGCAGACGCCGCGACGTTGCGGGCATGATTTCAACGCGGGTGATTTCGTCTTATAAGTGACTTTCTTCCGCTCTCTCCGTATGAGCTGATTGATGGTAGGCACCACAAATCTCCTGAAAATAGAACTTGATTACAGTGTCTGCCCGCAATAATGCTGGGGCAGGTCGCTTAGGCGGTTGGCAATAATAAAGGCAACGCCCGTGCGATGTCAACGCGAGCCTGTTGGGCTTCCGACTCCTACAGACTGCAAAATGCAGCGCAAAAGAGTTCGAACTGCCGAGACAGACAGCGATTCAGCCAGAGTATCAGATCTAATACTGCTTCGCCTTCGGCCTTTACTTTAGTTTAAGAGCCGGGAGCGAATTCTTTGCAAAACACACCCAAAGTCGACCCTTTGAAAACTGCTTGATGAGCGGATTATAAGCAGTCGTTCCTGTCCCTGAACAAGTGCGGGTCTGTGGAAAAGACGCGCAAGTCGGCAGGCAATAGCCGTCTTTCCGCCGGCAGAGGAAGATTGATACCTGGGCTGGGCAGTGTAATCGGCGCTTCTTTGCGGACGACACGCTTCTGCTTAGCACGCACCCAGTGGTCTCGAGCCATCAAAGAGAACGTGCCGGTGCGCTCCAGTCCAAGCTTTTCAACTGCTTTGACTACATGAGGCTGGTAATCAAACACCTTTATAGAGATGACCCCGCGCATATTGAGGCGACGCATTATCCCCAGAGTAAAGTTGATCGTGTCTTCGGCCGTGTGTGCCCAACCGGGATGAACAGCAAATTCCAGGTGAAAATCACCTTCTCTATGAGCAAGCACTCGTACTGCAGCAGTCAGGCTCTTACGGTCCGGATCTTGCGAAACCCAATACCAAATTTTGCGATTGATGAGTTTGCGAGTTAGCTTGTCAAAGCTTTCTGTGGGTACCTCACTGACCAAAAAATCATCCGGCACATACTCATATGTAAGCCTCAAATCGGGTGGCAAGCACTCTTGAAAGAGCTGGTATAAGCCTTGACGGTCTTGAGGAATCGCAAGACGAAATCCTGAACTGTCACTGCTGTCTGCACTTTGAGAAGTGCCAGGAATTTCGAAATCAACCGGGACTTGATAGTGAGTTACTCGATAGCAGCGTCGGAAGCCAGTATTACCCAATAATGATAGGGCTGCCGAATTTTGATCGGAAACCTCTGCGACAAAGTGAGCCGCACCCTGACTGGCAAAAGTAGCGAATGCGTAGCGCAGAAGCTCTTGGGCTATTCCACGACCGCGATGGTTGGGATGCACGACCAAATGCTCGATCCGCCAACAAGCTCTTGATTTACCGACAGAGCTGATTGATATGAGAGCCAGAACGATCCCGTCTTCCTTGGCTATATAAGCCATAGGAGCAAAATGCAGGTTACAAGGCATCCAATGTTGGAAAAAGGTGAAACCCCTCAGCGCAAGGGCATCTTCGGCACAGAAACTTTCAAACGGCATTGGTTCGTTTTGATGGCGCAAAAGCGCGCGCGTCTGCGCTGTGTCCATAGCAAAGAGCGGTCCAATCTTGATCATTTTTAGCTGCCCGTCTGGCTGCGAAAGTGATATATGCGATGCGTATCCGCATCATCCTTAAAATCATAACATCCAATTGTCAAGCAAGAAGCTCAATCACTACCGATCAGATGCCATTTAGAAGTTAAAGCGATATCGCTTTAATTTCTAAACGAAGTCAGGAGGGCTTGTAAAGAGCGAGCCAGAGGCGAAACCGTTCATTTGCGCTTGGAACTGACTCGATGGACGATCTATTCGATCTGTCACGTTTAATGCACAGCTTATGAAAATGAGCAGATCCGCAGTCTGTCAACGTTTTATACTGAATGTTTGACGCGATCATTACTGGACTCACGCGTATATCTCCCTCGATAGTCATGATTAAGAAAGCCGCCGCGCCAGTTGAACGCGAAGGAAAGTCGGTGAAAATAATTGCCGACAATCGTCGTGCGCGGCATGAATACGAAATCATTGAAGTTTTTGAAGCAGGCATAGAGTTGCAGGGAACGGAAGTCAAATCTATGCGCAACGGTAAAGCCAATCTCACTGATGCTTTCGCTCGCATCGAAGACGGAGAGGTGTGGCTGCATCACTGCCATATTGCACCGTACGATCATGGCAATCGCTTCAATCACGAACCCCTGCGAAAAAGAAGGCTGCTTCTGCACCGGTTGCAAATTGTCAAACTCAAGCAAAAGACGCAAGAAAAAGGATTGACGCTTATACCTCTCAAATTGTTTTTCAAAGGCAATTGGGCAAAAGTCGATCTCGCAGTAGTAAGAGGAAAGCAGCTTTACGACAAGAGAGAAGCAATCACCAAACGTGATACCAAGCGGCAGATTGACAGAGTGATGAAGGAAATGCGCAATAGATAAGATTCAGAATAGACATCATTCGACACAAGCAGCAAGCAAGAAAGATCGAACAAACTATAAGAAAACAACGCAGGCAGTTGATGGAGGTTCCGAAGTGACGGCAAGAGAAGTGGCAAAACATGCTCTCAAATTGGTAGCACACCCGCTTTTGCGCTGCCTGCTCATCTTGAGTGTGTTTCTGCTTTTGCAGGCCCCGCCGGCACTGGCAGCCTCGCCCATCGGTGTAATCAAGAGCGCCCGCAATGCTCAGTCTTACCAGGATCTACACCTCGGTACTTTTGATGACGACTATCTGCAATTTAGACACGCGCTGGAAAACGCCAACGTACGTTTTGACGAGTTGAGCGACGCTGACCTTGCCGCTGGTGGGTCCAAACTGAGCACTTACAAACTGATCATCATGCCACTTTCCGTTGATTTGACGCCAGAAGGTGTGAGCGCCGTTACTGAATTTGTGCGTGGCGGCGGTAAACTCGTCGTCACCGACGCCAATGGAATGCCGCAACCCAACGGCATTGCTATTGACGGATTAGCAGGCGTCAGCGTCAGCAAACAAAACAATCTAAGCGACAAACAAAAGGTCGAATGGCCACGTACACCATTTGCGGTATCAGAAGAGTTTGCGATAGGGACAGTCAGATCCGACGTCACACTCACGGAAGGCGCGCAACAACTGGCGAAATGGACTGACAGCACCGGCAGAGAAGTTGCACCGGCCATAGTTCGCAAAGGTGGTTGTGTATTCATCACTTGGGCTCCAGGATTGCAAGGCGAAATCACCGCAAACTCCAATTTGATTTCTTTGGCATTGGAAGAACTCGTTCCGGGCATCACCCAAACTGCCGCAGTGCAAATCAGTTACGCCGATTATCAAAGCATCAGCCAGGAGCTCGAGTATCTTACAAAGCGCACAGAGGAAACCATCAAGACAGCAAAACAAGCCGAATTGGCTGTTCCTTTCAAACTCATCCAGCAGTTCTACGACTCTGGTGTTTCACATGTGAACGCCTTCAAAGAAGCGTATTCTCAACGCAAATTTTTCGAAGCAGACTCCCATCTTTCACAAGCCCGTCAGGACTTTTCAATGTCCTTTGCCCAAGCAATGCCAGTGCGCCCGGTCGAAGCTCGCTCCGTCTGGCTAGATCGCGGAACTATCGTATCAATGCGCTCTCCGACGGCGCTTGCTCAACTATTCGACAAGCTAAAAACCTGCGGAATCAACGTTGTCTACTTCGAAACTAATAACGCCGGATTCGCTATGTACCCGAGCAAACTGGTCGCTCAGAATCCTGCCATGGTCGGTTGGGATCCGTTAGCTGTAGCGGTGAAGGAAGCCCACAAGCGCGGCATGGAATTGCATTCCTGGGTATGGATATTCGCAGTCGGCAATACCCGCCATAATCCGATCATCGGCAAAGACGCAGAATATCCAGGTCCGGTGCTTTCCAACCGCGACTTCAATCAAGCTCTCGCATATAGAGATGGACAATTGGTGCCGCCCAGACAAACTGAGTTCTGGCTGGACCCGGCTCTTCCGGAAGCGCGTCAGTATCCCAAAGATCTGATTATGGAGATAGTCAGCAACTACAAGGTAGATGGCGTTCAACTCGATTACATCCGCTACCCGTTCAACAATAAAGGAACGGAAATGGGCTACGACTGGCAAGGGCGCCAGCGTTTCGAACAAGAAACCGGGCTCTCTCTGGACCACCTCGACGACAATACTCGTCAGATTTGGATAGCCTGGAAGGTTCAAAACATCAACAATTTCGTCAAAGATGTCTCAACTACACTCAGGAAATTCAAGCCGGACATCAAGATTTCCGCAGCGGTCTATGGCATGCCGCGCCGCCTCAGAGTCGCCGCCATTCAGCAAGAATGGGAAACATGGGTGGCCAACGGCTGGGTCGACACACTCAATCCAATGACTTACGTCAAAGACCCAAAAGATTTGACCACCGCCGCCTCATACGTTCGCGAATCGACGGCCGACAAAGCGCTGGTCTATCCCGGTCTTTCCATCCGACAATTGGATACGGCGGGACTAATCGAGCAGTTGGACTCGGCGCGAGAAACAGGCACCCTAGGCACGACGATGTTCGCCGTGGCTCACCTGGATGACAAAAAACTCAATGTGCTCAAAGTCGGTCCCTACAGAAAGCAACCGCTGCTTACGCCTCAGGCCGAGCCACTGAAGGCGAGTCGCTTGCTGGTAGATGATTTCGCTGCGATGGTCAACCGTTATCTGCAGGACCCTCGCACTCACATTCTCTCCGACCAGGCCAGCACCAACGATGTGCTCTCGCAAATCGACGGCATCCAGCGTTCGCTGCATCAGCTGAGTGCCGCCGCTTCGTCGGACGAGATCGAATCCGTACTCAAGGATGTCACCAGCTTGCACTCGACGATTAAGAACTGGCTCAGGTTAGAGGCCTTTATTCAGCGCGGTTTCCGTGCTCAATACATTGCCAGCTATTTGAGCCAGGTGGAAGCGATACTTTCTTACGCTTCTCACAAAGTGAAGTCACAAATGCCCGCACCAATCGCCGGAGCTGCGCCGACACCTACCAAAACTCAATAGCCACGCCAAACCGCGAATCAAATCACGGATGCGCCTTTGATAGGCGGCCGATGCGCCAGAAATAGACTGCAGATAAGAGATTGGCTGCAGATAAGAGATTGGCTGCAAATAAGAAATAGGCTGCAGATGCTCCGCAGATTGACGGCAAATTGACCAGAACTTGACGGCGCTTTGACAGAAAGCTCCTGCACTTTGACAGTCATTTGAAAAGTGCTTGTTATGATGCTTTCACCAATTTGGCGCAGTCCGAAGAAAAACACAGTAATTACCCTGGCATAGCCTCAGGGACCAACGCGCTTCGGGCTCAGGTCTGGGCCCATATAAGCGCATGTTTATTTCCGCTAGTCTGTATTTACTGCCAAAGAGCCGAAAGCCCCTGGCAGACAGGAGTTACACCATGAGTTCAGGGCAAGACAAACCTTATATAGAGTTCGGCAAAAGCGGCGGTAGCACCGGTCAGCCGTTTGGACCAAGACGCGGCCTCGGCAAAGAGCAAAATGATCCACTCGTCCTTTGGTGGGTAAGAAGGCTCAAAGCAGAATATTCGGCTGAAGGAACCATTCAAACAAGCTACCGCCGCTCACGGTGGGCGCATGCGGCAGAGAAGAGAGTTTCGCCGATTCAACCGTTCTTTGCCTTACACAGAGAAGGGCGATTGCTTTCTAAATTGATTGTCCTGGCCGCCGGATTAATTGCTTCACTAAATATGGTGGCACAAGCAGAAAATATCCCTGGCGACTACTTGGCCGGAGAGAGGCAAGCAACAGAAATACCTTCAGCGCAGCGGTTCTCCATGATGAAAGACTTTGTCGGACAGCATAATCAATACTTGGATCTCTCTAAGCTGAACGAGTTCAAATGGACCGACGAGATCAAAGTAGCAACTCGACAGACCAGCCGGAAGCAAGGAATGATGAACGTTTTCACATCAGAAACAGACAATGATCAGGCGCTACCACCTGCGGTGCCGGACAAAAAGAAAGCAGATTCAGGTGGTGGCATATATGATGCAAAACTAAAGGACGGCGGTTCTCCTGGCGCGGAGAAGACCGAAAGCTTAAACAATAAGGGCATTGAGTCGAGTCAGACAGAACAAGCAGGCGGTCAACGGGTCAGCCGTTGAGCATCGACAACATGCTGGACTTCAGAACTAATTCGAATTAGAAACGTGAAACCGGTCGATTTAATAGGAAGCAAGCGAGAAGCTTGCTTCCTTTGTGTCTCGAAACTCCCAACTAGCTGAGCTTTCCAACTTCGATGCAAAAAGGAAAGGTCCCTGCGTCAAAGCAGGGACCTTCCAAGAAACGAAAGGAGGAACGTACTGTTGGATTTACAAGGTTAGCTGTTGAATCCCCAGTCGTTCGTAACCGGTGTTTGGAACGGTTGAACGTATGGAGTTGGTTCTACAGCTACCGGCTCTTGTACCGGGGGGGCAAAAGAGGTTTGCGGTTGAGCTTGGGGAGCTGCCGGAGCTTGAGCTGCTTGTGCTTGAGCAGCGGCTACAGCGGCTTTGATACTCTCATCGAGCAAGCCTGCTTTTTCGCGCAGCAGATACTCGATATAGTCGCCGCGGCTCATGCGAGATGCAGCTACTTGTTCATCGAGCAGTCTGTGTGCCATAGGGGTGACACATACTGCGGTTGTTGTACCTCTATTCTTTCCGAAGAAGAATGACTTGGCGCCGCCCTTAGGACCAGTCTGCTTAGCGGAAGCAGGCAGTCTAAGAGGGTTCATGCCAGCGCGCTCACGAATGAGCATTTCGACGTAATCGCCGTTTGACACGCCTGCAGACGCCGCTTGTTCCTTCAACAGTTGACGGCCAAGAGCGGTCAAGTTGAATGAAACCGACCCTGATTCCTTGCCGGGGAAACGGGAACGGCGAGGGGACGTTGTCTTCACAGAAGTGTTTGTTTGCACCGTTGTGTTCATTGACTTTTCGGCAGCAGCAATAACGAGAGCACTACGCTTCGACTGATTGTTCTGCCTTTCCTCCTTTTCTGAGAAAATCGGAACCCGACTGGTATCGCAAGTTCTAGCTTGCTTTTACTTTTAAACGGCAGCTTCGCTCTTTGTTTTACGACAGCTTCGCTGCCTGTAACCCGTAGCTTTTGCTACCTCCCAACGCACTCCGTCGATTACCGCGCATCTTTAGAACGCGTTCAACGGACTTCTTGAAATCTCTTCCAGGACCATCACTCAAAATGAGCGCATGACAAACTAGAGGAAATAACCTCCAGCTCCCTCCTCTTAGCGGTTTCCTCATTTGAGGTTTTCTAAGAGTTTTCCTGGCAACCCTTTCCAAGACCTTGATTATAGAGCAACTTTACCGGAATAGAGCAGTAGTCATGTATCACATGTTTTTAATAAAGCGCAGCGTTTTAGCCACAAAGGTATTGCAACTAAACACGTGGAAACGCGCTCAGGGCCCAGCTATTGAATACCACTGCAATGACCGCGCCGAGGGCTGCACCAACCAATACTTCGACCGGTGTGTGTCCTAGAAATTCCTTAATGCGCTCCGAAGAGAGCTTCGGATGCTCCGAAAACAGCTCCGTCATGATCTGATTGAGAACCTTGGCTTGCAGTCCCACAGTGCGTCTTACCCCTGCTGCGTCATACATAACGATGAGTGCAAGTCCTAACGCAATAGCGAAAGAAACCGAATTGAAACCTTCGATAAGACCAACGGAAACTGCCATTCCAACTGTGCAGCAGCTGTGACTGGAAGGCATGCCGCCTGTTTTAGCAATCAGACGCAAATCCAGATGTCCAGTGCGCAAGAGCTTGGTGACAATCTTCGCCAACTGAGCAATGCAACTGCACAAAACCGTGACGAGAATCACCTGCCAGCCACGCTGGTCGTGCATCTGAGCACCTTGCGCAGGACCTTGCAGGGCACTTTGAATGGCCGCTTGAGTACCGGGAGAAGCCTGCGCAAAGAGTGCTGCAAGCCAGGAGAACGGTACCGACAAAAAATCCATAAACTGTCAAAGACTCCCTTAATTCGACCTATGAATAGCATACTGGAGAAGCGCTTTCAGAGCCGGAACACCGCTCTTGTCAGTACAACACTCTTCCACCAGGCGCAATCCTGTTTCTTCCAATCCTTTCAGCCGCTCACGTGCACCGTCCACGCCGAAGAGACGCACGAATGTAGCTTTGTCAGCAGCTTCATCTTTTCCTGGCGTTTTTCCAAGAGTCGCCGCGTCACCGGTTACATCCAGGAGGTCATCGGCAATCTGAAAAGCCAGGCCCAACACCTCGCCGTACAAAGCTAGATTGTCGAGTTTGTCAAGTGGAGCTCCGACCAGCCGAGCACCGGACCAGACTGAAAACCTGATAAGTGCACCGGTTTTGGCTCTGTGTATCTCTTCCATTACATTGGCGGTGAGAACCGGCTGGTCATCGATGATTTCTTGAAATTCTGTTGCAATCTCACCTCTTTGAAACACATCTTTACCGCCACCGGCACCATCTCTGCCGGGCACGCCCGTATAGATCATGTCTGCAACTTGACCGCCTACCATCCCCTCAGGCCCCGTGGCCCGTGCCAATTCAGAGACGACTGATAGCAAAGTATCGGAATCAACACTGCGGGGAGTTTCTTCTATAAGGATCTGATTGGCCAACATTAACAGCGCATCACCTGCAAGCAAGGCGACAGCTTCGCCGTACACCTTGTGATTGGTCGGCTTGCCTCTTCTCAAATCATCATTGTCAAGCGCCGGCAGGTCATCATGAATCAAACTCATGGCATGCACCATTTCAATGGCACAGGCACAAGGCAGTGCAATTTCAAGAATGTCTGCGATATCCAGCTTCTGAATTTCATGGCTGGCAGCCAAACTTCCTTGCGGTCCCAACTGGACCTCGAAGCGGCTGGACGCCATTGCTTCAGCCACGGCCAGGCAAAGGATGGCCCGCAGGCGCTTACCGCCGGAGAGAACCGAATAGCGCATCGAATCCCAGAGAACGCCACCTTTGTCGGAAGTCAGATAGCGATCTAAACGCTCTTAAATAAGAGACTTCCGCGCACTCACGTACGCATCGAAATCAAAAGCTGGTTCGGACTGAACGCCCTGTGACATATTTACGTGACCCGCGGTAGACGTCATGTATGCTCACGCGTTCTATGTTGGCGTGAGGATTGCTTGCTTGAATCGCTCTCACGCGCTTTATATAGATCCATCGCGCTCTTAGCAAACTTCATTCCGAGCATCGCCCAACGCATCATGCTTTTCTCTTTGTTTAGAAACAGCATAGCGAAAGGTGTGAGATTCTTCAGAAAGTCAGGTAATACCTCACTTGTGGAGGCATCATGTTTCTCTACAAAACGATAATTCAAGTCAGCCAGCTTATGATTGACCATCGCCAACTGAACTGTCGCCTCATCTTGAACCATGTCGGCAATGTCTTCAGCCAATCTGAGCTTATCTAGAATCCAAGACTGGAAAAAGAAGATACCCAGGCAGATTGACCCGACTGCAAGCATGAAATAGAACATCAACACTTTGGCTGCTGACACCAAATTCGGTTGCAAAAACACCGGCACGGCCAAGGCGATCAAAACCAATGCTGCTCCAAGTTTATATTGAGCAGGGATCAAATCACCGGAGATAGGACCGCTGTAAGCCGCAGTATAAGCAGCTGCAGCCTCGCTGCGCTCAATTTCTGCTGCTTGTGTGTCTGGTGTTTTTTCCATCGTTACTTACTGTTTTGAAAACTATCTGCTTGCGTTTGTGAGCCTTACTTCATCAGACTTCTTGCTATAAGCATGCGCTGAATCTGGTTAGTACCCTCATATATTTGACCGGCTTTGGCATCGCGAAAAATTCGCTCAATAAGTAGATCGGGCTCCAAACCTCTCTCTTGAGCCAAAGAAATTGCTTCGGTAGAGACTTTCATCGCCGCATCGGTAGCCTGAATCTTAGCCATGGCAGCCAGAGTTACATCCGATTCACCGCTGTCAATGCTGCGCGCCGCTTGATACGTCAAGGCGCGAGATGACTCCACCATCAACAAAAGACCACCAATCAGATAAGCAAGTTGCCCGTTATCGGCACGGCTTGGAGAATCGGCAACAACTTTCAGTGCCGCATCCAGCGCCCCTTGAGCCCAGCCAGTAGCTTGCGCTGCAATTGTGACACGACCTTTCGCGAGACTTCCCAACGCCACTTTGCGCCCATCTCCGGGCGCACCGAGTATATTCGCTTTCGGCACGCGGCAATCGGTGAAAACAATCTCGCAAGTCGAATATCCGCGCATACCTAGCATGTCGAACTTTTGTCCGATTTGGAAACCTTTGAAATCCTTCTCGACGATAAAGGCGGTAATGCCGGCAGAGCCTTCCTTACTGCCATCCTCATTGAGTAAGCGAGCCATTACAATAAAGTAGTCAGCGGAAGCACCGCTGGTGATGAAGGTTTTCGTACCATTGAGAACATACTCCTGACCGGACGGTCTAGCAGTGGTAGCAATGGCAGCAGTGTCAGAACCTGCATTCGGTTCAGTTAAGCCGAATGCCGCCAGATACTTTCCATTGGCTGAATTGAGCAAATACTTTTGCTTCTGCTCTTCTGAACCGTGCCTGTAGACAGGCTCTTGGCAGAGAACATGCACGCCCAGCGAACTCATGATCGGAACACAACGGCGGGCGAATTCTTCATTTACGAGCACAAAACTCAAGTAGTCGCCACCCGAACCACCATAATTCGAGGGAAAAGGTAAAGCTCCTAGACCGTCTTTGCATGCGGCTTCGAAGAGATCACGGCGGAAAGTATTCTCGGAATCAGAACGTTTGGTTTCTTCCAGCGATATCGAATCGGCAAAGGCAATGGCCTTGGCAAGCCACTTTCGTTGATCGTTTGAAAACAGGGGCAGGTGCTTTGCAAGGTGCGCTGGAAGACCGTCTGTTTTAAGCATTGTTGAAGTCATGACACTTTCGGCAGAGGGCGATAGTTCGAAGTTTAGTCCTTGAATCAAGACCTAGAGTCGGAAATGATAACTATAACTTACGCAGGGCAATCCGTCTGCCTCGGCAATACTCAAGATATACAGGCGATAAGCGCAACACAGGCGCCGGCGCAGAATCGGACAGGCTGCTTGGCAAGACTGCCCTTTGGTTGATATCTGCGTCACCTGCAGTTGATGCGGAAAATCACTCGAGAGGGTCATTAAGCTCTTTTTGGCCGGTTCTTAAATCGAGAATGCCGCCCTTGCCTTTGTATTTTAGGGCTGCTTGCCGAAGAATGTATTCGATTTGCCCATTTACGCTGCGCATCTCTTGCTGAGCCCACGACTCAATTTCGTCGTAGAGCTGTTGATCGATTCGCAGAAGAAATGACTTTCTGGCCACAAGACCCCTCTAGATTGTTCGATTAATACAGCGTTCCAGCGTTGACTATAGGCTGCGCCTGCGTGTCGCTGCAAAGCACGACCAGCAAATTGCTGACCATGGCCGCCCGGCGCTCATCATCAAGATTGACTACCTGTGCTTCAGTTAACTGTTGGAGGGCATCAGAAACTATATTCACGGCACCACTGACGATGGCACGCCGGGCCGAAATTATTGCTTCTGCCTGCTGACGTTTCAACATCGCGCTGGCGATTTCAGGTGCGTAGGCAAGATGCGCGATGCGGGCTTCGTGTATGGAGATACCGGCTGTCGAAAGACGTTGATTCAATTCTTCTTTGAGAGTATGCGAAACCTCATCGACACTGCTTCTCAATGTATGCTGATCTTCATCGCTGTCATATGCATACATGTTGGCGAGGTGGCGAACAGCAGCTTCACTCTGTATCTTCACGAAGACTTGATAGCTGTCCACATCGAAAATCGCTTTAGCAGGCTCTGCAACTTGCCAGACAATGACGGCGCCAATTTCAATCGGATTGCCGCGTTTGTCGTTGACTTTCAGAATATCGCTGTGCAAATTCTGCAATTTGAGACTGATTCTCTTTCTGGAGCAAAACGGGTTGACCAGAATCAGTCCATTGTTCTTCACGGTGCCTGCGTAGTTGCCGACAAAGACAAGCACCAGAGCATCATTCGGCTGAATGACGGCAAAACCGGTCAGCAGCCAAATCGACACGAGAAACATCCCGACCGGAAAATAGAGAAGACCCGGATCTTTTACCGCCTGGGTAAGCAAACCATGAAGTACAGATGCCATTGACGTGATGCTGAAAACAATAATTGCCAGCAAGACGAAAAGGCCAACCCATGCTGCCACGCCATTTAAATGCCAGTGAAGCTTTTCTTGTGTCATTTGTTCGGGTCCTCGCTGCGGAATTTAATATCGAACCGCTAGCAAAATGATATCACTCTGCTATCGGGAGAGCAAGCACCGTCCAAACTGCGTATTCGCCCGCAAAGTACTGAGCAACAAGGGTTTTAAGAACATTTGTCAAAACTAAGACAATGCTAAAATCTCGCAGTAACGTTAGAACCCACTAGCCAGGTGTGTCTTATGGAGCTATCCCAGAACCCGCCGTTTTCCTCGTCAGGACCAAACAGCGGGCGCGTTCCTCGGCGCGATTTGCTGTCAGGAATCGCCTCAGCTCTCATGGTCGGCATCACCGGCAAAACCGCCGACGCGAAGTCCCAAGACAAAATGAGCAATAAGACTGAAAATCGAGAAAAGCAAAAGAAGCATGATGCTAGAGAGCTTGAGCCGCAGAATGGCTCACCATCGATTGGCTCCCAGCCCATCATCAAGGCAAAACACCTGGTCAAAGGCGACACTGTCGGCATCGTTGCGCCGGCAAGCCCGCTGGAAAATGAATCAGAGATTGATTACACATATCAATGGCTAAAAAAAATCGGTCTCAAATACAAAGTCGGCAAGCATCTTTTCGACAGTTACAGCGATTTTGCAGGCAGCGACGAGAATCGCATCGCCGATTTCAATGCCATGTGGGCAGACCCTGAGGTTAAAGCCGTCATGCCGATGCGCGGCGGCAATGGCGCAGCCAGGCTGCTCAACGGTATCGACTACGATTTGATCGCGAAGAATCCCAAAATCATAGTCGGCTATTCAGACATTACTTCGTTTCTCATCGCCATCCATCAGAAGACAGGACTAGTCACTTTCCACGGACCAATGATGGGCGGATTTTTCGAAGGTTCGTACACCTACCACAACTATTTGAAAGCAGTGATGGGCAATAAGCCACTCGGGCTAATTACAGATAAAGAAGAAAAAGAATTGTGGAATCCTGAAGGACCTCCGACTCGCCACATAATTGCAAAAGGCAAAGCGCGCGGGCGTTTGACTGGTGGCTGCATGACCCTTATTCGCCAGCTCATGGGCACGCCCTACGAAATCGAAACGGAAGGAAAGATTCTGTTTCTAGAAGATTTAGATGCAGAACCGCACGAAATCGATCGCATGCTTTATCAGCTTCATCTTGCAGGCAAACTTCAGAAAGCTGCGGGAATCGTTGTTGGCGAATGCACAAACTGCAGACCAGGCAGCAGCGGCAGAAACAGTTTCCCGCTTAATTTCAGCCTCGATCGCATTCTCGAAGAGCGCCTCAGGGATCTTGGCATTCCGGTCATTTATGGACTGCGCTTCGGTCATAGCAAAGAAAAGTTCACCATACCACTAGGAGTAATGGCATCTTTAGAAGCGACCGACAGCGGCGTCCGTTTCAAAATCGAAGAAAGCGCAACACTCTGAGGGAATGAAAAGTGAGTCCTAGAGCTGTTTCAGGAAAAACGGGAATTTCCAGGCGAAGTCTCATACACAACGGCACAAAGGCCCTAATTTCAGCAACGATCTTTTCACAAGGAATGAATAAGATGGCCCAAGCAAAACATTCAAGCAAAGAAAAGAGTGCCGCTCTAGCAGCAAGACCGGAAGCGGAAAACGCCATTAAGCCGAAAGCGCTGAAAGACGGAGACCGTGTTGCCATCCTCTGTCCCGCCGGTCGCCCACACAATCCGGCCGCAGTAAACAGGGCAAAAGCAATAGTCGAGCAGATGGGCTTCAAACCAGTAGTTGGAAAAAACTCTCTCAAGATCTATGGCACCATGGCCGGTACCGACGAAGAACGCTTGTCGGACTTTAACGACGCACTCAGCGATAACAGCATTGCCGGCATCTTTTGTGTTACGGGCGGCTATGGCGCTTTGCATTTAGTCGACAAGATAGACTGGGACTTATTGAAGAAAAATCCAAAAGTCATCGCCGGAAGTGACGACAACTGTCACATCCTTCTAGCTGCGTATGCCAGAACAGGTGTCGTCACTTTCCATGCGCCAAACATGGACCGCATCTGCAGCCAGCAGTCTTTTGAAGCAATGAAATTGGCGGTCACATCGAAAGATAACTTGCCCACCATCCAATCTAATTATTGGGGATTGGAATCGGCATTCGACGGTTCTTCGAAGTCACAGGCTCGGCCAACAGACGAGAAATGGCAAATCGCCTACTCCTATGCAGCTGTCGAGGGCACCGGCGAAGGCCCACTCATGGGCGGCAATCTCACAGCTCTTGGATCGCTGATCGGCACCCCTTTTCAGCCGTCATTCAGAAACGCCGTGCTCTTTCTGGAAGACATAAATGAAGATCACGGCATTCTCGATCGCTGGTTTACCAACCTCTATCTCTCCGGTGTTTTGAGTGAAGTATCAGGAGTCGCACTCGGAGACTTCGAAAATTGCCGAACAGTCGAATGCTTCAATATGTATTCAATCGAAGATCTATTCGGCGACCGCATGAAAGCCGTGCACAAACCATGTTGTTTCGGGATGCCGCTTGGACAATCAGCTCGTTCTCTGACCGCGCCGATTGGAGTGAAGGTAAGGTTGGATGCAAGCAAAGGGACAATTTCGTTTCTGGAATCAGCACTTTCCTAATGCGAAAGGAGGGTCGCTAAACCCTCCTCTCTCGGCTGTCCCGTACAAAAAATTAGTAATTTCGGCAAAACAAAGCATTCGCAGGCAGCCCGCTTTGCCGAAAGGAGTTTCCTTGAATTTCTTCAAAAGGGCGGTAATTACCGCTTGGACATCTCAGAAGTTCCGCTGTCGGCGCCTCCTTGATGAATTGAGTATACGAGCCCAAGAATGACAATCTGATGACACTTTTTCAATTGAGCGGCTCATATTTTCCGTTCACTATCGTTCCGGTAGTGCCGCGTTTTCCCGGCAGAAGAACGATGCCGAAATCAGAGTCGGAATCAAACTGCATATTCTTGAAGAGTTCATCAGCAGACAAGGTCAAACCAGTACCTTCAGAACTATCACTAGGTCCCCATGGATTGCTAATCTTGACTTTCTTGGGCGTGCCGCTCTCGACGCTGTTCAAAACCACAACATGAGAGCCCGAGCCTTTTCTGTCTGATTTATCTTCCTCCCTGGTGAATGGAGGTTGGTCTCCGTTGACTCGGATAACAACAGGTTTGCCACCGTTTGCTTGCAGTGCTTTTTCAAAATCATCAGCACTCGAAATCCAGCATTCTCCGGTCTCTTCACCTGTGAGCTGATATCGAAGTTCAGCAATGTCTTTGGTGTTTAATCCATCGAATTCCTTCTGCGCCCTGCCATATTTTCCCGTTCCATCAACCGTGTTTCTGAATGAACCTGGATAAAAATTGAGCTGAAGAGCGGCAGTTTGAAAAACGCGGCTGGCCAAGTCTCTACCACTCAGATCTGTCATTTTCAGATTGGCTTCGTCAAAGCGAACGGTTTTGCCACCGCTTGATTTATACGGCTTTCCGTCCGCCGATAATGCATCTACTACAAAATCAACATACTCGGTCGGGCGCTCTTTTGCCATTTCGATTTGCAGAACAGCAACGTTGCAAGTCGGCGAGCGTCCCTGAACAACTTCGTCGGGATAGGCAACGTGGTGCATCAAATTTTTGCAGAGCGCATTCTTTTCAGACTGCGTCAGCCCGGTGACGTTATCGATCTCGGACAATTTAGAATAGAAATTTCGCAGTTTGCTTTCATCGCCTCGCAATCGACGATGGATTTCAAGAAAGTCGCGCGTATCAACAATATCGGCATGAGCTTTGAGAAACGCCTTTTCCGTCGGCTCGAGCTTTTCATTTATAGCCTTGTCTTCAATCTCCCTGCACCAGCGATCGACAGTATCATCCTGATTCAACTGAGCACCGCAGAGATCAGGACGAATTATCACCGCTTTCTTGCCGCTTGAATCACCCGCCGGCCATGAGAATGACATTTCCCCGCTAACCGTGCTGCCAATCACCACTCCATTTTTTGCTCGAACATCCGTTCGCCCCTGACTGGACTCAAGTATGGTGTTGCCTTCTTTGCTTACCAACGACAAGGTACCGAGGTTGGCATCATAGGAAAGTGGCTGAAAATGCGCACTTCTATCGTATTTGATATCAGATGGCATAGCCACTGCTCTCATCTCTCCATCCTTGCGATTGCGAAAAACAAGATATTCAGCGTCAGGATCATCACTGCCAGGTTTATGCATCGGGTAGTCGGAAACCATAACTACGTCTTCAATGACTTTATTGTGGCGATCTCGGCGAGTTCCTTCCAGTGAGCCATCTTTCGTTCTGGAAATTATGGTCACAGTTCCATCTGTATGTGAAATAGTTTGTCTCGTCAGCCTCTCGTCCGTGTCGTACTGGGCGACACGCACGCTGCCGTCCGCATATGTGGCAGTATCAGTCCTACCCCTTGCCGTCGCCTTCTGCGTAAAGAAGACCTTTCCGTCATGGGTGAAAGTGGTTACGTAATCATCTGCCGAACGGATTTTCTTCAACACATGTGTACCGTCTTTCATATCGAGAAATGAAGTGTTGGCCTTATCGTTATGGAAATAGATGTATTCCTTCGGCAAGGAATAAGCGATGTATCCAATCGCCTCGCCTTTTTCGTTCTTGTAGGGTGCACGATACTCTTCTCCATTGAAATTGAACTCAATGGGCTTGCCGCCAGGCGGTGTTATCGTGATTTTGTATGGCTCGGATTGACCACAGTTGGTTTCATCGACACGCTTTCTACCCCATGTATCCGTATACTCGCGCACAGTGCATTCGGCATTGTCGCTGTCAGGCACAATCTCCGAGCACTGATTAGCAAGCGAAGTGGTCGAACAACTGTCCACAATCTGGCATGAAGGCAAGAACGGTGACGGACGCTTCGTCGACTCATCGACTCGACACATCAGCTGCGGGTCGAATAATAGAGCCGGTACACAAGTCTCATTAACCTTTACTTCAAAACCTTCTCTGCATTCCATTTTGCATCTCGCTCATTCAAAGGGAACCACGAACGAATTCAAGCTCCGCTCGGCACCAGCTGGCAGCAGCGCTTTTGGAAATTTTTGTTCGGGGGTGCCCTAAATCTAGCCCAGGGATAATGACAAATTGATGACAACCTTAGTCTAGAAGTTAAAGCGATATCGCTTTAACTTCTAATCCCACCTATCCAGGTTGAGCCTTGGCAGCTTCTAAGCCGGCGCCAGACTGCTTTTGCTTTTCATCTTTGCATAATGGGATGCGAAACCAGAAGGTCGAGCCCACTCCCACTTTGCTACTCACCCCAATTGCTCCGTGGTGACATTCCACAATCGCCTTGGATATTGCCAGACCCAGGCCGGTTCCCACTCCGCGCTTGTTGTCGCTCTTTTCTGCCTGGCCGTAGCGTTGGAAGAGAGTATTCACCTTGTCCTCGCTAATTCCGCGCCCGGAGTCGATGATACGAACCTCACAGCAAGGAGCGACCGTCCCGCTTAGAGAGTCTTTTGGATCTTCAATGACCGCGGTCTCGATAGTTACGGTTGAAGGTGCATGGGAAAACTTGATCGCATTGGAAAGCAAATTGACCACGGCTTGAACTAGTCGATCCTCATCAGCCATGACGAAAATCTCTACTTCGCTATACGCGATTGTCACCTCGTGCACTTCTGCAAAACCGGCAACCGACCCGATAGATTTCCTGATCACGTCGCTGATATCACTGCGCTTCAGGTCTTTCACCATCTTCCCGGCTTCCAGTTTTTCAATGTCCAAGAGGTCATTGACTAAAGCCAAAAGTCTGTTGGTGCTCAGATACATCTTTTGCAGTGCACTCTTTCCGGCTTCGTCTTTTGAGTCATACATTCCTTCTTTGAAAAGCTCAATCGTTCCCTGAATTGCAGAGAGCGGTGTACGCAAATCGTGACTGACCATTGAAATGAACTCTTGCTTCATGCGCTCGATTTCCTTGCTTCCCGAAATATCGTGGACAACGCAGAAAAGCGCGCTTTCTTCCGTAGACCATTGCATCGACCAAAGAACATCAATCACCGTTCCGGATTTCTGTACCAGGCGTGTTTCCAACTGGACAACCGCCGAATCTCCAATGATGTTCTTCAACGCAACAGTCGTTTTCTCTCGTTCTTCGGCAACGACAAAATCGAGACAATATTTCCCGATCATCTCTTCCGGCTTGTAGCCGAGAACAGTTTCAGAAGCGGGATTGACTGCAAGAAATTTGAGTTCGGAGTCGACAGAACAAATGACGTCGACGGCATGCTCAATAATCGCGCGCTCTTTTCTTGCCGATTCAGCTAATGTACCGGCCATGCGATGAAACACATTGTCGAGTACAGCGATTTCGTCATATCCAACCATCGCGGGATTAAGCGGTATGCCGGCGGCCAATTTGTGACTGTTTTCTGTAAGTACCGCAAGACGTCTTGTGATACCACGCACAAACAATTGACCAAGCGCAATTGCCAGTCCGACATTCAAAACCATAATCGCCCATACTGCTTGTTCCAAACGAGCGCGTGATTGCTCTTCAATGGGCGAAATGTCCTTTTCGATTTTCGTGTAGTAATCGACAAGATTGTCGGTCAAACGTGCCGCGTGAAACATCACGCTACACAAGCGCGCAATGACGATCTTCTCTTGAAGCGACTCTTTCATTGAATAGAGTTTTCGCTCTTCTTGAATAGCATCAATACCTGCTCGGCAAACTCGCTCCAGCTCCTCTGCTTTGAAACGATTGGCAGAGTCGTTCTTCAACAACTCTTGCAGGGTCATCAACTCTACAGGGACGGCATCAACGTGCTTTTGAAAAGTTTCGTAGAAGCGTCGAGAGCCGGGTGGATCTTTATAGAACTGGAGCTGAACCAGCAGCCCATTCGTTGACTTTTCCCGCAGGGTGGACAGCCTTTGCAGACTTGAAATGACCTGTTGTGCGTGTTGCAACCTGTCAATCTGCATTTGCGCATCACGCAAAAGATAACTAAAGCCGCCCAGGAGAATGAGTTCGAAGCCGAGCAAAAACGCAACGACGAGCAGACCCTTTTGTCTTAGTGTCAGCTTCCACTTCACTCTTTTAATCCTTGCCGCCAGGCCGGGCAGCTTGTTTATGGCTTTTCTTAGCATCCAATTATAGTGCTAAAATGGCGCCGGGTGTCACCAGTACTGGATGCTGAACAATTCTTTGCTATGGCGAAAATCTTAGTCGTTGAAGACGACGACCACCAGGCAGACGTTATTGAAAAATGGCTCACGCACGAGCACCACAAGGTGGACGTTGTTTCGACTTATGCTGACGGAAAAGCCATGCTCTCCAGCTATACCTATGACGCAATCGTTCTGGACTGGGGGCTGCCGGACGGTGTGGGCATCGATTTGATCGGCGAATTCCGCAAGGGCGGTGGAACAACACCAATCCTCATGCTTACAGGCCGGTCAGAGATGTCCGATAAAGAGCAAGGGCTGGACGGCGGAGCCGACGACTATTTGACAAAACCCTTCCAAATACGCGAGCTCTCTGCTCGATTGCGTGCTCTGATGCGCCGTCCATCACAAATGGTAAGTGAAGTGCTGAGTATCGGTGATTTGGAACTCGATGTTCTCAAGCATGAAGTGTGGAAAAACGGCGAACAGGTGAAGCTTTTCCCGCAAGAATTTTCCCTGCTTGAAGTACTCATGCGCAAGCCGGGCGTGGTTCATACGACAGAAGCTCTAATCAATCAAGTCTGGAAATCTGAAGCAGGCGCATCTGGAGAAACTGTCAGAACGTCGGTGCTTCGCCTGCGAAGAAAAATCGATACGCAAGGTGAACCGTCGCACATCGAAAACGTGCACGGCGTTGGCTACAAGTTCCGGCAGAATTAACCGCAGGCGAAATCTACATCGGCTCGAACATCGCTTCCAGGTCGCTGACGAGTTCGTCGCGGATGCTTAACAAGGCATCGGGAATGCTTTCGAGAATACTTCCGGCGGTCACAGATGCTTCGCCTAGTGAATGAGCGGCAATGTCGCCTGCCCGTCCATGCAAGTAAACACCTGCTACAGCAGCATCAAAGGGTTCCACTCCTTGAGCAAGAAGCCCGCCAATAATTCCGGAAAGAACATCACCGCAGCCGGCGGTGGACATGCCGGGATTACCGGTCGGATTAACAAAAACGTTTCCATCCGGATCAGCAATCACCGTATGAGCACCTTTGAGGACGACTATGCATCCGAACTCGCCGGCGGCTTTTGTGGCAGAAGCGATCCGATCTTTTTGAATGTCGGATGTGGACTCATCGAGCAATCTCGCCAATTCCTTAGGATGCGGCGTGATGACGATGTGTTTTGCATCCTCAGGGAATACCTTGGTGTTCTCTGCGATGCAATTCAGTCCATCAGCATCGATCAGGCACGGAACTTCATTCGAGCGATCCAAAACTTTGGACATGAATTTTTGCACGAACGAAACAGTTTCCTCATTAGTGGAAAGGCCAGGTCCGAGCACAACTGCCGTCGCTTTATCGAGGTCCTTCTCCAGCTCCCAAAGCGCTTTTGGCGCAATTGTAGTTTCATCCGTCTCCGCAATCGGCCTGTAAATAATTTCCCTGGGCGGAAGATGTGGCACCAGAGATGATGGCGTGGCAAGTATGCACAAACCGGTTCCGACCTTGAGCGAACTCTCTGTCGCCAGCATCGTTGCACCGGACATTCCCAGGCTACCGGCGATCGTGAGGAGATAGCCGAAAGAACCTTTGTGCGAGTTTACCGGGCGTTTCGGAAGCAAATCCTTCACAAGTTCTACGGAAGTCAGATGAATCGTCGGCTTCTCTTGCGCAGCTTCCGGCAATCCGATGTCGATGACGCGCAGTTCGCCTGCGTACTCTGCACCAGGGTGATTGATCAATCCAGGCTTAACGTTTCCAAAAGTCACTGTTGCATGCGCTTTTACTGCCGCACCCATCACTTGCCCGGTGTCGGAATGAATACCGGAAGGCAGATCGACGGCAATTACGGTTGCATCGCTTCCATTGATCATTTCTATGGCATGCATGAAAACAGCGTCAACATCACGATCGATCCCGGTTCCCAGAAGCGCATCGACGATCACGGTTACGCTCGAGGAAAGTTGCTTGCCGTCGGAAGTATCGAAGAAGTTCGAAGAAAGATCTGATGAGAACGAACGCACATCGACGCCCATCTTCTTCAAGATGTCGCGATTGGTGCTGCTCTCCACTGTGGTCATTGCCTGATCGGCTTGGGCACCGCGGCCTTTGGTGTTTCCCACGACCCAAACATGCACCGGAACACCCCAGAGATGCAGATAACGCGCCACCACAAATCCGTCGCCACCATTGTTTCCACGTCCGCAAAAAATCGCGACTGAACCTGCTTGCGTCTCATTGCGCTGTTCCCAAACTTCAAACGCTGCTTCAGCGGCGCCGCGTCCGGCGACTTCCATGAGAACCTGTCCCCAGTTAGGATCGCATTTTGCAATCCAATCGGATTCAAGACGCCGAATTTGCGCGGTAGTTGGGATGCGGTAAATGTCTTTGGCAGGCATGACTTTTTTTCTCTCGGGTGCCGGGGTTGTTTTTTTCTTGGTCGCGTTTTTGGTCGCGCTCTCGCTCACCATCTCAATGCACCTCTTGTGGAGTTAATCGAACATCGGTAGTCGGTCCAGTAACAACGGCGCAGCGGACCAAGTGTCCGGGCGCTTTTTCTTCAAGCGGCGGCACCGCTTCACGACTCTTCGGCTCTACCAGAAGGCAGCGGTCGGCAAAACGGCAACCAGTGGGAAGATCGACCAGGCTGGGCGGCTGGCCCTGAATAGGTGTCAGACGTTTATTGCCAGGACGCGGCAACGAATTCATCAATCCGATCGTGTACGGATGAAGCGGGTTTTTGAAAAGCTCATTCACTTCCGCCATTTCCACCACCGAGCCAGCGTACATGACTGCAACGTTGTCGCACATCTCAGCGACAACACCCAGGTCGTGTGTAATCAACAGAATCGACATACCGTGCTCCCGTTGAATGGTTCGCAACAGTTCGAGTATCTGCGCTTGCACCGTCACATCGAGAGCGGTGGTCGGTTCATCGGCAATCAAAAGTTTCGGATTGCAGGAGAGCGCCATGGCAATCATTACGCGCTGACGCATTCCACCGGAAAATTGGTGGGGGTAGTCATCGATACGTGTGGCGGCTTGCGGGATGCGAACCTGATCTAGAACTTCAATCGCCCTCTGCCTGGCTTCTTTCTTGCCGACCTTCTGATGCAGCTCGATCGCTTCCATGATCTGATCGCCGACTGTATAAACCGGATTGAGCGATGTCATCGGATCTTGTGGAATCAGAGCAATCTGATTTCCGCGCACAGACCGCATCTGCTCCTCGGACAAGGTCAAGAGGTCGCGCCCTTCAAAAAGTATTTTTCCGGACACAATGCGCCCGGGCGGCGGCACCAGGCGAAGCACGGAAAGAGAAGTAATCGATTTACCGCAGCCTGACTCGCCCACGATGCCAAGCACCGAGCCTTTCGGGACTGAAAAACCAAGATCATCCACCGCCACAGCCAACCCATTTTCTGTCGGGAAGACCGTCTTCAAGCCTTGGATCTCAAGCAGCGGGCTATTTACCGCGGTATCGGGGGATTCAATCATCCGTTATTCATGAAGAATTCTTGGGCAAGCTCAAATAGAGTGTGGCGCGCCAACGCCGCCTGTCACGGCTTGAATGCCTCACTGGCGGCTATGATCGCAGAATTGAATGCACGGGTCAAATGTCCATAGAAGTTCTCAGTACTTCGAATTAGGTGCTGTTGCCGTTCGTCCACAGGTGATTTAATAGGAGAAGAGGAAGTGCCGATGATCGAAGATAACCGCACAACAGATATTTCTGTTCTGCAGCTGCTTACGAAGTTGGTCAAGGAAACCGACCGTTTAGTTCGCCTGGCTGACGATATAGATACCCACGCAAGTACTCCGCAAGCCAAAGCAGCCTTTCAGCTGATTGGCACCGAAGTGGAAAGCATTCTTGCTCAAATGCATACGTCTCTTGACCCGCTCTACAGGCTTTATGACCTCGATCCTGGCATGATGTCGCTTGAACAAAACAGGCGCAATTCAGTGATTCGCGAATTCGGACCAAATGAAGTCTCCAATGCCGACACTTATGACGAGCAGGCATTGTGGAATGACGTGAAAGCAAAAGGCGGCAACGGCACGCCGTAAGTCTGTAGTTCTAAATCAAGCAGCTTGAACAGAGGAAGGCGCCGAACAGACATCCAGGTGCCGATTTCGCTACAGGATGCCGACTAAAGAGGCTTGTCGGCAGCAAGCTTTGTATTGCCCTGCTTTGAAGAAACACCGGCAATGCTGATGCCCTGACGCTCGGCATAAGCATACTTACCGCTGGCAAAGGCTTGCACAGTTTTTCTCATCGGAATGAGAAACGGCTTGAAGTGGTGGCTGCGCATTTCGGAATATGCCTTGTCGAACTGCCAGCCATCGGAGAGAACTCTGTGAATGCCGACCATCATGCCGGTTCTGTCTGCCCCGTGCATGCAGTGCAAATAAACTGGTTGCCTGGCAGGATCGCGCATGATGTCCAGAACGCTGGACACTTTAGCCAAATTAGGATCCGTGTAGCCCATCGGTATATTGTAGTAATCGAGACCGATTTCTTTGGCCGCGCTCTCTTCCTTCTTGGAAGCGGCACCACCGCCTCTCAAATTGACAATGGTTTTTACACCGGCAGCTTTCAGCTCCCTCAGAGCCTGTACGGAAGGAGCGCCACCACGCAGCAGCGTCGGCGAAACGCGCTCGAAATTCATTACATGCACTACTGGTAAAACTTGTAAGGCAGAAGACGGCGCAACATCGGAGACCGGCGGTTTGGACGCATCAACTGATCCAACACGTGAACCCGCTGCAGTAATTGTTTCGTCGCCGGCTAGCACCACCTGCGGTGCGCCCAGAGAAATCAGCGCAATCGCAAGCGCGATGGTCTTAATTCTGAGCGACGAGCTGACAGGGGTGACTTGCATGTGTTGCACCAATTAACAGCCGAAGAATAATAACACGCCGGCCACTTTACATGTGTAAAGTTTCAAACCTGTTCCAGGATTCCGAGGGACGATTAAAATGGGCTAATTTGATTCGGGCGTCCGCTATACTAACTAAAAATCAGACGGTCAGGAAGCCCAATAGTTCCCCATACTCAGTATCGACGGTGTCTGTGCCAACGGTTTCAACTTCCGAGCTCAAAAAGAAGGCGAAACGCTTCGTACTTTTCTTGAGAGTTTTATGGAAGGAGTTTCATGGATTCTTCTACCTGCTGGTGATCACTTTCGCGATCTCCAATACGCTCCTGTTTCTTTATTACCCAAAAGAAGACCTGCCGCACCACAGTATGTCCTGGCTGCAAACCGCATACTGCACGTGGTTGATGATGTTTTTCGAAACGCCCCTCAACTATTCGGACGACTGGAGAGTAGCTCCCCTGTTCTTCTTCCTGCCTTTACTCGGCTTGCTGGTGATCGCCGAAGGCGTCGTTCACCTCGGCAACATCTTGATACAAAGAAAACGATATTCAACGGAGTGGCAAAAAATGCTGGCTGCTAATTTCGAGAATCACATAGTTATCTGCGGATTGGGCAATGTGGGAGTGCGCGTCGTGCAGCACCTGAAACAGTTCGACGAGATGATGGTGGTGATTGAAGCCGACAAAGAATCACGCTTTGCGCACGAAGTCGCCGGCAACGACATACCGGTTCTCTTCGGCGACGCGCGCGACACACGCTTACTGGAAAACGCTAATCTGCCGAAGGCAAAAGCCGTCATCTGCGTTACGAACGACGATATGGTCAATTTGGAAACTGCGCTGACAGCGCGCGAATACAACCCGGACATCAAAATCATTATCCGGATGTTCGACCAGAAATTAGCCAAGAAAGTACAAAAGAGTCTTGGAATTCACGGCGTTTACAGTTCGTCCGCCCGCTCCGGACGACTCTTTGCTCAAGCTGCAATCAGTGAAAACATCATCGACTCTTTCGAATTCGGCGGCTTGACCATCAATGCCTATCAGCTCACTGTCGAAGCGAACAGTTCGCTTGTTGGAGAAACAATTGATGACGTTCGATACAAGAACGAAGTCACTGTTTTAATGCATGAGAAAGCAGGCGGCGAATTGGATTGGAACCCGCCGCCTTCAAAAGTTCTCTCTGTCGGAGACAGACTGCTGATCATGACAGACCGGGACGGCATCAACCGATTACAGAGCACGAAGAAAAAACTAGCGCTCAAAAAAGATACGCAGTAACGTAGAAAGTTCGGCGAGAATTAGATGATGTGATTGGCTATTGCCGTTAACCGAAATAGCGAATCGCCAATGCACGCAGCAATAGTGGAATACTGATATACAAGCCGACCGAAACAGGGCGGCTGTGGCTATTGGTAAGAAGAAATTCTAGTGAACACATTGGCACAGCTTCCTGTTGCGCAAGTGCGTGACAACCAGTATCAGGTTTCCTGTCGTGATAAAGGGCAATTCGTACTGCTCTCCGAAAAATGGACCGGCAACGAGAAGCGCGCCTGCAACTAAAGTAAGACCAAAGACGGTGGCAACAAGAACTTGTTTGCGACGATGCTGCATGTATCCAGGTCCAATCGCAAAAATGGCAAATCCGAAAACGAAGAGCGCAATCACACGGTGTGCCAGTTCACCTTCCAGAAACTGCAAGCCCATGAATGGCAAGAAGGCAATGAGAAACGGCATAGCCATGCAGTGAATCAGGCATAGTGTGGAGGCGGCAATACCCAAATTGTCCAGCAAGAGAGTTGTTTGAACTTTCTTGTGGTGCTCCTGATGAGCTTTGCTCTCTTCAGGACTAACAACAATCTCGTCACCCAAAACTGGAGAAAAAACACTTGTGCTGCCGGGCGGTGACTTGCGTTCGCCATGACCGTGTCCATGGCTGTGCTTATGACCTTTCTCGCCGCAACAGCCGGAAGACTCGGTACTTTTAACGGATGCCGGTTTCACTATTTCCACCTTTGGCTCTTGTGCGTGCCCGCCACAGCAGTCGCCGCCGGAGTGAACATCCACTACCAGCTCTCTGCCATCAAGGGCTGTCTTTTCGCGCTGTGCAGGATCAGTTATCGCTGATTACCCTTTGCTCGAAACAATTGTTACTACTGCATTCTGCCACGTGAAAACGAATTTCATTTGTATTTCTATCTTATCATCAGGTTTTTACACCTGCCACGAAGCTCCGCAAAGGAGCCGAAAGGGTAACAGGAAGCGGGTTCCCTGAAATGGACTGCCCAAATTAGTAGGCTTGCGTTCATTAAGGATGTTATCGATTCGAACGTCAAAACTGGAGGGAATCAAACGGTTAACTCGGACTGATTTTGGCGTGTTGTAGCCCGTGCTCAAACCAAGAAGAGTTATGCGGGGCGTCCGTTTCGGCTGTGGCCCGAAAAGTTCCGGGTCAAGGCGATTGGGCAGCCCGGATAGAGTCTGCACATCGGCAAGTACCCACCAGCCGCGCTTGGAGCGATATCCATAAGCAGCCGTTAGCGAGTAGCGACGGTCGTGGTCAGGGTACTTCGCTCTTGGTCCTTCTTCAAACTCATAAATGCCGCCCGTGACAGCGCCGCTTCCGCGCAGATATGCCACTTGTACGGTGCTGGAAACGAAACCGTTGAAGCCGTAGCCATCGCGAGCGGGTTTCAATTCGAGTCTCGATTCCACACCGTAGGATTCTTGCGCGGAGAGTTGCAGACGGTTATACAAAGGAGTGTTTTGAATAACACCAGAGTCTCCGAAATTGTTCAATTTCTTGTAGTACAAGTTGGTGCGAGTGACCAAGCGCGGTCCAAATTGATTTTCCAAGCTTACGTCGACCAGATTCCCGCGAGTGGCTCTGAGCGGCCGGATTGTACCGTTGTAGATGCCGTTGGTTTGCCCGTCGGCGATGATCGGCGCGGTGACGAAAACATCAACGGGAGGCGGCGTGAAGATGTTGGAGAATGAACCTCTGAGCACCGCATTCGGTGTAATTACAAACGATGCTCCGAAACGCCCACTCGCTTGCGCATCGGTAACGGATTGCCGCTTGAAAGGATTCGAATCGAAGGGCTCTACGCCCGGCACAGTCAGCATGGTCTGCGCTACCTTCATTGTGTTTCCAAAAACACCGTGATAGACGTCCGCACGCACGCCGGCATTTACCGTCAAACGCTTAAGGAAGCCTTCTTTCGGCTTCCATGTGTCCTGAGCCCAGCCGCTTTGCAGATAGCGGAAACCATTGAATTTGGTGATACCACCTGTGATATTAGGACCACCGACCTCGAATGTAAATGGATTGATGATTGCTCCATATGGTAAAGAGCCTCCGGATTCCGCCGTCGCAAGGAGATTCGCGTTTCTGTAGATGGCCCCGTATGAGGTTTGGACGGGGCGGATTTCGGAGTAAAAACCAGTCTCAAGATTGTGTGTTTTGACCAGCTTTTTGAGATTTCCTTGCGCAGAAAAAACATAGTTGAAGCGCTTGGCGGTTGGTTGAACACTGTTTATCGCAGGCTCTTCACCGTTGACCACAGGCAGAGGATCAAAGACCAATCCGCGACTAGCAAAAGTCTCGCGATAGAATGCGTTTGTAAACGCGATATTGGCCTCATCGTAAAAACGACGACCAGTGCGACGCCACGCGGCAATGATGAAATTCTGCATGTCGGTCTGCTTTTGTTTCACGCCTAAAGCGGCGGAGGTTTGAGGCAGCGGAACACGCATAAAGCTTTGATTGATGCCGGCAGTCAGACGGAACGTATCACGCTCGTTTGGCTTGTACTCAAGCTTTGAAAGAGTGTTGATGTCCATTCCCTGGTTGAAGGAATATTGTTTGGTATATGGAACTAAACGATAGGAAGTGCCGATGAATTGACCTGACGATTCCCAGCGCAAGCGATGCAGCTTGCTCTGAGGATTGGCACTGAATGCACCTGTTGTGTCGTAGTAAACGTTGCCGGCCATCGGTCCGCCGATTTGACCGCCAACCGTTAACTTGGGTTTTGCCTCGATGTTTCTCGACTTCATACGCACGATCGCACCGAGCGGTCCGCCGCCGTCATGAGCTTCGTATCCGCCGATGTCCACTTGCATAGACTGAAGAGAACGCGGTGTTGCCGGTTGCGATTGTTGAAGAACTCCAGCAGCTTCAGGAAGAACCACGCCGTCCAATTCGTAGTTGATGGAATTGTGTTCGCCACGTGTAATGATGTTGCCGTAAGTGTCTGTAATGACACCTGGAGTGCTCTCGACTAGCTGACGCAAATCATTTCCGGAGCGATACTCTTCTAGAATACGCCTTGGAATGTTGGTTGTGCTGCCGATTTTCTCGGGGTGAATGAGAGTGCGTTTGCCAGTCACTCGCATAACGTCAACCGGCTCTAAATCTTCCAGAACAACATTGACGCCTTTACTTTGATCGGCAGCAATAGTCACTTCCTCAGTGTGCGACAACATTTCGTTGTGCGAAAAAGTGAGTGTCCAGTTGCCGGGATCTATGTCTTTAAATGAATAGGAGCCGTCCGGTCCTGTTTCTACATGATGACGCTTGTGCTCTTCATCTCTGCCTGACAAAACAATGCGCGCCTTTGACAGTGGCTTGCGCGTCGCATCATCTTTCACGACACCATATATAGTGCTTTTACCTTTGGCTGGCGGTTCGACATTGATGTCGGCGGAGATTGCGCCGGGAGAGTTTTTTGCTGGCGCGGACACAGTCGGCATGGACGTCGGCGATGCGGAAGCCGGCGGTAACGGCGGAGCAAGAGGCGAGGTCGCAGCGGGTTTCTCGGATGGAGGCAGGGAAACCTCAGGCGAAGACTGCGCAGAGTTCTGCGCTGAAGCCTGGGAATTGATTGTTATGAGCGCAGCTGCAAGTACAAAATTGAAACGCGCGAAAACAAGAAATGCAGACATAGTCCTGCATCCTTTCTATGGGGCACCAGGGGTTCGAACAATATCTGTGCCGCGCGTGGCGGCGCAAAGCGAAGAGCTGAGGATTAATCCGTCTTCTCTTCCACACATACATTGAACGCTACCCAGTCAAGTTTGTAAATGGAAATCGTTTTCATTTTTCATTAGACAAGCATAAGAAAGCTGCCAGCCCAAACAGAGGACGGCTTTAGATTTACCTGGACCAAATAACCTTACTTCTTACCGGCAGTCGCCACCGCCTGCTGGCACTGTTCGCAAAGTCCGAAAATTTCCAGGATATGCCCACGGACTTCGAATTTGTATTTCGCTTGAATCGATTCTTCAAGCTGCTGCACCAGACACTGATCAAGGTGCACACTGTTGCGGCACTTTTCGCAAACCAAGTGATGATGATGCTCTCCCGGCTTCACCATCTCATAGCGCCGCTCGCCGTCGCCAAAATCTACAGACTGCACCAGTCCTAGCTGTACAAGTGATTCAAGAGATCTGTATACCGTCGTCAGACCAGGCGGACTGTCTTCCTCATTGCGCAATGCAGAGTGAATATCCTGGGCGCTACTTAACTCGTCAGTGCGCTCCAGCACTTCGAGAACTTTCTTCGCTCCCTTTGTCAGCCTTAAACTTTGCGGACCCTTACCGTGACTGTGCCCGTGCGAACCTTGAACGCTCATTCAACCTCGAACTCGACTTTGATTTTCCTCACCGACTGAACTGGCTTGCCATTTAGCATAGCAGGCTTGAACTTCCAGCGGCGCAAAGTTGAGAGCGCGATTTCGTCAACCTCGTCAGAGCCCGACGATGAGACGATTGTGACTTCATGTTTGCCTTCATGATTGATGCAAAAACGAGCCAGGCAGAAGGACTTATAGCACTCCTCATGAAGACTGGCGGGGATTTCTGGCTGCGGACACTCGACAGCAAGCGCGTCTGCATACTTCGCAACTTCAGACGTGCCGATTTTAAATACCTGCGAAGCCAATACTGGGCGAACCGAAGAGAAAGAAAAGAACACAAATAGACACGCAATCGATAGCAAAGACATAGCTTTTATATATCGAATCGACATCTTTCAACTCTCCTCGATTGGACTAGACCTTGGCTGGAAGTTAAAGCGATATCGCTTTAACTTCTATGAAAGGATGGGCGGCGCGTCGCAAGCCATAGAGCGCAAAACCCAAACCAGGCAATGTTTTTCAGTTTTCACCGCTACGCAGCAAATGAAAACCGTTTTCACTACTAAAATCTTGCCATGCAAAAGCGACGACGTCAAGGTAAAGGGACGTCGTCGCTTAAGTTCTTAAGAAGTGAGCTTAGAGGCTCAACAACTGCACAATTTGAGGAGCGAGATTATGTTCAGAGTAGTCAGTCAGCCAACGCACAGTAATGAGCGTGAAGACTGGCTGGTTATATCCGACTTCGAGCAATCCCTTGATGGCTGAGCCGATATGTTCCGACCCTTCATGCTTCTGAACCCAATTGAAGCCGGCTTGCAATACCTGGTCATCATCAGGGTTTGCTAACACCCAATTGCGAATGAATTCACTCGCCTTATAGAGATGATTAGCTTGGGCAGTTGATTGCATGTGTTCTAGTGTTTGCATATTCCTGGCCGGTGTAGGGGTGGGAGCTGGGGTGACCATAGGTGTAGGTGCTGCGGCAGTAGCTGATGGTGCCGGAGCTGCTGTGGGTGCGGACGCTAAGGCTGGAGTTGGAGCTGGAGCCGGTGTTAGAGTCGGAGCCGGTGTTAGAGTCGGAGCCGGGGTTGGAGCCGGAGCCGGTGTCGGAGCCGGAGCTGGCGTTGGAGCGGGAGCCGGGGTTGGTGCAAGAGTGGGAGTAGGAGCTGCTTGTGCAAGAACGGGAGAGGGAGTGGGTTGAACTGTGGGTGTGGGTGCTGGGGTCGGAACAGGCGCGAGAGCCGGTGCACTTGCCTGTGGAGCAAGAACCGGTGCTGGAGCCGTTTGGGGAGATGCAGGAGCTTGTGCAACCGGTTCTGGTGTCATAAGCGCTGCAATATTGTTGGACTTGTACATGCCTTCTGCAGGCGGGTATCCAGACGTAACTTCGACGTTATGGTCCATTTCTTCTGCTGCAGAAGTGCCATAATTTATTGCTTCGGTGCCGAGAGTATCGAATTCCGGCTCATCATAATTTGCGTCTACTGATTCTTCGTAGTCCACTGCACCTTGAGCTTGTGCCTGCGCTTCGGCCTGCGCTTGAGCCTGTTGAGCGGCTTCCGTAGATTCTCTGATCAGCATGGAAAGTGCGGTTCCGACTTCATCGGAGCTAGTTTCCAAATCAAGGTCTTGATCGGGATCGGCTGTCATAGTGGCTGTGCCTCCAGAACTCGCTTCGCCGTTCGTGCTCAATTCGAAATCGTCGTAGTCAAAAGTCTCGTTACTCATGTTGTTTACCTTTGCTTCTAGAGAACTAGAAGCCCCCCTAGATGTGCGTGAGCCGATACCATATCCCCGCGCGTCGAGCACGATGACGATGGGTTTTTAGAAACCGGACATAAGGTCCCGCCCTACTAATGTGCCCGGAAACCAAGTGTTTTTATCCGAAGGTGCATTAAACCGCCGCTTGACAACAGCGAATGGCTACAACGTACCTATTAATATGAATGTTGATTGTGATTACTTCGGAAATCGAAGATGTCCACTACGCAAGCGGACACTCTATTGCAACTTCGGACGAATGATCTTCTTATAAAAAGCGCGCTCTGATAGTTTCGCTTCTTCATAGCTGATTGGACGGTCCAAGAAGTAAATGTGACCTTCGTCGATTCTTTGCTGGAATCCATCGGGTTCTCCAGCAAGTACGAAAAGCTTCTTGCACAAACTGCTCGGCATGATCACTTCTTCGTGTGGCAAACTCGCTGCCAACGATTGTGGGACCCGCCACGAAAGTGGTGCCTTATTCTCCTTACTCTTATTCATAAATACATCAGGAATCTGCTGCGCATCAAATGCAATCGGTGGAATCACTCCGTATTCAAAAATGTAATCCGATGTTTTCCAGTCCGGACATAGTGATACCAACATCGGAAGTTCCTTTTGAACGCGTTCTTTTCCGATGGTGGCAAGCAACCATTCCACATCGTCTTTACACATAATTGGAAAGTCGCGCTTTTCCTCAAAACCAATCGGACGTTCGACTCCTCTCAAATCGTAGATATTCGAGCGAAAGTCGAAAGCCAACCAACTCTGACCGAGTTTCAACGCAGACGCATCTTTATCTGCAATGACTTTCGGCATCCACCATATCTTCGCCATCGCCTCTTTCTCTGGAATGTATCTCAACACATCCAGCAATCTCGCCTCGAGAAGAGCAAAATCTGCGGGTGTCTGTGGCGTCGAGATGTGATACCGGTAGTGGTTCTCAGAGTAAAGACTTTCGGCCTTCTGAGTATCCCCGATTTTGTCGTAAACACGAGCCATCACACCCAATCCAAAATTTGGATTCTTGGTATACGCCTTCATCAAATCGACGTAGATTTGATAATGCGGAATCGAAGATTGGTGCGACAACTCTAGATGTTCAGCACGCTTTCCTTGCGCCAAAGCCGCGCGATAAACGAATTCATCTGCAATCTTATCGCCTTCAAACTGACGTTTGTACGTCGAATATTCGAGGACCTTGTTCACATACGATTTGCAAAATTGCGAATCGATCGCGACTAGAAATTCTCCCCAACCAACATACAAGATTGCAGGTAGTGTTATCAGTGAAACACCAATTCGCACAAGTTCGCGCGTCGGCGATTGCAAAAGAGGCACGTTCGAATCATCAGCGATTGCGCCTCTGGTTAACAGCAATCGATAACCAAACGCCGCAGTAAATCCGAAGATGAACATTGCAAGAATGCGCAATCCATCATGCAATTCATTGACCGGATGAATCAGGAACAAAGCCATCGTCGCAAGCAGAAATTCCGTGCTTGCAAACCAAATAATCCGGCGTTGAATCTTCGCGCGTTTAGCAATTGAGTTTATATCAATCATCATCCACCAATAGCGGTTGATCAAAATATCAAGCAATCAGATGAGCAGCACTTTCAGTTCGACAGCAGGTCTTACCCAAGCAGGCACTCGTCTGCTTCATTCCCATCAGAACTTGTGGAACTTGTTGTAGTTCGAATAGTGTTCGTAAGCCTCTTTCAAGTTGCCTTCCTTCTCTGCTTTCAAACCACTTTCCGCAGCGAAATGAGCAACACGATGCAAGTAACTTTCCTTGCGAGCTGGCACTTCTAGATTTCCTTTGAGCCCTGCAAATGTTTCGACACACGACCTCCATACCGAGGGCGAACCAAACGGACGCACAAGAATCTCACCGCACAATAAATAGAGAATCAAAGGAAGTGTTAGTAAAAATCCAACAAAGCGAACCCACTTCGCAGCGCCAGGGCTCAGGCAAGTGGTTCCGCTAACAGTCTTCGACTCAGGATGAATCAGCGCAGCAATCCCGAACATCGTGACGCAATAGCAAGCAGCCACAAGAATGGGCGAAAAGATGCCGACGAGCCAGTGAGCAGGCTGGAAGTTCACGACGGCGACCGTTGCCATAATGAAATACACAACCGACAGCCCAACCGACAGAGTGGATTTATTCATGCTTTAACGACCGGCAAAATCAGAAACCCCATTGTCAGGATCCGCCAGAAGGTTGTAAACAGGAAAAACCCTGGAACAATTCAAATTACTGTAAACCCAGACTGAGCCCGAAAAATGGGCGAAATTGGCAAGTTTTCTTCATCCGTTGAAACAACCTGGCGCCCACAGGCTCTCTTGATAAAGAGGTCGTGATAAACTACGTGACCAAGGGCGGTTAGCTCAATGGTGGAGCACCTCGTTTACACCGAGGGGGTTAGGAGTTCGAGTCTCTTACCGCCCAATACTTTTCAGTCCTCAAAAAAATCTTCCCCCTACACTCCCCCTACAAAGGGCGTCAATGTAGGGGAATTTTGATCACGCAAAAATACTGTGATCTTGATTTCTATTGCTACATCCATTCTGTTTTAGGATTCCACTTCTGCTTAAGCTCGCGCTTCAAAAGCGGAGGCAGAATAAACATTCTTAGGCGCAAGCCGATCTCTTCGAAAGATTCTGATGGTGTCGAAAATAGTTTTTTCGAAAAAGCGCTCCACTGAGTTTGCTTGCCTTTGTCCTTGAAAAATTCTTCTGAAAGTCCCACTGGAGTATCCTCCGGCAAGGTTGTTTTCCGTCGTTCAAAAGTTGACGCAATGGCTTTGGACAACAACTGCCCATCAAACTCGTAATGATCAGCAAGCCATCTCAAATCGTAAAAGTCTTTCATTCGACTGTTTGCAATACCGAGTTTGACTAAGGCTTCTGTCTTTTCTGCAACAACTGTTTCTTTTGGATATGCCTGCAATTTTGTGGGTGGAAGGCCAATTAGCGTAGGTAATTGCACTTCAGAGGCTTCGGGTGTAACAACATCACCATATCCGATATCAATCTGTATTGGGATTTTTGCACCATCAAGTATCGAAACGACCTTGACACGCTTCCCATCGTATTCTTCATCTTCTCGAATTTCTTCAATTTTGAGCGTACTCAAATCAAAGTTCAACCCGTCTTCGGGCATTTCCATCTCGCAAACGTCTTTGAAAACGTCAAAAATATCTTGAGCATCATTGCTGCCAAAACCAAGTAAATCAGCATCTTTAGTTGGTCTGTGAAGTTCGTCATTCCAAACAGAGAATAGGAGAGAACCTTTTAGAACAAACTTGGAATGAAACTCAGACTTCGATATGCGATAAAGCAGCCTATCGGTTGCATACCTAATCAGGAGTCCAGTATGGTCGACTTTCTTTTCTTTGGAGAGGTCAAGTAATTTCGCGCGGACTGAAGCAGGATAATTCTTCAAAGCAGTGCCTCCAGATAAGGCCTAATTTTTGTGCTCACACGACATACCTTTGCATAACTCCAAAGTTCGTCCATCGTAAAAAGCCGTCTCTTCCAACCTTCATTGAGTGCTTCAAGGCAGACATCCAGGCCTATCTTGTTGCGGTACTTGAAGCAGTCAGCAATAGTTTTTGCTGGATTGAATATTTTTACTTGAACACCGTCTATGGTGACAGATTCGACGCCCGCTGAAAGCATCTTCTCTGAATACCACACATACTTTAGATGGAATTCTGAAATCCTTGGAGTTACTGCATTCTCTGGTATTGCCACCCATACTTCCCATGGAACCTGGGTGGTCATGTCATAGAAATGTAGAGCTGAAATTAAACAGAGCACCCCTTTTGGAATCTTCAGGCTAATTATTGATAGAGCGGACGACTCTGACTGCTTAGTATTTTTCGGTGCATAAACACCTCGGGCGACGCGTTGTATCTTGCCCTGAGCGCACAGTCTCTGTAGATGCACGCGCGCAGACGGAGTTGATATGTCTCTAGTGCGCAGTAGTCCTTGTTCAACGACTTGTTGATAGACCTTTTCCAGTTCAGTTTTCGGTTTAGGCATGTTACGTTTTCAAGGACATTAGAGCCAATCTCCTTGAAATAATAACATTAAATTGATACGTTTTCAAGGATACTAGAACCAATGTCCTTGAATTAGTAGCACAAAAGACCCAATCTGATTACAAGATCCTCACTGGGAGCTGATTTCCTTGACTTGGGCAATTCGGAGCTGATACAATCAACGCTTGTCACGACAATCCCGAAGGGAAGTTGATTGTATCAGCTCCGAACTAAACCGGAAGCTGAAAACCCAGGCTAGCAGGCAGTTTCAGGCATCCAACCCTTCAGGAATCACCCAGCAGCTGCTTTATCACTTTTCCAGTCTTGCCGCCTGTCTTTACGGTCTGCAAGTACTCCCGTGGATCACCGTCTTCCAGTCTCCCACCGGACGCCGTCAAAACTCCAGAAGAAACTCAAACACTGCCGATGATTCCCGATGTAAATCCCATTGCCTCGGAATGCAGACTACTGGCCCGGCTAACATCTTTCTTTGACGCAACAATCACAATACTCCACCTGAAGTCTGGTTGGGCGGTTTTGGAGTTTTCAAACTGCCTCGGCAATCCTCTAGTCTCGATACCTTAAACTTGAAATTACGGAGTAGAAGTCGAACTCGACGCTTGTTCATCCAGAATGTATAGACCGCTTAGACTTGAATTGGAACTACCGAAAGCTTCATCTGGGTCAGCAGTGACGTCTATGACTTTGCCTCCAGCACCTTCATAGAGAGAAAAAGCAATCGTGCCATTTCCTTCTTCGGATTTGAACATAGATTGCGCTCCATTGAATTTCAGAGTTCCTCTCGCAGCGCTCGAAAATCCACCATTCCTACTGTAGAGATTGAAGGTGTATTCTTCTTTGCGCTTCACTAAACGCAAGCCTGCCGCGCCAACAAGCTCAGTGCCGTCTATCATCCCTTTGCGGATGTATTGTCCAGTAAACTCTGCGGCAGCAGATTTTGATTCCTTTGGAATTGGAGAGGTGCTGCCTACATTCGACACTGAAGCTGTTGCTATAGAAGTTGGAGCTGAGTTGAGAATTGGTGACGTACTAATAACCAAATATATGGTCATCACAAACCAGAAAATTGCGGTAACGGCTATTACCGTAGCGGCTTCTCTTTTCTTGACCTCGGCATTGCTCACGGGAGACGGTGTCAGATCCTCCTGCGCGATTGCTTTTGTCAAATAATCTCTAAACACTGTGGGCGCAGCAATTTCTCGAATTGGTTTTCGGGCGCTCCCCGTTCCGGTAAGCTGAATGTCTCCACAATCAAGCAATCTTTCAAGAGCACCTTGAGTTACTGAAACAGTTTCAATTTTCGGAAGCAAAATCTCGTTTGATTGACGCGACAACAATCCAGTTCTTCTGACAAGGCGCTTGTTAGTTATATAGACATGCGAAGTGTATTGCCGCAGCGCTGCACCTATCAAAGCAATCACGGGCAAGTTCATGAGTACCCAAGCAAAACGAATTCCTTCTCTGCCGTTGGTACCTTGCGCGTTAGCAATCGCCGCCAAACTGATTAGGAGAAAGTAACAGAAGCAAGTAATCGCTACCACATAAATACTCCAGTGGAGCTTGGCTTCATAGATGAGAAACTCACTCGCATCAGCCTGCAGCTTCTCCTCGGGAACATTGGAGTCGGCTTTCTCAACCGACGGCACCAAATGATGCTCTTCGCAAGCTGCATCGTGCTCGCTGTTACCCTCTTTCAAGTTGATTTTTTCTTTCGAACGACGTTCGAGAAATTTAAACACTTGCTTTGATTCAATCCTTATCGGCAATTCTGAAACACAAACATTTAACGGTTATCCGATTTAAGCGGAGTAAACATGGTCATGTCTGATAGACCTGATTATGATTCACTCAGGCTCAAGGCCCAAATTGGAATTCATCAGCAATCTCGCACTCAAGGATATCCAGATCCTTTCGCTCAATGCGAGAAAGTACTACGGGACACTTCTCCTTTACGATCTCCTCAGCCCACTCTGCCATTTGTTGGATTGCTTCTTCACTACGAGCCAGATATTCTTCGCTGCAAAGATTCCGAAAGTCGCTAAATATTGGCAAACTGTGGCACTCTGATTCAAAACCCAAGAGTTTATTGTCAGCCAGTAGTTCATCTTCGCGATCAACGACATGTAAAAGTGTGAAGTACAACTGGCAAGTACCGGTTACGAGAGAGCGTCCCTTCAAGCCGGGCAAAAACTCGCAGAGATCCAGCAACTCATTAACCAGCTCCTGCTGGCAATATTTATCACTGCTCTTTATCTTGTAGTACACGTTATCTCCACCATCAAAATCATTCACCGCCGCGCGTTTGTGCTGAGCGGAACTTCGGGCTCAATTCCATTGTACTGTAGGTAGCCCCCTTCCAATCTGCCAGGCAAAAGCCTACCATCGAACACCCGGCGCAAAGACAAAGCCCTAACGGGTCCCTTCGGAAGTCTTTACGCCGGCACCCTGTTCGAAGGTTTTCTGGCAGAACGGCAGATGTGCGGGGGCAATCTCTTTTATGCCTCAAAAGCACTTCTCTGCCTCCGCGTTGAGACTTTCGCAAGCATCGCCGGTGGTTGCACCTTTAGTCAGGCGCCATTGCTTCGTTGAAGCAGGTGCATTGATTTGCATGGACTATCGTTGATCATTACTTATGAATGCATATTTCGGGTGCATTTCCGCCAAGAGAAGAATTGAATGCCTCTTAGATTATTATCCTGTCTCAAAATCGCCTCCATATACGTCCAAGCTCTGAAAAACCTAGTGATTACACGATTTTCAGAGCCCTGTTTTCTTTGTACGATGGAAAACTGAAAGGTGCAGCGACAGTCAGACCGACACAATGAAAAACTCCAAAATAGTCAAAGCCATTTCGCTTTTTCTAATTCTAGTGTCGGTTTGCACTCCATGCTTGGCCGCCAGAAAGCCATACATTCTACCGCCAGACATAATCGGGGACTCCGCGCGGAGCGAGAGTCCACACAATGGTAGTCACCTTGGTATTCCACCCAAGCAACTTAAGTGGATGCAATCTCATCCCTACAAAAATGTTGAGCGGCCAATAGATCCAGCTGCGGCAGCATTCTTTCCTAAGGAAGCACAGTTGAATAATTCCTTGAAGCAGTGGTACCACTCTCATCTTTCCGCAATGGGAGAAAAGTCATTCCGATCACTTTCTAAGAAAGATACTGTCTACAGGTTTCTGTGGCTGCGCTCATTTCACCACCCAATCTCCGTTTCAATTAAAATCTTGAACCACGGAAACGGTGGAGCAATTTTGCATGCAGTTGAACTTGATGGCGCAGACACTTACGGCGCTCCAAAAGGGAAACAACTGCGCAGCTTTTCGTACCGCTATTTTCCGAAGCTCACAAAGGAATTGATCGCGAAGATTGAAACTTCAAATTTCTGGACTATTCCCACAAATGACGATTTCGTACAACCCTCTGAAATTCCAGACGAATTGCGTAAAACGCCATTGGGGAATTCTGGAAATATTGGTTCAAGATTCAAATTTGTTCCAATCCTTTACCGCTTTGACGGGGCACAATGGGTAATGGAGGGATGGAAGGAAGGTAAATACCGTTTGGTACGAAGATGCTCCCCCAGAGAAGGAAGCTTTAGAGAGCTTTGCGTGATATTTCTACTGCTCTCTCACCTTTATCCTACAAAACCTCAAGAAATCTACTGACATAAATTAAGAGCAAAGAAGATTGGTACCGCAGAACAACTTGGACAGAAACAGATAAGCACGAGTTTGAGGAGAAGTACAGACGTGCACGATCTGCACATTGCAAGGCACAATATCTACGCATACAAGCATCCTGCCTTCAGGAAACCGGAGACCAGATGTTAATACACGCGGCACTAGAATTGCTTTTGCGATATCTAGAAGACTGTCCTGACAATCTTCAACTTCCATGGACCTGCCAACAGATCGCAGATTGCTTTGAAAAACTCGGAAAGGTACCTGAGGCGATCTTGGCATATGAACGAACATTCGAGGCGCAGAAAAAATATCCGATGTATGTGAGCCATGTTGAAATCTTACTTGCACGATTTGTAATCGCAAATAGCTTGGTCAATCTATACAAAAAGATGTATTAAAGCTCTTGGGAGATCTGGGAATCGATGACTATGAAAGCCCCTGGGCGAGCGGAGTCGGGAGACTATATCCAGTCGAAAATATTGATGTTGCACTATTGGCACGATGGTCTCTTGTGCCACCAATCGTAAATTACTAAAGTGATCCGCTTGATTTACTTCCTTCTTCAAAATGATTCCAAAGACGCGGATAACGTAATTTTAAGTCATCATCATCCTCATTCCACTCCTCGCCCGATGGCTTCAGAATTTCGGAAGCGTGGCGGGGAATTGAGTTCTTAGTTTTTAGCTCATAAGCTTTAGCTGTGACGTAGAGATACCCCTCTAACTGTTGCGGCTCTATTCTCAGATCAATTATTGAATCGTGATCTGCAAGCACGGACTCAAAAACATTTTGCCCCTCGGAAATTAACCATGCCCGAAAGTCACTGAAACTGTCATCGCTGCAGCCACCAAAGGCAAGATATGCAAGTGCCCAGAGATTCCACGTATACGATTTATCCATCTTTTCCTGAAAGAATCCGTCAAACTTCTCTATCTCTTCAACAGGATATGTAAGTAATCTGGTTTGCAACCGGCCCGGCCTCTCGGTGTAATGATAGGACTCTTCCTTCACTCTGCGGATGATGTCCCAAAAGTTTTGTTCGTCCATAACTCTCCTGTTCGAGTCATAAAATCCAGCACTGGTACCGCGCTCAACAAATTCTTTCTGCACTTCGCGAAGATGCTCTTCATCACCGAGTTTTCTGAGTACATCAAGATAATGCTGCATCGCAATCAGTTCTTCACTTTTCCGCAGGTCCTTTCGCGCAGTAACCAGAGTCGTCCACATTTTTCGTAAACCGTCAACATCTCCTTGTGCAATTAATCCTTCGCTAACTACGTGAAAGTACTGGTAGCCATCGCCGCCGTCCCATTCCTCAATCAAATGATCAAAAATTTCTTTGAATTTGCCGGATTGAACATAATCGTGAGTCACAATCATCATTGCTTCTCTAGCGAAACTTTGCGCTACAAAACGAGTGACTTCAATACCGCTCAACTTCCCTTCTTCAATCAGTCGCAAGTACGCGGAAGCAATATCCTTTTCCACAAGTCTTTTGCTCATACTATCGCCTTTCTGGATAGGCAAAAACGGGCTGGGCACTGGAATGCGTTATCAAACAATTATATCAGAAGAGAAATCTGCCCTGAGCAACTGGCTTTCGAGCAACTGGACTCCAAGTTTTACGACAATGCCTATGCACAACAAACTGAACCTAAAGAACCGGAGAATCTATGGTTCATATGCCGCAATATCATTGAGAGGAATCCCGAACAAAGTGTTAGAGCAACTGCTTTATAGAACTGGATTAAGTCTTTCTTGTGCTTTTGCGGCTGCCTGGAAAATGGGTCACCGAAACGAACCACATAGCGAAGAGGTGTACCAGGCTCTCATGGAGAAAAGTAAGGTTGTTTCGTCTCAATGGATGGAAAATTATCCACCGCGAAAGGAAACGAAAGCTTCATAGTAATCTGTTTAATCCGCCAATTTGGAGAATGAAGTGACTCTATCCAGCAGGATATTTCGATGCTCTGGCAGATAATAGCCGTCATCTTTGAATACAACGTTTCCATATCGAATCCAGAATGTTTTTGCGGGAATTGGCGCGTCTCTGAAAATACGCTCCATCCCCGCATAGGAAACGGTGCTCGTGTTCAATATTCTAAGGCGAACATCAAACAGCTTCTGCTCAGTCAACGCGAGCGCGAGGTTTCTCAGCGTAAGTACGGATGACAAACGATTTGCATTATAGAGCGTGGCGACACAAGCTCGAAGGTCTTGAATCTCTGAACACTCTTGCTCCTCGATGTCTATCTAGCAACCAATCCACTCAGTAGTTAACATTTAAATATACATCCGAAGTCTTTCCGTCGTCATTTAATTCAATCATGAGATCACACTGACTCTCGCCATTCGCGCAGTTGTAACCGGTCAGCCGAATCTGCGGACCGATATCATTCGATGAACCAAAGCCATCAGGCTTTCCCATGAAGCTAATGATTTCCTTTTGAGTAAGACCAATCAGTACTCGACCCAAAACTATTTCGTCAGCCAAGCAGTTTCGCTCCGCATCATTTGCAGACTTCCACCTTTTCAGGGCTGTCATACCGGCCTCTCGTTCTTGTGCTGTAGGTTCTCGATTTTGACGAAAAACATGATTTATTCCATCTTCAGTGTCCGTCAACTTATCACGCGAATTCTCAAACCACCTTGGTTGAGTAAAAAACACAATCAAGAGAACGACGAAGATTACTATCGACCATTTTATGAATCGATTTAGATCATTCGCCTCAACGCTCTGTTCGCCGCTAAGCATGTTCTTCGTCCCGCCTTAATTCCACAACATTACCATTGTCTTTCAACATAAAGTGTGGATTGGCCAGAGTTGCTTGAGCTAGCCCCCTCGAATTTCAATAGGCTGCGAAGCCTGGAGTCCTTGGGTATTAACTGATAAGCAGAATAGAGGCTCTTTATGGTATACAGGGAGCCGCAGGTCATCACCAGACGGTGATAGTCCTTTTACCACTAGCAAGCCTTAGGGAGACTAGCGATGAACATCCACACACGCAACAGGCTCGTCGTGTGCTGCGCGATTTCGATTTCGAGCTCAGTTCTCAACCCACTCGGCTCATTTGCACAAACACGGGATAGCTCAGCTGAAGTCTCTCAGGCAAACACTCAGGCAGATGCCGGATCTTCTGGTTTAAACAAGGATACAAGGCCGAGAGATTATAGCGACTACGAACTGAAGACTCTGGAAGCTGAGGTAAAAGCAGATCCGAAAGATCAGGGGAAACTTCGTGATTTAGCAGTTATGTATCTCCAATCATCAGTAACGGCTGCGAAAGGCAAACAAATTTTTGAAGACCTTGTGAAGGCACGGGAAGATTCTGATTCATTGATGGACTTGGCTGCATGCTATTACCGCAAAAACCATGATGAAACGTACAGACTGAGCGCAAAAGCCGACAAGTTGAACAACGGCAAATCATATACAACTTCAATGATCAAACTTGGAATGGCCGAGGGCAAGTTTGGTAAAGGCGAGTTCAAAGAAGCGGAGCAGCTGTATCAGCAAACACTAGACAGGCTTATTCCAACCGATATGAGCATTATTGCCAGAATGGCGCTGGCAGGCATGGCTGGGGTCAAGTGGCATCAGGGCGATTATCAGGCGAGTTTGAAATACTACGATGAACTTTATCGATTTTGCCGCCATTTTTATGGTCCTGATGATATTGATACTGGCTGGGCGATTATGCAAATGTCGCTTGCGCTGGAAAAACTCAAACGAGTTGATGAAGCGAAGAAGTGCTATGAGCGTGCCATTTACATTTTTCGCGACACTAATGCAAAGCGCATTTTCGCCGATTACGTTAAAGAGAAGGGCGGTAAGGTTGCACCAGATGTGGTGCCTCGAATAAATGTTGGTGTTTTTGGTGCATCGGCGGGAGTAGTGCCTCCAGATCCGATTGACCCTGAGAATAGCTCGTACTCCTCAAAAGTTACGCTTTCACCGGCAAAGATTTTCACACCTTGGCGCAGGCAGTTTAAGCAGTCAGATGCTCCGGGATATGTCTGGATGGACCCGGATGTTCCGACTCGGTTTGTACTCGTTTGTGTTCATGGTCTCGGTTTGCACCACAAGTCATTTGAATCGTTCGCAAAGCGCGTGGCACGCGAGGGTGTAATCACCGTTGCGTTTGATGTGCGCGGTTTTGGGACGTATGTGGACGCCAGTGGTTTGGAAAAAATTTCTCTAAACGAATGCGTGCAAGATCTAAAACAAGTGACCGCGAAATTGCGTGCTGACTATGCGAAGTATCCGTTATTCATCCTGGGCGAGTCGATGGGTGGCGCTATTGCGCTGCGTGTAGTGTCGGAAGCGCCGGATGTCGTCGATGGCTTGATTTGCTCTGTACCTTCCGGCGCTCGCCATAAAACAATCGGCACTGCCTTTAAAGTTGGAACAGAGCTTTTGTTTGATAAAACCAAGCCAATCGAAGTCGGAAAGTCGGTTGTACACCAGGCAACCGGCAGTGAGTCGCTGCGACACGAGTGGTTAAACGATCCACTAGCGCGGTTGAATCTGTCAGCCGAAGAACTTCTTCAGTTCAACAACTTCATGAATGAAAATTTCATCGCCGCAAAAAAAATCACGAAAAAGCCAGTGATTTTGTTTCAAGGGCACAACGACAAATTGGTGAAAGAAAGCGGCACACTGGATTTATTTGATGCGCTTTCAACACCAAACAAAAGCATTGTGATTATTGGAAATACCGAGCATTTAATCTTTGAAGCCGGGCAATTTAAAGACGATTTGACCCTTGGGGTACTCGGTTGGATGGACGGTGTGGTGAAAGGGCAGCAGGCGCAAGAGGCGGCAGCTAATTCGGCTGACGGCAAAGTTCAAGCAATTCAGGCTGAGGTTTCCCAGGCAGAGGGTGGGCAATCGGATAATGTCAAATCTGATAATGCGGTGAGGTTTTAGCATTGCCACCACAAGTGTGCGAGGCAATACATCCCTTTGTATTGAGCTGCAACTTAAGCATCGGTACTAGTCGGTCTGCAGATAAATTCGTTATATATTGGTTTTGTGAAGCTCGAAGAATGGAAACACGCTAGCCACTCCGACACCGCCAAGTACCAAGTTACTTGCGATGGTGAGATTCTAAGCCTGCGCGCTGTTCAACCAACAGATTTTCAAAACTTAGGCGCGGTGAAACAGCTGGCATCACTAGAACAATGTTATGGAAAGCGAGTTCGTTTCAATGCTGAAATCTCGACTATTGATACAGATGCGGCCGGTCTTTGGCTCACGGCCAGTAGTCGAGACTGGCATGTGACTGATGGAATGTATGATCGACTTATCAAAGGAACTGTTGATTGGCAGTCAGTAGCTTTGGTTATCGATGTTCCGGCTGAAGCTACTTATGTCAGCTATGGACTTTGGATGATGGGCAAAGGCGAATGCCGTATAAGGAATCCAAAGTTCGAAGTTGTTGAGGAAGAAGTGCCACTAACCACAAGTGGTATTTGGGATCGAGTTGCGCCAGATCGCTGGGTAGAGCGTGAAGAGTAAATCTCACAACGAATTCAATGCCTCCTCAGACCCTTGTGACTGCGAATGGTCGGCCCTTTGTCGCCAGACCGAAAGTCTCTCTTCGTCTTGCCCACCCAATGATCAAACACGGCAGTCAACTCCGCTATAGGTCGTGCACTGGAAGGAATTGTTATGTCGCCGCTGAATACGTCAATCTTTTCTACCATGAGTATGTAGTCGCGCTCACCCAAAGAATCTTCAATCATCTTCTCTGCCAGTTGATGGCACTGGTCGTCATCCAATCCGTTCCTATCTCTTCTAAGATAGAGTTCTATGTTTGCGCTTCGGACTCCATCCTTCAAGATAAAGAGGATGTCCTTCGTTTGATAACAACCCCCGCCTGGATAATGCGTGTCCAGCCATTCCATTGCTGGATAACCGCCCAGCTCCGTCTCCAAAGCTTGCCGCGGTCTGCATGCAACAACATGCCAATTCTTGAAGTCCTGAGCCTCTGATGCGACTCTTTCAGCGATTGGAAGCGCTTCGCTATCTTCACCAGGCCTTATTGTTAAAGTTTGGTATCCGTCGGATTGAACATTACTGATTTCGCAGTAGAGACGCGGGTCAACTCTCCGAATGTGCTCGTCCAGCTCATGTTCATTTAGAAAAGACCTATGCCGAAAATCGAGAGAATGCTTACCAAACCATTCCCAGAATTCAGCAGGAGTTTCATGGACAAAAACACAGTAAATAGGACGGGATAACGGTACGAGCTTGAACGAAATTACTGGGATCAACATTGGTCCGAAGAATATGATAATCAAAGCAATGCCAACATTGATCACTCGGCGCCACACAAGAACAATGGCGGCAATCAAACAAATTATGAAAGTCACTGCGATCATCAGATGTGCGCTGTAAGCCACCATAAAAATGGAAAGGCCAAATGCCGCAACAGTAGCCAGGAACAAACACCATAGAATGGACCTGGGCGAAAAATCATCCAGTTTTGCTTTTTCTGAACTAGCTACTTCGTTAAACATCTCAATGGAAAGTCTTTTGTATAAGTTGTGGAATCGCTGCGACGCTGGTTCGAATCCATGAACAGAAGTCATTCGCAACACCGCAAATATCTCCAACTTCAGATCTCAATTGCGCGCGATAGGCATACGCATACGCGGCATTATTATCGAGTCGAATGCACTCACTAAAGTCGGAAATTGCGCCTTGCTTGTCTTCCAATACATTTCTCACTCTTCCACGACAGAGATAAGCCCAGGAGTATTTAGGATTCAATCGGATCGCTTCATTCACATCTGAGCGTGCACCCGAATCATCTTTTAGCTTGAGCCTGCACGCGGCGCGATGGGCCCAAAGAAACTCATTCTTTGGTTCGACTCGTATCGCCTTATTGTATTGCTCTAAAGCCTCTTCGAATTCACCAAGTTCAAACTGCGTTGCAGCTATCCATTGCAAAGGATATGCAGGATGTGCAGCATCAAGTTTCAACCGCATCAGATAATCCGCCTTTGCAGCAGAGTAATCGCCAAGGTTGAAACAAGCATCTCCACGAGCGGAATAATAAATCGCTTCACTTCGATCGCACACAATCGCTCGATCATAAGCACGCACTGCGCCTTTCCAGTTGCGCGCACGAGCCTTCGCACAACCGAGGTCATAATGAGCATCTCCGAAATCAGGATTCAACCTCGAAGCTTCCTCAAAGTCTTGTATTGCTCCGGCGTTGTTTCCCAGAGCTTGCTTTGATAGTCCTCGTCTATCGAGGGTCCAAGCATCCCTAGGTCTTAATCTGAGAGACTCGTTGAAACCTCGAATTGCCTCGACGTGATCACCTAGATGAGCTAGAACCCAAGCCTTGTTTCCAAATTCTCGCCCGGAACTTGGTTTGCATTTTTTGACAATCAAAAAGTCCGCCTGAGAGGCTCTTTTGTCACCAAGAAGTTCATACTCCCAACCACGACGTGCATGGCTATCAATTAACAGATTTTTGTGTCGAATACTTTGGGTCAAATCGGCAATAGCTCCAGGCTTATCACCTAACTTTGAGCGCAGTGCAGCACGGTTGTAATATCCATTCCAATATTTCAAATCAATCGCGCGAGTAAAGTCTTTCAACGCACTTTGATAGTCATTGAGGTACTCTTCGGCATTCCCACGATTGTTAAACGCTCTCCCATGTTTAGGGTTGAGTTGAATTGACTTGTTGAAGTCCTCAATTGCCGACTTGTACTCGCCCCTATCGAGCCTTTCTATGCCTCTTTCGCAATATCCAACATAAGTTTCGTCCTTTAGTTGAGTGACAGCTATTCGGGCGGCAACAATGTCTTGGAACACAGGTGCCCAGCCACAAATGAGCCCAGCGCAAAAGCAAAATAAAGTCACTAAGACAAGATCTCTCATAGTACGAGCTTATACCAAGCTCTTATTCATGAACAGCGTGATTTCCACACTGTAGTGCACAGGCAACTTCCCTTCAGTTCCGTGGCACGCCAATGCATTCGAAGGTATGATGTTCACAGAGTTACAGGAAACTAGGAACAAGTTTCATGTCAAACATCTTTCGCAAACTTCGAAGATCCCTCAAAAATTCTGCGACAGATTTACTCGGAGTCTGCATACCGGCAGTGCAACTCTGCCGTTCATTGGAAATTGCGATGGCGGGTCGAAGCCTAACTGCAAATGAGACGAAGAAGTTGGAAGATACACTCAGAGACAACCCACATGATCTACATAGCCGGATCCAACTTATTGGGCGCTATATGGATTCTGACACAGAAGATAAGCCAGCAAGACTCCGCCACATACGGTGGTTTGTTGAAAACGAGCCTGCACATCCAATTGCGGGCAGTCCTTTTTGTCAGCTACATTCTTGGGACGATGACTATCAGCAAATAAAATCGTTATGGATTTATCAGGTGAGAAAGTATGCTCGCAATGCAAAGGTCCAAGCCAATGCTGCAAGCTATTTCATTCACAAGGACAAAGAACTTGCCGAAGAGTGCTTGAAAGCAGCGATAAAACTATCGCCTAAAAATGCCGAATTGAAAGGACAACTTTCACACCTTTATTCGCTTTGGGAAGGACATGAAACTGAGGCATTTGACGAACTTGAGAAACTCTGTCAAGGTCCAGACTCTGAAGACCTCCTCTATGAGATGTCGAATCTCCCTTCCAGAGCCTTTGACGCCAATGATTTCAAAAAGGCGGCGAAATATGCAAACAGAGTAGTAGAGCTCTGCGAAAAGTATCGCGATAATTGGCATTATGGCAACGCTTGGAACAAAGCCCACACAGTGCTTGGAAGAATTGCATTGAAAAATGGAGATTTAGAGCGCGCGAAAAATCATCTCGATCTCTCTTCTATCAACATTGCAACTCCGCAAACAACTTCGTTCGGTCCTAGCCTTGACCTCGCCAAGGATTTGGCGAAAGCAAACGAAAAAGCAGCCGTTATCCAATATCTTGATGCTCATGAACGCCTATGCGGTGTAGACAATGATTGGGCATTTCAAGTCCGCTATGAGCTTGAGAATGATCGTGAGGAACCAATGTCGGTTATTTCGGCAAGACAGCATTACGACGACTGCAGAATGCAACATCAGCTCAATGCCTTGCGATGCTCTAAGGAGCTTAGAGATAAGCATCTAACCAGACATTTGGAGCAAACAGAAAGAGCTGTAAAAACATGGGAAAGAAGAGCCATGGAAAGGTCTGACAATCAGAAAGACGAAAGTACTGCATATGCAAAGCGAACATTCCAAGCGCAACTGCAGCATTTAGAAGCGCTTCAATCGTTAAAGCAAACAAGTGAATGACGGATGCCACAGCTCTAGAGTTTCTCAAAAGTTCCGGCGCGCGCCATTGCCAAGGTATTGGCTCGCCCTGAAGCGATGATTGGGAAAAACTGGAAGAAAGTCTTGCCAATACCGGCTGAAGGCGCCCGACATAGTAAGATCATTCTCCTCTATCTTAGGAGCGGAAACATGACAGCTGTTGATTCGGTTAGCAAGAAATTCGCCTCTCTGAAACCCAGTTACCCGGTCGAGAATGAAAAATTGCTCGAATGGGTTGCTGAGGCTGCTGCCCTTTGCCAGCCAGATAGCATTTACTGGTGTGACGGCAGCGAAGAGGAATACAACCGCCTCTGCCAAGAGATGGTAGACGCCGGCACTTTCATCCGCCTGAATGAAAAGCTGCGCCCGAACAGCTACCTTGCCCGCTCCGCGCCGTCTGATGTAGCCCGCGTCGAGGACCGCACCTTCGTCTGCACTACCCGCAAGGAAGATTCGGGACCGAACAATAATTGGATGGAGCCTGAAACCGCCAAGATCATATTGAAGGATTTCTTCAAGGGTTCGATGCGCGGACGCACTATGTACGTCGTGCCGTTCAGCATGGGACCTCTTGGCTCGCCGCTCGCGCAAATCGGTGTTGAAATCACTGATTCGCCGTACGTCGTTGTCAACATGAAACATATGACACGCATGGGCAAAAAGGTAGTTGAGATTTTGGGCAAAGACGGTTCCTTTGTCCCCTGCATGCACAGCGTCGGTCACCCGCTTGACCCGGGCGAAAAGGACGTCGCCTGGCCGTGCAACCCCGAACACAAGTACATTTGCCATTTCCCTGAAACTAAAGAAATCTGGTCCTACGGTTCAGGCTATGGCGGCAACGCCCTGCTCGGCAAAAAGTGCCTGGCTTTGCGAATCGCCTCAACCATAGGCAAGAAAGAAGGGTGGTTGGCAGAACACATGCTCATTTTGGGCGTCAAGTCACCAGCCGGCGACAAATGCTATGTAGCCGCGGCCTTCCCAAGCGCTTGTGGCAAGACCAATTTCGCAATGCTCATCCCGCCGAACAGTTTCAAAGGGTGGGAAGTAACTACCGTCGGAGACGACATTGCCTGGATCAGACCAGGCAAAGATGGCAAATTCTATGCCATCAATCCGGAAGCAGGCTTCTTTGGCGTGGCACCGGGAACCTCCGCGAAAACAAACCCGAACGCACTTGCCACCCTCAACAAGAATTGCATCTTTACAAACGTCGCCCTCACACCGGACGGCGATGTGTGGTGGGAAGGTCTCACCGACGAAGCGCCGGCTGAGTTAGTCGATTGGCAAGGTCGGAATTGGACTCCGGACTGCGGACGAAAAGCAGCTCACCCTAACAGTCGGTTCACAGTACCGATTGACCAGTGCCCGTCACTGGATGATCAATGGGACAACCTCGAAGGAGTTCCAATCAGTGCTTTCGTTTTCGGTGGACGCAGACCATCAGTTATTCCACTGACCTTCCAGTCAATCAACTGGGATTTCGGGGTCTACATGGCGGCGACTATGGGTTCCGAAACCACAGCGGCAGCCGTTGGCAAAGTCGGTGAAGTGCGCCGCGACCCCATGGCGATGCTGCCTTTCTGCGGTTATCACATGGGCGATTACTTTGATCATTGGCTGCGCATGGGACACATGGTCCAAAACCCGCCTCGCGTATTTTGCGTTAATTGGTTCCGCACTGATGACAATGGCAAAATCATTTGGCCCGGTTTTGGTGAGAACATGCGCGTTCTGAAGTGGATATCGGATCGCGTTCATGGCAAAGCGGGGGCGGCGCAAACGTTCCTTGGATTCATGCCGCGGCACAAGGATATCGACTGGACCGGAGTTGAGGATTTCGGCGAGGAACAGTTCGACGAGCTGATGCACATCGACAAAGAGTTGTGGCATCGCGAGTTGGAGTCTCACGACGAATTATTCGATCGTATGAGCGAACGCATGCCACGAGAACTAATGCTCATAAGAGAGATGCTCAATTTGAGCCTGGTTCGTGACAGAAGCGACCAAAGTTAGTTTGCAACTTACAGTTATGCTAGCGCGACGTATCGATGCCCTAGATTATTCGGCGTCATTTGGAGGGATAGATTGTGTCTAACGAAACACTGACGATTACGGACAATCGTACAGGGAAGAAATACGAGTTGCCGATTACCGACAACACTATCCGAGCGAATGACCTCAGGCAAATCAAAATTGCTGACGATGATTTTGGACTGATGACTTACGATCCTTCGTTCATGAGTACTGCCGCCTGCCGCAGCAATATCACTTTCATCGATGGTGACAAAGGCATTCTGCGCTATCGCGGCTATCCGATTGAGCAATTGGCTGAAAAGTCTACTTTCCTGGAAATTGCCTATTTGCTGAATAAAGGAGAGCTACCGGACCAAGAACAGCTCGATAAGTGGACCGAGCTGATCAAGTATCACACTTATGTTCACACCAACATCACCAAGTTTCTCGAAGGCTTCCGCTACGACGCACATCCCATGGGTATGTTGCTTGGTGCTGTCAGCGCGCTCTCTACTTTCTATCCAGACGCGAAGAACATAAAGGATCCGGAGAACCGTTTCTTGCAACGCGTACGCCTGCTAGCTAAGGCGCCTACGATTGCAGCATTTGCTTTTCGTCATTCGCGCGGACTGCCATTCGTTTTTCCAAACAACGATCTTGATTACGTGGGCAATTTCGTCAACATGACCTTCAGCATTGGCGGACAGCACAAACCAAATAAAGTGCTGCAACGTGCACTTGAGGTTCTATTGATACTGCACGCCGATCACGAACAGAATTGCTCTACCAGTGCGGTGCGCGGCGTCGGTTCCTCACATGTAGATCTGTTCTCTTCTGTGTCTGCAGGTATTGCTGCTCTCTACGGACCACTGCATGGTGGTGCAAATGAAGCGGTTATAAAAATGTTGGACGAAATCGGCTCGAAGAAAAATATTCCCGACTTCTTGCAGAGTGTCAAAGACGGAAAGAAACGCCTCATGGGCTTTGGTCACCGAGTCTACAAGTCGTACGACCCGCGCGCGAAATTGATTAAGAAAGTAGCTTATGAAGTGTTCGAGCAAACCGGTCTCAATCCGAAGCTCGAAATTGCGCTTGAACTCGAGCGCATTGCTTTGGAAGAAGACTATTTTATCTCCCGCAAGCTGTACCCGAACGTCGACTTCTATTCCGGTTTGATCTATCAGGCAATGGGCTATCCAACCGACTACTTCACCGTGCTGTTTGCATTGGGTCGTATGCCTGGCTGGCTTGCACAGTGGGAAGAAATGGTCACTGATGAAAGTCAGAAGATCGCTCGCCCGAGACAGATTTACACCGGTCCAGATGAGCGTCCGTACGTGCCGATCGAAAGTCGCAAAGCTTCCGTTACTGCGTAACCAAGCTAAATCGAATAAATTCAGCTTGGTCTATTGCGACTGCGAATCCCGCGCGCGCAAAAATAGATGGACACAAATTGGATGTCGAACTCCAATTTGTCCAACGATTGAGGAATGCTCTTTCGGCCCAGCGGGATAAACTGAGACTGCACAACAACAGCCCAAAAACTCGCTCCGAAAGCCTGCCGGGATTGCTTCAAGCCGTAATGAACGACTCGAAATCTCCTGAATAAGGCTGTCCCCCATAGGAGGGTTGACAAAAAAATAGGTGCGCGAAATCATTGTGTATGATTGGAGACATTTTGGCTAACAAATGGATGCATCGCCGCTTACCAACCTGGATGTTGCAGTTACACCAGCGGATGCACTGATAGGTGCAGTAAAGAAACTGGCCTTTGCCGAATCTCTTCCAAGCATTTCGAACATAGTTAAGACTACAGCTAGATCCATAGCCGGCGCGCAGGGAGCTACATTTGTACTGCTTGACCAAAGCGCAGTAAAGCAATGCTTTTACTACGACGAAGAGGCAATCTCGCCATTGTGGAAAGGCATGAAATTTCCCGTGGAAAGTTGCATCAGCGGGTGGTCAATGATTCAGAAAGAGCAAGTATCGATCCCCGATATTTATAGAGATGAACGCATTCCTCACGATGCTTACCAACCAACGTTCGTCAAGAGCCTTGTAATGACTCCGGTCCGTCGTGAAGACCCAATAGCAGCAATTGGTACCTATTGGTCGGACGATCATATATCTACGCCTGAAGAACTCGTTCTTCTGCAGACTCTTGCAGACATAACAGCTGTTGCCTTGGAGAAAATACAGTGGCAAGAACAAGCACACTCGTCGAAGAGCGCGCTGGAGGAGCAGCAAAAGGCTTCATCGACCTTAAATCAGTTTCGCAAGGACTTGCTTTCACATCTCACTCATGACTTTCGTAATTCGGTAATCGGTCTTAAGAAGCTGTGTGAACATCTTGATGGAAATAAGCAAGTACTGGACAAGGCAGACATCATTGAAGTGCTGCGAAATAGTACTCAGCAAATGCTGGAAACACTAGGAAAAATAATTGATTTAGATCAACATCTACTGCAAGAACATTTGCATGTTAACTGCGTCTGCTTGAATGAATTGCTATTGGAAATAATCGAACAGTTTCAAGACCTGGCCATCTCCTCCAAAATCGTGTGCACCATATCTAGTGACGATGAACTCTTATACGTCAAAGGCAACAGCGATTGGCTTCGCACGCTATTCTCCAATCTTGTTTCTAATGCAATTAAATATACTTCCGCTTCAAGCGAAATTAGACTCTCTCTGGTTCGAGATGACAATACTGCGATAATCCTGATTACAGATACAGGAGGAGGCATTCCGGCGGAAGTGCAAAAGGACGTATTTAACAGATTCTGGCTCGGGGACAGAGGAGAGAATTACTATATAGGTCGTGGCTTCGGGCTTTACATTTGCAAAAGAATCATTGAAGCCCACAGTGGACAAATCGAATTCGTCAGCTCTTCCGACAGCGGTACCACGTTTACTATAACGTTGCCTCTCATACAAAAGTGCTAATTAGAAAGAGCAAGTTGTTGTCTGCACAAGTGAAGCGCATCACCTTAGTTGATCAGAACTCTCGTCGACTTCTTTCAATAGCTTGTCCGCTGCTTTCTTTGTTGCCTTCGATGGGTCGATTGCAATCATCGCCTCTGCGACTTCGACCGCTGTTCCATCGGAGTCAAGGTCGCGCAGAACTTCCTTCTTCTCCTCATCGGTCATTTTCTTTTCGCTCACCTTCTCCCCTGCCTTTTCTTCCTTGCTCATACAATCCCTCCAATCTCTTCAATGCATGAAAGAGCCCGGATTGCTCCGGGCTCTTCATTTGGTCGTCTCTCAATTAAGCTGATTTCTTGACGGAAGCTTCGCCTACGCGATGGATGTCGCTGACTCTGTATTGTTTGAATACTTCTTCTGCTCTCTTCAATTCGTCATTGTTGTTACAGTGAACAGCAAGGAGTATATTTCCTTCGCGGATTTTTCCTTCGTACATTTTTGCTTCGTACTCAGGAATTCCCATGCCAATCAACGCGCCGGCGATTCCACCAACGGTCGCACCGACAGCCGCTCCACTCAATGCAGCCATAATTGGTCCAGCGGCAATCAAAGGTCCTACGCCAGGAATAGCGATCGCACCAATACCAGCCAAAAGACCGAACACACCGCCAACGACACCACCGGTGCTAGCACCAGCGACAGTGCCTTCAGGAGCTTTGGTTTCATTTTTATGAGCAAAGTCCTTCGATCCTTCTTGATCCGGGAAAAGTGCAGAGATTTCGTTGTCGACAAAGCCGTTCGCACGCAGCGCGTTAACGAGGTTCTCCGCTTCCAGATTGGTTTTTACAATTCCACAAACTGATTGTTTCATTTCATTCTCCAGTGATTTGTATTTATGGTCTCATTTGAATTTTCAATTTCGTACTTGTGTCTACTTTTTTATGGTCAGCAAGTTCTTGACCGAAGAAACACTTGAGCAGCTCTTCGCGAGTTCTTCAACGCGTGACTTTTCAGCTTCGCTATCAACAGGTCCTTTCAAGGTGACGAGACCGTTCTTGAAGAGGATCTTCGCGTTCTTGGCGTTCATCGAAAGACTGTTATCATCAACGATTGTCTTACGAATCTGTGCCAAGGCTTCGACATCGCTTTTCTTGTTGTCTTGCTTCTCAGCGGTTACTGCTTCCTTGCGCTCTGCACCAGCATTTTGTGCGCTGTTATCGGCGTTCGGTGCTTCTTTCGCATCTACTCCCATCCCATTTAGAGCGATTAATAGACACCCTAAAACTGCGATATTTCGCATACTTCCTCCTAATTTGGTTGATTCACCACTGTGTAAAATCTGAGCGGCAACGCGAACTGTTTTTGCTTACGCACCTTGTCGTTTTGCTTTCGCAGACCGGCGTCAAATTCCGCAACCGATCGCGCAGACCAGGTAGAAGACCTTTAGTTCCCACACTTGAGAACGTTTTTTTCAACTCGCTGAAACTCGCCTGGATACGAGGCTTTCAACATTGCAATAAATGTCAAATTGTATGCAAATATACATTTGCATCACGCGGTGCAATGCATTCCTACCTACCGATGAAACTTTCTTACAAATGCCTACCTATACATAAATAGGAGCAACAATCTCAGGTTGCGTCTGCACAGTGCCAAGAGACTGCTGAGTTCTGCAAGGACGTTGAAAGGTGATTCTTCTGAGTCCCGGGAAATTCGGCGAAGTCTCTTGTCGCCAATAACAACATTCAGAAACTCCGATAATATCGCGCAACAATGCAACACCCATCCAGCGTGGCTCTCTAAGATCATTGTAGGCGTCACGAATTTATTCTGTCACTCTTTAATTCTGTCAAGCGTCCGGAAGCGGCGTAGGCAAAGATTTGCAGGAGCACTAACCATGAAAATTGTCGTCCTCGGTGGTAACGGTCTCATCGGAAGTAAAACCGTTGAGTTCCTCAAAAAACAAGGTCACGAAGTTGTTGCCGGGTCATCCAAAAGCGGCGTCAACGCAGTCACTGGTGAAGGTTTGGCACAAGCATTCAAAGGTGCCGACGCAGTAATCGATGTGATGAATTCACCGTCTTGGGCCGACAACGATGTGATGGAGTTTTTCAAGAAGTCGACAGAGAATGTTCTGGCAGCTGAAGTGGAAGCCGGTGTGAAACATCACGTTGCTCTCTCAGTGGTTGGAACAGCGCGCTTGCAGAAAAGCGGTTACTTCCGTGCAAAGCAAGCGCAAGAAGATCTGATCAAAGAGGGCAAAGTGCCATACACTATCGTTCAAGCCACCCAATTTTTTGAGTTCCTCGGCGGCATTGCTGATTTTGGCGCCGACGGTGAAGGTAAAGTTCATTTGTCCACAGGCGGACTGCAGCCGATAGCAGCAGAGGATGTTTCCTCTGTCATGGCAGAAGTTGCAACAGCAAAACCGCTCAATTCAACGCTTGAAATTGGTGGACCGGAACGCGCTCGTTTGTGCGACTTCGTGTCTAAGTACATGGAAGCAAAGCATGACAAGCGTGAAATAGTTGCGCGACCGGACGCTAACTATTATGGAATGCAATTGGACGAACGCTCGCTTGTTCCAGAAGACAACGCACGACGCACACCTACCAAATTCGAAGATTGGCTCTGCGCTGCCGTTAAGTAGAAACCCACACTATTTGAGATTTGAAACCATGAAAAACACTGGTATTAAATACAGTGCCACCGTCTTGTTGTGCGCACTCACATTTGCAACACAAGTAGGAGCAGCACCCGATAGTAAGCCTGCAGAGAAAGCGACAACAAAGGTCCCGGAGAAAGCGACAACAAAGGTCGCTGAGAAAGGCACGATAAAAGCCGCAGAAAAGACCTCCACCACGTCTCCTGCAAAGTCCACCGTAGCAGGAACAAATAACGGTTACGACGCAGATAACTCCAGAGTGTCAGTGGTCTATGACCACGTCCTTCCAAACGTTCCTGGAAAAAGCATGAAGGGCGTGCTAGTTGAATATCTTCCCGGTGGTTCATCTCCTTGCCACACGCATCCAAAATCAGCGTTCATTTATGCGACCGTTTTGGAAGGCGCAATTACAAGCCAGGTCAATGATGGTCCGGTGAAAACATACAAGGCCGGCGAAAACTTCTCGGAGTTTCCCGGCGACAAGCATGGCGTGAGCAGAAACGCCAGCAAAACAAAACCTGCGAAACTCCTGGCAGTCTTTGTTCTCGACACCAAAGAAAAGGAACTAACCACCGTCTGCAAAGATTAGGTCAGGCTCAATCTATTCTTCGCTGGCACCGAGTTTTCCTAAACTAAAGGCATTCTTGCTAAACGGTTGCTCTGAGGAGTATTTCCAGCTGTTCTCAACTGCATCGGAAACGCCCTCTATTGCTCCCGGTACAACCATTAGAGGAAACAAAACAACTCTTGCGACAGACTGAAGACCGGATGATTTCTTTCCGTACATCACTGTGTTAGCGGCTTCCTTATCTTCTGAGAAAGTTCTACGCACTGTCGCAACCGGTGGACCAATCAAAAGCCCGGTCAAGAAAGACGAAATTCTTTTGGGAAGCGGAGCCGCATCTCGCAGCACATACTTCGGTTTGCTACTTGCAGGTGCAGTGTTTGACTCTGCGCCGGAAGCTTCACTCTGATTCTCAGTGTTCTGATTCGTCTCAACAGGCTTTGCACCTTCGCCAGCGCCACCATCAGGATTGGTTTTCAAAATTGTTTTCTCAGTATCAGCGGGCAAAGCCTTATCTGAGGCACTATCTGCGATCAAACTATGTTCGGCAGGCGTAGCCAATACTGCACAAGGAACGAGCAAAAAATAGAGCATTAAGGAAAAAACGGTCCGAGGCAAACAAAACGCGCCATCTCGAAATGCAAAAAAATCGACTCGTTGCAACGCCACCAAAGGTTCCTCAAAAGAAATACGTATAGCGCACCGCCAGCGATGCCGGTGAGAAAGCAGTGGTTCGCGGCGCCGGACTGTTTTGCAACTCGCCACCACTGTCAAAGGAAGCGTAGCGCACAAAAGAGATCGGACTCGTAGCTTGAACCAGATGTCTCTTGTGTTGATAGAAAAGTCCCAGCTCTACAGCCATGAAAAATCCTGGCTGACGAAAACCATTGCTATTGCCAATAAAGTCTCGTTGAGGGCTGCCATCCCATCGATATGCAATCAGTCCGGAGAACGGTCGCAAATATTTGTTCTCCTTCCATGGCGAAGGAATAATCATGCCAGCACGCAATGAATACACATCCGGAATTGTATTGACCAAAGAATTTTGCGTTAGAGGGCTGGTAGAAATAGGAGGCCCGATAAGCAAATTTTGCGACGGAATTCCTGTTGTCCCTTGAGGTGTAATCAGGTAACTACCAACGGCAAAGAGGTTGGTTTTCTTGACAGGAAATCGGACAATGCGATAAGCAAGGACTTCAGCAAGAACATCAACACCACCATCGCCAATCATGATTGTGAGCGGAGCAGGTTTGTTGTTCCACACACCGGGACCGCCACCAGTCCAAGTGTTTCCGCCTCGATAATTCCCAGTCGGTAGTTTCAGACCTAGCCCAACCAGAACGTTGCCTCGTTTAACTCTCTCCGGATCCATCAACCAGGTGCGTTCTACCAGCAAAAGATCTCCGACACCGGAAGTACTCAATCGCTGGCGGAAAGCCTCTGCTGCCGGACCTTCGGTAAAGGGAACGAGAAAAGTTGCCTGGTTCCACTGAAGAGGTACCGTAGCTTGTAGATTCACTCTGCGCGTAAGCTGGTATGTGCCCGTAAGATCAAGCGTGTTCCATAGACGTGTTGGTTCTTCGAGCCGGTTTTCCTCGCGAAAGACGCTGCCGTTCAAGAAATACTGATTTGCATAAACGTTCCTGTAGCCAAGAGATAGAGTCCCATGGCCAGGTTTTATCTCTCCCGATGTACCTGCTGCCCCCGGCACCAGCATTGAGCGAGCTCAGCCTTGAGCGGTAGCCGGGCGCGCCATCAACAAAATTAGCGCGAACAAGAAGCAAGTAATCGTCGGTAGTTTTGTTCTCTTCAAAACAATTGCTTTTTCAAACTGTCAACCGACTTTATTGCACTCCCAGCCTGCAGACTCAATACTTTTCAACTGCAAAAAATCTGACATTTTTGCGAAAAAAAACGCAAAGGGCATGTGCGACAAGGAAAAGCAGACCACGCTAAAGCAAAGATTTGATTTCATCGAGATTGCTGTATCGATTATTTGGATTTTTGCTTAGGCATTTACGCAAAATCGTTCTTAGACGGTCAGAACACTCATTTTCCGAAGGCTCCTGATAATCAACTTGAACGTGCATTCTAAAGGTATCCAGCGCTGTTTCCCCACGAAAAGGTGGTTGACCGCAAATTACCTCATGCATCAAACACCCAAGCGAATATATGTCCGAGCGATTATCAACCGGCAATCCCTGGCATTGCTCCGGACTCATATAAAGAGGACTGCCCATAACCTCACCGTTGATTGTTAGTTTGGGGTCTTCCAAAGTACTTACTTTGGCTAATCCAAAGTCAACCAATTTGAGATGCGGATGACCACTCTCAAAATTGGTCAAAATTACGTTTGCCGGTTTGATATCTCGATGAACCACTCCCATCTTATGCGCATAAGACAGTGCATCTATCAGTTGTTTGAATAACTCTATTGCCCTTGCTTCGTCCAAACGCACATCTTGTCGAAGCACCTCAGCCAAAGACGGACCCTTGACGTATTCCATCACAAGAAAGGCATTCGACTCCGGGGTCACTCCAAAATCAAACACAGAAGCAATGTTTGTGTGCGAAAGACTGCTTGCAACTCTTGCTTCCTGGACAAATCTTGCGCAGAAGGCATCAATGCGATTTAGATGTCCAGCCAAAACCTTTACAGCAACAACCTTGTCGAGCATTTTGTGTCTTGCTTTATAAACATGACTCATCCCACCTTGTCCTATCACGCCAAGGTTCTCATAGCGGTCAAAGAGATTATCGTTATTGGAAAAACGCGCAGAACTTGATTTATTCTCAGTCGACGAAACGCTCGCACCCGGAGCCGATGAAATCTTGAGTGTATTTTCTTGACCCGGAACTTGATTCGTATCAATGCTGGAATCTTCCACGGGTAATTGAGATGAGGAAATTTCATCATCTGATGAGCCATGTCGTTCAATTAGGTTATTGAAGCGCTCGCGAGCAGAACGCATACAATCTCTATCTACTGAATAAAGTGAATCAAGCCACATTTCTCCGCGGTGCACAGCCCGAATAGCTGAACAAAGGATGTCCGACTCTACATCTTTCAAACAATACCCACTCGCTCCGGCAGATAGTGCTGATTGCAACACCTCTTCATTTTCATGGGATGTGAGCATGATCACTTTCGTTTTTTTGCTTTTGTCTTTGATCTGGCGCGTTGATTCGATTCCATCCATCAAGGGCATGCTCACATCCATAAGTAGGACGTCGGGTTGGAGCATCAAAACTTGGGCAATGGCGTCCGAGCCGTTCGACGCTTCCCCTGTGACAGTGATACTCTCGTCCTTGTTGCAACTCACCTTGATGCCGGTTCTGAATAGAGCGTGATCTTCAACAACCAGAACCGATATTGGCGTATCCATTCTTCGTCATCCTTCGGCCAGTAGTGCGCCAATATAGTTAGGGGATTCACGGGATTCCTGAATACGCAAACTCACTTCGCCCGCTTGAATCAAGCGAGGGAATTGATGGAATGAAAGATAGGATCACCCTGCAAACAATCTGCAGTCTGCGGTTGATTTCTACAAAAATGATAAGGCCTGTTACAGCCAAAGTCTTCGCTCGGAAGTACGATTTAGAAGTCTTACCCCTCTAACTCGAACTGGTGATAGAAACTCTCAACCCTTGGATCAATGTCGGAAATCCGGACAAGGGAGCCTACTTCTCGACTATCCGCAAACGGCAGGCGGCACAGGCAAGGCAGACCCTGTTCCCGCCACCTTTCATGATTTCGGAACAGGCGTGATCGGCTTGCAAAATCAGGAGATCTTGATCGCCGTTGTGACCTGGTTTGTGCACAACCCCTATGCTGACGGTAATACGCATTGTTTCACTCTGCCAAACAAACTCAGAGTCCGAGACCCCTTTGCGAAGAATTTCAGCAAAATCCAGAGCATTTGCCCCGACCATGTCTGGGAGCAACATCAAAATGCGCCCTTCAACATATTCGCCAAGGGAGGCATGGTAGCGCGAACCATAAATGCTGTCGCAGGTGTCAAAAAGAGACTTCGCAACAAAGTCTCTGACGTGAGTCGCGGTATACTCGCCATAATTATCCATCAGTGACGGAAGAGCATCGACTGCAATAAGCAGCAAGCTCATGGGCTTTTCGAGCAATTCATAGTCATCGCATGCGTTTTGAATGCGCGTTCGGATTTCAGCAAAATCAAGAAGTGTGTGTTTCTGAACAAACTGTTTGGGGGTTATCTCAGAGGACTGAGTGTTCGTAGCCAAACCTTTTAATAGGGAGAACATTCCGCTTTCGATGTTTTTTCCAAAATGCACGTTGCTCATAACGCTTGCCCTTCTAGTGGGAGAGTTGAAATCTTTCAGTTTTGGACGATTCTTGCCCACTCGGACAGTTGCCAGACGCGCTGCCAGGTCTGGAGTTCCCAAGGTAAGGCGATCTTTTTACATAAATGCTGTTTCGGCAAAAATCAGTCTTTAGACTGAGATGAAATAGACGATAGTTACGAACAAACAACCATTGCGGGTGATTACGTCAACAACCAAACCATATAGAGTCGAAATAGCGGGGGAAAAGGCCGGGGGGCTGTTTTCCAACCTGCTATTTAGGCAACACAGAATGGAAAACATACGATTTTGTGCAGATTCGTCGCTTTCAGATACAAAGCTGACGCTTCTTTCTCGGTTAGCAGACCAGATTCCCAAAATGGTGTGGATGGCGGATGCCACAGGCCAAAGAATCTTCTTTTCACAACGCTGGCTAAGATTTATAGGTGTGGCGTTCAAAGACGTCCAGGGCGAAGGCTGGAAGAAGATTATTCATCCGGAAGATCGGGATCGTGTTTGCACACTTCTCCAAACTGCCTTTTCGACTAAGCAACCGTTCCACATTGAGTACCGCATGCGCCGTTCGGACGGTTCATTCCGGCAAGTTCTCGACTCCGGAGTTCCTGAATATAGTAACGACGGAAGACTTTGCGGCTTTATAGGCTATTGTACTGACATTAATGAAACGGTTCATTCCAGCGATCAGCTGAAAGCCATCCAAGCTCCCATCGGCAAATCGCAAGTAGATACCCATTTCAACTCACCGATTGCAATTTGGAAGTTGAATAGTCACTTCATAATCGAAAAGGTAAATCCGATTGCTTATGAGCAACTCGGTTCATATGACGACATTGTTGGATTGAAGATATCGGATATTGTCCCTTCGATCACAGAAGAGATGCTAGAAGATGTTCTACACTCTCGATCGAAACTCCACGTAACTTGCGCTAATGTTGTGCTGGCAAAACCCAAGAAAGGTCCCGCTCCGAATTGGACCGTGGCAATCTGGCCGGTGACGGATACAAACGGGGTTCCAAACGGTGTCTGTGTAAGCACCATGGAACAGGACCATTTACGCTCTGAAACAGTTCACGAGGTTGTTGCTGCACTTGTGCACGACTTGAAATCACCATTGATTGGTGCGGAAAAAACTTTCGAAGCTCTTCTTCAAGGCGCTGCAGGTACACTTGATCGAGATCTAGAAAAAATTCTGGAGGTATTGAAACGCGGTAATCGGTCGATGCTGGATATGATTCAGAACCTAATAGAAGTGCAAAGAAACGATGGGGAAAACGTTCCCCGTATGATTGAACCAATCGATGTCACAGAGATCATTCGTGGCACAGTTAAAGAATTAAAGGCGCTAGCGGACCACAACAACATTCAAATCATTGATCAACTTTCAAATGAACCTGAGGTTTTACCTGTAGAAAGAACCGCTATCAAGAGAGTCTTTCATAATTTGTTGAGCAATGCAGTCAAATTTACTCCAAAAGGGGGATTGATCATTGTTACAAGTAAAAAGACTGCCGGCGAGTTCTCGATTTCTATTTCGGATACAGGCATAGGCATTTCGAAAACGGATCAAAAGAATCTATTCAAGAAATACTTTCAGGGTGAACGCAGCCGGCGCAGGATCGATGGTTCAGGGCTCGGTCTCTACCTTTGTAAAACCATAGTCGAACGACACGGCGGAACTATCTCAGTCGAGAGCGAAGAAGGAGTTGGTTCAATCTTCACCATTACCTTGCCTCGAAATTAGTGCGAGAAGTTAGAACTTTGCAACAAACAATTACCTCCGAATAATTGACTAAAATCGCAAATTGGTCAAGAATGGATCCGCGGAGGCAAAAATGGCGCGAACAAAATCCATCCACAACCGAGCTGAGCTAATTGAAGAAGCGGCTGTAGAGCTGTTTTCCCGATATGGCTACGAGCGAACCAGCATTGAGGACATCGCAAAGCATCTCGGCATAGGAAAAGGATCTGTATACCTAGAATTTCGAACTAAAGAAGAAATTCTGATGCGCGTTATAGAAAAGTACGCGGTAAAAATTCAAGGATTGATGGACGAGCGCACCGAAAACATCAAAGGTTCGCCGCTTGAATCAATGAAAGAGACTTTTCAAATGTGTGCACTTATGGTCTACGACTATGTCACGCGCGACATCCACACACCCGAAGCGCTGCTCTATACGTCACTTCAATTTAAGACGCGTTTTAGTCCTTTCTATGTTCGAAAGCGCGAACGCGTTTTGAAGTTTCTCAAGAAAGCAGCTGAGGCAGGAGAAATTAGCCCCAAGAAGGCAAATGATGCAACAGCAATTACCTTTCTAATGGCTGTGTCAAGTTTGTTTCCGCCATACTTCAATAACTATACGGAATCCGAAAAACGTATGACTAGAGATGAATTGGAGGCAAGTGCAAAATTGCTTCTTAATATGGTCGTCGATGGTCTGCGCGAACAAAAATAAATGGCAACCTATCTTCAAGAAGCTCTTCAACGCCGAGTCGATGAACATGGCGAAATAGTCCGCTGGCTGTTTTTAGTCGGGGTGGCCATCGCCGCACTGATCGAAGTTATCGATACGAGCATTACCAACGTCGCTCTTCCCCACATACAGGGCAACCTAGGCGCCACTACAAGCGAAGCAGCATGGGTCGTAACCTCTTATTCGATCGCCAACGTTATTACGATGCCGCTTGCCGTCATGTTCGGCGATATGTTCGGCAAAAAGCGATACTTCATCTTCTCCATGATCGGCTTTACCGTCGCTTCTGTCTTCTGCGGTATATCCAATAGTCTTTTGACTTTGGTGTTGGCACGGGTGATGCAAGGGCTATTCGGTGGCGGTCTTCTGGCAAAAGCTCAGGCGTTTCTCTTCGAAGCGTTTCCTCCGGAAAAGCAAGGTTTAGTGCAAGCAATCTTCGGCATCTGCGTAATCGTCGGACCAGTCGTCGGTCCCACTTTAGGTGGTTGGCTCACGGATAACTACAACTGGCGATGGATATTCTTCATCAATATTCCCATCGGCATAGTCGCAACATTCTTATGCCAGGCGTTCATTCCGCAAGATAAACATCGCGAGGATAGCGCTCCGGCAGTTCGTATAGATTGGCTTGGCATCATGTCTCTAAGCGTAATGCTCGGCTCACTGCAATATGTTCTGGAAAAAGGTCAGGATGAAGATTGGTTCTCATCGCAACTAATCATCTGGTGCACTATCGCCACCATAATCGGTGCCACGGTCTTCTTTACTCACGAGTTAAGGACAAAGTATCCGGCCGTTAATTTGCGCATTGTTCGATTTCGCTCCGTTGCAATTGGTTTGCTCTTCCAAGGCGTGGTAGGGTTTGTTCTCTTTGGCATCAATTATGTGATTCCGAATTTCGCCCAGGTGATGCTGGGATACACCGCGCTACAAGCGGGTCTCCTTCAGGTTCCAGCCTCGATTGTCACCGGATTTATGTTTCCGGTCGTAGGCGCCATGATTGGAAAAATCGACGCGCGACTGATGGTTTTCGTCGGCATCGCCTGCCTTAGTCTCTCCAATTGGTTCCTGGTTCCACTCACGTTGAACTGGGGGTGGGAGCATTTCCTGACCTCGAGTCTTATACGCGGCTTTGGGCTGGTGCTGGTTTTCCTCCCACTGACCATCGCCGCAGTCGGCGACTGCCCGCCCGAGGATATACAAACCGCCGCTTCATTGCTCAGTCTCGTGCGGACATTGGGTGGCGGCGTTGGTATTGCAATGCTCGCAACAGTCCTCACCAGGCGTGAAGACTTTCATCGTGCAGTTCTGGTCGAAAAAATTACCCCTTATGGAACCGAGGCAATGAACCGCCTGTCCGCCCTAACTGAGATGTTCAGCCGCCAGGGGTGGGCGCTGCCGGATGCCAAAGCGCGAGCTTTGACAGTTATGAGCTCGCAAGTCGACACCCAGGCTGCTGCCCTATCATTTGGAGACATAGCCTGGTTACTGACGGTATTCACCGGATGCATGATTCCGTTTTGCTTCTTGCTCGGCTCAGGACGAAGGAAAGCAAATGTGGAGATGCATTAAACATTAATCGCGGATTATTGACCAAAATTGAAACCTGGTCAATAATAACTACGTCATGCACAAGAGGAAGCCCCCATTGGCTGCAGGCACGGAAACCATGAACGAGACAGAAACGAGAAGATCCTCGGCGGTGGGCACTAAATCGCACCCCGAATTAGTAGATTTAGAATCAAAGCAACCGGAATTCAATACACCGGTGAAAAGAAAGAAAAACCCGCTGGCAATTGGCTTAGCAGCTTTTGTTGTGCTCGCAGTGGGGGGCGGCACTTTTGTCTGGTGGCAGCATGCTTCTTCGGTGGAAGAAACCGACGATGCCTTCATCACGGGCAGGGTTCACCAACTGAGCTCGCGTGTCAGCGGCACAGTGTCTCAACTCCTGGTCAACGACAACCAGCACGTTAAGCAGGGCGATGTGCTTTTACGCATCGATCCTAAGGATTTTCAAATTAGTCTTGCCACGGCAAAAGCCGCTGCTACTCAAGCAGAATTGAAGACTTACGAAGTTCAGTCAAATATCGTCGCCAATCAGCGTCAGGCAGAAGCACGGCGTTTTGAAGCTGAATCGGCTGTTGCAAGCGCAGATGCAGGCGTCGACAAAGCGAAAGCAATGCTTTCGGAGACTAAATTCGGAGTAGCACTCGCGGCAACAGAAATCAAACAGCGCCAGGCAGAACTGACTCGCTGCATCGCAGACTTCGAGCGGTATAAGTCGCTGGTGCAAGATCGCGCTGCCACTATGCAGAGCTTTGAGCGAGCCAAACAGGATAAGGATGTTGCAGAGGCAAACCTGCAGGCTGCGCAAGAAGCATACAAGCAATCGCAAAGCCGCGTTCATCAAGCGATGCAAGCGGTCGCCAATGCACAAGCCGATGTTATTCGTGCCAAAGGTTCCGCCCAAAGCGCAGCCGCGGCCGCTGCGCAGATGGAAATGAGCAAGCGCAATTTGAGCGTGCAGGAAGCGGCAGCCGACAAAGCGCAAAGTGAAGTGAACAACGCTGCGACACAACTTTCGTACACCTGTGTCACTGCTCCAATTACTGGGCGCGTTGGTCACAGAACTGTCGAGATCGGACAACAGATTGAACGCGGGCAAGCGCTGATGAGCATTGTGTCTGACGAAAAATGGGTGGTGGCTAACTTCAAAGAGACCCAGCTTTCAAGAATGCGACCGGGTCAAGCAGTTGATATCAAAATTGATGCCTATCCGAATGCTCATGTGACTGGCACGGTTGACTCGATCTCTCCGGCATCCGGTGCGCAATTTGCCTTGCTTCCGCCGGATAATGCGACTGGCAATTTCACAAAGGTCGTTCAAAGAGTTTCGGTCAAAATTGTGTTGAATAAGGACTCCTTGAAAGGACTCGAAAATCTCTTGGCCCCTGGTATGTCGGTAATCCCATCGGTTAAAGTTGGACACTAAACTGTCGTATCTTGGAAACGCTCACCGCGTTTGATACCAAGCGTCACTTGATAAACTAGCTTAGCTGGATAGAAGGTTGTTATGTTACGCAAGTCAAAACTAGCGATCACCGCATTAAATGCGGTTCCTATCATGACGGCGTCATGCCTTGTGTTTGGAACCCCCGCGGTAGGCGCATCAGTCGACGCAGGCAAGGATAATCGCGATGCGTTGAGCGATCTCAAAAAACCTCTCAAGACTGTGTTGCCCAATGCAGAACAAAAGCATCCACCAAAATATGTCATCGAACTGAAGGCCACTCAAACTGTACGACCGCTCGGCAAAGGAACGGTCGACAAAGTAGAAACACCCTTGGAGAGAATAAAGCCAGATGGTGCAGCGCAAGAAAGCGACGAAACAGGCGTATTGATCGAACATCCGTCGCTCGAGGCGCTTATACCACTGGAAGAAAACCTCAATCCGTTTTCCCTGGACGCACGCTACATCGAGAAAGTGAGCTTGAAGGACACCCTCGAAGCAGCTCTGGCACAGAATCTGGACATTGAAGAAGGCTTTGTACGTTCGAAAATTGAGCGTTATTCGTACTTATCGTCGGCCACCGGCTTTCTGCCGAATTTGAACGGCGGCTACAACCTCTTCGGAATCAACGGCAGCATTCCTTCAACTTTGTTTGGTTCCACACCTGCAACCAATGCCGGCAATCGAATTGATGGTGGCAGAGCAAAATTGCCGTCGTCAATCCAATTACTCCAAGCCGGATTCACATACAACCTTTACAAGGGCGGCAGCGTCGTTTTCGGCACACTGCAACAGAGACATCGCTGGTTCGCTTCGCGCGCCGGTCTCACTGCTAACGTTAATGACACGCTTTTGAATGCCACCAAAAAACACTACGATCTCTTGTTGCAAGAAGCATTACTGGCAATACGCACGCGAGCAGTGGCGATCTCCGTAGAACAAGTTCGGCTCAACCAGGCACAAGAAAGAGCAGGCACAGCGACAGGATTAGACGTGTTGCAATCACAGGCACAACTTGCCAGTGATGAGCAAAACTTGGTCGAACAGCAAAACCAACGGCGTCAATCTGCAATTCAACTCGCTCATGTATTGAATGCAAGCTTTTCCCAAGACTTAGAATCCTGCGAAAAGTATCTCAAGAAAAAGAGATTGATACCAAAGTCGATTCCCATCGAGAAGTTGCTCGTGAAAGCCATAGATTGCCGTCCGGAATTGAAACAGTATGAAGAACTCCGCCTGGCTGCAAAACGTGCAATTGTTGTAGCGGCGGCACCTATGCAACCAAACGTTTCTTTTGGCGGCTCTATCGTCGGTGTTGGAACAGGCGGTAATCTCGATCCCATTTACAACATCAACTTGGGCATCAAGTGGGGACTCGGCGGCATGGGCACCAAAGATTTATTGAATATGCAAAGAGCGCGATGGGAAGCCCGCCAAGCAGCAGTTCAAGCGAAAAAGACTTTCTTGAGTGTTTTCGACGAAGTGAGAACCTCCTATAACAACAGTGCCGCTTCTGACAAGAAAATCGACCGCGCCACTGTTCAAGTACTAGCGGCAGAGGAAGAATTGCGAATCGCCAAAAAGAGAATGTCGGCGGGAATAGGTTTGAACATCGACGTTCTAAACGCACAGCGCGACCTGACTCAAGCAAGCGTCAACAAGGCACGCGCCGTGGTGGACTTTAATGTTGCTCAGGCCCAACTGCTCAGAGACATCGGCTCAGTTTCAGTCGCAAGCTTGACTGAAGGTTTGAAGCTCTAAACACAGATCGGCGTAGGGTCGCAACCCAGAAAGCGGAGCGTAGGGGCGCATTGCATGCGCCCTTTTTTCTACTCATATTATCTGGGCGAAGGCAATGCGCCCCTTTTTGACTCAAATTATCTGGGCGCAGGCCATGCACCCCCTACAACTCTAATGTTTTGCGCAACGAACGATCAGCTCAACGACCTCACTCTCATTTTGAATGTGCGGTCCATGCTCGCAATCATCCAGAAGAACGAGCGTCGAGTTGGACAGGTTTTCCGCTAAATTCAACGAATTTTGCACAGGCATCAGGCGATCGGCTTTTCCGGAAAGTATGGTCGTCGGAATTTTCAAATTTGCCAAATAGCCTGTACCATCGAAACCACGAAATGCATTCGAGTGTCCAGCCAAGGCAATCGGTCGCGTCGGACATTCTTTGGAAACCTGATAGATAGCCTCGATCGTTGGCATACAGCGCTGCAAAGCTTCGGGGGAATACATCAAACCAAAAGTAGACATGTAGATATCCCAAAGTGTTTTTCCTTCAGGATTGGCTAATGCTGTTGAAACTGCTTTATCAGGTTTAGCAAACAGCGCACCGCCTGCGGTACTGGACATCAGGAAAAGGCTTTCCACGTAGTCCTGATGATCGTGTGCATACTGCAAGGCCATGCAGCCACCCATGCTGTATCCCAGCAAATGGTGAGACGCAATTCCAAATGTCGAAATCACATCGAACAAGTCATCTGCCATGACTTTGACAGTGTATTCTTCAGGATTCAGTGGGACGATACTGAGTCCGGTGCCACGGTTATCATAGGTTATGACCGTGAAGGTTTTTGCCAACTGATTGACGAAAGTCGCAGGCCAAATTCTCAGACTGCCACCATATCCCATCACAAGTACAAGATGGTCTTTTGATGTGCAAGTATAAGTCCGCCGGCAGAAAATGCCGTTGTCAGTCTTACGTTCTTCAATCGTTACGGATTCTGTTGAATTATTCATAGCGGCGCATGATACCAGAGTTTCGCTCACTTTTCCCTGAACTTCTCAAGTACTCAAATACTAAAGCGCCGTTGTCATCTCTGCAATAATTGGCCCAATGACTTATCACTGCACCGCCATCTTTGCAAAGGGCGACGTCTCGATTCTCGAGGCGGCACGCCGAAAGTGGAAGGGTTGCCTGGCACGCACCATTGACAAGCCGTTTCAAGGAGTTGGGTTCGCTCACCCTGGCGCAGATCGTTGCTACCCTCTTGTTTTCAACAGCGCGCAGGAAGAAGAACAGGAGCGAATCGCCAAATCAATGAAGTCTGATCTTTTGTCCTGGAGTGAAAAATTTCCGAATATCGTATTTGTATTGATTGAAGCAGATGGTTTTGGTGGCGTTCGTGAATACGAAGGGTTCGTCGTCAGCAACGGAATCATGCTGTGCAAACATGAAGGAAAAGACTCACTAAAAAATCTCGTCGCATATCTCGACGTCACACTAAACGAGAATCAACAATTCGAACCGTTCACACGCGGATACTTTCACATTTGCCGCGAAGACAAAAAGCCTTAGTCCGCGCTTGAGCCCGCGTGATCTTCTTCTTCTCCCGTCGGACGGTCGTTGTCACCAAAAGCCATTGCTGCTGCTGTACGGGCAACTTGGTAGACCGGTGGTTTTCTCAAATTGCACAGTGCTATCACTGCCGAATTCGACTCCGGCAAAATAATGATGGTGGATGCGATACCAGGCACGCCACCATTCATGGAAAGCGTCAATGCATCTCCCATATTCTTATTGCGCGTTTTAGCCCAACCAAACGCCCACTTGGACGGCTGCCCCGTAGTCAGTGGCGGTCTGTAATCCCAAAGGATCTTGTATCCATCCTCAGAAATTATCTTGTGCGACATTAAGCCAAAAACATACTTGATCAAATCGTTGGAAGTTGTCGCTAACATTCCCGCTGAAAATGCTATTGCAGGACTTTTGTACTGGATAGCACGCAGCGGTCCTTGACCCATATTATCGCCATACGCTTGCGCTACTCTTCCTGTTGGTTGAAGCAACATCGTGGTACCTGTACTCCTCATGTTGAGAGGGGCACAAATAGTTGATTCCACATACTGAAGGTAGGGTTGCTTTGTTACCTTCTCAATCACAGAACCAAGCAGCCTGTAACTATAGTTAGAATACAAGTAAGCAGAACCAGGCTGAGAAACTAGAGGAGTGTGATCCAAAATTTCCAGTTGATTTCGCCAATCAACTTCCTGGGAAACTTTAGCCGGCACCCCCGCTGTCATCGAAGCTAATTGCCTTATCGTCAAAGGCTTGTAATCGTTGGTCAACCCATCAATATATTTAGAAAGTGGATCTTCCAAACCAACAAGCCCCTGATCCACAAGAGTGAGAAGAGCCAGTGCGGTGAACGTTTTTGTCAGTGAACCCAAACCAAAAATAGTGTCATTGGTTGTCGGCTGTCTGGTTTCGAGGTTTGCATAGCCATAGGGCTTTTGAAAAACCACTTTCCCGTCTTTAATGACGACGAGACAATACGCCGGCATATTCAGCGTCTTCATGCGATCCACAACCATAGCGTCAATTCTCTGTAGGCGAGATTGCAGATCCGGATCAAGCGTGGCTGGTGTGGCCGGAGGAACATAAGCTTCGGGAAGTGGCTGCGCCATCGCCGGCGGAAATTGTTGCACGGCCGAGGGCAGTGTTTGTCCTGGTGGGCTCATAGGTTGTGAAACACTCGGAGCGATTCCGAATGCCATTGCCACTACTAGCGATGCTGCGTAAGTTTTCAATTTCACTGTTTTGTTTCCGTTTTATCGTCAGTTTTTATCTCAGATTTTGTCTCTGTTTTCGTTTCCGTTTTCTGCAATGTCACATCATTTTCTCTTACTTCTGTTTTAACGTCGGTCTTCACATCTGACTTCTCATCCGTCATTACCTCAGTAGTCGGTTGTTCATTCTTCTCGCGAATGTTCGACTCTATATGAGGCACGTTCGGCCTGTCTTTGAACCAATTTGGTGTAAAACTAAATCCAAAGCCCGCCTCCTTCGCACCAAGTTCGGGGCGATAAGGATTTTGGCAAATGTAGATCAGATAAACGTTGAGGGAGAGAAAGACCGCGACAAACATAGTCATGATAGCTTGAGCCATCAAACTCTCCACAAAGAAAAAATAGGTGAAGAGAACAATCATTGCACCACCGGCTATCAATACAGACCAAAGCACCGGAGATAGACCTCCTCGCGCTGCCACCATTCTGTACTTACGTGCTTCGGATAACTCTTGAATGTTTCCCAGCATCGTCGCGTAGCATTGCGACTCATTGTCCTCACGAGGGACGTAATGAGTAATGTCTTTCCAGAGTGCTTGATACGCAGGAATGGTCGCTTCCTTTTCCATTCCTTCTTCGACAAGTGACCAATCCTGGTTCACGGCTGCAACTGCATAGTCATAAATATGCTTGTGGATTCTGCTTCTCGTCGGTTCCTTAAAGGTGTTGGACAAATGGTAAATATTGGAAAGCATGTTTGCTTCAGAAACAGCCATCTGGCTTGCAGCATCAACTTTTCCTTGCGAATTGACGACAATCAATCCAACCAAAATCGCATACAGGGTTCCAACCACCGAAAGAAGAAAACCACCAACCTCGTGGCAAGACTCAAACTGTTCGCGCTTGAACTTCTTGCGAACCAACAACAATCCAACAACTGATAGCAATGTCGTTAAGCCGACAATCAGTAAACAATCAGTAAATGAGCTCATCGTTAGAAGCCTATGTTTGCAGGACCAAACTCGTCCGTCGGTGACTGTTAAACCGCAATACTACAGGCTGAACGCCAACAATTTCAACGCTTCAAGCGTTGTCAACAAATTCTTCTCTTTGAAAGTCAGCCTGTGGTATCTTTGGCACTCAAGCTCGAATCAACAATACAAACTGATTTAAGGAACTGTCGATGGATGTCTATCTAATTGATGGCACTTACGAACTCTTCAGGCATTATTTTGCCGTGCCGGGAGCGATTGATGCCGAGGGTAATGAGATCGGCGCCGTTAGAGGTGTTCTTACCTCCGTTCTCTCGCTACTGGAAAAAGGAGTAACACACATCGGAGTAGCAACGGATCACGTAATCGAATCGTTCAGAAATGATCTGTATCCACACTATAAAACAGGCGAAGGTATCCCTGAAGATCTATGGTCACAGTTCAATCTTCTAGAAGAAGCACTGGGAGCGATGGGTGTGTTGGTTTGGGCAATGGTTGAATTCGAAGCGGATGATGCACTCGCTGCCGCAGCTGTTAAAGCGGCACAAGACAAAGACGTAGACACTGTTATCATCTGCACCCCGGATAAAGATCTCAGTCAATGTGTAGTTGGAGACAAAATCGTCCAACTCGACAGAAGAAAAAATGAAATCAGAAATGCTGAAGGAGTGTTCACCAAATTTGGTGTCAGACCGGAATCAATCCCAGATTATTTAGCACTGGTTGGGGACGCGTCCGATGGTTATCCAGGACTTCCTGGATGGGGCGCCAAGGGTGCGGCATCGGTACTTTCCATCTATCCTCATTTGGAAGATATTCCAACTGAACCGAAAAATTGGAATTCAGCAATTCGCGGTAGCGCAAAGTTGGCGGCAACACTATTCGGTTCATGGGAGGAAGCTATCTTGTATCGCAAGCTTGCTACTCTGCGCACCGACGCACCGGTCTTCAATGAAATTGAGGAACTAAGATGGAAGGGTCAAACAGACTCTTTCGAAGCGATGTGCGCGCGACTCAAGTCTCCAAATCTACTCAAAAAAACAGCAGCTGTGCCCAGATAAGACTGTTCTGGGGTTCCCGCATTTTCCAAATTTTAAGGAATGAAACAGGTTGGAACTCTGAAGAAGGCACTCAGTCTTCACATCCAGACCGGATTACTCATGGAAAACACGCTTCCCGTAGGGGATTAGGAGTAGATTTATGACAACCATTATTACACCTCCGTCGCCACCGACCACAACTACTACCGTAGAAGCAGATAGCTCAGGCAGTGCCATTGTAGGCACAATTCTTGGTATCGCGCTCGTAGCAGCAATTGGATACGGCATCTACGCTTTCAGCAACGGCGGAACATCGACGGTTATTGAACGCAACACGGATACAACGACATCGACTACCAATTCAGTACCAGTGGACAGACCTGTCTTGGTACCGACACCCGTACCGGCACCGGCACCAGCACCGGAAGCCGCGCCAGCACCAGCCCCTGAAGCTCCGGCACCTTCGACCGCTGAATAACACAGCAGTTAGCTAAAAATCAATACAACGATTCGATCACGCAGCCAGCTCCGGTTAACTGCGAAGGATCGGTCAATGAAAGGCGATGATTGCCAGCCCACGTCAACAATCATCGCTTTTCGACGTTTGTACACGTTTTCACTCAATACCGCGCGCGGTACCAATTGCGCTGCGATCTTCTTGAAAGTATTATGTGATCGAGAAAACCAGCCAGTGATCTACGCCAGTACCTTTGGCGAACCCTTCATAGTTCGTCCCCAATCAATGCTATGAGAGCCATCTCTGTGTTCTTGCCAAACAATTTGACGCACGGGTGTGTTTTGTATGTGATGGTACAGAAGGCCGACTCGATCGTAAAACCCTCTTGTATGAAACGTATTCGGAAAGTCGAGTTGCACCATGTCTAGATGATGACAAAACTCATGACATAACGTGCTCAGTAAAACACCATATGAGGTTGGCTTCTTTTGAACTGCTGTTCTCATCCATAGTCTGATGCGCAACGTCTCTGGATCATAATCACCGAACGTTTCATAAACCCAGTCTTTTCCTTCCTCACGTGGTCTAACACTAAGAATTTTTATGGTTGGCTTTTCCACACCATAAGCTACGCTGAGTTCGTCAATAAGCAGTTTGCAAACGCTCTGGACTTCCTTTTTTTCATCGCTAGCCAGAGCATCCTTCAATCGGATTGCATAAGTGCGAAAAGGCTCTGCTGGAGGCAGCTGAATTGTCTTCAACGCATCGCTGCGAGCGTATTCTGCCCGGTCATCCGACTTCTTGGGAGGCTTTTCAGTATTCATAAGTCAAGATTGTAACCCAGACCCAGTGCTCACTCTGATTGTAGAGGAGATTTATTTTCACAGCTAAGCGCGAGTATAGCCATCGACTAGCCTGTGATTCAGCCCTGTATGCAATGAGGATATCTGCCTTCTCAGTCCGCAACCGGCAGTAGACTCCCAAGAGGGTACCAAGGTGCGGTTCAGGGTTTCCCCCATTCAAGAATACCCCGACCTTGGAGACAATACTGTTGAAACTGTCCAAAACCGGCACAAGCGCCGCTCCGCAGACAGTCTCCATTTACTAAGAACTGAAATCGTTTAATCCTTCTTACATCGGAGAAATCTGGATGGAAAGACATTGGCGTGCCGCCTTAAGAAAAGCGGCAAACCTCGTACTGCTTATTTCACTCACAACTACGATGCAACCGTGCTTCGCTCAATACACTTCAGGACATGTCGTTCAGGCAATGGGAAGCGCAAGTGATGCTAATCCTTCCCCTGAAAGAGCTTGTAACAGGCAAACATTAGCCCGTCCTCTGATGCAAGGAACGGCAGATCCTGAGCCACCATGTCTGCAAGGAGCAACCATGGGGACAATCGGTCCGCAAGGAGAAGATGCGACTGTCATCAGTGGAGTGAACAGAGTCGGGACCGTACGGATCAATATGTTAGCCAATTTGGAAGCATTGCTCAATATCGCCGCAAACGGTGCGGAAATAATCACCATCATCTGGGGTGCATGTCTGATGATTGGCAGTCTAATGTACATGCTCAAAGAACAATATGGAATCAAACGTTTCCTTCTATCTGTTGGAGTGTGTGTCAGTTTTCTCTGCACAGGTCTGGGTATTATCACCAATGTGATTAACTGCGCAGCCTTTGCAAGCGAGCCCCCATGGAAGCGTAAAGACAAGTTGCATATGAATTTTTGGGTTTCACTGCTGCTCATCAAAAGCGGACTCTCAATTCCAGGGCTGGTGAATTGGTTGGTAGCGATGGCTAGAGACGCAAATCTTTTCAGTTGAGTGACCCAGAAAATGCAAGCAGTTTCGTCGAGCGCAATCAGCTCGCTTCCAGCAAACGCAGATATTCACGACTTCGAAAAAATTCATGTCGTGGAATCACCTGCCGATGCAACAGAATCAACAACGTATTGCTGGATCTTGAATCCGGTCATCGATCTCCTTTTCTGTTGTGGCGGAATCGTTTGGTTGCTTTTCGCGCTTCACTACTTCGTTCTGGGTCCAGACACAAACAGTATTCAAGTTCAAACTCTTCTCACAGTTGCGGCGCTCGGCACAATCTTTTTAGGAGAGACTCACACAATTGCAAGCCTTGTTCGCCTCTATGGTGAAAAGAGGTTCGAGTCAGGTTTTTCCTTCTACACTCATCTTTTACCTCTGGCACTGTCAGCACTAGCATTGGTGGCATGTTCTAACAAAGAAATTCCACCCATTCTGGCAAAGATTTACCTATTAATCGTTTCTCAACACTTCACAAAACAGACCTACGGAATTGTTTTGTTGTACTGCATAAAACACGATTACAAAATGGGAGATTGGGATAAGAGAATCCTTGCGAATCTAATGCAAGCTACGATGATGTTCGCGATTGTCAGACAATTGACTTTCAAGAGCTGGAGCGGTGGAGAGTTTTTAGGTCAGCAAATTCCATTCTGGGGTCCGATACCGGAATGGATTTTCGTCTCATGTTGCATATGGCTCGCCGCGTCTGTGTGTGTCATGGTGGCGCGACTGTTCTATAGATGCACTATCCATCAGTTCTTTCCATTACCAGCACTCTTGCTTACCACAACCGGAGTACTGATTTTCGTATTAGGTTCAAACTTGACCGGCACATTATGGTTATACGTTCCGGCATTCTTCCATGGCAGCCAATACTTGACCGTCACCACATCTGTGTATTTGAAAGATCAAGGACAATTAGCAAATTTGCCACCAAAAATGATTGCAACTCTGTTGCTGCAAAAGAAAGCGTTACGCTATTTTGGATTTCTTCTGTTGGCAGGAGTCGCCATCTTCATCGGCATTCCGCACATCCTCCAACAGTTCGGCTTCAACTACATAATGTCCGTCACTGCAATTTTTACAACCGTTCAGTTTCACCATGTAATTGTGGACCACGCAATTTGGCGCCTGAAAGACAAAGGAACAAGAGAACTACTAGCCACCTGAGGAAGATTCGCGTTTTTTCTGGTAGTCTTGTACGGTCAAAAACCGGAGACGCCTCATGTCACAACAAGCAGAACAAGAAAAGCCTACGGTCGAAGAAATTTTGGAAGAGAAATTCTTCTTCGTCAGACACGGGCAAACGGATGCGAACCTGGCGGAATTAGCCGCTGGCGCCGGTTGGGACATTGAACTGAATGCAACTGGAATGGAACAAGCACGTGCGCTCAGAGAAAGCGATGCGATTCATCACTTCCGTTGTGTCAAGACAATTTGCGTCAGCCCAATGATTAGGGCTCGCCAAACTGCTGAAATCATCAATGAAGCTATCAATGCCGAAGTGGTCGTAGTCGACGAGCTTAGAGAGTGGCACCTGGGCGAATGGGAGCGTCGCTCCTGGCACGAACTCGACTTCAGAGTCGGAAATCCGCCTGGCGGAGAGAGCAACGAGGAGTTTGCCGCCCGAGTTCGAAAAGGGTTGGAGACAGCACTTTCCCATCCCGGCCCCGTCCTCATAGTTGCCCACGGTGGAGTCTGGCATCGCGTTGCCCGCCATCTGGAGCTGCCCTACGGCGAAATCAACAACTGCCAGCTCATGCACCTCAAACGATCACACAAAAGTGATGTTTGGAGCCTAGAGTAAGCTCGAGGTTACTCAGACCTGCTGGCGTTAACTGTTCGGGACCCAAAAGCATCAGCCCATGGGATTTCTACCATGGACACGGCCCCAGGCCAGATCTATACTCCCGGAAAATAGCCCCTTAAGCTACCTATACAGATTTGACGCAGGCCTGTCCTACGAGGCACATGTTGTGGTCGCTAACGCGAATTTCGACGCATCAATCAGTTCCGTAACCGCATCCGATTCATTGGCTGTAAATACGGCCACTGCTGCGTTTCAGGGCGACTTTCAGACTACCCGGTTTGCAAAACCGAGCGCCCCTGACTCTTTTCCGAGCTCTCTCTTTATCCGCCCAATCGACGCTCCAGCGCCACCGGCGGGGATAGATGCAGCAGCGTGGTCCCAAATCAGTGAATGGACCGCAGGCGACAAAAACGTCAAATTCGTAACTGCAGCTAGCGGGCAAGTCCCGGACTATATCGTCGGTGACGACGGAAAGATGGTCAAAAACCCGGCCAAAACCACGCCCAACCCTGACGGCTCAATCACAGTGCAGGTGGACAATAAGCAAGGTTTAGAGGCAGCGAAGAAAGTTGCTCAACAACTGCAAGTGGCCGCTGTTCAAGAGAAGATTTTCTACTGGCAAAAGGCCAATCCCGGTGCAACTGGCATTCCGGAATTCCTGAAAGGCATGCTACACACGGCTCAGACAGCAGACGTCGATGTCCCGGCGCCTCAACAGCAAGCTCAGCCGCGCGTTGAAATGCCGCAAATCCAACCACAGCAAGAAGCACCAGTTCAGCAAGCAGCTCCCAGAGAAATGCCCCAACCGGTAGCCTCAGGAGGCTATTCCGGCGGAGGAGGTCCCGGTGGAGGAGCACCAGAGCGTGTCGGCAACAGCAATATCGGTTCTGCCCCGTCCAGCGGATATCGCGACGGCAGCCTTGACGCCGGCGGCCCCATTGACCGGTCTGCCATTCCGGCTCCAGTTGCCGGAGATTTGGCAATCAAAGGACCACCTTCATGCACCGTTGATCAAATACAGGAATTCCTCACCAAGATGGGCTCGCCAGCGGCGAAAGAGCAGGGCTTCTCGCAAGCCCTCTATGACGCATGCACGGATCGTGGCATTGATCCTGCTGTGGCAGTGGGCTTCTTCCTTCAAGAGTCTACGTGCGGCAAATTCGGTCGCGCCAATGGCAATCACAGCTTAGGAAACATCAAGGGCACCTCTCCGGAATCAGGTCAAACCGACGGCACTTTCCGCAAATACAACACATGGGCAGAAGGTGCTCGCGACTGGGCGAGATTAATCGACGAAAGCTACGTCCAAAAACGCGGATTGGAAACGATGTCACAAGTAATCAGCGTGTACGCGCCATCGAGCGACGGCAACAATGAACGGCAGTATGTCGCAACAGTCAAAGGCGTCGTCGAAAACTTCAAGAAACAAAACGGTGGCACAGCCGTAGCTTAGTCAGTCAAAGACTTTGCGGTTGCTCTCAATCTGATGCAGCACCATTGATTCTGCATATGTGAAATAAACCTATATATAGGTCGGGAAACGCGCTTGGGTCGTGATAATTAGCACGTTGTTAAGAACTGCTAATAGACTCATTAGTCGTGATACGTTGTTAACACAAACCTCTCTTTTCCAAACAACCCTTTTCCACGGTGGTTCACCAACCAGCGGCGGCGGATTTTACTTCGATGAATCAACAGGCATTTTCTCAAGACAACAAAGAAGACAAAGACTTAGCGCCGGGCGAATTTGTCTACGAGTTTTTTCAACCCGTCTTTACGTCAACCTTCAATTTCGAAACTCCGGCGACTCCGACACAAGCTCTCACACCGGTGCCTACGGTGCCACCAGCATTGACACCATCTCAGGCAGTTGAGATTCACACTACGGAGTCCGCTTCATCCCAAACACAAAGTGAGAAGTGGCTGGATCGACAAACAACAGATGATTCTGGTGCTGTGATTTGGTATGGTCGCTGGAATATTAGGCCGCACCGAATTAAGTATCCGGACAGAAGTGTCGCCGAATTCGAATACGACGAATCCGAAAGGCTAGTGCGCGTCTTGGATAGAGATGGTATGGAATGGACTCGCATTACGCAGCCCGATCATAAAAATATCTCGACATGGAAATCATCGGAAGGACAAACATGCGACATGTCCATGGTTGTGATTCCTGATGGAACGTATCAAGTTATTAGTTCCGCAGGCGTCATTCAAACATGCACTCTAAGTGGACGAATCGTGGTTTGGACTCCATTTACGGCAGGCTTTGATTTGAAGCGAACACTGTTTGCTATTTTTAGAAGCATCGATAAAAACCAAGACTCGAGTCTGAGCAAAGAGGAACTTGAGCTGGCAGCTCGACAAATTTGGCAAGAGTCGGATGCAATTCAACTAATATCGATGATGCAATCCCACTTCGATGCAATTTGCGCGAGCCGACGCCATGCACTGTGCCGCCAGGGCTCCGGTATTACAATCGACGACATTCTTTCTTTCGACGAAGCCACAAAGCTTGAACAAGACTCGAGATGCGCTGCGCCACTGCATGCAGTGGCAGTGGTAAGAACGCTTTTTGATGAACTTGACATTACTGGAGAAGGTGCAGTGTCAATGAATCAAGTTCGTATTGCATATGACAAGCGACATGAACGCGACAATGTCTCCAAAGCAATTCTGCAAACAATGTATGAAGAGATGCGCAATCAGTTTGAAGGGAAAAACGCAGCATTTGCCGCGAAAGCAAACTATCTCACAAGAAGCGATTTAGTCCAGTATTACAAAGACGGATACAAGAGAGAGATCCGCGGTCACATCCAGATTGCCGGTTGGGGGACAGACGAGTGCTTGCAAGCAAGTGAAACATCTACTCGAACACTGTTCGTCGATCCGGCGAATGCGATGGAAAGCATAGTGCCACAAGCCATTCAACGCCGAGAGAACGATCCGGCACTAGGCATTTTCAATGCAGTTTTTGAATCTTTGATCGTTCAGTGTCCACATCTGGTTGTGCGCATGATTAGCCCAACGGTCGACGGTCGATTCAAGGTGACTTTCCCTGGCGAAGCAAATCCAATAACTGTAAACGCTCCCACGAGCAGCTGTCTGGCTGAATACTTGCACGGAAGTAAATTCGGTTTCTGGATGGCCGTTATTGAAAACGCGTATGAGCAATATGAAAATGTGCGAACCGGAACTCAGGATCTAGATCACTTACAAGCGGTGGAAAGAATTTGCCGTCTGCTGAACGGACAGAGCGGACGCTGGATAAACACCACCGATATGCCACTCACAGAATTGAACACCTTCATGCGCAACACATTTAAACAGCGCCGAATCATGATTGCAGCCGGATTAAGAAACAGCCCGCGCATGAACGGGAACCGCTTCATCTCAAAGAGCGCCGTTTGCGGAGTCACCAATTTCGACCATAGAGGCGGCCGCGTAACGGTAAGCGACCCGCTCAGAGATAACTCCGCTGACAACTTTTCAGATCCTACTCATCGTAATGCAGATGGTTCGACAACCTTGTCCCTAAGCGCCTTTTCTGCGGCATTCGACAAGATTTATGTGGAAGACTGGCTCGCCACCGCCGACATGTTACAGAAATAGTTCGAAACTTCGCGCAGCAGCGCACGGCATGTTCCTTTCATGCGGGCGGGAATAATGCCGCCCTATGGACGGTCGCTCATGCGATCGCGGTTAGCAGCCTTCAGCTTCCGATAATAAGGATTGCCGGCGGACAAAATTTGGCATGTAATAAATACCTAGAGCTTTAGTTAGAGATCTAACGGAATCCTTTGCTATTTGAGTCGGCTCCTAGTGACTTTGGGGACACACTAGACAGATGCCAAAACTTTTGATTGTCGAAGACGACCAGGAACTTTTGCGTCATATAAGCGCATGGCTTACATCGGAAAAATACCTGGTGGAATCCGCAAGTTCGGGCGAAGATGCCTTGCAGATGCTCAACAATTTCAATTTCGACGTAATTGTTCTGGACTGGAATCTATCTGGTATCACCGGACTGGAGGTGTGCCAGAAGTTCCGCAAATCAGGCGGCACCACGCCAATAATCTTTTTGACCGGCGAGAGCGATATCGACCATAAAGAGTTGGGTCTGACGGCCGGGGCAGACGACTATTTAACCAAACCATTTCATGAGCGCGAACTGTCAGCCAGAATAAAAAGCCTCTTGAGACGAGCAGCAGGACTCACCTCAAACGACCTTACCGTGAAAGGTGCAACTCTAGACATTCTTACACGCAACGTCAAGTATGGTGAGCGCACTACTCGCTTGTCACCAAGAGAAACCTCCTTGCTCGAATTCTTGATGCGCCATACCAACAGGTTTTATTCATCGAAGAATCTACTGGATAGCGTTTGGCCAATGGATAGCGAAGTTTCAGAGGAAACTGTACGTACATGCATGAAAACCCTCCGGCATAAACTTACGGAGATTGAGTTAGGCGACCTGGTGAAAACAGTTTTGCGCCAGGGTTACTGCATCGAGTCAGAATAAAGCATTGTTTTCACGGCTGAACATTACTGCCAAGGGATTGATACTGGTTTTGGTGCCGGTACTGATTGAAATTTCATTCGCTTCTTACCTGGCAGTGATGCTATCCGATACTTTTACGAAACTGTTTCGTGTGCAGCGCTCAATTGATGCTCTTGCCACAATGACACAGCAGCGAGGTTCTCTCTACCTGGCAATTTGCGGCGCTCTCGATGACAAAGAGAAAGACAAAAACAAGAGACTGACCGCGATCGAAACAATGGACATAGAGACAACTCCTTTCGTTCTGGAAGAAGGTGAGAAGTTTCCTGAATTTGTAGAATTGCGAGAAGGTCTCGAGAGCTTTCACAAACATGCAAGTGTGATCATTGCGAAGTTTAGAAGCGAGATTCTAACTCCTGGTCACAGGCCAATGTATCGCACGATAATCGACCAGCAAGAATTGATGCCACTGATGCTGGAGGCGAAGGGACTCAATGATCTGGCCTTCAACATAGAAGGACAATTGGGTGCCATGCAACCAAATGAGATGGCACGATTTCAAAGTCAATTTCATGCTTGGCTAATTCTAGGTTTAGCAACCAGTTGTGCAATCTGCCTCTGGATAAGTCGCGCTTTTACTCTGGACATCGTTAAAAGACTGACGAACATAAGCGAGAACACAAAACGAATTTCTTACCGACAACCTCTGTTTGCAGTTCAAGCCGGAAGTGATGAAATCGCCGAACTGGACCAGGCTGTTTATACGGCTGGACAGGAGCTGGAAGAAGCGAGAAAACGCGAGCTAGCAATTCTGGACAACGCAACCGATGTTCTCTGTAGTATCGATAAAAACTTGCGACTGCGCGATATCGGAAAAGCAGCAACAAGAAATTGGGGTTATGAAATAGATGAACTTTCCGGCAGAATCATATTGTCATTACTAACGGAAGAGAACACAGAGTCTACTAGACTCGGATTTCTGGAAATTGCAGAAGGAGCCAATCAAGGAAAGCTGGAAAACACAATTCGCTGCAAGGACGGAACTCAGAAAACATTTCTCTGGACAATTAACTGGCGATCCGAAGACCAAATTTACTACTGCGTAGCTCACGATGTAACTCAGTTGCGTGCAATGGAAAAACTCAAGCAAGACTTCCTGGCGATGGTCAGTCACGACCTGCGCACTCCTCTGAATTCCGTATCCATAGGACTATCCATGCTCGCCGAAAACCGCTTGGGTGAACTGCCGGCACGTGTAAAGTCACAGCTGACAAAATCGCGAAATAGTATGGAAATACTTTCGCAATTGGTTCACGATCTGCTCGATCTTGAAAAAATTGGATCTGGAACAATCACTCTGCAAACAGAAGTGGCGAGCGCAGCAGAGGTATGCAGCTATGCAAAAGAGCAACTGGAAAGCTTTGCTTCAAAATCCGGCGTCAATATCACCGGACCTTCGGGAGATGCAGCGATTTTAGTCGATGTTAAGCGCCTGACTCAGGTGCTCGTGAATCTCCTTTCCAATGCAATCAAGTTCTCGCCTCAAGGTTCAACGATTAAGTTCGATGTCAAACAGGCGAATGGTTTCGTTGAAATTGGCATTACAGATTGTGGCCCCGGAATAGCTCCAGAGCATGTGAGTCTAGTTTTCGATCGTTTCCAGCAAGCTGGCAAAAGCACGAATAGGTCGCTCAAAAGCACGGGACTTGGGCTGGCAATTGTGCAAGCAATCATACGAGAGCATGGAGGCATTGTTGGAGTAGAAAGCGAGTTAGGAAAAGGTAGCCGCTTTTGGGTCCAAGTACCACGCCTAATGGACGAGGAGGAGGAGGATTTATGAAAACGCTTCCTCTTCAATGGCGTGGAGCGATGCTCATTGCCTTTCCCATGGTTTGCCAGGGGTTTTTCATCTTTGCGGTGATCTTCATGCTTATCAACGCACAGCATTCGCTCGAACGCGCTTTGCAAATGCGTGAGACTTACTTGCGTCTCAACAAAGTTGCATCGTCAATAAATGAAAGTCTCGTTTTTCACGAGTTTGATTTTCAAAATATAAATCGTCCCAATACGCAACAAACAAAGCAAGTGACGGAGCTGAATGGACTGCTAAAAACGTTGGCACCGGAAGACACACAAAAGTTGAATGCACGCTTGAAGGAAATGCTATCAATCCTTCAGTCGTCAGCCGACACATTAAACACCGGAAAAACCAATCCTGACACACTTAGAATCAGCACATTCCACCGGGTTTTGCACTGCATACCTCCTTTCATATTGGAGATGCAAACGGTAATCGCCAAGAGTAATGAACTCCGCATAAGTGAATTCAGCAAATTCGCAAAGGCGCAGGGAGAGATCTTGCGTTTCATTTGGCTCGCAATCTGCGCATCGCTCTTGGTGGCAGCCGTTATGTTTGCATTTTTTACCTGGAGCATCAAAAAACCGTTAGAACACATTGCGGAAAACAGTAAGCGCCTTTCGAAAAGAATTACCCTTTTGCCTCCGCTCAAAGGTAATGACGAACTCAGCCGCTTGGATAGACGCCTGCACAGCACCTATGAAGCAGTGAAGGTCGCGTCTGAAAGAGAGATGGCACTGATCCACAATGTCAGTGACCTTGTCTGCTCCTTAAGCGAAGATGGCATATTTCTTGAAGCAAACGCCGCAGCCGAAGGAATGCTAGGAGTGTCTGCGAAAGATTTGCTTGGCAAGTCGGTTGGCGACATAGCAGTCGCAAGCGAGTTTCTAATCACCGACGAATATTTACGCAAGACTCGCAGCTCAGAGGAAGTGACAAATTTTGAGCTGAGGCTAAGAGCCGCGACAGGACAAGAAGTTGAAACACACTGGTCAGCCGTTTGGTCACCACTGCGAAGTCGAGTATTCTGCGTGGTTCGCGACATCAGCGCGGAGAAAGCCTTATCACGTTTGAAACAGGACTTTATCGATATGGTCAGCCATGACCTGCGCAGTCCACTGACCAATCTTGGTATCACCCTGGAAATGATTGAAAAGGGTTCTCTTGGTGACGTAAATAACCTTGATGCGCTCAAAGAAATCAAAGCGACAAGTCGTAACGTTCAAATTCTGATCAATTTCATCAATGACCTCCTCGACTTTCAAAAACTGGACGAAGGCCGAGTTCAGCTGGACAAGACTTATTGCAGCTCGAACGAAATCGTAAAGGAGGCAATTTCACTCGTCAAAGAGGTTGCCGCAGCGAAGAATCTGAGTATCGATTACACCCCAACAAATTTTGAAATTTTTTGCGATCACGGAAAGGTTACCCAAACGGTATTGAATCTGCTGTCCAATGCCATCAAATTCAGTCCGGACAACGGCACAATTAGCATCTCTATCAGCGAAGCCGACAATACAGATTCTATTAGTCAAATAAGATTCACAATCACCGACAGAGGTCCCGGAATTCCGGAAGAGTATCGTCAGCGAATCTTTGAACCTTATCAACAAGCGCCTTCAAGCAAAAGTCAAGGCACCGGTCTAGGGTTGGCGATTTGCAAAATGATTGTCGAAGCACATGGCGGAAGAATCGGCGTGACTGAAAATCAAAGCGGTAAAGGTAGCAATTTCTGGTTTACACTGCCTACGGCAAACCTTCCCCAGACAACTCAGCTTGCCGATCACTCAGATCAAAGCCTTTTCCACGACTGACAAACATTCTTCCAATGAATTCCGGATTGCAAATTGCCATAGATATTGCTGTGATACTTGCATATTTTGGTGCCGTAATGTTTGTCGGTCTCAGATTCGCAGAGAAGGAAAGCAATCTCGAGTCATTCGCTTTGGGTGGCAGGTCGATTCCATGGTGGGCTGTACTTGCGTCAATCATCGCAGCGGAGACAAGCGCCGCCACCTTTCTTGGAACCCCTGGTGAAGGATACAAGCTCGTCAACTACACTTTTTTGCAACTCGTCTTTGGCACCATTATCGGCCGCATCATAGTAGCGTTTTTGTTCATCAAGCCTTTCTATGATTTGAAGGTCTACTCAATTTATGAATTTCTCGAATGGCGTTTTGGAAAAGGAACGCGTCAAGCCGCCTCTGCGATTTTCCTGCTCACACGCACGCTGGCATCCGGCGCGCGTCTCTATGTTGCGGCGATCGTACTTGCAGTCGGTTTCAGCATAATGACAGGCACCCAGGCCAATCACGCAGAGCAGCTCGTCATATACATCAGCTCCATAGTTTTAATCACCGCTTTGACCGCTATCTACACCTCCTTAGGTGGCATCAAAGCTGTAATTTGGACCGATTGCATTCAATCTACTGTCATGTTTACCGGTGCCCTTGGAGCGATTTTAGTTCTCCTGGCTCAGATTCAAAACACCGGCGGTGCAAACGCTCTACGCCATTTGATCGAAAGCGGCAGTTTATCGCTGTTTACTAGTGGCACTATATCTGGTGAAACAATTCAGAAGAATATTCTGAATATTCTTACCTCCGAATACACAATTTGGGCTGCATTGCTAGGAATGACATTTACAACACTAGCCACACATGGCACAGATCAGGACATGGTGCAGCGCATGCTCACCGCAACTGATTACAAGAAAAGCAGGTTATCCCTTGTGCTCTCCGGTGTCGCTGATTTGCCAATCGGCTTCATTTTCTTGACGATCGGCATTCTCATGAGCATTTACTTTCAATCGAATCACGATCCTGGTCTGCCTGAGAAGACCAATGAGGTTTTTGCCTATTTCATTCTGAAACATCTTCCCGCCGGATTGCGGGGACTTCTGATCGCGGGCATCTTCGCAACATCGATGGGCTCTCTCAGCGCTGCTTTAAATGCGCTTGCCACTAGTTATACACGTGACTGGCACAAAGCATCCGTCGCTGAGCCTGTTTCTAAAACGAAAGAACATGAAGGAGAAAGAGGAGAAAGAGAAGAAGACGAGGCGGTCCGCACTGTTCGAAGATTCACTTATGTTTTTGCCGTATTTATGATCCTCGTCGCCAGCGCCACCGCATATTTCGTTATCGAGCATCCAGAATCTCGAATCATTCCAATTGTTCTCGGAATTTTTGGCTACACCTATGGTTCACTGCTGGGAGTCTTTCTGGTGGGCCTGCTTACAAAAAGCCGCGGTAATGATCTAGGCAATCTCATCGCGATGTGCGCCGGCTTTGTTATTGTGGCAATCTTTTCCGGGCTGCCTGACCAAATCTTTCATTTTCTGTCCATTAACACGGCCCCGGCCTTTCCCCAAATTGCCTTTCCTTTCAGGATTCTGGCGGGCGCCCTCACCACTTTCGGCTGCGCCTGTCTGTTTCCATCCCCAAAGAGAGCTTAACCCTCAATAGTTCAAGCTTTTCCCGTTTGCCGAGAGCGTGTTACGGGGAATAAGAAGGCAAGGAATCCGAATTAGACAAATATAGATACCTTCAATATGGGGCTTTAAGGTGAAGGACTTCTACCGTATCGGCGCAACAGCCTTGGCTTTGAGTGTTTTTCTATTGAGCGGGTTAACCGTCACGACTGAGCCGGCATTCTCTGACACGAAAACTTATCAGAAGGATTTGACCCGTGGACTCTATCAAATGGTCAAGAAAGACTATGAGAGTGCGGTCGCATCTTTCACCCTGGTTCTCAGGGACAATCCAAACGTATACGAAGCATACTTAAATAGGGCCGCCGCGCGCTCCGAACTGAAAGACTATGAGGGAGCTCTGGCGGACTACGACCAGGCGATCAAGATTAATCCAAACGTGGTCGAGTCTTTCATTAAACGCGGCGAACTCCACGCAAAGCAAAGCGAATATCCGCCGGCAGTCGAAGACTACTCGCAGGCTCTACGTTTAAGCCCCAAAAACACGAGCGCCCTCCTGAATAGAGGTGCTGCGTACAAGAAGATTGGCGACTATCAAAAAGCGATTAATGACTATTCAACCGCCCTTAAATTAGATCCTGGCTCTTTCGACGCAATTAAGGAACGAGCGGATTGCCGCGCATTATCTAATGATTTAGACGGCGCAATCGAAGACTACGAGTACTTACTCAAGAAGAACAAGTCCGGCGCCACTGGATTGAGATTCCAACTCGCAGAAGTGCAGCTCAAAAAGGGAAGCAAAGGTTCAGCTGAGGAAAACTTCAAACAGGTTATCGCTTATTACAGTAAAAATTTGAAAGGTAGCCGGAAAAACGGAGAGTATTATCTCCAACGCGGACTCGCATACGCGCAATTGGGAGAGACAGACAAAGCAATATCGGACTTACAGGAAGCTTCCGCATGGAAAGCGGATGAAGCGACGACTCGCTATCACCTAGGAAAGTTAAAACTGGGCAAAGGCGACAGTAAGGGCGCAATTACCGACCTCAGCGAAGCAATTCGCTTAAACCCGAAATACAGCCCGGCGCTAATGGATCGCGCTGCTGCATACGTCGCACAGGGCGAATACATCAATGCACAAAAGGACCTCGATGCCGCATTGAGTGGAGAAAAGACCGCCGAGGGTTTCTACAGCAGAGCTATGGCGCGCATGGCAATTGGAGACAGCAGCGGTGCTGTTTCCGACATAGGCGAGGCCAAAAATTTCGGCGCTCAATATCTTGCCAACAAAAAGCAACAACTCCAAGAAGCAATCAGTGCCAAGGAAGCTAAAGCCGAAAAGGATTTAGCACTGGCAGATATGCTAGAGCAGGCAGCACTTATCGAACTTGCGGAAAACAGCGGCGACACGGCAGAAGCCTTGGAGAAACGCGCGCTCGGAATAAAAGAAAAGCAGATGAGCAAGAACGATCCAAAACTCTATTACAGCTATATGATGCTTGGTCGTGTTTATCTCAAGAAGCGCCAACCAACGAAGGCTGAAGCGTTGTTCCGCACTGCAATGGCAAAACTCAAGAACAGCGCGGACGGCACTCAGAAGTTTGCCATCTTCAACTTAGAAGATTGTGCAAAGGTGCTCATAAATTCCTCAAACCAAGAAGAAGCCGGTGCGATTCTTGTCGATACGCGTATGGCTAGAGCTGTTACAGGCATGAACGAACGTGCATTTACCGGTGACTTATCACGCAAAGCAGAACGTGCAATAGAATCATTCAAGAAAAGAAAACGAGCAGCGCAACAAGAAGAACTGGCGCAGCAAGGTGGTGGCGCGGAGCCTGTCGTTGCTTCGCGCAATATAGAAGAAGTTGCAGCTGCAGCAATTGCACCAACGCAAAAGACAGTCAATAACAAACCGATTCGAGACAAATGGGCTCTCATTGTTGGTATCAGCAATTTCAAAGATTCAAGCATCAATTTGCACTACTGTGCAAAAGACGCGAAAGACTTTTACGATTTCCTGGTCACTGAAAAAAACTTTGCACCAGATCACGTCCAATTGCTAACCGATAGTTCAGCGACTCGTGCGAACATTCTTTCGCTATTGGGCAACAAGTGGCTTCCTCGTGTGGCCGAGCCGGATGACCTTGTGGTTATCTATTTCTCCAGCCACGGCAGTCCGTCCAGCTTGGATGTAGGCGGGGTTAACTATTTGGTGGCACACGACACCGACGTCAACGATCTATACGTAACTGGAATCGCCATGCAAGATCTATCGCGCATCATTAAAGAGCGCGTTCATTGCGATCGAGTCATGGTTCTCCTTGATGCATGCCACAGCGGAAACGCGGCACCAAGCTCAAAAGGATTGGCTCGTGCAGCCAACGTCAACGTTGATAATATCGTGCAAGGCACCGGACAACTGGTACTTTCCTCCAGCAGTCCGGAGCAACGCTCCTGGGAATCGAAAAGATATCAAGGAAGCGTGTTTACGAAACACCTCATTGAAGGATTGAGAAAGAACGGGAAAATGACCAAGCTTGGTGAAGCATTTAACTACCTCAATGAAGAAGTGCAGCGAGAAGTTATGCGCGACCGAGGCGTGCTGCAAAATCCTGTAATGAAGAGTAAATGGGAAGGCGATGAATTAATCATCGGTGTGCCGCCTGCACATCCTATCAAGGGTATCGGCAGTATAGATCTTCCGGATCAACCGACTTCAAGCACCGCCAGTAGTGGCGACGCTCGAAAAGGTATTGGTGGCGGAGAACCTCGAAAAGGTGCTAAGGCTTCATCTGCCAAACGCGCAAGGTGAAGTCGTCGCTCCCGGTAATTGCCTTATCACCAAGTTCTGAAAATCCCAGGCTCCACATTCCAAAATGCTGAAGATTGAAGATTCTTTCTTCGCGCCCTTCGTCCACGTCCCAAATTCGAAACGTCTTGTCCAGGCTGCCCGAAATAACTTTATCGACAGAAATAAATCGAGTTTTGACGACCCAATTAGTGTGACCGGTCATAGACTTCAATTCTTCACCAGAGTCGATGTCCCAAGTTCTCACAGTGGTATCACGCCCGGCGGAAACAACTCTACTGCCATCATCCGAGATTGCAACGGTAGCGACTTCTGCAGAGTGACCAGTAAAGGTTCTCAGCTTCTTACCGGATTTCACATTCCAAAGAGTCAATAACTTATCAGTGCCACCGGAAATGATCTCATCTGCGTCAGGAGTGAAGGCAAGACACTTGACCGTGCCCAAATTGCCTTCTAGTCGGTTGACTTCTTTACCTGTCTGAGAGTCCCAGATGCGCACGGTGCCATCGTAACTGCCGGACGCTATCAACGAACCGATCGGTGCAAACGCAACACAAGTGACAAGATTTGCATGACCGAGAAATTTCCTAATTTCTGTTCCTGCTTCGAGATCCCATAGGCGAACGGTCTTATCGCTACTTCCGGATAGTCCTCGATCGGCGGAAGGTGAGAACGCAACACTGTTGACCGGCTCGTCATGCCCTTCGAATTTCTGGATTTCTTTGCCAGTGGTTAAGTCCCAAAGTCTCATGGTGTTGTCCGCACTTCCAGACAGCGCTTGTGTCGCGTCAGCGGAGATATCGACACATTTGCTCCAGCCCATGTGCCCTTCAAGTTTCATTACTTCTTTCAACTTGTAAACTTGGGCATTGCCTTCTGTTTTTACCTGGCTGACAGCATTTGACGCAACTTGCGAGTTTCTCAACTCACGCTCAATATTCAACTCAGGTTCTTCAGTCTTAGCTGCTGGCTTGCTTGGAGTTTCTGCTTTTTTTCCATCAGGTTTTGTGGACACTTCAAATTGCAGAGGATCGGATTTCTCGTCTCGGAAAATGCCTTTGCTATCGCCGCTCTTATCAGAGCTGCGATCTGCGAGTTTTTCACTTGCTGCAGTGTCTGCCTTGTTCTCTGATTTAGCGGCAACTTTCGTTTTAGACTTCGATTCAGTTTTGGATTCTGATTTTACCTCGGTCTTAGGTTCGTCTTTCGATTCGGACTCAGTCTTTGCCGGCGTTTTATCCTCAGTTTTTAAATCAGCAGAATTTTCAACGCTCTCTTCCTTCTTAGAACTTGCCTTGCTCTCAGTCTTTGTCGAAATCTTTTCTTCGGTCTTTGCAGAAACTTTGTCTTCTGCCTTTGCCGTCACGTTCTCATCCGAATTGACGGTTGAATCCTCTACTTTCGCAGCAGTTTTCTCTTCAGTCTTCGAGACTGTTCTGCGAACAGCTCTCTTTGGTGGTTCTTCTTTGTATCCGCCGAGAGATTCGATACGTGCGGCAACTTTCTCAGCTTCGCCTTGCTTCTTCTCAGCCTCATAGATCTTTCGAAGCAACGTGAGCGTTTTTGCGAGCTGATTGCCATCTTTCGGAAGTGATTCGGCTTCCTCGACCGTTTCTAGAGCCAGCTTCTCAGCGCGTGAATAGTCCTCATCCTCGAAAGCCTTCGCAGCCACGTCATACATAGACGACCAGACCGCGTCCTGTGCCATTGCGGCAGGACTGTAATGTAGGAAACAAGCCGACCAGCTGCAAATGAGCGCTGAAATCAACAAAACCCTGATTCTGGCAGAGATGCGAGACATAAGATTGAACGCAAGCCATCGAAAACTGAATCCATTAATTGTATTCCGAAACAGTCGAAAATCCCCCTGCCTGGTCAGAACAAGACCCAGAGGTTGCAAAGCACAAGGTCGCAAATCCCCTACTCGCAACCACTTAGCAACCGCCGATATTGCCAATATGCGGCAATCCGGACACTCACCTGTTGTATAGTAGTGAGGGGGCTTACAGTTATAAACGTCGAGCATGCGCGGCGCCGGACGATTCTGTCCGAGTAATCCGCAGGCTGTCACTCCATTAGTTCGAATGGGCATCCGGCAACGGGAGTTTCGTTAAGTGAACGACAAAAAGAAAACGGCAGTATCCGCGCCACCGACCTTGAAGTTCACGAGAGGTCAGCTTGGAATGACCCTTAGAGCAATGAAGGCGAATCAAGAGAAGCTTCAAACTGCTGTGAGTTCAGTGAAAAACAGCACTGAGACTGCAAAATTCCGTATTGAAAAGCTCCAGATGCATGGATATGGCTCGCTTGCTTACTCGTCACTGCAAAAGGGCTTGCAGTACTTCATGCACCCTGAGCTTGGCTATATCGCGTACACGCCATTGAGAGACGGTCCCAACTCAGTTTGCGTGCTTGCAGATCCGATTTGCAGCAAGGAAAACATGAAAGCTCTGATTCAAGAGTTCATGAAAGAAAAGAATGATCCTGTATTCCTGCACATTTCGCACGACACCGGCAAAATTCTGAACGAAATGGGATTTACGGTGAACGAACTTGGTGTTGAAACCGTAATTGAAATTCAGAAGTTCAATTTGGTGGGCAATAAGAAACAGCAGTTGAGAAATGCTCGCAACGGTGCAAAGAAAGACAATCTTACGGTTGTTGAGATTGATACCGTAGACGATGCCATGCTGAAGTCTTTCAAGAAAATCAGCGATGGCTGGATGAAAGAGAAAGTGATCAGCGACAACGAGATGCAATTTATTGTGCGACCAGTCGTATTCGTCGACGAAATAGATGTCAGAAAGTTCGTCGCCATCAAGGACAACGAGGTTGTCGGCTTCGTGATATTCGATCCAATGTACGAAGATGGAAAGGTGAGCGGTTACATCGCTAATCATTTGCGCACCAATTTGGAGAGAACATATTCCATTGTTGATTTCATCATTTTGGAAGCAATCGAAAAGTTCAAACAAGAAGGCAAGAAAGACCTCTCGCTTGGACTTTCACCGCTGGCAAAAGTTGATGACTCGCAGGAATTCAAGCACAGCAAACTCCTGAAAGCGCACTTCAAGTACGCATTCGAAAGAGCGAATTTCCTCTACAACTTCAAGAACTTGGCGCGTCACAAGCTCAAGTACCGACCGGAATTGGAAGGTGCCCGAGAAGACAAAGTCTATTGCGCGATGAAAACGCGCTTCTTTCTGATCAGACTTTACGACGTATATCGCGTCTTGGGTCTCAATCCACTGCAGCAAACGATCAATCACATCAAAAGATCAACGATTGAACTATTCCGCTCAGCACTGTGCAAGAAAAACGCAGAAGCAGTAGAACAAACTGCTTCTCAAGAAAAGCACTAACTCACTGAGAACTGTGATCGTACATAATTTTCCAAGCACCTTTGCTCTTCACAAAAATGAGACTGAATCTGCCATAGATTGGCACATGTGCGTGATGTATAACGGTGAACTTTCCTATACAAAGGACGTGCTTATCACCGATGTCGCTGATTTCTAAATCGGAAAGTCTCAATGCGCCCATTGAAGATTTGCTGTTTCCGTAGCGTTTGAGATAGTGCTCTCTTATAGCATCATATCCTCGCTTCACTGATCCGTTAGAGACATAAGTGACTTGAGCGGACTTTAAATACTCGCCGAGAAAAGCATCCAAATCACCTTTGTTCCAAGCTTGTTCTTGCCTGGAAACAAGAGCAGCAATTTCCTTTGCAAACTTGGAGGTACTCCGCTCACCGACCGTTAGTGCCGGAGACTTAACTTCATTCTCTTTTGCGCAAGCGGGAGCAATCAAAAGTCGCGCTGGAAGAAACAATCCCAGTGCAAACAAGAGGCAAAACATCCGAAGCATCTCAAAACCACTCCTATTCTTTTGCTTTCTTTTCGCGGCGATCGGCAAGAGTTTTTCCACTCGCTTTTAAACCTGGATCGAGCGAAACACGCTCATCGAACACGAAACACTCACCCTGCCAGTGCGCGCCGCCAACTTCTTCGAAATACTTCAGGATTCCACCATCAAGTTGCAAGACCTTCGGATGGCCTTTTTCCTGCAAATACAGTGCAGCCTTCTCACAACGAATACCGCCGGTGCAAAAGGAAACAATTGTTTTGTCATTCAATGAGTTGTCTGCCTTATCCATGGTTGTAGATATGGCATCGGGAAAGTCGCTAAACTTTTCTATGTGAAGATCTAGTGCGTTTTCAAATGTCCCCATCTCCACTTCAAAGTCGTTACGAGTATCAAGAAGCAATATCTCTCGTCCTTCATCGTCACGGCCCTGGTCGAGCCACCTTTTCAGTGTGACAGCATAGACATGAGGTGCTCGGCTTGCTTCCGGTTGAATCATTGGATGCCGCATTGTTATTATTTCCGCAGCAATGCGAACCACCATTTTTCGAAACGGTTGACTGACAGAAAAACTTTCCTTGACGTCCAGTTCAGTGAAGCGTCCACCAAAAAACTCGTCAGTTTGCAAAAAGCTCAAGAACTGATCGATCGCATCACGACTGCCAGCCAGGAAGAGATTGATTCCTTCCGTGGCAAGCAAAACAGTGCCCTTCAAATGAAGAGCAACGCAACGGTCCTTAATTACAGGCTGCCACTTGGCCGGTTCGGGAATGCCGACGAACTTATACGCAGCAATATTGACTATTTGCATAGCCACTTATTCTACAGCCCATTTAGCATAGTAAACTAGCCGTCGAGTTTCATAGAACATAACAGTACGGGCTTTTTGCCCACTGGAGCCCCATGAACAATTCGTCAAAGCCTGTAACACTCTACATCTTCCGCCATGGACAGACCGAGTGGGCGCGGCTGGGGCAGCATACAGGACGCACCGATATCCCACTTACAGAGGTGGGACGCGACCAGGCGAGAGCGCTGCGCCACGCCGTGAGTCACATTGACTTCTCTGCAGTCTTGGTCAGTCCTCTTTCAAGGGCCCGGGAAACAGCGGAACTCGCCGGTATGAAAGAACCGAGAATTTGCGCAGATCTGTCCGAATTCCACTATGGAAAATATGAAGGGCTAACAACAGACAAAATTCGTCAAGAAGTTCCAGGATGGACGGTGTGGACTCATCCGTGTCCGGATGGAGAAACATTAGACGACGCTGCAAAGCGCTGCCGGAATGTGATTGACACCGCCAACGGTATCGGCGGTAAAGTTGCCGTTTTCGCTCACGGGCATATTCTCCGAATTCTCACTGCGACATGGCTCAGGCTGCCGCCGCAGGAAGGCAAACACTTCATGCTCGACACAAGCACTATTTCAGTCCTCTCTCACGAGAGAGAAACCCCAGCGATCAAGATCTGGAATAGCCCACCGATTTGATTGCTGCTCTGTAAGGCGTGGAGCGCGTTGCAAACACACATTTTTGACGCAGCGCATTGCATGCGCACTTTCACTGGGACTGCCGGACGTTTACTGCTGCTTTTCTCTCAAATGACGTCTTTGCTCCTCGACCGCGACACGCTGACGATCCAGCTCTAATCTCTGTAATTCAAGCTTTCGCCCGGCAACATCAATTTCCAGACGTTGCTTATCCAAGGGCAAACGTTGGAAATCAGTTTGCCTACACTTCTCATCAAGTTCTGCACGCAAGCGATCCAATTCAGATCTTTGCTTGTCCAAGTTCAATCTTTCTTCCTGAAGTTTGTACCTGACCTCATCGATCTTCTGCAATGGCTCCTGCAAATTGAGACGTCTCTCTTCAAGCGCACGTCGCTCCCGATCAAGCTCTCTACGCTTCTCATCAATTTCCAGTGAGCGTCTTTCCAACTCTTCCGGACTTGCATCTGCTTTTGGATATGTAAAACCGGCCTTTACGGTAGACGGCGTCGGCAAAGTAGCACCAGTATTCTCCTTCTCCTTTGCCATCACAGCTGAAGAGTTCTGAAGAATACCCAAAATCAGAGTCCCGGCCAGCATTGCCAATCTGGTTTTTGCTTGTGGCTTGCGCATAAAGTCTCTCCTCAAAGGTCCACAACGAGACGCCGACCGTAAAGCATATCATCGAGTGCCACTCGGCAAATCATCCCAAGTCCGTCCTTCAAAGATTCTGCCTGCCTTCTTCTTATTATGTCCGCCCCATTGTTTAAAGAAGAATGCCACACCAGCTGCCTGGCATTGATCGCGGATTAGCCCCACCCATTCAGGCTGAAGCGCTCGGACGCGACGCCCTGACTCTCCGCCGACGATCACCCAATCAATGCCTTCCAAATTCAGATTTTCAATTGGTCCAAGCAGCGGCTCCACCGATAAAAACTTGATAGCAGCGCCGGTTTTGCGCAAGAAGTCGACTCGGTGAACATAGTCTGCACTTTCAACGCTCACTCCCATCCAAATATTAGGAGCCCATCCCAGCTCAGGGTCGAGTTCCAAAAGCCGGTCGTGCCGCTTGGTAAGAATTTGAAATCGGTGCCAATGAGCCTTTCTCATCACCTCGAATACCTGTTTCACGTACTCAAACGGAACATCTTTGTGGAACAAGTCGCTCATCGAGTTCACGAAAATGCGCTTGGGCTTCTTCCATGTAAGTGGCAGCACAAGTCGATCCGGCCAGATGCGCAAATCAAATCCCTGCTCATAGGGGTGATTGGGAACGCCGCGAAAGCGTTCAGCAAACGTCTCGGCATAGCAGTTTGCACACCCCGGGCTAATTTTTGTGCAACCCGTTACAGGGTTCCACGTCGCGTCGGTCCACTCGATTTCAGAAGTAACGGACATCGGTTTCCTTCTCTGGTTATGGCTTGCCCTTAGCGGGACGCGAAGACCGCCATGGCCTTTGGGGGGCAGGCTGTGAAAACAGCGTCAATTGCTCATATTCATCGGAGAGGTTCTTCTCATCCAGCTTGAGCTCACTTTCCAAATGTAGTTCGCCATTGCCGCGAATATGCTTCTCTTCTATACCACGTTGAGCAAGAGCCGGACCTATCAAGCGTCTTCTATGGCAATCCGACGGATTTTCCTCTGCACACATAATCGCAACTCGATACTTGCGGCATCCGGAGACTAATCTCTCAAGCCCTTCAGCGAACCGTTGCGACTGCGCGATTCGACCATAATCAACATGTCCTTCCAGATCGTAGAATTCGGGCTCCTTTGGCTTCCCGCCCAACTCTTTACCCAGGTGCAGGTACCTGAGACCCGCATTTTGAATTGAGTTTTTCAGTGGTCCATGGCTAAACTGCCTGGAAAAACGTGAAAATGGATTGGTGCGAACGTCAACCAACACCTCAATCTCATACCTCTCAAGAAGCCCTAAGAAGGCCTCAATTGGATGGTTTGAATGACCAATGGTGTAAACCTCGCCTGGTGAGGCGGTTTCACTAATCTTATCTTCTTCGTTTTCCACAGCATTGCCCTGCTAGGACCGGGGAGAAGTGCCCGAAACCGGTCGTTTCGGCTTGACGTTCTAATGATTCTACCAAGCTCTCCACAACCTTCGCTCTTCGTCAGTCCAATAGACGTTGTTTCCCAACAGGAGTCAGCCTTATGGTAGACTTCCCGCATGTCAAACGAAGTTCCGGACGAGATATTGACCATCCTCGCAAGGGATGCGCGCACACCTTCAGACACGATCGCCAAAATGACAGGTCGCTCCGTGGAAGAAGTGAAAGATGCTGTTCGTGATTATGAGCAGCGGGGCGTCATTAAGACCTACCACACGGTCATCGATTGGGAAAAAACCGGCTGCGAAAAAGTGGTTGCCTTCATCGATGTGAAAGTAACTCCCGCACGCGATGTCGGATTCGATGCAGTAGCATGCCGAATCGCGCGTTTTGCACAGGTACAGAGTGTGTGGTTGGTATCGGGCGGCAGCGATTTGCGAGTTGTCGTCGAGGCACCGAACTTGCGTGAGCTGGCAACTTTTGTGGCAGAGAAACTTGCCACTATTGATGGTGTAACAGGTACGACGTCTCACTTCCTGTTGAAGAGATACAAAGAAGACGGCGCACTGTTTTTTGAATCAGAACAAGATCAAAGACTTGTAGTTTCGCCCTAGGTGATACATGAGCCAGAGTCTTTCGCTCAAACCGTTGTCTAAAACAGCTCTCGACGTTCCCTTCTCTGGAATCAGGAGATTCTTCGACATTGCAGCCTCGATGCAGGATGTGGTGTCGCTTGGTGTTGGTGAGCCTGACTTTGTAACTCCGTGGTCAGTGCGCGAGGCTGCAATTTACTCGCTTGAGAGAGGACAAACCACTTACACATCGAATTATGGTTTGCTGGAATTGCGCAGGGAAATAGCGCGATATCTCAATAAGCGATACAAAGTCGATTACAGTCCGGAAGCAGAAATCCTGGTCACCGTCGGTGTTTCAGAAGGTCTCGATCTGGCTATGCGTGTCCTGCTCAATCCAGGCGACGAAGTTTTGATTCCAGAACCTTGTTATGTCTCTTATAGACCTTGTGTTTCGCTTGCCGGCGGCGTTCCTGTTGGAGTAGAAACCCGCTCTGATGCAAAATTCGCAGTTACCGCAGAACAATTGAAAGCCGCTTGTACTGAGCGCACCAAGGCAATTCTTCTGGGTTATCCATCCAATCCGACCGGCGCTGTTCTCAGCCGAGAACAAATTATCGAAATTATCAACTTCGCGCGCGAGCGAGGACTGTATGTAGTCTCTGATGAAATTTACGATCGTCTGACTTACGAGGGAATTCACACCTGCGTTGCATCCGTGCCAGGAGCGCGCGAAATTACAGTGCTATTGAACGGATTTTCGAAAGCGCATGCGATGACGGGTTGGAGAATAGCATACGCATGCGCGCCGGAGCATATTCTCAAAATGATGATGAAGATCCACTCTTACACGATGCTTTGCGCACCAATTACTGGACAAATAGCAGCCGTTGAAGCGCTAAAGCACGCGGAAAAAGAAGTGGAAGAGATGGTCTCACACTACAGACAAAGACGAAGACTGATTGTTGATGGATTGAACAGGCTTGGCCTCACATGCCACATGCCGCTTGGTGCATTTTATGCGTTTCCATCGATTGAATCGACAGGTTTGACAGCTGAGCAGTTTGCAGAAAGACTACTTCTAGAGGAGCGCGTTGCCGTCGTACCCGGCACCGCTTTCGGTGCTGGAGGAGATGGTCACATTCGCTGCTCTTATGCCACCAGTGTCGAGAAACTCGAACTGGCTCTGTCCAGAATGCGCACGTTTGTTGAAAAGCTGCGCTAGAGAATACCTGCATTAGCGCAACTACTCGTTGGCGCAACTACTTCGCCAGCAACTGCTCGATGTCTTTGGTCATGTCTTTGGGCTCGACTTGCGGCGCATAGCGTTTAAAGACCTTGCCGTCACGCCCAACCAGAAACTTGGTGAAATTCCATTTGATGTTTTCTGTTCCAAGAACTCCAGGAGCATTCGACGTCAAATACTGATACAAGGGATGTGCATCCTTGCCGTTCACATCAATCTTTTCAAACATCTGAAAGTCAACACCATAGTTCTTCTGACAGAATGCTCCAATCTCGGAGGAACCACCGGGTTCTTGTGCTCCGAATTGATTGCATGGAAAACCAAGGACCTTCAGCCCTTTTGCTGCAAAATCTTTGTGCAATTGCTCCAAACCGGCATATTGCCCGGTAAAGCCACACTGGCTAGCAGTATTGACAATGAGGAGCACGTCTCCTTTGTACTGCGACAGCTCTATATCCTTGCCGTCCAATGATTTTGCAGTAAATTCGTAAACATCTGCCGTCATTGCTCCTCCTTGCGCACATTCTTCGAAATTAACCACGAATCAAATGTGCGAGCAGTTTTGGGTCAGGCGCACGCGCCTTCAAGAGAATTAGGATATAGCATTGCGCTGAGATTAACTCCAATGATTAAGCGTTCTTGCAGATCTGAATTTAGGCGACAGACTGGTGCTCTGCAGTCGCTCCCGTAATCGAACGTTGAGAGATAGACGTTTCTGAAGAATAATCCAATTCAATACTTGGGAGTATTGCGGACGCGGCGCTTGCTGGAACAGCAGCGACCTCTTTCACTTTTGATGTAGAAAGAATCTCATTCATCGCGTCCAGATTATCTAATCTGACATCGTGCAATCTATAGCCATCGCTCAGATTAGCTTCAGCGAAGTTCTCTCCAATATTCATTGGTGGAACATCTGCTGTCAGTGCGGCCCATCTAGCTTTATCCGCAAGAACAGCGGCATCACCATCTTGAGCAGCCGGTTTTCCTTTCGCCGCCGAATGTTCTGCGCTAACGCTTTCATATACTGATTGAGGAGAGCCCTTCCCTTCATGCGATACTTCTTCCCCTTCCTGTTTTATTGCGGGGGTCGGCATTGCGAATTCGGAAAGTCCGGCATAGAGCGAAACAATCATGATCTTGCAACTCAAATACTAGTGGGAACGCGCCAATAACGTGTTCGCCAAAGCTGACACGTAAATCGCGTTTGAGAGCTGACAGGTTTTCTAGGAAGATGTAGCGATGAGAAGAAGTCCTCACCAAATACTATCGATCGCCAAAGTGACCGTATCGTGACGTGCCAGTTGCAGCTACTTACGAACCAGCGGACTAACAACGTCTGGATCTCCAAGCTTCTGCAGCTTTTGATCGTAGAATGCAATCTGAATCGCCAGAGCGAAACCACCACCAGCAGCCAAAAGAAAGAGTAAAATCGCCAGACCAGGATAGCCAAAGAGCGTAAATCCGCTCGGGACTTTCATCAAGTTGGATGCCCCGATGATCAATGCAGCTAGAACTAATCCAAGGGTGATTCTGTTCGCCACCTTCTGAAACGAATCTACAAGCAGCGGCTCATCGATAACCTTCACGGACAGCTGATTCTGTGCAACGAGATCCATTATCTTGTTGATGTTTCTTGGAAACTTTTCAAAACCATCTTTCGCTTCGATCAATGTATTGAGCAAATGCCCTGGAGAAATTTCGTTGACTAAACGTTGCTCGAGAATGTGACCTGCGTTTCTGCGCACAGATGCGTTCGGATCGAAATTCGGATCAAGCGAACGCCCTACTTCATCAAGGTGAAGCATTGCTTTTCCAAGCATAGTCAGTTCTGCAGGTACTCGTATCCCAGTTTCACCAGCGGCTTTCGTTATCCCGACGATAACGTGTCCGACTTTCATTCTGGCAATGTTTGCGTCTAAATCAACCTGAACAAGTTCCGAAACTTTATGGCGGAACTGCTGTTCGTCAAACTTCGGTTTCGGCTCACCGATTTCAACGGCGATGTTAGCTACCGAATCGGCGCGTCCTTCGCTAATCGCAATAACCAACTGTAAGAGTTGTTTTTGTATGCGAGGGGTGAGTCGTGCCACCATGCCGAGATCGATGAGGGCAATCTTTTTCTCATCGTCGGTGAGAAGAACATTTCCAGGATGCGGATCGGCATGGAAAAATCCATCTACCAGAATTTGTTTCAAGTAGGCTGCGAAAATCTGCTCTGCTAGCGGGCCTCCATTCAGCTCTGTCCGCTCCAAGTTCGTAATGCCAGTTACTTTTTTCCCTTTGATAAACTCCATCGTCAGCACTTTGGTCGTGGTGAACGCATCAATTGCATAAGGCACCACAATCATGTCGAACTCGGCAACGTTGCGCCGCAAAGTTTCCAAATTCTGCGCTTCTTGACGGTAGTCGAGTTCGCCCAAAAGTGATTTGCGAAACTCATCGACCATAACGTCGAATTCATACTTCTTCCCTAAGTCTGTGTGGAGCACATAAAACTCAGCCACATCAGCAAAAATTTCAAGGTCTTGCAGTATCTGTTCTCGAATGCATGGACGTTGGACTTTTACTGCCACTTCACGCCCGTCTCTCATCTTCGCCTTGTGTATTTGCCCGAGCGAAGCGGCAGCAAGCGGTTCAGAATTGAACTCAGCAAAAGCCTTGTTGATTTTGACACCAAGTTCGGTTTGAATTATTTTTTCGACTTCAGCAAAGCTGAACGGCTCGCAATTATCCTGCAATCTAGACAACGCGAGCAGGTACGGAGGCGGCAACAAGTCACCACGTGTAGATAGAATCTGCCCGAGTTTGACATAGGCTGGTCCTAACCTCTCCAGATCCGCAGCCAGTTCTTCAGCCGTTCCTTTTACTTGCTTCGAAAGGTTTTCGTCGTCTTTTAGAGCTTCTTCCAAGCCGGCATTTTTTACTAAATCAGAATTGCCGTATTTCATTAGCAATCCCGCAATTTCCTTATACCTCTTCAGGTACTGCGGATCGAGCTTAATTCCCATGGTCATCAACCCCTTAACCTGGGGATTACCCCCTCTGCTGGCTTCTCCGGAGTAGACTCCAAAAACCCCCGTGGGTTCCAGGGGAGGGATATTCGAACCTGAGAGATTTAATATTCATACCGAGGTAGCGCTCAGCTCCTGCGCTCAGCTCCTACAAAGGTAGGGCAGAACGACTTCAGGACCGGCTTTACTGGATGAATCAGCTTATGCTTTTTGCGCCGTTGGCGAAAGAACTTGCGTCACCAATTCCTGTGCCTCGGTTTGGATTTGTTTCAAGTGATCTTCACTCTTGAAGCTTTCAGCATAAATCTTATAGACATCTTCAGTTCCAGAGGGACGCGCTGCGAACCAGCCGTTTTCCGTGGTTACTTTAAGCCCACCGATCGCTTCATTGTTTCCAGGTGCACTAGTGAATCTGCCAACAATTGGCTCGCCTGCAAACTCCTTCGCTTTTACGTCATCAGGAGAGAGTTTCTTCAGCTTCGCTTTTTGATCAGGAGTGGCAGCAGCATCGATTCTCGCGTAATACGGTCTGCCGAATTCCTTTGTCAAATCTTCGTAGTGTTTTCCTGGATCTTTTCCTGTAACAGCGGTTATCTCAGCGGCAAGAAGAGCAAGAATAATACCGTCCTTATCCGTAGTCCAAACGCTGCCGTCCATTCGAAGGAAGCAGGCTCCTGCACTTTCTTCGCCACCGAAACCAAACGAACCGTCAATCAAACCGTCAACAAACCATTTGAAGCCGACTGGAACCTCAACAAGTTTTCTTCCTAATCTTTGAGCGACACGGTCAATAAGACTAGTGCTCACAACAGTCTTTCCGATCGCTGCATCCTTGCGCCACTCTTTTCTATTTTGGAAGAGATAGTCGATTGCTACCGAAAGGAAGTGATTGGGATTCATCAAGCCAGTCGGCGTAACAATACCGTGGCGATCGTGATCCGTGTCGTTTGCAAAAGCAATGTCAAAGCGCTTGCTGTGCTGAATCAATCCTGCCATCGCATATGGTGACGAGCAATCCATGCGGATCTTTCCATCCCAATCAACGCTCATAAACGAAAATGTCGGAACGACAACATGGTTTACGACCTCGATCGGAAGTTTGTGCACTTCAATCAGTTTTTCCCAATAGTGAACACCAGCTCCACCGAGCGGATCGACACCTGCTTTGATGCCAGACTTTTGAATCGCCTTTAGGTCTACGACGGAAGCCAGTTCGCGCACATACAAATCCATGTAATCGAATCTGTGCGTAGTAGCAGCAGCCATCGCCTGGCGGAAGCCAACTCGCTTCACTCCAGCAAGATCTTTTGACAGATACTCATTGGCCTTCTTCTCAATCCAGCCCGTTACGTTCGTGTCTGCTGGTCCACCATTGGGCGGATTGTACTTAAATCCGCCGTCCTGCGGAGGATTGTGCGATGGGGTTACGACGATTCCGTCAGCAAGTCCGCTTGTACGGCCCTTGTTGTAAGTAAGTATGGCCAGCGAGATTGATGGAGTAGGCGTGTAACCCAGGTCTTTATCAATCATGACGTTGACTTCGTTAGCAGCCAGAACCTCCATGGCGCTAGCGAAAGCCGGCTCCGAGAGAGCGTGCGTATCAATGCCGAGATAAAGTGGCCCCGTTATACCCTGCTCTTTGCGATAGACGCAAATAGCTTGCGTGATTGCCAGGATATGCTCTTCGTTGAAAGCACGATTTAAGGCGGAGCCGCGGTGCCCGGAGGTTCCAAACGCCACCTTTTCGCTGGCAACGTTAACGTCCGGCTTTTCACTGTAATAGGTCGTGATGAGGCGAGGCACATTGACGAGCAGTTCTCGAGGGGCTGGTTTGCCTGCTAACGGGCTGAGCATGTGATATCTCCTAGATATTCATCGAAAATATGGAAAACTAGCTGCATATCATAGCTAGAGATAGGCTAGACATCTACTTGTCAAGAAAAACTTTACCGTTCAGTATCGAGAGAGACCTGGTCAGAAAAGCCCTACTGCCGTCGAAACGGCTACCTGCAAGGTGTTCCAAAAACATACAAGCAACCAATAGGATACTTAAAAGTCCGCACGAAGCGGCACAGGGTCTGTCATAATGCTGGATGATACGCGGCACGGTAGCCGACATCAGGCGAAGACACCGACGCGCCCACTGCCTTTGGGGTGAAATTATGGTCTCAGCGACACTCGAGCATGCGTTTCCAAAGTTGACTGCAGAGGAGTTAGAACTGCTGCAGCCAATGGCAGTTTGCACCTATCTCGAAGACGGCGAGCAAGCATTTCGCGCCGGACAGGCCGATGCAGACCTTTTCGTGGTCAAATCAGGAGCTCTCGAGATCCAGAATCCGAGCGATGACCACAAGGTTGTAGCAGTACACGAAGTCGGAGGATTCTCCGGCGACATCGACATCATTATTCGCCGTCCACCGATCGTTACCGGTGTAGCTCGCGGCAAAACTCACTTATTGCGTGTACACCGCGATCGTTTGAAAGAAGTGATGATCAAAATTCCGCATCTTTCAGAAAAACTTCTGGTCGCTTTTCAGATGCGCAGAGAGCTACTCAACCAAACCGGAAAAATCGGTTTCAGAATCATCGGATGCGGACTTTGCAGTGACACCACTCTTTTACGCGAATTTATGCACAAGAATTTCGTACCTTTCACGTGGTACGACAAGGACACAGATATTGGCCAAGCAGCGATTCGAAGATACGGTGAATTTCCAATCGTTCAAAAACCGGACGGCAGCGTTTTGGTTCGTCCAGATCTTCAGGACTTGGCCTATGAATGCGGACTATGGCATGAATGCCCAAGCCAGAGCGTAGATTTAGCGATTGTCGGTGCCGGTCCAGCAGGACTTGCGGCAGCGGTTTATGCCGCATCAGAAGGTCTGAACACGCTGGTATTGGACAAGCTTGGCCCGGGCGGGCAAGCCGGCGGATCGTCAAAAATCGAAAACTTCATCGGCTTTCCTTCAGGTTTGTCGGGAACAGAGCTTGCGATGCGCGGCGTATTGCAAATGGTCAAGTTTGGCGCACAATTGATTGCCCCTACTAGGGTTGAAAAATTCACTGCAGGAAAAACTGCAAAAGATCCGCACGAACTCACACTCGATTGCGGCGCCGTAATCACGGCAAAAACAGTTCTTATTGCAACCGGTGTCACATGGAGAAAACTGGACGCAATCAACGCATCCAACTATGAGCGCGCAGGGGTCTATTACGCCTGCACGAACGTCGAAGTCATGCTGCATGACACACAGGACGTTGCTGTAGTCGGCGCCGGAAATTCCGCAGGACAGGCAGCCATGTATCTAGCGGAATGCTGCCCGTCGAGGACAGTACATGTGCTTTGCCGCGGGAAATTCGGACCGAGTATGTCCGAGTACCTGTGCCAACGAATCCATGCCACCAAAAATATCAAAGTTCACGAAAACACAAAAATATCACGCGTAAACGGCGGTGAATACTTGATCGACAGTGTCGACCTGGTTAATGGAAACGGACAAGAAAGCAAGCTCGAAGTCAAAGCGGTGTTCGTCTTCATCGGCGCAGAACCAGGCGCAACCTGGCTGCCCTCCGATGTTGCACGAGACGAGGACGGCTTTATCCTCACGGGATCTGACGCCGCACAGTCCGGGAAATGGACGGTGAAAGATCGCATGCCATGCGCATTAGAAACTTCAGTGCCGCGATTGCTTGCAGCTGGAGACATTCGCTCCGGCTCTACAAAACGGGTGGGATTTGCAGTGGGAGACGGCTCGCTAGCTGTCACCTGTGTCCACTCAGTTATGCCTGAGTAGAATTGCCGGCTGGACGTACATGCTCCGGCCGTTTTCAAACGCATCGGATCAGGTCCACCAGAGCGTTAATACATTCTTCCGATTGGTTGTAAACAGAAATGGTTTACTACAGCGAAACGCACAAGACTGCATAAATCCGAAAAGGCAATGACGGCAATGCGCCCCGCCTACTTGACAAGCAAGTGAGTTCTTTTGAAATTGCCCAGATTTCTCGCAACAATATTAAGTTTGTCAAGGACCTAAGACTGAAAATATATACCGGTTCTAGGTTCTAGCTTATGATTGCCCCTCTTTGCCATGTAGTAGAGAACAGCCACCTCCTGAGTGGCGCGTATTTCGTCTCGGAAACCCATTAAGCAACCCGCCAAGAAACCTGGAGTCAATCATGATCACGGCATCAAAAGTAGGAACTCGTGGAATCGTTCAAATCAAGCGTCAAGCCAACGAAGGCTGGATGGCTTCCGTAACCTTTTACGGAGATGATCGCCGCTCCACTCAAGTAGTTCTGGACACCAAGAAAACTATCGAACTCTTCCGTTCCGTTGGCGCTCCGCTTCCGGTTTCGAAGAAAGATGTTCATGTTGTTGAGTTCTTCAACGCCGATCCCAGCGAAATTGAACAGTTCGGCTTTCAATTCGTAAGCGGCGACCAGAAAGCTCAATTCATCTGGTAATCGTCCGTTCGGTTTTCAACTTTAGATAATCGGGACACCTGATTCGGTGTTCCGATTTCCTTTTTTACTGACGACCAGACTAGAGTCGCATTGGATTGTCATCGAACCTATGCGGCAGCAGCTTCAGGTTTATTCTCTGCGGGCGGTTCTTCAGGCTTTGCAGTCGCCACTCGATAGAGAGTAAAACCCATTAGCGCGAAGAATATTACACCGGCAAGTTGATAGCCTTGCTCACCTAGCAACTGCGTGAGTGTGTGCTCGCAACTGACTGACTGCAGAAATTTGTAGATCGGCTCTGGTATCGAAAGCAGTGCCACAATCACGCCAGCAAGTGCACCGCCTGCAACGAGACCGGTGGCAAACAAACTGCCGCTGCCCAATTCGTCATCAGCCGAATGTTCGCCTTTGCGTTTCGCAGTGATTTCTACAAATTTCTTGATCACCCCTCCGACAAATATTGGAAGAGTCGTAGACAAGGGAAGATAAGCACCTACTGCAAAGTTCAATGCATTGACACCGCAAAGTTCCATGGTGGTGGCAAGGAAAACACCAACCAAAACGAAATTCCAATCAAGGTTGAACGACAACATTCCTTTGATGAGAGTCGCCATCAATGTTCCTTGAGGTGCGGGAAACTTGTCACTGCCAATCGCGTGAACAATTCCTTTTGCCACCATATCAGGCGACGGGTGATCGAGCATCTTGACCGTCAAACCAATAACAATAGAAGCAACAACAGCGCCAATGAAAAGACAAAGCTGCTGATTTCTCGGTGTGGCACCAACAATGTATCCGGTCTTCAAGTCTTGAGACGTAGCGCCACCATTTGCTGCGGCAATACAAACGATGCCACCAACGACCAGCACCATCGGTTCATATAGGTGTCCAGTCAAGCCAAAAGCGATGAACACAAGCGATGTCGCCATTAGAGTAGCAATCGTCATGCCGGAAATCGGGTTGGAGCTTGAACCAATCAAACCGACGATTCTGCTGGAGACCGTGACAAAGAAAAAACCAAAGATGATTACTAAAACACCGATGAGAAGCTTCTGCAAAATGGAATCACCTGGAATTTGCGGCAGTGCCACCATCAAAGCGACAAGAACCAAAGAGCCAATAAGCACTGTTTTGACGGACAAATCGTTGTCTACGCGGGAAACAGCTCCGGCGCTACCATCAGTTTTAAATGAACCCAAACTATCTCTAAACGAAGAGATAATCGTCGGAATAGTTTTCAAAAGAGTGAAGAAACCACCTGCCGCAACAGCGCCTGCACCAATCTGGCGTACGTATGCGCGATAAACGGCTTCAGCAGTATTTGCAAATGTATGCGTTGCGGGATCCCAATTACCAGGACCACCTACAGCATTCAAACTCTGTAAATTTCCTAGTTTTACCAATTGCTGCGCGATGACATCCATCGGCACGAGGCTGGCGAGAAGTGGAATCAGACCGAGCCAAGCAAGAACTCCACCTGCGACCAAACATCCGGCGATTCTAAATCCGACAATATATCCAACACCCATATACTCGGGTGTAATTTCTCCATTGACTGTTGCCGACGGAAAGAACTTGTTCGTTTGCTTTGTCACGTACGTAGGCGTTTCAGCGATGACATGCAGTACGTGCTGTAGAAAAGCGTACAACATTGCAAAACCAAGACCTAAATAGGCGGTCTTGGCGGAGCTTCCACCTTTTTCTCCGGCAATTAACACAGAACCGCATGCGGTGCCTTCCGGATATGGAAGATTGCCATGCTCTTTAACGATCAATGATCGCCTGAGTGGGATCATCATCAGCGTGCCGAGAATGCCACCAAGAGCAGCAAGAATAAAAATAGTCCAGTAATCGAAAAACGGTGCACCGACACTTTCGCCTTTGTCGGTCACGCTGAGAAATAGAAAGCCGGTAAGAGTGAAGACGACACCTGAAGCAATCGACTCACCAGCTGAAGCGGTCGTCTGAATAATGTTGTTTTCAAGTATGGTCGTCTTGAGCAATTTGCGACCAAGCGATATTGCCAGAACGGCAACCGGAATCGAGGCAGATACGGTAAGACCAGCTTTTAATGCGAGGTAAACCGATGCTGCACCAAAAAGAACTCCGAACAGACACCCGAGAATAATCGCTCTCGGCGTGAGTTCTTTGACGTTTTCTTCCGACGCGATATAAGGCTTGAATTCATGACTAGTTTCTTGCATGGCAAAAGCGTATCAGGTGATCGCTAGTATGCAAAGAGAAAAGTTCAGGAATTTGCCAGCCTATTACCTGAATGTCGCTCGCGTATCGGTCACATATCTAACCCTAGAACCCGGCTGTGCATCTACATCTCCGCCGACAGCGATAACTGTGGCACCGACCCGAGCGGAGACTCGTCCGCCGAAGACAAAAGCTCTTCCACCGGAATTGACGATAACATCAGCGCCCGGTCTGACAACAGCTATCCCATTTTCGAACAGTTCGAAGTTGTCGCATTTTTCAGCATGCACAACCGCATCCTTAACTGCGACTCTTGCCTTCGGCACGCAATCCCCATTACGCGCCGGAGGCAAAGAATCAGAAGACACATCATTGCGGGAGGCGGATGTGGCTTCTACTTGCGTCGCAGGCAGGACTTTTGGTGCTTCAAGAATGAGCGTCGCGCCTTCGCAGACCCGACCTTTCTTCAATTCCGGAAAATCCTTCTTATTCAGCTCTGTGATGCGATTCATCTCACGCTTGATTTCGGCTTGAGTTGCATCGGGCTTACCAGTTACACCCAGCGAACGTCTGGCGACTTGATAGAGACTGTCACCCGCTCTCACCGTGTATTGCTTCGCGTCAAGAATTTCTGCAGCCCAACTAGCGTAGACCTTCTTTCCAGAAGAATCCAGGACTGACGCGGGAGCCCAGCCATCCTTTTCATTTATGTTTCGTGCTGCCTTCTGATCCAGGAGCCTGAGAGCTTCGATACCAAGCCCATTTGTTTCGCTCCTTTGTTCCGTCTGATGCCGATCGAAATCGGCACCAGAATACTCCACATGTCTCATCGAAAATTCCTCAATTGTCGCCAGTTATTTCTTCTTTGCGCCGGGAGGGCAATCATCTGCAGGCGCAGGAGCCGCAGGTTTTGCCGGCCTGGCTGGTTGAGGACGATGTACAGGTTTTGGTGGCTCCGGCAATACGTTAATAGTGGTGACATTCACCTCAGTCGATCTCTGCTCAACCTTCGTGACACGGTTGTTGAATTCTTCTAGTTTTTGGGCGACGGCTTCGTCAATCAGCCTTTGATCAGCGGCGTTACTTGCTTGCGCGGGAATGATGATTGGCTTATCCAGACCCAACTTCTTCATTGAGTCCATGGTTGCATCGGCACTGTTCGCCAAGGTGGAACAGACGCTATCCAATTGAAGTGAAACTTCAGCCTTGGCGTTAGCGATTCTGCGTGCACCGGCGCCGACGCCAGGTGCATAGGGATTGGTTCCCAACTGATTGCCAGCCTGAAGTTCTAGCTGAAATGACTGCAACGCAACCATCGCATGTTCGTCGCTCGCTTTGCAGACCTGTTGCATTGTGCGCTGGAAATCTTCTTTCTTGAGACATTCCTGATTGAGGGTGGTTTTGCCACCACTCACACCAAATCCTAGAACGTAAACTCCAGTGCTTCCGCCTTCACTGCAAAAGCCGCTGGCATAGACATTCGGTGCAGTAGCGCTGCCACCATAATATTTGACGTTTTCAGTACGATTGTCATTGATTTGTGCGGAACCGCCTCGGGCATCAGAACTCGATGAAGATCCGGAAACGGCACTGGAGCGCGAATCAGACGTTGTTGGTCCTGTATTTACTCGGACATCCTGACGCGGTGCGTTAATCAATGTATTGTCGTTGCGATTGTTATTGGTGTTATCGTTACGATTGGAATTGCGATTGCTGTTCACATCAAGCAAATTGAGTTGAGGTGCGGGCTGTTGAGTGGGTACTTCTCCACCGCGATGGCTCTCGTATGTCATCAAGGTTTCCTCATAAGTGTTTTGTATGGACGACTGTGCTTCGGAAGGCGTATCCGGGCAGTCGAATCTCAACGCCATGTGCTGGAAATCACATTAACGCGACTTCGGCAGCTGCTTAGTTGAGGGGTACTTGCACTCTAAGGCAGTGTGCGGTCAGAAGTTGGTCACGAAGATTAAACGCCGCGAGGGGGTGCCACACCACGTCGCAAAACCATTCCAAACGTACTGACCAAAGGCTTTTCAGGCTATTACTTCAGCAATCCTTGTTCCACAAAGTACTTTCGCAGATTCGGAAATATCTCATTGGCGTCGCCGCCAGCGACGTGGTCTGCGCCAGCACCTTTAAGCGATTCAGCCAACTGGTACTCTTCCGGCACTTGTAATTTGCTTTCATCAACTTGCAAGTCTTCACTATAGGGAATTGCATCAGCTGGAAATCGTGCCAGAGTTTCCTTCACCAATCTGACCGCCTCCATCACTTGCGGCTTATCGATGCAATAGGAAAAACCAACTGAAACAATCTTGAATCTCTCTTTGTTTGCAAGCACCGTCAGCAATTCCGAAACCGCATCTGCAACATAGTAGATAACATCAGGCTTGACAGTATCGCTGACGTATTCGAAGTGATCGGTGCCTTTGAAAAAATTCGGTCGACGCCCCAAAATTTCCATAAGTTTTGGACTGATCAATTTTCCCTGGGTACTTTGCGCCCATCTGTCGAGTACTTCCTGCTCGACCGCCGACGTGATGTAGCTGTATACACCCGCCTTCTGAAGGTCCTCCAGAAGGCTCACGGCTCCATCAAAATAAGAGCATGACTCAGCCGCTGCCGTGGCCAGTTCATTGTAAAAGCTAGCAGCAGCATCCACGTTCGAAAGCGCATTATCGTTCTCTTGATTGAAGAGAAACATTTTATCGGCGCATGAGAAGCCGGACTTAGTGAAGCCAAAATTGATCAATCGCTCAATCGATAGTCTCGAACGCTTCTCAGGAGGTGTGAAAAACCAGTACGCAAAAGCGAACGCAACGGGATTGAGGTGCATTCTGTTAACCAGAACGCCGTCTCGAATCCACATTATTGCTGCGCCAGGCATTTGAGATACCGGAAGAAACCAAAGTGACCGAATGATTCAGCAGGCTATTTTAATGCAAATTGATCATTGAAAACACCGTTCGTCGGTCTCACCTTCCTCTTGTCGACTAAAAAGCCACAAGCAGCGACGCGGCGCTTGCTTATGGCTTTGAAACTTGAATAAGGCTGTCCTACGAGCCGGAACGCTTTTTCTCTTGTTTTGCCGCCTTTTTCTCTTTCTGAGTCTTAGCCGGCTTCTTTTTCACTTCTTTTTTCTGCTTTTGCTCTTTTCCCATGATGCCTCACCCCGAAGACGACTCAACGAACGACTGACACTATATTAATGCTTTCCACGAAACTACGCACCCCCTATTAAGGGATTTCCTGGAGAGGTTCGGAGAAACCACTTTTCCAGGGTGCACGCGTTTCATGGCTGGCATAGTGCGGACGGTCTACGGCTCGGAAACCTTGATCAGCAACTTACCGACATTGCCGCCATCGAACAGCAGATTCAATGACTCAGGAGCTTTATCAAGTCCTTCAATGATTGTTTCCTTGTGCTTGATTTTGCCTGCCGCCATCCACATGATGATTTTAGTGGCAGCTTCCTGAAACCGTTGAACGTAGTCAGTAATGATGAAACCTTCAATCTTGATTCGCTTCATCAACGCAGGCGCAATACTGATTCGCGACTTGCTGTCATCCGTATCGTTGTAACCGGAAATCAGTCCACAAAGAACAAAACGTCCATGCAGATTCATTCGTTTGTAGACGGCTTCCATGATTTCGCCGCCAACGTTCTCAAAGTTGATATCGACACCATTGGGAGTTGCATCCTCTAGATGCTGTTTCCAATTGGGATTCTTGTAGTCGATTGCAGCATCGAATTTTAGTTCATCCTTGAGCCATCTGCATTTCTCTTCACCACCGGCAATACCAACAACTCTCAAACCACTAATTTTACCGAGCTGTCCGACAATGCTTCCCACCGCTCCTGCTGCTGCAGAAACAACCATCGTCTCACCTTCTTTAGGCTTGCCGATTTCGTATAGCCCAAAGTAAGCGGTCAGTCCGGTCATTCCAGCGGCTCCCGCCATAATCTCTAAAGACAATCCGGGCAGCTTCGGAAGAACAGTCAGCGGCCAAGCGCCTCTACCATCCGACACTACATATTCCTGCCAACCCAGCACACCGCTGACGTAAGAGCCTTCTTTGAATTTTGAGTTCTTAGATTGAATTACTTTTCCAATCCCCAATCCTCGCATCACGTCACCAATTTGGACCGGCGGCAAGTATTGCTCCATATCGCTCATCCAAATTCTATTCGTCGGATCAAGCGAAAGGTAAATGGTGCGCACCAAAATCTGGTCTTTCGCCAATTCGGGAATGTTCTCTTCGACAAAATCAAAATTGTCTTTGGTAACCCGACCGTTTGGTCTTGTTTTAAGTCGAAACTGCCGGTTCTTCAATTGCATCGTACTTGTCATGAATTTGTCCTTGTTTCATTCCTAAATTGCGGAATTGTCCGAACGATGATTTTATCGGCCTTACATGGTTTTCTGCCTGCAAAAAACAGCCGCAATTGCGCGAAAGTTCGCAAAAGGCAAAACGTTTGCCTCGTGACAAAATCCTCTACAGCCAACCTGTGACTCTTTCGGGGGTGGTGTACACGCCGAAAAATCGGGTACAAACCTAGCGTATATAATGTTTTGACATAGTTAATAATCGCCCCGATTTTGAGTTAAACCTATGACTGACGCAAATACCTGTTCAATTTGTGGGAAATCCAAAGTCGCCGATCCGGCATCCCCAGACGCACATTGCAAGGGTCACGCCGCAGCAGGCGATAGCATGAAAGCACAGCTTGATGCTATTAAAACCCCGGGTTCTCCAGCAGCCGCAGCGGCAAAACCTGCTCCTGCACCAGTTCCAGCCCCAAAACCAGCCAGTAGCCAGCAAAACATGAAATCGGCTCTGGACGCTATTCCCACACCGGGGGGCGCAAAGCCGTCCCCTGCGCCAGTTCCGGCGCCAGGAAAAGCGGAGCCTAATATGGCCGACCAGCTAAATACCATCCCAACCCCCGGTCAGAAGCCGGCCGCGTCAATCACCAAGAGTCAGCTTGATGCGATTCCAACTCCAGGCAGTGCCGCAAAAGCACCGGAAGCACCGGCACCGGCACCAGCACCAGCTGCAGCGGGTGGAATGAGTTTTGCAGATCAGTTGAATGCGATCCCCACACCAGGGATGGGTAACTCAAATCCGGCAAGCGTTAGTGCCAGCGACCTCAATGCTATCCCCACTCCCGGTTCGCGCCCGCCTGCAGCACCGGCAAAACCGCCTGGCGAACAACCGCAGTGGATGAAAAACTACAACAACTATCAATCCGCAATGACATCTTCATCTGCATCCGGTCTTCCTGTGCAAGATCCAAATGCAAACTATCAGTTTCAAAATCGTGATATGCCTGCTAACAACAACGCCGGCTATATGATGATTGCTGTGCTGGTTGTGGTGATTGTTCTTGCATTCTTTGGATTCACAATGATGAGCAAGACCGCGCCGGCCAACTTTGATGGCACAGCGACAGGAACGACAACGAGCTCCACAAGCACACTTCCTGGGCAACCTGTATCACCACAACCAGCTCCAGTGGTGCCGTCACAGCCAACTGTGAGCCAGCCTGTCGGCAACAGCGGATATTCACCACCGCCGGCAACTGAGCCAAGTGTTGTAATGCCTTAAACAATTGGAACCATAGACTTATTCACCAGTCCTTCTGTTGAAACCAGAGCAACGCGCAGAATTGCGTGCAAAGGAGAAACAGGATGACAGGTCAGAATTACTATGATGAAGACTCCAAAAGGAAACTGCAGGAACTAATCAAAGACATTAAGGTTGCGATGTTAACGACTGTCAGCGCAGATGGTCAGTTGCGCAGCAGACCAATGGCCACTCATGAAGTTAATGTTGATGATGCACTTTGGTTTCTCACAAACACCAACACTGCAAAGGTGGCTGAAGTCAGTCAGCAAGAACAGGTAAATTTGGTTTACATGGATGTGAAGTCGCAGAGATACGTTTCCATTTCCGGCAGTGGGCAAACTTACCGCGACACGGCAAAAGTACATGAGCTTTGGAATCCGCTGATGAAAGCTTGGTTTCCGAAAGGTCCAGACGATCCGATGATCGCTGTGTTGCGCGTTACTCCTGAATACGCAGAATATTGGGATGCACCATCGTATTCAATCGTTCAATTATTTGGATTCTTGAAAGCGGCAGTAACCGGCGAAGAATACAAAGAAGAAGGAACAGAGCACGAGAAGATCGATCTTTCGAAAACTGCATAGTTTATAGCGAAGCGTAGGGGCGCATTGCATGCGCCCTCCGTTTTTCTTGATTTTACTTTTTCTCGCTTCAAACTCAATCTTCTTTATTCACACTTTCTACTTAGTCATCGTCTTCAACATCTCTATTCGGCTCTCTGTATCCGCCTAATCCGACTCCCATCAATTTAGTTTCGCCACCAACTTTCTCGAGTTCAATGGGAGAATATCCGCCGAACTCTACGATGAAATCTGAAAGATCTCTGGCATGGGTTGTTATCCAAATCTGCGACTTGTGTGAAGCGTCTACTAACAATCTGGCTAGCGGCTCGAATAGACTAGGATGAATGCTGGTTTCGGGTTCATTAAAGACTAAAACAGAAGGCGGATCCAAACTGTACAACGCCGCAAGCAAACAAAGATACTGCAAAGTACCATCAGACAATTCACGCGCTTCCATAGGCCTGCGAAGGTCAGGCGCTTCCATCATCAAGCGTAATCCGGTAGAAGTGTCTATGACACGAATAGCCGCTCCAGGAAATGCGTCGCAGAGGCTGTCTTCGAAACCCCTTCGATCTCCAAATTCCAAAATTGTTCCAATAGAGGAAACAAGGTCGCTGCCGTCATGAGCCATTATAGGCGTCATAACCGGAAACTGAGGCTTACGCAGTGGTGACTCTTTGTCAGTACGAAAATGATGGTAGAAACGCCAGTTCAAAAACTCCTGACGCAACGCAGACAATTGAGGATACTTGTGAGGCTCACGAATTCCAGAAAGGATCGACTCATTGATCGCAATACGCATTGTGTAATCAGTCATTACACCTTTGGCGTCGCGAACTTTCACCTCTGCCCTGCCGCGATTCATGATGCGCGATTTAGTTTCACCCTTCAAAAGAAACAACTCTTCTTTACGAATTTCCAGATCGTTTATAAACAGGCTCCCTGTCTCTCTCATTATCGGTGGCACAGTTGCAAACGAAAGATCATATTGCATGTCATTCAGTTTCACTGAGAACTGAACATGCCTTTTGTCACGGTTTCCATATTCGCCAGACCAGATAGAGGAGTTGATACCCCCTTCTTCAGCCACACTTCGCGCCAACCTACCAGTGGCGGCAGTCGATACCAGGTAAATCGCTCTGTACATGTTGCTTTTACCGGTGCCGTTGGGACCGACGATGACATTCAGGCGATCCAGCTTAAGCCAGACATTTCGAATCGAGCGATAATTTCGAATCCAAAAATCAGTAAGTGCCATTCAAAGCACCTCACTCATCATCTTCATCATCATCTTCTTCATGTTCTTCAAAGCCGCCTTCGTCCCCAAGATAACCCTTCCTCTTTTGATCTTCAGTCTTCGGCTTCCGCGTCCCACGCACGCAAGTGGCTCCATCGATTTTCTCCAGCTCGATAACGCTGACTCCTTTCTTCCCGGCGAGATAACCCGCAAGATCTTTTGCATGTGTCGTCAGGAGAATTTGGGAGTTTTTTGAGGCTAGCATGATGAGCTCAGCCATCGATTGAAACAGGTCGGAATGTATACTTGTCTCTGGTTCGTTGAGCACCATGAATGGTGCCGGTCGGGGAGTTAAGAGAGCGGCAAGAATACACAAGTATTGCAGAGTACCATCGGAAAATTCCCGAGCGCTGAGATCGCGATACACTCCGGGAAAACTCATAGACATATCGAGAATCCCATCATTCTCGCTAATCTTCAGTTTAGAACTTGGGAATGCATCATCAATTGCATTGTCCAATTTTGCCCCGTCTCCGATAGTACGAATGGTGGCGATGGTGGCCGCCAGATCGCGTCCGTCATGGCTCAAAATCGGAGTCAGCGTTCCTAACTGAGGCTCTCGAATCGGGGACTGCAAATCGGTTCTAAAATCATGATAGAAACGCCACTTCAAAAACTCTGCACGTAAAGTCGTTAGTTCTGGAAACTTCTGCGGTTCTCTCAGCTCCGATAATACAGATTCACTTACGGCAACTGCGTCGGGGTAGTTTTGATCCCGCCCATCCATATTCTTTGCCGTGATTGAAGATCTCTTACGCTTCAATAACGTGACCATTTTTCTGCCAGAGTCGATTTCAACAGATTCGAGTTTGATGTCCGGGTCACGCCTAAAAACATCGAGTCCTCCAAGGCGTTCGCTGATTGGGATCAAACCAAACTCTAGCGAATACTTGAGTTCGTCAATGGAAACAGAAAGCCCAACACGGGGCTTCTCATTCTTCTTTCGCTCACCGGCCCATAGTATTGACTGCATGCCGCCTTCTTCTGCGATGCGACGCGCAAATTGCCCCGTCGCAGCCGCAGCGATCAGATTTATCGACTGATAGATGTTACTTTTCCCGCAGCCATTTGCGCCGACCAGAACTGTCACATTGTTCAGTTCAAGTTTAAGGTCGTCAATAGATCTGTAGCCCGAAATCTCAATTTCTTGAATTTTCATGAGACTACTAATCTACACCTTCTTTATGAGTTTCGTGAGTTCTCTATCAAAGCTCGATGCAAATTCACGCTTTTCCTTCTCGCCAAATTGTTTCGGTCCGCCCGTAACAATTCCGACATCACGCATGTCTTGCAACATGTCACGCACTGAAAGTCGTTCTCCGATATTGTCCTCATCGAAGATCAAACCCCGAGGACTAATCACAACTATCTGTTTATGAACAAGTGGATGAGCAAGCGGAATGTCTTGCGTAATAACAAGATCTCCCTTCTGCGCTTGTTCAAGAATATACGCGTCGGCAGCATCGGGAGCACTTCCAACAAGGACAAATTTGATCAAATCGGAAACCGGCAGGGCAAGCGGCTTATTTGCAACAAACGCAGTCTCAATCTTTCGCTTGTGTGATGCCGCAATGACAATATCTCTGACTGCACCCGGACAAGCATCAGCATCAACCCAAATCTTCATCTCGTTCCCAACTAACGCTTCTAAACAACGATTCTATTTAAGCCTTGCAATCAACGAACACTTGGTGCAAGTTTATTCTGCGCCGCGAACTCTTGAATCGAATTTACCAGAGATTGTGCCAAACCGATTTGAGCAAGACGCTCCATCGGCACGTTTTTTACGATATCAAACCGCGCACCATCTGCCATCAAACCATTGTCCAAGTAACTAAGAAAGCGCTGCCCTTTGAAGTCAGCTCCTCCGATTTGAAAAAATACGACAGTAACATCTCGAGGATCACGCATTCTCTTCGTCGCGTTTATAAGAACATCTGCCACCAAAAATGGTTCGCGTCGCGGTGCAGGAACGCCGTCAGTAATGACGGCAATGAGAAGAGGCCTACCGCTGCTTTGTTTCTTGTTGAAATAGTTGTTCAGCCTATCGTCCAGGGGCAGTGACATTCTAGTTCCAAAAGTGAACATCGGACTTTGAAACAACTGCATAACATGCTCAGGGCTAGATTTCTCATAAACCTCATAGCCGCCGGCAAAAGTGGTTAAGGTGAATCCGTTTCGAACGTATGGTGCAAGCTGTTTTGCCAGTTGTCCCGCTTGCATTCCGCACCAGTTCCAACGTGACAAGCCTCCTGGGCAGTCCGTCCGCCTCATTGAAAGAGACTCGTCAACGATCAATTCAATGTCGTAATTCGCCAACAGCTTTAGCGCCTGCACTCCACCAGTAAGCGGCCCGCTGGTTTGAACATTTCCAGCAAGAGGAGCCTGCTTAAACGCGGATACGTCAAACTTGGGCGAACCTGGCTGCAGCTGAGGATCAGTCTGTTCAACGCCCTGGGTGAATTTCGAAGCATTCAGGTTAAACGATGGGCGCGGGATGGTTGTGTTTTCTTGCGTTTTCGAGGCATTTAGTGAAAACGGTGCAGCTGCACTCGTAGAAGCCTCGCCCCTGTGAATAGGCGGCGCCGCCATGGGCATCCACTCAAGTCCACTTGCATTGGCGCCCTCGTTTCCTTTGGCAAATGCGGCAGTGCCGACGAGAGCAAGAACAAACAAAAGGAAAAAGCCGACGATAGGCCGGCGCTCCCAGGTAACCTGGGTCCTTGAAATTCGAGTACTAAGCTGTGCTCGCTCGATCAAAACACCTTCTTCACGAATTTGGTTGTGCTGCGCCAGGCTTTCTTCACGCCCTGATCAGTCGCACGCAGGCCCTTTTTGGTGCCGCCAACTGTGACTTTGACGCCTTTCTTCACACCGCCTTCCGTAACTCTAAGCCCTTTCTTTGTGCCCCTCTCTGTAACCCGAACGCTCTTCTTAACACCGTTTGCAGTGGCGTTATAACCCTTTTTGATGCCTTTGGTAACCGCCCCCGCGTCTGCAGCCGGAATAAGGCTAAACGCAGCAAACAAAACCACAGACAAAGCAATCGCAAACCTGTTCATCATCTCGTCCTTTCCTGTTAGGAGACCCAGGTCATCTTCTCATATAACAGGAGAACAAACCAATGGGGATCTAGACGGATATATACAGGCTCTGTTCCTAAAATGCCTAACTATTGGGGCGCTTTTCTCAGCTTTTCGATGGTCGCCAGGTCGGCAGCGGCATTCTTGGATTTTGGTCCCTCAATGGTTTTATAGATTCTTGACCGCATTGAGTATCCCTGAGTGCTTTGTGGCTCGATTTCGATCATCTTGGTCGCATCGTCCGTTGCCTCTTTCATGCGCCTGGCTTTCATGAGCGTTTCGGCACGCAACTCCCAGTCATCGATGTTTCTGGGCGCGAGTGAGAGCGCCTTATCGATATCCTTGAGCGCCTGAGCGGTATCTTTTTTGTTATCACGGTAGAGCAAGGAACGCTGAATGTAAGCCCAATGAGAACGCGGCTGAGCTTTAATGGCGGCTGTATAGTCGGCAATCGCCTTGTCGATTTGTCCCAGCGCTGCATACTGCTTAGCTCGATAACCAAGGGTGTCAACATCATCCGGTCGCAAAGCAATTGAGGAATCAAAGTCCTTAAGTGCTTTAAGTGGTTTGTTCAAACTTTGATAGAGACGGCCACGATCGAAGAGCGCTTCTGCATCTTTCGGGTCTGCTTTGAGGGCGTTATTGAGATCGTCGAGCGCGAGCTGCAGTTTTTCCAACTGGTAGTAAGTCTGAGCACGCATCTTGTAGGCTCTGGACTTGTACGGATTCACTTTGATCGCTTCAGTGCAAGCGAATGATGCTTTGGTGGCATTGTCGCTATCCACGTATCGCTTGCCGAGATCGCAGAGCTTTGAATACTTGTCGTTGTTATTGAGTTTGGCATCACCCATAATTGCAGCGATTTGTTTTTTGGGTGGCTTGTTTACATCGGCTTCAATTGCCTTTGCACGTTGCTCTATCGGAACAGCTTCTTTCGCTCTACCGTGAGCACGCAGAAATTCAGCATATTGATTCAAGACAGGAACCAGTATGAAATCCTCCACCCCATCGTGAGTTTCTCGATCTGCAATTTGCTCCTTGTACATTTTTTCGGCGTCGGCCAGTTTGCCTGAAGCCGTGAATAGCTCAGCTAAAGATCTCTTTTCACCGCTCAGGTTAAGCTTCAGTTCTTGCCTTTCATCCATTATCTTGCGAATAATGGCTTCAGCTTCGTCCCACTTCTTCTGAGCCTTGAGTTTATCCACCTGACGCATCTGCGCCATCCATTCGCCGCTCTTTGTGCGAATCTTCTCCTGAACTTCAATGTCATTAGCCCAACATGCACCAGACAGCATGACAACCGAGCTAAGAGCAATAACAATCTGTTTCAGCATGATCAAATTCCTTTGGGATCCTATGGTCGGAAACTCGGGTCAAGAGCTACCCGGCGCTCCAGAAACTTCCACTTACCGTCAGACTTAATTAGGCGGTCATTGTAAACGCCCGAAGCTATGAGTCGAGCTTCATTCACTCGATCGAACACCAACATGTAACAACGCTGCGTCGCCTGCGCGTCATCTCCCTCGATTACAAAATTGGTCATCACGTGGCGTCTGTTCTTAATCCGCTCGCCTAGTGCAGCAAAGAGTTCCTTCAGCTTATCGGTTCCCTGGAAATCTCCCAATCCCCCTTTCCACAATCCGTTCGCATCCCAGGTCGCCATCCATGAGTCGAGGTCGGTATCGTCCATCGCGTTGGCATAACGCGCGGTCAGCTCTTGAATCTCGACTTTATCCTCGCCCTTCATTTCAGCACTCCGCTAGAGTTTTTGTGCACTTGCTCGAACTTTTCACTGTTATCCAACAAATTTTGATTTGGTCTTTCCAAACATTTGCGCAACGATGGGCTGACGAACCAAGCCAAAACGTAAGCACCAATTAGAACAGTCATCAGGATAAGTAGACCGTAGATCACTTCTTGGTCTCCTCCACGAAAAATGCTTGAACGTACCTTGAGAGATTGTCCCGTTCCTGCTCTGTGAGCTGGTCTTTCCACGGCGGCATGCTCGTTCCGGCAACGCCTACTTCAAGCACCGTTAGAAGATCATCCGGTTCTGGTTGAATTTCTTTGAAATTCGCGGGCTGTCGATCAAGCCCTGCGGCGGCTGGTCCCTTGCCATCACCCTCAATACCGTGACAGGAAACACATTTCTTTTCGTAAATCTTCTTTCCCTCTTGCACTTCCTTGCTTGCCATCTCTTCTGCAGAGGTTATGTAAACGGGCCGCTCAGGAAGCGTCTTGAGGTGCGCAACCAATGCCTCGATATCACCTCTAGGTAAGTCTCTCCAGGCAGGCATCGCTGTTCCAGGAACTCCGTTCATGAGCACGGATACAAGATGCTTGGTTGTGTAGTTTGCCTCGATCAATCCAGAAGGCTTCGGCAGCAAGCCTTCCGCCGCCGGTCCCTGTCCATCTCCCATTTCTCCGTGACAGCCCTGGCAATTCCTGGCAAAAATAGCAGCGCCCTTGCGCTGAAGATTAGCTAGTTTCGCAGCATCACCAGGCAAAGTAACTTCAAATGGTGGCACATTTACAGTTCGCGTCGAACCACTAGCGTCCAGGGGCACCGGAGTTGTTTCAATTTTCTTGACTTCATCAGGACATTCACAATTCGGTGCAAGCGTGAATTGCTTTGGATCATTTCCAGACAACTGCCGAGCTTTACCGAGAGATTTTATGTACGCAAGCAAATCAGCTGCTTCTGCCTTCGGCTTTGCAGGCGAACCATCGAATAACCAAGGGAAGGATGGCATTACCGAATCCGGAACAATCGAGCGCGGATTATACAAGTGTGTCAATTGCCAATCATCAGAGCGAATGCTAGTTTCTCTCGAGAGGTCAGGACCGATTCTGCGAGTTCCCCACAATTGAGGATAGTCATAACGATTTTCCCAGGCGCGAGTAGGCGCACCAAATCGCTCGACGTCCTGTCGAACAGTGCGAATCTGCTGAGTATGACAGTAAGCGCAACCCTCTCTGGCATAAACAATGCGACCCCTTTGCTCTTGCTCAGTTGGAAGTAACATTGTCGATGGCTTTGTTCTTGCAATCTCATTTTGCAGTGCCATACCTGGTATCACAGCCAATACAGTGAACGATAGTAAGAAAAAACCGATACCGCCGATTCCCGCAGCCGCATATGCCATTCCCAAACGTTTGGGTACCGGAGATGCAGCTTTGATTTCATTGTCTACGTCCGGCTCGGTCTCTCTTGTTTGATTACCAACTGCACTGTTGTCGATTACAGTCGATACAGTCTGGGCAGATGATTCACGCGCTGCACCAGTGAAGAAGGATGTGAAAAGCGAAATGAAACCGCCGATCACCAATACGGCAGAGAAAGTGCGATACATCCAATAGTCTTTGGCGGCTCTGACAGATTCGAGCCAAGGAAGCGATGTTTCCCAAACTTTCGATTCGGCAATGCCTGTTGCAGTCAGCAGCGACACCATTGTGATCATTCCAATCAATAAAAGCCAGTAAGCGTGATTTAGCGCCCTCTTGTTGAAACGTGCGTGCGGAACTCGCTGCCAAACGTACGTCATGCCACCAATAGAGGTGAAAGTAGCAAAGCCTAGCATTGCCAGGTGAGAATGACCAATCACCCAATCGCTAAAGTGCACTAGACGATTGAAAGGCAATAGCGCCTGCATGGAACCTTGCAAGCTGACAATCAAATACAGAATTGTCCCCATCCAGACGAAACGCAGAGAAAGGTCTTCCTTTAACAGCTTTGAACATCCCCGCATGGAAACGAGGAGATTTGTCACCACCAAGATTACGTCCATGCCTAAATAAACAGACGCGACGATCGCGCCCTTTTGTGCATCCATCGGGATCGCTGAAAAAACGTAATGATGCGTTCCGTTCAACGGATAGACAAAGAAGAGCAGCCAGAAACCAAGCATCGACAGGAAGTGGCTGTAGATCGGTCTCTTGGTCACCAGCGGAACAACAAAGAACGCCATTGAAAGAGCGAGTGGTGTCACGTACAAACCAATGGCATCGTGTATCCACAGTCCGCTGTAAGCAGCACCTTGAGCACCGGGCACGATCTGCGGAATGACATTGCCAATCGGATACGCAAAGAGCGTGAATATGAGTCCGCCCAGAATGTACCAGCCACTGACATAAAGAGATGAAAGTCTTGTCTTCAACAATGGTATTGCAAACTGAGCGACAGACGCGAGAAATGCAACTACTACAAACGCATCAACAATAAGTGGAAACTCACCCCATTCCAGAGGCTGACTAAAGCCGGCGAGCACCAGCAACCAACCCGGCAAAACAACTGCAAAATTCCACAGACTAAAAAGAATCCATCCGAGCTTGCGGCTGAGAACGGGACGCATCGAGAGCATCGGAACAGCATAATAAAGGAACATCAAGAACGCGTTGCCTAGCCATCCAAAGAAAATCCCTTGGGTATGGTTGTAACGCAATCGTCCCCACGTCAAGAACGGACTCGCGCTTGCAAAATCGGGGGTGTGCAGTTTCAGTGATACCAATATTCCGAAAGTAACGGCTATCAGCACCGTAACCATAGCCGCGATCGCGTGCGCCTTGATCAATCCGAACTCCACTGCAGGCATGGTGGACGACTTCAGATTCTCAGGAGAATTAGTCATCCGCACCCTCCCTTTCATTGGAGAAATTGAAGATCCAGATAGCCACGGCGCGCCGCTCTTCTGCAGACAGACTCAATTCAGGACCGCGCTGATATGATTGCCAATTGTTTTTGGGATGAGTGGTGGCAAAACTAATTGCACTTATTGCGCTGACATCGATTTGATCAGTAACACCAGGAGTCGGAGCGCCATTAACTTCTGTTGATTCGCCATACTTCCTGCAGATAGCCATATACGAGGGTCCAATTAGTTTTGCATCGACAGAATGACAGCCTGCGCAGCTTTCTTGATGAACTCTTGCACCTAACTTGAGCAAACGCTCCTTTTCGTTTTTATCAGACGGCAGTGCTACCGTCGGTGGTGCTGCTGTAGGAGCGCTGGCATCCGGAATTCCGGCCATGAGTCCGGTGCTGTTAACTCCCCAAATTGAAACGCCTGCAGCAAAAATAGCAATCAGGACGGCGAGAATCACGGGCGTTTTGTTGCCGCTTCCTTTATCCGAATATTTGATCTCGTCTGGTGATTCCGCCATTACTGCTTATTCACGCTCGGGCTCTTGCCTTTAATTGTGTTGAGGTAGTCAACGATCTCTTTTGCTTCCTTTTTGTCGATGTGGGCACCGTACGTTTTTATCATTTTGTCCACCTCCTTGGCCCAAATTTTCTCTGGGAAATTCGGCTGCATCGTGACGTATCTGAGCGTATGACAGACTCCACAACGAGAGACAAACAGCTCTTTTCCTTTGCCCGGTGGAAAATCAGCTGGATAGTGCGGCAACTCTATCGACTTGCGGGTAACTTGGACTGCTTTCTTGTCTGTTTTCGCGTCTTTGGGTACATTCAGCTGCGTTGGTTCGCCTTTGGAATTAGTGTCTTCAGCCTTCACAGGCGGCGCTCCACAAGTGTATGACACTAGATAGAGTACTGCGGACAGTATCAAGATCGCGAAAACCGGCATTCTTAAAATTTTCATTGCGCTAAACCACCGGAACCTCGATCTGCTCAATTCCATTTCTCATGTAACCGCTCTTGTTCCAAAATTGCGCTCCTTGAACTCTTCCATCTCCGGAGGTAGCTCTGGTCATTACTTTGAACTTCCCACTGGAAGCAGGTGTCCAAGACATTCTCCAGCGCTTAAACGAAAACTTGCCATAATCGGTATCATCCAATCTTGCCGCGGACCAAGTGGTGCCTCCGTCAACTGAGACTTCCACTTTTGAAATCCCGCTGCCACCATCGAAAGCGATTCCTTCCAATTCAAACGACTTACCGGCGCGCACCACGTCGGTGACATCAGGCCGAACCACAATCGAACGCACGTTCATTCGATTAATTGGAACAGTATCCTTCGCTAGATTCTCAGGAGTCTCACTGGCATTTTCGTTTTTAGGAATACGATATGCCTTTTCCATCCAAAAACCGTCAAACTTACTGGCTAAAACCTCGATCTTAGCTAATGATTTGACCCAATAAGTCGCATACCATCCCGGCACCACTAAACGAAGTGGAAAGCCGTTTAGCATCGGCAGAGGTTCGCCATTCATTTCATAAGCAACCAAAACATCATCGCCAGTGGCGTGGTCGATGTCCAAGGCTTTCACAAACTTGTGCATGCTGTAGAGAGGCGGTTCATCCAAACCAGCGAATGTAACCTGCGCGGCCTGCGATTTTACTCCAACCTTGTTCAACAGATCTTTTAGACGCACACCGGTCCAGCGTGCGTTACCGACAGCACCATGTCCCCATTGTCCACCTGGCACTTGCGGTGAAAAATAGCTGCGCGAATTGCCGGAACATTGATTTACGGCGACGATTGACACAGGTTCAAACTGTCTTCGCAGTTCTTCGATGGAGAGTGAAACTGGCTTTTGAACGTGTCCACCAACTTCAAGTTTGAATGTTTGCAGGTCAACAGAAGTCGGTATGCCGGAAAAATGCCAGCGCACGAAAAAAGCTTCATTGGGCGTGAGATCCTGGCGATAATAAAATAGAGGCGTTTCGAGCTGTGGAGGACGATCAGTCAGCATGATCAACTCTTCTTTCTCGGGAAAACGAGCGACGGAGAGACCTTCTTTTACCTGAATAATTCCGCCTTTCTGAAAGTCTTCCTGACGCACGCGCGAACATGCGGACGTCAAACTGCCAGCTGCTAAAGTCGCCGCTAGAAGCAAAAATTTTCGCCTGCTAACGTCAATGCTTTCCGGCAAATCAGTTGCTTGTTTTGGCGTCTCGTTTTGAGGTGTTCTCATCTGTAGGAGCCATGACTTCCGAGTTCTTAGTGCAGCTCACCGCTTGCTTAACCGGCAGATGCTGCTTCTGCCAGGCTTCTATTCCACCTGCCAAATCAGTTACGCGCGTAACCCCCCTTTGACTCAATAGACTCGCAGCAGTAGATGAACGATTTCCGGTTGCGCAAAGAATGACCAGTTCACGATCGCGAGGCAGACTATCGACTCTGTCCAAAAGGCTAATCAAAGGCATGTGCACAGAGCCTTCAATATTCGCCGAATTCCACTCTGCGTCATTGCGGACGTCGACAACCATGGGCGGCTTCTCAGACTTCATCTGCGCCGAGAGAGTTTCTGGTGTCGCGCGCACATTTGAGACTACCAAATCATCGCGCTTTTCAAAGGCAGCAATCCCGTCCTTTACGTAGCCAAGAACATTGTCAAACCCGATGCGTCCAAGACGCATTGCGGCCTCCCGTTCTTTGCCTGCGTCAGCAATTATCACCACTGGTTTGTTGTGGTCGAGGAAAGTTCCCGCCCATGTAGCATAGTGCCCCTTCATTGGAATGCTAATCGCGTCCACTACATGCCGTTTTGCGAAGTCATCGGATTCGCGTCCATCCAACAAATGAGCACCGGCATTACGCTGCTGAATAGCTTCATCCACAGTCAAAGGTTTAAGCGACTTTTCCAAAACTTCGTCTAGAGTCTTATGCTGACTCAAGTTGTAGTTCGCGTCATAGCCAAAATACTGAGGAGTCTTCGGTTGATCCGCCGTTATAAGTGCAATGAACTCTTCTTTCGGCATCGACTTAAGCGCGTAGTTTGTTTTCTTCTCTTGTCCGATGGAAGAAACAGTTTCTGTGCTCAAGTTCTTCCCGCAAAGAGATCCGGCACCATGAGCAGGATACACAAGTGTTTCATCGGGCAACTTCATGAGCTTCTCGCGGGTCGAGTCATACAGCAAACCGGCCAGTTCCTGCGCTGTGACACCCTGCGATGCCAGTAAATCAGGACGTCCGACATCGCCAATGAACAAGCAATCTCCAGTCAACACTGCATATGGTTTATCCTTATTCACCTTGGAGTTGTAGACGAGAAGAGAAATCGCTTCCGGAGTGTGCCCCGGCGTTTCTAAAACCTTCAATTGAACATTTCCCAGGTCGACTACATCGCCCTCGGTCATTCTGGTAAATGGAAAACTCGCCTTTGTTTTTGAACCGAGACAGATTTTTGCACCTACTTTTCGCTGCAGTTCTAAATGCCCTGCAACAAAATCGGCATGCACGTGGGTCAGGAAAACATGTGTGATTTTTAGACCTTGTTTCTTTGCCTCCTCGACATATTGACTGATGTCGCGCTGAGGATCGACAACCACTGCAGTTTTGCTCACCGGGTCGCCGATTAGATAGGAGGCGTGTGATAAGCACCCGAGGTAAAACTGGTCCAATACAAGCCCCGGATGATCCTTCGGGGTGTTCTTAATCTCACCTACAGCACTCACGCCGGCAAAAACCGGACTTGTCGCCGCGGAGAAAGAGACTGCGGCTACCAGGGCTAACGAGAGTATTTGTCTCAACATAATGTCAACCTGTATATATTTCAAAGAGGGAAGTATAACGCCTTATTAGTCGCTTCTCTAGGTGGTTAATTTAGGTAGTTACCTTGGTTTTTGCGAAATCGTGGCTGTATTCGGATTCCGGCAGCATGTTGTAGCCGGCATAGTCGACGGAAATGACGTTGCCATTGAAGTCAAAGTCGAACTCGGCATATTCGCCCTCGCTGTAATAACCGTTCGCATTGGCAATTCTCAGCCTGTTATCGCCGGCCAGCTCCAGCACCTGAATTTCTTGATCGCGCCCGAAAGGAAACCAAGTATTTGGATCGACACCAATAAGATTTCTTCCGGATTCGACAATTGCCAGGTCGCCCCAAAGACTTGTGTAAATTCCCTCGAATTTTCGCAGTTGGTCGATAGTTTCTCGATCGGCGCGATAGGCACTGCCATGAAAATGGTCGAGCACAGTGTATAAACCACGCGCCATGTAAGATGCCTCGCCATCTATGCAATTCGTTAGCACCACGATAATCAATTTTTCGTTGGAATCGCAAATCGTTTTTGTGCGCTGACCAGGAAACGCACCTCCGTGTCCATAAACCTTTCTATCGAGTACCGACTCAATTTGAAAACCTAATCCATACTCTTCACCGATGTGTGTGTTTTTGACACGCCACTGTGTTCGCTGCATTTCTTTCTTTGATTCGTCATTCAATAGTTTTTTCGAACCAACGAAGTGAGCTTCGAAGTACTTACAAAGATCAGCTGCTGTCGAGCAGAATCCAGTCGCGGCTGCCATTTGTCTTGTATCAATATGCTTCTCTATCGCTTGACGTTTTTTCTCGCGGCCACGGCGAGTATAACCAACGACAAGCTTGGAATGCATATCATCATTTACTTCGGATGTCGTGTGCGACAAACCAAGCGGTTGCAGAATTTTCGCTTGCACATAGCTAGAGAAGGGCATGCCATAAACTTCCTCAACCACACATCCAAGCAACGCATAACCGAAATTCGAATACTTCATTTGCTTGTTGGTGTCAAAGACAAGATCGCAACTCATCAGTGCTTTTTTGAAGTCAGCCAGATCATGAAAGCTGTTAGTCAACTGCCAGAAATTTGCATCTTTGCCATCTCTGATCATGCCTGCGCTGTGAGACATCAATTGACGGATGGTGACTTTTTCCATTCGATGGTCTTTGTGGTCGCGCAGCCATGGAACATACTTCGCGACAGGCTCATCAATATGCAGGAGTCTCTCCTCTGCAAGCTGCATGATTGCGGTAGCTGCGAAAGTCTTGCTATGCGAAGCGATTCTGAAGACGTGATCGGTAGTCATCGGTTCGCCCTTTTCCGCATCCGCATATCCGTATGCTTTCAAGAATTCGACTTTGCCGTCAATCGAAATCGCGACGACAAACCCAGGCATTTCCAGCCTGGCATATCGAAATTGAAGCCAGTGATCGATGAATGGCACAGCTTGCGAAACGATTTCTTTGAACATATCTCTATCCTTATTTCTTCTGCGATTTCTTCTGCGATTTCGTCTGCGACTATTTCAGCTCAGCTCCTGCACAATTCCTAATTGTTGTTTGCCACCAGACGGGCGAATGCGATTGACTCCGTTAACGTCGGCTTCCTGATCTCCTTGCCGCCTTCATACCAATATGTTCCCTCCCAGTATCCAATCGGGCGATTAGATTGATCCAGAATTATTCTGACAACACCTTTGCCGATGCCGTCACGGTGCGGCATTGAAGAAAGCGGTGGCAACAGTTCGGGCTGAAAATGTTTTACCGACGAACTATCAATAACGTTGATGGACTGGTATCGATAGGTCTTTCCGTTGATTTCGGTTTCTTGAATCGTCCCCTGTTTATCAATCACGATCGCGACATGCCCGGTATTGGACTTTTTCTTCACACCATCTTGGGGCTGAGGCTTCTTCCACGCGATCAAATCACCTCGCCGCAAATCCTCGATTTGACCAATCTTCAACCAACCGCTTGTCGGTTTGTCCAACTTCAGTTCATTGAAAAACTGCATATAAATCTTTGCTTGCGGATACTTTCTTTCCGGTTGCAAACTTCTGATCGCTTCGTATTGCTGAGGAAACTCGGACAATAGATAACTAACAAAACCAGAACAATCAGTATCGGCCTCACATCGTCCATTGCTAAAGCTTTTGATTTGGTTTATCGCCGGAACTTTGCGGTGACCATAATGAACTTGCTCGGCATTATTGAAAACCCAATCTGCACGCTGGAATAGTTTTTCCGCTGGCGAGATTGTTTGAGCACTTGCAGAGGAACACAAAAGCGCAATCGCCATAACACTGACTGTAATTTGCGCAAGGCGAAATATAAACATCATCGTGCCTCGAGCCCACCCAAGAGTTTGTCCAGCACTTCTATTTTTGTGGGTACTTCGCTCTGCAGAAAGTCGATGAGCGCGTTGCGCAAACTTGAAAATCGGTCGGGATCCATGGCGCCGAATCTCTCCGCAGAAAAACATCGGACGATCGTCAATTCGCCTTCCGGGGAATGTGCGTCTTCCAAAAGTAAGTAGTCCTTGCCGCCAATATTAACGTTGTATCGAACGCAAAACGTCGATGTCTTTTCTTTTTCAGCGGGTTGCAAAACGACATATGCCCCAGCCGCATTTTGCCACTTTTCGTTGACACGCAGATTTGCTCCCGGCTGCACGGGCTCACCTGCAACGAACAATTGCCATTGAATGGACTGCATTATGCGCATATTCTCGCATGATGTCTGCCTTGCGGACAATCTGGGCGCCGAATGATGTCATTTGGCGACACAGAGATCCACACCCAAACCGGGGGATGCAATTAGAGCCAGCCGCCTGACATAATGTGGACTCATTTCGATGACTGATTTAAGGAAACGAATCATGCTGGGACGTTTTACCAAATGCATTGCCCTAACCCTTCTTGTGCAGGCTGCAACCCTTGCTCCGAGCCTTATGGCTACAAGCAACACTTTCGCAGAAGCAGCTCCCCCCGCCCGCAAACCGGTGATTCCGGCTTGGAGCGCCAAAATCAAAGTTCCACACCGCTCGTGGATTCCCATGGATAGACCAAGAGAAGTGCTCTTGTGCGTGCACGGTCTCGGTTTCAGCAGCGACTCTTTTGACGAATTCGGCAGAGTCATGGCTTCACATGGATTTGCTGTTTATGCTGTTGATGTCAGAGGTTTCGGTGCATGGCTTGATAAGCGCGAAGGCAACAAGGTTGACTTCGATGCCTGCCTAACTGACATTGAATCCGCCCTGAAAAATGTGCGCAAAGCTTATCCGGGAGTGCCGGTGTTTCTCGTCGGAGAATCGATGGGCGGCGCTATCGCGATGCGCGCGGCTTCGCGCTATCCGGACTTATGCAATGGACTGATCTCGTCCGTGCCATCCAGTGAGCGTTACGGCAACCTGACAACCAAGATGCATGTCGGTCTTCGATATATCGAAAACAAAAACAAGCCCATGGATGTCGGCACCACAGTCGTCGAGAAGGCTACTGCCAACCAAAACCTGCAAAAGCGCATGCTTGCCGACCGGAGCAATCGCATGGAATTGACCCCGAAAGAACTGAAACAATTTGACGAGTTTATGAAGGGCAATTTTGACGCCGCCGCTTTGATTGAAAAAATGCCGGTCCTACTGATTGCCGGTTTCAAAGATAAGCTGGTCAAACCGGAAGGGACGATTGAACTTTTCAACGGATTGTCAACGCAGGACAAACTACTCATGGTTATCGGCGATGGCGAGCACCTGCTGCTGGAAGAGAACCAACTTACGGATCAACTCGCCCAAATGTTGATCGTATGGATCAAGAACGAGTCGCGTTCAAGGAGACCGGGCGTAACCGCTCACGAATAAACAGGTCCCAAAGATCTGAAAGGTCAAGAACTGAAATGGCGCGCCTTGCGGTGCGCCATTTGTTTCGAATGCTGATGTCTACGATGGCATGCAAAAATCGCGGACAGATCGTCTTGGGTCTGCCTACTGAGCCCGCTTCTCAAGCTTGTACTTGTGAATCGAATCGCTAATGCCGTTGAGATCGCCTTCCAGCTCTTTCTTATTGTCTTCTGTAAGCTTGCCGTCATCAGCTTTGCCTTTCATCTTCTTTTTCTTGCGAGCAACGTCAGCAAGATCGCTGCGCAGACGGTCGGCTTCTTTCTTCGTGAGCTGTTTTCCTTTCTGTCCTTCATTGATGTCTTTCATCAATTGGAATTGTCTGTCTTCGATTGTCCAGACTTTCCCTTTTGCATCAACAGGAATGGAGACGAGGAAAAGCGAAAGTGCAATTGTCGTTAGAAAAGCGAATTTCATAGATACTCTTTAATCCGATGAGGGGACGCGTGTTAAATCGGCTTGGCGCTAGCATACACTTGCCGCCGAGATTTTCCAATGCCAATATTCGAAAGCATCACGCCAGACAGCTAAAGACTGAAGTGACTGCGATAAGCAATATCTAGATTCGTAGCCGCCATCTTCGCGGCGTCAGCGTGAGACTTCTTGAGATTTTGCTCGTAATACCGCGTCAACGCCAATTGAGCCTGCGGATACAGCACTTGCAGTCGAGCGTATTGAGCCTTGTAGCTGCGCGCTCCGCGCTGCCAATGTTTCAAATGCCTTTCAACTTGAGCTTTCGAGTTATCAGGCTGTTTCATTGCCCATGGGCGCAGAAGCAAATTTCCCCACATGCGCTCTACGTCATTACGCAAGCGAGCAGTCGCTTGCATGGTTCCTTCATTTTCTTTGGCTTTTCCAATAATACTGTCGAGCAACACTGCTAATTGAGATAGAGGCCCTTGTGGCAAAAGGTCTGCGACCTTCTTTGAGGGTTTTCTAAATCGGATCTTGCAAAGCTCTTTACACTTGCTGCTCTTTGTCGGCTCGTACACACTCCAATCTTCCAGAAAATCAGCAGGATGTCCCGTATCCACAGCTATCATCTTTCCTGTTGAAGGATTTCTAAAAATCCACGGACGCTGCCATGTATCTACGGTCACACTGACATATCCTTTAGGGAGTTGGTTCATTTCTATGGCACCGAGTTTTTTGAAAATCTCAGAAGAAGTGTCGTTAGTCGTCGTCAGCGCAACACTGTAGTTGTCACCTTGCCAGTTGAAAGGTTTCTGACGTGTGATGTAGCGCGTTCCTTCAAAGGGCCTTTTCTGCACTAGAAATGTGGATTCTCCGCCTTCCGGAGATTTATCGAAGAGTGTGGTATCGCATTCGATATCAGATTGCTCAACAGGCCAGAGTACGAGATTCTTGTCTCTTCTGCGAACCTCACTTCCAGCATCGGCGAGACGAGGCACTTTCGAATCAAAAGCTGCCTTCGCGGCTTTCAAAACCATCTGGCTATCAGCGTTTGATGGACCGTTGATGATAGTAGGGAAGGAAACATCTCCCGCCCTTGCGGGAAAGCAACCAGCAGAAAATGCTCCGAGCATTGAAACCGCAAGCGCGCAACCGAAAGCTTCCGAAAGGCGAAGATTGTTTTTCATAAAACTCACAGAGATTGACGTCGAAACAAGCTTACTACAGCCGCGCATGACTTCATTCACTTTGCTAGTTCAAAATACCTGCCTGTCTAGACCAACATTACCTTTGGCAGATTGGTATGTCCGCATTGATAAGGAAATTGCATGCACACGCCAGCAACATCCTTCAGAGCCTCGGGATGTCAGCGCAAACAAACCTGGTACGCCATCGAACAAAGAACGCTTTTCGGCGCCAGCTGTCAATCTATCGATAAATGTTGTAGGTAGGCATTGTGCCGGGAATTTTTTAGAGAAAAACTCTTCCAAACTCCCGGCACTATCAGTAGTGGCGTGCTGCGATTCTGTCGTTTGTCGTCATGTCGGTGCAACACTTCACTCGAGCAACTCTTTATCTGAGGATCCTATAGAGCGAACATACACGAACTAATTGATCGCCCCCATGCGGCCGGCTTGATAGTCCTGCAGCGCCTGCACAATTTCAGATTGAGTGTTCATCACGAACGGACCATATCTTGCGACCGGTTCATTCAGCGGCAATCCACCAAGGATAAGCACGCTCAACTCTTGATTCTCCTGTGTTTCAATCAAGACGGTGTCACCGTCATTTGAAAACAATACGAGTTGATCAGTTTCTGCCGGCAATTGCTCGTTGCCGAAATATCCTTTTCCTTCCACAACATATGCAAACGTGTTGTATTGCGAAGACACTGGCTGCACCAGCTTGGCGCCTGGTTTCAACTTCGCATGCAAGAACGTAATTGGCGTGCGTGTGTCAATAACAGCTTCTTTTCCCATCGATTGACCGGCAATTACTTTGACCCAAACCTTGCCGTCCTCACTTTCTGCAATCGGAATCTGGCTGGAAGGAATATCCTGATAGCGAGGCGCTATCAGCTTTTCTCTCGCAGGCAAGTTGACCCAGATTTGAAAGCCGTGGAGCCTGCCACCATTTTCGAGAAGCTCGTCATCAGGCATTTCAGAGTGAACAACGCCTTGACCAGCGGTCATCCATTGCACATCGCCCGGTCCAATTGTTCCAGAGTTTCCAGCCGAATCGCGATGAACGAAATGTCCTTCGAGCATGTATGTGACTGTTTCAAAACCGCGGTGCGGATGATCCGGTGCGCCTCTGGCTGCACCGGGAGCGAGCGTAACCGGCTCCATGTGATCGAGAAGGAGAAATGGATCTACATAACTAAGCGAGTGAGTTGGAAAAGGTCGCCGCACTGCAAAGCCCGCGCCTTCTCTCGTTGCAATCGAAGTGATGATGCCTTTTACCGAGCGTGATTTTGTTCTTTCCAGATTCAAATTTTCTGTGTTTTTCATGATTCCACCTATGTATCGTAGAGACCTTTCAGGTCAGCTACGCAACTGTTCGGGGCGTTGCTTGCCCGGTCTTCGACATATTTAGAAGATCGGCTCCCTGTCCCAGTTTTTTCAAGAGTTCTACCAGTTGGCGTTGCTCATCTTTTGTGAGCGGTGAAACCGCCAATTCAAGATGCTTCTGATGTTCTGCAAAAGCTACCTTTATCTGTCTTGTTCCTTCTTTTGTAAGGCTGACGATTCGCACACGCCTGTCCGACGGCGAGTCCAGCCTTTCGACCAATCCCTTTTCTTCCAGCCGATCAACTGCAGTTGTGATGGACCCACTCGTGAGCAAGACCTTCTTTCCAATCGTGTTGACTGGCAATGGACCTTTATGAAGGAGTACCTCCAACACGGCGAAGTCTGTCAGACTCATCCCCAAGCTGGCGATACTTGCCAGAGCGTGAGATTCGATAGAGCGGCCGGATTTCCAGAGCGAAACCCAGATTTTGGTTCCCGTTGGACTCGCGCCTTTCTTGTCTAATTCAAACTCTGCCATCGTAATTTTTCCTATTTCCTTGACTTCAAGTATCTTGATTTCAAGATACTCTAAAAGCGAACAACCGTCAACGGCGTATCCTGGGGGATTCTAGGGCACTTGGAGGTTACCACTCCATTGACTGAGACAGGCGCGCGTCAAACCCATTGCCAAATTCAAGCATCCTCTTATAGGCGAAGCCAGACGGGGACAAAGCCCGAAAAGCCCAACTGCTAGGGCTTGTGCCACAGGTTCTCATGCGGTTTATCATGGGTATGTAGTGGACAGCCTCATTTAATCTTGGGAGTAGGAATCGAGCAATGGCAAAGGGGTTGCCGGGTCAGGACCTGGACGACGATCTTGATGTCCAAAAGGATCAGAAGACTAAGCCCAAGCGGCCCAGTCTATATAAGGTATTGCTGCATAACGACGACTTCACCACCATGGAGTTTGTGGTCTTTATTCTCAAAGACGTTTTTCACAAAAACGAAAATGACGCGGTTAAGATAATGTTAGCGGTACACCAGCAGGGTGTCGGTGTTGCAGGTGTTTACCCATATGAAATTGCCGAAGCAAAATGCAGCAAAGTTTCCGAACTAGCCCAACTGAATGAGTTCCCGCTCCTCTGTACAACTGAAGAAGAGTAATAGCAAATGATTTCCAAGGAATTACAAGACACTCTCAATCTCGCGCTGGCTGAAGCAGCAAAGCGGAGGCATGAGTATCTGACACTGGAGCATTTACTTTTCGCCTTGCTTGAGGATAAAGGCGCCTGCGACATAATCCGCGCCTGCGGTGGCAGCGTCAAAACCATACGCAAAGAACTTGATGAATACATGACTCAGAATATGGAGCAGCTTCCCAACGGCGTGGAAGCGATGCCTTCATATACTGCAGCGTTGGAGCGTGTATTGACTCGTGCTTACATGCAAGCTGAGTCGTCAGCGCAAACCACTATTGATAGTGGCAACGTTTTGGCGGCAATGTTTCAGGAAAAACGTTCGCACTCTGTCTTCTTACTTGAGAAAGAAGGAATCACTCGCCTTGATGTGCTGTCCTACATTTCTCATGGAATTTCCAAAGTCGATGCCGGTCGTGGCACAAGCAAAGAAAGACTGCCTGACGAAGAGATGGATGGTGAGGGCGGTCCCGATGAAGATGCTGAGGATAATGCCAATCCACTTGCTGCCTACACGACCAACTTGATCGAACGAGCAGAGAAGGCAAAAATCGATCCTTTAATAGGAAGAGAAAACGAAGTCAAACGAACAATTCAAATCTTGTGCAGACGGCGCAAGAACAATCCAGTTTACGTCGGCGATCCTGGTGTTGGTAAAACAGCTATAGCCGAGGGTCTCGCACTCAAAATTCAAAGAGGCGAAGTGCCAAACGCACTCAAAGACTGCCAGGTTTATTCTTTGGATATGGGCGCTTTGCTTGCCGGAACACGCTTCCGCGGGCAGTTCGAACAACGACTAAAATCAGTGATTAAAGCCTTGCAGGAAATTCCTGGAGTTATTCTTTTTATCGACGAAATTCACACCATCGTTGGTGCCGGCGCGGTGAGCGGCGGAAGCATGGATGCTTCGAATATTTTGAAACCAGCCTTGGCATCAGGGGAGCTTCGCTGCATTGGTGCTACCACTTATCCTGAGTTCAAACAAGCTTTCGACAAAGACAAAGCACTTGCTCGAAGATTTCAAAAAGTGGATATCTCCGAACCTTCTATTGAAGACACAATCAAAATTCTTACCGGTCTCAAACCGTACTACGAAGAGCACCATGGAGTTACGTACACAGACGAGGCTATTCAGCAAGCCGCAGAACTTGCCGGCAAACATGTGAATGACAGTTTCCTTCCGGATAAAGCTATCGACGTAATGGACGAAGTCGGCGCATCCGTAAAATTGATGGATGAAAAGGACAGACCTTCCAAAGTAATTACTGTTCATGATGTAGAACTTGTTGTTGCATCAATGGCGAAAATTCCGCCGAAGTCGGTTTCGGGCTCAGACAAGGAAAAACTGCAAAATCTCGAATCCGAACTGAAGAGCGTTCTGTTCGGTCAAAACCACGCCGTCGAGCAAGTCGTCAAGGCAATCAAACTTTCCCGAGCAGGTCTGAGTCATCCGACAAAACCGATCGGATCATTTTTATTCTCAGGACCGACCGGTGTCGGTAAAACTGAACTTGCAAAGCAGCTTGCGCGGGTTATGGGAGTCAATTTCCTGCGATTCGACATGAGCGAATACATGGAAAAGCACACAGTCTCGAGACTAATTGGTGCACCTCCTGGTTATGTCGGTTTCGATCAGGGCGGCTTGCTTACCGATGCCATCAACAAAACACCTCACACTGTGCTGGTTCTTGATGAAATAGAAAAGGCACACCCAGACATCTACAACATTCTTCTGCAAGTAATGGACCACGCATCACTTACAGACAACAATGGCAAGAAGGCTGATTTCCGAAACGTGGTTCTGATCATGACCACAAATGCCGGTGCTCGCGAAATGACTGCTGAAGACATCGGGTTCAAAGGGAAGGTTTCAGAAGAACAAGAGAAATCCGAGAATTTCACTCAATCGAAAATCTCAATCTCGCACGGCAAAGGTAAGAGTGCAGTAGAGAGGACATTCAGTCCGGAGTTTAGAAACAGATTGGACGCTTGGGTTGTGTTCAATCAACTCACTTATGCAGATATCTCGCGCGTTGTCGACAAATTCGTCAATGAAGTACGCGCTCAACTGTTTGAGAAAAATGTTGAGATCGAACTTGATGAGCCGGCGCGCAAGTGGTTTGCCGACCACGGTTTCGACAAGCTGTTCGGTGCTCGTCCGATGAACAGACTAATTCAGCAGCAGATCCGGGAACCTCTTGCAGAGGAAATTCTCTTCGGCAAGTTGGAGCATGGTGGAACGGCGAAAGTGACCACGGAAGGTGAAGAAATCAAAGTCACCTGCATTCCCGGCAGTAAAGACAAGAAGAACGACACAAAATCGACTGAGAATGAAATCAAAGAACCAGCAGGAAAGATTGATTTCAAAAAGCCCGATGACGGTTCTCTTGATCCGCTGAAGATCATAGCAAAAGCAACTGAAGCTGAAACCACGGACGTTGAATCCGGGAAGGACAGCAAACAAGGCTGATGCTCACCAATAGAATTAAGCCCATTTTGTGCGCGCTTGCATTTTTGCTCGGCTCACCGAGCTTTGCGCACTCAGAAACCGTTGCAATCAAGGCAGGAAGAGTCATAAACACTGAGACCGGCACAGTCGAAACCGATCAGGTGATCTATATTCACGACGGTTTGATCAACCAGATGGGAAAAAACATCGTCATTCCTAAAGGTGTTCGCGTTATCGATCTTTCAAACAAAACGGTGCTGCCTGGACTTATTGATTGCCATACGCACCTTACCGATGAAACAAGTTTAGATCCGATTATTGAGCTGCAGAAGACCGCTGCACAGAAGGCGTTTGAATCAATCCCTTATGCAAAGCGCACTATTGAAGCAGGTTTTACCACGGTACGAGATGTTGGAACATACAGAGCTTTTGTTGATCTCGCGTTACGTGATGCCATCGCCCGCGGTGATGTGGTGGGACCAAGAGTTTACGGCGCCGGATGCTATGTCACCATAACTGGTGGCGGCGGCGCTCTTACTGGTTTTGCACCAGATGTAAAACTGCCTTTCGATCTCGAATATGGAAAGTGCGATGGACCCTGGCAAGTGAGAGCTCTCGTGCGCGAACTTGCACATCGAGGAGTCGACTGTATCAAGGTTATCGCCACGGGAGCCGTGCTTACACATGGAAGCAATCCAGGTTCTCAGGAATTCACGCTCGAAGAGATGCAAGCGGCCGTGGATGAAGCTCGAAAGTTCGGATTGAAAGTCGCCGCACACGCGCACGGCACAAACGGGATCAAAGATGCTGTGAAGGCAGGTGTTGCATCGATTGAACATGGCACAATGCTCGACGATGAGTGCATTGCGCTGATGAAAGCGAAAGGTACTTATTTGGTAGCCGACGTTTACGACGACGAATTCATTCAGGGCGAGGGGAAAAAGCGCGGCATGCCAAAGGATTTCCTGGAGCATGACGCCAATCTAGGGCAGATTCAGCGAGACAATTTCGCCAAAGCGGTCAAAGCTGGAGTGAAAATTGCCTTTGGTACTGACGCCGGGGTCTTTCCTCATGGCGACAATGCCAAACAGTTCGCCTGGCAGGTTAAATATGGACAGACACCGATGCAGGCTATTCAATCGGCAACTATCAGCGCTGCGGACTTGATCGGCAAACTGTCTGAGCTTGGTTCAATAACCCCAGGCAAAAAGGCTGACTTGATTGCAGTAAGCGGCGACCCACTCAAGGACGTCACGGTCCTGGAAAAAGTTCAGTTCGTCATGAAAGACGGAAAAGTCATAAAGCAGTAGCCAGTTGGCGTTTTCGGTTTCGGCGGCAATCTATATATAGGTCATTCGGCTCAGCTGAAAGGTTTACTCGTCTTCACCCGGCTGTGAACAAAACCATTTAATAACCCCGAAACCTTTCACTGGTAAGCAATTGAGGATGAGAAGGAATCCTAGATTTAATGATCAACTACGTAATTCCCCCATTTGTCCGCAACCCCAGTATCCGTAACATAAACCTACCTTCCTCATCAGTGTATCCACAAAGCTGATAAGCCTTCGAAAAACCTAAATGCCCCGCCCGGGCAAGCCCTCTGGCATAATGGAAACAGGGTCTGTTTACCATAGAGCCAGAAGAAGCAGGATTTCAGCTCTTCTGACAAATGAGTTTTTCATATGGGACGCCAAGAAAGACAAGAACGATTTGATGCCAGTCCTGGTCCTGGTGACGGAGGTTCATCCCCGCTGCGCGAATTTGCGCACCATCATCTAGCCACTCGAGGTGGGTTGAGCCGCGGAGATAACTACCAGTTTTCCGGAGCTACCAAAGTTTGGGACGGAACGGGAGCGCCTGACGCGATTGCGCCTTTGCCGGGCGAAACCAACATGCGGCGGTTCGACCATCGCAAAACTCCAAAGGATTTAGCAAAGGTAGAAGGCGTTGGTTTTGTGGACAAAACCAGCCCGGAAGGCGATCGACGGTTCGAAGCCCGTCCGGAGACAGACAAGAGCACACCGAAAATTTCGGTGGCTATGCAGGATCTGCAAAATCCAGAGAGCCAGAAACCACACTTCATAGTGAGGAAGAACGGCCAAGTCGAGATGCAGGGCGACCCGGAAAAGCTTAACGCCAAAGACATTCAGGTTGTGCTCGAGCGTGAGCCCGGAGATCTGAACCCGACAGCTCAACAGAAGAGAGCTGCCGATGAACTGGTCCGCTACTTGTCAGACCGTATCAGAAACAAGTATCCGGAAGCGGCGCAGAAAGGTGTCGAATTAAACGACAAGGACGACGCTGTTTCAGCCTCTACCGAAAGAGCCAACAAACTTCAGCCGCCGGCTGCCGAGCAGAACATGACTCCGCAAACGCGCGCCGCCGTTGGACAAGCCAACAGAATGGGCGGAACAGACGGCGTAAACATGCCGCGCGAATCAACCGATCGCATCGGTTCATTCAATACCCGCGACGTTCCACGTCAGCCCAATGAGTCGGAAAAGGCATTCGCGACCAAAGAAGCAGTCGCCGGTTTGTTCAAGCCGGACGAAAAGACACCTTACGAAACCGTTCGACGCCATCCTGATGGTCACACAAGAGTAGGCCGCTACGGCTTCTCAGGCAGACAAATCAACAACTGGTTGGCTGGATTGGATCTGGGCGATCCGCCGGATCCCGAAAAGATTGCCGAACTGATCAAACAAGGCAAACTACCGAAAGGCTTCAACGTCAACTCTGTCAAAAACCTCAAGGCAATGGCAGACAAGATGGACAAGGGCGAAGCCCCTGGCAAGGACGAATTGAAGTCGCTTTTGCCGAAAGAAATGCAAGAGTCGATGGCCACTTCCATGACGGAAGGCTTCAAACAGCAACTGGGCGAAAACCCCGGAGCCATCACAGCTGCATTCATGTCAGGCAAGTCACCCGGCGAGGTTACTCAAGCCGATCTTTCCACACCGGAAGCAAGACAGTTGATGGATGCCGGACAAAAACTCTACGACGTATCCATGCAGCGTCAACAAACGAGTTCGAGCAATGGCGAACGCGTGGTCGGAACAGTACCGACTGGCGAACGCGCTCAAATCATCAATCAAGCGCTCGAAGAGATCAACCGCGCCGCCGCAAATGGCAATGGCAAACGTGTTGAACCAACGCCGCAGAACTTGGCAGCCATCAATTTGATCATCCAACGCGAATCCGGATGGAGAGCCGATGTCGTCAACAATTGGGATTCGAATGCTCGCAAGGGCACTCCATCCAAGGGCTTGATGCAGACCATCGGACCAACATTTAATTCGCACAAGCTGCCGGGTCACGACAATATCTTGAACCCCGTGGACAACATCATCGCCGGCGTCAGATATGCCGTTAAGCGCTATGGTTCGCTGGACAACGTTCCAGGAGTAAAAGCAGTAGCCAGAGGTCAGGCATACCGCGGTTATTAAGCCTAGCGGTTATTAAGCCTAACTGTAGGGTCGACGCCATGCGTCGCCCTTTTAGGTTGCGAAACTCCAAGCGCTTGATTTTGCCGTCTACTTCTTAGCCGGCTTGATCTGTTCTCCGTGTACTTTGGTCTTCACGTTGGGAAGAAGCTCGGCCGATGTAGCAGCTTCACCAGTAAAGCGTTGCTTGAATTCAGCGTGGAAAATATCGCCTGGTTTGACGATCGCTTCCGGACCACGAATAATGCTGTCCGAGATTAAGAACCCGCCTGGCAAGCCGGTGACAACGCCCAATGCAAAGCCTTTCAAACGGCGATGTCTCATGTTCTTTCCAACCGGTTGCATGAATGCGAACGAGGGATTGATCGCACCCATGATGCCATATGCGGCAGGCACGATACCAAAGCTGAAGACACCGCCAGCTGCCGCTCCGGCGCGAATTGCCAGGTGGAGAGCTTGGTGTTTCACTTGAGTGGAAAGAGGTGAAGCAATCTCATTGGCATGATTGACACCTAGAACTCTGCCTTCGTTCATGTTCTTGATGATGCGTGCTTGTCTGGCCGGCGCAGCAACAAGCGGAAGGTGTTCACCTGCAGGTGTAATGATCTCATCGAAATCAAACGAAAGTGAGCCGGCCATGCGCATCCAACGCTTATTGGGAATCAACTCGGCAGCAATCATTTTACGCGCCGGATATACACGAGTAACGTGACCTATCACGAGTGATCCCTTCGGTGCCACCAGCTTGCCGCCGATTTTCAAATCGATCTTCAGCCGGCCTTCAACAGGGTCACCGACTTTCGCAGTCTTGCTGGTAGTCGTCGTAGACATGTATACAGGAAATCGAGCACCTGCCTCGATTGCGGTCTTGTCCGGAGAGTCAGCAATTTCTTTGAATTCGAGCTTTTCTTCAGCAGCCAACTTTTCTTCGTCGTTGTCGACTACCATGATCTCGGCCGGCACCACTTCGACCAACGTTGCAGAATTTGCAGACTGAACGGTGTCAGGAACAATGACTTCCTTTACCGCTAACATACGAGATTGTTGCACTTCTCCTGTAAGGATTTCCGAATCCTCACGAGGCAGAACAATGACTCTTTCGTGTGCAGCGTCTGAGTCTGTGTTTATAGGAATGACGATAAAATTCGGATCGGCGGAAACCGCAACTGTTTCTTGAGCGAATGCGGGAGCCGCAAGAGAGCTACATAAGAGCAGTACCGAGAGTGCCGTCGAAAGGGATTTTAGAGGAAGGGCGAACATAGAAAGTCCTCCAGAAAATTATGAGAGCGGGCGAACTCACCCGAAAACGCGGCACTTACTCGAGCGTTTTCGAATTGAATTTTTGTGTGAGACGACGGACACCACTATAAGTTGCATAGCGTAGCATTTTTCTTCAGTAATTAATCAAAAGTGGTATCACCCGGAAAAAGGCTGGGCAGCAAAGCTTTCACAAACCTTGCTGCCCATAAAATTGGCTCTGTATCTAAGTTTCGGAAGCCTTAGCCTCTAGATTCTGCACCGCCGATATAGTGTTGGATCATATCGTACCAGTATGGCCAGTCGTGCCCAAAACCATCCCACTCCCTGAAGGCATGCCAGATTCCTTTGTCCCAAAGGATCTGCGAGAACCATCTGTTATTTCCGAATAATGGATCCGCTTTGCCAACTGGAATGATCAAATCCAGCTTCCTGATTTGATCTATGTGATGCCCGTCGTGTAGCTGAAGCATATACTCGCAAGGACTGCCTTGAGCAATCACATCATTCATCTCATTGTTAGTCCACTCTCTAACATCATAAACACCGCTCATTCCAAGCACTCGGTTGAAGTGAGTTGGATATCGCATAGCAATACTATAGGAGTGGTATGCACCAAAACTGGCTCCCATCGCGATGCAAAAGTCATTGTCGTTCTTCGATTTCGTGAATGGAAGAACTTCTTGAATCACATACTCTTGATATTGCAAGTGACGTCTTGCTCTATCAGTCGGGCTGACATGGTGATTAAACCAGCTTTCCGGATCAACGCCATCCACGCAGAACACCTGCACCCAACCTTCATCAATATGGCGGGAGATAGCATTGAGCATGCCCCTGTTTTCCCAATCAAAAAACCTGCCGCACGAGGTTGGAAAAACGATTACTCGCGCACCCGCATGACCGAACTGAAGGAGTTCCATATCCCGATTCAACGTGGGACTATGCCATTTGTGATATTCTCGCAACACCTGTGTCCTTGCCTTTTTTGAGGGTTTCGTCGGCGGATTGTAGCATGGCCACGGGCGATGCAGATTTCAAGGGCAGCTATTCAATGCGATTTGTATACCCAGAGGGCTTACTGGGACGTCGTATTGCGATAAAATCGGCTGAGATTAAAGGGCGACGAATCTGCGGACCAGGCAATCGCACGATACAACCAAGCCACTGATAGAACGCAAAGCAAAAGCAGAAGAAACTAGAAACAAAGCGCAGCCAGAACGGATAGATAGGTCTACTAGCAACTTATGAACTCAGTATTTCTTAGCCCGCACTTTCCACCAAACTTCCAAAATTTTGCCTCCCGGCTGAAGAATGCCGGCGCTACAGTGCTGGGGCTTTCCGACGTACCCTATGATTCGCTCAGCCAAGACCTGAAGTGTAACTTGACTGAATACTACAAAGTCGATGACATGCACGATCAGGATCAACTCACGCGCGCGATGGGCTATTTCACTCATCGTTATGGCAAATTGCATCATCTCGATTCCCACAATGAATATTGGTTGGAAACTGAAGCGCGCTTGCGCACAGATTTCAACATTCCCGGCATCAATATGGACCAGATCTATAACGTGAAAAAGAAGTCCGAAATGAAACGGATCTTCCAGCAGGCAAAGCTGAATCCTGCGCGTGGACGCGTTTGTAAAAACGAACAGGAGGTGCGGGCTTTCATCAAAGAAGTCGGTTATCCGGTGATCGCAAAGCCGGACAATGGTGTTGGTGCTGCTGCAACTTTCAAGCTGGAAGGCGATGACTGCATCGATGTCTTTCTTCGCGGAAAGCCAAATACAGAGTACATTCTTGAAGAATTCGTCACTGGTCAAATCGTCAGTTACGACGGCTTGGTCGACCAAAATGGAGAACTGATATTCTCCTCTTCCCTGCGCTACAACAAAGGCGTAATGGAAGCTGTCAACGAAAATTCTGACATCTACTATTACACTGTTCGCGAAATCGAACCATTTTTGGAACAAGCAGGCAAGTCGATTCTCAAGGCATTTGATGTGCGTGGAAGATTCTTCCACTTCGAGTTTTTCCTCAAAGAAAATGCTGTGGTTCCGCTCGAGGTCAACATGCGCCCACCAGGTGGCTTAACTCTGGACATGTTCAATTTCATTTTCGACTTCGATTGCTATGATGCCTGGGCGCAAATGCAAGTGCACGGCATATCAAAACAAATGCGCGAGCGCAAGTACTTCGTCATTTACGTCGGCCGCAAAGATCACATTCACTATGCGCTTAATCACGAAGCAGCTGTCGAAAAACACAAGGACCTGATCGTGCATCATGAGAGAATCGATTCCATTTTCGCACCGGCAATTGGAAACTATGGTTACATGCTCAGGCATGCCGAACTTGCGCCATTAATTGAGGCGGCTGAGTCAATACAAAAGCGCGCCTAAATCAAAAGCGACGAAATTTCCAATCCGCCTGAGAGCGTTCAAAGTCTTTGCGCGCTCTTGATGCAGCTTCTTGCGACTGGAGCCTGGACTTAGCCATGCGTTCATCCATCGCTCTTCTATCGTCCTCGTGCTTTTTGCTGTATGCTCTTTCATTCGCTGCGCGCATTTCAGATGCAGTCAACTCCGGCACGACTTCAAGCGAATTCAAATACTCTGCAACTACTGGTGAGTCTACCCAGGCTTTGTTACCTGCAGCTCCGATGATATAGACAAACCGGCGCACTACATAAAGCCGAAAGCGAGCCAATTGCTCCTTTTCACCCTTGGGCGGTGCGAGTTCCACCTGCCTTCCTTGAAAGCCCTGCAGCGTAAGAGAATTCCTTCTCAATTCGACACTCTTTGTTGTCTTAGCGAGATTGCTGCAGACTGCATCAAGAAGCTCACTGACTTTGGAATCAATAATCATGCCTGGCGCGATAAGATATGACACCATATAAGCACCATGGCTCTCGGGATAACTGTAATCGACCGAACGCATACCGAGCGTGTTGCTGTATCTGCAATTAGGGTTACCCGGCAGAAGAATCTTGAAGCGACCTTCTGGATAAGAGTATTTGGATAGTTTTCGCGAACCAAAACTGACCTTAGGTGCTTCTTTGGAGGGATCACCAGTAACCACAGTTTTCTGCTCACCAGCGGAGGAAACGGTGGAAGCACTTGAAGAAGGCGAATTTGAAGGTTGAGGCTGGGAAACACTTGGTGCCGTATTCGATGCCGCTGTAGTCGTGGCAGGCTTAGATACGATTTCCTGAGTGCCTTTCTTCTGGTGGTCGATGATTGTCTTAAACCGAGACAGAAAGTCGATCGAGGCATCCGGCGGATAGCTCAAGCGAGTAAAGAGATGATGATCTTCTGGTTCCGAATATGGTGCAGTGAAAAATACCATGTGCAAGATCAAGTTGGTTTCGCTTGGATTTCGCTCGTGTCCGGTATATCTGCCTCGTTTGACGATAATATCACCAGCGACTCCGCCCGAATCAGGAGAAAGCTCCTTCAAACCTGATTGAGTACCAGTCAGTCCTCTTGCTTTGTACTCGAAGTGAAAGCTGTCACTCGTGCGCACGATTTTTGCTTTGGGATAAAACTCCTTGACCAACGCTTCAACTTCATTGAAAGCCGTTGAAACATCAGCTCCGTTAGCGGATGTTGCCTTGACCTCTTCGGTTTTGCCCTGCGCCTTATCTTCGGCAAGCGCAGCCAGCTCAATTGATGACAGTAAAAGCGATGCGAGAACAACAATAATCTGCATGCGCAAGTCAAAAACGCGACCAGCCGGTCTGGAAATAGTCATGTTTGCTCTCTAAATAAGGGCACTTACCTTAAAATTGCCACTAGAACATTGTTTATAAACGGGTGCCAAAAGCCCTTGTGCCTCCTTGGGTTTGGGGCTTCATTTAATGTGACCGGTTGTCCACAGGAGAAGCGATAACCTGTTCCACCTCAAAACCCTTTTTCCTCAAAAGGTTGACCAGTCCTGTCTCTCCCACCATATGAGCTGATCCGACTGCTACAAACAGTGGGCTACCCTTGGTCTTGAGAAAAGGCTCAATCTTTGCCGCCATTGCGATGTTTCTGTTATTCAAGAGTGCCATTGTGAAAGGTATCAAGTCTGGATTATCAACCGACTGGTGCACGGCAACCCGTTCCATTTGCTCTACGTCTCCCGCCTTCCAAGCCTGAAAAATCGAAGCCATGGTTTTCTCGGTGTCTTTCATCTCAAGAAGGGTCACTTGCAGTAACTTGTCTTGTACTTCGGCTGCTAGCTTGGAATCCAGTGCAAGTTGAAAGTCGACAGTCTCAAATTCATCAATCGGCTTTTTTTGAGCAATTGCCTTTTGCAAGAAATGCATGTCGATACCGAAAGACTTCTTCATTTTCGATAAGTCACCGCGGCGAGGAATTGAGATTAGCTCACGCGCATACCATGGCTTGTATTGCTCATACATTCCCCACGTCTCTCCGGACCAGGCCAGATAGGCTTCAAAAACACGCTTGGTGTCAGGAGAAAGGTGCTTACTCAACTTATCGGGCGAACTGTATCTGCCTGATGTAGCTACAAGTTGACGAACCTTCTCGGGATCAACTTTCACTTTGGCAATGTTTATTTCGACTACGAGACATCGACTGCTGTCAAAGGCAGACTCGATTTCGCGAGGCAACGGGTAAAGTGTGGGCGGAGCCGCATGAATAGTGCCGAGTAGATAGACAATATCGGTGCCACGTTTAGCTTTCCAGAAAAACAACTTACGTGGTGCCTCCTTTGGGCGCGGAGACACTTGAGGAAGCATATGCACAGGTGCAGCAGATGGAGCAGTTGGTGAAACGGTTGTGGAGGCGGCGGCAGAACTGGTGGCAGAAACAGCCGCAACAACAGAATTTGGAACAGGGGTTACATCCGTGACAGCGGTTCTTGGAGGCGGTGGTAAAAGTCTATCGAACTCTTTGACCAAGTCTTTGAACTTCTCTAAGAAGTCACTGCTAGCCTGAGGCGGATAGGATAGTTTTGCATTCAGATGGCAATTGTGATTGGCTGAATACGGCTCCATCAAAATGGTTTCGTAATAGTAATCGTTTTGAACCCTGCCCTGTCTCGTTGCAATTCCGCGTTCAAACTCCAAATCGCCAAGTATGCCGCCGTCCTTTGGACCGAGAACTGGCAAGTGTGTACTTGTTGAAATTTGCCGAGCGACCTTAAATTCGAAGTGTAATTTTGCACCGTTCTCATTGAACTTGGCATTCGGATAGAACGTCTTTACCAATTTTGTCACTTCATCGAAAACTGGTTTGACTACAGCCGGATGAACGGTGGCAAGTTCTTTGGTTTGCTCAGTCCCTTGCGCGCACACAGCTTCGCACAATACGAAATCGCTAAACAGACAGAATACGCAGATAGCTGACAAAAGGGCAGCAGGAGATTTCATCGAGAAAGTCCAAAAGCTAGGTTGTTTACACTTATGCCCTGTAATTCCTTGATCTAATACTTAGCCTAAAAGACCGCGTCTGCAGTGAAATCGATTTGAATATCATCACCCTTGGACTTCATCGCCACCTTTGTCAATTTGAAATTCTTCCATCGAGAATCGCCAGCTTCGAAGAGGTCGATTTCACCTTGGTGTGACACAGGCACGGTCACCTTACGCAAGCGCTTAACGATCACCCTTCGTTCGGCAATTCTGAGCAATCCGCTTGTCACTTTGCTCCAATCTAGGCGCATGCTCGGAGGCAGAGGCAAGTCCATGGTCAAATCATATTTGATTCGACTTCTAGAAGAATCGGTATCACCGATAATTGCGTACTTGACCAAACCCTCGCCTGTCAATTCCGCTTCCAGGGTCCACGGGCATTCTTTCCATTCGTCAGTCTTGAGGATGATGTTTCCTTTCTCAACTGTCCCCTCAATAACAGCATTACCTGTTGCGGTGAAAGAAAGAGAACCTGAGCCTTGCGCTTTCATGTCTGAAATAACAAGGTCGTCGATTCTTACCGACTTAGCTTTTGCATTTCGATAACGCCAGCGCTTGTCCTCGGAAATTGTCTTGTCCAGATCGAGGTGGAGGTGGTCTGGAATGCGTTTTGAAATCGCTTCTGCAAGAACCTTTTCTGGCAATACCAAATTGCATGATTGCAAGTGTAAATTGGCACGATTTTGAACCATTGAGAGATCAATACCGCGAACCTTAACATCCACTTCCTGTGCACCCAAGAGCTTTGAGCGCTGGATAGTGAAGTCTACTGAGCTGTTGAGCTGAATTTCTCTATCAACATCAAGAAACAGTTTCCCATTCAAATCAGCAAGCTGAATGACACTCTTTGGAGTTTTTAACTCCCCCTCTCCGAACTCAACGACAAGCGGCAGCTTCAGCTTTGTAGGCCCGGAGTTGTCTGTTTTCTCAAGAAGCATACTGCTCGGCAACGTCAAAGTTGAGCCACCAGAAGTGGTGAGTGAAAATTTGCTCTTATTACCTTGCCAATCTAATTGCTTGAGCTTCGAAGTTCCTTTCTCGAGCACGAAGGCTAGAGCACCGAATTTGTCATAGGAAACCTTGCCGATCTTTGTATCACCCAAGTGTAAGGTCAGGTGAGTAGATTTCTTTGCGATCGTGATCGTTCCAGACTCTGCAACAGCATCACCTTCCGTGGAAAAGTGTGTGGAAGCATCGCTGCCAGGTGTCAAATCGACCTGGAGCATGGCGGGAACAGTTTCCGGGAAATAGGCATCGGTCTGGTGGATGTCTGTCTTCAACAAAAGACTTGTTCCCTTCATATCCATACCGGACAACAGATGCATGCTATCGTCTTCACTACCGCTGGTATGTCTTAACGAATATTCCTTTAGATTGAGAACGCACTCTTCGCTTAGTGCATGGCAACGTTTGAATTTGCCAAAGCTGAATTTGCAGGTTCTCAAAACCACCTCGGGCGGCTTTTCAGAATTAGGTTCAAGAGAGAGGGATAGCTGGTTTCCTCGTTTTATTGCCCGCCCTTCAACATATGCATGTCCGCCGTCAAATTCGGTATCAACTCGTTTGCCCAACCATTTACAATGCTTGGCAAAATTGACATCGATTTTGCATTTCGCTTGGTAGTTCAAATGGCGATCAACTGAAACGTCAGTCAACGAAATTGTTGAGTCAGGTCCTACAATTACGGACTTCGGACCAAATCGCAAAGCGGCTCCAGGACGAAGGTCGAGTGCTGCCTTCTGAATTTTCATACTGTGAATCATCTGATGCGTGTCACCACTAATAACACCAACTTGCAACAGATTGACAAAGAATGCGGCCAGCCCGCGCACAAGATCAACTTCACCACTGACGGTGCCTTTGTACAGCGAAATAGTCAGCGGAACGGGCACTGCCATCACGCTAATTGGACGGCTTACGGAAAATGTGCCGGTGGCGTCCTTTGTCGAAATGACGTGCGGATCGGTAACGGGCATAGCCAACTTCAATTCGAAGCTGGTGTTCGGAGGAATGGATACAGGGGTTTTGCCGATAATGTAAGTGCCGGGTGTGAACACACCACTCGCCATCAGCCTGATGCTGGACGTAACTTCAGTAAGCCGCTTGACACTGGGATCTGTGACATCGACGTTGTAATTGACCGTTATCTCTTCTCTGTGATGAAGCGCACTGCAGCTAGAAAGCATAGTGCAAGTCAAAAGAAGAGACAGCAGAGCCCTAGCGAACAGACCAGTCGAAACAATGGTCGGTTTCGGCATATTGCCCTTACGCAAAGCCAATAGTCTGGAAATCCGGGCGAAACTCATCAACGCAGTGGTCCGCACCTCCAGATGCGGGAGCTATAAAACTCGATCCTCGGTCATAACAATAGTCGCACGAAGTCGGTGACTGTGCGACAGTCGTAATAGTTTCCGCATGTCAAGATTTTCACATTGCCTGCAGGTTTCTGGGCAATTGTCTTTTCAGCTGGGAGCAGACGCAACGAAAGTTTCGCTGAAAACTCCCTATCCGAAGTATGAAGGAGCGTTTCCAGCTTTCCACTTAATATTGCAGCCGGCGCTGGGCTTTTGATCAGCGGAAACAGGTTTGCTCTCTAATACGCAGTCGATTGCTGAGCGCAGGTCTTCACCTGTCACTGGGATGCTATTTCCCGGACGAGCCCCGTCAAGTTGCCCTCTGTAAGCTAGTTTACGGTTCTCATCGTAAAGGAAGAAATCAGGAGTGCATGCAGCAGTGTACGCCTTCGCTACCTCTTGAGACTCATCGTAGAGTAACGGGTAGTTCAGTTGCAGCTCCTGGGCGAACTCTTTCAACTTTTCAGGCGTGTCTTCTTTGTAATTCTCTGCGTCATTGGAAGAGATAGCAACAATAGCCATATCCTCGTTGGCATAATCAATGCCTATCTTGGCCAGTTCTTCCTTTACGTGCACTACGTAAGGGCAGTGGCGGCAGGCGAAGATAATCAAAAGCGCCTTTTTGTCAGCAAAAGAACTCAAACTGTAGCTTTTGCCATCAGTAACACTGGGAAGAGAAAAATCCGGAGCGGTCGACCCCAGCGGGCGCATCGTCGAATTCACAAGTACCATGTCAATTTCCTCCAGATCAGAACTAAGCATGGTAGAGGGCTCAAAGAGCGCAACACCTGGCCTGGCGAACATTTCGCTCGTAGAAATTTACCATAATGCGGGCGTTTACAAGTCGGTAACAACTTACCGCCGCGCCCCCTTTATAACTAAGGGGTGCAAAGCCGGACGTTTGTCTGCCCGACAGCCTTTGCCTCAAGAAAAGTCTTACTAACCCAAATTGAAGGAGTCCACCCCATGCCTCCGTCTAACTTTAGGAATGATCCTGTCTCCCAGGCAATCGAAAATCTTCATTCGAACTTTGCCGGACATGATCCCATTCGCGAACTCAACAGAGGATTCGGACCACATGAGTCCGTCGACAATGTCTTCCAAGACGTTATCAATCAAACTTTTGGACGCGGCGCTTCTGAGCGGAATAACTGGAGAAGACTCCCGGAGCTGCAAGACGACTTTTCAATCGATTTTTCAGGTGACAGTTTCGATCGTGGATGGAATCGTCGCGAGCCGGTAGAACTGGTGAGAACTTCGCGTGAGTTGATGAATACGTTGGATAGACATGCAAGCGGGATCAACATCGGCAGGCACAGCGACCGCCTTACCAAAGACGAATTGAAAAACTACATTGAGCGAGTCGGAAATTACATTTCACCGCAAGACAAAGTCGATCTCATGTTGATCCTTCGTGACTTCAAACAGATCGCCGGAATTGACGGGAGAAAAGACATCTCTTACCGAGATATGGCTTCCTATGTAATGGCCAATAGAGAAGCTGATAGACAGATTCGCCAATTTCGTCAGGAGGAACGAAACGAAAGCTATCCAACAAATGAAGAATGGGATTGGATGAAACCATCGACACGCGAGTTACCGCAAGGGAATGCGAGAAATCAACACGCAGACGTGTCACGCATTATTACTAGCCCAAACGCTCCTCATGATCACTTCAGAGTCGAAGGTGCCGATATCCCACTGTCGCAAGAAGCTTTCAAGGAGTTTTACGGAATCCCTGAAAACATCGACCTTACCAAATTCATGCGCACCAAACCGAACGATGGGCAAGTCCCTAATTTTTGGACATCGAAAGTGGCTGCCGGTCTCGGCGGACGTGATGGAAACGATCTACGCTGGGATAAGGCCGATTACCATGATCCTGCCCTGGATTTCCAGCGCAACTTTGCTCAGCTTGCTGAATACTTCGACAAACTTCCTCCTGATAGGCAGGTGGAATTTGTGTTCAACTTTGCAAGAACGCAAGGTGAAGTTCTGCGCATGCATGGGGTAAAACTTGTTGCAGTTGATAACGAGAAGATTCAAATCAACGAAAATGGCGAGACCTACTATGTAGATGTCGTGCAAGACGTCGGCAGCGTTAAGCACTTGCTGCAATGGTTGGTAGAGAAATAACAAGCAAAGATTGTTAGACACAGAAGATACTGAGTATCGAGGTTCAGATAGTTTCTTTAATCGATAAACGGTCTTACTTCAAGTACGAAAGCACTTCAGTTCGCATCTGCTGGTCTTCTTTGAAAAGACCTCTGAAAGCCGTCGTGACAGTTTTTGCACCAGGCTTTTTGATTCCACGCATCGACATACACATGTGTTCAGCTTCCACCCAAACACAAACTGCCTGCGCGCCAATACCTTTAACGATCGCATCGGCAATCTCTTCGGTCATTCTTTCCTGCACCTGCAAGCGGCGAGCGGTCAATTCAACAACACGAGCGATTTTCGAAAGGCCAGTGATCACTCCGTTGCTGGGCAAATATGCAACATGAGCGCGACCCATGAATGGCACGAGATGATGTTCGCAGAGGCTTGTGAAATCTATGTCTTTCACTAGAACAAGACCTTCGGTTTCTTCCTGAAACTTGCAGCTGATTTCTGATGAAGCATCGACACCGGTCGAATAACAAAGCTCTTGATACAACCGTGCAACTCGCTGCGGAGTGTCAATCAAACCGGCACGTTTAGGATCTTCACCAATAGCTTCGAGAATCATCTCTACAGCCGATGTGATTTTCTCTATATCGATTTTGCGTGCGAGGCTATTCTCGGGAATAGCCGACGAAAATTTAGTTGCTGGAGATTCATCAGACTTCCGTCTCAGTGCTCTAGGCAAAATGGTTACTGTGGCTTCCATGTCTCAATAAAACCTTCAAGATTCATGTGCTTACAATACACGTCATTAGTGAACAATCGGTGAAGTGCCCTTAATTGTTAAACTGATTTCTCAAGTTTATGGCGTGTGTCCCAGAAAGACTCTAATTGAACGCGCCGCCATCATGCCGCTGCCGACTGCGAAAGCAACACGATCGTAGCCGGGCTGGACGATATCACCGGAAGCGAAGACACCGTCGACGGAAGTTGCAAACTGAGGGTTAACAATTACATGACCGCGAGACGTTTCTAACTGTTCACAAAACAGGTCGGTATTTGGTAAGTAACCTAGTTTCGCAATGAGCTTCACACAGTTGACTTCAAACTCATCTGAGCCCTTCGAGACAATCACCGACTCGAGCTTTCCCTTGCCAATCAATTTTGTAACAACAGAGTCCGTATGAACATCGATCGATTTGTGCTGGTTCATTCGTGCCACTATATCCGGTCTTGCTTTGAAGTGACTACTGCGCGCAAGCACAGTAACACGAGAACAATACTCAGCTAAGTCGAGCGCGGTAAAAACAGCACTGTCGCCGCCGCCAATGATCGCAATCGGCTTTCCGATTAGCGACTCACGAGTCGGACCACTTCTATAGATGATATCTTCTGTGAATTCACTTGGAACTGGCAAATCAAGCCGCTTTATTCGATACCCGGTAGCAAGCAATATCGTTTTACCCTTGAACTTCCCTTTGCTGGTAACAACTTCTTTTTCGGCAAGATTGAAACCTAAAACTTCGCAACCTGTCCTGATGCGATCTTTGAGGAACAGTTGGGCAACCCTATCCATTTCATCGCGCATCTTTTCGCCGTTCTCAAAAAACCCTGCTGCGTAGTTATAGACGGGGCTGGGAATTGAGGGCAGCTGTCCGCCTACCCGCTCCTGGCGCTCTAAGACCACCACATCCAGCGCATTCTCATGACACTCAAGCGCGCAACTGATGCCGGCAGGTCCGCCACCAACAACAATCAAGTCATGAATACTTGCTTCAGACACTGGGATCACCCATACATTTGCGCCAAAGCAGCAACGTCTTCAATTGCTGCTTGTACTTGCGACGGCAGAATTGATGCCATGCACCTTTGCGACCAATCCTCCTTGGTGCAGTGCCAGCTTTCCCAGTAGAGTCGCTTTTCGTTGGGTTCAAAAGAATCGTAGCTGACAACCTTGTTCGGTTCACCACCATATTCGATGTCTGTGCATTCCCGAGGACAACGAGGTGCACTCAAACTTCTCACATGTGCATATTCACGTTGAAACATGACGTTGTAGCGAAAAAGAGAAACAGTGGGAACGCATTGTTGAACCGCAACATGCATGAGTCCTGTGTCAACAGCCACTACACAACGCGCGGAACTCAGAACATCAAGAGCATCTGTGATTGAAGGTGTTTCTATGTGGGTTAAACCGTTATTCAAACATTCTTCGACGATATGCGAACGATCGGGTTCACCTACTACTAAACAGGTTATTCCTCGCGACTTCAATCTTTCAGCCAGTTCGAGCCAGTGAAACACAGGCCAGCATTTCACGATTCCAGCCGAGCCAGGCACGAAAACGACAGAATTCTCGACCTCCCTTCTCCTTTTGAAAGGCAATTGCAAGAGACTCGAATAATCAGCATTAATCCCGAAATCGGCACAAATACCCATCAAAACCTGGGTAATCTTGTATCCCGGATAGCGCAACTCGAATTCGCCGGCGCCCCAAACATAGTCCGTCTGCAGCGGATGATTGCGCAGATTGTAGAAAACATCATCTTTGCCCAGTGCGGCAGGATCAAAATCGATCTCTCGCACCATACCAGCCAAACCCAAGATGCGCTCTTCCAAGCCCTCTTGCATCGGCGAGCGACTGACCAGATAAGTCGGTTGACCTGTAGCAATCAAGGCTTGAAGAGCAGGGAGAGAAACCATCAGGTCGCCTAAACCCAAAGATATCGGTGCCAAATAGTAAGCCACTTAAACTGACTCCTCAGTCCAGATGCGCACAGCCGCTTTCTTTCATGCAGCCATGATACCTCAGCACATGCGGCACGGTTGCGAGGATAGGAGTATGGACTCACTGCTAGCGCTTGCAGACCTTACCAATCTGATTCTGGTTGAAAGAAGTGAACAGTGTGTGTACGTCCACAGGTTCGGTCATTGCAGCCAACATGACACTTCTCTAATAAAAAGCAGCTCTACGCCTGGCTCTTAGCCATTAATCTCCTTTCAGATATAAGCCAGACCCCTTTGCTTCCTCTTGACTTCATAGTATTGTGTTGCCAGGCATAGATTTGAACGAAATAGTTCGCTATAAACCAAACAGACTTCGCAGACAGAATGCGGATTTGTTTGGTGATTTCGTCTTTAAAAGGCTTGGCAAATGGTGGCAATCAAAGAACGCGATATACAGACGATCAACTGGAACCTTGAAGGTGATTCCAGCGCAGTAGCGTCAGCTCCGGAAGATAAGGGCGTGGTCTTGCAGGCTATGTCTGTGGAAGAAGAGATTCAAGAAATTGGTCGCGTCATCCAGAATCCTGCCACCATTGTCGGGGGGATGATGCTGGGCGTGGCCGCGATCTACGAAATGGCACCAGATGTGATGCACAAAGTCTTCCAAGCCATGACACTTTATCCTACAGAAAGCAAATTGATCGCTCTCGCCAATATGGCTATTGCCGGGCTGGCATTCCTGGCATTGAGAACATCACCCGGACGCATGGCCGGATGGATTGCCTTTACCGCTATAGCCGTGACAGTGATCGTCGTTATGGAATGGACAATGCTGGTTAGCTAATTGGCACTATCGTCAATCGCTTGCTCGAATTCTTCTGCTTTTCCCTGCGCTGACGCTTTTTTGCGCATCGACTCGACTTGGCCGGCCAGCACTTTTATCGCTTGTCTCCACTGACGCATTTTTGCAAATCCACCTGAAGGGTCTCTCTTCAAGCCTGCTTGGAATTGAGCGAAGTCAAATTTCTCGAAGTCAGCGCCTATAGGTGATTCGGAAAGAGCCGGCACATCAAATTTATCGCTGGCAAAGTATTTAGAGCCTGCAATTGACTGCCTTTTGAGCATAGCCGTCAAATAGCGCCATCGCACGCCTTCATCGGCTGCTTGCCTCAAACCAAGCGGGTCAGAAATGTATTTGTCGAAATCCGCCTGTTTCCAGTCCAGAAGCTTCTCCAGCGGTGGGTGCTTAGAGAGAAAAGTCCGCTCTTCCGGGGTCATGGGCATCGGAGTAGCTAGAAGCATTCTTTCCAGCGTCCATTCGAATCCGCCCTCATTGGGATTTACCACACTGCTGACGGTCCCATTGGGATCGCCGGACCCTGCCGAACCGGAGTTTCCAGCGGACGAACCGGGATTCCCTTCGACGACACCCGAATTTCCACCAGCCGCTCCGGGTTCTGAACCACCCGCTTCGCTTGATTCGCTACAGCCGGGTGGAGCAACATCCTGCGCCGGAGAAGAACCAAGCTTGGACAAACTTAAAACGCCGAAAACCAGCCCCGCAAGGGCAACAACGGCTAAAATCCGAGCAGGCGCTTTGATCATGTTCACTATTTTATCGCCTACAAACTGAATTGGCTCAGTTGAGTTTGCACCGCATTCCAAGCCGCTTTCAATATTATGATAATTTTCAGTTTCAGAGCGTTGCAAAGGCTATACGCCAGACCCCATGGGCATTATCATATGTTTGTCACTGGCTCGAGCGTTGGGCATTGTGAGTTGGCAGGCAATGCATTTGAGGCAACCTGCCCCGAGATGAAAGTCTCATCAGGTATCAAACTGGAAGACCAATCACTAGTCCACTACTAGAAGGGACAGAGTAAGTGAATCTCGAAGAATATGAGGAACTCATCTGCGGAGGACTTGTCGCCGCCGGTGGTTTAGGTCTAATGATAGTCATGTTCGTCTTCGGGCATGTCGGCAATGCGATGGCCGCAGTCAAAGCAAAGCAAGCAGCCCAGCCACCCAAGATGGTGCAGCACTATCAAGCGAACCAAGCAGCGCACATGGCTCCCGCGATCCTCAGCGATCGAAATTCCACAGGTTACCTGTACAGCACCGCTGCATCCGTCACTAGCCGTTTCGGGCAACCAAGGCAGTTTTAGATCACTCTATCTCCACTCAATGGCCTGCAGGCAGCGCTCTATCGCTTGAGCATGCCTGGAGAAAACCTCTTTGGGTGCAGAAAGAATGATTTCCAAAACCGCGCAACCATCATTCCCGCCGTTTATAAAAATAGTCCGATTCTCGAGGGAAAACTCAGGAAATCGACCTTTGACGTCAACCACAATTTCGTCAGCAAGCATCGTTGTGCTGGCGCCTTCTAAATCATAGAGATCCGGCTGTGCGCAATTACCTAATACTTCACTGATGCTGAGCACCGCTTCGGGACTAAGCGTATGAGGCTCCTTTTTCAAAATTCGCACAAACGTTTTACCGCTTAGTGAAGATACCGGCATCCCTCGGTAGAAAATTGAAAGCTGCAGGTCCGGTGTATCCGAGCGTCCATAATGATAAAGGTAGCTGTTACCAAATTGCCCCAATACCTGACGGGTGGCCGACCAGCCAACAGGCAGAGGCAGGCGCTTGATGCGTCCTATATTTTCAATCTGAGTCAAACCGAAAAACCTAGAAAATCAATCCAATGGATTACTCAATCTCCATCAACCATTCATATTACAAGCTCTTTTTCTCTGCCGTAGCCTTAAATTCTTTGTTTGCCTTATAAAGTTCTTTTGTACTGACACCCTCAAGCACATCACCCCACGGATTAAAGAGCGAAGCTACCTTTGTCTTGCTGTCATAAGAACGCACGGCAACAAAATGCCAGCCGCTTTCAGGAAGAGTATCTAAGCCATAGCGAAACAACGGATGCCGGCAGTCAACGACTGTAATAATGGGCAACCTACCTGCCAGCTGCCTGGACCTCAAACTTCTCTCCAAGACCTGCTGAGAATGCAAGCGCCAAGGAAGTGCGATGTCACCAGCGGCGCCACCATTTATCTGACCATGAATATCATTCAAACTATCGCAGTCCATCAATGGATCCGACAAATCGTCTTGAAGTTCCTTCCGCAACCGGTCATGAACCGGAGCAGGAGGTTTCTTACTGTAGTCGATTAGACGATACGGAATCATGCTTGCAGGATCTGTGGTTTGTCTTTGGTATCTCACTGTGCCGGGTAAAATGCTATTGTCCACTCCGTCTGCAGCAGACAGCCAGGGTTCTAGATCACTCTTTCTCTGCCAGTGAACATTGACAGCGGCAGTCTGAAATAACTGATTTGCAAAACGCCTGTTCCAATGAAGTTCAGGGACGATATTCAGTCCGTTCATGACAATGCTGGAACCATCAGCACATTGAAATTTGCCTGTGCGCGCGACTTGTGAAATCAGGTTTACTGCATTCTCCGGATATTTCACATAAGTGCAATACTCCAGGGCGGCCGGTCCGCAGGTAGGATTTACTCCCTGCACGACCTTCTCTGGATTGGCAGTTAAGCGCAAAGTCTGCATAGCAAGCCGATCGAGTGGAAGTTGAATTACATTATCCGTACGCGAGTTGAGAAAGTCATTCACGTGTTTGAACACCTCAATCACCTGACCGTCCTTCAAATCATGTCTGTCAATTACATCGTCAATTACTCTTTCAGCATGCGGTTGTCGGCCCGATAAGCGAAAGTGCAGCTTATTGGCCTCTTCTCTGATTTCTCTGTTGGATCGGCAGTGCGAATAGTCTGCCTCGGGACGATACTTGCCGCCACTGCGCATGAACTCTTTGAATTCAACACGCCAGATCGTGATGTAGGGTACACCGCCGGCGGCGCTGGAAAATGGGATCGTCCTCTTTAGATTTTCAACAAGTGCCGCTTTGTTTGAAACATCTGAGTGCCGACTTGCGAGTTCAGCTCGGATCTCCTGTGCCAATCGAACACTACTATAAGTCTCCCAAGCCCGATCGGCGCTTTTATCCAATAGGCTTGCAGCGCGGGCAAAACCGGGCTCAGCAATTCCAGTTAGAGCTTCCTTTCGGTGCTGCAATTCATGGAACAGAGTGTCCCGAGAACTGCCATTCCGCAAGGTGACCATGTCTCTACCTGACACATACGAATCGAACATGGAATTAGGCTCTACGCGCGCCCAACGGTTTTTCTCAAACAATTTTCCATCATTGGGCTTGGATGCTTCAAAACTGGTATTCACCTTGTTCGATTGCAAGTATCGATCGATGGGCACACCCAAGCCCATTTTCAATGTTGCCTTATCCTGCAAAAGGCGAATGCCTTCTTGTGTGCCAGGAAGGAGAACATTCATGAGTCCGCCCGTCAACAGGCGCTGAGGCATGTTGATTTTGACTTGTGAGTCAAGCGGTAGAACATCTGGTCTAGACACAGCGACATGCGCAAATGTACCGAAGGCTCCCGCGAAGAATCGGTCGGATGCGCGGCCGATGAAAGAACTTTTGGGATTTATTTTCCAGTATTCGAGAACGGCGAAATTCGCGGCGCCAGCCAAGCCATTTCGTAAGTGCGTTTCTCCAGTATGGGTCTCTTTCATGCCGTCGTAAACGCCGCCACCGATGATCTGAGCAACCTTCTCATTTTGTGCCAGATTAGCCAACGCTCCTTCGGTTTTGAGCGATGCACCGGCGAAGCGCATTACGTTACCGGACAGCCGCCCGGCTAGAGCATAGGGCACGACAGAACCTACAGCACAAGCGGCGCTCTGGCAAACTATCTCGGCAGACATTCGATCGGGTGATGTAGCCGGAACCGGCAATGGTTCAATATGTTGTTTCCTTGCCTGGCCGGTGGCTTTCTCCAGAGTGGAAGTGATAGCATTCGCGGGTTCCACACACATGCTGTTGACTAGAGGATTGAAGAAATTCGCTCCCAGCCAGTGAAAACCATCCGGTTGCTTGCTGGAAGACAGTTCGGCACTATCAGTCTTGTGTGCTGGGTCGGTCTCTGTTTTTTCAAATCGTGGCATCGCCATACTCCCGGCTTCGGTGCCGTCATGGTATGGCTAGCCGCGAAAAGAAACACTGTTGAATTGTGCAGTGTTTTTCTCACGCCGATTTAATTTGCAAGCCGGTCAGAACAGCCGGATTTGCAATTAGATATTCTTGGATTTCACGTACCTAGCTGGCTCGCGTCAGAACCGTTCCGTATTTGTCCGGTGCGGAGAATCCTTTGAGCAGCGCATGCGGAGCAAAGCTGTTCAAAATCGCAATCTTCTCGACTCCGTTGTCGAGACACTTCAAGCAGCTCTTGATCTTGGGCAGCATACCGCCGGAGATAGTTCCTTCCTCCAGACAGACTTGGGCTTGAGCCGGAGTCAGATGACTAATTCTCGTGGACGGATCTTGAACATCACGCAGTACGCCCGGAACATCGGTAAGGAAGATCAGCGCGTCTGCATTCAGATATGTCGCCACCGCAAGTGCAGCGTGGTCGGCGTTGAGATTGTAGAGCTGCCCATCATCACCTTTACCAAAGGGCGATATCACAGGCATCCAACCAGCCCACAGCCACCGATCGAGCTTTGTCGCATCAACATCGACAATTTCGCCGACCCAGCCAAGGTCGACATCATTGCCTTGTTGATCTTGAAACTCCATCTTTTTGCTCAGGAAGGGATTGATGTTCGTTGAGCAAAAGCTGAGCGCTTGCGCACCTTTTGCAAGAAACATATCTGTCAGCTTTTCATTGATGCCTGTGAAAACATCAACTGCAATTGAGAGAGTCTGATCATCAGTTACTCTCAATCCGCCCACTTTCTTTGTTTCTTTTCCCACGGCCTTCAGCGCATCATTGACGGCTGTGCCACCACCGTGGACTAGAACTACTCTTACACCTTGATTGATGAGCGAGCAAGTGTCTTCAATCAACTGATCGAGAACCTTGGGATTCATTATGGCGTTGCCGCCGAATTTGACGACAACAATAGGATCGCCATCCGCACTCAACCCAAAAGTGGAATTCTGGAGAGCATCGTAGTTTTCCTGAAGTATCGTGCCTTTAAAAGTTGCCAGTGTCATTTCGGTCACCTAAGTCCTGTAAGAGCCATTAATCCGCACGTAGTCATAGCTGAGATCGCAACCCCACGCGGTAGCTTCCTCGATTCCGGAATTCATGTTCACATGAATGATGATGTTCTTCTCGGCAAGAATCTGTTTGGCCAGAATTTCGTTGACGCACACCGGTTCTCCATTTTTCAGGAGCTCCAGTGTTCCGGCAGAACTCTCCAATGAGATTGAAACAAAAGCTGGATCGAATTTCGCACCACTGTATCCCATTGCGCAAATGATTCTGCCCCAGTTTGCATCTTCCCCAAAGAATGCTGTCTTGACCAAGCTGGAAGAAACGATTGAGCGTGCAAGCAGTCTCGCGTCTTCTTTTGATCCGGCGAACTTGACCTGCGCTTCCAAAAACTTGGTGGCGCCTTCGCCGTCTTGAACGATGATTTTCGCAAGGTGCGTGTTGACTTGTTTCAACACTTCGCAGAAAGTGAAGTATCCAGCATCCTCACTGACGATGGTCTCATTGCCTGCCAGTCCGTTAGCCATGATTGCCACCATGTCATTTGTGCTGGTGTCACCGTCAACGGAAATCATGTTGTATGTATCGGCACCGCTGTCTTTGAGTGCTTTTTCGAGCATGTGAGGAGCAATGCTCAAGTCGGTAGTGATGAAACTGAGCATGGTCGCCATGTTTGGGTGAATCATGCCGCTGCCCTTGGCCATTGCTCCGAGAATAACCTTCTTTCCGTCAACTTCGAATTCGACAGAGATCTGTTTCGTATAAGTATCGGTGGTCATGATCGCTTCGGCGGCAAGTTGGCCGGCGAGCTTGGAATGCTCGAGAGACGAACTTACGCTGACGATGCCCTTGGTGATGATCTCCATCGGCAGTTGCACGCCGATAACACCAGTCGAGCAAACGAGAATTTCCTCCGGTTTCACGCCAATGCACTCGGCATATGTAGCCGCCATGCTTTCAGCGTTTTCCAAGCCTTCTTTGCCCGTGCAGGAGTTGGCATTGCCACTGTTGATCACAATGCCGCGTATTGTTTGCGACTTAGCGACCACACTCTGGTTCCACAAAATAGGAGCTGCCTTCATAACGTTGGTCGTGAACATGCAAGCTACAGTGGCTGGAACTTCACTGTAGAGCAAAGCAAGATCTTTTCTCTTGCGCTTTACACCGATGTGGGCACCGGCAGCCTTAAAGCCTTTTGCGCAAGTGACACTTCCGCTGAAAGGAGCTTCGACCACCTTGCCTTGAACAGCCAAAGCATGAGCATCGATGATGGTGGTGAATGAATTCATTTCGGATCTCCTCAAATCAAAATACGGCTGCATAGAAAAATCCCCGAGTCCTTGAAGGGGGCACTCGGGGAAGATAGATCTCTGGCAGCGTTGTATTAAATCAACATATGCGAGCAATCCCCAAGCGCGTTGGCACGGCGTCGGGGGAATCGTCGGTTGTGTCTGAGAGATTTGCTGAATTGCATGTCAAAATTTCCTTGGACTACTAACTATACACGCTGCTGATTTTTTGTGTCAATAATTCCTGAGCTCTTACAGAATTTGTTACGCCGGAAAGATCGGAGCCTGAGTCAAACCTGTCGATTCCTGCCAGCCGAAGTGAATGTTCATATTCTGAACAGCCTGACCCGCTGCGCCTTTCACAAGGTTATCCAGCGCTCCAACAATAATTGCTCTATTGGTTCTCTTATCTACACTGAGGCCAATATCGCAATAATTGGATCCCTTAACCCACCTGGTTTCAGGATATTGGTACTCACCTGATTGAGGATCGAAGATCCTGATGAATTGCTCATCTTCATAGAACTCGCTATAAAGATCAAATAGATCTTTCTCTGTCATCGTTTTCTTTAAAGATCCATAGGTTGTACAAAGTATTCCTCTGTTCATAGGAACCAGATGTGGTGTGAAAGAGATCGCAAGAGTATTTTCAGCAAATGGATTTAGCGCTTGTTCGATCTCAGGAGTATGCCTGTGACTGCCGAGCTTGTAAGCCTTGATTGACTCATTGCACTCGTCGAAATGCACTCCCAGTGAAAGACTTCTGCCGGCTCCCGACACTCCGGATTTAGCGTCGACAATTACTGTGGACTCGTCGATAAGTCCGCCTTTGAGAAGTGGTGCCAGAGACAGAATCGAACACGTCGCGTAACAGCCCGGATTAGCGATGAGTTTCGCAGATTTGATTTTCTCTCTGTTCAACTCCGGAAGTCCATAAGCAGAACAATCGAGAAGCTGCGGATTAGGATGTGTAAACTCATACCACTGGTCATAGTCATTCGCGTTCTTCAACCGAAAGTCGGCGCCTAGATCGACAACCGCACATTTCTCGAGAACATCCTGGCTAACCATTTTTGCAGCATGACCATGCGGCAAAGCCAAAAAGATCAGATCTACCTCTGAACATAATGTATTTATGTCGTCTGCGCTGCATGTGAAGTCAGCCATCTTGGACAAGCCCGGATAAACAGAGGCAAAGCTTTTTCCACTGTTGCTGTTAGAAACAGCGGTATGCACTTTCACGTTTGGATGTTGAACCAGAATTCTGATCAACTCCTGACCCGTATAACCTGTAGCTCCGACGACCGCGATCTTCTTCATTTGCGTTTCCATCTTAAACAAGCCCTAAAACAAAAAACCCCTGGTCCTTAGACCCGGGGCAAATACTCGAAAATGGTGCTAAATCAGCTAAGCCATATCGGCGCCGGGCCTTAAATAGAGACCGGGGCGGCGTCGGGATATAACTTGTTGGGCTTGTCTAAGCTGCATATGCGGCCCCACTCTTGAGCACCTTATGAGTCAACTTATGTAGTCTGCGGTACGGTTTCAGGATTTGTCAATAGGATTTTAGGTTTCGTTAAGAACTTTGTACCGGCTTATCCTTTAGAGTTCGTCAGACGCCTTTGGTTCGTAAACCTTGTCGGACTGGTCCCTAATTCGAAAAGAGACAACGCACAAAACGCTCGGCACTCTGAAGTATCGCTCATCTTAGGCACATTCAAGTCTCACAGATCGTCAAAGACAACATCGGCGGTTCTGTAAACATCCAACGAGATTTTGTTGCCTTCTTAACCAGATGCAACTAGGGTGATTACAGGCGGTGCGCCAAAAGCGTGCTTCCAGCCAGAAGAGAAACTCTAGAACAAAAGATCAAAAAGACAAACAAGATCAGTTCTAGATCAGAGTCCAATTACCAATACAGGAAGTCTTATCAATCGGACGAAAGCCGCTCAAACTACCAAGTTTAGAGTGCAGCTGAAAAGCTGTTGCGGCGGAAAGGGCACTGCATACGGTGCACCTGTTTAGGCATTGGACTCGAAATAGAGGAAACTTATATGCAAGAACTGAAAGTGCACACGACTACGGGCATTGCCGGCGGTGCAAAATCAAAAACCAAATTAGTGATCACAGATGTTGACGGTACTCTCGCATCATTTTGGGATTATTTCGTACCGGCGATTAGAGACTTTATTCGAGACATCAGCCAGCGGACAGACAAGTCCTACCATGAGCTTGCCCGAGACATCGGACATGTCATCGAACGACGAGGCACCCACGAGTATCCGTGGTTGCTTGAAGAAACTGGTTTCGCCTGGGCCAATTTTGAAGATGAACCGGAAGACTTTATTGAGCGTTTCGTAAAGCCTTTCTGGGAATCTGTAGATGAGAACCGCAGCAAATACCTACGACCATATCCGATGGTGCTTGAAACACTCGAGGCGCTAAAACGCAGAGGCGTTAAAGTCGTCGCACTCAGCGACGCACCAGAGTATATGGCACGAGTCAGGAACAAGCAGATATTCGATGGTCTATTGGATGCGGTCTATTCACTGGAAACAGTTGAGCCGGAAAAGGATGATCCTTTCCGACCAATATCTTTTGCGCATGGTCGAGAACGAGTAGCGAAACTTAGAAAGGAGACAGCAGACCTGCAAACACGGCTGCATATTCTTCCGATTTCTTATGAAAAACCTTGCCCGGTCGGATTAGATCAAGTTCTCAAAGACTTTGATGTCTACCCGCAAGAGACACTGTTCATCGGTGACAGCCTTGCCAAGGATGGGATCGTTGCCGCTTCTCGCGGCATCAGATTTCTGTGGGCGCACTATGGCAGCAGTCTGCCTGCGGAATACGAGGAAATGATCAATTACTCACTCAAACCAGAAATTCCAGGTGAAGCAGGCAAGAAATCTCTGCCGCCCGAACTAATTACGGCAGTGGCTGCTCGCTATGACGAACTGCTCAAGTTCGTATAAGTAATTCTATTTGTTCCTACGCGAAAAAGTGAGTCTGACCAGCCCGTGACTTCCGTATAGCGCTAATAATTCTTAGGAAAGCCCTAGATCTAATGCTTCAGAGGCGCAGGTCTGTTACCGTCCACCTTATCCTTAGCGTGTAAACGCCGAGCCGGTCGCTTTCAGAAGCGTTTTGGCACAAGGAATCTGGTGAATTTGCAAGGAGGATTTGCATGGCCGCCATCAAGAAAGCAGGAAGTTTGAACCTTTTCGGACTTCTGGCAGCATCCGGGCTGGTTCTTTTCAACCCACTCAACGCGCAGGCACAGTTGCCAGGAATCACACAACCGGCGAACACAACAACCACTCCTATTAACCAAAACCAAATCCTCACAGGAAAAATAAAATCAGACATCATTCCTGCCGAGCAATTGATGTCGCAGGGGCGCTATGCCGAAGCCGAAGAGATGTTCCGCGAGTTGCTCGTAAACAATCCGGCCGACCTGGCGGCTACGGTGGGTCTTGGCACTGCTCTTGCAAAACAGTTCAAGCTGGATGGCGCGGATGACATGCTGGACCGCGTACTCAAGTCCGATCCGAACAACGCCTTGGCATTTGCCGGAAAAGCAAACGTAATTTTGAACCGCCTGCAGTCCTCATCAGGAACCATAAGAGACAATCGTGATTCATATTTGCGTCAGGCCGAAGATTACGCCAGACGTGCCACCGCCTTAGCACCGGCATCGGGCGAGGCCCACTTCACTCTCGGACAAGTATATAAGGAACAAGGTCGCACAGAAGATGCAGCGCAAGAGTTGCGGACTGCAGTTAGCCTTGACCCCCAACACTCGCAAGCACTGTCTACGCTTGGAACCATAAAGCTCGATCAAGGAAGCTTGGCTGAAGCGGCAGAGAACTTCAGACGCGCGATCAACATAAGCTCCAGCAATTCGACCGCCCACTTTGGACTTGGTTCAGTCTATTTGAGACAAGGACAAGTGGATGATGCAATTAAGGAATTGAACACTTCGCTTTATCAATTCCCCAACAGTTGGCCGGTTCGCATGGCGCTAGGTGATGCATACGCGCAACAAGGCAATCAAGTAGCGGCGATCAAAGAGTATCAATTGTCGATTTTGATCAAGCCGGAAAACGCTCAACCTTACTTGAAGATTGCCGACATTCGCGAGAGCAGAAGCGACCTCGAACTGGCGCTTGCAGACTTGCGTTCAGGTCTTTCGCAAATCCCTTACGATATCGAACTGCGTCAGCGAATTGCGGAGATTTGCTTGAAACTCGAAAAGGCGGACGATGCAATCAAAGGATTCCGCACCATTCTGCAAATGAGCCCAAACAATCCACAAGCCGTCAAAGGTTTGAGCCAAGGTTTGTACATCAAGGCGCAGAAAGCGGCCGTCGGTGCCCTTCTTGCTTCCAATGATTACGAGGCAGCTTTGAAAAGTCTCGATGAGGCGATCAAGCTGAGCCCGGACGACTTCGAATTGCGTTTAGCTCAAGCGAAACTGATGTCGCTGGCCGGTGCAAAACCGGACTTGAGCAAGATGGGTGATCCGCAAAACAACGGTGAAAAATTGGCTTATGCGGAAGCCTTGATGGCACAAGGCGAGTTTCAAAAAGCGACTGACATGATGAAAACGGTAGTTGCCAGTGTCAACGATCCGAAGCAAGCTTTCGCAGTCGCAGACGTCGCGATGCTCAACAAAGATCTCGACAACGCAGAAGCAGCGTACAAAAAGGCGATCACTCTTTCTGGTGCACCAGAACGCGCACAGCGAGGACTGGACGAAGTTGCCCGTTTGAGAAAAGCATCTAAAGATGACGTGATAGTAGCCGACGAACTCTTCAAGAAAAATCAGCTTGACGGTGCCGTCGATCGATATCGCCATGCAGTTAGCACGAATCCGACACTTGCAGATGCGCGACTCGGGCTAGCCAAATCACTCGAGAAAATGCAAAAGGCAAATTCAACAATGTTGATGGAGTCTGCTGAGCAGTATCACAACTACATGGCGCTCAATCCCAATCAGCCGATTAAGGAAGCTGAGAAGATGCGCCAGAACATTGCGAAGCTGCGCGACAAAGCCGCTAAGTTAGCGGAGAAAGAGTCGAAGAATAAGCGCGGCTAGAGGCGAAGGAAAAACTGTTGGCAAAGAAACAGGCGGACTAGGGCTGTCCGCCTGCTGCTTCTCTCTTTGCGAAAACTGAACTAGACAGCGCCTTGTACTATGCGCTCGCCCGGTTTGAAAATTTTGCCGTCGATAGACAGTCCTTTCTCTGTGAGATAAACGTTCTTAGCTTTTGCAAGCATCGTAGAACCATCGTACAGTTCCCAGCGACCGCCTTCTTCCTCTTTATTGAACTTCCATCCTTTGTAATGTCCGTCGACGGGGTCAACGTATGTATAACCGATGTCGCGACCGCCCTGTCCTCTATCAGCCCAAATCTTGCTATTGCCGTCACTCCACAGATCTGTGTGGTCCGCTTCAGCATTGCGATTGGGATCATTGGGGTCGACACTATACGTGCCCTCTCTGAGCTGGCTGCGTACACCGACTTGAGGCTGGCTTGGTCTGGCATCAGCAGATCGTCCATCCTGAGGATCTTGAACGGGTCGACCAGCCGGCGTTCTGTTGTATGCTGCAAGGTCATCTTGCGACAAATATGGACGACCATGCCGCAAAGCTTTGACTTCAGGAGAATCCCAGTTATTACTCAGCCATTGCAAACTCGTTTTTTCCTGCTGCGAAAGACCACCAGTCCGATTGATAAATGGAGCGGTACTATTCAGAAATCGATCGATGTCGTCCTTGCCAATTTGACCATCATGTTTGCCATTCAAAAGATGCCCATCAATTGCGTCCAAAACGTTTGTAAATTTTCCAGCCAAAAACGAACCTGATTCGTAAGGTCTGGTGAGGATCTTCATCGCGTCTCTTGCGTTCTGTTGATTTGGAGTGTCTCCCACAATTTCCAGAGAAGGCAAATTCAACTCTCCGGACCGGTTGTTCATATGAATGTACTCGGAAGCTCTTGGTCCATTCTGTTGCAGGGCTAATTGATATGCAGAGGCAGCCAGTGCATCGGATGCGTCGTTGCGACTCTGATTCCTGACGGTTGCATCGGGAGCAGTAACGGCTTCAGGCGTTGCTACAGGTTGGCTCATATAAGTAACCTCCAGAGGAAGATCTGAAAAATGCTCCACGTCTTCGAATGTGCTGTTTTGGGAGCAAGTTGGCAGTGGAAAGGGGATGTCGGTGAAACTCGATAGCTTCACTTTAGGGCGCGTTTGTTTACTCAACGTGTACACGGGACAGAAAAGCGTAAGTCCCAAGCCCGGCAGGCTTTCCGGGCATATTTGCCAATGCCGTGGTCGTCCTCGAAATTGCCCATATAAGGAATGAAAATGCTTCTAGGCGCTTCATGAAACGCAGAGTAAACATTGCAGCATTAGGCTAAATACATCCCCCCTTTTCGAGTCGGACGCGAGGTCATAATGACTGCACCTGAACAATTTCTACAACCAGTTCCTTACGGTCCCTTAGAGCAGGAGAACCTCATGAAGGAAGTTTTTGCTCCTTCGAATTATGCGGCGTTCCTTCAGTCATTGCGATTGGACCGCGAGCAGAGCGAAATGTCTGCCAGTAGCTATTTACCTCCGGGCGTTGGACTCGGTGATGAAATGAGCCTGAAAGAGCCAGAAGGCAGGACCCAAAAGTACACCGTCAAAGAAGGAGACAGCCTCTGGAGTATTGTCACAGGCATTTTGAATAAAAACGGTGAGGAACCGGCCGCCTGGAAGACTTTAGATACGCTCCGCAAGATAGCGGAGAAAAATCATCTAAACAATCCAGACTTGATTCATCCAGGAGATGTAATCGACTTCTCATCTATTGAAGATGTTGATACTGCTCAGCAAAATTCTTCCGGCAACGAACAAGTCGTGCAAACGCCAAACAAAGACAACCCAGAGAATACCGATGGCGGAAGCTCTGCGAGCGGTAATACTACTGATGGTGCCGGTATAGTCGCATTGAACAGTACCGAACAGAATCAGACTGAGATAAAACCAAACGGCTCGCCAAATGCTTCGACCGGGACACTGGAACGCGACAGATGGTACATTTCACAAGCAGGCGATGGCAGCAACTGGTACGCCTGCGGACCAACTAGCCTGACAATGGCTCTCGCCGCTTACGGAATTTCACCGGCAACAGAATCAAACAGACAAAAGTTGATAAGAGAAACAGGAACGAATCCGGATATCGGATTTCCGGGCACTAGCGACAAAATGGCTGAAGAAGCAAGAAGAAGAGGTCTGAATGCCGAATCTCGAGCCACAACCGACTGGAGAGAAGTGGATGCGCAGCTCTCTCAAGGAAGAAGCGTTATCGTCAACGGAACCATGGCAGGCAGAAACGGATCGCTGATTAAACATTTCGTTTTCATTGCAGGAAAAGATTCCGCAGGCAATTACATCGTAGGAGACCCGGCAAAGCCCAATGCAACCTGGACTAGTGCTGACCTAAGAGGTTTTTTGACCAGAGGTGGCGAACCGAACGGGTATGCCGCTGTATGGCGGTAAGGCGTCTAGAATAGTGATATGGACAAGCAAAGAAAAAATTTCACATCTGTACTTTTCGCCTCAATTTCGACATTTTCTTGTGGAATGTTTGTCGAAGCTCGAGCGCATCCAACAGTTTGGGAGCCAGGAAAAACCAGAGCAAGTGAAGCGGCGAGCATAACATCCGGCAATAGTTCAACCCGCACATCATCAAAATTTATGGGCGACATCGATGGATACTTCGTTGTCGGCGAAGGAGTGGGAGAAGTCAAAACCGTCTCCAGAGAATTTGTAAATGAGATCAAATCCGCAATAAAGGAATTACCTGCGGAATTTCACAAATTGGTCTTTGGTCGCGGAGTCAAGATATACATCTATCCGACTGTAATGGATAGACCCCTGTCAATGAAGGCCAAGGGGGACTATCCAAAGGGTTTTCCAGCCGACTGCGACTACTGGAGTCTGCCAGGTACCTACCGGGGCAATTCGATAACGGTTGGTGAGTATGTTGTTCGAAAAGACAGATCATACAAAAGACTGAATGATGGTCGCTCAAATGTTCGTCATGAATTTGGACATGCACTAGATTCCGCGTTGAAACGCTTTTCGAGCGACCCTCAGTTTGTTGAAGCTTATGAAAGAGACATGCGAAATCTGACGCCGGAAGAGCGAAGCCATATAAGATACTATCTGCCCGATCGTCATAACGGCGTAGAAAAAGAAGGCAGACACGAGGCTTTTGCCGAGCTATTCGCCGCACGCTACGGAAAATGCGAAACGTCAACCGAAAGAAAAGTCATGGCAGCTTTTCCTTTCACAATAAGAGCGATGGACAAACGGTTCAAAGAAGCTGTCGACAATCCGCAATAGCTATGACAATGGCAAACGAATCCAGAAAGAACTTCCCGCACCTTCTTCACTATCGACACCAATTGTGCCGCCGTGCGCCACAACTATTGATTTGGAGATTGCCAAACCCAATCCGGTACCACCTTTAACACGGTTATCGTCGATTGAAACCTGCTCAAATCTATCGAAAATTTTGTCTCGAAATTCTGCAGGTATTCCTCTGCCTTGATCGGAAATTCGAATCTCGACGTACTTCTCAAAGCGCTCCATGGTCGCGGAAACAGTAGTTTTCGGCGGAGAAAACTTAATTGCATTGCCAAGCAAATTTACCAAGACTTGGATCAGTTTGCCCGCATCAGCACTGGTTTCAATGACAAACACGTTGGTGTTCAAACTAACCTTGTTCTTTTCGGCAAGGCTTCGCACAGCCTCTACGGAACGCGTTACCACTTCGGACAGTTCTGTCGGCTCTGCATAAATCTCAACCTTTCCCGACTCCATTCTCTCGAATTCCAAAAGTTGGTTAATGAGATTGATTAGACGCTCCAATTCGGAAAACGCATGTTGAATTCGCGGGCGTCCTTTTTCCGACAACTCTCCATACACGCCGGTCAAAAGCAGTTCCAAAGTCATCTGCAAAGAAGTGAGTGGTACTCGCAAGTCATGGCTCACCATCTGAATGAACTCTCGCTTCAGCTGTTCGAGTTTCTTTCTTTCACTTATGTCATGAATGACACAGTAGAGCGAATTATCCGCAGGAGACCAGGATACCGCCCACTGCGCATCAACCCCCGTCCCTGATTTCGCGAGTGTTTTATTTTCGAACTTGATCACACTTTTGCTGTTGCGAGCGTCATTGAATTTCTGAGTAGTAACTTCATGATCAGATTCTGCTACTAGATTCATCACTCGCTGACCGAGCAACTCATCTTGCTTGTATCCCCAAAGCTGCTGAGCCGCAGGATTCAGCTCTGAAATCACTCCATGCCCGTCAATCGAACAAATTACTTCAACTGCATTTTCTACAAGAGCACGCTCTTTACGGTTGGCTTCGACCAACGCAGTAGCCATTTCATGAAATGCGCCATCTAATTCAGAAATTTCATCGCGCCCGTCTACACGCGGGTTCAAAACTTCCCGTCTCGAAAGACGATAGGAATTATCGCGCATCAAATTCAATCTGAATGTGATGTCGCGAAAGAAGATAGCGGCACTTATTGCAACGAGTATGTTCAAAACACCACCGGCAATCAAAGCGCCTTGCAAGAGAGTGGACTTCTCTGATTTTGCTTGAGAAGACTGCTTCTCAAAAGCAGTTTCAAAATTGTTCAATTCCTGCATAGCAGGATCCAGCACGCCTGCAACAGCGCGTATCTCTTTGAAAACCTGTCTCATGAGAACATTATCCGAACTCATATGGTCCAAAGTATGATGCGATTTATCCAGGTAATCGATACCCTGGCGAGCTTGCCCATAAATCTTCTGCAGTAAGCCTTTTTCCACTTCATTACTGACAGCCATGGACTGCAGTTTGTCCAATTCAGTAAACAGTTGCTTCTTTGTGATGTCGTACTTGTCTGCGTAAACGGGCACGGCAGTGAGGCAATAATTCGACATTGCCAGTGACGCATCAATATAAAGGCGAGAAACGACATTTGACTGGGAAATGATGGCGCGCGCCCGCAGGTGCTTTTCAGCCTCCAGTTGGCTTAGCTGAAGGAGATAGAAAAGGGTTCCGATAAAAATTAATCCAACAGCCAGTGGAATAAAGACCAGCAATAGACCAATCTGAGTAATCGATAGATTCAGACGGCGGGGCGCGCGCATTTTAGCTCTTTAGTGCAGTAAACTCTTCAGTATTCTTCCAGTACCAATTTTACTGCGCGGGAAGATGGTTCAGGCTCCGATTACGGGAATTGTCTTAAAGTGGCAAAGGTCTTGATTGTTGAAGATGACATAGGTATCTGCGAAACAGTCAAAGATTGGCTGGAGAATCAGCTTCATACCGTAGAGGCAGTCCATTGTGGTGAGGACGCAATCGAGTATTTGAAAACCTACGACTACGATGTGATCATCCTTGATCTTTATTTGCCGGACATTGATGGTCTGGACATTTTGCAAAAATATAGAGCAACAGGAGGAACAGCGAGAGTTCTGATTCTCACAGGGCGAAACGAAGTCAGGGATAGAGAACGCGGACTCGACCTGGGAGCCGATGATTATTTAGGAAAACCTTTCCATCCGCGCGAACTAGCGGCTCGTTTGCGTGCGCTGATTCGGCGAGATTCCATGAACACGTCAACTCAGCTAATAGTTGGGAAGTTTCTCCTTGATTTGACTAAATTGAAGCTGATGCGAAATGGAGAAGCGATACAACTTCTGCCAAAAGAGCTGACTTTGATGGAGCTTTTCATGCGCAACCCCGATCATGTTTTCAACGCTGAGCAGATTCTACAGAAGGTGTGGTCAGCAGATGCCGAAACATCTCCTGAGACTCTTAGAGTTCATATAAAGAGGCTGCGCGACAAGATTGATGTGGAGGGCCAACCGTCAGCCATCCAGAATATCAAAGGTCTCGGGTACAAGCTAAGCAGCGAAAATTGCTGATTGCTCCAAAAGGCTAATGCAGGCTCTCACCTGCATCAGCTCCCCTCTTAAAAATAGAAGCGAGTCATGTACCCCTCATCCGATACATGGCTTACACTGTAATAATAGAAAACCTGTGTTTACTCTACGTTTACTGACCAATGCTGCCATCTAAGAAAATAGCCGCCATTCTCACTGCAGAGTTGCTTTTTTCCCTGTGTATGAATTCTGATGCGCAGTGCGGCCCCATTTTTGATCAACACTTCAAAGCAGCATCCGAACTTTACAAGCAAAAAGAGTTCCGGAAGGCCGTAAAAGAATTAGACATCGCGATCAAAGAAGAACCAAATAACTTCGAAGGTTATTACAAGCGCGCCAAGTGTTTTAGCGAAACAGATTCGCCGCAAGAGAGCTTTCCGGATTTCACCAGAGCGCTCAAATTAAATCCAAACTTTGCTGATATTTGGGTGAGTCGCGCACTTGCTTATCAGCGCCTGAATGACCCTTCTCACGCCATGGCGGACCTAAAACACGCCGTTTCAGTCGATCCGAAACACTCCAAGGCATTCCATAAATTGCTAGTGCTGTGTCTACGCCAAAAAGATTTAAAAACAGGCATCAAATATGCAACCATAGCCATAAAAAACAGCGTGGAGCGTGTCGACATGCTGCAAAGGCGAGGGACATTCTACGCCCTTGCAGGTGACGCCGACAATATGCAAGTTGACTTCAATCTTGCACTGGCAGACGTTCAAACATCCCTCTCAACTCTTGAACAAACCAAGAGTAGTTCAGAAAAGGAGCGCGCAAAACTAAAAAGCAATCTGGCGGACGTTTATAACGAACGAGGAAAGGCTTTTGCAGCTTTAAAAGACTTTGACAGAGCATTGAACGATTTTCAAAAGGCACTGAGCATCGTTCCCAACAGCGCCACTTATATGTGCAATGTTGGTGCAGCCTATTTGCATAAGCAACAAAATCAGCAAGCCCTCGAAACCCTAAGAGAAGCATGTAAATTACGCGCTGACAGCGCCTCTATCCATAACAATCTTGGGATTGCGCTGGAGAGAACAGGAAAGCACACAGAAGCGAAGTTGGAGTTCGAACGCGCGCTGAACATTGACTCTTCACAAACACAGTATTTCTCAAACCATGCACGAATGGCATTAGCTTTGGGAGACGCAGAAGACGCGATGGGTGACTTTGTAGGAATAACGTCAATGCGTGCTAAAGGAGCAGTAAATACTCCCACACACGTTTACCCAGTAGTTCAGCAGCTCAATGAATTGATCCGACTCAATCCATCAGATCCAGCAAATTACTACAATCGTGGAATCATCAACTTTTCTCAAAGCCGATTCGAAAATGCAAAAGAAGATTTCTCGAAGTTTCTGATTCTTCAAAGAGGAATAGGAGAATCACCCACTTATGGTTCTATTTTGCTATCCATAACATTGCAGAACTTGCATCAAACTCGCGAAGCAGAACAAACAATTTCACAAGCAAAACTTGTTGCAAATACATCCTGGAGCAAGCGGTTGCTGGCACTCTATTGCGAAGACGAAAAAGTAGACGACTACATGGATGCACAAGCAAGCCATCGCAGAGAGGTGGCGGTCAATTGCTTCATCGGCTTGAAAAAACTGGCAGAAGGCAATAATGTCACCGCCGAGGAAAAATTAAAATGGACAAGAGATCATGCAATTCCGTCGCAGGATGAATACTTGTTGGCAATATCGGGATTGAACAAAATTCTCGGCAAAAAACAAAATGCCATCATGAACCAAACTGAAAAACGCCCAATAAATGAGGCTGTTTCAGATGCAGAGATTTCATTCAAATAACATAAGAGCACTGCCTCAATACAAGTTTGAAACACCGACGAGTGTGCGCTTTAACAAGTCAAATAGTTCATCCAACTCAGCGTCGGTGATTGTAAATGGAGGTGCCACCATAATGTGGTCGCCATTTACTCCGTCGATAAAACCTGAACCTGGATAGACTAGCAGTCCGTTCTTCATCGCTTCCTGCGCGACAATCTGAGAAATTCTAACTTCTGGAGGAAACGGCTCTTTCGTCTCGAGGTTCTTCACGAACTCGAGACCCATCAAAAAGCCTTTGCCCCTGATGTCTCCAATGATGCCAGTCTCAAGGAGCTCCTCAGCACGCTTGAAAAACTCTGCCTCGCGTGCTGCAACCTTTGCGATTAAGTTGTGACTTTGAACATATTCAATTGCCGCTAAGCCTGCGGCACAGGAAACAGGGTGTGCACTGTAAGTGAAACCATGCTCGAAGACTCCATTGCTGTCTTCAAAAGCTTTCACAACTTTTCCGGAACCCAGCACTGCAGCAAGTGGCTGATACCCCGCGGCCATTCCCTTTCCTAAGGCAATAATGTCCGGTTTTACGTCAAAGTGATTCAGACCAAAAGTGGTGCCGGTTCTTCCCAGCCCGGTCATCACTTCGTCAGCAATCAAAAGCACTTCGTACTTGTCACAAATTGCACGAATGCGCGGAAAGTACTCTCTTCCAGGAACCGCGGCGCCGAGAGTTGCGCCGACAATGGGCTCTGCAATAAACGCCATTACGTTCTCTGGCCCGGCATTTACAATTGCGGTTTCTAATTCATCTGCAGCGGCAATCGAGCATTCCTCTTTGGAACACGCACCGGGTCCAAAGCCACATTTACACCTATAGCGATAGTCGGCACCTACATGCGAGGGAGCGCGCAGCATAGGAACATAAGGTTTACGTCTGGCCGGGTGACCAGTCGCTGATAACGCTCCAAAAGTACTTCCGTGGTAGCTTTGCCAACGTGAAAGACAGACGGTCCTCTGGTTCTGCCCTTTATGCACAAAAAAGCTGCGTGCCATTTTGATGGCTGTTTCCACAGCCTCGGAGCCGCCGGACATAAAGTATGCACGAGCACCTTCTTTAAATCCTTCGGGTGTCAACTGAACCACTTTCTTCGCCAGTTGCAACCCAGCCTCGGAGACAAACTGCGTCGTATGCGCAAAAGCTATTTTGCTTAGTTGCTCGCTAATCGCATCATTTATTTCAGTAACGCCGTGACCAAGATTAGCAACAACTGCGCCGCTGCATGCATCAAGGTAAGTACGCCCGTCCGTGTCGGTTATTCGGACACCCTTTGCGGAGGCTACCGTAGGATAAGTCTTTTTGAGATTCCGAAAGAAAAACTCGGACATGCAATACATCCAGCTCCTAAAATCTCCAGGTCGCAAACACGATTGAATATTGTTTCACAGATTCTGAATTGTTGTCGGTAAGCCCCGATTGAAACATGAATGTATGCAAAAGCAGGCGCTTCTTGAGCACCTGCTTTCGGCTTTGGGCGAAACTCAAACCTGATTTTGAGATACAAATTACCGCACAGACTAAACCAAAACAGAATTGCAATCCCAGGAAACATGTGTTCCGTCAGCAAAAAGGACCTCTTCGGTGCCATCGATGAATTTGAAAACGGTGTCGCCGCCAGCCAGGTAAACAACTATCGTGCCATCTTCTTGAATCACATATCCGGTGCGGGGCTCGCTACCTTCATTTGCTCTGTTCTCTTTCATTCTTGAACTCCGTCAGCGGGGTGCTACCGACAATTCCATTCTAGGCATCAGTTTTAAAATAGTTTTCAAAACCATAAAACCAGGGCGGGCGAGCAGGTTCAGTTTTATGCCGAAAAGACGGAGCAGTCTTTCGACTGCTCCGTTTGCCCTCTCAGGTATGGATGTTGAGCGTTTCGTTTGGCTGATTATCGAACTTCTTTTGTCTTGCTTTCGGCAACGTGGCGTCTTTCCGGTGCGGGCAAGCTGATGAATGGCATAGGTCCACCACCCGAGAATGTGGGCAATTCGCCATCCCATTTTTCAACAGCTCTAAGTTGAACAAGACTTGGATTCTGTGAAAGTGCATTGGCTTCGCGCTGGATAGCTGCAGCTCTTTCCACGCTTTCCTTTTTGATCTGATAGGCAGCAGCGTCGGCAGCCAATTCCTTCTCTCTTGCGGCAGCTTCTGCTTCGGTAATGCGCCTTTCCTTCTCGTTTTTGGCTTGCAAAGCTTGTTGTTCTGCCTTTACTTTCGCTTCAATCGACAAATTGAATTCTTTTGAGAAATCAAAATCGGTAATTGCTACGTTGGCTACAGCAACAGCGCCATCGAGTTTCTTTTCAGAAAGTGTATGTCCTATGTAATTCCTGATTGCCTCTGTAACCAATTGCTTCACTTGTTCGCGCTTAGTTACCAACTCTTCTGCGGTGTATTTTGCAGTGATCGCTTTCAAGCTTTCCTGCACTGCCGGTGCCACCACAGTCAGGTCAATCTTATCGAGGTCGCCAACCGTTTGATAACATTCAGCGGCCATTGTTGGAGCAATACTGTGTTGAACAGATATCGTAGTCTCAACCGTCTGCAAGTCCTTTGAGGCTGCTGCGGCTCGTACTTCAAACGACTTCAATCTCGTGTCGATTTGAACCACATCATCCATCATCGGTGTCTTGAAATGGAAACCAGGTGAAAGCTCGTGCGTATTGACCGCACCCATCGTTTTTAGCACTCCGACGTGCCCGGCATCTACAGATACCCAGAATCCAGCGAGTAACGGGATTGAGAGTACGAGTCCGATCACAACTAAGCCACCTACCGTCGTACCGATTGCTTTTTGTGCACTATTGTCCATTTTTAAAATCTCCATGTTTGCGCCATGTCACCATCCGTGTGATGACATTCGCCCTCCAGCGCCTCAGGGCCGGAGCTATAAGTATTAGGGCATGAGTTACTAGAACCCAAAAGAAATTGAGACTTGGATTATGGAAAAACGGTCAAAGGTTTAGTTAGGGTTTCTAACATCCGGCTGCATTTCCACATCTTGCTTTTCATGTTTGTAGTCTCGATTCGTTTTGTTCTCATGCGCCCAAATTACCATCTTTCTTGACAACTTCGTTACAAATTCACCAATTCCTCATAATCCATCCAGTTGGGGCTTTCGTGGTTTGCCAGGGGAGCAGCGGTATCCAACCCGGAAACTTTGGCGACTAAGGCTGACCTTCTAATTGAGGCTATTTTGGCCAGAAGCTTTAAGAGCGAAAGAGAGAACAAGAGGGCGACAAATGAGTAAGAAAGACGAAGCAGAGTTAAAACGCCACGACGTTAACGTCGAGGACCTTAAACAAGACGAAAAGAAATCAGCGAGCTGCGAATGCGAAGACACAGAAGAGAAAAAAAGACGTGCAAAGGCTATAGCTGAAAAAAAGAAGCAGCGCGAAAAATCCGATCCAAAGGCTATGGAGAAAGACGAGCCGGAGTCACTGGCGGTACAAGCAGAACGCTTACGTGTCAAGCAGACCAAGGTCTTAGAAGGTCCGAACAAAACACCAACTGAAGCTCCTGCCGATGAAGACGCAGATTAGAAGAGTTATGAAACAGTGTAGAGCACGAGTCTATGGTCGTCTTCAAAAAAAGGATTAACTCCACGTCTCCATAGCTCAAAGTATTTGCTGTACGGATCTAATTCATCCGCATCACTCACATCGTGGGTAATCGGCCACGTAACATAATTGGCAAGTATGAAACTGTTCGCCATCGTGTACAAAGCTTCCGACAAAAGAACCGTTGCTTCTGGGCGCTTAAACCTGCCTGAGTAAAAGGTGAGAGCATCATAGATGGAAATATCAATGTCACTACTCTCTAGCGGTGCCGTCTCGCCGCGTCGTATTTCGATCTCCGGAGTTTCTTCAAAGTATGACTCCATCAGCTCATCTTCGGAAAATTGTGCAACATGCTTCAAGCTTTGACAGTAGTCTTCTGCTAACGCTTTCAAGTCTTCATCCGACGTCGCAGGTGGTTTGCGAACGACGAAGTAGGCATCGACTGCATTACCGTTCTTGTATCCATCGGCAGTCGCCCGAAACATTTCTAGCAACCTGGAGGCGATCGCAGCACAATTCAAGTCTGAACAAAATTCTTCTATACCCTCGCCATTCGGTCTGAAACGCTGAAAGAGAAAAGCTAGATCGTCTCGGTTAGACCAAGGATCGTCATGCTCTTTGCCGCCCAGCTTCAACTGCCACTTGCGAAGAACCTTTTCAATCGTCTGCACTGCATCATTCATATTCGAATCTCCGTTGTCATTCGAATCATCAACTGTGTCCCAGTCAAAATCTTCATTAGATCCGACTGACACTAAGGAAGAGTGGTCGTGAACACAACCAAGTTCAGACAGAGAGCGATTCGTATCACCACTGAGTTTGGCCTCCGTATACTCCATCAATTCATCTATTGAGAATGTGGAAACCATCGGGTTACCGGCAATGGATGCTTTCGCCTTCTGCAAGTACGTTTTTGCACGTTGATAATTTTGCTTCGCCAAACATATTTGTGCCGCCACGGCCAGCAACCCACTGCGTGAAATTGGATCTGAAAGTTCGTTTTCAACAAACCTATCCAGGAAGTCGAATTTTTGCAGAACCACCGCAGACGGTATCACAGTGAAGAGCATGTTTTGCCAAATTGTTCCCGCGAAAACAGAATTACCTGCATTTAGGATTGCAAGAATAAGCCTCATCACTTTTGCGGCTTGCTCATCTCTATCTTCCACCAGCAGTTTGATTATCAGCTCAGACACTGGCAACAAAGCCATTGCATCAAGATCACCGGCCATGGAAAGCTGCTGAATTACAGAATCAGAATCGATTCCCAGAACAAGTTGCTCGACCGCATTGCGATCCAGCTGAGCAAATTCATGCTCTGGGAAAAACGATCCTGGATTGACTCTAACCATTTAGCTCTGCGAGATTCAGGTATCCGTCAAAGACTAAACAGGCAATACGCCGTGTTTTTTCTTCGGCAAATTCAATTCCTTCGTTGCATAGGCATTGAAGCGATTGATTAACTCGCCGCGGAGGCTTGTCGGCGTAACCATGTCGTCGACAATCATTTCGGCAGCGAGTTTGTAGATGTCTACATCTTCTCTGTACTCAGCACGCTTCTGCTCAACGTATGCAGGTCTCTCCGCTTCCGGAAGTTCTTGAATCTTGTTGAAGTAGACAGCATTAACTGCCGCTTCAGGTCCCATCACGGCAATCCATGCAGTTGGCAAGGCAAGACATGCATCCGGCTCGAATGCCGGCCCGCACATGGCGTAAAGACCTGCACCGTATGCCTTTCTCAAAATGACTGAGATCTTCGGAACATCTGCCGAGGAAACAGCAGAGATCATCTTCGCACCGGATCTGATCATGCCTGCGCGTTCGACTTTGGTTCCAATCATAAAGCCTGGAACATCAGCGAGGAACAGCAGGGGAATATTGAATGCGTTGCACAACCAGATAAAACGTGCCGCTTTGTCCGACGAATCGACGAACAAAACACCGCCCTTTACCTTCGGTTGGTTGGCGAGTATGCCTACTGCGCGCCCGCCAATTCTAGCGAAACCGGTGACCAACTCAGAGGCGAACAATTTCTTGATCTCAAAGAAGGTGCCTGCGTCAATAAGAGTATCGATCGCTTCGTAGACATCGAAAGGAACGCTTTCCTTTTCAGGGATGATTTCTTCGAGCGAGCGCTTACCAGCAACAGGTTCTTGTGCGGGAAGGAGAGAAACCTTTTCGTTGCAATTTGCAGGCATGAAGCGCAAATAGTCTTTGCACATTTGAATCGCTTCTTCTTCGGTCTTCGCCAGCACATCGCCGCAACCGCTCACGGAGCAGTGCATGCGCGCGCCGCCCATTTCCTCTAGCGTCACCTTCTCGCCGATGACCATTTCAGCCATGCGGGGGGAGCCCAAATACATAGATGCATTTCCATCGACCATCACAACGATGTCGCAGAAAGCAGGGATATATGCGCCGCCGGCTGCCGATGGTCCGAAGAGCAAGCAGATTTGCGGGATCATTCCGCTCATAGATACCTGGTTATGGAAAATCTTTCCGGCGCCACGGCGTCCTGGAAACATCTCGATTTGATCGGTGATGCGAGCACCAGCCGAGTCCACAAGATAGATGAGAGGAACTCTAAGCTTGGCGGCGGTTTCCTGAATGCGGATGATTTTCTCAACCGTGCGCCATCCCCACGAGCCGGCCTTTACGGTCGAATCGTTGGCCATAAAGCAGACAGTCTTACCTTCGATTTGTCCGATACCCGTAACAACACCGTCAGCGGGAAGATCGGTTTCGCGACCGTTTGCAAAGCGTGCATCTTCAATTTCAAAGCCTGGATCAAGAAGAAGAGCCAAGCGTTCACGAGCGAAAAGCTTCTTCTCTTCTTTCAATTTCTGGTGGTATTTGGGTGCTCCACCTTTTTTGATGCGGGCAATTTGCTCTTCTAATGCGCCGCTTTTAGTAGAGCCTTGGTTTGGTTGACTCTTTGCTTCCTTCAAATCCGTACCCATCCTGTGTTCGTCCTTCTTTGAAACGATAGCCGTCACAAGCGCGTCTTCATCTCGACTCAGTCCAGCCAGGCGGTCCCGGCAGAAGACGGCAATCGAAAATTCTAAAGCGACAGGGCGTATATATAGATAAACAGTCCATATTGTTTTAGATTGGCTGCCCAATCGACCACCCAGTGGAGCCCTGTGGAGTCACGGATAAACCAGTGAATAGGGCGTTGCGAGGGCGGCAATCTTTCCCAAAATGAATATAATGTCTGTCAGAAAGCGCCCGAGCCCGGGTGGGCGGCGCCACCGACAGCTAGCCAAGGGGCATGTTTTGACATTCGACGAACAAACTACGAGACGCGAGTTTTTGCAGCAGCTCGCAGTTTTGCTTTACGGGCTCGGTGCATCCAGTGGGCTTTCATTGAGTCAAAACCTTGAGGCGCTGGCGGCCGACGGTATCAAATTGAAATCAGACGTGAAATTGCTGCCATGGACAGGCGACGATTTCACGCTGGGTCATCGCATGAGAAATTCGGAGATTCCGAAGTTTCCTGCGGCCACTGAACGCAACATTGACTTCGTCATCGTGGGTGGTGGCATGGCTGCTCTTGCAGCCGCTCATAATCTGAAAAATCATGATTATTTGTTGTTGGAACAGTATGAGCAAACAGGCGGTAATGCCAGAGGTGCAAATTCGCGCGGGCTCTGGTATTCGTACGGCTCTCAATACTTGACCGAAATTGACGGAGATGTCGGTCAAATCATCGCGGATTTGAAACTGAAGCCAGTCAAGGTCGGCACCGAGAAAAATGCCTGGTGGGATGGTTCAAGATTTCTAAAAGGCGTTGATAACGGCACTAACGCAATATACAAAGACTTCAAACGCATGAAATCGGAGATGAAGTCCATCTGGTCAAAAATGGGCAACGCCACCATGTATGTCTCAGATTTGACACCAGAGCTTGAAAAACTAGACAAAGTTTTGCTGTCAACGATGCTCACCGGATATAGTGCTCCCTTTATGGAATTGATAGAGGGATTCATGAAAGCATCCGCTTGCGGAGGAGTGAATAATCTCTCGGCACTTTCAGGATTGTCGGTACTCGAAGATCTGGTGATACCCAGTTATTTATTAGAGGGGGGCAATCCCGCTCTCACTCGCGCGATCGCAGAAAATATCAAAAAGACAACCCCTCAGAGAATAGTGACAAACGCATTTGTATGGTCGGTAAACCTGAAGGATGATGGTGCCTCCGTTGTTTATCAAGACAAGAGTGGAACGCTTCACCGCGTGAATTGCAAGCACGTCATCATTGCGGTTTCTCCAATGATTGCCGCCCGCATCGTCAATCTCAAAGTACCGGATAAAGCGCAAATGTATGCCATCAGATATGGTAGCTATTTAGTTGGCAATTTCATTTTGAGCAAAAAAGTGTTTAACAGCAGCTTCGATAACTGGTTGCCGGCAAAGTACTCTTTTCCGGATATAACAATCGCCAATACCGTATATGACCTCAATGGTCACTACAAAAAAGAAATGGGACAAGTACTCACTGTTTACCAGCCATACGCTGCTGGTTCAGAGGGACGCAGCTTGTTACTGGAAGGCAGTCGAGACAAGTTTTCGCTTCAACTGCGCAAACAATTAGCTGGAATCCTCGGCAAAGAATTCGATGCAGCACTGGAAACAGTTCAACTTTCGCGATGGGGGCATGCAATGGCTGTTACCGGTCCTGACTATTTCAAACGAATGAAAAAGGTTCTTTCGGGACAAACCAACAGTTTTTCATACGCACACTCTAGCTACCATGGACTTCCTGCCGCAGAGTCAGCAATACGGGGGGGACGCGTTGCAGCGCAGCGAGCACTGAAAATGCGCAAGTCGAAAGCACAAATGTTCGGTCCCATGCCTTACCCAACAAATTCAACAACCTGATACACTTTCTAGAAGTAGCTGCTAGAAAGAAGTCCTTTTGAAAAGATCTGCCACCATTATTGCCAGAGCCACAAGAGCTCTCGGATTGAGCCTCAAGATGGTGACGGCAGGACTGATTTACTCGACTTTAGTTACGCTTGCTTATGCCACCAGTCGTAACACCGACCGTGGTCAGTGAAAGCCCAGTTGGATGCATACTACGCTTGGAAGAATGACAGAGTTTAGTGCTTCTCCTGAACTCAGCATCTGGCTATATAGACACGCCAGTCCACCTGCAGGGAAATAGTTCTCCCCACTACAAAACCTGCAAGCAGACTAACGCATCTAATTTGTTGTCCATTTATAGAGACGAGTCGGCGTCAAAAAAAGTTCAAAGATTTCTCGCGCTTTCACATTATTCTTTTGGGCACGGATGAGCGAGGAAAAACGCTGTAAGAGCTAGAACGGTGCTATATTCTGGTTGTAGGGCACTGGGAGCTATATCTATGGCATTGCTGGTAAGGCTATTTCTCGGCTTGTACTTGGCTAGTTTGATCTTTTTAGCTTTGCCTTCCTATGCCGAGCCACCCGTGGCGCAAACCGGCGACTCCGTTGAAACGGCAAAGGGAACGACCGCAACTCCGGCAGGCTCTAGTCCTCTTGCGACGGAGGAATCAGCAGCTCAAAGTTCTAGCGACGACGACAAAGCCAGAGAAGCTTTGATGCGGGATTTGAACGATCCTGCCAAAAAGAAGGAAACCCTTGGTATGGTCGCCGAGCTCTTGGGAGTCAGCTCCGGTCTCATGCTCATTACTGGCGCTATCTTGGCTGCCTGCGTTAAGAAATGGAACTTGGTAAAACTGATGCTGGCAATAGGCGTGGTCGGCGGTATCCTGGCGGTGGCGGCGCCCGGGCTGATTATCATGGCAAACAGTGAACCTCTAGGCTACGTGTTTTGCGTCAGCTTCCTGCTCATGTACATCGGTGTTTTCTTCCTGCCCACCATTTTGGCTCTGAAAAACAATACTTCTAAGAAGTGGATCATCACGGGAGTCAACGCTGCAGGCTTCTTGATTCCAGGGGCAGGATTGGTCGCGCTATTCCTGGCTCTCAAAGACGGTCCGTCAAAGTCTGAAGGTATCGCCGCTTAGCAGGCACCAACCCAGTTTTGCTGCGGTCTCCATAATTCCTCCACATTTTCCATCGTCTCTCCATCCTCACCCTCTAGGATGCAAGTGTGGAAGGCGTTTCACTTCCACTGGAGGTTGAAACTGGTGATGGAAGAGCTGATGAGTCGGGCAGGCGGCAAAGTGCCAACACGTGAGCGACTCTCTCAATTGGCGGTCAGCGAAACGGGTTTTATTTTTGACCCTCAGACAGGTCAGAGTTTTTCAGTTAATCCGACCGGCTTGATTGTCCTCGACTTACTTAAACGCGGCAGCACCTTAGACGTTGCCTCGAACTCACTGGCAGATCGCTGCGGAATTCCTACGGAAATTGCCAGCAGCAGTGTCGAAGCATTTATTCTTCAGCTTGGGAGATATCTATGAAGGCAACGCGCCCCAAGGGCAAGAGTTGGCAGAATTACAAGGTGGCGGTGACAGGAATCAATGCTCGGGCCGAAAACCCGGGACCGGGATGCGCAGTGGCTCGCTGCATTCAAGAGCATCCACTTTTTAAAGGTTCAATCATTGGGTTGGGATACGACGCGCTGGATGCCGGGCTTTATGCCCGGCATCTATGTAACAACAGTTACCTCATCCCCTATCCGTCGGAAGGAGAGGAAGCGCTTTTATATCGGCTGGCTCAGATACACAAATCAGAAGGGCTAGATGCAATCATTCCGTGTCTTGATTCCGAGCTGCAAAACTTCGGCAGGCTTAAGAGTGAATTGCAACTGATGGGAATTTCGATGTTGATCCCCAGTCGCGATCAATTCAACTTACGGGCGAAAAATCATCTCAGCGCCTTCTGCGAATCAATAGATGTGAATGCTCCCGAAAGCAAGGCTCTGAGCAATCCTACGTTTTTCGATACTTGCGAGAAAGAAGGATGGAAATATCCACTGATAGTAAAAGGTATTTTTTACGATGCTTACATAGTGCATTCCGCATTCGAAGCAAAATCGGTTTTTGCCAAACTAGTTTCAACCTGGGGCTATCCAGTCTTGGTACAAAAACTAGTTATCGGAGATGAATTGAACTTAGCCGCTGTGGGCGACGGAAAGGGCAACATGCTGGGCGCAGTAACGATGCGCAAGAAAGCCTTGACGGAAAAAGGTAAAGCCTGGGCAGGAGTAAGTATTGTCGATGACGGATTGACGAGAGTTGCCGAAAGAATCATTGGGGCTCTCAGTTGGCGGGGACCTCTCGAAGTAGAAGTAATCAAAGGATATGACGGAAAAATCTACCTAATAGAGATAAATCCGCGCTTCCCATCGTGGATTTATCTAAGCCATGCCGTAGGAAGGAATCTGCCAGTAGCAGTGCTGAAGCTACTTAGTGGACTCACCGATCTGGAGCTGTCAGAGCCCACTTCCGGTACCTTCTTTATTCGCCACGCTCAAGAACTCATTGTTACCTTGCCTGAGTTTGAAACAGTTCTAACAGAAGGCAGGCTGGCACCGCAAATGGTGCAAGATCAAATAATTCGATCTGCTTGATATTAGGTGGCAGCGCGCAATTGTGTGTAGATCAGATGCTAATCGAGTGAGGTTATGCATTAAAACTTCTGGGGGCATCACATAGGACATGAACAACGAGACGAAAAAGCTTGTGTGGGAGCCACCTTTCATACAGCCTCATAGAATGGGAGAAATCAATAAATTCGGCAGAGCGAGATTACACGACAATAGCAAGTCCTCGGTCTATGGCGTTTCCGTGATTGAGTTGCTAAGAAGATTCGGTTCTCCCCTGTTCGTCACTTCTGAAAAACAGATTCGCACAAATTTGAGAAACACCAAAAAAGCGTTCGAGCGCCGCTACGGTTCCGTTGTGCATGGCTGGTCGTATAAAACAAACTACATCAGCGCTGTCTGCAACATTATGCATCAAGAGGGATCCTGGGCAGAAGTTGTTTCTGCTTTCGAGTACGAGAAGGCGAGAGCGCTTGGTGTTCCATCAAACAGAATCATATTCAATGGACCAAACAAGCCGAAATTCATCATCGAACGAGCAGTGGCGGAGGGAGCACAAATTCACGTCGATCATCTCGACGAGTTGCAGTTAATCGAAAGCGTTGCCAGAGAGCAAGATAAGGTAGTACCTGTAGTGCTCAGACTCAATTTCGATACAGGTTATACAGAGCCATGGAGTCGCTTTGGTTTTAACATCGAAAGCGGTCAAGCACATCAAGCTGCAAAAATGATTGCTCTAAGCAGTCACTTAAACCTCACCGGCTTGCACAGTCATATTGGAACATTTATCCTCGAGCCACGCGCGTATGCAGAGCAGGTGCGTATCATGTGCAAGTTTATGCGTGAGCTGGAAAGCAATGAAGATTTTTGCATCGATACCATTGACATTGGTGGCGGATTTGCTTCACAAAATGCGCTGCAAAGTGTTTACCTTCCGCCCGAACAAGTCGTTCCTTCCATAAACGAATACGCAGATGCAATTTGCACTGCGCTTCTGGAAGGCACGCAGTATAGACGGCAGATCGGACGCGAGCTGCCGAGGCTGATCTTCGAGAGCGGTCGAGCCATCATAGATGATGCTCAATCGCTGATCACCACCGTTGTCGGAACGAAGCGTTTATTGGACGGACGACGTGCAGCTATTCTCGATGCCGGGACCAATTTGTTGTTCACTGCCTATTGGTACAACCATCAAGTTCATACGACAAAACCAAGCGAAGGAACCATTGCTGATACTGTGCTATATGGTCCGTTATGCATGAACATTGATGTGATGAGGCATAGTGTGCAGTTGCCACCACTTTCACAGGGAGACAATTTAGTCTTCAGTCCGGTTGGTGCTTATAACAATACGCAGTGGATGCAGTTTATCGAATACCGACCAAACGTGGTGCTCGTTCATGAAAGTGGTGAATGTTCTGTAATAAGGATGTGCGAAGACTTGTCCGTGATGATGCAACAAGATCGACTGCCAGAACACCTATCCATGCCATTTCCCGACACCGTAGCAATGAACCGGGTTCTGAATGGCAGCACGATCGCTCGCAGGAGTTAAGTACCAGTGCGAGCAGTTATCGACATTCTTCAAAGGTTGCTTTCCGGATATGGTGCATTTTTTGCATTGACAGAACCGGCTGCAAACCTTTTGCTCTTCTCAACTACGATGCTCAACCCGATCGTCGGTCTGATGGGTGCACTTGGTGGCACCCTGGTGATACTCACGCGGCAAATAATGGAACTGTCGAAGAAAGATGAATCGGTCGAGATAGTAAACGGAATCCTTCTCGGCATGCTGTTAGGTTCCACCTATCTCGTTAATGCCAAAGTGGTGGTATTTCTTGCGGTAGGATGTCTGCTTGTAGTCGCCGCTAGCGCGATATTGAGAGATACAATTTGCCACTATTTTAGATTGCCGCTGCTTGGACTTCCCTATGTGGTGTGTGCATTTTTGCTCTTACCGATGATGGCGACCGTTTGCATTCCAGCTCCGCTGCCAACCATTCTGTTTGACTTCGTGCCGAGCGCAGGAACTCCATTACAATTTATTGCTCCACTAGGCTCCGTATATTTTCATGGCACACCATCCGGTGGATTGCTTGTTTTCCTGGCGTTCTTCCTTGGCTCTCCGGGTCTGGCTCTAATAGCGGCGGCGACCTGCGCCGTTTCATACATGGTTCTGCTTGGATTAGGTTTCTACCCCGGCACTATCTCATTCCTGATTGCTCAGATGAATGCTGTTCTTACGGGGGCTGTAATTGGAGGTCTTTACACCACGCCGGGCAAACGGAGTTTATCAGTAGCTTTGGTGGCATCAGGACTGTGCGCTATTTTATCGATAAGCTTGGAGCGTCTCTTATCCGTAGAATCTTTGCCTGCTCTGGCAACGCCGTTCGTTCTCACTACATATGGTGTCTTAATTGCATTGGCACCATACCGTGGAGGTGCATGGACAAATTTCTGGCTAACTATACCTGCTCTTCCAGAAAAGACAATTGAAGGAAAGAGTCTCGCACTGGCGAGGGGAATCAGTGATACCAGTATTTCGCTAAAGGCACCTTTTGCCGGAACCTGGTCTATCTATCAAGGTTTCAACGGTAGTTATACGCATCAGGCAGCCTGGAAGCATGCCTTGGACTTTTTTGTAACTGTGGACGAAAAGAGCTTCAAGGGAGATGGGCGCTCTCTGTCTGACTACTATGCATACGGAAAACCTGTTCTATCGCCATGTTATGGAAGAGTGGTGGCACTTTCCGCAACACTTGCCGATAACATCGTGGGAGAAGTGGACACGATAAACAATTGGGGTAATTTCATCCTCATCCAGATTCACACTGGTGCCTACGTACTGCTCGCGCATCTGCAGAAAGACAGCATCAAGGTGACTCTCGACTCATATGTCACGCCAGGTCAAATTCTAGCTTCGGTTGGAAATTCGGGTCGCTCGCCACAGCCCCATCTTCATATGCATGTGCAGGAAAGTATTATCTTGGGAAGCCGCACTATTCCCTTCCATCTATCCGGGGTTATTTGGTCTGAACCGACGAGCGAAGGAAAGACATACTCCTTATTCTGCCGTCCACACGAATTGGAGATGGTTAGTCAACCGACTTGCAATGCCGCTCTTAAGCGCGCTCTGAGACTGGCAGTGGGTTGCCGGCATGAATTCGAGGTTGGCGGTCAACTCCGTAGATTGGAAGTCAATCTCGACCTCAACGGTCAATTCTATTTACAGGGCAAAAACGATGCCACCGTGTCATTCATAACTTCAGACGACTTGATTGCGTGCTTCAACCGCCAAGGATCAAAAGATTTGCTCTTGGATGCTTTCATTATGTCTTTCGGTCTTACGCCACTTGTGGAAGGTGCAGTCTCATGGGAAGACAAACTGCCGACCAGGATATTGCCTGTGAGTGGACCTCAATCATTCATCTGGTGTTTCTTTAAACCATTCGAAACAGGTCTGCATTTTTATTATCAGCGCAACTGGGATCCGGTCACACAGATGTGGATTCAAAAGGGACAAAACAAGACGAAACTGCTCATGGGGCTGGTCAATTGGACGATAGAAACCGAAGCTCGAATCTGTGAATCACTGGGAATTGTAAACCTGGAGCTAAAGCTCAATGGGAGATGTGTTCTCAAAGCAGCCCTTGCCGGTTATGGCTTACGGGAAGATAATGGCATACCAGAGAAGAGCGCTCTTTGGACTGCCAAAGTTTGACAACATGCATCTAAACGTAGAAAAGAAGCTTCTATTTGCCGCCGTAACAGTGTCGGTGACGACTTTTCTAATACTTGTAATCTATGCTTCCTTCGGGTTGTGGCCGGACGTGGGCTCCTACAACGAAAAGGCACTCCATTCAGTAAACGACTTAATGAAGCTCGTACAGCTTCGCCAGGATTTCGACAACAAGCAAACTCTGGAGTTGCTTCTGGTCGCCATTGCAATTTCAGCAGCAACCTTTGGATCATCCTATTTCCTCGCAAAGGATCTGACTGAAGGAGTACGCACCATATCTGAAGGCACACGAAAATTAGCCGACGGTGATGTAAGCACGAGAATTGAACATTTGCGATCAGACGAGTTTGGACAACTGGGTAACGAGTTAAACAGTCTCGCTGCATCGCTCAACAATCAGGACCAAAATCACAAACAATGGATGGCAGACACCTCTCACGAGCTGCGCACACCAATTGCGATCCTGCGTGCACAAGTCGAAGCGTTTCAAGACGGAGTGCAAGAAGTCACCCCCAAGACTCTCCAGGTTCTACATGCCGAGATTATGGGACTAAGCAAACTTGTCGATGACCTGCACTGGCTGGCAAGATTTGACGTCGGGAATTTGAAACACTCATTTATTCCGATTGATGTAGCTTCCACATTACAAGACGTCGCCGATATCTTCGACGAGCGATTCGCCGAGAAGGGGCTCACCATCGACAAAAGCGCGATTAGCAACGAATCTTGCACCGTTTACGCAGACAACAACAGAATGCGGCAAGTGTTCATAAATTTACTAGAGAATTCGCTTAGATACACAGACCAAGGTGGAAAACTGAAACTATCGATGGACAAGTCACCAACAGCGGTGGTGCTTAGGTTCGATGATTCACCGCCCGGCATTCCCGAAGAACTCTTGCCCAAAATTTTCGATCGTTTTTTCCGGGTAGAGGCTTCAAGAAGCAGAGAGTTGGGCGGCTCCGGTCTGGGATTGGCTATTTGCAAAACCATTATTGAGGCACATTCCGGCAGCATCACCGCTTCCAAATCTGAGCTGGGTGGAATAAGAATAGAAGTGATTCTGCCAACCGCAAGGGGACTTCGCAGTGGTTGAAGCGCAGGAAAAAAGAGAACGCATTCTGATTGTTGAGGATGAAAGGCGCATCGCCGAAATTCTTACAGACTATCTGCGCCAAAACGGATTTGACGTAGAACATCAAGATCGTGGAGACAAAATTGTTGAGATGGTGCGTCGACAGCCGCCATCATTGATTTTGTTGGACGTTATGCTTCCGGGCGGCGATGGGCTTGAAATATGCAGAGAGATTCGTAAGTTCTCCGCCGTTCCAATCATCATTGTCAGCGCGCGCATAGACGAGTTGGATAGATTGCTGGGTTTAGAACTTGGCGCAGACGACTATATCTGCAAACCGTTTAGCCCACGAGAAGTAGTAGCCAGAGTCAAGGCGGTCTTCAGAAGATCGCGCGCAACCGGGGCCATGGAGTCAGAGACAAAACTCTTCAAAATCGACGACGACCAGGGAAGAATCACAGTCAATGGAATAGTCCTTGATTTGACGCCAACTGAGTTTCGCTTGCTCAAACTGTTCGTCTCGAAACCTGGTCGCGTATTTTCTCGCAATCAACTTTTGGAACTGTGTTATCAGCAAGAGCAGTTAGTTTTCGATCGCGTGATCGACAGTCATGTGAAAAACGTGCGCAAAAAGCTAGCCAAGGCTCTTCCTGGGCAAGAGCTGATTCATGCGGTTTACGGTGTAGGCTACAGATACGAGGCTAAAGCGGCGAACGAATAGTTTCTCGCCAGACCGCTCTTGAGTCATTAGCAAGCACTCAATTCAGTACGAATAGAGTTGACGCAACGTACGCCAGGGATCTTTGTTGCAGGAACGTCCGAGCAAAATTCCGGATGCTCGCACTTGTTTCTCAGCATAGCAACCACCAATCGCACCGGCAGCGTCGTCTCGCGAATATAGAGACGCCAGCAACTTCCAGGGAGTCGAAGTAGCACCTCTGGGTACATCGTGTTTTCGGCACTTATACCCTTTTCGCCCAATCGTCTCTCTATGGCGCAGACTTCGACTCTGATACTGATTTGCTAACCCTAATCGACTCGCCAACAATACTCTTGCAGCATGCCTTTGATTGCCTCCAGATTTTACTTGCACTTTAGTGCTTGTGTTGCACGCTAGCACCGGAGAACTCAAAAAGAGCATCATATATAGTGCCAACAATGTGAGTTTCCGTTGGGGCATACAATTCGAAGCTAATACCCGTTTTCCAGCATACTGACTCGGTACTTCGCATCAAGCGGTTGATCGGCGTAGCGATGAATGAAACCAACCGTGCCCAAGCGAGGGGTTTTTAGGGAAGCTTGATAGTGCCTGATTGCCTCGTCTTTCTTGTCCATCGCCTCATAAGCAACACCTATATAGTAGTCCGTAGCATCATAGTGATTTGCCGGCAATTCTCCAGGCAATGCCGGAGCAAACCTGCACTCGCTGCTCTGACTACGGCGCAAATCGTTTAACGCCAAACTTGGCTTGTTCATCAAGAGCATCAACCTCCCCCTCGTATAGAGAGCATCGCCTGAGCGAGGATCTAATACGATGGCGCGATTGAGATCGAAGAGCGCACGCTCAAAGTTTTTCTGATCGAGATAACAATTGGCACGCTCGGTATATGCAGCAGCAAAGTTCGGATCGATGGCTATGACTCGAGTCAAATCTGCAAGAGCCGACTCCGTGCATCCAATTGTTCCGTAAAGATATGCTCTTCGAAAAAGCGAATACTTATCTGAGGGATTCACACTTATCGCTCGCGACACCGCATTCATCATCGTCAACAGTTGCTGACCCAATTGTGTTGTCTTGGCAGTTGCTTGCCAGGTCCGGAAAGTATCTGATTCATTTGCCGAAAAACATTTCTGTCCCAATAACAGTGCAAAAAGTGCCATAAGCGCCGATACGCGACGCGCCAGACCGGGGCTCCTACCAGTGCTGCCTGGAAATTCAAGTTTCATTTGCATCAACGCAATCCTCAAACGACGGAATGGGCGTAAGGCGCAAAATGCGGGGGCTGCTTTCGCCATGACCTCATCCTATTTAAAGAGGATGTGTAAACGATGGAGAATGTGGAGGAATTATGGAGGACGGGAAACTGCCAGCAGTCCACGGTCTAGCTGCATTCACCACCGAAAAAAATTAGCAGACACTTATTATTACCGGGGCTAAGCGCCAGAAGCCCCAAATACTTACCTTCTCGCGGTTTGGCACCTAACTAATGGTTAATGTCGGCAATGTCTAGCCAATTCACCTTTACAATTAGGTGCCGGGAGACGCAAAGCCGCTCCCAATTTGCGAAAGCGAGAAAATGCCAGAGCAAAGACAAAATAGCAAAGCGTGGCTGTCGGCAATTCCCGGACGCCCGATTGTCTGCGCCCTAATTTTGTTTGCCGGAATAAACATCGCTCTATCGGCAATCAAACCAAATCTCCAAGTAAAACCGACTGAATTGCCTGTTCGTTTGTCCTGGGAATGGTGGCGAACAAAATCCTATCTCTCTGAACCCAAGGCACCAGATGTGGTAGTAATGGGTTCATCTCTGATGATGATCCCCACATCATTAATCGACGCTGATTTTCTGAACAAAAATATTGACGCCGTAAAGCATCCACACTCTGTTTTCCTCGAAAGGAAATTACAAGATGCTGGTGCGCCGAAAGGCATTTCTTGTTTCAATTTCGCGCTTCCCGGCGCCATGATTTCGGATCAGTACTTCACTGCGCACTCGCTCTTTAGCGGAGAGCGAGCACCAAAAGTGATACTACTAGGTTTGACATTGAGAGACTTCATCGACAGCGGAGTTGACTCGGCGACCTCCACTCCAACCTATCAATTCTTCCGACATTTCGATAAAACAAATGACGTTAAGCACTTGCTTACCGTCACGCCACAAGCAGCAGCTGAAGCGTTCTACAACAATATCAACTACCTCTCAGACAAACGCTTGGAACTTCAAACTTATTTCTCCAAACCGATCAACAAAGTAGGTAACGACGCATTGGCAGGGCTGCCAGTCTCAAAATTCAATGCCAAAGACACTGAAGAAAAAGGCGATGGCAACATTCTCGGGAATGCAGCCGTAACCGAAGGCAATTTCATCCTGCCACCACATAAGGTGATTCCGTGGAAGGACAACACACGCGAATATAAGAAGCGCTTCGCTTCCGCAAATGAAAAGCTGTTTCAAAATCAAGTCGCATTTCTCGACAAATTGCTTGCAGACGCAAAAGCGAACGGCGTGAAAGTAGTCGTCGCAAACATGCCTCTCACCGAGAAGAACATGTCTTTGATGCCAAAAGGCATGTATCAGAAGTACATGGATGAAATGAATGCGCGCGCGCAGCGTGGAGACTTTTCACTTATAGACTTAAACAGCCAGTGGGTGTTTCACGATGCAGACTTCCAAGACACCGCGCACCTCAATGCCACAGGCGGCGCCAAATTTATGGACTTGGTTGCAATTTCATTGAGCAAGAATGAACCAGTGCGACGGGCACTGGCGATGTATAGTCAGGCTGGTGCACGTACTCAAACCGCATCTTCAACTGAGCAAGCAGCGTTTTAGTTTACTTCCTGCACTTGTCCAATAAATGAACGCACTATGGTGCTGGCTTGGCGGCAATTCCTGAACGATGACAGGTCCATACTAACCAAATTGGCAGGAGCAATAACAGTAACTGCTCAAACAGCCGCCATTTATAGCTTAGTTCACAGCATTTCTCAGACCATCGTTCGCTACTATCAAAACTTTTGGCCATAACTTCATCCAGAATCGCCTGCTTTTCGTTTCCCATCGTGCGGTAAAGAGAAGCTCGGTGACGATAAAGTCGATTTAGCCCGCTCGTGGAATTTGCGATCTCCACAGAACAGACATCAATTGCTTTTTGCGGATTGTGTTGAACACACTCGTATTCCGCAGAAAGAATGGAATAAGCCGCCTGTGTAAAAGAATCCTTTGGTGCTAGTTCAATTGCTTTGTAGCAATCGGCAATTGCGCTCTTCTTGTAACCATCGACATAGTGTGACGCCCTGCCATAGTAACTACTGACGGCGACACCACGGTAGACGTACGCTCTCGCATACGATGGATCTAACCGAATAGCCCTATCGAAATCCGCAATTTCTTCAGGAAAAGCCATAAACGCATGGTCACAAGCACCCAAAGCGCGAGCAACATAAATCCGTGCAAGAATGCGTGCAAAAGTTGGCTTATCGGCTAGTAATTCGGCCAGGTCATCACGCATTCGAACCAAGTTATGCGAGACAGCTTCGAAATGGGCAAGTTCAGAGAATATGTGACCATTCAAATACATTGGCTGCCATCGGTAAAGCACGCCAACGACAAACAGAGCAGCAAAAATAAGCGAAATCAGGATGCGCATACTTCTACCTTAAGCGGTCCCATCCTCACTGCAAAGGGGGCATCCACCCAGGACCGCCTTTCTCCTGACAAGCACAAAGAAAAAGGCGCACATACGTACGTTTTCGAACCATATGGCCCGTCTGGCTTGAGGTTCGGGAACTTTCACCGAAGATTAAACGGCAGATTTAATATTCGGAAAACTGTCAAATTACCACCATTAAAGTCTGGAAACCTAATAAATACGTGGGAACTTTGTCCCGCGTGACCAGTCTTCACTGACGCGTCATACCGACGTTGCGCGATGCCCACAAAGAGTTAGCGCGATACGATGCGATCGTGGAACATAAAAAGTAGTCATTTATATATCGCGGGAGACGTCCCGCGCTGTTTGCGCTTGGCAAATTTTGTCCCGCATCACAGCTAATTCCGAAAACCGCCTAAAGTTCGCCCTAAAAACCACATACGGAAAATACCGCTCATGCCAACAACCAAATCTCGTGCTTCCACAGAAACGAATGGCAGCAAAAAATTGTCGCCGGCGACACTGGAGAAAGATGTTATCGATGCGAAGCAATTACTAAAGGCACTGCGAATGCTTTCTCGCGGTGACTTTTCAGTTAGATTGCCGCTCGACCAGACCGGCATCGCCGGTGAAATCGCGGTAGCGTTCAACGACGCAGCTGAATTGAACGAGCGCATGGTGCGCGAGTTACAGCGAGTTTCTACCGTTGTAGGTAAGGAAGGTAAGATCGGACACCGCGCATCGCTCGGTGACGTGTCCGGCGGCTGGGCGGATTGCATGGACTCAGTCAACCTGCTGGTATCAGACATGGTGCGCCCGACGACAGAAGTTGCCCGGGTTATCGGCGCAGTAGCTAAAGGCGACCTCAGCCAAACTATGTCACTTGAAATTGACGGAGCGCCTCTGAAAGGGGAGTTCCTCAGAACAGCCAAAACCATCAACACAATGGTTGACCAGCTCTCCTCCTTCGCATCAGAAGTAACACGGGTGGCAAGAGAAGTAGGTACGGAAGGTAAGCTCGGCGGTCAGGCGCAGGTCAAAGGCGTTAGCGGTACGTGGAAAGACTTGACTGACTCAGTAAACTCGATGGCAAGTAACCTGACAGCGCAGGTGCGGAACATCGCCGAAGTAACAACCGCCGTTGCAAACGGCGACCTCTCCAAGAAGATTACGGTAGACGTAAAGGGCGAAATCTTGGAGCTGAAAAACACGATCAACACCATGGTGGACCAGCTCTCCTCCTTCGCATCCGAAGTAACACGGGTTGCCCGGGAAGTAGGTACCGAAGGAAAGCTAGGCGGTCAGGCGATTGTAAAAGGCGTCAGCGGCACCTGGAAAGATTTGACGGATAACGTTAATTCGATGGCAGGCAACCTGACAGCTCAGGTGCGGAACATCGCTAACGTTACGACCGCTGTGGCGAACGGTGACCTCTCTAAGAAGATTACAGTAGACGTTAAAGGCGAAATCTTGGAGTTGAAGATCACCATCAACACCATGGTGGACCAGCTCTCATCATTCGCATCCGAAGTAACGCGGGTGGCAAGAGAAGTAGGTACGGAAGGAAAACTTGGCGGTCAGGCGAAAGTAAAAGGCGTAGCCGGTACATGGAAGGATTTGACCGACTCCGTAAATTACATGGCAGGCAACCTGACTGCGCAGGTGAGAAACATCGCGAACGTAACCACCGCGGTTGCGAACGGTGACCTCTCCAAGAAGATTACCGTAGACGTTAAGGGCGAAATCTTGGAGCTGAAAGACACCATCAACACAATGGTTGACCAGCTCTCATCATTCGCGGCAGAAGTTACACGGGTGGCAAGGGAAGTAGGTACGGAAGGAAAACTCGGTGGTCAGGCGGACGTTAAAGGTGTGTCCGGTACCTGGAAGGATTTGACCGACTCAGTCAATTACATGGCGTCTAACCTCACATCTCAGGTGCGTAACATCGCAGACGTCACGACCGCGGTTGCAAACGGTGACCTTTCGAGAAAGATCACTGTAGACGTCAAAGGCGAAATCTTGGAGCTGAAAGACACCATCAACACCATGGTTGACCAGCTCTCATCATTCGCATCAGAAGTAACACGGGTGGCAAGAGAAGTAGGTACGGAAGGAAAACTAGGTGGTCAGGCAGACGTTAAAGGTGTGTCCGGTACCTGGAAAGATTTGACCGACTCAGTAAACTACATGGCGTCAAACCTCACGTCGCAAGTACGTAACATCGCGGACGTAACAACCGCGGTTGCAAACGGTGACCTCTCCAAGAAGATCACTGTAGACGTTAAGGGCGAAATCCTTGAGTTGAAAAACACAATCAACACCATGGTTGACCAGCTCTCGTCCTTCGCGGCAGAAGTAACACGGGTTGCAAGAGAAGTAGGTACGGAAGGAAAACTCGGTGGTCAGGCGGAGGTTAAAGGAGTCTCCGGTACATGGAAGGGTCTCACCGATAACGTAAATTCGATGGCAGGCAACCTGACAGCTCAGGTGCGTAACATCGCAGAAGTGACGACCGCCGTTGCAAATGGCGACCTCTCTAAGAAAATTACCGTGCCTGTACGCGGCGAAATTTTGGAGCTGAAAGACACCATCAACACCATGGTGGACCAGCTCTCATCATTCGCGGCAGAAGTAACACGGGTTGCAAGAGAAGTAGGTACAGAAGGAAAACTCGGTGGTCAGGCGGCTGTACGAGGCGTGTCCGGAACGTGGAAGGATTTGACCGACTCTGTAAATTACATGGCGTCGAACCTCACATCCCAGGTGCGTAACATCGCAGACGTTACAACCGCCGTTGCAAACGGTGACCTCTCTAAGAAGATCACTGTAGATGTAAAAGGCGAAATCTTGGAACTCAAAGACACCATCAACACCATGGTGGACCAGCTGTCGTCATTCGCGGCAGAAGTAACACGGGTTGCAAGAGAAGTAGGTACGGAAGGAAAACTCGGCGGTCAGGCGGACGTTAAAGGTGTGTCCGGTACCTGGAAAGATTTGACCGACTCCGTAAATTACATGGCGTCGAACCTCACATCCCAGGTGCGGAACATCGCGGACGTTACGACCGCGGTTGCAAACGGTGACCTCTCTAAGAAGATTACTGTAGACGTTAAAGGCGAAATCTTGGAGCTGAAAAACACAATCAACACCATGGTTGACCAGCTCTCATCATTCGCATCAGAAGTAACACGGGTTGCCCGGGAAGTAGGTACTGAAGGAAAACTCGGTGGTCAGGCGGATGTAAAAGGTGTGTCCGGCACATGGAAGGATTTGACGGACAACGTAAATTACATGGCGTCGAACCTCACATCTCAGGTGCGTAACATCGCAGACGTAACGACATCTGTAGCCCGAGGCGACTTGTCTAAGAAGATTACTGTAGACGTAAAAGGCGAAATCTTAGAGCTGAAAAACACAATCAACACCATGGTTGACCAGCTCTCGTCTTTCGCGGCAGAAGTAACACGGGTTGCCCGGGAAGTAGGAACCGAAGGGAAACTCGGAGGACAAGCGGATGTACAAGGGGTGGGCGGTATCTGGAAGGATCTAACAGATAACGTAAACTCCATGGCAGGTAACCTCACAGAGCAGGTGCGGGGCATCGCGGGTGTTGTAACCGCGGTAGCCGTCGGCAACTTGAAACGCAAACTAGCCTTGCAAGCCAAAGGCGAAATCGCCGCTCTGTCAGACACCATCAACGAGATGATCGACACTCTCGCGACATTCGCAGACCAGGTAACCACAGTTGCCCGGGAAGTAGGTGTCGAAGGAAAACTCGGTGGTCAGGCAAGGGTGCCTGGTGCCGCCGGTACATGGAGGGATCTCACAGACAACGTTAACCAGCTCGCGGCGAACTTGACCGGTCAGGTACGGGCTATCGCAGAAGTAGCAACCGCTGTGACGAAGGGTGACTTGACTCGATCAATCACCGTAGAAGCGCAAGGCGAAGTTGCGGCGTTGAAAGACAACATCAACGAAATGATCTGGAACCTGAAGGACACGACACAAAAGAACACAGAACAGGACTGGCTCAAGACAAACTTGGCGAAATTCACTCGAATGCTCCAAGGTCAAAGAGACTTGCTCACTGTATCGAACTTGATCCTGTCAGAATTGGCACCGCTTGTAACAGCACAGCACGGTGTGTTCTACCTCAACGAAGTTGATGATGAAGAAGATGGCGAACAAGTTCTGAAGTTGATCGGTAGCTATGCATATAGAGAAAGAAAGAATCTATCCGATCGATTCCGAATGCGCGAAGGGCTCGTCGGTCAGTGCGCTATCGAAAAACAAAGAATTCTTGTTCACGACGCACCGAACGATTACGTAAGAATCAACTCCGGACTGGGCGAAGGAACACCGCTAAACATCGTTGTTCTGCCGGTACTCTTCGAAGGTGAGGTAAGAGCGGTAATCGAGCTGGCATCTTTCCAAAGATTCAGCGACATCCACTTGGCGTTCTTGGATCAGCTCACCGAATCAATCGGTATCGTGTTGAACACCATCGAAGCCAACTCCAGAACGGAAAACCTTCTGGCTCAGTCACAGTCACTGGCGCAAGAACTGCAAGCCCAGCAACAAGAGCTTACAGAAACAAACCAACGACTGGAACAACAAGCGAAGAACCTCAAGGAATCCGAAAACCTGCTTACCGAGCAACAAGAAGAGTTGCAACAAACAAACGAAGAGTTGCAAGAAAAAGCTCGACTGTTGCAAATGCAGAACAAAGAGGTTGAACGCAAGAACAGAGAAATCGAACAAGCGCGACTCTCACTGGAAGAGAAAGCGAAACAGCTCGCTCTTACCTCCAAGTACAAGTCCGAGTTCCTCGCCAACATGTCGCACGAATTGCGCACACCGCTCAATTCACTCTTGATTCTCTCCAAGTTGCTGGCGGAAAACGTCGAAGGCAACCTGACAGAGAAACAGATCGATTTCGCCAACACGATCTATTCATCAGGAACAGATTTGTTGGGATTGATCAGCGACATCCTCGATCTGTCCAAGATCGAGTCCGGAACCATGACCGTTGAATTGTCCGACATCTTCGTGTCCGATATCCGCAACGACATGGACAGAGGATTCCGTCAGATCGCAGAAGACAAGAAATTGGAATTCTCAGTCGCCGTCGACGAGAACGCGCCAAAACTTGTCTACACCGATTGGAAGCGCTTGCATCAGGTGTTGAAAAACTTACTTTCAAACGCCATCAAGTTCACCGAAAGAGGAAGCGTTTCCCTCAATATCAAGACAGTCGAATCCGGTTGGTCACCGGAGATGGAAGTCCTCAATATGGCTGACTCTGTGATTGCCTTCACTGTCTCCGACACCGGCATCGGCATACCGACAGACAAGCAAGGCATCATCTTCGAAGCCTTCCACCAGGCAGACGGTACAACAAGCCGTAAGTTTGGCGGTACTGGTTTGGGTCTGGCAATCAGCCGCGAAATCGCCACATTGCTCGGCGGAGAAATTCGCGTGAACAGCACGCCGGATGAAGGCAGCGTATTCACGCTCTACATCCCGAAGACTTACCTGCCCGAAGCAGCAAAAGTCTATGCGCAAAAGACCCAAGGTCAAAACGCCACCAAAGATCGCGAACCGGAAATTCTCTATGAAGCAATGACGCAAGTACTGCCACGCCACGAGCTGACAGTGAATGATGACCGCGACGCCATTGAAGCAGGAGATCGGACCGTGCTCATTGTTGAAGATGATCCGAATTTTGCCAGCCTCATGGTGGATCTGGTCCACGAGAAGGAGTTCAAAGGAATCGTGGCTCAGGATGGTGAAACCGCTTTAGCGCTGGCGAAGAAATACAAACCTGAAGCAATAACACTTGATCTCAATCTTCCGGATATGGACGGTTGGACAGTTCTAGACAGGATCAAGCACGATCCCAACACGAGACACATTCCAGTGCATGTTATCTCAGTAGATTCTCAGCGCTGGCGTGGTCTCCGGCAAGGCGCGATCGGTTATCTCGAAAAACCGGTCAGCAAGGACAGCATTGTCGATGCACTCAACAATATAAGGGGATTCATTGAGCGCGAGCGCAAGAATCTGCTCATCGTGGATAACAATCACGAGCATCGAGATGCTCTTGTTGAATTGATCCAGGGCGATGATGTTGAGATTACAACTGCTGACACCGGAGAGGAAGCGATCAACAAGCTGAAGGACAACTCATTCAACTGTGTTGTTCTCGGTTTGGAATTAGCTGACATGGCTGGTGCCGAGTTTATTCGCAAAGTCCAAAAGGAAATTCAATTGCCTGACCTGCCGATGGTTATCTACACCGGACAGGAATTGACCGCAAAGCAGGAAATGGAAATCAAGAAATTGACCAATACGGTTGTCGTGAAAGACGTTCAGTCGCCGGAGCGGCTGCTGGATGAAACGTCACTTTTCTTGCACCGAGTTGAGGCAAACCTTCCTGAATACAAACGCAAGATGCTCGAGGAGGTGCATCAAACTGATCCGGTTCTTGTTGGAAGAAAGGTGCTCATCGTTGACGACGATGTGCGCAACATCTTCGCCTTGACCAGTATCCTTGAACGGCAGGAGATGAACGTGCTTTACGCTGAGAGCGGCAAAGAAGCACTGGAGATTCTCGATCACACGCCAGATATATCGGTTGTTCTGATGGACATCATGCTTCCAGGCATGGACGGATATGAGACAACTATGGCGATTCGCGAGATGCCCAGGTTCAAGACTCTGCCGATCATCGCACTGACTGCAAAAGCGATGAAGGGCGACCGCGAGAAGTGTCTGGATTCCGGAGCATCCGACTACATCGCCAAGCCGGTGGATACTGACAGACTGCTCTCACTCTTGAGAGTGTGGTTGTACCGCTAGACACATGGTATGCAGGGGTGTGCAATCACACCCCTGCAGATTGGAATCAGGAAAATGATTGAAACACCGGATGCCTCAACTCATATTCTTCTTGTCGATGACAAGGAAGAAAACTTGATTGCACTTGAAGCAATGCTTCAAGGCCCGGGCATTCGTTTTACTAAAGCGCATTCAGGACGTGAAGCGTTGCGCTGCATGCTCAAACAAGAGTTTTCTCTAATTCTCCTTGATGTGCAAATGCCGGATGTTGACGGTTTTGAAACGGCCAAACTGATCCAACAACGAGAACGCTCTCGCAATACTCCAATCATTTTTCTGACCGGCACAGAGTCCGCACCGACTCAAGCGCAAATCGGCTATTCATATGGCGCAGTCGACTATATGTTGAAGCCGATTTCGCCGGAGATTTTACGCTCAAAGGTTGCTGTGTTTGTTGAGCTCTATCGCAAGTCCAGAATATTGGAACGGCAGAGCCAAGAACTGATGCAAGCCAACAAGTTGAAGGGCGAATTCCTCGCCAATATGAGTCACGAGATCCGCACTCCAATGAGTGGTGTTATCGGTCTTGCAGAACTGCTGCTCAAAACAAAACTCGATTCTGAACAACAGGATCTTGCTACCTTAATCCGAGACTCCGGGCTCGCTTTGCTCACTATCATCAATGACATTCTTGACTTCTCAAAAATCGAAGCCGGTAAGCTCAATCTCGATGTCCACGATTTCGAACTGAATTCAATTATCGAGGGCACCATCGAGTTGTTGCACAATGCAGCATCTGATAAAGGGATCTATCTAAAGACAGAAATCGAAACTGTAATACCGGATGTCTTGCGCGGCGATTCGATTCGCATCAGACAAGTTTTGATCAATCTACTTTCCAATGCGATCAAGTTCACTGCCAGAGGCGGCATCTCTTTAAAAGTAGCGCTGGTCAAACAGGACAAGGACAGCGTAACTATCAGCTTGTCCGTTACAGATACAGGCATTGGATTATCCGATAGGGATAAACAATTGCTATTTCGACCGTTCACCCAAGTTGATGGTGCCACAACCCGCAGATATGGTGGCACCGGTCTCGGTCTTTCCATCTCAAAACGTTTGGTAGACATGATGGGTGGAAGCATCGAAGTCGAAAGTACGATGGGCAAAGGTTCTACTTTCACATTTATTGTGACGCTCGATCGTTCACCACTTGCGACCGGAGGTCAACCCGATACTGACACCGGTAACAATAGGCGGCGTGCCTCTCTCAGTCATCAAAACCTCAAAGCTGCTCCGTCCTTAACTACAAGTGACACAGCCAAGGCACCCGACACGGTCAAGCTTATTCTTGTTGCCGACGACAATAAGACCAGTCAGCTGGTAACAGTATTGCAACTGAAGCAACTGGGTTATGTTGGTCACACAGTCAACAACGGAAAGGAAGCAGTTGACGCTGCGCTTAAAACGCCATATTCACTCATTCTGATGGACTGCCAGATGCCCGAAGTCGATGGTTTCGAAGCGACTGGACTAATAAGGCTTTCCGAGTCGGAAATTGGTCGCCATACGCCCATTATTGGGCTAACAGCTCAAGCGATGGAAGGCGACAGAGAAAGATGCCTGCAGGCAGGCATGGATGATTACCTCAGCAAACCAGCCACTCTAGAGCGGCTGAAAAACCTGGTCGACAGTTGGGTGATTAAGACAAGATCCCGTTCTAACGACATAGACTATCGATCCAGAAGGAGCCAGGAAGGTGAAAACGGACAAAGTTAAGATATTGCTTGTCGATGACAATCAACTAAACCTGTCCGCATTGACAGCGGCGCTTGGTGACACGCGCCTGGAGCTTGTCGCAGCAAAGTCAGGTGCTGAGGCTTTGAAGTGCCTGCTCGCAGACGATTATGCACTCGTCCTTCTGGATGTCCAGATGCCGGATATCGACGGCTTCGAAACCGCGAGACTGATCAGACTGAGAGAAAAAACAAAGCACATTCCGATCATCTTCATCACAGCGATGTATCGAGAAGAAGCAGAAGCAAGCAGAGGATATTCACTGGGAGCAGTGGACTACATCATCAAGCCATATTCCAAAGACGTGCTCAAGTCGAAGGTTTCTGTATTTGTAAACCTATATTTGATGAGAGAGGAAGTGAAACGACAGGCAGAAGTCATCCTCGCGCACGAAAAGCGGGAGCATGAAGCGAAGCTGGTGGAAACTAAACGCCAGCACGAGGCGGAGACTTTCAAGGTTAAAGAAGAGCACCGCGTCACGCAGATGATTCTGGAGCATGCCCCGGTTGGCATTGTTCACATCGGAAACGACTTCGTGATCAAAGAGGTCAACACGACATTTGCTGCTCTGGCCGGTTCGGACTCGAGCAGCCTGCAAAATAAGAATATTTTCGAAGCGTTCTCCTGGCTGCCTAGAGAACCCTTCCGCGATGCTCTCAATGAGGGCAAGAAGTACTTCGAGAGAGAGTTTTGCGTATCTCATGAAACAGAAAACATTGGCACGGAAGCCAAAGTAAATGGCAATTCCGATGTTGCCAAGAATGGAACTTCTGAGGAACCGAGCTGTCTAGGATACTTTGACCTGGCCATTTGGCCGGTCGAAAGCGAGGATCAACGCATTATCGGTGCAGTCCTCATTGCGGTAGATGTATCGGAGCGTGTCGAACACGCTCGCTACAGAGAAGACTTCGTGGCCACACTCACTCACGACCTGCAAACACCAGTAATAGCAACAGACAGAGCCATCGAGCTGCTGATGAAATCAACTGCCGGAAGGTTGGATGATTCTCTCATCATGCTCGTCACCAAATTGCGCGAAAACAATGGCAACCTGCTGAAAATGATCCAACAATTGCTCGATGTTTATCGATACGAGGCAAATGCGCAACCGCATTTCTTCGACACCATAAATCTCGGCATCACTGTTGAATCCTGCCTCGATCACATGTCTGCGATTATCAAAGATCACGACTTGAGCGTGAAAGTGGAGATTCCATCCAACCTCAAAAAAGTTTGGGCAGACCATACAGCAATGCGTAGAGTCTTCACCAATTTGCTCGAAAACGCGATCAAATACTCGCCGAAAGGAAGCAACATAAAGGTAGCCGCACGCAACCTGCCTGGACATGTTTTGTTCAGCATCACCAATCCAGGAGCTGGAATACAACCGGAAGACATTCCCAAATTGTTCAGACGCTACTGGCATAAATCGCCGGAGAAAACGTACAAACACAGTTGGGGTCTTGGCCTGTACCTGTGCAAAAAAATTGTGGAGGCCCACAACGGAGAGATTTGGTGCGAAAGCGACCCCGGTCAATTGACCACCTTCTACATCAAATTACCGGTTCAAAAACCGGAAGGAAAGACAAACAAGCAGCACAATAACGATCTGCAAGCAACAACACACTGATAGGTTAAGGAAAATGCAAAATTTATCTGAGTCCACCATCCGTATAGTTATCGTCGAAGACCACGAGTTTACTCGCATTGGTCTGAAGATGGGACTGGAGCAGGTGCCGGGATTAAGTGTAATAGCCGAATCCGAAGATGGGCGTGAAGGCTTGAAGACGGTCATGGAACTGAAACCGGATGTAGTGCTAATGGACATTGAACTACCTCATGTCGACGGCATCGAAGCAACCCGCCGTATTCGCAAGGAATTGCCGGAAACCCGAGTGATTATGCTTACCTCGCACCAAAGCGATCAAGAAATATTCGCTGCGCTAAGTGCAGGCGCAAATGGATACTGTTTGAAAAACATTTCCAGCGCTCAGCTGGGAACAGTGGTGCGCAGCGTTGCAGAAGGTGCGGTCTGGCTTGACCCAGGTATCGCCAACAGAGTGCTCTGTGCTTACGCTTCCGACAAACCTGCAAATGCAGCAGGAAACGGAGGCTCAAACCCCACCGGTACAAGAACACGCACCAGAGAACGCACAAATACAAGACTCTCTCCAAGAGAAATCGAAGTTTTGCGTCTGGTAGCCCAAGGATTGAGCAACCAAAAGATTGCCGATCAATTGGAACTCGGTCTCGAAACAGTGAAGACGCACATGCGCCACATCATGGAAAAACTGACCGTCTCCGACAGAACGGAAGCAGCCGTCAAAGCCATGCGCGAAGGTTTGTTCTAAACCGGGCTATCTTGTCTGTAGATACTTACGAGGTGAGGCTTGTTGCCTCACTTCGCTGCTTTAAGCTTGAATATACGCTCTACTTCTTGACCGACATCAAACAAAAGATTTCCTTACCTTTTCTCGAATCGACCGAATCAGGCGGCTCGAATACGATGTCGAAGGCAAAGATGTCTTTGAAGACTGCGAAAATATCGTCGTTCGTCGTAGAAAATGGCGCACCGCCGCCGCGTCGCTCGACAAGCCAGAATAGCGAAATCAATTTTCCTGTCGGTTTCAAGAGATCGCGCACTACATAGGCATACTGCCTGCGACGCGATGGGTGGATCGAGCAGAAGAAAGTGTGATCTAAAACGTAATCGAAATGCCCATCGTAATCGTGCATGTCGAAGACATCTTTATCGAGCACAAAGCCCTTAGAATTCAAAATTCCGGCTTGAATGAATTTCTCGGTGGTTGCTTGCAGCGCGGAAGGTGCAAAGTCGATTGCAGTAACTTCGAATCCGCGGCTGGCAAACAGCATGCAGTCGTGACCGGTTCCGCATCCAGGAACAGCAATTCGACCGGGCGGGACTTTGTAGGGCGAATCCAGAAAGGTTCTAAGCGGAGGGGAAATCTGGTTGAGCTCCCACGGCGTACGCTTGACCCGATATAGGGTCTCCCAATAGTCCTTTTCGTCAACTGTAGGTCGCTTGTTTAGATCTGCGGACATCGGACGCCAACGCTCTTTCCGGCCAATTTAATAGAGACAGCTTAAAGAATAAACTTTGATGACCCTTATGGCTAGCCACTTTCTTTTAAGTAATAGCACAATCTGCCACTCATGGCGTGCGCTACGTCTATACGCCGGGTTTTCAAGCCCCTTCAAAGATTACGGGTTCTTAACCTATGAGGACAGCCCGAATGCCCAGCGGGGACGGTGTTAGGAGAAGGAATGGTCCGGTATTGAACCAAAGAGCCTGAACTGCATGGACTTTAGTGGAAATCACGGGCCGGCAGAACCGGATTGCCAGGCAAGGGAGGAAGGCGCTCGAACTTTTCAGCAAGTATGTTTGCCACACCTTCTTCGAGCTGCAATTTGCCCCTGACAGACATAAACGAAGTACGCATTATCAAATGCCGAAATTCTGCAAACACTTTAGGATTGACGATAATGTTGGCGACTCCTGTCTCGTCCTCCAATGTAATGAAAACAAAACCTTTTGCGGTTTCTGGTCTCTGCCTACAGATGACACCACCTGCTACAGACATTACTTTACCGTGCTCAGACTCACTGAGGTCGTGGCAAGATTTGATTCCGGAATTCTGTGCCCACTCTCTGTAAAACGACATCGGATGGGCACCTGTAGAAAGCCCAAGAGTTCTAAAATCAGCCACGATTTCTTCAAGACTGGACATGGGTGGAACATCCTCGGCAGGCTTCTTCTCCAAAAGATCCAACAATGGTGTAGCAGGAGGATTATTCAACCGAGATAGCACTTCCCATAATGCCTTGCGACGACCGGGATATAAACTTTCAAACGCACCGGCACGAGCAAGCTGTTTCAAGTCACTTGGACCTAATCCGCTTCGTTGAAGAACATCCTCGAGCGACGTAAACTTGCCCCCAGCCGCAAAAACGGACTTTAAAGTTTGCATTGATTTGTTGCCCAGACCATGAACAAATCTCAGGCCAATACGCAGTGCCAATTTCTGAGTTTTCTTCTCAGCAGTGGTATCACCTTTATCTTTTTTCTTATTCGCATTGGCAAATCCAAAAGCACCAAATCCTTCTTTTTGCTCTATCACTTCAATAGTGCAATCCCAATCGCTTTTAGCCAGGTCTACAGTCAACACTTCAACACCATGGTTTATGGCATCACGAATCAGTGTTGCCGGACTGTAAAAACCCATCGGTTGGGCATTCAAAATCGCACAGTAAAACTCAGTGGGGAAATATCTCTTTAAATAAGCGGAAGCGTATACCAAAAGAGAAAATGAAGCAGCATGACTTTCCGGAAATCCATAATTTGCAAACGCTCTCAATTGATGAGTGATCGTTTCGATTGCTTCAGGAGAAAAATTGTTCTTTTTCATTCCCTCTGCCAGATCATCACAAAGTGCCGCCATCCTTTCCAGCGATCGCTTGTGACTCATGACTCTTCTTAAATGATCAGCTTGTGCAGCAGTAAAGCCCGCAGCAACGACAGCAAGCTTCATACCTTGTTCTTGAAACAACGGCACTCCCAGAGTTCGTTTCAAAATCGGCTCTAAAGTAGGATGGAGATAGGTGACTTGCTCATCACCACGTCGGCGGCGCAAATAAGGATGAACGATATTTCCTTGAATAGGACCAGGGCGAACAATAGCAATAGAAACAATGATGTCGTAGAAACATTTTGGTTTTATGCGCGGAAGAATATTCATCTGTGCGCGCGACTCGACTTGAAAAACACCGACAGTATCAGCTTTGGTAAGCATCTCGTAAATTGCCGGATCACTCATATCCAGCCGCCCAATATCAATATCAAGTCCTCGATACTTATGCACATGTTTCAAGCCCTCTTGAAGGAGCGTAAGCATACCGAGCCCAAGCAAGTCGATTTTGATCAAACCCATCAAATCAATATCGTCTTTATCCCACTGGATAACAGTGCGAGCGTCCATTGCCGCAGGCTCGATAGGCACCACTTCACCGAGCGCAGTTCCGCAGAGAACAAAGCCACCCACATGAATAGATCTGTGTCTGGGCAATTGATGCAATCCGGCAACAACACGAATCAATTGCAGAACACGTTTATCCTTTAAATCAAGACCTGCTCTCTCGGCACCACCAGCTCTCAAATTCAGAGCGGCTTCATGCGCTTCCATATGCCGAGCTTCAACCGACAGAGAATCAGCTTGTTCCTGAGAGAAGCCCAGCACTCTGGCAGCATCTCTAACAGCAGAGCGACCGCGATATGTTATTACTTCACACACCATCGCAGCATGTTCGCGTCCGTACTTTTCATAAACATATTGAATTACCTTTTCTCTTTCTTGATGAGCAATATCAACATCGATATCGGGTGGTTCGTTACGCCCAGCAGAAAGAAAACGTTCAAAAAGCAAATCCATGCCAATCGGATCAACAGCTGTAATCATCAAGCAATAACAGACAGCAGAATTAGCAGCGGAACCGCGCCCCTGCACTGCTATTCCATTTCGCCTGGCGAAATTGACAATGTCCCACATAATCAGAAAATATGGTGCCAAGCCCAAATTCGTGATCATGCTCAATTCATAATTGATCTGCTTGAGATGCTTCTCCGTCAAATCCGGATATCTGACCTTTGCACCTTCCCAAACAAGTTTTTCCAAAATGCCATTATGGGTGGTGCCTGGCTCCAACTCGTAATAAGGCAATGGAGGCTTGAATGCACCCAAGCGAAACTGACATCGCTCTGCGATGCGCAGTGTATTCTTTACTCCGGTTAGATCATGCCGCCATAGATAAGCCATTTCGGCAGGAGACTTTAGGTAGAAACTGCCATTCGCTCTCAATCTTCTACCGGCATTTGCAAGAGTAACGTCATGTTTTATACAGGTGAGAACATCATGAACCATACGACCTTCCGGGGACGCATAGTGAACGTTGTTCGTGACCACCCATGGTATCGACAATGCTTCAGATAATTCGAGCAATTTTTTGGCAATAACTGATTCTTGATTTAGAAAGTGATTCCAAACTTCTAGATAGAAACGATCTTGAAAGATATCTTTGAGCTGTCCGGCAATGTCTTTTGCTTCTTCAATACGATCTAGAAATAACGCTGAAGGAATGCGTCCATGTGGGCATCCGGAAAGTGCTATCAATCCTTCCGAACGCTCTTGCAAATGTTGATATGACACACGTGGTTTTCCACGTGCCTTTTGCATTCGTGCCTGTGTAAGTAAATAACTGAGATTTCGGTATCCTTGCTCACTTTCAACTAAAAGGATCAGGTGTGAGTCATCTTCAATCGTAATCTCGCATCCAATGATTGCTGGAAATTCAAGCTCTCTTGCCGAGTAAGCGAATCTGACGATCCCACCCAAATCGTCATGATCTGTTATTGCAAGTGCTGCAAGCCCTAATTCTTTTGCACGAATGACCAACTCTTCCGGATTGGACGCACCATCCAGAAATGAAAAGGACGAATGACAATGCAGCTCGGCATATCTTTGATATCCAGCAGTCACGACAATATAGATCTAGTTTTTCAGGGATTTCCAATCTAGAAAATCTCGGACAAGGAGGTCTAAGGACTTCAACCGAAGCCCCATAGGGGAGTTGAGGTTATCTCTAACCCCTCCACAGCGCTGTCACTGCTGCTGTCTTAGTCCAATAACTATTCTAGATCTCTCACGATACCATACTTTCGTATGGCTGGCAATAAAATATACAGCAGATGTCGAAAAGAACTCAGTCGTTGGTCGGAGATGGCTTGTTTATCTCATCCACTACTGGTGTATTCGACGACGGAGATGATGAGGCTTCTCTGGGGCGAGGCGAGACAGTGTCGTGAGCATTCGTGTCCCGGTCTTTATCTTTAAGCTCCTTCTCTTGTTTCTTATGCAATCGCGCTTTCACATCCAACTTGCCAGGCGCACCAAAAATCATGTGCAAGAGAGGATGCCTCTTACTCAAAATCTGATTGACCTGAAGCGTAACCGTGTTGATATTTTCCAGCGCTGCATTTGTATTCTTCAGCGTACCTTTGAGATCATCACCAAAACCAGGGCTGTTGACCATACTATCGACTTTATCCAATGCATGCCGTGCATCGACCATAATCGCTTTCAAGTCTCCGCGCACTTCTTTGTCCTGCGCTAATTTTTCAAAAGTCTCCAAACCACTTTGAACGTGTTTCGTAGCATCGTTTAGACGCGCCAGTGATTCCTTGACGTCGTTGCGCAAGTCTCGATCGGCGAGCAAACTATCAACTTGATTCATCGTCCTTTCAATAGATGCCGCCACATCACGGGCCCGTCTGGCAGTCTCTTTCAAATCTGCAACGAATTGCGGATTGTCGATTATCTTGTTGATTCGCTTGGAAGTGGTTCTTACCTCATCGGCCAAGTATCCGACTTTGTCTTCCATGGCCATCGTCTTGTCGGCAACAGGTCCGAATTTTTCTGACGCTTTGGAAATGTTTGCTGATGCATTAGCAATGTCATCGAAATTCTTTGCCACCTTTTTCTCTAGTTTTTCAAAACTGATCTTGCTCAAACTAGCGGTCAACTCATCGATGATTACTTCCGGACGCCCAGGGTCCTGTCCCACGATCTCCATCGTCTCATCCAGCGGTCTGGGCGGCGGCTTATTGGGATCACTTTTTGGCAGAGAGATATCAACGTATTTCACACCGACCACGTTATTGCTCAAAATCTTGAATGTAGCGCCTTCAGGAATTGTGATCTTCGATTTGTTGATTTGCATTCGCACATGCACGGCATCTTTGCCTTTCAAGTGAATGCTTTCCACTGACCCGACGCGTACACCGTTCACCAAAATCGGCGCATTGTCATTGAGAGCAGCGATCTCGTGGAAATGAACGGAGAATCTTTGTTGTGGATTCCATGGCGAAACGGCTTTGAACCAAAGATATGAGCCCATCAAGAAGATAATCGAGATAAGCATGAAAACGCCCATCCGCCCATCGCGTATTGCCGAGTTGGAATCGGTAGTGATTGACATTGACGCGCTATTCCTTCCTGGTTTAGATGGGGAACATGAAGTAAGTGAAAACGAAATTCGCAATTACTGCATAGATGAACATTTTGGATACCGCATGTGATGCGGTAGTACCTCCGTCCTCGTTGGAGTAGAGACCGCAAGCACTGCCTACGACGACAGCGATTATCGGATTTAATAGAATCAATTTGACGAAATAAACAGTGATGTCTTTCTCGTGAATAGAGACTCGAGCAATTTCCAGAAACTCCTGCCACGAACTGACACCAATTGTTGGCGCATACATTGCTGCTGTAGCAAAGCCGAAAACCAATCCATATGCGGCAAGCGGAACCGCCATGATCAATCCGGCAAGAAATCTGGGGAATACAAACACTTCAATGAAGTCTTTGTGTCCGTTAGCATCGACATAGAGTTTTGCATTGTAGGAAAGTAAGACCGTGACTCTGGCGGCCCAGAATATGCTTACGGTGAGAGGGCCAAGCTCGCGCAGAAGACCAATGGAAATTGCTGCGCCGGAACTGTCTTGCGCTCCATATCGAGTAGTCTCCAAAATTGTCTCAATGGTAAGTGCAAGAGAGATAAAGATTGCAGTAACTACAATGAGCGGCAAAGACTTTGGACCTAGGTAATTGCAAATCTGTTTGAACTCTTCGATGTCTATTCGCGCATAGCAGGCCGGGTTGAATAAACAGGGAAGAATGCGAGCCAAAATTCCCAGCGGCACAAAGAGGCTGAGAAGCTGTCGATCGGTTGGCAGTGCGTCCACAAACCTGGGCATTTTTTACTCTGCAGTCGGTTAAATCCAAAATTAGCAGACTTGACAGCCGCATATCAAGCAATAGACCGACATCTAGCTGATAAGAGGATGAAAAGTTTATCCTTTCTGCAAGACCCAGGAAGTTTCCGAAAGTTTCAACTAGAGCCGGAAAACCGCGTATATTCCTTATAATTTGCGTCGATCGCGTCTTTCCTTGGCGCGAGAGGCGTAAAACCCTGTATTATCGGCGTTTTGCCCCTTGCGTAACTGTTCGTCGACAGCTCGGCGAACTTCCGGGGTCAAAGTATCTAAACGCCGGGAAATTTCATCCTGTGCCCGCCTAAAGCCGAGTTCAGCTTGCGGGTCGTGCTCACCGGCAAAAGTCATCATGATGCGCTGTTCGTTCATTTCGTTTGAGGTAGCAACGAGGGCTGAGACGTACTCGCGATCATCAATTACTCCTTTGTTCTTCAGGGTCTCGAGCATTCTCACTTTGTTGGCGTAAGGCAAACGATCGACCGCTTCCATAACCTTGGATAGAGCACGGCTTTGTTCTTGAGCATCCAGCTTGCCGGCTTTGCGGTCCGCTTGCCAGCGCATGTCGGCGTAAAGAAGAAGCTCGCGCAATGAACTTTCCAGACCGCCCGTATCAATTTTTCCGTTCACCCATTCCTGACGTGCCAGAGCAATCTGCCGCGCTGCATCGGGCTTACCGGCTTTCACATCAGCAGCAATTTGCTCGCGCAAGAGAGACTCCGCTTCCTTGGGAGGTAACGAAGATGCGTAGAGGTCAGAGACTTTCATGGACTTACCAGTGCTCTTCAAATGATCTGCTCGTCTCCACCAGGTGCTGTCGATTTCGACCGTGGGCGGCTTGCCGGGAGTAATATTGGTGACGTTGATGTAGTGCCCGTCGCCGCGCCCACCATCGTTGTTGTTCGGTGCATCCTGCCAGAGAGGATCATTGCCGCTATAAACATACATCACGGCAGGAAGTTTGCCATTTCGTTTGGCTTCTAAAAGGGCTCTTTCCATCTCGGTTTCGTTAGTAAAAGGTGTCCCAAACTGCCTGCCGCCTCGGGTTGCAGTCTTCCACAAGACGAGGTCCGGCTCGTCCTCTCCTGTCACTAACTTGTTCATTCTCAAGACATCGGAGACATATAGTCCATCGAATTTCTTCTCCCTGGGAGGATGTACAGAAAAATCGACAACTATTTCACCTAGATTTACGGTTTCCGGTCTTCTGTCATTCTGGCGATAAGCAAGACTGCCTTCCTTGGCACCGAGTCCGTCGTTAAGAACCAAGTTTATTGCCGCGACCTGGAAAAGCTCGCTGGCGTGACTGCGTTGTCCCGATTTGGGCACATCCAACTTCGATGTGTCATGAGGCGTAGTGTCTATCGGTAAGGCAATTCTGTTTCTCGTGAGAACTTCGCCGTTGAGCGCAGCATCTGCCACAAGCTTGATCGCCTTTTCCGGATGGCGCATGTACGTTCTTACTTCAATTACGGCAGCACCACAAGTATCGTGCACACCCTGATCGATAGTGGTCGGATCGGCAGCCGATGACATTACTTGCTCCGCTATATTGAGCCTCTGCTCTTCGGACAATGAAACGGAGCGATTTTCGATCAAGCGCCGAATCTGACCATAAGTCGCTTCAATTTGAGAAGGACTGAGCCGTTCGGTCCGGGCTCTTGTCTCGAACGCTTCGATGCGATTTTGAAAGCGCTCACGCCGTTCTGCATCGAGTTTGTTGACCGAGTTAATAAGTGATGCTTTTTCCCCTGGGGCAACAGGGAATTCGTATCTTGCTAAAAGCAAATCCGATTTAGGAAAACCTTGCAGTGGCGGCTCGAAAACGAGGTTGTTAGAGCCAGGCGAGTCGAAACGTCCGGTTGGACGTGCATCTTGATAGAGACGCTCGCTAATTTCATCGCGCAGAGATGCACGAGCAGGAGTTAATTGCTCGATTGGGAGAGTCATTTTTGGATGAAAGCCCTTAAGTCCAAATATATCTATACGAATGGAGGACTTTTTTGTCAGCGCTAAGATTAATCCGAGAAACAGTTACAGGCTGGCAGTTTCAGTCATAGACACCCTCGATTTGCCAGCTATCCTTGAGATGCTCCTTGGCTAAGAGCACGACCAGGCTCTCGCTGATCTCCGAGCGTTGAGACGGTTGAATCATGGCCACGTAGTAAGAATTCCTGATCAATCTGTCCCACCAAAAACCAGACAAACACTCAGGGGTAGTAATCAAGGAAATGCGATACCAATTGCCTGCATAAGCTAGTGAAACAGGCTGTTCGTCCTTCATTTCAACCATCACTCTGACAGGCTCATGAGGCTTCTTCAAAACCAGATTCGACACAAGACCTGAGGCCCCTGCGCGTTTCAAAATATAGTCAACATCGACGGGATTTACTGCTTGTTTGTAAGAAACTGTTCTCTCTATGCTTCTTGCTTTAGTATCAATAACAGGAGTCCACATGCCACTGCCAGTCAGACCATAACCGTCACTTGCCTGAGGCTGCACAACTTTTCCTTCACCAAGACGAGTAGTGAGTCGCTGCAAAAGAAGCATCGATGGCTCATTTAACTCAAGCTGCTCATTGGCTGTTGCAGAAATAGAAAGATGCGACTGCTGCCATGTTTCATCGCAATATCGCTGAATTGAAATTCGTACTCCCGTAAATTCTCTTTGAAGTTTTGTGGTTTCAAGAGAAAGTTTGATTACTTCAACGAGAAATTTGGCGCTGTTTGTTGGAGCAATGAGCTTAATCGGACGTTCGTCGAACAAATCGCTTTCATTGAAAAAACTAATTAGCAGCTCTTCTGCGCATAAGCCGTCTCTTTTCAGATCAGAAGAAAGTCTGTCGATCAGCGACTTCAAAATAAATAGAGTTTGATTCAAAGATTCAATTGGTGCACCAACTTCCATCGAGCACTGTCGATCTTTGAAAACCTGAGGCAAAGTAGGACGCCTGTGGTCCAACCCAAGCGCAAGTTCATGTGCTTTCTTTCCCTGTTCGCCAAAACGCTCTGCAACTGCCGTAATTGAAAGACTAGCAAAATCACCAATTGTCTTAATGCCCAGGTCACGCAATATATCGACTGATTCTTGTTCGAGAAAAAGATACTCTACAGGCATTGGAGCGATAAAAGTTTTGTCCTTGCCCTGAGGCACCATATGCCAGCGGCGCGCTTTTAAACGTGTAGCAATCGATGCTGCAAATGCACTGTCTGCAATACCTACTCTCGATTCAACATAACTGAGTTTGCTCAGAATTTTGAGCGCATTTGTTGCAAACCGAATTTCGCCTCCCATGTGAGAAAGCCCGGAAGCATCAAGCAAAAATACTCCTGGTTCTACAGCCGAAACACGTGGCGACAAATTGATTAGGTGCCTGGCAATTTCAGTCTGTGCTTCTTCGTACAACTTGGTGTCATACTGCAATGAAATCAAATCACCACATATGGCACGAGCTTCGGAAAGCCGCATACCAAGCTGTATGTATTCCTTACTTGCTTGAGTTGAACAGGCTAAGACTTTTTGATTGAGGGTCTTTTTGCCTTCTCCGCCGGTAACAAGAACCAGCGGCTTATTTTTCAAAGTAGGATCATACTTTAGCTGCGCGGCGATCGGGAATCGGGGAATGCGTAAACAGGCTATTCGAGACATTTGATTTTCCCCTCACCTCTATAGCTTGAGAGAGTCCATCTCTGAGAACATTACCTTTGATTGCAGGGATAAATGCAGCACAACCGAATAATCCCTCTTGTGAATCAATGGGCAAATCCCATGAAAAATTCAACTGCGTATGAAACCCCCAACTAAGAGCAGAATTACTGACACGATTGTTATCACGAAGAACAATCAATGCAGATTTCGATCTATCGAGAGCTCTCTTTAAGCGGGCATGCATGCGGCTTGTGATGCGCAAATTTTCACTGTCGAAAATAACCACATCAAAAACTTGAGACAACAATAATTGCTCAGCTGCCCACATAGAATTCAATTCAGGATTTACATTCAAATTGCGCACAACCCAAAACTTGCCCTTGGAAGTAACAAGGCTGGGTGCCGAAGTTGATGCAAAATTACCATCACCAACAAAAGCCCAATCTTCTGCTGAAAGACGGCCAGATGGATCTATATAAGCGACATGCAAACCGGATGAGCACCAATTTGCCACGGCTTTACGTAGCAGTGTTGTTTTTCCTGAAGAAATACTTCCCGCCCACTCAGTAATACGCCTGCGCAAAAGTCCATTGACCAGCTTTGCATCGACCTCTGCAACACCAGTCAAAAGCGCTTTATGCCTCTTTTCGGCAGAGAACCACTTCCCTGGAAAAAGTTGCTCTAATTGTTGCTTTAACGCAAAAACACTAACCTGGCTGCCCATTCTTGATACTTTCTTTTGCTAGATAACCGCCCACGACTAAATACAGGACAAGCCGGGCTCGCCCCGTCCTGCGCTGCGTGAATAAATATGCGTTCTTCGATACCATACATATGTATACCACAACTCTATCAGCAAAGCAAGAGCCTCATCGCCAGCCGTAAAGCGGATGAAAACCGCAGCGCTAAAGGCGATGCCTGAAGTGAAAACATTCACTTAGCTCAAAATCAACTTTATGAAACAGTTTCCGCTTTAGTAGAAGAATCCGTACCGCTCTCTTCTGATTCCACAGTTTTGGAAACAGACATAGCACTCTCTCGTACACGCTCGGGCAAAAGCGATGCACTTCCTTCCGCTACAGCATCTTCAGTCTCTTTGTGCACATACAAATTATTGAAGAGAACGTTGACCACACAAGCTGCCGGCAGCGAGAAAATAATTCCCAACATACCGTCCAATCGAGCACCAATCATAATGGCAATAAAAATCATGACCGGATGCAACCCGATCACATTACCTATATATCGCGGTGCAACCAAATTGTCTTTCAACCACTGAAGTCCGTTGAATACTGCAAACAAAATGAGAATCTGTCCAAAGCGATTTACAGGAATCGTATCCATACCATCAATCGCAACAACGATGGCCGCAGGAATGAATCCAATCGGTGGGCCGATAACAGGCACTATTTCCCAAACGGCAAGAAAGACACCCAAAATGAGAGCATAGTGAATGCCCAACGCAAAATAAACGCCGATCATCACAGCCCCGAATAGAAGTCCAAGCACTATCTGGCCGCGAAAGAATGCTTGCAAGCTGCTATCCATCTGCTGCGCCATGGTATGGCAGCGATCTTGAATCCGCCTGGGAAAAAGTTTGATAATCGAGTCCCGAATTCGGTGTCCATCAAGCAAGAAATAAAAAGACACAACCAGCACGCTCAATCCATACATGAACATCGTCATGGTCGAGAACGCCATGTCCTGAATCCGAGCGAGAATTTGGGTTGAATCAGGTTTCGGCAAGTTGGAGGCAAAAGTGGACAAAATATCCATCGCCTTTACTTCGATTTTGGCTGCATGCAGTTTTTCCTCGAGTGGGTGCAAAGCCGCTACGAGCTTGTCCACAATCTGAGGAATCTGCTGGAAAATTGTTTCTCCCAGTTGGGCGACCTGATAAATCATCGCCGGAACAACCAGAACAGCACCAACAATAGCCGTTATCCCTAAAACAAGGTAGACGATAAAAATTGCGCCGGCCCGCGAATGCACATACTTCTCCAACCAGTCGACAACATTGATGAATAAGTACGAGAGCAAAATGGAGATAGCTAGAATGCGCAATATGTCGGCAAAATAAGACGCCACTTGGCAACACAGGAAGAGCGCCGCAAAAGATAGCGCCACAACTGTGAGTTGACGCTGCACGAGAGCCAGCCGGGCCAATTGCTCTTGTGTCTTGTCATCCACTTTTGGCTTTTCTTGCTCGGCCATTACTCAATTAACCATCAATAGATCTTTCGCGAACAGATTTCACAATACACTACCAAATAAGAGACTAGCGAGTATTCAAGACCTGCTTTAAGTACTTGATTCGGGCTTGCAAATCGGCGGACGCTTCGTCTTCACTCCGCCCATCCAGGAAGCGCCGATATTCATACAATGCTTCTTCCTTTTTTCCAAGCTTGTAGTATGCATCTCCAAGAAGAAGGTGATAATCCCTCTCATTCGGCTTCACCAGAAGCGCCATTTTCATTTCTTCTTGAGCCTCTTGAAATTTATCAAGCTTGAACAGTACTTGCGCATGACGGTAACGAAAATCCGCATCAAGCGCGTTAGCCTTCACCACTTCCGCAAGGTAAGTCTCGGCTTCGGCAAACTTTTCCTGGCGCTGTAATATGACGCCCAAATTGTATTTGTACGAGGGCTTTTTCCCGTTCAGCTTCACAGCGAGACGGGCTTCCTGCTCCGCGGCTGCTAGTTCGTTCAAATCTTTCAAGACCAAAGCTAAATTGCTGTGATAGCCAGCAGACTGGGGATTAAGTTGAATGGCTTGCCTATACTTCGCGGCCGCCTCCGTCAGTTTCCCTTCCGCAATCAGGTCGGCGGCCCTCAGATTCAATTCGCGAGCCTGTTCCAGATTGCCGGCAAAACCAACAGACGGATATGCCGCCAAAAGCAGACATATGACGAATAATGTTCGGATTGGCTTTCCTATCGCCATTCTTCACCTCAAATCCATTATTCCCAAGCCGGTCCTTTATACCTCAAAACCAGCAATTGCTTTGGCGATACGGTAGAATCTAAACGTCGGCCAACCATGAATTATGTCTCGAAAACCGCAACTGCTCCTTATCGCCCTAGCTGTTTCCGTCGTGTTCAATTTTGTCGGCATATTCTTCTTTGTTTGGTTTTTGCAAACCTCAGCGCATTTGCGCAGCGTAAAGCGTGAGAGAAACATTCTCGCGCAAAGTACTGCGCTAATCAGAGGACAAAACAAAGTCAACCAAATCTTGAGTTCAGATCAAGTTGTTCAGTCAAAATTCGTAAGTCATGCGGATGGACAAGAAGACGTGTTTGTTGTGGTGCCACCACGCGCGCCGAAGCCGGAGAAAGGCTTTGACCTGGTGATTTATCTACATGGTATGGGCTCAACGTTTTTGGAGCCATTCGTATCTCCAAGTTCGCAACCCATTGCGCAGAGAATTAGTGACACTCGTCCAACAATTGTTTTTGCCTCGCTCAATTATGGGCGCGCCTACTCATGGGGCAACGACTCGGCTATTTCCGATGTTTCGCAAAACATTCGAGAGTTGGTGCAAAGATATCCAATCAATCGAATAGTAATTATGGGAACTTCGATGGGAGGCTGCACTGCTCTTTCTTACACGACTCTTGCACCTGATGATCTGAAATCAAAAATCATAGGGGCCGTTAGTTCGGAAGGAGCAGGAGATCTGGCTCAACTATTCAGCGAGTCAAAGGCAAAAAGCATTCCGAACGCTATGACAAATGCATTCGGTGGCACACCACAAACCAATCCCCAGCAATATTTGAAACACAGCTTTCTGCAAAATCTAGATCGGCTGGACAGAAATATGCGCTTCGCAATTCTCTCTGCAACTAGGGATGAAATCGTACCGACGTCCTTTCAGAAGAAGATTGTCAGCACGCTCGAAAGTCGAAATTTCCCAACGAAATTGCTCGAAGTAGATGATGGTCACAATACACCGCCTGCCGATCTCTACCTGGAAGGTCTGGATTTCGTCCTGAACAACAATGGTCGCTAAAGCATGGCTACAGAAACCATAAAAGTTACAGTTGACACGGTGGCTTTCGCAGTCGAGCAGGGGGCACTCGAAGTTCTGCTCATCAAAAGAAAACTTGAGCCCTTCAAGTCGCTCTGGGCATTACCAGGCGGCGCGCTGGAGGAAACAGATGAAACGCTAGATCAAGCAGCGGCGCGTGAGCTGCTTGAAGAAACAAATGTCGGCGGTGTTTATTTGGAACAGCTCTATACTTTTGGCGATAAAGGGCGTGACCCGCGAGGAAGAATCGTTACCGCAGCTTACCTTGCATTGCTGAGACAAGAGGGGTTGGAGCTGAAAGCCGGTTCGAAAGCGCGTGGTGTAGCCTGGTGGAAAGTCAATGAATTGCCTGAACTCGCTTTCGATCATGCAAGCATCATTTCCTACGCGCGCCAAAGAGTGAAATACAAACTCGAATATTCACCAGCGGCATTCATGCTACTGCCGGAGAAATTCACCTTGAGGGATTTGCAGTCGGTCTACGAAGCCGTACTGGGAAAAGCCGTGGACAACAGAAATTTCCGGAAGAAATTTCTCAATACTGGTGTTCTTCAGGAGCTGAATGAAACTTCCCAGGAAGGTTCGTTCCGCCCGGCGAGGCTGTATACATTCTCCCTGGAAGAATTCGAAAAGCTGCCCGACAAACCAGTCTTCATGTTCTAACTGAGGCATTAAAATGACGTTGCATAAATTCGTATCTACTTCATTGATAAAAGCAAAACCGGGAGTTTGTGCAGCAGCAGCATTAATACTCCTCGCTGTCTCTTCGGTGCAGTTTTCATCCGCACAGACGCAACATTGGAACACTCAAGCCAGAGAAAAATCGCAAAGATTGGCTTCCGCGGCGCTAAATCAGTTGGTCTTGAGTAAAGCTGACGAAGCAATTCCGGTCCTCACCGATGCGACACGAGCGGATCCGACAGACCCATTGCCCTTTATGCTTTTGGGAATGGCACTCAACATGAAGGGGCGGTATCAAGAAGCCCTTGATGCGCTGAAACAAGCATATGCGCTCGACAGCAAAGCGAGAGAAACATATCTGACTGTCGGTTTCAGCCATTTTCTTTCACGACGCTACGAGCAGGCAGTAGGAGTTTGGAGCAAAGTTCTGCAGGCCAACCCGGATGTTGTACAAATCTACACCGACATCGGCTACGCGCAACTACGCGACGGAAAGATCGAGGAAGCAGAAAACAGTTTGCGTGAATGTGCCAAAAGATCAACATATGCGCAAGCGGCCTATAGAGGTCTAGCGCTGTTGCACTATCTCAACGGCAATTTTCCCGTCGCGCGCTCCGCTGCGGGTCAAGCTGGTTCTGCAGCAGGCAAGCAAGTTCCACTCATACTGGCCGAGATAAGCTTTTTAGAGGGGAATGCGCAGCAAGCTTCTAAGCAACTTTCTGCTGCAAGCCGCAGCACAAGCAAGAAAGGCAAGCCCACATTTGACATGGTGACAATCGGCTACTTGCCGCAACATGACTTTCACTTTGACCCCTTTGTAAAAGACTATTTTGACAATGCCAGCTTAATTGAAGCTCGGTTTGTCGATTTACCGAAGAGAGAATCACGTCGCGCTTCCCTGGCCAAAAGAGGCAAAGCTGATGAGGCAATGTCAGAAGTGAAAACACTTCTTTCTACAACTCCTAACGATCCATACTTGTTACTTCAAAGTGGAATGATTGGTCTGGCAAACGCCGATTATGCAAACGCATCTCAAGACTTTGTCAAAGTCATTGGGCGAGCCCCAGACTGGCACCTAGCAAAACTCTATCTTTCGCTGAGCCGTTTTCGCGAAGGGAAGATCGATGATGCAAAAGCCGCATTAGAAGGATTCGAACGAGCTTGCCCTGGCCGACAAATCGCGCCGATCTTCGCAATGATAAAAAATGCCAACGCTACAGCACAAACCGGTCAAACAGCAGATAAGAAAGATGACCTATTTGTCTTGCCACCGGGTGGGCAACCCAACAAAGGTGATGCCGGTTTTTAGTAATGTAGATTTATTCTAGTTTGAGTTGGCGGCTGCATCCGCGGGAATCTCGAACCAAAACGTCGAGCCTTTTTTCTCGATGCTTTTCACGCCTATCCTGCCGTTGTGCTTTTCCACCAACGCTTTCGAGATTGCCAAACCGAGGCCGGTTCCACCCTGCGCGCGAGTATCAGAAGAGTCCAACTGCTGGAATTTGCCAAACAATCGATGCATCTGACTTTCCGGTATCCCCGGCCCGTTATCTTCAACTTCAAATCTCACTGCACCATTGGTGCCACCAACAACACGCACGTCCAACTTTCCTTCCGGTCCGGAAAATTTCACAGCGTTCGAGACTAAATTAGTCAAAATTTGAACAACTCGGTCATGGTCGCCCTTAACTGGTCGTTTATCGTTTACATGTACCGCTATCGAGACGCCATACTCTTCACACATTGTTCTCAGTGAATCAGCTGTCGCCTTGACCATCGATTCGGAATCAAGTGATTCCAATTTCAGCTCCAACTTGCCGGCCTCAATTTTTCGCAAATCGAGAATGTCATTTATGAGGCGTATTAAGCGATCGCAACTGACTCTGGCAATTGTGACTAACTCCAAGGCCTCATCAGGTATTTCACCAACAACGCCTCCCTCCATCAGACCGAGGGCACCGCGTATTGACGTCAGCGGAGTACGCAACTCGTGTGAAACTGTCGAATAGAATTCGCTGACACGCAACTCGACTTCTTTTCTTTCTGTGATATCGCGGATGATGCCGGAATAAAAGTTTCTCGTACCGAGAACGACCTCACTAACACGAAATTCCACCGGAATCAGAATACCGTCCGAACGTCTGACAATCAATTCTCTGTCGCTGTAATTATGAGCTTTCAAGTCATCCAATACGTCTCGAATAGTGCTTATTTTGCGGTCGCCGATTCGGTCGACCTTGGTTTCTCCTGGAACAATCTCAGATATCGCCTTACCAAGCACATCGTCGGCATCAAAGCCGAGAATTCTTTCGAACGCAGGGTTGACCAGCTCGACTACTCCACTCAAATCGAATGTGACGATACCATCGATCGCGCTTTCCAACATCGCACGAATACGAGCATCCGAATCCTTCAAACGCATCTCAGCCGACATTTGCTCCGCAAACTGATTGATCTGCGTCGCCACCGAGTTCAACATCAAAAAGAATTCGCCGTCTGCTTTGATAGGTTCATCGCTCATAAATTCCAGAACGCCAAAGACCTGTTCGTCTTCGGTGACAGGAAAAGACATGTACCCAAACCGCTCCGGAAGATTCTCCATTCTCTCTTGAAGACCCGACTCGGCAGCCGTTTGCGCGATGAATGGTTGACCACTTACTAGCGGAATACCAAGGGCACCTTCACCACGTCCAAAAGTAATGCGCCGCGAATTCTCCACTAATTGTTTGAGATTTGGCTCATCCGCGCACCAACTGCCCTCGTATCGCAATACATCATCCTGTGCATCAAGCATCCACAACATTGCCAGCGACCACTGCCGGTTGGTACAAATTGCTTTCAGTAGCTTGGGTGAAGCATCGGACAAATCCGAAGACTCCGCAAGCGCATCAGTTATTGCATACTGCATCAACAGATTTGCTTCTGCATTTTTCCTTTCGGTGATGTCTTCGAATGTCCAAATATATCCGCGCGAGATGCCCTCGGAATCACCGATTGACGTAACGCGCGAATGAAGCCAAGCAATCGGTTTATCTTCCCTCTCGACACGAAATTCAGTGACATGCTCGTTGGACTCGCCAATCGAATCCATCCATTGATTGATCATGGAGTCTTTGTCATCAGGATGGATGCACTCCAACCATCCCCGCTCGAGACAAGAATCATGGAGAATTCCCGAAAGATCTTCCCATCGCCTGTTCACGTAGAGACAGTTTCCAGAAGCATCGGTTAGAACAATACCAATCGGTGAGGCGGAACTGAGAAGGCGAAATCTTTCCTCTGTCACTTTCAGCTCTCTGGTGCGTTCTTCAACACGCGCTTCAACAATGACATTTGTTGCTTCCAATTCAGACTGTCTCTGACAGTTGTCCCAAAGCTCCTTTGTGCTGGTTATGATCGATCGCACCAAGAATAGATCCTCAAATGCAATCCATCCTCCATGTTCAAGTACTCTCCAGGGGCTTGCATACTCAACGCCATAAACGGAATGCGGCCAATATATTCCTCTGAAATGCTGATCCATGAGTGCTACGACGGAAGCAGTGATAAGCACACGCCAATCACGATAAAACGCCAAAATCGCCAGCGAACCGAAAATATGAAAGTGCGTCTCCATGCGCCCGGCGGTCAGCTGAATAAGCAGCCCGGACATGAGCATTTGAGCGATTGCAATCGAATGGCGGGTAAACGAATGTCCGGGGAATTTTATCGCCATGAAGATCGGAAAGGCGATTATCGAAGATCCCAGCAATGCGGCAACGGGAAACTGTGAAACTACATTCTTATCGACTTGAGCCCAAAGTTGGCTTGATACGGTCAAAGAAAGGAGCATCCCTGCTATCCACTCACACAACAGCAGACCGGCGAACCAGCGATCTTGCATCACGAAGTTCTTCTTGCGCTGCTGATCGAAAAGGCGTCCTGTACGCTCCAGGACCTTATCGTATGCCTTGTGAATTGACTCTGCTTCTGGCATTGCTCTTCCAGAAAAACCTAAAAACTGGCGAAAACGGGCGCCGGACTGTTCTTCTATAGTTTTTATGCCCAAAAAATACTCAAATTGCCCATCTGCGCCATTAGAACGGAACAGAAGGCAAAAATTATTGGCTGTTCGTGCCTAGCGGTCTTTCTTGAAACGGTCGAAGAAGCCACTGCGCTTCATCTTGTCGCCACGGCTTTTGACTTCTTCTTCACGCTTTGCATTGATTGCACGCCAGACACCAGAGGCGGTGCCTGAAACTTCCTCAACCAGCGATTCAGCTTCTTGTGCGCGATCGCATTCATTGAGCATCGCGGCATACTTTTCGGTCAATCCTTTCACTTCAGGACTACGGTATCCATAAAGTTTCTGCTTGATCGCCAGAGCACGCTTATAGAAGAGTTCTGCTTCGTTGTAGCGCTTCAGACCATGATAAAACTGAGCTAGATTGAGAACAATAGTGGCAACACCGGGGTGCTCGGCACCAAAATTGGTTTCGTAAATGGAAAGAATTTCCAGCTGCAAAGGTTCAGCTTCAGCGAATTTCTGTTCGATCTGCATGAGGTCGACAATCTGACTCAAGCTCTTGCCGACGTCCAAATGAGTTGGCCCAAGAACGGCTTTCCTGATTTCCAAAGCCATAGTGAAGACTTGCTCGGCTTCGGCATAGCGTTGCTGTTTGATAAAGCAATCGCCGAGCCGGTCCAAAGTGTAAGTGGTGCGCGGGTCGTTCTCAGCAAAGTCATCAGCAGCTTTTACAGCCTGCATCCAAAAGCTTTCTGCTTCCGAATAACGGCCCATCTGCACAAGTTGCTCTGCAGAGTCTTTATATTTTTCCCACTCAGTAACCATCATCTGACTGCAAAGCCCAAACTCATAAAAGCTGAAATACTCGGCCCCACTACTTTACCCGTTTCCAGTTGCTGACGTAGTGCAACTTTTTCCACTTGTCGCCGCGCTTAACAAATATATCAGTGCAATGAGATTCCATCTTATATGGATGTTCCCCACCGAACTCTTTGTAAGCCACGAAAGTCACGGTAGCCGTATCTCCGTGAACAAATGCATACGGATGATCGATTGTGATCGACTTGAGGGGCTCTTGAGAAGAGGCACCGTGTTGCTCCAATCGTTTCTTGAGATCCGCGATGACCGCTTGTTTTCCACTAATGAGTTTGTGCGTTTTCTTGTCGATACTCGTGCACTCGTCATCGTAATACTCGGCAGCTTTATCGACATCGCCGGTATTGAGCGCGTGTACGATTTCCTTCAAGTCTTCAATGATCTTGGCAGACTCGGAGCAGCCCGCATGCGGCTCCACGCAGCTGACTTTAGGATGCTCGCCGTCGCCTGCATAAGCAGGTGACGCCGGCAGCCAAAGACCAGCAAAAGCCAGGCCGGCTGCGATAAAGGATAGAAGTGTTGTTTTTTGCGTGCGCATGGCGCTCACCTACTTACTTGCACGAAGGGCCCCTTCCACATCACGGAGGGAATTGTCATTGTCACGAAGATAAGCATCGATTCGGTCGTTGCGTTTCTGCAATTCGCCGATTTGCTGCTGAACAGCCTGTTGCGCGTTGAGCAATTCCTGCCTTTGGGCAAGAAGCGCTTCTCTGGTGCGCTTTAAGTTGAAATACACATCCGATTCAGCCAAGGCATAACTGCCCAACAGCAGAACTGTTGCCACTGCCAGGGCGGCGGCGAAGAAATAGAACTTAGGCAAATGTAGCGCCTTACTCACGCAACGTCCCCACATTGAGTCACGCAGAAAGATTTAGAAACGGCACTGGCACAGTCCCGCAGTTACCAGTCCACTCATATATTACTGCCAATATTACTTTCAAATCACCTAAATAACTGAGTCTTTGTGGGTTTAAGGATGGAGTTTTCCCCAATGAAGACAAAACAACCGTCAACTTCACGCTTACTCATCCAACTACTGTGTGTGCATGGAACAATTGATCCGGAAGAGCGTCAAAGCTATCGAAAGCCAAAAACCATTGAACTTTGGCAATTATTGCAGAATATCCACAAGCTTCCGGAAATATATAGACAAATCAAGAGATAAGTGATACAACGTAGAATTAACACTTACTTCCTCGATTAAGAAATCGTAAGCAAGTCACGAATCCCCGAAAGAGCCATCAAATGACCGTTTCAATCACCAGCAGAATTCAAGACAAGCTCGATACAGAGCTGCAACCTAGTGTTAAGGATGCAAAGCTAGAGCAGCCAAAAGTGACTTCCGGCACAGGCTATTACTCTGAGGAATTGGCACGCAAAGCAATAGATTTCGCACTTCTGGAAGATCTAGGCCAAGAAGGCGACGTCACTTCCAACTCCACCATCCCGGCCGACAAGCAAGCCACCGCAACGCTAATCGCCAAGGAAGACAACGCCGTAATATGTGGACTTGCAATCGCAGAACTGGTTTTTAAAACAGTCGATCCGACCCTGCAGTTCAACCCGCTTGTCGCCGAAGGTACTTTCATCAAAGACTCGCCCGTCACCATCGCCACTATCAGCGGCAATGCACGTTCCATTCTGACGGCAGAGCGCACAGCTCTAAATCTCATGCAACGAATGTGCGGCATCGCTACCATCTCGCGCCGCTATGCCGAGAAAGCCAAACCGTACGGCATTCAGATTCTCGACACTCGCAAGACCGCACCCGGACTACGTGTTTTCGACAAATTGGCAGTACGCCTGGGAGGCGGTACCAACCACCGCATCGGACTCTATGATCAGATTTTGATTAAAGACAATCACATCGCCTGCGCCGGAGGCATTACTCAAGCGGTTGCAGCGGCGCGTTCCTTATACAAAGGAAAGCGGATCGAAGTCGAAACAACTACTCTTTCCGAAGTCCAAGAAGCTCTGGACAGCTCTTGCGACATCATCATGCTCGACAATATGCCCCCTGCTCAAATCGTCCAATGCGTTGAACTCATTCAAAAGAGAGCTCAAATTGAAGTCTCCGGAGGTATCACTCTGGATACTTTGGACAGCTACCTGATCGCAGGTGTCGACTTCATATCTGTCGGCAGCTTGACCCATTCGGTCAAATCAATAGATATCAGCCTCGAGGTTGAGATAGGCATATGACAACGACAATGAACGTGGAATTCACCAGTTCCACACGCAATCAAGAACTGATTCAAGAAATCAACGAGCTTCGCAAGAAGCGCAATGCAATCATTCTGGCGCACAACTACCAAATTCCGATTATTCAGGACATCGCAGACTTTGTCGGCGACTCACTGGGATTGTCTCGCCAAGCCGCTGCGACAAAGAACGAAGTGATTGTGTTCTGCGGCGTACATTTTATGGCGGAAACAGCTGCCATTCTTTGCCCTGACAAACGCGTATTGATTCCGGATCTGGAAGCGGGCTGCTCCCTGGCAGCTTCAGTCACACTAGACGGGCTGCTCAAATGGAAAGCCGAACATCCTGGTGCCGTGGTTGTCTCTTACGTCAACACAACCGCCGCCATCAAAGCAGAGTCAGATTACTGCTGCACTTCCGGCAACGCACTGCAAGTAGTCAATTCAATCGATCCTGACAAAGAGATTCTCTTCCTGCCGGACGTCTTCTTAGGCTCCTGGGTAAAGCGCATGACCGGACGCCAGAACATGCATATCTGGATGGGCGAATGCCATGTACATGCTGCAATTCACCCACGCGCCATCGACGAGAAAATGAAAGAGCACCCGGAAGCGGAATTGCTCATCCACCCGGAATGCGGCTGCCTGACACCTTATCTGGATCGCGTCGCGCGCGAAGACAAAGGCGATCAACTAAAGGTCGCCTCTACTGAGGGCATGATTGTCAGAGCCTGCCAATCGCCCGCCAAGCAATTTGTCGTCGCAACGGAAGAAGGCATTCTTCACAGACTGAAGAAGCAAAATCCGGAGAAGGAGTTCATCCCCATCGCCGACGAGATGAGCTGCCAATTCATGAAGATGATCACGCTGGAAAAACTGCATGCGGCACTCGTCAACGATCAATTTCAAGTGACCGTGCCCGAAGATGTGGCAGCAAAAGCGCGTTTATCAATCGAGCGCATGGTGGCGATCGGGTAACGGAGTCCTGTCGAAAGGCGCCGCTCACCGACCTCCCACGGTCTTACACAAACAGGCAAGTACAAGGAGTACGCGTATGCCTGAACTTCACACAATAAAAGTTGATGCGGTCATTATCGGCTCCGGGCTAGCCGGACTCCTGCTCGCCAACGAGCTTGTCGAGGCAGGCAGACGAGTTCTTATCGCTACCAAGGGCAAGCTACTTGATTCCAATACGCGTTATGCTCAAGGCGGTCTTGCCGCAGTTCTCAAAGATAGCGTCACTGATTCACGACAAGCTCATCTTAAAGACACAATCCAATCAGGCGCCGGACTGGTCGATGAAGCGGTTGCTGAGCAGATTATCAATGGTGGAGCAGAACTGGTTCAAAAACTCTCCGCACTCGGTGTTCACTTTGACAAGACAGACGCAGGAACACCCTCCTTGCACCTGGAAGGCGGACACACAAGTCCTCGAGTTCTGCACTCTAAAGACACCACCGGAAAAACAATTGCCGAAGGGCTCGCCAACGCGCTTTTAGCAAAAGCAGCGAAAGAAGAAGATCTCAATCGGCCAATCATTCTCGAAAACTCATTCGCACTCGACATTCTTCACTTCCAAGCAACTCCGCTGGCACCTCGCGTCGCCACAGGCGTGCTCCTACTCACAGATGAAGGCGTTCTTTCCGTTGCAGCAACTTATGTTGTCTTGGCCACAGGGGGCGCCGGACAAGTATTCACCAGAACCACCAACCCATCCGTTGCCACCGGCGACGGTATCGCGCTGGCCGCTCGAGCAGGCGCAAAACTTACAGACTTGGAATTCATTCAATTCCATCCGACAGCATTTTGCAAAGAAGGTCAGCCTGCATTTTTGATTTCCGAAGCAGTCAGAGGGCAAGGCGCAATACTTATCGACGACCGCGGACACCGCTTTGCATTCGACTTTCATAAAGATGGAGAACTCGCCACCCGAGACACCGTTGCAAAGGCGATTCACCAGACAATGGCGGAACGAAATCTGGACAGTGTTTATCTCGACATGAGGCCAATCGGCTCGGAAGCAGAGATAGAAGCAAAATTCCCCAACATCGTGGCCACTCTGAGAAAACTTGGCGTAGATCCGATCAAGGAAGCCGTTCCAGTTTGCCCGGCCGCTCACTATTACATGGGTGGAATAACCGCAGATGCCAAAGGACAAACCAGCCTCGTCGGGCTCTTTGCACTTGGCGAATGCGCTGCCACAGGGCTGCATGGCGCCAACAGATTGGCAAGCAATTCGCTCCTGGAAGCGGGAGTCATGGCGTTGAACTTGGCCAAGTACATCAATTCTCAATCGTTCAAAGCGATCCCATATAAGAAGAACGCCAAGCTCACAGAAGCATGGTTTGCACACTGCCGCCCGTTTGCAGTTCCGGCAGACCGAACCGAACTCCAATCATTGATGTACCGCAGAGCAGGTCTAGTGCGGGATGCTGAAGGTCTGGAAAAACTAGAAAAGCAACTGGATGCCATATCTATATACAAAACCGGCATCGATCGATATGAACGTGAATCTGCAAACATGCTCTTGGTAGCGAAGTTGATCGCTAAGGCATGCGCCCTGAGAAAAGAGTCGCGCGGCGGACATGTCAGGTCTGACTTCGCCAATCCTAATAATGCTGCTTTCCTGCACCACATCACGTTTGAGAAGGGTGCATGGAGGACGCAAAGTGCTGCGCGAGCCCCCTTCACGTCGTCGGAACGCGCGGTATCACTGGCTCGTCCATGATTCAAAACGCATTAACTTTCTCTCTACAATTTCACTTGGCAGCTTGGTCAAAACACGAATGTATGTGCATCTAGAGTACTTCCTTGGCCATATTGGGCGATAGCACTTAGATGTTCTAAAACGCTAGATAAAGGTATACACTTGTATCAATATTTAGGTTGTCTTTAGTTTTTTCGTGTGTTCGAGTTAAAGAATGGCTCGGGAACTTACTCTGTAAGTCCCGGTCGGATCTTGCGCAGTCCTCTCCTCTTCCCTCTCGCCCCTTTTGGAGTGAACCATGAATCCCCGCACCAAACTGCTCATAGCTCAGCCGGACGGCGCAAAGCTCGTCTCTTTGCTCTTGTGGTTGGAGCAATACACTGATTTGGAAGTAGTAGGCACCACTTGCAGTGGCGACAAGCTTGCCGCCTGCACGTCGTACCATCAGCCGGAAGTAGTCCTCGTTGACTTCAGCCTGCTGGCGCAAGATCAACCAGCTGCCACCGCAAAAATAAAAGCCGCCGCTTCACATCCAGCCATCCTGGTGATGCACGAAAGTGATATCGCTCCCATGGAATCAGCCCTGGGTAAAGATCTCGACGGTTACATCAACCCCAAACTTTCGCTCAGCGAGCTGACAGAAAGTATTCGCAAAGCAGCGCAAAAACGCGCCATCCCCGTGGCTCCGGTTTACGTACCGGCAACCATGGCAGGTTAAACAACTTTATCCCGCCAAAGCGTCGTCTCCAGCACGATCCCAAATGTGGATTGTGCTGGATTACACTGAGGGTATAAAAGACAAAACTCGTCTTTGCGCCCATTGATGACACCAGACATTATCTATCTCTATTCATTCGGATTTTCGTTGGCCGTAATCTCGCTGACCAGCTGGTTGTCTGCGACTATCGAAAGCCGCATGAAAAGAGATGCGGGCTTAACCAATTCCAATACAGCTCTAATCCCGACAAGTTCCACAGGCCAAAGAGCCGAACTTCGACCTGTTGAAATCGGCTACATGTTAAGAGGCGGTGATACTAATCACGCGGTCCTTGTGATGGGAGTAGACCTCTTGCAACGCGCTGCGAAGTTGCAGCTGGGTGCAGCGATTCCCGAGCCTGCCGAATACGAAAAAAAGATGTGGACATTGGCTAAAGAAACAGCAAAAGACTGGGCGATAAAAAAGGCAGATCCATATTTGCCACCAGATTTTAAAACCAATCCAGTCGGTTTCGTCAAAAGAATCTATGACCTCTATCAATTCATCACGAAGTCACTCAAACTTGTAGTTAAAGACATCATTGCCGATCCGCGTCAGTTGAAGCGCTATTTTTCGATGGCAGGCGTGATGCGCTTGCTTGCTGATTTCATATCGGCGGGGTATCAAAATGCATTTGCGACTTCACTTCGAGACTATCTGGTGGCAAACAATTACTTAGTAAGTGAAGCGCAGCGCCACCAAGCTGCGGCAAAAATGGGACTTGTCGGTATTTCCGTTTTCCCTCTGGTATTCTTGTTTTCCCTCGTGATTGTAGGCAATTCACCAGGCGTTCCGCTCATGTTGTTTGCCGCCGCTGTTATGACTGGTTCAGCAATCATCTCCTCGTTTTTCATAACAGGAATTTTTGCTGTCAGGGAATTCTTGCCATATTTGACCGAGTTCGAATCTCTTGCTGTCGTTCTCAACAGAGACAGCTGGCGCCTCAGAGTTCTTCAAACAGCCAGAAAGGCAATGATGGTCGCATTGACCTTAGTCGCTCTTGGTGCATCAACTGTTGTCTTCATTGCCGGATTCGTCTGGCTGAATTTATTTGGCTTTCAAAATGCACAGACTCTGATTCTGGTCAGTGTTTTTCTTGCTTTTCCGTGCTTGAAAGCGTTCCTTTTTCTATTGCGAAGCTGGAAACTCAAGAATACGCAGATTGCCACTGAATACGGTGAAAAGCGATTAGCAGAAGCGCGCAAACGTCTATCAGAAAAGCGGCCAATCACCGCTCTGACTGAGGTTTTAAAGGAAGAAGACTACAATCCCATCTTCTCAGAACTTATGGCACTCTACGGAATCGAAGCATTGATTCTATTAGCGTAGGGGCGATGCCATCATCGCCCGGCCCAGATCCGTTTGCAATGTCGATGTTCGATTCAAAAAGCTTGTACCGAGGCGGAAGCAATTCCATTCCAATCTAGACTTCTTCATTACACAGTTCCGCAATCAGCTCATCGATCTTCAGTTTCACCTGATGACGAATTGAGCTGTACAAGCGATAGATCTGGCTGGCGCGACAGAGAAAGACACGCGTCGAACTTTCAGACAATTTTATGCCTACATAATTCTGATCGTCGCAATGGAGTTTCGCCATTACTTGCTCTATCTCACCAACGCCATAGTTACAAAAAAGAGTCGTCTTCTCAGTGTGCAAGCACGCAATGGTTTTCACCCCGCGCTTGAGTATCGCCTCTTCTACCCAAAAGCCCGTCAAATATCTGTAGGCGACTAGCTGTTCTTCAACAACAAGACCTTCTTCCTTGCGTTTCCTACTCGCTTCAATGTCGGCCATTTCCTCTTGCAAATAGCCAAGCAACTCACGATTGAAGAAATGCAACTTTTCATTGCTATAAAAAATACGCAGGATTTTCAGCGCCTTCAGTATCGCGTCAGACAGCAAAATATCCCGCGAATCCAGCTTGGCGCTTAGCTCCCGCAAACATTCAGACAGAAGCGCGCTATTCATGTAATTTGTTAGAAAACCCCAAAAAAACCCATATCCCCTCAATTTCCATCGTAAATGCGACCTGTGAAAACTTTGTGAGAATAGCGACGCACTATAATTGAGCGGCTAAAGTTTAGCGACGTGAACAACTCTCACTAAAGAGTTCGATAAATGAGGTAGGACAATGGCTTCCAAGCGCGGTTTGAGCGGTCAATTCAAGGGCATCATCACGGGCGCCTCATCTGGCATTGGAAAAGCCCTGGCGCTCGATTTAGCCAAGAAGTATCAAGCCAGGCTGGTTCTCAACGCCCGCTCCGAAGAGCAGTTGGAAGCAACATGTAAGGCTGTGGAAGAATTCGGCGGCAAAGCCATAAAAGTAGTAGGTGATGTAAGCGAACAATGGGTCACCGACGCAGCTGTAAACACTTGCCTGGAAAGCTTTGGCGGCGTTGATGTTCTGGTTAACAATGCTGGTCTCGCGAAACCCGGCACTATTATGAAACTCAACGTTGAGGACTGGGAGCATGTCTTTGCTGTCAATTTCTTCGCGCCATTGCGCCTCACTTATGGCGTTCTGCCGCATTTCATCCAATCCGGTAGAGGAAAAATCGTAAACATCTCCTCAGTTGCCGGCAAAATTTCTTTTCCCGGTAGCGTTTGCTATGCAGCCAGTAAGTTTGCGCTCACTGGCATGTCCGAAGGCATGGCTGCGGAGCTTGCGCCGAAGAATATCGACATAATCACCGTTTGCCCGGGCTGGGTTCGTACGGAGTTTTTCGACAAAAACAATGTCTCGAAATTGAAAAACCCCACCTCTATCGGCAACAAGAAAGATCTACAAGGCTTTCTCATGCGCAGTTTCTTGTCTATCACCTCAGAAGAGTGCTCGGCTGAGATCATTAAAGCGATGGAAAAGGGCGGCAGTCAGGAAATCATTCTTACACACCCCGGTAAGATCTTCGAAAGGCTCGCGGGCGTCTGCCCTCCGGCAGTTTTTGCCATCGCCAAACGTTTGCCCTCGGAATTGGTAGATTCTAGTGAAACCCCTGAAAAGAACTGAAATTGGGTAAAAACCCGCCCAAATCCGGTTTCTTTTTTCGCTCTTAGCTAGAATAGGAAGAGCATAGTCGGGTTAAAGGTCTTTGTAGCTCCCTGTAGGGTTTCAGTGTCTGAGCTTGAAGTCGTAATCGAATATCGAAGCACGCCTCAGCGCGTTGGGCTCTTCATCATGGGCGCGCTCATGCCGCTGTGGGCAATCGTTGTTCCTTTCTGCCTGGGCTTCTTCATTTCAATGCTTTTGCAGGCACAAGCCGTTCCGCCAGTCATTTCTGCAATTGTATTGTCTGTTTTGATGGCAATTCCTTTTGTTTCGATAATCCTTGCAGCCATTTGCGAAGATGACCGCCTGCTTGTAAGCAAAGAAGGCTTTTCATTCCCACTTCTTTTTCTTCCAATGTTGAAGTTTCGCAGAGAAAGGCTTTGGTCCGATCTTAAAGAAGCGCGCTTACTCATTTCCGACACACAGAGCAAAACGAAGGAGAATCTTCCGCAAGGAAAATTGAATCTGCATTTCAACTCTGGTGGACATGTAGACATTCCACTGAAGAGTCTGAAACGAAGCGATTTAGAACGCTTGCTTCTGTCACTGGAAGTCTGGGGTGCACAGTGTCGCAGGACGCCGGAGTTGATCGCATTCCACGATCAGTTGCAGAACCAAAACCTGGGCATAGACAAACTTAGTTACACGCAGATGTGGGAAGAGGAACTCAGTCGCAGATTTAGTGCCACCGCTTTCGTTCCACTTGAACCTGATCGTAAGTTGCAGGATGGCAGAATCAAGATAGTAAAACAACTAGCATTCGGCGGATTGTCGGCTATTTACCTAGCGCAATTGAATGAGAAAGAGATGGTCATCGTCAAAGAAGCCGTTATTCCCGAAGGCACAGAAGAGAAAGCGCGTGACAAGGCAATGGAATTGTTCGCTCGCGAAGCGCAGTTTCTCATTCGGCTAGATCACGATCAGATTGCCAAAGTTTTCGATCACTTCCACGAGGAAGGAAGGCACTATCTTTTACTGGAATATGTGCGCGGGCAAGATCTTCGTCAGCTGGTGAAGCAAAACGGACCACAGCCCACTGCGCATGTTGTTAAATGGGCGCATGAAATTGCGGGCATACTCAAGTATTTACATGAACAAGCGCCGCCTATTATTCACCGCGATCTGACTCCCGAAAACATTGTTCTCAATGAGAACGGATCTGTAAAACTGATCGACTTCGGAGCAGCAAATGAATTTGTCGGCACAGCAACAGGAACATTGGTCGGCAAGCAGGCTTATATGGCGCCAGAACAATTGCGCGGTAAAGCCAGCACACTGAGCGACATTTATGCGCTGGGCGGAACTCTGCACTACCTGCTCACAGCAAAGGATCCGGAACCACTTTCTGAATCCAGTCCGAAAGAACTCCGACCGGATGTTCCTGAAGAACTTGACCAAATAGTTCTTAAACTCACTAGTATGGAAGAGGCAGATCGCCCGCAAACTGCATTGGCAATTGCAGAGAAGTTTGCCGACCTGCGCATGACCATTGGCAGTCACGCTGATTCGTCTAATGGCGATAATAATAACAACAACAACAACAACAACGGACACGAGCCTGGCTAATGACTGAAGCTGAGAATGTAAAACTCAAAGAAGAGTCACCAGTACTCAAAGAAACTGACGCGCCAGAGAGCAACGGAGGAGCGTTAGAAGTCAGAGACAATGTAAACAAAGTAGAGGTTCCGGAGGACAGCTCGAAAGATCTTTCAAACAACATCGAAACTGCTATCGATTCAGAAGTCGCAAAAATTGAGGCAGAACTCGCAGCACAAAGTGTTGTTCCGATAGTGAAACGCGAGCGAAGCGATAACCATGAAGTAGTTCTTCCTTACAAGCCATATGCAAGTACGGAGAAGTGGCTTGCTCACAGATTCTCAGCATGGAGTGCGCCAAAGACTTGGTTCGCCACTATTTTGGTTGTAACGTTCTTCGGATTCGGTGGACCAGGAAAAGTCATTGAATGGATTACTCAGCTGATGATAGCAGGCATTAATGGCGGAACGATTCCTGCCGGCGTAACATCGGACGGTTCAGTGACATCTAACATTCTGATCATCACGTGGATGACCTTTGTCATGTTCCTCTCGGTTCTTGTGATGCTGTTCTTCTACCTACGGCATCCGACTCAAGTCGTTCTCAATTCCGGTGGAATTTCTCTTGTTTGGAAGCGACGCAATGAGTGGTATCGAAGGTCTTTAGATTGGAAAGACCTACAACGTATCAGTGTTGAATGGCCACCCAACAAAACTTCACCGCAAGATAGTCTTTTGTGTTTCACACCCATCAACGGAGAACCCCTCAAGTTCAAATATGGTGCGCTGCCTTCCATCGATTCACGACAGTCTCTTATGGATGCAATCAATAGATGGGCCCCGCATGCATCGCGAGCGCCAGAACTTGCAGACATGTTGTCACAACCACATACACATGGATATACCGAACTTTGGTTGCAAGCATTATCGCAGCCGCCGAAGCGTGAGCGCCTAACCCCACTGCATGAAGGTGCATTACTGCGCAATGCTCAATACGAAATTCTTGGGCGCCTTGGAGTTGGTGGTCAGGGAACTGCGTATGCGGCAAGAGAGATTGATAATAATCATGCGGTGGTGTTGAAGGAGTTCATCTTGCCTGTATATGTGGACGTGAATGTTCGCAGGCAATCAGTTGAGAAAATGCAGAATGAGGCAGAGATACTCAGCCGCCTTAACCACAATCGCATTGTCAAACTAATCGATTTCTTCATCGAAGATCATCGCGGTTATCTAGTACTTGAACGCATAGACGGACATTCACTGAGGCAGAAAGTTTCCGAGAGTGGTAGATTGACTGAGACGGAAGTTCGCTCCCTTGCTCTGCAGATGTGCGAGATGCTCGAATATTTGCACGGGCTGGAACCACCTGTAGTGCACAGAGATTTCACGCCGGACAACTTGATACTTTCAAAAGATGGTGTACTGAAACTAGTCGATTTCAACGTTGCGCAGCAGCAGGAATCTACAGCAACAGGCACCGTTGTTGGAAAGCATTGTTTCATTTCACCAGAGCAGTTTCGAGGCAAACCTACATCGCAGAGTGACATTTACTCGATGGGCGCGACACTCTATTATCTGCTTACCGGTGAAGATCCAGAACCGATCACTTGCTCGCATCCGAGGCAAAAGATAGAGAGTCTAAGCGAAAGCATTGACGAAATAGTTGCGAAGACAACAGCACTAACTGGCCTGACCCCCGAAAAATAGACAACTAGAATTGTGTGATGCCTCCAGATATGATGTCAATCAGAAAGGAGGCTCCAATGGAGCAAAAGAAGAAAAGGAAGAAGTTCAATCAGGAGTTCAAGGACAGCGCTGTGCGCCTCGTAGAGGGCGGCAAAAGCGCGTCGCAGGTAGCAAGAGAGCTTGGATTGCCAGAGTGGCAAGTACAGAATTGGGTTAGAGAAGCGAAAAAGAAGAAAACCACCGGCGGTGATGCCGCGCTTCTTGAAGAGAATAAGCGCCTGAAGAAAGAGAACGCTCGGCTCCAGGAGGAAGCCGAGATTCTAAAAAAGGCAGCAAAGTACTTCGCGCAGCTCCAGTAGCGAAGTACGCATGGATTCACGAGCATCGTGGCAAATTCCACGTCAGCGCAATGTGTCGAACTCTGGGCGCCGTCCCTCAAGGGTATTACGCTTGGGTGAAAAAGGGCGCGATTGAAGACGACTCAGATCGAGTCCTCATCGCTGAAATTCAAGACGTGATGAAAGAAAGCCGCTTCACTTACGGCATCAGGAGAGTTACCCAAGCGCTCAAGGATAGGGGCTTTCACATAAACAAGAAAAGAGTTGAGCGCTTGATGAAAGAGAACAACATCCGTTGCAAGAAGGCGAAGAAATCCAAGAAAACGACAAACAGCAATCACAAATATCCTGCTTCCGAAGATCGTCTTAAACGGCGTTTTACAGTGGCAGAACCGAATCGCGCCTGGGTGAGCGACATCACCTACCTCAAAACGCGTGACGGCTGGTTGTATCTGTGCGTTTGGATTGATCTGTTTTCCCGCGCGGTCGTCGGCTGGTCAATTTCAAACAGCCTTGCATCGGGCTTTGTTTGCGACGCTCTGATGAGCGCATTAGCGCGTCATCCGGGGGCGCGGCCGCTCGTTCATTCTGATCGAGGAATTCAATACGCCAGCGTCGAATTCAGGCGTCTTCTGTGGAGGCAGAAGCTCCGTCAGAGCATGAGCAAGAAAGGTGACTGTTTCGACAATGCCGTCGCAGAATCATTCTTCGGAATTCTGAAGACAGAAATCGAAAGCACTCGCAACATGCCGGCTGCTGCCGTTCGTGAACTGATCTTTGATTACATCGAGGTTTTCTACAACCGAAAAAGACTTCACAGCAAATTAGGTTATAAAACTCCCGCGGAGGTGGAAGAAGAATACTGGTCCCTCACGGATGCATCATAGAAATTCATGTGTCCACTTTCAGGGGGGCGGACCAAACCGTTCAAAAACGCTACGCAAAAGCATCCGAAATCAGAGCTGACTTGGAAAACGCGTGATGCCAATTCTGCAGAAATCGTAGGGGCGATGCCATGCATCGCCCTGTTTGAGCGCATGCAATGCGCAGCTACACAGCAGGCGCATCAATGCGCAGATACCCAACAGGCGCGTGCAACGCGCCCCCACGCTCTATAGAGTCGGCAGGCGCCAGGAGAATTTGTATTCTTCCTCTTTTAGAACTCGCTTCGCATCTTCTACATCGAAGAAGTTGGCTGAGCAATCTCCTACCGCGCAAAAGCCGGGGATTTCGTTAAACAATCTTCCGGCGATCTGGCGGTTTGTCACACCACGGGTGGTTCCCGAGATAATGGTATCAGGATGGCACCATGGCAGGCCGGTTCCATCGTTCCAGAGCCCGAATGCTGCTCCCCAAAAGGTTACGTGCACATCAATTTTCTCAGACTGCAAGTACTCAACAATCTTGCGCGTTCCAACGATTGAACCGCACGAAGCAGCCAACAAAATTCGCTTCGGCTTTTTGCAGTTTTCAAAGGTTGCGGTCAAACCTTTGATCAATGTGGCACCAGTGGCGATGGTATCCAACATCAACCACACAGGCGCGACGGAATGAACGCGCATGTAAGTCACTTTTGCGTCGAAATCCGTGTACTCTTGCCCTTCTTTATTGGGCAGCGCAAAACGACTGACACCTATCCAATTGTCGCCTCGATAGTGAGCACCATCAAGAGCACATCCGACTGCACCAGGCAGATTGTGTCCACACCCCTCTGCCATGACAGTTACAGTACAGAGCTCATTGAGATTCTCAGGCAACTCGTTTGCCGCACTGAGAGCATCAATCCATGTGACTGTCGCGGTGAACGCTGCCAATTGTCTTCGATAGCCGAGCAAATGACGCCCCGGCGCCACCAATAGACTATCTATTGAATCGCTTTCCAGAATGTGAGCATTTGGGATGCCTTCAATTTCAACCTTAGTGAGAGTGAATGATTCTCTTTCGCTTGCTTTAGTAGGGATCATAAATTTGCACGCAGAAACATAGACAGAACAGCCGTCTAGATTCTATCGCCTCTTACAACTAATGCGAGTTTTTTCTGCGAATAACATAGACGCGCTGCTCCAAAGCAACCGCATCTATCTCGCGATCTGTCTTGCGCATCAAGTCAGCATAATTCTCAAGACATGCAGCAACATTCGAATGCTCAGGTCCAAGCGAGCGCTCCCAGATCTGGATAGCTCGAGAATACATAGACTCGGCGCGCGAATATTTGCCCTGTTGGTGATAGAGCCAACCCAGGTTATTCAAGCTCTCAGCAACTTTCGGATGTTCGGTGCTCAAGATCCGTTCTCTGATTGAAAGAGCACGAATGTGCAATGGCTCTGCTTTATCGAAGGAGTCCTTATCCGTAAAGAGGGCGGCTAAGTTAGACAGAGTGGTTGCCACAATCGGGTGGTCTTTGCCCAAATACTTTTCTTGTATTGCTAAAACGCGCCTGTAGAGTGGTTCTGCATCAGCGTTACGACCGAGGTCGTAGTAAAGCAATCCGAGGTTGTTCAAAACTTCCGCCACTTCCGGGTGGTCCGAACCAAGATGACGCTCACGTATGGTCAGAGCTCTTCGATACAATTTTTCGGCAGGCTCCGGTCTTCCAAGAATGCGGTAAAGCTCAGCTAGATTATTCAGTCCAGCTGCCAAACTTATGTGCTCAAAACCCAGCGCCCGCTCCTGAATGGTCAGCGCGCGCTTAAATAGTGGCTCGGCTTCCGAAAAGTGCCCCTGTGCGAGCATTACCATGCCCAGATGGTTCAACGACACGCCAATATCGGCGTGATCGACCGCCAGCACCTTCTCTCTGATAGAAAGAGCGCGATGAAACATGTTTTCCGCCTCTGGGAAGCGGCTTTCGTGGTAAAGAGTCAGCGCAAGCACTGTTAAGTAGTCAGCGAGCTGGGTGCTTTCGCTTCCCATCTCCTGCTCTTTTTCAGGTAGCATGCGCAGCAAGGTATCGACTGTGTCGTCCATGTGGCCTGTTGCTAAATTAGAGCCCTCTAAACCATCATACCAAAGCTGCGAAAAGCTTACTCACGACGCCTTGTGGTAAGAAACGGCTACTTTATCAATCTTAAATCCGTCCATATCGATCACTTCAAAACGCAAATCGTTCCAGGTGGCGACTTCTCCTCTGGCCGGTACGTGCCCCAAAAGGTGAACGACAAGACCGGCCACTGTCTCGTATTTGCCGGAGTGCTGATCGGGAAGCTCGGTAGCCGAAAGTCGTTTCTTAAACTCCGCAATCGGCAGCATTCCGTCGACCAAAAAACCACCGTCATCTCGTGTGACGACGGTGAGATAAGACACCGTTTCATCAGAGATCTGCACGTCACCCACAATCGAGCTGAGAATATCGGAAACTGTAACCAAACCCCGTAAAGTACCGTGCTCGTCAACGACCATGGCACCGCTAACTTTGTCGCGGCGGAAGTCGGCTAGCGCGTTGAGCGCACTCTTGTTGTCCGGCATCATGAGCGGCTTACGAATGAGTTTTTCCAGATCAATTTTTCCGTCGCGAGCCCATTTTGTGAGCAGCTCACGGGCTCTCACGACGCCAAGGAAGTTATCCAACGAGCCGCGGGCTACTGGAAATTTGGTATGGGGATGAGCGAAAACCCTGGACATAACCTCTTCTTGTGGCGCGTCTACGTCCAGCCACACCAATTCGGTAACGGGAGTCATAACAGCAGAAACCTTGCGCTCGTCCAAACCGAAAACTCCGCACAGAAGGTCATGTTCGGTTTCCTGGAAAACGCCAACGCGGGCGCCTTCGTCCACCATCGCCTGGATTTCTCGCTCTGAAACCTCTCTTGCTTTGTCATCTTCGACGCCGAATGCGCCTGCAGCTAGGTTGGTCGAGAGAGAAAGGAATTTAACCAGCGGCGAAGCAATATGGGACAGGAATTTCATCCCCGGGGCGATGACGCAGGAAATGCCTTCAGGGTTCGACAGAGCGATGCGCTTCGGCACCAACTCGCCCACAATCAGTGACAGATAAGTAGTAAAAACAACGACTATTGCAAAGGCAATCGAATCTGCATACGGGCGCAGGTGCTCAATTCCTTCAATCTGGTCGGACAGCTCGTCTGCAAGAGTGGCGCCCCCAAAGGCGCCGGCGAGGATGGCTACGAGGGTTATACCGATCTGAATCGTCGACAAAAACGTATTCGGCGAATCCGTCAAACTCAGCGCGGCTTTGGCTCCCGGCTTGTTCTCTTGAGCCAGTTTAAGCAACAAAGGGCGGCGGCAGCTCACTAGAGCCATCTCAGAGAGCGCAAAGACTCCGTTGATGAGGATGAGCACCACAATTACTGTGATTTCTAGAGCAATCGAATTGACGTTCACAAGAGGCTCCCTGCCCCTAAAATCGGTTGAATTTTTCCCATTAACCCCAGACCGTCACTATTTGCGGACTTGACGACCATCACAATTCCCATGAATTGGGCGGATAACCGCTAAAGAACCATTTATTTCAATTGAATACTAAGAGATTTCCCAGTCCTAGCTCGTTTATAGCATCTTGAGGGTCAACTATTAGCTAATGCCAACGAAGGGTTTTAGCTGTCAAGCTATAATGCCACCCGCTAGAATGCCGCGCGCACATGAGCACATAAAGGAAATCCCGCAAATCTTGTCCGCATTGTCTCCGATTCAAAAAACAGCCGAAGCCTTAAAGCGAAGTCCAGTTTTGATTGCTGTGCTTCTAGTAATTGGCATCAATGCCTTTCTTGCAGCGAAGGACCCATTTGGTCGGGTTGATCCAAACACGATCCCATCTGCAAAACACTGGGCTTATTGGACGACACAAGATTACCTGAAGGAAAAGTCGGCACCGGATGTAGTGCTCTTGGGCTCTTCTATTTTCATGAATCCGCTCTGGATGTTGGAGGCAGAACACCTCAACCGCAAGGTCGACATCGTTGTAGAAAGGCGCAGTCACTATCTAGAAGATGCTATTAAGAAGTATCTTCCGGGCGCTAACTTCAGCTGCTTTAATTTCGCCTTGCCAGGTGCAATGGTTTCCGACGATTACATGATCGTAAGAACGCTGTTCAACGAAGGGAAAACACCAAAAGTAGTGGTCCTTGGTTTGACACCACTGGACATGACTGATGACGACTTTTACTGCGCTGTTTCATCCACCCACTACAAATATTTGAGTCGGTTTACCAGAACCAGAGATCTGCTCGATCTGGCTATGCCCAAACCGTGGCAGCGTACAGAGTTTTTGGTCAACGAAGGGCTCTACATGGCCGGGCGCAAGCATGATGTGCAAGGTGCTGTAGTCGGCACAATGCGCAATGAAATGTCCGGATATCTCGGACCGCTTTCTGCAAAACCTCTCACATCAAAAGAAACAGGCGATGTCAAAGACGCCATCTATCATGATGAAGTGGCTCCAGGCATTTGGCTTGCCCAGCCGGTCGGCATTGATTATTACAACGACAATTCCAAGAATTTCAGAAAGCGTTATCGATTCGCGACGCCGGAGCGCTGCCAGATCAAAATGGCTTGGCTCAAAAAATGCATAGACCTCTGCAAAGAGAAAGGAATCGAACCTTTAATCGTCAACGTCGCACTGCCCGATCCTGCACTGACCATTCTTCCTGCAGGTGTGCACGATGCTCTCGTCAAGAAAGTCGAGGCTCTGGCTAAAGCAGAAAACGTCGCGTATCTCGATCTGCAAAAAACCGGCGAGTTCAACATCAAAGATTTCACAGATTCGTGCCACATGGACGCATCCGGCGGCAGAAAAGTGATGGACTTCGTAGCCAAGGAAATCGGTAAAGACAGTCGTCTCAGTTCCGCTCTAGTCGGTCAAGATTCGCAGATCGCCGGCAAAGCACGAGGTGAGATGTAATGCTATTCAACAGCTTCACCTACCTTGTTTTCCTGCCGATTGTAGTCGCGCTGTTCTGGCTCGTGCCATACCGCTTTCGTACTGCACTACTGCTTCTAGCCAGTTACATCTTCTACATGGCATGGAAGCCTGAATACGGGCTTCTGATCGCAGCGATGACTGCAATCAACTATTTCATGGGTCTTTGGATTGCCCGCACGGAAACAAAGAAAAAGCTGCTCTTCGTAACTGCAATTGCTGCTAACTTGCTCTTGCTCGGCTTCTTCAAATATGCTTACTTCGTGCGTGATGTTGCAAATTCAGCGCTCGCATTTTCGAATCAAGAACTCCTGCCCATCCCATTTCAGATCATTCTGCCGCTCGGCATTTCATTTTTCGCATTTGAATTTATCCACTATTTGTCCGACGTTTATAAAGGCAGCGCACCAGTAAAATCGCCCTGGCAATTTGCACTTTTCGCAAGTTTCTTTCCCACCCAAATTGCTGGTCCGATCAAGCGCTATCAAGACTTTATGCAACAGCTGGAAGTGAAAACCAAGCTGTCGCTTTCGCAATTCGACGAAGCAATTGAATTAATAATTTTCGGATTGATGAAGAAAGTAATTTTTGCGGACAATCTAGCGATTGTTGTGCAAACAGCTTATGCCAACCCGAATAACTTCACCACCTTCGATATGTGGCTTGCCACCTACGCTTTCGCATTCCAAGTTTATTTCGACTTTTCCGGTTACACGGATATAGCCAGAGGTTCGGCGCAACTGCTCGGCTTCAAGGTGCCGAAAAACTTCGACTTGCCCTACATGGCTGAGTCAATCACAGACTACTGGAGACGTTGGCACATCTCGCTTTCCACTTGGCTCAAAGATTATCTTTTCATTCCTTTGGGCGGCAGCCGCGCCGGCAAATGGATGACATACAGAAACATACTCATCACCTTCACGCTCTGCGGATTGTGGCACGGAGCCGCGACTCACTATATCTTGTTCGGAACCCTCCACGGCGTATTGCTTGTATTGCACCGTGAATGGCGCAATTTAGTCGAGAAATCTCAGTTGTTGAAGACTTTGACTGCCAACAAGATTTTCCATGTATTCGCAATTTTTCTCACTTTCCACAGTGTTTGTCTCACTGAAGTAATCTTCCGAGCGGACAATGTTCCTATCGGCGTCGGCATCATCAAGCGTCTGCTCTTAATCGATCAACTGCCTGATCTGAAGTTCTGGCAAGTCACATTGCCAAATGTCGATCAACCCGGTGTTTACTTCTTCTTGCCCCTAATGCTTCTAGCCATTCTGGCTGGACAAATCATCTGCACGAAATTCCGCGAGAACAAGGACTGCGTCGGAGGCATAATGCCTTTCAATCGCCCGTTGAAGGTCGTTTACCTTACAGTCGCCATATGCCTTCTGATCGCATTTTCTCCGGATATCACACCGAAATTTATCTACTTCCAGTTTTAACTGCGCGTTCTCCGTTATGCGCTTGAACTGTGGTGCGCAGCTTAGGATGGTCTAGAAAAAACTTGCAAATAATATCTGTGGCGTCGAGTTTGCTCATCGCGCTATCGCTGCTGATAATGGTGCCGCGCCCGCCCGGCCAATTGTGTTTGCCGCCGTTGACGATGTATACGCATACCTCAGTACCGTTTGCTCCTTTGCTATAGGTCTCTTTCACGTAATTGCCGATGCTTTCTCGCACAGCTTCGGTACAACACTTGTCGCGATCGACCCAGAACTTTACATTGTCCGCTGCTTTGGTACCGACAATTTTCCAAAACGGCAAGCCGCCCGGACCACCCTGATAAGGAACGATGTGATCCTTGGTACCGTGAAAGGCTAGGATGCTGACCGGCTCGCCAGGTTTCAATTCGCTAGTCATCATCGTGCCGTTTGCAGTTGCAATCGCAGCGATCTGATCAGAAAGTTCAATCGCGGCCTTATAAGCCATCATGCCACCATTCGATGCACCGGCAATGTAGATTCGATTTGCATCGACGTTATAGTCATCGCGCAACTGCTTGATCAATGCTTTTAAGAAAGCAATGTCATCAATGTTCCGTAATTTGGCTATGCCACAGCAATCGCCGGCATTCCAAGTCATCAACGTTTTCGCTATTCCGATGCCACGGGGATAAACAACAATAAACCCGTGCTCGTTAGCCTTCTCTGTCATTCTGGTGTCCCAAGCCATAGCAAATGTATTTGCCATAGCGCCGTGCAAAACCAAAACTAGTGGTGCCGGCTTTTCACCATAGCCGGCGGGAGTGTTTACAACGTAGCTCCTGCGAATTTTGCCAACCTTTATAGACTTGACGCATCTCTTTGCCTTCGCTGCTTTCTCCTCTAAATGTTTGCCAGCCTTATCACCGCGACATACCTGAAGAGAATTTTGCGCGCACGCTGGCAGCGAGCAGCCAAGAGTAGATAGATATAAGAGTGCTAAAAAAACGGCAAAAGCCGCAATATTTCTGAACAACGTCAAATGATTCACACCAAACGCCCTCTGAAGCGTTCAGTTTATAAGCCAGTGCCCCTTTCCGACCTTAAAACCAACACTTCCTCAACTGTTGATTATTGGGAACATCGAGTAAGAACGACTTTTCGATAATTGGATTACAATCATGTTTCATATTCATGTTTCATATATAGGTTGGCGGAGAAATTAAGTGACAGAGGTACAGAAGCAAGGAGCAATAGATGAGCTGTCAGAGTCCATGGTTCTGAAGGAACTCATGCCTGACGAGAAGCTGCTCTTCGCACGACTCGAAGACCCTGTTCCTCGAATGCTCAAAATGACCAAAGCACTTTTGGCTGTGGTTTTGCTTGTGGTTGGATTCGACATTTATGTGAAACACCACCAGCCGCCCTCGCTGGGTAATGCAATTCTCTTTGTTATGGTCTGGCTTTCCTTCCTTTTGCTTTTCAGAAAGGTCTACAAAGTGATTGATGCCATAACAACAAAGCGTTTCATGCGGATACGCCCGGGCATTTCATTGCACTATGGATGGCTGAAAGATGTAGATAAGGTCTTCGTGTCGAAACCGCGCGGCGACGGAAGCGACCTGGAAATCTTATTAAAGGAATCAGGGAAGTATGAAGCACGCAATCTAAGAAAACCAGAACTGAAGCCACGCATCCACCACGGCGTGAAACTCTTCGTTATACACGACGTGAAGGCCGCAAAGGAATTGAAGTCCACTATCGAAGCTGCAATCGGAAACAGCCAGTAACGAGTTTCAATTTAAACCGGGCGATGCATGGCATCTCCCCTACGGTTTATTTGTCGCGCTCTTTGTTGGCTACGGTCGCTTGGGCGGCGGCCAGTCTGGCAACCGGGACGCGGAAGGGTGAGCAGCTGACATAAGCGAGACCGATCTCATGGGCGAATTCGATCGAAGATGGTTCGCCGCCATGCTCTCCGCAGATACCGAGCTTCAAATCAGCTCTGGTTTGCAGACCGTACTCAACGGCAATTTTCATTAACTTACCTACTCCACCACGGTCGAGGACTTCAAAAGGATTGTGTACCATCACCTTTTGCTGCACACCATCCACGGTGACGCCTTCAAGATATTTCTGAAGGAATTTCCCTTCAGCATCGTCACGTGAGTAGCCAAATGTCATCTGGGTCAAATCGTTGGTACCGAAGCTGAAGAACTCGGCGTGCTCAGCAATCAAATCAGCTGCAACGCAGGCTCTGGGAACTTCGATCATAGTGCCGAACTTGTACTTCACTTCAGTCTTCAACTTGTCCATGACTTGTTTTGCCACAGATTCAAGATGTTGTCTGGCGAACTTCAACTCATTCGGATGCCCGACCAGCGGAATCATAATTTCAGGGAAGACTTCGTGTCCCTCTTTCTGTACTTCGATCGCTGCGGTGAATATTGCTTCTACCTGCATGGTGTTGATCTCAGGATAGATAAGTCCAAGACGGCAGCCGCGGAAACCGAGCATCGGATTTGACTCCTTGAGCTCATTTACCTTCTGGAGCATCACTTCTTTCTCGCGAAGCTCAGCACCCTTGACGCCCTTGGCTTTGAGGTTGGCAATTTCTTCAACGAGGTCCTCATGCTTCGGAAGGAACTCGTGCAAAGGCGGATCGAGCAAGCGAATTGTGACTGGCAAGCCTTTCATTGCTTTGAATATGCCTTTGAAGTCGTCCACTTGCATGGGAAGCAACTTGGCCAAAGCTTCTTTTCTCTCATCGACATCCGATGCGATGATCATTTCTTTCATCGCCGGCAGACGGTCGGCGGCCATAAACATGTGCTCGGTTCTGCACAGTCCAATACCCTCTGCACCGAACTCGCGAGCAAGTCTCGCATCTTCCGGTGTGTCTGCGTTAGTACGAACACGGAGAACTCTCTTCTCATCAGCCCACTTCAGCAGGCGTCCGAACTCTTCGGAGAACTTAGGATCTTGGGTCGTAATTTGACCTTCGAAGATTTCGCCGGTAGAGCCGTCGATGGAGATCAAATCTCCAGCTTTCAACGTCCTACCACCAACCTGCATCTCACCCTTTTCCAGGTTGATCTTCAAAGATTCGCAGCCGGCTACGCATGGTTTGCCCATGCCGCGAGCGACAACTGCAGCGTGCGAGGTCATACCACCACGACTGGTGACTACACCTTGCGCGGGAACGATGCCGTGAATGTCATCGGGGCAGGTTTCAATTCTGACGAGAATGACTTTGTCGCCTTTTTGAGTTGCACTTTCGACCAGATCAGGATCGAAGGCGATACGGCCGATTGCAGCTCCTGGGCTGGCGTTCAAGCCGGTAGCCAGCAGACGACCTTCCTTCTTTGCTTTATCTTTGTCAGCAGGAATAAAGGACGGGAGAAGCAACTGGTTCAACTGCGTCGGTTCAACACGAATAAGAGCCTCATCGCGAGAGATAATGCCTTCTTCAGCCATGTCGACTGCAACTTTGACTGCGGCAGCAGCAGTTCTCTTGCCGGTTCTTGTTTGGAGAATGAAGAGCTTGCCGCTTTCAATCGTAAATTCGATATCCTGCATTTCGAGATAGTGTTTTTCCAATCTTGCCGTGGTGGCAAGCAGTTCTTCGTAAACCTTAGGCATCTCTTTCTGCATTTCAGCGATCTTCTTCGGTGTGCGCGTTCCGGCGACGACGTCCTCGCCTTGAGCGTTTACTAGATATTCGCCGTAAAGCAGTTTCTCGCCGGTTGAAGGATTGCGCGTGAAGCAAACTCCGGTCGCTGATTCATCGTTCAAGTTTCCGAAAACCATCGCTTGAACGTTTACAGCGGTGCCGAGATTGTGATCGATTTTGTTGAGGTTGCGATAGTAGATGGCCCGACTGTTGTTCCAAGAACGGAAAACAGCTTCAATGGCTCCTTCCAACTGTTTTGCAGTGTCTTGCGGGAAATCGTTGCCGGTTTCTTTCTTTACCAATGCTTTGTATTCGCCGACGAGTTTTTTCCAATCGTCCGCAGTCAATTCAGTATCAAGGGATTTGCCAATCTGGTCTTTCATATCTTCGAGCAAATCTTCGAACTTGTCCTTATGGACATCGAGCACGACATTGCTGAACATTTGAATGAAGCGGCGATAGCTATCGTATGCAAATCGTGGGTTGCTGCTGAGTTTGGCGAGTGATTCGACCGTTTGATCGTTCAAACCAAGATTCAAAATGGTGTCCATCATTCCAGGCATTGAGAATTTTGCACCAGAGCGAACGGACAAAAGAAGCGGCTTTTCCAAATCACCTAATCGCCTGTCGACCTTGGATTCAACGTCCTTGAGTGCATCCATCACTTCTGCAAAGAGACCATCGGGAATCTTCTTGCTGTTCTCGTAGTACTCGCGGCAGACATTGGTTGTTATTGTCAAACCCGGAGGTACATTCACACCAGAAGAAGTCATCTCGGCGAGCCCAGCGCCTTTGCCGCCAAGCGTCTCGCGCATCTTTTGGCTGCCCAGATGATTGAGTGCCTTGTAGGCATCAGGGAAAAGGAAGACTCTCTTCAAGTCTACGGTCTGTCCTTTGGTGCTCACCATCTCGTTTTCTCCCTATTGTTTGCAACTACCGTTGTTTTCTATGATTGGTTGAATGCTTCCTTGGTTATTGAATCGGATGCCGCTATTGCCTGAGCTGCAGGAAAATTTCGCTGGACGTTTCCTCAATCGCCTTTGCGGAGACATCAATGACATGGCATTTCAGCTCGCGGAAGATCTTCTTTGCATAGCGAACTTCCTGGCGAATGCGATCCGGATCCGCATAGTCATTTTCGCCTCGCATACCAAGCACAATAGCTCTGGTAGTGCGTATTTCCTGTAAGAGATACGGGTCAATCGCCAATCCGAAAATCTTTTTTGGATTGATCTGGAACAGTGCCAGCGGAGGATCAACCCCAAACACAAGTGGCACGTTTGCCGCTTTCAAACCGTAGTGGTGCGCAAGGTACATGCAGTTAGGTGTCTTACTGGTTCTAGAAACACCAACTAAAACAATATCGGCTTGCTTGATCCCATCAGGGTTTTTACCATCATCAAAACGAATAGCAAAATCGACAGCCTCAATTCGTTTGAAATAGCTCTCGTCCAATAAGTGCAATCGACCAGGTTGGGAAAGCGGGGCCGTTTGAGTAATGCTGGCAATACGGGAAATTAGAGGACCAAGTAAATCAACGGTAGGAATGCTGTATTTGGCAGCTTCCGCTTCCAGCGTTTCCCTGTACTCAGGCAGTACTAACGTGTACGCAATGACTGCGCGGCCGTTGGCACATTCCCTTACCAGTCCGGCTAATTGCTGGCAACTTTTCACTTGCGGCAAACGATAGATTGACGCACGACCAGGTGGAAACTGCACCAGTGCAGCACGGCCGACAGCCTCGGCCGTTTCACCGGAAGAATCGGAAAGTGTGAACACAACAAGTTCTCTGGCATCTGGCGCCAGCGTCTTTGTCTCGTCAACGGCTGATTCGGTATTTTCCAACGCAAGCTCCAAAATAAAAGCTGCCAGCCAACCGTGTCTGGGACCGCCGAAATACAACCGGCATCAAGTCCGAACGCCCGAACAGTCTCTGCCAAAACAGGAGGTCAAGCTCCTGAATTCCAGAATTCGGACGCAAAGAAAGTTTGGCATGACAAACCTGGCTAACAGCCATTTGGATCTATATCTTTAAGGAACGGAAAATATGCGTCCCGTTCAGCTGCATTTTTCACTTGGATTTAGCTTTTCGAAAGTGATGCGGGAGCACCAAGGCTGCGCAAGACGTGCAGAAGATCGACACCTGCTGCCGTGACCTTAATCAAGTTGCCCTGATTAACGCGCGGGACACTGATTGAGGGGCTGTACTCAATAGCGCCCAGATAGTGCGTCTTGGCATTATTCATGATGGCAAGTTCGAGTTCGGATTTAGTCAATTTGAGTTCGTTGGCGGAACCATACTCCATGGTTTCTACCGTACCGACTCCGACAAGGCGCGCGTCACGAGATTGAAGATAGGACGCAGCCAGCATTATCTTCTCAAGAGCATCTTTGTTGTGCTTTGCAATCAAAATGCAGGGCAACCCGAGATCGCAAGCAAAAGAGGCAGCATCTTTCCACGACGAGCCGAGCGAACCGTCGTGCGTATGTTCGAACATGATTGGAGTCGCCGGAGATCCCGGCAATTCGACAAAGGTGAGGTGCTGGCGAGACGTAGTCATGTTGGCAGCCTGTTGCCAATTGCCCTCTTGAACTGCCGACGTTTTATCCATAATGACAATCGGATAATTCACCGGGGTATGAGTAATCGCGCTTATAAAGGCAAGTTCGTTCTCCGCGTCCCTTCTGGCACCAAGAACAAAAGGTTTAATTGCCCTTGTAGGAAACCCTTCATCGCGCAAGGCTGCTGAAAGACCGGTCATAAAAATCGTCTTGCCGCAACCGGCTTCCGTCCCAAACACAGCCACACCGAATGCAAATTCGCGCTTGAATTGAGCGGCAGACTCAACTTCACCGGAACGGGTGGGTTGGAATTTGTCAGTATTTTTCTTCTCGGGCATTACGCAACTATAGTACCTATTTCCGCTCGCGAAAAGACACTATAGGGTGGTTGCACAGAAGCTTTAACTAGTGGCCTATCGCAACCGACGCAGAATGGCCTACCTTGACTTTGAGCAAGTCGAAAGCGGCTTTCAACTGTTTGTCTTTGAAGTCTTCCGGCTGCCTCTTAACTTGCGGACCGTCCGGGTCATTCCACCAGCAGCCCTTACCAGTCTTGAGGTCATCCTCGGTTAACTCCACAACTTGGTCAGGCGTGATGCCTTTCTTGTTGATGTCTATGTCAGCCGGAGTCAAATACTTAGCGATAGTGATATTGACGCCGCTGCCGTCTTCAAGCCGGTTTATACCTTGCACCAGCCCTTTACCGAAAGTCTTCTGCCCAACAAGAATGGCTCTGCCATTATCTTTTAGCGCACCGGACGTAATTTCGGAAGCCGAGGCACTGCCCTTGTTGATCAAGATGCAGAGCGGCTTTTTGCACAACTGATTGCCATCGGCAGTTTGCGCCGTCTTGTATCCATCGCGATCTACGGTGGATACAATGTTGCCGTGATCTAGGAACATATTGGCAATTTCAATCGCGTTGGTGAGCAAGCCACCCGGGTTTTCCCGCAGATCGAGGATTAAAGCTTTGGCCGGTGAGAGTTTTGCGATTGCTTCTCTCATCTCACGATTAGCTTGCTGCGAGATGAAGCTGGACAGCCGGATATAGCCGATGTCGCCATCAAGCATTTTGACAGTCTGCACTGCTTTGATAGGAATCTTCGCGCGCACCACAGCAAATTTGAAGCGATGCTTGTGGCGCATGATCGTCAGATTGACCTTAGTATTGATGGCGCCGCGAATATGCTTGGCGGCTTCCTCGACCGAATATCCCTTGGTTGAAACACCATCAATCTCGACAATCTCATCGGAAGATTGCAAACCAGCTTTCTGAGCGGGAGTATCCTCAATCGGAGCAATGATTATGATGTTTTGAACTTTGTCTAAACCAATCTGAATGCCGATTCCGCATAGTTCCGCATGGATCTGGGAATTCTCGTCATCAAACGCATCGTTATCAAGGAAGCGTGTATATCTGTCACCGAGGCTGGCAAGCATGGTTTCGATCGCTTTGTGGGCATCGTCGGTTGTCTTCAACTTACCGTCGTAACGATGTCTCCAGATATCCCAGTTTTGCCCGTTGAACTTGTCGTCAACGTAGTCGTCTTTAATAAGTCTCCAGACTTTGTAGTAAATTTGGTCGGGATCTGGCTTTTCATCAGACTTTGCACGTCCAAGAGTTCTGGATGCATCAAAAGGATAAGCAACTAATTGCCGGTCATTAGCAGCTGCCTGAAGAAACGGAAAAGAACCAATGAGCGTTATTAAGACGAATAACGAGAGAAAGAAAAGATGCTTCCGTACTGTTTCCATGACTTTGATTTCCAGTTGATTGTGCAAATTTTTTGCGTATTCGCTGGGTCCTTTCCAGCAAAGCCTTGCTCAGGGGCACATTCAGCCCTCGTTATATACCCAGCCGGGCGAATTTTTAGACATATAGCGCGGATTCTAGCCCGGTTACAGCGGGTTTTTAGTCAATTCCGCTGCCCAAACGCGGGGGTGATACTATAGGCTACCTTGTCGAAATTTGACTTGCCATGTGGTTTCCCCTGATTTGAGATTGGAGTTAAGACTCAAGTGACTGACAAAAACGAAAAAGTTGCAGACATCGGTGTTTTTGGTGGTTCAGGCTTTTATAAGCTCTTCGATAAGTATGAAGAACGAGCCGTTGAAACCCCATATGGCGCTCCCTCCGACAAATTAGTTATAGGCACTATGGCCGGCAAGAAAGTGGCATTTCTTCCAAGACACGGCGCCAGTCACCAGATACCGCCTCACAAAATCAACTACAGAGCCAACATGTACGCCATGAAGTCTCTGGGAGTGACCAGAATTATCTCGCCATGCGCAGCCGGCTCGCTCCAAACCAACGTCGCACCGGGCAGTTTTGTGGTGAGCGATCAATATGTAGACCGCACCTCCGGTCGCATTGATACCTTTTACGACGGACCGATCGCAACTCACGTCTCGGCCGCTGATCCTTATTGCCCCGAACTTCGAGTGCAGGCAATCGCCGCCGGTCGCAAAGCCGGCATCACCATGCACGAGAAAGGCACTGTTGTGGTCATCCAGGGGCCTCGCTTCTCGTCCAAAGCCGAGTCGAAATGGTTCACTTCAATGGGCTGGGAAGTAATCAATATGACCCAGTATCCGGAAGCACACCTGGCTCGCGAATTGGAATTGTGCGTCGTCAATATTGCCTTGATTACCGACTACGATTCCGGTCTGGTTGGTGATGTAGAGCCGGTATCGCACAGCGAAGTGGTGAAAGTTTTCGGTGAAAACATCACCAAGCTCCAGGCTCTCCTGGTCAACTTGATCGAAGAGATCAAGCCGGAAAGAAAGGGCTGCAAGTGCGCGGAAACCCTTTCACACGCACGCATTTAAGACAACGATTCTTTCGCACGGAACAACCCGGTAAAACAACCGGGCAGTCATTTACCGCGTTATAGCGAATCAGCCGGTTCCGGTCCGGGCAGAAACCTGCAATCTTGCTAGGCAAAACTTAGCAATCGCGCCCCTTTTAAGGGTGGGAGCGCTTGCACCTGTTATGCTTTTCACTTGTGTCCGGAAAAGAGGCTAGTCTTCCCGGCGCGCAATGGAAGTGATTGCAGAAGTATTCGCGAATGCCGACACTCACAGTCAACCATCTGGTAGCAGTTTTAGCTCTGATATTGTCGGCTGCGACATATCTGATGATGAAACGGTACGGGCTACCGGATAAGGTTTGTGTGGGTTCCGCGATTCTTTCCATTCTGGTAGTTTCGATTTTTTGGACTTCGGTCTTGCTTGGAGCTGATGATGACGAAGATAGCTAGTATCTCCCCTTTCAATCCGGTGAAAACTGGTCTCACGATTATGGTCGGATTGAGCATTTTGATTGGCGGGCAAACCACGACGCTGGCAGCTTTTGCCAAACCGGCAGCTAACGGATCAGCGAACAAGTCTTCTCTGGTCAAGCGCACAACCGCCGGCACCAAAAGATCCGCAGCGAAAGTCTCAAAGAAGGTTGCGAGAGTCACCAGAAATGGTGCGTCCAGAAATTCCAGAAGCAGCGCCGCGAGAATCTCAGCAAATCGCCTCACGCAAATCGCAGCCAAGGCTCCAGCCAAAACAGCCGCCGACAGCAAGAAGCCACTTATCCCAGTGCATGCAGACTTCACATTGGAGAATGGTCTGAGAGTCGTATTCTCGGAAGACCACTCGGTGCCCGTAGTGGCAGTGGCGATTCTTTATGATGTCGGTGCTCGCAACGAGAAAAAGGGTCGCTCTGGATTCGCGCATCTCTTCGAGCACATGATGTTCGAAGGTTCGGAAAACGTCGGCAAAACCGAGCACTTCAAGTACGTCGAAAGCGCAGGCGGTAGCTTGAACGGCTCGACGCACCCGGACTTCACAAACTACTTTGAAAAACTTCCGAGCAATCAAGCCGAACTTGCTCTCTGGCTCGAGTCAGACCGGATGCGTTCGCTGAAGCTTACGCCTGAGAATTTCCAGAATCAGCTCGAAACAGTTAAAGAAGAAAAACGCCTCAACTATGACAACCAGCCTTATGTTCCGGCGTCAATCAAGTTTGACGAAATGCTCTTCGACAATTGGGTTAATGGACATCCGACCATCGGATATTTCAAAGACCTGGAAGAGTCAAGCCTCGATGATGTGCGCGCATTCTTCAAAACATATTACGCACCAAACAACGCCGTGCTTGTTGTAGTCGGCGACTTCAAAAGCTCAGAAATGAAGCCCCTCGTTGAGAAGTACTTCGCGACCATTCCACGGCAAGAAGCGCCTCCCAAGCCGGATGTCGCCGAAGGTCCAATGACCAAATCGAAGTATGCCAAAGTCGAGGACAAACACGCTAATTTGCCGGCTTTCTGGATCGGCTGGCGGGCACCGGGCAGAAGAGAGCCAGACTACTATGTCTTGGGAGTAATTGAAAAACTGCTTTCGGCCGGTGAATCATCGCGTCTTTATCAACGCATGGTTAAAGGTGAAAAAATCGCGCTCAAAGCCGATGCCGGTTATGACGAGCGGCGCGGTCCTTCTGGTTTTGAAGCGTTTGTTGTTCTGAAACCGGGCAACACCCCGGAGCGTGCGCGACAAGTGCTGTTTGAAGAGCTGGACAGCCTGAAGAACAAACCGGTCTCTCCCGAAGAACTTGAAAAAGCCAAAAACCAGATTCTCAGGACATTATTCGCCAATGCGCATTCTTCCTTGCAGCGCAGTTTGGGAAGAGCTGAGCACTTAGGGGAGTACACACTTTTCTTTGGCGATCCCAAATTGATCGACAAGGATTTGGAAGCCTACATGAATGTGTCCGCCAAAGACATTCAGCGCGTTGCAAAATCGATGTTCAACAAAGACATTGTATGCATCGTCGACATCGAGCCGAAAGAAGGTAAAGAGGACAAGCCTACTCCGGCAAAAGTAGATGCCGCAGAAGGAAGTGCTCCGGAACCCAAAAAAGAGACGACGGCTCCCGAAAAGGTCGACACAGCAACGCCAGGAAAACCAGAGTCGCCAACTCCCGGAAGTCCGGAAGCGACAAAGGATACACCTGCACCAGACTCAGGAAAAACACCACCAGAAAAGAAAGAATCGGAGGAGTCCAAGAAATAGAAGCACTGTCGGGTTGGAGAGGCAGCATTCACAAATTGAATTGCAATGCACCAACGAATTGATCGGCAGACCGTAATCAAAAGAGCAATCTATTTTTAGGACGAACTAGGAGAGAGTAATGAGAGTAAAAGCATTAGCAACCAGTCTTCTCATCGCAATGAGCATGCAAGCACCCTGCATCTCAGCCTGGGCAGAAGATTCTTCCGCTGCAACGACAGCGTCAGCCGAAGCCTGGAGGAAAAAACCACCCGAGGCACCGGCACCACGTCCATTCCATTTGCCTAAAACTGAGTCTTTCAAGTTGGCAAACGGCTTGTCTGTTCAACTAGTTGAAGATCACCGTTATCCGCTAGTAACCATCGCCCTCGGGCTGAAGATCGGATCTTCTTTGGACCCGGTGAAGAAGAGAGGCGTTGCCTCCTTGACCGCCGATATGCTGACAGAAGGTACGAAAAAGAAGACAAGCAAGCAGATTGCTGACGAAGTGGACTTCATCGGTGGCGGCTTAAAAGCTGGCGCCGATAATGACTTCACGATTGTAAGCAGCTCGGTACTCTCTAAATACACTGATCGTCTGATAGCCGTCTTCGAAGACATTCTCTTCAATCCGACTTTCCCTCAAGCAGAATTCGACCTGAAGAAAACCAATCTTATTCAAGAGCTGGCTATGAAGCGCAGCAACCCAGACTTCTTGCTGGAAGAGCGCTTTGCCAAAGTGATCTTCGGCGATCACCCGTATTCGAGCATTGCACCGACTCCAGAATCAGTGAAGTCAATCACGCGCGCCGACCTCGAAGCATTTCATAAAGCTAATTACCTGCCCAATGAAGCGGCGCTCGTAATTATCGGCGATTTCGATTCTGCCAAGATTCGCCCGCTCATCAGCAAAGACTTCAGCGAACAATGGAAGCCAGGACACATCGCGAAAAACGATGGACAAGGAGTGCCTGCCAGAACGGAGCAACGCATTTACCTGGTCGACAGACCCGGCTCAGTCCAATCCAATATAAAGATGGGAAATGTCGGCATTAAGAGAACCGACCCCGACTACTACGCTCTCACTCTGGCGAATCAGATCTTAGGGGGAGCGGCAAACTCGAGACTTTTCCTCAACCTGCGGGAAGCTAAATCATTCACTTATGGTGCCTACTCAGGCGTTGCAGCAGGAAAAGAGCCTGGCTCTTTCGGCGCGGAAGCATCAGTAAGAACAGAAGTGACAGCACCATCACTGCAGGAATTCTTCTACGAACTTTCTCGCATTCGCAACATAAAAGTGACCGACAAAGAGTTGAATGAGGCGAAGAAATATCTGACCGGTTCATTCCAGCTCGGACTTGAAACCCAGGGTGGTCTCGCACAAAGACTTCTTGAAGGCCAGCTCTACGACTTGCCGCGCGACTATCTGGAAACCTACACCGATAAAATCATGACTGTCAGCGCAGATGACGTACGCAACGTAGCAAGAAAACACATCGACTTGGGACACATCGCAATTACAGTTGTCGGCGATGCCAAAGTGATCAAGCCAGACTTGCAAATCTTTGGACCAGTTGATGTCTATGACGTTTCCGGAAAAGTCAGCACCGAGTCGAAATCAGACAATCCTGGTTAATCGCGAGCGAGCCCACCAGCCCTGAACTCAGCAGATAGTCAAAGGCCGTTAGTCAATCGTAAATCGTCAAAGTCTGATCGTCAAAGACAGATCGTCAAAGGCAGATCGTCAGAGACAGATCGTCAAAGGCAGATCGTCAAAGACAGATCGCGCAAAGACCATCACCACCAGTGGTGGCTTTTTGCTTACACCTGTTTTCTCTCCCTCCGGCCCCTCACTTTCAACTGAAAATCTTGTTGGAAAAATCTAGAAAAATCCAACAAGATGCAATCAACAGAAATCCCAACCTGCCTGGGTTCCAGAAAACTGTCATAAAAATGAATCAAAGCGCATAAGGCTAAAACTCCATTTGAGCGTGTTTTTGGAGAAGCATTAGTGTTGGAAAAATCTAGGAAAATCCAACAGATTTTGATATCCGTAGCCAAAGTCCTTCCACCTGATAAATCGATTTTTGGCGGATTTTTTTGAACTTTTTGCTCTTTCAAGGCGTCTAAATAGTTGTAGTAATTGAGAGAGGCACACAGTTCTTGAATACTATTGCTTGTCTTCGCAGATTCATAAACGCGCTGGACGATTGCCAGGTTTTCACATCCGCAGACGTCTCTCATTGTGGAAAGAGAAGTGCGATAGACATGGCACTTACTCGTCTCGTTCGCAAAGGTCTCATTACGCGCCTAGCCAACGGAGTCTATATGAAAGGTGACGAATTCGATCAGCGACCGATGGCGGTAGAAGTCGCCCAAATCAAGGCGAAGAGATTTGGTAAGACGCTTTTTTTGGATACGAGCGATATAGTCAAAAGTTCAAATAGTTCAACCGAAACAGATTCAGAGCAAACCGTTGTGTTCACCATTGACGGCTATTCGAGTTCATTCAAATATGGCAAAACAAAAGTAGTGCTGCAATCAAAGAACTGCAAAAGACGAGCAAAGACTTAGAGCCAGAAATCAGCTCCCAGTAATTATCGCCCAATTATCGCCCAATAATTGCCCAATAATCGCCCAAAGATTTATCGCCCAAACACTTGGCTCAAAGCTTCTAGTTTTGAGCGCTGTCTGGAATGTCGAGTTGGTAGCGTTTGTGAATCGCCAGGCGTCCGTCATCAGAGACATTGTCTTTGGACATCACCACAAGCATAGGCGCCGGCAATCTTACAAAAGTGGAGGTTTGAATGGTCAGCTTCTTGCCGCCCTGGACATCTTCACAATGATATTCAGTGAAATGCGGGTGTTCAATGAAGAACCCACCGTTGGGCGAATGAGACAGTCCCAAGTAGGCCGCTCGCATGATTCTTCGCTGGTCGTGTCCAGCCAGGCATGCTTTTCCAGCTTCGTAGACTGCAGCTAGGCAAGCCTTTTCGTTATAGGAGCTGGCCAGCCACAGGACGACAACATTACCAATCAGAAGCGCAGCCGCTGTGACCATTAACAAGGACGCAGCCCTGTCGAACATCCGGCTTTCCGTCTTTTTCTCAGTTGTTTTTTCGGTCGAATCCAAGGCCGTGACCCCGCAAAGTCGGCACTTCCCTCTTTAAGAGAATAACAGGCTGACAGATTAAGGCAAGCCTAGCTACCGACTCTTTCAGTATCTCACGCCTCTGCGTTCATCATCTCCCCCAAAAAGGGGAGTTCGCGATAATTCTCAGCAAAGTCGAGTCCGTATCCGACGACAAACAGGTCTTCAATCTGAAAGCCCGTATAGTCCGGCTCAATCGGTAATACGCGCCTTGATGGTTTGTCCAAAAACGCGGCTAACTTGAGAGTTGCCGGGTCGAATTGGTCCCGAAGATATTCCAAAAAGAACTTCGCAGTCCGGCCGGAGTCGATAATGTCCTCAACCACAAGAATATGGCGGCGCTTGATGTTCGGCAGATCTAGATAAGGGGCTTGTACATTGCCGGTGCTTTCAGTTCCGGAACCATAGCTGGAAAGACGGACAAACTCAATTTGCAGCGGAGACTCAATATCAATTTGACGGACAAGATCTGCCATAAAGCAAAATGCTCCCTTCATCACGCCAATAACGACGGGCTTTTCCAGGGTACGGAAGTCTTTGCTTATCTCCTTACCGAGTTCCTTAATGCGAGCTTGAATTTGCTCAGACGAATAAATTTCTTTGATTCCTGCCGTTGCCGTTTCCATAGTCATTGCTTGCCACCCTTGACTGTGTGTAGTTCAGAACTCGCGTTCACCCCTTCTCCTCTCCCAAAAACCTGCCGCCCCCTTATATAGGTAGCGTCAATCATTCTGTCATCGCCTAAGAAAACGATCGTCGAAAGAATCTCGTCCGTATGGTGGTCGAGAATATCCCTTGGACAAGCATTTTTCAAAGTCGGGTCAACGACTATGAAGTCTGCTTCTTTACCGGCTTCCAGCGAGCCGACTTGATCATCCAGTTGCAGAGCTTTCGCTCCGCCTTTTGTTGCTCTGTAAAAAAGTTCGCACGGTGAAATCCAGATTTTCGGCTGAATGAAGTTCGCATCTTTCATGACTCCGAAAATAGACATTTGTGGACCAGCAGCAACATCAGATCCCAAGCCGAATTCCACGCCTGCCGCCTTGACCTTTTCGATTGGAAAAATTCCACTCTTCAAGAAAAAATTTGATGATGGGCAGTGAGCAAGTGCGCATTTTTTCTTGTGCATCACTTGCAAATCTTCCGAGTCCAAATGAATGGAATGCGCGAAAACAGAGCGCTCGCAGCACAGACCGCTTCGATCATATACATCGAGATAACTGCGGGAGTCGGGAAAGAGTGAAGCAACCTTTTTCACTTCTTCTACAGATTCCGAAAGATGGGTATGCATGTAAGTGCCGGGATTGCTTTGCCAGAGCTTTCCACATTCGCGCAAAAGCCCATCAGTAGCGGTTATCGCAAAACGCGGAGTAAATGCGTAGAGCAATCTTCCATTATCGTGACCATGCCATTTGGCTGCTAACTCTTCCGATTGCGCAATTGAGTCTTTGCTATTTTCCAGCAAGGTCGACGGTGCGTTTCTGTCCATCATCACTTTGCCCATGATGGCGCGCATGCCCTTATCTGCAGCTATTCGGAAGGCTGCATCCGTAGATTCTTTATGAATTGTGGTAAAAACTACTGCCAGAGTAGTGCCGTTACAGGCAAGCTGGTCGAAAAACCAGGCAGCTATCTTTTCTGCATAACTTAGATCGCTAAATCTGGATTCCGCAGGAAAAATGTATTTTTCCAGCCAGCCTAGCAATGTGTCACCAGACTTCCCTATTTGAGTAACTTGAGGCAAGTGAATGTGCATGTCGATAATGCCTGGCATGATCAGTTTTTGTCCGCAATCGACAATTTCGGCTCCCTCTGAAAATTGAGCAGACAAGTCAGACCACTTGCCAACAGCCTCGATCTTTCCGTCACCAGAAACAACCAGCGCCCCACAAGGGATGTCACGATAGATATTCTCGTCCACCGGGTCAACAATGTGACCCAAATACACGGTAAAGGCACCGCCTCTATTGAAAGCACCGCCGTTGGCGCAGCCGTTGTTCGTAAACGAGCCGGACATCTGATTTGCCTTATGGACGAATTAGGTAATTGTACGGCACCACCTCCAGTACAAACACTTGTCATTAGCGGTTTGCTTGAACTTCAAACACCGCAATAAGTGAGTAAAATCAAGAGATGGAAGTTGCAGCTGAGTAAAAATGAAGCTTGAACCCGCCGACTGGCAAACACTGCTTCCGGTATTCCGCGAAACATTCAAAATTTGGTCACCGGGACTATCCCGTCGGGATTATCTGGAGTACCAGCATAAACAAGCGAATCATCCTTGGGCTCGCCGCAATCTTCGGCATTTGACTCTGAGCCGCAAAGGAAGAATTGTTTCCAGTCTGAAACTGTCTTCAATTGATCTGCAAACGCGCGGTCACTTGTATAAGCTCGGCGGAATAGGCGCGGTGTACACGCAGCTTGAATGCCGCAGTATGGGCTACGCGTCACAGCTTGTGCAGGAAACAATTGAACTGGCCAAAAGCGAAAAGTATCAAGGATTGATTCTGTTTTCCGACATCGACTGCGATTTTTACGCGCGGTTCGGATTTACAGAAATCGGTTCTGCCGACCTACTTATTCATATTCCATTCATTAAAGGCAGTCCGGAATTTCCAAAAAATATAGACTGCGGAGATGATGGCACGATCAGCCTCACGCTCGAGGACAAATGCTTTGAACTTCATCAAGAAAGGCTTTTTCCAGAACATCTCGAGTTTGCAACGCGCCACTACAGACAGTGGCTCAGAAGGCAGCCATATGGTATCGTTCGTGACCGTAGTTATTTCAGCTATAAGCTCATGCGTGAGACGTTTTTGCACAGTCACTCACGCCTTGCTTGGCCAGCCTTGAACATCACGAAGGCAAGCTGCAACGGCATTGTCGGGGGCTATGCGATTACAGAAAGCGCCGGCGGAGTGCTGCGGATTTTGGAAATTGCAGCTCCAAAAGATTTTCGTGAGGCAATTTGGGCGTCGCTGCTGGTTCGCGCCTTACAGGAAAAGCTGATGAGAATTAGGGCGTGGGAGGGTCTCGCCAGAGACTTTGCCCCTAGCTTCAATCTCAAGCAGCTGATAAAGAAAACCGGATTGGATGAAGTTTTACCGTCCGGCTATAGGGGTCAACTGAACTACTACAACCGCACTTGGGGAAAAGGCATGTTGTTGCCTTTTGACGACAATCTAGCCGATCTCCACATGACCGCACCATGCCCACTTGTTGAACTGGATCACTTATAAGCGACTGTCATGAACATTGGATAAAACTAAAACCTTTCATCAAAAACATTTAGCTCACCCATTAGGGTGTCTCAAAAGTTCCCAAACATGGGTATGTTCTCCTTTACAGGGCAAGAACATACTCAACCTCGCGGAGTGTTTCGATGTCAGACCACCTGGCAAGTCATTTGCTGCTTGATCAACTTCAGGCTGAGGGAACACGTTTCATTTTTGGATCACTGGCATCCGCCGAATCGCCTGTCATTACAGCGACTTATGAGATGCGTTCGGATATTCACTTCCTGTCTGCCCTGCACGACGAGGTGGCCGGGTCGATGGCGATCGGCTATGCGCAAGCGTCGGGTCGACCTGGTGTGATGGCTGTGATGGCTGCGCCCGGAATGGCCAGCGTTCAGACTGCGCTTTATACGTCACTCAAAGCGCGCGTGCCGCTCGTTGTTCTCGTAGACCAGCAAGATTCGCAGATTCTATCGGACGAGCCTCCGCTTTCTGCCGATTTTTTGGAAATGGCCAAACCACTCGCCAAGTGGGCTTGTGAATTGAAAACGCACGCCGAGATTCCAAGATTGCTCCGCCGAGCTTTCCATGAGGCAAACTCTCCGGCAAAGGGTCCGGTCGTTGTGAGCCTACCGCACAATCTTTTACTAAGACCTTCAGCCGGGCAGGCAATCATGCCGCCCCAGATTAGTCCTTTGGGTTCGGCAGATCCGGCATTCCTGAAGAAAGCGGCTAAGGCTTTGGTTTCCGCCCAAAATCCTTGCATCATTTTTGGCAATGAGGTTTCTCAATATCGCGCCCGAAAGGAGGCAGTCAGCCTTGTTGAAGTGCTGGGATGCGCCGCGTTCTGCGAACCTATGCCCACGGGCGTCAATTTTCCCAATCGCCACCCGCAGTTTTGCGGCGTTCTGCCACTTGATTTAACACAAGCGAATCAACTGCTGTCACCGTTTGACGTGATTCTTGTCTTAGGGATGCAAACAAGAATTCCAGCAAAAGTCCACGAACCATCACTGATTCCGCAGAATGCATCAGTAATTCAAATCAATGTGGAGCCAGGTCTTGCCGGCAAAACACTTCCTTGCCACCTGGCGGCCGTAGCAGATATAGGGGAAACACTCTCCAGAATTCGCGCCGAAATTCAAATGGTTTCTAACAATGCCTGGGTCGACGTCACCAAACGGCGAGCGCACAACACCATTGCCTGGGTCTCGAAACGCAAACAGGAGTTGGAAGAAAGGCTTTCGTACCCGGGACAGAATGCTCCCATCTCGCTGCTCTGGCTGCTGCGCATGATTGACGCTGTCCGTCCGCAAAAATCCGTGATTGTGAGCGACCTCGTAAACGATCTCTGCGATCCAGTACAGGTGCTCAATTTGGAAAGCAGCTCCTCGTTTTTCTCACTCAATTCCGGCGTGCAAGGATACGGCTTAGGCGCCAGCCTCGGCATCCAGTGGGCAAGTCCGGACCATCAAGTAATTGCATTAACCTCCGACTTGAGTGCGATGGTCGCACCTCAAGCCTTATGGACAGCCGCTCATTACGGTTTGCATACCAAGTACATTGTCATCAACAATCTGGGAAGAAGCACATACAATCTACAGTTGCTTTCGACTCCAGGCAGTCCATTGCGAGTGCAGTTGGACAATCCGCCCGTCTCCTTCAGGGATTTGGCGACATCGATGCGAGTTCCAGCCGGACAAATCAGCATGATGTCCGAACTGGAGCCGGCGCTCCAGCTCATGTTCGAAACCCAGGGGCCGTTCCTATTAGATGTCCATATTTCCGACGGGCACATGGAGCTGCAAACCCTTGACAAGCAAAGAGCAGCCACAAACTCTTAGCTTAGCCAGGTCCTATATATAGATTCTTATTGATTCCTTTTGAAACGAGCGGCCAGCGCGCTTCCGTTGTTAAAATTTCAATTGTATTTGCGTCCTTTTAGGGTACTCAAACGGTGAAAACACTTGAAGCGAACGCCGCTCAGAAAGTAGAGAGCGGGCGAATTGTTAACGACTTCTCAATTGAAGTCGCAACTGTAAACGGTTCTGGAAGCCAATCTTCGAATACCGTCCTGATGCGCTCCATCTTTCAGATGGGAATCCCAGTCAGCGGTAAGAACCTGTTTCCGTCGAATATTGCCGGCTTGCCGACATGGTTTACCATTCGTGTAAACAAAGATGGCTATATTGCCAGAAAGAAAGAAATAGACATTCTCGTGGCGATGAATCCACAAACCGCCATGGAAGACGTCAAAAACCTCAAGCCTGGTGCCGTTTGCATCAGCCCGCAAGAATTGAATTTGACTGCGGTTCGCTCGGACGTGAAGCACTATCCGGTGCCGTTCACCGAACTGGCAGCCAAAGCCACAGAAAACATCAAGTTGAGAAAGCTCGTCACCAACATGATTTATGTGGGTGTTGTTGCTGAACTTCTCGACATTGATCAAGCTGAAATTGAAAACGCCATTCGCCGCCAGTTCAAGAAAAAGCAGTCCGCTGCCGATTTGAACATCAAAGCATCCGACACCGGACGCGAATGGGCAAAGGAAAACATCAAGAAAGACGATCCGTACTACGTCGAGAAGATGAATAAGACTGCCGGCAAAATCATCATCGATGGCAATGCCGCCTCTGCTCTCGGCTGCATGTTCGCCGGTATTCAGGTTGCCGCCTGGTACCCGATCACACCATCTTCCAGCTTGACCGAATCACTCATTGATTACATGAAGAAGTATCGTGTAGACAAAGAGTCTGGCAAAGCAACATTCAATATTGTTCAAGCCGAAGACGAATTGGCTGCAATCGGTATGGCTTTGGGAGCCGGTTGGGCAGGCGCACGCGCAATGACCTCGACTTCCGGTCCGGGCATCTCGCTCATGGCTGAGTTTGCCGGCTACGGATACTTCACCGAAATTCCGGTCGTCATCTTCGACGTTCAGCGCGTCGGTCCATCGACAGGTATGCCGACAAGAACATCGCAAGCCGACTTGATCAGCGCCTACTACCTCTCGCACGGCGACACAAAACACATCGTTTTGCTGCCGGGCTCAGTAGCTGAGTGCTACCAGTTCGCACACGACTCGTTCGACCTCGCCGAGCGCTTCCAACAACCGGTATTCGTTCTTTCGGACCTCGATCTCGGCATGAACAACTGGATGTCGGATCCCTTCGAGTATCCGAAGACTCCGATGGACAGAGGCAAAATCATGACCGCCGAAATGCTTGAAGCAGGCAAAGAATTTGCTCGCTACAAAGATGTCGACGGCGACGGTATTCCCTACCGCACATTGCCTGGCACTAATCATCCGAATGCCGCTTACTTCACGCGTGGCTCCGGTCACAATGAAAAAGCCGGATACACTGAGCGCCCGGATGATTACGTCAAGCTTATGGATCGCTTGCTCAAGAAATTGGAAACGGCCAAGAAACACATCCCGCAACCAATCATCGACAAGAATGCCAAAGCAAAAATCGGCATCATCGCTTTCGGTTCTTCAGATCCGGCAATCGGCGAGTCGCGCGATCAACTCAAAGCAGCAAATGTTGAAACCAGCTATCTGCGCTTGAGAGCATTGCCGCTTACCGATGACGTTAAAGCCTTCATCGAATCGCACGAACGCACCTACATCGTCGAGCAAAACCGCGATGGTCAGTTGAAAGACATCATCGTTTCCGAATATCCGGAACTCGCAACGAAGATTCGTTCTATCAGACATTACGATGGCTTGCCGCTTGACGCTCGTTTCGTCACCGACTCCATCCAAAGCCAGGAGAAGTAAGAGACATGGTTGCATCTACACCCAAACCCCAAAGCACAAACCGCATCGGTCTGACCTTGGCGGACTACAAAGGTAGCCCTTCCACTCTCTGCGACGGCTGCGGACACGACGCTATCACAAGTCAGATCATCAAGGCGTTTTACGAACTGGGCATTGAACCCCACAACGTTGCAAAACTGAGTGGTATCGGTTGCTCCAGTAAGACACCGGCTTACTTCTTGAACCGTGCGCACGGATTCAACTCCACGCACGGAAGAATGCCGTCGGTCGCCACCGGCGTCAGCCTGGCAAACAAAGACCTTCGCTTGATCGGCGTCTCCGGCGACGGCGACACCGCATCAATCGGACTTGGTCAGTTCTGCCACCTGGTCAGACGTAACGTGCCGATGATCTACATCGTCGAAAACAACGGTGTTTATGGTCTTACAAAAGGACAATTCTCCGCCACCGCCGACCTCGGCTCCAAGCTGAAGACCGGTGTGTTGAACGAACTTCCGCCCATCGATCTCTGCGGACTTGCCATTGAGCTTGGCTGCGGCTTCGTTGCCCGTTCATTCGCCGGCGACCCGAAACAACTCGTCGCTCTGCTTAAAGCCGCTGCTTCTCACAAAGGAACAGCCGTCCTCGACGTCATCAGCCCATGCGTCACCTTCAACAACCACGAAGGTTCGACAAAGAGCTACAAATACGCCAAGGAAATGGAAACCCCGCTCCACGAGTTGGGCTACATTCCATTCTTCGAGCAAATCACTGTCGACTACGAGCCTGGTACAGTCACCGACATCGAATTGCATGACGGTTCGCACCTGCGCTTGAAGAAAACTGAGCGCAACTACGATGCCACCAATCGAGCACTCGCAGTTGAAACGATCGCTAAAGCAGCAGAGGAAAAACAATTCCTCACCGGCTTGCTCTACATCGACGAGAAGAAAGACAACTTCACAGACCTGATGCATGTTGTCGATACACCAATCGTCAACATTCCCGACTCACAACTGAGACCTGGAAAAGAAGTCCTGGACGAGGTAATGAAGGGCTTGATGTAGTTGACCGTGGGGGCGCATTGCATGCGCCCAATTTTGGTGCCTCAACTAGTTTGGTTGGCGCACAATCAAGAAACTGTTCGAGGGCGGCGCCATACGTCGCCCTCGTCGTTCAAAATAGAAACAGAGGGTGCTCAATGACCGGACAGTCCTGCGAATCGAGAGTAACAAAGTCTGGCAATGCGATTAAGGAGTGGTGCGAATCCAAAATCGGCGACCAAACCGGTCGGATTTTCGTTATAACAGGCGCCACCAACGGCATCGGTTTCGAATCAGCCGACGCGCTTGCTGAACACGGAGCCACCGTTGTACTTGCGAGTAGAAGCTTAGAGCGCACCAAAGAATGCGCCGAAAAACTCAAATCCAAAAATGGCAATCATAATATTATTCCGGTAAAGCTCGACCTCAGCTCTCTCAAATCAGTACATGAATGCGCGGAACAACTGCGCTCCCAATTTCCCAAAATCGATGTTCTCATCAACAATGCCGGTGTGATGGTTCCTCCATACACAATTACTGAAGATGGTTTCGAACTCCAAATCGGCACCAACCACCTCGGACACTTTGCTTTCACCGGTCTCTTACTGCCGAACCTGATGGCGACTCCAGGTTCTCGAGTCGTCACGTTGAGCAGTACTGCGCACTTGCGCGGCAAGATCAACTTCGACGATCTCCACAGCAAGAAAAGATACATTGCAAACTTGGCTTACGCACAGTCGAAAATCGCCAATTTGCTGTTCGCGTACGAATTGCAGCGCCGCTTGGACAAAGCAAATTCGAGAACAATTTCAGTCGCTGCTCATCCTGGTTGGTCGCGTACAGGTTTGCAAGTCCACGCAGTAACCAAAGCCTGGGTTCGCGCTTTGTTCACCATGTTCGAACCAATCTTCAGCCAGGACGCACGCGCAGGCGCTCAGCCTATGCTCATGGCTGCAACAGACAAGCTTGTTGCCGGTGGCGAATACTACGGACCAAACGGCTTTGGCGGCAGCAAAGGAATAGCAACCCGCGTCGATTCGAACAAACTCTCTCACGATTCAGCACTCCAGCAAAAACTCTGGAAAGTCTCCGAAGAACTAACGAAGGTTACGTACCCCGTTTAGAAGCGAAGCGTAGGAAGCGAAGCGTAGTGGCGCATTGCATGCGCCTCGGACACGGCTAAGCCAGGCCATCCAGGTTGTACAGTTGTCTGGTGTTTCCGTGAAGTATGTCGCCGGCAATCTTCATCGCCTGAGCTGGATCAAAAAAGTCTTTTCTGATTAGACTGGTTAAAACAGCAGACAGCCCACGTTTTATAGAATGAGCACCGTACCAATATGTCTCGGGCACAGTGTGCCCGTCTGTTCCAGTCAGAATTTTGGAACTTGGTGCAAGAGAGATTGCATCCAATAAAATCGTTTCGACATTCGCGGAAACAAGAAAACATGCTAGCGACACATCCATATATACGTTCGAATAAAGAGACGTAAGATAGGCAGCCTCCTTTACGAATGGGTAGCAATGCAAAAGGACGAATTTAACTGATGAGAACTGCTTGTTCTCAAACAAGCTTCTCAGTAAGAGAGGATTGCTTTCCGCTAAGTCTTCGTCAGAATCCCCTAGACCTGTATGAATTTGCACTGGAATCTTTCTCTCTCCGGCAAATTCAAATGCACGAAGGACAAGATAGTGATGCAAATTGCATCGCTCAATCCGAAAAGCTGACTTAATAGTGGAACGCTTCGATCGCTCCTTGAGTTCGGCAAAATCGGCTTTCGCAAGGTCTTTCGTGGTGTCGAGCAAACTCAATCCGCCACGATAGGCGAGAATTGTTTTCAGCGATACTATTGGCACCTCTGATGGTGCTGCCAGCATTGTCAGAAACTTCTCCTCGAGTTCAGAGAAAGTTGATGATGTAGCTAACGCCTGTTCAATGAAACTTTCAATTCGTAAACAACGAAATACCGGTCGACTCGTCAACTGCGCAAACTTTGGCAGCGGCATTGCCTTGCCTGATGAATAACCATCATCGATTATGAATGCGCCGAAGGAAACATCGTCGAACAAACTGTTTACTAAGTCGTACTCTCTCATTGTTTGCCGCAGCTCAATTATTTGCTTCTCCCCTGCAACATCCAGCAAGTACCCAAGCTTTCGAATCATGTCCATGTAAGACAGGGAATTGTGTACATGATTTTGCAACATTTCCATCGTGCGGCTCTCGGTGAAGCAACTGCGCAAATCGACGGCTTCAAATTGCAAAAAGTCATTAGCAAACGAATGCGCGTGCTGATCGATAATAATCGCACTTCGCAAATCAATGACGGGAAACTCGCTCACCTTCAATCCTCTTCTAGTAGCGATTCCGGTGATGGGTCATTTCAAATTCAGGATTGGCAGCATCGAAAGCACCACATTCCGAGGTTTTGACTGCGGCATATGTGTCAGCCAGGCGAGAGCCCAACATACTGACCAGAAGTTTGTCTTCCTCCAGTTCCATCAGCGCATCCATAAGACTAGAAGGCAATCTGCGAATTTTGTTCTTCTCCTGTTCTTCAGGACTCAAGCCGGCCGGATCTGAAAGTACAGGCTCCGGCGGTTGCAAATTTCGCTCCACGCCGTCCATGCCCGCGGCAATAATGCCCGCCAGGGCAAGATAAGGATTAGAAGTCGAATCAACACATTTAACTTCAATGTTTGTTGTTGCCATCTCCTGCCCCCAATAAACGGAAGGCACTCTCACCGCCGCCTCTCGATTCTCAAAACCCCAGCACGTGTATGCGGAAGCCCATGAGCTTGGCTTTAGGCGGCGATAAGAATTCACCGATGGTGCTGTCAGTGCCACCAAGCCTGGTAGGTGTTCCAAGATGCCGGCGACAAACTTCATACCGAAAACAGAAAGTCCACTCTCTGCAAATAATAGATTGCGCTCGCCATAGATATCCCAGGCAGAAAGGTGCAGGTGACATCCATTTCCAGGTTGATTTTCAAATGGTTTTGGCGCCAAGTACGCTTCCACACCCATTTCCAGCGCGACGCCTTTCAAAGTCTCTCTGTAAAAAACTTGCCTGTCGCAAGCCTTCAGTGCAGGCATGTGACCAATGCTGACTTCGTGTTGACCGTGCCCGAGTTCAGGGTAGTATTGTTCGGTCTCGATGCCTTGCTTTGCCAGCGCGTCAATGAAATTATTGATAAAGCGAGAGGCTCTGTTCATTCCTTCCGTGGAAAAACACAGACTGCGATCGATTGGTTGGAAGGTGCCTTCACTGGTGGTGCCTAGCATAAACTCGGGCTCGAACGCGGCCTGAAAACTCACTCCCATGTCCTTGGCTTTTTGAATCTGGCGTTTCAGTACTGCGCGTGGACAAAGCTCCCACGGAGTGTGATCCAGTTCCATCAAATCACAAATCACTGCTGCCTGCCGTTCTGCGTAAGGCAGTACAGTCCATGTGTCGGGATCCGGTATCAAGCGAATCTCGCCACTGGCACCAAAACCGGTATCAGACTGAAGCTGGTCGAGCATATTCATTGCCAGCGTGCCTTTCACCAATCCGATACCGCTCTCTAAGCGTTCCTTCAGTCGAGCTGCCCGCGTCGCCTTACCTCTGATAATGCTGCTCAAATCAGCATAAATGAACCGCACAAGATTGATGGATTGCCGCTGAGCTTCCATTACTATTTCGTCGAGCGTTTTTACCTGAATCATTTATCCGGCCGATCCCCTGTCTTGCAGGAATGTGAAGTACACAGCCATCGCAAAAATGGCGAAGATTAAACCCATAGCGATTTTCAGAAGCGTCCACAGTATTGCTGTTAGCTGAACCCAGATGAAAGTTTGCAGTATTGAAAGCGTGAACGGCAGTACCAGGTACACGATAGGCCCACCCACGATGGACATCATCCAGAGCCCGCGCCTGAGCACCTCATCGTCGTTAAAGTCGGCAATTTCGTCGAGGCGCTGAATATTGCCGCCCGCTCTCTTAATCTCAAATGCGCGCAACCATTCGGCGGCAAAATGCTTGCATTCGAGGAGTCCTTTGCCCATCAAAAGTTTCCGCCCTTTTAGTCCGCTCCCCAACAGACCAATTATAGCCGCGACCTAGATGTCATGAGGAGATTCAGCGGTTTGATTGTCACTTCAAGGTGGAACAAGACTAACAAGACACATAACACTGCCGGATTAAGTCCGGCAAAAACAATGGCTAACTCTGCAAAACCTCTAAAACCATCCACCGTTCTAGGTATCTATTACCTGACCACCTTCATTGTAGGTGCGGGTTTGGCTTTCCCTGTGGCTCGATGCGTAGCCATCGGAGAAATTGGTGCCGGAGGGTCTGCAAGTCTAACGCTCTGCTGGAACGTTTTGTTTGTAATGCTACTGCCTATGGTGCTGGATTGGGCAGAGCGTCGTTACTTCAAAGCTCGCTTTGTTGCCCTCGAAGATATTGCCAAGACCAATCCGGAATTGGCCTTGATGATAGGCGAACATTGCAAGAAGCTCTCGTTGCCAGGACTTAGGCTAGCCGTTGTCGATACTACTTCAGAAGAACTATTCAGCTATGGCTTATGGCGCACCAATCCGCGCCTGATCATTCCGGATGCACTTTTGACACAACCGGATAAGGCGCACGCAATTCCTTCGATTGAAGCCGAGTTGTCGCGATTCGCGAATCAAGACCATACACTAGTGTTCCTGATTTTCACTGCCATTCAATGCATTCTGCAGCAACTTCTGCTCGCTGCAAAACTATTCGGATAGAGTTTTTCAATAATCGCCGATCGTCAGTTAAACAATGCCCTGACGCATTGCCTTGATTGCTGCTTGCGTTCTGTCTGAAACTGAAAGCTTACGCATAATATGGCGCATATGCGTTTTAATCGTCTCGGTGCCCAAGCATAATTTATCGGCAATTTCCTGATTGCTCAGCCCATCTACGAGCAGCTGCAAAACTTCCATTTCACGTTGAGAAAGCGCGAACGGGTTTGGTCCAGGCGCATCCTTTGCGTCCTTGGCTATATCTTTTCCTGCATCCTTAACAGCCTGGACTTCATTCTTCTCAGCTTCTGCTTCACCGTCTTTCGGAGCGACGCTGTTGGACGCGGCCCGGAGGACTTTTCGCGCAATACCAGGGTCAAGCCAGGCAGCACCGTCCATAACGCTGGAGACTGCTTTGAGCAATTGCTCGGCTGTCAGAGTCTTCAAACAATAACCGTCCGCACCGGCGGAGAGGGCAGCAAAGACAGAATCGTCGGTGTCGTGTGATGTAAACATAATGACTTTGGTTTCCGGCAACGATTCCTTTACCAAGCGAGCCGCTTCGACGCCGTCCATAATCGGCATGCCGATATCCATCAGAACCAGGTCTGGCTTATTCTCTTTAGTGAGATCGACGGCAGACCGGCCATCGCCTGCCTGGCCGACGACTTCAAAGGTTTGCGACTGCTGCAGAGTCAACTTCAACCAAAATCTGGTCGGTTCGTCGTCTTCTGCCAACACAACCCTTACTTTTTGGCCAACCGGCAAATCGTAGCCCACATGTCCCCCTTTTGGTGGATGCCTGGTTCAAGAATGAATGGCATCCCCCGTGTCTTCATGCCCGTTTTCGTGCTCTTCAAAAGACTCCGTTTGGAATATGTCGAATTTAGCCCCTTGCTTCCATGCCGTCTCGCCCAGTCCTGCTTTCAAGGATAGCTGCGTAAGCGTCTGCTCGAGATTCCAGCCGAATTGCGCCGCCACATGAGGCAGAAAAACTGCCTGACTTCCATTCTTATATAGGACGACGCCATCCCTACCTATTACTATCTCATCATAGGACTCGATTCTCTTCAATGGCGTAAGCACACTTATTTCAATTTCCAAGCTGTCCAATTCGTCAGCAGTGACAGGCAGAAAACGATAATCGCGCATCGCCGCACCTGCGGCATTCTCGCAAACAGCATCCACAAGTGAGCGAACCGGCCAAATATGACCTATACAACCGCGCAATTCACGGCGGTTGTCCGGGGACAAATCTCCCGTCTTCTTGAAGAGCGTCACAAATACTCCGCGAGGAGCAGCAAAGCGTCGATGCGTTTTCTTTAACTCACTCGTATTGGGTTGAGGTTTCTTGGAGGAAACCGCTGCAATAGTTTCACGCGCCACCAAAAGCAGTGCCTTACGTTCTTCAGCCGATAAGGAAACATCGTCTGCCGGCTGCTCAGAGCCAGAATTCCAATGACACTCTTTGCCTTCCTGTTCGCCAACTGCAATCGCCATGTAACTGACCGAGTTCTCGTCATCCTCAACCAGCGAGTCTTGTGAGGTTGCATAGTTCAAGACCGTACTACCAGTGCTTTCCGGCAAAATCGAGAGGAGAACACAAAGGGGATAAAAACCACATATGGTGGCACCGGTTCGTTCGCGAAAGTTGATAAAGCCCTCGAGATCCAATGAACTGATATAGGTATAAGCCTCTTTATCAAGTCGATAAACATTATCTTTGATGTTTTCAGTAAAAGGCTGGTACTGATAGCGCGGACCGATATGACAAAAATCAGTGCTGACGACAACCAAATCGTCGTCCTTCAAAAACCGTTGCAAAACACCGCCAATCAAACGGGTTTCCATTTCGTCTTCCAACTGACCGATGACGATTGGCACCAATTCAATCGGACCAAACGTTTTATAAATCAAAGGCAATTGCAATTCCAGCGAATGTTCTTTTCGATGGACCTCTGGCATAAAGCGAAACAGCGGAAAATCTCCGAGTGCTTCTACAGTTTTCAGGTCAATCGGCAGATTGCCCAGTGGTGTCTCAAACGCTCCGGCATCACTGAGAGCGGCACCTTCAAAGCCTGCATAATGACTGGGGCCCAGTAGAAAGACTCGTTTTACCTTTTGCCCCTGCTTCTCTTGCATTTGCGCGCGAGAGAATGCATAGGCAGCTGTTTGCCCGGAAAACATATAACCTGCGTGCGGACTGACAATCGCCAGTACATTCCCCTCAGCTTTGAGTAGATTTAGTTCCGGCTCTTGGAACTGGGCATGAGCAGCGCGCCTGGAAAGCGCTCCACTAGCCGCTTGCAAGAACTCATCCAATTGCTGATCCAATTTTGGAGCATCGTCGTTATACCAAGAACCTGCATAACGCGCTTCGCGAACTCTACTGCCAGGCGTTTTTTTCTTTGAGAAAAAGCGAAAACCTGACATAACTTAGAACTTCGCCCCTCCTTCTGCAGGAGCGGTAGTGCTAGCAGGCTGAGCTTGCGGCGATGCTATCTGTGAGATCTGACCGGACACCTTGTGATAGCCATCACCATGTGGATCATATGAATACTCGAAGTTAATCGTGATCTTTGCAGAAGTCACTCCGGAGGGAAGCGCTTCCAAGGGTAGTGATTTATTGAATGCATCGGTGGCGCTCACTTCAGCTTGAGCATCGTGCGGATGCCCAGTCGCCACAACATCGGAAGTACTGCCATCAGAACTGATTGTGGCAGTCAAAACAACATTGTTTTTTCCGTCAGGAACTTGCCAGTTGTTTTGAACCCGCAGCCGCGTGCGGTTGAAATATCCGGTCAGTGGACCTGAGTTATCGACATGAGGCTTTCCGGCAGGTCTAGGTACAGCCTTTGCCGGCGCCTTAGCAACAGGAGCAGCAATGGCTGCGCACGAAAAGGCAAGACCACATACCAAAATTAGGAATGCACTCGTTTGAATTCTCGAAGCGACCTTAAGTGCTGACATGTTTCATCCTCCACGTACTCGCCTTTGATTATAGAGAACCAGCGTTCTCCTTCGCTCGGAATAGTCCAAAGGACGAAGTGTAACCGTGTAAGAAAGTCGTGCCTCCTACAGGTCCAATTTCGCCGTTGCAGAAAAATCCGGTCAGTGGAACGTCTCCGACATACTCGCGGAAACTGTCGCTATCATGATTTTTGCTTCCATAAAGATACTTCCCGCGCCCCAGACAGGAGAAGAGCAGCGCCCCTTGCGCCTGGGCGCCACTCCCAGTCAAACGCGTGCGATCGCAATAGTTTTTCAACATCATGCGCAAATCTTCAGACGATGTCGCAGCATCACGCAAATGGAATTGGACTGTACGTCCTTGCCTCAATAATTCGCCGACAACAATCGCGCCAGCTTCCGGAACCAACCCGACCAGATTGCGAATCAGAAAGTCGCCGCATTTGAAATCAGTCTTGAACTCATCCATAACAACGCCGAGAAAAAGTGAGTTGCGCGCAAGCTCTTGATCCTGAGGGGAGAGATCTTCAAGAACACTCTTGAGCATCTGTATAGCCGGCTCACCATCCAATTCCAGGACTATGTTGCCCTGGCAAGCTGTGACTGTAAGAGGCTTTCCAATTGGTCTGCATCCTTGTGCCACCACTGAATCGACGACCACGTTTCCGGAGACTGCCAATCCAACCATTCCTTCCGTGTACACATCATCGTTTAAGAAAAGCGCATTCCTACCAGGCTCGTTGGCACCACTGGCCAATCCGCCAACTTTCACGCTGTTTGCAAATGCGTAGTCCAAGCCTTGCAGCATTGAATCGATGCGAAATGAGAACGGATCGGGCAGCAAAATGAATGATGGTTCAACGCTGCTTTCCACACCAACGATCTTTTCCCACTCAGAAGGTGGTGCATCGCCATCCGGTAATTGCTCATTGAAAATATGAAAACCAGACAACTTGACACCAGGCATCACGGCTCCCGCCAATGCAATACCTTTTTCGTGCTCGACTTCTTCGCCACCACCAATCAATCCGCCGGCGGAACAACCGATGAGCGCCTTAGGATTGAGCTTGTCCTTGATGTAACCAGGGATCTTTTCAAAGCTGCGCGCGTAATGGTGAGACACGAAGGCAATGACTAAATCCGGCTCTTGTCCAAGTTCGCTGAGTAGCTTTTCGCACAAATCGGCAATCGTCTGCTTGGCAGTTTGCTTTGAGGACGACTTTTCATCCACGTCGCGGCCGCCAATCAGCGAAGACCACTTCATAGCCTTTTCGGTTTTGCTAATCAAACCAGCTCTCCACTATCTCCAAAACGTGAATTGTAACTTGTTTCGCCCACCCGAACTATCCTGACAACGCGCAAAAAATGATTGAAACAACCACTTACCCAAAAATCCGGGCAGGCGGGAAATGAAAAAAAACTGCGCTGGATAAAATCGGCGAAAAGCATGGTTGGCGACGCCATTGGGTAGATAAAGAGACTTAGGAAGGGAAATTTGCCACCATGACAGAAAGCCAGTCCCCAACCATCAAAAGAGCCAGAAAGTGGCTATTCAAGGGACTTTCAAGAAAAGAAGAAGGTGAAAGCACAAAGGCACCCTGGTGGCAGGTAATGTGCTTGACCGGCGTGGACTATTTCTCCACACTGGGTTATCAGCCAGGGATTGCTTTTCTGGCGGCTTCTTATCTATCTCCGCTGGCTACACTGGTGCTGGTTCTCTTCACGCTTTTCGCGGCACTGCCGATTTATAGAAGAGTTGCGGAAGTTTCGCCGCACGGACAGGGTTCAGTAGCGATGTTGGAACACTTGCTGCCCGGCTGGCGAGGCAAGGCTGCAGTGCTTGTGCTCATTGGTTTTGCTGCCACAGATTTCATCATTACGATTACTCTGTCGGCAGCAGATGCCGCACAACACGTAGTGGAAAACGTCTTCATGAGAGGCTTTGGACTCAGCCCTCTTTGGGTCACGGACGGGCTGCTTTTGGTTTTAGCGGCTATCTTTTTGATTGGATTCCGAGAAGCCATCGGCGTCGCCATCGTCTTGGTAGGAACTTACTTGGCTCTCAATTTGGTTGTAGTAACGGTCTGCGGCTTTGACATAGTGCAAAACCAAAAACCTGTTGCAGACTGGCTCGGCAACCTCACATCAAAGTATCCTTCGGTGCCGCAAATGTTCATGGTCTCGCTGCTTCTTTTCCCGAAACTAGCGCTCGGTCTCTCCGGTTTTGAAACCGGAGTAGCCGTTATGCCGCTTGTTCAGGGCAATAGCGATGATACAGAGAAAACTCCGACCGGGCGGATTAAGAACACTCGCACACTGCTTTCGACCGCGGCGATCGTCATGAGTTTCTTCCTGATTGCGACATCCCTTATCACCACCATTCTCATACCAGCCAGCGAGTTCGAAGACGGCGGACAAGCTAACGGTCGCGCCCTGGCATATCTCGCTCATCACTATCTCGGCGATATTTTCGGAACGGTTTACGACGTAAGCACGATTGCGATTCTCTGGTTTGCGGGCGCGTCGGCAATGGCTGGTCTGATCAATCTCGTGCCCCGCTATTTGCCGCGATATGGCATGGCTCCCGACTGGGCCCGTGCTATGCGCCCGCTCGTTCTCGTTCTTTTCGTCGTCAGCTTAGCGGTCACGCACTATTTCCGCGCCTCAGTCGACGCTCAGGGCGCCGCTTATGCAACTGGTGTCCTGGTGCTCATGGCTTCGGCTGCCGTCGCCGTAACTCTGACCGACTGGAAAACGAGCGTGGTCAGGCGGGTCATGCTCACATTCATCACAATTCTCTTCATTTACACCACACTGGCAAATGTGATCGAACGCCCCGAAGGTCTGCACATAGCAAGCTTCTTCATTTGGGCAATCATATTCGTCTCATTCATTTCGCGTCTCAGGCGCTCAACCGAATTGAGAATCAAGAAAGTGGTTGTCGACGAACAGGCCGAAGCGATCCTGCAAGAAGCGATGGGAGTAGGTGGTACACAACTGAGCTCCGGTAATCTTGGACAAAAACTACCAGGCACAATTCGATTAGTCGCACACCATCCAGGCAATTTCGACTACGCAGGCAAGCTCAAAGAAATCTCAGAAAAGCACAATATAAGCGACGAAGGCGTCATCTTTATCGAAATTACATTGGGAGACGCGTCTGAGTTCATCGAAGACGTTCTCGAGGTCAAAGGCGAAAAGCGCAACGGTTACAGTGTTTTAACTTGCGATGCAGTGGCTGTACCGAATGCATTGTCTGCTGTTCTTCTTTACCTGCGTGACCTGACAGGCAAGAAACCACACATTTATCTGGGCTGGACCGAAGGAGCTCCGCTTTTGTATGTCATGAAATTCGTTTTCCTGGGCGACGGTGAAACAGCTTCAATCACCCGCGAGATTCTGAGACTCGCCGAAAAGGACGAAAACCTCCGGCCCTGCGTGCATGTAGCCTGAAGCCACCAGGGTAGTCAAGCGAGCCCGATTACATTTTTTCGCCTCAAGACGAAAGCCAGGGCCGGAAATTACACATTTTTCGCCATATTCGGATTCCCTGCAGCTATATTTAGAAGTACAACGTTATCAAGGGAATTTACAGCCATATTTGCGAGTTTTCAAAATGCTTGCAATATAATCGCATCTGTTCAAAACGGCGCTAAGCCAAAGAGTCTCCGGTAACAGCTTTGCAAGAACCGTCAATAGCACCAAGCACCCAGACCGCTGCAACGCAACAGGTAACCCGACATAAGGACGAACTGCTGAGCTGGTGGCTGGCAGCCGCTATTGTCGGGGCGGACATCGGCACGTCGGTCTTCTATTCGACCGGCGTGATCAGGCCCTTGGTAGGTTATGCTGCGCCTTTGATGATTTTGGTTGTATGCCTTCTGATGTGGCTTTTCAAAGTCACGTACGAAGAAGGTTGCGCGGCCAGCCCGTTCAACGGCGGTGCATACATGATGGTGCTGCAGACCGTCGGGCGTCGTATGGCCATGGTTGTAGGCGCCTTGACTATCCTCTCCTACCTGGCTACGGCAGCGGTAAGCGCTATATCAGGTGCGTATTATCTTGACTCTTTCGACAACATCGTCAATTGGCCGGTGCAAAATGTTGTTGCCGTCGCCTCAATTCCAGTAGTTTTCTTTGGCTTGTTGAATATCGTTGGTATTAAAGAACCAGCAAAAATTGTGCTGGCGGTTGCCATATTCCACTTCGCATTGCTACTGGTCATGGACGCTTACGGTCTGTACCTGGCATTTTCGACCGGAGCAAATTTCGGACGTGTGTTCGAGGGAATTCCAGCGATTTCATCTCAAGACTTGTTTAGGGGCTTCGCAGCAGCGTTTTTAGGTATCACGGGTTTTGAGGCGGCAGCGCAAATCGTGGAGCAGCTTAAGACACCAACTTGGCTGACACTCAGACGGGTGTATTTGACAGTCGTTGCATTAGTAGGAATAACTGCGCCCCTCACTTCTTACCTTTGCATAATTCTGCTCTCGCCACAGCAGATGGAAACATATTCGAACAGTCTGCTTAGCGGACTTGCCTTCATAGAGTTCGGACACAATGGTCTGATCGTTCTCGTGCTCGACGCTTGCTTGATACTTTTCGCCGCCGTAAACACCGCCTATGCAGGCTGCATTGGACTTTGCACCACAATGGCGAAGCAAGGCAACTTACCTGGATTTTTCCTCAGACGCTGGGCTGACGACGCACCGTGGCCTCTCAGCAAGTTCAAGGAGAGGCTGCCGTTTTTCCAAGGTTATCCGAATTGCGCACTATCATTCATGCTGGTAACCATCGTGATGATTTGCCTTCTTCCAGGAGAGGTAAACGTACTTGGCGAAGTGTATGGCATGGCATTTTTGGGCGTGATGATGTCGTTTTGCTTTGGTGTGATTTTGCTCCGTGCGCGAATGCCGCTGAAGGTGGCCCGTTCTCCCTATCGCACACGTTGGATCTGGCATCTAGGTGATCTGAGCATGCCGATGCCGGCAGTGCTGGGTCTGATCGCCCTATCTTTCGCGGAAGTCACTCTCTTCATTTACTCTTCGACAGCTCGAATGTTGGGTCTTTCAATTTTTCTGCTCGTATTAATGGTCACGGCCTTTTATCGCCTGGGAGTGCTGGAAGGCAGACTCCAACATCTGCCTGACCTGCGGCTTGGACTTGGGAAATTCCAAAACGCGGATGACTTGCCGGTAGACTTGCCAACATACGTTCTATGTACGGCCGGGGCCAAAGCTCGCAATCTAACGGTTTTGCTGCTTGACCTTTTAGAACATGAGGAACCGGGCGAAAAGGAAGTCGTCATTTTCCACGCTGAAGAAGAAGCGGCACGGCGGGGCGTTGTATTTGAATTGTTGCAAAGAGTGGTATCACAACAGGTGGCGCCAAAGTTCAAGGATCGAGATCTGATTTTGACTGTAAAGGTTTTGCCGGAAACACTGATTGACGGAATGATTCAACTCAAGCGTTACCGCAAATTCAAAAAAATCTTTCTGGGCACCGGTCAAGATCCAACTCAAGCTCGTGAGTTTGCTCGAGAAATAGAAACAAATACAGGCGTCCACGCATGTGTAATCAATTCGACTCCACAGACGTAGGTTTGCTCACTTGAAAAGCAATGCAGGTAAACTCTTTACCCTCTCTGAAAGAATTGATGCAGGCAGGATTGAAACGTTACATGGCTAGAAGTAAAGTATGGTTTGGAATCGTTCAATAGATCGACTCACCCCTTGTGACTAAGAAACAGACTACCGAATTTTCCAAATGGCTGATGAAAGGTGCGAAGGCAAATACGGCCGAGCCTGCGCATCAAGACAGCTGGTGGAAAGTTATGTGTCTTACTGGGGTGGATTATTTCTCCACCCTTGGATACCAACCAGGTATTGCTTTCCTTGCTGCCGGTTTGTTGTCACCATTGGCGACACTAGTACTCGTTTTGATGACGCTGGCCGCAGCGTTGCCGACTTACTTTGTCGTCGCGTCAGAAAGCCCGCACGGGCAAGGCTCCGTTTCCATGTTGGAGCGCCTGCTGGGTGGTTGGAAAGGCAAGGCGGTCGTTCTTATCTTGCTGGGTTTCGCCGCCACAGCATTCATCATTACAATTACGCTTTCGGCAGCTGACGCCACCGCGCACATTATTGAGAGTCCAGTCATTCCTGTCTGGCTGCACAACAAAGATCGCGTAATTGTCACTCTGCTTTTGCTCAGTTTGCTTTCAGGAGTTTTTCTAAAAGGATTCCGCGAGGCGATCGGTGTCGCCGCTGTTATTGTCGCTATTTATCTTGGTCTCAATGCATTCGTACTTTTTGCAGCTGGCCAACATTTGATGGATAATCCGCACGTTTTCGATGATGCGTGGCAGTCGCTTATAAATCGCTACCATTCACCGATGGAGATGTTCCTTGTCTCAATGCTTCTCTTTCCAAAGCTGGCATTAGGATTGTCAGGCTTTGAAACGGGTGTGGCAGTAATGCCACTAGTCAAAGGACTGCCGCACGACGATCCGAAACATCCTCAAGGCAGAATCAAGAACTCCAAAAAGCTGCTGGCCACCGCCGCCATTATCATGTGCTTTTACTTGACCTTCAGCAGTATCACAACGTCGCTGCTTATTCCGCCTGAACTTTTCGCGGAAGGTGGCGAAGCAAACGGCAGAGCCCTTTCATACCTTTGCCACAAATATTGCGGACATTTAGTCGGCAGCATTTATGACTTATCTACCATCTCGATTTTGTGGTTCGCAGGCGCATCGGCTATCGCAGGACTACTCACATTGGTGCCGAAGTATTTGCCACGTTACGGCATGGCACCTGATTGGGCGCTGGCGACACGCCCGCTGGTAATCTTCTTTTTTATAGTCGAAGCGGCCGTCACGATTATGTTCAAGGCAAACGTCGACGCGCAAGCAGGAGCGTATGCGACCGGCGTGTTAGTGCTGATGACTTCAGCGGCAATCGCCGCCACGTTTTCAGTGTGGAATCGCAACTGGTTTTACAGGATCGCTTTTGCCATCATCAGCGGTATCTTCATCTATACACTTTCCGCCAACACATTGCAGAATACGGAAGGCTTGCAAATCGCCTCATTCTTCATCGTCGCAATTTTGGCCAGCTCACTGATCTCTCGGGCGATTCGCTCAACCGAGTTGCGCATATCATCGGTAAAACTGGATGAAACTGCAGAAAGATTCTTGGACGAGGCAACAAGCAAACACTGGGGCGAAATTCGCATTCTTGCCCACAGACCTGACGATATCAATTATGGTGTAAAAGAAGAGTGGGCACGCCACGTGCACAGCATTCAGCACCCTGAGGGTGACTTCATTTTCTTCGAAGTAACAACAGACGACACTTCTGAATTCATTGATGAATGTTTAGAAGTAACCGGTCAGGTTATTAATGGCTATCAGGTTCTGCGGTGCACTTCTTCAGCGGTACCAAACGCGCTGGCAGCCTTACTTCTCTACATTCGAGATCGTACACATAAGGTACCCCACGCCTATCTCGGATGGACCGAAGGACACCCGATCACGTATATCGTCAAATACGTCTTTTTGGGCGAAGGCGAAACCGCGCCGCTGACTCGCGAAATTTTACGCTCAACAGAGCCGGATTCGAAACGCCGCCCACTCATTCACGTCGGCTAGTTCTTTCCGTGCTTTTCCTTTAGACGCTTCAACTCAGCTTCGATGCGAGCGGCTCTTTCGGCGCTCATAGGGTGAGTCGATAACATAGCAAAAAGTGGAGTGGCGCTTTTTCCCAGTGAGCTCTCTTGTTTTTCCATCTTTCTGAAAAACTCAATAAGCCCGTCACCTCTATAGCCTGCCTTTACTTCAAGTTCCAACCCCGTCAGGTCGGCATCAGTCTCTTGTGTTCTGCTGAAGTTCAAAGACTCCAGTTTTTGAGCGACAGCGAACGCAGCTTCCAATTTCTCCGTGTCTGCGCCACCACCAACTCCACTAGAGATAATGCTGAGACAGGTGATCAAACCGCAATTGTGCAAAGCTTGTTTCAATGTGTGGCGATGAATCACATGACCAATTTCGTGTGAAATTACGCCAGCCAACTCTTCATCATCTGTAGCTTTATCAATCAGCGCAGAATTCACAATCAGAATACCGCCTGGATAGGCGCAGGCATTCACTTCCTTGTCCTTCTTCACAAAGAATTGAAACTTGTATGGAGACTTGTCCAGGTGCGACACAAGCTCATTTCCTATTCTTGCAACGCGTTTATAGCTATCTGACTTCTTATCGAGCTTCTCAGTTCTTGCTAGCATTTCCCCGAGCTTTACTTCAAACGACGGATCGATCATGGTGGCAACTGCCGCCGACAATGGATCAAGAAGCAGATATCCAGTGATGGCCAATGCGCAAATCGAAGTCACTACAACAGTCCAATATTTCGCTTTCTGAGTGCCTCTCTTCACGATCTTATGATCGGCTTGTGCAGCTTGCTTACCCAATTCTGTTCCAGCAGCGGCGTTGGCGATTGCAGTCAGCAATCCACGATCTTCGGAAACAATCGCTACACTCTCTTTTTCGCAAACAAGTTTGAATCTATCACCATCATGTCCACCGACCTGCAATACCAGTTCGTCGAAGGGGATACCAAATGTGGTGCCAACCACATTTATCTTTCCGCTGCCAACCTGCACTTGCACTTGATCTGGCGGATTGCCCGATGAATCGTAAAACCGTGCCTGATAACTTTCCACGTGTTTCTATCCGATAAGAGAAAGCAGTCCGCCTCGGGCTCTGACAAACTGGCCAATCCACGCGCCAAACGAGCGCGGATTGCGAGTTTGAATCCAGACTTTTCCCGGACCCTGAAATTTACATGCCAGTCCTTCTCCACTGGTCATACTGCTCCACCAGGTTTTCCCGGCCTTTACCATGTGATATTCAGTGTCGCCGGACCATGCCACTACGTGACCGTTGTCGACAATGTATTCTTGTCCTGCAGGAATAGGAACCTCCATAATCGCGCCGAAAGCACTGATGACGAAGTGTCCACTGCCCTTGAGATGAAGTACGAAAAAGCCGGCGCCAGAGAACAAACCTGCCGTCAATTTCTGCGCTTTCGTTCCCATCTCTACGTGCTCGAGAGCAGCTAGAAGACAGCCATTCTGCACGTAGTAATCCTGACCGTCCTGAAGAGAAATTACTTTCACATCGCCGATTAAACTTGGTGCCAAAATCACATCGCCATTTCCGTCTTCGGCTGAAATCTCTTGGAAAAAGAATGTTTCCCCACCAAGAACAGATCTCTGCATTGCACCAAAAAAGCCACCCCACATTTTTCCACGAATATGCAACTTCGGCGATTTGGCAACCATCGCGCCCGATTCGGCTCTCAACTTCTCGCCTTGTTTCAACGAAACCAAAAGAACGGCATTGGACCCTTCGTGCAAGACGTCGTATTGCATATGTAAGCTCCAAGGTGACTTGTCCCACTTACCCGCGCTCAGCGGAAGTCAAACAGATAAATAGATCCTAAAACGTATGAGCTTTTCTAGTAATTGGGAATATTTCAAAAGGCACGTTCTTGTGGGGATGAATGGGCAGCAGACAGATGGGTGACCGACAGATGAATTTCCTGGCGCGCCTCTACGAGCGCGGCACGGGCGATTCTATTCCGGTGACCGTTTCCTTTCAAGACAACATGATAATCATCTACTTGGAAGAAAACGGCAATGATCCCATCGCTGTTCCGCTCGACGAATGGGAAGTCAGGGTTGGCGGATCAGCAGAAGATAAAATCGTTCTGCAGGCTCACCAAACTGGCGACACTCTAGTTTGCGGCGACGAGCTTTTTCTCACAGCAATTGCCGAAGCAACTGATAATCAAGCAATCTTGAAACAAGTTGCCAAAGCGAAGAAAAGAAATTCGACACGCTTCGTACGACAGTCTACCGGCATAATTGCGCTGCTGATCGGATTGATCATGTTCGGTGGGTGCGTGACTCTAGCAGGACTCGAGGCCATCAAACATCCACGCACATCCAGACATACCCAAGACAGGCGCGTGGAGCAATCGGATGAAGAACCAGAGCAAACTGCAGACGAAACAAGTGAAGAAGCCACAAACCAAGCAGCAGAACCAGAACCGTTTGACGGTTCAAGATATATGGCTTCGATCCAACACAAAATCAGAAGCGCATGGAAACCTCCATCAGGATTGAAACCAATGAAAGTCGTCGTTCACTTCAGTGTGGACAAATCAGGTAAAACATCCAACGCCAGAATCGCAAAATCATCAGGAAACAAAGCATGTGATGATTCGGCGCTCAAGGCAATCTCAGCAGTCAGCCCATTGCCAAAGCTTGGCGCTGGCTCTCCACCTACGGTTGACATTGAGTACAGGTTCGATTATGTAGGCAAAAAAGCGAGCTCACCAACACCAGCCTCCAGTGATGTTCAAGGCGAGATGCATCGATACGATTGAGCACTGACGAGTCAAACTAAGAGTTTAGTATCTGGCAATTCGGAACCGTCGGCGTAAAACAACGAGGATTGGCGACAATCGCCAATCCTCAGTCGTTAGACTGCTATAGCTTAGCCGCCTGCTACACCAGCCACAGCTACGGGCTGAATTTCCTGGTTCGCAAACCAAGGCAATGCTGCTGTGAGAGCACTCAGACCAGAAGCATGCAGCACAGCATCAACAATGGTCTTGTTGTACTTCCAGGTAGCAACATCTGGTTCCGGAGCCTCAGCGTTCCAGTAGTAGCGGAATCTCTGATCTGGTAGTCGATTATTCCAAACCGCTGAAGCATTCGCTTTGATAATAGGATCATACTGTCCGCGGGAGTCATTATGGTCGATTACATTGAGCACCTGCAGATTACGCATAAACACGCCCTTACCGCCTGCATAGTCCATTCGATAATCTGGGATCGCGAACAGTTCTTCGTGTATCACTTGATTATGTAACGTCATGCGTTGCTTCACGGAATCGGCAATGTTGTACGCAGCCAACAAACCAGGTTGATCTGGGCGATTCTGAGCAACGTTTTCAATACTTGCGCCGATGAAAAGTCCTTGATCTCCGGTCCAGACCAGATTGTCCACTTTAGGATTCGTGTAGTTTGGCACGCCTTTAAAGCGTTCCAATACCAAATCGGTGTCATCTTGTTGGCCGTTGATCATGTCCACTCTGCTTAGAATATTGGCATTTATGGCAGCGTTAAACAATGCAGACTCGTCGGTGGCTGGATCAAGATAGCTCTTATCGTTCATTACCCTTGCCATCAAGAGACTCAAGAGCCAGTAGACTTCGTTGGTGACGCAGTTTCTCCCCGCCAACTTAATTTGATCGTTTACACCCTTGATGGAGTTGTTGATGCCTCCAAAGATATTTATCTTGGGATCGTCGTTGGGAACGCGAGTAGGATCCCAGGCCGCATGCATTGCCATCCAGCAATCTTTCACACGCTTCGCGATCCTGCCTTTCAGCACTGAATCCTTGTCATAACCTAAAACGCTCGAGTATTCATACGCTTTGATGAGAGCAATCCCCCACCATCCATAGTCATCGACCCAAATTCCGTCGTTCTTCCAGTTATTCGGATCGGGATCATTGTTTTTAACTATCACATCAAAAAAATCTAGCGCATCCTTCATATAACCGACGTTGTCGCTTTGTCCTGTTTGCACAAGATAGTCGATTGCTACTTGAACGGTGTTTCCGGCCATCCAAAAGCGTCCGCCGCCATCACCATCATTCTTCGGCGGGCTAAACGCCTTGCTATGATCCCAAAGTGCGACCAACTTGAGATACCCGGCATCCGCTGCCTCTCTAAAAGTAGTCATGGAAAAATCCTCGCGTGCAAGTAACGCATGTACAACATCCGCATATCTTAGACGCAATTAGATAAATGAGAGGTTAATTTGTTCGTTTAGTGCAAATAGCAAGTATTTATGCCTATAAACGCAATGCCAGCCTGCATCTAGTAGTCAAACGAGAACCTTCTTTTTGGCCACCACTGTCGCAAAAGAGTGTCCACCGGCTCAGCAAGAGGGCACGAGGACAGTCCTCTCATTACTTTACTGGTGCCTGTCTTTGCTTTATTGAAAGATCAACAGCTTTAGTCGCGTACTCCAATGCTTTTTCATTCTTTCCAGATTTGTCATAAATGATTGCCAATGCCATGTATGAACTCAAAACATTATTAGAATTCGCCGCAGTAATGTATGGCTCTAACTTCGAGACCGCATCGAGAATGTAATTTTCCGCCGTTCCTAAGTCACTCTGGAAGAAGTAATAAAGCCCGATGTCACCTTTCACTAATCCAAGAAAGGTATCATGTGCACCTAGAATTTCGGGAGCATTCATTTCGAACTTAGAAAACAGCTCCTTGCCCTTTACGGCATTGTCATTGAAATAGAATGCTTCACTCAAGCCACCATAGTTTCTCAAGTTCTTCGCATCTTTGTCAGCGATCACCTTCTCAATTGGTGGCAATGTTTTCTCATACGCAGCAGCATCTGGAATGATCGCATTGATCGTGCTCTTGCACGTTTCTTTCAATTTCAACAAAGTCGGTTCAAAACTACGCACCCGACGCAAACACTCTTCAGGAGGAGGAAGTGTGAGTTTCGCAGGATCAATGGAAGTCCCTTGAGCCGGCTTTGAGGCAGCTTCTACTGCACCGGTCGGAGCAGCAATCGGAGTTTGAGCGAATGTTGGGCTACTGGAAGCAACCATCAATAATGGTGCACCGATCACTATAAGGATTCTGCATTTCAATTCAGACTTCATTTCACCTTTCCTTTTGTCACACTTCAATTCTTTGTAGAACTGCCCCTTCACAAATAGCTGTTCAGCAGTGTTCAACAGTTTTTCAATCTTATCGAGTTCATATTGATTCTCGTACTACAAATCTCTTTAAAGACCAGGTGCGGTCATCTTGAATGGGTCGAGGAGTGCATCGAGTTCTTCCTTTGAGAGTTTGGTCTCTTGAAGGGCAACTTCACGTACAGTCTTTCCGGTTTTGAATGCGACTTTTGAGATGTTTGCCGCCGCGTCGTATCCGATTGCGGGAACTAGCGCGGTGCAAAGCGCCAAGCCTTGTTCGACCAAGTGTGGACCTTTATCCGTCGCGGTCAAACCACTTATGCATTGCTTGCTGAAGTTAGAACTTGCGCTCGCTAGCAAGTTTATTGATTGCAAAAGATTGTACGCAGCCACGGGCATCATCACGTTTAGCTCAAAATTTCCAGATGCTCCTGCAAGGCTAATGGTGGCATCGTTACCTACAACTTGAGCACATACCATGGTCAATGATTCCGCAATTACTGGGTTGACCTTTCCAGGCATAATTGAGGAACCTGGCTGAACTTCGGGCAGTGCGATCTCGCCAATTCCGGCACGCGGACCGCATCCCAGCCAACGAATGTCGTTTGCAATCTTGATCAAACTAACAGCAATTGTTTTAAGCTGACCGGAACAATCAACGACTTCGTCCAATGAACTTTGTGCTTGAAAGTGATTATCCGATTCTTTGAGTTCGATGCCGATCTCCTTTGAGATTTTCTTCAAGACTTTTGAGGGAAATTCAGGGCGGCTATTTATGCCGGTACCAACAGCGGTGCCCCCGAGGGCGACTTCAGACAGTCTAGAAACTGAATATTCTAAACGTTCGATGGCGCGTTCTACTTGGCCGGCATAACCGAGAAACTCTTGCCCCAGGCGAATTGGAGTGGCGTCCTGCAAGTGAGTTCTACCTGTTTTAATGACAGGCATAAACTCATCACTTTTTTTCTTGAGACTTGCTTCCAGTTCCTCCAGCGCCGGCTTCAATTTTTCCTTGATATCAATCAATGCCGCAATGTGAATCGCAGTAGGAATGCAATCATTAGATGACATTCCAAAATTGACGTGATCGTTTGGATGTACGAGATGCCTGTCGCCAAGTTTGCCCCCAAGGATTTCCATAGCGCGATTAGCGATCACTTCGTTTGCATTCATGTTTGTCGATGTACCGGAACCGGTTTGAAAAACGTCGACAACAAAATGCTTGTCGTATTTGCCGTCTGCGATTTCTTGCGCGGCTTGTGAGATCGCCTTTGCATTCTTCTCTGAGAGATCTCCAAATTCGAAGTTTACTTCTGCTGCGTACCTTTTAATAAGGCCCAGGGCACGGATAAAAGTGCGAGAGAAGCGCAAATCGCTGATCGGGAAGTTGATAACAGCGCGCTGAGTGCTGGCTCCGTAGTAGGCGTCGGCTGGAACTTCCATCTCGCCCATAGAGTCTCTTTCTTTGCGTGTTTCAACCATCTTGCTTTCCCTTCACGGCAAGTCTTTCGGACAGGTTGACGATTATAGAGGGGCCGAATGCAAGATGTTTAAGAAAACGCTATCAAGGGAGAAATTTACTTTTCTGCTGCATAAAGTGAATGTAGGCAACTCTGATTAGGGGCAATAGGCAAATATGCATTTCGTCAATACACTGAAGACACTTGTTTTCATGGGTATTCTCACCGCTTTGATTGTGGTGGTGGGAGGAATATTTGGCGGCAAGTCCGGCATGATGATTGCCTTTGTGTTTGCCTGCGTCATGAATATCGGCAGCTACTGGTTCTCCGATAAGATTGCACTGGCCGCGCACGGAGCGCAACCGATTGCCAGAGAACAAGCGCCGGTCCTATACGAAATTATTGAAAGATTGGCGGCCAAAGCAGGTATACCTGTGCCACCTATTTACTTGATTCCCACCGATTCGCCAAACGCCTTTGCCACTGGGCGCGACCCTGAGCATTCTGCAGTTGCGGTGACGGCAGGGATTCTCAAGATGCTCTCAGAGAGCGAACTGGAAGGTGTACTGGCACACGAGCTGGGGCACGTGAAAAACCGGGACGTGCTTCTGACTACTATTGCCGCTGTGCTTGCCGGTGTGGTTACGATGATTGCTCAGAACGGCATTTATTTCACGGGTTCGCGGGATGAAGATGGACCCAACCCGATTGTGATGCTCGTCGCAGCCATTCTGGCGCCGATTGCAGCGACACTGATCAATTTGGCAATTTCAAGATCTAGAGAGTACGAAGCGGATGCTACCGGCGCCGAGATGTGTGGCAAGCCATTGGAACTGGCTGACGCGCTGGCGAAAATCGAACGCGGCGCGCAGGTTCGGCCGATGACCGACGCAAATCCGGCGTATGCGTCGCTCTACATCTCCAACCCGTTTCCACAAAACTGGCTCGTCAATCTGATGTCTACACACCCGCCGACTCAAGAGCGCATCTTCCGACTCCAGCAAATTGCCAGAAAGATGCACACGCACTAAGCGCCTGAGCAAAGGCCCCGAATAGAGTTTCGCAATTGCGTTGAGTTTAGACCAAACCTTCGCGCATCGCTTTGACAGCGGCTTGTGTGCGGTCGGAAACAGCCATCTTTTCCATGATGTGCCGCATATGAGTCTTGACCGTTTCCACGCTGACCACCAACTTGTCAGCAATCTCCTGATTGCTCAGGCCATCAACCACCAGCTTCAAAACGTCTAGTTCTCTTTGAGATAAAGTCTGCTGAGTACTGGACTGAGGCTTTTGCGTCATACTTACTGCCGCCTGCGGCACATTGGCGCCCACCGCACACGCTTTCAATACACGACTGGCCACGCCAGGATCGAGCCAGGCAGCTCCATCCGCAACGCATCGGATGGCCATCGCTAATTGGTTGCCCGATACTTCTTTCAGACAGTACCCGTCTGCTCCAGCTGCCAATGCGGCAAATACGTCACGGTCACTGTCATGCGACGTCAGCATAATGACTTTGCTGTCAGGCGCGAGTTCTTTAACCCTTTTGGTCGCCTCGATTCCGTCCATCGTGGGCAAACCGATGTCCATCAGCACCACATCCGGCTTGACGCTGACTACATTGTCGACTGCAAGACGCCCGTCATTGGCTTCGCCAACAACCTTGAAGCCCGATATCTGCTCAAGCGTCAACCTCAATCCGACGCGCGTTATCTCGTGGTCTTCAGCGATGAAGACGCTTACGGTGTCTTGCCTGGGCGGCGATTGCATGGCGCTTGGACTCCTATATCAAGAAAAAAGCAAAGGCTCTACTCCGTGTAAGTATAGTTACCCGGCGTAAAAAATTGAAACCTGCGAAAGTGGCAGGAAGACTAACCACCCTAAGCGACAAATAGACTCCTGTGGGCAAATCATTGTCCACTAAATGACTAAAATGCAGCTATGGACTGCTGGGAGGCCGATTTGATGACCAAAAGCTTGATTCAAGCTAAATCCTATCTTATCAAAGACGTCGAAGTCTCTTTATTAGCCATAAGGCAAAGCTTGAAAACCAGTGAGTCTCAAATCGCCGCGCAGGCGACTCTTTGCAGGCGCATACCTACTCTGGCTCACACTAAAGTGTGATACTCCCTCAGAAGAGTGATTTTTTCGTCTACCTAGGGCTGACTTTTACTTTTGCACCAGCTGCGACTTCAAGATCTTTCCTGTCGAGTTGCGAGGCATGGTGTCAATGAACTCAACGACACGCGGGACTTTGTAATCTGCCAAACGTTTCTGGCAGAACTCCTTCACGTCTTCTTCCGTAACTTCAGCGCTTTTGTCCAATACGACAACAGCCTTTACGCGCTCACCCATGATTGGCTCAGGAACTCCAACGACAGCCACATCGACTACACCTTTCATTTTCGCGATCACGCTTTCGACTTCGCGAGGATAAATGTTCTGCCCGCCGCGAATAATCAATTCCTTTGCACGTCCAACAATCCAGAGGTATTGATCCGAGTCTAAATAGCCAAGATCGCCGGTAAAGAACCAACCGTCCTTCAAAACTTCGGCAGACTTCTGCGGTGCACGATAATAGCCGCGCATCACGTTTGGTCCTTTGATTGCAATCTCTCCGACATTCTCAGCGCCGGGGGGCAACTGCTGTCCATCTTTATCGAATATGCCTATGGATACGGTAGGAATCGCAGGACCGACCGATCCGTGTACATTCTTTCCATCAACAGGATTGAGAGTGGCAACGCAACTTACTTCTGTGAGTCCATAACCTTCCACAAGAGGTGCTTTCACAAACCGACGAAGTGAATCGAAGATCGTCTTGGAAAGCGGCGCTCCGCCGGCAAGACAAAGCCGCAGAGAGGAGAGATCAAAAGCCTGCTTTTCGAGATGCATGATCATGTACTGATACATGGTCGGCACCGCCGGTAGAACCGTTACTTTCTCTTCTTCAATCGTCTTCAGCGCCGGTACTACATCAAACTTCTCGATTAGAGCAAGCGATCCACCTTTGTGAATAGTACCGAGCATAACCACGGTGAGTCCGTAGATATGACACAACGGCAAAGCTCCGAGCAAGCGATCCTCTGCATGAACAGGGAAAGCTGCGTGTGCAGCAGTCACCGCACCCAGTAAGTTTTTGTGAGTGAGCATTGCTCCTTTAGGCTTGCCGGTAGTTCCCGATGTATAAACAAGGACAGCAAGATCAGTTTCCGGATCGACTTTGGTTATCTTGCCAAAGAAGCTCGAGCTGCTCGCTGACTCGGAAACATAAGACATGCACAACTGCGTCATTTTGACGCGAGCCGCGGCTTTTTCACCGAGAGAAACCGCTGTGTACCCGCCTTTGTCTCCATACGTAAGGACAAAGACATGTTCTAGATTGGGCAAATTTTCGACAGCATCTGCGACTTCGCCAGCTGTCGATTCGTGCACGACGAGAACTTTTGCTTCGGAGTCCGACAATATATGTTTGATCTCGTCAGCCTTCAAAAGAGGATTGATTGGAACAACTGTTCCGCCCAGAGAACTCACAGCAAAAAATGCTGAGATGAAGTCCGGGTGATTGGGGAAAATGATTCCGACTTTGTCAGCGGCTACCACACCGACTCTGAACAAAGCAGAGACGATATCGAGGCTGGTCGCGTACAAGCGCCCATATGAATAGCTCACCCCCTGGTAGCGAACAGCCACCTTCTTAGGCTGAACTTCTGCTTGCGAAGCAAGAATTTCAGCGACATTTTGATAGTCGCCTTGGGACATTGGCAGCTTGTGAGAAGCTGAAGTTGCGTTCCACGAATTCATGTTGTTTTTCTTGCGCAAATACATAGCGAGGGACGCGTAGAGTCTAGCCTATTTTGCCTCTTGGCTTGTTAAGGGCTCTTAACAATGCCCATGAAAGCTTGCTGCGGCGGCTCAATAAGACAACTCGAATTTGCGCTTGACGGCGTTGGGGCTGACATCCTTCAGCGAATAAAAGAATTCCCGCCCACTTATCCCGTAGCCGAGGGATAAAGGCTGGCAAGTCAATTCTCCCTCACGGAACTGCATTTGGAAAAGGTTGAACTGGCCAGCCTCATAGTCGAAGCTAATGCCATCCTCTTCCAGATAGCTACCTTCTGCCTTATCTCCGAAAACCACAAACGTGAGGGGAGCGGTCAACACTTCCTCTGCAGTCATCCTCAAGTCGGCAAGGGGAATGATGCTTCCTTCCCTGACAAATGCAGGCACTTCGTCGAACGCAAAGGCGATTTCGTAGGTTCTGCCACCAACATACGGCTTGGCGTCATCGCCTCCTTCAAAGCGATACCAATTGCCCTCAGGCAGATATACAGGCCGTGACCGTTTTGCTCGATGCACGATGGGCGCGACGAGAATGTCTTTTCCGAAGAAAAACTGATCGTCTATATCCAGTGCGTGTTCGTCGTTCTCGGCATGAAACGCCAGGGGTCGCATGATCGGCGACCCATTGATCATATGTTCGAAAAACAGACCTTGCAGATAAGGCAAAAGCCTATAGTGAAATTCAATGAATTTTCGAACTGCTTTCTCGACTCTTTCACCGAAGTGCCACGGCTCTTGCAACCGACCGCTCAGAGCACAGTGATTTCTAAAAAAAGGATAGAAGAGACCGACTGAATACCAGCGAGCCAGAAGTTCGCCCGTGGTATCAAATGCGAAACCACCAATATCTACGCCGGCAAACGGGACACCGCACAAACCCACGCTAACTAACATGGGAATGCTCATTTGCAAATGTTCCCACCAGGAATTATTGTCCCCCAACCAGACGGCTGAATATCTCTGCATTCCAGCGTAGCCAGCGCGTGTCAGCACAAAGGGGCGTTCCTTCGGACGCAAAGCTTTGAGCGCCTGCCAGGTCGCGCGGCTCATCTGCATCCCGTACAGGTTGCGCACTTCCATGTGCCCAACCTCACCTTCGGGAGCTACTTGCATGAAGAGTTGATCTTCCTCTTTCGGCAATTCATCGGTAATACCATCGAGCGGTTCATTAGCATCAAAAATGGCCGGCTCATTCATGTCCGTCCAGATGCCCTTCACGCCTAAATCAGTGTAGAAGCCATGTTGAGCTCCCCACCACCGGCGTACTTCCGGTCTCAAGAAGTCGGGGAATGCGGAAACACCTGGCCAAACGTTGCCTGTATAAAGTTTGCCGTCAGCTTTCTTGACGAAATAATCTTGCTTCTTTCCATCATTGAATACTGAGTATTTCGCGTCTTTCTTTACCCCAGGATCGACAATAGTTATGACCTTAAAGCTGTCTTGAGCAAGGTCATTGACGAGCTGTTTCATGTTTGGAAAACGCTCATCTGATGTCGTGAAAACTCGGTAGTCATCCATATAATCAATATCTAGAACGATCGTGTCGCAAGGAATCGATCGACTGCGAAATTCATGAGCAATACCGCGCACTGTCTTCTCATCCGGATAACTCCAGCGTGACTGCTGATGGCCCAGTGCCCAGTGAGGAGGCAATTTTGATCTGCCGGTGAGCACAGTGTAAGCAGCCACGAGATCTTTGAGCGGAGCTTGCCCGAATAGGTAGAGCTGCCAGCCTCTGCGGCTCAACAAAGTAATGAGGGCTTCGCCACTCATGCCTGAATCAAGATCCCATTTTTGGCAAGCTGGAGAATCCAGGAATGCAGCATGCCACTGCCCCTGGTGCCACAAGAAAAGCAGCGGCAGCGATTTGTACATCGCATCCATTGATGGAAGATGTTTTGAATTGTCGGTGTTTATCAGAGTGTGAACAGCACCACGGCGGTTCAAGCCGGAGAGCCGTTCACCCAGACCGTAACATCTGGCGTCATCGGGCAAATGAAAAATGAAATTGAAACGACTTTCGGCAGTGCGTTGATATTTTAAATCGAAAGGAAATACGGAACTTAAATCCGGCGCCGAAGCTTCTTCCCATTCCAATCGTCCGGCTTCGCCCGAAGAGAAAAATGTGAATTCCTCAGTCTCATCTGAAGTATCAAATCCGCCTGCGCCGCCATCTTCGTCGGCAGCGATATCCAGAGCGAAAGAAAACGGCACGCCCTTCTGCCCCTTTGGCCAGGCGTCGATTCTCACGACAGATACACCGGCTATGTTGCACTTATGGAAAGTGCTTTCGCATGGCAAATTTGCCGAATCACTGAAGGGCAGGGCAGAGCTTCTTGGACTCTTCCTTGCCTCCAGCCAGTAGTTTTGCTGTTCTACTTCAGTTGTTTGTTTAGCCACTCTCTAGCCCTTGCTCAGGATTTTCTTGATGCCGTCGTCAATGCCCTTTTCACCGGAAAATCCGATTGTGAATGAAACAACTTCGCCCTCGGTGTTAAGGAAGACGAGGGTTGGAATTGGGCTCACTTCATACTGATCGATAATGCGCTCGTTGTTGGGATCATCCACATCAACGCGCATGAACGAAACACGGTCGCCATAGGATTCTTTGAGTTTATCCAGCGCAGTATTCGTCTGCTTGCAGGGTTGGCACCAGGAGGCGTAGAAATCGATGACGGTCGGCTTCGACGCACCGTCGCCACCACGAACGCGCGACAAGCCAAGCATGGACGCAATCATGCGAGTATCAGAGCCTGTTTTAGGGCTGAGGATATTTTTCGGCAATAGCATTAATGATTGATTCGCCAACTGTGCGTTCTTATTGCCTTTGCCGAGCCTGATTGCGCGTCTCAATTCGTCCTTGGCTTTGACGTATTGTTTCACTTTGCAGTACGTCTGCCCAAGCATTAAGTGAGCTTCACAGCTATTCGGGCTCTCTTTGACGGCAATTTGAAAGTGCGTGATTGCGTTTTTCAGATCGCCTTTCGTGACACATGCTTTTCCTTGAGCCATACAACGAGCGTACGGACTGGCTGTCGGTGCAGGCACAGCCGACGCTTGCAGATACAACATTCCGGTCAACATGAAAGACGCGGATAACGCACTTATGAACTTGGAACTCTTACGCAACATAACGCCATAACCTCACATGCAGACTCATATTGTCTTGCCTTTTTATGAATACCGTCGATATTTGTCGACTAATTCGCTCCAATCTTTTTCTCGGACTCAGTCTTGTTTTGAGCTTCCTGTGTGCCGGTTTCTTGAGCAGCGCTCTTCGTCGAACCGAGATGTGCTGTCAACCAATTGTTGACAATCTCCACCTCCCGATCGGTAAACTGCGCTTCTTCAAAAATTAGGTGTTCGGCTTTTGGTATCAGTTCGATTTGCCGATCTTTGGTTGCCAGGCGGTTAAACAGCTCTACCGTCCCCTCAGGGCGAACCAACTTGTCGTCGCAGCCCTGCACGAAGAGTACCGGGCGGTCTTTGATCAATACGGCAAATTTATGGTTCTGATTCATGAAATTCTGAAATTGAATCAGCTCATTGGCTGAAACTTTCAGCCGCGAAAGTGGGTTGTTTCCCCAGGAATCTCGCAACTCGGGTTTGTTGGTCGCCTGCTTGATAACCGACGTGCCAATATCAAAAGGCGTGTTCGGATCGGCAATTAAATGAAAAGCGACCGTCAGTTTTGTCTGCCCTTGTTTAAATCGATCTCCGGCAGGCACTGATGAAATCAACCCGTCTACCAGTTCCGGAAACTGTGCGCAGGCCCGCAACGCAATTGCCCCACCCATTGATTCGCCCAGAACGAAAACAGGCAGACCGGGATGCGCTCGGTGTACAACTATGAGCGTGCTCCTCACATCTTCCATGCAGCCGTCGAAGTCGACCTTTTCCCGGCCCTGAGCGGCCATCCAAGATCCGAATCCTCGAACGTCTATGGCGTAAACTGCGTAACCCAGCTTGGACATGCGATTGCCGAACGCATCATAAGTGCCGTTGTGCAAGCCCAAACCGTGCACGCAAAGCAAAACTGCGCGCACAGGCTGCTCGGAATCAACCCAGGACAAGCATGGCGGAGTTCCGCGCCTGACGATTTTGCCTTTTGCTTTCGATTTCGACGGATTGTCAGGAGATTTCGCTTTGGCACCGGCATCTGACTTTGCCGATGCTTCGGCAGTCTCCGGCTTCGGCGGCAGGGTTTCGTTACTTTCCGATTTGACAGGCGAGGCCGCAGCAGTTTGCGCCTTCTGCGAGGCAGTTTCAGTAGAGCCTGTTACCGTCACCGAGTCCTGAGCCAGCCCGGCGACAGACAATGAAGTTGAGAGAGCTAAAAGCGTCGTCAGTAGAGTACGTGTCGCAACCGGCGCCATAGTGGCAATCCCACAAGTCTATAGAAAGTTGATTGTCTCACGTTCTTTGCATGTTCGCCCGCCGTTAACAAGAAGTCATTTTTGGCTGTAACATCCGGGTTTTAGCCAAAATCCCATTCCTCTGATTCTTGTTTCATTTGACGACCGGTGCCAGTAAGAAAGTAAGATTGATTAGCATGACGAAACAGCAACAACACGCTAGATAGCTGTTTTATATGCGATCTACAGATGAGGGCAAAAACTGCTAAGTTCGACCGGATATGAATCAAATCGCGGCACCAGCAAGGCAAAATCGGTCGAAAGCCCGAATTTGGCGGTTTTGAGCATGGAATCCGGTCCCCTGGACGACAAGCGTCCGGGCAGCGCAGTGGCAAATCCCACGGTCGAACAGCTCAAACGCGATGAAAAGACAGCCAGGCGCTGTTTTGTCGCCGCCAATTTTTTGTCGCAGACAGCAGATAAGCTGTCGATGCTCAGCCTATTTTCGGTAATCATTCTCTTTGGACCACATGGCGAATTGCTTGGCTTATCGTCATGTCTCTTGCTGCTGCCCTTTATTCTTTTCTCCTTTCCGGCAGGAATGCTGGCAGACAAGTTCAGCCCTTTTCGACTGCTCAATCGCTCACTTTTGTTTCGGGCAGGCATTCTGCTAGCGCTTTCCATGCTGCTTCCACAAATGCTCGATGAAGTACAGCGCTGTCTGATTGTGGCAATTCTTATCGTGGCACTCAGCTCCGCATCTGCAGTGTTCGACGTTTGCCGGCTGAAAGTGACACCAAAAGTGGTGAAACTCGCCTCTGAAAATAACGGAAAAGAAAATGCACTGGCACCAATCGTCAGGCTGAATTCTTTGTTTTGGGCCAGTCTGGCGGCAGCAATAATGTCATCGTCACTCCTCTGGCTGGCGACAGGTGCTGATTTCCCCTGGACGCTTTTGCGAGGCTCGGTGGTTCTCTACGTTCTTGCGTACTTCGCAGGCTCTAGAGTCGAAGACATATGCAATGAAGCCTATCGCCGCAAGGAAACCACGGCGGAAATGTCCTTCGTTCAGTATTTGAAGCGGCACAAACGAGCGACCAAGACGTTGCTGGTCAGCGCAGGCGTGGGGACGTTTTCACTGGCATTTTTTGTCTGCCTGACTTTGTTTGCCTGGCAAGGTCATCGCCTGAGTTTCCCTTTGATGACGGAACTCCTGCCGGCTCTCTCGCTCGGACTGTTATGCGGGGGGCTGGCGGCAAATCAGACGGTTAAGAGAGGTGGGCTGACAAAACTGACGGAAGGTCTGGCGATTGTTTTAGCAGTCTCTTCCATCGCGGCTGTCGTCACGGCATCAACCGGCAAGCTGATTATCGCTCAGCTCGGCGTCTTTGCCCTCGGTTATACGGCGAGCAAGTCACAATCCTTGCTAGACACGCTCTGCCAGAGCATCTTTCCACGCCAGTATCGTGGTCGAGCACTGGGCTTGCGAGCAGCCTTGCAGCTCCTGCCCCTTCTATTTGCGGCCATATACATGGAACGCATCTTGCCTTCAGTTTCCCTTCTGCCTGCACTGAGAGTTCTTTCCATTACGGCTTTGCTATTTGCTCTCTTGATGGCGTTTGTTTGGAACGACCTCCTATTTTTGCTTTGCCGATTGTTTGCCAGAGCGCTCTTGAAGGTTTTCTTCCGCTTCCAGATCATCGACAAATCGCGTCAACTGGATGACACCGCATCTGGTGTCAATTTCTGGGGCAGAAGAAGAACCGTTATCCTGGCCGGTAACCACACAGGGTGGCTTGATCCTTTGATTGTGGGCGCGATTTTTGAAAGGCGCACCCGCTTCCTTGTCATGGATGAAGCCATGAAGTGGCCGATAGTGGGGCAGCTGGCAGCAACACTTGGTGCAATTCCGATTAAACGCGGACATGGTCACGATGCCATAAAGTCAGCAGAAGCGTGTCTTTCCAGAGGAGAAAGCGTTTTGATTTTCCCGGAAGGAAAATTAACAAGAGACGGAAGTGTCGGTGAATTTCAATCCGGTGTAGCCAGGCTTCAGAAGGAAGCGCAATGCCCTATTGTTCCATTTGCTATTTCGGGCGGTTTCGAAGCGTGGCCGAAAAACAAGAAGACCCCTCGCCCGACAGCGATTCGCATTGCCATAGGCCGTCCCTTGGAAGTAAGAGAATTGCGAGATCTTTCTGTCGATGAGATAAGACAACTGTTGCACGATCGGGTTCTGGAACTGATGAAAAATGATTGACAGCAGCAGCGGCGACACAGAAAGCAACGCAGTTCTAAACAACATTGTCTTCATCATCGTCAAGCCGGTTTATCTGGGAAACATCGGTGCAGTTGCCCGGGCAATGAAAAACTTTGCTCTAAGCGATCTGCGGCTTGTTTCTCCACCGAAAAACTACAAAGATGCCGAAGCGCGCAAGATGGCTGTGGGCGCCTTCGATATTCTCAAGAATGCATCAGTGTTTGAATCTCTGGAAGATGCCTTGAAAGATGTCGCAGTCTCGGTTGGAACAACATCAGGCAAACAAAGAAAGTTGATTCCGGCTCCCCTTGCTGAAATTTCGCCATCACTTTTAGAATCTGCAAACAGTAATAAAGTGGCCTTTATTCTCGGTGACGAACGGGATGGTTTGCGACAAGAGGACTTAAACCGATGCCACCACATAGTCACCATCCCAACGTCGGAAGCCTTGCCGTCACTCAACCTTGCGCAAGCTGCATGCATTATCGGATATGAATTATCCAGAAGTGGAAACAACTTTCCACGCTCGACTCGGCAAAGTGGAGACGAACTTTCCACCGGAGCAAACGACGATGAATTGTTGCAACTCTTCGGACAACTGTCCGACTCGGTGAATTTTTCACGCACTTTCAATCGTCAAATTGTGCAGACTGAGTTCAGACAACTGTGGCAACGCACACACCCGACCAAGCGCGAAGCCGACCTTCTCAAAGGTATTTTGATCAGGCTCAATCAACACCTGGCCGCCAAACCGGGTCAGAGCAGTAACATCTGATCACTTCTTGAAATGCCACATCCCAGAGTGCGTTTTTCCCAATTTCTAACTGCTGTTTATCTTTGGGATATAGACTGCGCCACGCATCGAGATGTAAAGCCCAGATAGTCTTATGTTTGATTATGATTGGAAGCAAAACAGGTGTTAAGATGCTTCTAGTGATCTGTTCTGAGTCGAGTCGGGAGAGCTGATATGAGTCTGCGGGTGAGAAAAGTCGATATGGTCTTGAGGATCGCGGCGACGCTTCTCGCAATATCGACGGCCAACCCAGTGTTCGCGGCTCCGGCGACTGCCGCCAGCCCGGAAATTCCGACCATCCTGAAGCGCGGCTACGAGCAGCTGCGAAAGGCGGACTACAGAGGAGCAATCCTCACCTTCCGCGAAGCAGTCAAGCAGAATAACAACGACCCTCTGGCAAGGCGCTGCCTGGCATACGCGCTCCTGTGCGCCGGCTCGCCAGAAGATGCACTCGACCAGCTCATCCTCTTGACACGTCTTTCTCCTCCGGGTGCAGTCGACTGGTGCACGTTCGGAGAGGTTTATCTAATTGCCGGAAGCTACGGACAAGCCGAAGAAGCCTTCAACGACGCACTCAAGCTGAACCCCGAACTCTTCTGGGCAAGTTGCGGCATCATCAGGGCGAAGGCAATGCAGCGCGATTTCAAAGCGGCCTATCGCTCGCTTGCCGAACTGATTGCCGATACGCCAGACGAAAAGAAGAGAGCCTATCTGTACAAGCTCCGTATTGCCGTTCGCAAGTTGGAACTCACTCCGGTCCAAGTAAAACCGATTGAGCGTCCTGAGATCTCACCTGATACTCTGCAAGACCCGTCGCAACCACCGCAAGAGCCGCCAGGCGCCTAAATCTTAGCCGGCACTAGGGTTCAAAGCAAACTCGCCTGCTTGCCAATGCTTGCTGCATGTTTCGTGCGGCACGCAATTCTTTCTCGTAGCCGCGCCGGTCATGCAATTCCTTAAAAACATAGGCAAGGTCTTGTCGCGCATTCGCCTCTCTCAAAGATCCTTGAGGACTTCTCGCCTGGTGCTCGGAAATCACTTCATTGAACAAACCCGCTGCCGACCTCAGGAAAAGCATCCTGTTCACTTCTTTCTGGGCCGTCTTGGCGGCGATTAAGTAAGAAACAGCGAGATTGTTCTTGTCTCTCGTGACACGCATATCCGACGCCTGCAGATGCTTTTTGTCATATTCGAGAGCGACCAAGTAGCAGGCAGTTGAACTATCCATATTGCCCATATCTCTGCGCAAACCCGCCAGGCCTATGACGGCGGCAACGAATGTTTCATCATAAGCGGCATTGGAATTTGCACGTGCCTGCCAGACATCCCTGTACATTCTATCTGCAGCACGATATTGCCTGAGCACCGCTAGCGCCCTTGCCACCTTTAGCATGCACCTTTGAATCGCCTCCTCTTCGGCGTTCTCGGCTTTAAGTTTCTTCAATTCATCAAGGCAAGCGAAGTAATTTTCTTCCTCGACAGCAGCATGACCATGCCCATACTCATTAAACGACTTCATCCGAAACGGCAATGCGGCCATGATCAAAAAGAGGCTTACGGTCAAAAACAAAAACAGTCGCTTCATCTCGCACCTCCGTGGTCACCAGCATTTCGCCGAAGATCACAGTAACCGTCATCGCAGCGTCCAAGGATCAGGTAGCGATCCTTCGCAATCAACTTATATAGATGGTCTCCGATCACAGTCATGCCGGGAAAGTAAAGCAGAGGCAACAGCAACCAGAGGAAAGGCAGACTGACAGCGATTCTTCTAAAGGCGCGAAATCCACCGACCCAGCCCTCATTAGTGGAAAGCATCATCTCAGTTTGCGCGCGCGAAATGTCGAAGTCGTTCAAGCGAGAATGCTGTTTCTCGTCAGTAAAGTCGACAAGATCTAGACGGCGGAAAATATCGAGTCGATGCAAAAAACCGATGCTTCGCACACAAAGCTTGCAATTGCCGTCAAAAGAAAGCAAATGTGGAGGTCCGAATCGGGAAGCAATTTGCTGCCTTATCCACGTTGCGCATTTGGAAAGGTCTTCTGGATAGATAAAAAGCACAAGCATTGAAATGAACACCCACTCGAATACAGGCAAATTGATAAAACTATCGATGCCCAAGTGCAAAAGAAAACCTGCAGCAATAACAGCGTAGCGAGTCTCTTTGAACCAGATCAAAGTGGCAAGGGAGAATTCAATGACCAGCGTGGACCAGGAAAGAATGCGCAGGCAAACCGGATTGTCGAGAAAAGAGGGCAGCGGAAAGCGGATGAATTCGTGCATTCTCGTCGCCCAGTAAACAGCGGAGCCATCCAGCCACTTTGTGCCTGTGAACTTCCAAAGAAAAGTATCTAGATAAGCAAGTGACAATTGCAATTGCAACATTCTCAAGGGCCAGGCCGGCGCCAAGGGTGGTGAAAATCCGGTGTGCCGCCAATCTTGTCTCAGGCTCTTAATTAAATTGTCGAAAGAAAGGGCATCACCACTGCGTCCAAAGCTAAGCAAAAAGAGCGACAACAACATCATGGCGTCGCCGCCGTTAATATTGAATGGGCACTGGCGATGAATGGAAAGGAGCATGAGAAACGCAATCGGCACGGCGTATGGTGTGAAAAGACCAACAGTCACAAAGAATGCCACCACGCAAAAAACAATGAAGAAACCAACAGTTGCTTCTCCGGTAGAGGGCAGCAAAACCAGCATGTCGAGGACAGGCTCGAAGCGCCACCAATGCTTAGCCAGCGATTCGGCAGGCAACATTGCATGGGGTCCGTAGTAAAGAAAAAAATCGTCAAGCAAGTGCAGAAGCACCGTATCCAACATCAACAGACCCAAAAGAATCCGAAAGATAGAAAGCGGATACGGAGAGTAGGGCGCGAACAAAAATCGATCGATTGCTCTGAGCAAATCGCGGCTGGTCACTGTAGATCCTCCGCCTTCACTCGATAGACAAAAAAGGTAAATCGTCGATTGGGTTCTCTCAGGTCTTTCTGCTTTGCATAGTTATCCATACCTGGCACGGAGATCCAGTTGTATGAAAGAGAAACCTGCACCGGCTGATTGGTGGGGTCGGATGGATCGCAATTAGCCCGGGCAATGAATCGACCCACATCCGGCCAAAACATCGAAAAATCAGGCCATGGCATCGAATCTTGAAACAGCTTGCACAGCTTTTGCCGTCTGTACGCATCGAATCGAGTCATCTCCTCCAAACGAGGAAATTCATAGAGTTTTGTCGTACCGTCGGCGAACTCAATTACAGCGTGAGAACAAAAGTTGATATCGCGAAGATCCGGCGAAAACAGTTTCCAATTTTGCGATAGGTTAAAAGCATGAGAGAGGGGAGAAACGAGCGCCAGTAATCTCGATTGCAAGGGACTATTGGGCAGAAGTGTGACAATGGCGATCGTGAAATAAACTGCGACGAACAAATAAACGCCGACTTTATACGGGGCTGAAGGTCGATACTCGTTCGGCGGCGCTTTTTCCATTCGCCTTAAATCTAGCAGCCTGCTGGACCACCCGGTTTCCAAGCAGTCCTGCTGGCGAACCTCTTGCAAACTTTGTCCGATACATTTTCCAGCCTTCTGCAGCGGGAGCTTATTGGCGAAAATTGGCTGGAATCAGGCCGAAAACTGAATCACAGTGTTTTCATGGTGTTACTATTTGGCTAGGAACGTCTTTGGCGTTCAAAAACTATTTCGGAGTCGGCAAGGAGAGCTCTTGATGTCAGGCAGAAAGACCGCGATGTTAACCCTCGGGGCCATTATCGTATCGACCGGCATCTCGTCGAATATTGCTCAAGCGGCCACCACTTCGGCTCCGGCAAGACCGCAGGCTCGAACTAGGGTAGTCAGCGCAACTGTTGGGCAGTACCTGCAAAAGGGCTATGAACAAATGCGCAAGGGCAATTATGAAGCCGCTGTGCGAATTTTGGCCGCAGCAGTGACGGCCGACCCTGACAGTGTTTCAGCTCGCCGCTATCTGGCATTCGCTCTGCTGCGTCACGGCTCGCTGCAAGAGGCAATGTACCAGCTCATCATCATCCAGAAGATGGCGAAGGCAACTCCTTTCGATAATTACACTCTTGGTGAAGCCTATTCAAAAATGGGCAGACTCAATGATGCGGAGAATTGCTTTAGGGAAGCGCTCAAGACCAATCCGAATTATGACCCCGCACGCGCCAGCTTGATCAAAACTTTGAGTTCAGTCGGCAAATACGATGATGCCTTCGCTGAATGCCTTACCGGATACAAGGCAGCGAAGACCGATTTGCTTTCTCGTTATTACAGAATTCTTTATCAGAACGTACAAGAGCAAAAGCTGTCACTCCGTCGCATTCAAGAAGCTACTTCCGCTGCCGGAGCTGCTACTGGTGCAACCGGGACGACAACGACCGTACAGTCGCCGCAGCAGACACCAGCGCAAACGCAATCTCGTACAGTCGGCGAAACACGATAATCTCGGCACCACATCCAGTGCTGGTTTCAACTGAGAAGAAGAGTAAGTAGTAAGAGAATCAGGCTCTCACTGATGTTCTGGCGCCGTCCTTGCCGTTTGAGGATTTGCCCAAATAGTAGGGAGTAGTTCTCTTAACCGTCTCGGAAAAAGGTGTGGCGTGGAAACCTAGTTCTTCCTCCGCTTTCTTGGAGGAGAAGAAAATCTTGTGTTGGCTCAACCAGGCAACTTGCCTGGACAACGCCGGATTAAGCCCAATGAGAGGAAAAATTGTCTCGACGGCAGTTCCCAATCCAACCAGCAAAGGACCCGGAATTTCCAAAACTGGAGCCCTTGTGCCAAAGATTTTCGAGAATATTGTGCCGGCTTCTCGCATCGTCAAATTGGCGCTGACCAGCACATACCTCTCGCCTGTTCGTCCTTGAGTCAGGGCAGCTATATGCGCATCGACAACATCGTTGATGTCGGAGAAAGGCACGCCACCAGGCGGAACTCCAACGGCCCATCCTTTTGCCATGGCACCAAAAATCACATGATGGTGCGGGTGCGTATCACCCTCACCAAATATGATACCGGGATTGAGCATGATGACAGGCAAGCCTTGTCGGACAAAGGAATTGACTTCCAGTTCTGCCTCGTGCTTTGTGTCGCAGTACGAAAGTCCCAATCCATGCAGGTTGTATTCAAATTTCTCATCGGCTATTTGTCCTTCTTCAGGAATTCCCATAGCAGCGACAGAACTGGTATGAATTACCCGCTTCACCTCATTACGCAGACAAGCATCCAAAACATTGCGTGTGCCCAGGACATTAACAGCGTATTGCCTGTTCATATCTCTTTTCTTGTAAGAGACAAGTCCGGCCAGGTGATAAACGACATCGCAGCCTGCGACTGCTTCTTGCACATGCTCAGGATTGGTTACATCACCGCGCTTGTGTTCTAAGGCAAGTCCCTGAAAGGCCTTCGGGCTCGAGCTGCTGCGTCCCATTGTGCGAACTTGATGCCCGGCCTCGACCAGTCTCGGCACAAGACTGGTGCCGATGAAACCGCTTGCGCCGGTGACCAAAATTTTCAAGGGACCCTGAGCTTCCATGCAACCCTACTTAGACGCGTAGACTTGAAGAGCAGTACTCAAGGGCACTGGCTTGCTGCCCAAAAGCTCCTCAATCCGATTGTCGGTGCATACATTATCTCGCATTGACAGCTTCACTTGATCGCAGGAAAGCACCGGCACGTCCTGAATTAGCTGACAAATTGAAGCCGCTGCCATCGCTATTGGGTACGGAAGGGAAACTATTGGCTTTTCGACGTGAAGCACGCTCATTAGCTGCTTTACGAGATCGCGCATGGGCAGTATTTCTGTGCCGCCGAGTTCGATCGGATTATTAGAACCTGAGGCATCCCCCTTTGCGTTCGTCAGCTTATCAATTGAAGCAATCGCCGCCATTGCCATATCGCCAATGAAAAGTGGCTGCAGCTTGTTGACACCGCCGTTCACCAAAGGCACCGCTTTCTTTTCAGCAATAACCTTAAGCAAACGGTCAACCAGCTTACTGTTTCTTCTTCCGACCTGTCGTCCAATCAGCAACGACGGGCGCAAAATGATCGAATTCAGTCCGCTCTTGCGCAGGCTCTCTTCTGCCAACCACTTAGTAGCATGGTACGTGCTTGGTGCATCCGCTCTGGTACCAAGAGCGGTGACCATCAATGCGCTATCAACACCGCCAGCTTTTGACTTTTCAATGAACGAATTTGTCATATCGACATGCAGATGATCGTGGCTGAGGCCTTTCTTAGGAGCGATGCTGCCAATAAGATGAACCGCACACCTCGCATCCTTAAATGCGCTTGACGCTTGCTCATCGTCTCCGGTTAACTCGCCAACGAAAACTTTGGCGCCGAGATTCTTGAGCACCTGAACATCTTCAGACTTGCTGCCTTTGTGCACCAGACAGCGGATATCAGCGCCTGAAGCGGCAAGAGCCGCAACAAGATGGCTGCCCAGGTAACCAGTTGCACCGTCGACAACAATAGGACCCCGACCGGTAAGGTCATATCGAGACTTCAATTCACTGGGCTGCGTCAAAATTTCGTTCATTTTCTGTTTTTCAATTCCTTGGAGTGCAAACCTTTTTCCAAATGTGCTTTATCAATGTGACTTCGCCTACCTCATTGCCCTGAGCCTTATGACCCAAGTATTGAAGGAAATACCCGAGCACTATGAGAGCGGCCCCCCAGGCGAATTTCCCAGTTACGAACAAGAACATGCCATAGAAAGCCGACGGCACGCCGACGATGTGCAAACAGGCATTAACAGGGTGATTATGCCTGCCTATGTAGTCGATAACAAACTCTTTTGCATTCATCATCTGCGAGCTACAGCCTCTTTTTGTGCACCACTGCGCTCAGCTTTGAAATACTCGAGCGTCTTTGCCATTCCTTCCTTAAACGGAATGCGATTGACATAGTTCAAATCTCTCTCTGCCTTCTTAACCGAAAAGCCCTGATTAACTCCAGCCAGGCGAAATGCTGCGCGAGAAAAACGGGCTAGTCCGCGCTGTTTCTCTACCGGCAAAAGCGGCGCAAACGACGAAATCAATTCGCATGCAAATCGTGCCACAGGAACAGGTATTTGTTTCGACACTCTGGGAAGTCCAAGACCATCGGCAATCGTATCGAAAAGCTCTTTCTTCGTCACCTTCTCACCATCAGTCAAGTTGAAGACCTGGCCGTAGGCTTTCGGATTGAGAAAGGCATTCTCAATGGCTTTGCTCAAATTGCCGACGTAAATCACATTGGTTTCTTTGACACCACCACCGATAAGCATCGCCTTGCCGGTGCTGATTGAATTGATCAAACGCGGCATCCAGGCTTTCTCTCTGGGTCCATAGATAAATCCGGGGCGAACAGAGGTAACCTTTAGAGAAGAAGTCTCAGGTTCACTCATGGTCAGACGCTCCGCTTCTACTTTCGAATCGGCATACGACTCGCCGCACGGCTTCAATTCCGCCGACTCGTCTACATTGAATTGATCGCCCTGGCCGGTGATCACAGAAAGACTGCTTAAGAAGATAAACTGCTTCACGCCTGCTTTGCGCGCGGCTGACATGGCGTTTCTTGTTCCGTCAACATTTGTTTTGAAAATGGAATCACGCGAACCATATGGATCGACAGTTCCGGCGGCATGCACGACAACGTCGCATCCTGAAAAGGCGTTTTGCATAGACATTTCATCACAAACATCGACCTGCCTCAAAGTGAGGCTGCCGGGACCCGTAATCGAGGTCAAACACTTTTCACTGCTTGCATTGCGTGACATCGCAACCACTTCGTATCCGCTCAGGACAAGGTGCTCCGCCAGGTGACTGCCGACGAGTCCAGAGGCTCCCGTTATCGCCACCTTCACTTTTCCTGTCATTTGAATTTTTCCTCTCTAAATACAATCATCAAACTGATTACGACACCTGAATTTGTGCCAGCTGTCCAGTAAATCCACTATGCGCGCTCAAGAGCGGTATTTTTACCTGCGCCTCTGGAGCACCTTGCAAAACGCGTTGCTGCCGCAGTTTCATATACGTACCTGCAGGCAAGGTTCGCATCACAGGCAGTCCAAGCCGTTTTGTCGAACGCTTATCTTGATACTCAGGATTCTGGTTCTTCAGCGAATCATCAAATATGCGAATGAATTGATTTTTCACAGAGTCCGGAAGTTCAGAGCTTGTCTCGGCAAAGGCCACGTAAAATGGCGGTGTGCCTAGTTCCACTTCAACAGTACAATGTTCTACTTCGCTTAAACCCAATTGTGTCTTTGCCATGGTCAGAGCGACTAAAACTTGCTCTTCAGTCAGCTTTTCACCGGTGATAGAACTCACCCCCATACCTTTTTGGACAAAGCGAATGATTGGTGCGTTGCCTTCGAAGTCCACCACTTCAACCAGGTCATTGATGTTGTAGCGATAGAGACCTGCACCCGTAGAGAAATAGATGAAGTAGCGTCCACCCTTTCTCAATTGGTGCGCCAGCAAGAATTTGGGGTTGGGCTGATCGAGCGCATCTTCTTCCACGAATTCATAGAAGTGGCTGGTGATCGCAAGCACGCCGCCGGAGCCGTCACTGGTGATCGGAATCGAACCACGTCCTTCGCTGGCCATATAACCAAAGTCGCGCACCGGCATATTGCCGTACATATCGGGCAGCTTGTCCAGATAGAAAGCCATCGGTCCGCCTTTCCAGCTGACAATAATTTGCAGATTCGACCAGACGGTTTTTGGCAAAAGCAAACCGTCTTTCTCGAGCATTTTATCGAGTTGACGAGCGCGCTCTTTATTGGGCTTGAAATACTTTCCAAAAGCTTCGCTGTATTCGGAAGGAGGACGATAAGCATGTTTCACCGTACCATCGAAAAGATCGGCGACAAGATCTGCTGCGTGCTCTTTCATCTGATCGGCAAGCAAAAGCAAACTGGAAGGATTGCAACAAATCACGGCAGTGACGTCCAGACCAAGAGCCGAACGCAACATCAAATAGTATTTTGCATCGACGTTTTTGATCTTGCAAAGCTCGTAGGGTGTCGCAAAATGCTTGCGGATAACCTCAGGCTGCCGGCGATTCAACATACCTGAAACGGCGCCGTAGGGAATATTCGATTCGGTGCGCCCCTCTTCATCATTGCTGGTGATGAGGAGAAAACGTCCGTCAGCAGCGCGCGGATAGTCTTTGATCAAGTGATAGTTGTGCACTTGAAACGCGTGCGTGTAGTCACGAATGTGCGTTGCCGTAATTGGAATGAATTTCGGTAATGCAGTGGTGCCGCTCGTCGTTGCAAACATGAATGGATTTTCGCGGGTCAACTGATTGGTATCACCGGCGCGCACTCGGTCGATGTATGGCTGCAGATCCTCATATTTGCAAAGACGCACATACCGTTGATAGTCTTCGACCGTGCGAATCTTGTCGAAATTATTGGCTTTGCCGAATGCGCTGTTCTCGTTGGCGCGAATATAGCTGAGCAATTTTTGTGCTTGCACTTCTTCCGGCTTTTTCACCGCATTGAAAAAACGACGAATGTGCGTCGCGCGCCTGTAAATCTGACCCATATGTATCAAACTGGGACGTTTAAACATGTAGACTTCTCCCTGGCGGCTCTACGGCAGTGGCACTCGATTTTGCAGACTGAAGCTTAATTTCAAAACGAGTGAGATTGCTTTCGTTTGCCGTCACGCCGATGCCATGCCCATTGGGCATTTTTCCTTTGCCGCCGAATCCGGCGGTCATATTTTCTTTTGTCAGATCTTCTTTGAGAAGGAAAAAATTAGCGGCGCCTTCATAGTTCGCAAATGGTAAATTCGCGCAGGCGAGCGCTCTGCCGGCCGCTGTAAGAATTCCGCTTTCACCCACTTGAGCACCCAAGTGGACGTTGATTCCATGCCTCTGAGCAATATCAATAATTTTTTGAGCAGCCATTAGACCACCCACCTTTGAAATTCTGATGTTAAAACCGCCACAAGCTCTGGTTGCCGCTAGATTTTCTGCTTCTTGCACTGTGCACAATGATTCGTCGACGACGATTTCTGGCTTTAAAACCTTCGTCAGCTCGACCAACTCATCGAGTCGATCAAAAGGAACCGGCTGCTCGATGGAGGCTATGTTGAATGCTTGCACTCTATTGGCAAACTCGACCGTGTGGTCGAAATCCCATGCGCAATTCGCATCTACTCTTAAGACGATGGAGTTGCCTAGAAGTTCGCGAGCTTTTCTGACTGTAAAGAGATCCAACTCAGGATCATCGCCAACCTTCAATTTAACGGTCTTGTATCCGTAGAACTTGTAGAAATAGAGCAAAGCTGCCAGGGTATTGCGTTTTCCAAAAGGAATAACGCCGCCGTAGTTGATGAAGTCTGCCGCATTTCTGCCGTTTTTCGCTGCCAACCATTTACAGAGTGAAACACCTTCAATTTTGGCGGCGGCATCAAGAAGCGCCAATTCCAAAGCGCAAAATGATGCTCCAACTCTGCGACCGTAGACATTCAAGGAAGCCGCGACCTGGTCGATCAGACGGGAAACGGAATCAACCGGCTTCTTTTCGTCTGCCAGATTCTGGTTCAAAAACGCCGGAGCAAAATTGCCACTTATCTCCTCAATAGCGCTCTGGCAGGTCTCACCTGTCACATATTCTCTCGGAACACTTTCTCCTAAACCAAATACAGTGGCACCGGTCGTTGTATTTTCCAGCGTCACTCTGACAATCACATTGTTCGAAAACGACCTGGATGCCAGGCTGTGCTTGAATGCAAAACGGAACGGCAGAAGCACTGTCGAGACTTGGATATCAGAGATCCTGATCACAGTGAGGCCCCCCGCTTCAGGCTCTGGGAACCTATTTTTTCTATCCACTCAGTGAGGTCGCGCGCGTAATCGATAAACTGGCGCTTGTCGAAATCCATGCTGTGCGCGGCTCCGCTGTATTTTTTGTATTTTTTGTCCGGATGCGCGATTTTGGCGAACCAACTCTCAATGCCAGGAACATCAACGATGTCATCATTGTCCGACTGCAAGATCAAAGTCGGAATGTTGATTGAAGGCGCAACACGAGCGGACTTCAAGCTAAGGATAAAACTGGCGAAGTAAAAAGCTTTACTGGCTGACGTTAGTCTCAGAGGGTCTCTATCGATATAGTCGAGAAAAACATGATTGTCGGTGAACATCTCTGTCGTCAGTGGAATGGGAAATTGCTTCTTCAAAGCTTCCTTTCCGGAAATCAAAGCGGCGGCAATCGAGAGTTTTTGGGTGAACTTGAGATCGGGCTTTGTTTTAATGGCGGGACAAATCAAGATAAGCCCAGCCAGTTGAGGCTTTCGCCGCGTGGTCGACCATTTGTGAGACTCTGAGGCAACGATTGCGGCCACCTTGGCTCCCCAGCAGTTTCCGATGAGAAACAGGGGCGATTCAGGATGCCGATCGACGATGAGATTGAGGAAAAATTCGACGTCATCAATCAGGAGCCGGTCGTTTTCGACATGCCCCCTCTCAAACGAATTCATGCCAGCGCCGCGTCTATCCGGTGCGTAGACGGTAATTCCGGCTTCGTTCATGACGGCGGCCGTGTTAGCGAACCATTCCGCATGCCCCTCAATGCCGTGCAGGTAGAGGGCTACCGGACCCTTCTCGGCAGAAAGAAATTTACGCAAATGCAGATCAGCGTCACCGACTCTGACTAACTCAACCGTACTCTCAGCTTGTCTTTGCAGTTTTTCGCCCGACGGCAGACTCTGTAATGGCAATGGCAAAGAAGACATGGTCCTTTCTTGGCGTTCTTGCGGCTGCTTCTTTTCGCTGCTGTCGACTAAATGCATTGAGCTGGAAGGATTTCCCTAATAATTGAAAGCCAAAATATATATTCTGGCCCGAATATCGCGATTAAGTTCGTAAAAATCCGCAAATGTGCACCAGCGCCTGAGCCTAGCACTGCTTGAGATCTCTACATCCCCCTGATAACGCAGTTTCGCAGACTTTTAGGGGATTCTTGACCAGTGCTTAACATTCATTAGTTAGATTACACAGGACTGTCTAGTTTGCGTAGTAAAGTATACAACTGGGGTTTTATAGGTTATTGGAATCTAATATGTCGCGCAAATCGGGGTGGATGCCAACCCTCATCGAAAGAATCACGCTCGGATGCAAAAAAAGTCCTTTTAGTGGAGGCATCCAGGACGCAACAGTCATTCCTCTGGGAAGTGAAATCTGTCTGAGCCTCTGGCCATTTATCAGAGAGTTGCCCCGCAATATCGCACTTGTTAGAGACTCGTTGCCGGAAAACATGGATGCCGGCAAGAAGCTGTTCAGCCAATTGGCCGATGAAGAGCTGACCTATCAGCAAATGTACGTCAAGCAATGCCATCTCGCCGGCATCACAGACGAGCAATTGAAGACCGATATTCTGAACGAAGCGAGTCATCATCTCTGCCAGGTGATGCGCAGATGGTGCGAAAGTCCGAATCACAAAGACGGAGTTCTCGCCGTCGTAACGGCAGAACTAGCAGCGACGGCTTATGCTCGTCAAACACTGGAAATTTTCGAAAAGTATTTCAGCGATCACGCCGCCGACTACACAAAAGAAGAAGTAGAAGACGGCTTGGAATGGCTCAGACATCATTCGCGCCCGCATACTCGTCATGCCCTCTGGATGAGACGCATGCTCGATGATATCGAAGTGGCGCCGGGCGACATCCTGCCTCAACCCGCGGAAACCGTTCTCAATGCACTCTACAGACTTTGGAAATGTCCTCTCGAGTCTGATGAAAAACGGGTTGAAGGTGCTCGCTAATTTCCTTTCTGTTGCGTAAGTTTCAGATCAAAGAGGCAAATATGCAATTGAACAAATCAATCACTGCAGCTTTGGCTTTATTTGCAGTCGTAACTACATGCTCGAATACTGCGGTAATTGCAAACGATACCAACCACGGCAAAGGTCAACTGATCAGTTCACTTTCCGATGCAAAAGCGACTCCGGTTGCCACATTCACTGATGGACATTCGTTTGTCCACAAAATGATCGCAGCTGCAGACACGCTTGATGCCTACTCTTTCAGTTACAAAATGAGCGCTCTCAAAGGCGACCGGAATGTAATCGAGAAAGGTGATTTCTATTTCAAGAAACCGCACTTGATGAGACTGGAAGTTACTGAAGGAAAGAGAAAAGGTTCGGTCGCTGTTCTTCAATCAGATGGTCGAGTGCATGGAAAAGCACCCGGGCTGGGCATTTTCGCATCCATGATCACTCTGGCACCGGATTCGAAATTTCTCAGATCAGTAAACGGATATCCAATGGTGGATTCCGATTTTGGTTCGCTTGCACACGCATTGCAGAAATTTCTCGATAACGGTGCGACTGCGAAAATTACGACTCACACAGTGTCTGAACGACTCGGGCACCAACCTTCGCATTTGATCGAGGTATATACAGACAAGACACAGTCTCAATTGTTCAAACGCGTTTTCGTTGACGCAAATAGCTACCTGCCTGTAGAGTGGTACGACTATGAAGATGGCAAGCTGTCTTCAGAAAGTTCCTGGCAAAATTTCAAAAGTGATCCCGGTTTACCGGCGACTCTGTTCTCTTTAAAGGGAGATAACTAAGTGAGTTTCAACGTCCCAACCTTGGTGACCGTCGCACTGGTGTCTGTAGGCGCAGTTATCGCAGCACCGGTATTGACCAAAGCATTTATCCGCCGCGGAACTGGTGTCAAATACGAAAAGAACTTCATCATTCAACGAGCACCGCAGTATGCCTCGGTACTCACTATCTTCGGTTTGATTCCTGCTTTCTTGATGTACTCCGATGTGATCAAGGCGGACTGGGCTCATCCACTGGTAACACTGGGCCAGGGTGAACCAACCGGCATTACCTTGATCATTTCCTGGTTAGGTGTACTGGTTCTGATTAGCGGTCTGATCTTCATGATCGGCGGCTGGATCTCTTTGGGTGAAGCTTTCACCACCGACGCGGAAATTCTCGAAGATCACAAAGTGAAGAGTGACGGACTTTTGAAATTCGTCATGCACCCGGCTTATTCGGGAATCATTCAGTCTCTTCTCGGCGCTTCTCTGGCATCGACATCCATCCCTCTGGTGCTGTTTACAATCTGTGTGGTGGCACCCTTGTGGCTCAATCGCGCCAAGTATGAAGAGAAAATCTTGCTTGAAAGTTTGGGTGATGGCTATAGAGAATACGCCGAAAAGATGAAGTGGCGCAGACTGGTGCCGAAATTCATTCCGATCGGAGTGTAGCTTAGCGCTGGCTCAGCGTTGTATTTGATCATCAAATTAGTATCAACCCGTGCGCTAATGTGCACGGAGAGACAGACCGACGAAGCTCATGACAAGTGGATGACTTTCTTTTAGTCTTCATCCCCTTTTAATCCCCTACTTGTCATGATAACCTGTACCGATGGTTCTAAAAGCGCCACCATTGACGGTCTTGCGCATTTTACTGATTCATAGAAAGAGAGAAGCGCGTGAATAATATCGATGTGAGAGCAACGCTCAAACGGCAAACTGTTCTAACTGCTTTTGCCATGTCTGTAATTCTTTGCACCACTCTTGGTTCCACCGCACAAGCCAAAGGTTTGTTCGGCAGCGAAGACAAAGACGCAAACTCGCCACAAACGCTGCAAGCACAGCTCTATCAGATTCAGCAGCAATTGACGCAACTGCAGGCGCAAATGACGCAATTGCAATTGCAAATGAACAAGCGCACAACAGTCATCGAACAGAAGCAGAATTCGCTGCATGAGACTCTCACAGCGCAAGCTGCAATGCTGAAGACCTTGGCTAAAGAAGAACAACAAATCGAGCATCAAGTCGCCCAGGTGCAAAGACATACTGAACCGGTGGCAAAAGCACCGGCGCCAACGCGCGCGCAGCAGCCGACGCTTGAAGAAAGCGCAGACTATGAAGTTGCACACGTAAACACAAAGGCTTCTCCCTCCTACAAGTCACACATCCAAGATCTGGAGCCTGCAGAACAAGCAGCGCCAGTGAAAAAACCTGTCGCAATCGCAACCAAACCGATGACACCAAATACGGTGACAGAAGCCAAGGCTGAAGCGAAGACGGAGACCAAGAAGGAAAAGAAAGAAAGGAAAGAAAAGGAAGCAAGCAAAGCCGAATCCAAGTCAGCCGAAGAGAAGAGCGAAGCAAAGACAAGTCGCCTTCTGCCCGGTATCTTTGGCGACAAGATTTCCAAGACGAAGAAGGAATCTGCCGCACAACCGGAAACACCTGTTCATCAAGCCGCTCAATCAACTCAGGCTGAAGCGCCGAAACCTAGCTTGAACAGCGGTAAGGCAAGAGTGAAAGCGTCTATCGTCATCAAGGCACCGCCGGAAGTTGTTTTCAATGCCGTGCACGAGCAAAGAAAAGTAGACCCGGAACTTGCATACAGCAAAGTAATGAAGCAAGGCGTCAACGAAGCCCAGCTCGAGCAGAAATTCACCGCCATCCCGATGATCGGCTCTGCGACCTGCCTGATAAACACGCAGGAAGTTCCCAATCGCCGCATCGACTATCAAATGATCAAATCGGACAAATTCAAATCGATGGAAGGCAGCTGGGTTCTCACGCCTTCAGCCGATGGCAAGTCCACAACATTGGAACTTTCATCACACATCGACACCGGTCTACCGGTTCCGCGGATGATGATGAACGGCATCACCAAACAAAAAATGGAAAGAAGGCTGTCGCACGTGCGTGAACTGGCAGAGAAGAGCCGCCTAGCACAACGCTCAGGCTCCGGAGCCCAGTAGTTCCCGGCTGCACTAGCGGCTGCACTAGCGGCTGAAACTAGCGCTGATTCTGCTTGGCTCGAAGCGAAGCCAATTCGCTTTGCAGTGCCTCGATCAATTTCGGCTTATCCGCGAAATATTTTTTGCACAAAGGAAGGGCGCGCTTCATAGTCGCTTCGGCCATCTTCAAATCTCCGGACTTGAGGTAAGCGGCAGCGAGCGGAGAGAGCGTCGCAGCAGCAACCTGGGAATCAGGCTGAGTCTTGTCGACTATGTCCAATGCGCATTCGAAACTTGATACTGCCCGCGTGAAATCTCCTGATTTCATTGAGTCAGTGCCCGCTTGCATGTGCTTCATCCACTCGGCCCCGGATTCATCAACTGATGGAGCCACGCATGCACTCGACGCTCCTTCAGACAGTTTTTTCAGCAGTTCCAGACGAGGATCGTTCGCCCCAAATTTACTTGTAATGAACTCAATTGCTTCATCACTTGCTTTTTTTGTTTCCGCAACGCGAGCTTGTTTCGTATAAACAATCGCCAGTCCGCACATGCTTTCTGCCTTGCTCTTGTTGTCGTTCTCACTGGGCGCCAGTTCAATTGCCTTCTTCCAATTGCTCTCGGCCTCTGGATAATTCTTCTGCAAGAAATCCTTTTGTCCCTGGCGAAACAGTTCAAATGACTTGGTGTGGGTTGCCTGTCCGCTTGTATTTTCAACTGTGGCTGGAGCCGTGCTCTGCGCGATTGCCGGGCAAATTGCAGCAAAGATGGCTGTCGCTAGAATTAGTTCTTTCATTGCGGAATTCATAAGTATGACTAACTGATTCTCCGACTTCCTGTTTTCTACTTGTTCGACTTGACTGCGTATCCGGCTTCGGCCTGAACCTGTAAGCTGAGCCTGACTTGGAATTGATTTTCGAAAAACTCTTTCTTTTCAAGCAATGCCCAGCCTTCCGAATAGCAGTTTTCACCAGGCTTCAGCTTCACAATAATTGAAAGCAGCTTTCTCTCGTATCCACCTTTTTGAAAGGGTTGCATCGCCACAGTCACACGTTCAATGACCTGCTTATGACTGCGATCAAGTGCTTCGGCAACGCGCAGGATCGCGGCCATATCCGTAAGCACTTTTCTGTTCTCAGGCGTAACCGTGTAAAAAGCTTCGTGTGAATCTTTAGGCTCACTGCCTCTGTGATATCGAGCAATTGCAGCAATAATGCCGACTTCTTCTTCCGAGTGCCCAAGCAGCCCGGAATGCTTGATCAAGTAATAGGAATGTTTGTGATGTCCATTTCTTCCGATGAACATTCCGATGTCGTGCAACATCGATGCAGACCAAAGCAGGTGTCCGACGTAAGACGTGTATTCATGTAGAATTCCACGGGTCTGAATGAAAATGTCGGATGCAATTCTTGCCACTTGTTCGGCATGATCGTATGGCACATGATACTTGTCCATCAATTGATGCACTGATGTTGAGCGGGGATCGCGGTGTTCTTTCAAACCGCCATCCAACCATCCGGTCTGCAAAAAACGATCGACGACACAACCCTCTCGCAATGCCGCGCTGCACACGATCACTTCGGAAACATTGAAAGAGCGCATGGTCTCAAGCAAAACAATTGCTCCGGCCAAAATTGTTTGGCTTCTGTCAGAGCTGACCCCTTTGATCTTTTCTTGCTTGATCGAACTTTCTTCAATAAGTAAAACGATTTCTTCAAGCCGCTTCTGAGAAATTCTCCAACCGTGCAATTCATGCCCAGGTTTGCCCTGTCGCACGCGGTCTATTTTGGCGAGCGATTGCACTGTTCCTGACGTACCAATCAATTGCTGCACGCCGCCAAGCTCTTCCAGCCGGGCCGCTGCAGGACGCAAAACCCCTCTCACTTCATCGTGCATTTCACGCAGAGTTTCTTGAGTCGGTTGTCCTTTTTTGAAAAACCGCTGAGTAAGCCGTGCGGCGCCTAGCTTATAGGATTCTGCAAAGGATATCCCGTGGCGATCGCCCATAATCACTTCTGTCGAGCCGCCGCCGATATCGACAATGCCGAACTGCCCTTTCAGCTTCGGCATGCTCCAGAGCACGCCCAGGTAGATAAGCCGTGCCTCTTCCTTGCCGGAAATCATGCGCGCGTCGATTTCCAATTCCTCTTTTATTTTGCTCAAGACTTCAGCGCCGTTGCGCGATTCTCGCACCGCCGAAGTAGCGACCGCAACAATGCTGTCTGCGCCCTTTTCGTAAGCCTTTTTGCGCATAACCTTCAAAATGCTTATTGCCGAGTTGAGTGCCACTTCGTCAATGTAGTGAGCGGTCAGTGACCTTCTGAAAAAGGGCACTGCCTCTTTTACCTTCGTAATCACTTCGAAGTTGTCTCGCTCAGGGCTGGCCTGACAGACGATCATGTGAAAGGAGTTGGTACCCATGTCTATGCAAGCCAAAATTGGGCCGCCTTCGACCTGCACCCACGAGCCAGAGCGGCTCTGCTTTTCTTCTTGCGCTGGCGCTTGCTTACGTGGCATAAGGGGATTTTTCGCTTACAGGGATACCGTTCTTAGAATTATGCAGCAAGCCAGGTTCCATGGGTAGAATCATGAAGCCTGCTATCGTAAAAATTGTAGCGGGACTGGCGGAAAGACAAATTAAGTCATCATTTGTTATGCAAAGTGCAATGAAAACAGCAATCAAAAAGGTGGAGGTCTCCTGCAACAACTGCGGCAGCAACGCATCCACCCTGGTTACTGAAGGCGTCGAGCACGAATACAAAAACACTACATCCGACACTTTTCGCGTGGTCAAGTGCAAAGACTGCGGACTTGTCTATCTCAACCCACGGCCTGATATCTCGGAACTGCCCACTATCTATCCCAGCGACTACTACGCGTATCACCTCTCCGAAAAGGCACAGGAAAACACCGATTCGCTTCTCTATAAAGCACGCAGACACGTCTATCTGAGCCGACTGGAAAAGGCGCTTTCAATGTGCGGACGCAAAGAAAGCCTGAAGGTTCTCGATATTGGCTGCGCCGATGGACGCGCTCTGAACTGGTACAAGCAGGTAAGAAGCTTCAAAGTCGAGACTTTCGGCGTCGATTTTGATGAGAAAGCGGTCGAACTTGCTCGAGAAGCCGGTCATACAGTCTATTCAGGGCGCTTTGAGGAAGCACAAATACCTGAGCAATATTTCGATCTCGTCGTCGCCACCCACGTTGTAGAGCATGTCGCCGATCCGAAAGCCTTTGCCAAAAAAGCTTTCGAAGTTCTGAAGCCAGGCGGCATCTTTCTCATCGAGACTCCAAACATCGAAGCAGCAGACGCGAGGCTGTTTAGAAACCGCCACTGGGGCGGATATCACTTTCCAAGGCATTGGATTTTCTACAGCCCGACCACACTGAAGAAACTTATAGAAGGTTGCGGATTCGCCGTCGAGAAGACGCAATTTCACCCGGCTCCCGCATTCTGGAACTGGACCATGCATTCACTGGTTGGGTCGGTGGATAGAACCAATGACGGCGCTTTCAGCAGGTTGTCCGATCGGTTGTTTCCGCCAACGGAGTTTCAAAAGAACAGCCTGCGAAATTTGATATTCGTGTCCGCCTTTACTTTTCTGGACATTGTCCTGAAAGCCATCACCGGTTCTACTTCCAATATGGCCTTGACGGCACGGAAACCACCACAAAGCTGAGAGCATGTTAATCTTCGAGCCTCGACATGGCGTTTAGGTTGTCAAGGGATGGGCATATTTATCATTGTCTGAGTTGGACTCTGGTTGCGTTGCTTGTTCTTCCGGTAATTCGGCGCTTCACCGAGAAAGAACTGGAAAATTCAAAGAGTCAGACCTCTGGTCTGGCTCAAAGTGCGCCGGATATTGATGTACGAAAACAGAATGCTGCCAGTGGGCAGCATTTTTTGTGTCATTCAGTGTCTATTATGAGTTGCGGGAGAATCCTTTGAATTTCCACCGCATTAATATCGCCTGCCGCTTTCAACCTCTTGAATTTAGGATGTCCCTTCAAATGCTTGAACCATGATGGATCAAACGAAGCACGCCTGAGATCCAATTCTCTTAGATTTTTCAATCGTGCAAATGTCTTGAATCCATCTTCAGAGAGTTTGTTCTCCTTTAAAGCAATCTGCTCCAGAAGCGGGTAATCATCAGGATGCTCAAAGCCTTTGCCGGTTACTTTGGAGACACTCGCATCAACAAACCTGAGCCTGGGCAATTTTCTGAGCAAGCCAATTGTTCTATCGCTCAAACGCTTTTGATCGTTGATGCTCAGCTCTTCAAGGATGGGCATATCGGAAAGACTGCCGAGTTCTTTCACATCATAGTCGCTGGCATCCATCTCCAGCTTCGTCAAGTTTTTCATCTGCCCAATATGGAAAAGAGCGCGTGGAGAAAGCTCCACACCTTTGATCTCGAGATTTCTCACCTGTCGTAAGCGGCTGATTACAAGGACTCCAGCATCTGTCAATGGATTGCTGGAAACATTCAACTTATTCAGATTAGGAATTGTCTTTGCTACTTCCAATCCTGTTCCATTCAAATTATTTCCTTGCAGATCGAGTGTTTTTATCCGCTGATTGTCCTTCAATTGAGCCAGATACGGGTCTGTAACTTCACCATCTCGCAGCTCGAAAAGCTCTGCGCTAGGATGACTCTCCAACTTCCTGCGTACGACATTGTCGTTATCTGCGAGGTTAGATTCTAAATGCACCCGATATTTCTTGTTTAGATCAACATTTGGTCTTTTGCTGTCCTGATCGGCAAAACAAGAAAGCCAAATATCCTTGCCTACCAGCACCACTACAGCGATCGAAAGAATGACGATGGTTATGTCTTTTCCATTTGCCGTATGCCAGAAATCCCCCTGCGCGCCATCAGATATGGTGCTCTCGCCCCCGGCTTTATCGCGCAGTTCTCTTTTCGTTACAACGACTTCCGGCGCTTGTAGTGTTGCAGATTCTATAATTGCCAGCAGATCTTCCCGCACCTCCAATACTGACTGGTAGCGCTCGTCCGGAGCCTTAGCCAAAAGCTTCATGACGACCGAATTCAATTCGGGTGGGAAATCCAATCCTAATGTTGCTTCTTTGAGGCTCATCGGTTTCTGCTGTGCGTGCGCCATCAAAGTTTCAATTATGCTCTTGCCCATGAATGGCGGTGTGCCTGTGAGACACTCAAAAAGCATGCAACCAAGTGAGTAAAGGTCAGAGCGTCGATCGACGTTTCCGCCTGCACCCTGCTCCGGGCTCATGTAGAGAGGACTGCCAAAGACATCGCCTGTTTTGGTTAAGGTGGCAGCTTTATTCTCACCTTCTTCTAAAACTTTAGCGATGCCGAAGTCCAAGATTTTTGCGGTAGTCGATCCATGTTCATCCGTGATAAGCATCACATTGCTGGGCTTCAAATCTCGATGCAATATGTTCTGATTGTGCGCATAGGCAAGTCCGCTGCATATCTGCACAAAGATTTTCAATGTCTCTTCAACAGACAGCCGACCCTTTTGGTGAATCAAATCAGAGAGCGACTGCCCGCTTACGAAGTCCATGACCATAAAAGGCTGTCCTTCCTCAGTCGTGCCGACATCCTGCACTTCGATCAAGTTAGGATGGCGCAGTTTGCTTGCCGTGCGCGCTTCCCTCTGAAATCTAAGAATCGTGTCCTCATTGAGAAGATATGGATGCAGCAATTTGATCGCGACAATGCGGTTCAGCGCAAGGTGCTTCGCCTTGTAGATGATCCCCATGCCGCCGGATCCGACTGATTCGAGAAACTCATACTTTTCACTGAGGCAATCGCCTGCTTTGTACTTTGTGACGACTTCAGTTCCATCATTAGGGCACTTGATGGTTCCGTGAGCAAGCTTCATGCCGCATGTCGGGCACACAGGCATGGTCAAGGTTTCGCCATTCACAGCCGAAGGCGAGTCATTTAAATCATGCAACCCTGGTACTGGTGTTTTATCCAAGCTCAATCAATTGTCGGCTAAAACTGCGGCTTCCTGAAAACAATGATCATATTTGAAGTCTGCCCGGTGAAGCGCTTTATCAAAACATCAACCACAGAGAAAAGGCAGATTCTCAGGAAGTTCGCGACCGAGTCCTTCTGAAAATCGATGGGCGGAAAGAGAAAGTCAGCCAGCGGTCTGAGCTTTTCACTCTTCGCCACCATGAGACTGTGGAAAGTCCAGAACCAGAAGATAGCGTTGGGCACATAGTCGATTGATTCAAGGGTGAAGCGAGTTTTCTCAGCCAGGAGTTTGATCGTTTCTGCTGTGAAGAAGAACCAGTGACGTGGGAAATGATAGCCGCCCCAGTGCCCGTTCTTAAACCATTTTGCATCGATAGAACCGATATTTGGTGTTTCGAACCAGAAAACACCGCCGGGTTTCAAGACTTTCAAAACTTTCTCTGTAAACCACACGGGGTCTGACACATGCTCAATAACGTGACTGGCTACAACGAGATCGAACTGATTCTCGGCAATATCCGCATCTTCAAAACGACCTTTGTAAGTCAGGTGACCGGCGGCAGAGGCAAGCACAACAGCCTCTAAATTGAAATCGACTCCATGCGTCTCGACTTTGTCGCCATGTGCTTCGCGATAAAGATTGAGCAAATGCCCATCGCCGCATCCGATATCGAGAATCTTGACGCTTCCTTTCTCCTCGAGCCCGGCGAGCTTGAGCGATTTCTCGACCTTGGCACGGAAGCCTTTGTAACGCAGAATGCTCAGGATTGACTTAGGATTTGCTTTGCGCCTGAGAATGTCCTGGTTGTACGAATAATAATTGGGCGGGTAGATGGTGCCCAATTCCCTGAAATCGGGTCGCGGGTCCATGTAGACGAGCTGGCAGCCTGTGCAATTGACTATAGTGAAAAGGTCGTCGGTTGTATTCGTGTACTCGTGCTCTTTTCCGGTGGTGACGAGCATTCGCCTGAAAGAACCGCATAGATTGCAACCACTGTCCACCGTAGCAATCTTGTGCTTTGGTGGTCGCTTGGCTGCATCTTTATCTTTGCGGACTACAGTTTCCATCGGTCTCCGTCATTCACTCAAATAGAACCAAAGGTTCTTTGCCCAGTCGGGGTCGGACAATAATCATTAAATGGCTGATTATGACAGCGCCGTATTAAGGCAACGATTAACTGCATCGGCAGCCTGATTGGCGCTGCGGATACAGTCAGGAATGCCGACTCCTTCGTATGCGGCTCCGCAGATAAACGCCCCTTTGAGCCCCGCGACGCGTTTTTCTATCTCACGAACTGTGTTTCGGTGTCCTACTTTATACTGCGGCATGGAATCAACCCAGCGAGTGACCAGAGCCTCTCGGTAAGGCAATCCGCGCGCTGGCGAGGTTATGGACAGATAGAAACTCAATTCTTCGAAGGCTAGATCGCGAATCTTAGCGTCGGAAAGTTCCATGATTTCCGGAAAGAGCGCTCCACCCACGAATGCTCTCAGTACAGTCAAATGCTCCGGCGCCCGCCCTTTGAACTTGACGCTGGAAAAACTGCCGGCAAGAACATGTTTTCCCAGTTCCGCTGGAACGACAAAGCCAAAACCATCTAAGGGGTGCAAAACTCTCTTTCTTTCAACAATGAAATTTATTACCGCAGACGAGGCGTAAGTGATTGATGACAAAAGATCGCTGAGCTGCGAATCTGTTTCCTTGAGCAATCGAGCGGCTCCATACGCCGGCAAACACAAGACTACGGCGTCGGCTTCCCGAACACTCCCATCAGCAAGTTTTACCCTCCACTGCTTTTCAGGTTCAAGAAAACCAAGCTGAGAAACCCTCTTTTCAGTTTCAAGAGATATGTTTTTGTGGCGCTTCAACTCATCAAGCAGAGCGTCAACGAGAGAACCAATGCCATTTTTCGGTGCGACAAACATGCTGTAGCGAACAGCTTCAGTCCCGCCGTTTTTCGTGGACGCAGCTTTCAATCCGCGAATTACGCTGCCGTATTGAGCCTCGAATTCAAGAAACTGCGGCATGGTGGCACGCATACTAAGAGTGTCAGGATCGGCGGTATAGATGCCAGAGAAAAGCGGTTGCGCCAGCTTGTCGAGAGCCTCTTTACCAAGCCTTCTGGTGACAAAGCTCGTCAGACTTTCATCGTAATCCTCTGGCAATTGCCCATGCGAAAATTGCTCGTGCCTTGGAATGAATGGCTCGCAGACCGCTCGTAATTTGCCACCAACACTAAGGCAAGGAGAAGCGGCAAGTGCGGCAATGCTGGCCGGCGCGATCAGGCGAAATCCATCAGGCATTGGCAGCAGAGAATCTTTACCGGCTATGAAGGCACGACGATTGGAGGCGTCTGTTTCTACAATTTCGCTCTCCATGCCTAGAGCCTTCATGAGGTTTACCCCCCACGGTTTAGCCGTAAGAATAGAGTCGGGTCCGCATTCAATCAGGCATTGCTCTACAAGCTTGGTCTGTATGACGCCGCCAAAACGAGGGCCAGCCTCTATGACCGATATCTCAATTGGATTTTCTGCACTCAGTTGAACTAGACGAAAGGCAGCGGTCAAACCTGATATGCCACCGCCTATGATGACAACTTTTTTTGCATTTGAGGTCATTTTCTGCCGAGTTCGTGAACGATTTCCACAAGATATTTCACGTTTTCATACGGTGTTTCAGGTAGTACGCCGTGACCGAGATTGAAGACGTGACCAGCTCTGCCACCGGCTTGCTTGAGAATGTTTTGCGCGCGTCTTTTGATTTCGTCTCTATTGGAAAATAAGACAACCGGATCTAGGTTGCCTTGAACAGCTCTGTCATATCCAATTTTCTGCCAGGCGGAGGCAAGTTCTATTCTCCAGTCGACACCGATAACATCTCCACCGGCTTGTCTCATTAATTCCAAGAGCGCTGCCGTTCCGGTTCCGAAGTGAATTACCGGAGCTTCCTTCTTAATACCGGATATAGTGCGCGCCACATGGGGAAGGACATATTCAATGTAATCAGACTGCCCGAGACAACCGACCCAACTGTCAAAGATCTGCACAGCTTGAGCACCGGCATCAATCTGGTTGTTCAGGTGATCTGTCACTATTTGAGAAAGATGCTGCATTAGCATGTCCCATGCGCGTCTCTCGGTGTACATGAAGCGTTTGGTTTTCTCGAAATTTCTTGAAGAACCCCCTTCGATCAAGTACGAGGCAAGCGTAAACGGTGCACCTGCAAAGCCAATCAGTGGAATGTTCTCAGGCAGCTCACGGCGAGCGGTTTTAACTGCTTCAAGCACGTAAGAAAGACTTTCCTGGCAGTCGATCTTGGGAAGTTTTTCCACATCGGCAAGGCTCCGGACTGGGTTATGAATCACCGGTCCATCGCCTTTTACGAATTCCAAGCCGCAGCCCAGCGACTGGAGGGGAAGCAAAATGTCGGAAAAAATAATGGCGGCATCGACTTTCAGAAGATTAACAGCCATTACGGTCACTTCTGCACACAGTTCAGGGTTATGACAAAGTTCCAGAAATCCAGTTTTCGAGCGAACCTCACGATACTCAGGCATGAAGCGGCCAGCCTGACGCATAAGCCAGACAGGTGTATAGCTTGACTCTTCGCGCCGCAGCGCTTGCATGAATGGGCTCGAGGCAAGTTTGCCGGCAATCGCTTGTGATGTCACTTGCTGCCCCCACGAAGAGCAAAAACCGCTTCCAAGACTTCTGCCACCACTTGATCGGGAGTGGATGCACCGGCGGTAACACCAATGGTCAGCTCGCCACCCGGTAACCAGTCATTTTCGATTACACATTCGCTAGAATTTTGCGGTTTGTGCTTTATCCGATTGCCGGGACCAATGCAAGATGGTCCGTCGATATGAAAGGAGCGGATTTTTCTGTGGTCGGCAATTTCGTGTAAGTGCCCGGTATTGGATGAGTTAAATCCACCGATCACCAGAACCAGATCGAGCTTCTCCTCAACCAAATTAAGCATGGCGTCCTGGCGTTCCTGAGTGGCATCACATATGGTGTCGCCGGGGCTGAGAAAGTGCCTCTCCAGATTGGCCGGACCATACTTGGTCATCATGGTTCGCTCGAACAATTTACCGATTTGTTCGGTTTCGCCCTTCAGCATTGTGGTTTGATTGGCCACTCCAATGCGCACCAAGCGCTCGTCCGGATCGAATTCTTTTGAATGCGCAGATTTGAAACGCTCGAGAAACTCCTCTTTCTTGCCGCCTTTCAAAATGTATTCGGACACCCAATTGGCTTCCGAAAGATTTTGAACAATCAGGTAATGGCGCGCTCTCGATGACGTGGCAATGGTTTCTTCATGGTTGTATTTTCCATGAATGATGGCGGTAAACTCGCCTTGCTCGTACTTTACGACACGATTCCAGACTCTGGACACCCAGGGACATGTAGTGTCGACAATCTCGCATTTCTTCGATTCAAGCAGCTCCATCTCTTCGACGGAAGCGCCGAAAGCTGGCAGGATGACGACTTCTCCTTCTTTAATTTGCGAGAAGTCCTTGGTGCCGTCACCTCTCACCGCGACGAAGTCGATATTCATCTCGCGTAAATTCTGGTTGACGACAGGATTGTGAATGATCTCGTTTGTAATCCAAATACGCTTATCCGGGAAGTGACGCCTAGTCTCGTAAGCCATCGAAACAGCTCGGTCGACCCCCCAGCAAAAGCCAAAAGCAGACGCCAGTTTGATCGTCAGACCGGAACGTACCAGAGTGTTGTTGTTTTCCCGCAGTTCGGCAATTAAGGCAGACTCATAGGCAGCCTTCAATTCTCCGTGAATCTCGTCTTTGAGACCGAAGCCCTTGCGGTGATAAGTGGAATTGGAATTGCTCATGTTAAAAAACAGGGCTCGACTTAGCCGTCCGGCGCCCTTTGCAGCCGAGCATGATTTTACAGTACACCAACAGAGTCTGTACTAAGACGGTGTTATTATGACTTCGTCTTACGCTTACTATGACCCCTAGTTACCAAGAGTCACCAATTAAGGGAGTCGGAAGCAGAATGCGGAAAGCCCGCAACGGCCAGCTTTGGAGGATACATCGTGATTAAGAAGATCGGTTTATTGGCGCTTCTCGCCCTCACCCTTAATACTCCTGCTTTTGCAGAGAGCGAAGGAACCATGGCGAAACAAGCACTCATGTTGCCAGTACGCATGGCTGCTATCGGCAGCGGTATGGTTGTCGGAATTCCGGTAGCTATCGTCCGCCGCACCGGCTCCCGCAGCGTTGAATTTACCGAAAAGTTCGCCGATAACATCGGTGGAAAAGAGCACATGATTCCGATGGGCATGGCTTCGGTAATGGGCATTCCGTTCGGTATGGTAGTGGGTACCGCAGAAGGCGCATACTCCGGCGGCAGAAACTCAATCAACCACGGCTGGGAAAAGCCCTTCAGCCTCGAAACATTCAGCATGGGTGACGAACTCGATTCGCACTAAATCCGAATCGGCTTCAGCCAACTGAAAGCAAGAAATTAGATGATGGGGACGGGATATGCAAACCGTCCCCATTTGATATATTTGCCTCGCGCAAGAGGAATCATCAATGTCTGCAACATCTCAGAAATCCGGTTTGAGGGGCGTACGCGCGATCGTTTTCGATATGGACGGCGTCCTTATCGATTCGGAGCCCTTACACTTACTTGCCTATCAAAGATTTCTAGCCGACTTCGGCCTCACCTTTTTGGAAGAGGACAATCATAATTTTCTCGGCATGAAGGATGTCGATTGCGCAAAACATTTACTTGAGCGGCATAAGCTCGACATTACCGCACTCGAATTTGTCGCAAAGAAAGAAGCTGTGCTGCATACGCTCTTTCTTGAGCAGTTAAAAATTCAGCCTGGTGTGCTTAAAACGCTGGAGCATGCTCAAAGATTGAACATCCCTTCAGCAATTGCCTCCTCTGCGACCATGCCCACAATTGAGCTTGTGGTGGAGATTACAGGCACGAGGAAATATTTCCGTCATCTCTGCTCTGGCGATGAAGTGCCAAATGGCAAACCAGCTCCGGACGTTTTTCTTCTGGCTGCCGAAAGATTGAGCGCAAAGCCTTCCGAGTGTCTGGTAATTGAAGATACTTTCAATGGGGTTTGTGCTGCAAAGGCAGCGGGTATGATGTGCATTGCTATTCCGTGCCAGGCTACTAGGCACCAGGATTTCGCACACGCCGACCTGGTCCTTAACAGCATGGATGAAGTCGATCTCGAGGAGCTCATTGCGCCAAGAAGTTTGGCTTGACATTAAGAAAAGCTGCGACGGTCATGCTTGGCAACGATATGACTTTGATCGCTTTTTAATTAGTGGGTATAACGAATCGAGTAAGCGGTGAAAAGTCTCTTGAGAAGATTCGACGTTGGCGAGCAGCAAGACCAGTAAGAAAGGTACCAATAATGAAATCCATTGAGAAGGATAGGATTCTCAGGCTTAATTGCCCTGGCTTCGGCGAAGAGTCTTTCCTCACGTCTGGGCGTGCCAAACCGCTCGATTACTACACGGCCATCATCGTCAATCCGGTGAGCACGTTGCACCTGTTCGACCGCGACCCAGACATGGTTCGCCAAGTAGAAACCGCCCAGACAGAAGGGCTGACGTCGGTAAACACTACTAACGATGCGCTTCTTGAAGCAATCACCGACGAGATCAACAGCCGCACCGAGCAACTGGTCAAGTTTCTCGAGAAAGGCGGCATTCTGGTCTACTTCCTATGCCGACCGTTCCTTATTCAAGGAAAGACGACTGCCATGGACAATTATGTCTGGCTGCTCAGTCTGGCACCCGATAAGTCCACAGAACGCAACACCAGGCACATGAGCGCCGTCTCGCACGGTCGCAACGTCGAACTGACTGACGAAGGCAACGAATCGGAGTTCGCGTCTTATCTGGCACAGCCGGGAGTCGAGTGGAGCACTATCATTCGCACCGATTTCTTGACCGAGGGATACAACGTCCTTGCTACTGCCGGTCCGAAGAAATGTATTTCGGCACATTTATATGCCGGCGACAAAGGTGGTCGCATCATCTTCTTGCCGGCACCTTATTCGCCGGATTTCGACCGTACGCTCGTTCATTGCTTGAACCTCTGGTACTCCAAGCGCGAAGGCGAAGACATCTCGCAGTACGTCAAGGACGAAACGGCTGCTCTAGTTGCAGCTTCAGTCGAGCATCAAGCTCAAGCAGCTGCGCCAGACCCGCACAAGTTTGTGGCAAACAAAGCAAGCACGTCCAGTACGCAACTGCCCAGGTTGGAAAGCCCTCAGATTCAAGAACCGGCTGCGGCACCTGTAGGCGGCTCCGGATTGGGCGCAATGCTGGCACAGAAATCCGCTGAAACAAGCACAGCAACACTGCCTGAGCCAAGTCCCGCGGCATCTTCCGTACCGCCACTGACGCTCACGTCCGGTGAATACAATTCGCCAATGGCTACATATGACAAATTGCCGGCCGCCAGCAGCGAAAGTTTGTCTCCGGAAACTATTGATCTAACTGCAAATTCAGCAGCGATGAGTGCTGAAGACATTCTCAATTCGGTCAAGGCTGAAGCAGCGCGAACTGAAACGCCGAAAGCATCGCTTGGAGCGCTCTTGAGTGGACCAGAGCCGGAGCCGGCGCCGCCGCCACCTCCACCTCCTCCGCCGCCACCGCCTCCACCACCGCCACCACCTCCTCCTCCTCCTCCGCCTCCGCCCGTGCCGGAGCCGCCACCGCCACCGCCGCCACCACCGCCTCCGCCTCCGCCGCCTCCTCCTCCGGCGCCTGTCGAAGCGGAATCGAGCGGAAAAGCAAATAGTTTGATGGCCCAACTTGAGTCGCTTAAGGTCACAGGTCAAGCCACACAACCGCAAGTCGCACGTGAAGAAGAAGTTTCTGAAATCACGTCGACAGGCACACATGCTCCTATCAATGTGGATGAGTCGCTTACGCAAGTGGCCGATCCGGAACCGCCCCCGCCGCCACCGCCACCACCACCACCACCTCCTCCGCCTCCGCCTCCGCCTCCGCCTCCGCCGCCTCCTCCTCCTGTTATTGAACCGGAGCCGATTAAGTTCGAGGCACCGCCGCCGCCACCACCTCCGCCTCCTCCGAAGGAGCCGGAGCCACCGCCGCCGCCACCACCGCCTCCACCGCCTCCGCCACCGCCACCACCGCCTCCGCCTCCGCCGCCCAAGCCGGAATCTCCAGTTGAAGCACCACTCTCATCACAGGCAAGGACAATGACGACACAATTGGAAGAAAACACAGCAGTCGGAGCACCAGATTGGTGCTTGCAATACTCCTTCCCCGGTCTGAATGAGCTCAAGTCGGAGAGAAACGATCTCAACGATCAGATTCGCCAGATTCAAAGCCGAATCTCAACTATTGATTCGAGAATCTCGCTTTTGGACGGCATCAAGAACTCACTTCTTTCTGCCGACGGAGCTGGGCTGGTCGGGGCTTGCCAAAAAGCATTCGGCAAGATCGGCTGGGCTGCAACTGTTTCGCCAAGCAATTCCAACGAATTGTGGTTGAACCTTGGAGAGAAGGCAGATGTTCTCGCTCACGTAGTGAAGAGCAATGCGCAAGCAAAACGTACTGATCTGGCGCTTCTTGGAGAGTCGGTCATCAATTACTGGGGTGAGCACGAAAGTGAACCCAAGGGATTGCTCGTTGCTTGCACATGGTCGAACAGACCGCCCAGCGAGCGCACAGAGCCGGACTTCACCGAAGCACTTGCAGAGTTCGCTAAGAAGAAAAATCTCTGTCTAATGACTTCCATGCAATTGCTGTGCATCTTCAAGGATCTTGAATTAGGCACAATCGGTGCCGAAGATGTACGCCGCAAAATCATGGAAACAAGCGGTGTCCTCAGCGGTTTCTCACTCACGTAATAACTAGACTCGAGGTAGATAGTGTCGTTACCTACATTGATCATTTGCGAGGCAGGAGAAGAAAAGGCCAAGCAGATAGAGGCCTTGATCGGGGCTCACAAAGAACTCCGGCTCATAGGGACGGTGAATCGTCAAAGTGCGGCTAAACAAATAACCGCACTTTCGCCAAAACTGGTATGGATCGAACTGGCTCCCGAACCGATGAAGGCTCTCACATTGTTGGGAGATTTGAGAGAGCAGCATCCGAAGATTCAATTCCTCGTAAGTAATGAAACGCTTGATGGCGGTTTGATCAAAACCTCCATGCAATTGGGCGCAACGGACTTCCTCGATTCACAAACTTGGAAAGATCAACTTCCCGATGTGGTGAAACGAGTCGTGCTGAAAGCCGAACAGTTGCACGCGGCGCCGGCACCACCTGCAGCTCCTGCGAAGGAACCTGCAAAAGACGGGATGCCGCCTGGGCTTGAAGCAGCTCTAGCCGATGACGACGATGATGAGCCCGTAGCTGTTGGCGCTTCGAAAGCGGCAGCAGCTGCAGCGAGCGCTGACGACTCGGTTGCAGCGCAGAAGCAAACCGGCTCGACACAAGCAATGCGAAATTCATCGCGTTCCAAGGAGATGAAGGGCGGTAGCGCTGCCGCGTCGCCTCAATGGATCTGGGCGATCATCTTTGTTTTGTTTGGTTTGTCCGCTCTGTGCTACAAGCTCTTCCCATAGCAAGAGTTTCAAAAATCAAATTGCCGATTACTTGGCCGCTTCATCTATTTTCGCGGCAAGGATAAAATCGCTTTCTGTGAGCCCGCCGACCGCGTGAGTCCAGATTTCGACAGTCAGTTTCCCCCAGACGACAAGCAGGTCAGGGTGATGCCCCTCTGATTCGGCAATTTCCCAGCATTTGTTAGCCAGTTTCATTGCACCATTGAAATCGTCGAACGAAAAGCTCTTAACGAGCTTCTTTTCGTCTTCGACTTTCCAGCCGCTAACTTCTTTGAGTAGAGCGTCTCTTTCCGAAGCAGATAGTTGAGGCGTTCCGCCACTGCACGGAATGCATTTTTTTTCAGTTAAGGTCATATTCTTCTTTCCTAAGATCCGATCGGTTGACTAATCATCGGTTTATTAGTTCCAGGTCTGAGCAAACCGGCTTCTCTTCTTGCCCGCAAATCTGCAGCTATCTCATAAGGAGATTTGACCATCTTATACAAGTCTCTGTCGCCCTTGGAAATAAGTCCTTGACTCTCCATCTCCTTCATCATGCGATCGAAGTGTTTGTATGGCTTTTCTGCCATTATGTAGACTGGCGTCTTAGCTTTCATTCCAGTCTGTAAATGCGTCAGCAGCTCAGCCATCTCGTCGACAGAGCCGATGCCGCCTTTTTCGACGATTGCAAAATCGTGCGTGCGCAAGATTTCTTTGCGAGGTCCGAAGTCTTTAGCACTGAGAATCGTCGTTTGATATCCGTTGCCGATCGGCTCATGCGGCAGTTCCAAAGAAACGCCGATAGACTTGCCTCCTGCTTCATATGCACCACGGTTGCCGGCTTCCATCATGCCTGGTCCGCCGCCTGTCATCATCGGATAACCTTCTTTGGCTACCAGTGCGGAAGTGAGGCGGCCTCTCTGATAGGCGAATGTGTCCGACTTCGTTCGAGCCGAACCATACATTACTCCGACCGGACCGTGATCGTGCACTGCTTCCAAGCCGTTAACGAGATCCTGGTGAGCTCTCAATACTTTGCCTTGCTCACCTTGAGGCAGGCGGCTCTGTTCGATCATCCCCTTGAGAGCAGTCATTTGCTCTTGGCGCCCGCTGACGATATTTCCTTCTTGCAAAGCAAGATTGTCATAGTGATAGCGCGGTGGAGCATTCGGATCGCGTGTAGAATCCGCGAGTTTTGTAATGTCTTCTAAAGTCCTATATCTCTTATCACCACTGGTTGGTCTCACTTTCTCATAAAGAATGTTTGTACCACCCAGAAGAGCTCCACCCAGCGCGAATGTTGCTGCGCCTTGAACTGTATCTCCGGCAGATGCAAGTCCATGACCGGAAAGAAGGGATCGCCCTTGCACGTCGACGATACCGCCGACGACACCACCTGCTGCACCGTTGAAGACATCGTTTTTCAGTACATTTCTGACTGTGTTGTTTGCAAAAACGCCTTCTGTGTATTTGGCGGCCTGCGCCAGTCCCTGCGCCTACGCAATGGCTCCCTGATTGAAAGAGCGCAATCCAAGACCTTTCAGTCCGACGCTGGTTGCAGTTAAACTGCCCCAGGTGAGCGCACCGACTGCCATGTTTCGCGCACGAGCGGAAACAAAGTCCTCACCTTGTTCTACCGGTGTGAAGATACCATTGTATGCGACGCCCGCGCCAATTGATTTCAGTATTGGAAAAACGGCTTCTTTGCTCTTTAGCCCGTAATGTGCAGATTGCTCCATTTTCGCCGCCGCACCGGGACCAGCGACGCGCGCCATGAGAATGAAAGGCAACGCAGCACCAGCAGTGCCACCAACGGCTTCACCGACCCAACCGGCAGAGCCAAATTCCGAGTGTGCCGGCTTATCGAAAAACTTGGTGCTTTGCTCCCAATTTGTCCCGGCCGCTTTATCGACTAGCTGCGTAACGCCCGTGAGTGGCGCTTGCACAAGAGAATATTTGAAAGACGACCAGGCTCCGGCTGCAAAATCGGAAAATGCATCACCGCTGCCTTGCTTCGGCTGTTGGTCATGTGCTGAATCAGCGGAAGCAGCCTCTGCCGGAGCAGTTGCTTGCAAGACTGAATCTCTGAAATCGCCGCCGGGCATATATGCCAAATCTCCAAGAGCAAGGCGTCAGTAACGCTGCTTGTAATTAATCGTGTCGGCTTCGCCCCGAAATAGTGCGGGGCTGCGCAGAATATGGCGTTTGAAAGATAAACGAAGATAGGCGCATCATAGGCCAGGGACTGGACAGCGCGCATTGGGGAAAATACCACCGCCAAGCTTAAATCGGCAGCGTGGTTTAATCTTCAACCACGTCTTTGGAATAGTCGCCGACCGTAAGGTCAGTCTCTGAGACGGTTCCCTTCCTCGTGAAGGTAACTTTGAGAACGTCCCCCGGCTTGCACGATTTTATGATTTCCCGCATGTCCTTCGACGAGCCGACCGTTACTCCATTGACCTTCTGAATTAAATCACCCGGCGCCAGTTTAGCTCGATTCGACGGTCCTCCAGCGGCAACCTTGCGGACAAGCACGCCGCGAACGTCCTTAGGAATCGAAAGAGCTTCTCTCACCTTAGGATCCAGATCTCTCATATAGATACCTAAGTAGGGTCGGCTGATTGCATGGTGCGGCGAAAGCAGTCCGGTCGCCACCTCGCGCGCAACATCGACAGGTATGGCGAATCCGATGTTTTGAGCGTCGTATCTGATCGCTGTATTTATGCCAATTACGTCTCCACCCAGATTCAGCAATGGTCCGCCGGAATTACCCGGGTTGATGGCGGCGTCAGTTTGAATAAGCTCTATATGATGGTTCAAATCCGCAACAGAACGGCCGATGGCGCTCACAATTCCGAGCGTAACCGTATGTTCGAAACCAAATGGGTTGCCTATAGCAATCGCCCATTCGCCTGGTCTTATGTTTTTGCTCGAGCCCAGCCTGGCGATCGGCAAGTCGGAAGCATTGATTTTGACTAGAGCCAGGTCGGTGAAATTATCTTTGCCGACCAATTGACCCTGAAATTCACGCTTGTCGTTCAAAGTGACCTTTATCAGACTGTCATTGCGGGCGACATGGCTGTTGGTGAGGATATAGCCGTCTTCCCTGATAATCACTCCTGAGCCGGCAGATCGCTTCTCCTGCCCGTCGGCAAACGGCTGAGGGGTTTGCTCGGGGCGCATGCGCGGACCGAAGAAGAATTGAGGGGACGGAGTGTCGATCGCAGCGGCTAAACTCTTCTCAGCGCTGTTTCGTGCGGTAACTTCGATGGACACGACAGCCGGTGCTACTTTCTCCGCGATGTCGGCTACTGTGGACTCTCCAAGGTTGCGAATCGGTGATTTGTGCGGGACGGCAACAGGCAGTTCTCTTTCCGGCGCATCGATTTGACCGGCGGGCGCCTTTCTAGGGGTTTCGTTGACGTCACGCGACATAAACTGCGAGCCGATCCAGATGCCGACGCCAAATGTGTTCACGATCAAAATGCTGATCAGCAGCTTGCTGCTTAGAGATAGTCCTCCGTTTTCGTTGACGCCGGAGGGCTCTCCACCGTTCGATCCGTCAGCTGCGGACAAGCCTGAGACCCTATCTGCAGCCGTTTCTGCACCAGAAGCCTTAGTGAAATTTATCGAGTTGTCGTCGCTATTTTCAGCCATATAAGCTCATCTTAGCCCTTGATGTTCAAGATTATCATTCCACGCTTCTTTAATTTCCACCTTATAGTGCAGGACGTTTCAACACTTCATGCTTAGACTCGCTACTGCTATGCCGATTCTTCGATTACCGGATTCGCAACGCTCTTGTCTTTCCTAGCCGACACAGTGTAAATAAGCCCTGCAAGAATGCAGATGCAGGCACATACCGATACTACGGGTGGTGCGCCAAAACGATGAGCGGACCACCCGATAATCAAACTACCCAAAGGAGAAAATCCCATCATCACTATGAGATACAAACTTAAGACCCTGCCTCTGAGCTCATCTTTAACTGCAAGTTGAACCAGCGAATGGCCACCGCTCAGTTGGGATGTAAGGAAAAATCCAACGAGAACAATCACGGATTGGCAGAGCCAATATTGATTCGACCAAGAAAAAGCAAGCAGGCTTAAACCAAAAAAGACCGACGCGAAACCGAGATTGACTTTGAGAAAGTCGCTCTTGCCACGATTGGCAAGCATGAGTGCTGCAGAGAACGCGCCCAGTCCTGCACCGGCTCTAAGCATAGCCAGAGTGCGCACGTCACCGTGCAAAATGTCCGATGCAAACACAGGCATGAGCACGTTGTAATTCATCCCGCACAAGCTAATTACACCGCCAAGAAACATCAGGCGCAGAATTGTCGGCGAGTTCAAAATAAACCGCACCCCTTCGCCGATGCCTTTCTTTTCGACCGACTCTTCACCGGCTTGCGAACTGGCAATTGAAATCAATGAATAAGCCAGAAGCGTCCAGAGATAACTTGCCGCATTGAGGAAAAAACAAGCCGCTTCACCGACCAAAGGGATTGCCATACCGGCAATCGCCGGACCAATGATGCGCGCGCCATTGAAAATGGATGAATTGAGACTGATTGCGTTGACCAGATCTTTTCTATCGATGAGTTCAGGCAAGAATGACTGGCGAGTGGGAATCTCAAAAGCATTGACAGTACCCAGAAGAAGCGCCAAAGCAACGCAATGCCATACTTGAATCTGATTGTTGAAAGTCAAAAGAGCAAGCATCAAAGCTTGCATCATCGAGATCAACTGGCAAATGATAAGCACTTTCCTCTTATCTCTGCGGTCGGCAATCCAACCTCCGACAAGTCCGAACAACATAACCGGCAAGAGTACGGCGCCTTCCACAAGGCCAAGCATGAACGCGGAGTGCGTCAGCCTGTACACAAGCCAGCTCATTGCGACCTGCTGCATCCAGGTGCCGGACAAAGACAGAAGCTGCCCGACGAAATAGAGCCTATAATTTCGATACCGAAGTGAACGAAACGTTTGCGAAAGCTCTCTACTAAGAACTGACTCGGCGATGTCTCTGTCCCCCGACTAAGACGCAAGCACGGCTATGCGCTCGGATCTTTCAGCACCGGAAAGAAGCACTTCCAGCATCGTTTTCGTCTCTCTCGAATAATTCGCCACAGTGAGCCGCCGCTCCAGCATCCGGACGCATTCAGCAACCTCTTCAAAAGGAATCTCGTGACCTTTTGCCTTCCTGGTGATGTTCTTCAATTTAAGTACGATACGAACGAGAGAGACAATTGTGGCAAGGTGATTCAACCCCGCAACTAAACTGAGTCCTGCAAATCCGGGTCCGAAGTACAACTTCGAAAAGATTTTCAAATAGGCGAAACGCTTGAGCAAACCTTCGCTCTGCGCGTCCAGCGCTGCCAGAGTGTATTGGTTTAGGTCACCATAACTGAAGGTGCTTCCGGCAAACTTAATGAGCACTTTATCTGGTGGCGCGACTAGACTGCGGGCCAGTTGCGCCGTGTCTATCTCGCAACTGTTCTCTTTGTATACGTCATCAGGGAAGTATGCAGCAAGAAGTGCATTGATCAAGAGAGAGTCCACAGTGCGAGGTTTAGTTTCCAGCCCTGGAATCTTGTCGAAATCCCGCTTTTGATTAATGAGCTTGCTGGTTTCTTTTGCAAGAGCGCAAAGAATTTTGTCAGCGCGTCTATTCGTAGACTCAGGCGTGTCTTCCTTCAAAGCTGCCAGCAAGGTACTTTCAATCACAAGATATTCGTTGAAGCTGAGAGGCTGCCCATCGATTAGTTGTAGTCCATTCCAGTCGGGAGCAAGTTCTGAATAGAGTTTTTGAAACAATTCATACGTCCGCAATAAGTGCGGTTTTTGCTCTGCAAGCGGACGGCCGCTGTTATAGAGCACACCGGTAGAAGCAAAACTGGCTGATGCGTAAACACCATTAGGCGTGGGTGTGAATGTATAAGGAAACAGTCGGCACATGGACGGCTTAGCTTCTTCACCAAACTGACTGTGAATTTCGCAGCGGTTGTCAGGCGAGAGAAACTGACACTTTCCATCCCGTCGCTTACCGAGAGCACTTGTGAACGCCCTTTGTCCCGGAGATGCGGGCGCACAAGTCTTGATTATATGAACAGGCTCTTTTTTGACGCCCTCTATCTCGAGGGAACAAATGCGCTCAAAATCATCGTCAGTCAGGGGCACGGGCCAGGAAAAACAACAGTTTCCGCAACCGGTGCAATCGAAATTTATACCCTCAGGGATATGCAGTATCGCTTCTCCGCCCATAGAAGAAATTATGCAGCATCCTGACTCAATTAGCTTATAAATGACCGATGCGCTAGACTGAGTAGCAAAATGCGAGAAAAATTCATTTGTATCGCCATCGCAGTGTTGTCATTTTTGACCACACTATTTGCGTTTCTCCCGGCTCTGGGCAGCCACTTTCTCCTTGACGAGCAATTCATAGCAGCCTGGTCCAAGGCACTTCTATCTGGCACAGCAGCAGGCGGTTGGGGCAGCTTTTTTGCCTGGAGCGGGCCGGACGCTCAAGACGCCTTCGGTCCGATCGCTAGCCTCGCATGCATCATCCAATCACAAATGGGAGCCGGACTAGCCAGACTGCTGTCCATGCTGATTCATGCAGGTTGCAGCGTCGCTCTATATTTGGTGGCGCGAAAGCTAACCTCAACTGGAAATTTCACTGTCGATGAAGGTGGCGAAGCGACGAAGTTTGCCAGTCGCGAAAGCATCTCAATCATGATCTCCGTATTTGCAGCGCTTATTTTTGCGGTTCATCCACTTAGCGCCGAGCTGGTAAATTTCCTCGGTGCAACGGGCATTGAGCTGTCTGTGTTGTTTTTCGCACTGGCATTTAACTGCTATCTCAGCGCCCATCCAATATTGAAAGCAGGTCCGGAGAACAGAGCCAAGCTGAACAGTATTCTGTCCGTTGTGTTTTTCTTTCTTGCCTACCTTGCATATGCCAAAAGTTGGTATTTAATCAAAATTGTCGCCATGTTCGAGTTGCTCAATTTTGCACTCGATCCTGAGGCGAGAGCGCAGTACATGAATTTGTGGAAAGACGCGTCGGCAGTAGGAAGAAAGCGATTCTTCGCGACTTTGGGCACTCTCATGGCGGTATCAATCGCATGTATGAGTGTAGAAATCTTCCGGGGCAATGATCCTATCGGATCAATTCTTGCCATGATGCCGAATGGTTTGCGCAACATGCTGCTTACGCTGATGTTTCCAGTCAACCGTGCACTCTGGAGAAAATACAGTATAGAGTACATTAGTCTATATGTCGTATTCACACTGGCCATCGCACTCTCCTCGTATGGACTTTGGAAACAACCGAAATACAGAGTTGCCGTTCTCACCGCATTTGCCTGGGTATTTTTTGGACTGCTGATTGGCGGCAACCAATCTACTGTTGCTGACGACTTTTATGGTCATCGCTATCTGGCTCACGCACAGTCAGGCATGTCGCTACTCATTCCTCTGCTGTGCTTCGGGCTCGCATCCGCTCTCAATCAAAAGCGGCTCTGGGCAGCTGCGCCCGCTGTTCTGGTGTGCCTTACCTTCATAATCGCGTCCTGCCGGCACTCTTTTGTTCAAAGCCAGCATTACAAAAGTGCATCGAAGTTACTGGAAAAAATTCAAAACTCGGCAAAAATTGTATGCGCGAAAGAGAATACAAGTTTTTGCATAGCCAAAGATCTTCCAAGAAAAATTGCCTTTGTTCCGATCATTTCACCCTTTCGTCCGGTGATACTGAACGCCGGCAATGGTCTCTTGCGAGCACCCACTGTTTCCGGAGGTCCGCTCAAAGACGCGCTTTCGGCAGGAAAAATGTTGGGTTCCACAACACGCTGGGATGATACTTGCAATTCTCTATTGACCATTGTTGTCGAACCGAAGAAAAACGAACCGGCCTTTGAGCAAAATGCCGAGCAAATCGCAGCAAGCTTCAATCCACCTATGCAGTATTGGAAAACTGTGAGTATGGACAAGCAAGAGAAATGCCTAAAGATCGCCAGCAATTCAGAGCACGAGCCAGGCATTACCTTGTTCTCTCGGGTACTCAGCCCACTGGATGGAGACGTTTTCTATGTAGATGCAAGAATAAATACGCCTGTGCAACCGAGCAATCCGAATGTCGAATTGCACTGGATGACTTTGCACACAAACCAATACGAAAAAGAAGATCGACGCGCAATCGCACTGGCAAAAGTCAATGATAAAGAATATCACCGCTACAATCTCTCCTTGCGCTCAACCGGTTGGGCGATAAACGGTCCCGCCACACAAATTACGATTGGTTTTCCCTCCAGCTCTACGGTTGAATTGAAAGGCATCGGTATAGTCAAAGACGATAAAGAAGAGCGGTTGTTTGCAAAACTGAAGTGTGCCGATCCCGGTCGATCAAATAGTGATGGCGGACAGGGTCGATTTGCCGGCTTATGCTTCAACTATCCTGATGATGCGGATCTAGGACTGTTTCACATTGACAAAACCCAAAGAGAAATCAATCTCAGCTACGACGTTTCTGCCATTACTGGTGGTGCAAAGGCGGTTTTGTTTTCCACTCAAAGAGATCAGTTGAAACTACTGGCAGACTGCAGCGAGATACCAACAGATAGCGCATTCAGGCTTGATCTCAACGAGAAAACCGGTACAGTTAAAATCGATCTAGAGCGTTTTGAAAAGACTGGAATTTACGGAATTCGAATTGCCGCAGTCGACAGCTCCGGCAATCCGGTCGGGAATTTCAGTGATAGAATCTGGCTTCAGGTGGACAAAAGTCAGTAATCATAGGAGTTTTGTAGTTGGACAAGCTGAGAGTAGCAACCAAAGACATCATCTTTGCCTGGCTCGATGAATCGCAGGATAATTCTTACTACCTCGACAAAATCGAAGGTGAAACCCGCATGGTTAACCGAAATTTGATCGAGCTGAGAGATCTTACCGACGACATCGAAAAGAATTCGACTCGCTATCTCTATGTTCCAAAACTGACCAGAGAAGACTTACTGGAAGACCTGACCGCGTTTCTCAACACTGTTGAAAAACCTGATTTGAAGAACATCTTGCCTATTGCATTTGAAAGCCCGCATAAAGTCAGCGCCTTTAGAAAGATATTGGAGAAACATCCCGAAGAACTACAGCGCTTTGAAGACTTCAGAGAAAAGTCTATGTTGGACAGAATAGAAAAGTGGCTCAAAGCAAACGGAATCGAGCCATCATTCAGATAGATAGAGATCGGATATAGATCAGAATCTAAGACTGCGGAGGGAATCTGGCGGCGCCCAATGGTGAACGTTCAGGCAGAACCGGTCCACGGACGCATTTGATGGCTGACCAGGGCAAATAGAGAGTTTCATTCTCTCTGCGCAAACAAAGATAGGTGTTCTGGTCAGCCATCGCGACTTCACCTTCTACCTGCTCACCACTGATGAGCAAGACGGTCACTGGAGTGTTCATTGGAATTGCCACGGCAAACTCCCGGCTGACTGGACTATCAAATGTTAGCAGACGAAAAATGACAAATCAGTCAAGAGCCACAATATTGAAGTGACCATTAAAGGATTACGCAGTCGAGCGCATTACGCGGTGGCGCGCCGATTCAACTCTTGCAACTGGTGTACGGAAACATCGTTGGGCGCGGGCTTCGTAGAAGCAATTTGAGTTTCGGTTGCGTTCGGTACAGCAGCCTTGATTGTTTGCACATCTGCATTGTGCTGAATTCCAAGTGCCATTAGACTTTGTACTTCGCCCATTCTGCTGAGAATTCCTGCCAGGTGAGTGAAGTTACCACTCTTCAGGCAGAGCGCCAAGGCTGTGGTCAGGTTGCCCATACTGCCGGTCAGCTGTCCCATATCAACTGCAACACCCGGCTTGCCCAATGCTGCCTTGAATGAACCGATATGCCCGTCGGCTCCTGCAATAGCCTGGACGGACGCATTAGTGGCGGTTTGCACCTGTTGATATTCTTGACTGAAGTACTTCGTGCCGCTGCTGGAGGTATACGAGCCATCAGCACCGACATGCGAACCGTCTGAGTATGTGGTTCCGGAGCGAGTACTGTCGGCAAACAGGTTGCCATTCTCGTCGTAAACCTTTAAGTGCCTTTCTCCATGGTTGTAGTTGATTTGTTCTTGGCCGTCGTTCTTTTGCGAATACTGTTTGTTGGCACCATCCCACTCAGTTGTTTGCTTGTTCGCTACATCTTCGACTTTTTGTTTGCCGTCGGCATTCTCGAGTCTGACAACATCATTAGGACCATCGCCTCTGCGAACTTCAATAAGCGCAGTGCCATCAGGCTTAGTACCCAACTTCATGTTTTCATGGGTGACAACGACCTTACCGTTTTCCACCTTGGCGCCGGTAACATCCATCAATTCGTTAACGGATTGTGGCTCGCGACCGCCGCATCTTCTGCGACCCCAGCCTCGGTACCAATCAGGTAACTCAGCGCCTTGGTCCAGGGTCTTAAACGTGCTCTGATCCGGCTTTCCATCAGCACCAAGTCGACCCACGCGGAGAATGCGTTGGCCGTTTACCATTCCTACTTGGACGATTTCCTCACTGCCTTCCTTTGTATAGAAAGCTCTTCTGTCAGCACCGGTGGTAGCTTGTACAACGCTGATGCCATTCTCTTTATCGACGCGCATGACAGATTGATCGCCAGCGTTGACGACGTCGTTATCTCTCTGCTCGCGTGTCAAATTACGGTAGTTTTGATGTGTATTAAAGTAAGTGACCTTGTTATAGCGGTTAAAACCAGCAATTTCACCGTAAACGCCGTCGGCGGTGATTTTCTCACGCAGAGCCTTTAGTTCCACGCTCATGTCGCCGTTGGCATCAATACGGCCGGTCGATCCGTCCTTCAATTTATATGATTCGCTGCCGTCGCGATTGCGCGTTATCGTAATGCCGTCTTTCTCAACAGTGGTCACGCCCTTATCGCGAGTAACAATGGTGCCGTCCGGCTTCTTGATGGTTGTCCTGTCCGCGTCGGTGGTGATGATATCGCCATCTTTCTGCGTCACGGTGACCTTGTCGGCTTTGCCGTTTTTGTCAGCATCAGTAATTTCCATTGTTGCGTCTTGACCGAAGACGCCTTTCCATGCGTCGCTCACGGCATTGGAAACACCATCGGCTAAAGCCTTCGCACCATTCCAAACAGCGCCGACACCGTCAGAAAGAGCGCCCCAGAGACCGCGACTCTTCTCCTCGACAGGTGGTTTCACTTCAGCAACTGGAGGTGTGACCTTAGGCTTCTCTTCGGGCCAAATGCTGGAAACCATTCCGTCCCAAGTGCTTTCAGCGAACTCTCCAACTTTCTTGCACTGACCGCCGATATCCCACCAGGCTGGGTCGGAAACGCACTTCGCCCAGGTGTCTTCAGTTGACTGTGAATCGCTACTTTCCTGACCCTCGACCTTTTCCTTTTCATCTTCGTCATTCTGGTTCGCCGCGTCAGCCTGCTGCGTGCCGGTTTTGGCGGCATCTTTTTCATCAGGTTTGGTTGCATTGGCGGCCATGGAATGGTCCCGTGCGACGTCAGGTATTTAGAAAAGTGCGACTGGAAGGTCACATAGTAAGTTGTCAGTATTCTGAAACATTAATTGTGCGGTGTCCATGGTGGAATTCCCATCCAAGATTAAAAATACCCAAAAAGGATCATTTTCTATCCTTTTATGCGGTTTAGGAGTGCGTTTTTGGGCATTTCGTGAGACGAAAGAACGCTAGAATTCGTACTAGAAAGCATCAAAGAGATGCTTGAGGTGGAAAACAACGCCACAGATTGCGATTTGCCTCTTACTATTGCGCCTTCTAAAAAACGAATGATTCAAAGAGATTTTGCCCAAAACGCTTGTGTCACAGGAAGTTCGCGTATTGCCAGCCGGCTTGCCAGTTTCCGAATCCGAAACTGTGTCCCACTGGTTCTGTCAGCTTCAATTTTTCTCGGCGGCTGCGCCAATATTTCAATTCCAGGCAAACCGAAGGATGGCCAGGGGCAGGGCCAGGGGCAGGGACAGGGACAGCTACAACAAAGCACAGGCTCGTCTTCCAGCAATGCGCCGAATATTGCCGGTTACTGGAAGATCAACTACACCGTCAGCAACAAGCCGATGACGGCAAGTGCTCGCATAACTCAGGCCGGCAACAACTTTGAAGGTGCCGGGACTGACGATCACAACAGTTCACCTTTCAACATTACAGACGGGAAAGTCACAGGTGGCGGAGAAGTCCGCTTCTACAAGAAATACTCAGGCGGTAAGTCCGCCCCCATTGAGTACAACGGCAAAATGCGCATGGTTGACGCTATGGGCTACAAGGGCCCCTACATGGAAGGCGAGTATGTGACCGCTTTCAACGGCAAAATCATTGAAGGCAAATGGGAAGCGCAAACATCGGCGGTCGCAGATCCTTCCCCACCACCGCCGCAATCTGCACAGCAAATGCCCAACCAGCAACCGCCTCAACAGATGCCCCCCAACCAGGGTCCGCCTGGCGATCAAGGTCCGCCCCCTCAGGTTCAGGGAAATCCGCCGCAACAAGCAATGGACCCGAGCAAAGCGCCTCATCTTTCAGGCAAATGGAACACCGGCTTTGTCTATCATGGCAAGACGATTCACTCGACAATGTACATCGAGCAGGAAGCTGGAAATGTGCGCGGTCATGGATTCGACGAAGAAACCAAAGAGAAATTCACTCTCAAGGGTTGGTATTCGTTCCCCAAACTTCAATTTGTGCGCAAGTACGAAAAAGCAAAGGGAGCAAAAACCAGTAAAGAGCTGACTTTCAGAGCAAATGTCAGCATCCTGAATGAGGGCTCTTATTCCGGACCTTATCTCGAAGGGGAAACAACCCTTGGCGAAAGATGGGAAGCGCAAGCTTTGCGCTAATTGAAGTGCACGCAATACATTGAAAAGCTGCAATCGTTCTGGCACCACCAGTGGTGCTTAATTTGCCTGCACTGAATACGGTGCACCAGTCTTCCGCAAAAGAGAAAACCGAGAACGTCTTGATATCTCTAAGAAAGGTTTTACGAGACAATCAGTGCGTCTTGCGGGAACTCAAGAGAAAGTCTGCTACTCTTGGTGGCTGCCAACAGCATGACATTCTACAAGAATGCCTTCAGGAGCCATCTTTTATGAGTCCGAAAGGAATCCCTACCGCGACTGCGGCGACTCTCTCCCCCAAGCCCAGCAAGCAACTGAGAGCCCGCAGAACATCCTTAACGGTCCTTCTGATTGCAGCTTTCGCAATGCCGCCAGCATCAATCGCCTCTCACTACAGCGGTGATGCCAAGAGAATGGCGACCCCTTACCACGGCGCGTTGCCAAGTGATCACACCTTAAAAAATGAGTCTTCTCTAAGCGCCAACGAAAAGTCCGCAGAAAAGTCGGAGCGAATATTAGGTGATGAGAAAGGCGATGATGCAGCAGAAAGAATCTCATCAGGATGGGCGATTCCAATTGATGGTCCACTCTCCCTCCTGACCAGAACGACAACGAAGGTTGTTCAGCGCCGGCGAGTTGCAGCGCAACCACAAGTGAAGCAAGAACAGCCGAAAGAACTGACTGGTTCCATCAGCACTGCCGACCCCTATCAGCACGTCGGCTGTCAAATGGATCGATTACTCGAAACAGCGCTCGAACGTGACGAGAAAACAAAAGCAATCGACATGGCGGTTTCGCACTACAGAAAGAAAAGCCAGATCGTTATTGCCGAAACCAAAAACGCATTCGACTACATGATCCCCTACAGAGGATTCGGTCCTTCGGCAGAAGCGGGCGACATCATCCTGGGCGAAAAGTTGAAGATGAAGAGCCGCGCATCGGCGGAGTTTGCCAGACAGAAGAACGTCGATGAAACTCACCTCAAAGTAACGACGTGTATGTTTCAGGTGGCCATGGGCATCGGCATGTCCGACCGAGAAAGAGGCGACGAAATTGTCGACGCCGGTATGAAGTCGCTGAAAGATCTTGTCGGCGAGGAAGAGGCAGAAAAGACAGCGAAGATGCTTGCTAATTTCAAAGACAACTTTGAAGTTCCTCAATCTATGTACGAGCAGAAAATCTGGGACGTAGCTCAAAAGCAAGCCAAGCAAAATCAGATTTTCCAGGCTTCTATCGAAGAAGATCCGGTCGTTAAAGAAATTAAGAAGAGAGTACACAAATATAATCGCAAGAGCCGTCTTTCAATGGTAACTTCGCAGGTTCTCCAAACAGGTCTTGGTGTCGCCGCGCTGACACCGAGCTTCATCGGGCCGGGAGCTAAAGTTGCCTTGCTCACCTATGTGATGGCAACCGGCGGACCCGAATCATGCAAGCTGTTGAAAGAACTGTATTTGGACAAGCGCTTCGAAAGCCGCTGCAAAGTCATTAGTGAAGAAGCTCACATGGCCATCGACAATTATCAAATGGCGCTGATGACGCGCAATCCTGTATTGCTCGCCTGCTCGGAATCTCTGCTCGGTCAGATGATCGGAGAGATGGGTGTCAAAGAAATTATGGGCACCGCACTGCTATCCGAAAAGAAACACGTACCGGGCGCCTGAGTTACTTAAGAACGCCAAGTTTCTTTCCGACCTTTTCGAACGCCGCCAATGCACGATCTAAATCTTTGCGCTCATGAGATGCAGAGATCTGAACGCGAATTCTGGCTTCGCCCTGCGGAACGACCGGATACCACAAACCACGGGCATAGACGCCCTCTTTGAGCAATTCCGCGCTCATATCTTGCGCGATCGCTGCTTCACCCACCATCACTGGCACAATGGCGTGAATGCCTTCGAGTATGGTGAAACCGGCGCGCACAATTTCCTTACGGAAATACTCGGTATTCTCGCGCAGTTTCACAACCAGCGAGGAATCTTCCTCGAGCATTTTGAATGCTTCGATAGCAGCAGTCACCACGGGCGGTGGCAGAGTGTTTGAGAAAGTATAAGGTCTGGATTTCTGACGAAGATATTCGATCAGTTCCTTCTTGCCGGTAAGAAAGCCACCGGCAGCTCCACCCAGTGCCTTTCCGAGCGTTCCGGAAATAACATCAATTTGACCATGAACGCCGCACTCTTCAGGAGTTCCACGCCCGGTTTTTCCAAGCACACCAGTAGAGTGTGATTCGTCGACAAAGAGAAGCACATCGTTTTTCTTTGCCAGGTCGACAAACTCTTTCAAGGGAGCATACTCCCCTTCCATGCTGAACACGCCGTCAGTGACAATGACTCCGATGCGATATTGTTCTGCATCTGGCTCGGCAAGGAAATGTTTCAACTGGGCAAGATCATTATGCTTGTAGGCTTTGAGATCGGTAGTCTTGGTCGCGATTCTGCACAGCCTGATTCCATCGATAATCGATGCGTGATTGAGTTGATCGCTGTAAATGATGTCTCTATAGTCAGCCTGTCCATAGTCGTTGGACATCAGCCCCGTGAAAAAGGCCTCATTGGCTGCGAAACAGGAGGAATGCAAGATTGCAGCTTCGCAGCCGAGGAAATTCGCGATTCGCTCTTCAAGCTCAAAGTGGATTTTCTGAGCTCCACAAATGAATCTCACGGAAGCCATGCCGAACCCGTGCTCGTCAAGCCCTTTCTTAGCGGCTTCCACAATACGCGGGTGATTTGCCAAACCTAGATAATTGTTCGAAGCAAGCATCACGCACTCTTTGCCGTCCACTTTGACGACGCCGGATTGCTTGCCTTCAATCGGCACTTCGTACTTGAATGTCTTGTTCTCATGCGCCTTCTCTAGCTCCTGCCCGAGAGCAGAATAGAGTTTCTCTACGCCAAACTTCTTCTTCACTGCAGCATTCTCTTTTGCCATTTTTATCCGTTCCTTGAAGAACCAGGGTCCAAACGAGACTTCCGTAATTACTTTTCGGGTGTAAAAACCAGCTTCATTGCTTCGCCTTTGGAAAGCAGGTCGAATGCAGAGCGATAGTCATCCAATGCATAGGTACGCTCAAAGAGAATCCGAGCCAGCTTGCTCTTCAGGTCCAGTCTTTGGGACTTCATCAGCCTGAGCATGGTTTCCCATGTGTCGAACATCTTTCTGCCGAATATACCTTTGACGGTAACCCCCTTCCAGATAACGCCGTTTGCAATATCGAAATCGTTCAACGGTTTGCGCGTTATTCCGAGAAGAAGAACTGTTCCACCGTTGCGAACAATTTGAAAAGCATCGTTATAGGCTGCAGGAGAGCCGGACATTTCTAAAACGACATCTACGCCATTGGAGCCCGTCTCGTGCTTTCGTACCGATTCATATAATGCCTGCGATCCTTTTGAGACATCAAAACAAGCATCAGCGCCGAACGACTCCGCCAGTTTGAAACGGTGCTCCGTATCCATCGCTTCAGTTATATAGATACGCGAGGCACCAAAGTCGTGGCAAAGGAAAGCTGCCATCAAACCCAGAGGTCCGGCACCCAGGATTGCGACCGACTTGCCCCTTACGTCCGCCTCATAGACGGTGTGGACGGCATTGCCGAAAGCGTCGAGCATTGCACCTATGGTGGGTGGAATCTGTGAAGTGTCCCCGCCTTTGTTTAAGAGAATGACATTTTTGTACGGGACCACAACATGTTGGGCGAAGCATCCGTCTAAATGCACGCCTTTGACTTTTACTTGCGTGCAGATGTGCTCGTTGCCGGTTCTGCACAAAAAGCAGTGACCGCAAGAAAGATGCATTTCGGCGGTTACATAATCACCCTTTTCGATTCTCAAATGATCGGGAACTTGTACTCCGCTGATCTTCGCCGCTTCGCCGACTTCTTCAACCACGCCGCAAAATTCATGACCGACGATAATCGGATCGTATTTTCCGTTCAGGTAACGCTGCATCTCATTGCGAATGCCTTCGCTTTGCGCGGAGTTATAGATGCTTTTGTCAGTTCCGCAAACAGAAGTAGCAAGCACCTTGATCTTCACTTCATCTAGACCAAGGTTTGGCGACGGCATATCACTCTTCAATGTGAGACCGTCTTTATTCAAGTCTTCCTTTATAAGGCATTTCATCGAAGTCTTTGCAGTCTCCTTGGTCTGAGTTTGGGATTCTTGGCTGGTAAGCATCAGTTAGCCTCTGGCAGTAAAGAAGTAGCAGCGGGGCAAAACGCCCAGCCCCTGCGAGTACAGCAGCAGTAATTATGTCAGATTGAATGCTTTGACGGTGCGAGAAACGAGTTTCGTTTGTACTCGCACTACTGATTTCCGGAATTGAAAAATTGCCAACTGGCACCATTCTCGAAGTTGATTTGCAGTTTGGAAACGATGCCACTTCTGCAGGTGAGCGATGATTCATACATGTTGCTTAAACGCCGCATATTTACCGGCTAAACATATCGAAACCTCCTTGCTGCATCAGTTTTCAGTCTTTGGAAACTGGCAGCACATGCGGCTCTCTGCCATATCTATATGAGAAGCCCATAGGTTCAATAGCCCATAGATATTGCGCCTTAGCGTTTGTTTAGTTGCCAAGCACGAGTGCGGTGATTAGATTACAGGTGTGACCGCAACATTTTCTTTATTATTGACCTCGGGAGACCTCCATGAACAACGACGCTACTTCTAACGATGAGATCAACTTTGATCCCGTACTTCCGGCTCCTGTTGATCTAGTTACTTCATTCGTCGCTGAAGCGTCGATTGTACGCACCATTGTCCAAGGCAGTGGTGGACCGGAAAACATCGATATTACCGAACCCGGCCTTCGATTTGTCCGACATATTCTGGCGAATTCTCGATCGATCAAATTCGGTTTCATGCCTAATTTCAAAAGCATGGATTCTATTAGAGAACTGGCGCGCGACTTCATTCGCCGCTGCGGTGGCGCAACATGCGCTCTGCAAACAATGTATGCGGTCACGCAATGTGAATAACCGGCAAACAGCCTTGCTCAGTCAGAAGGTCAAAGGTCACGGGCCGGAGCGCCGCCATCTGGCGGTTCTAAATGCCGGCTAGAAGCCGGCGCTCCGGCCAACTAAATAGGTTTAACGCCTGTTCCATCCCCCTCTCAAAGGACAACACGAAAGTGTTGTCCTTTAAATTTGCACGCCCGCAGCGAGATCAGCGCAGTTCAATATGCAGCATCCAGGAGAAATAGATGTTAGCGACAATGCTGATGAAAAGCGCAACGTGCACGGCTGAAACAAATAGCATCACTATTTCAGATTGTGTATTGCTTGTTTCTTCCTCGTCGACTTCGGCTTGGTGCCCCGGTTTCATCAGCAGCAATGTGACTAAACCGAAAAGACCGGTCACCAGTCCGATCAGCGTCCAAAGCCACTGATTGCGTCCTTTGCTCTTTGCGACAGCAAAACACCAAATTGGCGGAAACAAGATCAAGCACGCGACAAACGCCAGGAACATTGCAATGAAGATGTCGCGAATGGGAGCCGGATAATAAAAAATCGAAGCACCCAAAATAGTGAAGAGTGGCGCCATTGAAAGCAGGAAAACACCGCTTCTGGCATCGTTTACAACTGCAAAATCAGCGCCGAGTTCTTGGGTAATTGAATTGCGTGACGGCAGTGCCGACACAATTAAATAAGCCACCAAATTGAAAATTACGCCAAGGATAAACCAGATCGAAGCACCATGCTCCTTGCGACCGGCAACTGCGGCACAAGCAAAAGAACAAGCAAACATGCCGGAAAACGCCCAGGCGATTATCTGAAGTGTTAGCGGAAAAGTCCACGGATCCGTATAAGTGCGACCAGTCAAAAATCGAGGAGACGGATTCAATCGCGTGGCAAGAGCATCGGCTTCTTTCTTTATGTCGGGAGTGGAAACATACTGCACCTTTTTCAATTTTGCAGAAAGTTCATCCGCTGAAGGGTTTCCACCCGCACCGAGGGCGTTTATGTGCAGCTCATAAACCTTTTTGAGAAATGGGTGATTGGGCAAACCTATGCGTTCAAAACTCTTTTCTATTTTTTGAACTTCCAGAATTGCATTCTTCGTGTCACCTTTTGCTAAATACGCATCAGCCAATGCAAGTCTGAATTTTTGAGTGTAGACATCATCATCACCAAACGAAACTTCGGTTTCCTCGAGCCCTTCTGAAATTTGCCTTATGCCTTCAGCAATCGCGTTAGCGTCGCCCGCCGCTGCCCGTTTGATGCACAACTCACCTTTGAGCAATTTCAGCAAAGCTACTTCATCGTTGAAATAGTTTTGATATCCATCGCCCAAATCAATCTTGAGAAGTGGAATCGAATCGTTGATGCGATGTTCGGCCCTCTCAAAATCTCCCCTACCGATGGCGCTTTCAGCCAGAAACAAAAGTGCTTTTACCGTCGCGGCTCTGTCATCTTCTTTTTTGAAAATTGCCCGTGCTTTTTCAAAACAGTTTTCTGCAGAAATGAAATCTCCCATCGCTAGATGTACGCGCCCGGTAAAGCTCATGCAGTCAGCATATGGTTTGCAGTCCTCTCCATTTTCACGAACCCAGTCACGAGCGGCGAAGTCGAGAGCCGTTCGGGCTTTGTCGTAGCTTCCTGTCAAGTAATAAGCCTTGCCTAAAGTTTCAATCGATTTGATGAGAGACTCGGCATTTACTGATTTGCTCTTCATTTTGAAATCGAGAGATTCATTCAATACTCGAATCGCGTCAGGCCACTGGTCGGTATATCCACAAGTGACTCCCACATTGTGCATCAAGCGCGCGCGAACGGCTTGCGCCTCGGATGAAGATTGATCGCGTCGCTTCTCTGCTTCCGAAAGGAGCACTCGATATTTCTTGTTCAGATAAATCCAGGTCGATTGCCCCTGGAACCAGCCGTCTTTCTCGACCTTCTCCAAAAGGAACATGCCGCCGCAAAAGGATGCGACGGCAATAATCAAAAGAAGGACAAGTACTATCTTATCCTTCGTCATCAATCCTCCGAGAATTACAGAGCGATGATGCTGTATCCACAGTCGACGTGAATGCACTCACCAGTCACGCCCGATGCCAGATCGCTTGTGAGGTAGAGTGCGGTTTTGCCAACTTCTTCGGCTTGGACATTGCGCTTCAAAGGCGCGCGCTGCTCAACGAATTTGAGCATGTCTCTGAAACCGGCGATACCCATTGCGGCAAGTGTTCTCACTGGTCCGGCAGAGATTGAATTAACACGAATGTTCTTTTCGCCAAGGTCAGCGGCAAGATATCTTACGCTGGCTTCCAATGCGGCCTTAGCTACGCCCATTACGTTGTAGTTTTGCACTACCTTTTCTGCACCGTAATAGGTGAGAGTAACGACGCTGCCACCATCCGTCATCATCGGCAGTGCAGCGCGCGTGACTGCAGTAAGGGTGTAAGCGCTTACATCGAGAGCCAATGCAAAACCTTCACGCGTTGTATCGACGAAATGTCCTTCCAGGTCTTTCTTGTTGGCGAAAGCAACTGCGTGAATGACAAAATCGATTTTGTCCCACTGTTTCGAGAGTTTTTCAAATGTCGATGCGATGTCTTCATCTTTGCCAAGGTCGCACATGTCCACGAACTTGCTTCCGACGCTCTCTGCCAGCGGTTTGATACGACGCTCGAGCGCTTCGGCTTGATAAGTGAATGCCAGTTCTGCACCCTCGCTGTAGAGCGCCTTAGCACACGCCCATGCCAGACTGTGGTCGTTCGCCACACCAAATATGATGCCTTTTTTGCCTTTGAGCATTCCGTTTTCGTTGCGAGTCAACTCTTTGCTCTCCGTAGCCTGGGACATGGTCGTTCTCCTGAAAGTCAAAATTGTGGTGCCAAGTGAGGCACGAAGAGACGCTGCCTTAAAAGCACGCCCTTAAACTGACCAAAGATTATGGCACACCTGCCGGCCGAGGTCAGTTTCCTCAGACCCGCCAGTTAACATTAGCTAAGGTTCAATAACAATGCCTGTCAGGATGGCAGCCGTTCTATTCCGCGTATGGGTCGGATGGCGGATTTTTGATCAAGTCTTCGAGGGCTTGTTGGTACTCATCTGGTTTGTAGTAGCCAGGCAGCTTGCCGATGAATTTGCCAGAAGGGTCGAATACGAGCGCGCAGGGAAATCCGCTGACTCGATATTTGGCAGCCACTTGTTTGCCCTCCGGTGCACCTTCGGCATTGATTTTGGCGCAAACGTACTTCGAATTCAGATAAGCCATCATTTGCGGATTGGAGAAAGTGTCACGGTCGAGGCGTTTGCACCACCCGCACCAGTCCGTGTACATATCGACAAGCATATACTTTCTTTTGAGCTTTGCTTGGTTCAAACTCGTCGCGAAGCTCGAACTCCACAATAAGTCATTGGCAGCAATCAACTTCTTATCGGCTCCGCCTTCAGCTCTCCCTTGCGCCTGCGCCTGGGAAGTAGATGCGAGTAAGGAAATCGCAGTTACTGCCACTGCTGCGCTTGCAAAAAGTCGCGCCAGTCTGGTTCTCACAGTCAATCTCTTGATTTCATTCTTCATTTATTTGCGCCCTCCGCGCGTTTATCTTGAGACCCAGCCGACCAATCCAATTGTGCTTCCAACAATTCCGGTCATTCTATTACATGGGCAATAACAAAGCTCTGCACCTATTTCTTTCGGGCTGGCTTTGCGTTCTTTGCGCTTACGGGAAAAGCGGAATAATCGTTCAACAACTCCGCTCTTACTAGTTTTACAGGCGGACAACCCGTCGATAAAAACGCATCGTGAAACGCTTTCAACGAATATTCCTGCCCTTTCAACTTCTTGTATTCATCCCTCAAAGCAATAATCTGAAGTTTGCCTAGAGTGTAGACGAGATAGGTGGGGTCACTTGTTCCCCGTTTTGCTTCCCGCTCGCCGTTGGCGCGTTCCTGAAATCCTTCTCTGACAAAGAAATCCGTCGCTTCTTCCACGGTCATTTTGTCGGTGTGCATCTTGATGGCCACTAAATAACGGCAGCAGCGCAAGAGAGCATCATGCAACTGGGCCAAGCGCAGCTTCAAGTCGCCCGAGCCAAGACCTTCGTCCACCATCATCTGTTCACAATAATGCGCCCATCCTTCGACATTGGAACCGCAGCCCGTCAGCTTGCGAACCTTCGATGGATTTGTATTGACCCAGAGAAATTGCACATAATGCCCCGGATAAGCTTCATGCACACTGGTATTGAGCACATCCTGGAAGCTAAAACTGCGCATGTGTTCCTCGACACGCTTGGCGGGCCAGTCTTTCTCAGGCAAAGTGACAAAGTAGTAGGCTTCTTTGGCTTTGCTCTCGAATGGTCCGGGTGTATCCATCGAGGCAAAAGAGAGAGCTCGCGCAAAAGGAGGGGTCTCCGCCACCGAAGCTCGATCCTCGGAAGGAACAGTGAGAATCGGCTTTTCGACACAGAAGCGCCTGAGATCCTCCAATACTTTCTTCACTGAATCAATTAGCTCCGCAGGCTCAGGATGCTTTGAGGAAATGCCTTCGAAAACCTTAAGCGCTGAGCGATTCGGATCGATTGCATGAGCAGTGCGCGCGAAATCCTTTTGCAAACGGCGCAATTCGGTCATGCCACGCTGGTGAAGCGAATCGATCGGCTCATCTACCATCTCTTGATAGAGCAGCTTCTTTTTATAGAGTTCTGCGCCAAGCGAATAATTCCCCTTGGCTTTCGGCAAAATTTCCTTGCGAACATATGCTTCGTGCTCTTTGAGCGCGGCAATTACAGCTTTATTGGCAGTGGCAAAATCTTGATTGAGGGCCGCGTTTTTTACTGACTCGAAAGCGCTCGGTACATCTTTCTCGAAAAACGAGATGATTCCAGGCAATTGTTCAAGATCGATTTCAGCGTAAACCTTCGGAACCGACTCTACTTTTATGTTCTCCCGACCGATCTTCAGCATCTCGGGAATGGCTTTCTCTCTGGCAATAACGCTTTTCAGTCTGTCAGCAGGCTCGGCAAAATTGCGCTTCATGAGAGCGAAAACCGCAGCGCATGCAAGTTCGCTGTAAGTCGAAGGACTGCGTTTATAACTGGCGATTTCTTCAACCTCCAGGAGCTTGTCTTTGATTTGATTGACAACAAGCGCGAGGTCGAGGCGGTCTTTCTCTAAAAGTGGGGATGTGTCAATGGCTTCGAATTTTTTCAGATAGTCTCTGTAGAAGCGAATTTGCTTTTTCACTCCGTCTGCGCTCATGTCAGGCAGCAGACCGTCATAATCATGAATCCCCAACTCGGTCGCATAGTGCGGCTCTAGTTTGAAAACTCCGTCGAAATAAGCGTCAATGAGTGAGTGGTAATACTTTCTGGCGTCTACTTTGTCGCCCGCCTCTTTGGATTTGGCTACTTTCGGCGGCTTGGCGGACTCTTTGGGGGTTGTTGCCTTCGATGCTTTGGGTGCTCGAGCGGTTTCTCTTTTATCTTTTGATAGGGCAGAACCGGCAAACGCCTCTTTCCCTTCGCTCTTGACGTTTTCAGCTGGCGCAACACTTTCGGATGCGGGAGAGGCTTCGGTCTCTTGAACGGGCTTGGCTTCTGCTTGAGCAAAAGCTGGCAATGCGACCGCCCCTCCGCTTGTCATCAAAAGAAGGCTAAAGGCAAGCCAGGTGAAGGTTTTGGGAACGCGAAAAGTCATCTGGTGTTCACCTTTTATTGGGAATAGCTTGAAAGAACATAATGATACTGAAATATCGAGCCGATATCGGCTCGTTAAAATTTGAGCGAAGAGTAGATTTCGTTTCGATTTTCGTATCTTTAGGGCGTGTCAAAAGAGAAAAAACAATTACAGTTAAGCTCCTTATTTAGAAAAGCTATTGAAATAGTCATTGGCGGCTAAAATAGCCGGACCGAGTTAGCGCCCCAGAAGTCTGGCTAACACGGATATAGATTCAGCTCGTTGTAAGTAGCTGAAAAATCGAGGAGGCTCAAGCAGTTAATGGCACGGTCGTACAACATCTTTGTGATGGTCAAGCAGGTACCCGACCAGGGTTCCAAAGCGGGTATCAACCCGGACGGCACTATTGACCGCGCACGCGCCAAACGAATGCTCAATCCGTTCGACCGATATGCACTGCAAGCGGCGCTGCATGTCAAAAAGAAATACGGCGGCACTGTGACTGCCATTTCAATGGGACCGCCCCCGGCTGTGGAAATCTTGCTCGAGGCGCTCGAACATGGTGTAGACCGTGGCTTCCTTCTTTCAGACCGCCGCCTGGCCGCTTCCGACACACTGGCAACGGCATATGCGCTTTACAAAGTAATCAACTATGTAGGCAAGTTCGACTTCATTTTCTGCGGATTGCAGACTACCGATGGCGACACTGCGCAGGTCGGACCGCAATTGGCAGAACGTTTGAACCTGCCGCAAGTCACCTATTGCGAAGACTTTTCCATCGAGAATGAAAAACTGCATGCCCGCCGCATCATCGAAGGCGGCTATCAGAAAGTGGAAGTTGACCCACCTGTTCTGGTCACTGTCGCAAACTCTTATCACCCGCTTGAATACAAATCTTTCGCCGGCACTTACAGAGTGCAGCAATTGCAGCGCAATCCTGAGGAACTCGGCAAGTTCATCAAAACAATTGACCTCGATACAGTCGGTGCCGACATCGAGCGCTGCGGCTTGAAAGGTTCACCGACCATCGTTGCCGCCACCGAAAAGGTAGGCGAAATTGGTGGAAGCTGTGTAATTCACCAAGGACACTCCCCGGAAGAACTCGTCGAAGAATTGATCAAGAGTTCAGCCATCAAAGACTATTTGGTTGCTTCGTAAGCAAAATACGTTTTCTGCCCAAACTCATACTGAGTTCACTCGAATCCCAAACACCGGAATAACAAAATGACAGAAGAAGCCCCAGACGCCGCCGCAGTAGATGTCTCGCAGTATTGCCCGAAAGGCGATGTGCTGGTTGTTGCCGAGCACATACTGGGTGAATTGCAGCCCGTCACCCTCGAACTCCTCGGCGCCGGAAGACTGCTTTCCGACAAAATGGAAAGGTCCTTGATCGCCATCGTCATGGGACACGAGCTTGGCGATATTCCGCAAAAGTTGATCGAGCATGGTGCTGACAAAGTTTATGTCGCCGACCACCCTGAGTTGAAAAACTATCGTACGCTTCCTTACAGACGCGTAGTTTGCGATTTCCTCGAGTCTCTTCCTGAGCCTCCCCACACTTGCTTGCTTGGTTCAACCACAACAGGTCGCGACCTTGCACCACGCATCGCTGCTCACTTCGATACCGGTCTGACTGCCGACTGCACCGAGTTGGACATCGGACCCTACGAGCACAAGAGCAAAGTCGACCCGAGCAAAATCGGTTTGTATCCGAACTGCCTCTACGCCATTCGTCCGAGTTTCGGCGAATCACTCAAGGCAAGAATTCTCGGACCGTGGAAGAATCCGCAAATGGCCACCACCCGTCCGGGCGTCATGATTCCGCTCAAGACCGACACCAATCGCAAGGGCGAAATCGTTAAGTTGAATGTTTCATTCAAAGATGAAGACTCCCGTCTCATCGTCGCCGACACGGTTAGAGAAATCGCCAAAGGTGTAAAACTGACCGAAGCCGATGTCATCATCAGTGGTGGCTATGGCATGGGCACGAAAGAAGGTTTCAACCTTCTTTATGAATTGGCGAAGTGCTTCCCGAACTCCGCTGTCGGAGCATCAAGAAAAGTCGTTGACCTCGGCTGGATCCCTTATCAGCACCAGGTCGGACAAACTGGTAAAACGGTAAGACCGAAGCTCTACATTGCTTGCGGTATTTCCGGAGCCATCCAACACCGCGTCGGTATGTCCAAGTCGAACATGATTCTTGCGATCAATAAAGATGCCGATGCACCGATCTTCAAGTTTGCGCATCACGGAATCGTGGGCGATGTTTATCAGGTGCTGCCTGAGTTGATCAAGCAGTTTAAGGAAGTACAGTCCGGACGAGAGGTAGAAGCAGTTGTCAGCGCGCATTGAGTACGATCTTCTTTTGGTAGGCGGCAGTCCGTCCAATTTGACGCTCGCTTACCGTTTTCTGGAACTTGCCAAAGAGAGCGGCAAGGAATTCACGATTGCCATTCTCGAGAAGGGAAAGGATTTCGGCTCAAACATTTTGAGCGGCGCGGTTTCCAACCCGCACGTCTTGAAAAAAGTCTTCCCTGACTACAAAGAGAAGAATTTCCCGATTGAAGCCGAATGCACCGAGTCGAACATGTCGGTACTTTCGCTGCAAAAGAAATGGGATATGCCTCCCAAACTGTATCCGAAGTCTTTCGACAAGAGAGGCTACCTGGTACTCACTTTGAGCTACGTGACAGGCTGGTTGGCCAATCAGGTCATGGAAAAAGCAAAAGAAGTTCCGAATGTCAGCGTCGATCCATATACTGGATTCTCAGCGCACAAAGTTGTTTTCGAAGATGGCCGCGTCGCCGGTGTTGCAGTTTCGGAAGATCCGAAATCTGAAGACGATTATGTCTATGCACGCTTTACTTGCTTCGGTGACAAAGGGTTCATTTCCCGCGACGTCATCGATCATTTCAAGCTGAGAGATTGCCCGCAAATCTGGTCTGTCGGCGTAAAAGAAGTTTGGCAAGTAGACAAAGATTACGCAGGGAAAGTTTGGCACACCCTCGGTTGGCCGCTTCTCGATGGCACCTTCGGTGGTGGCTTCGTCTATGGCATGAAGGACAACAAATTGACCATCGGTATGGTCATCAGTCTCGACAGCCCAGATCCAAACATGAACCCGCAGCTCAAACTGCAAGAGTACAAAAAGCACCCTTGGATTCAAGACATGATCAAGGGTGGCAAACTACTCAAGTACGGTGCAGCCTTGCTTCCGGAAGGCGGCTATTACAGCTTGCCCAAGAAATTCCATTTCAATGGTGGCTTGCTCCTCGGCGATGCGCTCGGCGTTCTCGACGTGAAGAATTTGGCCGGCATCGACCGCGCCATGGAATGTGGTTATGTGGGCGCTCAAGTAGTTTTCGACGCCTTGATGAAGGGCGACAGTTCCGAAGGCGCTCTGGCAGCCTATGACGAGCGTTTGAAAGACAGCTTTGTCGTCAAAGAATCTTTCAACAACCGTTATTTCCGCTATGCATTCCAAGAAAACCCACGTTTGCTCGGACAGTATCTGCCGGAAATGGTGAAGAGCATCGACAAATCAACACCGTGGATCGGCATGCTCAAGATCGGTTTCAAAAACCCCTTCAAAGCTCCAAAAGACGGCATCAGATCGCTTGGGCTTATCGAAGGCAAATTCGATATCGGACCGATCAAGTACGAGCCCGATTGGAAACACATTATTCCTGATTTCGTTGCACCGAAATTCGACGAACCACAGTACGAGAAAGCAACAATCTACTCTCGTGCAGACGCCGTCTTCTTTGCAGGAACGAAGTATCACGAAGGCAACCAGCACATCGATGAATTTAACGCCGATGTCTGTGTGAAGTGCATCTCCAAATACGAAGGCTTCGGAAAGACAACTCCTTGCGTCGCCGACTGTACTGCAGAAGTGCACCGCGTTGATGTTATCGACAAGGTGAAAAGACATGGTATGTCGTTGGAAAACTGCGTACACTGCCGCACTTGCGAAATCGTCTGTCCTGAAGTGAACCTGCGCGTAAAACCGACATCGCAAGGCAGCGGACCGGATTTCCTCGGACTATAAAGGCGCTTTGCCGTGAACTCGTACCTCGCCGGTGGGCTCTTTATAGTTCTCACTACCGCTTTAGCCGTGGTGGGAATGTTATACGTCCGAAAGAAGGTCGGCGTTCAGCAGTTGATTACTCACCACGAGGTTGCCGGTCATCTGCTTTCCGTGATTGGAACTCTGTATGCAGTCCTTCTCGGGTTCGTCGTCGTCGATGCAATGCAGCATCAACAAGACCTTCGACTAATTGTCGACAACGAAGCAACTCACCTGTGCAACATTTATCTTGCTGCTCACGGTCTGCCTGAAGACATCAAACGTTCAATCAGAACGCACTGCAAAGAATATGCCGAAATCGTCGTTAAGGACGAATGGCCTCTACTGTCTAAAGGCGGTTACAGCCCTGAAGCTTTTAAAAACTCCTGGGGACTTTGGAAAGAGATCACTACATACGATCCAAAAAACTCGCGCGAACAAGCAATTCAACAGCAATTGATTTCTGAAATTTGCGAAGTCACAGAGAGCCGCAGAACCCGCCTGGTAAGCGCCTCTCATGGTGTCGCACCAATTATGTGGATCGTCCTAATCGTGGGCGGAGTCTTCACTCTTATCTTCACCTACTTCTTCGCAGTTGAGAGTTTGAAAACGCAAGTGATCATGACTGTACTAGTTGCAATGACTCTGGCACTGAATATCTTTTTGGTTTTTGTATTCGGTTATCCTTTTGCTGGAGACTACTCCATAAGACCGGATAGTTTCAAACTAGACCTCGGAGTTTTCAAACACTTTGAAGACGGAGAAATGCCACCAAGAGAGCATTTGCTTCGAGGCAATTAAGGGTTTCAAAGAGACGTCTGAGAGCCCCAAAACCTCAGCCAACTCACCACTGCACCTGAGAGGTCTTAAATTACAGCCGCTCGATGCTGTGGGATAATCTCCTGGCATCTTTATGTGGGCGCTTAAATGGAACATGTAGTCATTCTTTGTGGCGGCAAAGGCGAAAGGCTGAGACCTTTTACCGAGGACAAGCCCAAATGCATGATCCCTGTGTTGGGCAACCCCCTTCTCTCCTTGCAGATCAAGTTGTTGAGCCTGCACGGCTTCAAGAAGGTCACGCTGAGCTGCGGCTACAAACATGAGTTGATTCAGGACTACTTTGGTGACGGCAGCAAGCACTCAGTTGAGATCAATTATCTGATTGAAGAAACACCTCTAGGTCGAGGTGGAGCGCTGAAACAAGCGCTGAAGGACCCGTCCGTTCCGAAGGACGAACCAATCCTGGCAATGAACGGCGACATAATAACCAACCTGGCCCTCTCTCAGGTGGTCAGTTACCACAGAAAACACAAGCCATTAGCCACAATCGTCACAGTGCCACTCAAGTGCGATTACGGAATCATTGAGCTGGACGAGAGCATGAACGCAACTGCGTTCAAAGAGAAGCCCGAATTACCATTCTGGGTGAATGCCGGTATCTATGTTCTCGAGCCGGATATCATCGATGAGTTGCCAGATAAAGGCGATCATGAAGTCGGCACATTCCCTGCTCTTGCTCAACAGGGACTTCTGAAAGCGTTTCCAACTCAAGCTTTTTGGAAAGCGATCGACACAGCCAAAGACTTGAATGAATTGAGAAACGACTGCGAGCAACTTTTCCTTCAGTCATTCCTCCAAACAGACTTTGCGCCTGCTCTGGCAGCATCCGGAAAGTAAGCAGGGACAGAAGAAACTAACTTACAGCAGATGTGCGAGAATCTGCACATCATTGCTATCTTGCGCATGAGGATGATCGATGCCAAGAACCTGCTTCGCATTTGCCCTTTCACTTTTACTGACGGCTTCGTTCTTGCAACCAGCCCTGGCGCAGCCAGGTAAGTTGAAACAGATAACAATTGCTCAGTTCGGTCATGTGTTTCTCTACATGCCACTCTATGTTGCCGTTAAGAAAGGATTTTTCAAAGACGAGGGCTTGGACGTAAGGCTGGTCAGCACAGGCGGTGACGAGAAAACCTTTACAGCGGTGATCACAGGAAACGCGCAGTTCGGAGTTTCCGATCCGACGTTTACGGCAATTGCAAGAGAACGCGGACAAGGCGGCAAAGTTGTTGCTGGTATCGTGCGTGGTGTCCCATTCTGGATCGTCACTTTCAAGAAAGACATTCAGAAATTTGACAAACCAGAGGGCTTTAAGGGCAAACGTATCGCCACTTATACCGCGCCTTCCACAAGTTACGCAGTAATGAAAAAGGTATTGCAAAACGGCGGAAAGAAAGTCGATGCCAAAATCGTTCAAGGTGCGTTTGGAACATTGCTCGCACGGGTGAAAGCGAATCAAGCGGATATGGCACTTGATATTGAACCGATCGTTTCCGTCGCTACAAGCGAGGGCGCACAAATTGTCTATTCTCCTGCATCAGTACTAGGAGACTTCGCCTTCACCGGTCTTACTGTCTCTGATGACTACATGAAGAAAAATCCCGATGACGTGCAAAAGGCGGTTAATGCTATAGCGCGCGCAATGGATTTCATTCAGAAGGATTACGAAGGCGCTGTAAAAGTCGCCTGTGCGGACTTTCCGGAAGTGAAAGAATCAGTTGTGAGGGAAGCGCTGAAGCGGCTGATCAAAGAAGGCACGATTCCAAAATCACCGATGCTCCCAGAAAACGCTTGGAACAGCGCAATCGCTCTGCGCAAAGAAATTGGTGACCTAAAGAGTTCAGGTGCATATAAAGAAAACGTTGATATGCGCTTTGCAGAGAAAGTAAAACAGGCTCCACAAGCGCCTGCAGGGAAACCCGCGACTCCGGTCTCTACGGTAAAACCGACGAAAAAATGACCGCTGCAACGCCACTTCTGACTATCGAAAATCTGTGTTTTAATTTCGACGGTCAGTCGGAAAAAACGGTCAATGCGTTAGAACTAAGTGTGGAAAAAGGAGAAATCGTTTGCATCCTCGGAGCAAGCGGTTGCGGAAAGACAACTGTTCTAAACCTCATAGCCGGGCTTCTAAAGCCAAACTCCGGCTCCATAAACCTGCTTGCTGACTCGGGCAAAAGAAATAGCATCGGCTATATATTTCAATCCGACGCACTCTTCCCTTGGCGCACCGTGGAAGGCAATCTCATGCTTGCATTCGATATCAATGGAAAATTGGATCGAAGCAAAGCAAAAGAGACGATGCAACTTTATCTCTCAATGTTTCACTTAAACCCGCAAGTGCTCTCAAAATATCCAACACAGCTATCGGGTGGAATGCGACAGAGAGTCAGCATTATTCAGTCGCTGATGTTCGATCCCGAATTGTTACTCTTGGACGAACCTTTTTCTGCACTGGACTATTACACAAAATTGAGCCTCGAAGAAGAGTTCTGCAATCTCGTTAAAGAGAAAAACAAATCCGCCATTTTAGTCACTCATGATATTGAAGAAGCAGTATCTATGGGCACTCGTGCGTTCATCATGAGCGGTGGAAAACTTGCCAGAGAGTTTCACATTAGAAGGAGCGGAGAAAACGACATCGAGCGCGGCAGTGAAGAATTTGCGAAACACTATCGCGAAATTTGGACTGAATTGAAAACAATCATAAGTAGTTAGATCGAAAAAAGAGAATGGAAACTTCGAGCACCGTAAAACTAAACTTCGCACAGCGCCTGCTCTACCCGCTTCCGCTCATCGTTTTCGTCATTGTTTGGCACCTAGCGACCCACGACAACAAAGAACTCCAGTTTATTTTCTCCAGCCCGTTGCTTGTGGTCGAGGCAATAGAACGCTTAGCAAAAAGCGGCGAGTTATTTACAAACTGCCAAGTCACAATCATGGAAGCAGTCGCCGGCTTTGCTCTTGGAACAACTGTCGGTGCAATCCTCGGTCTAGCACTCTGGTATTCGCGTGTGGTAGCTGAGATTTCGAAACCATACATCACTGCACTCGCGACCGTTCCGATTTTTGCCTTAGCACCAATTATCATCTCCTGGTTCGGCATTGATATTCGTTCAAAAATCGCACTCGCATTTTTGACGACTGTTTCCGTCGCTATCGTTCAAAGCTATCAAGGCGCAATGTCTGTAGAGAAGCGCTTTTTGCGCATGATGCAAGTAGCAGGCGCAACTCGCTGGCAGACTTTCAAACTCGTTGTCGTTCCTTCCTCATTGATTTGGGTTCTCAACGCCATGAAATTGAACATCGGTCTTGCACTGATGGGCGCATTCATCGGTGAGTTCATCTCTTCCGAAGAAGGGATTGGGCACATGATCGTGAAGGCTTCCGGTCTCTACGATCAAGCAACCGTATTCGCCGGCGTTATCGCACTCATCATCATCGCCCTCATTCTGACATTCGTCATAGAGCAAATCGAAAACATGCTAATGCGCTGGAAAACAGTTTAGAGCTATGCAGTTTTCGGTGGTGACGTTTGAGGTGGATCGTTGGGCTCTTGGATGCCTTTGAACCAAGTTTCCACGTTCTCAAAATTTTTCGCGTAATCGAAAACCACGTTTTTGGATCGCGAGCGGCTAATGCATTTCACTTGCCACTTGTTTTCGGATATAGGATTGATCTCTACTTCCAGGTCTTCGCCAGGCGATCTCCAGCTGGCACCGGTAGAAGCGCGAGCAGTTAGATGTTCCGTATCATCTGAAACTTGGTGAACATACGGCACCATCAGCAGTGCCTTCCGGCATGCAGCCATCGCTTCTTTGCTGCTGCCTTCGAAAATCATTTCTCTCGACTGTTCCAACTCCCAAAGCTGGCTTTGCTCGCCTTTAGCTCTGTTCATGCGTAAGAAAAGGTCGAGAGGCAACAACACCGCAACCATCAAAATGGCAAAGACCATCCCAATTGCGAAGCCCCACTTGACTCCGTATTCGAATGCGTTTTGGTCACCCTTGACGGTCAAAAAAATGATGATAATCAGCAGTCCAATGCCGCCGCCGAAGCCCAAAGCTCCAACGACAATTGCTCGGATTATTCTGGCGATGTACTGTGCCATTCGATCGTTCCGACTGCAGAACTAACTAAATTTCTTCCTCGTGATGCTTTTGATAATCCTGGTTCATAGACCAGCGAACAAAGCGGACGAGCATATACAGCGGCGGCAGTAAAACCACTGCTGCTATCAACTTATCAATCAAACGTTTCATTTCCACTCATCCTCTTACTTAGGAATAGAAAAATCAGCTTCCTTCGAATTCCTTTCGCGCGGGCAGTAGTTCGCTTTGCCTTTCGCTTACCGACTGCTTAGTCGTCCGCGTCATCTACCAGACAGGTAGATTCCTCATCATCATTGATTTTGACACCTTCCGCCTGAATATCTTCCACGTCAACGGCTTCTATTTCAAGTTCTTCAACTAGAACTTCTGCCGATGATGTTCCTTCATTGTCCGTATCATCTAGGTTTTCAGAATCGAGCAAGGTTTCATCGTCGGCGAATGCACCTTGGGCATCCAGCTGCTTCTGGGCTTTCGTAGCGGCCAACAGCTCTCTTGCTTTCAATTTCTCAGCCTGAGAACGCTTAGGAAACAGTCTGGTGCGGCAACGCGAGCAAAAACAATAGCTTCCTTCGCTCAAGTGTCCGAAATCAGCCATTTTGAAGCCGACCGGCAAGTAGGCGCGTGTAGCAACGAGCCGTCTATCCAGCCCTTTCAGGCGGCGCTGGTAGATTGTCACGTATTCGTGCCGGCAATTTGCTGGAGCGGCTGGTTCTTGGGTCATTTGAAACTCCGGGAGACCTACTTATATATATGCACGTAAAACGGATATGCCCTCTTGATGAAGCTACTGCTTTACTACGGGATATTCCTTAAGAAGACGCCCACGCCAGTATATGACGACAGCAAGGCGATGCTCGGACTTAACGGTTGAGGGAGAAGAAAAATAAAGCGTGCGGGAACCGCCGGTTTCCAATGGAGGCGACGACGGCGAGGCCACCGGCAACGTCACGGAGCCGGACGCGCGCTTGGATGAATGGTCGTAGAACAAAACCTTCAAAGATAGGTCTTTAACCGGTCGTCCACTGATATTGCGGATACGGATTTCGCCTTCCGGAGTGAAGCTGCCTCGAGCCAACCAGATACGACTTGAGCTGAGCGCAATCGGCGGAACTTTCTCGAAATACTCATCGGGCTTTTGGGCAAGGCTGTTCTCATCTTCAATAGGTTTTTCCTTGTCTTCGGGTTTACCGACAAGCATAGAAAGCTGCTCTGCAACTCGCTCGGCGCGGACCTTAACCGAAGCAGCGGCTTCACGCTTACCTTCTTTCAAGAGCTTCTGACTCCAATCCAAAAGAACAACTTCCAGTTGTTTCAATAGCTCGGGTTTGTCACCCAAATCAAGGGCATCCTCGAGCGCGCGAACAGCACCAGGATGGTTGTTAAGCTTCAAATCAAGGTTTGCCAGAAGTACATAATTTTCAACGCTTCGTTCTTTATCAGTAAGTTCAATGAGTGCAGTCTGTGCCGCTTGAAAATCGTTTTTCTCACAGAGCAAAGTGACGAGGTGGTGCCTCGCTTCCAAATTGTTGGGATCAGCCTTCGATACTAAATCGTAATTTGCAATAGCGCCTTGCGTATTGCCCAACTGCCTGTAAATCAAGGCTAAATTCATCCTCGTGATTGGCTCGTCGGAAACTTGAAGGGCCGTCTCAAGCAATGACGCCGCCTTCTTTTGATCCTTTTCTTTTGTCTCGGCAAGAGCCGCCAACTGTCTGTAGCAATCACTGAGGCGATGCGGAATCAGCGAGCGAAGCGGTTCGCTGACATCTTCCGCATGCGCGTTGGCCTGCTTAAGGTGCGCGACAGCAGCTTCCAGGTCGGTGTTACGCAGGTTTTCTTCAGCCCAAGCGAGATATAAACGAGCTCTTTCATCTGCACCATCATGGGCGCCCATTACTGAAGAGGCTGAGTTGAACAGCTTCTCCGCTTCCGCAAAATGCCCCTTAGTCGTGTAGTAGCTGGCGTAAGCACTTACAACCGGTGCCAATTGCCTTCCTGCTATACGCAGTCGCAGTGCGGTATCCAGAGCGAGGCGCCCTTCTGCAGGTCGGTCGGTAGTCAAATATCCTTGAGCAAGATATGGATAAATATTGGCATCATCAGGGCGTTCGCGCGAGAGCTTCTCAAGAATCGGAACGGCGAATGCCGATTTTCCGGATTTAATTAATTCAACGGCTTGCTCAAAGGCAGTTTTTTCAGGCTTCCCGAAAAAAATCACCAAGGCAACTACTGCTGCGCCAATGAGAACAAGAATCAGGATGCGCCACTTTTTGAAACCACTGACCGTGGCTCGCTGGGCGCCTGATTTTTCTTGTGCATCAACATTGGACATCTAATGCTTCTCAATTGAGATAAAACGCATATGCGAGACTCATCAAAGTTATAATAACGTGCAATATGACCACTGATATAAATCTGACTCCGACAGCATCACCCATTGAAATCGCCAGAGGCGATGGAGAGGGCTCTTCCCCGCCCATTACCGGTAGAACTTGGGGCACTGCTTCCGAGTGTCGCGCAGCGGCTCTGCTAATTCACGGTCTGGGCGCTCACAGCGGCTGGTTTGAAGCACTTGGAAGGAGGCTGAAAGTAAGACGGATGTTCGCTGTCGCGCCCGATCATGTGGGCTTCGGCAAACGTCGCAAAGAAACTTTCACGTCGTTTCATCAGTGGCTTGACGACACAGTCACAGCATACAACTATGTGCGCGAGAAAGTCGGTGACAAACCTATATATCTGATGGGCAATAGCATGGGCGCTCTCGTGGCCCTCAAGGTAGCCAACCGCATCAAGCCAGATGGTCTGGTTCTCTTTTCGCCCGGATTTGATGGGCATCCACAGACTTTCGATTTGCTTTTCCGCATTCAATCAGTGTGGACGGCAATGGTTGCTCCTGAGACTGAGCTGGCTTTGCCTTATGCTCCAGAGCAAGTGACCCGCGATATCGGCGTGCGCAAGTGGATCGACGCGGACGCAGAGAGACGTTTTAAGCTTCCAGCCAAGATGCTTTTTGAATTGCTCATGCTTTCGCAAGATGTGCAAAATCGAGTAAAAAGCGCACCGTGTCCGGTATTAATGCTGACTGCCGGCAACGAAAAAATCGTCAACAACAAGATTAACGATGCGGTTTTTGAAAGGATAAACGCTCCTTCCAAACAGAAGCATGTATTTAAAGAAGCTTGGCACGACTTGATGTTCGACCCAGTTATCGATGAGCTTGTCGAAACGGTAAATAAGTGGACGACCGAAACTGCGCCGGAAAAGCTCATTCTGAAGTAGTTTGAGCGGCGACGCACTGCATATGGTGCCCAGATAAGCTGCCATGAATCTTTCAAAGTCGGTCTGGGTTGGCCTATTGAAGATTAAGACCGGTTCACAATAGCTTCACAGATCAGTATAGATTTCTCACAAACGGTCCGCCTATTGGGAACCGCAGTAAAATATAGGCGTCTCAGTTATTCGTCTAATTGCGCCAGGGGCGCTGAAATGAGAGGTCTGGCCGTGAAAAAGAGCCTAGCAACGACATTCTTTGAAAGAGCAGAACTACTTTCCGACCGGGAAGCCGTGCGCTACAAGGAAAACAAGTCGCCATACAAGTCCATGACCTGGACCGCCCTTGCCCGTCTAGTTAAAGAAATGGCTGCAGGGTTGGTTGACAGAGGCGTTGAAGCCGGCGACCGAGTCGCAATCCTTTCCCAAACATCCCACCTCTGGGCCGCTGCAGACCTTGCCACCATATCCAGTGGCGCCGTCACCGTCCCCATTTATCCAACCAGTTCGCAAGCGGATATTGACTTTATTTTGAGCAACTCCGGCGCCAAAGTTGTTTTCGTACAGGGCGAAGCACTTCTAAAGAAGGTCCTCGCGTCGAAGCAAGAAGCTTTAAAGACTATCGTTCTTGTTTCTCAACTGAATAAAGGTCGCTCGCTTAGTGAGTTTCTCGAAGAAAACGAGATTAGCGCGGACTTCGTTATCGGTCTGGAAGAGTTAAGGCAAAAGGGTCTTTCACAACTGGAAGCGAATCCCGAAATCATCAGCCAGAGAATGGCAGAGATTCACTTCGAAAAAATGGCGACGATTATCTATACTTCCGGCACTACAGGAACCCCTAAGGGTGTTCCGCTGACCCATGGCAATATCGTCAGCGTCCTTGATGACCTGAAAGGCATCATTCCGATTGATGAAAACGACGTCTACCTGTCCTATTTGCCGATGTCTCACGTTTTCGAAAGAGTCTGCGGCGAATACTACTGGATTTACTCCGGCGGCGTCTGCGCTTACGCAGAGGGCATTGAGACCATGGCTAAGAACATGGCCGAAGTCAAGCCGACCATGATTTTGACAGTACCTCGGGTGCTGGACAAAATATATGCCAAAGTGAGAAGCGGCATTGATGGGGCCTCAGGCAACGCCAAGCGGCTCATCGACTGGGCTTTGAAAGTCGGCAACGAATATGTGGATGCAGAGTCTCGAGGCATCGCTCCACGTACCGGCTTGAAAGCCAAACACTGGCTTGCGGAGAAAACTGTCTTCCGTAAACTGAGAGAAAGAATCGGCCCATCATTACGCCTTATCGTCTCCGGTGGTGCACCGGCAACGGGTCATTCCATCGAATTCTTCAACGCAATCGGCATCACCACGATCGAAGGTTACGGTCTGACCGAGACTGCGGCTCCAGCTTGCGTCAACTTGATGAATAGAAAGAAAATCGGCACGGTCGGACCGGCTCTGCCTTGCGTGGAGATGATCATCGCCGACGACGGCGAGATTCTCGTGCGCGGCTCTTCCATCTTCAAGGGCTACTATGGCCTCGAAGAAGCAACCAAGGAAGCTTTCGTAGACGGCTGGTTCCGCACCGGTGACATTGGTATCATCGATGGTGACGGTTACTTAAAAATTACTGATCGCAAGAAAGACATCATCGTCAATTCTTCCGGCAAGAATATCGCTCCGCAGAAGATCGAAGCGATTCTCAAAACCGTTCCATTCGTCAATCAAGCTGTCGTTTTTGGCGACAAGCGCAAACAGCTAGTATCGCTCATCGTCCTTGATGAACAAGCGATCACTCAGCATGCGTCGGATGAAGGCTGGAATTTCAACAGCTATTCGGAACTTATTGAAACACCGGAAGTGGTCAATATGCTCAAGAAAGAAATTGCTGAGCGCTCTAAATCACTTGCCGACTACGAGAAAGTCAGCAACTTCCATGTACTGGCCAACGACCTTTCTGTAGAAGCAGGCGAACTGACTGCCACTTTAAAGATCAAACGTAATGTCGTTGCTCAGAACTACAAATCAATCATAGACAGACTCTACAAAGAAGAGAAAGTTCAAAGCAAACCGGCAGTGCAAGGGCAATCCGGCAAAGGACTTGTTTCGAGCGGAAGGTAATTCCTTATTCTTGTTTGGTTCCTAGCTGAGCGCAGTTGCTGAAGTTGCGCGATCGCCTTTTTCCAGAGCGGCCACTCTCAGTACGCGCGAGCGACCGGCTTCGAGGACGAAGAGTGCTCCATCAGCTCCGAAGGCAACGCCGGTTGGATTGACCAGCCCGACCAAGAAAGTCTCGCTTCTGCCTTCGCGGTTTACGCGGAAGACTGAGCCGGCACGCCCCGCTGTGACGTAGATTCTGCCCAAGCTATCCATGGACAGATTGCCGTCATAACCATCAGCAAAGTTGAAACTCTCCGGCTCAGCTACCTGAATGCGCGCCACTTCGCGTCCATCCAGAGAGCGTTTTACAACAGAACCGGTGGCATGCTCGAGGCACCACAGAAATCCGTCCGAGTCGAGAAGAAGTCCTTGCGTCCCGTGTCCCGGTCCGCCGACCAGAACTTCGTACTCACCAGTGCGATCTATTTTGAAGATTCCACCTGTGTTAGACGGGAAATTTGATACGTAGATTTCATCTCTGGTGCCTATGGCCAGGTCGGAAAGGAAGGTTCCACCACCGGTCAGACTGCCGTCCAACTGAGCAAGAATGCGACCGGATTTGTTGGGATCGATTCGGTAAACGGTGCCTTGAATTGTGGCAACGTATAAAACACCCTTGCGATCGAAGCGCAAGCCGGAGATGGTGCTGTTGCCCCGGATGCGTGCGTATTCGGTCAATTGACCGGAACTGTCGACAAACCAGACACTGCCATCACAAGCAAAATAAACTCCGCCGGGACCGGAAGCCATGCGCGAGAAACGGTTAGAGTACGAGGCATTCAACTGGGAGAGCACTTTGACGCCGTAGCCTCTCGGGGCGTCCGGCAAGTCGATGACCGACATTTGCGGGGCAGCTGCCGTCTGTTTTGCTTCTTTCTCAACAGGCAGCGAGAAATTGTCTTCTTCCTCAGCCATTTCAGCCGAGGTGATATCAATATGGAGGATGAGATGAAGCGGAACGAGGATACGGCGAATGTGAATCTGCCCGTCGCTTTCGTGCGAGTAAGACTCGACGTCGATGTGATCATGGTCAACCGAAAGGACTCTTCCGGTCACCGTGTTATGGCAGCCCATTCCGTACCAGATTTGTATTTTTTGCCGGTTCTCTACAAACCCTTGTAATCTGGTCCTGAAACTCATAGGTAACCGTAACCCCCAAGATACTAAATCAGCCTAAACCACTTAACTGCCGGACTCCATTTGTTCAGTCTCTTACTCTTCTTGTTCCCACTCGGAGCGGTCAACCATAAGAGCTTGATTCCAAAACTGCTCTAGCTTGTAATACCCTCTTTCCTTCTCGTGCAACACGTGGACGATAACGTCACCATAGTCAAGAAGCACCCACCTGGACTCTGATTTGCCTTCTATCCCCAAAGCTTTACAACCCAGGGGTTCCAGCTTATCGTCCACCGCATCAACAATCGCCCTGACCTGACTGGGTGAATCTCCTCCCGTGATGACAAAGTAATCCGCCAAAACGGTCACTTCTCGTACATCAAGAACAACAGTGCCCTTTCCCTTCTTAGCTTCAGCCGCGTTCGCTGCGGCAAAGGCTGCCGTGCGTGAATCGACTGCAGTTGAGCTTGCGGATCTACGTCCCAAATTGGAATTCCTAGTATGAACAGCTATATGATCAGTATTATAGTTGTTCCCATTTTATCTAGCATTTCACGCAGCCTGAGCGAACTTTTTGCCGGAACTTGTGGTAACTAACGCCCTTCTTGGCGCCCCTTCGAGAAATTTGCTGCTTAATGTTGCGGAATCTGCCGTCTGGTGAAACATTTCGTGGCTTTTTTTCGGACGAAAAAAAGCACTGCCACAAAAAGATCGAAATTGGTGCGATTTTTTCTGCGCGCCGATCGGATTTTATCTTTCAATGCCAACAACCCAAAAGAAAGCCACCAAGAATTAAACCCGCAAAGCCTTGTCCACCAACGAGTTACAGCTTACCGCGTGAAACAAGAATGGAAAACGCAGCTACTTATATAGCGCAAATTTTTTCCTTACAACTACATGTATAACTGTCGAAAAGTAGGTTAGAAAGTGCATCTCGACATCCGACAAGAAAAACAATTTTCCAAAAACGTTTATCAAGTGCGACATTTTATGCGCGCCTATCTTGTCTAAGGGTGATAGGTGCTGTATTCTTGCCCTCTACGTAGAGTTGATTACTAGCTCGTAGACCCAGGATAGGCACAGGAGGAGACTCAGTGAACAAAGCAGAACTCGCTGCAGAAATCGCCGCCCGCACAACGACTACAAAGAAAGCTGTAGAAGAGTTTTTGGCGGCCTTTACCGATGTTGTAACCGAAGAAGTTGCTCGCGGAAATCGCGTAACCCTCGTTGGTTTCGGCACATTTGAACGCAGAAGCCGCAACGCTCGCGAAACCAACAACCCGCAAAAACCGGGCGAAAAGATCAAAGTACCGGCGAAGAAAGTACCGGCCTTTGCTCCTGGTAAAGAGTTCAAAGAAAAAGTAGACAGATAAGATCTCCAGATCTTAATTGAAAGACTTTGATGAGGGCGCACAAGCGCCCTCATTTTTCTTGCGAAGATCGGCTTTTCATGAGGATCGCGCACATATGCAAAAAATACAGATCGGACTTTTTCAAAAGCTTCGGATCAATGAGTTCAAAAGTCTTTCTATATCAAAACACCCTTCACAGTCAGTTCTTTGACTGATTATCGACTAATGTTTTGATGAAACTGTTTCCGACTTTATTTGCTTTCCGCCTCGGAATCCGGCTTTCTAAGAGCTCCGCCGCCGGTCCCACTTTCAATTCCGTTTGAGTTGGGAGTTTTTGTTCCCGCGCTTTCAGCGTCAAATTCATCTTTTTCTGCTTTCTCGCCTGGCTCAGTCTTTTTAGATTCAGCAGAAGTATCGCTATCCTTATTCAATACCGAGTCCGTAATTCCATGCTCCACTTGATTTTTGGGCGCCGCCAATGTTCCACCCTTCATCAAGGCATTGAAATTTTCTCTGACCGTTTTTCCTTCTGCTGCAAAGCCGGCCTTCTCCAGCATCGTGGCAAGCAGGAATTGTGCTCTTGGATCTTGAGGATTTTTGTCTACCAACCTGCGCGCGTAAACAAGAGCCAGAGCGGTTTCACCGTTCTTCGTCAAGAGTGCAGTCAAACGAATACAGCAGTCGGAAAAGTCCGGACGCCTGCGCAGCGAACGCTGATAACTGTTTTTCGCCAGTGAAATATCACCAGCTGCCTCGGCTGCCTGACCGAGATCATACAGATAGATAGAATCCAAAACGTCATGAGAACCGTGGAAATCGCTGTATAGCTCATAGGATTCATTGAGATACTTAGCGGCCTGTGCATAATTTCCGGCCAACCACTCAGTCAAACCTTGATCGTATGCTCTATAGGAACGCTCTAGCTCCGTTCGCTTCTCAAGATCGTTTGCTCCTGAGGTTTCTTGCCTCTTTATCTGCGCAGCTGTCGGTCCGTGATGTGCAGGTACGCTGACGGCATGCCCTTTCGAATGCTTGCTGGACTTACCGCTCTTACGACCGGATGATCTGGAAGGCGCAGAGCGAGAAGAACCTTTGGACTTTCCCTTGCTCATAAAACGACCGGATCTGAAAGAGCCACCTGCAGAATGCCGGGAGCGTCCGGTCGAGGCACGTCTAGAGCGTGCCTCAGCTACTGCAATCGATTCAAAAAGAACACAACCGACTAGCAAAAGGGCGACGCTAAGGCGAAGCACCCGCTCAAGCCTTTTCAACTTGAGCGGGTAAAAGCGCGGAATCTCCCACGGCGAACGAAGAGTCCGGCAATAGTTATCGTCCGGCTCCTTCAGTAAGCTGTAAGAAACGTCAGGCCCCATGCTTTTGCTGGTGTTCGGGTTCTGGTTGCTCTAGATTGTCGGGTTCTTCGCATCGCATTCAGCACGCTCTTCTTCGCTCACACCCTTCATTGTCAGGTTGACGCGATTGCGATCGTCAATTTCTCTTACTTTGACGATAACGCGCTGACCGATGGACACTACATCCTCGACCTTTTCCACTCGGCGGTTCTCAAGTTGAGAGATGTGCACCATGCCTTCTTTACCGGGCAGAAGCTCGACGAAGCAGCCCATCGGGATGATACGGGTGACACGACCGCAGTAGATCTGGCCGACTTCAATGCGCTTTACGAGATTGAGTATCTTGTCACGCGCAGCTTCTCCTCCGGCGGCTTCGACGCTGCCGATGAGAACAGTGCCATCGTCTTCGATATCGATGGTGGCGCCCGTTTCCTCGATGATCTTGCGGATCATCTTGCCGCCCGGTCCGATGACGGTTCCAATATCTTCAGGATGGATGTGGATAGTGATGATGCGTGGTGCCCACTTGGACAATTCCGGGCGAGCGGCGGGCAATACTTCTTCCATCTTAGAGATGATGTGATTACGTCCGCGCTTGGCTTGATCGAGAGCGACTCTCATGATGTCCAGCGAGATGCCTTCAATCTTGATGTCCATCTGCAATGCGGTAATGCCTTCTTTGCTGCCTGCAACCTTGAAGTCCATGTCGCCCAGAAAATCTTCCAGCCCCTGAATGTCGGAAAGAATTGCGAAGCGATCACCTTCCAAGATGAGGCCCATAGCGATGCCGCCGATGGTCTCTTTCAGAGGAACACCAGCATCCATAAGAGACAGACTTGAGCCGCAAGTAGACGCCATACTGGTCGAGCCGTTGGACTCGATGACTTCTGAAACTACACGCAGTGTGTAAGGGAAATCTGCATGATCGGGAAGTGCCGGCATTATTGCGCGCTCAGCAAGTGCACCGTGACCGATTTCTCTTCTTCCTGGTCCACGCATTGGCTTCACTTCACCGACCGAGAAGCCGGGGAAATTGTAGTGGTGCATGTATTTCTTTTCTGTTTGCGGATCGATCGAATCCAATCTTTGTGCATCACCGGCGATGCCGAGCGTGGCAATCGAGAGAACCTGAGTGGTTCCGCGGGTGAATAGTCCGGTGCCGTGGGTGCGGGGCAAAATGCCGGCTTCCACAGTGATAGGACGAATTTCATCGCAACGTCTGCCGTCGGCACGTTTGCCTGTATCGAGAACTTGCGAACGCATTAGTTCTGCTTCGTACAGTTCTAAATACTCTGCGATTTTTCCACTCGAGACTGTCTTCAATTCGTCTTCTTCGGGCAACTCAGCAATCGCATCGACTACCGATTGTTTCGCTGCATCGATAAGAGCACTTCTTACTGCTTTCTCTGTGACACCTTGCATCGACTCTTTCAATTTGTCGGTTGTTTTTTCACGAATCAAATTTTTGAGCGCGGTGTTTTCAGCCGGTGCTTCGAATGCTTTTTTCTCGATACCCAACTGGCGCAGGAATTTGTTTTGTGCTTCAACTTGGCGCTTAATGTGCTGGTGCGCGAAGTCGATTGCAGCAAGCACGTCCTTTTCGGTGACGAACTTGGCTCCGGCTTCGACCATCATGATCGAATTTTCGGTTCCGGCGACAACCAGATCGAGGTCGGATTCATCAAGTTGGCTATATGTAGGATTGGCGATCAGTTTGCCTTGAACACGTCCAACCCGTACTGCGCCGATTGGACCATTGAAAGGCAACCCTGCAAGACCGAGTGCCACTGAGGCTCCGAGCATGGCGTAGGTATCGGTCGGATTATCTTGATCGGCAGACATAACGGTGGCAACTATTTGTACATCGTTGCGATAGCCTTCTTGGAAGAGCGGGCGAATCGGTCTGTCGATGAGGCGGCTGATCAAAATTGCTTTGTCCGGAGCTTTGCCTTCGCGTCTGCCAAAGCTGCCGGGAATGCGACCTACGGCGTAGAGTTTTTCTTCGTAGTCGACCAAAAGCGGGAAGTAATCAATTCCTTCACGCACATTTTTACTTTCGGTAGCGGTTACCAACAACATGGTATCGCCGCAATAAATTTCCACTGAGCCGGAGGCTTGCTTTGCCATTCGACCGGTTCTTACAGTGACGAGTTTGCCGTCAATATCGATTTCAAATGACTTAACTGCATCCGGTGAAAGTGTCTGAACATCCATTTTTCTTTTCCTTCTACTTCTTCTGTTTTTACGTCTGTATAAAGCTCTAAATGCCAAAACTCGACCGGCTAAATTAGCCAGATCGATTACTTGGTGGAGATTTCTAATTGCTCTTTTCGCTTTTGGCTAAACAAAAACTGCGCTGAATGCGCCGAATTTGCCGGGGATCGATAATGCCGTATGCCTTTAGGTTCTCGGATCCTCTAATTGAATCGTTTTTCGATTCCAGTAGTTCTAAAGATCCAGAGCGAAAAAAAGGGCGAGCCCTGAAGCTCGCCTTTTAGAACTTAGCGTCTCAATCCCAGCTTTTCGATCAGGCTTCTGTAGCGATCGTGCGCTGCACGACTCAAGTATTGGAGAAGCCTTCTTCTTTTGCCGACCATCATGAGAAGTCCGCGGCGGCTGTGAAAATCTTTTGGGTGAGTTCTTAAATGCTCGGTCAACTGATTAATGCGCTCAGTCAGAAGCGCAACTTGCACTTCCGGCGAGCCGGTGTCTTTGCCAGAGCGGCGGTGTGATTCTACGATTTCAATCTTATGTTCTGCTACAAGTGCCATTGCCTGTTCGCCCTTATTCTTGTGTTTTTCCTATGATCTATTTCTTGGCAGTAGTAGATAATATCACAGTGCATGCGCCAGTCATGCTTTTGAGCACTTTATGACCTTTTTTGTATCGTTAAGGCCTTCTTCTTAAGCAGGATATAATCAGCACTTTGAAGATTCGGCTCCGGGACATCTTCCTAAAATACCCAGTTTTGGACGGATTCAGGCGATCTGTCCTGGTTGGCGTCTGCAAAACGGGCACCCTTTTCTCAACATCTACTTATCCAAATACATTCTTTTATCCTGCCGAATCCCGCCCTTACCTTGACAATCTCTGGCAAGAATTCGGTAGGCCAGAAAGCAAAGACGAAGATCAATCCAAGCCGGCCATCTTCGCCATCTACCATGGTCGCATGGTCGGATTGCCGAGCTTGCGCCCTAACAACAAGTTGACAATCTTAATCAGCAATAGCAGAGACGGCGAAATTATCGCCCGGGCCCTCAAAGAAATAGGTTTTTCCACTGCTCGCGGCTCGCCGGCACATGGCGGAGTGCGCGGCGCCCTCGAGATGAAAACCGCAGCCAAAGCCAACAGTCGCCTGGCAATGATGGTAGACGGACCACGCGGGCCTCGTTATCAGGTTAAGCAGGGACTGGTGCGACTTGCCGAAATAACCGGATTGCCGATCATTCCCTTGGTCACACACACACGCCAGAACTATTGGATGGACAGTTGGGATAACTTTATGGCGCCCTGGTGGGGCACACCCATGGTGCACATCTTTGGACATCCGATCGATATACCCAAGGGAATCACAGCAGAGCAAAGCGAGCAAATGACCGAACTTTTGCAGTCACGCATGGACCGGATGCGCGAAATGGCAGCATCCTTTTTTGTTGATGCTGAAAAATTTAATTACAGCGCATAGAAAGCCGCTGAAAATCAAAACGCGCCCATTCAGAAGAATGGGCGCGAGTTTTACATATTGACGGGGAGAAGCTTAGGGCTTTTGCAGCTCGGGCTTCCACTCATCAAGGATTGCCCCTTCAATAGGGCAAACCGACAAACAGGCTCCGCAATCAATGCAGGTGCTGTCGTCAATGTATGTGTACTTCGTCGACTTAGTATTGACTTTGCCTTCTACCCAGTGGATGCACTCTACTGGACATACAGGAATACAATCACCAATACCTTCGCAGACGTCAGCAACTATGGTGTAGGACATTTTGGCAAACTCCTCATAGCTTCTTGTCTGTGAGAGCCTCACAGCTCTCATCACTACTAAACCACAGTGGAAGATGAGGGCCACGACTTGAGGCAATTTTTTAACGAATTTTTCTTCTTACACTTCCCAAATTTCTTCGCGCGCAGACTATAAAAGTAGCGTGCAGACAGACAAGAGGTCTGACATCTGGAGGTCTTCCACTAATGTCCGAAGTCAAGGTTCAAGTTTTCTCTACTCACGGCCAACCGGTCGGCTATTTCATAAATCCGAGTTTCGCCACATTTCCTGAAGGTGAGTTCGAGATATCAGGAGAATTCTTCGATACCAATAACGAACGCACTCAGCGCATCGAGTTTAATCCTGAAGCTGTTCCCTATTCTTGCGACCTCTCTCAAGCCAAAGAAATTCCTTATACTGAACTGATTAATGTTTATGTCCAGCGCGGCAGACAACCTGTGAAAATGACAGGCAAAGGCAAGAATTAAGAACTGACCAAGCCTGCGGCCCAGGGCCGCGTATAGCCGGGATTATTAGTTGAACAACTGATCTATTGATAGGGGATATTTGAAAAGATCCCTGAAAGCCTCAGCCTGTGGAAAAAGCTCCAAATAAAAGAGCAGCCGGAGGGGATGGCTGCTCTTTTGGGACCTCGCGAATTCAATTAGTAAGCGTCAACCTAAAGATCTGGGGGGCTTTTGTGAGGGTCGAACGACGCAGACACGATTGATTCACGTAGTCAGATATTGGCGTGCGGCACTTTACAACCAGCACTATTGCTTTTATAGCAGTTTCGATCCACCCTTAGATTATGGGTTGGGCAATAATTGTTTATCCCCTCCCCTATCTTCGGCAGGATAACCCGAGACCATTTCCTGAGCATTATATGTATGGGGAATGCCCACAGGCGGAGCGATAGGAGACCTAGAGGACACAGGGACGCTAAGGATGGCGGAAACTAGGGAGCGTCTGGTACTGCTTATAGAAAACAACGAGGCACAGCATAAGCTTTGCCGCGATGCCATCCTGGCGCAATCGCCCTTATATGGAGTGAAAGGTATCTCCAGAGGTGCAGAAGTACGAGAAGTGATGGCGAGCAATCACTTCGACCTTGTGGTCATGGACTATGAAGTGCCGGATATGAGCGGCGACGACTTGATCAGGGACATCCATCAGATCAACCCTAACTGCCCGATTATTGCCATGACGGCAGCCGATAGTCCCGACAAAGCGCTCAAAGTATTGATGGCAGGGGCCAGTGACTATCTGCCGAAAATCGCCGAGTATCACAAATTTTTGCCTCGAATGATCACGACGAATATTCAGAGAGCATTGCTTTTGGAAAACCTGCGCGAGATGTACCAGCGGGTTGAGCGCATATCCCGAGACGAAGCGCTTCTCAATCGACTGATTGTGAATATACACGGTTCGCTGGATTTAGAAGAAGTCATCGATCGCGCCGCGCAGAGCCTCGCAGATGAGTTCAAAGTATCGCGCGCGATCATTTGTCTGTCATCTGATCCCACATCTGCAATGCGCATTGCACGCCAAGTTACAGTGGCTGATGCCTCGCCTATTTCTGAAAAGAGTGTTTTGTTTCAACGCTATCACGATCTGCTTCTCGATGTCGGTGAACGGCGCCCACTGGTCGTCATGCAGGAAGACACCTTTCCATTTGCCACAGATGTAAAAGCGGATCTTGTGCATCATGGAATACTCTCCATGATCATGGTGCCGCTTGTCTATCGAGGCCGGCTCATGGGGCTGGTGCACCTCGATCAGTGCGATGAAGCGAGACTTTTTACCCAGGCGGAAATCAGCCTGCTCTCGAGAATCGCGAACCAGCTATCCATTGCTATCAGCCAGGCGCGACTCTATCAAGACTTTGAAACTCAAAGCAATTCGATCAACAAATTGACCGACCTCTGCACCCAGCTAAATTCGGTGGTCAACTCGACTCGCGATCTAACGGAGCGTCAAGAAAGCCGAGAGAAAGTGCGAGTAAAACTATCCACACGCGAAATCGAAGTACTTAGAAAAGTGGCTCAAGGACTGTCTAACAGAGAAATCGCAGAAGCCCTGCATATCACTGAAGGTACAACAGAAGTGCACGTCTCTCGCCTGAGAAAAAAATTGAACCTCAGCAGCCGTGCGGCTCTCGTGCGCTATGCGTACGAAAATCATCTTTGCTGATTATTCGAGAATTACAGTTCCCTGCTGAAAGTCGACAGTCAGTTTGCGTCCTGCCATAAGGCGCTGACCCAGGACTGGATAAGTTTTTGCGCCACCCAGTACGACAACGTTTTTCAACTCTCCACCTAAGGACATCATGCCGATATAGTGATTCATGCGCACCCATTCGCTGCCAGCTTGCACGCGTCGAGCGCCTAAACAACGCCATCCTAGTGGAGATGTCAGATCCTCCGGAATGACAATGGCACCACCGAATTGCAAATTGATCAATGCTTCGACTTCAATTTCCAAACCGTCGGATGCTACAAGAATGATGGGCAAAAGAACTTTTCCGGTTTCATCAATGCGGCCGCGCACCGACCTGTCGACCTTCCTGCGTTCTGTCAGGCTCATTGAGCCTTCTTCACTGTATGCCACCATATGCAAACTCAAATTGTGTCAATGACCGGATCTTTGTTGAGACGATAAGCGAAAAAAGAACCATGCGGATGTCTCTTTCTCGCGCGGGCGAGTACCTCATGGTCGTCCTGACCCAGAAAATAATCTGCTGAATTGGGTTCAATCACCACCAGCCAATTCTCGTAGCGATCGCCCAATTCGTGCATCAGCCGCTGGAAAATAGGCCAGCAAGCGTCGTCTAATTCCTCGGCACTTAATTGAGGCAACGCAGAATCCTTAGCTAGAACGTACCATAACTGTACCCAAAAACGCCTCGAATCAACCTATTTGACAGCCTCGACAGACTGCGCCGGACAAGGGCTTGATTCTCAAATGAGCGGAAATCCAGTGAGAGCGCCAAAGAAAGCGGACGCGCAAAAGAGCTTCGTCTTATAATCGCGCGCCCTTACTTCCCGCCGTCCGTGCTGAGGAGTAACCATGCCTCTTTTCTCAAACTATGTACCGCGTCATTTGAAAGTGGCGCGGCCGTTAAGGACGCCGAACCGTTATGCAATTCAGCAGTCGAATGCCGATTGCCAGAATTCCTCATTTCCTTGATGTCATACCGGTACCAGTATTCGGCATCCCGGCGGGATTCACAGCGTTGAGCCAGCGTCTGGTACAGATATCGCGCTTGAGAATCAACGGGCATGGAATTGGCAAGCTCATTCAGCATTTGCAGCGCTTTGGCGAAATTGCCGGTCTTGAGAATGGATAAAATTTTCGGCAGTTGATTCTCTTCAAACCTACGGCTGGTCTTCTCTTCGTCGGTTTTTGGTTCTTCTGCAACAAGTAAATAACTCTCATCACCGGCTACTCTACTTGGCGACCCGACACGGTTATGGTAGCCTGATGGCTTCTTTCTCTCGTTCTTGCCATCACGTTTAATTCTTGTGGGGCTGCTGGTTACGCCCTTATCTGAACCTTCGATTGCTAGTTCAGCAAAAGCTCCCCCGCAAAAGACGAAAGTTAACAAAATAGCGCCGAAGAGGGCGCAGTTTCGGGAAAGAGTCTCTGCCAATATAGCCACCCGAAATAAAGGGGAACAGCAGACCGGTATGATCGTCAGTTCTATACGAGTTCACCGATTATCTTCAAGATTATCATCAAGCGGATTAGCAAAAGATTCAGGTAAGAGTTTGTGGGACTGTACCCGCTTTTCCTGGGTCACGACGGGCTCAAAGCGTTATGGCAGGCAGTTCTCTATGACACCACTTGCCACTCTCAAACAAGCCTAAGAAGTTGATTACCCTGAACACCAAACCCAGCCAAGAAGAGAAGCAAGCACCCCTTACCAGTGCGGAGAAATCCGCAACACGCACGCTCGCCGTCAAATTCATGGCGTTTTGGGTGCTTTCAATTGCCCTAATTGCGGTGATTGGGCTGGCTTTGAACGCCGACTGGTACAAGCCCCAGTTTGAGACAGCGCTTTCTCAGCTCTTTCACAGAAAGGTGAGGCTGGGACATATCAGCTGGCGCATCGGTTTCAACGGTCTGGCTATTGCCACAAACAAGATAGAAGTCGACGAATTGGATGACGCTCCGTTTTTACGCGCGCAACGTACCGAAATAGGTGTGGCGTTTCGGCCGCTCATGAAAGGGGATGTGGAACTCCATCATCTGGATTTCCGCAAACCGGAATTTTGGCTCACTCGTGAGACAAATGGTGACTGGAACTGCACTGACTTGATCAAATTCGGACCCGATGTTCGCATCATTCAAATGAATGATGGTCGTGTCCACCTTACAGACATGGCTGCGCCACCGGCATATAGAAGCAGTATCAGTTTGGACAATGTGCAGCTCAAATTTGTCTGGCCCAAGAAGAAAGTTAGTAAGCCATTTTTCCTCTCATTCGAACTCAATCAACCTTCCTATAAAACACAGGTGCAACTGGAAGGTCTGGGCGTCGGCGCAATTGAAGACTGGAAAAGCAATCACTATACAATCGCTCTGCTAGCCAGGCGTATCAACCCCGATGATGCGCTCAGACTGGCGTCTTTCATAATGAAGCCCGAAGACGCTGTGCAGGTGAAAACGCGCGATTTGAGCGGATTATTCGATGTAACCGTCAAAGGCAATGGAACGCTCGACAAAGGCATCAAGCTGACGGCCAATATGCAGGCAGATGGTCTTGTCTTGCACGACCCACAACTGGGCACCATAAAGACACCAAATGCAAAGTCAGAAGGCCAGGTAATCATCAACAAAAACAAGATTGCCTGGGAAGAACTGTCACTTAAATTGCCTGGCATGCATCTCGTCTCGACGGGACATTTCAACCGACCGGAAGGTAAGAATGGCGGCTATTCTACGAAGCTGACTGGAAAAGTCGACGACCTGCAAGTTTTGAATAAGTTACTGGGTGCACCTTCGGGCAAGGGTAAATCAGCGCAGTCTCCACTGATGCTCCTGGACGGCATCAATCCCGAGCGGCTGACCGGAAAAGCAGAAATCATAGTCAATATCGAGAACATCAATAATCACACCGAGATTGAAAGCAAATTCAATGCCGGTGGTTTGCTACTTAGAGACATTTTGCAAGAGGCGGCACCGGAGAACGCTCGTTTCGCCATTTATGCTGGTGTTCCGAACACTTCAATTTTAGAAGGTGACATCCGGCTTGTTCCCGGTCAGAAGCTGGAAGTCCGCTCTGCCCACACGGACATTGTCGGTGGCAAGGTGACCATAACCGGAGACACCGAGCTGAAGAATAGAGTCTCCAATTACCTCTTGGAAGGCAACTCGATTGATTTGAGCAAGTTTTCGGCCAATATGAATGATTCAAGAGAAGCTCTCAAAGAAATGAGTGAGCGCATCACTGTTCCTCCCAAAACAAGACTGCAGTTGCGCGGGTTCGCCGACTTGAAAGCCAAACTGCAGCGTAGCGGCAATTCCACCAGACAAGACATCTCCCTGACCTTGCGCAATGCAGACTTCTACTTCAGTGACGGTTCGCTCAATATTTCTAAGTTGAACGGAAAAATTGGAGTAACGGACAACGACTTTATTTTCGACCATGTCACCGGCATCATGGATGGTGGCACATTCAGCATGACCGGACGTGTCCCAATCAAGGGTGGTGGACTAAATATCGCTGTCGCCGGAAAGAAGATCGATCTGGCCAAATTGACTCTGGCTCTGACGACATTCAAAATGCAAGTTCCTCAGATGACCGGAATGAAGGCGTCCGGAAAAGTAAAGGACGCCAGCCTCAAAATCACTGGCTCGCTGAAGTCGCCAATCGCTTCCGGCACAGCCATACCTGAAGATGTGCGCTTGGAGCTGACCGACGCAAAAAGCTTCATACGGGCATCAGGCGGCTCACTCAATTTAACGAATGATTTGCTCACCCTCAAAGATATGACGCTTACGACCAGAGGGGGTTCGGCACAGGTGACAGCCCGCATCAAGGGCGTGCCGGGGCAAGCAGAATTTGTCGACGGTCGCATCAAATCTCAGGGCCTGGATCTCGCTGACTTCGATGCTTGGATTCATTCACAAGTAGTGCCAGAGCAAGTTCGCAAAGACTATCAGAAGATGCTGGATACTTATTCAGTTGCAAAAGTGCACGGCAAGATCTACGGAGATTTGTTCCTCAAAGATGATCCTGGCAGTGCTCTGCCCCGCTTTGACGGCGTCATAGGGCTGATGGGTGTCGGGTTTAGAGTGGAGAACGAGAAAATCGGTGTGGACCGCTTGAGCGGTGTGCTAGCCACGGCAAAAGACGATCTTCTCTTGCAGGATGTCGCCGGCTGGATGAATGGCAGTCAATTCCAAGCTGACGGTTATGTAAGACAGTTCCGCACTGCCGTTCCATCTCTGAATTGCGACATTCGAGGTTCTCTAAATTCTGCCGAAATCAATAACCTGATATCGACCTTCTCTCCGGCAAAGAAAGCCAGCCAATTGAAGTTTTCTTGCCAGGGACCACTCGATGTTCGTCTAAAAGCAAATGGCACGAAAGACGAGATGAAAGTGAGCTTCTCCGGTCAAGCGAATCGCAGGAGCAATGTAAAACTGTACGGACCTTTCGGTGTCTTGCACCAACCATTGGGTGAACAGATGTCACTTGATGGTGCAGTCACTATCCATCAAAAGGGTGTAACAGTCAATGACGCCCACTTGTTTGTCAGCGACTCGGTGCTGAATTTCAAAGGCGAAATCAAAGTCAAAGACGACAATAATGCCAATTTGCTTAACGAGCAGGTGATCAATTTGGCAATCATGACTCCTAATCCGCTGCCGGCAAAACGCCTGCTGGCTGGGCTTGCACCGCAACTGGCAGACAATTCGGTAACCGGAACAATCAGTGTCGACGGCGCAATAAACGGGCCAATGTCCAATCCAAAGATCAATGGCAATTTTGATCTGGTTGACGTCGGAGTTCCAAAGCTCAATATTTCACACGCGACTGGTAGCATGCAAAGCCGCGATCCTTACGATCCACGCTCGCAAGCGTCACCCATCAATGCGCACGTAGAGATGAAGGAATTGCAGCTGAAAGCAATCAAAGTAACCGACGTTTCCGGTGAAATGAGCTTTAAGCCATCAGGCGGAGAAGACAAACTTCCGAAGATCAGACTCGCCAACATGAAATTGAAGGCCGGCGGCGGCACAGTCAATCTCAATGCTTGGGTAGACCCCGAAACACAGAAATTCGGCTCCCGGTCTGACTTTAAGAACGTTGATCTAAGTGTGATCGCAACCGGACTCTTTGGACATCCGGGAGAATTGACCGGCACCGCCGACGGTGAATTGTTGCTCAAGTCACAGGGCTCAGACAAAGACGAGATGATCCGCAATCTCAACGGCAACGGGAAATTCCATGTCAAGAACGGTGTTCTGGCACGCTTCGGACACCTGCAGGCACGCCTTACCCAAGCCAATCTACTGCAATCAGGTGTGCTCGGGTTCAATTTGAACAATCTGCTGCAGAGCGTTGTGCCGGTAAGAACCGGCGAGTTTAAAGAACTGATGGGTAGTTACGCAATCACCAGGGGAATGCTTGCCTTCACCGAACTCAAATACAACGGTGAAGACCTGCGGCTGTGGGGCGGTGGCACAGCCAATCTCGTCGACGGTAAGGTAAACATAGAAATCGCCGGCACACTTCCCAGAGTAACGACCAGCGTCTTGCGTGGGCCACTCGGACACGTAACTCGCGGTATGACAATTCAAAAATTACTCAATGCGGTAACTTTCAACAAGCTTGAGAAACTTCCATCGCTTCCGGTTCTAGGCGACATAGCAGGAGACAAGCCTCGCACGTTCACATTCAAAATGTCTGCGTCCTTGAATGAACCGCAAGTGCTTGCGCAATCGATCGAGAAGTCGTTCAAATGGCTTCCTTCAAAACCGTTGCAATCCGCACACCCTGTGCCTGGCATCGATGCAAAACTCCTGGAAGCAAGAGCAAATTAGTTTCATTTAGCGCACCTTCTGCGGTGGCGCGCGCAATATTTATCAGCCACCTGCTCTGGTGGCATAGTCCGATAAACAGCGTGATGGGTGATCGCACCTTATATGGTGTCATCAAAAACTGCGATTTTCCTTGACTCTTGACGAAGCCCGAGTATGATATATCTCAGACATACAATTTCTACCAACACATATCCAGCAATTCGAACATTCGAATTGCTCTTTCCGTCCACGGCGAAAGGTGAGGCACGATGCATTCGGCGCCACCACATTCGGTGCCACATGGCACACCCGAAGACAGACGTATCAACGCCTGTCTAAACTCCTACATTGATTTTGTCCGTTCGGAAAAATCTTTGTCGGTCAATACCCAAATGGCTTACCAACGCGATTTGCTCTCGTTCATAGATTGGCAAAAGACGAGGGAGAATCACCAAACCACGCGTCAGGATTTGCAGCAGTATATTGGTTTCCTTCGCCAAAAGGGACAGAAAACAAGTTCGATCATAAGAGCAATAGCCAGCTTGCGAGGCTGGTTTGCCTGGCAGAAGAGTTCCGGCATCGTCGCCGAAGATCCCCTCGAAGCAATGCACAATCCCGTCAGATCGAAGAAGCTGCCTGCTGTTTTGAGCAAAGACGAAGTTGAAAAAATGATCGAAGCGGCTCAATCGAGTCGCGACCGGTTGATTGTTGAATTGCTCTACGGCGCCGGCTTGCGAGTTTCCGAACTGGTGGGACTGGACGTAAAAGACGTCAATCTTTCTCAAAGTTACGTCCGCTGTTTCGGCAAAGGTTCAAAAGAAAGAATCGTGCCCATTGGTCGGCAGGCACTCGAATGCGTTCAGGCATACATAGACGAGCTCAAAGACTCGGCTACGATGGCAGAGCCAGCCGCGAAGGGAAAACCTCTCACTCAAGTGAAACATGTGATTAGACCACTGTTTCGCGACCGAAGCGGAAATCGCCTGTCGCGCCTGGTAGTGTGGCAAGTTGTTAAGCGTTTGGCAAAAAATGCCGGAGTGGAGAAGGCGCTCTCTCCACACACACTCCGGCACAGCTTTGCGACCCATCTGATCGAGAACGGCGCCGACTTACGCTCCGTCCAAGAACTGCTTGGGCACGCCAATATCGTCACCACCCAGCTCTATACACATGTCAGCCGGGGGCACCTGCGCAAAGCCTACGACCAGGCACAGAGCGCGTTTGTTTGTGAAAGCCCGCTCGATTTTTCGCCTCAAATTGCAAAGATGGATGAAATTTAATTCCTAGACAGTAACCTCCGGCATATATAGAGATAAACTTAGTGTCAGTTGCTCAGAGGCGACCTACGGGTGTGCGAGCAACAATGGGCGAAAACAAAGCCAGTCTTTGTGAGCCGACCCCAGAGTCTTATTGCTTTAAAGCAAAAGCTCGCCGAGAGCTAAATGAGTCGAACCGTGACTCTCTGATTTGATGCCAGCGATGCATCGATATCCGAAAAACTGCCTCAATTCAAAGTCGATACTTATATCAAGGTCACAGCTTAATGAGTCGAAACGCCAAGGTAGAGGGCACCAAGATTGCCCAGGCCGCCAAGGATCTCAACGTTACATCAGTAACTATCAGGCGGTACATTACTGAGTTCAATATTGAAACCACATCAGACGAAAACGGAATCAAGGTTCTTCCCGACGTAGCAATGGAAGAATTGCAAAAGATTCGTGAACTGAAAGAAGAAGGTCTGACCAATCCTCAAGTGCTCGAAAAACTAGAGGAAATGCGCTCTTCCGATCGCAAACCCGCAAAAGGTAAAGCCAAAGCCAAAACAGCATCTAGGGCAAAAGCAGAACCCGAAGTAGAGGAAGAGGAAGAGGAAAAACCAGCCGCGCGCTCCAAGGAAAAAGAGAAGGAGAAAGAGAAAGAAAAGGAGACCAAGCGCCCAGCCAAGCGCATCTCCAAGAAGGAAGCGCCGCCTGAAGAAAAAGACGAAGAAGAGGCCGCTGAAGAAGAAGAGAAGTCCGAAGCTGAAGGTGATGCTGAAAGCGCACCAGGCGAGGGCGAAACCGGCGAGGGCAAACCAAAACACTCTCTGACCTGCCAAACATGCGGCAAAGTTTTCGAACACATGAATCCGCGCTTGCGTGATTGCCTCGACTGTTACAGAGCCAAGCGCAAGGAAAGAAGACGTGGCGGAGCAGAGCGACACAAGAATGTTATTCAGCATCCGCTTGCTCAACAAGCAGCCAGCCGTCAGGCTCAGCGCATTGACGCCAACGGTGCGGCGGCCGAAACTGACAGATATGTAGAAGAGCCGAAGCGACAAGGTCGCGAAACTCGTGAACCACGTGAAGGCCGCGAAAGTCGTGAGCCACGCGAAAGACCGGAAAGAGAACCGGCTGTAGCGGCTGCTTACGTTTCTCAACCATCTTCTCAATCTCAAGTCGTCGCACAAGGCCTGCAGCGCACGGTTAGAAACTACAGAAAAGCAATTGAAGAAACTCGCAACATCACGGGTTCTCTCAAGCGTCGATTGGAACGTCCTGATCTTCCGGAAGGCGAAAGAAGATGGCTGGAGCAAATCTATGCCTATCAATTGATTTTGCACCAAGGTTGGCGCCATCTTGCAGAATACAAAGCTGCTACTCAACAGCAAGGCAAGGGCAGTGGAGGAAGTTCCTCCGGCGCACCGAGCCAATCGCCGGCAGCCATAGACGACTAATTAGTCGTTTCAAATTCTCAAAAGGGAGGCAGAAATGCCTTCCTTTTTTGCAAATATCAGAGCAGATATCAGAACGGATCCGGCATATTCAATCCCGGTTTCGGACCGACCGGCGAATTGAAAATCTGATTGGGGGCAGTTGCAGGACCGGGTGTGACTGCCTTCGGCGGTCCGCCCATTACTGCATTGGGACCACTTATGACATTGGAAGGCGGCGGCAAGAGCGGTTGTCCTGATTGCAAAGCAGGCACCGTCGGCGATGTCAGACCTGGTGCGGGCAAATTGCTCGGTGCAAAACCTGTTGGTGGCGGGGACATGTGAGAAAGGTCGAGCGAACGATTCAATCGTATCGCTAGAATCTCACCCTTTTCCATTCTGAAATCAGAACCCCTTTGTCTGAAGCCTGGCTTGTAGCCGATCAAGCGCCCTGTCAATGTGCGTCCAACCATACCCAGGGAGTTGACTGTTGCTTTCGGATAGTAAGCTGCGGCTTGCGCTGCATTAGTCTTTCGAGGATTCTGAGTTTCATCCATGTTCGGATTATGGACAATGAATCCACTAATAGGGGCATTGCTGCCGTCCGGAAAAACAATCGTTTGCAAGTTGACCTGGAGATTGCCGGGATGCCCGTGCCCTGTCAATCTCGACGGTACAACGCTGACCACTGCACCGACGATTCTCGAATGACGCGGTACGACTTCCACTCCATTTTTGAAGTATCCATCTTCCAAACGAATTGCAAAAACATCGCCCCTTTGATTTTTCCCGGACGAGAGATCGTCTTCCAGAACACCGGACAAGAGTGTGCCGATTGGCACTCGAGAGCCGACGGAATTCCAGATATTCGAACCAATACTTCCATTCATGCCTTTGGGAGTCATCGGAAAGTTGCCCTGGTTGGATTCCATGATCCTCGATGACGGCATATTCTGAAGCCCTTGTGCCGTTGCCTCCTGCGACGCAAGACACAAAAGAGAGACTAGAATGATGTTGCGAAAACTGGCTGCCACTGCCGATTGCCTCGTCGTTTCTGGCTAAATTGTAATCTCTTTCACCTGGCAAGCAAAGAAGTACGCCATGATCAAAAGTTTAGTTCATCGCGAGAATTGCTGCCTATGTGACGATTACGCAATAGATCCAGTCGCTCAAAGCAGCAGTACGCCGGGCGCGAACCCCTGCGCGTGCTAGAATTACCGGTCCGGCTAGTGCCGGTTTATATTGCCTCACCTTGCCTGCAAAGCAGGACGCGCATGACCATAAGGGGGATTCAACTTGTCACGCAAAGAAAAGCAAGAAAAGTACGAAGTTACCTATATCGTTCGTCCCAATATCGATGAAGAAGCTGTCGATAAAGTGGCAGCAGCCGTGGACGAATACATCAAAAACTTGGGTGGAAACGTCGAGCTGACCGAGAAGAAAGGTCGCCGCCGCCTGGCTTATGAAGTGAAAAAGATGAGAGATGGATATTACATCTACTCGATCTTCACCATCAAGACCGAACAAGTCGCCACGATTAAGCGCATGATGACCCTCTCGGAAGACATCATCCGTTTCTTGATCGTTGTCTTTGAAGAATCGCAAACACCGGTAATGTCCTAGTTTCCGTTGTTTCCAAAGCGTCTTTTTCCAAGTCTCAACTGAGGACTAGCTAATGAGCCTAAGCAAAATAGTTGTCTCCGGACGTGTAATTCGCGCCCCCGAGAAGCGTTTCACACCATCGACAAACGTAGCTGTCACGGAATTTTCGATTGCCGTTGAGTCTCCTCCCAGAGACGGGCAAGTCGAAACCACGCCGGTAAAAGTCATCACCTGGCGCGATTTAGCCGAGCGCTGCTCGACTGAAATCAAAAAGGGCGACCTGGTCGCTGTTGACGGAAGACTGCAAATCAACAACTACCAGTCGCAAGACGGCCAAAAACGTCGCGAAGTGGAAGTGGACGCTGTCAGCGTAGAGAATCTCTCGAACCTGACTGGTGGCGGCTCACAAGGTTCTTTCTCAGAAGAGAAGGGAGAAGCAAATCTGGCGAAAGCTGGAGTTAAAGGCGGTCAAAAGGCGAAGCCTGCAGGCGACACTGATGACCTGGACGCAATCTTTGCATCCGACGACGAGATTCCGTTCTAAATAACTCCGGCAAACGTGGGCGCAGACATTGCGCTCCTAAAGCACACTACTTATTGATAAAGGAACTAAGAAATGTCACGCATGAATCAAGATGGACCGCCCCGCCGCCGCAAGACTTGCGGATTTTGCGCAGACAAGGTCGAACATATTGATTACAAAGATCCGAACCGCTTGAAAAAATTCGTCACTGAAAGAGGCAAAATTCTGCCCAGACGTATTTCCGGCAACTGCGCATCGCACCAAAGAAATTTGACCGTCGCGATTAAACGCGCCAGAGATATCGCCCTTATGGCTTATACCGCTGACGGTTAAGTCCCTGATCAGTCAAAGCGCCAACGAATTAACCAGTTGTAATATGGTGTAGAATCGTTGGCACGCGCCGAAGTGGTGAAATGGCAAACACGCTACGTTCAGGGCGTAGTGCTCGCAAGGGCTTGTGGGTTCAAGTCCCACCTTCGGCAGGTTTTTCGTTTGCCTTATGGCAAAATTTGATATCGGTCCCCAATAATGAGGAGTACGCTTGAGCATAGACAAAGGTGATGTTCGCCGCCCCAATGATCCCAGAAGAGACATGCCGCTTTTGAACGAGCGCATCCGGGATAGAGAGGTTCGCCTCATTGACGAAGAAGGTAACCAACTGGGCATAGTTCCTACGCGCGAAGCGTTGAACACCGCACGCGAGCGCGGACTCGACCTTTTCCTTGTTCAGCCCGATGCCAACCCTCCCGTAGCCCGGATCATGGACTATGGAAGGTTTAAGTTCGACCAACAAAAGAAAGAGCGTGAAACAAAGAAGAAGCATCATATCGTCGATGTCAAAGAGATAAAGATGCGCTACAAAATCGAAGACCATGACTATCAAGTCAAACTTCGAAACGCTCACAAGTTCTTGAATGACGGTGACAAGATCAAAGTAGTCATCATGCTGCGCGGTCGCGAAATGCAGCATTCCAAAATGGCTATTGACCTGATGAATCGTTTCTCGAACGAACTGAAGGATTTGGCAATCATAGACAGAGAGCCTCGCTTAGAAGGCAAGAGCGTCATTATGATCCTCTCTGCTGTTCCACAACGCGGAAAACCTCAGCCGATAGAAAAGCCTGAACCTCCTAAGCCTGCCACGTAGTATCCAGTTAATGATTGCTAAAACATTTAGCAATCATTGACAGGCAGCCATATTGAGAGGGAAGAGTGTTATCATGGTCCTCTCTGCAATTCCGCAGCAGAGATAACTTTGCCTGCGGAACGGCCGGACCCCAAATCTGGGGTTTAATTCACTGTCTCAGGGATGGTGAAACGTTAGCCGAACCCGGCAAAACGTAATTCGTATCCACCAATAAGAACGTAAAGGGTCACTGGCAATGCCTAAGATGAAGACCAATAAGGCGGCTGCCCGCCGGTTCAAAATAACCGGTACCGGCAAAGTCCTGCGCCGCCAAGCCGGCAAACGCCACATCAACGAATGGATGTCGGCAAATGTCAAGAGAAAGCTGAGAGGATGGGCTCCTCTCGATAAGACCCAGGAAGACAACATCCTGGAGTGCTTCCCGTACACCAAGTACCTTCGCTAAGAAGTCTTTTGTACCTGTTCGCATTCCTTCGAATGAGCGAGCGCCTTGCATAAGGAAGTCTCCTCTCCGATGGCTGGTTTCGCGCTTGGCAATGCCAAGAAGCACATTCCGAAGGAACATCACACAAACCCTGAGCCCATTAGTGGGCCAAGAAGGAGATAAAGATGGCCAGAGTAAAACGTGGAAATGTGCTGCAAAAACGGCACAAAAAAATCCTCAAGTACGCCAAAGGTTTTCGCGGCTCGAAATCGAGACTTTTCATAGCCGCCAACCAAGCAATCATGCGCGCATGGCGCAATGCATTTGCTGACAGAAGAAAGCGCAAACGTGATTTCAGACGCCTCTGGATCACCCGCATCAATGCGGGCACCCGCGCCAATGGACTGAGCTACTCGCTCTTCATGCACGGTCTGCAAAAAGAAGGCATCAACCTGAACCGCAAGGTGCTTGCTCACATGGCAGTCACAGACGAGAAAGCATTCGCTGGTCTCGTTGACACCGCCAAAGCCGCTGTCGGCCGCAAGAAATAGTGATATTCGGTTTCTGCCGAATCATTTAGAACTCCGTAGGGGCGATGCCATGCATCGCCCTTGCCGTTTCTAGTTTTGAATCAGAACAAGACCCAGGTTCGTGGACAGTCATGCAAGTCAAAGAAATATCCAGCTCCGCCAATCCTCTGCTTAAGACAGTCAGATCTCTGCACGATCGCTCGGGCCGAAAGAAGGCGGGTTTGTTTCTTCTCGAAGGAGTGAAGTTGCTTCAGGAAGCTGTTTCCAACGGTCTAGACGTGGAAGACGTTATCGTAAGCAGTTCTTTTTTGAAGAACGGTATGCCAGGTATGCCGCAACTCGATAGAGAAGCAATCGTTGTCGTTGAAGACACTCTTTTCTCGCAACTGGCTACAACTGAGACACCGCAAGGGGTTTTAGCCACAGCACCAATGGTGAAACATGAGCTGCCCGATGTTTTAAACGCAAAGGAAGCCTTCATAGTGGTGGCAGATGCGGTGCAAGACCCAGGTAATCTCGGAACGATAATGCGTGCAGGACTGGCTTTTGGAGCCACTGCTGTTGTACTTACAAAGGGAACAGTCGACGCGTTTAGTCCCAAGGTAGTGCGCTCAGCTATGGGTGCATTATTCGCCATACCTGTAGTAACTGATGTCACTCTGGATCAGGTTATGAAAGAGCTAAAGTCGCATCAGATAACAAGTTTTGCCATGGATCAAAACGCAACCGAGAATCTATGGTCGGCCGAGTTTCCTAACAAATTGGCTTTGCTCTTGGGCAACGAAGGGAATGGTTTGGCTGACGAAGATATGCTGAGAGCGGATCGCATCATCGCTATTCCGATAAGCAAGCGGTCCGAATCTCTAAATGTCGCAATCGCCGCAGGCATTGCCCTCTCATTTATATCGTCGAAACGAAAATTTGATTAGGTACATTTTTTAGATACGACTAAACAGGAAGTAGTTCTCGTCTTTCGGTAACAACAGATTCAATAGTTGAAACCTCCTGTGCAAGCGGAACTTCCACAGAAACTACAGGCAGACTCAAACAACGAGGATCGCCCGGGAACTGTTTTGCTTGAGCCGCAAAAGACAGAAAGTGCATTTTGCTCTCTTTCACCAGCGAAGCAGGAATATTGAATTCAACCCGTCCATCGGCTGCCGCAGTGATTTGCTCCAAATCAACTCCGTCAAGTAAAGCGACTATTCGGCGGCAATCGTCGATTGACACATAGCCAGGCAACAGTTGAAGGGTTAGAGTCCTTGTTGCGTCGCTTTTCTCAACAAACAGGTAAAGGACACATTCAGGTTCGGACCAGCGGAACTTGAAACCATTGTGTTGCTCTGCCATATGAAATCCGGCAAACTGACGAGATTCAAGTTGAGCAAGCGGAAAAAGATTCTGCCGTGTTGTAATTGGCAGTGTTCGTCCTTCCAGACTATTCATACTGAGCCAAACAAGACGGTACTTCCGCTCCAAAGAAAAGAGCCAGTAGTAGCGGAACAATGCACCGTACAAAGAACGACTTATGAACTGGAGCCCGTTCAAGGTTATGCGCACCGAGGCAAGCTCAAGGGTGGCAAGAGCGAGCATCAGGTTCAGTCCAAAGAACGAAATGTGCAAATGCTTAATCAGACGAATCAACGTGTTCGGCGCAGAGAGCCAGGTTTTAACATCGAAAGCACTGCGCAGAAAGGCTTTAATTAGAGCTTGTGCTCTTAACTTGCCGATGCCCTTTTCTAAAGCAAGGCGATTTTGCCACAACGCTGGAGTACCAAGGAATTCGTTGCAAACTTCCTCCGGATGCTCCTCTCTGTACGCGCACTCACCGCGCATATAGTTAAGAGTCATCGTCTCCAGTACCTTGAAAGTGTCTACGTCGTAGTGACCAATCAAGGCGTTCGTACAAAAGCCAAATTGCAGTCCGCGTTGCTTGAACCTGATTGAAACGGCACGCTCACTGAACAATCCATAGTCATCTTCGAACGGTCCGTGTGCAACATACGTGCTTCTGAGCAAAGAAAAACCACGGGTGGCAAGTGTCCGCCAATGGTTTGGGTCTTTGAGATGCGGCACGTCGACTTCGGCATACATCTCCTGCTGGATGTCGGACATGAGACCGACATTGTCTCCGCGCACTTCAGTCGCAGCGCCGGAAAGGTGAGGATTCGCTTCGAGATAATCGACCATCTCTGCAAGACAATCTGATTGAGCCGTCACATGCGATTCGGCAAAGAAGAGAATGTCTCCTTTGGCTGCGCGCGCGCCGGAATTCATTGCTTTGTAGTAGTCGGATCAAAAATCACCGTATCGTGCGACCTGAGCTTGGCACGTACGTCCATTTCCATGTCAGATCGGTCTTTCTTTGATACGACAACTATTTCAAACCGGTCTTGCGGATACGATTGATTAACCCAGCTTTCAGTCGCATGCATCATACGTCCCGCGTTATGCAGCATGGGAAGGATAACGCTGACGAAGGGACGAACTCCGGCACGATCGACCCGAGTGACTTTTAAATTGTCATCTTGGTTGTTGAATTGGCTCACTTCGACTAACCTATAAAGCGTCTGTAATATAGCGCACACGGCGAGTTAGCCTGTGAGAATTTATACACTATGCACCTCGTCACACAGCGTCTTCCGAGACGAGTGGTTCTTGCCTACGGTTTCTGCGCTGCAGGATAAGTTCGAGCTAATGGTGACCGCCGATTCCAGCCTTCCGGATGGCGCCATTTATGGAACCAAAGACTTCAACAGGCTTATGAAAACTAAAGTTGATCTTCTGGTCGATGCGATACGAGATTGCTGGGGACAAGTTTTTATTTACTCAGACAGTGACGTGCAGTTTTTTCGCCCAATTTTGGAAGACGTCGTCCAACTGATCGGCGATAAAGACCTCCTGGTGCAGCGTGATTCACCACAGGGACACCTCTGCGCTGGGTTCATGATTTTGAGAGCTGATTGGCCGCTGCTGAATTTGTTTCAAGAAATAAAACAAAAGCTTGCTTTGAACAGCTTGATTGACGATCAAGCAGCGCTCAATATTGAGTTGATGAAAGATGGCGTCGGCGGGGATGCCCAGGGTATGCCTTATGACCAACTGGTGACAGTGGCTTATCACAGGGCTGGAGAAGCCTACAAAGAACTGCCACATATCGCGAACCGATTTGGTGTGAGATGGAATTATCTTCCCAGCTCATTTTTTGGCGGCGGCACAGAATCGGGAAAAGCCTGGAAACCTGGAGATGAGATTGCTCTACCCGATGACGCCGCCATGCATCATGCCAATTGGACTGAAGGCAATGAGAACAAAATCGCTCAGCTTCGATATGTAAGACAGCGATACGAAGCAAGGTTCGCGCACGCAGTCAACTAGAACAATATCTAGAGATCACATGACAAGCATGGCATACAGTATTAGCAGCAATTCTGGACTTAGACTAAAACGAGCAAGTATGATTAAAGGTCTGTACTTCAAGAATTCAAGCCAGTGACTGCCGACCTGCAAGCAGAGAATATCGAACCAAAATCGCCTCTGGAAACCGTTTCCACAGAGGCAAACAAGCTTGCTTCGACAGAAGAGTTAGACAGCGGTAACGAGACAGCACTCTCGCTTATGTCAGAGCAAGCTGCCGGCCGGGAACTAACAGAATCAGAAGAAGAGTCGGACCAGCCAAAAGACGGTGAAGGACATGTGATGTCCGTTATCGAGCATTTGGAAGAACTCCGAATGTGCATTATTCGGTCATTTTTTGCTGTGTTGATTGGAATTTCCGTCGCCTTGTGTTTCGGCAAAGATATTCTGCGAATTCTCAAAGCTCCGGCAGGTAATATTCAGTTTCAAGCTCTGTCGCTTGAAGAGCCGATTCTCGTCTATCTCAAAGTCAGCTTCTATTCCGGTCTTGTTCTCGCCGCACCTTTCATACTCAATGAAATTTGCCGATTTATTGCTCCCGGTTTGACAAAGACAGAAAAGAAAGTTGTGCTGCCCGTGATTGTCTGCAGCCCTCTCCTTTTCTTTGCTGGTGCGGCATTTGCTTACTTCTGCGTGCTGCCTGGCATGTTGCATTTCTTTGCCAGCTTCGGCGAAGGTGTGATTCAGGTCAATCAGCGTCTCGATTTCTATGTCTCGTTGGTAAGCTCGTTCCTCTTATATATGGGTCTGTGCTTCCAGTTGCCACTGGTCATTTGCGCACTATCATTCACCGGTCTGGTAACCTCGAAGCATCTGCTGAAATTCTGGCGATATGCGATTTTTGGAGCGGGAATATTGGCCGCGGTCGTCACTCCGGACCCAACGGCATTTTCAATGCTTGTAACTATGGCAGCACTGGTAGCTCTGTACGGACTCTCGATAATCCTGGTCAAGTTTTTCGGCAAGTAAGTGAATTGGCTCTACGAGCATGACCTGACTGTGTGGCTCATGATTCCGATCATGATCTACACGGCGATTCAGCTAAAGCGCGGCTGGCCATCGATTATCGACGATCAGCTGACTTCTGTCGACCGGCATGTCTTGAAACAAGCATCCATGTTGCTGATACTGCCGGCGGTGGTGATGGTTCATGAGCTTGGGCACGTGGCGGCTATTTTGCTTTTGGGCGGCAGAGTTCTCGACTTTCATTATGGAATTCTCTGGGGTTCGGTTACCCCTGATGGACACTTCAATTCCGCTCAATACCTGACGATTTTTTTGGCTGGAAATGCCCTGCAAGTTTTGACCGGCTTGATTTTCCTCTGGGTTGCCGTCATGGCAAAAACACCATGGGTGGTGGCGCTTTGTCCTTATTCGGCTTTATGGTCAATTGGTGAAACACTAATTTTCTACACCATAATGTCGATCTTTGGATTCTACGGAGACTGGCGCATCATCTATACAAACCCCGAGCGTGGAGCGGTAATTGCCGTGGGTGTCTCGCATGCGCTCACAGTTGGGGTGATGATTTATTGCGTCTATTCTCAAAAACTACGTTTGTGGTTTGCCGAAAAAACAAATCCATCATGGGCGAGAAAACATCATTTCGTGCAAATGAAAGCTGAGCGCGTTCCTACTGCAGAACACATCTTGGAAGTCGGTTGGTCGTATTACACAGCCGGTCTGGACCATCAAGCGCTCACCTGTGTAAAAGATGCGCGCTCCGCGGATCCGAAGCTACCGGATACATATTTATTGGAAGGCTGGGTCCGCCACGCTCAAGGCAAAACAGATCCGGCTATTGAGAGTTTTAAAAAACTGGCTGAGAACCTCGAAGCTGAGCCATTGTTACGTGGGAAAGCCTTTATAGCGATTGGACTGGCTGAAGACGAGCGCCTGCTGCGCGTGCCCCAATCTAAGCTGCAGAACACCGAGAGGTGGGGAAATGCCGTCTGGGCCTACACAATGGCCATAAAGGTCCTGCCCGAGGTAGGAGATGGTCTTTTCCATAGAGCCGTTTTACTTAATAAAGCTGGTCTTTACGATCGAGCAGAAGTTGATCTGTATTCTGCGCAGGAAAGAAAATGGCTGGATCTGTCACTACCTGACCTGATCCCTCGTGAGCTTGCAATTGCAAAACAAGGAAACGTTGCCAAGGAGTAATTAGATTTCAGACTTGACGACTTGCGCTTACTTATAATGACAAGCCAATTCGGAACCCTCGGCTAGACATTACATGCAACTCATATGAACCAGGTTTACCTGTGGTGCGTAGCGCTTCTCACAACCGTCATAGCGGCAAGTACGCTGTATCGCTTGTGGACTGAACGTTACCGGCTGGCAAAAGAAGATTTGAACGATGAAGACCGGGCATTTGCCTGGAGACTGGTTGTTTTCGTCATCTTCCCCCTTTTCGTCTTCCTCGATTTGCGGGCGACGACAGTAACGACAGAGTTTCTTGGTGGTTTCATCAAGAGCTTTACCTATGGATTCATTTGGTATGAAGCCATTCCTGCCGGATTGACCTCGGAGCGCTTCGTTATACCTTCGCTCTTTGCCGGCGAAATTGTTCAGTGCATCCTGGCGCTTTTGTTGCTGCCTGCATTACTCTTCCGCCCCCATCCGTTTCTCTCTACGGTGATTGGATATACCGCGGCATTTGTTCTCGGCTTGAACTTCATTGCCGAACCCATTCTTGCCTTGGTTGGCTTCGGGGGCACCAAGTGGAGTGTGGCAATGTCCATGGCGCCCGTTGCGGCCCGCATGCCACTGGTTACGGTGCACGTCGTTCTTGGTGCGATTTATGTTTGGATGATGCGGACAGCGCGTGTTCGCCTCTGGTTCTCAGAATTGACCAGGCCGGCAGCCTCGGATGAACTGAGAAGAGCGATTTCAACCTGGCATGCCAGCCCCGAAAGCGCACGCCTGGCCTTTCGTGTCGGACTTTTGTATGACCGTGCCGGCTTGCGCCGTCAAGCGAAGCGATTGCTCGGCAGGTTGAAGTCTGAATACCGCCATCCGTTATATGCAAACTTTCTTGAAGGCATTCTTACTTATCGCCGCAGAGAATACAAAAAATCCAGACAAGCATTTTTGCTCACTTCGAACTATCCCAACGTGGACGGCGAACTTAAGGGCACATTGCTCGCAGCCGCCGCCTGTTCAGCGTTTGCAGACGGTGAACTGGTCGACGCCATCAACCTTTCGGAGCGCGCGCTCGAGTTCGACGAACAATGCTTGGTGGCACGGATGGTGAAGGTCGATGTCTATCTTCGCCAAGGCAACAAAGAGAAGGCTGGCGAAGAAATCCTTGTGGCCATGCGGATGGGCCTTACCCTCGATTTGGAAAACAAAGTGCCTATCGATACGGACAGGGCATTCGAATGCTTGCTCACGGCCGAAAAGGAAACTGCTCACGAGCGAGCCCTGGCCGGGACGAGACGCTCGAATTAACCTAATTCAATACGTATTTTCCCCACTGGTTTTAGTAAAAACGTCATTTCTAAAACAAATAGCCTCTTTTACTCTTTTAAATAACACTTATAATCTCACTGGAATCATTGACACCGGTGGGACTGGCACCCGAAACTCATCACTCCGTTAATTGAGCAGGTCTGGCATTGCTGAGATCGCTATCCAACCCCTGTAGTATCCGCACAAGAATGCTCCTCTTGTGTTTAGGAGTTGCTGCGCCATTAATCGCCATCGGCAGCTTCACCTTATATAAGTCTTACCAGACACTCCGCCTCGAAGCATCCCGTGCCACCACATTCCAGGCCGCTATCGCTGTTCGCAGTCTTCATCAGTGGACCCAGACTCAGCTGGACACAGCCGCAGCCATAGCCCAGCTCGCCGCCCTGCGCGGGGGCAAGGCGGACGCCACCCAAAAGATTTTTGAAACGGCCCTGAAAGCTGAAAAACAATGGCATGACTTGGCACTGCTCAAAGACGGCGAGCTGATCGCTGCTGCCGAACGCGGACAAGATGGAATAAAGGCGAGAACAACCTCAGTCACTATCGACCCGGCCACCAGAGAATTCATTGCCAATGTAGAGAAGTCAGGAACACCGGCAATTTCCGGCTATACGCACTCTCCAGTTTGCGGCGACCCTTCGGTTCTCGTCGTTGTTCCGATCAAAGGTCAGGGTGTTCTACTGGCCTCGGTCGATCTCAATTCAGTGCTCAGCTTGTTCCATGGCTTGAGCGACAACAGCGACACTGTCATCGCCGTCGTCGACAGCCAAAAACGAGTCATTGCCCGCACCTTACAGAATGAGTACTGGCAAGGCAAAGATTTCTCCAAGGCCAAGTCGGTCACTGCCGGCTCCAAGGCTCAAAGAGGGAGCTATGAAGCCGTCGGCATCGCGGACCCGGTCACGAGAGCGTATGCATTCGATCATGTCCCGACAACTAACTGGTTGCTCGTGGTCGGTGTTCCAGTCAGCGAAATCTACGGGCATGCGCATGATTGGCTGGTTCTTCTTACAGCAATAGCAGTCTCCTGTGTGGTTATTTCAGTCGGTCTGGCGCTGTGGGCAACGCTGCACTTCACACGCACCATTCGCGTGCTCGTCAAAGAATCTCTAGCCATCGGACATGGAGACTTCACCAAGCGGGTAAACGTCTCTGCCAGAGACGAGTTCGGACTGCTGGCCAGGGCCTTCAATCAAATGGCAGCCCGCCTGGAATTGAACCAGGACATGAAAAACATGACCGATCAAGTCTCGGAGTCCATCCGTAAGTCGCTTGATTTGGATCAAATCTTGAATACAACAGTGCGCGAACTTGGACAGGCTCTCGGCTCGAGCCGCTGCTGCCTGGCACTTGTGGATACGCACTGCACTCTCGATACGTCTGATGACGAGCTGATGTTCGACTATGTGTGGACGGACGCCGAGAAGGGTGGAACAGAACTCGCCAACAAATCTATTTTGATAACGAAGCACAGTGTGCTTAAACTGATCCTGCAACAAGGCTCAATTCTCTCGCTCGATGTTCTCGATGACGGAGTCAACACGCCGCTCTTCGAAAACGCGACCGAAGAACAATCGCAAGACTGGAAGTCGATCCGCTCGCTCATTGCCTGCCCGATCACGACAAATGAAGGACCGCTGGGCATTATTCTGGTACACCAGTGCGACCGCCTGCGTGTTTGGACAGATTACGAACTGGAATTGGTCGAAGCTGTTGCCCGTCAGGTGACGCTGGCCATGCAGCACGCCCGCTTGTACAACCGTACGAAGCAGATGGCCGAACAAGAAATTCTCATCAATCATATAGTGCGCTCGGTGAGAAGCTCGCTAGACCTCGACACTATATTGAATACAGTTACAGGCGAGTTGCTCAAGGCTCTCGGGGTAGAGCGCGTGCAAATCGCTCAGCCGAGAAATGAAGGTCCGCTTATGGTCACGCATGAGTGCCATGCAGGACATCTGGACAGCGTCAAAGGTGTAAGTCTCTACCCGGACCAATTGGATTTCCGAGTCGCCCACTCGCCGACGATCAAATCCACTCGCGCCGCCAATCTTCTCGCATCAACGATGCAAACGTTCCAGGCTAAGACAGGCGAAGCGCTCAGCCCGAATTCAGAATACGATCAACTCGAGCCAATGATCCCAGCAGATCTCAGAGCTGAAGTAATGACAGGCCGCAACACGATTCTTGGCATAGACCTGGATCGTTTGAGCAAGGGCTATGCAACCTTTGTTGAAACAGACGACGGCGAACTTGTGCAGGTGCCGATTGATGCAGACACTGTTCAAGAAGCTCCGATCGCTGTAATTACTGATATCGACCTCGATTCCAGAGCGATACCATTCCGCCATTTCCTGGATCAAAATGGTACGCGCTCGCTCATCGCGGCACCGCTAGTCAGCGAAAACAGACTTGTCGGCTTGCTTGTTGTTCATCAAACGGAAAACACAAGAGAGTGGACGCCAACCGAAGTGCGCTTGGTAGCAGCGATTGCAGACCAGGTCGCCGTCGCTATCGAGCACGCGCATCTTTTCGCCACCGTCAAACATCAAGCTATTACCGACGGTTTGACGACTCTCTACAACCACGTTTACTTCAAGAACCGCTTGCAAGAAGATCTCAATCTCGCCAAAAGAAAAGGTACATCTTGCTCGCTTCTCATGGTCGACCTGGACAAACTCAAAGTCATCAACGACAACTACGGTCACCCGGTGGGCGACGCTGCTATCCGTCAAGTCGCGTCTATCCTCAAGACTATTCTGCGCTCAGGCGATACCCCTGCCCGCTATGGCGGCGAAGAGTTCGGCGTTATCCTGCCTGAAACATCACTTTTCGAAGCGGCCCTGATTGCCGATCGTATTTGCAGCCAAATCAGAAATTGCCACGTACCTGGTCTGGGAAGAATCACTTGCTCGATTGGTGCGGCATCCTTCCCGAAACAAGCAAGCAGTGCTGCCGAGCTCGTGGAAAGGGCGGACAAAGCGCTTTACGTTGCGAAGAACAGTGGACGCGATCAGATTCGTATTTACGAAGGTGAAGAAACGGAAGCGCCTCAGGCACTGCCGGCGCCACCATCTACCGTTGACACCATGGGCAATGCAAAGCCTTCTGAATAATGCAGAAGCGACTTGTTTTATTTGATATCGACGAAACAATGATCACGTCCGATGGGGCGGGACGCCGTGCAATTAGCCGGGTTTTGAAAGACCGGTACGACATAGATCCGGCCAGCATCAAACTGTCGATGTCGGGCAAGACAGATCCACAGATCTTGACTGAAATCATGACCGAAGCCGGCATAGAGAAAAAGGAAATCGAGTCAGCAATTCCATTAATGATTGAGGAATATCTCGTTCATTTGGAAACGGAGATCAGAGAGACCAAACACTACATTGTCCACGACGGGGTAGAGGAAGTTCTCGCTGCGCTAGCGACGATGGAAAACGCTTTTCTAGGGCTCCTCACCGGCAACGTAGAACGCGGCGCTCGCATGAAGCTGGAACGGTTTAAACTCAACCATCACTTTCCTCTCGGCGCATACGGATCAGATTCCGCAAGCCGACTGGATCTTCCTCATGTGGCGAAACTGAGGGCGGACGAGCATTTCAATCTAACTTTCGAACCGAGGGAAATAGTCGTAATCGGCGACAGTATTTTCGATGTACTGTGCGCAAAGCACTATGGCGCCGTCAGCTTGGCTGTCAATTCAGGCAGAACGACAAGAGAAGAGCTGGAAGCCCAAAACCCCGATCATCTGTTTTCCACACTGGCTGACACAAAGTCTGTAATCAACGCCATCTTCAACTAGTTAGCGGCGTCTTCCGTCATGACGCCGATCTTGATTGTTGCGAATGATCGCTGTAATACCAATGCCGATTGCCGTTCCGAGCAGCACAGATTCAGGATCTAATCCCTGCTGTTCTTGAGGATGTCGTCCATGAGCCGGAGGTCGCGGTGGTTCGATTCTTGCGACTGGCTCATCATACACAACAGGGCGTCCGCGGTTGTCTCGCTCATGAATGCGAACGGAGATCTCTTTTCCGCTTCCGTGATATCCAGGAATTGGCGTAACCACAAGGTCGTCTCCTACGCCGTTGCGGTCGTATCTTTGCGTTTGACTTACCAGACTCATGAAGTCGCGAGGGCTCATGCGAGTTGCATCTTCTCTCAATTGATTTGCGACTCTCTCACCATGCCCACGGTCAAGTTCTTGCCCCATACTGGCGGCTCTATCTTCAATCCACTCTCGACCCATCGCAAATCTCCTTGTATCAGCTGACAGGACTTACTTTCGTTTTAATGTGTGGCATAAGTGTGGCGCGCAATGCGGCTAATACGTGGGCAGTCTCGAAACCTACTGTTGATCCTTTATTAGGGGAAAAGATTACCCAATGCGGGGAACTCCCAGTGGATGACACTGTCTTCTTCCAATGCAGATATTTGAGGAAAAGAACATGAGTAACGGCGCAAGAGAGTGCAATGAAGACGCCAACTGCAAACAGGAAAACCTGGAGCAATCAAGCGACGCACAACAAGCAATAGACGATAAGAGAAAAGAAGAACTCTACTCTGACGGTGGTGGTCGCAAGACCGATTTTGGCGAAGAGGACACTACTCCGCCGCATGCCACTGAAAACGAAAGCAAGAAGTAATCGACTACAGATTTGAGAAAGGCTTCTGTAATGGAATTTTGATGCAGTTGGCGACAACTACTGCCTCTGCATGAAAAAGGCTTGGTCATACCCTTCTGCTTCGATGAGCTTTAAATCAGCAGCTGCTAACTGCGGCTTTCCCAGCTTAGTATAAATGGTGGCCCGCAGACGCAACGCGTTCGACAATTCCACAGGATGCTTGACGGTGCGGCTTTTGCAACATTCCTGCGCAACATACTTATCCAGGCTTCTCAATGCATCCGAAGTCCGTTTCAGCTCCCAGTAAATTTGCCCTAAAACTGCATCTCGAGTGGCGCTTGAGCCGTGCTTCTCTGATTCTTTGCAAACTGCAAGGGCGCGCTTCCAATCCTTCAGTTTCATCGAAGACTCAATTGCGACATCCCAAATAGACATGCTGTTGGGGGAAAGCGTGAGAAACGCGCGCGCCTCCTGGTATGCCTTTTCATACTCTTTCAAATGGAAGTAAGCTTTGCATGTGATCGCCTTGAACCTGAGTTTATAAGGGGTCTGTGCTTCCGCCTTCTGAATGTCCCGCAGACATCCGGCATGATCACCGCTTTGTCTCAATAAGTTCGCGCGTTCCGAAAGTGCGGTAATGAAATCAGGTTTGCACTTTATAGCCTCGCCCAATTCAACAATTGCCCTTTCGTCATCCAGCTCTACTTGAGCTTCCTTTGCCAGGTAATAGTGGAGAATGGCCAGCTTCGGATGCTCCTTGAGCGATTTGCGAACTAGTACCAGAGTGTGTTGCCTGCCGTTAATGAATCGATCCTGCAGAAGATAGAACCACAATGCAGCCTGACTGCTCGTGTCCGTCTCAAAGGTGAGTTTGGCATTCTCTCTAATTGTGCGTAGCAAAGCTTGCTCATTCTTCTTCACGTCGACATTTAAGCTGACCTCGAGCGGTCGATCGGCAAAGGCCGGAATTGGCAAAGAAACGGACACCGCAAAGCTGATTGCCATCGCGGTCATCTGTGTTTTCTTGCAGAGCGCAGCAATCACCAGCTCAACTACTCCTGAATTTGAGAAACAAGGCAAGCCAAAGAAACGTGAATGCACCCCAAAGACGAGTGCATTTGAACTCAGACGTACAAATGTTGTCTTACTTCTCGATCATTTCGCGAGCGATGACTTCATCGATGATGCCGTACTCTTTGGCTTCTTCTGGAGTCATGATGTTGTCGCGATCATTGTCTTTTTCGATCTGCTTTTGGGTTTGTCCAGTATTCTTCGCGAACAATTCGACGAGTAACTTTTTCTTGCGCAAAATTTCTTTGGCCTGAATTTCGATGTCGGAAGCTTGACCTTCTGCACCGCCCATAGGCTGACGCATAAGGACGCGGGAATGTGGCAATGCGAGCCTCTTTCCTTTGGCACCTGAAGACAGAAGGAAGGCGCCCATTGCAGCCGCTTGTCCCATACAAATGGTCGAAACATCGCTTCGGATGTGCATCATGGTGTCATAGATTGCAAAGCCGGAAGTGATACTTCCGCCCGGACAGTTGATGTATAGACGAATGTCCTTTTCGGGATCTTCACCTTCAAGAAGTAGGAGTTGAGCGACGATAATCGAGGCGACGACGTCGTCTACACCCTGTCCCAAAAAGATGATGCGCTCTCGCAGAAGTCTTGAGAAGATGTCGAATGAGCGCTCACCGCGCGCCGTCGTTTCGATGACGGTTGGATTGTAAGCCACTGGACTTTCTTCGATGGCTTGAAAAATCTTTTTGCGATCGGGAGGAATGTTCATATCTTCTCCTTCGGACTGAGTGCACGCCAGCGCAAACGGCCGATTTGTATAAAGCTCTGACGGATTTTTACCTGGCGCTTATTATATCCGCGTGGCACCTGGAATTCAGGCAAAAGCGCATATTGAAAACGAGAATATTAAACACTGCCCGCGCCTTTTGTATATAATGTGTGCGCTTTAAATAAGCGATTTGAGGTCTAAAAGGTGTCCGACAGACAAAAATTCCGTGGCAATCCAAAGCGCACGCAGGCTTTCATCGGTCTGGGCTCTAACGAGGGAGACCGGCTTGGCTTCGTACAGCAGTCGATGCAGATGCTGAAAGACGTCAGCGGAATCAAGGTTTTGGAGTGTTCGAGCCTTTATGAGACCGAGCCGATTGGCGTCGAATATGACAAATGGTTTGTCAATGCCGTCGCTTCAGTAGAAACAACCCTGTCGTGCAAGGCGCTACTGGACGCTGTTCTTGATATCGAGAAGCGTCTGGCCATCATGCACGGCAAGGAAGAAACCTTGAAAGACTGCGTGCCTGGCGAGAAACGCCGCAGGGTTATTGATCTGGACATTCTCTTTTTCGGCAACTCAATCGTTGAGGAAGAAGAACTGAGAGTGCCGCACCCCAATGTTCCCTTTCGCGCTTATGCACTGGTGCCGCTTCTGGAAATTGCACCTGACTTCCAGCATCCTACATTGAAGAAAACTGTCACCCAATTGCACGAGTCACTTTCAAAGCCGGAAATCGTATACCTTTACGGTACACGCGGCGATAAAGAAAGCCGTTCTTAATTGCTCGACCGGCAAAGGAGAAAGCATGGCTGACCTTAATATCAAGATCGGCACCGATATTTGCTCTGTCAGCCGCATTCGGGCATCATACGAACGCTTTGGCAACAAGCTGCTCAAGCGCATTTTGACAGAGGCAGAAGAACAGCACGTTAGCAGCGCACGCCACCACATGTTCGAAAGGTTGGCAGGACGCTTTGCCGCAAAAGAAGCTACAGTCAAAGCACTGGGCACGGGTTGGTACGGTGTAGGCTGGAAAGAAGTAGAGATAGTTCGCGAACGTTCCGGAAAACCGACCTTGAAATTACATGGACGCGCGCTGGAAGTGGCTGCCAGACAGAATCTCACCAGATTTGAAGTATCTGTCAGTCATGAACACGAGTTCGCTACTGCCACCGTGATTGCACACTGATGAATGACGACGCCTGCCGAATTGTTACTCTGACCACTGACTTCGGTCAGAAAGATCCGTATGTCGGAGTAGTGAAAGGCATTATTCTAAGCCGGTTTCCGCAGGCTCAAATAATCGATCTCAATCATGAAATTCCGCCTTTCGATATTCTCGCCGCCGCTTGGTCGCTAAAAATCAGTATTCCTTATTTCAAAGCTGGCACGATCCACATTGCAGTTGTCGATCCGCGAGTCGGCACCTCACAACGGCGAATCGCGCTTGAGATGAACGAGTGCATAATTCTCGCTCCGGATAATGGTTTGACTACGCCTTTCATAGCCAGTGCGAAAAAGGCGTATGCACTGGAAAAACCGCAATTCTTTCTCAGTTCGGTATCGAAAACGTTTCACGCCCGTGATGTATTCGCACCAGTGGCAGTTCGCTTGCTGAGTGGTATAGCCTTGAGAGATTTGGCAGTGGAAGTGGACAAACAGTCGCTTACGAAAGTAGAAGGTCTGGAACCGACAGTCGAGCCAGGTTCGATAGAAGGTCTGATTGTCTATGTAGACAGATATGGCAACCTGATTACAAACATCTGCGCAGAAACAAAGTCACAAATCAAGGAAATCCGCATAGGCAGCCGCAAATTGAAACTAGCGGCCGGCAGCTACGGCACCATAGATGATGGCGAGGCGCAAGTGCTGTGCGGCAGCCACGGCTACCTCGAAATCGCGGCAAAAGAAGCAAGCGCGCAGGACTTGCTGCAAGTCAAAAGCGGCGAAAAGGTGTTTGTAACCACCGTTTGACGTCAAAAAACCGTTTTTCCCCAACGAGAATACTTGCCCGCAAGTGCGCGCAAGACGTCCCTTCTATTTGCGCGAGGGCCCCGGGCGACACTCGCGCATAGGGACACCACCACGACAATCAAAACGTTTAGTCATTTAGCCGACTAACCAACGATGTGACGTGCGCCGCGATGCCAAAATTCCTATACATACATTATACATACAAATGTATGTACGTCAATAATCAGGGAGCACCTTACAGGAAGATGCTCCCTAAGCGCTTTCAGGCATGTCTTCGTCCGGACCACCCGGTGGCTTATCCTTATAGATCGGGCGCCCGATTGCCATAGCAATCATTAGACACTGATCTACCCTCTCCATTGTTTCCTGAGGAAATGCGCCAATTTTATTGACCAAAAGGGTTTTGGGGATCGTTGCGATAACAGTGCAGTCGATAACACTGTCCAGTCGCAGACCTCCAGCTTGCCCTTCTGGCGTATTCATCATGACGACGACTTGGGTTGGTTCGCGCGCGGCTCTTGTCGTGTTGCTGGTCAAAGGAACCAAAAGCACGTCATCGAGTCTTGAATTGTTGTAGTCATTGGAGATTAAGACCGCCGGGCGGCGCTTAGTCTGAGTCGTACCCTCATCCGTGGTGTACGGAAATGACACCAGGACGACGTCGCCCTTCCTATAATTGACCGTCTTTTGGGACATTCAATCCCTACTAGTAAGAACCCAGCAACCAACTGCCTTTCATTGTACCAGCAGGTGAAAGTCGGTCTAAAAAGAACCCACGCAACACAAAATGGGCTCTTTCGAACCCTTTTGACAATATGATCAAATTCGACTACTTAAGCGTAGGCGTCTTCCATGGCTTTGTCGCGAGTTGAGAAACCGCGCGCGGCGTTCAGGGCAACGAAATCGTCGCGCTTGGCGCTTGCACAGTCTGCTCTCAATTCAGCTTCAGAAGTTGGCTTGAACATCAATCTCGCTGCAAACAACAGTCTGGATTCCCAGCTGGTGGTTGCGTTCTCGAAATCGACCTGCTTTTCTTGGTTGAATTTGCAGTTATCGTCTGCTCTCATCTATTCGAACTCTCCAAATATAGGGAGTGCTCACGTTGTAGGAGTATAACACGGTCTTCAAGAGATAATTCAGCAATTTTTATCAAAAAACCGAAGAATTAATGAAGCTTGCTCTGCTCCTAAATAGGTATACCCGAGTCGAGCAAGATAATAGACAGGATGTAAGTAGGATTTATTTAAGAAACCTTGTGAGCGCCATTGCGCTCACCAAAGTGCTCTTTCAAAAACTCAATAGTTCTCTGGGTGGCGTTACCAGGCACGAATACCTCTTTAATGCCTTGCGAAAGAAGCAGCTGCCTGTCCTCCTCCGGTATAACTCCGCCGCCGAAAACGAGAATATCGTCGACTTTCTGCTCCTTGAGCAATTCGACCACTCTGGGAAGCAGTGTCATATGTGCACCAGAGAGAACGCTCAAGCCGATGGCATCAACGTCTTCCTGAATAGCAGTCTCGACAATTTCTTCAGGCGAACGGTGCAAACCGGTGTATACGACTTCCATGCCGGCATCTCGAAGAGCCCTGGCGACAACTTTTGCACCACGATCGTGCCCATCTAAGCCGGGCTTGCCAATTAAAACGCGTATCTTCTTTTGTGCCATCACCGTTTTCCAAACGCTTCTACAGATGCTGAGACGCCAAAACGCCAACCAACAGTATATAAGGAGTCACTTACTCCCTCTTTTCTATCAAAGGAACGCGCTCAGTGATGATCTTAGCCAGTTTGTCAAAACCTTTTATCTCTCGCCTGTTAATCAAATAAAAACATCTGCCTGCCTTCACCCCTGCATAAACAAGAAAATTCCACTGCCTAAATTCAGTGATCTGGCTCCAGGCAAGCCGTTTTTTGAAATAGAGCATCTTGAGAGTCAAGTACTCGGGCGTGACGATCACCTCGTTGGCTTCCAAAACCATGGGAATAAGCATGGCTACATCAATGAAAGCAAGAAACAAGAAACTGAGCAGCTCCATGTGAATCGGCATATTTCCGCCGTGCAAGAGCCTGTCTACTGAACTCATAACCATGCAAATGTTGAGCGCAACGATGATAAGCGAAATGGCTATGCGGGAAAAATGCCTGAACCAGTGCCGTTTGAAGACTTGCTTCTCTTCAAAAACGAATTCAGTTTTTGGTGCCGGCTTCATCGCATATCCAAATGAGTAACTACCTGATTATCCCAAACGTGAGACATGAAAAGGAAACTTCGCTTGCCCCTGAAAACATGAGGGGATTACAAATAGCAAATGAAGAAGAAATGATTGAAAGCGGGCTTCTCAAGTCTCATCGCGCTACAATTCCGCGTGGTACTAGATTCGCTGCGGTTTGAAAGCATCGGGCTTTCGCTGGCAGCAATGGTGGATGTCATGACAAAACGCAAACTGGCTGAGTATCTCTTCGACCGCATCAAGGATTCAGGCGTCGACACGACGTTCGGAATCCCCGGTGATTTCATTTTGCCTCTATACGCAGCCCAAGAAAAAACCAAGCTCAAAACAGTGGTCATGACCCACGAGCCTTCAGTTGGATATGCAGCTGACGCTTATGCTCGATTGAAAGGATTGGGAGTCGGTTTGGTTACGTACGGCGCCGGCGGTCTCAATATGATCAACTCGGTCGGACTTGCTTACGCCGAGGAGTCACCGCTTCTCATTATTTCCGGCAGTCCAGAAACGCGCTACAGAAGCCAGAAGCCGCAGCTCCACCACTGCGTGAAGAATTTCGACACTCAGTACAACGTTTTCAAAGAAGTCACTGAATCCCAAGCGCTGCTTGCCAACCCAGCAACAGCACAAGACGAAATAGACCGTGTTTTCGAAACCACAACCAAATTCTCTCGCCCCGGATATATCGAAATCCCGCGCGACATGGTCAACTACGAACTCGAGATTCAAGAGAGCGCACCACGCTCAATGGAAGCTCCTTCAGCAGCTCTCGAGGAAGCAGTCCACGAAATTATCGATCGCCTAAAAGAGGCTCACCAACCGGTTCTCTTCGTCGGTGTAGAAGTTAGACGTTTCAATCTGAAAGACAAAGTGGTGGCACTTGCCGAAGCGCTCAACATTCCTGTCGTCACTTCAATCCTCGGAAAAGCCTCATTCCCTGAATCTCATCCGTGTTTCGCCGGAAACTACTTTGGACAATTCGGCAATCCAAAAGTAAAAGATTACGTCGAATCAGCCGATTTGATTCTTTCTCTTGGGACTGTTCTTACAGAAATGGAGACAGCCGGATACACAGCCAAACTGCCGGCCAAAGCGCTTATTCAGTGCACAGCCCATGAGGTGACAGCCGGACATCACACTTATCACGGTGTCAATCTAAAATCACTGATCGACCAATTGATCGAACTGACCACTTCCAAAGTCAAACCAACACTCAGATTCAGCCTGCCTTCCATCGAGCCTGAGTTGATCGAATCGAAAAACGGCGACAAGAATCTCACAGTCGCTCACATGATCAATCAACTCAATGACTTGATGAGTGAGAAGTTCGCAGTCGTCTCCGACGTTGGTGACTGCCTCTATGCGGGCATGAGCTTGAAGACCGACATTTTTATCGCTCCCGGATACTATTCCAGCATGGGCTTTGGAGTTCCTGCCGGAATTGGCGCGCAAATCGCCAATCCAAAGCGCCGCTCGATCATCCTGGTCGGCGACGGCGGTTTCCAAATGACGGGCATGGAAATAAGTACGGCAATCAAGCTCGGCATCAATCCGATTGTGATTGTTTTCAATAACGCCAGTTACGCCATGCTTCGCTTCATCGATCAAAAGCGTGACTATTACGACCTCCAGCGCTGGGACTATGCATTGCTCGCCAAAGCGCTCGGCGGAAAGGGCGCGACCGCTCAGACACCGGACGAATTCAAAAAAGCTCTTACCGACGCGAAGAACAGCGACTCTCTCTATTTGATTGACGCAAGAATTTCAGAAGACGATATATCGCCTACCCTGCGCAGATTGACCGACCACTTCGGCAAAAAGGTCAAAGCATCGATTAGTTAATATTCCAAAAGCGGTTGCAAGGAAGCAGCTATAATTTGCCGAAAGGCTCTCGTCCTTGCTCAGCTCGGAAAAATGCGCAAAAGACCCAACAACTCATCAGCTAAGTTCTCGCTCGCTCTGGCGACAGTTATGTCGCTGAGCTTGGCAAGCGCAGGCATCGCGGAAGAATCACCATTTTTCGACGAAGAGCCGCCCAGCGCTAAACCAAAAGTGCAGGCTGAGCCGACTAGAACAATCAGAATGGAAATTCAGGACAACGAGGAATTGCCACAGAAGAAGCCAGGCAAGCTATCGCTGTTCAAACGTGCACCAGAAGACAAAAGACAAATTGCTGCCAAAGAGTCAGACAGCGTCAAGGATGTTCCTGACGAGAATCCAAAGAATGGCGGCGTACTCTCAGCGCCGAAAAGAGCAGCAGGAGTGATGTGCGGACTCATGGTCGGAGTCCCATACAGAGCCGCCAAGACTATGGCGCATGAAACCAAACGCATGAACAGCCAGGTTACAAATGACCTCACTTGGGATGGCAGAAGACCTGATTTGACCGCACGCATGTTCGGTGCAGCACTTTCGGTACCTTACGGCATCACCACCGGCATGATTACAGGCGTGGTCAAAGGTACAGAGCGAGCAGTACACACGGGCGGGCGCAAGCCTTTGAGCAAGGAATCAATGAGCATCACAGATCCCGAGTTCAAGTAAGCCCAACAGACTCTCAGATCTCCTTTTTGCAATCGCACCACATGTGGTGCCAAAAGATTAGCGAGAAAGAAAAACGCTTCGTGAATTCAAGCCTCACGAAGCGCCTTTGATCGCCGAAAATCTGATGGAATTGTATTTGCGAATTACGAGCGAGTATCCACCTTGACCAGAGCTTGCAGTCTGGTTGCAGTCATCTTTTGCAGAGCACTGTCAAACGAAAGCTCTTTCTCGTCTGCAATCTTCAGGGCTCTCACTGCGGCTCCGCGGCTGATTTTTCCGTTGTTAACGAGGGTCTGTGCCTTTACTGCGGCCACCAGTTGATTTTCCGAAAGCCAACCAGAAACGATAAGCACGCGCCCAACACGCATACCGGTTTCCTTTCCGATCTGCATCGCTTCATCGATATCCTTCTGGCTTATGTAACCAGCTTCTGTCAAAAGCTCGGCAAGACGGACCGAGTCGGATGTGTCATTGTCATCAATTTCGGTCATAAGTCAAAGCTCCCTGCGATGTTTCCCCCAGCTTCCGATTTTGTCCACTCGCTTCGAACCTGATTTTAGGCCTGAACTTAAAAAGGTTCGCCCTCTTAAACGAAGTGGTGCAAATTTCTCGGTTCTGGGTAGGCCTCCAGATCCTTAAGCGAAATCCGCTCTAGTTTCATTCTTCCCATTGCTTGTGAGAATCTTGTGAAAATGATCATATTTCACGTGAAATCAAGTCAACATCACCTTTCCAGGTGATGTCAAAAGAACATACAAGTTCGCTCGTCTAGATATCGAAATTCGGATCCTGCGGTGAAGCAAGGTCGTTGGTCATCATTTCATCGAGCGTGGCCAGCATCAAGTCATGTACGAGTGTCAGACGTTCGTAGCTATTGATTGCAGCTTTGTCTCTGAAAGCAAGGACATGGATGCCAGGAGGCACAGTGCCATGCTCGGCAAGCTCCTTCGGCTCATCTTGAATGTAGAGCTTGATGTGCGGCTGCAATTTAATCAGCTCTTGAATGCGTTCACTGCCGAAAATTCGTTTTACGGCATTTTCGTCCGATCCTTTTATTATGTATTCGCGGTCGAATTCATCTTCGCCGATTTGAATGTCCTGGGCGCCGAAAATCTTACTTGCATCGCCTACCAGACTGCGGTTGTGGAGATCGAAGCTAAATGGACCTTTGGCTTTGAACGGAAGAAACGCCGCGCTGCTGTCGGTTACAGCACCGCCAACGCCCTTTTGCTGCATGTGAAATGTAATGTTCCAAGGCTTGCCCTGTACAGGAACACGCATTACAAAGACTTTCTGTCCATCGTCGAATGAGCCTTGATGCTCATCGGCAAACTCCATCCAGACGGATTTCCAACCGTATACGCTGCTGCGTAATTTCATAAGCCTTATCTCCTCAGCCACTTGCCGTCATGAATCTGGAAGAATATAGCAGGTAACCATTTTGGCGTCGAGGAATTCCCATGACCGCTTTAGACGATGAGGAGCGGCAAGAAAAGGAAAGGAAGCCCGAAGAAAAGAGCACTCTGACGGCAAATCTCGCAACAGGCAGCCTGATGAAGGCGATCTGGTCGATGTCCTGGCCATTGATGGTGACTACAGTATCCACTTCTTTAGTCGGCTTAGCAGACATGCACGTAGCCGGTTACCTGGGAAGCGCATCCCAAGCGGCTGTTGGTGTATCCGAGCAAGTTCTGTTCATCCTCATGATCTTTATCATGTCTACCGGTGTAGGCACACAGGCACTGGTTTCCCGCGCTACCGGAGCCGAAGACCAAGAAGAAGCAGCTCGTGCCACAGGTCAATCCATTTTGTTTGCCGTCCTCACCGGATTGGCACTGCTTATCATGGCAAAACTGGGTGCTCACAAGATAGTTGGCTTATTCAGCCGCTCTGCCGAGGTTGCCGACATCGGCGCCCACTATCTATCTATATATTGTCTCTACTTGATTCCTTTCAGTCTTCTGAACATCATCAATTCCGCTTTTCGCGCCATCGGTGATTCACGTACAACTCTGATCATCATGCTTGTTTGCACGACAGTGAACATAGCAGGAGACTATCTCACCGTCTTACACAACTGGCCGGTCGCCGGCATGGGAGTAGCAGGCATAGCCTGGTCAGGAGTAATTGGAACCAGCGTCGGCGCCTGCGTAGCGATCTGCTTTCTCTTGCGTTCACCACTAAAAGGCTGCACCGCGTACATGTTCACCTTTATTGGTCCGGTGATCAGCAAAATCGTAAAAATCGGCATACCCGCCGCATTACAGCGTTTAGGCTGGGGTCTGTCCACTTTTGTCATCTTCTTCATCCTGCGCTGTCTGGAAAAACCGACAGAAGCATTGGCAGCCTGGACAATCGGCATACGAGTAGAAGGGCTAGTTTTCATGCCACTTATGGCCCTTAGTCTGGCAGTCGCTTCCATCGTCGGACAGAACTTGGGAGCCAAGCAAGAGGAAAGAGCATTCAAGGCCGGTTGGCATGTCACATTCATTGGATTGGGCATGATGCTGACCAGCTGTGCGCTTTTGATCATTTTTTCAGAGCCGCTATCGGACATCATGACGCGCGATCACACAACTTCGGCAATCACGGCGTCGTACATTCGCTACAACGCATACGGAGGGCCTTTCCTGGCTCTGGCTATGGTGCTGAGTTCAGCCCTTCAGGGTGCCGGCGATACGAAGACTCCGATGATCATTTCCTATATAGCGAATTGGGTGATTCGCTTGCCCGTCGCTTACTTCTTCGCTATCAACATGAATATGGGTCCGGACGGCGCCTGGTTGTCTATGACCCTGTCGGTCGCAGTGATGGGCATTCTGACCGCCTGGAGATATCAGTCGAAAGCCTGGCTGAAAACGGCAATCTAAGGGCAGGGGCGGCAATCTTTGAAAATCGAGAAGCTATTCGCCCGGTTTCAAAACTTTTTGCAAGAAAATCGAGAAAATTCATTTTGGAGTCGATTTTGTAATAGTACTGTCACAAATCATCCCTAATCTAAAAGTATCCCGACCGCCTTCAACAATTCAAAGTTTCTCTCCTTTCGCACATAGGATTTCGGTGTTGCGCATGCAAAATTCTGTCGCCTCCTTTACCACCTTCGCTGCTCCAAAGTACAAACAGCTTCGCCCGGAAACAGGCATAGCCAGCGAACAAAAAATGCCGGACGGAACATCGATCAATACCGACGCAGAAGGCGAAATCGTTTTTGTCGAGTATGCCAACGGTGTCAAAGTAAAGCGCAATCCTGGCTTCACCATGGTCTCGATGAAAGACGGCTCGTACATGATGGGCGCACCAAGCTTTTCTTGGCTGCAAATCGACTAAGGCTTTCTGGAATTGTTCAAGCTCAAGAAGGCGAGCCAGTAAAAGTAAGTCAGGCGGACGTGCCCTGTTCCGAAATTAAACTCGAACAGCCCGGACACAGCTAAAGACGCACTGGCAGCCAGAAGTCCTATTGCCATCGCGCGTTCGAATTTCAATCTTTTCACATCATCTTCTGAAAGTCCTTCGACTAAAACGGACTTAGATAGTTTCGCGGTGGTCGAGAAAATCGCAAACAGCAAATACATGTAGGCGGTAAATCCAACTACGCCTGTTGCAGCCAGCATGTGCAGGTAATTACTGTGAGCGTGATCGAAATACCCTTTATCGGGCATAGCGGATTTCGCATGAATGACGCCGAAACGGATGAGAGAGCTGCCAAAAATCGGCTGCTGCTTGAACTTCTCCAAGGTCGCTTCCCAGATGTGAAAACGGGCAATAACACTGGGATCCTTAAAAGGTCCTGATTCGCTTTCCTTGAAAATCGCTGTTTTGCTTTCAGGTTGTTTGAAAAGAACATCGACTCTATCTTTCACAATCGGTACGAACAGATAGGACAAACCAGCGACTACCGTGAGACTGGCAAGCGAGGCGAGCACTGCTTTTCTGGAGACACTGGCGCAAACAACCAGCACGCCGAAGATTACACCCAACCAGGCGCTTCGCTCGGCACCAAAAATAATTCCAATCGAGATGCAGCAGGCAACCAAGATTGCGGTTGAACGCTTGCCAAAGACACCTGGCAACCACTTGTACCCTTGGCAAAGCAAGAGAGCAAGCGCCACCATCATCACCGTTTGCATTTGGCCGGCAAATGCCATTGGTTGTTCTAAGAAACCAGTGCCTTGCAAATAGTCAGTTCTCGATCCGGTTACCCACCTGATGAAGCCGTCGGTCATCTGGTAGAAGATGAGCAAGGTCGGCTCCTGCGGCGGGTGATCGGTGATGTTTCTCAAATATTCTTTTATGCTCGGCTCGAGGGGTGAGTACAAACAAGATAGAGAACCAACCGATAAGAGCGCGCAGATAGCTGGTGTTTTTGCACCAGGCGATCGACGCAAAACTTGATACACCCACGGATAAACAACCAGTGCTTTCAGTGAAACTAGCGTTCTTGTTGCCACCCGCAAACCGTCCGCCATCGTTTTGCCATCCAAAAGCGGAACACAGAATGCGCCAAACATTATCACGAGAGTGAAGATGCCGAGCGGCACCAGTAGCGGCGCTCCATCACATCCGATAATCGCCGGCAGTTTCCCACGCACATAAGTGAATGTTTTTACACTGCCATCTTTAGGCATCTCATCGAGGACCTGCTTTAGCGCAAGTGCACTTGTCGCAATCCAAAAAACAGCGCCGACAATTATTCCTATCCAGACGGCACTTATTGAAATCGGCATCCAAGCGGAAAAAAGGACAAGCAAGTATCCCTGCCAGAGAGAAAGATTGCCGTACAGTTTTTTCCAAATCGTCGGTGTTTGCGACAAGTTATTTGTCGAGCCTCCGAACACTGGCATCCTGTCTTTCAAAAGACTCATCAAATTTGAATCCGGTGAATCCGTTTGACCTATCTACCTGGAGCTAGACTTTGGTACCCATCAGTTTGGACCAGGTCTTTTGGCTATCATTCCAGTCGATCATCCCCATTACTTCTCTCATTTGAGAAAGAGTTTGAGATGCAACTTTGCGAGCTTTGGTATTGCCGTAATCGATAATTTTGAAAACTCTTTCCGGATCGTTTGCCAGTCGCGAGCGCTTCTCTCTGAATTCAGCAAAGCGGTCATTGATCAGGCCGCCGAGGCGTTTTTTACAATCGACGCAACCGATCTTGGCGTTCTCGCACTCGTCTTTAACCGTGGCGCGAAGCTGTTCGTCGGCTAGAGCTTTGTACCAGGGCCATGGTACTTCGCACAAATCAGTGTGCCCAGGGTCGGCTTTTGCGATACGTGTGCGGTCGGTGACCATAGTGCGCACTCGCTTGATGGTTTCATCGGCGGTATCAGCAATTTTGATGTCGTTGCCGTATGACTTGCCCATCTTCATGCCGTCCATGCCCTTGAGCAGCGGTGTGACAGTAAATTCAGGCTTGGGCTCGGGGAAGAAATCAGCGCCGTAAGTATTATTGAATCGGCGCGCTACATCGCGAGCAAATTCCAGGTGTGATTCCTGGTCTTTGCCGACGGGCACCAGTTCTCCCTTGAACGTGAGAATATCTGCCGACATCAAAACCGGATAACCCAGCAGACCATAAGTCGCCTTTTCACGAGCTTCCGATTCGTCTTGAGCCAGCATTCTGACCATGTCTTTGAGAGTCGGCTCACGCTCCACCCAATTGTGCGGAGTGATCATAGAAAGCAGTAAATGAATCTCAGCAATCTCCGGAATGGCAGATTGCACGTAGATAGTCGCCTGCTCCGGGTCAATGCCGACAGCCAGCCAGTCGAGAGTAATCTCGAAGACATTGGCAGGAACCGAGGCGCTATCTTGATATTTGGTAGTTAGAGCGTGCCAGTCGACGATTGAATAGTACGACTCATAGCGACTCTGAAAATCGACCCAATTTAGTAGCGCCCCAAAGTAGTGTCCGAGGTGCAGGCGTCCAGTGGGACGCATGCCGGACATTATGCGCTTGGTAGCAGCCAATCTAGCTCTTCCTTTCGGCGGCCTTGGCGATTACTTCTTTGATGCGTTCTTTTTTACGGCGCTCTTTCGCCAAACGGCGTTGCTTCTTTTCGCGAGCGTTGTATTTCTTGGTCATGATGTTTCTCCGGCCTTTCCAGGCATAACTGCCCACTTTGAAAGAATGGGCGAAAAGTGAATATAGCACGACTATATAGGAGTGGGAGCAAGGCTCAATGCTTTCCAAACATTTCTGCGTTTAGAAGATTTGAAGCCGGGCATTAGCGTCGAAAACCGCCTGCATCCGCAACCTCACTCAACCGTATTACATTTGTATATAACCGCAAATCGGCTCAAACGGCTGGCCATCACGCGAAACACCGCAGAATTCACCGCTTTTCATGCGTTTGTCTCCCAGAAAGCAGAAACTAACACCGACTTCGCCCAAATTTACAAAAGTTAATCTACCTCTTGACTGCTAAAGAATTAGGCAGACCGCGAGATTTGCAACATGATTGGGTAAATATCCAGTGTGTGGCGTTTGCCGAGATAACACTCGCAAGTTTTTACCAGCAGGAGTTTACGAGATTGGCGTCTAAAGTTCGCGACGAAGTAGCTGACGATTGGCAAGAAGCCTTTGATGAGGATGAAGCTCAGCAAGGTCCGGCAGCCATAGTTCAGGAAGAAGAGCCAGAGGAGAAGGAGCCTACAGGTCCGGATGGATTTACTGAAGACTCTGTAAGACTGTATCTTCGCGAAATCGGTCGTGTAAAAATGATCAAGCCGGACGAAGAAATCGAGCTGGCCAGACGTATTGCTTCCGGAGACTTGGACGCCAAGAAGAAGCTCATTCAAGCCAACCTGCGTCTTGTAATTTCAATCGCCAAAAAATATGTAAATCGTGGTCTACCCTTCCAAGATCTAATTCAGGAAGGCAATCTCGGTCTGATCAGAGCAGCCGAAAAATTCGACCACACCAAAGGCTTCAAATTCAGTACTTATGCAACCTGGTGGATCAGACAAGCCATTAGCCGTGGTCTGGCTGATAAATCCAGAACAATCAGAGTGCCGGTTCATATGGTCGAGTCGATCAACAAGTTGAAAAAGACTTCCGCCCGACTTTCCCAAGAATTGGGCCGCAAGCCGACCGAATCGGAATTGTCCAGCGCTATGGAATTGTCCGTAAATAAGATCACGGAAATCATCCAGGCGGACAGAGAACCGGTGTCGATGGAAATGCCGCTCAACAGAGACGAAGAGACTTATCTGGGCGATCTGATTGAAGACAACATCACGTCACGTCCGGACATGACAACAGAAGAAGAGCTGATGCGTCAGGACTTAAACCGCATGCTCAGCCAATTGACGCCCCGCGAGCGCGACATCATGCATTTGCGATACGGTCTGGAAGACGGAAGACAACGGACTCTTGAAGAAGTCGGCCGCCTCTTCAATATCACCCGCGAACGTGTTCGCCAGATTGAGCACAAAGCCTTCAGAAAGCTCAGACAGCCTGCCTGGTCTTCCAAGTTGGCCGGCTATCTTGAAGATTGATAAACAAAAGCTCAGAGAAAAAATAGCGTCAAAAGCCGCTTTCTGCCCGAGAACGCAATATTCTTTCGGCCAGCTTAGAAGGCTTGTCTTAAACCTTAGCTCTCATCTTGATAGGGTTAGTGCTGGATGCAATTTGCATCCGGCGAGTTTTGTTACTCGATAAGCCTCACCCAGAAACCCAGAATCAATGGGAAGATCATGAGCGAGAAAGCGCGTCTGGCGCCGGAAGAATTGAGCGCTCTCGTCGATGACGGGCAGCGCCAAAAGCTGAGGATGCTTCTCAACGAGGAGCATCCAGCCGACATTGCCGAGTGGCTGACCGATCTGGACAACAGCCACAGGCTCTCCTGCTTCAGACTTTTGGACCTGGACAACGCGTCGGCGGTTTTGGCCGAGTTGGAACCGGAAACACAAGGAAATCTACTTAAGGATCTCGGCGACATTGGAGTAGTGCCAATCATCGCCAGAATGAGTCCTGACGACGCGGCCGACTTGCTTGCCGAATTGCCGAAAGAAAAGGTTCAACAGATCATCAACCAGATGACCGACACCGAAGCCAAAGAAGACATCCAGGAGTTGATGGGCTTCGAAGAGGATTCGGCAGGGGGGATCATGTCCACCGACTATCTGGCGGTGGAAGGCAAATTGACTGCTGATCAGGCCATTTCTTATTTGCGAGAAACATACGCAGAGCTGGAAGACGACATTTATGACGTATACGTCGTTTCTGAAGAAGAAAAACTGGCTGGCCGCGTCACTTTGAGAGAGTTGTTGATGGCGCCGCCGGAGGCGCTGGTCGAGAGTTTGATGGACGACAACGTCATCAAAGTTTTAACCACCACAGACCAGGAAGAAGCTGCCGAAAAGCTCAGCCGATACGACTTATTGACCCTGCCAGTCGTTGATGAGTCCGGCAAGCTTAGAGGGATCATCACCGCCGATGATGTCATCGACGTATTGTGGGAAGAGTCCACAGAAGACTTATTCCAGGCGTCAGGTATCACCGGCGAAGCCGGAGACCTGGGCGAACAGCTGAGCTTGAGCGTTCGCCGCGCAGTCGGTGCGCGACTGCCCTGGTTGTTGATCACTTTGGGAATCGAAGCCGGTTCAGTCTCTGTAATCACTCACTTCGATGACGTGATCAAAGAGACTGTCGCAGCGGCTTCTTTCATGCCGCTTCTGTCAGGCGTTACGGGCTCAGTGGCGACGCAGAGCACTTGTATCACTTTGCGCGGTACAGGCATGGAAAAACTAGCTTGGCGTGTGATCATCAAACATGTCTTTCACGAAGCACGTGTCGGAATGCTGCTCGGCATTCTCTGCGGAGTGGCTACGACACTTATGAGCTGGATGTTTCACAGCGTCAATCCGACGCTCGGTTTTGTTGTCGGCTGCTCTCTTTTCGTGACAATGACTTGCGGCGTTCTGATTGGCACGCTCATGCCCATGGTTTTCCAAAAGCTGGGCATCGATCCGGCACATGCCAGCGGTCCCTTTATCACCAGCATTCTTGACGTTTGCACCATGACTATCTATCTGACAATCGTTCACCAATTTCTCCTTTACACGAGTATGGGTGTGGTTAAATAGCGACATTTCAACAACAAAAACGGACGGCAAAGACAATGGAAACGAAGAGCAAAACCGCTAAATCGCCTAATGAGCGCCTGACGGAGAAGCGCGAACAAGCAGTTGCCGTCAGCGAAGCGACGTTAAAGAAGCGCCATGATAAAGGGACTTTGCATGCACGTGAGCGAATCACAGCATTGCTCGACGAAGGCACTTTCATCGAGCTTGATCGTTATGCTGTCCACCACTGTGAGCATTTCGGATTAGACGAAAAGAAGGTCGTAGGCGACGGAGTAGTCACGGGACAGGGAAAAATCGACGGACGCCCGGTTTACATTTTTGCCCATGATGCCACCTTCCTTGGTGGCGCGCTCGGTGAAGTTTTCGCCCGCAAAGTTTGCAAAGTCATGGACCTCGCAAAGCAAGCCGGCTGCCCGGTTATTGGGCTCAACGAAAGCGGCGGCGCGCGCATTCAGGAAGGCGTCGCCTCGCTTGCAGGGTATGCCGACATCTTTTACAGAAACGTCAATTCATCAGGTGTGATTCCGCAGATATCGGTCATCTACGGACCCTGTGCAGGAGGCGCAGTTTACAGCCCGGCAGTCACCGATTTCACGATTATGGTCGACAAAGCCAGCTATATGTTCATCACCGGTCCGGAAATCGTGCGCACCGTCACTGGTGAAGACGTCACTTTCGATGAGCTGGGAGGAGCGCGCGTTCACAACGAAAAGAGCGGCGTCGCACAGCTGCTCGCCGAAGACGAAGAAGAATCTTTCTGGATGGTGAGAAAGCTGCTTTCTTATTTGCCGCTCAACAATCTCGAACCGCCACCCTTCGTAGAACCAGGTCCTGACGCAGAGCCTGCCGAAATGAGTAAGCTCGACAATGTCGTTCCACACGATCCGGCCAAGCCCTACGACATGCACGACGTCATCACAAATATCTTCGACAACGGCGACTTCTTCGAGATCGCACCGCTTTACGCGACCAACCTGATCACAGGATTCGCTAGACTGCACGGCGAAACGGTCGGCATCGTCGCCAATCAACCGAAGAAACTGGCAGGAACATTGGACATAAACGCATCAATCAAAGGGGCAAGATTCGTTCGTTTCCTCGATGCCTTCAATATTCCAGTCATAACCTTTGTCGATGTGCCTGGCTATCTACCCGGCCGCACTCAAGAACACCACGGCATTATCAGGCACGGTGCCAAACTGCTCTACGCGTACTGCGAAGCCACTGTGCCAAAACTCACAGTGATCACGCGCAAAGCTTATGGTGGCGCATTTGACGTAATGGGCTCGAAAAACGTGGGCGGAGATTTCAATTTTGCATGGCCCACAGCCGAGATCGCTGTCATGGGAGCAGATGGTGCGGTCAATCTTTTGTACAGGAAAGAACTCGATAAACTGAAAGACGACGCTCCGGCCAAGCATAAAGAGCTCGTAGCCGAGTATAGAGAGCGATTCGCCAATCCCTATGTTGCAGCAGAACTAGGCTACGTAGACGACGTTATTTTGCCTTCGGAGACAAGACGATACCTGCATGCCGCGCTGGAAGTTCAGAAGAACAAGCGCATCGAAAGACCGAAGCGCAAGCACGGAAACATCCCGCTTTAGTGCTGTTCGATTGATTTCAATCTCGACTGGCGGGAATTACTTTCTTCTTGCCTTATCGACATCAGGTTGGATCATTTTGAAGACAAATCGCCCCGGTCGGACTTTCATGTCGTCCGGATGAAGAAGACTTTCGTCTCCAATTACATCAGGATCGTCGACTGCAGAAGGAGCATACGAGTCTGGTTGAGAGGCTTCTTCTGCCTGCTCTGATCCTTCAGACTGCGCCTCAGCAGCAAATGCATTGCTTGTGCTATTGGTTTGGCTTACACCGTTGTGACCAGATTCATCTGATTGGGTGTCATTTGCGGAGAGTCCGTACTCGAAAAGGTTCAAATGCACGGTAATCGGTGATTGCAGTACCGACTCAAATCTCGAGACCGGATCAAGATTGGGTCCGCCCAAAATTTTATCTACGTATTTAAAGAGTTCTTCTGAAAAAGGCTTCGGAGCAACAACCATAACGGACTTCATGACCGGCCTTTTTCTGTCGAGTTGCTGGGCTCTGTGCAACAGTTCCTTAAAATAAGCGGTGGCGTATTTCGGGACATTCCATTGAGCATGGCTCTGCACCACAAAAGCCAAAAGCGTTGTTCCGCCTGCTGCGTCCTCAAAATGCACGTCATACATCGGCAAGGCTTCCTTCTTGAAAAAGCCCTGCGTAACAGGATGTACAGTAATTTTGACGGCACGGGCGATTGATTCCCAGAATGCTCTTTGCCTGTTGTAAAGCCCACTTCGATGCAAAAGTGTGAAGAGATCTGTCATTACAAAATTTATGAAATCCGTCACTTCCTGCGGTATTTTGCCTGATTCATCGACGAGATCGACGTTCGCCGCAGCGATCTTCAAATCCTGTGGCGAACAGCTTCGAGCCGTGGCGACGACATTGTTCAAAGTGTAGGCAGCGGCGTTGCGAACCTTGATTTCAATAGTGTGCGTTTCCGGTAATGACATCAAGCGAGCTTCCTAATTATCAGAATGAAGATACTAACGCGCGTAACGTGGTACATCATATGTTAGCGGTATGAGTCGTTATCGCCTGTCAACGGAGGTCTGTTTCAGTCCGTAAGCGTTTTTGAGCCCACCAGTTATCCCACAAAATCCTTCCTGAGTCCCGCCCGAATCAGGTAAACTGGAAAAGTGGCTACTTGGCGGTCGGCAGCTCGCCCATTTCGGGTCATCGAGTTGCTGGTTCGGAGTATTCGCGGCCGCGTGTTGCGTTCAAGAATTCCCTCCTGACGTCCCGCTACGAACAGTTTGTTGGCTATTGTTTCAGTACTCGCATTTATAGCGATCTTGTCATAGAAAAAGAATGCCTATCCTTCCCTCTCGGAATAATTTCAACCAAGCGGCTGCCGGTGTCCTCTTCGAACTGAAGAAAGGCAATAAAGAGCAGCGTAACGATTTTGTCTGGAATCACCAAGAACGCTTCTACGCCATCGCTTACATGGCGACGGGCAATCCGGAGACAGCGACTCAACTGACCATAATGGCTTTCCGCAACGCTTTCGCCTCGTTGAAACACACCGATCCCAAAAAGATCAACATGCCTCTCTGGTATTGGGTGTCAAATTTTATCGTCGATGCGTGTGCAGAGTATCACTCGCAGTACACCGGTCCATTGCCGCCCGGAGCCCGCACAGACCCGGCTTCCGACGGATCCGGCAATATGGACTGGGAAACAACGGTCATTCTGGGGACACAAAGAGTGAGACGTTGTTTGAGCACTTTATCGGAAGAGCAGCAAAAGGTTTTTATGCTGCGCCATCAACTGGATCTTACATACGAGCAGATGGGTTCGGTTTTGCACCAGCCGAAAGAAACCATTCAAGCGTGGCTCTATAGAGCAAGAGTGCAAATAGTTAAATGCCTTGGCAGGGGATAGTTCTTTTAGAGAGCGCGGTAACTGATAATGAATTGCAGTCGATTCCGACACTTAATTCAACAACGATTCGATATGGATCTGCAGGCGCAGGACGAGCGTATGCTGTCCGCTCACCTGGAGACATGCGAATCGTGCGCCAAATTTCACCATCAGATTCAACAAGTTCTCCTTGCTGCCGATGACGTTCAACTGCCGGATGATTTGACTCCGCCACAGCCTGAAGCGCTTGCCCGCGCCATCATGGAAGATCTGCCGGAGCAGAAGGCTTCGCCTTTTGCTGTTTTCGGCAACATTTTCAAAGGCAAAGACAAGCAAGACAAGAAAGCCAATCAGGATATGAAAGGTGGCGGCGGTGGTCGCGGAAAGAAAGACACCATGCCTCCAGGAATGGAGATGGACATGGAACCTGCCGGTGGTGGCAGTCGTTATCCGCATCGTTCTCAACCGATGAACCAGCCGATCACTCAGTTTGAAGATTCGGTGCCACCTTCGATGGCGCCACCGCAAGCAAAAGGCAAGCCTCCTGAAGATCATTCCGGTACTGCAACCAGACTGAAAGCGATTGCCAAAGGTATGTCCGAACCAATTATGGACAGCCGTGAAGCACAATCGACAACCCGTTCGCTCAGTGAAAAGTTCGGCATGGCCGGACCGAATCAACTAACAGACGATCAACCTCTTACGCTTGCGGAATCTATTAGAAGGAAGATTGCCGAATCGCAAAGAGCGACTGGCGAGCACGAACCAATAGATGTTCAAGACGAATTAGGTCCGGAAGGAAGTGGTCGTCAGCAAGAAGAAGAGCCGAATTGGATGAAGCCGCCGGGCCTTCCCAATCGCCAGCCCCTCAACGCGCCGACTGGTCTGCCGGGTCAATCCAATCCGAGTTTGTCGCCACCGGGTATGGGTGGCGTTCCTATGCCTTCTGCACAGTCAATGCAAATGCCGGGTGGCATGCCGCAAATGCCACCGCCGATGCCGGGTCCCAACGCGATTGCCGAAGGAGGCCCGAACCTGGCAGGCAATTGGGGCAAGCCGACAAGCCCAGCACAAGAAGCTTCCAACTGGGGGGGACCGCCGGCAGGTGGATCACCTGGTGGACCGGCAGGCGGTCCGTCGCCGATGCCTGGGCTGAAAGCGCCCGGACAAGGTGGAGGCGGAGGTGCCTGGGGCGATCCCAACTGGGGTAACGAGCCTCCAAAAGGCTCGAACGGACAAGATGATGCAGACTGGGGTCCACCGCCGCAAGGTGGCGCATGGGATGACCCAAGCGAAACTGCCTCCAATCAATTTGCACCGCCGACCCAAGCTCCCAATTTCGGCGCACCGGCTGGAGTTCCAGCTGGAATGCCCAATTTGGACTCACCCGATCAACCCTGGAACAAGCCGATTCAAGCGAATCAACAGTCTGCGCCCAGTCCTGCCCCGGCAGCCGGAGCATGGGGTGCGCCGCCCAGTGGAACAGACAATTGGGGCGCTGGGGGCAATCAAGGTGCATGGAGTTCGCCTCCGACACCCGAAACTGCGGCACCTCCCACACCTCAAGCACCAGCGGCACAGACGCCTGACAACAATCCATGGGGCGCACCTGCGAGCGGAGCAGGCGGTGGTGGCAACTCAGCCTGGGGCGGCAACGCAAACGGCTGGGGACAAGGCGCGCCAAGCGGAAGTCAAAACGCAGTTCCAGACAGCTGGGCAACGCCGCCGCAACAGCCACAAGGCTGGGGCAATGCCGGCAATGATCCTAATTCGGGCGCAAACGCCGCAGTTCCAGCGCCTGCAGCAGTGCCTGCTCCAGAACCGGCAGCAGCTGCTGCTGGAGCCTGGGGCACACAGGGTAGCTCCGGCAGTGGTTGGGGACAGATAGCTCAAAAACCAAATGAAAGTTGGGGCACACCGACCGGTGGTCAACCGGGCGGCGGCTGGGGTCAACCCGGCGGCGGCAATGCTTGGGGTGGAGAACAAGCAAAGGCACCTGAGCCGGAACAGGCAGCTGGAGCAGCCGCACCGGCGCCCGCTCCAGCAGCAGCACCAGCGGTAAAACCAGCTAATGCCTGGTCCGTAGACGCTGAGCAAATTGAGACCGGCACCTGGAGAGCATTTACGCCAGGTTCTGACGCCCTGGTATCGAACGCACCGGCAGCACCAAAAGGTTGGGGAGCGACACCAGCCGCGGCACCGGCTCCGCAAATGCCACCACCACCTCCTCCGGGTGGAGCGCAAAACCGCTGGGATACACCGATTCAGGACAGAGGCGCCCAGCCTGCAGCTGATGCAAATCGCTGGGATCAACCAATTCAAAATCGCGCCGCGCAAGAACAGCCTGCGCAAACACCAGCACCTCAAGGTAATAATCCTTGGGGCGTGCCGGTTCCCGGTGCAGCACCACCTTTGCCAGGTGCATCGACAGGTTTTGGCGCCGGGGCAGCACCACAGGCTCCCGGTATGCCTGCCGCGCCATCAACAGGAGTTGCAGGTACTGGCATTCCGAAAGATTCAATCATGGACAGGCTGTCCAACGTTCTTCAAGAAGGGCAGGCGGCTCCGGCACAAGCATCCGAAGAGTCGCGCTGGGATTTGCCGATCCAAGAGCGCATGAAACAAGAAGCGATGGCAAATTCAGGTGCACAAGCAGCCGCACCTGCTGCTAAAGCAGCAGGCGACAATCGTTGGGATACCCCGATTCAAGATCGCTCGGCACAACAAGCTCCCGAACTTTCACCGCCACCGCCGCGTTGGGATGTTCCCATTCAAGAACGTACGCAGCAGTTGACGCCGACCACGATACAACCTGCCAGTGAACAGCTTTCACCGCAGCCGGTCGCTCCAACACCCTGGGGTTCGCCGCCACCGGCACCGCAAGCGTCAGCACCAATTCCGGCGCCCGCACCAGCGCCGATGGCACCACCTGCACCATCAAATCCTTTTGGTTCTCCTGCTGATCAGGGCATCACGGCATCAAGTTGGGATCTGCCGGTCGTAGAAGCTCAAGATCAATTGCATCGCCAGCCGCAGGCTGATGCCGCACCCCCGCAGCCATTTGCTCAGCCGTTTGGAGCCCCTGTAGAACCGACCCCTTCAGGTGGTTCTCCGTCCAGATTGAATATCAATCCTCCGGCTTTCGTACCTGGTCAGGGCGCTCCTCAACCAGCTCCCCTGCCGCCGCCACCGCCGGCACCAGCAGGCGGCGGCGCGTTGTTCAACGTGGACGACAGCGAAATCGAAAAGATCTTCTCCGAACACCTCGGCATCAATGAAGGTGCTCCGCAACCCGCGGCTCCCAAGCCGGAAGGTCCGCCGCAACCGGCAATCATGAAGTCGCTTCCGATCGCTCCACCCGAGCCGTCGGCAAATGCCTGGGGCCAGCCGTTCAGCGCTCCACCAGTACCGGGGCAAGATGCAGCTCCTCAGCCGTTTGCGCAACAAGCTCCAGAACCACAACCATTCGCAACACCAGCACCACCACCGGTGCCATTTGCTGCACCTGCACCCGAGCAGGCGCCTCCCGCTCCGTTTGCTTCGCCCAGCGGAGCTCCAGCCCCCTTCGGCGCGCCTCCCGCGCCATTTGGAGCACCGCCTCCCGCTCCATTTGCAGCACCGGAAGCAGCTCCGCAGCCATTCGCCACACCGGCTTCCGCACCTATGCCGTTTGCCACGCCGGGACAAGAACCGGCCTCAGCGCCACAACCATTTGGCGCGCCACCTCCGGCACCATTTGCTACACCGGAAGCAGCTCCTCAACCGTTTGCACCGGCAGCATCCGCAGCCCCCGCGCCATTCGGCGCACCGCCGGCTCCGGCACCAGGGAATCCGTTTGCCATTCCGCAACAAGCGACGGGTGGAGCGGGTCAACCCAAGATTGTTCCGGTCATGTCTAAAAACGTCGCCACCGCATCTGGTGGTCCACCGGCTTCCGGATGGGGCGCGCCGAGTGCATCGGGTGGTTTCCCTGCAGCTGTACCTCCCAACGGTCAGGCCCCCGTGGCAGCGGCACCGGCTCCATTTGCAGCAGCACCGGCTGTTGCGGAAAACAAATCAAACGGACTTTTCAATTTAGACGATTCGGCAATGGACGATCTGTTCTCCAAGAATCTTGGCGTGCAGGAAATGGCCAAACCGGTCGGCGGAACCGGCGAACAGCAAATGCCGATGCAAGCTCAAGCACCGCAACAAATGCAACAGCAAGCGCCATTTGCACCTCAACCATTCGGCGCCATGCCTCAGCAAGCGGCAGCACCTGCTCCCTTCGGCGCGCCGCCTCCGGCACCGGATCAATATGCGCAAGCAGCACCACCACAACCTTTTGGCGTTCCTCCGCAAGGCGCCGCTCCGGCTCCTTTCGGTGCTCCATTTGGTGCACCGGCTCCAGCACCGGAACCTCCTCAAGCTCCTGCTCCTTTCGGCGCTCCGCCTCCAGCACCATTTGGCGGTCAGCCTCAAGCGCCGTTCGGTGGACAACAGCAAGCTCCATTCGGTGGGCAACCGCAGCAAGCTCCTTTCGGCGCTCCGGATCAAGGACAATTCGCAGCACCACCGGCACCGCCGGCACCACCGCAACAAGCGCAAGCTCAAGCGGGGCTCTTCAGTGTCGACGACAGCATGATGAATCAGATTTTCGCCGACAATCTGGGCGTCAAAGATCAGGACACCCAAGTAAATCAAGGGCAGCAGAGAGTGAATGTCGCTGCCGCTGTACAGGCAATAAGCGACGTAGCCGGACAAGATCCAATGGCCGCTGCCGTTCCACCTCCCAAAATTGAAGGTTTGGGAAGATTGGATGCTAAGCCGGACCAGGGCGGAGACACCGGTAGCGGAAGAATTGCCTCAATCGGTAAATTCCTCCTCGACCAGAAAGATCTGGAGAAGATCGGCAAGCTCACCGCTTCGGATCTCTCCGATACAAAGATGAAGATCCTCACTCTGGAAGCCGCTTCCGAGATTCAAGGATTGCTCCATCACATCGGCGGCACTCCTGATGTTGTCGGTTCAATTATCATCGGTCACGATGGTTTGCTCATCGCCAACACAATGCCGCAAGACATTGAAGCCGATTCTATCGGCATCTGGGCACTGGCAGTCTATATGAATACCGAAACAGCTATTAAGAAGATCGGCCACAATCGCGTCCATCAGGTTGTTGCTCGCACGCCGCGCGGCTTCCTGGTTATCGCAGACTTTGGTGGCGGTCTTCTGGTCACCCTCAGCGACGGACGAGACACCGATGCGCTCATACCGCTAATGCGCAGCATCACCCAGGTCGTATCTACGTAAGTCGTTTCACAAGAGCTGAATTGATCGTCTATCCGACGAGATATCGGCAGAGAGTTCTCACACCGAATCCGGTGCCACCTTTGTTGCACTCTTCTCTGTCGCGATCCAACCAACCCGGTCCGGCGATATCCAGGTGCGCCCAGGATTTACCGCTGGTGAACTCTTTGAGGAACATGGCTGCACTGGCAGTTCCAGCCTCTCCGCGAGCACCGGCATTCTTCAAGTCAGCAATATCGCTCTTCAGGCTTTCCTGATATTCATCATAAAGTGGAAGTTGCCAGAGCTTTTCTCCGGATTTGGCACCACTGGCAATCAAATTGTCTACCAGATTTTGATCAGAACCCATGATACCTGCAGCCACTCTACCGAGCGCAGTCACTACGGCACCGGTCAGGGTGGCGATATCAATGAGTTCGTCGGCTCCTTGCTTGACCGCGTAAGTCAGTGCATCGGCAAGAATCAAACGACCTTCGGCATCTGTATTGTTCACTTCAATAGTCTTGCCGTTCATTGCTTTGATCACGTCGCCGGGGTGCAACGCATTGTCACCGGGCATATTTTCCGTGGCGGCAACAACTGCCATAACCGAGAAATTCGGTTTGAACTTTCCGACGACGCGCATAGTAGCGATCACAGCAGCGGCGCCGGACATATCGTATTTCATATGCTCCATGCTCTGCGCAGGTTTCAACGACAATCCGCCAGAGTCAAAGGTGATGCCCTTTCCAACGATCGCGACCTTTCGTCTTGCCTTTGGAACATCATAAGAAATGACGATGAATTTTGGTGGTTCTTTCGCACCACGGGCGACACCAAGGAAAGAACCCATGCCTAACTTCTCAACTTCTTTGGCATCGAGAACCTTTATCGTCAGCCCGAAATCCTTAGCGACGGCGCGTGCTTCGTCAGCCAAGCGGCTTGGGGTCATGTAGCAGGGCGGCTCGGCGATCAGACGACGTGCAAAGTTTGTCGATTCGGCGACTGCTTCGCCTTTTGAACAAGCATCCGCAAGTGCTTTCGCACTCAGAGAAAAACCGTTAAAACCGAGAGATTGAGCGGCCTTCTCTTTCTTATTCTCGCCATTTTTGCTTGACTTGTATTTTTTGAACGAGTACGAGGCAAGATGGATACCCTCGACAATTGCTTGAGCGATCTCTACATCTTCCGCTGATGATGCTGTTTTCGCGCTACTTGCTGTTTTTGTCTGTCGCTTCGCTGTGGTCTTCTTGTCAGAAGCTTTTGTCGAAGCAGCGTGGCGGAAGTAAAATGAAATCTCTCCCTGAAAGCTATCTCCCGGCAAACGTCTAACCAGAGTAGCAGCAGCTTTTCTCGCATTCGATGTATTGAAATCTTTGCTCTCTCCCAGACCCAGAAAACAAATGCGCCTGGCAGCCAGATTTCCGAAGGTAGGCAGAACCAAAACTTGGCTGGCTTTTCCTTTGAATCCGTCTTCCGCCGCATGAGCGCTTACCATGTCGACAAATGGTTTCAACTTACGAGCAAATGCCGGATCAACGTCTTTGAGCAATTCGGCAATTTTCTCATTGGCGTAAACAAATACGCAGACAAAATCGCTCTGGCATTGCGAAAGCGAAGCCGACTCCAATTTGTACTTCACGAGGACATCCTCTTTGGTTCTTCTTGAAACAAGAGCGCTATTGTACTGTTTCTAACAGCCCAGATGGGGCATTGAAAAGTTTCACTGCGGTTGCTGACCGTTGACAATCTTGGCGACAGCATTGTCGACTATATGCGGATCAATTTGTCGCCGGCAGTAAGCCAGATAAGCTTCCATCCAGCGCCGCAATTCGAGCAGAACGGCAGAGACGGGCGTGCCTGAAGTTTTCACCTGTGCAAGATTAACGCTTACGCGTCCCTCGTGATCTATGTGGAAGCGAGAAGCGGCCGGCGAGTCTCCATGCACGTAGTGCAGGCTCGCCTGCAAAAGCGCTTTATTGTCATCGCGCCCAATCGTCTTTTGAAGCTCGCTGACGATGCGCTGAAAAACCGACAGCGGGCGGAAAAGGCTGGCTTGCTGCACATTGACGAGACGCTGATCGATGAGTAAATGGACAGATTTGATGATGGCATAGCCCGGCCATAAATCAAAGGATTTTATTACCTCATCAAGAGTCGACAACCCGTCGATCAAGTTGGCGAGTTGCTGAATGGCCTGTTTGTCTTTGTCAGTAACCGGGCTCTCATCAAGATATTTCAGAGGTTTTGTACTGAGCTTGTTCCACAGAGTCTCGAAATTCCAGACCCGCTCGAGAATTGTGTTTCTACCGGTCGGCAATTGAGCCAGAATCTGATTGACCTGGTCTTTGTAGAGTGCGGAATCCAAAAGCATCTTATCGAGCGAACGCTTCAATTCACAAGTGTCGTCCAGCTCCTGTGAGGTGCCTTTGTCCCGGAAGACGAATATGCCCTCTGTCCAACTTGTAACGAACTCTGTGATGGCTTCCAGCCCCCGCAAACGGTTCATTTTTGCAGCGATAGGTTTGCCGTTGGTAAAAGAAACCACCAAAGCCTTGTCCCGGTTCTCGACAGTCAACAAGCCGGTTTTCTGAGAAGTCGACAAAGATTGAAGCAAGCCGGGCGCTTCAATCGCTCCTAGAGATCCGATCATCGAATCGCGCATGGTTTCTACGCTACGACCAGCCTGTCCCTCTGAGTCAGCTTTCTTGTGATACCCACCGTACAAATATTGGTCGTCGAGAAGCACTTCCAATTCGCGTGTATTCAAGAAACCAAGCCTAACTGCAAGCAGTCCGAGGAAAGTTTTCTGCCCTTTGCCCCAACCTTCTTCTTCCTGTCGTTCCAGAAGTTCTTGCAGCTGAGACTCGCTCAAAATACCGGCAGCGACCATGTAACGCCCCAGCCGGAAAGGTTTTCTGTTGTGATAGCAATTGGAAAGAAATTGAATGCGCGAGAAAACAGGGAAGATGATATCTTCAGCTTCCAGCTCTTGCAGCATGCGCAAAGTCTCGTCAGCCGGCAAGTGATGCCGTTCTTCAAGAGTCCGAGTGATCGCTTCAACCGAGGAATAATCGTCGATCATCTGCAACACCCAGCTTTGTGGTGCCGGGAGATTGAAGCCCTCCTTAGCTTTGCGACCGGCGTCCGTAAGAACCGGTGTCGAAGTGTAGAGAATGTGATTGGCAAGCGTGCTTCCACCGCCACGCAAACGGCGTCTGTCGATGCCTGAGACGGTGGCGCAAACATAATCAGCAAGCATCGGATGGCGCGCAAAAATGCCAAACGGGCTGTCGTAAACGTTAAAAGTCAAACCGCCGCCCGGATCGTCTTTGGTCAATGTGATTGCACCGTCCGCCTTCACAAAGAGCAAAACGCCCTGCGGCTTCAATAGCCGTTTTGCATAGAGGCTAAACTTTACCAATTCATCGAGCGGTACCGAAAATCCGGTTTGCATCAAGTCGATGATCAAACCGTCAAACTGCTTAGCAGCTTCTACAAGCCTCTCGAATTCAGCAAAAAGAGTCTCTCTGTACGAGTAAGTCAGGAACGAAAGAGACGGCGCAAAGTAAGTCTTCTCGTCAGATGGTTGATCATCACGAGAAGGGAGAGTTTGAAATGGAGTGTCGGACGATGACGACACGGAGATGACCTATTGCAATCAGGCAGTTCAGCCTTTATATGCCCATATTTACAGCTCTTTTTTCAAGTTATCCTCTTAAGTAAGAGTCTTCTTTTATTGTTTAGGCTCTGTTTTATTGGACGGAGAGTCTGATGATGCCGCAGGGTCACCGATTCGCTCGAAATTCGGCGTCACGCCAACCAGTTTTTTCGCAAAGGGATCGGGCGGTGCCACAAAAAGAGCTTTGATCGCCACATAAGATGTGGGTTTGCCATAAATGTTCTTTTTGATCATTCCGACATCCAAAATAAGATCGTCTTTTCCAAAGGTTACGACACGGAAACGGGAGCCACCGCCCATAGGATTGGACATGGCGACAAGCTTATAGACCTGATCAGTCTTTCCGTACAGTCCCAGATACTTGGGAATGGCAGCCAGATGGTCATCTACGAGCCAGGCTTTGGCGACATCTTGCCGGCCATCCTTGACTGCTTGGAGAAACTGGTGAATCACCATTGCCGGACCTTCATCCGGGGCTTTTCCTTCCAGTAAATATTTGCTGTTTACGAACTTAAGCACAATTTTGTAGGTACCTGAAGAAGGTCCGGCGGCTTTGCCTGAGCCCGCTGGTTTTTCAGCCTGCGGCTTATTTGAGGCAATGGCAAGAACAATGTCGGCGCCGGAGAAAGAAGCTTTGCCCTGGACGCTGGAAAGCAAGAACGGCGGTACAGAAGTAAAAAGCTCGGAAGCTGCAGTCCAACCGGCCTCAGTCGGTTTGAGCCCGTACAGAGTGATCAGACCGGTGGAGCGGTCATTTCCTGTAATGACCAAGTATTTGGGGGCGCCGGGAGCAGCCGGTGCAGGCGGAGGCACTTGTTTGACCAGCTTTGCATTTCGTCCACTGCCAACTTTCACGATCTTCGCAGGAGCCGGATTGGACTTTGTGACAATCTTTGCGCTCCAGATGGAGGTGTTTTGCGGCATTGACAGCAATTGCGCCCTGTAAGCAGCCGGGAATGCCGGTGGTTTACCAGGTGCAGCCGGAGCTGCCGGATGCCCGGTGAGAATGATGCAGGTCTGAGCATATGGAAACTTGTTGAAAGCCCAAACTTTTGCGCCGCCGGCATCGATGGCGCGCGCGCCCAAATCAGCCAACTGGGGGTGATTCTTAATCACCACAGAGGCATCCACATCACGCAAGGGCGGCTGGCAGAGAGCGTCTTTCATAACATTGACCAGGCGGTCGAATCCAGCTTGATCGGGACTCTGGCTGTATGCAGCAAGCGCTTGCTGCAAAGCCGGACTGACAGCCGGCACGGCAGGAGCCGCAGGGGCAGTGCTTTCGCCGGGAGAAGCCTTGAGCGTGGCAAAACGCTTATCCGATGGGTCGGCAGCGCTCGCAGAGACACTGGAAACGGAGGCGGAAAGGAGAATAGCTCCCAGGAATGCCAGTGAAGCATGAGACAGCTTGGCCGCCTGCGAAATTGGCAAATGCTCACTCTTGGTCAGTTTCATGTCTATCTCCCTGCTCTGACTGCCACGCAAAAATCAGTTAAGACCACGATAATCTGCGAGTTTGTGTACGCTTGATTTTAACCGCTTGAACACTCAAATGAGATCGGATTGGCATGCCGTGCCGAAAATGGCATTTTTGACAGGCAAGCCAAAAATCTTTGCGTAATTCCACCACGAAAGTCGGCTAGCGGTGGGAGCCTTCCCACAAACTGGCTTTACTTGCTCAGCGCCCAGTTGTACATTTGAGCCAGCTTACGAAGAGCACCGAAAATGTCACTCAACTTCCGACCCCAATCATTCTCAAGCCCAGGCACCGGCGCCGATCTGGCCGGAGCAGGCGGCCACGAGCTTTTGAAAGGCAGCCTGAGCGCAGGCGCTGAAGCCGGCGTGGGCGGCGGATTGGGACAAGTGGACTTGAGCAAGATGCAGGTTTCGTTCCATCCTCCGATGGATGCAACAACTGCCGCGGCGCTTCCTTCGGGCATTGAATTCACCGGCGCCCTTCCTGCGCCTACCGGAATGGAAGCACAAGCACTGGCTTCTATGGCTCCACCGCCCATGGACGCAAGCCCAATGGTCGCGGCACTTGCAGGCGCCAACGAGCCGATTTCGCCAATCATTCAATTGATCATGCGAATGCCCGGCGCGATGGGATTGATGAATTCTTTCTTCGAGGCCCTTGGTCAATTCTTCCTGGGAAGTTCACCTCTGGCTGGCTTGTTTGACCATACCTTGTTTGCTCACTTGGGTTCGGTCGGCTCGCAATTGAAAGTCGGAATGCCGGGAATGCCCGGTATGGAACATACTGCGATCAATATGTCTTTGTTGCCGCAGAATGCACCAATCTTCCAAACTATGGGAAGTATGGGCGGTATGGGTGCGCACAGTTTTATGGGCAACATGCCCTTCGATTCGCTGGCCAGCAAGTTTGCAACCGCGCCGCAATTGAATTTCTCTCCGGAGCATTTTGCCGTCAACAAATTGAATGTCTCCGGTGGTCTTGATCTGAACAAACCGCAATTCGAATGGAGTTCAAAATTCTCCGGACAAGAAGGCGGCGGCTATGGAGAGATGCTCTCCGGACCGCAATTGTCCGATGGAAAGTTGGCGTCACACTTGGGCGGCACGCAGAGATTGTTCTCTGACAAGCTGCAAGCCTCCTCTGGTCTTGCCTCGGCAAAATCCAATTTCCTGCCGACGAATTCACAACCGACGCTCGCCAATAATGCCGTCAATCAAAGTCTTTCGCAATCAGTCCCGCTTTCAAACAACATGCCTTCTTCTCTGAACGTCGGCAGCCAATCTTTTGGAGGCGGATCTGGCAACGGTTTGAGTGCGTCGGGCAGCATGCGCGATGTTTCCATGCCGAGCGCGGACAACAATGTCAGCTATAGAATGGGTCAGGGTTCCGGAGCCGATGCGTCTTCATTGGATGCGGCCCAAGCTTCTATGGACTCCACCGGCGGCAACAACAATCTTCTTGCCTACAACAACAATTCCGAAAGTTTCCGCCCGACACTTGGCGGCATGGACAAAGGCGTTCAAGCGGTAAGCGACAGCGGATCGCAATGGAACACACCGCAAAGCGTTGCCAAACCATCCATCAAAATGGAAGGTCTGAAAGCAAAACAACTGACTTTCGATTCGCTGAAGGACAGCGCCAAAGCGGCACACCCTGCAGCCAATCCCACTGCCAACGCCGGTCATGCAGCACAATCGGCAAAACCAGTTATGGACCATCAAGGTCATCAACTGAAGGCCGGTGGATCGCACGGCGGTCACGGATCGGACGGCATCGCTCACCGCAGCTTGCCTGGCGTGGAATATCACAAACCAAGCCTCAGCCATCAAATTGCAAAACCAGCTGCAAAACCGATTCAAGATTTCAAACCGCAGCAAATCGCGCAAAAGCAAATCAATCAAACTGATGCATCGCAAATGTCTCAACAGACTCCGCAAGATGCAATCAATCAAGCACAGCCTCAAGATGCCACTGGCTTGACTGGCGATCAAGCAGTCGGAGCACCAGCCGCTCCCTCCACATACACCATCCGCGCTGGCGATTGCCTCTGGAATATTGCCAAAGATCAGCTTGGTGATGCGATGAAATGGCAGGACCTCTTCAATGCCAATAAAGACATATTGGGCAGCAATCCTGATCTGATTCGTCCAGGCACTACGATCAACCTGCCGGGGCAAGATGTTGCTGCGCATGGTGCAAGCAATTATGTAGTCAAATCCGGCGACAGCCTCTGGCAGATTTCACAGGATCTACTCGGCGACGGAAGCAGATGGAACGAACTCTATCAGGCAAACGCTTCCATCATCGGCGACAATCCGAGATTGATCATGCCTGGTCAAGAACTGACGATTCCTGGCATGGACGGCGCCGACACATTGGCGCAAGGAGCAGCTGCATCGGGAACTCAAACCGCGCAAGCAGCCGGTCAACAGACTCTTCAATCAGCAACACAAGTACCGGCAGGCGATGCACAACAAGCATTGGCCGGCGGCAATGGAATGGAAGCACAAGCGGCACCGCAACAGGTACAGCAAGTACAACATGTGCAAGAAATGCCGCCAGTTCAAGAGCAACCTATGGCTCAACCACATGCTGGAGCGGCAACAGGACAAGGCATGCCGCAAGCAATGCAGCAACCGCAAATTCAACCGGCCGCCTACCAACCACAAGCACCAGCCAACTATCAACAGTTGCCGGCAGCAAGTTTGCCTGGCGATAAGAATTCCGTGGTGTCGTCAACAATGGTTCCGACCGACATTGTAGAGATGTTCAGAAAAGCCAAATAGGCTGTACATGCAGATCAGCCAGGCTGCTTACACTGCCGGACAGCTTCGGTGGTAGCACGGGCGATGTCATCGAATGACGCAAGCTTATCATCATGGGCAGCGGCAACTATTGCTTTGAAGCCATTTAGTCCCTGTGTGTCTTTAGCAACGACAGCCGGAACAGCGATGAGACTGCGCCTCATCGCCTTGGAAAGCTTGAGCAATTCTCCAATTGCCTTACCGGAAATCGTCTGCCCATCAAGCTTGCCTTCTCCGGTGACAATCAGATCTGCTTTTTCCAATTTGCTTTCCAGATTCAGAACTTCTCTCACGAAAGCAAAACCAGAGACAATTTTGGCATCCAGGGCTGAAGCAAGACCGAACGCGGTTCCGCCTGCCGCACCATTGCCTTCCGATTCATGATCGGCACGCCCGGTTGCAGCGCCAAGCACTCGTGCAAAATGAAGCAGGTTTCTCTCCAGTAACTGAATATCCGATTCGATTGCACCTTTTTGAGGAGCAAAGACTCTAGCTGCTCCATTCGGGCCTGTTAACGGATTATGCACATCTGTAGCTACCTCGATACGAACATCGCGAACCCAGTCCTTGATTGCAGAAACATCGACGCTTGAGATTTTGCCGAGATTGCCGCCGCCGAGCCCGACTTCATTGCCGGCAGAATCAAGGAACTTGACACCACATGCGGTGAGCGCCCCAGCGCCACCATCGGTAGAGGCGCTGCCGCCCACGGCTACAACTATCCTTTTATAGCGATGCAAATCTACTACAGACTTGATTACCTGTCCAAGTCCGTAAGTATGCGCCTCTAAAGGTTTTAGTGTTCGTCCAGTTAGTTTTGCAATACCGCAAGCACTTGCCAGTTCTATCACAGCCAGATCTGGCAGCGACAACCAAACAGCGGTGGCTGGCTCATTCAGCGCGCCTCGCACCGGCATCTCCTCAACTTTCCCGCCGGCGCCTGCATACAGCGCTTCAATAGTCCCGTCACCACCATCGGCAATTGGAATCATTTCGATAACAGCTTCAGGAATTGCGTGCCTGACGCCTTCTGCCATCGCCCGCGCCACCATCGTCGGTGAAAACGTACCTTTGTATGCGCACGGTGCAACTACTATTCGCATTGCTAGATCAAGCGATCCCCAAAACCATTTCTATGGGATTATGCCACAGAGATATCGACACGATATGAGTTTGAGAATTCATCTTAATTGCGCACGAAATTGAGATTTTCCAGTTTAGTCAATCACTCGAAAGTGCATGAATATTGAGTGACTTGATAAAGTTTTCGGAGAACTCTTCTATGCCATCGAAAGAAGATTCAGATCGTCTTCTGGTGAAGCTAACTCGCATTGCCGCTGAGAATGACGAGCGCGAAGAAGCCAGAGCGCGAGAGCGTTACACGCAATTGCTCAATCATATAGATGTAACTCCATACAAAAAGACTGCCGCGTGGCCCGGAAAGAGTTATTTGCTCGTCGGCAACTCTTACAACATGGATTTCTCATTCCAAGAACCTGTTGAAAGAACCCGCAGAGCAACTTGCATAGCACTTCTTTTCCGCAATGGAGAAAGAGATCGCAATTGGATTCCGCTTGCAGAAGCATTGCAGGATGTAGGATTTGCTTCTGTACTTAGTCGCTTCGAAAGAGAGTGGCTATCCAGAATGCCTGAAACAGCGATGATTGGACCAGCTTACGACAACAACGGCAACTTGATTGCCCGCGCATTTGCAGTTTGGCGCAAAGAGTCTGCAACCGAACGCGAGCGCGAAAAACAGCTTGTCACTGCTGGTTCCGGGAAGGGTCGCAAAAAGTAAATTCAAGACTTACCGGGCCCAGTCTTTGTGGTCCGAAAACTCGAGGGGCGCAATTTTTTTGCGCCCCCGTACGAGTGTTCAGTCTTTCGCCCAACTTCCCGGTTGCTCACCCTTTCGCGGCACTTCGATTTTGTCGACGCGTCTCGAGTGTCGCCCGCCTTCAAACTCTGCGTTCAAAAAGGCCTCAATGGTAGGCTCAAGCAGCTTCTCGTCCATGGTTCGCCCCGCCATACAAAGCATGTTTGCATCATTGTGCTGCCTGCACAGAGCAGCAGTTTCAGGCTCATGCAAAAGTGCAGCTCTGATTCCGCGCACTTTGTTGGCGACTATCGAGATGCCCACGCCCGAACCGCAGCAAAGAATGCCGCAGACAGCTTCACCGGAAGCTACAGAATCCGCTGCTTTTCTTGCGTAATCCGGATAGTCACAGGACTCCTCTGAAAATGTTCCGAAATCGATGAACTCGATAGACTTGCCTGTCAGCATTTTCTTGATCTTTTCTTTCAAGGCAAAACCGGCATGGTCACTTCCGACGGCAATTTTGCCGCCTGTTTCTTTTATTTTGCTGGCGAAAGTCATGTTGAACCTGTACCGATAAATTGAGATTGCTCAAAACGGACAAACGACGCCGCTCTGAAGTCTCAGAGTTTATCAGTTTGACTTCCAAAATATCCAATATATAGATCAGCAGTAGGTTGCGTAGCGCTGTGCCTTTCGCTGCGAAAAGTCTTTCGGCGTCTCGAAATGCTGCGCCGTCTCTTTCAGTTGTTTTATTCTGTCCACGCGGAACAGCAAAACTTCCTTGCGCTCATGACAGTAAGCAATAACCCGCCAGAGTCCTTCTTCCTTAAGAATGGTCAGGGGGTTGAGAGTTATTCTGTCTACTGATTCTCTGGCAAAGCTGTAATACTCGGCTTTCACCATACGGTGATCAACAAGCGCCTTTTCCAATTTCGGCAAAGTCTCATCTGTTGCATACATAGGGAAATTCATTACTTGCAGATCGTGCTGATCTTCGTTCAATTCGCTTTCTATGAGCGACAAATCGAAATCAAGATCATCCTCGCCGTCGCAACCCAATACAGAATCAACAATGGCATCGGCAAGCTCGTCCGACATTACAGAAAGAGCTGGCGCGACCTTTTGCGCCAGCTTCTCGATGATGTCCTTGATGAGCTCATCTCGATCTTTTGAATGAATGGTTACGCCCGCAACTAGCTTATCCAAAAGCCTCGCACTAGTCAGAAGAAGAACCCCTTCCTCTTGCGTCAGCTCCAGGCTGAACTTATCTTCCATGTCCATCAAAAGTCCCCTAAGCTAATACGGCTACGCCGATTCCCAAATAGATGATGGTATGTCCTATTTCTAGCCTAGCACCCGAGTGCCGTACACGGAAGCATTTGACGGGCTTTTGTGCCCGCCTCAGAAGCAAATTAATGCGTCCATAGATCTGTGGTTTTTTATTAGTGACCGGTATTAACCGAGATCACATGCGCTCCGGCGCCGATACGCCGATTATTTTCAGCGCATTAGCCAGCACCTGCCTCGTCGCAAGAATAAGGCCTAGCCTGGCTTTCGTGACCGATAAATCATCAGTGATTACACGAGAAACTTCGTAGAATTTTTGCAACTCATTGGCCACATCATATGCATACCTGGCCAGTCGTCCGGGTAGCCTTGCAAGTGCGGCTTCCTTAACTTCATCAGGGAAAGAATCCAACTTTTGCACCAGCGCCTTTTGATGCTGAAAAACTTCATGACCAGGGTCAAAAGCGGCTTTAAACACTTCTGGCTTCACTTTGTAATCAGCTTTGTACGCTTCCAACTGACTTTGAGTGAGAACTGGTTTCTCCGTCACACCGCTTTCTTGGTTCACTTGCTCTTCGGTTGCCCGCCGCAAAATGGCACAACAGCGCGCGTGCGCATACTGTATGTAGAAAGCCGGATTCTCTCTGGATGTACGTTTTGCCAGTTCCAAATCGAAATTGATTGGATTCTGCGGGTTTGATTCGGCGAGATAGTATCGCGTCGCATCAACACCGACTTCATCCATAACTTCTTCGAGAGTAACGACCGTACCAGCCCGTTTGGACATCCTTACCATTTGTCCTTCACGGTTCAAATTTACTATCTGAGTGAGGATGATTTCCAACCGGTCGGGGTCCAGATCAAGCGCTTTCACGGAAGCTTTTAGACCAGGCACTTGCCCATGGTGGTCGGCGCCCCAGATATTTACCAATTGGTCGAATCCACGGTTGAACTTATCGAGGTGATAGGCTGCATCATTTGCAAGATAGGTTGTAACACCGGTGCTCTTGCGCAAAACTCTGTCTCTCTCGTCACCGAGTTCTTTCGCCTTTAGCCACAATGCGCCTTCCGATTCGTAGCTCTTTTGCTTTTTCTCGTATTCTTTGAGCACATAGGAAACAGCATTAGATGTATGCAGAGATGTCTCGGAAAACCACGTGTCGAAATTGACGTGAAGGCGCGACAATAGCTGTCTTTGCGACTCCATGATCCTCATTTTGGTGATCTGACCAAGTTCTTTTGCGCCTTCCTCGTTGTTCAAATTCATGTATTTATCGCCATATTCCTTAGCGATAGGCTCAAGAAAATGACGCAGCGAATTTTCCGGATAACCTTCTTCCGGGTACGGTACTTCGCGGCCAAGAATCCGCTGATAAAGAGCCCAAGCGCATTCTCCCAGTTGAGCTATTTGAACACCGGCATCGTTGACATAAAACTCCTGTTCAACAGAAAAACCAACAAACGAGAAAAGATTCGACAGGCAGCTGCCGTAAACAGCCCCTCTGCCATGTCCAATATGCAAATCACCGGTTGGGTTGGCGGAAACATACTCGACAAGAACCCGCTTTCCCTCGCCTATGTTCAGCGAGCCGAACTGTTCGCCCTGCTCATGAATGTTAGCCAGCGCGGACTCCAGCCAACCGGTGGAAAGATGGAAGTTGATGAAACCAGGGGGCGCGACAGCCAAGCGCTCGATATTATGCTTGCCGGCTTCTTCGTCCTTTTCTATGTACTCGGCGATCACTTCAGCAATCTTGATTGGCGACATTTTTGCCAGCCCGGCAAGCTTAAGGGCCGTACCGACTGCAAGATCGCCATGCTCCGGCAAGCGAGGACGCTCAACCAAAACCGGAATTGGACGCTCAGTAAGCGGTCCCAGCTTTCCCTCTTTTGTCGCCCTGTCAATTGCCCGTTCGACAAGGCTAGACAGCCTTTCGGAAATCACCTTTCAGTCTCCTTTTAACAGCAAAGACTTCTAGGCTACCATCCGGCGCGCCTGACTGGCTCTAGTTATGAAACGCTGGAGGCTAAACCTTAACCTTAGCCAGCTCCTTGATAATCGCCTCGGCAAATTCCAGAGCCGCCGGCGGTCCGTCAGCAGTGATTACGCGACCGTCTTGAATAACGGGTCTTTCTACATAGTTAGCGTGTCCGTCTTTGAGCGCCTTAAGAGACTCAGGCATCGGATAGACAGTAGCCTGCTTGCCGGAAAGAACGCCTGCTCTTGCCAAAACAGCCCCGGAGAGGCATATAGCGCCTAAAACCTTCCCCTGAGAGTTCAAATTGCGCAGCAGAGTGTGCAAATTATGGTCTTCCCACAGGTATTCAGGTGAGCCCATGCCACCGACCACGACTAAACAATCGATGTCATCCGCGTGCAAATTGCTTAAAACAACCTCTACATGGGCCGTTGCACCCAGCATCCCTTTCGCCTCGCCAAGCTTTGTAGAGGCAACAGTTACTTTCGCGCCCTCGTCCAGGAAAGCCTTTTGAGGAGTGGTCAGTTCTTCATCACGAAACTGGTCTGGAGCGATTACCAGTACAACCTTGAGACCTTCTAGACGCTTACTCGCCATGCTAACCTCCTGAAATTCGCGTACGCCGCACTCAAAATGCGGTGCTTATTCTGCACTGGTCGCCGGGATTCAATTTTTGATGTTGAATTGATCTTATTACATTTCAAATCGGCTTGAGTTAAACGGCGGCTTTGTCCGCCACGTAACGAATACACGACAGGACACCACATATGGTGACAGTTTTTCAAACAAAAAAGGCGCCCTTTGGGCGCCGTTATGCCGGTGTTTGAGCTTTAGTTCTTTTCCGGTGGATTTGTCTGCAACACGCGCTGCATCAAGTTCTGCAAGCGCCCAGGCATATCATTGCTTTGCATATTCGGGTGCATTTCCTTTTGCTTAGCGATGATGCGCTGGCGGATCATCTGCTCCAACTGATGCTGTTGGTTCTCATTCAGCACTTGTCTCTTGCGCAGATAATTCGCTGTTGCAGCCTGGTTTAGCTGTTCCTTCTTGCGAGTCAAAGACTGCTGCACAGCCATAAGTTCAACGGGATCAGCATTGTGCGACTCAAGCAAGCGTTGAAGCTTACGTTGCTCGTCAGCAATAGCTGGCTTGATCTGACTGTAGTCTTGCTGCCACTGCTGTTCCAACTGCTGGACTTGTTGATTCTGCTGTGCCGAAAGGTTGAGCTTGCTCCAATCTACGCAGCAAGTCTCGTCAGCAAATGCAGGCAAGACCAATACTGACTGGATACCGATCACCAATACGACTTTCTTTGCCACTCTGTACATAGACCGGTTCTGACTCACTTCAATCCCCATCTTAGTACTCATAGAGGACCGCCTCTGCACTGCCGGCTGGTTCCGCTAATGCCGATTCTATCAAGTAGTCCTCTGCACTAACAGTCTTTATTGAGGAAGTACTTGGTGACATTAGCCAAAAACTACCAAAACCAATGATACCCATAACCACTGCAGCCGCAGCGCTCATCCAATACGCACGGCGCATGCCCGGTTTGCTCTTCTGCTGATTGTTGTTAGCTCGCGGTGTAAAAGGCACCACTTGCAGTTGAGACTTGATACCAGGCCAGAGATCAAAATCTTCCGGGATATCCGGCTTATAGTGTTCTCTTATCGCATCGCCAACACTCGAGAGTCTGTTGAACTCATCTCTGCACCCCTGACAATCAGTAAGGTGGGCTGTGATTGCGCGGTGCCGCAAAGTTGCGACTTCTTGATCAATATAAGGAGAAAGTTCTGTGTGAATGAGTGCACAGTCTTCATTGAGTCTGGACTTAACTGCCGGCCAGACATCTACTTTAAAGTCGGCCGGTAATTCCAGCCCCTTCGAAATAAATTGATTGGTCGCATTAAGTGTCTTGAACTTGCCAAGGCAGTCCGGACATTCCTTAAGATGGGCATTAACACCTTCTTGAGCAGGTGCAGGCAGTTCACCATCTAAATAAGCTGACAAATCTTCGTCCATCACCTGGCACACTGTCGGCACCTGGTCTTTCATCTTCGCCCAGAGATCTGGCATTTCCAGATTGTCCGGTTCGAACTGTTTGGACATCAATTGGCAAAGCGACTTCAGTGTGTCCAATTCCTGGCTGCAATCTGTGCAACCGGAAAGGTGCCCCTCCACCTCCGCCTTGAGCTGCTTGTCAAGCTGTTCGTCCAACAGCGCAGACAGCTCCAATCTATACTTTTCACAAGACTCGACCATCACCCCGATCACCCCGATATTTCAGCTTGCGAGTTGCTGCTCTCGAGATACGGTTTAAGCATCTCTTGCAGCTTCAATCTGGCTCTCGCGATCCGCGACTTTACGGTTCCCATCTCTGTCTTTGTCAGAACCGCAATTTCCTCGTAACTGAGACCCTCCACTTCCCTTAAGACGATGCTCGTCCGAAACTGTTCCGGGAGTTTCATCATGGCTGCGCGGATGACTTCGTTGACTTCCTTGTTTAAAACATTTTCATCGGGAAGGGCGGATGTATCGGCGATATCGCGGGTTGCACCGTCGCCTTCCTCATCGTCAATACCTTCATCCATAGATACGGTTGGCAACTTACGAGGACGCTTACGCAATTCGTCGTAAAAGATGTTGGTAACGATCTGGGTAAGCCAGGAGCGGAAAGAAGAAGGGTTTCTCAGGTTGTTGATATTTCTCCAAACCCTGATAAACACTTCCTGCGCAAGATCTGCCGTATCCGTCCAATCGGGTGCCAATTGGTAAAGAAGGGCATAAACAGTGCGTTGGTGACGCTTGACCAGCTCCTCAAAAGCCGCGGGCTCACGCCTCTGGCAAGCTAATACAAGGTCTCTATCGCTTTTTTGGCTATAGCCTGTCGCCATGGCGACTCCTCTCGACGATTAATTGATTGACGCAATGGCAAACAAACGTGTTCCGGGGGTAATTTCGGTAGTTTTTTGCCAAAGCCCCTATATCGTATCACTGCTATCCAACAGATCTGGCACGCTTTGCCGTTCTCGCAGAGATTTACTACATCATCGTTAAGCGCCAGGAACGACAACTGGTGAGCCGCCGTCTCCATCGCCGCGGCATCTTTAAATCCTTTGCCTAGCAAGGAACTGAAAAGGTGTTAGCATGACTGATGCCTTGTTCTCAAGAATGGCTTCATTGCCGGATTTGAACGAACATACGGCGCGGTCGGCGAAGCAGACGGGCAGCGTTGCCCGGCATTGAGCCAGTTGCCGTTTACTCAAACTGCTCGAAATACCTTCGTCGCCATATCCAAAGGAGATACAGCCTTGTCTACCAGATATCTATTCACTTCGGAATCCGTCACAGAAGGACACCCAGATAAAGTCTGTGACCAGATTTCTGATGCAATCCTCGACGCAATCTTGGCACAGGACCCAAAAGGACGCGTGGCGGCAGAATGCGCCGTGTCGACCGGGCTGGTTCTGGTGACAGGCGAGATCACAGCTAATGCCAATATCGACTATCAAAAGCTGGTGCGCAGCGTGATCGAAGAAATTGGCTACGCCGGCGAGCACGGCGGTGGATTCGATGCTAATTCCTGCGCTGTTCTCACAGCAATCAACAAACAATCGCCCGATATATCCTCCGGCGTAACCAAAGCTCTGGAGCATAGAAATGAAGGTTCTTCCGAAAAGGAAGACGAAATCGGTGCTGGCGATCAAGGCATGATGTTCGGCTACGCGTGCGACGAAACACCGGAATTGATGCCGTTGCCAATCTCGGTTGCCCACCGCATCGCTCGCAGACTCTCAGAAGTTCGCCACGAAGGCACTCTTGCTTATCTGAGACCGGACGGCAAGACCCAGGTCACCGTCGAATATGACGGCGACAAGCCGGTTCGTATCGATTCCATCGTCATCTCAACTCAACACGACCCTGAAATTGACGGCGTTTCTTCCAACGAAGACATTCAGAAGCGAATCGCGACTGATTTGAAAGCCTATGTAATTCAGCCGGTTTTCCAAGATCTCAATGTAAAGCCTGATGATGAAACTCGCTATCTGATCAATCCGTCCGGACGTTTCGTTATCGGCGGACCGCACGGAGATGCAGGTCTGACCGGACGCAAAATCATCGTCGACACCTACGGCGGATATGCACGCCACGGTGGCGGAGCTTTCTCCGGCAAAGATCCAACAAAAGTAGACCGCTCTGCAGCCTATGCAGTTCGTTGGGTCGCCAAAAATATCGTTGGAGCCGGCATTGCATCCCGTTGCGAAGTACAAATTGCTTACGCAATCGGCGTTGCCCGCCCTGTATCCGTTCATGTAACGACCTTCGGAACAGGCAAAATAGCCGACGAGAAAATCACCGATATCGTCAAGGAAGTGTTCGACCTGCGCCCCGCTGCAATCATTCGCGCTCTCAAATTGAACGAGTTGCCGAAAGAACGCGGTGGTCATTTCTTCCGCAAGACGGCCGCCTACGGCCACTTCGGACGCACTGACATCGATGCTCCATGGGAACGCCTTGATAAGGTAGACGCCCTAAAAAAGCACTTGCCTAAGGCCGTGGGAGCCAAGTAGCTGCCCAGGGTGAAATCAAGTATTGAGAATTCTAGCCGTCTCTCATTTGAGGCGGTTAGAACAACTTGACCATAGCTATAATAAACAACGTATTAAAAAGAGCCTTTAGCTTCGTTGGCTATCTACAAGGGTTTCGGAACCATTGTCTTCAGTTGGGAAAAATTCTACGTCCGGCTCCATCACGGTGCTGCCAGAATCGCCGGATGGCTGGTCCCTGGACCTTACTGAAGGTGAGGTGCTTTCGATCGGCCGCAAACCAGGCGCAGGCGACAAGCGCCGCCTGGTGCTTCCATTTCCGGAGGTGTCGGGGCAACACGCGGAGATTCGTTGCACACCGGACGGTTGGACACTGATTGACAACGGTTCGACAAACGGCACGTCGCTCAACGGCACGCGACTTACACCCGGCAAGGAATACGTTCTTCACAGCGGCGACAAAGTCAAAATCGCCCAATACGATCTCCTCGTCAGTCCTCCTTTCAACGCCGCCCGAGAAATGGACGAGGACAGAGACGAGCAAGATAAGACTCAATTCCGCATTCACTTGATCAACGCCACCATTCTAGTCGGTGACATTGTCGATTTCAGTGGTCTCATGGAAACCTACGCTTCCGAGCCGGATTTAGTAATGCGTGCTCAAAAAATGGTTTTCGACGCTCTCAACGAAGAAATACATAGACACTACGGTCAACTAGAAAAAATCGCAGGCGACGCAATCATGGCTTACTGGAGCGGCGATGATTCAAAAGAAGGCGCTGCTTTGCAGGCATACCAAGCCTGTTTGACAGCATTGCAAATGCGCACGATCACCGCCCGTTTGGCAAAAGACACCAATTTCTGGCCCTTCAAAAAACATCCGCTGGTCGTCGACATCGCTCTAGCTACCGGTCCGGTCGCTGCCGGAACCTTAGGACAATCGGGAGCAGGGCAAGCAATTACCGGCGACACAGCCAATATTGTTTTCCGCTTGGAAAAACTAATCACAAGCGATCACGCAGGCGAAATCTGGGTGGACGGCGTGACGCACGATTTGGCGCGCGAACGCTTCCAGTTCAAATATGTCAATCAATTCGCAGTCAAAGGCAGACAAAAGCCGGTAGAGGTCTACCAGCTAATCAGTACGGTCTAAGTCGGTCGTGCCCGCAGACGAAAGTATCGAAAAAGCTGTAGGGCGGCTGCTTGTTGGGCGCTTGCCTGGAAAATCTCTCGATGCTCAGTTCGAACAACTCCTCAAAGATGGCACCGCCGGCGGTATCTGCATTTTCAAAGACAATGTGGAAAGTTTGCAACAGCTTTCTGAACTTGTCGAGAGAATTTCCAACGCATCGGCATTCAATCCCATCATTTGCGTAGACCAGGAAGGTGGAGCAGTACAGCGCTTTGACGATGTGATCTCTCCCTTGCCTTCTCTAATGGCTTTAGCGGCTACCGGCAATGAAAAGTATGCTGAGACCGCCGCAGTTGTGAATGGAAAACAATTGCGCGCGCTCGGTGTCAATTGTGTTCTTTCTCCTGTAGTCGATGTGGCCAGCAATCCTTTGAACCCGATCATTGGAACCCGTGCATTTTCCTCGGATAGCGAAACAGTCTCACGATTCGCAAAAGCGATGCTGGAAGCATTTATGCAAGAAGGCGTCGTTCCAGTGATAAAACATTACCCGGGTCACGGAGACACAGGGCAAGACTCGCATTCAGAACTGGCAGTAATCGATCGTTCAATGCAGTCGGTTCAAGAATTGGAATTGAAACCATTTAGAGACTGCGCGCAGCTCGCCCCAGCATTGCTTGCAGGGCACGTATGGCTTACTTCGTATGAAGAGAAACCTTTGCCGGCCACCCTGTCTTCAAAACTGCTGGAAGACGTGCTTAGAAAAGAACTCGGCTTTGAAGGACTTATCTTCACCGACGACATGATGATGAAGGCGATAACCAATCGGTATGGATTGTCAGAGTCGGCATTGCTGGCGGTTGAAGCAGGTTGCGACGTGCTCCTTCTCTGCTCGTCCGCGTCGGAATTGAAGGATGCACATCAGCATATAATCGACGCAGTACGCAGCGGCCGCCTCAAAGAAGAACGCATTCGCGCAGCAAATGAGCGCATCGAAAAGCTGTTCCCAAACGCGAAGAAACCTTCGATCGATCACAAATCACGTCTGACACAGCTGGAAGGATGGCTGGAAGACGATAACGCGCGAGTGTCCACAATCTACCAAAACGCAATAGCCCTATTACAAGGCAAGTTTCAAAACGTCAGCGAAGAGCCGCTTACGGTCGTCGTTCCCAACCATCCGCGTTATTCTCTGCCTCTGGCACGTTTCCTTCAAGAGCAGCTCAAGTTCAATGGTTTAAAGCCATCGATCGATGAGATCAGATACACAGTCAATCCGGATAATACTGAAATCGAGCAAATGGCTTCCCGGCTGAAAGATCGCAACATTGCTCTTGTTACCTTCCGAGCCGGGCTGAACAAGGGGCAGTTGGAACTTGCTAGAAGGCTGGAGAAAAGCGCCTCAAACTTGATTGGCATTGCCGCGGACATACCCTACGACTGCCAAGCCGTTTCAAAATCCACAACCTATATGTGCACTTTTGATCCATCCGACAAAGCAATGGAAGAATTAGCAGTCATGCTCGTTCGCAGGATGGGCGCAAGCGGCAAGTGCCCTGTGGAGCTTGAGACAAACCCAGTTAAGGGCTGAGAATTGTTTTGAAAAGAAAGGTCACAGCTTGAGCAGCGGCAAGCAGTGCCAAACTACCGAGAATGGAAAAAAACAAAATCGCTCCGATTATACGGCGAATCCATACTTTTCGCTTCTCTTCCAATGTCAGAGGAGCTTTTACTTTGTCGGCCTTATCCGTAATGGGAAACTGACCGACAGCGCTAGAGCCAGCAATAGCCACTGAATCGGAGACAGCCTTTGGATCGCCTGTCACAAGCTCGGTTCCAGATTCGGCTTGTGTTTCGGCAGACGGCAATGAGGAGGACGAAGACGATTGTGACTCGTTAGTCTCTGCTTCTGATTTCTGTTCCTGACTTTCATTCATAGTCTCCATTCTACTTCAGGAACGGAGATGTTACTTAATCAGGGTTTTCAGCCAGTCAGCTTTTGCTTGGATCAGCTTGGCATATTCCGGTTGGTTAATGCCCTTCAGCTCACCGGCGTACTGTTCCAAAATGCGAACACGCTCTGGCGTTGCAGCTTCGGGATCAGGCAATTGCCAGGCGCGGTCGATTGCATCCTGCAATTGTTGCTTCATCACAGACTTTTCGAGATGAACACGCTGACCGTGAGAGGGAAGAAGCCAATCGAATTCTTTATTCAAGAGCTTTTCCATGGACATGGTTTGCTCTTCGTACGAATACCAGGTCCAAAGAGGATTCCAAATCTCAAGCCTCGACTCTTTGCGATCGTAATATAAGGAATCACCGGAGAACAGATACTTGTTCTTGTAAAGCATCATCATGTGCCCTTCCGTGTGTCCTGGAGAGGGAATGATGAAGAAATCAGGCTGGTACTCATACGATTCGGTTTCATTCAAAACCACTTCAGCATGCGGCTGCGCCTCAAGATCATGCTTGTGAATTATTCGTTGCGCTTTGAAGTGTTGAGCAAATTTTTCGCTCTCGCCGGCGTCATCTCGATGGGAGAGAAATATGTAACTTACACCGCCCATATTCTCCAATTTCTTGACCAGTTGGGCTTGAAATTTCGGAGTGCTGAAAAGCCAGTTGCCGCCTTGATGTTTGACAAAGTAGCTGTTGCCGCCTGAGGTTTTTGGAGAATTGAATCCACAAAAATAAACTTCATTGTCGATTTGAATTGGAAAATCTTGCATGGCTTCTGCAAGTTCTGCCTTCTTTGTAGTTCCAATCGAGCCGTATGGGCAACAAAGCACCGCATGCAGTGCCTGACGGGTTTCTTTACCACCTTCAGGTTGCTTGCCTACCACGGCATAGTCTTGCCAGTAGGTAAAGTTTTCCGGCGCAACTTGTCGGCAAATGTCCATGTTCTGGCATGTCGAATCGACAAAAAAGTCGCCATCGACATTTCCTGCTAGTTTCTTACCTATATCTGCCATCAGACACTCTCCGAGACCTCACTGACTATGCACTAAAAACTATCCGTTCGCCGCGCGGCGCAATCTATCCAAGATGCCCATCCACTCCGGCAACTCGGGAGGTTCTTCCACAACGATATAGTCGGCGCCGGAAGTGTCCAGCTCCCGCATGAATGCATAAAGCTGGCGTGCACATTCGGCCGGATCTTCGGACATCTGTTTCCACGCAATCACCGATGTCGCTTTGATAGGATCGGAAAATGCCATTACCGAAACCTTCATCATCAGGCTCTCGGATGTAGCAATTGCACGTGGAAGATTCGCATGTGTAAAGAGTTTCAAATCAGTAGTCGGAGCGTAGTGGCTCGAAAGTGTTCCAGGTGCTCGCGGCACGACCGTACTGTTTGAGTCACCACCGGTTTGCGAATCGGCAGATTTCGACTGTTTCGATTTTGCAGACTTCGCCTTTCTTTTTGAGTCGTCTTTTGCCTCTTCTCTTGCTTCTTTCAGTACGTTTTCGATTTCTTGCAGCGTAATCATTCCAGGTCTGAGAATGCGTGGCTTTTCACTGGAAAGATCGACAATTGTGGATTCGATACCGACAGAACAATTGCCGCCATCGAGAACTTTCGCCACCAGATCTCCAAGTTCCGACTTCACATGTTCTGCTGTCGTGGGGCTAATTCGTCCATGCTTGTTTGCGGACGGAGCGGCGACTCCGGAGTTGAATTCCTTAAGCAGGGCAAGCGCCACAGGATGAGAAGGAATTCTCAGACCGACAGTGTCCTGGCCGCCGCTTACTTCAGGAAGCACTTTGTCCGATTTCTTCAAGATGAGCGTCATCGGACCGGGCCAAAACTTCTTTGCCAGTGCCAGCGCTTCCGGCGGCACTGTTTTTGCCCAATCTTTGAGCTGTTCAACAGAGGCAAGATGAACAATCACCGGATGATTACCAGGGCGTCCTTTGACGCGGTACAACCGCGCCAACGCTTCTACATTGGCAGCATCGCAACCGAGCCCGTAGACGGTCTCTGTTGGAAAGGCGACAAGCTGTCCTGCTTTCAACAGGGTGGAAGCGGACTTTATTTCCTCGGCATTAATTGCCGTCTTGACGGGGGCCTGGTCTTTCATAAGGTCCGCTATTATAACCCTTTATGGGGATACAGCGAGCGCAGACGCGGGTTTACGAGCTGTTTATCACCTCTTACTAACGGGCAAGACCGATAATAGAAGTAGATTAAAGGTCGTTTTAAAGAAGCAGCCCATGAGGATCAAGAAGTGACAGGCACATCACAACAGCAAGCCGAGCAATCGCAAACAGCTTGGATGAGGTCCCAGGACGGCATCAACGTTAAGTCGTCATTGAACGACATAAAAGTGTTCGCCTATGGAGCTTACGATAGTCTCGACTTGGATGGCGATGGGTTTGTCACACAAGCCGAGCTCTCAAATGCATTTACAGATCCCGCTGCCGGTTGGCGCGAAAAGTCGTTTCTCCTTTTCTTGATTCGCCGCATCGAAGATATTGCCTCCGCTTACGACGAAGAGTGGGCATCGGACAAACGAGGAATCTCGAGAGTTGACTTGCAAGAATATTTCGATCAGATTGAAGTTCACGAAGATGGCACCTGCGAAGCGGCTCCTCGTCCGGAAGCTTGGAAAAAGGTGCCGGTTCCTTCGGGTGGAATCAATTTGAGTCAAACATTTCAGGACATCCACGAATTTGCTTTGAAAACTTTCGACACAATCGACCAGGACGGTGACGGATTTCTCAGCCGGCAGGAATTGCAGAATGCTGCGACCGACGATCTAACAGGCTGGCGCGAAAAGTCCTTTCTTATCTTTCTGATGCGCAATATCGAAGCAATCTCAAAAGCGTATGACGAACACTGGGCACCAGAAAATGCCGGCATTTCCAGAATGGATTTGCAGGAATATTTCCGTCTTTTGAGAATATAAGCTATTTAGTCGGCAACTTCTTGAGCATTAATAGCTCATATTCGTTGAACCCGGATTTTCCGTAGAGAGCACGACCACCTTTATTGTTCGCCAAAACATTGGCGGAAAGGTACATAGCGTTTTTGGAAATGGCATACTTCTCGGCTCTTTTAACCAGAGATTCACCAATTCCGCCCTTGCGGTAATCCTTCAAGATCACAATGTCGGACAAGTAAGCAAGTTCGATGGGCTCGTTCAAATCAGCATCAAGCTTTTCGCTTAGAAGTACACTCAGAAATCCGACCGCTTTACCGTCGACTTCGGCAACGAAAATCTCAGCTGAACCGTCCTTCTTTCGCTGCAAAAGAGCTTGAATGTAACGCTCAGCAATCTCTTCGCCGGGCAGACGGTGACTGACTAATTCTCTCTCAAACTCTTGCAATTCAACAAAGCAATTCTTGAGTGCCACCAAATCATCCGCAACAAATTCACGGATCACATGGTTGAGTTGTGAGGCTGTCGTAGATTTTGACTCAGACATGGTATTAGAACTTACTCTCCCTTCCTACTAAAATGAAATCAATTGGTTACCGGGATTGCAGCAGCGCAAAGAGTGCCGCGAAGAGCCCACGGATTTGCGGACTGAATATCGACGTCGACAAGCTTTCCTTTCAAAGACTTGTCTCCTTCAAAATTGACGACTTTGTTTGTGCGTGTCCTGCCAGTCAAGCGCGTAGCATCACGCTGGCTTTCACCTTCAACCAGAACTTCTTCCCGTCTGCCCACATATCGTTTGTTGATCTTGTGTGAAACGTCGCCGACAACGGAGTTCAGGAAACGCAAGCGTTCATACTTTTCATGCTCGGGAAGCTGGTCGGCCCAGGAAGCAGAATGTGTATGAGGTCTCGGTGAGTAAGCGGCTGTGTTGCACGAGTCGAACTGAATCTCCTCCACAAGATTGACAGTGTCCATAAACTCTTGCTCCGTCTCACCAGGAAAGCCGACGATCAAATCACTTGTTATTGCCGCTTCAGGCATTTTGCTGCGTATTTTTTCAATCAGGCGCTTGTAAAAATCGACTTGATATCCGCGGGCCATACGGCGAAGCGTGCGATCGCTTCCGGCTTGAATGGGGATGTGGAAATACTCGCAAGCGCTTTCAACTTCGTACACCGCATCAATGATGCCGTCTTGAAGATCACGCGGATGCCCAGTCAGGAAGCGAATTCTCTTCAACTCCTTGTACTTTTCAAGGCGGCGAATCAGATCACCCAAATGTATCTTGGGATCGAGATCATGCCCGTAAGCAGTGACATTTTGTCCGAGCAGCGTCACTTCGAGATAACCGGCGGCAGTCAATTCTTCGATTTCTTTTTCAATCGCCTCTGCTGTTCTGCTCTTCTCACGACCACGAACATAAGGCACGATGCAATAGGTGCAGTTGTAGTCACAGCCGTAAATTACAGACACCCAAGCAGAAAAGTCATTCTGCCTGATTACCGGCAGTTCCGGTAAATCTTCCGGAAGTTCTTGAACTATTTCCACAACGCTCTTCTTCTCGTTGCGTGCTTTCAAAACCAAGTCAGGAAGCCGATTGAGGTTGTGCGTTCCAAAAACCACGTCGATATAAGGCATGCGAGTAAGAATCGATGCACCTTTTTCTTGCGCGACACAACCGCCCACAGCAATCATCAATTCGGGACGCTTTCTCTTCTGTTTGCCCCAGGCGCCAAGGTAACTGAAGACTTTGTCCTCAGCACCTTCTCTGATTGCGCAGGTATTTAAGATCAAAAGGTCAGCTTGCTTGGAATCAAGAGTCTGTTCATAACCGATCTCGCTCAACAGACCGAGCATGTTTTCCGAATCGGCTTTATTCATCTGGCAGCCGAAAGTTTCGACGAACACTCGTCGAGCTGATCTTTCGTCCGAGATGGTATTGCCAGCCATGCAAGCCTCATTCACCCGCAAACCCAATTTGCAAGCGGATTGACCATTATATGGCAGTCAACCCAAATACGCTATTTTATGGCTTGCAGCTTGGCTTTAGGCTGCAACATGACGCAATAGATCACAATGCCTTTAGAATCGGGTCAAAGCGGCAGCAGTCTTGACCTGATAGGCGTATCCAAAATCTTGATTGTCTTCGATTTGAGTGTAGAAGCGAGAAAAGGAAGAGCGCACCCATTCCATCCGCTCAGCATGCGTCTGGGGTGGAAGTATTTCACGTGCATCTGTTTTGAAAACGAGGGTAGGCTGCCCGTCTCTGTCGGACTTAATGATTAATCCAGTGTCAACCATAAATATCACCTTAGCCAGGGAAAAGGCGCGCCAAAATCCGCCGAAGGCGAAGGGGCCTAGGGCTAAGGGACTTCCGGCACCAATAGTGAAAGTTGTCTAATTCTATCCCATAAAATCTCGCGCGGCCGCTTGACAATGCGGGTTTTAACTACAAAGGCGGAAGCGAAAGCTAGAGGTGTCTGAAAGGGCACCTTTGAGGGAATAAAATCTGGGGTTTCTTTTCAGTCGGCCGCTTACGTCCCATGTTCTGTCCCCTGAGCGGGGAGCAGACGCTGCCAGCCGTGCTCAAGTCACCCGCCCGCAACTAATTTGTGCCCGCGTTTTTGAGGACCGGATGACGAATAGCCAGGCAGGACAGGCAGAGATCAACGAGCGGACAATAGAGCTTGCACAGGCGCCTTCCAGATCAGGCGCAGCAATTGAGCTTGGTTCAATCATCCACGACAGCTATAAGGTGTTGAAACTGCTCGGACGCGGCGGCATGGGCAGTGTTTATCATGTCCGCCATGTCAAAACGCAGGCAGATTATGCGCTGAAAGTGCTTGATGCCTGTTCGAGTGAATCAAGTGCTCGACGCTTCGAAATCGAAGCGAAAGCGGCCAACCGTTTAGACCATCCTAATTTGATCAAAGTCCATGACTCAGGACTTATAAACGATGGGCAACCATTCTTTGTCATGGAATATGTTCCAGGCATGACGCTTGCCGATCATTTGCAACAGAAGGGGCGAATGTCACTCGCTCATGCATTGAATATTTTCATTCAAGTCGGTTTCGCACTTGCCTATGCACACGAAAACGGTCTTATCCACCGCGATTTGAAACCAAGCAACATCATGCTGATCGAGAACACAGCGAGCAGTTTATGCTCGAGTGTCAAGCTTGTTGACCTCGGTATTGCAAAATGGAACGCCGAAGAAGAATACAACCAGCAGACCCTGACTAGAACCGGCGAGATTTTCGGAAGTCCGCTCTACATGAGCCCTGAACAATGCATGGGCATACCGGTCGATCGACGCTCCGATCTCTATTCACTCGGATGTGTCATCTATGAAACACTAACTGGTGCACCACCGGTGATGGGGGAAAATGCTCTCTCCACTATGATGAAACACCAGTCGGAAAAACCGTTGAGCCTGAGAGAAGCGTCGCTGGGCATTGAGTTTCCGCAATCTATCGAACAAGTGGTTGCGAGGCTGCTGGAAAAAGCACCAGATAAGCGATATTCCAACGCCCAATTGTTGACTGCCGCTTTAGTCAATATTCAGCAGTCAATGCATGAAACTGAAGAAGCACAAAACCAATCACTTCTCACACAGGCACAAAAAAAGAGAATCGCAAAGGAAGCAGATGCCTTATTCAGCACACGCAATATAATCGGTGCTCTGATCATTTTGGCATCGTTCGGACTAGGCTATCTGACCGGCAACAGCACCATTCAGTCGGCGCCCGCTGTGGCAGCAGTAAAATCCGGCAGCATCAAGTCGATTGAAGAAAAGCTCGCAGGCGTTCCAAGTGGATATGTCGACATAATCGATGGTGAATCGCCCAAAGGAAAAGATCCGTACATGGGCACAGGCAAAGGCTTTTTTACAACTCGCTCAGGCAATCAAACGGTCTGCCATTTTCCGGAGAAAACGATTGGAAGAGTCGGTGTTTCCAAGTCTGAACTTTTACCTCAATACATTTCTGATGCAAGAGGCGTAGTAAAAGTACCTGCCGGTCCTTTGTCGTTCAGCGGCAATGCGGAAATCTTTCTCTATCCACGCCTGTTGGAAAAGTTTCGCCCTGGTGAACTCGGCACTCTCGAATTGCAAGACGCGCATCGCGGAGCCAAAGAACTTATGCGCACTATTCCCTTGCAAAAGAATTTGACTTTTCTGAACCTAAGCGGCACGTGGCTCGACAACGAAGATATTGCCATGTTAGGTAAACTTCCGAAATTGCAGCATCTCTTTTTATGTTCCAGTCAAATTGATGCAAATACAATTGCAAATATCAAAACTCTCCACAATCTCAAGTCAATAGACATAACCGATTCAATTGGACCTTCGAAATTCCTAGAAGCGCTGTCCACGAGCAAAGAGATTCAATATCTGAGATTGAAAAAGTGCGACATCAAAGCCAAAGATCTCGAAGCGTTAGGCAAAATGAGTAGCCTCACGAGCCTCGATTTAAAGGGTAACAAGAGCGTTTCGGATGAGGGTTTGAAATCGCTTGCATCCCTCAAAAATCTTGAAGTGCTCAATTTGGAGAATTGCCCGATCTCGATAAAGGGACTCGCAAGCCTCAAGTCATTGCCTTTGAAGAGACTGACTATTAGCGACAGCAACCTTTCGAAAGTAGAAATCGAAGAAGCAAAAAAAATGATCCCAGGTATCTACTTGAAATCAAATCAATCGGATTCCCATGGAAGGCTGCACTACGTTCTAGACTCATTCACGATCAAATGAGCCCCAAAACACCGCATTGTAGGCTTGGAGTTCAACTGATAGGCGAAATCGATGAAAGGGAATACGGACAAATTCAGGGGCGATGAACGCAATAATATCGATAGTCAATCTCAAGACTCGACCATAATCTTAGACGTCGAAACTCCACCCATTTTGGAGTTAAAGCCTGGCGTAATCATTTTGGAACGCTACAGGGTCATCGAACTGCTTGGCCGCGGAGGCATGGGCAGTGTTTACAAAGTCGAGAGCCTAGACAATGGTTCGACGTTTGCCTTGAAGTTTTTGCACAAACAACAAACTAACGATGCCACCTGGCGCCGTTTTGACATTGAAGCAAAGACTTCAAACAAACTAGATCATCCCAATCTCATTAAGGTTCATGAGTCCGGTCTACTGCCGGACGGTCAGCCGTTTTTCATCATGGATTTAGTACAAGGTGAGTCACTTGCCGACATCCTGAAAACACGAGGAAGGTTGTCTGTAAACCAAGCAGTCAAGATTTTCATTCAAGTGGGTTTTGCGCTCAGCTATGCGCATGCAAATGGTGTCATCCATCGAGATATAAAGCCCAGCAACATAATGTTGGAAAATCGTCCCGGTGACACCACTATCGGCGCTGTCGTCAAAGTAGTTGATTTCGGCATCGCTAAGCTCACGGGAAAAGACGAGTTTACACAGATGACCTTGACTAAAACCGGTGAGATATTCGGAAGTCCGCTTTACATGAGTCCTGAGCAGTGCATGGGGATGGGTGTGGATCATCGCTCAGATCTCTACTCGCTTGGTTGTGTAATGTATGAATCACTGACCGGTGCTCCACCATTGATGGGAGAAAGCGCTTTATCGACGATGATGAAGCATCAGTCAGAGGAAGCATTGCCTCTGAAAGAAGCCTCACTGGGCATCGAATATCCTGATCAAATTGAAAGAATCGTGGCTAGACTTCTGGCCAAAGAGGTTCGTAACAGATATCAGTCTGCACAAGCATTTACGTCAGACCTGGTAAATTTTGATTCCGGTCTGGACACCACCGTTCCTTTACTCTTGAAGACTCAAACGGAAGCAAAAACCACCGTTCGCCCACTCTATGTCATCAAATTACTTACCGTATACATTTTGCTTCTGGCATTAGGTATGTATCTGGGAACTCGCTTTCCCCAGACAGTGAAAGCACCGCCAAGAGTGCATCTTGCAGATGTTCCGATCTCAAAGGCAGCTCTTACAGAGACATCGTTTGACGCGAGAATTTTGCCCGGCGCAAAGTTGCCTCCACAAGACCGCGATGTAGTCGATGAGTTCTCACCCTCATACCAGAAGAAGTGCCACGAATTGATTTCTAAATTAGAAAAGGAACCAGGTTTTTTCTCGACGATTGATCAAAACAAGAAGTTGCGGATTTTTCGCTTTCCCGACTATTCGCTTGGGGCACTGGGAGCAACAACCATTAAACCTCGCTTCGCAAGGGGAACTTTGTCATTTCCGCTATCAGCTTCGCTTGTTTATACTCCTAACAATCTGGCGAAAGCTCATCCTCGAATTTTCAAAAAATTTCGAGACGATGACATCGAGCATTTGTTTATCAAAAACGCAATATCTGACCTGGACTTAGCAACTGTCGAATTTTCAAATAGTGATGGAGTGCTCGAAAATATTGCACACTTTCGCAAGTTAGAAGAACTGAATATGGTATCGACAGATCCCAGCCCAAACGCCTGGTTGCTGATCAATAACTTCAAGAAGCTGAATATCTTGAGCCTTTCGCATGTTCAGCTGAGCCCCAAAGATATCGCAAAATTCGCCAACTTTCATCAACTGAAGTACTTCAAGCTGGTTACCCACGAGCGGATCACCGATGTATTGAAAAGGTTCAATGGGTCAAAAAACCTCCGTAACCTATGTGTTGCAAAATGCAATGTCACTGATGAAGATGCAAAGCTCTTCTCGGACATACCCAATCTGGAACAACTAGAGTTGAGAAGCACGCAAGTCACTGATAAAGGTCTACGCTACATGCCAATGACCTTAAAGCTCCTGGACATCAGCTACTGCAAGGTGACAAAAGCCGGTATTCCCGACATTGTTCGCCTCAAAAACCTGAGAGAGCTGTTCATTGATCGAGACAGATTGAGTTCATCAGAAATGCATTCACTGCTCAGATTGTGCCCTCGCCTGAACATTCAATTTGCAATTACCGGAGAAGAAAAACACATGTTGAAAGACAACCCCTCTGCAAGAGTATTCCATGACAGCCAACCCTGAGTCTGAATTATCCACAGACAAACAGAACGTGACTGCTCAGTCTGTCATGCCAGCAACACCTGAGCTGAAGACAAGTTCGATTATCTTGGAGCGCTATAAAATCGTCGAATTCCTGGGCGCAGGTGGAATGGGCAGTGTTTACCAAGTAGAAGATCTAAAGTCCAAGCAAATGCTTGCCCTAAAGTTTTTGAACAAGAATCAAACAACGGAATCTTCGTGGAAACGCTTTGAAAATGAAATTCGTGCGGCCAGCAAACTCGACCATCCCAATCTGGTTCGTGTGCATCATTCCGGTCTTTTACCCGATGGACAGCCATATTTCATCATGGACTTGGTAAAAGGAGACTCGCTCAGCCAGTTACTGAAAAAGCACGGACGACTGCCGCTAGACAAAGTGATCAAGATGTTCGTGCAGGTCGGATTTGCTCTCAGTTACGCTCACACAAACGGTGTCATTCATCGTGATATCAAACCGAGCAATATCATGATTCAGGTCCCGACGACCGACACCACTATTGGATCGGTTGTTAAAGTTGTGGATTTTGGTATCGCAAAGCTGACTGGTAAAGACGATTTCAATCAACAAACCTTGACCAGAACCGGAGAGATTTTCGGCAGCCCTCTATACATGAGCCCCGAACAATGCATGGGCACTCCCGTAGATCATCGCACCGACTTGTATTCGATGGGTTGTGTAATTTACGAAGCTCTCACCGGCGCACCACCTCTTGTAGGTGACAGCGCTCTTTCTACAATGATGAAGCATCAATCGGAGATTCCACTGACCTTGAAAGAAGCCTCTCTCGGAATCGAGTTTCCGGAGCGCATAGAACAAATCGTGGCGCGTCTACTGGCAAAAGATGTAAATGAACGTTATCAAACGGCGCAATTAGTAACGTCGCACCTTGTGACATTCGAATCGGCACCAACCGAAGCGAGAGCGTCGGAAGAGCAAACTCAAGTGGTCGACTGGAGGTTGGAGAAAAAGTGGGCCGTAACGCTTGGTGCGATTGTGTGTATCGCAGGTTTCTTTATTGGGCTAAACATACCAGGCTACCAAAACATAATTACTGAAAAGCCGCCGGAATGGAGCGAGATTACCAGGCAAAAAATCATGGCTGGAGTTGACGAATATTCCGACAAATCAAAATTGGCGCTAAAGAAATCTAGTTTGACATTCTTCGAGGCCGTCGCAAACAACCCGGAAAAGTTTTCAACTTATAACGACAAACATGGAAAAAGGGTCTTTAAATTTCCTCCCGAAGAAATTGGCAAAATGAGTTTTATCGAAAAGGAAGAACACCTTGCATTAGGCAATATAGAAAGCCCTCCGCTTTTCGAAGGAATAATGTTCGAGCCTCGAGAACAGCTACGTCACTTTCCCCAGTTCTTAAGCAGATTCAGAGATGACGATATCAAATTTCTCGATCTTTCCTACATTGAAAATTACGCACTGTCAGCTCCAAGCGAAAGTCTTCATGTCGACAATCTTATTCCGTACGTCCTTAATCTGAAGAGCATATGCTCAATATCGCTACGCAACGCAAAGATCAATCCTGCCAACTTTAACAAGCTGGAAAAGTTACCAAACCTATGTGAGCTGTGGCTGTGCAACATAAACCTTTCCGGTGATGAATTGGTCAAATCAAAGCAATTGAGCCGATTGAAATTGCTTGCTTTGGACAATATGAAAAACGCAAAGTTGGTTGTAAAAGAAATCGGAAAGGCAAAAAAGATCAACTTCTGCACACTGCGAAATTCTGATATCGACATTGACGATATTCGCGAACTCTCAAAATGTGAAAGGTTGAGATTCTTGGATTTGAGGGGCAATCCAAAAGTGACCGATGACTGTATCATCCTTCTTCCAGCGGGACTTCATAAACTCAACTTGCAGTATTGCGACATAACGCCCAAGAGCATCGATTCATTTAAACGCTTCAAGAAGCTGACAGATCTTGCTATCACCGCCCATCTCTGGAAGCCGGAAGATGTAGCGCGTTTGCGACGGACAGTGCCGAACGTGCGGCTAAGTCCCTGATACCGCCTTGTCTTTCGAATAGCTTCTTTTCACGTAATCATCAACGAGATTGATGAAATCGCTGGCAAGATTGGGACCGGACAATGTCGTTTTGTGTTCTCCATCTACATAGACAGGAGCACGCGGCTCCTCTCCTGTGCCCGGCAAAGATATGCCGATATCAGCATGCCGTGACTCACCTGGACCATTGACGATGCATCCCATCACGGCAACTTTGAGATCTTTCGAGCCCGGATACAACTCCTGCCACTGTTTTCTTCTATTCGTCAAATGCTCTTCAATCTCTTTTGCAAGTTCTTGAAATACAGTGCTAGTAGTCCTTCCGCAACCGGGGCAAGCCGTTACTTGCGGTTTAAAACTGCGAATGTGCAATGACTGCAAAATCTGTTGGCAGACATGAACTTCTTTAGCGCGGTCGGCACCAGGTTCAGGAGTGAGGCTGACGCGGATGGTGTCGCCGATCCCTTCAAAGAGCAAAACTGAAAGCGCAGCACTTGATGCAACGATACCTTTCATCGCCATTCCGGCTTCAGTAAGTCCGAGGTGCAAGGCATGGTCAGTGCGCGATGCAAGGCGCCTGTACACTTCGATCATGTCCGGCACTTCGGAAACCTTTGCACTAAGGACAATCCGATCTTTTGCTAAGCCATACTCAACCGCTTTTGCAGCGGATTGCACAGCACTTTCAACTATCGCTTCAATAAGTACTTCATGAGCATCATGGGGAGCGGCCAGCGCAGCGTTTTCATCCATCATGCGCTTCAATAAATCCTGATCGAGCGAGCCCCAGTTGACACCGATCCGCACTGGCTTTTGATACTTGATCGCGCAATCGATCATTGCTTTGAAATTCTCGTCGTGTTTTTCTCCACGGCCTACATTGCCCGGATTAACACGATATTTGGCTAGCAAACGCGCGCAGTCCTGGAACTCTGTCAGCAATATATGTCCATTGTAGTGAAAATCACCGACAAGCGGGACATCAACGCCCATTCTTTCGAGGCGTGAAACGATTGCTGGAACTTGCTTAGCGGCTTCGCGGGTGTTCACAGTGATGCGAACAATTTCCGAGCCCGCATCATAAAGTTCACGCACTTGATTTGCCGTCGCCTCAGGATCCTCGGTCGGCGTGTTTGTCATTGACTGAACAAGCACCTCGGCGTCACCGCCAATGTACTGATTACCAACTTGAACCTTGATGGATTTTCGTTTTTCTGCGCGATTCATCTGTATCAATCTGCCAAAGTCGCAGCTTCACGATATCACAACCGCAATTCCGAATCCTGAGGCGTCTCATATTCGCGTCTAGAACCCCAATCAGGATTAGGGTTTGCGCTATTTTGCTTTGCTTTACTTTGTGCTACCTCCACATTTTCAAAGTTCTCCGTCCACTTCTGTGCGGTTCTCCAATCGATTTTATGAAGTCCTCCAAAATTCTGGATGATGTTCCCGGATGCTGTATACCGTGTTCTTCTTTAGACCTGGTCCGACAATCAAATGGTCGATCAAAGTGACACCCAAGAGCTTACCGGCGTTAAACAACTGTCCTGTGGTTTCAAGGTCCTCCTTACTTGGCACGACTTTTGAGCCTGATGGATGATTGTGACAAACAATAATCGCGTAGCTGTTGGCTAAAATAGCTGCTTTGAACACCTCTCGGGGATGCACGAGCGATGCTGAAAGTGAGCCGTGCGAGACTTCATGAAGCCCAAGCACTTCGTGCCTGGCGTTCAAATGAATGCTGACAAAGTGCTCTTCTGCCGCGTATCTGAGAGGATTCAAGAAACGGGCAACGTCTTCAGGAGCTTGAATGGCTATCAAACGCTTTGCTCTCGACGGCTCTCCGACAAGACAGAGCTTGAGTTGCGGCAAGCTATACGCCACTCTATTTTGATATCTCTTTCTCGCTGCGGACTTACTTTTGGTTGGAAACCTCGCTGCCGCAGCATCGGTGGAACCGCCGACTGCATTTTCCTGCATCTGCTTTTGCACTCTTTGCATAAACACCTCCTTCTCGAAAGTCACTCAGGCAGAAAAGCGCGCGAGAACACAAGCACGATCAGACAAACGTGATTGAAAGTTCGGGAATTTTTCAAACACCCGCTGAATTTTCCTGCCTGCATTTCAATACGTAGCGGCGAGGCAAAAAGTTCAATTCAGGACTAAACTTTTTGATCTTTCCAAACACCGGTGTTGAAGCGCCAGATGGCAAGTAGTCCAACAATGAAGACAGAGACTGAAACTCCTGCCCAGGTACCGGTTGGTCCCCAATTCATGTTTACGCTCAGATACCATGCAAGTGGGAGCCTGAACAGAGTAAGAACAATCGTACTTGCGATCATAGGCCAGCGCGTGTACCCGGCACCCTGCATAGCGCCGAAGAGAATCAGCCAAAGTGCGACAAATGGCTGGCAAATACCGACCCAGCGGAAATAATCACTGGTATAGGCAATTACTTTCGGGTCTGTACTCATGACGCTGGCCACTTCGCGAGCGAAAGTAAAAAGCAGAATCGCCACAACAAAGTTGAGCGCAGCGCCCAGCCCGGCCACCTGCCAACCTGCTGTTACAGCCCTATCCGGCTGTTTGGCACCGAGATTTTGACCAACTATCGTACCGACTGCCATGGAAAGAGCATAAATGGGCATGCCGCCGATCATTTCTTCCACACGTAAACCCACTCCCCATGCTGCTTGAGCTGACGTTGGGTCGTGCGTATGAGACAGAATGAAAAGCAGCAGGAAGTTGCCTCCCACCCAGGAAAGATCTTGAATGCATGCGGGAATTCCAATGCGCAAGAGTCTGCCGAGCCATTCTTTCGACTGGGCCTTGTCGAGTTTGCCTTTGAGAGAAAGACATTCCTTGAGTTCTGATTTCGACAAAATGAATGTGGAAAAAAGCACACCTACCGTACCGGCAATCAGCCATGCCAGACCGATTCCAGCAATTCCCATCTTGAATGGACCGAGGCAAAGCCCGACATCTAGCGCGCAGATCAAGGTCGTCATCAAAATCCAGGTCATCATGGGCACACGTGCATCGCCCTTGGCTCTAAAGATAGAGTTTGATACCCACAAGACCGTAAAAGGAATGTGGCTGAGCAAATCCAGCCTCAGATACTGCCAACCTTGCTCCTCAACCTCTGGAGATGCACCCAACATTCTCACAAGTGGACGAGCTACAAGCAGCCCAATACCACCTGACACGCAACCAAATATCAATGCAAAAATGAGCGAATATCGGGCCGCTTCTACAGCCCCCTTGAAGTCCCCTGCCCCCCAGAAACGGCTGACCAGTGCTGTGGTTCCGGCTGACAGAGCGACCGCCAGCATGATCATGAAAAAGCCGATTTGACCGCATATACCGATTGCAGCCTGCGTGTCTGAGCCAAGTTTTCCGGCCACCCAAACGTCGGCAAAGCTGGCAATCGAGATTGTGCACATGTTCAACATCAACGGCCAGGACATATGCCAAATAGCAGCCCAAGTCGAGCCGTTGATGATCACGTCATCAGCACGCTGTTCAGTTTTGTCGTCTACAACGACAGACATCGCTCCTATATCCCCTTGGCGGAAGAAGATTTATAGACTAATTGAAAGAAGAACTCTTAAGAAGGGGGTAAACACGAACGGCTTTCGCGAACATGGTACGATGCTGCCGTAAGTCCGCCGCGAATTACTGGAAACAGGCTCTGTCCGGTGATTTGCAGTTTCTAATCAAACTTTATTGACGGGACGTCTTGCTTAACAGAACCCTTCACAAAGAGCGAACAATTGCACATTGGCTCTCTTTCGATGAGCCGGAATCACGCCTCAGAAAGGCGATGAAACGTGAAAGGTTCTTCAAAGAGTTCGGCACTGTAAGTTCAGAAACCGTCGAACCGAAATTGTCGCTCAAGCTTGCCGCGCTGGCTTTTGCAATGTTCGAGGCTGATATATTCAATTCACTCAGTTTCATGCGAGCTGCCACTGCTTTGAGAAGCAACAAACAGTTCGAACACTTCAATCCTGCCGAAACGCTGAATAAGGTTCTCTGGTACCTGGAAGAGCACCTCAGGTTGGCACTCTCTTGGACAGAAGATAAAATTTACTGGGCAGCCATTTGCGTCGAGTTTTTGTCAGCGAGCCTATCCGAGCTGCCTGAGGAATTTGCCGAATCCCAAAGCGAGCAACTTGAAGCAATCTCATTTCTAGTCACAGTTGCTAACCGAATTGAAAGTCTACTGGAAAGAACTACTGACACCGCTGGTGGTGCGGAGTTAGAAGCAGTACTGGATATTTTCGACGAACACTTAAAGGAGATGCGGCCCCACTTACCGCCTGACTTTTTGCCGGCCAAGCTGCTGCTCGTCGAAGGGCAAACGGAAGCAATTCTGGTTCCACTCTTTGCGCAAATATCCGGTTTTGAATTTTCCGATTATCAAATCCTGATGATCTCTGGAGGTGGTGCAAATCAAGTAACGAAGCGCTTTCTCTCTTACAGAGAATCGACAAATTTGCCGATCGCATGTCTGCTTGATGGTGACGCAGAAAGTCAGTTCGAGATCATCTCCCAGCATATGCAAAACACGGATTTGCTTTTTAGTCTCCCATCGGGCGAATTCGAAGACACCTTTGAAATCACCAGATTAGTTCAGTTATTGAATCGCTATCTTCAATCTATGACCGGTGAAAACGCACCGTCTTTGGTCGAGTTTCAACCGCTGAAAAAGGAACAGTTTCCCCCAGAAATAAAGCGCACTCAGGTGTTAAACAAGATATGGCGGGAAAAATCTCTCGGAGATTTTGATAAAGTTGAATTTGCTGAGTTCGTTGCTCAAACAATCAAAACCAAGGGCGATGTGCCTTTTGACTTTAGCGCCATGATTGAAGCAATGGAAGAGAAGTGGGGAGACAGCCCGTGACAGAGGCAAGGGAAACAGGCAAGAAGATGTCCGCAAGCAAAATCGCCGGAATAGTTTCGGCGGTGTTGTGGATCGTCGGGTTTGCTCTGGCGTTTGTAATTCCAGCCGACAACCCCTTTATGTGGGTACCTGACGCCATGCTCCTGATCGGTTTCTTTCCACTGCTTTTCTTTTGGAAGCCCAGTTGGCCTTGGCTGGTTTTCGGAATACTGAACGTCGTGATTGGCTTCGTCCTTCTTGTCGGAACGTTCATACCTGTAGATACCTTGACTACAGAGATGAAGAAAGCCAGAGAACAATTGACGGAGCAAAAATCCCCATACGCATCGGTCTTCTCAGAATCATCAACTCAGCAAATGGCTCATGTACACACACATTTGGTCAAGCAGCATTCGCCCTGGACGTGGATGCTCGTCGGTGTTTTCTCGACAATCTACGGTATTGTCCGCATGATCAAAAATACGATCAAGTGGGCGGCAAAGAAAAAGACCGGCGCGTGAAGAGCCGGTCTTGATGAGGTTTACAAAAGAGGAAAGTCCGCGACTTAGACTTACATGTCCTCGTCTTTCTTCTTCTTGGCTGCATGTGGTGATGCTCCGCCGATTTTGACCGGTGCATCTTCCGGAACTAGCACACGACCAAGAAATTTTGCTTCCTTCTCCCAACGTCCGGGACGTGTACCTGTCAGGCTCATCAAGTGATTGATACCAATCATTTGCTGGTCGGCGAATTCAGCCTTCTTCCCGACATAAAGCCACTGCTTCACGATAAAGTTGTAGAGTTTTGGATCGCGTTTTCTCTGTTTCAAAAGCTTCTTCTCGAGAGCTTCTGCATAGAGAATGCGTCCATCGATGTCCATCGGCGCCATTTCAACGGAGCGCTGCAATACTGTCAAAGCGCGATCGAGATTGCCGATACGCATCGATTGCTCACCTTCCAAACGCAAGGCATTGGAAGTAGGCACGCCGAGTTCCAAAAACTGGTCGGAAGTAACGACGCCATTATTGGTCTTTCCGATACAATCGGTATCCATAATGAAGTCGTCCCCTTTCGCTGAAGCCGGAGCAATGCAGGCAACTGCCGCCGCCCAAACCAGGGTTGCTTTTGCCATTTTTCTGAAACGGTTCACGCCAGCCATATTTAGCTCCTTCACTTTACTGAGACGGTCTCTTGTCTGATTTGCGAGATTGCAACCTTCATATCGGCTGCTCCATAAACACTCTTACCTGCCACCAATACATCAGCTCCGTGATTGATGGCTTCCTTGGCGGTATCGGGATTGATACCACCGTCGACCGAAATTCTTACGTCTTTTCGACCGATTTCATTGAACATTTCTCTTACTCTGGCAATCTTCGGCAAAACAGAAGGCAAGAATTTCTGACCGCCGAATCCAGGATTCACGGACATTACCAGTACCAAATCGATGTCTTCCAGCACATACTTCAAATGATCGGCTGGTGTCGCTGGATTCAACGCAACTCCAGGCTTTTTGCCCAGACTGCGAATCTGCGAAAGGGTGCGCTGCAAATGGATACAGGCTTCGGAATGAACGGTTATGTAATCGGCGCCCGCATCGGCGAAATCCTGCAGGTATTGGTCAGGATCGGTGATCATTAAGTGCACGTCGAATGGCAGTTTGGTTGCCTTTCTCAAACTCTTCACCACGGGCGCACCAATGGTCAGATTGGGCACAAAGTGTCCGTCCATCACATCGACGTGAATCCAATCAGCCTTCGCCTCTTCGGCGCGCTTGATGTCAGCGCCCAGATTGGCGAAATCCGCAGACAAGATTGATGGAGCAATTAAGACCGACATGTGAGTCCATTTGTACGAAACAAAGCCAATCACCTATTGACAAGCAGGCTGGCGATCCTCGTAATCATGACTACCCTTACATGACTGGTCAAGAGAAGCCTTTTCACATTTGTATAAAGCCCAGTTTATCCGGACACAAAAATGTTGCTCAGGAGGTCAAGAAAGTCTGTGGTCTCCGCGCACTTCGATTGAGATACAGCCGCATAGCTACTAGAATATGGCTTTCTACTTAGCCGTTGGCATTGAATCAGTTCCGGCGTCACATTTTCTTCATAGGCTCAATAATGTCTGAATTCAATTTAAGTGAAGAGCAGAGAGAATTTCAAAAACTCGCCCACGATTTCTCGGTTCGAGAGGTGGCACCCAAAGCCGCTCACTTCGACGAAAGTGGTGAGGTCCCTCTAGATGTTTTGAACAAGGCTTTTGAAGCTGGTCTGACCAATGTTATGGCGCCGGAAAGTGCAGGGGGGCTTGCTCTTCCGTTTTTCGAAGCGGCTCTTATACAGGAAGAACTGGCGACCGGATGCAGCGCTATCGCCGGCTATCTCGAAGCCTGCGCCATAGCGATTTTGCCCTTAATCGCAGAAAACAACGCGCAGAAAGTAGTGAAGTTCGTTCAGCCGCTTATGGAAAAACTTTCTTTTGCCGGTTTTTCAGAAAGCATGCTCGATACCATAAGCAGTGAAGAACGCCTGCCGAGCCTGAAGAAAAACGGCTCAGAGTTCGAACTGACCGGAAACGTCCGTGTCGTCGCCGGTGCTCAATGCGATTGGTTTGTCGTCAAAGCGAAAGAAGATTCGGGAAAAACTTCGCTCCTCATCGTGGACAAAAAAGCGGTCGGCGTCAAAGAAGGAAAGACCGTAAACCGTCTGGGCCGGAAGTGCCTGGCTACGGTAGACATGGAACTAAGCGGTGTGAAACTGCCAGCCGATCATTTAGTCGGCACTGCCGGCGGTGCAGAGGAAATCATGTCCTTCGTCATGCCACGCGCATATCTTCTCTTTGCCGCCAGTGCAATTGGCATATCAAGAGCGGCTCTTGCACATTCAATCACTTATGCAAAAGAGAGAAAGACGTTTGGCAGGCCGATCGGCGATCATCAAGCCATCGCCTTCATGATGTCTGACATGGCCAAAGATATAGAAGCTGCAAAATTGCTCACTTACGCAGGTTGCCAGCTCGTCGACCAGAACGTAAATGATTTTGATTCGGCTGCCATTGCTAAGGTTTTTGCTCAAGAAGCAGCGATGCGCATAGCTACCGATGCCGTTCAGATTTTTGGCGGCTACGGATACTCCCGTGAATATCCGGTCGAAAAGCTTATGCGTGATGCAAAAACCTACCAGATCACAGCCGGAACCAGCCAAAGGCAACTGGCCGAGATTGGACGTAAGGCACTCGTTGAAACGTCAAGATAAGTAGACAAAATGCTGCCCGAAATCAAAAAGGGACAACTTTTAAAAGTAAAGGCACCGCCTTACTATGAAAAAGAATACGTCTACGAAGTGTCTGGTGCGGGAGGAAAAGTCATCCGCGCCAATCTGCATCACTCACCCAAAGTCAAAAAGAGCTGGACTCTGGAAGAGTTGGAGATCCTCTTCGACATGGGCATCATCACGCTCATGGATGAAAAACAGCAGTGAAACCGCCATCTGGTCGACTAATCAGGAGTTGTGATGGGTGGCACGTGCCTTTTTGCGAGAACGTGTCTTTTTCTTTTTGACCTTAGTGGGTGGCGACTTGACCGGCGTTTTCTTCTTCACTTCCGGCTTCAAACCAAGCATTCCTTGCACATGCTGCACCGGACTCTTTTCCATGATCATATGCACCGTACGCTGCACGTGCCCTGTGAAACTCTTAGGCTCAAGAGCGTATCTGATTGCGCAGAAGAAAAGCGAGACGCCGAGAAAAACATAAAAGACCTGACTCCAGAGCCCGCGCACCTTGCGGAATCTAAGCGGAGTCTTTTTCTTGGCTGCCTTGTTGAACCTGCCGTCACTTATGTCGATCTTTTGCGTTAAGTCCGAAGCTCTGGAAGCAGCCTTCAGACCTACGATTTTGCTTGACTCATTACCTATTGCACGTCTGCCGCAAACAACGCAAAAGTTGAGCCCGAGGTTTAAGGGTGCACCACATAATGGACAGTTGCCGGACATTAATCGAGACTCTTAACGGTCAAGTGACATTGCTTCAAAGATTGGGATCACGGCCGGCAATCGAAATGAGTTCTCCCTGGGAGACCAGTCGATTTCAAAATGCTGGCAGACGCTTTTTCCAGACCGTTTTAGAACTCCACTTTCGGCTGACCTGCACCACCTTCAGTGGCACAATAACGACTAAACATTTCTTGGATAGAAGACTTATCGTGAGCAAGTGTTTGTTGCTTGCCGTTAAGCTGTGCGATTCTATCCTTGAGATTTGTTATCTGCTGTTCGATGACCGTAATTTCTTCGGTCAATTCGGTCTCAGTCACAGTGAAGGCCTGTGCCAGTGTCGAGAATGCTTTTTCAAGCTCGCTTTCTGCCATGCGGTAATCGTTCCTTTCCGCTAAATACCGGGTCGTTTCCAATTGATCTAAGTGCGTTCGCCCAACCCCCGTTGTCCCCTCACATTGGTTTCAAAGGCCGAAATCGCACGTACAAGTAGACACCTTTATTCTACCCACTTAAAAAGGCGTTTTTGCCTACAAGCAAAAGGGTCTTTAAATGCCTGCACCGTGGAGAAAGACATCCACCGGGTCAGTGCCATCGTCCACCACATCCATGTCTTTGAGATCGCCGGTTGAAAAGTCTTCGGACGGAACCTCAAATGACTCTTTGTTGAGGTCAGGGGAGGCGGCAAGCATATGCTCAAGTTTTTCCAGCCGGCGCTTAAGGCTCTTTATGGCTTCCGCTTCTATATCGGGGACAGATTCACTGGTTACCTTAACTCCATCTCGATAAATAACGCGCCCGGGCACGCCAACAACCACAGAATTGGGCGGCACATCCTTCAGCACGATAGAGCCGGAGGCTACTCTCACGTTGTCTCCGACCACTATGTCGCCTTGAATTTCTGCTCCCGAGCCGACCACCACGCCGTTTCCGAGTGTCGGATGGCGTTTCTTGCCGCGACTGGCCGAGCCCATACGCGCCGCAGCGCCGGCTCCCAGGGTTACACCCTGATAAATCACGACGTCATCGCCGATGATTGTTGTTTCTCCAACGACGACCCCCATACCATGATCTATAAAGACCCGCCGCCCAATTGTGGCTCCAGGGTGTATTTCGATACCGGTTAAAACCCGGGCAGCCTGAGATACACAACGGGCCGGGGTTGTCAGCCCACGACGCCAAAGGAAATTAGAGACCTTGTGCGCCATGATGGCGTGAAATCCCGGATAACACAGAATTACTTCCAGTCTGCTGCGGGCAGCAGGGTCCTTTTCCAGGATATTGTCTATGTTTTCGAGGAGGGTCAAGCTCGTTACCTGTCCTTTTGTCTCCTCTTTAGCCACCCGCTGCTACCCTTTCGGGGTTGTCATGGGTTTAAAAGGGGTACTTTGAAGGGAATCTATAACTGTAGATCAGTATTTATATTAAATCTGATCCGCTCCTGGGGGTCCACCTCCTGACATGCGTATTTTCCCCATCAAACTTGGGTGCAGTTGGCATTATTCTGGGTTAAAAGTTCCCCTCGAACTGTCAAATTTCCTTGCCACCTCGGATACATGCGTTCAAAGCCACCTCATTTTGGGGTGCTGAAGACGCCGAAAACTACGATAAAAAACCTGAAAAGGCATACACGTAGAGGCATTTAGGGCAGCAATGAGCAATAGATTCGGTGTAAATACAGGCGCTAACCAAGGAGATAACAATCTCCTGGCGGCTAACGCGTCCGAAACCGAAGAAGCCCCAAAACCATCAGCTCTGAATTTTAATTCTGTAGTAAGCAGCAGTTTCAACGACGCTCTGTCCAGCGCCGACCAGATGCTCAAAGTCCAGCAAACCCTGCCGAAGACGGATAATTCGACCGCAGGCAGTGTGGCCACCAACTTCGTGGGCGCTACCTTCACCGGACTGGGCGAACAACTCACAAGCATATTTAAGAAGGATAAGGCGACCCTTGCTCGCGAAGCAGACCAGGGTGGAATTTCCGCCTTGTCCGAAGGTCACAGCATCACTGCTGCATTCACCAGAACTGCCACTGATGTAGCTCATGCCGCACCGGCTTTGAACCCGTTCTCCGAACAAGGAAGAAAGAACTGGGGCACTCTCACAAATAAGATGGCCACTGACTGGTCAACTGGTACGGCCGACGACAAGGCTCGCATGTTGGGTACCGGTACAAGTTTCTTGATCACCCTGGGCGGCGGTACGGCACTGACGACCAAAGGCACCGTCGGACTGGCCAACGAATTGCGCGGCGGTTCTTTAGCAACTCGTGCCCTGCAACTCGGCGACAATGTGGCTGCAGCCACCGACGAACTGGCAAACGCCAGCAGAACAGTCGGTCGCTTCACCGAAACCGGTACAGCCAAGAGCCATACTTTCTTCCGCGAAACAGGGCAAGCGACGTCCGTAACCGAGAATATCGTGGCCCGTGCCACCAATCTTGGTGAAACCGCTACATTTAGAGGACCGAAAGCAACCACGGTTAATGTAGGCACCGACCTGGCCGGCGGCGAAAGCGCCTTGGTCAAGTCCTTGCACGGTTTCTATCCTAACGTGAGACCGGCAAATATCACTTCGGCAGCTTTTACTGATGCCAGCAAGACTGCAGCTCTGACCGAATCGAGAAATTTCTCGAGTTCGCTTACTCGCATGCTGACCGCTACCGAAAAGACGGACGTGGCAGCAACTAATGCTTTGAGAGAAGTCGAAAATGCTGCAGCCGCTCTGTTCAAAGGCGAAAGCGGTGCTCAAGTTCGTTTCACCCAAGCCGTAGAAAACAGCGCAGCTCATATCAAAGGTCCGCAACTCCAAGAGTTGACCGGTCAAAGCAATCAACTGCTGCGCAGCCTCGAGCGCGCCGGAACCGTTGAAGCTTTCGGCTTAACTGTCGACAACGCCGCCAAAAACATCGGCACAAAGATCGAAACTCTAACTGTCGGAGTAGGCAAGAACTCGCAAGAAGCGAGAGCTTTGCAGAATATCCAGACTCTGGTCAATGATGTTGCCCGCGGCGGCAATAAAACGGATGAACTTATAACTGCTGTTAAAGCTTTAAAGAATGATGCACCAGGTCTCAATCCTCAGGTCATCGACAACCTCATCGCTGATGCCGCCAAACTGGAAGGCGCTTCGGTCGGTCGTAGACTCTTGACCAGATTCGAAACCTACGCCGATGATGCCAGACAAGCAGCTACCAAAATTGAGCAAGCCATTCAGAAGGAAGCACCGCAATCAGGTTCGCTCCAAGCACAAGCTCTCGATGAAGTAAGAATCGCAGCCAACAAGCTCGCCAGCGGTGCAATCGGGCCGGATGAATTCACGCGCGCTGTAGACAAGCTGAAACAAACAGGCAACGTCTCTGCTGATACTTTGAAGGAAATCACCAGACAGGCTGCAAATCTCACCGAAAACGTGAATGCAACCAGACTCTTCTCACACATGGACGATCTGGTCAAACCGGTCAAGACGGCTACTTCCGAACTCGACAATGTTCTGGCACCGCTCAAAGCAACCAGCCCGCAGCAAGTCGCAAAAGTCGAACAGGCAGTGGCAGACTTCGTCGCCGGACGCAGCGGCAGCACGGAAGAGCTGACTGCAGCACTGAGAAATCTCGCCAACAACGAAAAGTCGCTCGCCACCAAAGCCGGCGCCAACGTTGATGAAGCCCTCGCCCAAGTTGCTCGTGTTAGCGACAATGTCACCGCACAAACCAACAAAGTTGTCGAAGCTGTTGAAAAGGCGCGCCCGGCTCTGACACTGGAAAGAAGCATCGCAGAATCCGCTCCTATCTTGGAAGAAGCCGCACGAAAGTGGGCAGGCAATCCGAACAACCTGAGAGCGATCGAAGAAGTGCAAGCCGCTTTCAACGGCGCGATGAAGGGCAATGTATCTGCCGACGAGCTGGCTCAAGTCATCCAAAAGAATTCGCGTGTTCTGGAACGCGCAGTCCCCGGCGCCACCGACGCTCTCACCGTCAACGGCACCAGAATCGCTGATGCAGCTACCGACGCAACACGCACCCTCGCCATCAAGGGCGGTGTCGTAGACCTGGGCAAGGGCGCTGATGAAGCTGTTCAAGCTATCAAAGGACTGCAGACTCAAGTTGCCGGCGAAACCGCCAAAGTTCAGTCCCTGCGCAATCTCGAAGAAGCTGTCACCGCCTTCAAGTCATCGACCAAGTCGGCAGACGATATCGAAAGACTCAGCAACGCAGTAAGGGATGTAAGAGCAGCCGAAGTCAAACTGCCGCAAAGCCTCGAAAATTTCGCCAGCTCGGTAGAGCGTACAGGCAGACTGCAAGCTATCGAAACCAGCGTAGTCAAATCCAGACAAGCCACCAATGGCATCACTGCCACAACCGACATTATGGAAGCGGCAGTCAGACAAGCCGACGAATTCAAGGCTATCGACAGACTGCGCAATGCTGTTCGCTCCGGAGACAAAGATGCTATTGCAGCTGCAGCCAGAGACTCGCAGCAAGGGCTGGCTAAACTGGAACAACTGCAGCCTGGATTCCGCAGCGTACTTGACGATGCGGTTAAAGCTGGTGACAACAAGCAGCTGACCAAGCTGACCAACGCGCTCGACAACGTCGAACTGGTTGCTCAACGCTCAAGCAGCGAATTCAAAGCGCTCGACGAGATCCGAGCGGCGGCCAGACGTGCGGCAACAGACGGCGTCGGCGACGATCTCGCCAGAGTCATTCAAAAGAATCAAGCGCAAATCGACAACATGCAAGGCATGGTCGCACGCATGGAGCAAGCTGCCGCCAAGACTGAAGGCAGAGTGACCAATGTCGCCGAAAGACTGAGCACAGACGCTAAAGTTCTGGGTGATGAAGCAGCCAATGTACGCCGCCTGACCAACATCGAAAACAGCTCGCGCTCGATGACAGCAGCCATCGAAAACCTGGCGCCGAAGCTGGACGACGTGGCAAGACAAACAAGCTTCATGTCCACTCAAGGCGGCAAGCAGCTCGCTAGAGATGTTCGCGAATTGGCAGAAACAATGCCGGCCAACGCGGAATCCAGAGCAAGACTAATAGCTAAGGCAGAACAACTAGAAGCGCAAGCAGGTAAGTTCAACCACGTAAGCGAGCGGCTCAATGTAATCAAATCGCTTTCCGACGACGTCGCCAGAGGCACAGTCAAAGAAACCGACATGATGAGCTTCGTGAAGAAGTCGTCCACTCAATTGGACGAACTCGGCAAAGGCACTGCCGCCATGATCGAATCGAAAGCCTCAGCCATTGCCGACACACGCAAATTGGCTGTCGCCGACGATGCAGTCAATGCTGCACGCAGACTGCCGAATGCCGCTGACGAAGCAGCTCGCCTCGGTTTCAAAACAGATTCAGAAGTACACAAGCTTTCCACTGAATTCAATACAGCACTACGGAATTTCACCCACGGTGACGGCAACATCTCCGACGTCAACGCCGCTGCGAAAAAACTCAATGAGTTCAAACCAGCGGTGGCTCTGGGCGAAGTCGAAGCTCGCCACCTGCAAGCGCTCAAGCAAACTGTCGAAGGCTTTGAGAAGACTGCACAAACAATGCAGAACACCAGAGCGGCAGCATTCGAGTCTCAATTCAAGGCATACATGGATGCGGCGAATTCGGGCAAAGTAGCTTCTTACAAGAACGCTTTGAACAGCATCGCCAACATGCATGAGATTGCACCACCGGCAGTGCAAGCCCAACTGTTGAAGCTGCGCGAAAGCATTCTCGATCATTGGGCAGCTCGCCTTATCAATGAGCAAGGCTATTTCGGCAAGAACACCCTGGCTCAAAGAGCCTTCGGTGGTCTGGACGGCGGTCAATCATTGATCTCGCAAGTCAGAAACGGTTCTTTCAACGTCAGACCAATTGCCGGTTTGGAAACAAACAAAGGTCAATTGCTTGACGCTGCAGAGCGCTTTAACCGCAACATCATGGACAACCAGGTCAAATTCTCGGTCAGAGGTTTGACACAAGATCGAGCTGCACTGCTCGCCAATCCCAATTTGGCTCAAGAAGCAATGCGTCACAAACTGGTCAAGGATGTTCTGACAGCAGCAGTTGGCGTTGGAGTGCTGAGCTGGAGCGGTTATGCTCTCAAAGAGAAAGCTCAAGACTACATCTACGATGAAGTCAACGCTCCTTATGTAATCGCTGAATTGATGGAGAGAGAAATCTCCGCTAAGACAGACGCAGATCGCGAAAAATACCGTGCAGAGCTGGCAGCCAAGGTTGCCGACCACATTCGCGGCAAAGACCAAGCTCAAATCGACGCTCTCAGAGAACAAATCAAACAAATCATCGCCGAGCGCACTGCCGAAAATCCGGAAGCGCAAGCTGTTTGGACTCGCCGTCAAGAAGCGCTGACCATCGGACAATTGCGCGTCAAGAAAGAGCACGACAACCAAGTTCAATACGGCAACCCGATGGGACCGACCCGCGGACCCGGAACACCGTCGCCTGTAACTGATGCCAGCCAGCAAGTGATCATTGCGCAGCCGGCTCGTGTCAGAGCAAATACCATCAACAGTCTCGATGAGTCATCGAAGAGAAAACCGGCGACCACAAACTTCGACATCAATAAGATCAAAGACATGAGCAACAACATGTCCTACAGCCAGAGCAATCTGAGAGCCAATCCATACGGCACCTCCGGTCCAAATTCTTTGGCAGCTGCCTACACTTCCGGTTCTTCCAAGGCCTGGCAGAACGTCGTCAGCTGGAACACCGGTCGCAAACTGACCACCGGCGAACCAGGCGGAAAGCATGTATACGGCAATTTCTCGCACCTGGAAGATAATCCTGAGAACGACCAACCCGGATTCGGCGGCGCTACCGCTGGTCAAGGTGCAGGACGTATCGATCCGGCCAGCTTGGCGCTAGCATCCACGGCCGCACAACAGCAGCAACAGCAGCAACAAGCCAAACAAGACGAAAACTCGCCCACTGCGACCGTCTAGAAGAGTTTCGGCAAGCGAAAAAATTTCTGGTTTTCTTGTCGAGAAATCCGGCGTCTTCGGATACATCCAGACACGAAAGTAAAACTGCATGGCAGTTGTTTCGTCGATAAGTCAAACGAACAAGCTGAAAGTTTCTCGCAAAGCTGTTCTATAAACATAACCAAGACTGCCGAACTCCCTTGCGGCATCCGGGTGACGAAGTATGGAAATTGTTTCCAAAAGCTTCTAATCCAAACGGATTCAAAAGGAGATTATTCATGGCAGGAAATGTTGCTTTAGACGGTGCATACAACGTTAAACAAGCGTCCCTGGACGCCAACGGTAATCCAGGCGACACGCATTTATTGAACGCGTTTCTGAAGGGTTCCGACACCGGAATTAGAGAACAGTACGCATCTATTTATAATGCGCAACGACAAGACGCAGCGTCCTACAAATCTCAGACCGATTACTTGGCTGCCAATGAAAAATCAGCTCTCGCCGGCAGTTTTCGCTCGATGCTGGCATCGCTCACTCCTCAAGACCTGGAAGTTTCGGCTGCGTATCGCAGCTTCAAGAGCAGGATGGACGGAAGCGCAGCAGAAGCACTGATCTATCGTGCTGCAGGAACAAGAGAGGTGGGCCGCCCGGTCATAAGAACAAATGAAGCTGCGCCGGTTGAACACCAGACGAATACCGCACCTGCAGGCGATGTTTTACAGACCATTCAACAGCAATTGCAAAAAGCCGGTCAGATAATGGCGACAGGCGATACGGAAGCAGGCAAAGCGGCATTCCGTCAGGCAATCGACTTAGCAGACCAAAATTACAATCGAGAGAAAAACTTAGCTGAAATTCGCCAATTGCAGGCAATGCTTCAAACTAATACGTTTGAAGGCCGGCAACTGACGAAAGACGAACGCTTGGCCGTTCATGGCGAAATCATGAGTCGCTTCGGCGCTTCGATGCTGCCGTTTCAACTGCGTTCCGGCAGCATCAAAAAAGATCAGGCCGGCTACGCGACGGTGCTCAGACAATACGATCAGCACGAAACCGCTGAAACCGCATACAAGGATGCAGTCAAAGCAGCTGATGCAATTCCCGTCGCAGAGATGAAAAAGCAAATCCAACTCATCGCCGATGAGATGGGTAACACAACAGATCAAAAGAGCATCGAAATATTGAGCGCATTCTCAGCGACAATTCTCGGCGGCAAAGATGCGCAGGGCAACGAGATTCCCGGCGCTCTTAAAGCACCAATCACAGCACGCAAGGACTTGATGGAATTTTACATCAGGCCGACGATGAAAGCAGACGGCACAGCTGAAATGGCTTCTGCACCTGCTAAAGATGGAACACCAAAATTCGTGCCGGATTCGAGCAAAGTCTTCAAGCCGGAAGAAGCAAACAGAGTCATCACAGATATAGACTCAAAATACAAAAAGATTTTGGGTATCGACCTCACAAAAGATCCTTCGAAAGACGCTGAATTAGCAGTTTTCCGCGCCACTGTAGACGCTCACTCCCCGCAAGCGATAGAAGAACGAAAGAAAGAGAGTTCGTACAGCTGGGAAAGCGGTATCTCTAATGTAACTGCAGGAGGCGCCAGCCTGATTGCAACACTGGCTCTTTCCCGATTTGGAGTCGGCAAGTTAATCGCTAAAGCGGCGCCCTCCTTGTACAAAGCAGAAGGTGTTACCGCAGGTTTGAGCACTCTCGGAAAAGTCACAGAATTCACTGCCGCAGGCACAATTGGTACGATCACGCGCAATCAGATGATGACCAACTATTACGGCAGAGATGACGAGACGCTAGCTATGAGCATCACCAACGGACTGGCCTCCTCCATTGGCTTCAAAGCCTTTTACACTTTGCCGAAAGCGCTTGGAGACAAGGTCTTCCTACGAGGCTTCACAGCGGAAGCTTCAGTAGCAAGAGCGACAACTACTACAGGCACTGCAGATGGTGCGGTTCAGTTGGCCAAATTGAAAGAAGCCACAGGCGTGATTGTGCCGAAGGGCGTAACTACATTCGAACAGTGGGCAGCAGGTGCGAGCGCCAGCGAAAGAGCCGCAGGACTCGCAAGTATGTCGCGAGCAGCCGAAGGCGGATCATGGCTCGCGAAAATGAATCCACTCAGGGGCATTAACTTAACCGGGCAACCTTTGACTGCAGCCGAAAATCTCTCAGCCGGTGCAATCACAACACGCAGAGTGATGGCGGGCTCGCTCGGCATGGGTGCAGTGACGACCTTCACTGATGCGGCAGATGCTTACTCCCGCCTCTGTCCGAAAATGCTCAACGGTGAAATCAAAGACGCCCAAGGCAAGACAATTGAACCAACGTTCCAAAATATGGTTGTCCGTCCAATCTACAAAGACGCCTGGGATAATAGTTTCGTCGGTGGTGCGCTTGTGGGTGGTCTGTTTGGCAAGCCAGGTTCGATGTTCGTCAAACCCTGGGGTGAAGCATTCTTCTACAAAGGACACCAAACAAAGCTTGGATGGAAGATTGTAGATGCAGCGACAACTCCATTCCGCTCCATAGCCAATGTGGGCGGCGGTCTCATTTCAGGCACGACTCCTGAGTTTATCTTGAGAGGTATCACTCCTCGTTCGTCGGAAATTGGCGCACTGCTTTCGCAAAACCTGCAGGTGCAAACCGCACAGATTTACAAAAACTACCCGGACGCACAAACGGTCGACATCTACAACGAACAGCTGAGACGCCATCGCGAAAAGCTGATCGATCGCAAGTTTGAAATCCGAAAATAAGAACCTAGCGACTAAGCGTAAGCCTTCATAACCAGAACGGTATTGTGTCCGCCGAATCCAAGCGCTTCGCAAAGAGCATGTTTGACAGGTGCTTGTCTGAAAACATTCGGCACATAGTCTAGATCGCACTTCGGATCGGGGGTTCCATAATTGATCGTCGGATGGATCTTTTGATCGAATAAAGTCAGAGCAGTAGCAGCCGCGCCGATTGCGCCGGCTCCTCCGAGCAAGTGACCAACCATCGACTTCGTACTGGAGACAGCCACTTTATATGCATGGTCTTTGAAGACTTTCTTGATCGCGAGAGTTTCTCTCTCATCATTGAGCGGGGTCGACGTTCCATGAGCATTGATGTAATCAATCGCCGTCGGATCGATCTCAGCATCTCTCAAAGCTTCGCTGATTGCTCTTGCAGCACCTTCGCCAAACTCATCGGGAGCAACAATGTGAGTTGCATCGCATGATGCGCCGCCGCCGACAATTTCAGCGTAGATGGTGGCATTGCGCTTGAGTGCATGCTCCAACTCTTCGAGGATGAGAACCACCGAGCCTTCGCCGATGACAAACCCATCTCTGTCGCCGGTGAATGGACGCGATGCACTTTCAGGATCGTCATTTCGCTTAGACAACGCCATCATGTTGTTGAACGAAGCGACGCTAAATTGATTGATGCAAGCTTCGGAGCCGCCTGAAATCATAACGTCGGCACGATTGCTTTGAATGTACATAAAGGCATCGAGCAAAGAGTCGAGACCACTGGCACAAGCAGTGCTGTCATTTTTGGCTCGGCCTTTTGCACCATATTCGATGGCAACCTGCCCGGATGATGCATTGGGCATCAAGCGAATAATCGAACGCAGACCAATCTTCTTCGGTCCGCCTGCCATAAGTTTGATGTGGTCGCCGGTAGTCGTGATCAAACCGCCGACCCCGGTGCCGATGAATGTGCCGACACGCTCCGCAACTGTGTTCTTAATTTCGAGTTTGGCGTCTTCCAAAGCTTGTTTTGCAGCAGCCATGGAAAAGAGTGTGACACGGTCCATTTCTTTCAGCATTGAGCCGACTTTGCGCTTATCCGGGAAAAAATCGGCAATGTTAAAGCCTTTCACTTCGGCGGCGATTTTGACATCCAATCCAATCTCATCTGGATCGAATTGGCTGATTCGCTTAACGCCGCTTTCGCCGGCAAGCAATGCTTTCCACATATCTTCGCGACCAACTCCGATCGGCGTAACGCCACCGATGCCAGTCACCACCACTCTTCTTCTACTCATGTGGGTTTCATTTTCCTTGTTGTGGGAGCGCGTTCCGTCTGCTCCTCGCGTTGACCGTCTTCGTCGACTTAGTGATTCGGGGAGGAACCATCCCGATTCAACCTGACCAGCCCGACAAAAGACAAGGTCATTCTATCGCTTCTGCCCCGCTACCGTGGGGCTTTTAGCAATGTTCCTGATAATAAATTAGTATGTCGAGGAGCCAGAAATTGGCAGCAGGATATGCTTTCGAGCAACAAAACGCATCTGCCGAACACCACTGAACCTTTACAAGTGGCTTAACACTGGCGGCGCCCCTCATCACTTTGCAACCCGCAACGACCGGAAGTTCCTTTTTTAGACCAGCCAAGAACTCACGCGTCCTCACTCAAAGTCAGATTCACTGATTTCGTCGTAGTTGCCGCCGAAAGCCGAACCACCGCTGATTATTCCGCCATCGTCGTACATGCCGAACTCATCTTCCATGCAGATATAGGATTCATTGTCATCATCAGATTCAAATTGCGCCAAAGCCGCCTGTCCAGTGATCAAAACAGACTCATTGTTGACATCGAGAACTTTATCTTTGCCTTTTGCCAGACCACCCATCAAGCGCGGAGTTGCGATGCCCTTGAGATGTTCGAGCTTTTCCTGCGTCGTTGCGCCGCTGACAAGCTCTTCAGCGGCGCGCGTTTCCATGTCAGCGCGCACATTAAGCTTGAACGCTCTATCTAGTTCTTTGCCAATCTTCTGATACTCCGGCTCATACCTTTCAACATAAGACCAGAATTTTTTGTTGTGGCTGGCCTCGAGCACATGCGACAGCTCGTGCAGCACCAGGTATCTCCTACCGCGCTCAGGCACATTTTCGATAGCATGACGCGAGAAAGTAATGATGCGCGATTTCAAGTTGATCTGAGCCAGTCGAGTGTATTTCGCCGATCCGATCCTGACTCCACCTATGGTGACATTGAGAGTAGCTTCGTTTATGCGGCGCACATAGCCAGCCATAAAATGCTGGTACATCTCGTTGAGCGCACGCTGCGAATTGACGCTGTCGCTTGCGAATGCGTTAGAGCGGCTGGTCCGACTTTTGTTGGCCACTATCTGGAGTTCTGTAACTTAAGGAACTGAGGAAATAGACAAGAAAACTTGATGGCAGGCATACTAAATGCTCAACTCAAAGATAACAAAAGTCAGCGGTTTCAAAGCAAAGCTTGGACCGGGAGAAATTGAAAAATTGTCTAATACCGCAAAAATACACGGCTTAAGCAATCTGACCTTAATAACCGGCGGCGCGCGCTCGGGCAAATCATTGCTCGCCGAGCAGCTTGGCAGAGAATCGGAAACACCTGTTGTATATCTGGCGACCATGGAAGAGATGCATAACGACCCCGAAACGGTCATGCGCATCGATCTTCACAGGTCAAGGCGCCCCGAAGATTGGACCACTATAGAAGCGCCGTTCAACCTTAGTGACGCCATTTTGAAGCTTTCAGATCAGAAGCAAACTTGCATCATAGATTGTCTTTCTTTGCTGATTTCCAACATCCTGCTCAAAACGAACGGCGAAGGAACGCGCTTTCCTGAAGCCAGAGAAGAGGTATTGTCCGAGATTGGCAAGGTATTAAACGCGATGGGACAACGCCAAGACGTGAAGTTTGTGGCGGTAACGAATGAGGTGGGCTCGGGCATAGTCCCGGAAAACGCACTAGCTCGCTCCTATCGAGACCTGCTCGGCGAGACCAACCAAATTGTCGCTCAAGCCGCAAATGCAGTCTTTCTCATGTGCGTCGGGCTGAAGCTCCAACTAAAGTAAAGTATCAAAAAAGCTCAAGACTCCTCTTCAGACCGGTTTTTACGGCTCAAATCATGCGAGAATCAAGAGAGAAAGTAGTCAAGAATATTAACGACAATATGGTAATATTCTTTGGAGATGCCCATTAGGGCGCGGTTTCACGGCCCATGCCCGATGGCGGGAGCGAGGAGGACACCTTTAGATGGCTAAGCTGCGGTTGAGGTATTACCCTGAGCAAGTGTTGTTGCAGAAGGCTAAGAAGGTCACTACCTTTGACTCTTCGGTTCGTAAGCTGGCGAACGACATGCTTGAGACCATGTACGACGAGAACGGCGTCGGTCTTGCAGCTCCGCAAATCGGCGTTTCGAAGCGGATTATGGTCATCGACGTGTCCGGAGAAGATGAGCCGAATCAACCAATCATCTTTATCAATCCTCAAATTGTCGAAAAAGAAGGCTCGCTTATCGGATTGGAAGGCTGCCTGAGCTTTCCCAATGTATTCTTTGAAGTCAGACGCTTCCATCGCATCGTCGTCAAATATCAAAACCTGGCAGGCAAAGACGTCAAAATGAGTGCCGAAGGCGACCTGCTTTGCCGCGCTATTCAGCACGAAATTGACCACCTCGATGGCGAACTCTTCATCAATAAGGCCGTTTCTCCAATTGCAGCCGACCTAGAATTGGTGAAAAACGGATTCATCGCAGGCGACGTTGAAGCGCTGGAAAACGAGCTGGCGAGTTCCGGGCAGACCATCAAAATCAAAGACCATACACCGGTCGTCGGCTAGGTTGGTCTAGGAACGCCCCTAGCGTGTACTTCGCTCATCCAGTCAGGTTCAGCATGTTTCTCAAGCCGTCACATCTCATTCAAGGACTGGTTGCGCGACCAGCCGATGTGGGCAGAAACTGCCAGCACATGATGCGGATGCTGGGATTGAAATTAGGCATGTCCAAACCGGACAAGTTTCTTTCTAGCTTGCAAATCGGTGACGCCAAAGCCGTCTGGGCAACGGCAGAGGACGGTCATCAAATCACATGCGCGTATTGCAAACATGCAATTGCACGCATTACATTTTCCAATGGATGGAGCGCGGAGACGTGTTCTGCCTATGGTTTGAACAAACAGCTCAACGCCCAGCACACAGCCCAGTGGGTGGAAAAGCTCCACACTATGTATGAAACCAGCGAAAAGCCCGAAATTAAGACAAATACGGGCGATTTGCAAAGGACTCAGTAATCCCCCTATACTTCAGATGCATGAGAAACGCGGTGAACCATGAGAGGGAAATCGCCGGAAACGGAAGTAGTGAAGCATAACGACACCAATGGCGCCGAAACTGACCACGTGGAAGTGACGGTTATGTCATTTGGGTACAAACGCGGCGATGCCCCCAGCGCCAACGCCGTTTTTGACGTTCGCTTTCTCAAAAATCCTTATTGGGTGGAAGAACTTCGCCCTCTTAGTGGTTTGGATAAACCTGTGCAGGACTATGTTTTAGAACAAGTGCCCGCGCAAGACTTTCTCAGCTCAATTCTCCAACTTTGTCTCAAAATCATTCCGCAGTTCACGGAGTCGAAAGTAAAACACTTCACGATTGCATTTGGATGTACAGGAGGGCAGCATCGTTCTGCGACCATTGCCGAAACCGTAGCCAAGTCGCTTGCATGCGATTTTCCAGAAGCACGTGTGCGTGTTGTCCACAGAGAATTAGATGAAGTTGCCGATGTCACCGCCAACGGTGGCAGACACAGTCATTCAAACGGCAGCAAGGAAGGCGCGCGATGAAGGGATCTTTGAATTCCAGGATGGCGCGCATGATGTTGCCCGGCTTAAAACGCTGGATCGTAATTATTTTGGCCGGAATTGCCGTCATCGTAGTCGGGATATTCCTCTACCTCGGCTATCATCCAGTCCACGTCACATCCATGCTGATTCGAGAAACGCTGGAAACTGCAGCCGACCTGGTTCCACACAAACGAAGCGGATTTGTTGTCATCGTGGGCGGCGCACTTATCGTCGTAATCGCCATATATAAGATGACTGTCTCCGTCGTTGGCGCATATGTCCCCAACGAACGCGAATCCATCCCTGATGTTTTGTACAGAAAACGCCACCTTGCCAAAGGTCCGCGCGTTGTGGTAATTGGCGGCGGCACAGGCCTGTCGAATCTGCTGCGCGGCATAAAGATGTTCACCAATAACATCACAGCCATTGTTACTGTAGGTGATGACGGCGGCTCCTCTGGACGATTGCGTCAAGAACTTGGTGTTCTTCCTCCGGGCGACTTGCGAAACTGCATCACTGCGCTGGCCGATGAAGAAGGTCTCGTTACCGATCTCTTCCGTTACCGCTTCGAATCAGGCGGTGGGTTGGAAGGCCACTCCTTCGGAAATTTATTTCTCACTGCCGTATGTGCCATCACCAATGGTGACATGCTGGAAGCAACAAGGGTCGCCAGCCGCGTACTTAACAGTTGCGGTCAAGTACTTCCTTCCACGCTGGTCAACTTCTCTCTGATTGCTGAAATGGCTGATGGTTCTGTCATCGAAGGCGAGTCGCACATAACTGAAGCCGGTGGACGAATCAAGACTCTTTCTCTCAAACCAGCAAAACCAAAAGCGACGCCGGAAGCAATCGAAGCAATCCACGAAGCGGATCTGATCATTCTTGGACCTGGCAGTCTCTATACTTCGATAATTCCAAACCTACTTGTAGATGGCATTCCTCAAGCGATTCGTGAGGCCAACGCTGACAAGATTTACGTCACCAATGTGCTTACGCAGTTGGGAGAAACGACCGGTTACTCCGTAGGCGATCACGTCGAAGCGATTCTCTCGCATTCAGGAACGCCTTCCAATCTCGGCTACAGGCTGATGGAGGCGGTACTCGTCAACGATCAAACACCAGACTTTGAAGGCAAGCTTCCGGAAAATATCAAACCGGTAGTTCTCGACAATGATCGTGTGCGTGAATTGGGAGTCGTCGTCATCAAACGTTCCCTTCTCAGCCAGAAAGCCATTGGACATCACGATCCGGACAAACTCGCCAAAACAATCATGCTCTGGCACATGCGCCATGGCAGAAAGCAACCAATCAAGAAAGCAATCAGCAAGCCTAAGACAAAAACCGAAACGAAGCCCGTCATAGCAGCGCCAGTCAATGTAGATGATGACTCTGCCGATCCTTCGCTGGTTGCAGCAGGACTCAAAGACTCCACTGCAGCTGAGTCCAGCAACCAAACAAAAACCGGTTCTTAGTTAGCAATCGGCGATGCAATCTCTGGTCATATCAACATTATCGCTACTGTTCGTGCACATCATCACGGTGTCTGTGTGCTTTGCACAAGGACACGTCGAAGCCAATGTTCCGGAAAGCCAGAACTTCGACTCGTACCTCAAAAGAGACTTGAACGAGTATTTTGCGTCAGGAAATGGAGTCAAGGTTTCCGTTGAGTATGAACTACTTCGAAAACCTGCAACCCAGGTCGGAGTTGCGTATCCGAAATTCTATGCGTGGGTGAAAGTGTTCGAGAACGAAACTCTTAAGCGTCAAGGAGCGGTACGCGTTGCAGCAATTGATAAGGAGCAGTTTGAGATAACAAACTTCGTCACAGCGGAAACAATCCGCAGGGATCCAAAAGTCATCGAAACCGTCTTTCCGGCAGTGTTATGCCCCAAGATAATCGAGTTAGCAAAACAGTGAACGAACAACTTCCGAAGTATCAACGTGCAATTAGAAAAGCTTGGAGTTTCAATGAAGCACCTCTTTTCAAGATCGGATGTTAACCGAAGCTGAAACTACGCCGAGACTGGGAGGAAAGACTTATATAATGTTCGTTCATCAGTAAGAGGAGAGACGGCGGTGACTACGGAAACAGCACAAAAAGAAAGTCTGGGAAAAGCTCTTGGTCGCATTGCGTCAGGCGTTTTCCTCGTTAGTTTCACCAAGGACGGAAAGAAAGATGGAATGCTTTCGACCTTCGTAATGCAAGGTGGCTTTGATGCGCCGGTTGTGGTCGTCGCTGTCAACAACAAAAGACCGCTGCTCGATGTTTTGAAACCGGGCGATACCTTTGTTGTGAACGTCATGTCTAAGGCAAACATGGATGTGTACAAAAGCTTTGCCAAACCGTTCCAAGAAGGAATGGACCGTTATGAAGGCATAGCGTTGAAAGGTGGAACGGAACATCCGGTCCTGGCAAACGGCGTTTCCTACATGACCTGCAAAGTCTTGTCGTATGCACCGGCGACCGATCACCAACTTCTCATTGCGGAAGCCATTGATGGCGAGCAACTCACGGAAGAAGAACCCATGATCCATCTGCGCAAGAACGGATTTGGATACTAAATGAGAACCGGCGCTTCGGCCGCAGCACCTCAATCCAATTTAGTCATCGCGCAAGGCATGCAGCTCGTCATAGAAAGCATGGCAAGCGCCTTGCTTACGAATATACCCCTCAGCCGATTCCTTGCTCCATACCCGTTCAACGAATGACGCCACTACATGCGGTGCGGACTGTGGTACTTTTGCCATAACGCAGTCACTATGTCTAATTACGATTGCATGCTTAACGCCCTTGGATAGCGCGTTCCGACAGTGAACGGGAGGTCAAACATAATCGCTCCCTCTTTCGCTCTAAGCTATGCCTTTCACGGTGAGCAACTAAGAGAAGACGTTCGCACACTTGAATTTAAGTGCGTCAAGTTTGCGTCAGAACTCGGAGCTTGCAACAGGTCTTGTGGTCTTAGTTAAGAAGCAAGCGACGCTTCCGCTTCTTTCTCGCCAGGCTTGTAGTCAGACATCAGCTCCATCGCCTCTTCATAGCCTTGAGTGATGAGCTTGCGTGAGCGATGCGGATCGATTTCCAGAAGTGTCGTGTTGACTGCACGCTTCGGCTGGAAGACTCTGATGTCGACGTTCTTCCTGCCTTTGGATTCGATGTTGCCTTCGGCCACCAGGCGGTTGTACAGTTCTGCAGTTTGAATCTCTTTTCGCGCCGAAGCATCAAGGACAATATCGAGGCAGCGAACAATGACTTCAAACATATTGGTCGGGCAAACGTTTATCTTCTCAGGGTGCAGAAGCACCATGTAGACTTCGTCCGCGCCCATTTGAATCGCGGTTTCCATCGGCGTGTTGCGCACAAGTCCACCGTCTACCCACAGTCCGTGTCCATTGATGTGACGAGGAGGAAATGCCATCGGAATGGCGGATGTCGCCATCAACACATCAATAAGTTCGTTGGTCGACATAATGTCATCCATCATGAAAAGCTTGGTCTCTAGACTGCAAAGGTCGGTCGCGCACCATCCGATTTGCATGTTTGTAGCGCGCAGCCTCGGCAGGTTGACCTCACGGCGAAGCACCTCTTCCAGAGGCGAACTGTCCAGCAAACCCAGTTTGTGACCGAGTAGCATGCGTCCCATTTGGTGGGGAGAAGGCAGTCTGAAAATGTCATTGGCGCGAATCTGGCACCAAAGTTCTTCCAGTCGTTCGATACCGCCCTGGGCAACAATTGCAGCATTGATGCCGCCGATGGATGTGCCGAACGCCATGTCGAACGTGAGACCTTTCTCGTACAGAGCCTTAACAACGCCTACTTGGTAGGCACCTCTTCCACCGCCGCCCGGAAGCACGAGCGCTCTTTTCGGTTTTGTCACCGGTGCAGTTTGGGTGCGGTCTGCGTCGTCCATTCAGGTCTCCAGTTAGCTTGTGATTTGGAAGTTTTGCTGACTCTCTTCTGACATTTTAGACCGAGAGTGCGAGGTTAAACGAACAGTCAAACACTTTCTTGATCAGATCACTATCTAATATGTGCCCTTTTCACTATGGATATAAAAGTGCAAGCCGTTTTTATCGGTCCAAAGGATGCAACTAGTAGTAAGTAAAGTTCTTTGGGAAGGGACGAAAAACGAGATTTTTTTATCAAATCAAGCAGTTGTGATCTGGTGCAAACCCTGAGGGGCGCCAAAGCATTAGCCGACATCGGGCAATGTGATAGACTAAGTTTAGTCTAGTCTAACAAAAGCGAGCGAAAGATGGAACAAGTGAATATCCATCAAGCAAAAACGCATCTCTCCAAACTGGTTGAGAAAGTTCTCGACGGACAAGAAATCATCATCAGCAAAGCAGGAAAGCCTGTTGCAAAACTGGTGCCGTTCAACAAAACGGGCTTCACCCGCAAACTAGGTCTAATGAAGGGCAAAATCCGAATGTCCGCTGACTTCGATGCGCCACTACCTGAATCGATTATTGAAGAATTTGAGGGGCAGTAGCATGCAGCTATTACTCGACACAAATGTCCTACTTTGGGCTATGTCTAACGACAAACGACTGGCGAGAGATACTGCGAAACTGATTCTTGATCCGCAGAACAGGGTGATAGTTAGCGCAGTTTCGTTTTGGGAAGTAAGCGTCAAAAAATCACTAGGCAAAATTTCTATTTCACTCGAGGACCTGAAGAACAATGTCGAAGAATGCCAGTTCGACCTGCTTCCCATAACGGCCGAACACTGTATAAAGCTGAGCGACTTACCACAACTACACAGAGATCCATTCGACCGCATGCTCGTTACTCAAAGCAAATTGGAGCCCGCGATTCTTTTAACGGGTGACAGCTTCCTCGCCTCCTACGGTGATTTCGTGGTAGTTGTCTAGTCGACAACCGAACTCATTTTGAAATCTCCCCAACTAGCAAAAAGCGTTCCCCAAATGGAGAACGCTTTTGTCAGCAAGCAATGTTCTGCAGCGCTTGCCTATTTCAATTCACTACGCGCGGGCTACTTGCTTGGTCGCTTCAGCAACGAACTTCGCCACTTCCGAAGGGGTCTTCGCTACCTTGATGCCGGCTTTTTCAAAAGCTTCGATCTTGGATTGAGCGGTTCCTTTTCCACCCGAAATGATAGCGCCGGCGTGACCCATGCGCTTTCCGGGAGGAGCGGTTTGACCAGCGATGTAAGCGACAACCGGCTTCTTAACGTTGGCTTTAATGTAGGCTGCCGCTTCTTCTTCAGCGGTACCGCCGATTTCACCGATGAGAACAATCACTTCGGTTTTGGCGTCGTCCTTGAAGAGAGAGAGAGCTTCTTCGTAGCCCATGCCTTTGATCGGGTCGCCGCCGACGCCTACGCAAGTCGATTGTCCCAGACCGCTTTCGGTCAGGGCAAGAGCGATTTCGTAGGTGAGTGTTCCAGAGCGGCTAACCATTCCGACCGGTCCCGATTTGAAGATCGAGCCGGGCAGGATGCCGATCAAGCACTCGCCGGGAGTGATGACGCCGGGGCAGTTAGGTCCGATCAATTTGGCGCCTTTCGCTTTCACTTGCGCGACGAGCTTGGCGGCATCTTGCGGAGGAATGCCTTCGGTGATGAGCACGATCAATTCGGCTCCGGCATCGAGCGCTTCCGAACCGGCATCGAGTGCCAGGAAGGGAGGAACGAAGATGACTGAAGTGGTGGCGCCGGTAGCTTGGAAAGCTTCTTTGACGGTGTCGAACACCGGGATGCCTTCGATTTTGGTGCCGCCTTTACCGGGCGTGACGCCGCCGACAACTTTGGTGCCGTAGGCGATCATGCGCTTGGTGTGAGCGGAACCCATCTTGCCGGTCGCGCCCTGGACGATGACTTTGGTGTCTTTGTTAATCAGAATCACTTTGGGTTTTTCTCCTGTAGGTTTGATGGAGCGCACTACGTGCGTTCCCTTTAGCGACCAGCGCCGGCTGGAACTTTGGACTGCTCAACGGCTTGCTTTACTGCGGCTTCGAGTTCCGGATAAAGCTTGAGGCCGGATTCGGCAAGCATTTTTTCAGCGACGTCCTGGTTGTTGCCGCGCAGGCGAACGACCAGTTTGCGCTCAGGATGCCGCTTCATGAAGGCAACGAGAGCTTGTGCAACTTCGTCGCAGGCGGTGATGCCGCCCAAGATGTTGACCAGAATTACGTCGCACTTCGGATTGTCGTGGACGATTTCGAGAGCTTCGAGAGTCTTCTCTGTGTCCGAACCGCCGCCGGCATCCAGGAAGTTGCCTGGTTGTCCGCCGAAGGCTTTGACGAGGTCCATGGTAGCCATGGTCAAGCCGGCACCGTTACAGAGGATGCCGATGTTGCCGTCCAGTTCAACGAGGTTGAGACCGGCGCGCTTCGAGCGCTTTTCTCTGTCGGACAGATCGAGCATGTGGGTTTCTTGCCAGCCGGCGAAGCACTTGTGGCGACCGAGAGCATCGTCGCAAATTGTGATCTTGCCGTCGAGAGCAAGAACTTCATCACCGTCGGTGACGATGAGTGGATTGATTTCGGCAAGTTCCAGATCTTTCGATTCGAAGAGTCTATAGAGTTTGTTGGCGAGATCAGCAAACTTGTTGAGCAAGGTGCCGGTCAAGCCGATTTGCTTAGCCAGGTCGCGACCGACATAGTCGTGATAGGGGTAGGGAATCGGCATCGTGACGACATTGGTCGACGATTCGATTTCAATACCACCTTCTGCCGACGCGATGAAGATTGCGCAACCGCGGTTTCTGTCCAAAGTGACAGACAGATAGATTTCGCGAGCGATTTTCAATCTTGGTTCGATCAAGAGGCTTTCTGTTTTGGAGCCGTTGATCACCATTTTGAGCAAGTCTTTGGCTTTGGTTTCGCCATCTTTCAAGTCTTGTGCAAACTGAATGCCGCCGGCTTTACCGCGACCACCCGACTGCACTTGCACCTTGAGTGTGAGTGGATAACCCAGGTGAACCTTTCTCAATTCTTCCGGCTTAGTGATGCGATGAGACGGCGGAACCGGAATGCCGTGCTCCTGGAAAATCTTCTTGGCTTCCCACTCATATAAATTCAAGACTTGTTCCTCCATTTGGGAGCGCAATCACTCTTTGTGCGGGTGTGCGTTCTTGTATCCGGGGCGCGCTGTGCGCGTTATGTTTGAACACCGGGTCGGCGGTCAGCGGCGCTTCTCTTGTTTACAAGAGCGCGACCAGCCCCAATTACCGGCTCTGGCATCATATAAATGTAGATCCTTCTGGCGAAGATCGCCTCGGAATTCGGAAAAGCTTAAAAATGCGCGCAATAAACCGCCTCAATTCTGCAGTTTCGCTGATATAAAAGCCCGACCGACCCCAACCTTAAACGGGTGTTTCACAGAGCTTAACCCGCCTTTTCCCTTGTCAGTGCCGATTTCTGTCATTTCCGCCCAGATTAAACACGCCCCTGAGTCGAACAAATGCGAGGGCCGCTGACAATGCCGTTATACTAATGTCGCTTGAAATCGGCTCTTTACTTCGAGCCACTTTCAGCATGTAACTTGTGTGGGCGTAATTATGCGGATTGGAATCCTTACAGGTGGAGGCGACTGCCCCGGCTTGAATGCCGTGGTCAGAGCCATCGTAAGGCGCTCGGTTATGGAGCACGGCTCGGAAGTAGTCGGATTTCTAGAAGGCTGGCGCGGGCCCATGGAAGGTATGGTGATGCCTCTGACTCTGCAGGGCACAGGCGGTCTGATTCACCGGGGCGGAACGATTCTAAGAACATCGCGTGCCAATCCTTTCAAAACAGAGCGCGGACCGGAGAAAATTGCCGAGCAGATGGAAAAACATCGCTTGGATGCATTGATTGCAATTGGTGGCGACGAAACGCTCAACATCGCAGAAGAGCTGAGTTCGAAGCATGGAATCAAAATTGTCTGTGTCCCGAAAACAATCGACAACGACTTAAACTCGACCGATTTCACTTTCGGATTCGACACTGCCGTAAACATCGTTATGGAGGCCATAGACAGGCTGCATACTACGGCGGAATCGCACAATCGCGTACTTGTATGCGAAGTAATGGGTGGCAATGCCGGATGGATTGCATGTTATGGCGGTATTGCCGGCGGTGCTGATTTCGTTCTGGTTCCAGAAAAGCCAATAAAACTAAAGGAGATTGCTGAGTCAATCAAAAAGCGCCACGCTAGGGGCCGCGACTATTCTATTCTGGTAGTCGCCGAAGGCGCAAGATTGGAAGGCGATGAAGAAGCGCCCCCCGTAACCATAAACGGCAACAAGCGCACAGGAATCGGAGAAAGACTCGCCAAGCTCATCGAGCAAGAGACAGGCTGCGAAACACGAGCAACAGTTCTTGGTCACATCCAGCGCGGTGGATCACCAACCGCCTTCGACAGAGTTCTTGCCACCAGATTTGGTGTTAAGGCAACAGACCTTGTCCATGAAAAGAAGTTTGGACGCATGGTGGCGCTGCAAGGTAATCATGTTGTCGATGTTCCCATAAGCGAAGGCGTGGGCAAAATAAAGTCTCTCGATATGGAGCTCTATGGAGTCGCCGAAGTCTTCTTCTCATGAAGCGTTCATGCGCGAGTGCCTCGAACTGGCGGCGATTGCCCAGGGTCGAACATCGCCGAATCCAATGGTTGGAGCAATCGTTTTAGACAAGTCCGGCAAAGTAGTCGGCCGTGGATACCATCACAAGCATGGGGAACCGCATGCCGAAGTGAATGCCTTGGCAGAAGCTGGAGAGAAGGCAAAGGGTGGCACGCTGTATGTGAATCTGGAACCGTGCTGCCATCACGGAAAAACCCCTCCCTGCTCAGACAAAGTCATCACCAGTGGTGTCAAGAAGGTCGTTTGCGGAATGGTCGATCCCAATCCGGTGGTAGCCGGGGGCGGAATCAAAGCATTGCAAGATGCAGGAATTGAGGTCGTTTCCAGTGTTTTAGAAAATGAATGCAGGTCGCTCAATCGCGGTTTTATAAAACGAATCAAGACCGGTTTGCCCTGGGTATGTCTGAAACTTGCCACCACACTCGATGCAAAAATCGCAGACCGTCATGGCGGCAGCCGGTGGATAACAGGGCCGGAAGCACGGCATTACGTGCACCAATTGCGCAACCAGTTCGATGCTGTTCTAGTAGGCACCAATACCGCCCTCATCGACAATCCGACACTGAACGTTCGTGAAATTGAGAACAGCAGAGACCCTGTAAAAGTGCTGGTCGACAAAGATCTCAAAGTTTCCTTCGATGCCAAAATCTATACGCATCAAACAGATGCAAGAACGTTCGTAATCACAAGAGAAGATCGCGCGGACAGGAAGTTGGCCGATTTACCGCTTGTAGAGCTAATTGGCGTACCCTATGAAATTGCAAAGCCAACTGTAAAAGTTTCCCAACTCGCTGCCGGCGTACCCTTGCGCAGGGAAGACGACAAGCAACAAAACCGAGAGTCGATAGTTTTAGACCTTGAAGAAGGGCTAAGACAGCTTGTGAAAAGGGGCATAAATACGGTTTTGTGTGAAGGTGGGGGCAGTTTGGCCGGCAATATGATCGACGAAGACCTGGTCGACGAAATAATCTGGATCATAGCGCCAAAGCTTCTTCACGATCACCTGGCCACACCGGCGCTTGGAGGACGGGCGCGAACACTGGATGATGCAGTCGCTCTGCATCAGGTTACAGTCAAGAATTTAGGACAAGATGTGGCCTACTGCGCGTTTCTAGCACCAGGATTTAGTGTCCTCAACGGTTAAATCGCCACTCTGTCGAGCAGGTGGACTTTCATTATGCTTACAAAGGCTAAATGTAGGCCAGTAAGGCTTTACAAGCCTTAGGTATAAGCTCTGTTATAATTATTAGGCAAATCTCACTTTCTCATGTGCCGTAATTGGCGGGTCATTGGTTAGAGCGTGGAGATCTATTCGGTGAGCACTCGTCTCAGGTTTCGGACAAACTCCTGCGTCACTGGAAGGCGGCACTTGGTCCGTCGTCGCCGGCGGGGTACGGCCTTGAGCGAAGCAGGACCGGCGCTGTTCTTACTGCTCATGTTCGCACTCTTTCCGCTCATCGACGTAATTTACTTCGGAGTTAGCTACTACTCGGTTCTGACGCTCAATGATCTGCAACTTCGAGAAGCGTCTAAGTCGGCTAAGAGCATGGCCGTTTCCAATACTGGCGAGGTTATCGCAGGGATACCCAATAAGTGGGCCAGCTCAGCGATGGGTGGTCTGGCAAAACTGACCGCTCCACCAGTCACAAACGTCGACTACAAGCTGAGTGAAGTGGCTGTTTATGTGACCGTCACTACAAATGTTTCTATCGAGCCGTTGTTGAAGATTCCCTTCCTAACAAAGATTCCGGCACTCGGAGCTCCTGTCGAAATGAAGGTAGCGCGGACAAAAGTCCTGGAGAATCCAAATGACATGTTCCGCTAAACGCGCAGCCAGAACCAGAAGTCTGACCAAGCGCTCAACAAAGCGAAGAAGTCGCGCTTCGAGTTTGGTCGAGACCTTGACCGGTTTCATCATTCTCATACCAATTGGTCTTGCAGCAGTCGACGTGGTTGCATTTATGTCCGCGGTGGACAGCAACGAGCATCTGGCAGAAGCAGCCGCTCGCGGCGCAGCCAAGGCAACCAGCCAGGACAGCGCACAAACAGTTGCAGAAGATGTTGTGAAAAACTGCACTCCGGTTTGGATGGTTCAGGCGGTTATGGTAGACGACGTTGAATACGACCCGGTGAAAGGTCTGGTTTCCGTCGCCACATTGATGCAGTTGAAACTGCCAATCCCACTGCCCGGCTATGATGAAATAAAATGCCGAGCGAGTTCAGTTGAGCCCATCGTGTCTACTCCGGCGCCGAATTAGGAATCAAGATGACGATCGCAATTCCTCAAACCAATAGAAAACAGATGCGCACCGAACGCGGCGTTTCGCTCGTTCTCGTGGTTGTAAGCGCTGGATTTTTGATTATCCTAGTCTTCATTGCGTTTCAGTTCTACACGCTCAACAGCGGATCGAGAGAAGTGCGTAACGCTGTTGATGCCGCCGCTCTCAACGTTTCAAAGCAAGTCGCCAAGCTGAAAGTTCCAATCAGCGATCAATTCGCCGATGTTGCGGATAAAGGCGGCTTAGTCGGAATGAGCAATATCAATCGCGTCTGGGGCAAGGCGTATTTGATCAACGCAAATGCAGAAGCGATTCAGAAAGAAGGACTGGCCAATTCATACACTACTCAAAACGCCGATCAAGCCTACCGGATTGCGCAGCAGTCCAATGACGCATTGGTCGAAACTGTGACTTGCAAGCAGAAGTTGGATACTTTTTTCAATGACATTGCCAATATTCGCCGCGCAAAACTTTTGGGCAGCAATTCAGAGCTGAAAACTGTTGACGGACCCGGATGGGATGTCGCGATGGTGGATCGCGGCGCGCCGAGCAATCTCAAATTCGATGAGAAACAAATACCTAAGGGTGCTGCGGTAGCACCTTCCAATGGCGGTCATGTGCGCGGTTACACGCCCTTTAACGCCAACAACAAGAACTTCACTTTCGCATCCTTCGTTCCAAACGAGATGCCGCACCTGACCACTGACAGCAATTTCAATTCCAATGATGCACGCTCCAATCCGCTCAATGGCAATCCCGTCCCAAATGCCTTCCGAGCAAACGGAATAAATCTCGGCACCAAAGCATCGCTTAGCGCTTCAGCATCCAGCGTAGCGAACCCAATGCACGAGTACAGGCTGGCGATTCCGCATGCGTTTATCAAGATCAACATGGAGAATATGGCCTACTGGAAGGTCAAAGATAAAATGGCGGGAAAGCCGACGCCATACGGATTTGAGCCGAAAACGGTCTTTGGAATCAAAGGTTATGAACTGAAGAACAACCGCATTCTGAATGGCTATGCCTCGCTAGGAAATGAGTATAAGTCAGGTACATTACTGGGTTCCATGAATGCGCTCCCGGGTAACCACCAGGAGCAGTATGAACGGATGCTACAGCGCATCAAAGAAATCAAGCATGACTACACGATGGGAGAATTAATGGGGATGCTGCAGAAGGTTCCCCCGGCACCTGCTTACATAATTTATCCGGTATACAGCAGTCAGGACAAAACCGATCCCAAAATAAAAATCGCGCCATACGATCCCCAACAGCCACTTCCCGAAGCATGGATGAACTCGCCAATCATGTTTGATGGAATAGACAAACTGATCGTTGACGAACACGAGCAGCGCGATGAGCCAAACTACTGCTGGCCACAAATCATAGGCGGCAACCCCGATTGCGAGAAATACACTCAAGTATCGGGAAAAGTAATGTGGGCGCCTGGAACCGGTTTTGGTCCCTGCCTGGGCATTCTAAAGATCTCGCGAACGACCATTTCAAACTTCATCACTGAATAGAGCTGTAAGATGAGAGAAGCACTCGGAGCCAATAAATGAGAGCCGGACGAACACAAGTAAGACCGAAGAAAGCTACGGTGGCGCTGATTGCCGGCTGCTTGCTTTTTGCAGCTTCGGGGCTCGCCCCAGCTCTTGCGGTCAATAAGTTCCTCCTGCAAGGGATTCAAGACTACCGCAACGGTGATTTTGCCGCCGCTGCAGGCAACCTCGGTGCGGCTATGCCCACCGAATTCAACAATCCTACGCTGCACTATTACATGGGCAATTGCTGCGTGCATTTGAAACAAATGGAATCGGCAGTGCGCGAATTTCGAATTACGTACGCGCTTGATCCCTCGGGACAGGTAGGTAAGTTCGCCAAGCAGGCACTCGACTATCTCGATGTGGATGCGCAAGGACAAGGCCTTACGAGGAAAGCTCCGGAACAGGCAGCGCCAAGACTTGACCCCGCAATGGAGCGAGCTCTGGCGACCCTGGACAAACAAGGCGGTCAGGGCCAGTCAAACGCCGGCAAACGATTGGCGGGCGGCAACGTGCCGTGGTGGATGGCTCAGAAAAAAGGTGAGGTTCCGCCCGAGCTGGCTAAATATCTGGACGGACTGAGCAGACAGTATGAAAACAACCAGGGCTCAGGCGGATTTGGCGGCTATTACAAGCGCCCACCGACGGAAATTCAAAAGAGCGCCGACAATCTCAAAAGCTTGCTGCAAGAAAAACACAAAGACGGCAAGCACCATCTCAGTCCAGTCGGAACCAACCTGTACACGCGAAATTACAGCCATACTCCTAGCGAACAGAAGCCCGCGCCAGAACCGCAAGTTCCTACTGCGGTGCCAGGCAAAGACGGACAGATGTTTCAATGGAAGTAACACTGTAGTGCACGTGCATGCGCTCCTGCAGGAGCCGCATCACTTACATGGTTACGGCGTGTGCGCCACCGGCAAAGACCGGAGCGCGGCCGCTCCATACTGAAAGCGCTTCCTTCGCAGAAAGGAAGCGCTTCTCGAAATTCTCACCAACAACCGAATTAGTTATTGGAGTTCATTTTCTTGATTTCTTCAGTCAGCTTGGGTACGACTTCGAGGCAGTCACCAACGATGCCATAAGTAGCATGCTTGAAGATTTCTGCTTCCGGATTGTTGTTGATGGCAACAATTACCTTCGACGAATTCATGCCGGCCAAGTGCTGAATGGCGCCGGAGATTCCGCAAGCGATGTAGAGCTGCGGGCTGACTGTTTTACCGGTTTGACCGACTTGGTGTTGGTGATCGATCCAGCCGGCGTCGACAACTGCTCTTGAAGCACCGAGAGCTGCGCCGAGTTGATCGCAAAGATTTTGCAGTACCGGCCAGTTTTCTGGTCCTTTGATTCCGCGTCCGCCTGCCACGATAATAGAGGCTTCGCTGAGTTCGATCTTGTTGCCTGCCGATGCGTGGGTTTCAGTCACTTTGGCTCTGACTTCGCCAATGCTAACTGCCAGATCTTCGATCGGGCAATTGACGTTGTTGCTGCTTTCTTGAATGGCAAAAACATTCGATCTCAAAGTCATGAAAGCCAGGTCGGAGTTGAACTCGTATACGGTGTAAGCCTTACCCGAATACTGCGGGCGTTTAGGCTGCAAGTTATTGCCTTCGACTTCGAACTCGGTAACGTCAGATACGCAAGGAGCATCCAAACGTGCCGCTACACGCGGTATCAAGTCCTTGGACATGTTGGTGTTGGCAGCGAAAACATACTTCGGCGAAACGCTCTTGATGCCTTCGACCAAAGCTGCTGCGTAAGCTTCTGTCGAATACTTTTCAAAGTCTGCGCTATCAGCAACGAGGACTTTGTGCGGATGATACTTGGGCAGATTCCCTGCCAACGATTTTACATCCTTGCCGACGATGAGCGCGGTCACGTTGCCACCTACTGTCGCAATCCGGCGGTACGCTTCAGAAAGCGCTTCCAAACTCGCTTTGCGAATTTGTCCGTTGCGCTGTTCGATGAAAACTAGAATTCCTTCTGCCATCTCTCTTCTCCTAAAAACTCTGTTTGTAAGAAAACCCGTTTATGAGGCGACGCCGCGCATCACCTGAATTGCGCGTTAAATAACTCGCGCTTCCGTTCTCAAAAGATCGAGCAGCTGTTTGACTTGCGCATCTACATCGCCGTCGAGCTTGCGGCCTACTGGTCTTTCTTTCGGCAACATCATCTCTTTGACTTTGATCTTGCGAACATCGGCAGCAAACTTTCCTTTGATGCCGAGCGCTTCAGCGTTCTTCACTGCGATTTCTTTGCGACGGGCAGCCATTACACCTTTGATGGAAGGATAACGTGGCTCGTTCAAACCTTTCTGGGTGCTGAATACTGCAGGCAAGCTTCCTTCGACAAATTCGTGAGCACCTTCGATTTCTCTTTCAGCTTTGAATTTGTTTCCGTCGATTTCCAATTTGACTATGATCGTGGCTTGCGGCAGGTTGAGCAATTCAGCAAGCATTGCCGGAACCTGGTTGTTGTCGCCGCCTACACCTTGCTGTCCGCAGAAGATAGCGTCGAATCCACCGTCCTTGAGGGCTGCTGCCAAAACTTTGGCTGTGCCGAGTGGTCCGAGATTGGCGAATTCTTCATCTTGGATATGCACCGCGGTATCGATACCGCGTGCCAAGCTGTCGCGCAATACATCCGTAGCTTCAGCGCCGCCGACAGAAAAAACTGTCGTTTCTCCGCCATGCTTTTCTTTCAACTTGAGCGCTTCCTCGATGGCGAACTCATCGTAGGGGCTTGTGACGATGCGAACACCGGTGAAATCAATGTTCTTCTTGTCGCCGGCGATGGCGATCTTGGCATCCGTATCAGGAACCGCTTTTACGCAAACAGCAATCTTCAAGGACCTTCCTCCCAACTTTACTCAGACACTTTTTCAAGGGTGCAACGACATCGTGCCGGCCTCTGAAAAGTGGCTCAATTGCGGATTATATGTGGAAGATCTTGAAAGGCTCGAACTTTTACCACATTCCTTAATTAGGCGAGTAGCAAAGTGCAATTGTTGTAGAGACAGGTTTAATAATCCCTTACCGGCATAGCTTTCACTCCTGGCTCCAAATCGATTTTGCAGTAGGAAATCTGTTCAACAAGCTCGTCAATATCATCGATGACAGTCATCAAGTCGAGATCTTGCTGGCGGAGAAAACCTTTGGCAAGTACCGGACCACTCAGCCAATCGAGCAATGGTTTCCAAAAATCACTGCCCACCAGATAGAGCGGGAAACGCTTGATCTTTCCTGTTTGCATCAAAGTGGCAGCTTCAAACAGTTCGTCCAGAGAGCCGAGCCCGCCAGGCATCATGATGAAAGCGACAGCATACTTGACGAACATCACTTTACGAACGAAGAAGTAGTGAAAGTCGAGCGGGACTGTTTGATATCTGTTGTCCTTACCCTCGCCGGGAATATCAATTCCAAGACCGACTGAGACGCCGCCGGCTTCGTATGCGCCTTTGTTTCCAGCCTCCATGATCCCGGGTCCACCGCCGGTAATGACCGCGAAATTCCGCTCGGCAAGCTTCTGCGCGATAGTGCGGCAAATCTCATATTCTTTGTCGCCGGGCTTGCTGTTTTTACTTCCGAATATCGACACCGCAGGCGGTATCTTAGATAACTCGTCAAACCCTTCCACCAGTTCCGACATGATGCGAAAAATCCGCCACATGTCTCGGGAAGTCATTTCATCGACGTCATATCTCTCGCCATGCATACTGTGTTTCGGCTCCCGTGTGTTTTCCTTGTAGCTTCTTATAGTTTCTCAGCTGATTAAAATTTGCGCTTATTCAGATTCGTTCAACTGGCGATAAAAGATTCCAAGGCCTGCGCTTCAGGCATTTGCCCAGTTTTCACAAGATACTCGATTTGAGTCAGTCTCTCCCTTTTTGCCACCAGAGAGTCCAGCGAGTGCTTAGAGATATTGCGCAGATCGCGCTCGACAATAAAAGTGGAACGCTGACCAAGTTCATTAGCGATTCTTTTAGCCATCTCGGACATCGGCAATTCACGCCGGTTCAGCCCTGGTCCGCCGGGAAGCGAAGAGTTGATATTGTCTACCAGGGCGCGCATATGAATCCACTTGCTCAGGAAAGTTTGCAAAAGGGCAATCACCGGCATAGCACTTTGACGTGACAAAATTTCCTGGCAGCTCACTAGTGCCTGGCCGGTCTTACCGCTTATCCATTCTTCAGCCAGAGTGAAAACGTGCGAATGATGCGGACTGAGCCCAATGACTGTCTGATGGGTTATGTGAGTAGCCGGCAAGATACTGACGGCCGCTTTTTGAATTTCAGCAGAAACGCTGCGCAAATCCGCTTCAAAACTGTCGAGCAAGTAGTATATCGCCGCATCGTCTATGGTGGCACCGAAGCGCTTCGCTTCTTTATTGCACCAGGTACTCAGCTTAGGATTTTCAGAACCACTGTAATACTTCTCTTTTGGATATTCTTCCAGCGTACAGACAGGCTTTACGGCTTTCGAAGTTTTCAGCGTCGAATCAAAATTGTAAGGGCACGAAAAAATGATGTACGTATTCGGTGCGACATTTTTCAATGCCGCAGCCAGGAGTTCCAACTGCTTGTCTTTGCTGGAAGCGGACGCATCTTCTTTCTTGCTGTCTTTTTCTTTGCCGCGCTTTTTGGTGAACAGTTCACATCTGTCGATGAGAATTACTTTGTTGCCCATGCCAAAAGGAAGCGTAGCAGCGGCGTCGATAATCTCCGTCAGATCGCAGTTTTCCAACCTTGAGAAATTGAACTGCGCCCATTGAGGATCGAGCAATTTAGCTTTGTAGTCTGCGACTTTTCTCGAGACTTCAAATTCTTCTTCGCCGGCGACAACAATTACTGGCACTTTACTATCCTCTGTCCGCCGCCGGGCTGCGTGACGAAAGTCGTTTGCCGGTATTGATGAAGTAAACGCGCTTGGCCACGGAAGTGCAAAGGTCGCCCATTCGTTCTATAAACCGTGCACAAAACAAGAATTGTGCACCCATGTGTGCAGTCGCTTGCTCTTGTTCTCCCAGTTTGGAAAGCAGTCTTTTCGACATCACATCGTGCAAGTAGTTGACTTGATTGTCTTTCTGAAGCACTTCAGTAACTTTGTTCAAATCATTCGTGACAAAAGTGAGCAGCGCGTCTTGCATCATATGATGAACGACTGCGCACATTTGTGGCAATTCTTCAGGAACTTCAATTTCCTCTTCGCGAGCCCATGAAGCAATGCGTGCTACGCGGTTGGCATGGTCTCCGAGGCGCTCGAGTTTTGAAACAATGAGCGTGCAGCTAACCAGAGTGCGAACGTCTTTGGCGCTTAGATTGTCCTTTTCAATGAGAAGTTCCAAACACTTCTCTTCAATATCTTGCGACCATTCGTTGATCTTCTTCTCCTGGTCTTCAACTTCCTCAAGCCGCGCAGAGTCTTCTTGCTTCAAAAGGTTGGTCACCATATCGACGGTGTTATCAACCATGCGCCCCAGAGAAAGCACATCTTCTTTGAGTAAGGTTATCGCTTCGGCTGTCACTCTTTCTTTCCTCTAAATCAAAACAACTTCGACTATCGACGTCCACCGCGTTCTCAGCACCGAATCCGGTGCCCTATCCCGTCTCATTCAACCGATATCCTGAGCGATGGACAGTTTCCAACAAAGTCGGATTTTTTGGGTCTCCTTCGAGTTTTTGCCTGAGCCAGCGGACATGCACGGCAACCGTTTTGGTGTCGCCCTGGAAGTCCGCGCCCCAGACTTTATTTAGCAAAGTCTCAGTGGAGAGAGTTTTGCCCACATTCTTCATCAAGACTCTGAGCAGGGAAAATTCTTTCGGCGAAAGGTCAACTGGTTTTCCCTTATGCGTCACTTGCTTCGCATCGTCATCGAGAACCAGCTCTCCGACGGTAATTCTGCCCGCACCTTTGCCGGCGGCAGTGTCTTTCAAACTGCGGCGAAGAAGCGCTTGGATGCGCGCCATCAGCTCGACCACACTGAACGGTTTGGCCAAATAGTCATCGGCGCCGCTCGCCAATCCTTCAGCGACATCATCAGGTCGAGCACGACCGGTGAGCATGAGAATCGGAACGTCGGATGTTCGAGAACGAATCAGCTTGCAGATTTCCGGACCGACGAGATCAGGCAGCATCCAGTCGATGATGACGAGAGAGGGGTTCTTCTCGTCGAATTCTGCGAGTGCATGCTTGCCGTTCTTGAAAGTGAATGTCTCAAATCCATGTCGCTTCAAATTAAATTGAAGAGTATCGAGAATTGTCTCGTCATCATCAATCAACATAACTTTTAAGGGCGCTTTGCTCATTTCGTTTTCCTAGCCTCCGCTGCCCAAGCGTGGACCGGGGAACTCCAGGGTAAATGTGGAGCCTTCCCCCTCTTTCGATTGAACATTTATCTTAGCATCGTGCAGATCAAGAATATGCTTAACGATAGACAAGCCCAGACCGGTTGACCCCTTGCTGCGCGAACGGTCGATGCGATAGAAGCGGGCGAAAATTTTAGGTATCTCCGATTCAGGCATGCCAATACCTGTATCACTGACGGAGAAACAGCCGGGAGCACCCGATTTGATCGTAACTATCCCACCCTCGGGCGTGAATTTGACGGCATTTTCCAAGAGATTCAGCAAAATCTGATCGATTTGGGGTGCGTTTGCATATATGCGAAAACCTGGTTCAACGGAAACCTTGACCTGCACACAGCCCGCTTTTGCCAGCTTTTGAGTGGACTCGAGCGCATACTGAGCGCGGTTTTCCAGATCCACCCATTCGCGCGGTATCTGTTCGCGCGTTTCGGAGAGTTTTTCCACAGACAGCAAATCATTGACGAGACTTTGCAGGCGGTCGCATTCCTGCTTGGCGCGTTCGAGCATGCGGCGCGCCACCTGTGGGTCTTCCAATCCGCCATCCAAAAGAGTTTCGACAAGCAAGCTCACGTTTGCAATCGGCAGGCGCAGCTCGTGGCTTACTTCAGCAATCCATTGCGAAGTATTTGCAGCGCTGGATGCACCAGGCGAACTTGATGAGCTGGACGAACTGGGCGAACTGGGCGGACTCGATGACTGCGACGCCTGAGAAGTGCAAGCAGTGTCCACCCTTTCGGCGCGCTCGCTCTGCCTCTTCTTTTTTGTATTGTCTTGACTGGTTACGTCAGACATCACTTTATTTGTATTTCAAAAGATGGTCGTTAATCCGAACAGCCTCCAAAGATACACAGAAAACACAAATAAATCTTATCCGTGGCGACATATATATTTTATCTGTATGTACATTACATCGTCGCTGTGCAGTACGATTGTCGAGGCGCTGAGCCTGGCTCTCCCTTCGGGAAAGACCAAATCGGCTTAATGCCGCCATTTTTCGTTGCAGTTGCACACATATATAAGTGAGGCGCAAGTTGGGACCCGTAACGCTTTTGGTTTTGGATGGTTGGGGAATTTCACCGGAGACGAAAGGCAATTCGGTCAAATTGGCGAAAACGCCGAACTACGCGCGATTGCTCTCAGAATTTCCCAATAGCAGACTGGACGCATCGGGTGAAGCCGTTGGTTTGCCGAAAGGTTTGATGGGCAATTCGGAAGTCGGGCATTTGACAATCGGGTCGGGCAGATCGGTCGTTCAAAAACTGACAATCATCAGCCGCACCATTCAGGACGGTTCTTTTTTCACTAATCCGGTGCTGACAAACGCGATCGAATATGCGCAAGAGCACAACGGGGCGCTGCATATTTTTGGGCTTGTCTCGGACGGATGTGTGCATTCCAGTCCCGATCATTTGGACGGTTTGATCGAATTGGCAAAGCGCCGCAACGTCAAAGAATTGATTGTGCATCCAATCCTGGACGGCAGAGACACACCCCCTAGATCGGCGTTACGCTTCATGCGTGAGCTGGAAGAAAAACTACAGGGCATCGGTAAAATCGGCGTTGTGTGCGGCAGATATTATGCGATGGACCGAGACAAGCGCTGGGATCGCGTCGAGAAATTTTGGCGCGCGATTGTCTTGGGTGAAGGAGAAACCGCAGCCAGTGCGCAAGATGCAGTGCGGAACTCTTACGAAAAGGACAAAGGAGATGAATTCGTCGAAGCGACAATAATTACTCCTCGCCCTGTGAAAAGCGGCGACAGCATGATCTGTTTCAATTTCCGACCGGATCGTGTGCGGCAGATAAGTAGAGTGATGACGCAGAAAGATTTCGAGGATTTCCCGCGTCCGGTGGTGCCGGAGATTTATTACGCGTGCATGACGGAGTATGACTCCTCGCTAAAATTGCCGATCGCATTTTCGCCGGAGACACTGCCGGCATCAGATATTACGAACACGCTTCCCGAGCTGCTTTCCTGCAAGAGTTTGAAGCAGTTGCATATCGCCGAAACAGAAAAGTATGCGCACGTCACATACTTCTTCAATGGCGGAAGAGAACGAGAAGAGCCAGGTGAAAGCAGAATTTTGGTGCCGTCTCTCAAAGTTGCAACCTACGATCGCGCCCCCGAAATGCAAACTCCTAAAGTTTGCGAATTGGCGTGCCAGTCTATAAGAGGCGGCGAATATCCGTTTATCGTTCTCAATTTTGCCAATCCGGATATGGTCGGACACACAGGCATATTGGAAGCGGGAGTGGTAGCGGTAGACTCTGTAGATCGCGCATTCGGTGAACTGTTGCAGGCTACGCAAGAAGCCGGTGGCATCCTATTGGTGACTGCCGATCACGGAAATGTAGAGCAGATGATCGACTTGAATACTGGCGAACCGCATACAGCGCACACGACTAACCCGGTACCATTTGTGGTGGCTGATTTCTCAGGCAGAAACGGGACTGCCAATGGGACGTCTAATAAAGGCTGGCATTTGGAAGATGGAACTCTTGCTGATGTTGCGCCTACTGTTTTGCAGTTGATGGGCATTGAAAAACCGCCAGAAATGAACGGCCACTCACTGCTAAAACGCTAAAAGCAGCCTGTTATTGAGTTTTTTTATCCACAAGAGAAATATCTCGAAGTCAAGCGTCACAATTCTTTCCAAATAATGACATCAAAGTGGTTTACGTAAACGCAAGTGCGGCAATTGATTGAGCGTTTTCAAGCGAATTTACAACACACGAATTCAATTTGATCAGCTACTATTTACCTGTTAGAATTCGGCCGTTTCAGGTTGGCATATGTATTACTATTGCCCCTTTGAAGAGTCCTCGAGATAACGTAGTCAGCTAAAAGGAGACGATTCAGTTTTATGACTTACAGAAATATCGCTTTGGCAGCAGCCAGTTTGGTACTAGTGGCTTCTCTGTCAGCTTGCAGCGGTGGCACAGAAAGTTCGTCGACGACGAGCACCACGACCTCGACCACGACACCAGATGCAACCAGCACTGCAACCACCACCCCGGATGCAGCTAGCACCGCCACCACCACTACCACCACGACAACCGCAACAACGACTGACAGCACCAGCACAGCTACAACCACCCCGTAGTTTGGTGTCCCCTTCAAAGGGACGGTTGATCGTAAAACTGTACTTGCCACCACCAGACACAGTGCTCGTGGTGGCTTTTACTATGCGGAACAAAAGTTTCAATTGAGTGTCTCTTCACTCTATGGATGCGTTCGATTGAATACGCATCCATAGAATGCTAAAAGGGGTCAGGTCGCGGGCCCATTCTTGCGCGGTCATATATCATTTACAGCGCTGAGTTTTATACATTTGCAATCGAGGAGATGAGAACATGCAGGTCTACTCCAGCACCGCAACGCGGCATGCAGGCATGAGCAGATACAAACGACCTCTAGCCATGTCTTTGGCTTTGGCTGCCTTTGCGGCGTTATCGTTCAACCTCGAAGCAGCACACGGTCAGAATCCCGGCGAAGCGTTCCCCGGAGCAAATCAAGCTCAACAGCTCAAAGGTGTCGATCCGGCGCAAGCGATCAAAGATGCATTCGGCAAAGCCACCGGCAATCAAGCGCTCGGACAGCCTGCGCTCAATAATCAGGGTCCGATTATGGCACCACCGATATCCTTTGTTGATATCAATTCAGGGCGCTTCGGCAAGCTGGATATCGACATGGAAGACGGCCAGTTCTTGGATGGTGCAGCGAAGCAATTGCACCTCACGGCGCGCAATCTCGATCTAAATGAAGGCATTCTCAAGTCGCTCGACATAAATGTGAATGGCGGCACCTTCCAGGACTTCACAATCGACAATCTGGTTATGTCGACCGCCGGAGATCTGAATTTCGACACCGGCATCCTTCTCAATCACAAGATTCTCCGCTTTACTACTCCCGCTCAAGCGCAAGTAACAGCGACGATTTCACAAGACAGTCTCAATCGCTTCATCAATTCGCCCCGCACTCTCGACAGGCTCTCTTATTCAGCCACCAAGTCGGGCGGCATGCTGGCCAACCTGCTTGGACAAGTAGGCGGGAATATCGGCTTCAGCCTCACCCAGGGCGATATAAAACTGAGTAAAGCCAATTCTGTAAACATGAACCTGCTTACCCGGGTCGGAATCGGTCAGGTGGGTGTTCCTATCCCGGTCGCGATCAAAGCGAAATTGGGTCTTAAGGACGGCTGGGTGGAGATGCAGGACACAGAAGTGAGTACGAACGGACAAACTTTAAGTCCGGAAATTGCCAAGTTACTTGTGAATAAGGTGAACGGACTGTCGAACTGGGGTAAAAGATCTGATGACATACAGTTCAGTTTTACTGACCTTAAGGTCGTCCCGGGCAAACAGTTCATTCTTAAGGGAACAGCCGAAGTCAGACAACTCAGATTTAGCCGTCTGAGGACCTGATCTTCATCTTGCCAATAACCGATAATGACTCGCGTGCCAGGAGAAAAGAGTCCCAGCCTTAAGTGCTGAGATAACGGAATCCACTAATAAGAAAGCGAGCAATGAATGTTCCGGCGGCGCGACAACAGACAATGGGATCAGCTCAGACAAGTAAAGTTCACCCGCAATTTCACTAAGAATGCCGACGGTTCGGTATTAGTGGAATTCGGTGACACAAAGGTTTTTACAACGGCGAAGATTGAGGAGCGCGTTCCTGCCTTCCTCATCGGCAAAGGTGAGGGCTGGATAACGGCTGAATACTCCCTTTTGCCAGGCTCGACACTGGTGCGCTCTGCGCGCGAAGTGACCAGGGGACAGCCTTCCGGCCGTACAAATGAAATTCAACGTCTGATCGGACGTTGTTTGAGAACGGTCGTAGACCGGCGTGCATTGGGCGAGCGCACAATCACCATCGACTGCGACGTATTCCAAGCTGACGGTGGAACCCGCGTGGCCAGTATCTGCGGAGGCTTCCTCGCCTTGCATGATGCGCTGACAAAGCTACGCAAAGAAGGGCTCTGGGACGAACTTCCCTTGACCGAACACCTGGCAGCCGTAAGTATCTGCCAGGTAAAAGGGCAGCTTCTGCTCGATCCCAACTATTCTGAAGATTCGCAAGCCGAAATGGACAGCAACATCGTGCTGACTGAATCCGGCAAGATTTTGGAACTGCAAATGACCGCCGAGACAAAGCCATTCGATACGGCAAAGCTAGGAGACTTGATGGCGCTTGCCGATAAGGGCATCAAAGACATCATCTCCAAACAATACGAAGCGCTGAATCGCCGCTAAACCTTACTGGCGAGCATTTCCAGCCTTTTTTGCGCCCTGGCGCGCATAACTTGCCGGAAAAAAGACCGTTAACGGTCTTTTTTCAAAAGTCAGACAAGTAACGGTATGCAACAAGTGAAGAATTACTCAAAAGGCTGTGCCTGCCAGTCGTTTCAGCTCCTCTTGTCGACCAAGACCGGGTGCCCTTGGATGTGAGGCTGATGGTGAGCGGGTTTTAAGCTGGTCAGTAGAACTTTAATTTATGTCTTCGAGCTGCTGACAACAGAGAAACAGCCTTTAAACTAGAGGTCAAGGGTATCAAGTGAAGTCGTTCGCCTAAGTGAAAGCACAAGTTACAGAAAAGCCTCCAGAAATCGCCAGCACCAAGGTCGATGCCGGTCCTGCTCCGGCTATTGGTTCGGCGGCCGAACGCAATTTCAATCCAGTCAGAGAAAGCTTCCGCGACGTCACGAAATGGGCACTGGTCAAGTCGACAGTGCGTGTCTTCGTGCGTATCTATAAGTTGCAAGGCTGGAAAGAAGCCCTGAGAGTGTTCCCGATCGTCTGGGTGATCATCAGAGCGGTGCACGGTTTTGCACGCTATCACATGGACGAATTCGAGCGTACATCTAAGGACGGCTCGGACATCGAAAATGCCGTTCTGAGCGACGAGAAGTATGAAGAGTATCGCCTGTTGGGCGCCTGGCTTTTGAAACGGCTGCACGACCTGGGTCCTACATTTATCAAAATCGGGCAGACTCTTTCAACCCGCGCCGATTTGTTGCCACTTCCGGCCATGTTGGAATTGGCGAAATTACAGGAAGAAGTAAAACCCATTCCTTACGCTATCGCTCGAGAGACGATCATCCGAGAATTAGGTGCACCACCTGAACAGCTTTATGCTCATTTTGATGCAGAGCCGATTGCTGCAGCCTCGCTTTCTGTGGCATACAGAGCGACGCTCAAAGATGGGCGCTCAGTGGTAGTAAAAGTTCAGCGTCCGGATCTCTCACAGAGACTGGCACACGACGTGCAAGTGCTCGGTGCCGTTGCAGACGAAGTGATGAAGTATCCCAGCCTTTGCCGTCACACAGATTGGCCATCGGTCAACGACGAGTTTGCGCGCACGACTTTTGAAGAGATAGACTATATCCGCGAAGGCAGAAATGCAGATCGATTCCGGCACAATTTTCGCAATCATCCAAACATCTATATCCCGCGCATTGTCTGGCGTCTTACAGGCAGACGTGTACTGACAATCGAATTTGTTCCTGGCACGAGAGTGACGGATGTAGATTCGCTCGAAAAGCAAGGATTCAACAGGGCCGAGTTGACCAAAATCGGCGCCAATTTCTATCTCAAACAATTGCTGGAAGATGGGTTTTTCCATGCCGATCCGCATCCGGGCAACATGCGTGTCATGCCTGATGGCCGCATCGGTATCTTCGATTTTGGCATGGTGGGGCGCTTGAGCAATGAATTGAAGCAACACCTGGTCAATTCATTTATCCATGTAATTCAGAGAGACTATCTGGCTTTGGTCGATGATTTCATCGGGATGGGCTTCCTGGAAGAAGGAGTTGACCGAGAAGCGCTTGCAGCTGAGCTCACGCCGATTATCAATTCGCGTTTTTCGGAAGGCTTGAACCGTGTGCAATTCCGCAAAGTGCTGTTTGATTTCTCCGACGTCTGCTATCGCTATCCATTTAAATTGCCTACAGAATTCACTTACGTGATGCGTGCACTGCTCACACTTGAAGGCGTGGCGCTGGTTATCAACCCTGATTTCAACTTTGTTGATGCGGCTATGCCGTTTGCTCAGCGCATCGCCATGAGAGACAGCAGCATGATTTCTCAGGTCGTAATGAAGGAAGTCTTCACCGAAGGGAAATTCAACCCAGGTGGAGCCATAAAGCTTATAAGAGCGGCAGCAAGACTGCGCACTCTGGTTTAGAGAGACCCGGCAGCTACGGAAACTACGTAAGATCCCCACTCTTTGCTGGTGGTGACCATTAAATTACGCACACTTTTTTGCCGTCAGGCCTATTATGAATTCATTGACTAATACTCAGACTTCAAACGGGTCACAAAGCCGTGACTAGTGCTTCTTCGATAAACAAAGCAGAACTGGCAAATGCATTTCGCGCTCTTCGATGCGGTAAATGTAATGAGCCGATCGAATCGCAGGCGAAATTTTGCGGGCAGTGCGGAAACGTAATGGCAATGCCGCAAAGAGCACGCGGTCCATATGAAGAACCGAAGCCGGTGCGATGCACAAATGAGATGCCACTCTTTGCTCGTGCTCAATTCGCCGACATGACGCCGAAAGTAAAGGCGGAAATCAATTCGATAATGTCTGCACTCTTCAGAGAGCGCTTCCTTTTGATCTTGAACACCATCGTGCTTCTCGGTGTAAATCTCTTCGGATTTTCGCTTTCACTCAAAGCCTACACGGAATTCAACGGCGATGAGATGACTAAGCTGATCATAGCGTTTACGCCATTCTTATTCGTGAATGGAGTTGGTTTTGTCGCGATGATACCCATAAGGGGAACAAAACGAGAGATTTACCGCTTGCAGCAGAGACTGCAATTCTTGAGAGCACAGATGGAATACACTCATTTGACGCGTCAGTCCTAGGTTTAGGCACGACTTCATGCGATTGGAACGAAGATATCGATTTCGCCGGACAGACTTTTGACGTCGAATCGTTCATCATATAGTTCGAAATCCGGACTGTGAGCGTGTTTGTATTCGCTCTTGGGAAGCCACGTTCCCCAGATATAGTTAACCGTATGGGGCAGATTCGTCAGCGGCCCTTTGTGCGTGAACTTTGCATATTTACGCGCGGGGATTTTCACTGCCACCATACCTTCCGGCACGTCATCCAGTGTTGAGACGGGGCGACCGGCAATATAGACAAAGGTATCGCCTTCCTTCACAGGCAGATCGTCGTGTTTCGGCATGCAGACGCCGAGCGCATAGCTGCCTTTCAAGTTGGGAATTTCTTTCTCTCGCTCGTTGAATTTATCCCAGAGTTTGTTTATCTCCCAGAAAGGGTTCTCGGAAAAGCTACCGCCCATGCCAATTACCAATTCTTCTTTGTGTTCCACGATTACAGGTTGCATAGTCAAACCACCTTCCTCCAAATGCAGCATCATGTCGATAGTCGCCGGTTTTTTCTCCAGAGACATTCTGCCGCGCTTGCGAAACACGCCTGGAGTCATACCGAACATTGTTTTGAATGCTCGTGTGAATGCCTCCTGGCTGTCATATCCGCAGGCTAAAGCAATCTCGATGAGCTTTTCGTCTTTAGCGAGCATTCTGCGCGCAGCCTCTGATAATCGGCGTTTTCGCACATACTCAGCAACTGATTCGCCGAGCACGCTGAGAAACATGCGATGAAAGTAGTATTCGGAAAAACCGATATGCCCGGACACTTGTTTAACGTCGAGCGGCTCGTTTAGCCGTTCTTCAATAAACCCGATCGCTTTTACGACAGGCATGATGTGCTCTGGCACTTTGGGCTCGATTCCGTTCAAACTAGCTTCTCTGCCGATTTGTGCATTCATTCTAAAGAGGGTTGTCTTCGCTTTCTTGATTTTTTCTGCTCAGACTCTACTGCACTATCGGCAGCAGTCCTCCCGCGGGATCCTCGTTCCTTACTGAAGTTTCATCCATACGGGCAAACGCTTTGCTCTGTGTCTTTGTACAATTCTTTTATATTTGGCATTGCCAACTCAACCCCAGGTTATGCCAACTTGGAATCTGCTGCCTTCCTTTGCGCGCGGAGATTCGCATGTCCTTCAACTCTCAAACCGCAACACGCACCATATCTAGATGTGCGACTTGTTCGTCGTCAATCGATGCCGGCGCGAGATTCTGCGGTGAGTGCGGCGCCTCGATGCGTAGAGCCCCGGATTCGCCCCAGTCTCCCTGCAGCAACGCTCCAGGAGGCGGGCAAGCACCGGTGTTCGCACGACCAAGAACACGCAACACCGTGGACCCGGCGGTTTCAAAAGAGCTAGGCTCGCTTCTTGTCTTACTAATGCGCGAACGCATCTTCCTGATTATGCACTGGTCGATTTTCGTCACGCTTAGCTTGATCGGCTTCGGTCTTGCCATGAAGTGCTATACAGAATTCCACGGCGACGACATGAGCAAGCTGATGATGGCAATTACTCCAATGCTATTCATCAACCTTTCAGCACTTGTTTGCCTGACACCAATCAAAGGCACCAAAAGAGAAATCGAGCGCATCCAAGAAAAGATTGCTTATCTCAAATTCTCGGTTCGCTTCAAACACCTTCTGTAATCGCTCAGGTTTTCGGAACGCCATTTCGGATCGTTGTAGGGGCACATTGCATGAGCCCTCATAGTTTTGGGCGCATGCAATGCGCCCCTACGCTTTTTTTGAAACAATGCGTTCCTATTTCTAGTCGCAGCCAGGCGCCCAGCAGAGGTTGGGCTTACGAGCGGCAAGCGCTTCGTCCAGACGTCCAACCGGTGTGGTGTGCGGTGCATTGCGCACGGTGTCAGGCTCACTCTTCGACTCATCGTCAATCTTGTTGAGAATGTCGATAAACTCGTCCAGCGTTTCTTTAGTTTCCGTCTCTGTCGGCTCGATCATCATTGCTTCAGGCACGACAAGCGGGAAGTAAACGGTCGGAGCGTGGACGCCGTAGTCGAGCAGGCGCTTGGCGATATTCGTGGTTGAAACACCGCGCTCCTTCTGTTGATTGCCGGAAAGAACAAACTCGTGCATGCAGGCTTGCGGATATGCCACTGTGAAGCGGCCTTTGAGTTTGTTTTTCAAGTAATTGGCATTCAAGATCGCGTCTTTGGAAACCTGCATCAAGCCTTCCTTTCCATGAGCCAGGATATAGGAATAAGCACGCACCAGAATTCCGAAGTTTCCGTAGAAACCTTTGACTTTTCCGATAGACTGCGGACGGTTCCAATCGAGGTGATAGCGCTCACCTTCCTTGGTGATAACCGGCTTCGGAAGGAACGGTTCCAACTCCTTGCGACAAGCAACTGCGCAACCGCCTGGTCCACCGCCGCCGTGCGGTGTGGAGAAAGTCTTGTGCAGGTTCAAGTGGCAGACGTCAAAGCCCATATCGCCTGGACGCACAAGACCCATGATGGCGTTCAAGTTGGCACCATCGTAGTAGAGAAGTCCGCCGGCATCATGGACTAGTTTTTGGCAAACATCAATTTCTTCTTCGAACAAACCGAGAGTATTCGGGTTGGTCAGCATGATTGCAGCGACATCCGGTCCTAGAGCCGCTTTCAAAGCTTCGATATCAACCAGCCCACGGTCGTTGGATTTGATTTCGACAACGTCAAAACCGCAAAGAGCAGCGGTGGCAGGATTGGTACCGTGAGCGGTGTCAGGAACAATAACTTTATTGCGAGCTTTATCGCCTTTAGCTTCGAAGTAAGCTCTGATGAGGAGCAGTCCTGTCATCTCACCGTGGGCTCCGGCTGCCGGTTGTAGAGTAACTGCAGGAAGTCCGACCACTTCCGCGATGCTTCGCTCCAGGTTGTAAATCAATTCCAGCGCGCCCTGAATTTGATCCTCCGGCTGCATGGGATGCAGCTCGCGGAATCCCTCCAATGCCGCCATTGCGTCGTTGATTTTCGGATTGTATTTCATCGTGCATGAGCCGAGCGGGTAGAATCCCTTGTCGATTGCATGGTTGAGATGCGACAGGCGAACGAAGTGGCGAACCGCTTCCAACTCGCTGACCTCAGCAAGCTTGGCTGACTCTTTGCGGACAAACTTGGCGGGAATAAGGTCACTCGCCTTCTTCTCTTTCACACCGGACTTTTCAATCACCAGTGCTCTTCTGCCCGGGCTCGACTTTTCGTAGATCAGCTTTTCCATGAAACCAACTCCAATTTGCCTAGTGTTCAAAGACGTTTGAAAAACCCTTCAAATCTAAATCGCAGACTACCTGCACAGCTTCGAAACAACGTTGCGCAATTTCCTCGCGCTCCTCGCGTTTCAACATTCCCAAAATTTTGTCGTAAATTGGCAATAGCACTCGCACGTCATTGGCGGCGTATTCCATCTGCGACTCGGAAAGATCGTGACGAGCCCAATCGCTCGATTGGTTGGTCTTGTCCAACTCGATCTGCAGCAACTCGCTGACCAAATCTTTGAGGCTGTGCCTGTCTGTGTAAGTACGAACCAGCTTAGATGCAATCTTAGTGCAAAAGATCGGCTTGGTCTGGCAGTTCAAGTAATGCTTCATCACCGACACGTCAAAGCGCGCGTAGTGAAAGAGCTTGATCACATTCGGCGCTTCCATCAGCTTCTTCACATTGCTTTCTTTGGGGAAGCTGTTTTTGTCTTTGTAGCGAACGAAACTAACGATGCCTTCGTCGTCGCAGATTTGGACCAGACAAAGGCGATCTCTTGAAATGTTGAGACCTCTTGTCTCCGTATCCACGGCGATATGCGCCTTCTTCATGTAATGCGCAAAACGCTCGTCAGGCAAATCGCCCTCGAAGAGTTCGACTTTTCTGTGCGCAACCATGGCAGTCATGAGTAGGAATCCTCTTGGTCAGGCGCCATATATAACGTTAGGCGGCGCCTTCTTTCGGCCGACATCATTATAGTCGGGCAAAACTCCGCATTTCAGCGTGCTTTTCAGCAAATAAACAGCATTACTGTTAGCTAACCTGGCTCGGACGCCTGACAACAAGGTGTGGAGACCCATTGCATGGGGTGCTGCGTGGGGGCGAATTGCATGGGGTGCTGCGTGGGGGCGCATTGCATGGGGTGCTGCGTGGGGGCGCATTGCATGGGGTGCTGCGTGGGGGCGCATTGCATGGGGTGCTGCGTGGGGGCGCATTGCATGCGCCCACTTGCCGTAGGAGAGGCGCATTTATCTTCCTGTCACGGGAGCTTCGCCACGCGTGGCGAAGGCTAAGCAATAACTCCCGGACTAAGCCAGCGGTCGATGACGGCTTCCAGTTCGCCGGTCATGAAAGGGCGCATGAGGATATCGTCTGCGCCGCCTGCGAGCAGCGGACCGCGCTTAAGACCGGAAGACATGGCGACAACCGGCACTTTCTTTCTCAAAGAGGCAGTAGCCCTGCGCAGAGCCTCTATTCGTTGGACGGCGTGCTGCTCCGGCGCTTTGACTTCGACAAGAACAATATCGAAATCCTTCTCCTGGAGACGTTTCAAAGCCTCCTCAATATCGCCAACCGTCTGCGCAATCAAACCCAGCTCCTCGACCATATTCATAGAATGCTGGCGAAGCATCGCGCTTTCTTCAATGATCAAAATGCGAGCAGTGCTCATATATCACCTGCGAACACAGTAAATATCAATCAAACACCACAACCAATATCCGTCCAGTTTACGGATTAGATTTAGCTTGTAAAACGGCTTGGAGCCGAGAGCTTGTCAGAAGTTTACCCTAAGCTGGCGATTCAGCCATTAACAAATCTGCTCACTAATGCAAATCAGAATATGCACGTGCGACAAACTCGGCAAGATGCATGACTTTTACCGGCGAGTTTGTCAACTCAGCGCCTGCATTGAGCTGAAGCAAGCACCCCGGGTTGGTCGTAACGACGACCTCAGCTTGCGTATCCTCGATGTTTTCCATCTTACGGTTGAGAACATCGAGGCTGAGTTCTGTGTTTATAACGTTGTAAATCCCTGCACTGCCGCAGCAGTGCTCAGCTTCTCTCAACTCAACCAGTTTCATGTTCTTGCCCTGCTCAGCGAGTTTTTCCTGGAGTTGCAGGAGAATTTCTTTGGGCTCGTTATGGATACCCTGAGCATGCGCGAGGTGGCAAGCCGCATGGTAAGCCACAGATGAGGCAGGTGCTTTGAGTTGGCTCGAACCGGCACCGGCAACAGATTCCTGTGCGGAAATTATGTCAGGAGAGAGAACCTCGACGACATCAACTACACGTTTGGAAAACTCTTCGGCGCGCGAATGCCACGGATCATCAGGCGCAAACAGATGTGCGTACTCTTTGAGCATGGCTCCGCAACCGGCAGAAGTGACCACGACCTTTCCATCGGTCGACTTGAATCTCTCGATGTTTTGCTTCGCCAAATCTCGTGCGATGTCTACTTCACCAGCATGAAAAGCCAAGGCACCACAGCAGGTCTGATCGTTTCGCTCGACCGGGCAGCCCTGCATCGTAAGGAGCTTCGCAGTTGCATGATTGACTTGATTGTAGAGAACATCCATTACGCAACCACTGAAGAGTTGCATTGTCTGACCGCCGGGCGTTTTCGGCTCGCGTCTGCGCGGATGAGGCTTGTACTTTGGAACACCAGGTACGAAAGCGGCATAGGCCTTCAATCTGTTTAGAAACGGAGACGCGGTCATTCCAGCGAGAACAGTCTGCCTTTCCTCTGCTTTTGCACGTATCGGAATCAACTGTTGAAACGCACGAAAGACCTTACCGCCGAGTATAAGAAACCAGTAGGTTGGCAAAATTTGACTAAAACCGAAACGCAGTGCTGCCCGCAAAAGCTTTGGACGAGCTCGCTTCAAATGCGGACGCGCCTGGTTCAAAATCTCCTCATATCGCACACCTGATGGACATGCAGTCTGGCAACCCAGACAGCCCAGGCACGATTCGATATGTTCAGCAGCCTCTCCTGCAAACGGAATTTCACCTTTTTCCACAAGTGATAAAAGATATATACGTCCGCGCGGCGACTCCGATTCGCGCCCCGTTGCCTGGTAGGTAGGACAAGCCGGCAAGCAGAGTCCGCAGTGTATGCACGCAGAAAGCAAGTCAGCATCGAGCTTGCCTGTCACAGGTGAAATAACGGGATTATCCGGTAACGCCAAAAAAGCCTCTGTTCAAAAACAGCATTCATTGTACAACCAAAGAAACTCACGCGCAGACGCATACGGCTTTAGCATGGCGAACAATATACCGGCGCAATGGGTACTCGAAACGAGCCCTTACCAGCTGACCAACGGATTCAGAATTCTCTTTTGGTCGAACCTCAATTTGAGAGAACGGACGATTGCTTGATTGCTGCTGCCTTCTTCAGTGATGCCAATCCGCTCAATCTTGCGCTCCAGAGTTTCATCAGCATATGCAGCGACTAGTGAAAGTTGTTTGCTCTTGAGTTCACATCGCAGGTGATCTAGCACAGCATGCTTCTCCTCGGGCGACGCACAGCAGATCAGAAAGCGCCCTGTACCTGGGCGTAGTCTGATTTCGGTCTCGCCGGAAATCGAGCCCGAGAGCATTGAGAGCACAACGCGCATTTGCGAAATTGAACCGGATATCTCAATGGCATCTAAATTGGACTGGCATAATTGCACGAGTTTCGCTTCTCGTGCATCAAATTCTCCAGCACTGTCCACCACACTCAAAGACTTGACTGCGATTGCCTTGAGGGGCTTCACAAGCTCGTCTGCGACGACTTTATGCCCCGTCACCTGCACCCACATTTTTGCACCCTTGTTTTGTGCACCGGCAATTATCAGCGTCGTAACAGGTATATCGGACTGCATGAAAACTGATGCCTGATCGAGAAGTTCCAAAACAGTATTGGCACCGAATTCCATCGTATGCGTCCGTTCTGGTCTGGCATACAAGCGCAAGTGGGCTGCAACGGGGATTCCGAAGTACATACTTCCGCCGACGAATATTTTAGTAGTATCGTATCCGGTGACATTCTTAACGACTTTTCCGCCCGTTTTGATTGTTTTCCCATCTGTCAAAACTGCATGTATACCCATAACCAAATCACGCGGACCACCAAAGGCGTGTTCCCAGACACCACCATCGCCGCTGTTTATCACATCGAATAGAGTGGCTTTATGATCCGCCGAAAGCGGCAGAAATTGCTTGTTTTTACTGACGATTTCGTCAAGCTCGCCAATGGTCATGCCCAGATTGAGCGAAATCACCTGGTCCGACGTCGAATATTCAATGATGTCTTTGTGCTTTGCTAAGGTAATGAAATTGACCGCGCGTTCGCCCGGATCGAATTGCGGCGGCAAATCACGCGCAGCACCAGGGAGCAGATACAGAGAATCGGCTTTACCCTGCAAAACATTGGAAAGCTCTGCCAATGTCTGAATCTCTGCAGCACCCTGCTGTTTCTTCGATTTAGTGATTTCTCTCAATCTTGCAACCGCATGAATTTTTCGGAATCAAGATATTCTATCTGCTATCGTCTTCATTGCGATGAAGAAATAGGAAAGCATGTCGAACAGCCACAGATCTCTGGTATTAATTTCCGGTTACTACGGCTTTGGAAACCTCGGCGACGAGGCAATTCTCGAATCGATTATTCGCGAGCTTGAAAAATCGGTTTCCAAAGACAAAATCGTGGTGCTATCCAACGATCCTGAAAAACACAGAAAGACCTATGGTATCGCCGCGGTCAGTCGCTGGAAACTGGCTTCGCTTGTGGAGTTGCTGCCGAAAGCGAAACTCTTCATAAGCGGTGGCGGCGGACTCTTTCAAGACACCAACTCCCCCGGCTCGACAATTTACTACGGCGGGCAAATCGCACTGGCGCGTGCATTCGGCGCGCACCCAATTATTTTTGCGCAAGGACTGGGACCGCTTAAGTCGCAGACAGGCAAGGTGGCAACACAGCTTGCGGCGCGGCTTTCGCAGGATGTAACTGTGCGTGATAAAGCGTCTCTGGCCATGCTGGACAACTGGAAAGTCAAAGCAGAGCTGACAGCAGACCCAGTCTGGACATTGGATGAAACTGACTTGCCGGAAAGTGTCCGCAAACAGGTAGACAGTGTCAGGTCGGGAAGCGGGCTTGTGGTCGGGCTTTCGTTGCGCAACAGTCATAATTTTTCCGATAGTCGAAGAAAAACACTGTTTTCTGTATTGTCGAAAACACTTCCACAGGATGCGGCTCTCGTGCTCTTGCCTTTGCAGAAGGAACAAGATTTGCCTCAGCTGGAGCCGTTTTTAGAAAGCTGGCAGAAGGCTGGAAGGAAAGGATTTATTCTCGATACCACGGAACTCGAGCGTCCCAGCCAGTGGATAAGCCTGATGAGGCAATTCGACCTCGTCGTTGCCATGAGACTGCACGCCCTGATTTTTGCGCTCAAAGAAGGAATTCCTGTAATCGGCCTGACTTACGACGCGAAAGTCGAACATGTACTGCGCCAATTTGGACAGCCAATCTTAATTTTGCCCAAGGAGTCAGGCGACGAAGGGCTGGAGCAAAAGTGGCTTGATTCCGCATCAGCTGGTCTTCAAGACCTTGAAAAGCTTGGTTCGCAAGCCAAGGAAAATGCCGAAAGTGCAAAAAAATTGGCTTGCAGGAACTTCCAGCTACTAGCTAAAATTTTAGACATCAAATAATAAGTGAGCTTTTGTGATCTTGTGGGCGACAAACAAAAGCCCCTGCAACTAGTCGTAGAAGCGTAGGAAGTAAAATCGATAAGATGGCACCGCAAGTAATGTCAACCTTGTTAGCAACATACAGATCACGGCACAAAGTTCTCGGTTATCCGATCGATGTGGTTAATGAAGACAGCGCAATTAGCGTTGTTCAAGCCGCATGGCAGAGCGAAAAAGGCATGCACGTCGTCACGCTCAATGCGGAGATGGTCGTTCAGGCTCAAAAAAACGCAGAGCTGGACAGGATTATTCGCCATGCCCATTTGATCATTCCGGATGGCTCCGGCGTCGTATGGGCTCTGAAATTGGCTGGACAACAGTCTACTCGCCTGCCTGGCATCGAATTGGCGCGCAAGACTTTGGAAGTTGCATGCCGCGAAGGTCGGCGAGTGGCGCTCATTGGCGGCAAACCAGAAGTGATGCTGCAACTGAAAGCGAAGCTGCAAGAAGACTTTCCAGGCATCAAAATCGTTGGCGCTCAGGACGGTTATTTCACCAAGGATCAAGAACCCGAAATCGTAGACGAGATACTCTCGCATGAACCTGAGCTGATTCTCGTTGCTCTGGGAGTGCCCAAGCAGGAATACTTCATAGACAAGTGGCAACACTCTTTCACCAAAGCGGTAATGATTGGCGTTGGAGGAAGTTTTGACGTCTGGACTGGTTCTGTAAAGCGAGCACCGGAAGTGTTCCAAAAGTGCCATCTGGAGTGGTTTTACCGATTGATTTCCGAACCGTGGCGCGCCAAGCGCATGATGTCTTCCTTGCCCAGCTTTGCTTTCCAGGTACTGGGCGAGTCCCTGAAGGGCAGAAGTTCCAAAGAGAAGAGCTAAAGCGTGATTGAACCGCGATACTGAAAGGATACCTGCGCATGCTTAACGGCACAAAGCTCAGTCCATCGCAGGCTGCCGACATCCCGCTCAGACAGCTCGCCCACGTAGGCGACGCAGTTTTTCACTTATACGTGCGTGAGAAGGAGGTTTTGATTGCCTCCAGCGCAAAGGAAATGCACAAGCGCACAGCAGGAATTGTTTCCTACAAAGGGCAAGCAAAGGCACTTCACAAGTTGACCGATGCGCTGACTGTTGAAGAGCGAGACCTGGTCAGGCGCGCTAGAAACATGAAGCCGGCAGCCTATCGCCGCTCAGAGCAAGCGCTCTACCGCAAGGCGACGGCATTCGAGGCTCTTTTGGGGTACCTCTACTTGACTGACATTGAGCGCCTCAATCATTTGTTGGAACTCGTGGACGCACAACAGGCTGGAAAAAATGGCGATGACGGCGGCGAATCGGATGATCACTCTGAAAATGAGTGAGGCAAAACCCCGCACCTGAGACGATTTCCGTGAACCATTGGCTGGTCAGCCTTTGGGGATTTTTGGGTGCCAGAAATGTTTACGGTGATAAACCTTAAGGATAGGTTGTAATGCGCCTTTCCCCGTCCATCTAGTGTTACCGTAGGATTTAAGGCGTCCGGCGCCGTATCCGCGTGAAATCAATACCTAAGTCTCCCGAGTCTCAGCTTTGAGCATTAAGACTGAAGACATCTACCGTTGCCTCACTGAACATTCCGCAGATGGTTACATCCTGACCGATCTGAAAGGAGAAATCTCTTACTGCAATCCTGCAGCGGCTAGATTTCTCGGCAGGCAGGACAATGAAGTCATTGGACAAAAACTTTTTGCAATCCTTGACGAAGCATCACTGAAGGACAAAGAAACGACCGCAGTCGGTGCAAGCGCTGGAGTCGGAGGCACCCTCGCTCCTGGAAGTAATCCGCTGGCTGCCATCGCCGCTGGTGGCGTCGACAAAAACGCCACGCCCGAACCTAGTAATTGGAAATTCGCAACGGCTTACGGTAAAAATGGCGTTGACATGACGGTGCCGGTGAGCTATCTGATGGTCACCGACAAGGATGGCAAAGAAGTAGGCAGTCTGACAGTTCTATACATCGTCCAGAGCCACACCGTTCAACAAGCACAAACAGAATTCGTGAGCACGGTTAGCCACGAATTGCGTACGCCACTTACCTCTATCAAAGGATTTGCCGATACGATCTTGCGTGCAGGCGACCGCCTGGATCTGGCGCAACAACGCCGCTACATCGATATCATCAAGCAGCAAGCAGATCGTTTGACTCGCCTTGTTGAAGACTTGCTCGCTGTTTCAAGACTAGAGTCGAAAAAACTTCAGCTCACAGTCAGGGCAATCGACTTGCGCGAAGCAATCCAAAGAGTCACTCACATTCTTTCGGAAAAGGCTCGCAATCACAAAATCAACGAAGTCATCCCACCAGGACTTCCTCTCGTTTGGGCAGATGCAGACAGGTTAGAGCAGATCCTCACTAACTTGATCGACAACGCGATCAAGTACTCTCCTGCTGAGACAACTGTCACAGTAGTGGCCAGAGATGTGCCAGGAACACCGGAGATGGTCGAGTTTTCCGTCGCTGACCAGGGTGGCGGCATTCCTCAAGAGCACTTGCCGGAGATTTTCTCTAAGTTTTCACGCCTCGACAATCCGCTCACCAGACAGACGGAAGGCACCGGCTTGGGACTCTACATCACACGCTCGCTTGTGGTGGCACTGGGCGGACAAATCAAGGTAACCAGTGTTCCTGGATGCACGACATTCACCGTTCAACTTCCGGCTGCGTCTCTGGAGATGCAGGCAGCAAGAGGTCGCGACTAAAATGCTGCTGCCGACACCAATTATTCTCATCATTCACCAAGCGCGCCAGGCTGCGGATTATTCTTCGATTCTCGAAAAGACCGGTGCTAAGGTTCACGCGGTCACATCGTTTGAAGAAGCGAATGAATTGCTCTCCTTCATCCACCCGGACTTGATTCTTTTGGCAGCACAAATGCCGGAAGGCGACGGCAGATTGTATTGCCAACAAATCAGAGCGACGGTAGTGCAACCACGACCGGTGCTTGTACTTTTGCATGCATCGTCCGATGTCAACGAAAGAATCAGCGCGTTTCGCTACGGGGCAGACGACGTCCTTGGTGATCCAATCGACAAAAACGAGCTTGCCATCCGGGTTCTTGCCCACCTGAGAAGACGGCAAGAAGAGATGTCGAATCCTTTGAGTCAATTGCCCGGACCAAACTTGATCAGGCGCATGCTCGAGCAATGTATGGTTTCAGACAAGCCCTGGTCGGCTATGTCAATCGACTTGAATAAAATTCGTGTTTATAACGAAACCTATGGCGACCTCGCTGGTGACCAGCTAATTAAGGCTTTAGGAGCCGTTCTCACCGATGTCGCTGATGACGATGACTTCGTCGGCCACATTGAGGCCGATGACTTCTTCATGATCGTGAAGCCCGACAATCCGGAAAGAAAAGCTGAAAAGATCTGCCAACAGTTTGACAGCATCAGCCGGCGCTTCTATCCCAAAGGCGACATAGAAAGAGGCTACTTGATCTCGACAGGTCGAGGCGGCATCAGAAGAAGAATTCCTTTGATTTCAATTGCAATAGGAATTGTCTCCAGCACCAAGAGACGTTATCAAAGTTACGTTGACGTTCTTACATCCGCGCGCGACTATCGTTATTTGTCCAAGCAATACTCAGGCTCGACCTGGGTCACCGACAGTATGCCGCAACCACAGCCGGATGACGTGATGGAAGAAGAATTCGGCACATCCACATCCCATCAATCGCGCATTCTTGTAGTCGAGCCGGATGGTCCGATGGCGCTATTGCTGCAAGACTCGCTGACTCTGGAAGGCTATGTCGTACAAGTGACATCGTCTGCCGATGATGCGCTGGAACTGGCACGTCATGAGCATCCGGATTTGATACTTTTAGAATCGAATTTGTCTGACCGCCAGATGGATGGCTGGTCTTTGTGCAGAACATTGAAGGATGACGAAGAGCTGAAGAGCATTTGGCTCGTCATGGCCACTTCGCACCCGGACCAATCGCTAGCCTTGGAAGCAGGTGCCGATCTTTATCTGCCTAAACCTTTCGACATGCCAAGCTTGATCAGCGAAATCAGCACATTGCTGCGCTCAAGTTTGAAGATGCGCGGATAAGTAGATCAGTCAAGCTGCTTCAAAATCCAATCGACAGCTTCGACAATGGAGCCGGCTTCGAAATCGGCTTGCACTTTGTTTTGATATTCGCCTTTGAGAACCGCCTCACCATAACCGGTTTTCACAAGCACACCTTTGGCTCCGCAGTTATGAGCAAGCTCCACGTCAGTAGCTTTATCGCCGACAACGAAAGAGCGCTCAGCATCAAACTCCGGATGATCCGCCAGCGCTTTATCGACCATGCCGCGAGCCGGCTTGCGACATTCACAAACGCGGACCAATTCCTTTACTTCGCCTTCAATTGAATGCGGGCAGTAATAAACGTCGTCAAGGAAAGCGCCTTCCTTTTTGAGCAACATGATCAACCGTTCATTGAGCGAATGAATGTGTGTCTCGGGGTAAAAGCCACGAGCGGCCCCAGTTTGGTTAGTGACGAGCACCGCAGCAACGCCTTTGTCGTTGAGCTTCTTCACAGCCTGCCCGGCGCCTTCAATCAACTGCAAATCATCAACCTTGCGTATATATCCGATCTCAACATTGAGAGTTCCGTCGCGATCGAGAAAAACAACCGGTTTTTTCTTGTCAGCCATCTGCGCTTCCTATTTTCTATTTGCTACGACTTATTATTGCCGGTTGATTACAACCGTTCTGCCACCGTTTCACCAAAACGCTTCAATTTCCGAAAATATTACTATTTGCTACAGCCAATAGGAGATACTGAAAAAGCTCAGTAATAGTGGCTTTTCACCATTTCGCCTAAAATCGCGTATATCCCCAATGTGCGCTTGCTATGTTACGATTGGTTTCGTGCACAGTGGTCTAAAAGTCTAGCAAAAGTCGGTCGGATGAGAATACACGACGAAAACGCCTCCTTCAGGTTCAATCAGAAGGGTCTTCGCAAATTCCTTGGCGATTTGGAATGCGAAATTATGGAACTTGTCTGGGAGAAAGCCGACCCGACAATCACAGTAAGAGACGTATTCAACATACTGCGTCTCAAACGCGATATCGCCTATACAACCGTGATGACGACCATGGTTCGTTTATCTGAGAAGGGACTTCTCAAGATTGTCGACAAATCCGGTTTGGCCAATCTCTACTCGCCGGTCGAAGGACGCGAGCAATTCATTCGCACCTCGGTGAATTGGGTTCTGGACATCTTCTTTGAAGAGTTTCCGGAAGAGTCAGCCACCTATTTAGCAGAGGCTACACGTCGCCGCTTTGAGAAGAAGCCGACGAAGAAGCGCTAACCACACGCCTCTCAAATAAATCGAATTGAAAGCTCAGCAGCCACGTGCCGCTGAGCTTTTCGTTTTCATTGTTCTGAACTTGTGCAAGATGCACTAATTCCGCCTTCAGCGTATGCAGTCATTGGCAATGAGAAAGTGCCACCATGGAGATTTGGGCGCATGCAATGCGCCCCTACAAAGTAGATGCGAAAAAAAACGGCGGGATTTGCATCCCGCCGCCTTCGATTTTTTGACTACCCGATTGACTATTGGCTATCCGGAATTGGAGCGCCTTCAGGCAATGTGGGTGAGGTCTTTTGTCTTCTTTCCGAACGTCCCGAAGTGTAGTGACGTTCGTCGATGACTGTCGGTTCAACTTGGAACATGTTGACGTCGCGAGGTCCTTCAACACGACCAATTTCTTCCGGCAGCTTCAGTTGTCCAGGTGTACCGGGAAGGATGACTTCCGGGCGTACCGAAACTACGAGTTCGCTTTCGTTCTTGGTGAATGCTTTCGAACGGTACAGAGCACCGAGCACAGGCACTTCGCCGAGTACTGGAGTTTTGTTGACTTGACGTCCAGTGTTTGCCGAAATCAAACCAGAGATAAACAGTTCTTGTCCCGGCTTCATCTCAACAATGGTTTGAGCCTTTCTTGTGGTGAACGCAGGGATTGAACCTTGACCGCCTGTGAAGGTCAGACCCAAACCAGGTTGGTTGGAAATCAGACGCTCTTCAGGTGCAACTTCGAGGTTGATGTTTCCGTTTTCCATGAGCACAGGGATCATGTTCAAGCGGATACCGAACGGTTCGAAGGTTACGGAGAACTGTGAAGTACCGGCGGTTGCGATAGCTTGCAAGATAGGGATTTCGCCGCCTGCCAGGAACGATGCACGCTCACCAGAGATGGTCACGAGAGTTGGCTCTGTGAGAATTCTGGCTCTGCTTTGAGTGATGGTCCCTTGAATGGTCGGGTTGATACCGAAGCGGGACTTGTCACTCGTCGAGAAGTTACTCAACATCTGGAAGAGGTTACCCAAGTTTCCGGAAGCTTGAGCGAAGCTGGTCGAACCCGGTGAACCAAGCAAAACTGCTTGCGACAAGAGCTGCGGAACGGAGTTCAAGATGCCCAAACCGATACCAGAGGTATTGAAGTTTGTGAGCAGCGAGCTGGTTCCTTGATAGGGGTTACCTTGCAGAGTGGTTCCGGAGCTGAAGAACACTGGGCTGACGGCATACGCTTCTTGCGGTGTGCCTACTGGTCCGAATTGTCCAGCTTGCGGGACGCTCGTGATCGTGGTGGTCGTAACGCCAGGACGAGCAGCAAGGGTGTTGGATGTCGCCGGGCTACCACCGATACCGAAGGCGAAGGTGTTAGTTCCGAAGTTGACACCCAATTGCATTGCCAATGCTCTGGCTGCAGTCGAGTTCATTTCCATGAACGAGCAGTGCAGAACGATAAGCGGCACCTTGCGGACTTTGACGAAGCTTGTGACTCTGCCGCCGTCGCTGGTGATGTACTGAGCGCGAGAAATATTGTTGTTCAGGTTGGGGAAGTAGGTGTACTTATCAACTGAACTCAATTGAGCCAACTGACCGGTTTGTCCACCAGTTGCACCACCTGCACCGATTGCGATTTCACCGACGCGCTGGTTAATCAAGCGGCTGTTTGCAGCTTGAATAATCATGCCTCTGTCATCCATGAAAGCGTTGGCTGCCATGAAAGCTCTGATGATCGACTCTGCGTGGTCGACATCGCCCAGCAAGAGTGTTCTGTCGCTGCCGCCTACCGAGAAAGCCTTAACAACGATACGCGGATCGATTTCGCGCAAAGTTGCTTGCAATTGCGAGTAGTCGCGGCTGACACGCAGGTCAACGGCAATCGAGTTACCGGCATCGTCCCAGAGAACCATGGTGGCTCCACCCGGGCTCTTACCGAGAAGAACGATTTGGTTTTCAGCAACTACGACCGGCTCTGCAATAGAAGGATCGCTGATTGATGTACGAACAATCTTGTTGCGGGATTTGAAAGTGCGCGATTGGGAGACTTTCAAATCGATGATGTTGGTCGATTTGAACTCTTCCATGTCGATAGTGCCTGTCACCACCGGCGGTATCGGGGTGGCGACTACAGGACTATCATTACCTTGAGCCACAAGTGCATCAGGCGAAAGTCTCGTTACAGCGTTGTCGCCAATCGTCTGAGGAACGGTATTAATGATCTCAGGTGTAGGGATTTCGCTGGTGCGCTCTTCAGCAGCCGGCTTGGATTCGGCTGGAATGCCGGCAACCAAGTCACTGGCGGTATCGGTCGTCTCAGCCGCTGCTGCCGGGGTATCGGCAACTTGCGGGTGGATGGTCAATGCCGCACCAGGCGCTGGAGCTGCGGCTGTTGCGCCTTTGCCTTTCAGCAAGAAGAGCATTGCTTGACCGTCAGCATTCACGGGTTGGATTGATTGCGCCTGGACGACTGGCTTACTAGCTTGTCTGGCTTTGACGCTCGTCGTCTTGGCCTTAGCCGGTTGAGCTGCAACCGTCTTGGCGCCGGACATCTTTTGCCAAATGTTTCCAGATGCCGGAGCTGCCAGTCCCGGGAGCATTGGCGCTTGCGCTAGCGCGAGTGACACGCTAAGAGCAAAGCACAACTGGGGCTTCTTCATAACACTCTCCCTTTTTTTCTGCCTCAAAATACCTTGCATTGTTTACTTCTCTCCCGTGCCTAGTTGCTATCCGGAATCGGTGCGCCTTCAGGCAATGTCGGAGATGTCTTTTGGTGACGCTCCGCGCGACCGGTCGAGTAATGTCTTTCGTCGATGATTGTCGGTTCAACTTGGAACATGTTGATATCGCGAGGTCCTTCAACACGGCCAATTTCTTCCGGCAGTTTCAGTTGTCCAGGTGTTCCCGGCAAGATGACTTCCGGTCTAATTGCGATTACGAGTTCGCTCTCGTTTTTCGAGAAGGACTTCGATCTATAGAGAGCGCCCAACACAGGGATTTCACCGTAGATAGGAGTTTTGGTGATATCGCGACCATTATTGGTGCTGAGCAATCCGGAGATGTAGAGCTCTTGACCAGGTTTCATTTCAACAATCGTCTGAGTTTTTCTGGTGGTGAAACCAGGAATGATGGACGTGGTGGTGAAAGGAATCGAGATACCGAGCGCTGGGTTCAGCAATCTGACTTCAGGTGAAACTTGCAGGTTAATGGAACCGCTTTCCATGAGAACTGGGATGCAGTTGAGTCGTACGCCGAACGGCTCGAATACAACTGATTGTTGTGCGGCACCGGCTGCTGCCAACGATTGCAAGATTGGGATTTCTCCACCAGCGAGGAACGCAGCTCTTTCGCCGGAGATTGCAGTGAGCGTAGGCTCAGCGAGCAATCTAGCTCTGGAGTGACCGATTACACCTTGGAAGGTTGGGTTGATCGATACTCTGGTTCTGTCGCCAACTGCAAAGTTGGACAGTGCTGAAAACACGTTGGCCTGGTCGGAAGAGATAAACTGCGTGCCGCCCGGAGTACCGAAGAGGTTTGCACCTTGCAGCAATCCAGTGGGTGACAGCGGAATACCCTGACCGAGTGCAGTAGTTGCTGACGGAGCAGCAGAGTTACTGGAGATGAATGACAGTGGGGTCATGCTCCAACCGAAGTTGGTGTTGAGCTGGTTGGCTCCTTGTCCTGACAGAGCGTTAAGACCGGTGATGTCGGTTTGGTTGAAACCAGGCAAGGTACCGAGAATAACGTTGCCAGTAGAGTTGTTACCGCCGACTGCAAACGAGAACGTGTTGCTGGTTACGCCGACGCCCAACTGCATTGCCAATTCTCTTGCTGCAGTCGAGTTCAATTCCATGAAGCTGACGTGCAATGCAATAAGAGGAGTCTTGCGCACTTTAACCAAGCTGGTTACGCGACCACCATCACTGGTGATTGCTTGAGCGCGGGCGACGTTGTTGTTCAAGTTCGGGAAGTAGACGTATCTATCAACCGAACTCAATTGAGCCAACTGACCTTGTTGTCCACCAGCTGCACCCGAACCAGTGTTGGCGATTTCACCAGGTCTGGCGCTCAAGATACGGCTGTTGGCAATTTGAATGTTCATGCCGCGGTCATCCATATATATGTTGGCCGCGCCGAACGCTCTTATAACTGATTCCGCATTGTCAACGTCACCCATCAGAATCACGCGGTCACTGCCGCCGACTGAGAATGCTTTGACGATGATACGAGGATCAACTTCTCTCAAAGTTGCTTGCAACTGGTTGTAGTCGCGGTTGACACGCAAGTCGATGGCTGCGGAATTACCGGCGTCATCCCAGAGAACCAGGGTAGCGCCGCCGGGAGCCTTGCCAAGCAGAACGATTTGATTTTCCGATACCACTACCGGTTCAGCAATCGAAGGATCGCTTATAGAGGTACGGACAATTTTGTTCTTCAACTTGAAAGTGCGGGACTGCGAAACTTTGAGGTCGAGAATGTTGGTCGATTTGAATTCTTCTAGGTCAACGGTGCCTGTAACCACAGGTGGTATCGGCGTCACCTGTACATCACCTTGAGCTGCAGCCGGACGATCCGGCGCGAGCATAGTGAACAGCGATTTGGAAGCTACAGCCGGGGCTGCAACTTGCGGCAATTCGCCGGCGGCATTATTGACTGCCACCAGATTTTGTTCACTGGTGTCACCGGCAGTGCTAACTTCAGCAGCTGCATCTTGCGACACTTGAGGATGTATGGTGAGAGCAGCAGCAGGAGCTACGCTTCCGCCGGTCTGCTTGTTCTTGCCCATCAAGAACAGCATTGCTTGTCCGTCCGCATTAGCGGCCGGTGTCAAAGCGACGTGCTGAATTTTTTTGGCGGGTGCCGACACTTTATTAGTACGTGTCGCGACCTTCGCCTTTGCGACTGCAGGCACTGGTGCGTGCACTGCACTCTTCGCAGGTGACTGAGACATCTTCTGCCAGATGCTGGCCGAAGGCGCCGCCTGCGCCGTTAGTAAACTCGCCTGCGCAAGCGCTACCGAAACGCTTAGTGCCAAGCTCAACTGGGGCTTCTTCATACACTCTCCCTCTTTCAAGTCCCGCTCCCTGTGCCGATTTTTTTCGGGAGCCGTCGTTGTTAGTAGCTAGTACTATACCTACTCGGCTAGAAGCTTAACACGTGGCGGGGGGGGTTGCACGAATCTTTTTTCATGGCGTTAAGGGCGCTTTTTCGTGCAAAAACTTCACTTTTAATTATCCAACGAAAACACGATGACTGCCGGGTTCTAGTCATTTTTAAACGATGTTATTTCATGACATTGACAACCGCAGATGGTGGCGCACCACAAGAATGTCAAGCTGCACAAAACCCTGCAAGGATGGCGATGAAGGCCACCTCTGCCACCACATGTAGGATGCACGTAAGTGTTTGCAAAATCTACGTAAGATGTCCCTGTTTCAGGCACTCTTGGCATGGCATCAAAGCGATGACGGGCTGGCACATTCGAAGTGCGCGCGATATGCGGATCGCACTCGATGATAATCGCCTCACCAGCGATCAGCTAAATGTTATATACTCACGAAGGGCAGGGCGGTATATCCGGCAGCCTTTTGCGCTCACGCCGGTCAATTAGACAAAAAAATATTGGACGCACCTGTTGACTATTGAGCCTGCCTCACAGCAGACCCGGTTTACCAATGCAGAGAGACACATAAGTGGTTGAGAACAGCAGCGAACAGGAAAAGGTCCTCGTTGTAGACGACGAGGCTTCGATCAGACGAATCCTTGAAACCCGGCTCAAGCTGGCAGGCTACAACGTAGCTACTGCCGCGGACGGTCAAGAAGCACTAGAACAATTCAATAGTTTCCAACCGGATCTCGTGATACTAGACGTGATGCTTCCCAAACTTGACGGTTATGAAGTATGCCGAGAAATTCGCAAGACTTCAGACACGCCGATCATCATGCTTACCGCAGTTGCTGATGTTTCCAATAGAATACAAGGATTGGAAATCGGTGCCGATGATTACGTGGTCAAGCCATTCAGCCCAAGCGAGTTGGAAGCGCGTATTAAAGCAGTATTGCGCCGCACCGTGGAACGTCATCAAGATACGAGCCAATCGAAGAGCTCGAATGTGATTACGATCGGCAATCTGAAAATTGATTTAAACAAGCGTCAAGTGACGAGAAAGAACGAGCGCATCCGCTTGACTGGAATGGAATTCAGTCTTTTGGAACTGCTTGTCACCAACTCCGGCAAACCTTACTCAAGAAGCGAAATTCTTCAACAAGTTTGGGCCTATCCGCCGGACCACAGAATTGACACTCGTGTCGTCGACGTTCACATCAGTCGGTTGCGTTCAAAACTGGAAGAAGATTCTTCCAATCCGGATCTGATCCTCACCGCGCGCGGTATCGGATACATGTTCCAAAAGATCAACTAAACCAAAAGCGCAATCAACACAGACTCTTTCCGCAACTGGTTTTACAAGATTCAAAAGAGCCGCCAACTATAAAGTTGGCGGCTCTTGAATTTTGCAGTCGATTTTCGAGAATGAATTTCTCAAAGAGAAAAATTCGGCGAAGTGAAATTACGTTCCGGCATCCCAGGAATTCATGTACTTCGTCATTTCAGGCGTGAGTTTGTCGATCGTTACGCCAAGCGAGTTCAACTTCAGAGTTGCGATTTCTTGATCGACCGCTGCCGGAAGGGTATGAACCTTAGCTTCCAGCTTGCCTTTATTCTTGACTAGATACTCGAGCGCCAACGCTTGGTTGGCGAAGCTCATGTCCATAACGCTTGCCGGGTGACCTTCGGCACATGCGAGATTGACGAGACGTCCTTCGGCAAGCACATAAATATGATTGCCATTTTTCAAAACGAACTCATCCATATATCCGCGCACCGGGCGTTTTGACTTAGCTTGTTTTTCCAGTGCCACCAGATTCAGTTCTATATCGAAATGGCCGGAATTGCATATAATCGCTCCGTCCTTCATGGTTTCGAAGTGCGGACCATCAATGACGTGTCTGTTTCCAGTTACCGTTATAAATAGATCTCCGAGCGGAGCGGCTTCTTTTATCGGCATTACGCGGAAGCCATCCATGACGGCCTCGATCGCTTTAATAGGATCTACTTCGGTAACGATTACATTGGCACCCAAACCTTTTGCTCTCATGGCGCAGCCTTTACCGCACCAGCCATAACCGAGCACGACGACATTTCTTCCGGCAACCAATCTGTTGGTGGCGCGGATAATACCATCGAGTGTGGATTGACCAGTCCCATAACGGTTGTCAAACATGTGCTTGGTCTGGGCATCGTTAACTGCGATGGCTGGGAATTTCAACTGCCCGTCTTTCTCCATCGCACGCAAACGAGTGATACCAGTGGTGGTTTCTTCGGTGGAGCCGATTACATCTTTGACTTGATCGGGACGCTCCTTAACGAGCGTCGCTACCAGGTCGGAACCATCATCAATGATGAATTGCGGTTTGTGGTCGAGGGCAATTTGTATATGCTTGTGATATGTCGGTATATCTTCGCCTTTGATAGCGTAAGTAGAGATGCCGTATTCACCGACCAGGGCCGCTGCCACATCGTCTTGCGTGGAGAGCGGATTGGAGGCGATGAGCACTGCATCGGCGCCGCCGGCTTGCAGGGTCAGCGCCAGGTTTGCTGTTTCGGTAGTGATGTGTGCGCAGCAAGAAACGCGCAAGCCTTTGAAGGGTTGTTCCTTTTTAAAGCGTTCGCGAATTTGTCTCAGAACCGGCATGTCGCGTTCGGACCATTCGATTCTTGCTTTTCCCTCAGCCTTCAGGTTGAGGTCTTTAACTTCGCACGCGGGAACTGTTTGGTTAGCCACGGACATCTCACTCCTTTTTAACTCGTGTGCCGCTCCCAGACAGCATTGCCTGAGCGGAAAGTCCTTTTCACAGAAGGCACAGTCTACCATCTGCAATATTCTTTCTATTAAAGAATTGCCAAGAGGAAATCTTAATAATTTTGATCGAGCCTGGAACTTTCGTACTGACGGGTTAATCCAGACATATGATGTGGAAAGAAGAGTGTACAGAGACCTCATTTTTCGAAACACTAGGCAATCATCATGGCAACCAGGCATACCTTCAGACTTCGCGCTGTACTGAGACTTAACCGAAAGGTTCAGACAGTTTTGACTAGCGCAATGTCTCTGACGGTGGCTTTTGCCGTGACTGGTGTTTTCACCGCCGCCTCGGCAGCGACCATGCTGCACGGTCATGCCGAAGAGATGGCTGTCTCGCAGCCTGCTTCCTACGTAAGTGAGCAAAAACTCAGCGTTTCTTCAATTCCCAACTCCTTTCCTGCAACTTTCGCCGGCGTGTGGCGCTGTGAGACGACAGTAGTCGACTCTGGCGTATCGACCATCCTGCCCGGTCAAAAAAGTATTTCTGAAATATCTTTCAAACATGCACCCGATGGACGCACGGTCGCATCGTGGGCTCAACCGGGCTGGACAGAAGCCGAAGCCAGCCAGGTGAGCTTTAGCGCAGACAAAGCACGCGTCGACCGCACCAATTATTACTGGGCAGATGGTGTGCAAGGCGCCTGGGCAGCACGCTCTAGAGATGACTTTACGCGTGTTTCGGAAAACCAAATGATATCCAAAAGCTATATCGATCAATATATCGATGGACAGTATGTTGGAAGATACAGAACCAGTTCAGTCCTCTACAGAATTTCGGATGCCGAGGGAATGTGCAAAAACCTGAAAGAGAAGAAGTAGAGTCCAAAAACAAGTTAAGGCTAAAAACGATCGGTCATTCAGACCGATCGTTTTTGTTTTCTCTGTTGGCGTACGCTGCATAACCGGGAGCCGCATGCGACTCCCTGGGAGCCCTGGCAGTAAGTGTTTTAATTAACGGCTGCAGGCACAGCGTTCTTGCCATCAGCACGGAACTGAGCGAAGGACTCTTTGCCGCGGTAAACAGCAGTACGTCCTAGATCACGTTCAATGCGCAAGAGCTGATTGTACTTTGCGGTTCTCTCAGAACGGCATGGTGCGCCGGTTTTGATTTGGCCGGTGCTGCATGCGACTGCCAGATCTGCAATGGTGGCATCTTCTGTTTCACCGGATCTGTGGCTCATCATGCTGGCATAACCATGTTCGCGGCCAAGTTCGATCGCTTTCAAAGTTTCAGTGAGAGTGCCGATTTGATTCGGCTTGATCAAGATTGCATTCGCGACACCACTTTCGATACCACGCGATAGGCGAGTTGTATTAGTGACGAATAGATCGTCGCCTACCAATTGCACCTTGTGACCTAGCTTTTCGGTCATCAACTTCCAGCTGTCCCAATCATCTTCGGCCAGTCCATCTTCAATGCTGATGATCGGATATGAGCTGCAAAGTTTTTCGTAAAACTCGACCATCTTCTTTCCGCTCAGAGACTTGTTCTCAGTAGCAAGACGATACTCGCCCTTTTCAAAAAATTCTGTTGAAGCCGGATCCAATGCAAGGGCGACCTGATCACCTGGCTTCAAACCAACAGCCTGGATCGCTTCAACAATCAATTCAAGCGCAGCTTCATTGGTTTTGAGCGAAGGAGCAAAACCACCTTCGTCACCAACCCCGGTGCTCAATCCTTTTTTGTGAAGCACGGCTTTTAGTGCATGATAAACTTCCGACCCCCAACGCAAAGCTTCCGAGAAGCTCGACGCGCCTACAGGAGCAATCATGAACTCTTGGAAGTCGACTCCGTCTTCAGCATGTTTGCCACCGTTGAGAATATTCATCATCGGTACTGGAAGAATCGATGCGGATACGCCACCGACATAGCGGAAGAGCGGCATACCTACTGCATTAGCTGCAGCTTTGGCTACTGCCAAGCTGACACCAAGAGTTGCGTTAGCACCCAAATTGGATTTGTTGTCAGTACCGTCAAGCCTCTGCAACTCGAGGTCTATGCTCGCTTGATCGAATGCATTTGCACCTGCGAGTCCTTTAGCTATCACTTCGTTGACATTGTTGATAGCCTTCAATACGCCTTTGCCGTGATAACGCTTCGGATCTTTGTCGCGCAATTCCACTGCTTCAAAGCTGCCTGTTGAAGCACCAGATGGAACCGCTGCGCGTCCTGCAGCACCATTAGCAAGCACGACGGTGACTTCGACTGTCGGGTACCCCCGAGAGTCCAAAATTTCCATCGCGGATATTTCCTCAATATGCGCCATCACTCGTTCTCCCTGCTAACGTCGTCGCTATCCAATTACCTTCTGATACTCACTGTTCATTTCCGGACTTCAGCCGGATCATGAGCACACTATTGTAGCGTCCGTATTTATCAGAATTTTTCGCTTTTTTTGCATGGAAATTTTTTCGTTTCCATCCTCATTAAGATCTGGCCTTTAGTATAATTTTGTTCACGGGGCATCCCGTCTTCCCTCGCGGAAGGCTCGATTCCCACTCACATTGTGGTCTGTTTGGTTAGCAAATCATGGTATCACTCGATACCAAACTACTAGAAGCGGCGGTCATCTATGGGTCAGTACCAAGCTGGGGGATTCCAGGCAATCCAGGAATACTTCCAACAGAAGTTCTGTCGTTTTTGTGCACACCCATTTGCGTCTGAAGGAATCCAATTACTACGCGAGGAGCCCGGTGTATTGGTGGTGCGTGTCACGTGCCATACATGCAGCAAACCGCTAGGTGTCGCAATTGTCGGCACAGCTCCGCGAAATCAAAAAGAACGTCCCAAAGTTCCGCACGATTGGACCAAAAAAGATATCGAAAAACTCCATAATCGTGCACCAATCAGCTATGACGACGTTCTCGATGCTCACGCCTTTATCCATCAGCTAGGATCTGATTGGTCCAAGTTGATACCACGGGCGGGGCGACAAGCCCACTGAGGACAACCTCGATACTAAAAAAAACTCCGTTCTCACCGAGCGGAGTTTTTTTTTTCGCCATCCTTATATATAGGTTCTTATTTGATACCAGATTCAATTCTGAGATCACGAGATAGAAACACTCGTATCCCTTACTCTGTTTTGGTTTTCAGGCACGGCAATACTGCGGATTATTGAAAACATCAACCGGCATAAAACCGATCGCCACCACATTGCCACCACTGATAAAAAATGACACGCCCTCATATATGGTGCCTAGCGATTTGAGTGACACTAAGAGTGGTGCCAAGCAGAACAAAGCGATCGCAAATAAGGATCATATGTATGGTGCCGTGAGCGCATTGGTGGTGCCTGCATCGCAGCTGCGTTTTCGATATTCAACAAATTTTCGACGGCGGCTATACAGGCGAGATCCAACCGAGATCTGTTCAAGATCTGATCAAAATCCATTCAGAATAAAGTCGAGCTCTTTTCGCAATCTGATTGAAATAGAAAACCAAACCTGCCCGTCAGCTTCTCAAATTCAATCAATTAAAACTACGATTTAGTTTGCATATTCGATGACACCATTATCGGTATCACAATCGGTTGACAAGTGCGAATTCGGCAATAATTCATTCTTAAGCGTTCCTACTTACTACCGATCAGTCCCAAAACAACCATAGCGATGAGTTTTTTGCATCTTCGACTGGCCATGGACAATACGATCCGATCACATTCGTTCAGTACACTTAGGTATCGGCTGATAACAAAGAAAACTTGGCAGCCCGAAAAAAACAGGAAGAATGGCACCGGAGACCAGAAAACTAGCATTTACAGCGGCGCTCGCAACGCTGGTATCACTGTCCTGTCCTTCCGGTATATGCAACGAGACACCGCGCATTGCCGACGTGCCTCCATTTCAACAGACAGAAACTCAAGAGTCACCGGCGGACACCTCCTTACCTATAGTTCCGGCGCAGGCGGCACCGCCTTCCCAGTCGTCGGCAAGCCAGTCTGAAGTGGTCGAGAAAGCGGAGCAATTGCCACAAGTCAGGGAAGACGAGGGTATCGACGAAATAGCCGGAGACCCGGACTTTGAAGCAAAAGTCCACGCTCTCAACTGCAAAATCCTGCTCAAAGAGATTGAGTTTGCAAAGTTCAACGTCCACTTCCGCCAGCAAGCAAACGTGCAAGGACGATGGCGCGGACTAAGGTATTTCCTTTCCCAGGAAACCAGTGCTGTCATGACTGGTAGCGGGTTGCTGGGGCAGGTCATTGCCAGAGAGCGTTCTCTCGCCAACACGACTCGGACCGTCAATAAACAGACAGGACAGGTAGTTGCTACACCAAGACCGCTAAACAGGAGGGCTATCCAGAGGGCGCTGGCATCCCAAATGATCGGTCAGCAAATCGGCTCTTTGGGCGCGCTTACGGAGCTGGGCATCAACTACTACCATTCTCGTCAGGCAAAGAAAAACGGATACGACAGAGCAACTGCACTAAGGAAAGCGGCTGTTATGCGTCAAGAGTTGAAAGCCCTCCTGAGTGAGCGAGAACAGCTTGTGGACAGCGTTTTGATGATGCCAACGCAGCGAGAAGTGCTGCGATTGGAAGGCGAGGTCCTAAAAGACATCTGCAATCTGACCTTCGATGAATACAGGCATTTTCACATCAATATCGCTCGCTTTCGAACGGTTCAAAACTCTCTTTATGCCGGAGATTTCCTTAAAAACAGCGTCGGCTGGCCGGGCAATCTCCTGGGCATCATTGGTCAAGGCAGCAGAAATCCGCATTTAGCCGGTCCCAATGGCATATGCGTTATGACTTCAGGTGTTCTCATTGCTTTGAACCCTATCGTCTCTCGAGGATTGGGAAAGCTCATGGAGGTTCAAACTCGCAAGAAGTTGAACCGAGAATTCGGCAATACGGAGAAGCAAGACCTGGACGATTTCGAGAAAGATACGAAATTGCTGCGTGATGCGCTATTGCGCCACAGGCAGTACGGCAACGCGCCGATGCTTGCCTGTGAAGACAGAATGGAATTGTATGAAACGGAAGATTTGTGCAGGAGAAAGTCTTTCGAATTGGGGTTGCAAGAAATCAGAGCCGGTCAAAGAACGGCGACGCAAAACATCGCCAGCGCCCAAATAGTCGGGCAAACCAAGATTGCAAACGGTCTGGGACTGATGATTGCCGGATTTCGATACCCCCGCAATACGCGTGCCAACTTCCCGATCACTGTCGATGGTCAGATCGCATACATGTGTGGCTCGTACTTCGGCGCGGCGGACAACATTCGGATACAAGTGCAAGCAGAGATAGCCAGGCGCAGATTGAAACGCCAAAGGCTGCTGCCTAACCAGGTTTACAGCGATCGACTGAAAGCCCTGGAAGAGTTGGAGAAGCGCGTAAACTCACCGCTGTAAAGCTTGATCCCGCTCATTATTAGTGAGCAAGTGGGCTTCAAGATATACTGATCAGCATGTTTCCAGCAGAGAAATTTCTGATTCCCAGACCGCTCAAGACCCGCAGCGAGTTTTCTGTTGCCTGGTTCTACCCGAACACTTACACCGTAGGCATGGCCGGATTGGGATACCAATTGGTTTTCCGCCTGCTCGATGCTGATGAAGACATCGGTGTTTTGCGCGGCTTTACGGACATGGAAGAGCCAGGAATAAGCGGCGCCAGCATTTTTGGTTTCACTTTCTCGTGGGAGTTGGACTATGCAAACATTGTTTCAATTCTCAGGAAGCACAATATTCCGGTCTCGGCCAAAGAAAGAGATGAAAGCCATCCACTCATCTTGGCGGCGGACCTGTACTGACTGCAAATCCTGAGCCATTCGCCGACATCTTCGACATAGTTTTGTTGGGCGATGCCGAAGTGGCAGTACCGTCATTCCTCAGCGCATATCGAGAGGCTAGAAAGGCGTCATCACGCCGCCAACAGCTGCTCAGCCTTGCCAATGCTGATGGTATCTACATCCCGCAATTCTACGAGGTTCAATATCACGATAATGCCAAACAGGGCGATGGTTCAATTGCTGCGATAACTCCTAGCGTTTCAGGCGTTCCGGCCTATCCTCGCAAAAAAGTCTTCGCCCCTCCACCCGATTATGTAGCACACTCTATGGTCCTGTCACCGGAAACCGCATGGGGAAACATGTTTCTTGTAGAAGTAGTGCGCTCATGCCCACAAGAATGTCGCTTCTGCCTGGCTAGTTTCCTCACCAGACCATTTCGCGCCACCAATGTAGACGCGCTGATAGACGCCGTTGAGCTTGGTTTGAAGCACACGAACAAAATCGGTCTGCTTGGCCCATCCGTAACCGAACACCCGAAATTTGACGAGATTGCTGCAAGACTGAGAGGTAGAGAGGATCTAAGCCTATCGATCGCCTCTGTGCGTGCCGACACTTTGAGCGAAAATATACTTTCGACTCTTGTTTCGCTCGGGCAAAAGTCAGTCACCATAGCAATCGAGTCAGGGTCGGAAAGACTGCGTTCGATCATGAAGAAGAATTTGACCGAAGAGGAAATCCTGCATGCTGTTTCTCTAGTTGAAGCTGCCGGGCTTGAATCTATCAAGTTCTACGGTATTGCCGGGTTGCCGCATGAAACTCAAGCAGATCTCGACGAGACTGTCCGCCTTTTGACTCACTTAAAAAAGAAGCACAAGCGCCTGCGCTTTGTGTTTGGCATAAGTTCATTCGTACCCAAGGCACAGACACCATTTCAGTGGAACGGGCGCGATAAGGACTGCGGCAAAAAACTCGAGTATGTCCGCAAACACCTTTCCAAAATAGGCATTGATGTGCGTCCAGAGAGCCACAATTGGAGTGATATCCAGGCCCTTCTCTCGCGCGGAGATCGGCGCCTGCATCCAATACTCAAGTCTGTAGAGGAAAACTCCGGCAATCTGGGCGCCTGGAAAAAAGCAATCAAAGAAGCCAACCAAAACATTGTCAGCATGCCGAATGTGAAAGACTACTATATCTTCCGCGACATCCCCAGAGAGGAGATCCTCCCCTGGAGCCATCTGCAGGATGAGGAGAAAACTCAATATCTCGGCAAACATAACGACTCCGCACTGGCCCTTTCGCTGCAGTCTTCCGCCCAATCTTAATTACACATAGAAACCGACCGCTTTAATTAGATCTGGTTGAAAAGCTTATAGACTGATGCCAGCACCCAGACGGGGCGACGTACATAGGCATAGGGAGTGAGCATGGATAAGTCTAAGTCCACGCAGATAAGTCAATTGGTGCAACCGGTCAGAGACGACCTGTTGTCAGGAGCGGCGGAGGTGGCCCTGCGAGCGATCACCATTTACCAGACTGTCCTCCAGAGCGAAGAAGACCCGGTCAAGCTGAAGAATTTCCTCACCGAGCTAACTCTCGCGCTCATAGACGCGCAGCCTGCTATGGCGCCAGTTTTCCACCTGGGCAATTCGGTCTTGCTCTCCGTGCGCTCCGCTGAGACGACCGCGGAGATTAGAACTCTCTGCGATGCAGCGCTTAATGATTTTGAAAGGCAGCTTTGCGAATCCGCCAACGTAATCGCCGATAAAGTTTTTGACTTGATCCCGCCAGGAGAGGTCGTCTTTGCATATTCATTCAGCTCGACGGTGGTGAGCTGCCTGCTCAATGCCCGCGCTAAAGGACGTTTTTTCCGCGTGGCTTGCACTGAAGCAAGACCCGCCTTTGAGGGCAACAAACTAGCGAGCCGCCTGGCAAAAGGCGGGATTGAAGTCATGCATACATTCGACAACGCCATGGGACTACTGTTGCCCACATGCGCAGCAGCATTCATGGGTGTCGATTGCGTGGGGCGCCCGGGCGTCGTCAATAAGGCAGGCTCCTGGCTCTTAGCGATCGCTTGCAAGGAACTAGGCATCCCGCTTTACGCTCTCACCGGTACGGAAAAATTTGTCACCGACGAGCGACTCTTTGAATTCGAGCGTCACGAACGCCCGTCAGAAGAGGTCTGGAGCGACTATCCGAAAGGCGTCAGAGTTCTCAACCGCCATTTCGAACTGATTCCATTTACCCATATAAGCGGAGTTGTCACCGAACAGGGTATCTTGAAAGGGAACGACATCGACAGCTACGTTTCAAAACTAGAGGTTCATGAAGCTCTTAGACTAGAACCGGCCGGCATCTAATCCCATCCTCAGACCTGGAGCAAACCAGCCAGCCGCTTTCCTCAGGCAATGACTATGAAAGCATCCCAATTCTTACTCACAGCGCTGCCCGCATTACTGCCATTAGCGATCATCATAGGCAGCCAACAACCATGCGAAGCAAAGATAGGTGAGCAGATTTCGGTCTTCCGCGCAAAAACAGCAAGCCGATTGAAGTTTCGCACTCAAGAGTCGCGCGGCGCGCAAGTCAATTATCGGTTTGCTTTTCCTCTGACACCAGACGAAGAAACGCGTTGCCCTGGCTTTGCTACTGGCATTACGGTCACGGTGGCAGGTGGAAAAATTGTCGGGCAGTCGATGGCAATAAGAATGGGCGATGCTTATGATGAAGGCAGGATGCTGGCTGCGCGCCGGTCGCTGGACTTTATTCTCGAGGCAATCGGCAAACCGAAAAGCACGTCGCAAACAGAAGACGCGCAGCAATTGGCGAGTATCAAAAGCGCCATCGAACAAGCTCTGATATCCAATCCGCAAAATATACAATTTCCAGGTTTCCCACAGCGCTCAAAACTTTCCTGCTCACCTGACGGAGATTTACTGGTAGCAGTGCTGCCGCCCATTGAGCAAGCCCCACCAGGCTCGTACATGCAAGGCCCGCCGCGATAGTTTCTCTCTAAAGCTCTTGTCCTTTGGGCCTATCGTTGATACCTAAATCAATCAGGTCGGAACTGACACCACACACGCTGCCGTCGGCTCGTTGCGCAAAAACCCGCAACTGGTAAGAAGCATCTTCAGGAAAAGCATTTCTATCCAGAAAGAAAGTCCCAGTTGTCCCTGGCTCACTCCAGGTTCTCAAAGCCTTCTTGGACGGGCGCACATCGCGGTAAGTAAAATTCTCGAGTTGAAACATCAAACGCGGACGTGACAATTCTATTTGGCAATTGACTGCGCCAGGCACATTGGAAACGTCATACTTGAATTCGAGTGGAAACTTGATTGGGCGGCGAGCACCGTCATTGCAATCGCGCAATGTCAAACCAGAAGGCTCCAGGCTAGGAATGAGAGTCTTACCATCGTTCAATCGAGCGGCAACTATCTTGAGATTTTCTTTCTCACCCAAGTAAATCCTGAATTCTCGCGTCTCTTTAGATAAATACCAGACGAATTTTTCATCAACAGGAAAGCGCACGGTTTGCATTCTCAAGCTTCGATCATACTCAGCCTGGCACCAGTTATCCATTCCCTGAGGCGGAGTGCGGCTTTCGTCGAACGCTAAAACAAGCACATCTTTTGTTGACGTCTTTGAGGGAGAAGTATTTTCCAAATCAACATCTACAAATTTCACAGCCCGCGTCTCGAAATAGCGCTTCGCAATAATGTCCGTCATACCGCGCAACTTCCCGGGTTGCACTACCAGATCAGGAAGCGCCTCGCTTGCACTGCCAGTCGCGTCTATGCCGGACACCGCAGAAAGACTTGTGAGCTGGAGAGTGTTTGTATCCCAGTACACCGTCTCGAAATTGTCCGAGTCCGCCAATTTCCGTCTCAATGGTCCGGAAGGCACCAGGTGATCGTATGTGTAGAAGCGCGGCTCCAGCACGCATACTCTGTGCGATTGATCCGGTTTGAGCAGGGGAGGAGCCAACATTGATTGAATCAAATAGTAACGGTTGAACATATGAGCTCCAAGTACTTGAATGGGAGCATATGCGAGCAACAATTTCTTCTTTTCAGGAAGTGTCGCAAGCGCACTATTGATCTGCGTCTGCATTTCCTCAACGTGATGTGCGGCAACGATCCAGCACTCATTGTTCAACCGTCCGACCACAACAAAAAGACCGGTCAGGTATACGAAAAGAATGGCGGCTAGTGCTGGTATCACCTTTCTGTAAGGCAGACTCATCGAACTTTGACTACCGGGAACAAGAACAACCGCAGCACTTATCGAAAGAACCGCCGTGCTCAAATAGAAGAGTCTCGAGCCAGCCAAAGAGTTGTGAATCATGAAGACTTGATAGAGCGGTAAAAGCTGCAATACAAGCCAACAAAACAAAAAGCCCGTCAATCTCAAATGATTTACAGTGAAACGATCGAAGCGGATCCTCGCCAGCAGATAAATTCCAAAGACTATGTAGAATGCGCGAAAAGCGTTTTCAAATCCACCGGCGCGCTTAATTACCTCTTCATTGAAAGGAAATGCCAGCTTCCAGAAGTGAACGACTCTGTACCACAATTTTGAAAACGAAAGAACATTCGCTTCTCCCACAGCGCCCACGTACCCGCCGAGAAAGGCTCCCGTAGCCCAAAAGCGCACAAGGAAATAAACTGCAAGCAGCGCCAAGTAAGGTCCTGATTCGAGCAACGCCTGTTGCAGTTTCTTCAAATTCGTTGGCTCTTTGCGCAGAAAAAACGAACAAGCAAATAAGACAAACGGCAGAGATGCAGACATTTCCTTACACAGAAGGGCAAGCGCGAAGGCAGCAAGAGATAACCATCCCAACATATGCTTAATGGCATTTGTGCGTTGAGGCAGTTTCAAAAACAGCGCAAAAGACAACAAGTAAAACATGGTCGACAGCCCGTCAACACGCCCGATCAGCCAGGTAGTCACTTCGGTATGCAAGGGGCTGACAGCAAACAAGAGAGCCGCAACGTATCCGATGTATTGAACACCTGGGACATTGAAGCGCTCAGCCAAGCTTCTTGCAATTGAAAGAACAGCAAGGGCGCCGACAAAGGAATACAAAAAATTCGAGACGTGGTAACCAAATGGATTTGCCCCGGAGAAAAATTGATCTACCGCAAAGCTGACTTCGATCAGCGGTCGGTAAAAGATTTCTACTGACTTATCCTGCATCCAAACAGTGGAGAAAGTCCGAAAAAGAAGCTCTCCATGATCGGTGAGCATGCGATAGGCGTATGTGACGTGATTGAGATCGTCGGAAGTGAAATAGCTGTTTAGCGCACCACCGAATTCAAAGAACATTAGACAAAACATGATTGCGCAAAAGCCAACCATTGCCGAAGCGCTTTTCCAACCGCCCTTTTCTCTTGGCGGCCGTGCCTCATCTGCTGCTTGATGCAGTTTGCCGAGCAAGTCTTTCTGCGGTGCATCGGAATGCATAGAGAGTGGCTCGCTCAGTCCTGTTTTCTGCTTTTATGGGTATAAGCCGCGCAGTCTGCGCGCTTCGATAACACGCGACAAAGCCAGGCGCATCGCCGCATCTCGAAGGGAGAGCTTGTGCTCTTTGGCAGTCGCAAAAACGCTGTCGCAGGCGCGAACAACCAGCTGTTCAAGCCGCTCGTAGACTTCGTTCTCGTTCCAGAACAAGCCCATCAAACCTTGCACCCATTCGAAATATCCAACCGTCACAGCCGCAGAATTCGAGAGAATGTCAGGCAGAACATGCACTCCACGTTTCGCCAACACTTCATCAGCTTCCGGCGTCGTGGGCGCGTTTGCACCTTCGACAACCACCTTCGCTTTGATCTTGTCTACATTGCCGGCATGCACTTGATTGGCAACGGCGCAAAGAACAAGGATGTCGCAATCCAATTCAACAACTTCATCTACTGGAATGTACTTGCCGTCCGGATAGCTTTCCATGTTGCGGTGTTCTCTGTAATGAGCTTTGACCGCTTCCACGTCGAGCCCCTTCGGGTTGTAGACACCACCTGAAGTTTCCGACACGCCTACGATTTTGAATCCCGCCTTGATCAGGTTTCTCGCCGTACCCGAGCCGGCACGCCCCAGCCCTTGAATAACAACTGTGGGCTCATTCTTGGTCATGCCCATGTCTTTCAAGAGTTTCTGAGTGCAGAGTGAAACGCCGTAGCCGGTGGCTTCCAGCATTCCCAGAGAACCACCTATGGATTTCGGCTTCCCGGTAATTATCGAAGGCACCGTATGACCGACGTTGACACTGTAAGTGTCCATCATCCAGGCCATGGTCTGCTCGTTGGTGTTTAAATCAGGACCCATGATGTCGGCGTCCGGTCCGATGATATCGATGATTTCCGATGTATATCTTCTGGTCACCCGTTCCAGTTCACTGCTGCTCATAGCATGGGGGTCCAAGCGAATGCCGCCGTGGGCACCGCCAAAAGGCAGATTCATCAAAGAACACTTCCAGGTCATGAGCATTGCCATTCCGGCAATCTCACCCAGGTTAACGAAAGGATGGAAGCGAACTCCGCCTTTTCCGGGTCCGAGGGCCAGGTCGTGGTGGACACGGTAGCCTTGAAACGCCTGAACGGAGCCATCATCCATCCGGCAAGGTATTACAACCGAAAGGGCTCTTTTCGGCTGCATCAAGGGTCCAATGGTACTGTCATCAAGCTTAAGAGACTGGGCGGCGCGGTGGATCCGCTTTTGAGCCATCAAGAAGTCTTCGGTTTCCCACTCGTTCTTGTACTTTTCCTTCTTGTTGTCGGCCTCTTTAGAATCGCCTTTTTGCTTGACTTTCCCCATTAGATTTACACCTTAACTGCCGGAGTAGAGCCAATATTATAGGCACTAAGGGCGCAAAATTGCATTGTTTATCCCGATTTTGCGACTCTTGACCACCCCGTTGCGGAAATGCCCCAGCAGAGCGAGCGCCGCAGCCACAGGGAAATATTAGAGTTCTTGTCCCTTTGGGCGATCGTCAATGCCCAGGTAAATGATGTCTGAGCTGGTTCCTGCGATTTGACCATTACTCTTCAGCGCGAAGATGCGCAACTGATAGCAGGCCGCCTCCGGAAAGTCTCTTTTGTCGATTACGATACTGCCTGTGGTGCCATCAACCTTCCATGTCTTAAGCGGCTTCTTCGAGAGCTCTGCGCTGCGATAAGTATAGTTTTCCAGTTGAAACATCATGCGCGGGCGAGAAAGCTCGCACAGGCACGACCTTGCATCTGGGATGTTTGAAACGTCAAAACTGAATTTGAGAGGAAAACCGGTTGGCCGCTCAACTCCGTCATTACAAGAACGCAGGTTTTCGGCCGCCTCCAAAAGTCTAGGGCGCATGTCTCTGCCGTCTAGAAGGCGAGCTCTCCTGATTTTGAGATTACCTCTCATACCTAAACTTATCTGGAAATTCGACCGCTGCTTCAGCATGAACCATGCAAAAACCTCATCGACGGGAAATCGCAAAATCTGCGTCTTCAGCCCGGTGTTGTATGGAAAAGAAGACCAATAGTCCATAGAATGCGGCGGCTCCGGCTTATCTTCAAAGCGCAAATACATACGTCGCAGATTGCCGGCATTTGCAGCCGGCTGCGAATTTTCAAGTTCCACTTCTATAAATCGCACAGCTCCAGTCGCAAATGGTCTTACGCTTTCTATATAAATACTCTCGTGACCATCTTTAGTGTTAATCGTGAGCTCTGGCAGTGAATGCTGCTGCGATGGCGCAGTTTCGCCGTTTACAGACGGATCGCAAAGAGACTCGATGTCGGTTAACTTGAACGTGTCGACGTTCCAGAAAACAGCCCGGTATTTTTCCTGTTCAGCGAGCTTTCTGCGCAGGAGACCCGATGGAATAGTCATGTCGGAAATATAGAAACGCGGCTCGAGCGAACAAACTCGCTCGGCAATACCGGGCTCGAGCAAAGGCGGGGATATGAGAGCCTGCAGTGCGTAGTAGCGATTGAAAAGAAACGCTCCAAAAACCTGCGAGGGCAAGTAAGCTACCAGCAGTTGTTTTTTTTCTGGCAATTGCGCAACTGCTTCTTTGATTTGTTTCTGGAGTTCTTGCGTATGCAGACCGGCAAGCATCAACGCCTGATTATTGATTCTCCCAGTCACGGCATAGAGAACTGAGAGGAAGCCGATGAGGACAATACTGCTTAACTGAAGCAACTTACTCCGCGCACTTATGGTGGTTGGCCCGCTGGCAACCAGTATCACCGCGAGAATCAGAGCCAGGATTGCTGTACTCAGGTAAAACAATCTGGCACCGGCCAGCGAATCGCTGAGACGAAAGACTTGCAGTACAGGCAAATATTGAATCACCAACCAAAAGAGAAGAAACGATAAGACTTTCAATTGATTAGGATGAATTTTGTCGAAAAGCATTCGTGCGATTACATAAATCGCCGCACCTGCATAGAAAACATGGAAGCTCATAGCTAGAGCACTATCGCTGCTAACAAGTTCACCATTAAATGGATACGCCGCTTTAAGAAGATGTGTGAGTTTCTCAAAAGACACACCAAGTGGCTTTTGCATTGCTTCGCCAAGAGCGCCGACATAGCCTCCCACGAAGGTTCCAATCGCCAGGGCGCGAAGAGGAAGAAATAAGGCGAGAACAATGAAATACGGGAGAGTTTCCCAAAATGCTTCACGCAATTTTCTTAAGAAGTTTTTCTCGTCGCTCGAAAAGATGCATAAGAGAAACAGCGACGGCGGCAAAGTAAAAGCCATCTCTTTGGCAAGTAGCGCAAACACGAACGCCACTAAAGAAAGACACCAGGCGACAGATTTCTTTGGACCACCGTCACCGGCTAAAGTTGAGACTCTCAAAAACAGCGCCAATGAGATCAGGTAAAACATCGTGCAAAGCCCGTCGACTCGCCCGACAATCCAGGAAGTCACTTCTGTATGCATTGGATTTAGCGCAAAGAGAAGACCCGCTGCATAGCCAATCCAATCAGCATTCTGCAAAGCAAAACGTCTGGCAATGTCTCGTCCAATTGAAAACAGTGCCAGCGCAGCCACAAATGAATACAGAAAGTTGGAAATGTGATAGCCGAGCGGATTCGTTCCGGAAAACAAGAAATCCAGAGCGTAGCTCACCTCCACAAGGGGGCGATAAAAGATCTCCTGCGTGGAGTCCGGCATCCACACGGTGGCAAACATGCGCAAAAGCAGACCCGGATCGCCGTTGAAAACTCCGTAGACGTATTTAACGAGAACCAAGTCATCGCTTGTGAAATAGCTATTCAGAGTGGCGCCAAACTCATAGAGCATGGCGACACAAGTGACCAGCGAAAAGAATACAAAAGCAAGACCTTCTCGCGTCCCGGACTTCGGCTGATTCGATTTCAACGACTGATTGATCATCGAATCTTCAGCCAGCGCGTCCGAATTCATTGAACGTCCCTATTTCGCGACCGCTTGTTGGAACTCTTTCATCAGTTGGTCTTGAACTTTGGTGGCGGCCTTATTGCTTTGCTTGCGAACAGATTCAATCAAAGCATCCGCTTCCTTTGCTGTCTTTCGCACGAAATCAGAGTGGGATTTGTCAAAACCAGCCAAATTGATCAGGACGTTGTAATAGGCTCCCTCCGCGGCAGCCAATGCCATAAGCCCGGCAACACCGGCGTCAGACAAAGAATTAGGATTACCCTTCTCGATAGCCGTGTCAACCAATTTCAACGCTTCGTCACATCGCTTCAGCACGCCCAGAGGTACCAAAGTCGCATCTACGGTAGCATTGTGAATTGCTTCGTCACGAGCTTTTGCCTCTTCGGGAGAGCCCTTCGGAAGCCGGCGCGATTCAACAATGCGATTGTACGCATTCATGTCATTGTCGACATCTTTCAAGAATTCGACTTTCAACTTCTGCCCGGTTTCTGCCAGGTCGTTCAAAATCGGCTTTGACTTTTCGAAGCCCTTCTTCTCATAGGTCAGATTTCCGACCATTGCGGAAAGCGAAGCGGAAAGCGCCCCGGCGAGAGCTGCAGCACTGCCGCCTCCAGGCGCAACAGAATCCGAAGCCAATTCGTCCACAAAATCGCTGAGTGAAAGCTTCTTCAGCTCCTTCATCTTCGGAGCAACGTTGTACTCAATGATTTTCTTATCGATGTCGAATGGTGCAAGCTCTGCCAATCCAAGAGATTGAACTGCTGTTTCCACCAGCTCACGTTCGGAAACACCGGTCGCCCTGCCCTGTTTGCGTAAGTAGTGCCGGCCAGCTTCCAACATAGGAGCCAGCGGAACCAAACCGACAATTTCGCTTCCGGTCACTCGCAACCCAGCTTCATTGGCAACGCGCTCTGCTTCATCGAAGGCCTGATGCAGCGAGCAAACTGAATAATCGATCAAGTTTATCGAAATTTGAGCGCGTTTATACTCGTCAACATACCAGCCTACGGCACGCACGGACTTCAGAGTACCGGGTACTTTGACGGATACTCCATCCTTGTCTTTGACGATATTTCCCTCAGCGTCGCGCTTAGCCTTTCCGGCTTCACGAATAGTGAGAGCGATGTCGTTGGCAAGCTTCTTGGAACGTGTATTGAGATTTACATTGTAGGCAATGAGAAACTGCCTGGCACCAATCACAGTGGCACCGGATTGGGCGTTAAACTCGCTCGGTCCAAAGTCCGGCTTGAACGACTTGTCTTTCATTTTCTCGGGCAGCGCTTCATACTCACCCTTTCGAATGTCCGCCAGACTCTTGCGATCATCGGTCTTCGCCGCCTCTGCATACAGATAAACAGGAATACCCAATTCTTTGCCTACTCGTTCACCCAGCTGCTCAGCGAGTTTCACGCAATCTTCCATGGTGACGCCGGAAACAGGCACAAATGGGCAAACATCGGTGGCTCCCATGCGAGGATGCTCACCTTTATGCTTCCGCATGTCGATTAGGCTTTGCGCCGTTTTGATCGCTTGAAATGCGCCCTCGACAATCACTTCTGGGCTGCCAACAAAGGTTATTACAGTACGATTCGTGCTCCAGCCCGGATCGACATCAAGCAAACTTATGCCTTGAACGCTCCTAATGGCGTCGGAAATAGCATTGATGACCTTCTCGTTGCGACCATCACTGAAATTCGGAACACACTCGACCAGACGCATGGCGTACCCCATAGAATTTATAGAGATTACAAGTCAGATATTGTATGCACATTTGGGTCTATAATCTGCGTTTAGCGTTTAATGAGGGTATCGATTGGCAGCCTCAGGCGAAAAGAAAGAAGTCCACGCGGACGCGCAGCGCGAGTATTTCCGCACGCGCGTAGGGGTTTTTCTGCAGCCCATTCCTGACGAAATTCTCGCTCGCACGCAGAAGATTGCTGAGAGTGCGGGGCTGTCGGAGAGTTCTCAAGTCCTTGACGTTGGCACGGGTACTGGCGCCCTAATCACGCACTTCCTCTTGCTGGGGGTGAATGATGAAAACATTACCGGCGTTGATCTCAGCGATGAGATGCTGAAAATAGCACGCGAAAGATATCCCAAAGTCAAATTCCTGAAAGCAGACATACTCGACGCGGACACAGTCATCGGTAAACCCGATCAATTCGATGCGGTTTTCTTCAATGCCTGTTTCGGAAATCTATTTGACCAAAAAATGGCTTTGCAAAAAACTGGTGCCCTCTTGCGTTCCGGCGGATGTATCATAATCAGCCACCCGCTCGGAAAGCGTTTTGTCAAAGCATTGCACGATAGCGATCCGGCTATTGTTCCTTTCTTCCTGCCGGAAAAAGAACAGCTGGAAGCATGGGCAAACGAATTGAAATTGGAGCTTTCTGAGTTTATTGACGAAGAGGATTTCTACCTCGCCCGCCTGGTGAAATGAACCGACTCTTTCAGAGAATCATTGGCAGGCTCTGGATCTCAGCGCCCCTGGTACCTTTTGTTTTCGCTACAGCAAATCTTGAAACACAAACGCAAAGTGCTGCAACTCAGAAACAGCTGAAACAATACTCCAACCAGATCAGCAAGCTGTGCAAGAGAAAAGAATTCGAAGAAGCACGGTCGAGGCAGGGCGTAGCACATACTTTAGTGACCCCGCCCTAGCGAGTTTTCTTGTCGGTAGGCAAAACGTTCCTTAAGTTTCAAAACTCTCGATTCGAAAAACTGCCACGATAATATCGACCATACAATGGTGACGATGAACGCGACCAGCTCTCCGTTCATCGTCTTGAATAGCGGAAAGAAATAGCAAAGCATCATGTAAATCACAAAAGCAAACGGATGATACAAGTAAATTCCATAACTGACTTTGCCAAGATAGGCAAACGGGCGATAGTTGAAGACCATAAGTACAATGCCATTCTTCGTCTCCCACAGGCCGAGCACGAAGAGGGCAATACTTAGTGCACTCAATGTGTATTGACGGAACCAAAACAGATCATTGGTGTCAGCGAATCCGGTGGTGGTCAAAACAAAATACTGGTCAATAGCCTGCAAAATGAGGCCGATTATCATTAGAAGTATGCCGCTAACCTTGTTTCCCCATCCGCGCAACTGGGCATGACCAGCCAAACATCCCCAGAGCAAGAACTGCCCGCACACGGGAAGAAGCATGTAATACGGGCGGTCGGAAAAATTCTTGCTAGCAAAATAGTTAGCCACCATTGACGCTACCAGAAGAATTGACAGCAAATAAACACGAAAGCGCTTAGGGGTCAGCAACAACGCAAGCGGATACAACAGATAGAACTGCTCCTCAACACAGAGTGACCAGAAGTGCACGATTGTTCCGGTAAAGCCTTTGTCGAGAAAAACTTTCAGGTTGAACAGATATGTGAATTGATATGCGGGAAAGGGCAGCTGACCAATAAGAAGTAAAAGCGAAATCAGCAGGTAATACGCAGGAAAGATCCGCAGGCAGCGGCGGATGTAGAAAGTTTTCAAATCAGCAGGAAGAGAGCCGGTTTGATTAGCCTCCAAAATTCTAGTGATAAGAAAGCCGGAAAGCACAAAGAAAATCTGCACTCCCAGCGCGCCATACGGAAAGCTGTTGCCATTGTGCTGAAGGAACACACCCGCATGGAAATGAAAAACAAGCATTACGGCAATCAGTCGCAACGTATCTAGCTGCGACTTGTAGCTAAGTCTTTCAGTGGTATCGGCTGAATTTTGGTTGGTCACTTAAAAACTTTAGCAGCCCAGCTTCCTATTCGCGACTCTCTGTTGGTCTTTCCGCGCCCAATGGAGCGTTAATTCAGCTAAACTGTATTGTCCATCACCCTTGGAATTGACGGACTTTGGTTTTCTGGCTATGACAAACTTCATGCTGCTTGATCTATGCGGAAGCGCATTGGCCTTGCTGGCCTGGGCAGCGGTGCAAATCAGTCAAGGTTATTTGATCGGCTTTTTCTCCAACGCCCTTTCCTTTCGTGCAAAGACCTTAGGCACCCAACTGCAACTATCAATGATGTTGGCAGTCGGAGTCATGCCCGTACTGAATCATCTTTGCGCAAGCGCATTCGGGGTGGATGCGATTGCCAAAATATCCATGGCAACCAGCGCCATCTTCTTGATCGTGCTGATAAAAATTCACCGAAAACTGCGTGAATTGCTCAAAATTGAACGGAAGCTGAAGCTTTCTGCCGGCGCAATCTCACTCGGGATTACCGCCTGGTGCTTGGTTGCATTTTTGATGATCGCAGACGTGCAAATCGGCAACTCTCTCTACTTTCCATCGACAGCCGGCGACTTCCTAAAGCACATCTCCATAGCTGATGCAATCTGCAGAACAGGTGTGCCGCCGACCAATCCAATGTTCTATCCGGGACATCCACAAGTTCTTTTCTACTACTATTTCTGGCACCTCGAGGCTGCCATGATAGCCAAGATTATCGGAACTCCATTCGACGCTCGGTCTGCGGTCATCGGCGGCGCGATTTGGACTAGCTTGGTTCTGGTTGCAGCAACAGCATTCTGCGCTCGCTACTTTCGATTTGTGAAAAACACAGGAAAAAGCATCGCACTTTTCGCGATGCTCTTTCTTTTGGTCGGCAACATGTACGTCTTGGTCGCCCTGCCATTGAACTTGCTGGCCATGATGGCCAACATCGAGAATTTGCCCTCCATCATTGCTTGCTCCTTCGACACAATTTTTCCCTTCACCACCTCCACCTATTGGGTACCCCACCACATTGCCGCATTCGTAGCGATGCTGACTTGCATGTTCCTCTACATGGAAGCAAGCAAGACAAAATTCTCTGGGAAATGGTTCATCCATATTCTTCTGGCTGGGCTTTGTGCTGCAAGCACACTAGGACAATCTGTCTATCTTGCATTCGCACTGGCAGCCACGTTCGCTGGCTGGTTATTTTTTTCTGCCTTGAGAAAATCGAATCTATCAATCATATCGATGTTTGCCGTAGGTGGTCTTGGATTGGCATTTGCATTTCCCATCATTCGCGAAATTGTGCACGCCAATCATCAAAAAGGCTTCCCCCTCAAGCTTGCGGTTAAGTACCTAGATCCGCTGCCCCAGCTATTTGTTCAACAGCAAGGTATTTTGTATCTGCTATTGCAAATCGTCTACTTCCCATTTTCATTCATTTACAGCATGGGCTTTGTGCTTGCAGCAACAATTCAATATTGGCGACTTCGGTTCAAAGAGAAGATCACTGAAAGAGAGCAATTTCTCATCACAATGTTCACTGTCTGCCTTGTTCTAAGCACTTTCGTAAGATCTACCGTGGTGGGCAATGACTTCGGTTGGAGAGTTGTTATTCCAGCACTCTTCGCCTGCATATTGTGGGCGGCAAACTACATGCTTATGATAGGCAAGTCCGAATATCCAAAAGCCAAGATGACACCCCTTTTGAGAGGTCTCATCGCAATCGGCGTTCTTACATGCGGTGCGGATCTTTATCTCACACGCGTTGCTTCAGCCAGTTTTGGTGGTACCGCTTTATATGACCTGCGGGCCGTGTATGCAGAACTAAATAGGCGCACAAAGATTGATGCAGTCGTTCAACACAATCCGGGCGGAAAAATGATAGGCGGACTGTATGCTCATCGCCAAGCAGCCGCATCCGATGAGCGCAACGGCTATTGTTTCGGTCCGACCAAGGAAGAATACAAGCCGGTCGCAAACGAAATTGAGTCCATGTTTAGACCTGGACTGACGCTTGAACAAGTGAAAGACATTTGTGCAAAGTATCACATCGACGTTCTCGTCATCAAAAATACCGATGCGATCTGGAAAGACAAAACATCGCCGATTTGGAGCCTGCCTGTGGCAGCGGAGCGGCCATTGTCTAAGGCGCTAATGATCAATTCTAGTGCGTTCATTCACTAGAGAAACACTCTCACTGATTTTACTTCTCGTACATCGAGAGAATTTTTTCGCAAAGCATCAGAGCATGCGCAATTACTTGATCCATATCAAAGTATTTGTATTCTCCGAGTCTTCCGGCAATCAACAGTTTCGGGATCTGGTCTGCTCGCTCTCTATAACGCTGGTACAGCGCATCGTTTGCACTGTCAGGAAATGGATACTCGTACTGCTCGGCATCCTCTGGCGTGAAGGGAGTTTCACTCGTAATTACAGTTCCTTGAATTTGTGATGTGAGCTCCGGATTCATCATGTGTTTCCATTCAAGAATGCGCACATGCGGCCCATTGTTCGGGTCGGGATTGTTGACCTGCCCACAGGGTTGATACACATCAACATCACTCAGATACTGGTGCTGTCGCTGCTGACCTCTATACCCCAAACGCCCCAGGTCAAAGTCAAAGTATTCATCAATTGGACCGGTAAAGACGGTCAATTTGCGCGCCTCAAATCGCTGCCGATTTTTGAGATAGTCGATGTTCAACTCGAGAGGAATACCTTCGAGCATACTGGTCATGAAGGCAGCATAACCGTTTTCCGGTATGCCCTGATACTTGTGAGGCATCAAGCGTGGGTCATCGCCTTTGTGTACCGTAAAGCGGCGAGCGAGGCTGGCAGAAAGGCTTGTCGCTTTCACTCCCCATTGCTTTTCCGTATAGCCTTTGACAAACTTTTCATAGATTGGCTGTGGCATGGAAGCAAGTGATGCTTCTTCGAAATTCGAGGGAGTTCCTGTAAAGCCTGGTTTCCAATCCTTGCCACAAAGTTCTTCTACATAGTCTTTTGAAACCGGCCAGTTCTGAAACTCGCCGTCTATCAGAGTCTTTAACTTGGCCTCGTACTTATAGAATTTCGAAAACCGATTGACGAAATTCCAAATCGCTTCAGATGATGTTCGAAAATAATGTGGACCATAAGTGTGTATGCGAATGCCGCTAGGGTGAAATGTGTCATGCACATTGCCGCCAAGATGAGAGCGGCGATCCAGCACCAGAACTTCTTTCCCGGCATCCTTGAGAGTGCGCGCAATTGTGGCACCGGTCAAACCAGATCCAACGATTAGATAATCAACTTGCATACTGCGCCAACGCCAAAAACTCTCGTCTACATTTTACTTCGAATAGCAACAATATCTTTCATCAAATCGAAAGCCAGCTCCAACATGCGGGCATGATTGGCTTTCGGCTTACCGGTAGGTCTTTCGCGAAAACCGATCGACAGCCATTTTATTCGAAAACGCTTTTGGTAAATCAGCGAGACAAGCACATTCGCGAGGTAAAACGTCGGTGGAACTTTGCTGATTACTTCCGCCAGATCGATACGATGCATCAAACGATATGGGACATTAGAATCTTTGACATAAACTGATGACAGCAGAAAAATTGTGAAGGTCAAAACTCTGGAGATAAGAGTACGGTCCAATCCGTCATCGCGATTGACTCGAAAGCCCATGACGGCAACGCCTTGTTCGCGCGCTTTCCAAAACTCCGGAAAGTATTTTGTCTCACATTGCCCATCGGAATCAATCTGCATGATCCAGACTGCTCCGGAGTCTATTGCAGCTCTATAACCGGCAATACAAGTCTGCCCGTGCCCGCTGTTTTCCTTATGAATGACTTTCAGCAAGGGCAGCTTCGCTTGCATCTCATCCAAGTCTGCTCTAGTGCCATCGGTCGAGCCGTCGTTCAAGACAAATAGATTGAAATCGATCTGCTGCTCAAGCAACAGCGAATACCACTCGTCGATAACATCCTTGACGGTGCCTTCTTCGTTATAGACCGGAATAACCAGGGCAAGTTCGGACATCTTACTCGTCTAGATGCGTGTAATCGCTGCTGCATCAGTCACAGAATGCCCGACTGAAAAACAACAGATACCAAAGACTTTAGCAGCCCGCGTCGCTTGTGCTGCAAAATATCTGATCAATTCAATTCGAAAGATTCGGAGAGGGAGGGATTCGAACCCTCGGTACAGCTTTTGACCGTACAACTTCTTAGCAGGAAGCCGCTTTCGACCACTCAGCCACCTCTCCAAGAACGCGCCCGTTTAGGGCAGGTCTATAGAACATATCATACATAGCGCTCAGGGTCTCCTGCTCGCTTAAAAATGTCCCAAAACAACGATCCATATCCAATAGTAGCTAATTGGAGAGCCGAAAATCAGGCTGTCGCCCCTATCCAGAAGCCCGCCGTGGCCGGGAATTGCGTCGCTGGAGTCTTTCATCCCGGCATCTCTCTTGAGAAGTGATTCGCAAAGGTCGCCCAATTGCGCCCCGATCGATACAAAAAGCCCCATCAGCGGCGCATGCCAGATTTTGTCGCGAAATGGATGAGTGTTTACAAACAGGAAATTGTCAGCGGCATAAACCACTACCGTCGCCCAAAATATTGAAGCAAGTAGACCGGCAACTGCACCCTCTATCGTCTTTTTCGGGCTAATCTGCGGGTAAAGGAGATGCTTGCCAAACTTCTTGCCGGCGTAATAGGCAAACACATCTGTCGCCCAAACGATGAAAAGACACACCCAAACGTAAGCCAGACCGGGTTGCTGCAGGGGATTCACGGCTTGGGAGACGCCGGGGGCGGTAAGGTTTCTCAGCAAAACCAGATGGCTGGGAAGAAAACCGACATAGATGAAACCAAGGATCGTGGTCGCAATATCGGCAATAGTGGCTGGTGGGGTTTCATGGCGAAACAAAAGACGAAAGAACGAGAGGCAAATGCCCACGGTCAAAAGCAGCGGATAGTGTTCAAGTGGATAAGTACAAGGGATATTGAGCCCCGGGATGACGGGTAGGGCAGCAACGGCAAAAAATGCCAGAATCATACCCTTGACAATTCGCGGCGAAGGCTTAAACCCCTTAGCCCTGGACATATTGACGAACTCATTGCCGCCCCAATAACAGGCAAACGCCATGACAATCGGAAAGACCAATCCACCCCAGAGAATGCTCGCGACAGCCACGAAAAACAATCCAAATCCATAGAGAATTCTTTTCATCGAATTCCCTCCGACTGGTCTTTGCTGGGTGTCAACGCACCGCCTTCCGGCATGTCCTCAATCCGAATGCCTTCATCCTCGTTCCCTTTTTTACCTGAAATTGAAGTGGTGTTCCCAGCGCGTCCTATCAGATAAGCTGAGACCAGAGCTGTAAGTGGGATAGTAAAAACCAGACCCAGACTCCCACTCAGGGCTGATGCAATTTCTGTTGCAAACAGATCAAGATTGATTAACTTGGCTGAGGGCATCTGCCTGGCAAGCAGCAAAAGTGGCAACGCGCCACCTGCATATGCCAGCACCAGCGTGTTTGTCATCGTGCCCATGATGTCACGACCGACATTCATCCCGGCGCCATAGAGCAGCTTGAAACTTGGATTAGCGGCAGTGCGGGCCACCTCTGTCACAGTGGACGAAATTGAAATGGCCACGTCCATGATTACGCCGAGAGCGCCTATCAACATGCCGGCCGCCAGAAGTCCGCTGAAGAAAACCGGTCTTTGGTTGTCCAGAGATCCTCGCAATATCTGAGCCTCTTCACTGGAAAGACCGGTCAGCGGAGCAAAAGCAATTACAAGCTCCGCTGAAACACCGGCGATGATTACACCACCTACGGTGCCGATTACGGCAGCAAAAGCTTTGCGTGAAAAACCAGCGACAAAGAACATGCTGCACGAGGCAGCGGCAAGACAAATGAAGATCGAAACCAGCAGCGGGTCGAAACCGCTCAAACTCATAGGAAGCAAGACATATGCGATTAAAGCGACCGTGGCAATTAAGCCGGCAAGCGACTTAAAACCTTGCTTGCCACCAAAAAATAGAAATGCCGCCAGAAAAATCACTCCCAATCCAATGATGATTGGAGCACGGTGATAGTCGGCAATATTCACCTCGCGCTCTCCGCCGCCTGTCACCACGGACAGTATTACTTCCTGACCGGGAACGACCGAAACGTTGAATGATGGATTGTAGGTAATCTCATTGGTCACGGTGAAGGTCTGCCCGGAAAGAGGACCTTCAGTAACTTCCACTTCAACAGTTTGCCTGTTGCTGACCATGCCGGTCTTATCCAGAAGCAGTCGATCTAGTTTCGCGGCAGAGACAGACTTAACTTTGCCGACAACAAAAGATTCGTCAATCGGCCCGGCACCGCGCTCGATTATGCGAGCATTTGGTTTGCTCGACTGCACAGGAGAAGCAGTTTTGGCGGCGTCTACCGGCTCGGCGTATGCCGACAGTGATGAGATATTTAGAAAAACAGAGACGAGAGCACAACAGAGGAAAAGCGGTGCTCTTGCAAAACAGCCCACAGCTAAATCTTCACTCCTTGTTGAACTCGATGCCCAGTTGCCCCGCGCCGAGGTGATGGTTCATCGGTGTTCGACCTAAATGCGTATATGCTTGCGGAGTCGCACAACGTCCACGCGGAGTTCTTTGAATGAATCCAGCCTGAATCAGGAATGGTTCATAGACATCTTCGAGCGTGTCGGAGTCCTCTCCTAGAGTGGCGGCGATGGTTTCTATTCCAACAGGACCACCCTGATAATGTTCGATCAAAATTTCCAGCATGCGCCTGTCAGTGGCATCGAGTCCGAACGCATCGACCTGATAAGAGTCAAGCGCTGCCACAGCAATGTCTTCGGAAACAGTCTCGGCGCCTTGAAAATGTCCATAGTCGCGAACCAGCCGCACAAGGCGGTTGGCAATACGCGGTGTGCCTCTTGCTCTGCCTGCGATTGCCACCACTGCGTCGTCTGTCATCGGAACATTTAGTAACTTGGCGGTTCTGGCAACGATCTGGGAGAGTTCTTCTTTCGAATAAAAGTCCAGGCGCAAAACAAAACCAAAACGATCGCGCAAGGCGTTGGAGATCATCCCTGCCTTGGTCGTCGCACCTATCAGTGTGAATTTCGGCAAAGGCAGGCGCATCGTGCGGGTTGCATGTCCCTTTCCTGAAGTCAGATCAATCACAAAATCTTCAATTGCCGGGTAGAGAAGCTCTTCGGCAACACGACTGAGGCGGTGGATTTCGTCGATGAAGAGAACATCTCCGGCTTCCAATTGATGCACAAGACCGATGATGTCGCGAGGGCGCTCCAGGCTCGGACCGGACGTCATGTGAATTCTTGCGCCCATCTCATTGGCAATTACGCGCGCGAGAGTGGTTTTTCCCAAACCGGGAGGTCCATAGAAAAGAACGTGGTCGAGCGCCTCTTCACGCGACTTTGCGGCGCCGATGGACATAGTAAGCATCGTTTTCAGACGGCTTTGCCCAATGTACTCAACCAGTGTCTGCGGGCGCAAAGTGGCATCGGACTTCAGGTCCGCGGCTGTTTCTTTAGCTGAGAGGACCTGCGTGCGATTGGCCTTGGCCTTCATATCGCGCTCGGCAATCGGTTGCTTTTCCAGCTTTTCGGGCTTGGATTGCGACGCGCCATCCTTTTTGTCTTTCTTCTCACCATTTGTTGGAACAATAGTCATTCGCGAACGTTTCCGAAAATCTGAAGTTAAGGCCGGCTAGAAGAAAAGACCGTCTTTGGAGACCCGGTGTTTCTACATAAGAGAAATCTAGTCAATATTCGCCAAATGCAAAAATGAGTTTTTCTCAATGTGCCGCCACTGCACTGGTCAGGGTTCATCTAATTATTGCAAAGCAATCATGCCTTTCCTCCTGTAACGCTCATCATGAAAAGATCTCAAGGTGAGCCCGCCAGTCAAGAGAACTGCAAGATAATGTGTGTGACCAACAAAAGGCTCCATAGAGATGACCACAGGAAGCGACATAAACTTCAACACACAGGCGCAAACGCTCACTTTTGCCCCGGAAGGCACCCGCAAGTCAATTGCGGCGCATCCGGACAGACCTGGCATATCGCTCGTGATACCGGTGTATAACGAAGAAGAGAATGTTGACCTTCTCTATCAAAAAATCGTTGCCGCCGCCGAAACACTGGGGCGAACCTGGGAAGTGGTTTTGGTGGATGACGGCTCGAAAGACAAAAGTTTTGAAAAACTGGAAAAAATCGCGCTCAAAGACACGCGAATCAAGATTGTCCGTTTCGTAAGAAATTTCGGGCAAACCGCCGCTCTGTCGGCTGGTATCGACCACGCGAAAGGCAGCATCATCATCCCGATGGATGCCGATTTGCAGAACGATCCGGCCGATATCGACAGGCTTATTGAAAAGTTGGAAGAAGGCTACGACTGCGTCAGCGGTTGGCGGAAAAACCGCAAAGACGGGCTAATGCTACGTTTGATTCCTTCCTGGACAGCCAACAAAATCATCTCCGTGATTAGCGGTGTACCGCTCCATGACTACGGCTGCTCATTGAAAGCTTACCGCCGCGAAGTTCTTGAAGGTGTGCGCCTGTATGGCGAAATGCACCGCTTCGTGCCGATTTATGCCACCTGGATGGGCGCAAAAGTAACGGAAATTCCGGTCAACCACTACGCTCGTCAGTTCGGACAGTCCAAATACGGCATCAACCGCACTATTAAGGTAGTTCTGGACCTGATCACAATCAAGTTCATGTCGTCTTACCTTACAAAGCCAATCTACATCTTCGGGTCCGCCGGTCTCTGGTCGCTTGTAGCCTGCGCTGCCGCCTTTGTCTGGATGGTTGTCCTCAAGTATGGGTATGGCACTTCCTTTATTGAAACGCCGTTGCCAGTCATCGTCTCCATGTTCTTTATGGTAGGAATTCAGCTGATCCTCATGGGTCTTTTGGCTGAGATCCTGGTGCGGACATATCATGAGTCGCAGGACAAGCGCGTTTACACTGTGAAGAAGAAAGTAAATCTGGACTAGCCCCGTTCAATCGGTAGTTTTTCCAGCCTGGTGTGCGTTTCGGGGTGTTTGAAACAGGCTCGTGCCTCGCCTCCCCCCAGCCGTTTCTCATCAAAATGGGAAAACCTGCAAAAGCGTCACCAAAAGCAGAGCAAAAACCATAAATAGATATGCACTTTAGGGCATAATTCAGATGGCTCGTTTTACTGCCCGCATGAATGCCAGTCAGGAATATGGCGTCTTATAATGCAAAATCGGTAACTGCTCAGACCGCGCCTTTACCGGTCTATCATCCAGAAATACACCACGATATTTTTCCCACCGGGCGCAGCTTCTTCAACTGGCTGACGATGGGGATTCTTGGCTTTTCGCTTCTATTCCTTGCTCTGGTCACCACTTACTTGGTGCGCCCCGAATTGCGTGCAGGCGATTTTGCAGAAAACACCATCAAATCGACTGCGGATACCAGAGTGACGGACTTTGCCGCCACGTCATTGGCGCGAGAAAGGGCGCAGCGCGGCGTCGTACCGGTATTCTCCGTCGATAGAAGCGGCGACAAAGTCAGCAAAAACCGCCTCGACGAAATTTTTGCCAATTTGAAAGTCTATTTCGACGAGTCCGGCTGGTCACATATGGACCAAGCATCCCGAGACGCCGTAATATCGCACGCTTCCATTTTGACTGCCGATCGAGAACAGTTCGATGCTGAGTTAAACAAATTGAGCGCGCAAGCCACCAACGCTCATTTGGTCGAAACGTTGAAAGCACAGAGGGCTGTGATTCAAAAGATGCAGACACAAAAGCCCGAGCTTTTGGATGCGACCATTTATCTGGCGATGACCGTACCGCAAGATGAAGTTCAGACACTCAAAGCAACAATAGAAAAAGCGACCAACAAATTGCTAGCCGTTCATAAGCGCTACCCGCACGATGCGAGTGCAGAATGGGAGCCGATGATTGTGGAATTCTTGCCGGAGGCGTGGCCGCCTGCAAGGAAAGTAAAAGCGGCGCAATTAATAGCCTCGGCACTGCAACCTAACGTTCAGATCAACGAAGAAGCGACAGCCGAGAAAGCAGAACAGAGTGCTGCACATGTAACACCAGTCTACCGATTGATTACCAAAGGCTCCGTGATCGTGAAAAAACATCAGTTGCTTACACAAGCTGATGTCGAGACACTTCGTGAATTGGGCATGGCTCAAACCAATAGACTGCCGATGATCATGGGTCTTGGAATTTCGCTTCTGGCAGCTATTGCGCTGGCTGCAGGAGTCGTCTACACATTTGATGCGCGCCACCTCTTTCAAACAAACTCAATTGGGCTCATGTACGCAGTTGCTATCGCGGTGGCGACAGCAGCAAGTTTGATCGGAGACAACTATCCGCAATTCGTGCCACTACCGGCAGCGGCACTAGTTTGGACGATATTTTTCGGACGAAGGGTCTCTAGTGCACTGACCATTCCATTGATAATCATTCTTGCCGTAGCGCAGCTCATCGAAGGACGCCATTTGATCGCCTTGAGCACAGCGGCCGCAGCGGCAGTAATCTGTTACACGAAGCACCGCAATTCGCTGATGCTTACGGGAGTCGTCGTCGGGATGACTCAAGCGATAGCTTTCATTCTCTCCTCGATACTTCTCAACGGCTTAGACTCCGTGCACCATCTGGGTCGCCCGACACTGTTCGAACTCTTCGCAGGCGTCGTTTCGTGCATGCTGGCAATCGGAAGCTTGCCCTTCTTGGAAAGCATTTTTGGAATGGTCACTCCTTCGAGACTTGCTGAAATAACTGATGCGGAACAACCGTTGCTCAGACAACTCGAAGAAAATGCGCCAGGGACATATCAACACAGCCTTGCTGTGGCAAACCTTGCCGAAGGCGGTGCACGAGCCATCGGCGGCGACGTTAATCTTGTACGTGCGGGCGCTCTATATCACGACATCGGCAAAATGGCGCGACCCAAATACTTCATTGAAAACCAGTTGGGTGCGAAAAATCCTCACGATGACATGACACCGGAAGAAAGCAGAGAGCGGGTTCTGGCACATGTCACAGACGGCATTGATCTGGCTGAGAAGTACCGGCTGCCGAAAGCCGTCCAGGACTTTATTCCCATGCACCAGGGCACATCGCTTATGGCGTACTTTTATCACAAGGCATGTGTGCGCGACGGGGCTGAAAATGTCGATTCCAAATTTTATCGATACCCTGGTCCCAAGCCGCAATCAAAAGAAACGGCCATCGTAATGCTTGCTGACGTGTCTGAAGCAGTAACGCACAGCATGCATGATCCGACCCAAGAGGAAGTCGAGTCTGCAATCGATAAGGTCTTCCAAAACCGATGGGAAGATGGACAGTTCAACGAGTCTTCTCTTACCTATCAAGAGCTGATCAAGGTTCGCCAGGCATTTGTTCGCGTGTGGAGAACACTGCACCACGAGCGCTTGAAATACCCGTCCACAACGACAGGTCGCATGGCGATTGCACCTGAGATGAACGGACAGAATAAAGGAAATAACAATCAGCTTGCAGGCAGCGAACAAGCGCAGAAGGAAGAATTACCGCCGCCGAACACTGATTGCTGCAGCTAAGGCAAATCGGCTTACTGCGGACCCTTCGGTTCACGCAGTCTCGTTCTTGCAGTCCACCCGAGCGTGTGCAAAACATTGTCGACTGAATCGTGCGTTTTTCCGACAATCTCCAGAATGATCGTCGCTTGCTCAAGATTTATAAACTTGACGTCGATCAAATAAACGCAGCGCATACCTGCGAAAAGCAGCTCAGGATCCACTAATTCGTGTTCCAGCAGCTGTTTGCTTACGTCATTGATCTGGTTGTAGTTAACCTCCAGACGTTCCTGAATGTCCTTCGTCAGCTTCGTTAAAGTGACAGCTTGAGCGGCGGCAAGCAGCTCGACGAGAATCTTCGCCAGATTGTTGCGGTGGCGGAAAGTACAGGCTTGACCAAGCGCCTTGGCAAAAGAAACATCGCTGGCCCGCATATTCAGAAGAACTTCGTTTGCCATGTTCTGAAGCAAACAACCGTTGTCGATCATTTCTTGCATCTCAACTGCGGCATCGATTAATTCCGGTGTCGCAAAGTGAGATTGAACGAGAATTTCTCCAATCGGCTTTTGAAATTGCAACGAACGCACAAGCGCATCTGGCAAGAGTTTGTCGACGAAAACGCGTGCCTCGACTAGCATTTCACCAAGTCGCAAAGCTTGCTTCATGGGCAACTTTTGATAGCCTTTGTTGATTTCCAAACGCTCTAAATTGCGCTCACGTTTTGCCGCAGCATTGAGTCCCGCTATGGCCTCAGGTCTGCCGATAGCATTGCGACGAATGGATTCTTGGACTTGCAGCGCGGTGTAGAGAAGCGCTTGGGAAACATAACCATGGAAACAGAAAACATGCCCGAGCGGCAATCCGGTGCGAACATTGATTTGCAACGCTTCTTCTAGATCTCTGTCGGTGACGATTCCGGCAGCAACAAGCAGTTGTCCCAGCCGGTTTGTCTCTTGATCTTCAGGCTGCACCAAGCCGGAGCGCTGAAACGCGTCGTTCAGTGAAATGTGTTCTTTGTGAGCAACTCGCAAAACAGTGACGCCCAATTCCAAAGGCAAATGACCGTCATTGACCAGGCTTTGCACTTCCAGCGCTTGACGCAGTTCCGCTTCGGTCAAATAGCCGGACATGACAAGAACCTTGCCAATCGGCAAGCCGCGCTGCTCGAAGCGCTCCAACGCGTCTCTTATGAAGTCGGAAGAGAGAATTTCCGACTGCATGAGAAGCTCGCCAATTCGTATGTGGCCTGTTCCCTGTGCCTGTTGTGTCGTATCGGTCATGAGTCTAGTGGCAGATCCTGGCTAAATAGCTTACCAGTTCTGCCGCGAACTAAGTTACAAAGCATTTGCGCAACGGCGGATTTGTTTGCTCTACTCACTGTCTTCGCCCTTTGAAAAGAACGACAAACTGGTTTGACCGTAATTGCGAGTTGACTGGAGAGTCAATACTGCGCACTCTTGCGAGAATTTATAGCCTTTCAAATGCTCGATTACCAAGAGACCGCCGTCGGCCAAGAGGTCATGCTTTTCCACTGACAACGGTATGTCTTTGATATGTGGAGATTTGTACGGCGGATCGGCAAAAATTATGTCGAATGATTTTGGTTCGAGAATTGGCAAAACTCGTTTCCAATCCCCGCAAATCACTTCACCTTCCAGATTGAGCTTTTTCAGGCTGTTCTCCACGGCTTTCGCCACGGCCCGGTTCTCCTCGATTGAAATCAGCGACTGGGCGCCTCTGCTTAACGCTTCGATACCAACCAGGCCAGTCCCGGCGCAAATGTCGAGAAATCTCGCCCCATTCATTCGAAAGGCGAGGATGTTAAACAGCGCCTGCCTGACCTTCGCGCCGGTTGGGCGAATCTCCAGCCCGATTGGACTTTCGACGCTCCTTCCTCTTGCTGTGCCGCCGGTAATGCGCAAAATTCGCAAATTCCACTGAGTGACGCCGACTAATAATCTGGAACTAAGGCATGAAAAGCCTGTCCATACCATAATCAGCTGAATACCGGACCATGGTAACATGGCAACTTGCTTCTACTGGCATCCCATATATGAGTGACCAATCATGACCGCCCGGCGCGTTGCCCGAGAAATCGCTGTAATCCTAATGCCGCAATTGCCCAAGACGAGAGCCGGCAGCGAAGCGCTTGAAATGGGCGCTCTCATTGAAAAGACCGTACGAATGCTGGCCGACTATGCCAAGCAGAATCTTTTGGATGCCGGTGCCATCCTCGAAAAGACCAATTTCGAGCTGCATAACATCGAAGCGGAACACCCGGACAATTCGCGCTCGACGCAGGTGCTGCACCCAGTCGCTTTGACGACGGAACAACTGCGAGAGCAAATCGCTCAAGTCGAACGCGCTCTGCATTTGGTAGCAGAAGCGCTGGATGTTCCCGAGATGACACTGGCAAGCGGTTCGTCCTCGATCAATATTCCGTGCAAACAGTGCGGTCACACAAATAGGGCCACGTTCGAGAAGTACTCGCACGCAGAAATTCGCGATTTCCTGCTTACACTGCTCAACGCTTACAGTGAGCACAAAGTCGAAATCGACGAGTACATAAAATCCACTCGTTCGAAGTGGAATGTCGAACGAATGGTATCGATAGACCGCGACATACTCAGACTGGCGTGCGCCGAGGCTTTCTTCATTCACGAAGTGCCCATCAACGTAGCGATCAGTGAAGCAGTCGAACTCTGCCACCGTTTCGCAGACGAAAAGGCAGCCAAATTCGTTAACGGCGTACTTGCGGATCTCTCCGAGCAAGCCAAAGAATTCAGACAGACAGGTGAATTCCCGCAATACATTCGCAATGCATCTCAAGTTGCTGCTGCTGCTGAGCAACGCGGTGAGTCGCTGGAAGAAACCAAATCTTAGGGACGAGTCATGGACGAAGAAGATAAGAAAGAGAAATCCGGCTTTTGGGGCTCCACCCTATCGAAGTTGAAATCAGCGCTGAAGCGCACTCGCCATGAAGTTGTCGACGATGTTCTCGAGCGCGAATCGGCAGATGATACCGAAGTTTCAGCGGAAGAAAGCATAAGCGACATTCAAGTTTCAACCTCTGGCTCTGAGGTTTCTCAAAACGCATCCGGCACCAATCAAAATGTAAGTACCCTTAGCAAGCCTCAATCAGTCAGCTTTCCACCACCACGCGCAAAATCGCCGCCGCGTCCCATCGACAACGATTATTTGGAAGAGCTGGAAGAAAAATTGATCAAAGCCGACATCGGTGTGAAAACTGCCGAGACGATGGTTGAACATCTGCGCAAAGAATCAAGAGGCAAAAACTGGATGTCCAATGACGTCGAGGATTTCCTTAAGGCCGAATTTGCCAAAACACTGAAACAATCTCCACAACATAAGCTTCAATACAAAGACGGCAAGCTCAATTTGTATTTGATCGTCGGAGTGAACGGCACCGGAAAAACAACCAGCATCGGAAAACTTTGCTATCGCTTCAAATCGGAAGGAAAGAAGGTTCTCGTTGCTGCAGCCGATACGTTTAGAGCAGCCGCCGAATCGCAATTGGAAATCTGGGCGGACCGCGCTCAAGTAGACATTTGCAGACTGCCGGACGGCTCCGATCCGGGCGCAGTAGTTTTCCAAGCACTGAATAAAGCAAAGGAAGAAAACTACGACATCATTATTATCGACACGGCCGGGCGTTTGCACAATAAGGCAAACTTGATGGCTGAACTCGGCAAGATCCGCGGCGTCATCGAAAAGCACGGCAAAGGGCTGCCGCTTGAAGCTCTCCTTGTTCTGGATGCTTCAACAGGGCAAAATGGCATGAAGCAAGCTGAGGTCTTCACCGAAGTTTGCCCACTCACAGGCGTAATTCTGACAAAATTGGATGGCACCGCCAAAGGTGGCATCGTTTTCGGCATCTCATCAGAACTGAACATTCCGGTGAAACTAATCGGATTGGGCGAAAAAATGGACGACCTTAGAGACTTTGAGCCGGAGCTGTTTGTAGAAGCACTGTTTGGTTAATGGTCCAAGCACCGACACCTCATCAATCTCAGAAAAAACGAGTGAAAGCGAGTCTACCTCTCGTTTCTGGACTGGTCGTCGTGATGGTTATGGTGGTGCTGGTTGCCATATTTTTTCGTGTCGGCGTCCCCGAGCAAGATGAGCCGAAAGCTGTTTCACCAAGGGTATTGCGCGAGATTAACGCACATTTGATTAAGTCCGGACAAGCAAGAAAGAATGGGAAACTAAAGGCAGCAATTGAAGAATCTGAAAGAGCAATTCAAGTCATGGAACGAGAAAAGTCCAACGATTGGATTCAAATGACCACTCTTTTAGTAGCAATCTCAGACATGTATAGAGAAAGCGGACAGTGGGACAAAGGATTGCCTCCACTGGAAAAAGCCAGAGAGCTTGTCAAAAAGTATCATCTCGAAGAAGAGCGAATCACAATCGAAGTTCTTCTGCGACAAGGCATCTTCAACTACATGAATAAAGACTTCGTAGAAGCCGAAGATCAGTTTCAACAAGCAGAAAGCTGTGCACAAACGCTCACCGGAAGCCTCTCGGTGGAGACGTCACAATGCCTTATCTGGCTGGCACAGTCGTATTTGTCACCGGTCTTCCATAACCCGAAAAGAGCTTTGCAGTATCTGCGCATGGTCGAGGAGGTTTGCGGATCGTCCAATCCGGAAAGACCGCAGCAAATGATGCTTTGCCAAAAGGTGCAAGGAGAGGCGTACTTGCAGTTGAAGAAACTCCCTGAAGCAGAGGAAAAACTGCTCAGTGCGCAAGAAATTGCCGCGCGCATTTACCCGCCCAATCATCACGAAAGAACGCATTTAGCCAATCTTTTAGAGCTTATTCGAGCCGACAAATCTGCCGCCGAGCATCGATCAAAAAGATAGAAAACCTATTCTAGTAGCGCACGAAACTGGGGCTCAACTCCTTTTGCCACCAAACGTGTCCAGCTTCGTTCATTTTCACGTTACCGCGCGGAACCGGCGTTCCGTCTACGAATTTGCCGCCCAGCTCTCTCAATCTGTAGCCCGGCACCACACCTTTGTAGGTGTTGGTGGCATCATAATATCCACCATTCACGCTCTGACACCAGATATAGGGCGCGTTGTCTGAACCTTGCTCCTGTACTTTCGCGCGGAATTGATTCTGTTTGTTTTGCCCCTTCAAAACGCGGTCAAGCATGGGCGTTTGCCCTCTGAAATTCTGGTCATCCTGAAAGGCATTGCCGCGCAAACCAGCAGAATTGTTGCCTTGACCTTGTTGCGCAAAAATAGCACGCAATTTAGCCGCTTCGTCATTGTTCAAAGAACCAAGATCGCGGTCAACTGAAGCACCTGCTTTCAATGGATCTTTCGGGCGCTGAATTTGAATGCGCGTAGAGCCGGAACTTTGCGACATGTCATCATCAGCAAGAGCTGACGAAGGAAAAGCTACAAATGTCGTCGTCAAAAGCGCCATGATCCACTTCTGCGCATTGCCTCTTTTTTTGGCATTGCCGTTTGCTTTGCTCTTAAGGATCATGAAAAGGCACCTCACGCTTGCTCTACTTTGAGCTTTCCCTATTCAGGCGCAGATCGAACGGCGCCAATATGATAGGTGACGGTGATTTAACTTTCTTGTGTCCGGATAAGACGGATTTTGTTTTGCAGACAACATTTTCGAGTCCGAACTTAGCGAAACTTACTTCGCCTGTGCAATCGCCGCTCTGACTGCCTCCTCAACCTTAGTGTCAGCCTGTCCGTGTCTCGTCAATTTGTCATAGATGGAACTGGCTCTATTGGCAGGCAAGATGACAGAATCTCGAAACGGAGCTGTTAAGGCCGAGCTGGCGGACTCCAGTGCATTGCTCATGCTCTCACCTTCCGTAGCCCCTACACCTGAGAATTCGCGATTGACGATACCTTCAGCCGCGGTTCGAGCGCAGCTTTCGGCATCTAAATAGAAGTGCTTGCAAATTGCGATATGTCCGTTTTCGTGGGCAATAACTTTGGCTGTAGCACTAGCCGGTAACCACATGTGAATGGGCAAAGCAAGCGCAATAGCTACTTGTTTCACGCGCACGACCGATTCAAACTCATTGGCTTTCTTTTTCAGACTGGTTCGTTCAACGCCAATCTCCGGAACAAACTCAAAGTCCCAGTGGGTATTTGCTTCGACTGATGGATGAGCAGCAACTTTGTCATCCGGTCGGTTGTCCTTATCATAGATATGCTTCTCCACTGTCTCATTGCTCTTCGTGACCACAACCGCTTTGCTGGCGGAGCAACCAGCGGTGCAGAACATACACACAATCGCAAAACAAGTCACAGCAAGGGAAATTGCAGTCACTTGCGCTCGATTCGATTCCACGTAATCACGCATTGGCAGCATACGCTCAAACAGCTGCAGTCTTTTCACCTGAGTCGCCCCCAGGGTCAGACACTCTAAATCCATGACAAAAGTGCTGGAATAAGGCTAACACGATAAAAACTGTGCCGCAGTCTTCGAGCAATTCTTCAACCATGACGGTCAAATCTAGAAAGGTGGGCCAATCCAGACCCAGCGGCTGAGGAAACATAGAAATGGGCGGGCTGCGCATCCCCTGAATGAAGTCGAAAGTCTCAGCCACCAGATAGCACAAAGCAGCAAGGACCATTAAAACACGTAGATGACGGCTGTATGAAAAGCGTCGCCAAAGGAAAAGCCAGCAAAATCCTCCTGCGGCAATCAAAAATGGCGCATAGAAAAGAACCCAAGGAGACTTTGAAGTGGAAAAGTGAACGACAAATGATTCAGGACTAAATCCGTTTCGAACAAAATAAGTCGCAATTTGAGCTCTCATGGTCGGCACCACGAGATCCTGCAAGAGCGAACCGACATGCTCATGGATAGTTGCCACTTCGTCAGCCGAAGCCACCAGGAAAAGGACAGCAAAAAATAGCCAGACCCAAGAATGCGGTCTGTCCCTGACTGTCTTGCTTTTGCTCCAGCGCTCCAACAGATAATTGAGCAGAGAGAATTGGAAGACCAAAAACCAGAGAACTGACGCATACCAGGCTGGAATATTCTGTTCCAAATTCAGGTCGAAAAAGCGGTAGAAATAATCTCCACCGAAAAATTCGATCTCATTTTTCTTGATGTAATAGTTGACAGCATGACACACGCCGAGAAGCGCAATCATTGCAAACATCAGTTTCGCGGCAATCATCGGAGCGAGTGAACTGACGAAGCCCTTTTCTGCTTCGCTGAATTCTGCGATTTCGCCAACTGCTTTATCGGACACGCTCGCGATCACCTCGAAGTAGATTCCGCTGCTATACGCGATTATCCTTCATGGTTTCGTACCGAGATTTCTCCGGCACCTGAAACCGCAGCGCCATTCGGACGATACAGGATTTTTGGGTGCTCTCTTTCTTGCCCAAAACGGGGCTCTGCGCCGCCCCGACCCACCATCACCCCCTGGCGGGATGTTTGAATTTGCGTTCACCCATAGATTGGTTGCATGAACAGACAAAGCCGTCGAAATCGCCAGCTATGACCGTTCAACTGAATGCCTGCAACGATTTGATGCCGATTCTTTCTTCCGAGGATAATTTATGAAGTTATCACTCCCTAAAATGATTACCACCACCAGGAGAGCAGCAGGTAACACGCTAGCACTCGTTGCCGCGGTTACTGCAAGCGTTTTGATACTCATTCTTTTGTTCGCTCTCTCATATACGAGGCTGATTGGAGGCAATCAGGAACAAAAGACAGCAATTGAAGCTGCGTCCATTGCGGCAGCCAAAGATATTGGACGGATTGTCATCAATGACAGCAACTTCGGATACATAGGTCTTTCCGACGCTGCCCCAGTGGGCAGTGCGACAGCAGCGGGAGACGGCTTTAGTATGCCGGTCTACGGACTGAATACTGTAGTCGGTACGCTGAGACTCGACTTGATCATCGCCGACAAAACCAATAATGCGACGATGAAGTATTTCTGCAAGCAAGACCTTGCCAACTTGAAGGCAGCCAAAGACAAATTAGTCACTGTCTTGCAAGCTGCGATATTGCCCGGAGGATCCGGCAAAGACATAGACGGCGCAGTTGTAGAGCCCTATGCTAGCGCAGAAAAGGCTTATGAAGACAACAAAGTGCGGATGACCGGCGACTCTCGTTATGTCAAAGGTTCATTGAAGCTTACGCTCGGTAGCCTCTCCCAGGGCGTTCAAACCAATATCCCGCTACCCAAGCCAAATTCGTGGGCGCTTGTTGATTCTACAAATCAGAGCCGCTCAGGATTTTACGTCTCAGAAATCAACTGCCCTTACGACGGTGAAGACTTCGTATTCGGAAGCATTAGCAATAACATCAAACTGGTGAACACACAGCAATTCCAGACCAGTTCGACAGGTTTGCCGTACACAATTCCTTCAGTGGTCAAGGCTGAAGCCGATCAGATGTACGAGAAAAACAGGATAGTTCATCTCTCTGCGGCAGCGACGGCAGCCAGTGTCTTCGACCCCAAACCAGCACCTGGTACGTTGAGCATTGCCTTCCCGGACGGAAGACCTCCATTCATCACGACTCCTTACGATATCCTCAACTCACCTGCCCTGTCAGGCGCTCCTGTTATGACTATCAAGACACCACCCACGGACGATTTCCCGAATCCAGGCGGAACAGCAATGTCCCCGGGTAGCTGGACTGGTCCAGGGTCATCAACGATAAGAAACGTATTTTCTGAAGCCTTCTACGATTGGCTCAGACTATCCGGAACCAAGTTGAATGGTCAGGATGCTGTAGACCTGTTCACAAACCCTCTTCTCACCTCTGGTGCAGCCGGACCGTTTACTGTGGGCTACATGGACATATTTAGAGTCGATGCAAACGGCAACATCACGCAAAAACTAGTTTTGATCGATCCTGATCCATTCGAAGCCGTGAGCCATAAGCAGATGTATGCTGAAAGCAAGGGTGCCGCTACGACAACTACAGGAAAGAAGAGTTCACCTGCGGACTGGGACGTGTACATCCGCGATCAAGTGACACAACTTGGCACCATAAACGGTGGCAATCACGGTGGTCGTCCCCTCGCAAATCCACTTGTTGCACTAGCGCCCGGCAGTTCCTTCAAGACTATCTGCCACAAAAACCAGAACAACCTGATTGCGACTGGACCAGACAAATTCAGAGTCAAACTCGGCAATTTGGGCGGATTTGGAGATGGAGCCAGCAGCGGCGGCAGCGCCAATGCTTCATCCAGCGGTGGTCTGCCTCCAGCGTCATTCGGACCACGGGACGACTTCGGCGGAGCGACGACTCCAGGACCGAACGTTGTCTCCTTCCCGACCGGTACAGGTATGCCTGGTACGTACTTGCAAAATGGCTCGGCGGTCAGTATTCGATTCCGTGTAGCCGCACAGAACAACGCTTCCGGGCAAAAGCTAACCAAGAAAAAGAAAAATTAGTGAATGACTTTCAATCCGACGCATACCAAAAACGCTCCCCCTGGGGAGCGTTTTTGGCTTTCCTGAGACATTGAGCAATTAAGATGGAATAACAGAAGTACTCTATAAGACACAAGAATGATAATTCGCGCTACCAACGTAAACACTGAGCCACCCGGATTGGGGGAGTTGATGCGCGCGCCGGAAACGACTCTAACCGTGACTGTAGTTCTGGCATTCTTTCTCGTCACATTAGCTGCGATCTCGGCTTATTTCTTTACTTCTCGAGCAATGGAGACAGCCGAGAACATCGATAAATCACAAGAACTCCTCGGTTACTTGCAGACGAGCGTGTCCACAATGAATGACATGCAACTGCAAGCCGATACCTTTGTGACAAGAGGTTTTGTTGGAGCGCAGAGTCGCTATATGTCCGACAAAAAAACTCTGGAGGAATGCATTCAACATGTAAAACGAATCGGAGACGAGGAAGGCTGGAGAAGATGGCATCTCACCTATCTGGAACTTGTAGCTCAAAAGTTTCAAAAAACTCTTGATGCTGCAGTCAAGGAAAAACAAAGCGGTAGTCTAGCAAAGGCCGAAGACAACCTGAGCAAGTCTCAAAAACTTCTGGAAGTTATGAGAGGTCGCCTTATTATCATCGATGTCGAAGAAAGAGAACTGCTCAAAAAGCACCTTTCGGAATACAAGAAAAGTACGGAAAGTACATCGATTACCTTCCTCTGTCTAGGTGGTTTCATTTTTCTCTTCGTCGTGCCTCTGACTTTCTTGCTTCAAAAATACATCCACGCGTCAAAGAAAGCTTTGCTTGCAGAACACAATGTCTCAAGAGCGATTGTGAAACACGCGCCGATTGGTATTCTTCAGCTCGACACAGATTTCAGGATTCAAGAAGCCAACTCAGTCTTTGAACAGTTTCTGGTTGATGTAGACTTTCCAGCCGGCACGTCCATATGGGAGCTGTTGCCGGAGATGCCGAAGGATGAATTGATAGAAACAGTAAGATCCGGACGCCCGGCGATTCTAAAAGGGCTGTATTTCACTCGATTTGGAAAACACACAGAGCGTAAAGTTTACTGGGATCTCGCGGCTTGGCCGATAGTGGAAGACTCAAAAGTACGCAGCGTGATCATCATGATCGAAGACATATCTGAAAAGACAGTTCTTTCTCACCACAAGGAAGCGATACAGCAGACAATTGCACACGATCTGAAAAGTCCACTGATCGCATCTAATTACATCATTCAAGCAATGCAGAACAAACTAGCCTCCAACACCAATGGTGCTAGTGAGCTTATTCTGCGGTTGAAGGACAGCAATGAAAACGCCTTGAGCATGGTAAAAAACATGCTCGAAATAGCAAAATATCGACAGGCCAAAGAAATACTGTCAAAGCAAAATGTAAGCGTCCTAGAGCTCGTCAACGGACTGGTGAAGAATCTTACTCATCGCTGTCATCTAGCCAATGTCAACATTAGCGTTGAGAGCAACGCTGACGATATTATCGTAAACACTGATAAATCGGCACTTTCACATCTGGTCACGAATTTACTGGAAAACTCAATTAAGTTTTCCCGCTCCGGTGGCACCGTCCTCGTGCACTTAACTAAGTCAGAGACTCGCGTGAGTATTGCAGTGCAGAATTTTGGTCCCTGCATAAGCGAGGAGGACAGAGAGCGCCTTTTCACACCGTACTGGCAGGGAGAACTTGGCAAAAAGTCTTCCGGCGGAACAGGTATTGGGCTCTATCTCTGCAAACAAATTACAGAAGCACTGGGAGGTAACATCAGTTTCCACAGCGAAGAAGGAAGTGGAACGACCTTTACGGTAGACTTCCCGTCCAGTGAGGAAGAAGAAGAAGAAGAAGAAGAAGAAGAAGAAAGTGAACTCGACCAAAATCCAAAAGACGTAGAACAACTCAGTTCCCATTCTAGTGGTAGTTAGAATGCCCAAACCAAAAATTCTGATAGTTGACGATGATGCAAACCTCAGAGCAGGACTTAAGGAGCTGTTTGAGCAAAGTGACGTCGCCGGTACCATTTTCGAAGCTGCAGACGGGATGGAAGCACTAACCCTCGACTCCAGATACCTGCCCGACCTCATTTTGCTAGACGTCGGCATGCCTATGATGGACGGTATAGAAGCCTGCAGTGCGCTGAAAAAGAGGCGCAACGATCTGAAGATAATAATGCTGACTTCGCACGAAGACGATCGAGATATTTTCGCTGCGCTCGCCGCAGGTGCTAACGGTTATTGCTTGAAAGATGCCGACTTCAACAGGCTAGAAGCTGCCGTAAATGCGGTAATCTGCGGAGATCTCTGGTTGGACTCCTCAATAGCTCAAAAAGTTTTGAGCGCATTGCCTACGCCAAAGTCAAAAACAAACCAGAGGAAGGCGGTGTATGCGGAACTTTCCGACAGAGAGACACAAGTGTTGCACCTGATTGTTGATGGTTTTTCCAATCAGCAGATTGCTGAAAAACTGGAAATTTCAAAGGAAACAGTAAAAACACACGTCAGACACCTGATGGATAAGCTGGCTGTTTCTGATCGAACACAGGCTGCTGTGAAAGCGCTCCGATACGGACTCGTCAGCAGCAACGAGCCTCACATAGATTAGCCAACTTCCTGGTTATTTGCCGGCGAGTTCCTTAATCGCGTCCAGCGCTTCAGGATTCTCAACCGAAGAAAGGTCGCCAACCGGTTCGCCTAAATACTGAAGGCGAATGTTCTTACGCACGATCTTCCCCGAACGCGTTTTAGGCAAAGCAGTCACAAAGTGAATCTTCTCAGGTTTAAGAACAGAGCCGAGACGCTCTCCAACCAACGATTTCAACTCACCTTTCAGCGTTTCGCTTGGCTCATGCCCAGGCATTGTGCGCACGAAACAAACCAACGCTTCTCCCTTCATTTCATGCGGAACACCGATGACAGCAGCTTCTGCAATTGATGCGTGCTCGACCAAAACAGACTCTACCTCACCAGGTCCAACGCGCTTTCCGGCCACTTTGATCGTGTCGTCGGAGCGCCCATAAAGGAACCAGGAGCCGTCGTCATCTACTTTTGCCCAGTCGCCGTGATACCAGACGCCTGGGAATTTGCTGAAATACGTTTCGATATAACGTTCGGGAGACTTGAGGAAACCCTTGGTCATGGACGGTCCCGGCTTCTTGCAGACGAGGTGCCCGATGGCATTTTTCAAACTATTTCCTTCCTCATCGAACACATCAATGTCCATTGCCAGACCCGGCCCACCCAATGAGCATGGTTTGAGAGGCATGAGCGGTAGTGGTGTGAGCAGACCGCCAACAATTTCCGTGCCACCCGAGATATTCATGATCGGGCATTTCTTTTTGCCGGCCTTTTCGAACAGCCACATGTAGCTGTCGTGATCCCAGGGCTCACCAGTGGATCCGAGCAACCGCAAGCTGGACAAATCGTGTTTCTCTACCCACTGATCGCCTTCCGCTTTCATACCGCGAACGGCCGTAGGGCTGATACCTAGAGTGTTTACCTTATGTCTATCGATCATGTCCCAGAGGCGATCGGGCTGAGGGTAAATCGGAGTTCCTTCGCAGATCACCATCGTGCCGCCCCAGAATGTAACGCCGATGATTTCCCACGGTCCCATCATCCAACCGATGTCGCTGAACCAGAAAAAGATGTCCGAAGAACGCAAATCGAATGAAAATCCGAGTTCTTTCGAAATTTGAGAAAGGGCTCCAGCATGTGTGTGCACGGTGCCCTTCGGCTTACCTGTAGTCCCAGACGTGTACAGGTACATAGAGGGATGTTCCGCCGGAAGATCCTTAATCGTCTCTGCACGTTCGCTGGCCTTGATGGATTCGTCGAACCAGAGGTCTGTCTTGTCGTTCCATGCGACTGCATTGCCCATATGTTTCAAAACAACAGTGTGTTTTAGATGATCCAGACCTTCGACCGCTTTGTCGGCATTCTCTTTAATAGGAATGAGTTTGCCTCGGCGCGATCCACCATCTGCTGTAAACAATACCTTCGCTTCGGAATCTTCCAGTCGGCTGCGCAACGCTTCAACTCCAAAGCCGGAGAACACAGGAACTGCGACAGCGCCGATCTTGAAACAGGCGAGAAGGACAGCAACTACTTCCGGGACCATCGGCATGTACATACCAACGGCATCACCTTTGCCGACGCCAAGGCGCTGCAGCAATCCGGCCGTGCGTGACGCCATTTCATCGAGTTCGCCGTAAGTCAGCTTACGAATTTTGCCGTCTTCACCTTCCCAAATGACGGCCTGGTGATCGGCGCCCACGCTCGTCCGCACACCTTCCTTCTGTCCTTTCTTCAAATGCCAGTCAATACAGTTGTCGTAGATGTTCAGTTCGCCGCCGACAAACCACTGTGCCCATTCCATGCCTTTTGACATATCAAGAACGCGGTCATACTTACGATTGAAACGAACCCCCATGTAATCAAGAGCGGCATTCCAAAACCATTCAATGTCGTCCGTCGATCTCTTGATAAGCCCCTTCCAATCCTTGAGGTCGTGCTTCTTGATAAAGTCCGCTGCACGACATTCGAGGTATTCGCCCTTGGGTTGCCAGATTACATCGGTGAGTGTTGTGTTCATGATTGAATTTTTTCCGTTCAAATCTGCTTCTAGACGCTAATTAATTGGTTGGAGTAAGGATTGTACTCAAAAGCAGACTCGAGTTTGTGAAACTGAAGCCCGAAAAGCCCAGTAATAATCACATTTTTAGGTTCCAAGACGCAGGGTGGCGCCTGTTGGGAACCAAAAATTTGGAAGGGCGTCAATTTACTCATCGCCGATTTGAGCGCGCCTGACACAACACAATTACACCGTTTGAAGCTTCTGTAGCGAGGCCTTTGGACGGAGGAGGATTTATGCGTATTTCGAAAAAACTGGCTGGAGCTGCATCACTTATAGCAATTGCCTCGGCATTTACTTTCGTACAACCATCACATGCAAATGATCTGGTCGACTTCTTTCAAAACACGCTCGGTGTCAACGTCACCAATCTCCGCAATCCACAGTCATTCGCTCGCACACACTTCCAAAGCAAGCGCAGTCAAATCGAAGCGAATATCTCATTCGCTCTTTCTTCCGGCAGAATCAACGCATCGCAAGCCGCTGCCCTTCGCGCAGAACTGGCAGGTTTGAACAATCTGCAAATCGCTTATGAAGCAGATGGATACCTGAGTGTTTCGGAAGCCCGCACCTTGTCCGATAGATTCACGAACCTGGACAATCGCGTTGACCGCTTCGTTGCCACCGCTCCTGGTGGCTGGGGCAACCGTTACGACGACAGATTTGGTGGAAAATTCGGTGGCAGATTCGGTGACAGACGTTTTATGTCTGCTGTAACTTCAGTCCGCAGTGAAATCAACACCTTGAAGAACAGGGTGGAAAACGGCAGAATTCAACGTCGCCTGTCCATCAATGAGTACAACCTCTTCAAAGATCGCCTAGCAGACCAAGAGAGAAAGCTCGAGAAAATGGCTCGCAGCAACAATAGATTCGATCAAAGAGAATTCGACAAGATGAACGACAATCTGAGAAAACTCGACAGTCTTATCGCATCCGCAATCCGTACACCCAACTACCCAACCGCATACGGTCAAGGTTTCGGTGGCGGCTACAGAAACTGGAATTAACTCCACATTGCGTGAACTCGTGGATACAGCAAGCTCCCTTCATTGAGGGGAGCTTGTTAGTCTTGAAATGAAAATTCTCAAAAGCGTTGGTGCTCACTGACCTTGCTCGTCGTCCGTCTCCGGATAGCTATGCGCATCGCGCAGATTCTTTGCGGCTTCAGAAACATCTAGTTCGCCGGAGCGAACTTGCTCCAACAAATTCAGAGCCATATCAACAGCATCACTCGTCGTGTACGAATTACCGACAAGCACTTGCCCAACTTTACGACGAGCGGTAAGGCCTTCTTCAACCGCATTCATTGCGTCTGTTTCCGTGACCAGTCCGGAGCGAACAAGAAGTTCACCAACACGCATTTGGCGTCCCTTTTTAGAAAAGAATGACTTGAGTTGAGCCTGGTCAACTTCCTTGATGTTTCCATCCTTGTGCGCTTTCATCATTCCGAGAACTTCGAGCGCGTCTCCCTCGGTGAACATGGCGTTGTCACGCAAATGAATCATCACTTCTAAGACTTGTTCTAAAAGTTTCTCTTCAATCTTGTCGCTAAGAACCAGCATTCGCCCGAGCGGCAGACCAGTGGATGAAGCGCGTTTTTCAGCCGCTTCTACATCCTCGTCCGTGAGAAATCCGGACTCCAGCAAAAGCAAACCGAGTTGGTTAGTTACTTTGGGCATAGGACGCCAATCCTCTTAAGTACGTCTTAAGTTCGTTCTAAACAACATCCTGATATAGCACTATCGGCGATACCGTTTTCACAGCCTGCGCTTTGGCAGCTTCAGCAGCCGAGAGCAACACAGCAAGATCAACACAATCATCAGGAACAGTGGCGACTCCCATAACTATGGAGAGGCGATTGTTGTCGATGCCCGGCAGTGGAGAGCTCGTGAGTGCCTTCAAAATTCTGCGAGCAAAAATGTTCGCACCGGCAGTGCGTGTATTCGGCAAAATCAAGCCATAGTCATAGGTGTCATAATGACAAACCATATCAATGTGCCGCTTGATTTGACTGATGCGCCTGAACGCTTCGGCAACTGCTCCGACATCCAGGGGATCGCGACCAAAATTCGGAGGGGCTCCGACTAGACGCATTTCCAAAAGAATGATCGAAAGCGGGCTACTGGAGCGATAAGCACGGAAATATTCCTGCTCCAAAAAATAGAGGAACGCCGGATATGTGAACATACCGGTTTCCGGACGACGCAATGTCGTCATCACACTGTGAATGAGAGAAGTGTCGATCTGTTTGCCTGGCAAATTCGCTCTCTCGCTCTTCGACTTCACGTGCTCGTTGGAGAACGTCACGAAATCTCTTTCAATCAAGTGGCAGAGCGCAGGTACACACTGACTCTTCTTCAGCTCAGCCATGCGCGTGACTTGCTTGAGCATGGAGCGATCATCAATGGCTATGTACAACTGAAGCATTGCTTCGCCATCAATTGCATTGTTGCCTTCAATACTGGAAGACAGCTCGTATTCAGTGGTGTCCTTGCGGGCCTTCAACAAAATCGATTCTGGAGCAACACCTGCGTGACGCAGATATGTATTGCTGTCGGTCAGCTGCACCCCGCGGACGATAAGGGTTTCCAGATCGTTTACAACATTCTGCTTGTCGGTTCTGGCACGCGGTTCGAAATTGTATTTGCCGTCACGCACACCAATCAGTTCGAGAATACACTCATCACCTGTCTGTCCCATGCCCTCAGCGTAGACGGCACGACCTTCGACGGTGTAAATCTGGACGCTTTCCTTCTGACTGCTGATCACCAGTTTGCCGGTCGTCTTAGAAAGCAATATCGACTGCAACAGCGTGGATGGCGGAACCAAACTCAGTTCGCCAGTCATTTCCTGGGTGCCTTTGGACCAGGAATTATCTTGCAAGCCGATAGCGGAAAGCTTTGTCAAATCACCATCGGTCGACTGCCTGCTCGCCTGCATGAAGTAAGTATCGCGTTTTCTTGATGCATCACGGAATGATTCAGAGACAGTGATGGCTCCTTCCGCCTGAATACTCTGGTGAACTTCACCGCAGGACGAAACTATCAAGTTGTACACGAGCAAAACATCGCAACTGCGGTAATCCCACAGAAGCTCAGCGCGTTGACCTGTGCCCAAGAACAACTTCCAATTGGTATCGCCACCCTTTATCGGGCAGTGGATGTTCAGCGAGAAATCCATCATTTTATCGGGCGTTGCCCAGGTGATTTCCACCTGCCTTCCACGCTGCTCCATCGCCACGGAAAGAAAGTGGTGAATCTCTGAAAGCCCTGGCGCAGCCGGGAGTTTCTGCAAAGTCTTGGATGCTAAACTCGTCTTTTTAAGCATAAATGAACGCCCATGAATAATGGCCTGACCTGCTTTTTATGCCCCGTGGACAGCACCATCAACCGTCGAGACCAGGCGGGCGCTTGACAACAAGCAGCCTCTAGCGATCTTTTCCGGCAAGACCGTCTACAAGTTCGGCATTAAGAGCGTTTTCATCGTCACGCAACCGTTTTGCCCCCGCTTTGTCGCCTTTCTGGTCCAAGTAATGACCGTATGTCGAAAACGCTTTGTTCAAATCACGAGGGTCCGTTTTCTTGCTGTGCTTCAGTATTTCGAGAGAGGACCGGAAGTACTTCTCGGCCTCTTTGTGCTGCTTTTTCAATCCGAGAATATCCGCCAGAACGCAATAACTTAGTCCTACTTTTCGACTGTCTTTGCCGTAAGCATCGACTTCGAGGGAGATTTTTCTGCGTGCCATTTTTTCAGCTTTGTCCAACTGACCGTCTTTCTTATAGATATCAATCAACGCATCCATCAAGTCCCGCGAACGATGAGCATGCTTATCGTGTTTATATTCATCATCAAAAATCAGCTCGAGTGCTTCCTCGTCTAACATCGCAGCCTTCTTCCACTCAGATTGATTGGCGTACAAGCTGGCCAACCGCTTCATGTAGTCCTTCAAGGCACGATCGTCTTTCGGCAATTGACGCCGTGCAATCTTGAGAGCCTTTTCCATCATGGGTCGCGCTGCCGTGTAATTGCCCTTCGAACATTGCACATCACCCAGACAAAGCAAAGCCTCAGCTGTTTTCATCGACTGCTCGTCTTCTCTTTTCGCCTCGTCGACTGCATGCTTCAGAAGCTTCTCGGCAGAGGCAAAATTACCGCCCTGGTGCGCGCTCTTTCCTTCTTTGAGCGCCTCTTCAAAGGTCAAACTACCGACGTCGATCTGATGAGTGGAGGCCACGGACGACTCTGTAAACCTGATATCGTCACGCAATCGATGCGCCTCTTTCTCTTTTCCGCTCCCAATTAGCGCCTGGCTTAGTGCATCGGTAAGATCGTGATTGAATTTGACTGGAACAATCACATTCTCTTGGAGAGCGCGAATTCTTTTGAGCAGCGGCAAAGACTCGGAGTATCGGTGCTGACAATTGAGCGCACGAGCAACGAGAAGCATAGAACCCAGATATTTTGAACCGGTGTCATCCAGCGAGGAGGAAGACTTGAGCGGGCTCCACTTGCCCTGGAAAAACACCATAGCTTCTTGTGCATTCGGAAATGCACCGGCACAATCGCGTTTTTCCATAAGCACGCAAGCCAAAGCCAGCGACGACTCAGCTCTTTTTTGAGAAGGCGACTGTCCACTTAGAGCCGCAAGAGAAATCCGAAAATTCTCTTCGGCCTTTTTCAGGTCACCCGAACTATGTGCGGCAGTCCCACTCGCGTACGCTTCTTTCCATCGCAAATCCGGCGAATCGAGCGATTCTGACGAGCAAGCAGAGAGAAAAATTATCGGCAGCAAAAGCGGGGCGAACCGCTTCAGCGATTTCATCTAAAAAGTCCCGAAAAGTCAGCCCAGTTCATAAAGCTCTCGCCTGCCAAAAGGACGCAACTGCACAAATTGGCAATCAAAACTGTGCTAACCACCTTTTTCCAGGGATGCCGTTCTAGCAGCATTAGAGTAACTGTCTCAACCATCAAACTGTACGTGCAAAAGAGCATCAAACCAAACGGTCCTGCGCCACGTATCAAAGGCGCCAGTCCTAACAATAGCCCTAGTATGGAAGCAAAATTCATCATCAGAGCATCGACCAGCGAATGCCTGAACGTTCCCCATTTAAGACGCCACATCACTATCGATTCGACCAGCACGATCTGCACGAAGTGAAAAACGAAGAATGTGGCGATACTCATTTCAGATCAGACACGTCAGTCTCTTGGTACTAAGACAGATTTCTTACCAATTGTTTGCCTTTCATATGATTAGCATAAATAGAAAAGGCGAAGCAAACTCTTTTAAGTTTGCTCGAATGGTTTAAACCTCAACAAATCGCAGTTTTTGGGGTAGAACATTTAAGGGGGGCAGATGCGCTAAGCGTATCTGAGGGAGATTAACGAAGTCAGGTGCCAGAGATCCCTGAAAAACAGATTCGCAAAGGCGAACAGCTTAAAGCTGGCGCTGATGCTGAGCTGAGCGAAAGTCAAGATGATTCGAAGGCCACGGTGATGGTGAACATGCCCGGCGCCACGAACCCATCTAGGGATTTGAATCCGGGCTTTGTATTCGGGAAGAACTACCAAATCATTGAGCTCATCGGCAAAGGCGGCATGAGCGCAGTGTACAAAGCACACGATCGAAATCTCAAGCGGCATGTGGCAGTTAAGGTTTTAGCCTACAAGCGCAAACTCGACAAGAAGGCACGAGCGCGTTTCGTCCAGGAAGGCATCGCCCTCAGCAAGCTCGACCACCCCAATTTGATCAAGGTATACGAGTTCGGAGACGCTGATAGCGCCGAACCTTACCTCGTCATGGACTTCCTCAAAGGCGTCGCTCTCTCTGATGTAATGGCACCGAAAAAGGCTTTGCCCGCCTTCCGAGCAGTGTCAATTATCAAGCAGTGTGTTGACGCTCTGCGCCACGCTCACAACAAAGGCGTCGTCCACCGAGATTTAAAGCCCAGCAACGTCATGCTCGTCGAGGATTCGGACACGGGAGCCGAGTTGGTAAAAATCATCGATTTCGGCATCGCAAAAGTGGAAGAAAACGAAGGACTCCGGCTTACAGAAACAGGCGAGGTCTTCGGCAGCCCTCTGTACATGAGCCCCGAGCAATGCCGCGGTGAACGGCTCGATGAGCGGTCTGACATGTATTCACTCGGTTGCATGTTCTACGAACTTTTGACTGGAAAAGCGCCCTTCGTTGGCGTTGATTTTGCAGACACAGTCGGCATGCACTTCAATGACAGTCACAAACCACTAACACAGGTCCGCCCTGATCTCAGCTGCGCTAAAGAGCTTGATGAAGTGGTATCGAAATTGATGGCAAAAGCGCGAAAAGATCGATACCAAACCATGGGAGATGTTTCCGAAGACCTTGAGCCGATTTACGAAAAACTAAAGACGGCCAACCGTGATTCAAAAGCGCGCGAGGAGTCGGACAAGGCAAAAATCGCAGGGGCGAGAGCAGCGGCGGCGGCATTAGCGCAGGAGTCCAAGAGCGCTTTATCAGCCAGAAAAGCAGCGGAGGCTAGAAAAGCCGCTGACGACAAGAAAGCGGCTCTGTCAGGCGCTTCAAACAGCACTCAGAAAAAACTCGCCGACACAATTCAGGAGAAGCAGGGTGAAGGCAAAATGCCGCTCAGCAAGCGGAAGATTATGGCAGCATCAGCGCTGCTGCTGCTAGTTGCTTTCACTGCAAAAGAAATTTACGACGTATACACGGGTATCAAAAAGCGCGAGAAGGATGAACCGGTGTCTATCTCAGTAATGTCACAATCATCCAAGGAGTTGGGATGGTGGCAAGACGACATGCACACTGCAGAAACTTATTTTGATCGAGGCAACTATTTCTTAGCCTACGAACATTTCCGCAAGGCGTTGCGAAACGCCGATGACATCAAAGATGACAATCGCAACTTGATTATGAGCACCACGCTCGAACAATTGATCGATCTATGCTACGTAATCATGAATTTTGACAAGGGTAAAGTTTCGGGCACGGATTCTTTCCAGGACCCAAGCGAGCAGTACAAAGAACAGTTGCAGAAATTACAGCCGACACCGACTCGCGACGAGATGCTCGCCGAATTGCAGAAGTTTATCAATTCAGAAAGTCCTGAAGCAAGAAATTCAGACCACCTTTCTGAAGAACAGAAGGTTGCGGCGATGAAAATAGCCGCAATCTCTACAGATCTCGCACTTTCTGCACCAACTGAAGGCGAAGCACTCAAGCTCTTCGAGCAAGCAAACCTTCACATCAAGATGCTGATGGTCAATAGATTTCCTGACTTTGCAGAGCTGCTCGTAAAGCAATCACAGTACCTGGCAGGCATCGGAAAGTCGAGAGAAGCCGCCAATTTACTGGCTGCGACAAGCAATGCGATGAGCGAGGAATCAGACGTGCTTACTCGCGATCGAGCCATGCTCAAATACGCGCAAGGTTGCTTGTACTGGCAAATGAATGACAGTGAAAAAGCCCTCGAGACAATCGAACAATCGGCACAGGAAGCTGCTGCGTCCGGACCCGAAACTCTCAAATTGATCACCGCCGCCACCATTGATTTGATGAGCCAAAGACAAAAGGAAAGCAGCAAAAAAATCAATTTACTGTTGCCAATCTTACGCAATCAATTGCCGAGCCAGTATTGGGCGATCGCTCAATCGTTGCGATTGTCCGCCGAAAATGATCTGATCGACATCCTGGCGATCGTTTCTTTCGAAAATAGATTCAAGACCTCAGGCTTTTCTCCCACCGCAGCCGAAGACCTGAAAAGGCTCAGCAATAACGGAGAAGCGAAGTTAAAACGCTCCATTGCGATACTGGCTCGCAGCAGACCATACGACAAGCGCGAGATCATGAAGTCGTATTTGGACCTTTGTGACATTTATTTGGTAGCTCAGCAAAAGAGCAAGTTGGAAGACCTTCTGCCGAAGGTAATCGCTTACAGCGACCAGTTTGCCGACTTCAATCCGCTCGATAAAGCGGAGCTGATTTACAATTTGGCCGTCCTTAAAAAGAACAATTCGGATTATGCAAATTCAGAAGGGCTGTATCAGCAAGCCATGGAGATAGTGAAGTCTCAACCAGATGCTCCTGAGTCGCTCCGCAAGAAGATCTTAGATGGATTCAACGCACTAATGAAAGAAAGCCAACAAGAAGAGAAGATTCTCGAGTCATTCCCAAGTCATTCAGTCAAACCCACTGCGCCGAGCAGTCCTGCGCCTTCAGACAAGTCCACCATACCTCTGAAATCCTCGACGAACAAACAGGCTAATTCCGCTGACAGTTCCGCTGCAAAAGCAAATAAAGACTCTTCAAAGAAAACAAACAAGTAGATCTACTTGACAGAGAAGTTTTAAACAGAAGATCATTACTCTGTTAGTAATTGAACCGTTTTGTGCCGGAATCAAACCACGCTCTAGTTGGAATCGCCTGTCTTGCCGTCTTTGCGGTCATGGCGATGCTGATGTATAGCCGTCGCATATCTGCTCTTTTGGCTTTACCGGTGATGGCAATTTTGATGGCCATTTTGTCCGGCATCCCCGAGAAGGACATTCTCTCCGATGTCATCAATCAAGGTGCTGTCAAAATGCATGGTGCCTATACAACGACAATGTTCGGCGCTGTGCTTGCTGATTTGATGAACAAACAGGGTATCGCCAAGTCGCTGATCCGTTGGGTGGCAGAATTCTCGGGTGACAATCAGTTTGTTCTGGGCATTGTGATGACCCTCGTAACAGCCCTCTTGTTCTCAACGCTGGGCGGTTTGGGCGCGGTAATCATGGTTGGAACCATAGTACTACCAGCGCTGCTCTCGCTGAGCATATCCAGTGTCACCGCCGGTGCACTTTTCCTTTTCGGTATAAGCCTCGGTGGTATGTTCAATATCGCCGGTTGGGCGCTCTATATGGATGTCCTGCATTTAGAGCCGAGTTCGATAATCGGATTTGTTGTTCCGTTTGCAGCAATCATTGCTCTAATCGTGGTGACATTCTTGGTTGTAGAGCTGAAAAACTGGAGCAATTTGAAGTATCTGGCACTGGCTTTAGTACTAGAGTTTTTCGCCTTTCCTATGCTGTCGCAAAGGGCTGCAGCTCCGGCAGCAGCAAAAGCAGCAGCAACAGCGGATCCGGTTGCAACAACCATTGTCTCGGCAATTTTTGTCGGGTTAATTGTCCTTGCAATAGCAAGGCATGTGAGAAAAACCGATGGTATTTCCGGGCTGGCGCTGCTTACACCGATAACCCCACTAATACTTGTTCTTGTATGCCACTGGGATTTCATACCTGCATTTCTGGCCGGTATTACATACGGTGTGTTGACGACATGGAAACGAGATTCGATTACGGTGCTAACGCGATCAATAATCGATGGAATCAGTTCAGTAATTCCCGCTGTGGTGCTAATGATTGGCATTGGCATGCTGATTACTGCAGTGCGCCATCCCAACATTGCCAGTGCGATTGAACCGATTGTCAGACAGGTTGTTCCGACAACCGCAATACCATACGTGATTATCTTCACTCTGGCCGCTCCACTTGCGCTCTACCGTGGACCATTGAGTCTCTGGGGCATGGGTAGCGGGCTTGTCGCATTGATTCAGAAATCAACCAGTCTCGCGTCCAGTGCGATTATGGGAATGCTGATGTCTGTCGGACAAATTCAAGGCATTTGCGACCCGACCAATACTCACAACATCTGGATTGCAACCTACCTGGGCACCGATACGCAAACCCTTTTGAAGAAAACTGCACCATATGCCTGGCTGGCAACGATCGCCGGCCTATGCCTGGCAGTAGCGTTCAAATTCGTCCCCATGAGTTAGGCGGTGATTCATGAAACAAAAGCCTAATACATCATCGAAAGTCCGCGTCGGCATCGACGTAGGTGGAACGTTTACCCACGCCGTGGTGCTCGACGCTGAAACTCTCGAAATGATCGAGAAGGTAAAAGTGCACACCACCCACACAGCCAAGGAAGGCGTCGCAAAGGGCATTATCGACGCATTGCAAATGCTCTTGGATAAGGCGAAAATCGAACCGGAGCGTGTTTCATTCATCGCTCACTCGACCACCCAGGCTACCAACGCCCTCCTGGAAGGCGACGTCGCCACGGTAGGAATCGTCGGCATGGGAAGCGGTATTAATGCTTTCATGGCCAATCTTTCCACCCAGGTTGGAAAAATTGAATTGGCTCCAGGAAAGTTTTTGAAGACGTTCCATCGATTCATAGACACCTCGCAACCATTGAAAGATGAAGCAGTCAATGCAGTTTTGGACGATCTGTTGAAACAAGGAGCAGTCGCCATTGCAGCCAGCGAAGCGTTCGCTGTAGACAATGCAAACAACGAGCAAAAGGTTGTTGAACTGGCCAGAAAGAAGGGCATACTTGCCACTTGCGGTTCGGAAGTCAGCCAGCTTTACGGACTGAAAGTGCGCACGCGGACGGCGGTGATCAACGCATCAATGCTGCCTCGAATGCTCGAGAGTGCAAACATGACCGAGAGCAGCGTACGCGAAGCCGGCATCAAAGCGCCGCTGATGATTATGCGTTCCGACGGAGGTGTCATGGACATCTCAGCAATGCGCGAGAGACCGATTTTGACAATGCTTTCCGGACCGGCAGCAGGTGTGGCGGCGGCGATGATGTATTTGCACATATCGGACGGTATCTTCCTGGAAGTAGGCGGCACCAGTACAGACATCTCAGCGATCGTCAATGGCAAGGCGCGTATCAAGCCGGGCGAGATCGGTGGCCACAGGATTTATACGAACACACTCGATGTGAGAACAGTTGGTGTCGCCGGTGGTTCCATGCCGAGGATAAAGAACGGTTCACCTGGAGAAGTGATCGATGTTGGTCCACGCAGTGCTCACATCGCCGGGCTGAAATATGTAGCATTCACAGACAAGCCCATGACACTCAAATCGAGATTGATTCAGCCTTTTGAAGGCGATCCGAAGGATTATTTAGAACTTGCGGATCCGGAAAGTTCTGCCACCACCGGTGCGCAGAGCAAAAATGGCGAAAACGAAAACAGTGAAAGTAAAAACGATGCAGAAAAACTACCAAAATACACATTGACTCCAACATGTGCATCCAACTATTTGGGTCTTGTTGCTGACGACGATTGCGCAAAGGGCAATAACGAATCCATTTCTGTGGCATTCGAGAATCTTGCAAAAGAGCTGTCTACAGAGCCGAAGAAACTCGCCAACGACATGCTCACGCTGGCGACGGCAAAGGTTGAAACAGTTGTTCAAGCTTTAATGAAGGACAATAAGCTGGATCCCACAATGGTCACTCTCGTGGGTGGAGGTGGTGGCGCGGCAGCTATAGTGCCGTTCCTCGGCAAAAAGATGCACCTTCCTCACAAGCTGTCGCAACACTCTGATGTTGTTTCAGCAATAGGCGTTGCCTTAGCGTTAATCAGAGAAACGGTCGAACGCCAAGTGGTCAACCCCTCGAACGACGATATTCTGAGATTGCGTGATGAGGCTCAGACCGCGGTTCTAAAAATGGGAGCAGATCCGGCATCTATTGAAATTCACGTCGAGATCGACTCTCGTGCCAACATCATACGCGCCACTGCATGCGGTGCAACAAGTGTTACGGATACCGACAAGCTGAAGAAAGATTTGACCGATGAGGAAAAGTTGCAGCTGGCAGCAGAATCAATGCATGCACAACCAGCAGCAGTATCGCTGAAAGCCGGCACTGACCACTTCTCCGTGTACGGCGGCAAAGCAACTTCGAAGAAGTTTCTCGGCTTGATACAAAGCGAAATCAATCCCATTCGAGTCATCGATCGCTCCGGAAATATTCGCTTGCAAGTGCGCGACGGCGACTGTTTGGTAAGCACCCCATCAGAGTCTGGACGCGCCATCAATCAGCTTGTCGAAGCCCATTCGCAGTGGGGGGACGCGGGTAAAGTGATACCATCTATTTTTCTATTGGCTGGGCCAAAACTAGTGGACTTGTCCGGGCTGATGGATGCTTCACAGGTCACTACGCTTTCGGCTCCGGAAGTAGAAAAGCTGCCGGCTGACGCGAAAGTCGTCGCTATCGCCAGCATCGACCGTTGAGGCAAAATTCGGTCTGTATCGAAAACAACACTCGCCGGCTCTAGAGACAGATTCAAATGAATCATCATCCACTTTTGATCAAAGGCATCGACGAATTCAACAAACGTGAGTTCTTTGAGGCACACGAAACTCTGGAAGTTTATTGGAATACTCTTTCAGGCGATGAAAAGGAATTGGTCCAATCAATAATCCAAGCGGCAGTAGCTTACTATCACTTCGGCAGAGGCAATAGTGTAGGCGCCAGAAAGCTTCTGACACGAGCAGTTGCCCGCGCTGAGTCGGTCGCTCCAGATACGCTGAAAATCGATGTTTTGCCGTATTTGAATACGATCAAACTCTCACTACGAAGCGTTGAGAATGAAGACACGTCAGTTCAAATGCCAACAATAGGTTTCGCGACTTGAAAAATGAACGTGCACAAGGGGAAACGGCAGATAATCAGATGTGAAAAATGCTTTGAGAGCGGGTATCATCAGGTTTAGGTGTTATTAGAAAAGAGATGTCGTGAAGGAAAGCCCCAACATACTGGTAGTGGACGACGAGCAGGCCCATACCATTGCTCTTACTGACCTTTTGAAAAAAGCCGGCTATCAGGTGGCTTCAGCAAACGACGGTTTCAAAGCGATTGCTGCATGCAAGGTCAAATTGCCGGATATCATCGTCCTCGACTTGCATATGCCCCTGATTGGCGGTGTAGAAGTTTTCAACCGGCTGCGGGCCGATGAACGCACGGCAAACATTCCGATAATCTTTCTGGGCTCAAGGGATCAGACTTTACAAGATTTGAAAACACCGAGCGATATGGAAGACGTGCTTTTCAAACCGTTCGAGCCTCAAGAACTCTTGAGCAGAGTCAAATCAGTTCTGCGAGAAAAGACACTACGCGACGAATTGAGAGCCAAAGAACAACAGTTAAGAGAGTTATCGCTCACGGATCCTCTTACCGAGCTCAAAACCGCGCGCTACCTCAATGAGTTTCTGAAAACCGGCATTCGCCAATCGAAGCGTTACAAGGTACCGCTCAGCATTGTTGTTGTGGAAGTCGATCAATACAAAGAGTTGAACCGCGCCATAGGCCGCGAAGAGTGCGATGCAGTAATCAACAAACTTGCCAAAATGATCGATCAGCAAATGCGTGATTCGGACATTGTTGTACGCACTGCGGAATTCGAATTCACTGTCGTGTTGACTTGCACCAATTCGACAGGCGCCATCGAAGTGGCCGAGCGCCTGCGTACCAAAATCCAAGACACTCCTTTCGATGCCAATAACATGGAATTGAACATCACAGTCAGCGTTGGCATTTGCCAATGGGGAGACAAAATGGATGAGGATGGCAAGGTCCTCATGGCCCACGCTCGTGCCGCCTTGCAACAGGGGCATAACAGCGGAGGCAACGTTACATTAATGGCCCAATAGAAATCTCTAGAAGTCCGCCTCTATGGGCTCTTAGGAACATTAAATCGCATCGTAAAACTCCTTCAGAAGTCGGGCTGGCCTGAGGGACTCCTAATATATGATGTGCTAGAATCAACCCATATCGGGGCGTAGCGCAGCTTGGTAGCGTGTCCGTTTCGGGTGCGGAAGGCCGGAGGTTCAAATCCTCTCGCCCCGATTTCCTTCTTACCCTCAAGATTCGAACAAAGGCAATACAAGTCGCATGCTTGCCTATCTTAAGGGCGAAATTCGAGAAAAAGAGCTTACAAGCGGACAGGCGGACCGGATGGTCCTGGATGTCGGCGGTATTGGCTTTGAGGTGATTGTCTCCAAACGCACCTTGCTCACACAGGGCGCCATCGGAGAGAAGACTGTGATGCCAGTTTCACTGATTATTCGTGAGACGGAATGGACGCTATTCGGCTTCGGCAGCCAGGATGAGCGCGAGCTTTTCGCGATTCTTCAGACTGTTTCCGGCATCGGGCCAAAACTAGCGCTTGCCGTGGTGGGCACACTCGGGGTCCAACAGCTCGTCGATGCGGTGCTTTCTGAGAATCAAAAGCTGATCAGTCAGGCACCAGGAGTCGGTGCAAAAGTGGCACAGCGCATTATTTTGGAATTGAAAACAAAGATCGAAGAGTGGGTCGGACGCAAGGGAATCGACAGCAGCAGCGACGATAAGGCAGCTTCGAAGGTGGAAGAGGAAGTCGAAGCGATTCTCGAAGGGCTGGGCTATACGCCTACCGAAATCAATATGACCTTGAAGAAAGCCAGAGAAGAAGCAGCAATAGAAGATGTCGAAGAGCTGGTTCGCTTTAGTCTGAAGCTTTTGGGTTCGCATCAATTAACGTGAGCTGGTAGCCTGTATTTAGGTCGCCGTACACCTGTTGAAACCGTAATTGAAAGTTCAATTCTCTGACGCAAAATACTGGAGAAGCATCCTTGGTGGGCTGATTTGCGCCGCCCTGACGATTGCATTTCCCGTTATCGCAATGACCAGAGGCGCGCTTCATAACATCAATGTCCTTGCCTGGGACGAGCGCATTTTGATCAATCTTGCGATCGTTTTCGGAGCCATAACTGCGGGTGCTGCGTATAAGACGGTCGCTCACTTTCCGCCCAGCATCAAAGAGAAGAAGGCGAAACCATCCAACTTGAGAGAAGTACTAGCATGGCTTAAAGCAACGATTTCAACACACCGAGCCTTCCTCCTTTTGCAATCTACGGTTTTGCTGAACACAGCAGCAGCAGTGCTCTGCAAGCGCATTTCCGTAGCGCGAATTGGTCAATCAAATGAGGTTGAATTGATCGTCTCTACTCTAGGACTGGTTATTTTCGCTTGTGGCGGGCTGCTTCTCGGGCTTAGCACAATCAATAGACCTTTCGAAGCGAGCGAGAAAGTTACGGAGGTGACACTTTCTCATAGCGGCAATGGTTCTGGCAATGGAAGCGGTAACGGCAACGGAAATGGCAATGGTAAAGTGCACGACAAACATCCACAACACATTGAAAAGGATGCGAAAGTAGAGCAAAGCAAGACTCTACCACTGGTTCAATATCCCGAACTTTCCGCGTGGCTAGTCATAATCGCTGGTATTGCACTTGTAGAAAACGCCTGGATGCCGCTTCTCAGCTTGCCTGGGATCATCGTCGGTATGAAGTGGTATTTGAACGGCAAAGCACAGGCCATGCAGTTTGCAGGTGATGGCGAACAGTTGGACGTTTCGAAAGCTCGCTGGAAGATTGTTCCTTATGTCTACTGAGCTTGAGGTTCTTTTTCCCAGCCTGCCTCATTATGGCCCGATTCATAACTGAGCGGACTGCTGTAATCAAATTCCTCTCCGGTCTTTCGCTCGTATGCGGATCCGGCTAAGTACAACAGACATTCAAACTCAGAGTCCTGAGGCATTTGATCAGGATCGGCAAGAATTTCTTCGAAGACTTGCTTCCCATTTGCCACTACGACGCATCGCTGGTAAAGAAAACCATCGTCTGAGAAGAAGTCATCAAACATTCCAGCTTTCGCATGGGCACGAGTGTCCAGCGCATGCAGTTTTTCAGTCATTATGTCTTCAAATCTTTTGATGTCATCGATAGACATCTTGGATAGTGCCTTTATCGCAGGTTCAAGAACGGCGTCATCATCACCAAGTTTTTTCCAGTTAAACAGCTTGATGATTCGCCAAAACACATCCTCATCCATCATCATCTCAGCCCACACAGGCTGCTGATGCGCCGGAGCGGCTGCAATTGCCCCTTCCACGTATCCCTTTTTGAGTTTTTCAGCAATCAGCTTTTCAGAATAACGCTGGGCTGTCGCCTCATCATCAAAGTCATGGCGAGTTTCTCGCGGGCTTGCTCCAATACGGCCATTCTGCATTAGGCAAGCATTCCCCACGACTTCGACTGTCCAGAATTTGTTTGATTTGTCGTCTTGATAATAGAATTCGCGTTTCAATTCGCACCATATAAATGAATTGCATCCTCAGTTCATATACCCATATTGGAGTTGGGGCTTGAAACATTAACGGAGTCCGGTTTTCGGAGCTCTTTAATAAGCGGTTTCTCAGAAAACAGCGCAGTCCACCGCGAAAATCCGAAAAATACCACTGCCCCAAAAGCGCATGGATAGAGCGTCTTCACACACTCATTTTTCGGATGAGCTGATTATAAGCCGAAAGACAAAATGTCAAGTATTGCTAACCACTTGGAAGCCCATACAATGCAAGTATGACCTCTGGTGGTTTCGCAGTTCGGCTCGCCGTATGCCGCTAGAGAACTTGGATTCGAGAGACATGCCAATTAAGTCAGGCATCGTTTCATCGCCAGCGGAAGATACAAAACCCGCACGGTTGCCAAGAGAATCACTTCCCAGTTCCGGAAGAAGATTCCTATTGATCTGAGGCCGAATAAGGAGATTTGCTTATGTTCGAAAACGACATAGTTCTGTCAAAAGAAGAAAGAGAGTGTCTCCGCATGTGGTTTAGGCAAGCCATTGCCCAAGTCGAAGTCGAAGAAGCCACTGCTGCAATCATCCGCGACCGAGCTTTCTTCGAAGGCACTGAAAGCCACAGAACTGCTGCCGTTGGTCGCCGACGTGCAACAAGAACCCGCACTGGCGCCCACACAAGAGGCGTACTCGTCTAATTTTTGCCCGAGAGAAAATTGCACCCCCCAACCAAGAGAGAAAGTTAAAAGGGAGCGTCCAACGCTCCCTTTTCATTTGTGTACATCTGACACCGGACCGAAATCGCGAAAATGCAGCACCATACAGGTTTCAGAAATTCGCTCAAACCGCACGCATATCTTTTGTATATGCATTGAACTTTTTTCCGCGCCACCTCGTCTTTATATGCAGGAGAAATAACAGGCGATATATAGGCGACCCGGTGTCAATAAAAGTAGAATAAATAGTATCTGGTCACGCAGTGGCTGGGTTTTGCGCACCCACTCTTGGTTTCGGCAAAGATGGCGGCAGAACTTCTGCTCAGCACTCCAAGGGGGTGCGGCACGAAATTCTTCGTTTCCCAATTTCCGGGTAAAGGGTAGAAGGAGTCAAAATGGACTCAAAAGAGGAGTCAAAGTAGATGCCACGTCCATACGTTCCTCTTCACCTTCATACTGAATACAGCCTTCTTGATGGCGCGACGATGATCAAAGATCTCGTCAAAAAAGCCAAGGCTGAGAATATGCCCGCGGTCGCAATTACGGACCATGGTGTCATGTATGGTGCGGTCGAACTGACCAAAACCTGCAAAGAAATGGGTGGCGTGAAGCCGATCATTGGCTGCGAAGGCTACATCATCGACGGCAATATCAAGGACAAGACGAAGCGCACAGCGCTTTATCACCTGACCATGATTGCCAAAAACAGAGAAGGATACAAGAACCTCGTCAGGCTCAATACAAGAGCCCACCTGGAAGGTTATTACTACAAGCCACGCATCAATAAGCAGATGCTGGAAGAAAACCGCGAAGGGCTGATTGTTCTTTCCGGCTGCTTGGGATCTGAAATTTGCCAGCACATTCTCAAAGACGAATTTGACGAAGCAAAGCGTGTTGCATCCTGGTACAAAGAAGTCCTCGGCGACGATTATTACCTGGAAATTCAAGATCACGGTCAGGTTGAAGACCGCAAGGCAAATCGCTATCTGATTCAATTGGCGCGCGAGCTGAATATCAAACTTGTAGCCACCAACGACAGTCACTTCACCAACAAGCACGACGCACAGGCGCATGACTGCCTGCTTTGCATTCAGATGGGCAAGTCCGTCACCGAATCCAACCGGATGAAATTCACCGGTTGGGAATACATAAAAAACGGCGATGAGATGGCTTATCTCTTCCGTGACCACCTGGACACTGAATACATTGAAGAGTCGTTGCGCTCTACACTGGAAATCGCGGACAAGGTCGAGACGGTCAAGCTGGCGGCAGACCCGCGACTACCGGTGTTTCCGATGCCGCCCGGTCACACTGCTGAAAGTTTTCTCAATCACCTAGTCATTGAAGGCGCAAAAGCGCGCTACGGACAGGAGCTTTCTGATGAAGTTACCAACCGCGCGCGCACAGAATTGAAGGTTATCGAGGACATGAACTTCGCCTCGTACTTCCTCATTGTCTCTGACTTCATTCAATACGCCCGTGACAAGGGCATTCCTGTAGGCCCAGGACGAGGTTCCGCCGCAGGCTCCCTAGTCGCTTACTGCCTCGGCATTACCAACATCGACCCGATTCGCTACAACTTGCTCTTCGAGCGATTTCTCAATCCCGAAAGAAAGAGCATGCCCGATATCGATACCGACTTCTGCATCGAACGTCGGGAAGAAGTAATCAAATACGTTGCCGAAAAGTACGGGCAAGACCACGTTGCACAGATCATCACCTTCAACCGCATGACCTCGAAAGCGGTTATCAAAGACGTCGCGCGAGTTCTCGACTTTCCATTTGCCGAGTCCAACAAGCTGGCAAAGATGATCCCGGTTGTTCGCGGAAAGCCGACGCCACTCAAAGAAATGATTGCGGAGCACCCGGACTTCAAAAAGGTCTATTCGACCAATGAAGAAGCACGCCAGGTAATCGACGTTGCAAAACAGCTGGAAGGCTGCAACAAAACCTTCGGCATGCACGCAGCCGGCGTAGTGATCGGCGATGTGCCGCTGGAAGAGATCTGCCCTCTGCAACGCAACAACGACGGCACAGTCATTGCACAGTTCTACATGGAAGACGTTGCCCACGTCGGGCTCGTCAAAATGGACTTCCTCGGTCTGCGCAACCTGACGATGATCGACAAAGCGATCAAGATCATCAAAGAGACCAAGGGCGTCGAAATCGATCCGGATAAGATTCCACTCGACGATGAGAAGGTCTACACGACCGTCAGCAACGGCGATCTGACTGGGATCTTCCAGCTAGAAACATCAACCGGTATGCGGCAAGTCGCGCGCGATATGAAGCCTTCCAACCTGGAGGACTTATCTGCGCTCATCGCACTGTATCGACCAGGTCCGCTCGATTCGGGAATGATCGACAAATTCATCGATTGCAAACACGGCAGGATGAAGATCACCTACAAGACGCCGTTGCTTGAGCCCATCTTGAAAGACACGTATGGGCAAATCGTGTACCAAGAGCAGATCATGATGATCGCTCAGAAGCTTGGCGGATACAGCCTTGGTCAAGCCGACTTGCTGCGCCGAGCTATGGGTAAGAAAAAGCCCGAAGAGATGGAAAAGCAGCGCGAGATTTTCCTAAGCGGTTGCGCAAAAAACGCCATTTCTCCAGAACTCGCCAACGAACTGTTCGATACGATGGTTCAGTTCGCCGAGTACTGTTTCAACAAGTCGCACTCGCAAGCATACTCGCTGCTGACTTATCAGACGGCTTGGCTGAAGACTCACTACCCGGTCGAATACATGACCGCTTTGCTCTCCAGCGTCGCCGACGACCAAGAAAAGGTTCGCGGCTATATTGCTGAATGCCAATCCATCGGCATCGACATTCTGGCACCGGACATCAACGTCTCCGGTGCAGACTTCACGGCAGACGGACAGTCCATCCGCTTCGGGCTGTCAGCGATCAAGAACGTCGGCGAAGCCGCAGTAGAAGAGATTGTAGCGAAGAGAAAAGACAAGGGTCCTTACAAGACAATCAAAGAGTTTCTCGAAACAATTGACTTGCGTGTCGTCAACAAGCGAACGCTTGAAGCGTTGATAAAATGCGGCGCTTGCCAGAGTCTCAACGTTTCTCGCAAACAGGCTCTGGAAAATCTCGACAGCCTTGTCGAGTCTGGTCAGCGCAGACAGACAGAGCTGGCGACAGGACAGATGAACTTATTCAACTTCGCAGCCGACTCGGGTGTCGCCAAAGTCGACGAGACGTTGCGCGGCGATCCTGGCGAGTTTCAAGAGCACGAATTGCAGCGCTTTGAGCACGAGTTGCTCGGCTTCTACATCACAAGCCATCCTCTTAAGCGTGTGTTCAACCGTCTCAAGCTGCTGACCACGCACACACTAGTTGAACTCAACGACATCCCCGACGGCAGCAACGTCATCGTCGGCGGTTTGGCGGCCGGCATCGAGAAGAAGCTGACGAAGATGAACAAGCTTTTGTGCATCGTAAAGCTCGAAGACCTGCTTGGCACGCGCGAAGTGGTGATCTACGGAGAGCAGCTGGAGAAGATCCCAGCCGACGTCCTTCTGCCACAAAACTTACTGCTAGTTAAGGCGAAGACGAAAAAGAATGATGAAGGTCTGTCGCTGATGTGCAATTCAGTGCGTCTGATAGCCGATGCCTCGCTCGTCAGCATCTCCTTCTCCTCAGAGCAAACTTTTGCCGACTTGCACAGATTGAAAGACATTCTGAACGTGCACAAGGGTGAAGATCCGGTAATTCTCAATTTTCCAAAAGGAAAAAAGAATCACTCGATCCTGGTGGGAAGCCAGTTTTGGGTGACTGCGGACCAGAGACTTGCGGACGACATCTCCACGAATTTCAAAGACAATGTCGCAGTAAAAATTGCTCGCGTGCGTGTGTAATTTTAAACAAAAGCTTAAGACATTCTCCCAAAACGCGCATTACAAGCCAGCCTCCACAGCACCAACAGACGAGTGTTGCAAATTCGCTCTGCCAGTAAAGCTGATCCGCTTGGCTTGAGATTTGCTGGGCCAATTTTCCCTGGACTGCCAAAACTGGCTCACCAAGCCACTCTTCTTAACACTTACGAAAAGCCTCTCAGCCTCTGACTTCCCCCGCAAGGGGGAGAAAAGCGCTTGCAAAACAGCGCATTAACGAAAACTAATAATCATTCAAAACCGGCATGTAAAGCGCCTCTCCGAAGAGGCTTTTTCAACCTTAAAAAACCACCTTATCAAGGAGCGCTTATTTGGTGCCTGTCGGGCTTTGAGGCGAAAATATTTCGATGGGAACATTTTCCGTGCAAATCAGACTTTTTACTTGTAGAATGCGAAACGCATTTGTCATAAATCCCAACGGAGGAAGACTCGCACCACACAACAACGCCCAACTCCCAGAAAGGAAGTAGTCCAACACTGGTGTTAAGTAAGCGTTTCGTGTACCCCACAGAGCTCTCGCTCTGGACAAACTGGATTCCACTACATGTTCGTCACACCAACGAACATACAAGAGGGGGAAGAAACATGTTCGGACCACATCTCATTCTCGAAGCGTATGGCTGCCCCAAAGATCTTCTCGGAGATCTCGGATTGGTTAGCGAAACGCTGGATGCATACCCGGCACAACTAGATATGACTAAGATCATGCCGCCGTATGTGTTCAGATATTCCGGTACCGTACCGGATGATTGGGGAGTAAGCGGCGTAGTGTTAATCGCGGAGTCGCACATCTCCATCCACACTTTCCCGGACAAGGGATTTGTCACACTCGACATTTTCTCTTGCCGCGAATTTGATGTTGATGCAGCTATTGATTATTTCAAGAGCGTCTTCAAACCCACCTCCGTGGAGAAGCAAGTACTTCAACGCGGACGGGAATTCCCGCGCAGCTTGGCGAGAGCCGGCAGCATCGTGGAAAGCGAACGCGAAAGAATGGCAGCATCCGTCTAGGAGATTCTGCGAAAGCGTCACATAAGACGCCCTGACGAAGGGTCGCAAACGACTCTAGTCACGCAGAGACAATCAGAAAATTACAAACACCACAGGCACCACCTGTGGTGTTTGCCTTTAAACACGGAAAAGAAAAGTCGACGAAGTATTTCGGACCACTTTTTGGAACGTTTTTTGGACAGTAAATTCAATACAAATGACTTCCGATAAATGCCTGCCTGCTTGCTTTCAGAGGACCGCGCATCTAAAGACATAACCATAACGAGGTAGCCGGCGTTACCCTGTGAAAATCCCTCAAACGGGTGATCACAACTTTCTTTTGAGGTGCGTTCCTATGCAAATCCTATTACCTGGGTAATAATAAAAAAGGCACGTTCTCTGGCTTCGCAGACGTGCCAGGCTGTGCGAGCAAAATTGCCCCTAGGTATCCATCAATGGTAGCCTCTGTTCCAGATGTAAAAACCATACAGTTTCCCGGCGACCGGTCACTGGGTGAGCTTTACACCTTGTCGGACAATGGTGCAACGACCTTTTTGGGCGAGGCGATGGGAGCCGTAAATGTGCCAAACGGCGCTAAATTGGCGCTCTATTTCAGCTTTGACGAACTGTTGGGCTGCCAGCCGCTGACTAGGGTTCAGCACGATGTTTTGCACTCTGTTTCTTTCCTGGGTGCCGAGATTACTGACGAAGACCTGGAGCACGTGGGACGACTCACCCATCTCAGGCAGTTGGACATAAGTTGCACAGACGTCGGCGACATGGGCCTGCATTTTCTGGAAGGACTGACGAAACTTAAACGCATCAACCTTTCGTCGACAAAAATCACCAATATCTCCGCGCCACTGTTTTCGTGGTACGGGGAGCTGGAAGAACTGCAGCTGGACGACACCGATATTGGGGACGGAGCTCTCGAGTATCTCGGACGCCTACAATCACTGGAAACGCTCTCCCTGTCCTTTACCAAAATCACGGACAAGGGGCTATCCGCACTAAAGTCACTGAAGAATCTCAAAGTACTCAGGCTCAATTGCACAAAGGTTACCGACGCCGGCGTCACTCAGCTATGTCGAATGACCAGCCTGCGCGAGCTCTGGCTTCGCAGCACGCTCGTCACTTACCCGGGCATGGTCGAGTTGACCAAATGGCTGCCCGAATGCGAAATCATCCGCTGACACCAAATACGGTACCGTCTACTTTTTTCCGACGATGCGGAGGAATACCTCAGTATCGACGTTGCCACCACTGACTATGCAAATGACGCGCTTGCCCTGAAACAAATGCTTGTGTGCAACAGCAGCTCCCAGAGCCAGTCCACCTGTCGGTTCCGATTTTAGGTTTGCCAGATTGAAGAGCGAGCGAATAGCGCTCTCAATATCTTCTTCCTTCACCTCGAGAATGTCCTTAATGCCTTTGTGCAAAATGGCCCAGTTGCGTACGCCCAGACTGAGCGTACGCGCACCATCAGCAATCGTCTGAGGTTCCCCCTCATTGACTATTATCTTCCCGGCATCCAGAGAGCGTTTTCCATCGTTTGCCAGCAAGGGCTCCGCGCCAAAGACCTCCATCTTCGAGCCCGCTTGCTGCAGCCCCATGACCAGTCCGGCACTCAATCCGCCGCCGCCGACCGGCACGATTACTGCATCATACTCACCGGCACGCTCCGCCAATTCCGCCGCTAAAGTCGAGTTACCAGCAATCACGTCATCATGATCGTAGGCACTGAGAACCTGTGCATCGGGATACTGCTCGGACAGTTCAGAGACTCTCTGAGCTCGGCTTACTTTCTTGGTTTCGACGAGTTCAACGCGCCCGCCAAATCGTTTCACCGCTTCAACCTTCACAGCAGCCGAATTATCAGGCATCACAATAATCGCCTCTTTGTTCATCAAAGAAGCTGCGTAGGCAAGAGCCTGCCCGAAGTTACCGGATGACGCTGCAATCAAGCGACTGGCAGGTGAACGAAGCGCTGCGGAGTACGCGGCGCGAAATTTGAAACTGCCTGTGTATTGAAAGGTCTCACTGGCAATCAGTATTTCAGCTCCAACCAACTCATCCAGCCTGGGGCTGCGGATAAGCGTCGTTGGACGAATCGCCTTTCTAACCGCAGCCAGATGGTCCGGTGATAGTTCCAGAAACTTCACTCGTTTGTCGCCAGTAGGTTGCAGCGTTGTCGAACTATTGCGGAATCGCGTCTTGTGTCGCAGCAGTCGACTGGATCGCAGACTGAGGACGTACAACTGGATGAACAGCTGGCGCTGACTTGCCGCCGAAAGGATTCAGCTTGCCGAACGCTTTGGAAAACCCACCCGTGATACCGCCACCTTTTTGCGCTTTTGTGGCTTGCTGTTGCAAGGCCTGGAAGCCAACGGTGTTGGTTTGAACCGGTGCAGCAGCCGGAGCTGCCATAGGTTTTGGAGATTCGGCATTTGCTACCGCATCAGGGCTTTCCCATTCAGCATCCTTGGCGAGTTGCGGAGGTTGCTGTGCACCTTGTTGCTGGGCAGCTTTTCTCTCAGCAACTGCTTTTGCAATTGCTTCTTGCTTTGCCTTTTCTTGGCTGCCGCCGCCTTTCTTGCCCCAGAGTTTGGGCAGACCGGCAACTTTGGATCCTGCGGATCCAGCGCCGCCTTTAACCTTCTCACCGGTGGCCTTAAAGCCGCTACCAATGGCGTGCACGCCTTTCATAATGTAGTCACCAGAAGCTTTGGCGCCAGTGGCAATACCGCCACCTACTTTCTTGGCACCGGTGGCGATGCCGCCTCCGACTACTTTCGAACCTTCAGCTATCTTGGAGCCGGCAGCCTTTGTGCCGCCAACAATGGTTGACCCAGCGTTCTTCATCGAATCCAAAGACTTGGCTGCAATGCCATCGCCCTTATCGGCTGGTGCTTCCGCAACTTTTTCCGGTTGGGGAGCTTTAGGAGCTTTTGCAGTCTTGTCTTTCTTGCCGCCAAAGAGACCACCGAGTTTGCCGCCGCCAGCAGGCTTTGCTTGATCAGCAGGCATCGGCATCGATATATAGGTAGTGTGTGTCGCGTCGGTCACATCTTGATGTGGCGAACGTGCAGCGACTGGTTTCTTACTGGCCGGTGGTTGAACGGCGGCGTAGGGGTCCAACATGGACTTGGAACCGGCGTTGGCTGCTGCTGTAGAACTGACGAACAAAGCAGTCATAAGCAGCGACGAATAACGTTTAGAACTCATTGACAATTCCTCTTCTCACCCTGTCGGTGTTGAAACCAACCGTCTTTATAGCACATAGCTAATAGAAGCCATGAGCCGTTCCAACCCGCCAGAGCCTCAATCTGCGGCAATTACAAGAGGAAGCTAATTGCAGTTAATACTACCAAGCTGCGGTTCAAATGTTTATAATCTGAACAGGAGCGTCTGCTGTATACTCAGCCAGTAGCAGGGCTTCAGCTTTCAAAACAGTCAAATACCGGGTGAACAATGGAAAACATGCCAGCTTCAACAACGCCAATCGTTCTGATTTCCATTATGGGAATTTGGGTGCTTCTTTCGCTCTGGATGGGCGGAAAGAAGGCTTATTTCGACTCTTGGGACAACGTTCCCGAAGACGAAGCCGAAAAACACGCATAGTACCGGCATTCAGGACCTGAGGCGCCCTCTCGGGGGCGTCTTTTTCATGCCATTCAACAAAATTCAAAGATCAGTGCCGAAAACTACGCCTTAGCGTGTTTCTTCGGCATTTTGACTATTTCGACAGAGCAGGGTGCTTGCGAGACGACGGCCTCGGAAACGCTGCCTAGAAGCAAACGTGTGATGCCTGTGCGCCCATGTGAGCCCACGACTATAAGATCTGCCGGCCATTCCTTTGCGGCCTCTAAAATCGTGTCCGTGACATAGCCCTCCCTGACCTCAGCAAGGACGCTTTGCCGTCCAAATGCCTCCGTCAGCTGCTTCACCTTTTCGTTGACCAAAGTTTTGGCTGCCTCGACCAGCTCCTTCTGAGCCTCGACCGCAACCGGCATGTAATTAGTATGCCAACCGGCGTACTCTGGGTGAAACGGCTCTACCACGCTGAGCAGCTTGAACTTAGAGCCTTCCGGCCAAGTGCGCTCGATCACCGAAGTAATGGCGGCGTCGGAAAACGTCGAATCATCAATGGCGACCAGAATGTTCATCGATGTGCTCATGTTCTTACTCTTACCGCTCCGTTTTGCCGAAATTTGTTACGCCGTACGATGGCAAAACGCCAAGACTTCCTTGTTCTAAGTGGATATCAGAGTTTGCTTTCACACCCCTGACTCCCAACCCTGACGCTGCATATTCGCAATAGTGCCTGAGTGTGACGCCCGAAACCAATAATTCCGAAATTCTGCAAAAAAATAGATGCCTATATCAATCTTCCCACCGTGGCCAAAAAGTGGAGATAGATTTGGTCGATTTGGTTTGATGTTTGAACCAGAACACGAAGTGAGTTAGGAGACTAAATCATCTAGACGATGGAATTACCCAGAACACGAAAATGGAACCTCTATATATGAATCTCTAAAGGTATGCTCTCGCAGATCAAAAAGTCGATCACAAATTCTGCACAAGTCACGGAAAACAGATTCAAACGTTGTGTAAAACGATCAGCGAAGGTATTGATTCAAAGCGCGTTTTCAGCAACAAGTAAACGCAAACAATGCGTTCGTCTCCAATGCTGCGAACTACTTTTGGTGGACCGTGTTGTGGTCATTGGCACGAGGATCAGCATTGATAAACAATGGATCTCCGCATGGACATTCATTTATTGAACGTTCGGCCAACATTAAAATGTGAAGATGCGCCAAACATGCGGAACTCCAGCGGTTCCTGTTATGCGCGGTTATGAATGCGCGGTCACTTTACACAACAGCTCCTTTAAATTTCGTCCCCAAAACGCGTCACCAGTAAGGCTTTACGGACACGCACTCGTATTTTTTTGCAAACGCACGTTGAACACGTGGACACATTTTGATTGACACTTCGTCGGTTAGCACATAGTATGGGTGCATTGGAACGCCGGGGCGCCAGCCCAGGCATTTGAGAGAAAGCAACCGTGAGCAATTTTGGTTTTTATTTTTGGTACTTAGAGGTTCGCCAGGGGTGAGATAGCTTACTTTGTCCCAACTGGTGAACCGCAGATCAACAAGGTCTGCGGTTTTTGTTTAAGAGCTAAAGATGATGAACACCGATAAAGCCCACAACCTAACACTCTTAAGCGTCGAGTCAACAAAGACTCAATGCCCATCGACTTCTTACTACTGGTACTTCTTCTTTTTTGCAGGGGATGCCCGGGCAGGTTGAGCTGGCACGCTAAGTGCACCAAAACAGTTACCTGAGAGCCCGGGAGGACAAAGACCCCGGGTTCACTATTTCACACGAGGATTCATACAGTGAGCGAGATTAGCAACCAAATCAAATTAGCCGCCAGAACCGAAGGCTGTCAGACCACCGAAGTAGCAATCGGCGACTCTGTCAAAGTAGGCGGCAAGCCGGTCGTCATCATCGGCGGACCATGCACAGTAGAAAACCCAGAGCAAATGGAAATCGTCGCACAGAAGCTGAAAGGCTCTGTCAGTGCCATTCGCGGCGGCGTACACAAACCTCGCTCCTCGCCGTACGCCTTCCAAGGACTGGGCGAAGCAGGGCTGGACATCCTCCAATCCATGAGCCAAAAGCATGGCTTGCCCACAGTCACCGAAGTTATGTCCGTCGAGCAACTGGCTGCCTGCGATGAAAAAGCAGATATGCTCCAAGTCGGCAGCCGCAACATGCAAAACTTCGAATTGCTCAAAGCCCTTGGTCAAGCCAAAAAGCCCGTCTTGCTCAAGCGAGGCCTTTCCGCAACCATCGAGGAAATGCTTCTGGCAGCTGAATACATCATGGCTCACGGCAATCCCAACGTCGTTCTGTGTGAGCGCGGAATCCGCAGCTTCGACACCTTCACCAGAAACGTGCTCGACCTCGGCGCCGTCGTCGCTCTCAAGCAACTGACCCACTTGCCAGTCATCGTAGACCCCAGCCACGCAGCCGGAAAACGCGAACTGGTCGCCGACCTGGCACGCGCCGCAATCGCCTGCGGAGCCGACGGTCTCATCATCGAGTGCCATCCAGAACCGGAAAAATCCGTCTCGGACGCCCGCCAAGCCTTGTCCCTCGAAGACATGGTCGAGCTGGTCGAGTCCATCAAGCCCATCGCTGCAGCTGTTGGCCGCTCGGTCGCCGGCGACGTCGCGAAGAAAAGACAGATCACCGTCGTTCAGGGCATCGGTTCTCAAAAATCCGGCAGACTCACGCTGCGTAAGCGCATTGCTCGCAAAGCAGCTCGGGGGTAATGTCAATGCATTTAGAATTAGAAGACGACATTGTCGATTGGCGAAAGCCGATTACGAAATTGGAAGAGTCAAGGGCGCGAATTGATGAACTCGATGAGTTGATTGCCAGTTTGATCAACGAGCGGCTCACGCTTTGTCAGGAAATCGGCGAAGCCAAAAAGCGGATGAACAAACCGGTGCTTGACGATAAGCGCGAGAAAGAAGTGCTTAGCCGTGTCGCCTCTGTCGCCACAGACCCCGTCATTGCCGCCCAACTGGTCGCCATCTACACAACCATGCTGGCAGGCAGCCGCGGTCTGCAAGAGAAATTGAGCGAGACCACAAGCCCAAAAGCACAAGCGGGCGCGAACGCAAACTCAGAATCGAAAGAAGAATCGAACCAAACAGAAGTAGATTCGAGCCAAGATTCGTCTGAGCATGCGATCGCCCAGACCCGCAATCCCCAACGTTACTTCCCAACAGTAACCATTATTGGTCTTGGCCTAATCGGCGGAACGGTCGCAAGATTGATCCGCAAACATTCTCCGAAAACAAATATCACAGCCGTCGACTCTCCGGAAATGTTGCAAAAAGCGCTCGTCGAGGGACTTATCGACTGCGCGGAAACAAAAGCTGCAAACGCTGCCGAACGTTCCTCCCTTATACTTTTGGCCGCACCTCCGAAAAAGAACATCGAAATTCTTGAATCGATTGCGCCAAAACTCTCGCGCCGCCAACTGGTCGTCGACGTCACGTCCACAAAGAAGGGAATTTGCTCTGTAGCTGAAGCTCTGGACCTCAACGGTGCAGACTTTATTGGCGGGCATCCTCTTTTTGGTTCACAAAAGTCCGGACTTGAAGCATCATCCACGGTGGCAACCAACGAAGCGGTCTTTTGCCTGACACCAACCACCAAGTCGTCGCAAATGTCGGTAAAACGATTTAGTCGCTGGCTTGAGGGTCTCGGTCTCAAGCCAGTAGAAGCAACGCCGGCATCACACGACAAAGTGCTTGCCCGCACGAGCCACCTGGTCCAATTGATAGCTGTCGCATTAGGCGCATCAATCGCGGATCAAAACGTGACCGAGCACGAATTGAAATTACACGGTCCAGCCTTCAAACAACTCGCGCGCTTAATGGAAAGCCCGCCTGAGATGTGGCTGGACCTTTTCAATCAGAACAAAGAAGAACTGCAAACGGCGATCCAAGATCTAGTAAAACAGCTAGAACTGGCATCGCACGCGCTTGATTCAGCAGATTTCGAAAAGCTAGTAAAAATGTTTGAGACCGCCAGGTCAACCTCCAAGTCCAGCACATAGATTTACCCAAGATTCGTCAACCGAATCTCATACCGAGGGGCTAGCATCTCTGGAGATGTAAGCTCAACACTGCCCATTTGAGAAAGCGAAACCGCAAAAGCTCGTGGACGTCGAAACAGGTCTCAATGAACACGACAGCTTAGAGCCACTATTTGACGCGAGCCCGTTGGCCGAAGAACACCGTCCGCCGTTCAGACATCCCAACAACTAAGCCCCGCCTAGTTCTCAGGGATTTAACGCAGATCTCACGTTCTTGGTTGCATTATGGGTTCACCCCAGCACCCCATATGTATTGCGCAAAAGCGCTACAACTTACCAAGGAGAGTCTCCAATGTCTCGACCTGATGTCGTCGCCATGCCGCGCGAGTCCGTCAATTTCCAAGACAATGCAGTCACCAACGATCGTCCCCTAGTAAATCTTGCGGACAGAGAAATCGCGAGTATCAACTTTAAGAAAGAGGACGACGGCAAAATCAAAGAACTCTTGGGCGATGGTCCCTTGATTTTTGATCCGGCAGCAGAAGAGGCTCTGCCTCCCGAAAGGCGCCTCGAGGATCTGGCACTGACTATTACTGATGCAAAAGACTACGCTGAAAAGCGTGATGACATGGTAGACATAATCGGTGAACAGCAAAAAATCACTGAAGATGCTCTGACCGCTTTCGAGAATCATCCGGCGATGGAGAAGCTCTTGCCTGAAACAGAGCAAGAGTACAATGCTGTACTTGATGCTGTGAGAAATTTCGATCCCGAACTACTGAAGAACTCCTCGTTTATGCAGCTTCTATATCACTTGCCTGACGCAAACTATTCCGGCAATCCGGCTGCTCAAGTGATGTTCGACGCACTCATGCAGAATTTAGATCAACCAAGTCAAGCAGCGCTGCAAAAGTACAAGGACAAAATTGACGAGACCATCAAGAACAATCCGGAATTAGTCGGCGATTACCGCAATGCCTACAACACGTTTGCTGGCGAGAAAGCGACAGAAGAATTGATGTGGGAATTCTTGGACACTTGCGACGAGATATTCACAGAAGAGCACTAAAACTAGAAATATAGATAGAACTAGAAGTAAAACTAGTCTGTAATTTTCGGGGGATGAAAGGTTGGGATAGTACTAACTCAATTCTTTGCGCCCGAGTTTCGTTCTAACTAATGCGCCCAAACCTAGCATACTGAGCCACATACCAATGCGTGTGCCGAGTTTTGGGAACCAGACATTATGAAGCAGAACTGCGGGAATGAGCACGACAAGCGCAACCAGAATTGTACCGACGACTATCCAAATCAGATACTGCAAAACGGTGGGTTCAGCGCCATCTTCGGGCTGCGCAATCTTTAGTTTTTGCAGTGCGGCGTGACCCAAAGTCCGACTGCTCGCAGCAAGTCCGCAAAGGCAGAGAAACTGCAAGACACTAAGTGTGAATTCACCCAAAGGCACCAACAACTCAGTCTCATGGCAAATTCGAGTCATGGAAGCCATGAGAAACACAGCGATTATGCCAACGCCCAAGGACTTCCAAAAACTCTTTCTGATGCAAGAAGAAGCAACAGCAATTCTGCGTTTGAAGACAAAGCAAATTAACAGGTTGAAGAAAAGAAGAAAGATAGCGGCTCGAATAGGAGGAAGAGGTCGCTCCGCAAAAACACGCCAGTACAACAAGGGACGCGCGCGCAAATGGTGGAGTTCTTGCGCTCTTTGTTGCCTAGCCTCTTCAAGAATGTTTGAAACGTGGGCCACATCTGAAGGTACGATGGCGTCGGGACGACCACCAAGCTCTGGAGGTGGATATTCTCCAGCATATGGCTTGAGAAGTGGAACAGGTTTTTGAACTTCATACTGCGCGAACGCTGAGTTGGCGATGCACATCGCCATCAATGCACCGAAGAGCGCGATTGACAGCGTGCGGGTGAAGTTCTTAGATGGCTTCTTCAAGCAGTCTCAACCTCTTTACTCGAACCAACGAGCAGATAAACGCCATAAACAATGCCAAGCCCGATTGCCCATGCTGCCAAACCTTGAGCATTCTCGGCTGTTTCAAACGCCATAAATCCTGTCGCGACGCTACACAGAACCCAAATCGCAACTGACTGCCAATACGAACTTCCCAATTGCGCAGGTTCAGACTCCACCGCTTTCAAAATATTTTGAGTCAATGCTTCTGACACATCAAACTGAGGCATGCTAGCAGCAACAGTTTCAATTTCCCTCATCTGAGTCGACCAGGCACTGCAGCTGGTGCACGCCTTCAAGTGCGTGTCGACACTGGCATCCGTCGCCTCGCGAGGTAGGCTAGAACTAAGTATGTCCCTCGCCTTATTGCAATCCAAATTACTCATCTCAGTCACCTCTCTCCTCTAACTGAGAATACCGCTTTCGACGCTTTCAGAGAGCATCTTGCGCAGCTTCTCTCGAATGCGAAACAGCAAGGACTTGATAGTACTCACTGGTTCGCCGGACACTTCTGCAATTTCTTCGTACGGAAGATCATGCTGATAGCGCAGGATAAAAACCTGACGATGCCGCACAGGCAGTTGCTTCAGCGCGTCCTCTAATTTCTTATGAGTCAGTCTCCACTCAACTATTTCCTCCACCTTCTCGTCGTATGCTGGTTCTGCTTGCGGATTCTCCTCGAGAATGTCATCGAGCGAATCGTGATCTTTGTTGTCGCGTATTGCATTCAAACAAGTATTCGTCGCAATGCGTAACAACCACGGCTTGAACTTTCCTTCGGTGCGAAAAGTACCAAGCGCCCGATAAGCTTTCAAAAACGTATCTTGCGTCAGATCCGCCGCCATCTCATGCGAATGAACCATCTGATAAAGCACGTTGTAAACGAGCTTCTGGTAGCGCCGGAGCAACACCTCGTAAGCGCGCTTATCACCGCTGAGACAAGCCTTGACGAGGCTTGAGTCGTCAAGGCTGTCATCAATTCGCGATTTCACTTTGAAGCTGCTAAACAGGGTGAGGGCTCCTTTGTGCCTATCATCTGACGTTTTTAGGGCTATTGGATTTAGTGAGCAAATCTCTAGCATTTTTCCCGCCCTTTCAACAGGTCCAACGGTTTACATCATCGAACGCAAGAAGCGCTGTCTCTGATTGCCGGTAATGAATCCCACAACCCTGTCTGAGACTATCTTTCGCTGATCCTTGTTGAGAATGGCTCGGACCTTAAGCGCCGTATCCAGACGAGAATCCTGCAGTTTTTCCCGAATTTTTCTAATCTCAGCTACTTTTTGGCGGATCTGTTCATCCGTCACCGACTCATCAGCCATCATGTTGGACAGGTCGACTGCCGCCTCTTTCACCTTCTCGCGAGTAGACCGATTGCTGTCGCAAGCTTGTTTCAAAACGTCATCCAGTTGGGTCTTTTGAGAATCCGTAGCATCGATCAAATTGAAAAAGCGTTTCTCAACATGCTTGCGCACTGCGCTTTCCCATTCTGGGTCTACTAAGCTATCGCTGTTTAACTGTCCGGCAAGCGCTGGAGTGACGAACGGTGCGCCCGCAATCAGAGCGACGGCGCCCAAAGCCAACATTGCACTAGTTTTCTTTCCCAAAACACCCTTTGCGTTTCGGTCGCTTTCCAGGTTTTTCATTTCCCCCATGCCTCCCAGCATTGATGACTCCGCCGCGTTCCAAGAGCAAATACACGCCGGTACGAAAGAAGTTTCGGTCAGGGCAGGGGATTTAATCTTCGGCAGCCCGAACTGACTGAAGGTAGGGGATAATTGGCGTTTGGAGCATGTCGGAAACAAATGGAGCCATCGAAGCAAATATGTCTGTAAACTGCCGCCGGATGAGGGATAGCGACATCGAGCAAATAATCGCCATCCAAAATGAAAGCCTCCTGGGAAAAGTGGCTGACGCCGAGTTGAAAGATGGTTTCGTGCAGGGAGAATTCACGGAAGCGGACTTCAAGAATTTCGACCGCGACGTGGCTGTGATGGTCGCTGAAGATGAAGGGAAAGTGGCGGGCTATCTTTGCACTTCCCATTTGGAATTGCACCAGGGAAAAGAACTGCTAAAACTCATTGAAAAACGGGCGGAATCAATAATATTCGAAGGAAAACCGCTCTCGCAATACAAGCTGGTTATGACCGGTCCGATTTGCATCTCGAAGACACAACGCGGAAAAGGAATTTTCGAATCAATCTACAATTCCTTTTTTGAAACGTTCGGAACAAACTACGAAGTAGCCATCTGCTTCGTTGATGATGCGAATCCACGCTCACTAGCCGCCCACATAAACAAGCTGCATATGCGCGTTGTTGACGAATTCGAATTCAAGGAAAGAAACTACAATCTGCTGGCGCGGAAAATTTAGGAGCTGATAAATGTTCAACCGCATTCTTGAGTGGGCATCAAACAAGCTCGCTAGCCCAGAGCAGAGGGCTCTCAAACAAGCCTTTGAATCTCAAGATTGGCAGAAGTTTCTCGAAGTAAGCGACAAATTGTTAGAGAAGAATCCGAAGGATCGAGATGCACTCGCCAACGCAGCATTGGCCCACGTCAACCTAATGCAATGGGAAAAGGCACTAGAGAAAATCAACGTTGCGATTCAGCTCAAGGGCGATATGGGCTACTACCATTTCATCCGCGGACTGGCTCACAACGGGCTGAACAATTTACCTGAAGCGATTGAAGACTGCACCAAAGCAATCGAGTTAGGACAGACTCACCAAGGAACCTATCTAATTCGGACGCTCGCATGGACTCAACAGCACGAATATGATTTAGCACTGAAAGACATTGATCACGTCATAAAGCATTGCCCAACGTTTCTTACGGCAAAGGTACACAAAGCCTTCACGCTGCACGCTATGTACCGAGACGGTGAGGCGCTGGATCTGTGCAATGAAGTAATCGGCTCGCTCTCAGGAAAAGATTACGTTTTTGCTCTTGCGATCCGATCTTACGCGTACAGCAGATTGGGCAAACTTGATTTAGCAATCGCAGACATGGAAGAGGCCTTATCTCTAGGCGATGCAAAAGGCTGCATTTATCTTGATCTTGCTCATCTCAGTGTAATGAAGAAAGACCTAGACAAAGCGCAGGAGTATATAGACATCGCTATTCCCGCACACAAGCGCGAGGAATCTATCAGGTGCGTTCAACAAGCGAAAGTTCAATTGCTCAAAGGTGATATCGAGAAGGCCGTTCAGTCCGCTCATGAAGCAGTCAGCAAATGTTCGCACGACGCGTCAATTCGCGCGATCTACGGACTAACACTCGTGCGTGCTGGACGAAATGACGAGGCGTCGCGTGAGTTGAACACCGCGGCCGACGCAGATCCATATTGTATGGATGCTCGTTGGTTTCGCGCAGAGCTATACGAGAAAATGGGAAATGAGGAAGATGCCGCAAGAGATAAGAAGGTCGCATCCGACAGCGGATACATTCCATATTTATAGAAACTTCAAAATCTAAAAGATGAAGGCTCTGTTACGATTTTACCAAGTTGTCAAGCGCGGGCGTAGAATCGGTAAATCCTGAGCCCGCTCTATCAGTTTCGTTTCAAGACTAAGCTCCTCCCCGCTTAGCCCCTCTTCACACGCTTCGGCGCTAGTTTCTAAAGTGAGGTGCGACATGATCACCGACCGTCTTTCCTTAGGTTTGCAGCTTTTGCGCATCATCGTTGCCTTTATGGTAGGCGGTTATGCAATCAATGAATGTACGCAAGGATTCTCAAGCGAGAAATGGCCAACCGTCAAAGGCAAGGTGACGTCATCCACCATCAAAGAAGTGTTTACCAGAAGTGGAACGTCGCACCATGAAGCCGACATTCATTACCAGTATGTCGTAGATGGAAAAACTTTCAAAGCAGACCGCATCATATTTGGTGGCGCAAACTTCAGAAGTCCTAAAGAACTAATAGAGAAATTCAAAGCCGACAAGCCCGTAGAGGTTCATTACAAACCAGGTGAACCGTCGGTGGCTCGTTTAGAAACAGGTGTTAATTTCACCGTACTGATTCCGCTTGTTGCCTTCGGAGGTATTCTTGCCTTCATGGCTTTTGCAGATATGAACAAGAGCATGCAACCTAATAGTTCTATTGGTCCGCGGCCTGCGAGCAATTCCAGTGGATTAGCTCAGCCAAAGATGCAACAGGTAAAAGGGATTATCCTCTTCACTGGTTTAGTTGCAGCCATTTTTGGTTTCAAATACGGCATAAACGCCATACATTTTGGTGCAATTCCCGGCAATGCAATTGCAATTGTGGTTCTGGTTGGCGGTGGATTCTTGTTCGTCACTTTCATCTCGCTCTTGCCTGCTGCCGCCGGAATGTTAGCTAGAGCACGACGTTTCGACCTAGCCGAGAAAGTTGCGAAACTGAACACAAAGATTGCTTCTACGATGAGTGCTCATTCTTATGAAACAGCAGTTGCCTACGGCTTACAAGCCGAAATAGCGCAGGAACAAATGAAGTATCCGCAAGCGCTCGAATTAAGCAAGAAAGCACTGAACGTGCTTGCCTGTAGACCAAAAGTGGATTTAGCAGTCAACAAATTTGATGACTCAACCAACCGGATGATCAAGGAAAGTTCGATCAGATACGAGAAGCACTACAATGATACCGAGTCACTTTGCAATGAATCATATGGCTCCATACTCTTCGACATGGGCATGTATGGTGATGCGCTGACACACGCGGAGAAAGCGAAGCGCTTGGCGCAAGACAATTTGAGAAACGCAGCAGCCCCTGATCAGGTAGGAACCAAACGAGCTTTGGCTGGGGCTCTTGCATTAAGAGGGAAAATTGAACTTGCTATCGGCTCTCCCGAAAATGCCAAGTCGGACTTGCAAGAGTCAATTAGGCTGAGAAAGGAGATTCCGCATCAATTCGAAGAATACCTCGCCGCGTCGATGGCAGATCTTGCCAGTGCCTATTGCGTGCAATCGGAATTTCGAATGGCGGAAAGAACAATAGAAGAAGGTTTGAAGATAGTTGAGGGTTCGAACAAGCCATCACACCGCCTGGCGAAGGCAAAACTACGCGCACAGCTAGCCGATGTCAAAATGGGAATGGGTCAACTTTCCAACGCTGAAAGCCTTCTGATGGAGAGCCTAGACGTACGCGAGGAACTGCTGCCGGCAGGGCATCCGGAAATCGCCAAAACATATCTCTCAATGGCAAAACTCCGAGACCTGCAAGGAAAACAACTGGACGCAATTGGCTATCGCAGATCAGCTGGAGAGATGCTCACTAATTGCTTTGGTCCGCAGTATCAAGCGGTTTAGACCCAGCAACGCCCTTAAGGGCTTCCATAACTTCAGCGGCAGAGCCAAACCGATCGCTAGCGTTTGGCTCTGTTGCTTTCATAATTAGCAAGGCGAGTTCAGGAGGAACACCAGGATCGTTCGTTAGATCAGAACGTGTAATCGGTTCAGGATCTTCACCGGTAAGAAGGAAATACATTGTTGCACCCAGCGCGTAGATGTCGCTTTGCGCAGTCGGCTTGCCTCGAAACTGTTCCGGCGGAACGTATGCATGCTTGCCGACGACAGTTCTTGTTGAAGACGACTCCAAACGATGAGCGACATTGAAATCAATTAGCTTCAGGTGCCCGTCCTGCGTAAGCATCAGATTCTCCGGAGTGAAGTCGCGATGGATCACTGGAGGATCACTTCCGTGCAAAAACTCCAATAGCTCACACATTTGAAGAGCAAGTTCAATTACTTGAGTGGCAGGCAGTTTGCCCGAGTTCACAACTTTCTTTCGCAACGTCTCACCGAAGATACGCTCCATTACAAGATAAGCTCGCGAACCTTCGATGAACAAATCTTTGTACCCGACTATGTTTTTATGGTCGAACGACTGCAGCAGATTCGCCTCGCGCTGGATGTTCTGAATTGCTCGCCGTTTGATCTCCCTGCCACCGCGCACTGGTAGAACAAATTCCTTTAAGACGCAACAAGCTCCGGAGTTTATCGCGCCGGAGTTTATCGCTCTGGAGTTTATCGCTTCGGAGTTTATCGCTTCGGAGTGAGTCAATTCGTGATCGACTGTAGGGGCGGCATTCTTGCCGCCCGAGGCCGGCGAGCCGCCGGCGCCCCCTGGTGAAGTTTCAGAAGGCGAGCGATGCATGGTTTCTCCCGAACAATTTTCTACAGCATCATAGACAACTGCCTGCCCACCGGAACCCAGGCGTTTCACAACCAAGTATCTTCCGTCAGCAAGCTTCACTCCTTCAGGCAAAACTCCAGTCTCTGTATCTCGTCCGCCATGCAAGTTTTCCAACCAGAGCGCTGTGTACGAAGGAACCTCGCCAAAGGTTTCGTGCGCTAGCAGCTTGGCATTGATTCTCTCGTTTGGAACATTTGTTCTCAACGCACGAATGAAGTTCAATCGATCGTCTTCTTGAAAGAAACCACATTCCAAAAAGCGGAGAGTAAATTTTCGTTTTTCGCACTTCGCGGTGATGGGAACGGACATCAGCTCGAAGAGACGCATGGGATAACCTGTCTGATCAAAAGTGATCTCGAAGCATTCCGCGTTTTCAATCCCAGGCAAACTAGCTTCGCTGTATGAAACCGAAGTAACAGAGTCCCAATCGATCCATGGACCTGAGTAAAAGAAAAGTTGGTGCAGCCAATGAACGCGAAATCCGCGCGGCGTGAATTCGAGATTAGTTGGACGGCTTAGTTCCAGCATCACAAGAATAGCTAGCAACAAACAGAACACTGAGCCGATCGCAATGTTTCCCAAACCAGCGCAAAATCCGAACAGCAACACCGCAAGGCTCGCGACTACAGTTGATACGAAACCAAGAAAATGTTTTTGCGCACTGGCAGCAATACCGCCCGTGAAAGTAGCACGTTCAGGATTGTAGTGAAGGACATAACGACCGGATGAAGGCTCACTTGATGGAAGTTTAAGAATGCGCCCACTTTCGCTCACAATCCAATCCTCTTTGCGTTTAGTATCGCTCTAAAAGACGCATGCAGGTTTCCAAAATCATGCGCGCATCCGGACGTTTCTCAACATCCATGTCCGTGCATTGCGCCACGAGTTCGTCGAGATAAGGACTTATTTCCGGCTTCACTTGCTTGGGACGTGAAACAGAAAGCGGCTCAGGGTCCTCGCCTGTAAGCAAGAAATACAAGGTCGCACCAAATGAATAAACATCACTCCTCGGCTCGGCTTTGCCACGGAATTGTTCAGGCGAAATGTAAGCCTGTTTGCCAACCAGAGTTCCAGTCGCCTGACTGATGAACTCATTCGACACGCCGAAATCAATCAGCGCAACCTTGCCGTCATCACGAGCCAACAGATTGTCGGGCGTCAGGTCACGATGCACAATGGGAGGATCGAGTTCGTGCAGATACAGGAGGATATCAGCCATCTGCGCCGCCCACGCTACTATGGTTTTTTCATCGCGAAAATTGTCGGACTTTATGAACTGGCGAAGAGACACACCGGGAATGTACTCCAGCGCAATATAGTCCCTCCCGTCCTCAACAAAGAAATCCAGGACTTTTGCAATCTGTGGATGTGAAAGTCGAGAAAGTAGGCGCCCTTCGCGCTCGAACAACTCCTTCGCCTTTGCCCGCGTCTTGTCGTCGGTGTCAGGCGGCAACACAGATTCTTTCAAAACAACGCGCGAGTTGGGCACTAACTTTGCCAAGTAAACCGCCGACAAACCACCGGACGCCAGTTGCATGCGCACTTCGTAACGACCATCTTGCAGCTTGCTAGTGGTCTTAAGCGGCACGAAATTGGTAGCAGCAAACTGCGACTCGAGCGCATCGGTCCAAATGGATGTGTAACTCAGAGAGATAGCATTGTCCACAGCAGCCAACCCGCGCTCCAGTAAAAGGGCGCGGCGAGACAAGACTGATTGGTCGGACCACTTCTCAACAGCCAGGAACAACTCTTCGACCTCATTGCGTTGGAGTCGATCTAATTCGAGAAGAGCGCTACCGCCGGATTTGAAGTCGATGATGAGCGAGCATCCGTCGAAATACTTCCATTCGGCAATGCTTCGAGGACTGACGACTCCTGTACATTCGAGAGAATGAATGTCGGACCACTCCCTCGTCTCGTTGCCGAGCAAAGTGTCACTCCATTGTTCGTCGAATGTAATTCCCTTCTCCGTGTACGAGATGGATGGCGCCTCCGCGTTTCGCGCAATCAGCAAGGTAACAGAACCAAGAGTTGTCGCAAACACCGGAAGCGCGCAGCTCAAGAGAATCTCAGTCCAGAGCCGCAGAGCCGGCAAGTCGAGTAGTAAGAGGAATTTGATTCGCTGTACAGACCAAGCGCCTGAAACAACAGCCCAAACGAAAAAGCCCACGGTCATCAAGGCGAAGAGCCACGACAGTCCGTAGCCGGCCCGATAGCTGATGAGCTTCGTCTCCGCCTCGGGAAAAGCAACAGTCATCCGGGGCTCGTTTGCCTCGGTCTGTACACTTACAACTAACTCATCCCCACCTGATTGCAGCATCACAACGTCACGCTGAACCCACGCAAGGGACATCCTAACAGGGGCGCCAATTTTTCGCTTGAAAACACCCCAGACCCGCACAGGCGCCTAAGTTTCGACTACCACACGAATGTGATGTGGGTGATCCACAGTTGATTCAGTAAGAAATGGATCCATGGCATAATTTGTTGAAATTGATTCGAGTGCAAGCCTTGCCCAGTTCCAGTGAAAGTCCTTCAGCCCAAACCAGAGTTCTCGTCGTCGAGGACAATCCAGAGCTCAACGAGCTGCTGACCGAGACGCTGACGTCAAAAGGTTTCGCCGTCACTTCGGTTTTTACCGCTGAAAGTGGGCTCGAAATGCTCTTGAAAGAAGAATTTCGCCTGATTCTGCTGGACTGGGAATTGCCTGGCAAATCTGGACTGGATTTGTGCGCGGCTGCCCGTGCGCAGGGTGTTGTTTCATCGATTTTGTTTTTGACGGCTCGTTCTGACGTCGGCGACAAAGTGGCAGGTCTGGATAGCGGTGGCGATGATTATTTGACAAAACCGTTTGAGATGCGCGAGATGTTGGCGCGTGTGCGCGCGCTGCTCAGCCGACCGAGTGCACTAACGCGCACAGTAATCAGCATTGCGGGTATAGATTTGAACAAAGAAGATCACTCTGTTGCTGTGAACGGAAAGAAAGTGAAAATCACACCTCAAGAGTTCAGTATTCTTAGTTTGCTCATGTCGCAGCCCTCGCGCGTTTACTCCACAGATGAAATACTGGATAAAGCCTGGAAGACGGACGCAGAGGGCACTGACCAGGCCGTTCGCTCGGCAATAATGCGGATCCGCGCCAAAATAGATCCGGAGCAAGATAGCGAGGTTATCGTTTCCGTAAAGGGAGTGGGTTATAAATTTGGTCCGTAACAGTGCTCCTCACTTTGCGATTGCGACTCTTGTAGTTTTCCTCACGCAAATACAGTTTGCGGATGCTCAGACGAAAGCTCAGACGCGAACGCAGCCACAGAAGCAAACGCGAGAACGAGAGCGAACAGAAGCACAAGAAAAAGCGCGCCCACCGAAAGTCGTTGAGGTAGAACCCGCTGATGGCGGACACGATTTAGTTTTTGGAACAACGCAGGATTTGGGCGTTTTGAGAGTTTATAACAAGCAGGAAAAACTCGCAGGACCGCCCGTTCACTTGGCAAAGCCGCAGAGAATTTTTGTGCGCAACGGATACGGTGTGACATTGAGTGTCGGAGAAGGGCTCAAGAAGAATCCGGAACTGTTCAAGCTGTTTCCCTCCGGAATTATCACCGGACTGGATCTAAATGCGATTGCCTCACCTACACGCACCAATGCGCGTGAATTGCTGAATGCAGCAGCTCATTTGACAGATTTGAAGAAACTATATGTCTCGGGCAGTGATATCACAGACAGTGACATCGATTTGCTGAAGCGCTACAAAACGCTCGATACCTTGGCAGTGTCCTACACCAAGTTGACAGGCAAATCACTGGCTTCACTACCATCCCTAACGCATTGGAAGAACCTCGATGCCAATCGAATCGACAGTATCGAAACTTTGATTCAGAGACTACCAAAAGCATCCGGAATAGAGGATTTGAGAATATCCAACAAAAATCTGACCGTAAAGGACTTCGAGATAATCTCACGCTTGCCCAACATTGAGTTCTTGGAAATTAGCAAGGCACAAATGAATGACAAAACTGTCAATCTCCTGGCGAGACTGAAGAAGCTCAAATACCTTGCAGTACGCTATTGCCATTTTGAAGGAAACAGCATCGAAGGACTTGCCAGGTTGAAAGGGCTAAAAACACTTTTTATAAGCAAAGATATGGTCTATAGTTATCCATTCCTCGAAAGTAGCCATGGACGAAATCGCAAGTGGACGTTAGCTTTTTGACGTTTCCATGGCGAGACCTAAGGTATCTAGCCCAACAATCTTATGACGCTGAGTTCGAAATTCAAACTTACACTGATGCACAAGCTCGGGCTGCTTGTTTCAATTCCACTTGTTGTTAATTTCATTCTGTACGTAGATATGCAAAAGCGTATCCATTCATTAGAGCTATTGATAAAACAGCTCTCTGAGCGGCGGGACATGATGGTGCGCGCGAACAACATCATCACGAATCAATACTTCGCCATTCAATCATTGATGCAGTACAAGATGTTCGGGTTCAAAAAAGAGCGCGAAAACTGCCTGCGGTTTATTCGTGCAATGGACGAGAATGTTACTCCTCTCAGTGAGATGCTAATTAACTCGCTGGACAATCCGCGGCTGTCGAAGCGCCTTCTCGAGTTTCACAAAGAGTGGCAAGTAGCGTTGAAAGAATCTCAGTTCAGCATGGATGAACAAAATCAGATTGCCTCATTCTTTGATGACCTTGAAAGAAATCAGCGATTGAAACGCATCATGATCGGTTATCTCAATACGCTGCACGAGGTTTCCACAGAAGCGCGCACAGCAGTCGAGAAAAGTACAGCCGAAGAGGAAAACTCGAAGGTTCAGCTCCAAAGACTCTATGATTTAGGGTTGATATTGAACAGCATTTCAGTCCTCGGACTTGCTCTTATAATCGGCTACTTCATGGTGCGACGAGTGCAAATACTGGGGGAAAACTTCGAGCGTTTCGCGAATGACAAACCCCTTTTACCGCCGCTTAGTGCACATGACGAATTGACGGAACTCGACAAACGCTTTCGTCAAATGGCTTCGAGCATTGACCGATTTAAGAAACTGCAGAACGAGATGCTGCAGACAATAGCCTCATCTCGAGACGAACTGCAGACCGTAATCGATACGCTGCCATCGGCGTTGTTCATAACGGATGAAGCTGGAAAAGTCGAGTCCGTCAACAAATTTGCAGAACAGCTGCTAGACATCAATATTGAATATTTCAACGAGGCTACTTTAGTAAAAGCTTTCAAGATCAAGAAAGAAATGCAACCCGATTTCATGGCAATGCTGCTGCGCGATGCACGAGAAAATCCGATTGAGTTGGAAGCAATGACGGCGGATCGGGAAATTGTCCCGGTAAAGGTGAGCATTACGCCGTTTCGTTTAGGTGAGAATACGAAGTATTTGACGGCAGTTGCAGATGAAACAGAGGCATTCAAATTGCGGCAAGCGAAGTCGGATTTCTTTTCCATGATTAGTCACGATATGCGTACACCGCTGACGACGATTAATGGTGTCTTGCAATTGGCTATGTCCGATGCTTATGGCGAGATGAGTGAACTTGCGAAGTCGAAGTTTAAGCTTTCACTGAGCAGTTCTTCATTTCTTCTGGACTTGATCAATAGGCTCTTGCGAATCGAAAAACTAGCCAGTAGCAACATTGAGCTACATCTGGAAACAGCAGACGTTACAGATATAGTTAAGGAGATGGAAAAGATCGTCGCGCCTCAATTGGAAAGCCGCGATATCAAACTTGTTGTGGAAGCAAATACCTGCGTCACCAAGGTAGATCGTTCGTACTTTCTGGAAGTCGTAATGAACCTGGTGACGAATGCCATGAAGTATTCGCCTGAAGGAAGCGAAATCAAAGTGCGCACCGCTATTGAAAATGACGGCAAAGAAGTGCTGGTCGAGGTCATAGACCAGGGTCCGGGAGTGCCCGCTTCAAAACGCGAATTGATTTTTGAGCGCTATCAACAGGCGGATAAAGAGAGAGATAGGAAGATTGGATTCGGTCTTGGACTAGCCATCTGCAAGTCAATAGTCTTGCAACACGGCGGAACAATTGGAGTTAGCGAAGCAGAAGGCGGCGGCTCCCGATTTTGGGTTCGACTTCCGGTTTTGACGTAACTCAACTAATAAAGGGTCGAACCCATAACTTTCTGCAGACTTGGAACAATTTTGTTATGTGGGGCTGGCAATATGCCATAGTCCCCAGCGGGCACCGATGGCGAGCGATTTGCCACTTCCCCTTCGCTAACGAGGAACAACCGATGCTAAGAGAGATGCAAGAATCTCCTAGGGAAAACGCGGCAAGTTTGAAGGATACGAGCTCAAATCTTGATGAGTATCGGTGCTTTTCTGCGAACCACAGTACCGAGCAGACAGAGAAAAATGGAGAGACAGGAAAAAGTGGCAATATCAACTTGCCGCCACTGGTCTTTGATAACGATCACATCAAGTTTCACAAGCACCAAGCTGAGCAGAACGGTCCAACTCTTGGTTTTGATAAAGAGCATCTTGAGTTTCACAAAATCCAAGGCGACCTAATTACTATTAACCCGTACGCAGGGCAGGTTGAAAAATTCAACACAACTTACGACGAAAACATCATCGCAATGACCTCAATCCAATTGATGGTAGATGGAAAGCTCGATACAGACAAAGACGGGCGAGTCTCGAAAGAAGAAATCGAAGCCATGTATCGCGAGGCAAATACAAATGATTCACTAGTGAATCCAGAACTTACCAAACAAGCAATGGTGTACATGCTCGCAAACTACGAAAAGATAGAAGATGAGTCAAACGACGAATGGTTCGGAGATGATGATGGAATCACGCTGGACGACTTGAAGGATAACCAGCAGAGAATCGTTGAAGGCGAAGACTTCAAAGGTGGTTTGGAAAAGTTCGGCGAAGGAATGATAGACCTTTTCACAATCGAACTCTGGCCGCTCCGCGCAAAAACTTACACATAGAAAATCGAAGAAAGTCCCAAGGACTCCCCCGTTTCGCCAAGCATGACCGCCCCCTTAAACCCCGGGGGCGGTCATCATTATGCCTGGATTCCCGCAGCCGGAGGCTCGGGACGACATAACACAGGCGCGAAGTTCACGCTCAAAACCACAGCAGAAGTCAAACAGGCGCCCAAATTTCGGCTGTTATGTGAGTGTGATGTGGTGGTTGCAGAATACCGGCAGCCATCACCCCATTGGCTGTCATCTTCCCCCTGTACTTCTCCAAAATTTACCGAGGATCTTGTAATGGTCAACGATACTACGGCTGCGAATGTAAATACGGATGCTGCGTGCGAAGACGCTAGAAAAGACGCTGAAGCGATCCGTGATGCTTTTAGCCATAAAGGGATTCAAGAAGCCTTTGACCTCCTCAAGGCGGAACGCAAGAATGCGTCGACTCTAACCGCTGCTGAGCAAGAAGTCTATGAAAACGAAATCGTGATGGCGTTAAGCGGCAGAAACGGGGGCAAAGCGGATTTACTACCGGGCTTGTCTCTCGCCTACCTCAAAGATAACAAAGACAAATTCACTAACGCTGATGAAAACGATGAATTTGACGCCAAGGAAGTAGCTCACCAGGCAGAGCGAATGTTCGACAAGCGCGAACTGGAACAGACATATGGTAAGGGTGAAAACAAAGTCGATGACCTGCAAGTCGCATTGTTGGGAAATGCCGCCGATTTGCTAAGGAAAAACGACTACAACGGCGAAGATGTTCTTGAACTCGACGAAGTTGATGACATTCTCAAAGACAGTAAGGAAAACGCAGCGAAAGAAGTAGGCTACGAGAAAACCCGCGCATTCAATAAACAAATAGCCGAAGCGTTTATAAAGAACAAAACGTTGTTTGGAGTGATTGACGAAATCGACGGAGAGAAGGGTGACGGAAAACTCACTGAAGGTGAAGTCAACGATTTCCTAGAACGCATCAAAAAGAGTGAAGGATTCAAGGCCCGATTCTCCGCGGAAGAACTAAAAGCCGCCGAAGACTTGAAGACAACTTTCGATGACTACAATAACTACAATGATGCCAATTCGAATTTGGTTGAGTCGAAGAACTGGTGGTTGAAACCTCGCAAGAACTGGATCACTGAAGAATCCATCACCAAGGCTGTAGGTGGTAAGGAAGCTGCCGAAGCGATCGTTGCAAAGGCTAACGAGGGCACTAGCACGACTGACCAAGCCAAGACTGAAGAGAAGAAGGAAGAAGTCAAAAAGGAAGAAGAAAACAAGGACTCCACTGAAAACGTCGACGCAAAGAAAGATGAAGTAGCGAAGAAGGACGAAGAAACCGAGAAGAAAGAAGAAACCAAAACTGAAGTCTCAATCAACGGTGTAGTTGATGAGAACAAACTGGTCGAGATCGGCACTCAGAAAGCTGGTGAAGGTCCATGGCAAGTTGCAGAACGATTCCTCACCGGCACAGATGATGCCGCCGCTCAGCAAGCTTTGACGCAAATTCTGAAGGAACAGCTGGTTGAAGACACTCAGTCGAAGGACTACAAAGAAGCAGTCAGCAAGCTGAAAGTCGGACACAACTTCCTGACTTGCGAAGGCTTGGAAAAACTCCGCGCCAAGGTTCTCGCCAGCAGAAACAAGACATTGATGACAGTGTTTGGCGTGAAAGAACCGGTGAAGGAAGAAGAAGAAGAAGAAGCTGAAAAGCACGAAGAGAAGAAGTAAGCATTGACCCGGCAACTGAACTAACTCGCAATCAGGCGGATGCTTACCAGCGCATCCGCCTGATATTTTAAAGCGTGGTGGCGCATCGCATGCGCCTGATATTTTAAAGCGTGGTGGCGCATTGCATGCGCCTGATATTTTAAAGCGTGGTGGCGCATTGCATGCGCCTAAATTTTTCGTAGCTAGCGCATCGCATGCGCCATTTTTTTGAGTAGCTGGCGCATCGCATGCGCCAAAATTTTTGAAAATATTAAGCGGAGCGCATGAAATGCGCCTCTACAAACCGGGCGTGTGCAACACGCCCCCACGCTATTATGACATTCCGGCTTCCCAGATCTGATATCGGCCGAGGAGTTTTACAGTCTCGGTTCGCGATTTGATTTCGTCGATAACTTGCTGTTCCTTCTCTTTCGAATCGATCACCATGTCGAGGAAGAATCGATAATGCCACTGAGCATGCGGAACTGGACGAGATTCAATCTTTGTTAGATTGACGTGGTTTTGCACCAAACCATTGAGCAGGTTCGCAAGCGTCCCGGGTTCGTGAGGAAGCTCTGCAACACAAGACATCTTGAGCGGATACTTATTGCTAGTCTCTTCCACAAGCGGGGCAATTCGCGGGTCCGGCTTTTTCTTACTATCGGAGGGTTGGTGTTCAACGCCTGGAACGATGATACCGAATCTAGTGCTATTGCCTTCGTGGTCTTCAATATCTCTTTTCAGAATCGCTAAGTTTGCTTCTTTTGCTGCAAACTCGCTGGCAATTGCAGCAGACTTACGGTCCTTCGAAGCACTGACGTGAAGGGCTGCGCCGCTCGTATCCCAGTATGCTTGTGGTTTAGCTGCTGGCAAACTCTTCAAAAACACCTTGCACTGATCGAGCGCAGCCGGGTGTGAGTACACTGAAGTCAGCGACTTTAACGGAGTGCCTTCAAAGCCGATCAATTGATGGTGAATAGGGATATAAATCTCGCCGACCATCATCACCGGATGTTTGTAGAGCAAATCGAAATTGGCAACGATTGAGCCAATTGAGGTATTTTCCAGTGGTATCACTCCCAGTGCACATTTGTAGTCGAGCACTGACTCGAACACTTCGTCAAACGACCGGCATGGCACGTACTTCGCGTCCTCGCCAAGATTGTTTTGCTCAGTGAAAATTTGACCTGCCCTATGGCTAAACGCACCCGGCGCTCCCTGAAAGGCAACTTGCAGTGGCTGCTGTTTTTTCATTGGTTCACTAAATGATGGTGCCGAACGACTAGATGAGCTTGCCGAGATCGCTCAGAGGCAGCGAGAACTCGTAATCAACCACGCCGATCTTGGTAGTTGGAAGTACAAGCTTCAGTGCTTCGCCATCGCGCTTTTTGTCGTGAGCCATCGAATCGATGAGCTTATCTCTGTCTATGCCAGGCGGCAATTCGATGGGCAATCCGGCGCCTTCAAGAAGATTGATGACCTTCTCTCCATCACCTTTCGGAAACTTCTTGAGCGATACAGCCAGTCTCGTCACAGCGGCAAGACCGATAGCAACTGCTTCGCCATGGGTGAGGCGATAGTCTGCAACTTTCTCGAGTGCGTGCCCGAGCGTGTGACCAAGGTTCAACACCCTGCGCAATCCGCCTTCATGCGGATCGCGCCCAACAACAAACAGTTTCATTTTGATCGAACTGGTGATAAGACCGGCACAAACCGGATCTTCCCAATCAAAATCACTTTCGACAAATTGATGAAGGACATCAAACAAGCGCTTTTGTCCAACTTCATAATCAGTGTGTTTGGCCACCGTCTCTTCGATCATCGCGTATTTGATGACTTCAGCCAAGCCTGATGTAAATTGCTTCTTCGGCAGTGTGCCAAGCAATTCAGGATCGGCAAGAACGGCTTTCGGGAAGAAGAATGTTCCGGCAAGGTTCTTGCCGGCGGGCAAGTTGATACCAGTCTTGCCCCCGATTGCAGCGTCGACCTGAGCGAGAAGCGAGGTCGGCACGATCACTAAATTCAATCCGCGCAAGTAAGTCGAAGCGGCGAATCCGGCGAGGTCAGTGACGGAACCACCACCGAGCGCGACGATGGTGTCGCGGCGGTCGAAGCGGCGTTCTTGCAAGTGCTCCCAAACACGCAGGAGCCATTCAGTGGTTTTGCACGTTTCGCCATCCGGCACTTCAAGCGTTGTGACTTGATAGTCTTCCGAAGGAATCGCGCCCAAAACTTCGCGGAGCCATTGAACGGCGGTCGTCGGTTGGCACAGCACCAACACACGTTTGCCGGCGTTGATTTGCGCAAGAATGCCGGACAACTTCGTCCGCGCTCCGGCGCCGACTGCTACTCTGGTGCGCACCTCTAGAGCCGTATTCCACAGCATTGTGATAACGGGACCACGGTGACGCGTTTTGTGTCGTGACACTGTCATGATTAGAACTCCCCTATCAATTCCGGTCCCTCTTCAACGTTCAATGTAGCGGTTTTTGAATCCGCCTGGTCTCCTTTGAATGCAAAATTTTGCACCCGCAAAGCATAAGCCTCATAGCTCTCCTTGAGAGCCCGAATCGAATCACAAGCAAACTTCTCAAGAAGCGCATCGGCCAGAACATAATTGACCATTGCCTTCATCACTACTGAAGCAGCAGCGATCGCACAAACGTCAGAGCGCTCGTAGTGCGCGCGCGCCGGTTCAAATTCCGGAAATGACAGCGAATCCAAACCCTTGCGCATGGTCGGCAGGGGCTTCATATAACCTTTCACGACCAAGCGAGAGCCATTGGTCATACCGCCTTCGATGCCACCCGCGTGATTAGTCTTGCGGCTGAACGGCAAATTGGAATTCCTGCCGTTTTTATCAGACGGATAAAGCGGATCGTGCACTTGCGAGCCAGGCAGAGACGCCGATACGACGCCATCTCCAATCTCTACAGCTTTGAATGCTTGAATACTCATGACTGCCTGTGCAATACGACCATCTATTTTTCTATCCCACTGTGTGTAGCTGCCTAAACCCACAGGTAAACCGTCGACCAAAACCTCGACAACCCCGCCCAGACTGTCTCCTTCCTGCCAGGCTGCCTTGATCGCGTCTTTCATCGCCTCCTCGACAGATTTATCAGTAGCTGAAAGTTCACTTTCAGAGGCTAGTTTTTCGATCTCATCTAGAGATATATCTACCGGCAATGCGGCGCATTTTACAGAAGCGACTTGCACGACGTGATTGACGGAGCGAGCCCCAATGGCAGCGAGCAGTTGCTGACAAAGAGCACCGACAGCTACGCGGGCTGCTGTTTCACGAGCGCTGGCTCTTTCTAAAACGTCACGAATGTCAGACTGGTCGAATTTAAGAGTACCGGCCAAATCGGCGTGTCCTGGGCGAAATCGCTCTATCGCCTTTTTATCCGCCTGCTCCTTCGCCTCAGGAGTGGTCATATCCGTGGGCTCGACAGCCATCACGTATTTCCAATTGGCGAAGTCGCGATTGGCGACCATCAACGTGATTGGGGCACCAGTAGTGACACCATGCCTGACACCACCGACGAATGAAACCGTGTCGGTCTCGATCTTCTGGCGATTGCCTCTGCCGTAGCCTTGCTGCCGCGCAGCTAGTTCGGCATTAATCGCATCAATATCAATCATCAAGCCGGCCGGCATTCCATCGACAATTGCAGTCAACGTCGGTCCGTGTGATTCGCCGGAAGTAAAAAATCGCAACATCGAACGGGTACTCTCCGCTTTGTTGTGAACCTTTGCACGAAAGGAGGTGAACCTTTGGTCGAAAAGATCTTACAATAACCGTCTTAATTACTGATGAATAAGAGTGATTTGCTTTGCACAAAGCATTACAAGGGACAATTGCCGTCCCTGGCGACAAATCGATAACGCACAGAGCGCTTATGTTTGCCTGCCTGACGACCGGCACATCCAAAATAGAAGGGCTTTCCCCCGCTCACGACTGCTTGAGCACGGTCGCCTGCCTGCGTTCGATGGGCGTGGATATCGAGCTGCCGGACGGAGTGGATACGCCGACCGCAATTGTAAATTCGAGCGGGTTGAATGGCATCGGTGCTCCCGCAAACATTCTTGACGCCGGCAACAGCGGGACGACGATTCGCTTGCTGTCAGGTATGGTCGCGGGGCGTCCCCATGAGTACGAATTTGATGGCGATGCTTCTCTGCGAAAGCGCCCTATGAAGCGTGTCCTCTCGCGTGTCGCTGAAATGGGTGCGGAAATTACTTGGGTGAAAACCGAGGGTCTGTCGCCATTTCGGATCAAGGGCGGAGATCTTGTTGGAAAAACCTTTGATCTAGACGTCGCGTCAGCGCAGGTCGAAACTGCGATTTTGCTGGCTGGCTTGCAGGCGAGCGGCAAGACCACTGTGAAACTTCCATTTCCTGCACGAGATCATACTCGACGCATGTTTACCTATCTCGGCGTTCCGTTCGATTCGCCAGATGAACTGACGACAAACGTGAAAAGATTGGCTGACGAAATTCCGGCCAAAGACATGGTCGTCCCTGCAGACATTTCTTCCGCAGCATTCTTCATGGTGGCAGCAGCGATCATCCCGGGCTCGTCAATCACGCTTAAAAACGTAGGCATCAATCCCGGTCGTACTCTCATTCTCGATGTGCTTTCGAGAATGAACGCAGACATAAAAGTGATCGGAGTAAATTCACTTTCTGGAGAACCAGTCGCAGACATTCGTGTCCGCTATAACGGCGAACTTTCATCTGCCGCTGTAACTGGAGAAGAAATTGCTCGCGGTATCGACGAAATACCGATCTTGGCTCTAGCAGGAGCTCTCAGCAAAGGAGAACTCTCGGTTTCGGGCGCAGAAGAATTGCGTCACAAAGAATCGGATCGCCTTGCTCTCATCGCCAACAATTTGCGAGCCGCCGGAGCAGAAATCGATCTGCGCGAAGACGGCTTCACTATCCGCGGAAGCCAGCGACTCAAGGGCGGCTCAAATTGGGCAACCGCTGACGATCACCGCCTCGCCATGACCGGCATGGTGGCACAACTGATTTGCGAGAATGATCTAGATTTGGAAGAAACAGAATCGCCGAGAATTTCGTATCCCAACTTTGCAGATGATTTGAAATCATTGCTATAACCTGGGAGCGCGGGCGGCTCGCCCGCTTTTGGATTTTTAACTAGCTCCAGCGACATTTCGATTGAACTTTTTGCGCGCGATGTTCGTCCTTGTAGAAAGAGGCGAACATGAGACGGAGGTTTTTGGAAATGACACCTCGTAAACACAGCTGCAACTTTGGTAATTCGAGTGAGTTTCTGCATTCACGTGGATACATACCCCACTACGAAGCAGGAGAACGAGTACAAATGATCACATACCGGCTTCACGACTCACTTCCAGCTACTGTTTTAGCTCAGCTAGAGGAACAACTGAAAGATATTCCATTTGCGCAGCAACAATCTAAACGGAGACAACAAATAGAGCAGCATTTGGACAACGGAAAGGGAAGTTGTCACCTTCAAAATAGAGTTATCGCCTCAATCGTGGAGCAGAACATATTGCATTTCGATCAGATGCGATACAAGTTACACGCATGGGTGCTCATGCCAAATCACGTACATGTCCTACTAACGCCACACAACGGCATTTTACTGTCGGAGATTGTTCACACATGGAAGTCATACACAGCCAAGAAAGCCAATGCTATTTTAGGTAGGACATCGTCATTTTGGCAGCAAGAATATTTTGATCGAATGATACGCAACGAGAAACACTATTACGCAGCCATAGAATACATACACAACAATCCTGTAAAGGCCGGTTTATGCAAGGCATCCACCGAATGGGACTTCGGAAGCGCTAAATTACTTCTCAACAACAAAACCTCCAAACTGCGTAAAGAAATAGATTTGCAGCAGTAAGCCAAAATCTCTAAGAAAATCTCTAAGAAAATCTCAAAGCGGGCGAGCCGCCCGCGCTCCCAGGCTTCAGCAACTATCTCGTCGCATCGAAGATTGTCGCAAACGACGGAATCGCCTGAATGACGAAACCAATAATGAATAGCGCAACTCCAGCTGTGCCGAAGGACTGCGGAGGCAGGTTGTCGGAATACCATTCGATGAGTGGACTTACAACTGAAACAACGAAAATCGCACAGCCAAATGTCAGACCAAACTTAAATACAAACCCAATCGTTCGCGCATCACCATGGGCGATACTAGCCCCAAATAGCCCTGAGGCAATCGCAATAGCCATCAAAACAAACGCTATAATCACTTGCCTCCAACTTAGTTGAGGCTTCTTTCCTGAGTTGTACAGCGTCACAGGTGAAACTTTCAGTCGGGGCAAAATCATTGACATTGCAAAGACTAAAGTGCCCATCACAATTCCTAGGATGTGGTTCTCTTTCAGGTAAACTGCAATTCCTATAGCAATACCGCGCAAGAGAGCAGTGCCAAGCAAGAATTTATTGGTGTCTGGAATGTTCTTTCCTGCTCTGTCAAAGTGCAGTCCAAGCGCCGTTCCAAATGAACATCCAACAATGAGAGCAAACTTCAGTCCCATTGTTATGAGGAACAGCAAAGTCAACAAAACACTGTAGTTAACGATCTTAGTCAGACGAGCGAGAGGTCCGTTTTCTCCGCCCAAGAGATCGTATGCCAAATACAATCCGCCCATGACGTCACAGGTCATGCCAATGATTGTAATTACAGCGGAGAGATGGTCATCCATTGCGAATCAAGCGTGCTAGTCAATGCCAGGTTAGCACAGTTTGCTTTACTTCCTGCGACCTTTTTTACCCTTGCCACCACTGGTAGTTATTGGTTTCTTGGACCGAGGTGTCGATTTCGCTGCAGCGGATTTGGCGACGTTTGATTTCGCAGCCTTCGCAACGGTAACTTTCGCAGGCTTGCTCTTCGCAGCTCTTCTTACAGTGCCGCTTTTCGTGCCGCTACCGCCATCGGAGAGAATCACTTTTCCCTTTAGCCCGGTCAATGCCGTATAAGTAGTCAGATGTGTTTGCGGGACTTTGTGCGTATCTTTGAATGACTTCCCAAAGTCGGACGCTTTCACTTCCAAGATATCCAGCGGTTCCTTGCAATAGACGTTGAAGTGGCAAGCGGCTTCCAGAGCTACTCTCGTCAGCTCCAAACCATCGTCGAGCACATCATACAGTCCATACAAACATCCCACAGAATAGTCAGATCCCGCACCGCGCGCAGCAAAACGTGGATACTCGCTAACGCTCAAGTTAGTCGAAACACCATAAATACTCGTCGGCGTCACAACCAAAAAAACATTGTACATCGACGCGAAAGTGTCCTTGCCTGGCTCGACAAGCGTAAATGACTTTTTCAACTCGTTGTACAGCTCAAGGAAAAACGAAAAGACATGACTCCTGTCCGCAAAGCTGTTCTCCATCATTTTGTGATTGTTGCGATACAGGTGCTCAATGATATTGTCGAGGAGCGAATACCCACTGGTAGCCAGGTATGCGTGCTTCAGCTTGATGATTTTAGAGCCGCGCACAAGGTCGGTTACGTACTCATTGCCAAATGTCGTGATTCGGTCGGAACCCAAATACACTTTTCCGTTCTTCTTGACGGCTACCAAAATCGTCATTATCTTTAAGGATCCCTTGTAAGTAGTTATCGGTCGCGGGCTCGCAACCCGCTTCTTAACTTTCATACCCGAAAACCCTACCTTTCGCTTAATCAGGCTTTCAGGCATGTTTTACTTGATAGGGCTAAAATATCTACAGTTCCTGATGGGGTCCTAATGTTGCCGTTTGTCAGAAATCCATTCGCCAAAGTTTCAACATCCAAGCATGTCTTTTCGGCTCGGTTCGTTGTAGGCGTTTTGGCGCTTATTTTGGCGTTTTCTCAACCAACCGTCACTTTGGCCCAAAACCCGAGCGACATTGCCAATATTCCGGTCAGCCCGGTGCCTGCGGGAATGCCGCAAGCAAACATGGTGAATAGGGGTGGGTCCAATATTCAAGAGTGGTTTCAGCGCTACGACATGGTGCGTCGCCAAGCTCAAATGTCTCCTGCTGAAAAGGCAAGGGCTGATGGATTAATGTCCAAGGGCATGTCCGGTCTCGGCGCAATGCTCGCCGGCGACGAGAAGGCTACGACCCAGAACCTTCTGTCCAAGCTGGTGGGCAAGTACCAGACCGCAGCCGAGCAGATGAAGGCTTTGCCGCTTTTCCGTGAGACAGAGCAGCTTCACCGCGGCTATTACCAATATTTCTCGGACGCCAGACAGCTTTTTTCCGACTATTTGCGGGTCCAAAGCAATCTTTTCGCGATGGATGAAGCGACCGGAAAGCCGGTCGCCGGGCTCCTGATGGGTCGCAAGCAAAATCTTGAGCAGCTGGATATGAATAATAAGGCGCTAGACGAGCAATTGCGCCAGCAGTTCAACATTCCGCCCTACCGTTATTAGTCAAAATTTCCTTCTGAAAGGGAATATATAGGTTGTAACTGGGTCCGGAGGGCGGACAGTGCCGCGCCTATTGAACTCTCGCCGCGAATTCGTCAAAGAAACAATTCTTCTTTCCGCTCTAAGCGCGACGGTCTCGCTGGTGTCCCTATCGCCTGCCGCAGTAGCGCAAGGCGGATACGACACGACGGACATCGCCCCGCCTGAAGAAGTTCGGGACCACGGACCCAAACCTGAACCGCAAGAATTCGAACGCCAAGGCGGCGAAGACTATGTCCCTGGCACAAGCAAGTACTACCAGCCACAAGCAATCGGTGACGTGGAAGGATGGTTTGCGCAGTACGATGACATTCGCAGACGTTTTGAGAGTACGCCCCAGGAGCGTCAGTACTTGGAGCAGCTCATCAGTAAACCACCGGGCTCCGGGCTGTCCGATGGCGACCGGCAGTTTTTACAAGACATGGCCAACCGTTATGGTGAGGCGTTCAACCAGATGAAGGAAGTGCCGGCTTGTTCAGAAACGCAGCATTTGCACCGCGGCTATGGAATATTTGCGGCGCAGCAGGCGCAAATATGCATGGACTACATTCGCATTCTCGGTGAGCCTAATGCCGTGGACAAGATGGGACGCCCACTGAATGCCGGGATGACGGACAAGCGCAGATATCTCTATCAGCTGGAGAAAAACAACCGCCTCATGGATATGCGCACACGACAGACATTCAACGTTTCGAAGAATCCATACGAGCGAAGAGAATAAAGGTCGACGCGATGAGATTCGAGACGTCGCCCAGCGATAATTAGGTCGACGCATGGGAGCGATGCGATAACGGTCGACGCATAGCGTCGACACTGGATCTGTGACGCATGGCATCTACGCTAGTGCTGTAAATCCCAGTTTGAAATTGTGCCGGCTTAAGCACCATTTATGATACCATCGAACACTCAATTGGCTAAAGCGGGATGTCAACCTTCATCTGATACAGCTTGTTGATGGTGTTGATATCGCGCTGCGAAAGGCGTGATGTCTCATCTGTTTCCGGATACATGAGGTCGGCGCGAATCGGGCTATGACCAAGCAAACCGAGCGCGTGCCCCAACTCATGCGTCACAACGTTTTTCAAGACAAGCAACCGGATGTCTTTATCGCGAGAATACACAAGGTCGAGATTTACCTCAATAATCTGCGGCTCGACAGAATACTGCGCACCGATCCGGGGAATGAAAATCGGCACGGGAATGCCGGACACAGGAATAACACCCATCGGCGTCGGATGCTTCGCCTGCCAGCGCGTAATTGTTTGAGCACCAAGCATGCAATCTCTGGAATTTCCATTGTCTCCGAGACGCTTCCAGACGACTCTGACGCGTGCTTGCTCCGGATCATCAACGCGGAGAAACGCTACCAATCCGTTGGTTCGGTTTTCCCACTCATCAAATCCCTTTATGCAAGCCTCAGTAAAGCCAGGCTCGGGAAAGGGCGTTATGTATACCTTCACGGGCATGTTTTTGAAACGCAACACACGGTTCTTGGTCGCCGCCAAGACAGAATCACAGTAATCAGTTGTGATTGGTGGCGAACCATAAGGAGCAATGCGAACAAACTGCGGAGGCAAAACATTCGTCAGAGGCAGAACCCGAATTTGATTCGTAGCCGAAATTGCAGAATCCTGATCACCCTGCGCAAAAGTAGCGGGGAGAAAAATCATCAAAGCGGCTGCGCAGACTATCGCAGCCCTCAAATATCGCAATGGCTTGATTCTATACACTGCATTCGGTGCCAAGCCCTGCATCTCGAAGCTACGGTAGGGTCGACGCCATGCGTCTACCAGGCAATGCCATGCGTCTACAAGGAGATGCATGGCATCACGTCGACACGGATTAAGCAATCGGCTGGGTTTCTTTTGAATCATCAGAGGTACTTGAATCTGCAGCGCCTTTTGTAATGCCGCGTTTAGAGATTCTTGTAGCGGGCGCCGAAACCTCAGCGGCTGCTTTCTTTGCAGCAAAAGCAGCTGGTATAGACTCCTCGATAATCGAAATGGCTTTATCAATTTCCGCCTTCGTAACGTTCAACGGTGGAACAAATCTGATGATGTGATTCTTTATACCGCAATCAAGCAAAAGAAGCTTTCTTTTGAAGCACTCCTCGACCAACCTTTCAATCAGTTCACCGTCCGGAGCACCAGACTCATCGCAAACTTCCATGCCAATCATCAATCCAAGCCCGCGCACTTCTTTAATAAACGAATACTGGCTCTTAATCTTCTCCAAACGCGACATAAAATACTCGCCCATCTTGCGAGTGTTTTCCAAAAGCCCGTCTTTCTCGATGACGTCTATCGACGCAAGCGCCGCAGCACAAGCGACAGGGTTGCCACCATATGTGCTACCGTGACGTCCCATTGTCCATTGATCCATGAGTTCTTTTCTGGAAACAATGCCAGCCATGGGAAAACCGCTTGCAATACCCTTCGCCACAATCATGATGTCCGGCACAACGTCATAGTGCTCGCTAGCAAACCACTTTCCTGTGCGACCAAAACCTGACTGCACCTCGTCGAAGATCAGCATGATACCGTGCTTATCGCACAGTTGGCGCAAACGCTGCATGTAGCCGTTCTCGACCTTGTAACCGGTCGCCGGCACCACATAGCCCCCCTCACCCATCATTGGTTCAATCAAAATGGCACCGACGGTATCTGGCTTTACCTGATGGGCAAACATCGATTCCAAAATGTCGAAGCATTCCAGACTGCACTTACCAGGGACTTGCCCAACCGGGCAACGCAAGCAGTATGGATAGGGGGCGTGGAGAATACCGGAAGGCAGAGGCTCGTATCCCTGCCGGTAGTGTGACTTCGCCGTAGTCAGAGCGGTGGCCAGCAGAGTTCGCCCGTGAAAAGCACCGGTAAAAGCTATGACGTTGGGGCGCCCAGTCACGAAACGTGCCATTTTGATAGCGGCATCGACTGCTTCGCCACCGCTGTTGTTGAGAAAAACGCAATTCAGACCTTTGGGTGCAATTTCAGCTATTTTCTCGGCGAGCTTGATATTCATTGTGTGGCGAGTCACAGCCGAACAATGGATCAGCTTTTCGACCTGCGCCTGAGCTGCCCTGACGACGCTGGGATGGCAATGCCCGACATTGTTTACGGCAATTCCCATCGTAAAATCGAGGTACTGATTGCCCTCAACGTCATACAGATAGGCGCCTTTAGCCTTCTCCGCCACAATCTCAAAGCAGCGGTGGTAGGTGGGCGTGAGATAACGCGCGTCGCGCTCCAACCAATCAGCATTCGTAGAATTAGGCATGATACGCTCCCTGAGAGTATGCACATTATAAACCAAGGACATATCAGCCTTTCCGGCTATGCGGTAGATGAAATTTTGAGAGGAAATGGCTGCGAAAACGGACTCTTATGCTAATTTAATGATATGTCCAGACCCTGCCCGGCAACGTTTTAAGAGGCAGACAAGTCACAAGTATTGAAATTGGAAATCGCAGACCACAGTTTCAGACAACCATCCGATGGACGACAAGCTTAAGCAATTAGCCGAAAGTCGCTACTCTCAAAAGGAGTTTCTCGGCATACTCTTCGAACTGGCCGTTGAAGATCAGTGGTTCGATCTCCAGCATATGATTCAGCACGACATGGCTAAAGCAATTCTTGCGGACTATTCGTTTGAACTCGGCGAAGGATATCTCAACACGGACATCTTCTTCCGGCACTGGGAAGAAGTGATTGAGGTCGGCTGGAGCGCATTTTGCCAGCACACCGGATTGCCCCGGGAAAAGGTGCGCTTGCGCCTGGAGCAGCTGAGAGACGGGATCTAACAGAGACAATCGCAGAAACAGGGCGGCATTCTTGCCGCCCGCGCGAAGGGCGCATGCAATGCGCCCCCACGCCGGAGCACGTAGGGGCGGCATTCTTGCCACTCTCGCGAAGGTCGCATGCAATGCGACCCCACGCCGGAGCACGTAGGGGCGGCATTCTTGCCGCCCGCGCAAAGGTCGCATGCAATGCGCCCCCACGCCGGAGCACGTAGGGGCGGCATTCTTGCCGCCCGCGCAAAGGGTGCATGCAATGCGACCCACGCCTTTATGCACTAGTTCGGATTTTGCAGCGCGGGTTCGACGATATCGGTGTAGCGCAAGATGCATGCAATGCCGCCCGGTGTCCGTCCTTCGCGGGACGCTTGTTCGAACACTTCAGACGCCAAAGCCCAAAGTCCGGGATTGTCCGCTGTAAATTCAAGATCCACCCGTTCGCCCGGAGCAACGGTAATCGTATCGCGGTAAACGCGTGGCTCCAGCATGTCGCTGCCATCTCTCGCCAACACTTCAAACCTGTGTCCACTCAAGTGCAGAGGGACTGCAGTTTGCCCGCTGTTAATGATACGGAGGCGAACTTTCTGACCCCGACGAACATCGATTGGTGGCGCCATTGGTGCGCTCTTTCCGTTGATCAAATAAAAGATTTGCGCATCTTTTTTGCCCACTGCAACGGCTTGAAAAAGTCGCATAGGTGAGCCGGTGAGCGACTGGCTCGCAGCATCTCCCTTGGTTGAAGTGCCTCCGTCATACCCGCCCGATGGAGCGCTTTGCCTGCTTTCCGAGCTGCGGTATTCGGCTTTCATATCGCCTACAACAAGAACGACATCTTTGTCAGGCACATCTGCGCGCCGATTGCCTTTCGGCAAGATCACTAAGGAGCCGAAAAGACCTTTTGCTTTCTGGTCGCCATGAATAACCTGCGGATGATACCAGTATGTCCCTGGCTGGTTGGCGATGAACTGATAAGCATAGGTCGCACCAGGCTTCACGATGCCGGAGTCAGGGCGCGGTAACCCGTCTACAGTGCCGGGCAATATCATTCCATGCAGATGTAGACTGGTGGAAAACTTCATTTGATTATGAAGAACCAACCTGACTTTGTCGCCTTGGAAAAACTTCAATTCAGGTCCCGGCAGTTTTCCGTTATACGTGAGAGCTGTAATTGACACATCTCCAGCAACTTTCACCGTAGTCTCTTTGGCAAACAAATGGGCTTCGAAGTACTCATTGTTCTTCATTTGATTGCTCAATTCAGTCATCTGGCGCATAGCATCGTTAATGGTGCCTTTGATGTCACCAACTTCTTCGCGCATATCCTGGAGTTCTTGTCTTTCTCTAGCTTGCTCCGCAGCCATGCCGTCTTGCGCAAAAGCGGGTGCACTGGGAAAAACTGCATGGAGAGCCGTGAGCGCGGCAAGTGATGCAGTAATTATGCGCAGTTTGGAAGAACGAATCATGGACATTAGACAAACTCCAATGAGATGAAACTACAAACTCAGCTCCGCACCACTGCCACCGGGCATGGTGCATGCATTACAGCGCGGTGTGCAACGCTGCCCAAGAAGAAGTGCTCCACTGCGCTATGACCTTGCGCTCCTATTACCAGCAAGCCGGCCTTTCTTGCCTTCGCTGCCTGCAAAAGTTCATTTGAAGGATCGCCGTGTCTCGTCATCAGTTCGATATTCTCTTGCTTGACACCGAGATCAACTGCGGTTTTCTCTGCATCGGCAAGAATGGTTTCAGCAGCCAAATTCGCATTGGTTTCAATCGCCGCGATAAATTCGACAGGAGAAACGAAGGTGAGTGCGGTAGGCACAAACGCAACGCTGCACAACACAAGTTTCACACTGCGCTCTGCCAATTTGAATGTTTTGATAGCTTGGACCATTGCAGACTTAGAGTTTTCCGATCCGTCCAAACCGAAAACAACCGTTTCCAGTGCACCCGTCTCTTGCGCGTTCCGCAGCACGAGCACCAGGCCCGAACAATGTTTTGCCACTCTCAAGGTCGTCGAGCCGAGAAAGAAAAGCTCGACCTTCGAATGAGCGCCGGGCGCCAGCGCAGTAAAGGAAAAGTCTTCATCCTTAGCTACTCTTTCAATCATCGCAAACGTCGGACCAGCGACCAACTCTTGCGAAACTTCGGCACCCTTCTTAGACAATGTCTCCGCTACACCATCAAGAACTTTCTTAGCCTTGGTCTCAAAAGCATGCGGCAAATCTTCAGGAAAGTCGGCAACGGTAGCCAGCAGCCTCTCGTAGGAGGGCAGTTCCTCGCGCACAGAAAGCAGGTGAGCCTTCAAGCCTGACAGAGGCACGATTTGCTCGAGTCGCTCGGCAAGATCCTTGGTCGGATGCGTAACATCCACCGGCAAAAGTACCTTTCCATTAGTAAGAGAAGCCATTCGATTTAATCTCCGGAGGGCCAGGCTAAACAGCCGATATTCTAGCGCGGTTGGCATTGCCTTCGCCCCAATAGTTTTAAAGATGCAACTTTACTGAAAGCAACCGCCCAGTGCGGCAGGGGGCGCGACGTCGTAAAATAACCTACGTTTCCTACATAGGCCTGCAAAGGCGAGAGCCGAGGTTTTTGCATTGATTGACCGTTACACTCGCAAAGAAATGGGCGCGCTCTGGACGGACCAGTCGCGGTTTCAGACCTGGCTCGAAGTCGAAATCGCCGTCTGTGAAGCGCAAGTCAAGCTGGGCGCGATCCCGGAAGAAGCACTGAAAGACATCAAAGCGAAGGCAAAATTCGATGTCGACAGAATCAAAGAGATTGAAGAAGAGGTAAAGCACGACGTAATCGCGTTCTTGACCAACGTCAATGAAAATGTCGGGGAAAACTCGCGCTTCATCCATTTGGGGCTGACCAGCTCGGATGTTATCGATACAGCTCTTGCCATCAATATGCGTCGCGCCGGTTTAATGCTCAGGACGGAACTCAATAATTTGCATGACGCAATTCTGGGTCAGGTGCGCAAACATAAAGGAACAGTGCAAATCGGGCGCTCGCACGGTATTCACGCTGAACCTCTGACGTTCGGGTTCAAACTCGGAGTCTGGCTTGAAGAGGTAAGACGCCATCAGAAACGTCTTGACGACGCTATCGAAAACATTTCCGTGGGTATGGTTAGTGGACCCGTGGGTACGTTTTCCAACATTTCGCCGGAAGTTGAGAGACTGACATGCGAAGTGCTCGGTCTCACACCAGCGAAGATTTCGACGCAAATCATTCAGCGCGACAGGCATGCTCAGTACCTTTTCACGCTGGCGCTCATCGGCTCTTCGCTCGAGAAATTCGCCACGGAAATCAGACACTTGCAACGCACTGACGTTCTGGAAGTGGAAGAACCTTTCTCCCACGGACAAAAAGGTTCTTCGGCAATGCCGCACAAACGCAATCCGGTTGGTTCCGAGAACATCACCGGGCTGGCGAGAATTTTGCGTGGAAATGCAATGGCGGCGTTGGAAAACATTCCGCTCTGGCACGAGCGCGACATCAGCCACTCTTCTGTAGAACGTGTGATCATTCCGGATTCAACAATCCTGCTCGATTACATGCTTGCTCGCTTCACTAAAATCATGGCCGGTTTAGTAGTGTACGAGAAAAACATGGCGCGCAATCTCGATGTTTTCGGCGGCGTGATTTTCTCGCAAGCAGTCATGCTCAAACTCATCGAGAAGGGGCTGAGCCGCGAAGATGCTTACAAGCTGGTGCAAACCAACGCGATGAAAGCATGGAACTCTGATAACGGTAATTTCAAGGATTATTTGTCCAATGATCCTTCGGTTACCAAACATTTGAGAAAAGAGGAGATAGCCTCTTGCTTCGATCCAAATGAGTATTTGAAAAACATCGATGTAGTGTTCGATAGACTTGGTGTTTAAGCGGTTAAGCGCCTATCTATTTGAACAGCTCGGCTTTCTGACTTGAGATATTTGCGATGAGAATTGATCCAAAGAAAAAACTTGCAGGTGTTCTGATTCCTGTCTTCGCGTTGCGTCACAGCAACGATTTGGGAGTAGGCGATACGACCGCCGTCAAGCAAGCCATCGACTTTTGCGCCCGCCACGAAATCGGCGTGTTGCAAACTCTACCGATTAATGAAACCGGCGGCGATCATAGCCCGTACTCCGCAATCAGTTCCGTGGCTCTCGACCCGACTCTGTTGGACGTGACACCACAAGCGATGCCCTGGCTAACGAATGAAGACTTCCACTCAATCGTTACTGATTCCGTGCGCAGCAGACTGAATGAAGGTCCGGTCAAATACGATGAGGTCAAGGCGCTTAAACATGCACTTCTAAGAATTGCTTTTGATTCTTTTAAACGGAATGAGAAAAACGCAGCAGAAGTAAAACGATTCGCAGATTTCAAAAAAAGCAATGAACGCTGGTTGATTCCATATGCATTGTTTAGAACTTTAGTCGACCACCACAACGGCAGCAGTGTCTGGACTGAATGGCAAGAAGATTTCAGAGATCCCAAAACAGCAATCGCCTGGATCGCCAAGAGTCCGCAAAAGGCTGATTTTGAGCGGCTGATCAGCTATTACGAATTCGTGCAGTGGCAAGCCTTCGAGCAGTGGCATGCGGTTAGAGCTTATGCCGATGAAAGAAATGTTCGACTAATGGGTGATATCCCATTTGGTGTCAGCCGATACAGCGCAGACGTTTGGGCACAACGAGATCTGTTCGATTTGGAATGGTCTGGTGGCGCTCCACCAGAAGGATACTTTCAAGGAGACCCATTCACAGCAAAATGGGGCCAGAACTGGGGAGTTCCACTATACGCATGGAAGAAGCACAAAGCGGATAACTACCAGTGGTGGCGCCAAAGAATCGGAATGGCGACCACAATTTTCAATGATTTCCGCATCGATCACGTGCTGGGATTCTTCCGAATCTACTCTTTCCCCTGGATTCCCGAACGCAACTGGGAGTTCACAGAACTTACCGAAGAAGAAGCCGAAGAAAAAACTGGTGGCAAACTTCCGCAGTTTCTGCCGCGTTCCGATAAAGAGCCAGCCGATGCAAAATTGAACGAGAAAGAAGGGAAGGTCTTTCTCGAAATGGTTATGGATGCATCAGGCAGCGCCTGGATTGTTGCTGAAGATCTGGGTGTGGTTCCTAAATACGTACGTCCACTTTTACGTTCCTTGGGCATGGCAGGGTTCGCAATTCCCATTTTCGAGCGCGATGAAGAAACGCGTGAATTCGAGCCAAGCGAAGAAATGCAACCGCTGAGTTTAGGAACTTACGGCACGCACGATCATGAACCACTGAAAGCCTATTATGAGCGATTGGTTGAATGGTGGCACGGTCCCGATGGCAGTGAAGGTTGGAAAGAAGTGCAACGCTTAATGCGTTTTCTCGGTCTCGACGTAGATGATCCGCCGAAAGAGTTTACTCCTGAGCTTCACAAATCGTTTTTGAAAACACTGATGGAAAGCCCTTGTTGGCTAGCCTTGCTGATGATCACCGATTTGCTAGGGACAACTCAACGATTCAACGAGCCTGGAGCAGCAGGTGACGTGAATTGGAGTCAACGATTGGAAGCAAGCTTGGACGAACTGGAAAAACGTCCGGAGTATGCCGAAAACATTTCAACGTTCCAAAACCTGATTTCGAAGACAAACAGGTTGCCGGCGAAACTGGCAGCAAAAGGGGCAGTCTAGGTCTTGGAGCCAAAATTCAAATCAGCAGACGATATGGTCCGCTCAATGTGGCGCGAGCTAGGATTTTACATTGTCTTCGATGAAGAAAAGAATGAGATACGTGTGGAAGCGGATTCTGCGGGACTACTTTCTTTTGCCAAATTGTTTCGAGATTACGGAACCGATCCGGACACCATCGAAGTCGGTCACGAACATCTAGGTCCCTACTCCGATCCGACTATTATCACTGGCACTGAAAAGAAGTGCACCGAGAAATACATTCAGGGTACTCAATCTGACTTTTTAGCTCTGGCGCTTGAAGTGGAAACCGAGGCAGGTAGAATGAGCCCAGGAGAATCATACTTCTCGCAACACTTTTGCAACAGCAGCGGCATTAGAATTAGGTTTCACTTACACAAAGCTGGATTTGATCCCTGCACAGCAGACCCACTCTTACAAGATGAGGCGAAAACTTGAAGCAAGAGATCTTCTTGATCAACCCGAATGAACTGATTCAACTCCTTGAGCAATCGGCCGACGTCGTTCTTCTCGACACACGTGAAGAATTGGAGTTTTCGGCAGGACATATACCAAACGCAATATCAAACCAATGGTTTGAGTGGTGTTCGAAAGCCCCAGCAACAGCCAAGTCTACGTTGTTCGAGCCAGGCTACTGGGGCAACCTCAATATTGAATCGATTGAGAAGATAGAAAATGCACTTGGCGATCTTGGTATCACCAACGATGGCACCGTCGTCGTCTACTCGGGCGGCATTTCATCAAAAGGTAGAGAAGGAAGAGTAGCATGGATGCTGCTTTACTTCGGCATCGAAAAGGTTTACATCCTCGATGGCGGATACAACGCCTGGCTTCAGGCGAAGGGTGAAGTTTCCACAAAAGTCGTTGATACCAAAACAATCAAAGCGAAAAACAAGAGGTTTAGAGTTTCACTTCAACCACAAAGACGAATCGAGCTTGCTGACGTAAAAAAGTTGCTCGACGAAGACACAGGCACAGAGCCAATCTTGGTAGACACGCGCTCTCCTCTGGAGTTTGAAGGCAGACTTTACGATTACCAACCACGCATGGGTCACATGCCGCGCTCGGTCAACATCTGGTTCGACCGCTTCTTTGCAAACGACGGCAAATTTATCGGCGAAAAAGATTTTCTCAAGCTCTTAGAATCCGAAAATGCTCTTTCGAATGTTAAGGCTTCTTACTGCGAAGTCGGAGTACGGGCGGCGACCTTTTCTTTGCTATACGAATTAGCCACCGGTAGAGTCCTCCCTGTTTACGACGGTTCACTGATGGAGTGGTCGCATCATTCCGATCTGACGGTGATTTCCAGCTGCCAATCCGATTCGGATGCTACATAGGCGGGTCTTCTAGGTGCCGCACCGTTACCAAGAGCCCGAACAGTTGATATAGTCTTATCTGACTATGCATCCAGCATTCTTAATTCGAGCAGGCATTGATTGGGTCAGGCATCGCCCTGATCTAAGAGAGTCCAACCCATATTCGCGTTGCGAAGAGACGCTAAAAGCAGTGCAATTGCTTTGGCAACAACAGGTTGGGCGCTCGGAGCCGCTATTGCTCGAACAGGCGATTGTGACAGCCTACTGGGCGGAATTCTTCAACGCCGAAGACACGACGCCGGACGAAAAAGAGTGGCGCGACGGGCTCAACAAGCGCTCCAGCCAGTACGATTCGTTTGAAGATTGGCAAGATTGGTTCAAGAAGAGCTACGCGAAGGTTTATCGCGACAACGCTATCTGGTTGAGCGTATTAATGACCGCCTGGGCATATACACACCAATTCGATGTTATATACGGCGAAGAAAGCTGGGAATTCGTGCCCTCGCTTTCATACATGCCGACGACTGAGATGTGGCGGCTGGAGCCGCACATAATCACCCTTCAGGAAGTTTTGCGTGAGTTCTGGCATGAAGAGCTCCGCGCCTACGAGGAAGCGGGCTTCACTGTCGACGAGCGCACGTCTCCCCATCTGGGCAGAGTCGAGTGTCTTGGCTTCGACACGAAGCTGTACACGCTCAACTTTCCACCGCGGGCGAACCGCCAGCCGGTCAATTTGGAAGTGGGCGACTTGATCGCAGACATCATCGTACCGCCAGGCGACGACTGGTACAGGCACCTGGACAATATCATTTTTGCCCACGATTGCCTGGATGTGACCGCTTTGATCAACCGCGCGCAGTACATGTTCGGCAGTCGCAGACGCCTTCTGGAGCTTTCCATCGACAACGACAACGAAAAAGCGCGCATGCAAGCATCGGCAGAAGGCTGGATGGTGCCGCTGACCGGTGATGAAGAATTTCAAGAAGGCGAGTGGACATCTCCAGGCGGAACCGAGCCGTCAAATTGGGCGACACCTGCCGGTTAGCAACCGGTTTTAATACCGGGCGATGCATGGCATCGCCCCTACGCAAGTAATAACGCTACTCTCCGCTGTTACGGCATTCTTGCCGCCCGGTGTCGGCTAGCAGCCGACGCACCGAGTTTGAGTAGGCACGGACCGTTTCAGTCGCGCTTAATTCGTGACCAGGGGCGCGGATAGCCTTCCGGCGTCTGGTTGTGTTTCTTCAAAACCAAGATTACGCGCTCAGTTTCATCGTTTCCAGGTTCAATATTGACCATCTCTTCAACGCCCGCACCCATCTGTTTCAACCGTTTCTCAGCCTCTCCCATCTCCTGGTCGAGCTGGCTTTTGGTCTTTTGCAACAGGGCATAGCCGCCCAGCTTAACAAGTGGAATGAGGAGCTCTGAAACCAGCGCTGTAGTGCCCACCGCACGGGCAGTCGCGAGGTCAAAAGTGCCTCTATAATCGCTCAGGGTACCCAATTCCTCCGCACGGCCATTTATCACAGAAATTGGATTGTCCAACTTCAATAAATCGCTCGCCTGCTCGAGAAAACGGCACTTCTTGGCAGTCGCCTCAACTAGAGAAACCTTCAGTTCTGGCAGAGCCAGTGCCAGAATCACGCCCGGAAATCCGCCACCGGCGCCCACATCGACCAGCCCGACAGGCCTATGCTCTGGCATAAAACGCCTAATAATCGGCAAAAGTGTCAAAGAGTCGAGAACGTGACGCTCAATCAGTATCGAGGCTTCAGCCTTCGCGACCAGGTTTGTGTGCTGGTTGTAGGCGATCAAAGAGTTGAGAAACAGTCGCAATTTCTCGAATTTATCAGCATCAAGTGCGGAGAGGACGTCCCTGTTTAACTCCAGGGCTTCTTGCAGACTGTCTTTAATCACGTTGGCTTCCCAAAGACTGATAACTTTCGACTGTTAATTGTATGCGCAAACCCTCATAAATTCGCTTGCCGCCAAGTCGAGGGCAGGTGTCTGAGATGCCAAGGCACCTCTATCAGCATAAGAATATACATTAAGTGTTTAATACAACTTCTGAAAGGCATAATGAGTTTGTCGGCCCAATACGGATTGACCCCTCGCCCGGAGAAACAACCGGCGAGATTACAACCGGTCCAAAGGGTCCGCGGGCTTTCAGGGGCGGGTCGACAGGAATCCCGAGGAAAACAAGTGAGGGTGCGGAACCAAGCCGAATGACAGACAAAGAGTCACCTCTTGCTGACATTTACACTCTGTTGGGCGTCTCCCAGATGTCTCCGATGGAAGGCGTCCGCACGCGTTATTACAAGTTGACCCGGGCAATACATCGTGAATTGATGATGACCCCGGACATCGACAGGCGCAATCAGCTTCTTTACGATTTGAAGTTTATTTGTATCGCCTACGACATTCTTTCTGATCCAGTTACTAGGACCGATTACGACTTAAGAACCATGGGCCTTCGGGGCGTCTCCATGGTTCAAACGCCGGAAGAGAAGAAGCCTGGCGAGCTTGGTCAAAGATTGCACCTCAAGATTGGCGAGCTACTCAATGTCGCTGGTTTACTTGAAGGTTCGGAGCTGGAAATCGCCTGTGACATGCACAAAGCGATGCCGGAAATGCAATTCGGCAGTTTCCTGGTAAAGCAAGGATTTATTGAAGAGTACCAACTCGAGGCCGTGCTCTTTGCGCAAAAACTATTGCGCAAGGGGCTAATAACTGTTGTGCAATATCAAGCTGCGATGGAAGAGCTTGAATCTAGTGGTGTCAGCATAGCGGAAACCGTTGTTGAACGCGGTTATGTTACGCAGTCGGATTTGGATCATCTTGAAGAAGTGGAAGCTGAAGCGGAAGCGGAATTGAATCGCCCGGTAACAACTCCTGTATATACGCAGCCTCCGCTGCAACCGAAGGCTGACGAACAAGTTGCAAGTCATTCCAATCTGCTCGCGCAGATGCTGCCGCCTGGTTCACCGGATGTGGTATCAGCACGAGCCAGCGGCAACGGCGAGAAGGCGGCCGGCATTTTGGGCAAACTTCTCTCAGGCAAGCAAGATGGTGATATCACAGCGCCACCATCAACAATGGGTAATTTGCTGAAAGCAAGCGCTTCGGCATCAGGAATGAATCCTGTAGCTGAAGCTCCTGCTGCACCACCCGCACCACCACCTACACCACCGGCTCCACCTGCTCCCTCCAGTGCACCACCATCCCCGCCTGAAGAAAAAGCACATAAAGAACCTAAGAAAAAGCGCAACATCGAACTGCACGAAGTTGCCCAGGCATTCGATCCGAATTTGAACCGCAGCGCTAATCAAGATGTGGCTTCCGATACCTACGAAGGCGCCGCTTATAAGGACGACCTTCTTAAGACGGAAAACCAGAGAGACACTGGTGAGTTGAGCGGAAAGATACAGCCGTCCTCAGGATTACCGGACCGAGGTTATGACACTGGTCCAGAACTCCTGACCGCGGATGACTTGGAAAGCAGTTACAAAGACATTATGTCGCCTGGCGACCCGGATAGCGCGTCCAGCGATCAACTCGGACAAGTGGACGCCGAGTCCAGCGGCGTTGAATTTCAAGGTTTCGTTGATACAGATGAAGAAGCTGACGACGAAGATGAAGATGAGGACGAAGAGGAAGAAGACGAAGGCAACATCACTCTGATCGACTCGGAAGGCGCAGCCCTTGTCGAGGCTTCCCTGCCGCCCGCTGATGCAGAACAAGAATTGCAGTTCGGCGCCGGACGCGACAAGACTACTGATTCGACGCACGAACGAATTCCTGCATATGCCTTCTCCGATCGCGCCTTGCATGATCTAGACAGCGTTTCCACAGAACAGCAGCCTTCACTGGATGCAGGACGGGAAAGTGGTGACGACCTGGAAGCCACGAAGAAAGCGCAATCAACGACGCGCGACAGGATACCGGCGTTCAGACCACCATTGCACAATACCTTCCAACTTGACGAAACCGAGCAATCGGGTGAAGGAAAGCAAGAGGAAGGTGAGGCAGGCGATCGCCAGCTCGTGATATCGAATGCGGTGCCAAGCTGGAAAGATAATTTAGAGTGGAACGCACCCGACATTGAAAACCAAGAGCAGCAAAAACCGATGACTGCGAGCCAGGAAAGCGAAGTAGTCGATATCAGCAAGCACCTGGATCTCGAAGCTATCGAACCACAAAATAAACCCGACGACGAGTTGAAGTCCTTCCTCGGCGAAGAGTATAGAGAAGATCTCAACGAACTCGGAGAAAGTGGACGTCCTTTATGGGATGTTGAAGATGACGAATTCATTGTTCCCTCCGCTCAGAAACGCAGTGGACAAGGGCAATCTCAAGATCAAGGTGATGAAGAAGAACGCCTTGCCAAAGAAAAACGTGTTTCCGGCGGCTGGCAGCGTCTGAAAAACCCATTTGAATTGCAGCTTGACGCGCAAGGCTCTGGTCGGTCCACTCAGACTACCGGCGAAGAAGCAGTCGTCGAAGTGCCACCGCAAGAGTCGCTGGATCGCTCTAGGAGTGAGACTTCAGAATTCGCCCGTCCATCCATTCCTGGTATCACAAAGGGAGCCGAACCTGCGGATCACGCCACCGCGTCAACTGATTCCGCTGATTCTTTTGTAGAAGCGAGCGACTCTTTGGAAACTCCAGAAGAAGATGGCGAACCCTTCATAACTCAACTTAAAGGCAGCGCCAATCCCAGTATCGTCATTGGTTTGGATGACGCAGAAGAAGCAGAATCATCCGAAGCAGCGGATTCATTTATGGCGTTGCCAAACATGGACACGCAGGTGCCCACTGTCGAGCCGCCTATAGTAGATGATGCGACAATCCAAGAAGCTGAAGCAGATCTTCTTGACGCTGAAGCTGAAGACGTTGCGGAGGCTCTGGAAGTCAAAGAAGTTGCTGAATCTGAAGAAGGTGCTGAATCACTAGAAGGAATTCCCGAAGCGGTAATACCAGTATTTGAAGCAGCTGACGTTTCGATTGAATCTGATCAAGAGACAGTAGAGGGAGAAGAAAAAGAAGGCGAAGCACGCCCTGTCAGCATTACATCGATGGAAACTCAAGCATACGAAGAACTTGCGGACGAAGTTCGTGAGCCAGAATTACCTGATCAAGAAAACTTGGAAGACGCAGAAGAAGTGCCTGCTGAAGACACTGATTCTGATGAAATTGCCATCGCTGATGCATCGGAAGCAGAAGTTTCGGACAAGGAAATCGTGGACGAGGAAATCGTGGACGAGGAAACCGCGAGCGATGAAACTGCCGGCGAGGATACAAGCAGCGACGACACCGCATCCGCAAGCCCTGATGCTACATCCACAAGCGATGCGGAAGTGGTTCCACCAGCACCCGCTGGAGACACGGAAGAAACTGCAGCTGCGGCATCTACCAGCGATAATGGCACTCCTGACAAAGAAGAAGATGATACCGCCAGTGATGACAAAGCATCAGCAACTGATGCCGAGTCAGCTCTCTCTAAACGCCGCCGAATGCTAGGCCGCCGCCACCACAGAGGCAAACCATAGTTGTCAGAAAGGGCGGCATAAATGCCGCCCGCGCGAAAGGCACATGCAATGTGGCACTGCGCTGACCGGACGACGCATGGCTTCATCACAGCAAGAAGGTCGCATGCAATGCGACCTCACAACTACAACTACAACTACAATTGCGCCGGCGAACCTTCGCGTTGTTGATGAGACCGATAGAGTCGCAAAACAATCGACAATTGCTCGGCAATTAGCCGTACAACTTTTTGGTCGCCAGGCTTATATGCTTGGTTCGGATACGGAATCACGATCAACAAGCCAAGTCGCAAACCGGTCATGTCGATCGGTTGTGTGAGCGCGTTTTCAATCAAACCACCAGGCTTGATTCCCTCCTCACGCATAGGAGGAAGCCCAAGTTGCAGAGACAACTTCGAAACGTACGATTTGACAGCGGCTTCCTGCGCATCATCATTCAAATCAAGTTGCAGACTGGAATAAGCACCTTGATTAACAACGACAGCGCATGATTGATAATTCAAAATCGAAGACAGAAGCGCAAACAACTTCTCGGTAATCAAGTCGAGGTCTAACAGGTCTTCACCGATTCTGCGCACTTCATCAATGATAGTTGCTTCGAAGAGCAGACGTTCCAAAAGCTGATTCAGCCGTCCGTTTATTTCTTCAGGCACTGGAGCGCGCGACGAATCAGGCAAAATACGAAGCCGCGGCTGTACCTTCGACTCAGCAAGAATTTCCCTAATTGCAATGATCAGGTTTTGAAATCCAGGCTCTTTAGGAATGTATCTGTCTGCGCCAGACTTCAACCCCCAGAAACGGTCAATAGACCCATCAAGCTTCGTCAAAAGAATTACAGGCGTACCGGAGAGTTCGGAATCATTCTTCACCAGACGGCACAATTGATAGCCGTTGATGCCGGTCATCACGACGTCCGAGATAATCAGGTCAGGCAGCTCATTGTAAGCGCGCACGAGCCCCTCAGCGCCGTTCCGCGCCTCGAGAATCGTGTAGCCCTCCGCCTCGAGGTTCCTTCTTATAGTAAGAAGTTGCGTCGGGCTGTCTTCAATTAGCAGCAATCTATAGCTCATTGGCCTACCGCATCAGTCCTTAAGCCGTGCGCCTATTGTACTCCTCTCGGAGGGTTCGTTCATCTTGACACCCAAGGTTGCTTTACCTATCTTCCCGCGTTGCCGTCTGGGATTTGTTTTGCAGCATCTGCGCCGATTTTCGCCCTGCTTAGACCAAGCACCTTAGATTGTCATTTTCCTGTCAATCTTTGGAGAAGCGCTTCGAGTTCCCCAGACCGCGGCCCACCATTAGCCAACCCCCGGCGAACTATCGAGACGGCCTTATCTTTGTTACCCTTTAGTGCCTCCGCTTGAGCCAGCCAAAACGCTTGCGCGGCGGTCGGAGCCTCAATGTTTTCAATCGATTTAACGGACGCGCCGCCGGTCTCGAAGCGCCCAGTCATGTAGGAAACGACATCACACGCCGCTGCTGTGGTCGGGGACTCAGACAAAGTCCACCCCTCAAATGCCGCGGCCAGTGCCGCGTCATCAAGCCCCTCACCAACATGCTTCTGCGAAAAGCGTGCCATCGACAACGCCACACGATCAACAAATTCAGCTTTCTGTGCTGCATCCTCCGGTAACCCTTTCAAGCACGTAAGCAGATTGGAGCGCACAGAATGCAATAGTTCCAGATTCTTCTCGATGCGGTCGTCCTTGTTCATCAGTTGATAGGGCAGAGCATATTCGCTTTTCAAATTGTCATCCGTATTGACCGAAATTCTCTCGGTCGAGAGCTTCTTCCACAACAGCTCGTCCAATGACAATGGAGTCAAAACCAGCATGGAAAGCAGGTCAGCTGAGGATTCCAAATGACAATAACCAAGCTTGGACTTCAGCGCAGGCTCGCCAATCAGTTTCTCAATCCGCGCGACATCAAGTTTTGCCTCATCAGAAACATCCTTTACTGGCTGAACTGAGGCTTTTGCGTTGCCAATCGTCTGTGCGAAGGAAACAATCAATATCTCGCCAGAACCATGTGGGTGAAAAACATAAGTTGCCGGAAGCTCTCTTTGAATTGTATTGAGAAGAACAAGTAGAGTCTTTTCATCGATAGAGTAAAGTTGCAGCCACTGGCAGAAAACACCACCTTTAGCCAGTCTTGAAGCTACCAATTGAAAAAACTCTTGAGTATAGAGATCCCCTGCTCCATTTACCCATGGTTCTGCAGGTTGAGAAACTATCAAGTCGTACGTGTTCGCTGTGTAAGACAAAAAACTTCGCGCATCGCAAACAACCTTGCGAATATCGGCTCTCTCAGTCTTTTTCTCGAACGGCAAAAAGAACTGACTCGCTTCAAAGACAGCCTTCTCAATTTCAGCGACCGTTAGATTCAAAACATTCTTCTGTTTTGCAAGTGCACCATATGTAGCGCCACTTCCACAACCAATCACAAGCGAATTCAACTTATCCTTCGGACTGAGAATATATGGCAAAAGTCCAAGAAGCATCTGAGTGGGGTAATCGCTTGTAGGCGCAGGGCGAGCCAGATCTTGCGGCATAGCTGCTTCGACTTTTCCGTCGCTTTTGAGCACAGAAATATTCTTCTTCGGCATCTCCTCGACAGTTACTGTTGTGTTCAACCCTTCTCTATAAAAAACGACGGAAGCACTTTTTCTTTCCAACTCAATTGATGCACGCATGGCTCTTGCTGCTTTTTCATTTTCGATTGGAAACAGACCCAGACCTTGCGACAAGAGAAATGTGTCCGCGCGCGGTGGATACAGGGTTGACACCAGCCCGATGATCGCTGCTGCACACAAGAAAACGACGCCGGACTGTTTCTCCTTTTTGGTGGCAATCGAAATTTGGTGCGATGCTGCCAATGCTGCAATCAGAAGACAAACTCCAGCAACAACAATCAAACTCGCAAGCAAACCGCTCTCATAGCGTTCGCTAAATGCCGGAATCAAATAGAGTCCTGCGCCCAGAGAGCCGACGACAGCACCCAATGTGCTGGCGCTGTATAACCAGCTAGCCCTTGCCGTTTTTGCGTTGACTTGTTTCAAACTTCCCGCAAGAACAGCCGGGAAGACGGCGCTCGTGAAAGCAACAGGCAAAACCACAACACACAAACAAATCATCATTCTAGGAAAGATAAAAGTTCTGAAAAGCGGAAGGTCCTGGAATTTGGAACTGAAAGCCAATTCGGAAAAATATAGAACCAAATCAGGCAGCTTGTTTATCAAACAGGCTTCGGCAAAAATGAGAAGCGCCGCACCAGATGCCACAAACGCAACCATCGACTTAGCAGTCACGCCAGCCTTTTTGGTGGTCATCAATACCCAACCAACAGGCGAAGAAGCATACAATCCAAAGATTACTCCGCAAAGAACAATGCCAATGCTGTAAGTTGATGACCCCAAGATCAACGTGAAAAGCCTTGTAAAAACGACTTCCAACGCTAGTGTTGCTGCGGCGGAAAGAAATACCAACAAACAATCGAACTGTGGCATCACTTCATCGGCATGACTTGAGGCTGCCATATCAATCGAGTTGCGAGGGCTAATCAATTTAACAACAACCAGGGAAAGCACCAGCGCAATGACACTCGCAGTGACGTTCAGCGCACCGGCTGTTCCGAGTGTCACGGACAATCCGAAACTTGGAATCAAAAAGAAGGCACCGCTGGCAACACCAAGCAGCGCACCGAAAAGATTTGTCGTATACAAAATTGTCGTTGCTTTTCCAACATCAATGGCAATCTTCTCCGCAGCAGCAATTGCCGCCGGCCAGGTTGCCCCCATTGCGAGCGCAGGCGCTGCGACCAACAAAAACGCCAAGGCTTGCCGAACGGTTTCATCCCCCAGAGAGGATAAAGACACAAGCGGCCCGACGGTAAAAGTCCCGGCACGAAACATGACAGCGTAAAGCAGTGCGAACGCGCACGCTATCGCTTCCAACACCGCAAAAAATCGCAATGGATTGACGCCGCTAAAAAGCCCACCGCCTCTGGCAAGAACCGCATTGCCAAGCAGTGCCCCCGCGCCCAGCCCCGCCATGACACCTGCGTAGACGACGGCGGCAGAAGGAGTAGTCGCGCCAACCAACCGTACAAGCTCGCGCTGCCAGACAGTTTGAGCAATAAGCGCAGCCGCACCCGACAGCGCGAAGCTCGTGAAGAGTGCGATCTCAATCGTCTTTCGACCGGAACCTGGCACTCAAATCAACTCCCACAGCACGGCCACACAGCAGCCACTTTTGATTATGCCAGTCTTTCAACCGTGACGCGTCGCTTCATCGGACAGAGGATGGTATTAATCGGACGCCGCAGGGTCGATGCACGGCATCGCCCGGTTCTGACAGAGATACACCCCTGACTTAGGAATTAACCTCTTTCTCCCAAAATTACCTATATAGCCTAGCTATATAAATTACTCATGACATTTATTAGAGGTTAGAATCAAAAGTTGAGCCGGCAGCATCATAGCCGGATGCCTCGGAGCAGGAGCAGGCAGATGATCATCATCTCCATCACACTGCACAATTTCATGAGCTACGCCGACGCCACTCTCGATTTGACGACGGTGCCAGTGGCGTGCCTTTCAGGACAAAACGGGGCAGGAAAATCTGCGATTCTCGATGCGGTAACGTGGGCTCTATGGGAATCGGCACGAGCATCTTCGGATGAACTCATGCGTATCGGCGAGAAAGAGACCTGGGTCGACCTCACGTTTTTGCATGAGAATCGCACCTATCGTGTCAGGCGCCAGCGCATGAAGGGTGGTGGAAAGTCGGGTGGAAAGACGACATCCAAAGGCACTCTCGAATTTCAGATTCTCAATCGAGCCGATGAAAGCGAAGATCAAGCAGCTTCACACGAAAACGGCGCCAACAACGAAAGCAACGGTCACGAAAACGGAAACGGACGCAAATATATACTGGCTTCGCTCCCGGGAGAGAATGATGTTTGGCGCAGTTTGACCGGCAATAGCATGAAAGACACGCAGAAGCACATTAACGAACTTCTGCGCATGGACTACGACACGTTTATCAACAGCGCATACTTGCGGCAGGGTAAAGCAGACGAATTCACAACGCGAGCCGCCTCCGATCGAAAGCAAGTTCTCGGTGAGATTCTCGGGCTGTCGTATTTTGAGAAGCTCAAAGAGCAAGCTCGAGATCACGCACGCGCACTGAAAGTGAAAAGAGAAGCGATGGAGATATCTCTGTCGCGCTTGCCGGAGGCTGAGGCTGAACTAGCGCAAGCCGACGCTGACCTGGTGCAAGCTAAAAGCGAGCTGGAAGTTTTGATTGAAAAACTCAGCGCTCAGGAAGAATCAGCGCAGCAATTGAACGATCAAATTCAATCGCTCACACTCAACAAACAAAAAATGGAATCGACCGAGACACAGATTGAGGAATTTACCAGTGTTCTCGCGAATTTAGAAGAGCAGTCTTCCAGCCTGACCGGCAAGCTCGATGCCATTGCGAAACTGATTAGCGACTCGCCCGTGATCGAAGAGAAGGCTGAGAAATATGAAAAGCTCAAAGCCGGACTGGCGGAGATGGAGCAGAAAGCTCTCGTGCAGCAAGAGTTGACGACGAAGCGAATGGATTTGCAATCGACGCTCGCGCAATTGAGAAGCAGGCTGGAGCTGCAAGTAGAAAATGTCGAAAGCAGGCTTAAAGAGCTGGACAAGCGGCATAAGAAGCTGAGTGCCGAAACCCAAGATTGGGAAAAGGTTCAAAAGCAATTCGAAGAGTTTCGTGAGCTTTCGCAAAAAGAGGCTGAGCAATCGAAGAATCAAGAAGCACATACCAGGCTGAATGAACGCGCTGCGGAATTGAATTCGCAGATAACCGAAGAGAAGATCCACCTGGAAGCGAAAGTTGCTCAAAAAGAATCACAGCAGACAGAATTGGCATCCATTCTCACAAGCAAAGAAAGTCTCGACGAACAGCATCACGCAATCGAGAAAGAATCGCATCATCTTGATTCGCTCGAAGCGGAATTTGACATAGTCGAACAGCGCGGTCTGGAAATTAAGTCGGAAATTGAGTCTCTGGATGCGCACGTCACCGTGCTGGTTGGTAGGCAGAAAGAAAATCTGGAGAAGATAAAAGAACTCGAGGAGCACGAGCATAGTTCGGTCTGCCCGTTGTGCTGCGCTCCTATTGTCGATCGCAAAGCGGTGATTACCAGATATCTGAAACAAAACGAAGATATCGACAGCGAAATCGCAGAGACAAAAAATCGCAAGGGAACACTTGAAACAGAACGCGGAGACTTGCGCAAGAAATATCTGGAACTGAAAAAACAACTGGAAAATCGCAAAGAGTTGGACAAGCGTATCGGTCAACTCAACGAGAGAAGAACCGCTGTCGAACGTGCGGATCAGAACTTCCAATCAGTGAAGAATGAACTGGAGAAATTGAAAAAACAACTGGCGGACGGCGACTACGCACAGGTCGAAAGAGAATCGCTAATCGCCGTCAAAGCTGAGATTCACAAGCTGGATTTCGACCCGATTTCGTATTCCAGTTTGAAAGGACAGGTACGGGCTCAGCGCCACATCGAATCACGTTTCAACCAGATGAAGCGAGACCTCGCCGACCTCAAAGAGCTTGATGTCGAGCTGCCTCAGCGGCAAGAAGAGCTGTCCAGGCTCAACGCCGATCTGCAGGGTGAAACATACGGCACGGAAGCAAGAGAAGCTCTGAAAGGCGTCAAGGAAAAGCTCGACGCACTCAAATATAATCGCGACGAACACTTGCAAATGCGCAAAGAGCTTGAGGAACTGGCTCCGGCGCTGGAACAAGTGCGAGAGCTGAAACGCGCTCTGGAAGAAAGACCCCAGCTCAAGAAGAGCTTGGACGAATGCTTGAGTTTGAAATCCACAAAGCAAACTCAACTCGATGAGGCAAAAGCTGCTCTAATCATGTTTCAACAGCAGGTGGAAAAACTGCCGGAAAGTATCGCTGCGATGGAAGCGATCAAGCCGGAGTTGGATGGGTTGCGCAAGGATAAAGAGCAAGTTTCAAATCGCTGTGCAATCTCACAGGCACGTCTGGATTCTTTGAACAACGAAATCGCGCAGATGAAAGATCGGCGCCGTGAACTCAAGGACCTCGACGCCGACATCGAGGACTACCTCTTCCTTTCAGAGTCTTTCGGGCGCAAAGGGATTCAAGCAGTCATCATTGAAAATGCCGTTCCCGAAATTGAAAGCGATGCCAATCGCATCCTCTCGAGACTGTCTGATAACAGAATGCACATTGCTCTTGTCACCCAACAAAAGACCAAATCAGGCTCGATGGTAGAGACACTCGATTTGATGATTGCGGATGAAGTGGGGACCAGAAGTTACGAACTTTATAGCGGCGGCGAGGCATTTAAGGTAAATTTCGCCGTCCGCGTCGCCCTTTCCAGGCTGCTTGCCCGGCGCTCCGGTGCGAAGCTGGAGACTTTGATTATCGATGAAGGTTTCGGCTCCCAAGACGAAGTCAGCCGCGACCGTCTGGTAAAAGCGATTCAGTCGATCCAAAATGATTTCGCGCGAATCCTCGTGATAACGCACATGAGCGACATTAAGGAGATGTTCCCGGCTCACATTCAGATAACCAAAATGAATGGCACATCCAAGTTACAGCTAATGTCATAATCAAAACCTACAGGGCATATAGAAACTGGTAAGTCCCAGAGAGTTCTATGCAATCTCAACCACCACCCAAGACAGGCAATCGTCTTAGACTGGACATTCAGAACCAGTTGCCCCCCTATCACATGATCGATCTCGCCTATACCGAGTCCAAAACTCGGCGCGGCTGCCTGGTCGAAATCCCCTGGAGGACCAAGAAGCCAGGGCAAATGTTTACTCTTACTTGCCAGTGGGAGGACGGCGCCGATTTGCCCGTTTGGTCCTTGTACGAGCAGTCGGGCGAAGACTCTAAAATGCACTGGAGCAAGCCTTTCGGCTCCGCAGACTTGCAACTTTTGTATGACATGGCGGCAATGTCGGCTGTGGATGCTGATGGCGCAAAAATTCCGGATTCATTAAAAGCGAAGGAAAACCAGAAGCTCGAAGTGACGCCGCAGCCGCAACCCGGCTACGTTCCACCTCCCAGTCCGGCTGGCGGGTCTGACTTTACTCAGGGCACTATGCCCGCCTACAACAATCCTTACGGCGGCTATCCTCCGCCCGGTTATGCGATGCCGGGGCAGATGTATCCACCGCCAATGCCTGGTTATCCGCCACCGCCGATGCCGGGCTATCCGCCCATGCCGCAGCAAATGTATCCTGGAATGCCAGGCATGATGCCGGGTATGCCTGGAATGCCTGGCGACCCAAATGCCTGGATGCAGCAAGGTATGGCACCGGGAATGGCTCCTATGGCGCCGATGGCTCCAGCGATGCCCGCGCCCGCTCCGGCGCCTTTACCGCCTGCGCCTCCTCCGGCACAAACGGCAATGACTACGCCTGTCGGCGATAGTGGTGTTTTCAGACGCATCGACATGAGTCTAATTTCCAAGACTCAAACACTTGACCTGGGCACTTTGCTCTTGAATGCCCACTTAATCAAGCAGAACACCTTGGAAGCCGCACTGAAAATACAGGGCATGGTCGATGACGGTAAATTAGATCCGGAAATCGCCCCAGCGGCGCTGGAACGCTTCCATAGCGAAGGGTCGAGGATCGATGCATATTTAACTGGTGACGTGCTGGAAAAAATGCGCGACAAAGCAAAGAATGCACCGCCTGCGCCACCACCAAGACCGTCGACTCCCGCGCCTTCTTCGTCGAGCAGCGCACCGGCTGGTGGAGGCGACAAACCGGCTGCTGCGCCCGTCAAAAAGGGGCAGAAGTCGCCAGAGGAAATTCAAAAGATTCGCAATGCCTTCGATTTGCTGAAGCAAGCTGGAATCATCACTGACACTGACATTCAAACGGCACAAACAGTGCTGCGCAAACACGGCGGCGACATCGTAGAGATTTTGGTTTCGGCAGGCAAGTTCGATAAGAACACCTTCGAAGCAGCTCATATCGTCAGACCGCTTATTGATGCCACTTTGATGAAGCTCGAGCAAGCGATAATCGTGCTCAACTACTGCTGCCGCAGCCGCGTTGATTTCGATACGGCAATCGACGAAATGGGTTGGCAAAACCCACGCAAGCTGCGCACGGATCTGAATTTAGAGAAGTAGGACTCGAACCAAATAGCCGGACTGCCAACATCTTGACGGTCGACAGAACTGGGACTGCCGCATTTCAGTTTTTTTTCGATGCCGGCTTCCATCCCGGCATCTCGGCCATTCAAGATCGCACAGAGGAGGTGCGTACCACCTCCCCTGCGTTCGTTCGGGGGAAACCCGATAGTCGGCGCGGCCCACTTGGCAGTTAGAGTTTGTATGACTTCAGCAGACCATAGCACTCTCTTCCTCTGCTTGGCAGCAGGTTCTAGTGTAGTGATGGGTGGACGCCATTGCGTAGACCATACACTAGTGAACTTGTACTAGAGTTTTAAGAAAGATCGGTTGACCTGAATCCTTGTTGAGGCCTCGCACTCACCATGGATGATGGCAGAACTCTGCTTCAGGCCAACCGACTATAGGGCGGTTCCTTGCCTCTGGCAAGCCTCCGCACGAAACATGGCAAACCTCCCACTCGGGTCTGGCCATCGGAATAGAAGACGATGGCTATCTCCGCACCACGACGGTGCGGCAGTAGTCACCAAACGCATTGCAACGAACTTCACGCACAGGCCTCCAAAAGCTGTGTCGGCTATTTTTAAAGAGTTGAACCACTTTGATATGGTTCCTTCACCACTAGCATTCCCAAGCAATTGTGGCCGGTACCTTAGATTTGCGTGACAAATGCGTGTGTTTTTCGTGTGATTAGCGTGAAGATCAGTATGGCTTGAGGCGAACACCGAACATCGAGTAAAGCATAACAATTGAAAAAACTAGCGTCACTCCATTCAGACCAACAAATACATAAACCAGCCACCTGCCCCACTTCTCATTTACGCCGTGCAGTCCCATCAAAATGACAGCCATAAATGCAACTTCACTGGGAAACAAATAGCGCCCTTGCGGGCCACCCAAGTTTTGCACCGCAGCATATAAAAGTCCTGCGCAACTGAGGGCTACAGAAAACCACAGAACAAGCGGGGCGGCGAGGTTTTTCAAATGTTCGGTATCACCCTCCCTCGCTTGTCGAACAAAATCACAGCTGATCACTCTCGCTCGAAGGGCTTGTGAAATTTGTGTGAAAGTACCGCCAAGCGAGATCACAATCATCAACAAGTAAGAGAGATAGAAAGCGGCAGGCAGATAGTGTTTTTGATATCCAAAGACAGCCCAAAAACTGCAAAATAATTGTTGCCACCAGACTTTCTGTTTCAAAACAGAAATCAAACTGACCGGCTCGATCGAGCGGTTGAAGGTTTTCGCCCAGGTATCACGCATGGTGTTGGTTCCCAACCAGTCACCATTGAAAACGGCAGCATTGCGAGCAAACCAGGGTACGCAAATGAGCGACGCAGACAGCCCTGTCAAACCCAAGCGCATAATCGTCTGCGATGCATTCATCTTATAGATCCAGCATGCCGCTACAATCGCAAAGAAAACAACCGGCACCACTGCCAGCGCGGAGAATTTGCTCAATGCGATAAAAGCGCACAGCAGTCCGGCAATCAAAGAATAGCGAAGTCGCGGTCCTCGAAAAATCATTTTCAGTGCGACGAGAATCAAAAGCGAAGCCAGGGCGCATGCAGACGAGTCACTGTTGCAATATGCATTGACGAAAACAAGCTGCGGATGAAGGACAACACAAGCAGGAAGAGCCAGCCGCAAAACACGGTTTCTCACAAACAACAACTCGCTAATTTTGCAAGCGGCAAACACCGTGACTAATCCGCCAAGGATACTGCCGACGCGTTCGGAAAATGAAATATCCACGCCCGGAATCAAATGCGAAAAGAGCGCGTGGGGAAGGTAAGCAAATGGTGGCAGCGAACCATAAACAGCAGAAGGACCGCCGGCTGCGACTTGCGCAGCGTCCGGCGCGGTGAGGTTTTCACTCAAAAATCTAGTGACCCAAAAGTGCGCGTACTCATCGGGCGCCTCAACCATCGGCACGATGAATAAAAACGGCACTCTGACGAGCAGCGCGGCTAGTACGAACATCAGGATGAGGGCATTATCCAGCTTCTTCAGTTGCACGATAAAAGCCTCAGTCCCCCTAGGTTTCCATTCAAACTAAAGCGAAAAGCTGCCGCGCATCTCTTCGCCCATCAGAATCAAATCGGCGAGGTGGCGCATTGGCTCTACATATCGAGAATACGCTTCCTCAACGTGCAAGCTGTATTGAATCGACTCGAGAGTGGAGCGCCCGCGCTCCACGTCCCGACGCAGCCTTCGAGCCATGCGCTGATCGATCGGCGTGTCTATGAAAATACGTAGCGTAGCAATTTCGTGCAATGGAGCGTGAAATGCGTAAATGCCCTCAATAACTACAATCGAGCTTTTCGGTGCCGGCACCATTTGCTGTCCGACGCGCTTGGCACTGCGCATCTCGTAAACAGGAATCATGATGTCTTCGCCGTCTGCCAGCTTAATGCAAGCATCGGCGCACTCGTCCAAATTGACCGCGTCGGGATGATCGAAATCAAAGCTTCCATCCTCCCTCGGTTTTAGGTCATCAATATCCTTATAGAAGCTGTCAGTGGCCAAAACGGCCGCCCCGACGAATTTCCGTGCCAGTGTCGATTTGCCGGAGCCGGAACCTCCGCAGATGGCAATTATTTGAGAAGGGCGGCGTCGCATATTTCAGTGTTTCCAGTGGGTCGCAGTACTAATGGCTGGTTTTCAGGCATACATCATATAGAGGTACCCGACAACCGGTTAACAAGTAGGTAAGGGTCTCCAAAGTTAAGGGTAATGTAGCGATCTTGCCCGGCAAGTTCATTAATAGATCCGACATCCGGTCAGGTAAGCTATGCTGAATATTGCGGAGAACTTGGAATTCTATACTTCAACCTGTAGCGATAGAGTGATTGAACGGGATTGGAAATATGAGTGCTCTATTCGGCACGTGGGCTCCGACCATTAAATGAGTGACGAAAATATCCTTGAGAGCCTAGAAGGTGTTATCTGGGAGGCAGAGCTTGCCCCTTTTCACTACAGCTTTGTCAGCTCGCCCGCCAAAAGACTCTTAGGGCATTCAGCAGAAGACATCCTTCAGGGCAAAACAAACTTCATCAATCCAAAGCTCAAGGCGGCGCTCGCTCAGGGCGTCGAGATCAGCGCCGATTGGTACGCAAGTTGCGGCGCTGCAGAGGTTTATGAATGGCAAAAACCGACCGGCGAAAAGATTTATCTCAAAGACCAGATCAGAATTGAAACAACAACGAAAGGAACGAAGCTCTATGGCTTGACCATAGATTTGACGGAATTCGTACAGCAAGAAAGAAAAGAACGCGCCGATCAGCAAATCATCTTCGATAGCGTGCCGGCGATGATCTGGTACAAAGACCGGCACAATATCATCTTGCGCGCTAACAAGCCCGCAGCGGAATCTATGGGATATACAGTGGAAACCATCGTGGGCAAATCCACTTACGATCTCTATCCCGAGGACGCGGAAAAATACTATCAAGATGACCTTAGCGTTATCAATTCGGGTGAATCGAGACTAGGCATCGTCGATCGCTATGTCAATTCCTCGGGCGAGATTCTCTGGCTGCAAACCGACAAAATCCCGCTCAGGGACAAGGCCGGCAACATACAGGGTGTGATGGTTTTCAGCCAAGACGTCACCGACCGAAAGAGAGCAGAAGAGCGCTTGCTCTCAGCGCACGCGGACTTGGAAACGAAGGTCGAAGAACGCACGCGTGAATTGACCGAGGCGAACATCTTTTTTACGCTGTCTCACGAACTTTTCTGTATCGCAGGATTTGACGGGCATTTCAAACAACTCAATCCACAATGGACGAAGGTTCTCGGTTATTCGGTGGAAGAACTGAAAGCTCGCCCGTACCTCGACTTTGTTCATCCTGAAGATCGCGAAGCCACACTGGCGCAAGCAGAAATTTTGTCACAGGGGAAACACATTCACTTTTTTGAAAATCGCTACCTGGCCAAAGACGGCACTATCAAGTGGTTGATGTGGAGCGTGTCTTCAGACCTGAACAACAGCGTAGTCTATGCAGTAGCACACGATATAACGCAACGACGTCAAACCGAAGCGCAGCTCGAAGACGTCAGTGCCCGCATCAATAACGTTGCTCGACACCTGCCTGGTGTAATTTATCAGTTTTTGAAAAAGAAAAGTGACGGCTCCTATCACTTCCCTTACATCAGCGAGAGCTGCCGCGCCTTGCTCGGTTACGAGAGGCACGAGATCGAGCAAGACTCCAACCTCGCGTTCGTAAACATTCACCCGGACGACCAGGGCCCGATCAATGAAGCGATTGAACGCTCCGCTCAGACAATGTCCGCTTTCAAATTCGAAATGCGAGTCATGACCGGCAGCACATTGAAGGTATTGCGAGCAACATCAACTCCGGAATATTTGGAAAACGGTGATGTTCTGTGGAACGGGCTCCTAATGGACATCTCCGACTTGAAGACGGCTGAGGACAAAGTCAGACAGCTCAACGAAGATCTCGCACAGCGTGTCAGCATTCTGGCGGCAGTCAACCAAGAACTTGAAATTCTTACGCACAAGCTGGAACTCGCATACGATGAAGCATTGGAAGCATCGAAATTGAAATCGGAGTTCGTGGCGAACATATCACACGAAGTTCGTACGCCAATATCAGCGGTTCTAGGTATGACCGAATTGCTGATGGACACCAGCCTTTCAAACGAGCAAAGCAGTTTCGTCAAAATCGTCAACGAATCCGCTCAATCACTTTTGACAATCATCAACGACATTCTCGACTTCTCGAAGATGGAAGCGGGAAGATTGGAATTGGAAGTTATCGATCTAAACGTCCGCTCAATCGTCGAAGGGTGCGCGGATTGGTTGGCATCATCGGCGCGTCGTAAGCGCTTGGCCCTGATGACCTTTTGCGATCCTTCCATTCCGCAATTCGTCAAAGGAGACCCTGTACGTTTGCGCCAGGTTTTATTGAACCTCGCCAGCAACGCGATCAAATTTACCGAGAATGGCGAAATTCTCGTCAAAGCCTCGAAGTTTAGAGAAACTGACGAGCGAGTCGTGATCCTCTTTCAGGTTACAGATACCGGCATCGGCTTGTCGGAAGCGGCGAGAAAAAGGCTCTTCCAGCCGTTTGCCCAAGCAGATGGCTCTACGACACGTAAATATGGCGGCACCGGTCTAGGTCTATCGATCAGCAAACGGCTCGTCGAAATGATGGGCGGTGAAATCGGCGTTTCTAGTGAGGAAAAAAAGGGCTCGACATTCTGGTTCACCGTACCGCTCGAAAGAGAAAAGTGGCCCGCGCAACCCGACATGAAAGCCGAGCAATTGCAAGTGTTAGTGCCATTTGACGTTCTCGTCATCGACTCGTCCACTTCTTCTCGCAGCATCATATCCTCATATCTTTCCAGCGCCGGAATCAAAGTTGCCGAAGCAGGCAGCCCCGAAGAGGCGCATCAGCTGCTTTCAGAGGCAGAGCGAAACAAATCGCATTTCACAGTCACAATCGTCGATTCATCGCAAGGCAATTTCGACGGATTTGAATTGTCGCAAAAAATAATTGAATCGCATTCTGAAGTTGCCGGTCGCGTTGTTTTGGTTGCCTCATTCGATGAGAAAGAGCGCATGGAGAAAGCGGTTACAGGTGGTGTTGCCGCATGCCTGGTGAAACCGCTGAGACGCGCGCACTTACTGGAAGTGGTTTTGAAACCTGGTTTTCGCGGTCAAGAGATTTTGTCGATGCCGGAGTCCGTCGAGCTTGGACTCGATAGTGCGCTCGATGACCTGGTTTATCAGGGCCATTCACTGGCCGAAATACCAGCTCAAAACAACGGTAAGTGGAGAGTGCTTCTCGCGGAGGACAATCCTGTCTTGCAGCAGCTTGCCGAGCGGCAATTGCGTAAGTTCGGGCTTGACGTTGTAATTGTTTCCAACGGACAGGAAGCGGTGCAAGAGTTCGAAAAGCAGAGTGATGATCGATTTGATGCCATATTTATGGACTGTCAGATGCCGGAGATGGACGGCTACGAAGCGACCGTGGAAATTCGGCGGCTTGAAGAGACTGCAGGTGGGCGCGTGCCAATCGTGGCAATGACTGCAGGAGCGATGCCGTCGGACCGCGAGCGCTGTATTCGATCGGGAATGGACGACTATTTGAGCAAGCCGGTCGGCCACGATCAACTGAGGAGAGTGATCGCCTCATGGATACCTTTGGCGCTCAATGCAAGCACTTCGGCAACAACGCCCACAGCGGAGACCCGGGAAATGTCAACAGATGGAAGCCAGCAAAACGGCGCGCTCAATAGCGCCGATGCCAAAGAATCACCGCCAATTAATCTCAATGAGTTGAGAAAACTTTATGGAGATGACGATCTGCACGATATTCTCAAGATGTTCCTCTCAGAAGCAACCGAACTCTTGGCATCGGTGCGAACTCAAATAGATTCGCGCTCAGACCGAGAGCTGGCGGCAACCGCTCATCAACTCAAAGGTTTGTCGGCTGTTTTATGCGCGGACAACCTGACCAGGCTCAGTTTGGAGATTGAACAATCGGCGAAGAAATCCGCTTGGGAACCAGCTGAAAGCTGCCTGGGCTTGCTTCAAGAAGAATTCAAGAAAGTAAAAGCCTTCGTCAACGACTATCTGAAAGCGAGTTAGTTAGGAAGCGTAGAGGCTATCCGCGTAGGGGCGCATTGCATGCGCCCACCGGACCGCAGCCATCTGGGCGGCTTTATGTGCCGGACGGAACCCGGCGCTCCGGCCACGAGCGGGATATAGGACAGTAACCAAAAGTATCCCAAAAGGCTATCGGCGCCCGTCGTAAAAATGCGAGCGGCTGAAGCTTCATAACTGGCTTGTGGCAAGCCTCTTCTAATATAATTGTGGCGGTTCTAGTGGGCAAAACTGAGCCCTTGTAAGGAGCGAATGCTCCCTTTCATTGTTGGCTCCACAGATGGTGGCATGGTGCTAAGAATCCTAATTATCGTTCTTGTCCTGATTTTATTGGCGACACCAATTACCGGATGGTGGCTTTGCCAGCGTGCGCTGCCCGTTACAGACGGCGTTGTGACATTGGAACCACTGATGCATGGTGCGCAAATCAGATTTGACGAACGAGGAATCCCGTACGTCGAAGCGTCATCGGACAGAGATCTTTGGTTGGTGGAAGGCTACGTGCATGCGTCGGACCGCATGTTTCAGATGGACATGCTCAGACGCGCCGCCCGCGGACAGATGTCGGAAGTTTTCGGCGAGCAATGTTTAATCGACGACAAACTCATGAGAAGCATCGGCATTTCGCAAATCGCCGATGCCGAATTGAAAAAACTTTCGCAAGACGTGCGCGCATTTTTAGATGCGTACGCGATGGGCGTCAACGAATACTTGCGCCGCAACGTGAAGACCTTACCGTTGGAGTTCGCAACGCTGGCATATCGACCTGATCCATGGAAGCCGGTCGACACACTGTGCGTTCTTAAATACCTGCAATTTGAGGGTGATGAATCGTGGCGCCTGGACGACCTGCGTCAAAAAATTCTTGATACAAAAGGTGGCGAAAAGCTGGCTTCAGAAATATTCGAAGAACCGCTGCGCTCAGTTATCAATCAGCCACCGACACCAATTCCACCGCCGAAAGAAGAACCTGTCCCGGCCACTCCGGCAGCACTTCCGGACGCCACAACGCCTGATGCCGCGCAAGCAGCGCAGGGGAACGAAAAAGGAACAGCAGGCACGACCGGCACAGCAGGAAGGTCTACCACCGGACCTGAAACAAAAACCGGTACGAGAACCCCACGTGAAGCAGCAGCAGGTACGCGTGTGACAGGAACAGCGACAACTGGCGCGAGGAGATCCGGGTTCGGTACCTCCACTACGCGTTCTGAATCAACACCTGCACTGCGCACAGCACCGTCGCTTCCCACCCAACCGGCAGTGAACACGGCTCCTTCCGCGCCATCAAATCCGGAGCCAACCACGGCACCCGAGATCAACTATGTGCCGAAGACTCCATTGCGTCCGACGCAGCCAACCGGCTTTGTTCCGTCGCTCGAGTCTTACAAAAAAGCCATGTCTCGCCTGGCATCAATGGACCCCCGCATCGGCAGCAACGCATTTGCAATTGGTGGTGCGATGTCCGACACACACGGCAGTTTGTTAGCCAACGACAAGCATGCACTATATACGGTGCCTGATCGTTTCTATCAAATTTCACTCAAGTCGCCTTCCACTCATCTGGTTGGTGCCACCATTCCAGGCGTGCCGGGCATCATGACAGGACGCAATGCCTTTATCGCATTTGGCTCCGCAAATATCAAAGCCGACACGCAAGACTTGATACTGGAAGAATTCTCATCGCAGTTCCCGAACAAGTACCGCACCGCGCAAGGCTGGCAAAACGTGACAGAGAACCTGGAAGCGATTCCGGTTCGCTTGAAAAAAGACCTGCTGCACAAGGTGTTGGTCACAAAACACGGACCCATCTTGACCCGCAACGAAACATCTGGTTTGGCTCTCAATTGGACGGGTTCCAGACCTCTCAAGCCAATCATTGAGTCGCTCTGGAAGATGAACAAGGCGAAGGACCTGGTTTCGTTCTCTCTGGCACTCGACGACTATCAAGGCAACCCGCAGACATTTGTTTTTGCCGACAAAAAAGGCGCAGTGGGCTACAAAGTTGCAGGCGCTGTGCCCGACCGACGCCGTTTTGGTGGTGGCAGTGTGATGGTGCCAGGCTGGTTGGTCAGGCAAGACCCACCGCTCATGAAAGCGGCGGAACTTCCGCAAGAACTGATCTCTAAAGAAGGTTTTGTCATCTCGGGCGAACAGCGCATTCCCGGACACCCCAGTATCAGCAGCCCATATCCTCCGATGCGCATCCGTCAGGTTTTGACCTCGTTCAAACGCAGCGGTCAACGTGCCGGACTTCCTGAACTTGGACTTCTTCAAACCGACCAGACGGCGCCGCTTATCGAATTGGTCAAATCTGAGTTAAAACGCGCGACCGACAAAACCGAGCTGATTGATAAGACTCAATTGACGGCGCTCGAACAATTGAACAATTGGTCACAACGTCAATATCAATTGACGCCGGACAGCGTGCCGGCCGCAATTTACGAGAGTTTCATCAATACGCTGGCGCACAGACTTCTGGAGCCGAAGTTAGGCTCAGAAGCAACCGCCGAGTATTTGGAGCGTTGGCCGCGTTGGACGGTGCTGGTTGAAAGGATTCTGCGGTCTCATCCCAATCAGTGGTTGCCGCCGGGCGAGCGCAGCTACGATGCGTTCTTGATTTCGACATTTGGCATGTCGCTGAAGGGTGCACGTGTGTCGGCTGAAAAAGAAGACGCCAAAATCGTCCCCTGGGGTTCGCTGCACAAAGCGACATTCCGTCATCCGATCGGCAAATATGTTTCCAGTCTGGAAAAGATAGCACCTATCTTTGACGTTGGACCTGTAGGTGTCGGCGGCGACCAGGATACGGTCAACGCATCCAACATCAAGCCATCGAAAGACGCATGGAATTTCGCGTCCTCCGTCGGACCGACATTGCGCGTGCTCGTTGATATGGCTGATGACGAGAAGCTTTACGCAAACTTGGCGTTGGGTGAATCAGGACAACTGATTTCCTCTTACCGCTCCGACCAACAAAAAGCCTGGCTGAAACTAGAACCACACGCGATGGCAGTGTCAGACAAACAACTAGAAAGACAAACGCAACACAAATTGATTCTTACCAATCAATAAACCCACGGAGAGAATGACAGTGCCCGCCAAAGATACAACCGCGACAAAGGACGAAAAAGCAGTGACTGCTGAAACAAAGACAGACAGAATATTGGTGGCGGACGAGATCAGCCAGGAAGGCATAGACGTTATGTCGCAGGCGCTGTCGGTAGACTACCTGCCAAAGATAACGCCGGAAGAGCTGCTTAAGGTCATTCCAGAATACACAGGTTTGCTGGTGCGAAGCAGAACCGTGGTGACGCCGGAAGTAATCAAAGCCGGAAAAAACTTGAAGGTGATCGGGCGCGCCGGAGTCGGCGTCGACAACATCGACATCGGCGCAGCTACGGAAGCGGGAATCCTCGTAGTCAATTCCCCTGAAGGAAACACTGCCTCAGCAGCGGAGCACACTGTCGCTTTGATGATGTCTTTGGCGAGAAACGTTGCGGCTGCCGATCGCTCGATGAAAGACGGAAAGTGGGAGCGCAGCAAATTCACAGGCACTGAATTATTCAACAAAACATTGGGTGTGGTTGGGCTTGGAAAAGTCGGGCAAAGAGTGGCGCAAACAGCACAAGCACTCGGTATGAAAGTGATTGTTTACGATCCACTGATCAGCCAAGAGCGCGCCGCCCAGCTTCATATGCAAATCGTAGCGCTCGAAGAGATCTGGCGCCGTGCCGATTTCATTACGATTCACACGCCAAAGACACGGGAAACAACAAACTTGATCAGCGGCACCGTGCTTTCGCGAGTCAAGCCCGGCGTACGCATTATCAACGCTGCGCGCGGCGGCATCATCGATGAGCATGCACTGGCGAAAGCAATTCAAGACGGAAGAGTTGCCGGAGCAGCGCTTGATGTTTTCGACGACGAGCCACCTAAAGATTCGCCTCTTTACGCACTCGGCGATAAAGTTGTTTTGACGCCTCACCTCGGCGCATCCACAGTTGAAGCGCAATTCAACGTCGCTATCGACCTGGCCGAACAAATGAGAGATTATCTTACAACTGGTTTGGCAAAGAGCCCTGTCAACCTGCCATTCATGCGCCCTGAGATCTTGAAGAGCCTGGGCAAATACGTTTGGCTGGCTGAAGCAATGGGGGCCATCGCCGGTGAGTTGAGCAACGGTTCCATCAAAGAATTGGAAACACTCGCTTACGGCGGTCTGGCAAGTAGAGATACGTCACCACTGACGGTGACGGCACTGCGTGGCATGCTTTATACAAAAATGGAAGGCGTCACTTATGTCAATGCATCATTGATTGCCAGACAGCACGGTATACAGGTGCGCGAAAGCAAGTTCGAAGAGACAAGTCAATTTGGCGACGAGCTTTCCATCATACTTTCGACAGAATCTGGTATCACTTCGATGTCCGGCACCATCCTCACACACGACGAACCGATCATCACGAAAATCAATGACTATCCGATCAATCTCACGCCGGCACGGTACATGTTGTTCACCATGCACCGAGATCAACCCGGTATGGTCGCGAAGGTCGCTGGTATTCTCGGCAAGCACGATATCAACATAAGCACGATGTCCGTTGCAAGAAAGGGCATCCGTGAAGATTCAGTCATGGTAATGACACTCGACGATCCGATTCAGCAAGAACTGATCACTGAATTGAACGAAGTCGACGGCATTCACATGGCGCGCTTCGTTTCGCTCATTCCGCAAAGCCGCCGATAAAGCGGTCGACATCAACCGCAATTGCATGCGGTTTGCTCCAGTCTTGGTAAATCAATGGGAAAGTCCAAAAAGAAAATATTTGCAGGTGCAGCAACCCTTCTGATTTTTCAAACCGGACTGTTGCCTTTACGTGCATCCGCACAGCTCACTGAATCAGGAATGAATCCGATTCGGCTGCCGGCCAGCATGACAAAGCATCCCAGCCTCGAAAAGGACCAGAGTCTCGAAGCGATTCTAAAACCGCAAGAATTGCCGACTACCCCGGTCACGCCAATCTCACTTGCTGGTGTCAAGATTCCAGGAGTAACCGCTGCCACGACAAATCTGTTGGCGCAAAATCATTTCGTGGTAATCAACAATACCAATTTCGAAACGATGGGCGATCTCTATCGCGACAATAGACTAAAAGGCAAACCCAATTTCGTCACTCTCGACAGCATCGTTCATCCGTATTTTGCCACCACCAACGGACTGATAGCCGCAGTTATTGAAGAGCATGCCATGCCTGAGCTCAAGCAAGTTCTTCACGCCATGCTCAAGGCGGCTGTCGAAGATTATCGGAACGCGGAAGACGCAGAAATAAAAGACGATATTCAGCGCAACCTTGCCTTTCTCATAGTTGCAATTCGCCTCATCGATCCTTCGACCATACTTCCCGATATGGGTGGTGCCACGGATCTATCAGACAAAGAAATGAATAACATTGCGTCTGGCTTTAAGACTCGCTCCGAAATTTTCGACAGAGAAGAAAACTTCGAAGCGCTGGCCCCCCTTGGTTGGTTCGCAAAGCGCCAGAAACTCTCGTCATTTTATCGATGCGCACAATGGATTTCCAGAATGGATTTCCCACTCACCGACGTAACTGTGGATACAGAGACAGGCAGCGGCAATTTATTTAGACGCTCTGTTCTGCTATATCGCGCACTCGACCGCGCCACCATTGGCGGAAAACCTGCGGTAGCATCCTGGCAGAAGCTCGTTTCAGTTTGGGAACTGTTCGCCGCCAGCTCGCTTAGAAACAGGCAACGTACACTGCTATACACCGACTTCAAGGCAGTGGTGCCCGGTGGTACTCAAGATTTGAAAGCGACGCTCAACAGTCTGGCGAGCCCGTTTTTTAGAACAAAACTTTTGCTGTCCGTACGCAAGCAAAAACCGGTTGGACTCGGCGCAACTTCAAGTTTCGATCTTGCGGATAGCGGTGGTGACGATGCTCAACATGCATCCTTCCGTTTGATGCCTTTGATTGAAGATCCCGAGATTCCCTGGATTCGAGCACGGGCAGAGAACTACACCGACGATGAAAGAGGCACCGTGTGGTGCCCGCTATCCTTGCTGATTCTGCATGCCCGCGGAGCTCAAGCAGCAACCAACATTTTGTATAACGGAGTTTCTGTTCTGCAACCCGACCTCAACAAATCAATTCCTGAGTTGGAACGCTTGGTCGCCAAGCCGAAAGCAGGTCAAACACTTACTGCTGCATGGGAACGCTCTTGGAATATTCTAAGCGGCTATTTCAAACAGTTTCCTACAGAAGCTCAAGCGCCACTTAAGACCGATCTGTGGATGTCTAGACATCTCGAAAGCGCTTTTAGCGGTTGGGTAGATGCACACATCGCGCTAGCAGACATAAGCCAAAATAGTGTTGCTGAAAAACCGGATGCAGCGAATGCGGCTGCCACAGGTTCGGGAACAACGACAGCCAATTCGACAGCTGCAAGTTCCAACGCTGCAAGTTCCAACACTGCAAATTCCAGCACTGCAAATTCCGCAGCAACGGCTTCTACTACCGGCAATGACTCTGCGAAGAGTTCAGCAACTACCACGACCACGACAACAGCTACAGCAAAAACATCAGACACCCCAACTAAAACGACGGCCCAACCCGCCCCCAGCATTCCGGCTGGAGCACCGATTGTAAAACCAGCGTCGTTTCATTATTTGGAACCCGTACCGGGTGTCTTCCGCGCCATTGAAACAGACGCGCGGACACTTCAAGACAAGCTAACGGCACTTGGATATTTCCCACCCCGCTACGAGCAACGTCTGAATGACTTCAAGCGCCTTGCTCAAAGACTGGCACAAATTGCCGATGCTGAGATTGAGGGCAAACCAACAACACCGGTCGATTTCAAATTGCTGGCGGGCATCGATTTCATTCTCGACCAGGTGTCTTCACCGCTGCCGGGTTCGCTCAGCATCGTCGCCCCAACAAATGCACCAGCTCCGACAATTACAATGCCGTCGCACTCCTTGGGAATGACGCCGGGAGCAGCGCTAACTAGCGGAACGAGTATTCTCAACAGCGGTAAAACAGCGCTGAGCAAAACAGCGAGCAATATCTTGTCGGCGGCTGCAACGGCGAGCCCCAAACCAGCGGCAAGCTCAACAAGCTCTGCAAATGCAGCACCAAAACAGCCACCGCAAGATTCGATTTACAAGCGTCAGCTCAAGTCAGCCAACTTGGTACTTGGAAGACCGGGCTTGGTGCTGATGCTGTGCCAAACATCGCAAGGTGCGATGCTGGTTCGCGGTGGCGTTTATACCTACTATGAAGTGAGTGGTGCGCCAATGCGAGCGGAGCATCTTAAGCGGAAATTGCAGTTTGATCTATTGCGTCCGCCCGTTTGGGCGCGCACATTTGACGTCATTCAAGAAGCAGCTGGGAAAGAACCTATTTTTCAAAAAGTGCAGTAAGGAGATAGCAAGAAATGAACTCTTACAAGGTAGGCATTGTGGCAAAGAAAACGCGAAAGCCGTCGCGGCCAAAAACACATTCCGAGAAAGCGCAGATTACAAAAGCGAGTCAGGGCAAGTCGCTTGCACTCTCGCTCTCTATACTTGCTTTGCTCGTCGCTGGTTTCTGCCCTGCCTCACTTTCTGCCGATGCACAAGCTGTTGATCCGTCAGTGAAGCACGACAAAGAGCCCTTTACCGCAGACAAAACACCACCGGATATGGTGGTGGACGAACGAACAGAATTAGAGATGCTTCGTGATCTTGGTGACAGTCTGAAGAAGTTGGAACATGCCACCACTGAGACCGTAAAAGAGGTCAACCGGCACGCACCAGCACCGGTGAATATGCAAGATATCGTGACGGAACAGGTTCTCAATCCTTTTATGTATGATCCGTGGGATCCAGCGTTAAATGCGTCCTTACGCAATGGTCCGTTACTTCCGCCTCGTAAAAAATGGCTGGATTTTGACGTTAGTCAGGTTGCACAGGTCGTCGGAATTTTGCAACATGAAGTTTCATCGCTGTGTCCACCGGTTTCACTGTCCAACACAGCAAAAGACTCCTTTAAAGTCGAACTTGGTTTGATGACCGAAGCAAATGGAAAAATTCAAACGACAAGCGACCAATTGAAACAGCTGGCTCAGGGTCCGAACTATGACAATGAAAAAATAGGCAAAGCTGCGCATGATATTCGCACAGCCGCCCGCACGCTCGAAGAATGTCGCAAGCGTGCAGTGAAGGCGCTGGCAAAGAAGTAAGATGACGGAAGGCACAGTCGAATCGAATGCGAAAGCAGCGGTTGATGCCGGCATCTGGCACAACACAAGGATTCAACTGGCCATTTTTGTTCTGCTTTACCTGGTACTGCGTCTGCCCTGGGTTTTCACGCTGCCGATAACAGAGGCGCCGGACGAAGGCAATCACTTCTGGGTATGCCAATTTCTCACAACCAATCTGCGTTTGCCTACGGGACAGGAGGTTCTTTCGGCAGGAGGACCAGCAGAATATGGTTCGCTTCCGCAGTTTGGATACTTGCCGAATGTTGTTTGCTCGCTCTTCGCAAGCGAGCTTACGATGCCTACGTTTTCCCGCATCGGCAGCGTCATTGCGGGTATTCCAACCTTGCTCGCAGCGTTTCTAATCGGCAAGGAAATCTTTCCCGGATGCTTGCTGCGCTCTTTGGCATTGCCACTACTGATAGTGCTACATCCTCAGCTGGTTTTCACGCAAAGCTACACGAACACTGATGCCACCACAGTGTCTCTAGCGAGCGTTTCGATTTACCTGGTTGTTTGCGCCATCAAACGTGGATTGACAATGAAAGCGTCACTAGCACTAGGCTTTCTGCTCGGATGGCTGGCACTGTCGAAGCATACCGGATTGAGTATCGTCCCGGCGCTCGGACTCGGGGTGCTTGCGGCGACATTCGGAAGAGGCGAGTCGGCTGCATCCGCGCTCAAGAAGATCTTTGCGGCAGCCGGGGTTTTTGCAGCCACTTGCGGATGGTGGTTCGTCCGCAACTACTTCGAATTCTCAGGCGACATCCTCGGTTCGCGAACCATGTACGAAACATGGTCCAAGATTTTGCCGCGAAAAGACGGAGTAATTGTTCACCCATGGCCGGAAGTGCACCAATTTGGATGGTGGCGTTTTGTCTTTTTCGACTTCTTCGGACTGTTCGGGTACATGAACCGCTACATCTATAGACCCGCTTACATCGCGTATTTTGCGTACGTAATTGCAGCGGTAGTGGGCTGGTGCGGCTTTATCAAGCTAAAAAACAGTAATAAGACTTCGCAAGAGCGTTTAAGTTCAGCTGATTCTGAAATTCAGAGAAAAGAAACAAACCAACGCGCCGAACCAAATGTAGCTTCAACAGCTTCAGAAGCACAGAAAACAGAGTTAGATAAACAATCGGAATTAATAGATACACGTGCAGAAAAACTGATCTGGCTGCTTTTCCTTCTCTGCCCGCTGCTAAATCTCGCGGCGATGCTCACCGCGACGTTGCTTAAGGTGACTGGTCCCCACGGACGTTACCTCTTCCCGTCGATAATTCCTATCGATGCGCTACTAATTGCAGGCTTCTTCCGCCTTGGCGACAAGTTCGGAAAGTGGGCGACTCTCAGTTTGCTGGCATTGCACGTCGCCGTCACCGTCGGCTCCTGGCTAGTTTTCTACCCCCCACGCTAAATAGCTCACAACGACAATCGCCTTGGCGGCAGGAACGGGAGGCAAGAATGCCTCCCCTACGCTTCGCTTCCTAGATGTTGTACGTTTCCGCCGCGGGCGATGTATGGCATCGCCATTGAAAAATGGTCGCATGCAATGCGACCCCACGCTTGGTCCACACCCACGCTCTAACCCCCACGCTTTAAAAGCGGGCGAGCCGCCCGCGGTCCCAGGAAATCCCAATTTCCTTGTGGGGCGAGGGCTGCAACAAAATTGCAAACTCTTTTCCTTAATGTTATTTCACACCCCCATTCTCATTTCACGAGGACCACAAAATGGGACGAGGACGTTGTCAGCCATGCCAACCAGCTTACCAACCGCAGGAATGCTCTCCTTCCGGCGTGCAGGGTACCTGCGATAACAGCAATTACTATCCATCAAATGCCGACCAGATGGCTTATAACAACTCCTGCCGACGCGGCGCGCGCGGTGGTTGTGGCGATGGCGGTGCTGGAGATACTGGAGTAATCATTCCGGAAGCAAACGCTTTCGGCGCGGCGGATCAGTATGATGCGGCCGTAAAGGGTGCTTGCAAATACACCGACCAGAACTACGACCAGGCGCTCAAAGAAGCCGCGGCAAAAGGGCAACCCGTCGTTGCCATCTTCGGCTCAAAAGACACGCCGGACACGCAAAAGCTGTTGAAGACCGCAGCAGCGGCGATCAAGAATGGTGCCGATGGCGCGACTTACGTTTATATAGATATGGACCGCATCAAAGAGAACCCGAATTCGGGATTGGCGAAGTTCGTCGATCAGAACATTCGTGGGCACAACCTCGCACACACGATTCTTTTCACGCAAAAGCCGGACGCTCAGGGCAATCCCGTTCCGGAGCCAGCGATGATGAGCACCTGGGGCGGACGAGATCAGATACAAGGACTGCTTGCTCAGCACGTCAAGTATGGACAAGACGCGATGAGAGGGCGGCAGTTCAACGTCAAGCCTGAGGGTGATGGAACAGCGCCAAAACCAGATGCGCAAGAAAAAGCGAAGCCGGCGGCCAAGTCAAATGCAGAACTGCTCAAGGACATCGAAGGTGGACTCGAAGCAGGGAAGAACGCTAAAGATTGGCGTGAAGGCGAGAAAGCATACGTGCAAGCAATCCGTGCCGCAGACAAAGTCGATCAAAATGCACTGAAAACAGATCTCGCCAAAGTCCAGGAAGCGAAGAAAGCAGCTGAAGCAAAAGGCGATCAAACTCAAGTCAAAGAGCTGCAAACACAAATTGACCAGATGCAGAAATTGCAGGACGCAGCGTGGAAAACACGCATGGAATTTGGCTTCGCCTGCATGAAGTGGAATCCCAATTACAAAGATATCGGCGAACAATGGCTGATGTCCGCAGGCGACAGAAATCCGAACATGTATATGGATCCCGCGTTCCGCAACAGATTGCGTGAAGCCGGATACACACCGCAAACTGAGAACACGTTTGCGAAGCGAGTGGCGCAGCATGAATTGAACAAGATGGGTCCGACTGGACCCGAACAACAAAAAGATGTCGGTCCGGATGGAAAACCCAAGCAAACCCCAGTGGACAGAGTTACTCCGTCCCCAACCACGGATCGGCAGAATCCCGATGGACGCCCGCCTATCAAGCCCGACGTCAGACCGCCGGTTAGACCTGAAGTGAATCCGCGCGTTCAGCCACCGGTGCGCCCTGAAGTGAAACCTCCAGTCAAACCGGAAGTAAGACCTGATGCTAAACCTGATAGAGTTGCGCATCCGGAAATTCCAAACTTGATCAGGGCTGGTCATGGCATGTCATCGAACGAAGCCGAGTATCAAGCGCTTGTGAAAGCCGCTGATGAAGGCATCCCGATAAAAGCAGCATGGGGAGCCACATGGTGCCCGAAGTGCCCGCCGCAATTGGCTAACTTCGAGCGCAATGCGCAAGGAAGAAAGGATGCGGTCTACATGACCAATCACGACTTCGACAACTCGTCGCTCGCCGCGCAAACTCAAATGTACACAGGCAGAGCGCCGCAGTTCCACAGCTACAGTGTGCAACGCGTGTCGGAGACTGAATTCAAAGTTACACCGAACGGAAGCAGTCGAGCCTACACCGTCCGCTTCAACAACAGACGCAAGTAACTTTACGCGGATTGATGCGGTGGAAGCTTAAAGTCAAGTTCGAACCAAAACACAGAGCCTTTGCCCGGTTCTGATTCCACTTTGAGTTGGCCGTTCATCAGTTCGACAAAATGCTTGGTTATGGAAAGACCCAATCCGGTCCCTCCGTAGTTGCGCGTCGTCGATCCATCTGCTTGAACGAAAGGCTGAAAGATCTTTTCCTTGGCAAATTTCGAGATGCCTATTCCTGTGTCTTCGACAGAGAATTTGATCTTGACTGAAGAGTGACTTGATTGCATCAGTTCAGCCACAATGCGCACATATCCGTCGGCAGTAAACTTGACGGCGTTGTGCGCAAGGTTCAAAAGAGACTGGCGCAGTTTCTGACTATCACCTACTATGCTTTTCGGAATATCTTCAGTGATTTCTGTTGATACGGTCACATTCTTTTGATACGTCGCAGGCAAAACAGCATCCTTGATCTCCTCCAATAAGCAATCAAGACGAAACGCGCATTCGTTGAGCGTGACATGTCCAGCTTCCAATTTCGAGAAGTCCAAGATGTCGTTAACGATAACGAGTAATTGATTTGATGATTGAAGAATCAGTCGAACGTTCTCAGTCGATTCTTCATCCAAATTACAATCGTTGAGAAGAATATCCGCCAGCCCAGCAATTCCCGTGAGTGGTGTTCGAATCTCATGACTGATGTTTGCCACGAACTGCCCCTTCAGTTTCGTCTGTGTAATTGCTTCATCACGAGCAAGGGTGAGCTCTTCGTTCAACAGGCGTAGTGCTTCATTGCTTTCTCGAAGAGTTTCTTGCATATCTATGTGCCTGGTAATATCGCGCAAGCAAACAACAGCAGCCGCGTCCCCATACTCAAGAGCACTAACATGCATTTCAACAGTACGAACACCTTGTTCGCTAAGCAGCTGCAGCTCTGTCTTATGCCCGTCGGCAACAGGACAGCCAAACATTGTTCCGGTCAAATCTTCGTCATCCGTACAAAAGAATTGATTGGCTGCCCTATTTGCAAAGAGAACGAACCCGGCAGAGTCAAGAATCATAATGCCATCTGCGGTGGCATTGAGAATCCGTAGCAGATTCTTTCCAGTGGTCAGAATCTTTCGATTTGAGCGTGAAAGTGGCTTAGCCTTAGCCTTAGACTTAGACATGGAATCAATTATTCTCACTATGAGTCACCATCAAGCGGTTCTGTAATCATTTGAGGATTGCCGCTAAGAACGCCCACTAATCTTTTGAAAGGCCCTTTTATGTGCAGGCCGTGCTCATCGATCATTAGCTCGCGAATCTCTTTCTCGTGCTTAGATCCGCGCATTTTCAAAACAGTGATGCCCCGTTTGATTTCACTAAACAACTCGACATAACGAAGCAGGATAATGGTGTCGGTAATTGTGGAAATATGCGTTTCAGTAATCGAACTGCCACCCACCAAAGTTGATGTTGTAGCCGTAAACAAACCGGTGATTTCCTTTGTTTTGATGTAGGAAGTCAAACCAATTATCAATTCTCTAAATCCCCGCGGATGCCCCGCTCTTTCCAGCGCCGAGAGGCTATCCACTGCGATTCGGTGTGGCTTGAATTCTTCAATTGCCACTCTCATTGCCAGCAAATGATCTTCGAGACCTCGAACCTCCGGATACATGCATAGAACTTTCAGCAAACCGGCCTTTTCCAAGCCTTCAAAATCAACGCCCCAACCTTTCGCATTTCGAAACAGCTGCTCTCGACTCTCTTCAAATGCAAACAAGAGGCACCGCTCGTTCTTTTTCGCGCCACCACTCAAAAACTGTGTTGCAAGAAGAGTTTTTCCAGTACCGGTAGCGCCGGACACCAAAATTACAGAGTCGCGAAAGACCCCGCCGTTGCACATTTTGTCCAGAGTCTGACTGCCGGACGTAACCCGAATATCAGACGAGTGTTGCTTGAGTTCTATGGCCGACAGGGGAATCGCCGCGATACCTCTTCCGGTGCTCACACAGAAGGGAAACTCGCCTTTGTTGTGATTTGCGCCTCGCAGTTTGAGAACCTCGATAGTTCGACGTCGTCTTTCGTGCTCCATCGGATTACGCAGCACGATGACGTTATCGGTGACGAATTCTTCCACTCCAAATCTGCTTATATCGCCGTACTCTTTGAGACGCTCGACAGTGATAATGGAGGTTATCTCAAGCTCTTTCAGCGACTCCGCCAGCAAGAGCAACTCTCTTCTGACGATATCAATGTCCTTGAACTGCAAAAAGATTGCAGCAAGAGTATCGATTGAGGCTCTTTTGGCTTTGACCTTTTGCGCGGCATTTTTGACTCTGGCAATTAGCGCGCCGAAATCAAACTCTCCGGCAATGACAGGGACTTCACGTCCACGAGGAGAGGCATCTACGAACGCCCACTTTCCCTCGCGCTCCCATTTTTCTATGTCCCAGCCAAAACCCGTCATGTTCTTGCGCAGGTCCTCGGGCGATTCTTCAAGAGTCACGAAAATACCGGGTTGGTCAAACTTGATTATTCCTTCTGCCAAGAATTGAACCGCGAGTACTGTCTTAGCACTTCCTGATGTACCGGCGACAAGAGTCGATCGATTGCGGGTCAGACCGCCTTCTAAAATCGCATCTAGCCCTTCAATGCCGGTCAAAAGTCTTTCCAGCGTCGTTGTCATTTGGACCTCCGTTCATTCTCTGCCAGTTTCATGTCTGCCGGCAATTGCAGAATCGTGCGCACCCTTTCTAAATCGGAAAGATCACCCACCAGCATTCGCATTGGTGCCGGGTGTTCCTTAATAAGAGTGGGCGTGGCTAATATGCGACATTCTTCAGCACGTTCTGGATTTTCCAAAACGTCTATGATCTCCAGCTCGTGGCGATTACCACTCAGTCCATTCATCAAGCGGCGCGCGTTTTGCACTGCAAGATTGGAAGAGGAATTGTCACCACAAATGAACAGTTTAAATTTCATTCAAACCTCGAGCATCTCGAAACCGAGAGAGCCTTTGCGCTTCTGAATTCTGAACCGCATCATCACTGAAAATGGTTCTTTGGACTGTAGCCAATTGTTCACGTTGTGACTCATTAGAGTGATGAAAGTTCCAGCGCCTTTAGCCTATGGTTCTCACGACATTAGTCGAAACCCAATCCCACCAAAGGATTGCGGACGTTTTCGTCCAATTTCCATTAACCCCAATTAGCCAAAAGAGTCAGACTTTCTGCTGACGACCGTTGCAAAGGCACTAGACATCGCCTTCGATATCGAAGTTGGGCAACCGCTTTAGATATATAGATGGGTACGCCGAGACTTAATACTAGAGACTGGTGCGTCCGACTTAGTTAGGCGGAGACGACTTCTTCGAGCTAAGCATCTGCTCGTTATTGTTGCTATTCAGCGCTGATGCCAGCTGAGGATTGCGAACAATTTCATCGGCAATTTTAGCCAATACCTTGGCGCCGCCGCGAAAGCTCACGTGCACGTTGTCGATGAAATCACGCTGAATGAAGTCCGTGCTATCGGAAAGGAAGAGATAATCCGCCTTTTGTCGAGCACATACCTCTTTGAGCTGCGTTTTGTAATTGTTCCAAAACGCCGTAGGCAGCATATCGCGATTGCGCTGCAAGGTCGGCATATCGACAACAAGCACCTGGATGTTCTGCGCATTCATACGCTTCAGCATCTCTTCAAAGAAAAACAGCTGGGTGGTGAAATGCTGAGGATGCGGATTTTTATAACGGCTCACATACTCTGCGGTATTGTCGTGAAAACCTTCCGGCACCACTTTCGGTACTACGATATCACCTGGAAAAATTCGTTGTGAAGACGCTGATAGCGCATAGCGAAGGTCGTCTCCAGCTTCCTTTCTTCTGGTATTCTCAGCACCCGAGCCATCGGTAAAGTAGCTTGCGACGGCAGCATGCAAGCGGCGCAGTGGCAAACGACCGATCTTCCATTCGAGTTCGCCCATAGCGCGAACGAACGGATTTGAATACGCACGCGCGACCGTTTCATCAAAGTCAACGTAGCGCTGGTGGAACATGAAAGGTTCGGTATCGCCAAGATTGTGGATCTTGTTGTCGATGAAATCACGTGGCGCAATGCCTACGACAAGCACCTTCGGCTTGCGCGCACCTTCCATCAGCCCACGCGTCATCATGTAATAGTCGCAGGCTCCGGCGCCCTGAATCGAAATGTTGAGCACCGTGGGGTCTTTGCCCGGGAGGCGCTCCTTCAGGTCCTTCTCCAAAGTAAAAACTCTGTGGTGAAGCGCACAGTCGATGTCTTTGTATGTAGTCGTTGCATCAGCGGACCAGCATGCGGAATTGACCAGCGAGCTGCCCATCATCACGACGTCCGGCGCTTTCTTTTCGCTGAAATATGCACGCGCCGCCCACCAGCTCCAGGTTCCATACGACGGGCTTTGCTTGAGATTGTTCGAAAGCACGTCCTCGACTATCGAAGCGCCAGGCATTGTGCCGCTGGAAGCCACGACAGCGGCTACGAGCGCCGCATTTACTGCCGCAAAGCCAAACACCGACAAGCCGAAACGGCCGCCGGGAAAACGGGTTTTCTTTTCTGTGGCTGGCTTTGCCAGTTTGTTATCGGTATCCAATTGGAACGAATCCATGGGTGCCATTTTGCCCAGTTTTCAACAGGGCGCTCACAATGATATTCCTGCCGCGTGACAGCTGTCCATATAAGTGTTCTAAGGCTTGCTTAGAACTGCTTTAACCTGGCGGGAAACTTTTACGTAACCAGCGGGAACCCTAGGCCTGTTACCGCGTCAGAGACAAGGTCAGTTCGAAAGGCTGTTCCATGGCAGATCGCTGCCGGCAGAGCATCAGGTATTGCGCACAGGCGGCGCGTTTCTGGGAATCACAAAAGCGGTCAATATTGCCGCGCGATTTTATCTGGTGAGTTCGAAACCTTTATCAGTGCCCTGTGTACTACATATAGGATGCGACCACCAAAAGGGACTGCGGAGAGTTTGAGTAACTTAAAAGCTACTCTTTTTCCGATATTACCTATAAGTAATGATCATATATTACGTTGTCATAGAACTGATGGAGTCAGGCTTTTCATGCGGTTTTTCCATAGATATACGCTTTGGACATGCTTGTCATTAGGCTGACTCCTGCCTATTATTGAACTGCGCTATTTCGAACTTCCATATCAGCGCAGTTCCTTGGTTTCCCACAAATAACGGTAAATCAGTGGAATACTCACGCCCCCGGAGAGGCCCCCAGGCGATGCTCACAAACGCCCCTGCTCGCACGCATTCGCGACACAAGCGTCACGAACCGAAGATTACGAGCACCGATAACGATAATTACTACAGCAAAGAAACCGTCGAACTCAGCGTTGATCCTTCAAAGATGGCGCAGCGTTTTCTTGAGCAAGGTCGCAACGCTGATGCTGAGCGGCTTTTCCTCTCGGCACTCGATCACAAAATCGAGCGCTTAGGTGAAGAACATCCTGAGAGCGAAAAGTCTTTGGAAGACATCTGCACCTTCTACACCAATTTCGGGCGCTATCAACTCGCCGAAGAATTTGCCGAAACACTGCTTCGCGTGCGCTCTTTGACGACATCGCCTGTTGACGAAATCTACAATAAGACAGTCGAGCAGCTCGCAAACATTTACGAAAAAGTCGGTAAGCAAAGTGCTGCCGAAGGGCTCTATCGCTTCTTGCTGACCTTGCAAGAAGAAGTCGTCGGCGCCGATAACATCTCGATGGTCTTCGCGTTAAACCGGCTTGCCGAGTGCTATACACGCCAGGGCGATTTCCTGGCCGCGCTTCCATTGTACGAACGCGCACTTGCCGTTGAAGAAGCAGCGTATGGCCCCTTTGCTGTCGAAACCAACAACACACTAACGGAACTCGCCCGTGTTTATCAGGCTCTCCGAAATTTCGACAAAGCAACCGAAATCTTGAAACGCCAGGTGATCATCCTCGAAGCTGTACACGGTCCGAATGGATTGAGCGTTGCAAGCTGCATCGCAAAAATGGCTGAGATCTTCGACGAAGCAGGCAATAAGCAGGAAGCCGAAGCTCTCTACCAACGCGTAACCAACATCTACGAAGCAGCCTACGGCAAGAATTCGGGCACGGTACAAATGATGTATCGCAAACTCGATCAATTGCGCATGGACAGAGCCCGCACACAACAAGGCGGTTTTGTCGCCATGACGGCACCGCAAGCAATCTCGGTTATGGGCGTTTGGTAAAAAGCGTGGGGGCGCATTGCATGCGCCCGTTTTTGCAGGGTCGACACCATGCGTTGACCGCTTTAGCGTGGAGGCGCATTGCATGCGCCCGTTTTTGCAGGGTCGACGCCATGCGTCGACCGCTTTGTTGACACTCGTCAAATGCACTTTTCGCCACTTCCTACCGCTGCTTCTTTAGAAGCTTCGGCAGCTCTTCTCGCAACAGTTGGAAGAATTCACTTCGACATCGAAAGTCGAAAAAAATAGTCGTAAAACCGGCCAAAACCGGATGCTTACGGCACATCCACACAAACGCCAGTGCATACGGCGCAGTCATAAGCACTCGCAGATCACGCAGAGCTGGAGCTGACCGAAGTTTCTTACCCATGGCGAAATTCCTTATGTGCGGTCACTTTCAATTTCTGTACTAATTCCTTTACGTGATAAACAGGCAGAACACAACTCCAAAGACGATGAACAGAGCATTCATTATGTGTTCAAAGAGACTGTCAAAAATCGAACGCTCATCTGACCTATCCATTCAAGTCAAACTCCTTGGTGACAGAAGAAGAACGATTTCGCCTTGATGAACTCAAGTTTGAAATCATGGAAATATCCGGCAACGCCAAAGACACCGATGAGGATGGAAGTGGCAGCGACCTTGTAGCATCCGCGCGCAAAAATATTGAGCTCGCGCTTGAAGAGAGGCAGGTCGCGGGATTCTCTAAACGCTTCGTTAACAGCCTGAACATAGAAGGCTGCGGCGATAAAAGGTCCCGCAAAAACATAAACAAACGTATGCTTGACCCAAACCGCGGCGAAGAGCGGAATTAGCAAAAGAAGCGGGGGCTCTGGTTGTTGACTCGATACATTCATGGTTGTTTCTCCCTCGAGCATCAAACTTTCCCTGGAGCATTCGGTGCAGCATAAATCCAGTCTAGGAGGCTCACGCCTCCATCAGACTGCTTACGCTACGGTTTCAAAAGTGTATGGGCCAAATCGGTCGACGCATGGCGTCGACCCTACAGGTAAACGGGCGCGTGCAACGCGCCCCCACATTATTATTTGAGCTTTTCGAGTTCTGCTTTGACTGCGGGATCGTTAGGATCCAGCTGCGCGGCTGCTTCGAATTCGGCTTGAGCTTTCTTCTTGTCGGTGCTTAGAAGCAAAAGACCGAGGTGATAGTGCGCGTTCTCCAAAGTAGAGTTAGTCGCGGAAGCGCTAGGTTCGGCAGGAGCGCCTGCTACCCCCGCGGCTGCAGGAGTCGCCGCTTCAGCGGCATCGGCGCCGGTTTTCGCGCCGGCGGATTGCGCCGCCGCAATTGATTTCTCATAGGTCTGCTTAGCCAAATCTTTCTGGTTGCACTCTTCGTAAGTGAGTGCCAAGCCGTTGAGAATCACAGGATTGTTCGGCAACTCTTTATCGAGCTGCTGGAAGGCGGCGAGGCTGTCTTGCTCTTTGAGGAACAAGGCATCAGTGATGCGCTGTTGAACATCGCCGGGCAGTTTGGACTTCTCTGAGACTTTGGCAGATGTCAGATCCACGTGCATTTTGCCGGGTTCACCGTTGATGGCGCCGAGTGAAACCGTGGCGAATTTGCGTTCGTCAGCGGCGGGCACAAGGTTTTCAATCTTCGCAACGCCCTTCGAAACGCTTCCGCCAGTGGTACCGTCAATGGTGTACGAGATCTCGAAGTTTTGCACTGGAAATGGATTGTTATTGCGAACAACAATATCAACGGTGGCTTGCCCGTTCTGTGTAGTCGGGCTGTCCAATATGAGTTCGATGTTCTTCATCATGGCGATGGTTTCGTAATTCATCAAGAACTCAGCGGCCTTGAAACCGCCAAAGCTCACACCCGCAAGAAGAACAATTCCAAACGCAATAAGCGGTCCCTTGGACATTTTCTTGTCTGAAACTTCCTTAGCTTGATTCTCAAGAAAGTTAGTTTTGATGCGTGTTTCGCCTGTCTGACTGGACATGTTTGCTCCTTAGGGGTGCCTACTTAATTTAGGCGCATGCAATGCGCCAGCTACTGTTTCCGGAACGTTTACTTCTTCTCGTCTTTCTCTTCATCTTCGCTGTCTTCTTCTTCCTCGGCTGGCTCGGCTTTAGGCGCTTGTCCTTTCGGTGGGCGCCTATAAGGCGTGCGGTAGCGGGCAGCAGCAGCGGCGGCTGCGGCAGCGAAGCTTGAGCGATCGATGAACTCTAGACGCAACTGACCATCAGGATCCTGATAGTAGTGCTGCAAAATTTGCTCGTAGCGCCAGCCGCGTTTTGCCAATGCATTGGCACCATGCTGACTCAAACCACGTGCACCGTTACCCGGTCCGCGGCAGGTGAAAACCCAGTTGCTGCCTTCTTCTCTAACATCGAGAATGCCTGGTGTAGACAGTCCCAACATTCTTGCAAAAGACTTTCCGTCGACTTCACGAGCGCGTTTTGAACCCATGATCTGCATCGAATGCGCGTCGCCATTGATCGTCCACTGTTTAACAGTGATACCAACGATATTCGTCACACCAGTGATCTTCTCAACTGTCGACTTCGGCACCGCCTTCGTACGGATGTTCAAATTCTCGTAGTAATCACCCACGGTGGCACGATAAAAACCTGGTTTGATACGACCAGCGTCGCGCAAAATAATTCCTTGTGTTTGGTAAACCGCAATCCGGGTCGACGGAGCCTCCGCAGCCAAGCCCTTATAAGCCTGGTCTCGCACGTCCGGCACCAAATCAAAACCTTCGCTGTTCAGCCACTTGGAGCCTTTGCCGAGGTGGGCAACAGCATAACTGCGCGCCGCAACAGCTTGCGACTTCAACGCCTCAAGTTGCCAGCTCGCCGGCATCTCGGACGGCACCACGCCTTGCAAATAATCTTCTAAGTCAAGCAAGTTGATTGTGGTCACGCCACGCGTCAAAATCAATTCCAAACTGCCGCGCCACCAGCGGTTATTCGCCCAAACTGCATACGTCCCGCTCAAGTCGCGCGCCGCAATCTGAGTGCGTCTGTCGATCGGCAGCGGGGTCGAGCGACCCGTGGCGAGTTCAGTAATCTTGCCGGGAGTAATCTGGTAAATGACCTGCGGCTTCAGCGGCATCAACGGGCGATTGTCAACAAAGACAAACCCAGGCGACCATACAGCGATGCGCGCGACAGGCGCTCTGGTGCCGATACCGATGCGTACAGGGTGCACCATCGGCGGATATGGACCGAAAGACGGCCACATCATCGGTTGTTTGGTGTCCATCTCCGGCTTCTTGGTCGCCGAAAGCGCCACAGAATCCGGCCACAAGATCGCCAACACAGCCAACAAAATGGCGAAAATGCGCTCGAAGCGATGTTTGTGCTGACCCGACATTGCCTAAAGAATCCTGACCTGTTCCGTCTCAGCAATTACCGCTTCATCTTTGGCTACAACCGGCGCCGTTTCGGCTATCTTTGGATATCCCTGGATATCTAAAGAATCTCGCCCTTCGGTGCAATCCAAAATTGGGGCAAATCAAGCAGTACTGCTATCAAAGTCGATGATACTATGAACCACTTGTTGAGTGAGAAAACGGCTGAAGGGTTAGATGAAAAAGATACTTATCGTCGATGATGAAGTAGATATCGCCAATTCGATTCAGTACGTGCTGAATCAGGAAGGCTTCGGCACGCTGCTTGCCCACGATGGCATTAAGGCGATTCAAGTAGCTGAGTCGGAAAAACCAGACCTGATTATTCTGGACCTGATGATGCCGGGGCTGGACGGTTACGCAGTCTGTCGCCGCGTGCGCAGCCAGGACCGCAAAACGCCCATTCTCATGCTCACCGCCCGCACTTCCGAGATTGACACTGTTGTCGGCTTGGAACTCGGCGCCAACGATTACATCGCAAAACCGGTCAGACTGCGGGAATTAGTTGCACGCGTCAAAGCGCATCTGCGTGAAGCGCCAGGCGCCGCGCCCGCTCCCAAAGGTTTACGCCTCGGTGCCCTTTTCATAGACATGGATAGCCGCACGGTTTCCGTCAACAATCAGCAAATCGATCTAACTTTCAAAGAGTTCGAATTGCTTGCGGCAATGGCAAAACACCCCAATCGCGTCTTCACTCGCGACCAGCTCTTCGCGCAAGTATGGGGCTCCGATTTCCTTGGAGAGAGCCGCACGGTGGACGTTCACATCAGATATTTGCGTGAAAAACTCGAGGAAAACCCCAGCCAGCCCAAGCATATCCTCACTGTGCGTGGTGTCGGTTATCGTTTAGTTTGGGACTAAACATCCTCAAACCGGCACACAAAGCGGAATACAATGGCAAGCTCATTCATGAAGAGCCTCTATGAAGGCTATGCTGCCCGCGAAAAGGGCAATCTGAAGGAAGCGTTCGAGTGCTTTCAGAGGGCTCTTGAGTCAGAAAAAGACTCACCAATAGCCGCATACGAAGTTGCTCAGTTTTACGAACAAGGCGAGATTGTTCCAAAAGATCTCGAAAAGGCTTACAGGCTGTACCTTCAGGCTGGCGAGGGCTGCGTAGAGATGGCGCAGGCAAAGCTCGCCGATTGGTACGAAAACGGGATCCACGTTGAGAAAAACGCCAAGAGCGCTAAGTTTTGGCGCGAGCGCGGCGCAGAACAGAAGAAGGCGACCGACAAGCAGCCAGACCACAAGAAACCTATGACCCTGGCGGATTCCATAAGAGCGAAGATTATAGAGAGCCAGAACGCCAAGAAGCCGAAAGATTAAACCGAATCTGTCGGACTTCTATTAGTTCTAAATTCGATTGCCTTTGGATTCCCTTCGATTCCTTTCGAAAAGTTTTCGAACCTTGTCCGAACATTAAACGGCTGTTACCAAGAGGGGAATATTCCCACCCTCATCGCCCGAAATCGAAGCTGGGACTTTTGCTTGCGTACTTTTCCCAGTGACTTAGCAAGTCCCTATTTATAAACTCAAGTCATCGGCGAGCCACTCGCACCCCGAGTGCCCCGTGTGCATAGCGCACTTTCTTCTCCATCCATCACTGGCAAAAGCGGAACGGCATCCTGATGAAACTATCTGCACTCCTCCTCAGCGTTAACATCGCAGCCTCCCTACCGATTGCATTCTGCCAAATGGCGCCTGCAGCCGAAGAGGGCGTCGCCGATACCGGCGATTGGCTCAAGAGCAATCTTGCTTCTATAAAGAAGGGCAAAGCTGACGTGCCGTCATCGAGAATGAAAGTCTCGATTCCGGAGAAGATCAGCAGCGGCGACAAATCGTTCGACGCCTATGTAGCGCGTTTGAAGCCGATGCACAAAGTTTCGAAACTGCCTTCGCAGCGCGACCTGGACATGCAGCTCGTCGCTCAAACACCGCGTATGGGGGTTGACCCGTCGCAGCTTTCCGGCAATATTTCGCAATCCCAGTACGCCGAATATCCCGCTCCCAGAGCCGCTTATCGCCAGCCGCAATCTTTGGCGAACATGGTGCCTCAGGGTTTATCTAATGCAGGTTCCGGCAGTTTCCGCGAGAACGCTGTAGCAATGGCGCGCCAAGCAATCTCCGGCGCACACCACATGGGAGCAGCTCCCTCAGCCAAAAATCTCAAGAACGCAAAACGCGTAGCCAAACAATCACTGCAGCAAAGAATGGACGATTGGCTCGGCGAGCCGCAAGGCGACGAGAAAATGATCTCGCAAGCCGGTGCATCGCTGGTTCAAACACCTGTAATGCCGCAGAATTTCGCGCCGTTTAGCGCCAAAGAAGCCGACATCGACCGCCAACTCAACGCACCAATCGGCAATCTCGACAGACCTCAGCAGCAAGGCACTGCCGGTCCCGCGCCATTTCCGCTGAACCTGGTTCCGGAAGCGCAATTGAAAAACTTCATCCGCGGCGGACGCGGAGACGCGGCCCCAGCAATGGGCGCCGGAATGGGCATGACTCCAGGCATGGCGCCCGGCATGGGCAGCATGGGCATGGGTCGCGGCAGCATGCGCCCTGCCGCACCGAAGGCATACTTCGGTTCGTGGCACGGCGGCAACCAACACTTGCCGAAAGCCGGTTTCGCTTCGAATATTCATAGCGCCGGTTTTGCAAAACCGCACAATGTGGTGCAAATGCGCCCGAAAAACCGTTACAGCAAAGGACCGAAAGTCGTAGCCGTGAGCCAGGTCGCCAAAGCAGCGCCGCGTGCAGCTGCACCGCGCATCTCAGCCGCCGTGCCGCCGCCCACCGCCACCTACGGCTCCTACACCAGCACCTACCGCCACGGGACCTATTAGATAGACTGTGGGGGCGATGCCATGCATCGCCCGAGGCCGGAGCGCCGCCTTCCAGCCGGCTAAATTCGGCTCGTCGGCGACTAGCCGACGGCCGTCCGCAATCTGCCGCCGGACCAAATTGAGCGCCCCACGCCGGTCCGCGAACATTAGAAAGCTATAGACCGCAACCCTGTCCAAATTTCCCGCCGGGCGGATAGATACACTCAACCAAAGGATGTAAGGGCTCGCCGGGCTACCGATTGGGCAGCTTACGTCCTGGCTGAAAAGTAGATATCCTTCAAGTAAGGAGCGGAGGGGGTACCTCCTGAGGTCTTAGATGGGAAAGAAGCCCGTCAATTTGGAAAAGCAGCGAGCCGCCATGGAAGCCCAGGGCGATAAAGGCTGGGCGGCGTTCCAAAAAGGCGACTACAAAACAGCGGTCGATTACTACGACAAAGCAGTGGACCTTGCCAAAGAGGTGAGCGACCACGGCGCTCTTGCAGTTTTCTCCAGTTACCAGGGCATCTCACTTGCAGGTTTGGGCGAAAAGGAAAGAGCTGTCGCCGCGTTCCAAACAGCCATCGAAACCGCACGTCAATTCGGACTTTCAAAAGTCGAGGCTCACGCGTCGCTGTTGCTCGCCGAGCAATACCGCGACGACGGACACGCCGACGACGCCATTGCCTATTTCTTGCGCGCGCTGGATGCCGCCTACTCGTGCGAAGACCGCAACGGCATGGAAATCGCATTCGGCAATCTCGGTCGCCTGTACTTAGAAAAAGGATGGGCTGAACAATCTATTGAATGGTTCCGGCATGCGCTCGAAGTACGCGAAGACACGCCGAACAAAGCGGCATGGCTGGGCAGCCTCGGCTTGGCATACACGGAACTCGGTCTGTATGACGACGCCAACGACTATTTCACGCGCGCGTTTAACGAAGCTGGTTTGAACGAGGACAGAAAAACGCAAGCCATCTGCCGTGGCAGTCAGGGCAACGCGATGTTCGAAGCGAAGCGCTACGAAGAAGCCGCGACATGCTACGAAGAAGCGCTCACATTGTCGGAGAAAGCAGAAGATCAGCGCCGCGTCGGCATTTGGCTCGGCAACATCGGCAACGCGTGGTTGAAACGCGGCGATCTCAACAAAGCTGTGGAGCACTGCCAGCGCGCAGTTGAACTGGCGAAAACTCAAGAAGACTTGCAATCGCAAGCCGCTCACATGGACAGCTTGGGCGACTGCTATTTCGCGCAAGGCAATTTGAACCTTGCATTGGAACGCTATCAGGAAGCCCTTAGTCTCAGTCGCGAGATCGAAGATCGGCAGGGTCAGCGCATCTATCTTTCAAACCTGGGCAAGACCTACCAACAAATGGGTCAACTACAGCCAGCCTTTGATTTCTTCAGCTCTGCAATTGAGTTGTTCGACGAACAGCGCTCGGCAATCAAAGCCGATGATTTGAAGACCAGCTTCCAGAACCGCGGGCAAGATATGTATCGTGACATGGTCAAAGTTTGTCTGTCCATGGGAAAACGCGTCGAAGCGCTAGAATACGTCGGTCGCGCAAAATCGCGCGCACTGCTCGATCTTTTGAGCAACTCGCCCATTGATGTCTCGCAACTCGATGACAGCGGCGACGAATCTCTGCAAAAACTTATTCATCACGAATCAGAATTGCGCAATCAGATCGCACACTTCGAACGCTTGTTCTGGCAAGGTTCGAGCGGTGGCGGCGGCGAGAGCGGAACGCGGGGTGCGGCCATCCCCGCCGAAGATTCGCAGCGCATATACGCCGAATGGCGCGACGTCGTCAATCAGCTGCGCAGGCGGCATCCCAACTACGCGAGTTTGATCTGCGCATCGACATTGTCGTTTGCAGAAATCAGTCAATTGTGGAATGAAACCCGCACTGCCGGTAGTGCATATTTACTCAGCCGCGACACGGCAATCGTCGAATTCTACTGGACCGATCAATATCTATTGTCGGCGAGTCTCTGGCACGGCGCAGCGCAACCGTCACTCAACCTCATTACCGACGCGGAAAAACTCACAGTCCTCGAAGAGGATCTCGCCAATTTCCTCGAGATGTCGGCGACTGAAGGATGGGAAGTTCCAGTCAGTTTGTGCAAACGTCTTTACACCGGCCTATTCGGAAACGTCCTTGCCGAGCTGCCCGAGCACGTCAACCACTTACTTTTGGTTCCACACGGAAGCTTATTCCACCTGCCTTTCAGTGCACTGCACGACGGCACGGGATATGTTTGCCAGAAATTCGCAACCAGCTATCTGCCGACCACAAGCTTGATACCTGTTCTTGCAAAAGAAAAAGCCGAGGCACAGACTACCGAAGCTCAAGGCGCACACAGTGACGATTCTACCGCCCCTTATTTGGTTTCCGCGATCAGCGACTACTCGATAACGCGCAAGGAGGGCGTCATCTTCAGCTCGCGCTTGCGTTCAGCAGCCGGTCTCGATGACCTCACCTACACGTTGGAAGAAGCGCAAACAATCTTCGATCTCGGCAAATCCACTTCGACGCGCTCCAAAATGCTAACCAACCAGGAAGTAAAAGAATCCCTTCCTGAGCTGTTCTCCAAATATCCGGTCGTACATTTCGCCGGACACGCAGTCTTCAATCCGGACGAGCCACTGGCTTCAGGACTGGTTCTTGCCGACGGCAGCATCCTTACAGCCGCCGCAATTCTGCAAGGCAACGTGCTCAGAACGCACTGCGGCAAACTCCTCGTCTTGTCAGCCTGCCAGACAGGCGTCAATAAAGTCACAGCCGGAGGCGAAATCCTCGGTCTCGCCCGCGCACTCATGTACGCCGGCATGCCCAATCTGGTGCTCAGCCTATGGGAAGTCGCCGACCGCTCGACAGCAACGCTTATGAAGGATTTCCACGCGGCATGGCAGGGCGGGAAGATATCCATATATGAGGCGCTGCGGCAAGCGCAAATTCAAGCACTGGAAAACGGGCACCCGATACATGCGTGGGCGCCATTCGTCCACATGGGGATTGATTAATAAAGCTGTCCACAACGCAACCGGCTCGCAATGCTGACTTTTGCGAGTCAAATGTCCGCGAGCTCAAAGAAGAATCGGGAACACTTCCAGCCAAATTGGTATCATTATGCCTGTTTGGATCTCGACCGGAGAAGTTGACCGATGTCATTGAAAGTTCTTGCGCAGGTTTCCGCAATTTGTTCTTTGGCCCTTTTGGCATCGTATTCGGTGCAAGCGCAAGCGCAAGGAGATCAGAAGGCAGCGGCTCAAACGAACGCGGAAGCTAAGAAAGTAGCCTCCACATCAGCAGAACAGAAAGCGGCACCGCAGCTCAACCGACGCCGACTGGCTCAAGCACAGGCAGGTGGAGCGAGCAGCGGTAACGATCCAATGGCTATCTACAGACAAGCGGGCGTATCCCAAGAGCAGGAGATGCGCATTCGTCAGTTAGCGAAAGACTTCGAGGACCAAGCGCGCGTCAAAGCTAAGCGCATGATGGGCTTGATTCAAGAGATGCATCAGCTTTCTTTGGAAACCGACCCGGACGAAAAAGCGGTGTTGGGCAAGCAAGACGAAATCAATTCAGTTACCGGCGAGATGGCGACCGACCGCATCAAACTTCTGCTCACCATTCGCAAGCAGTTGACCGCCGAACAGAAAGCAAAGTTGGTCGGCATGATGAAAGGCGGCGACGCTAGCCAGCCGGCGCAATAGATTGTAGATGGATGCCATGCATCGCCCGCCTTTTGTAGCTGGCGCATTGCATGCACCGCTTCCTAATACCGAACTTCAGAAATACCTTCATCAGAAGACACTGCTTTATCAGATGTAGGGTGCGGCATTCTTGACGCCCGTTGGCGATGTGGTGCATCGCCATAAAAAATGGTCGCATGCAATGCGACCCCACGCTTTAAAAGCGGGCGAGCCGCCCGCGCTCCCAGGTGTGTCCAATCGATGTCCAAAAGACGGAGTAATCTGCAAATACTGACGCAGGTTACTAGAAATGTTGCGACCGCTCATGGCTTTGCTTGAGAGCACTCCGGCTCTTTTCCGAGGGGCGGACGAAATCGCTTCGGTTGGTTCCAAACTGGCAGATGAAGCGGCAGAACTTCTTACTTCCGCACCCAAAATCGTTTCAAAGACAGATGATACAGCCCAGCTCGCGCTCAAGGAGACAGGGCAGGCAGAACTCGCAATTGAAGGTGCAAAAGCAACTGCATCAAAGTATGCCCCGGTATACGAGCGAGAAGGCAATCGCCTATTCTTCACGCAGCAGAAGTTAGACCGTCTGAAACTGACGAATATAGAGACCGCACCTGGTCTCGAAACACCTCAAATCAAGCTATTTCCCGATGCTCCACCAAAAGTGACACTCCCTGTTGATGCAACTGACATTACCAAGGCGAATGCAGTTCTAATTGCCGACTATGCCAACGTGATTCATTGGAGTGATGAAGCGCGTGCGGCTGTGAGCATGATTGAAAGACCATCCACCACGTTTGCGAATCAATGGACGAAATTCCCTGCGACAGCTGAACAAGTGGAACAGATGGCGGTTGAAGGAGCGACCGGTTATTTGCAGGGAATACGGAAAAACGCTTTTTCAGAATTTCTAAGTAAGAACTTCGGACGTTATTACTTCGAACGTCTATACCATGCAAGATCCTCCGTTCTTAATTGTGTCTTTCGCCAACAGTGAAAAAACTCCTACAATGCGCCGCTCCAGGTTGCTCAGTAAAAGCGGATGCAACGCCACAAAATGAAGCCGGTGGTCCTACTACTTCTCCATGAATTTAAGCAATAGCAGGAGCTTTTCGCAGTCTGCTACGTCTTCGCCTTGAATACGCGAGGAAAGAGACTTGAAATCACTAGCAACCATACCCGGCTTGATGCTCATCGCCGTTATGCTTTACCAGCAAGGCGCCATGGGAAACAATCTGACAACATCAGAGGTAGATGAAGGAGAAATCCATGAACGCAAAGCACCCAAAACCGACGTTGGTAAGGACTCCGGTCAGAGAAAGTTCGCCCTGACCCTCGCAGGCGGCGGAGCCAGAGGAGCAGCCCACGTCGGCGTACTTAAGGTGTTGGAAAGAGAAGGAATAAAACCGGACTTTGTGTGCGGCAATAGCGTTGGCGCAATGATTGGCGGACTATATGCGGCGGGCGTTCCCGTCAGTGAGCTCGAGCGGCTGGTGCTGTCCAAAGAGTTTCAAAAGGCATTCTTTCCAATCAATCGAAAAATCAAGGTATTCACCTATGGCTTCAAGTACGCACTGGCGCGTTCATTGTTTATCCACCCACAAATCGGTCTCTATAGCGGGAAGTCGCTAAGCAACTTTGTGCAGAGAAATCTCCCCAAAGGTGTGACGAACATCGAAGACACGCGGATTCCGTTTGCGGCGGCGGCAGTCGACTTAGTGACGACCAAAGAAGTATGGCTAAGCCACGGCGATCTCAGTCAGGCAATTCGTGCGAGCAACTCAATTCCAGGCTTCTACCGACCATTGAGAGTGGGGGACCATGTGCTTGTAGATGGGGCGCTGAAGTCCAACATGCCTACGGATATTGCAGAAGCACAAGGAGAGCCATTGGTAGTTGCAGTCAGGCTCCAAGCATACTTGGACCGTGTTGAACAAAAGGAATTCGACACCATCTTGGATTATGGCGATCGACTGGTCAGCATCATGCTCGCCGATGGCGAAGCACAAAGCCTGGGGGATGCGGACGTTTTGATTGAGCCCAAGTTGCCCTACATGAGGACAACGAGCTACCAGAAGGAAGTGCTGCAAAAAGCGATCAAAGAAGGCGAAACCGCAGCCGAAAGGATGTTGCCCAAACTGTATGAAACAACCAGGCGGCAGAACGCGCATGTGAAGCGGCAATCGGAGCTTTAGAAACAACTGGACTACAGAAACATCTGGACTCAAGAAACTTCCGAACCACAGAAAAATCCGAACTCCAGAAAATTCCGGACTCTGTAACTACTGCGGACCTTTTCAGTCAGCCAGCCGCTGTTGGCATTCGACTAGCCGTCTTTCAGCGAGAGTCCGATCCAAAAAGCACGCATCACCGCACCTATCTTCCAACGCTGCAAGCTTTTCGTACCAATGAAGGGCTGTTCTAAAATCATCTAGTTCAAAATGCACATGACCGTAAACCTGCACATCATGATGGTCACATTCGCAGAAATCCTCAGTCTCCATAGCTCGTTCAAACCATTTCTTCGATTTGAGTAAATAAACTTGTGGCTGCTCCTCCTTCAGCGGATGGTAATAATAAAAATATCCCATGGTGCCTGGCCAGTAATATCCCGAGTCCTCTGCTTGCCTAATATATGCAAATTCGACATCTGCCGCCACGCGGACACGCTCTTCGAAGCTATGCCTTTCTGCGTCCTTCATAACTGCCGTTCCGAAGAGGGTCCACGAATGGTACAGACAAGACGCAACGCAAAGATACTCCGCTAGCATGTACTCGTAAGCTTGGCAGGTACCGCTCCAGCCCAGAGGCTCGTAGCAATCCTCGGCAAAAGTGCTGAACCTTATGCTCTCCTGCTCCTCCGGCACAATGCCGTCAGTAAACTGCAAGAAACGCTCGAGCAGTTCCGCCATTGAATAGGTGCTTGCATCAGTCTGCGCCCAGAATTGCTCACGGGCCTGGCGCAGTTTGGAAAGCGCTGCTGTTATTTCTTTAAAGCGTGCATTTGTGCTTTCATCCATAGTTCTGCCAGACCCTCCATAAGCACTATCTTACGATCGCGCCAGAGATTTCTCTAGGGGAAAAAGGTCCTCGCACTCGCACGACGCCATGCGTGATAGCCTGCGATGTTGATACCGAAGTACAAGCCGCGAAACGCAGTATTAGATACGGTGGCATCGTTTTTCCGAGATTGAAAGGTCGGATTATAACCTGCAGCTTGAAACTCTTTCTAGAAAGAGAAACTACTCAACCACAAAGATTACTTGCGTACCAGTATCCATGCAGCGTTGACCATCGGATGAAATCACCTTAAGAGAAAGATCGTGGCGACCGAGCCCGATGTGTTTCGCCGCGAAAACAGTCTCGAATCCAGTGTGACCCCAGCGCATCCGCGGACCAAAACTCTTGAGGTCCTGTCTGCTCAAACCATACGCCGCGCGCATCAAAGGTTTTTCATCTACAAAAACCCAAACTGCAGCAGCAGGTCTTTTGGCGCGAGGGTCAAACGTCCATCCTCTGACCACTATGTCCGATTCCTTACCAACATGCCATTGACCTTGCTTATCCATAACACCGCTTGCGTGTGTGACCAAAGCGACTGGTTCTTTCGTGACAGGCAGATGTGATGGAAACTTCTCGTGGCTGTAGTGAAATAGACCAATTTGCTCATTCTGCTTTGTGAACTTCCGCATCATCGATGGTTCTGGAAAAATTCGTTTCAACATGTTGTCGCTGACCAATTCTTGATTCTCTAACATCGCCTTCTCACTGAGGCGAAGGTCGTGCCATATCTCTCCGAGAGAAATTCCAATCGTCAGGGACACATAGGTGCAGCAGCAAATGAGCGCGCCGACACATGCAGCATTTACCGAGGACAGCCAGCCGCGCCGATAGGTGTATACGGCAAGCACATATAATGCGGCGAGAATGAAAGCATTGCTCGTCGAATATCGTGAGCACAGAGCATTGAGAAAAGACTCGGGATGGCTCGGCGCGAGTGAGGTGTCCAACGCGAACCCAGCGCGTCCCCAGAAAACAAGTAAGTCAAAGGCGACTCCGAAGAGTATGATCATCCATGCGGTGATTGAGAATCTATCTAAAATTCGCCTCTTGATGCAGATAAAGAATGTGAGCAACATTGTCGCAATGAAAAACGCACCCCATGTGACTGCGTTGGCGACGTCGTTGGCATAAATCGTACCAAACGGTGCAATCAAGAACTTGATGCAACCGACAAAGTTTTCGCTCAAATAAGCGAGTTTGAATTTGTAAAAACTTTCGTGTCTGTAAGTTGAAAAATAGAGTACTACCACCACGACACAAAGGGCGATCCAAATCAGAATCTTCTTTTTCGCGACAGCACGTTCTTGCGGCAGAATTGCCCACTGCAAAGTCAACGCGAGACAGCCTAAAGGTAAAGCAAGAAGTCCATTGCCGTTGCAATAGCAAGCGAAGAATGCAGCCACAAAACCGGCGTAAAACTTCCAATCGAGTGCCTTCGATCGTTCAAGCAGAATTACAGAAATGAGAAAAAACAGATTGACGGTGTAGATACATGTTTGAAACGCGAACAGCAAATTCTCCCACTGGCGAAACGTGCACATGACCAAAGGGATAGGCAGCAATGCCAAAAGCGGCAGTCGCTGCGTTTTCATCTGAGCCCAGGCCCAAAACATCAGCAGTATGTTGGTAAGCGAATGAATCACGACATTCGCGTACATCATCGCGAGCCAGTTCCACGCAGTTGCAGATCCGACGAAAAAGAGCATCAGAAAAGGAATCCCCATTTTGTGCTCGTTGTGCTGATGATCAAGAAACTGCCACAGCGAATGGTGCTTGGATTTCAGGACAACGTGTCCCACTTCACTCATGAATGACCAGTCGTCCATATAAGGCATATTGGTGCCGAACATCGCGACATACCAAAAGCAGGAGAGAAGAGGCAGCATAAGCACTGCCGCAGCAAGAAGCTTTCGTATATCTATTGTTTTCGCCGACATCGGCTCGCTAGCATATCAGAAGGCAAAGCGTGGGGTCCGGCGCCTGTTCTAGCGTGGGGCGTGTGGTTCTGGCGTGGGGGCGTGGGGCGTGGGGCGGGGGTCGAGGGAGGGGGCGCGCGGCACGGCCCCAGCACGCCGCCCCACGGCCCCCGCCCCGCGCCCCCCCGCTAGAACCCCACGCCCCACGCTAGAACAGGCGCCGGACCCCACGCTTTGCCTTCTGATATGCTAGCG